>Ga0209370_1000004_pt1 | contig 1403243 bp, 1290 predicted proteins | sample AgamicAtPrz_FD_187164 | JGI IMG/M metagenome (GOLD analysis project Ga0209370, IMG submission 187164) | Agave microbial communities from Guanajuato, Mexico - At.P.rz (SPAdes) (version 2) | ecosystem: Host-associated > Plants > Phyllosphere > Phylloplane/Leaf | place: Guanajuato, Mexico...
TGGGTGATGACGGGATCGAACCGCCGACCCCCTCCTTGTAAGGGAGGTGCTCTCCCAGCTGAGCTAATCACCCCCGCTGTGTGGAGTCGCATTATAGGGAGAGTTGAAAATGAGTCAACGCATTTTCAAAAGAAATTGTTCGTTCGTCGTAAAATTAGACAAACCGCTGACGAATCGATCGCGAGCGCATGATTTATAAACAAAATAGCCTGTTTGCTGCGCCATTTCGGTAACAACATTGAGGAATCAGCCCACAGTGATAGAATATCGCCCACTTTTCTATTAGGTATTGCCGACGGTCGGCATCGCTATCAACGTAAGGCCAATTCATGAAAATCAAAACTCGCTTCGCGCCAAGCCCCACCGGCTATTTGCACGTTGGCGGCGCACGCACTGCTCTCTACTCCTGGCTGTTTGCCCGCAATCAAGGCGGTGAGTTTGTGCTGCGTATCGAAGACACCGATCTCGAGCGTTCCACTCCGGAAGCAATCGAAGCCATTATGGATGGCATGAACTGGCTGAGCCTCGAGTGGGATGAAGGCCCGTACTTCCAGACCAAACGCTTCGACCGCTACAACGCGGTGATTGATGAAATGCTGGAAGCGGGCACCGCCTATAAATGCTACTGCTCCAAAGAGCGCCTTGAGCAGCTGCGCGAAACGCAGATGGCAAACAATGAGAAACCGCGTTACGACGGCCGCTGCCGCCATGATCACTCTCACCATGCTGCTGATGAGCCGTGCGTGGTGCGTTTTGCCAACCCGCAGGATGGATCGGTAATTTTTGACGATCAGATCCGCGGTCCGATCGAATTCAGCAACATGGAACTCGACGATCTGATCATTCGCCGTACCGACGGCTCTCCGACCTACAACTTCTGCGTTGTCGTTGATGACTGGGATATGGAGATCACTCACGTGATCCGCGGTGAAGACCACATCAACAACACCCCGCGTCAGATCAACATCCTGAAAGCGCTGAACGCGCCGGTGCCGGTTTACGCGCACGTTTCAATGATCAACGGCGATGACGGTAAAAAACTCTCCAAGCGCCATGGCGCGGTGAGCGTGATGCAGTATCGTGATGATGGTTACCTGCCGGAAGCGCTGCTCAACTACCTGGTGCGTCTGGGCTGGTCCAGCGGCGATCAGGAGATCTTCAGCCGCGAAGAGATGATCAAACTCTTCTCGCTGGGCGCGGTCAGCAAATCCGCCAGCGCTTTCAATACCGACAAGCTGCTGTGGCTGAACCATCACTACATCAACACTCTGGCGCCGGAGTATGTGGCTACCCATCTGCAGTGGCATATTGAGCAGGAAAATATTGATACCCGCACTGGCCCGCAGCTGGCGGAACTGGTGACCCTGCTGGGCGAGCGCTGCAAGACGCTGAAAGAGATGGCCGCAAGCTGCCGTTACTTCTATGAAGAGTTTGCGGAATTCGACGCGGATGCGGCGAAAAAACATCTGCGTCCGGTGGCGCGTCAGCCGCTGGAAGTGGTACGCGACAAACTCGCCGCCATCACCGACTGGAGCGCTGAAAACGTCCATCACGCCATTCAGGCTACCGCCGATGAGCTGGAAGTGGGCATGGGCAAAGTTGGCATGCCGCTGCGTGTGGCAGTAACCGGTGCCGGTCAATCCCCGGGTCTCGATGTTACCGTTCACGCGATTGGCAAAACCCGCAGCATTGAGCGCATCAATAAAGCGCTGGGCTTTATCGCTGAGCGTGAAAGCCAGCAGTAAGCGAAAAAAAAGCCGCCTGAGAAGGCGGCTTTTTTATATGTTCGAAGAGAGAAGAGCGTACAACTTAACGCGCAACCACAAAGCGTTTGTCGTCATCCATAAACGCTTTATCGCCTGCCGGGGCCATAATCGAACCGAAGTTCATATGACCACGCAGTTTCCAGCTCGCCGGAATATTCCAGGTGCGCTGCACATCTTCATCCACCAGCGGGTTGTAGTGCTGCAGGTTAGCGCCGATGCCTTTCTCTGCCAGCGCCACCCAGACAGCATACTGGGCGATACCGGTGCTGTGTTCAGACCATACCGGGAAGTTATCGGCATACGCGGCGAACTGCTCCTGCAGCCGGGTCACCACTTCCTGATCTTCAAAGAAGAGCACCGAACCGGCTGCTGCCGCGAAACCGTCTAATTTTTGCGACGTCGCGTGGAAATTCTCTTCCGGAACAATTTTCTTCAACTGGGCACGGGTCAATTCCCAGAACTGCTCATGCTCTTTACCCAGCAGGATCAGCGCACGTGAACTTTGCGAGTTGAACGCCGAAGGCGCCTGGCGAATCGCTTCTTTGATGAGTTCAACCACTTCATCTTCCGCGATCGGCAGGGTTTTACCGAGGGCATAGATCGTTCTACGTTGTTTGGCTAAAGCGAGAAAGTTGTCTGACATGATTCCTCCTGAAGTTATCTGCACCTCCGCTGTGCTGTCGTTAGCAAGCGGCGGAAAAAGCGCCCGAAAGCAATTATGTACCCGGTCCATCATTTGTTGCATCAATGTGTTGCTGTAAAAAAGCATAGGCCTGTGATGCAATAAAGAACAGTCCAACTATTTGCCAATAACATTCAAAAAATTAGAATGAGCCAGCCACTCGCGCGGCGTTAAACCGCCAGCCAGCGCCGCCAGATAAAGCGCAGCACAAAGAATTCAATGGTGCCGAGCAGCAGAAACCAGAGGCAGTAGAGCAGGGTATAAAACTGATTTAAATCCAGCAGATGAAAGGTTTCCATCAGCGTTTGCGCCAGCTGCATGCCCAGTTGCGGCGCAGGAAGCAGCAGCACAGAGATAAAAGCCAGCAGCAGGATGCCGGCAAGCGTGACCAGCGTTTCGAGGGGATGTTTCATAAGCGTTAATCATTGATGAAAAAACGCATTGTCGGGGAAAGCTGGCCTGAGCGCAACGTTCCCCGACCTTCACTCAGGCGACCACAAAGCGGCCAACCAGCTCCGACATGGTTTCAGACTGCTGATCTAACAGTTGGCTGGCGCTGGCGGCGCTCGCCACCAGACCGGCGTTTTGCTGCGTAACCTGCTCCAACTGGTTGAGCGCTTCATGGACCTGCGAGACGCCCAGCGACTGCTCGTTGGCGGCGTGGGCGATATCGCTGACAAACGACAGCATCTGTCCCGTATTCTCGCGTGCCGCATGCAGCGCGCGATCGGAGGCCTGCGCCAGCGCCACGCCTTGCTGGATCTGCTCCATATTTTTACTCACCAGTTCGCGGATCTGCTGTGCCTCATTGGCGCAGCGCTGCGACAGGTTACGCACCTCTGAGGCCACCACCGCAAAGCCTTTGCCCAGCTCACCGGCGCGCGCTGCTTCTACGGCGGCATTCAGCGCCAGCAGGTTGGTCTGGAACGAAATCTCATCAATTGAGCTGACGATGCTGGAGATCTGTTCGCTGGAGTGACGAATAGCCGACATGCTGTTGCTGGTTTCACCCGCCACGCGGCTCGCCTCCTGCACCTGTTTCTCCATCTCCTGCGTCAGCCGTTTTGCTTCATTGGCATTGTCTGCCGTCATGTTTACCGCCGTGGCGATCTGCTCCATGCTGGCAGCGGTTTCCACCAGCGAGGCGGCTTGTTGATCGGTGCGGGATGCCAGATCCTGGTTGCCGCTGGCGATCTCTGAACTGGCGCCGCGCAGCACGCCAGCACCATGTTTGATCTCACTGACGATGTGCTGAATATTTTCGATCGCCTGGTTGTAGGCGCGGTTAAGCAGAGAGAGCTCATCGCTACCCGGTACATCCAGGCGCTGAGTGAGATCGCCATCCATCCCTTCGATGGTGGCCAGTGAGTGCTGCAACTGGCGGTGAATACTGCTGGCGACCAGCACGGCGAAGAAGAGGGCAACCACCAGCGAGATGACGCTTATCACGGCAAAAAGCGTCACTTCGCGCCAGGCTTTATCGCCCAGCCCCTGTGCGGTAACCAGCAAGTGATGAGAGGCAGCCTCTTCAACGGCTCGCAGCGTGTTGATGCGCGCGGTCTGCGCGTTAAACCAGTCGGCGGGCGCGACGCCAAAACCGCCGGTGGCCGCATGATCGATAGCGGTCTGGCGTAAGGCGAGGGCTTTAAGCGCCTGCGGAGAGTTCAGCTGCGTGCTCATCTTGGCGTTCACCTCTGCGGAGCTAAAGGCGTGGGTTGCCGCCAGCCATGAAGCCTGTTTACCCACCACTTCATTAAGCTGGCGGAATTGTGCCTCGGTAAAACGGTCGGCTGAGAAGACATTCGACAGCAGCGCACGCTCAATACCGCTCTGCTCTTTGGCATTCAGCACGCTGTAGTAGGCCGCCAGCTGGTTAACAATCTCGCCGTTATCCGTTAACTGGCTAATACCACCGACCACATTCAACAGGTCATTAATAATGGTGCTGTACCAGACCAGCGAATCGGAGCCATTGACGCTTAATGCGCGCACTTGATCGCGAAAGCCATTAATACCTTGCTGATGCTGGCGAAATTGCGCCAGCGCCTGGCGAATATCGCTATTCGCGTCCTGTTCCGGGAATTGGTTGAGTAACTCGGTTAATTGCGTCAGCGCTTTGCTCGAGACAGGATATTGCGTGGATAACTCATTATTGAATTGCTGGCCTTTACTGCCGATATAACCTGCGCTTAATCCGCGCTCTTTTTGCAATTCATGAATGACGCTGCCAGCTTCTTTCGCCAGTGAGGTTAACGAAATAATGGTGTGCATCTGCTGGCCGGTCTCAACGCGCGACATGATGCCGCTGGCGGCAAGCCAGATAAGCGCAAACAACAGAGGCAGCAGAGCTAATAACAGTTTTGACTTCATTGAGATACGGTAAATCCACTTCATAAATAGGCCCCTTGTTCGCGTGTATATATTTGTTATCGGAGTGATTACACGCAGGCTTTATTTTTAATGCAGGCCTTGTTGATATTTATCAATTCCCTGGAAATATCGCTACTCCATAAGTATTAGTTATTTAAGAAATTTCTCTGTGAATCAACAGATAGAGGATTTGCCGCAGGTGAAATAGATCCTGCGGCAAAAATAACCCTGGTTAATGGGGGGATTAACCCGCAGCCCATATTTCGGTGTGCTTTTTCATCAGGCCAATTAACGATCCGCCATCGGCAATAAATTCCCGCATCAGCTGCGCTTCGCTCTTACCGCGTTTAACGCAGACGGCAATTTCATCCAGCGCGCTGCTGGCATCAAGCTTGTCGGCCCACGGCGCGATCTTCTCCAGCAGATGCGACACATCATCGGCAATGGTGCGCTGTTCACCGGTATGCACATCCGTTATCACCCCCTTCAGGCCAAAGCGGCAGGCCTGAAAACGGTTGAATTTATAGAGCAGGTAGTCTCGCTCCTGGAATTTAAACGGACGCTCTGCCAGCAGCCAGTGCGATAGCGCCTGAATAAAGCCCGCCATGCTGACGGCGTGGGAAAGGGTCAGCGGCGTATCCATCACCCGCACTTCGACAGTACCGAAACTGGGGCTTGGACGAATATCCCAGTGCAGATCCTTAATGCTCTCAATCATTGAGGTGTAGCTTAAGCGGCGAAACAGCCCTTCAAACTCCTGCCAGTTGGCTACCCACGGCATCGGGCCATTATCCGGGAAAGAGGAGAAGATATTGAGGCGCGACGAGGAGAACTGCGTATCGGTGCCCTGAATATAGGGGGAGCTGGCGCTCAGGGCGATAAAGTGCGGGACAAAGCGCGACAGCCCGTGCAGCAGATAAATAGCATCATCGCCATTGGTGCAGCCAATATGCACATGCTGACCAAACACTGTTGCCTGCTGCATCAGGTAGCCGAACATCTCCAGCGTGCGGGCATATCGCTCATCCGCGCAGATCTGTTGGCGCTGCCACTTCTGAAACGGGTGGGTACCACCGCCGCAAATCTGCACATGATGCTCGCCTGCGGCTTGCAAAATCGCGTGATGCATTGCCGAAAATTGATGCGCGACTTGGCGAATATCGCGACAGACGCCGGTGGCAATCTCCAGCATGCTTTCGGTGATGTCGTGCTTAACCTCACCGGCGCTGATGCGGTGCTGAAGCGCGTCGATAAGCCGGGTTGAATCCTGGCTCAGGTCATAGCCCGGTGGGTTAACCACCTGCAGCTCCAGCTCAACGCCGAGGGTAAAGGGCTCAGAGACATGAAAATCGGGCAAAGGCATAACCATTCCTTACGCAAATGTTTGTTTGAGTATGGAAGGAAATCCCTGATTATGCCCGGCGCAGCGGGAGGGAAAGGGGGCTGAAAAAGGCAAAAAAAAGCCCGCACAAACGGCGGGCAAAAAATACTGGAAGCAATGTGAGCAATGTCGTACCGAATACCTGAGCTATTCACTCAACTATTCGGTAATGCGAAAGATAATCTTTATCATCTTCGTGGTCAACCCCCTATTTTGTAAGAGATCGCCTTTTCTTTCAGAGAGCGGATCGGCGCGAATCACCAACACTCAATTCTGCTTGCCTCATTAAGGTTAATGAGTATAGTTCTCATTCTCTTTGGTGTTTGATGGCGTTGCCGCGGCGCAGTACGGCATCAGCACCGGGATTTTACCCGCCCGGGCACACAGTCAATACAGGCGAAAAACAGGCGGGAAAAGGCAATGGCGACCAGCCGACAGGCTGATTTTCCTGACCATCCGGCCTGACAGCGGGCCTTTTTCTCCACTTCGATATGAGTCGATGATGAATAACAGCAAACATACCTGGTCACCCTGGCGCAAGAGTCTGCTTGCGCTCGCAGTTGGCGCGGCGACGCATGCCGTACAGGCAGCACCTCCCGCCAGCGAAACGAAAGAGGAGACGCTGATTGTCCAGTCCTCCGGCGGCAGCGATTTCAAACCCGGCGGCGACGCGCTGGTGCCAGCCTACCTTGACGGCCAGGTCGCCTACGGCGGGCGTCTTGGCATGCTGGGCGAACAGAAAGCGATGGATGTGCCGTTTAACGTGATCGGCTATACCTCGAAGCTGGTGCAGGATCAGCAGGCGAAAACCATTGCCGACGTGGTGCGTAATGATGCCGGTGTGCAGGTTAGCCAGGGCTACGGCAACATGGCGGAAACCTACCGCATTCGCGGTTTTAAACTTGATGGCGACGACATGCTGATGGGCGGCCTGGCGGGCATTGTGCCGCGCCAGGTGGTCGATACGCAGATGCTCGATCGCATTGAGATCTTTAAAGGGGCGAATGCGTTAATGAACGGCGCGGCCACCTCTGGCGTCGGCGGCATGATTAACCTCGAGCCGAAACACGCTGAGGATACGCCACTGACGCGTCTCGGCATCGATTACGCCTCGCGCTCGCAGGTGGGCGGCTCGCTCGATGTCGGGCGGCGTTATGGCAACAACAACCAGTTCGGTGTGCGCGTGAACCTGCTGCATCGCGAAGGCGAAACCACGGTTGAAGATGATAAGCGCCGCACTACCGCGGCCTCCGTTGGCCTCGATTATCGCGGCGAGCGCCTGCGTAGCTCCCTTGATATTGGCTACCAGAAGAAGACCTTCCACGGCGGCTCGATGGGGGTCAATATCAGCAACATCGATTTCGTGCCCGCCGTACCGGATAACAGTAAAAACACCAGTCAGAAGTGGGCGTGGAGCGATATCGAAAACGAGTTTGGCCTTGCACGCGCCGAGTATGACATTACCGATATCTGGACGGCCTACGCCGCGTTTGGCGGCCAGCACTCCCACGAGCAGGGTGTCTACGGCGGGCCGAAAGTGATCAACGCCGCGGGCGATGCGACGATTGGCCGCCTCGACACAAATCGCATCAGTGATAGCTGGAGCGGCATGGCGGGCCTGCGCGGCAACTTCGATACCGGCCCTGTGTCGCACAAGGTCAATGTCGGTTACTCCGCCAGCATCAAGCAGGACAAAGTCGCCTGGCGCATGTCGTCAAAGAATCCGCTGGTCAATATCTACAACAACAGCGCGGTGCCAATGCCGGATTACACCCTGACCGGCGGCAACTACAGCGATCCGTTAACCACCGGGCGCAACCGTACCCAGGGCTGGCTGCTGAGCGATACGCTGGGCGTGCTCGACGATACGCTGCTGTTCACCGCAGGCGCGCGTTACCAGAAAGTGTGGGTTCACAGTTACAACAATGCCACCGGTGACGAGAACCGCAACGCGCGCTTTATTGAAGATCGCTGGATGCCGACCTACGGCGTGGTCTACAAACCGTGGGAAGTCGTTTCGCTCTACGCCAACCACACCGAAGCACTGCAGCCGGGCAGCACCGCGCCAGAAGGGGCGGCGAACCAGTATCAAACCACCGGCATCGCCCATTCGAAACAGAATGAAGTGGGGGTGAAAACGGACTTTGGCCGCATTGGCGGTACGTTGTCGCTGTTTGAAATTAAGAAACCGTCAGCTATCCAGAACAGCAGCACCAATATCTATGAACTGAGCGGCGAGCAGCGCAACCGCGGCGTTGAACTGAGTGTATTTGGCGAGCCGACGCTCGGCCTGCGCCTGAACGGCAGCGCAACCTGGATCGATGCTGAGATGACCAAAACCCAGGATGGCGTCAATCAGGGTAATAAACCGGTTGGCGTGGCGGGCTTCTACTCGGTGCTGGGCGCGGAGTATGACATCGCCGCAATTGAGGGGCTGACGGCAACGGCGCGGGTCAACCACACCGGATCGCAGTACGCCAACGCGGCGAACAGCAAGAAACTGGCCAGCTACACCACCCTCGATCTCGGCGCGCGTTATCGCATGCGGTTGAATGCCGATCGCAACGAGATGGTCTGGCGCGTCGGGCTGGATAACGTCGCCAACAAGAAGTACTGGGCAAGCGTGGAAGATAACGGCACCTATATCTACCGGGGCGGCGGTCGCGAGCTGAAAGTGTCAATGAGCTACGATTTTTAATCATTAATGGCAGCAGTCCGGATGGCGTTCTGCTTATCCGGCATGTTGCCTTTTATTTGCTCAATCACAACATTCAAACAGCAGATCGGTTACACTCCCGGCACAGAAAATCCACATGAAAGGAGAGTGAGATGCTGGAAAAACTACGAACCCGCGACGGGAAAAAATTTCTCTGCGCGGTGCTGGTGGTCTTCCTGATTGCCGTAAGCGTGGTGTCAAAAGTGACCTTCGAGGGCGTTGAGGATCAGTACAATCTGCCGATGTCTTCCTGGACCACCTCAATGTTTATCATGCAGGGCGCCTGGGTGGCGATTTACAGCCTGATGTTCACCATCATCGGCTCGCTGCCATTTGGCTTCTACTTCCTCGGCCCGAAAGACGATCGCGGCTGATCTCTCTCGCCCTGGTTTCTCTACCGGGGCAGTTTCCGTTATCACATTATGTAAATAAAGTTATTGCTCCCTCCTGTAGCAGAAAACTCCGTCTTAAGTATCAGTGTCCAATAAGTTAACTACCGCTACATTAAGCGCCGCGCTAGCCTGCTACCTGGCAGGTGGAAAGGGCGTGTTTCCCTCTCCCTTATGCCCATTTTTAACAATTAAAGATCAAAAAATAATCGCCGATAGCATGGGTACAGGGAGTGCGTGCTGCAAGGAACATTGATGACAGAAGGCTGACTCCAGGAGAGCCGTAATGGCCAGACAATTCGTGAATAAGAAAATGAGCACCCGCGCGCAGATGCTGCTGACGGGCGCCATCACCATCACCCTCGGTTTTGTGGTCACCATCGGGGTACTGAGCTGGCAGTCCAGCAATCAGCAAAAAGCGCTCGCCGAACAATATCTGCAAAAAATCGCCCGCAGCGAGGCGCTCACCATTCAGCAACAGCTTAACTACGCGCGCGATGTGGCGCACAACCTCGGCCATAGCCTGGCCGCGCTGCCGCCGTCCGGGATCACCGACCGTAATGTGGGGAATAAGTTAATTGAGTACGCGGTGCGCGATAACCCGGACTACCTCTCCGTGTCGGTAATTTTTGAAGAGAATGCCTTTGACGGCCGCGACGCAGAGTTTGCCGGTAAACCGGATCAGGCACCCAAAGGGCGCTACGCGGTGTTTGCCGATCGCGATCCCGCCGGTAAATACGCCATGCATCCGCTGCTGTCGATCTTTACGCCGGGGCAGGGGGACTACTACCTGGTGCCGCAACGCACGCAAAAGGATACGCTGATCGAACCCTACAGCTATGCCTATAACGGCGTGCCGACGCTGTTAACCTCGGTTGCCGCGCCAATCGTCAACGATGGCAAGCTGACTGCGGTGGTCACCTCCGATATTTCGCTGGCTTCACTGCAACAGAAAGTGAATCAGATCAAACCGTGGGAAGGCGGCGGCTATGCGATGCTGCTCTCCACCTCCGGGAAAGTGATCTCCTACCCGGATAAAAAACTGACCAGCAAACCTTTTCCAGGCAATACCGAAGGCTTTACCTCCAGTGTGGTGGAGCAGGACGATCCGATCCTCGGAGAAAAAGCGCTGGTGACCTGGCAGCCCGTCACTATTGGTAACAGCACCGATAACTGGTATCTCGGCATCGTCGCGCCGGTCAGCCAGGTGATGGCCGCTGCTAACCGCCAGCTGCTTAACGCCGTGATCCTTGGCGTCATCAGCATCCTGCTGGTCAGCGCGCTGCTGGGTGTGCTCTTTAGCCGTAAAGTGTTGAAACCGATTGGCGGCGAGCCGCTGGAAGGGGCCAGCATCGCGCTGGCGGTCGCCGAAGGCAAACTCGATAACGTTATTGTGGTGAAAGAGGGCGATCGCAGTAGCCTCTTCTATGCGCTGCACACCATGCAGGATCAACTGCGCCAGATGGTAGGGCAGATCCAGGAAGCGAGCAGCTCCGTGCGCCAGGGCGCGGGTGAGATTGTCAGCGGCAACATCAACCTCTCGTCACGCACCGAGCAGCAGGCCGCCGCGCTGGAGCAGACCGCCGCCAGTATGGAGCAGTTCAGCGCTACGGTTAAACACAACGCCGATAATGCGCACCATGCCACCGCGTTAACCGCCAATGCCACGCAGATTGCCAGCCGCGGCGAAGCGCTTGTCGGCCAGGTGGTTCAAACAATGTCGCAGATTGACGATAGCGCGAAGAAGATTGGCGATATCACCGCCATCATCAACAGCATCGCGTTCCAGACCAACATCCTGGCGTTGAACGCCGCGGTGGAGGCGGCACGCGCCGGAGAGCAGGGGCGTGGCTTCGCCGTGGTCGCCTCGGAAGTGCGTAATCTGGCAAGCCGCAGCGCCGATGCGGTGAAAGAGATTGGCGCGCTGATTGAAGAGTCCGGCAAACGGGTGGAAACCGGGGTGCAACTGGTGAATGATGCCGGTAAAACCATGCAGGAGATGACCCAGGCGGTGAACTCGGTGCAGTCCATCATCAATGAGATTGTCAGCGCCTCTGATGAGCAGGCCAAAGGCATCGGCCAGGTGACAATCGCCGTCAACGAAATGGATGGGGTAACGCAGCAGAACGCCTCGCTGGTTCAGGAGATGGCTGCCGCCGCAACTTCACTGGAAGATCAGGCAGAGCAGCTGGCACAGAGCGTGCAGCAGTTCCGTCTGCAGGCCTGACTGGCGCGGGTAGTCTGTTCGCGCAGGCTCCCCGCTGCCAGTACCATTTCTTGCCAGCCTCTGGCGGAGATGTTAAAAGGTGCCCCTTTAAATGAAACCACAAAGGGGAAGGACGTGAAAAACGCGTCACAGGTCGTGGGGAACATGACCGGGACCGCGTCGGAGGCAGCGCCGACGCTACAGCGGGGATTAAAGAACCGCCATATTCAGCTTATTGCCCTTGGCGGCGCGATTGGCACCGGGCTGTTTCTCGGCATCGGTCCGGCAATTCAGATGGCCGGGCCTGCGGTGTTACTCGGCTACGCCATCGCCGGCATTATCGCCTTTTTGATTATGCGCCAGCTCGGTGAAATGGTGGTTGAAGAGCCGGTTTCCGGGTCGTTTTCCCACTTCGCCTTTAAGTATTGGGGGCCGTTTGCGGGCTTCCTCTCCGGCTGGAACTACTGGGCGATGTTTGTGCTGGTCGGTATGGCCGAACTGACCGCCGCCGGGATCTATATGCAGTACTGGTTCCCCGATATCCCGACCTGGGTCTGGGCCGCGACCTTCTTCGTGATCATCAACGCTGTAAACCTCGTTAATGTGCGTCTGTATGGCGAAACCGAGTTCTGGTTTGCGCTGATCAAAGTGCTGGCGATTATCGGCATGATTGGCTTTGGCGTCTGGATGCTGTCCACCGGCCACGGCGGCGAGCGCGCCAGCATCCATAACCTCTGGCAGTACAATGGCTTTTTCGCCACCGGCTGGCATGGGCTGGTGCTGTCACTGGCGGTGATTATGTTCTCGTTTGGCGGCCTCGAGCTGATTGGTATCACCGCCGCCGAAGCGAGCGAGCCGCACACCACCATTCCAAAAGCGGTTAACCAAGTGGTTTACCGTATTCTGCTCTTCTACATCGGTTCGCTGGTGGTGCTGCTGGCGCTCTATCCGTGGATTGACGTGCAGGCCAATAGCAGCCCGTTTGTGATGATCTTCCACGAACTCGACAGCAATCTGGTGGCTTCCGCGCTGAACTTCGTTATTCTGGTGGCTTCACTGTCGGTCTATAACAGCGGCGTTTACTCCAACAGCCGGATGCTGTTTGGCCTGTCGGTGCAGGGCAATGCGCCCGCGTTTCTGACGCGCGTCAGCCGTCGCGGTGTGCCGGTCAACTCGCTGATCCTCTCGGGGGCGATCACCTCGCTGGTGGTGCTGGTAAACTACCTTCTGCCGCAGAAAGCCTTTGCCATGCTGATGGCGCTAGTGGTCGCGACCCTGCTGCTGAACTGGATCATGATCTCGCTGGCGCACCTGAAATTCCGCGCCGCGATGCGCCGCAAAGGGCGCGATCCGCAGTTCAAAGCGCTGCTCTTCCCGGCGGGCAACTACCTCTGCATTGGCTTTATGCTGTTTATTCTTGGCCTGATGTACTCCATCGACGATATGCGCCTGTCGGCCATTTTGCTGCCGATGTGGATTGTGTTCCTGTTTGCCGCTTTCAAGCTGCTGCGGCGGGCACCGAAACGCGCATAAGCGCCATCATTAAAGCGAGAAAACGCCAGCCTTCGCGCTGGCGTTTTTATTTGCCTCAGGCGTTAGCCGGGCAGCGGGGCGCTAACTGCTGACGGGCGCAGAGCACCGCTGCGGCAAGCGCCAGCATCATCACCACTTCTGTTGCCAGAAAACCGCTCAGCGCCGCGCTATAGTCACCGTGCGACCGGTCAACCAGGTGGAGAAAAATCCCGCCGAGCAGCGCAGGCCCCAGACCGAGCGCCGACTGTTGCAGGGTACTGAGCAGCGCGCTACCGGCGCCCGCGTCCTGCGCGGTGATATCACGCATACCGATGCGGTAGAAGCTGTTGACGATCAGCGCCTGGCCGTAACCAATCAGCAGGGTGGCCGGAGCAAGCGCCAGCACACCAACCACACGCCCCGAGAGGTGAAGGGTAACCATCAGCGCCAGCAAGCCGACAATCTGAATCGTAAGCCCGGTCAACAAAATCGTGCGCATGCTGTAGCGGCTAATCAGTTTCGGTGCATACCAGGCGGAGAGAAAATAGGCGACGCCAAGGGCGATAAAGCTGTTCCCGGACTGGTAAGGCGTCATGCCCACCCCGGCCTGTAAGGTGAGCGCCATGCAGAACATAAACCCGGCCCAGGCGCTGAAAAAGAGCAGCGCAATCAGCAAACCAAAGCGGATGCTCGGCAGCTTCAGCAGGCGCGGCGGCACCAGCGGCGTGATGCCGCGCTTCTCCTGCTGCACCGCGCTGCTGCGCATCCACAGCGCCAGCGGGAAGAGCGCCAGCAGCGCCACTTTGCTCTGCCACGGCCAGTGCATCTCCGGACCTAATGCCAGTGGGAAAAGCAGGCAGCAGAGGATCAGTGCCAGCGCCACCGTGCCCTGCCAGTCAATGCGCGTGCGCTGTTCGCTACGGGTTTCCGGCACGTAGCGGCGGCTCAGGAGCAGTACCAGCAGGCAGATGGGCACATTGATAAAGAAGGCGTTGCGCCAGCCGAGCCCGGCGATATCCGCCGACACCAGCCAGCCGCCGCCCATCTGCCCGATAATAAACGCCACGCCGCCAACCCCGCCGTAGAGGCTGATTGCGCGCGCATGCGCCGTGCCTTTCAGCGTGACATGTAGCGTGGCGAGGATCTGCGGCACAATCAACGCCGCGCCCATTCCCTGCAGCGTGCGGGCCGCCAGCAGGGCAGAGACCGAGTTCGCCAGCCCGCACAGCAGCGAGGCAATGCCGAACAGCGCAACTCCCCATAAAAAGATGCGGCGGCGTCCCAGGTTATCCCCCAGTTTGCTGCCCATCGCCAGGCAGACGGCAAATGCCACGCCGTAGAGCGCGACAATCAGCGCCAGCTGGGTGGCTGAAGTGTGTAACGACAGGGTGATGGAATCGAGCGCGACATTGGTGATTGAGGTGTCAATCAGCGGCAGCATCTGCCCGGTTAACAGTAAAAACAGGCCCGCCCGGCCCGGAGAAACAGCAGACGTATTCATGGTGACTCCATTGCGTCATTCATCGGATGGACGTAGCATCGCCGAATGAGAAAACGGGTACCAGTTCTTGCCTGTACGGGTACTGGCACTACCATGCTGGAGGGGTTATGACGTTGATGGTGGACAAACAGCCGCAGCTGGCGCTGTTTGAAGAGAGCCGTAAACAGCTGGGCGCGTTTCTGCGCGCGCGGCGCGAAAGCCTTGATCCGCAGCGGCTCGGGCTGCCGCGCAGCAGCCGACGGCGCACGCCTGGCCTCAGACGTGAAGAGGTGGCGCTGCTAGCCGATGTCGGCGTCACCTGGTACACCTGGCTGGAGCAGGGCCGTGAAGTGAACCCCTCTGCGAATGTCCTGCAGGCGATTGCCTCCGCATTGCAGTGCACGCCAACCGAGACGCGGCATCTCTTTCTGCTGGCTGGGTTAGCGCCGACCGAAGCGCTCAATTTGCCGCAGTGTGAGGGGATCAGTGACAGCACGCGACGCCTGCTGGACAGCCTGCTGCCGAACCCGGCGAGTATCCAGAAACCCAATTTTGATATTGTCGCGTGGAACGCCGGTTTTGAGCGCCTGATGGGCGTTAAGTTTGACGAAATTCCGGAAGATGACCGCAACTGCATCTATCTCTACCTGACCCATCCGCAGTGGCGCAGCCGCTTAGGGCATGACGATCAGGTGCTCTCGACTTTTGTCGCCTATTTCCGCGCTGCCATGGCTGCGCACCGTGGGGATGCGATATGGGAAGCGAAGCTGGCGCGCTTTTGCGCCGCGTCGGCGGAGTTTGAAACGCTGTGGCGCAAGCATTATGACGTGAGCGGCGTGGAAAATAAGGTCAAGGTCTTTGCCCACCCGCAGCTCGGCACCCTCACCCTGCAGCAGATGTACTGGTACTCCGCGCCGCGCAACGGATCGCGTTTACTGGTCTATATGCCGGTGGATGAGCAGGGCGAGCAGGCGCTGCAATGGCTGGCGCAGAACGCTTAAGGGCGCAGGCGCTTCTGATCTTTTCGCGGCAGGGTGTTGACCACGCGATCCCAGGAGTGCTGGATCAGTGACTCGAGCAGCGAGAGGTCAATCTCGTCGCCAGCGTAGACCGAGATCCAGTGCTTCTTATTCATGTGATACCCCGGCTCAATGCTGGGGTAGATCTGCTGATTGAGCAGGGCGGTTTGCGGCTCCGATTTCATCGTCACCATCGGCCTGCCGTGGGCGGTGGTGGTCATCATAAAGATCTTGCCGCACACTTTGAAGACGTCATGCTCCGGGCCAAACGGCCAGCAGTGTTCGGTAAAGGGGAGCGACAGCGCGTAGCGATGGGCGCTCTCCTGCAACGCTTTACTCTCCATTGTTTTCCTCATTCGCCAGCGCGCGCCACATCGCCTCAAAGCCGAGGCGCTTCAGCTCTTTGGTCCGTGAAGGATCGCGTCCCGCAAAGTTGATGGTGGTTTCCGCCATCGCGAGAAAAATGGCATCGCCAAAGGCGGCGTACTCATCAGAGAGAAAAACCGGGCGCACCGAGCGATGGCACAGCTCATGCAGCTCCGGGAAGATATCGGCCACCTGCTGCTTGGTTTCGGCGGTCAGCTTTTCGCTGATGGCGATCTGGCGCACCGCATGGTGGCCGTTGGGGTGGCGAATACCCCAGTCGATATAGCTGTCCCAGATGGAGTGGGTGTGCACTTTCGAATCGCTGCTGGAGCGGTCGAGATTCGCCAGCATGGTGCCGCAAAGATCGCTTTTCAGATGCAGATAGAGCGCGTTTAACAGGTCGTCTTTGGTGGCGAAGTAGCGAAACAGCGTGCCTTCCGCGACGCCTGCATTACGGGCGATAAGCGCGGTTGAGGCGGCAATTCCCGACTGGGCAATCGCCTTGGTTGCTGCTTTCAGTAGTGCCAGTTTCTTATCTTCACTCTTCGGACGAGCCACGCCGCTTTTCTCCGCGTTTTATAAAAACCACGATTGAAGCATGCCCTTTGAGAGGCTGCAACGTCGAATATCAAACAACGAAAAATCGTCTTGACGATTTAATGTTCGTTTCTATAATGAGTGCTTACTCACTCATAATCAAGTTCAATGAGTATCGTCTCAACGGATGGGATCGATTTAGCCGGGTCAGGATATGAAACGTCTCACTATCAGCGTGGTTGTCGTTATGCTCGTTGCGTCTGCTGCAAGCTTACCTTTTGTTCTGAATGCCGGTTTTGGACAGCCACCGCAGGGTGAGGCGCTCAGTGCCGTGGAACAATCGCCCCATTACCGCGATGGCGCATTTCACAATGCCTTGCCGACGCCGGGCTTTACCGGTGAGCAAAACAAGTTTGCGCTGTGGTGGGATTTTCTCTTCGGTAAACGCGAAAACGCGCGCCCGCAGCAGCCGCTACCGCTGGTGGCAACCGATCTTGCAGCGCTGCCGTTGCAGGAGGATACGCTGGTCTGGATGGGGCACTCCTCGTGGTATGTGCAGCTGGCGGGCAAACGTATTTTGATCGACCCGGTTCTTAGCGACTATGCCGCGCCGTTCTCCTTTCTCAATAAAGCGTTTGCCGGTAACGGCGTCTGGCGCGCAGAAAGCATGCCGGAGATCGATCTGCTGATTATCTCTCACGACCATTATGACCACCTCGATCACGCCACCATCAAGGCGCTGATGCCGAAGATCAAACGCGTTATTACGCCGCTCGGCGTCGGTTCCCATCTGCGTTACTGGGGAGTGGACGCAGCGAAGATTGAGGAGGCGGACTGGCAGCAGAGCGTGCAGGTCAGCGATACGCTTAGCGTCAATGTTCTGCCCGCGCGTCACTTCTCCGGGCGTGGGCTGAAGCGCAACCAAACGCTGTGGGCCAGCTTTCTGTTTGTCACGCCCGAACGCAAAGTTTACTACAGCGGTGACAGCGGATATGGCCCGCACTTTAAGGCCATCGGCGACAGGTTTGGCCCCATTGATATTGCCATTATGGAGAATGGGCAGTACGACGAGGCGTGGAAATATATTCATATGATGCCGGAGCAGAGCGCGCAGGCGGCGCAGGATCTGCAGGCACGCGCAGTGCTGCCGGGCCATGCCGGGCGCTTTGTGTTGGCAAAACACAGCTGGGACGATCCGTACAAACGTTTAGCGGCTGCCAGCCGCGATAAAGAGTTTCGCTTACTGACACCGAAGCTGGGTGAAGTGGTGTTTGCGGCCGATACGGCGCAGACATTCAGCGCCTGGTGGGAATAAACCGTTTAATTAATCGAAGTGCAGGGGGGATCGCAGCATGACTATTTCCGCTCAGGTTATCGACACTATCGTCGAGTGGATCGACGACAATCTTCATCAACCCTTGCGTATTGATGAGATTGCCGCGCACGCAGGCTACTCCAAGTGGCATCTGCAACGGCTCTTTTTACAGTACAAAGGGGAGAGCCTCGGACGCTATATTCGCGAGCGTAAACTCGCGCGCGCTGCGCAGGATTTACGCAACACCGATCAGAAGGTTTACGATATCTGCCTGAAATATGGCTTCGATTCGCAGCAAACCTTCACGCGGATCTTTACCCGCACCTTTAACCAGCCGCCGGGAGCCTACCGGCGTGAAAATCATCAGCACACCCATTAACAGCACAAACCGGCATCTGGCCGGTTTTTTACTCTTGTACCGTCTGCTTAATGCCCAGACGGCTGCAGAAGGTGCTCAGCCCTTCGCGCGCCAGCAGCACTTCAAGCTGCTGCAATTCGTCAGCGGTGAGCATCTGTAAGGTGTTGATGATATTTTGCATCGAGCCTGACGCGGTGAGATAGGGCGTCGGCGATTCGGCAAGCGAGTTGCTAAAGCCGCTGTGGCGCATGGCGGGCAGCTCCATCACCAGGCTTAACACTTTATCCGTTATCAATACGTAGCGGGCGCGGCCCCCTTTTACACCGGGGAGACTCTCGGTTTTCCACTTGTGACGTTTGATCCAACGGTTGATGGTCTGTCGTGTGACGCCGAGGCGGTTTGCTAACTCAGCGGTGGTCATTTTGCTTGGTAATGTGTTCATCTTATTTCTGGTCGCGGATCCCTAAACGTTGCAACAGGCCGGTAATGCCGTCGCGTAAAAGCATTGAAGAGAGTTGGGTACGCTCAGCGTCGGTCATCTCCTTCGCCAGCCTGAGCAGGAGTGCTTCCAGCGAGGCGTCGCTGCCGGAGATGTCGGTAGAGGGGGAGAGTTCATTGCGCTGCGCGCTGCGGATAAAGGCGCGAACCTGTTCGTTAATGTGAACCAGGCGGGCTTTTCCTCCCTGAACGCCAGGCTTTGGTGAGGTGATCCACCCCTCCTTACGCACCCATTTGTTGATGGTTTGCCGGCTGTACCCGGTAAGCGTAGCCAGCTCCTCCGGCGTCATTCGTTCCTTGAGCATATAATTTCCCGGTGAGAAGTAAGGGTAATTAGTGGTTTATGTTATAGCACCATTTTAGAAGAAAATGTGACAGGTTTAACTGCTGGCTGCGAGGCGCTTCGCAAGGGGATTCAATTGCATGCTTTTTCAGCGGTTGGTAAAGGTGCGGTGATTTTGCCGTTGACACCTGACAAGGGAATTCATATCATGCCGCCCGTCAACACGACACGCTTTACGCGATGGGGCTATAGCTCAGCTGGGAGAGCGCTTGCATGGCATGCAAGAGGTCAGCGGTTCGATCCCGCTTAGCTCCACCAAATTCCGAACCCAACGGAACTTGGTGCGTAAAGAAACATTGTGGGGCTATAGCTCAGCTGGGAGAGCGCTTGCATGGCATGCAAGAGGTCAGCGGTTCGATCCCGCTTAGCTCCACCAAAATTTAAACCCTCGCGTTTACGCGGGGGTTTTTTGTTTGCTAGCGCTATGCGGTTGCCTGATATAGCCGCATCTCCGCCATTTTCTCGACCATTTCCCTTGCTTGCGACACTCTTTTAATAAATCTATTATTCATGGTAATTATTTTTTAATCACCAGAGCCGACATTATTTTATGAAATCCGGTTACGTGAAGACGTTTCTACTGGCGTTAATGATGTGCCTGGTGGCCATGCCTATAGCCCGTTATATTTCGCCGAAAACGGTCGTTGATGGCGGCACTGTTTATCTCGCCTGGTTACCTTTAAGCGTTACGCTGGCTATCCTCCTTTTATTTGGTCGACACGCCATTGCGCCGCTTATTCTCGGCTCCGCCATCATTAATGAGATCTTCTTTCATCTGCCTTTCGGCGAAGCGGCAGTGCTGCTCTTCTGCCAGCTGTTTGCCGTTTTGCTGGTCTGCGCCATAGTTCGCTGGCAGCTTGGATCGCGTTGGCGTTACGGTATTCCTAATAAAAATATGGGGGTACGAATTTTATGGATGGGATTTATTGCGCCGGTCGGGATAAAAATATCGATGTATATTGCCGGTGCCTGGCTTAATTATCCGGTCTACCTCTCCAATTACTTCGGCAGCGGTTCGTTAATATTCTCAATCATCGATATTCAGAGTTTGATGTGCGCGGCATTGATTTTCACCATGATTGTTTATTATCCGATGCGCATGATCCTCCATCCGCGCTTCGCGAAAGTGTGGTGGCGTCGTAGCGTTGTTCCCTGTTTTAGCAAAAGAAAGCGTTTATTCACCTTCGGCTGGCTGGCGACGTTAATCACCGTCGTGGCGCTGCTCTGTGCCCCCTATAAATCAGATGTGATTGCCGGTTATCTGGTACCGGTGATCTTTATTATCTTCAACTTTGGTTGCAGCCGCCTGGCTCCCTCCTTCCTGACGCTGAGCTGGGCGGTGTCGGCTTTTCTGTTGCTGGCCTATAACGACAACTTTTTTCATGACGTACGCGCGGATTACTCGCTGGCATTTGTCATGTCAGTACTGATCTGTTTCACCGTCTGTCTGCTTTACAACATTCGCGTCTTCAGCCGCAGCCTGTGGCTGAAACGGCGTTGGCAGGCGCAAGCGATGAGCGATCCGCTGACCGGTTTGCCCAATTTGCGCGCGCTGGAAAGGGAGGTGGAGCGCCAGCCGGGCAGCATCGTCTGCTGCCTGCATATGAAAAACCTCGATTTCCTCAGCCGCCACTTCGGCATGATGATGCGCGTGCATGTAAAGCGTAGCGTTACCCGGGCGCTGCAGCCCTGGCTGCATGAGGGGGAGCGTTTTTTTCAGCTCCCCGGCAGCGAGTTACTGCTGCTGCTGAACGGGCCGGAAACCCTGGCGCGCCTGCACTCAATGCTGGATGTGCTTAACAGCCAGCGAATATGCTGGAATAAAAATCCGCTGGAGATTGAGTTCGGTGCCTCGTGGGGCGAACTGCAGGGCAACAGGGAGGCGCTGCATCAGACGCTCGGCCAGTTGAGCTGGTTGTCGGAGCAGACGGACAGCGAAAATCGCGTGCTGGCGCTCACCCACAGCCTGGCGGAAGTCAATGTGCAGACCACTGAGCGCGTGCTGCAACTGGAGAGGGTGAAACGGGCGCTGGAAGAGGGCGGAATTGCGCTCTATGCCCAGCCTATCGTCGATGCCCATGGCAAGGGCTACCACGAAATTTTGTCCAGGCTGGTCTGCGATAACCAGGTACTCACGCCCGACCAGTTTATTCCGGTGATTGCTCAGTTTGATCTCGGCACGCGCTTCGATATGCAGGTCGTCGAAACGCTGCTGAAATGGATGCAGGCGCATCCGCAGCCGGCAGTACAGGCGCGCTTTTCCCTCAATCTGATGCCGCTGACCCTGATGCAGCAATCCTTCGCCACACAGTTTCTGGCTCTCTTCGCGCGCTACGGCATCGCCGCACAGGCGGTGATTATCGAAATTACCGAAGAGCAGGCCTTCTCCCACTCGGAAGTGAGCGTCCGTAATATTACGCGCTTGCGCCAGGCGGGGTTTAAGATTGCCATTGATGACTTCGGCACCGGCTACGCCAACTTCGAGCGTCTGAAGCGCATCCAGGCAGATATCATCAAGATCGACGGCTGTTTTGTGCGCGATATTCTCACTGACCCCCAGGATGCGATGATCGTCAAAGCGATATGCTCTCTTGCGAAAGCGAAAGGTCTGACGGTGGTGGCAGAGTATGTCGAGAGTGAGGCGCAGCGCGAACTGCTGCTGAACGCGGGCGTCGATTACCTGCAGGGGTATCTGCTCGGCAAGCCGCAGCCGCTGGCATAAAAAAACCGGGGCAGGCCCCGGTTTTTGGTAAAGCATGTCGAATCAGATAACCAGCGCCGCGATCGCCGCAGAGAGCACGCTCACCAGCGTCGAACCGTAAACCAGCTTCAGACCAAAGCGGGAAACCACGTTGCCCTGCTCTTCGTTCAGGCCTTTGATCGCCCCTGCGATGATGCCGATAGAGGAGAAGTTGGCGAAGGAGACCAGGAAGACAGAGAGGATACCTTCCGAACGCGGAGAGAGGGTGGAAGCAATTTTCTGCAGATCCATCATCGCCACGAATTCGTTGGAGACCAGTTTGGTCGCCATAATACTCGCCACCTGCAACGCTTCATGCGCCGGTACGCCCAGCACCCAGGCAACCGGGTAGAAGATGTACCCCAGAATGCCCTGGAAGGAGATACCCAGCACGGCAGCGAAGAGGGCGTTCAGGCCGGAGATCAGCGCGATAAAGCCAATCAACATCGCCGCAACGATAATCGCCACTTTGAAACCTGCCAGGATGTATTCACCCAGCATTTCGAAGAAGCTCTGGCCTTCGTGCAGTTTCGCCATCTGCAGGTTCTCTTCGCTCTCATCCACGCGGTACGGGTTGAGCAGCGAGAGCACGATAAAGGTACTGAACATGTTCAGCACCAGCGCCGCGACAACATATTTCGGCTGCAGCATGGTCATGTAGGCACCCACAATCGACATCGACACCGTCGACATGGCGGTCGCAGCCATGGTGTACATGCGGTTGCGCGACATTTTTCCGAGGATATCTTTATAAGCAATAAAGTTCTCGGATTGACCCAGAATCAGGGAGCTGACCGCGTTAAACGATTCCAGTTTACCCATGCCGTTCACTTTCGACAGCACCGTACCGATGGCACGGATCACAATCGGCAGGACGCGAATGTGTTGCAGAATACCAATCAGCGCAGAGATAAAGACAATCGGGCAGAGCACTTTCAGGAAGAAGAAGGCCAGGCCTTCGTCATTCATTTTGCCGAAGACGAAGTTGGTGCCTTCGTTGGCAAAGCCGAGCAGTTTTTCAAACATCTCGGAGAAGCCTTTTACGAAGCCGAGGCCAACATCAGAGTTGAGGAAGAACCAGGCCAGCACAACTTCAATCACCAGCAGTTGAATAACAAAGCGAATGCGGATCTTTTTGCGATCGCTGCTCACGAGCAAGGCAAGCAGCGCCACAACAGCAAGCGCCAGGACAAAGTGCAGAACGCGGGACATATTTGCTCCAAATATGAGACGGGTAGGAATTTCGTGCACATTCTATGTAACAAGACAAAAGAAAACGAGATCAAAGGCACACTATATTAATGTCCTGTGACCAGACTCAAAATTAGTGATCAAACATACAATTCAGGTATGTTAATAAAGGCCGTGAAAAGTTGCGTCACGCTGCTAGACTCATAACATAACGCTGCGGTAAATGTTGTCGCCGCCGTCACCATCCTTGGCATTCAACCCTTCTATTGTTTCAGGCTATCAGAGAAATCAAGTAAACCCATCTTAATGATCTTGATAATCATTCTCATTTTGGTAGCATCAAACATAGCAAAGGCTATATTTAGGGGCAATAAATGAGCAGTAGTCGCGTGGAGAGCAGTAACGGACGGGCAGCGCGCAAACTTCGGTTTGCGCTGATGGGGCCTGCATTTATCGCTGCTATTGGTTACATCGATCCGGGTAACTTTGCCACCAACATTCAGGCTGGCGCGACCTTTGGCTACCAGCTTTTATGGGTTGTGGTGTGGGCGAACCTGATGGCGATGCTGATCCAGCTGCTTTCTGCCAAGCTCGGTATTGCGACCGGCAAAAACCTCGCGGAGCAGATCCGCGATCACTATCCGCGCCCGCTGGTGTGGTTTTACTGGGTGCAGGCGGAAATTATCGCCATGGCGACGGATCTCGCGGAGTTTATCGGCGCGGCGATTGGCTTCAAGCTGATCCTCGGCGTGTCGCTGATGCAGGGCGCGGTGCTGACCGGGATCGCCACCTTCCTGATCCTGATGCTGCAAAAGCGCGGACAGAAACCGCTGGAGAAGGTGATTGGCGGCCTGCTGCTGTTTGTGGCAGCGGCCTATATCGTGGAGCTGATCTTCTCGCAGCCGAAGCTGGCGGCGCTGGCAAAAGGGATTGTTATTCCTACGCTTTCCGGAACCGACGCGGTGTTTCTTGCCGCCGGGGTGCTGGGCGCGACCATTATGCCGCACGTCATCTATCTGCACTCCTCCCTGACGCAAAACCTGCATGACGGTACGCGCCGCGAGCGCTACTCTGCCACCAAATGGGATGTTGGGCTGGCGATGACCATTGCCGGGTTTGTTAACCTGGCGATGATGGCGACCGCCGCTGCGGCGTTTCACTTTAATGGACACACCGGCGTGGCCGATCTCGACCAGGCCTATTTAACGCTGGAGCCGCTGTTAAGCCATGCCGCGGCGACAATTTTCGGCCTGAGCCTGGTGGCTGCGGGACTCTCCTCCACGGTTGTTGGTACGCTGGCGGGCCAGGTGGTGATGCAGGGGTTCGTCCGTTTCCATATTCCGCTCTGGGTACGTCGTACCATCACCATGATGCCGTCGTTTATTGTTATCTGGCTGGGGCTGGACCCGACGCGAATCCTGGTGATGAGCCAGGTGCTGCTGAGCTTTGGTATCGCGCTGGCGCTGGTGCCGCTGCTGGTATTTACCAGCAATGTGAAACTGATGGGCGAACTGGTGAATACCGCGCTGGTAAGGCGCACTGGCTGGGTGATTGTTGCGCTGGTGGTGTGCCTGAACGGCTGGCTGCTGGTGGGAACGCTTGCCGAATTGATGGGTAAATAACACCCGATCGCGGTGGGTTTATCGGGTCAACGTATCTTTACTGCGGCTTGAATGCCCGATGGCGCTACGCTTATCGGGCCTACGCATCTTCTGCGGTGTAAAAGTTCGGTACTGGATGCCCGATGGCGCTACGCTTATCGGGCCTGCAAAGGTTAATCGATTCTGGATCGCGTAGGCCGGATAAGGCGTTAGCCGCCATCCGGCACTGTACGTTTCACCGGCTCATCAAAAGAGCTGCGAAACACAATTAATGGTGGTGTCCATGCCCGTGACCACGACCCGGTCCACGGCGGTCATCACGATCGTTCCAGCCTTCGCGGTAGCCACGCTCGTAGGCGTCACGCTTGTCCCAGCCTCGTTTATCCCAGCCACGATGCCAGCCGCGGTCATGTTTATGCCAGCGGTGATCGCGCCACTCATAATTATTGTTCCAGTAATTGCGGTCGCGCCAGCGGCCGCCGTCCCAGTAGTTACCATAATTATCACGATCGCCGATCTGCAATTTAACCGACGGCAACAGGGTGATTTCGCCAGCATTGGCGGCCAGCGGCGCAAAAGCCAGTAATACTGCTGCCAGAATCAGTGACCTGAACATACTCTTCTCCTTCACGATCGGGCCGGGAGGGCCTGTGGCGGCAATATTACGGGGCGCGCAAACCCCGTATTAGTGGCGGAACTCCTAAATCACCGTTAATAGCACGTTTTGCTAAAGTGCTTGTTTACTGCGTGCCGGCGAGAATGGCGTCAATCTCCTCGCACTCCTGCGTGCTAAATGTCCGGTTCGCCAGCATCCCCACCGCATCGTCTAGCTGGCTTGTTTTGCTGGCACCAATCAGCACCGACGTCACTTTCCCGCCGCGCAGCACCCACGCCAGCGCCATCTGCGACAGCTTCTGCCCACGCCGCTCGGCCACGGCGTTCAGCGCCCGCACCGTTGCCAGCTTCTCCTCGGTGAGCTGATCCGGGTTAAGGAAGCGGCTACCGCTCGCCGCGCGTGAATCCGCCGGAATACCTTGCAGATAGCGGTCTGTCAACTGCCCGCCTGCCAGCGGCGAAAAAGCGATACTACCCACTCCTTTCTCCTGCAACAGATCCAGCAGTTCGCTCTCGATCCAGCGTTCAAACAGGGAGTATTTCGGCTGATGGATCAGGCACGGCGTACCGAGATCGTTAAGGATCGCGATCGCTTCCCGCGCCTGCGCCGCCGGGTAGTTCGACAGCCCGACATAGAGCGCCTTGCCCTGGCGCACCAGGTGATCGAGCGCGCGCATCGTCTCTTTCAGCGGCGTTTCCGGGTCCGGGCGGTGATGATAGAAAATATCGACATACTCAATGCCCATGCGCCGCAAGCTCTGATCGAGGCTGGCAACCAGATATTTGCGCGAGCCCCAGTCGCCATAAGGGCCATCCCACATGGTGTAACCGGCTTTGCTGGAGATAATCAGCTCATCACGATAGGGGAGGAAATCCTCTCGCATAATGCGCCCAAAGTTACTTTCGGCCGAGCCAGGCGGTGGCCCGTAGTTGTTCGCCAGGTCGAAATGGGTAATGCCAAGGTCAAAAGCGTGACGCAGCAGCTGTCGGCTGGTTTCGAGCAGTGTCGCATCGCCAAAGTTGTGCCACAGCCCAAGCGATACCAAAGGCAATTTAAGCCCGCTCTCGCCGCAGCGCATATAGGCCATTTTTTCATAACGTGCGGGGTCCGCCAGGTAAACCATGCAAATACTCCTGATAAAAGGGGAAGCGATAAATTCCGGGCATAAAAAAGCACCGTGTTGCGCACTATTTCAGCGTACAAACGCACGCCAGGTATTTCCTTGTAACGCACTCCAGCAATAAGGCAGTAATCAGTCTGAAAGCTTAGGGCTAATCTGTGATGTAGATCGATAATAAAGGGGCACTCGTGATATGGTCGTTGTCGTTACAGCGCCTTGAATTTACAGTGTGCCAAAGATTTATTCTGACTTTAGCGGAGCCGTAGAAGAATGAAAAAATATGCTTTAGTGGGAGACGTGGGCGGCACCAACGCGCGCTTAGCGTTGTGTGATGTCGAGACCGGCGACATTTCCCGGGCCAAGACCTATTCAGGTCTTGATTATCCTAGCCTGGAAGCGGTCGTTCGCGTTTACCTCGAAGAGCACGAGGTGAGTGTGGAAGATGGCTGTATCGCCATCGCTTGCCCCATCACCGGCGACTGGGTGGCGATGACCAACCACACCTGGGCCTTCTCCATTGACGAAATGAGGCAAAACCTCGGCTTCGCGCATCTGGAGATCATCAACGATTTCACCGCCGTTTCGATGGCTATCCCGATGCTGAAAGCGGAACACCTGATTCAGTTCGGCGGCAACGCACCGGTTGAGGGCAAACCGATTGCCGTTTACGGTGCCGGCACCGGTCTTGGCGTCGCGCATCTGGTGCATGTGGATAAGCGCTGGGTGAGCCTGCCGGGCGAAGGCGGCCACGTCGATTTCGCGCCGAACAGCGAAGAGGAGGGGATTATCCTTGAGGAGCTGCGGGCTGAAATTGGTCACGTCTCCGCCGAGCGCGTGCTCTCCGGCCCCGGGCTTATCAACCTCTACCGCGCGATTGTGAAATCAGACGGCCGTCTGCCGGAAAACCTGCAACCGAAGGATATTACCGAGCGCGCGCTGTCAGACAGCTGTACCGATTGCCGCCGCGCACTGTCGCTGTTTTGCGTGATTATGGGCCGTTTCGGCGGCAACCTGGCGCTCAATCTTGGCACATTTGGCGGCGTTTACATCGCGGGCGGCATTGTGCCGCGCTTCCTGGATTTCTTTACCGCCTCCGGTTTCCGCGGCGGTTTCGAAGATAAAGGACGTTTTAAAGCCTATGTGCAGGATATTCCGGTCTACCTGATTGTGCATGACAACCCAGGCCTGCTGGGCTCCGGCGCGCATCTGCGCCAGACGCTGGGTTATGTCCTTTAAAGATTCATCAGTTGTCTGAATTCTTTTACCTTGCTGCGGCTGACGGGTACCTGAAAATCCAGGTCCCGCAGTCGCAGAATATAGGTGTTGTTAAACCAGGGTTCGATCTCGCGGATCTTGTCCAGATTGACGCAGTATGAGCGGTGGCAGCGGAAGAAGTGCGCCGTCGGCAGCTTGCTGCAAAACTCCGTAATATTCATCGGCATCACGTACGATTCCCGCTTGGTATAGACAAACGTCATCTTCTCGTGCGCTTCTGCGTAATAGATGTCGTGAATACTGGTGACAATAATCCGCTCATCTTTTACCAGGTTAATGGTGGCGTTTTCCCGCGATTGCGGGCTGCTCGCGGTACCGGCCTGCTGCTGCCAGGCGCTTTCCAGCTTCTGCAACATATTGACGATGCGCGACTCCTGATAAGGTTTCAGGATGTAGTCAAACGCTTCCAGCTCAAACGCTTCCACCGCATGCTCTTTCCATGCAGTGATAAAGACAATAAAGGGTTTATGCGCGAACTGGCTGATATTTTGCGCCAGTAATACGCCATCGAGCGACGGGATGTTGATATCGAGAAAAATGGCGTCGACGCGGTTGTGCTGCAAATACTTCAGCACATCGAGACCATCATCAAACGTGCCGACAATCTCCATCTGGCTGTGTTCGCGGATAAGCCAGCTCAGCTCCTGCTGCGCCAGGAATTCATCTTCTACAATGATGACTTTCATCTTCTCTCCGGTGAGGGCAACAGCGTCGCGCGCGACGTCTGGCGGGGCACATAAAAGGCAATTTCGGTGCCCGGCGACAGGCGGCGGATATGCAGCCCTTCGCCATACAGTAATTTCACTCGCTGATGAACATTCAGCAGACCAATTTTATTCCCCGGCATTTCGTCTGCTTCGACGCGGGCGATCATCTCCGGGGCGATGCCATTACCGGTATCGCGCACCGCGATGCGCACCCGGTTGCCGCACTCTTCGACGCTGATGGTGACCACCCCTTTGCCTTTACAGGGCTGAATACCGTGAACAATGGCATTTTCCACCAGCGGCTGGATCAGCAGGCTCGGGATCACGCAACTCACCTCTTCATCGATATCATAGATAACCGTCAGCTTATCGCCGAAGCGTGCCTGCTCAATGGCGATATAGTCCTTGATCTGGTAGAGCTCTTTTTTGATATCAATCTGCTCGTCATCTTTTAATTCAATGTTATAGCGCAGATAGCGCGACAGATTGTAAATCAGCTGGCGGGCGGTATCGGGATTGAGGCGAATGGATGAGGAGATGGCATTCAGGGCGTTAAAGAGAAAATGGGGGTTAATTTTACTCTGAAGCGCGCGCAGCTCCGCTTTATTGGCCATTTCGCGTAATTGCTCAGCGCGGGAGACTTCCAGCTGCGTCGAGATAATCTGCGATAATCCGACCGCCATATCCTGCAACGCCGAGGTAATCTGGTGCGCGTGGCAGTAGTAGATTTTTAGCGTCCCGGTGACGATGCCCTGTTCGCGCAGCGGGATCACCAGCATGGAGTGGATCTCCGGTGTGCGGTGCGCTTCATCATTATTTTTAATGATAATTTCGCCGGTGGTAATCGCCTGTTGGGTGGTCGGGCTAATAAAATCATCGTTATCGAGATAGTTATTTTCACCCACCCCGACATAAGCCAGCACATGATCAACGTTAGTGATTGCCACCGCATCGGCGTCAATATCGCGGCGAATGATATCGCACACCTGGCGCAGTGACTCGCTGTTAACATTGCGAAACAGCGGCAGCGTTTTATTCGCAATATCCAGCGCCAGCCGCGCCTGACGCCCGGCGATCGCCTCTTTCTCCCCCTCAACGCTCTGCACCAGCAGCACAATAAAGCCGATACACACCGTGCCGAAAATCATCGGCGCGCCGATTTTCGCCACAATATCCAGCCCCAGCGCGGTAGATGGCGCCCAGATCACCACCAACAGCATGGTCAGGCTTTCGCAAATCATCCCGCCGATGATCCCGGCGCGCCAGTGCTGGGCTTTGGGAAACTTTCGGTTAATGAGCCCCGACATAATGCCGGCGATAATACTGGTGATAAAACAGGGCACAGCCGTCACGCCGCCAATATCAATCAGGTAACGGTGCGTCCCGGCGATAATGCCGGTAATAATGCCGACCCACGGGCCAAAGAGAATTCCACCGGACATTACGGCAATAATGCGCACGTTAACCAGCGATCCCTCTACCGGCACGCCGGACCAGGTGCTGAACAGCGCGAAGAGGGAGAAGATCGCCGTTACGCCGAGCAGCTCCTTCGGCGAGTGCGCGGTTTTATGCAGCAGCTCGCGAAACAGGCGGATGCGGATCAGAAAGAAGAGGCAGATCAGCATCAACGCAGCGCGGTCGAAAACCGCCAGCAACATGTCGAATATTTCGTGCACGGGGGACTCATGTGATAAAGGTCAAAGGGCTATGATAAAAAACCCGGCGGCAGATCACCAGTTAACCATTGATTAGATGAATGAGGAAAAGCCCTTTTTTAAAAAGGGGATTAAAGTGTATCTGACGCAGGGCTGGAGATGGCTCACTTTACCGCCCTTTCGAGGTAATTTTCTTTTTATCATAATGTTAATGAAAAGCGGTCGTTATCGGCTTAAGCGGCAATCACTACTAAGACTACTCAAGTTTTGCTTCCTCTTTTAGCCCACACCACTATTTTTTCGCTTGCCTCTCGACAGGCGGAATTCAATCAGGCTATGGTCAAAACAGCTGCACATGCAGCGACGTCGCTCGGACGGTCCGGGCGCTAACGTAACTTCGAGGAATCTATGGCTGACTCCAGTCCTGAACGCCGTTTCACGCGTATCGATCGTCTTCCCCCCTATGTTTTTAATATCACTGCCGAACTGAAAATGGCTGCGCGTCGCCGCGGCGAGGACATTATTGATTTCAGTATGGGCAACCCGGATGGCGCCACCCCGCCGCATATCGTGGAAAAACTCTGCACCGTGGCGCAGCGCCACGATACGCACGGGTACTCCACCTCGCGCGGTATTCCGCGTCTGCGTCGGGCTATTTCGCGCTGGTATCAGGATCGTTACCAGGTGGACATTGACCCGGAGACAGAAGCGATTGTCACCATCGGCTCGAAAGAGGGGCTGGCGCACCTGATGCTGGCAACGCTGGATCACGGTGATACTGTGCTGGTGCCGAACCCGAGCTATCCGATCCATATCTACGGCGCGGTGATTGCTGGCGCGCAGGTGCGATCGGTGCCGCTGGTGGAGGGCGTTGATTTCTTCAATGAGCTGGAGCGGGCGATCCGTGAGAGCTACCCGAAGCCGAAAATGATGATTTTAGGCTTCCCGTCGAACCCGACCGCGCAGTGCGTGGAGCTGGAGTTCTTCGAGAAAGTCGTCGCGCTGGCGAAGCGTTACGATGTGCTGGTGGTACACGATCTGGCTTATGCCGATATCGTCTTTGATGGCTGGAAAGCACCCTCCATTATGCAGGTGCCCGGCGCGCGCGATGTGGCCGTCGAATTCTTCACTCTGTCGAAAAGTTACAATATGGCGGGGTGGCGCATTGGCTTTATGGTCGGCAACCCGACGCTGGTTAACGCGCTGGCGCGTATCAAAAGCTACCACGATTACGGCACCTTCACGCCGTTGCAGGTTGCGGCCATTGCGGCACTGGAAGGAGATCAGCAGTGCGTGCGCGATATCGCCGCCCAGTATAAGCGCCGCCGCGATGTGCTGGTCAAAGGGCTACATGAAGCGGGCTGGATGGTCGAGATGCCAAAAGCCTCAATGTACGTCTGGGCGAAAATCCCGCAACCCTATGCGGCGATGGGCTCGCTTGAGTTTGCGAAAAAGCTGCTGAAGGAGGCAAAAGTGTGCGTCTCGCCCGGCATCGGCTTCGGGGATTATGGCGACACCCATGTGCGCTTTGCGCTTATTGAGAACCGCGATCGTATCCGCCAGGCGGTGCGCGGTATCAAAGCGATGTTCCGCGCCGACGGCCTGCTTCCCGTGACGCCAAAAGGGGCGGCGGAAGAGACCCAGCCATAACAATCAGCCATAAAATAAGGAGCCGCATGGCTCCTTATTTTTTTCTGCGCTATGGCTCAGGCTAGATCATCAGGGCGAATGTGCCGGCCCACACGATAACCATCACCGATATGCCCATAAAGAAATATTTCACTTTCATCGCTCCGCACACAAAGTATGCATTAATGATCTGTCAGGACTGAGTATAGAGAGGTGAAACTACGCCAAAACGAAAATGAGAATTTTCTCCCTTTCGGCCACAGCGCCATCTCAGAATTTCGGGTGAATTCATCACCAAACGGGGGCTAATGTACGCTTAATTTTTTGCCCTTACAAGAGCCTTTTTTCTATTTAATTTTAGCAACTTACAAGGTGTCGGGCTTTGGCGACACAATACTTTCACTGCTAAATAAATTGCCCTTGGGCGACGGTTTTCTGGCGTTGCTGAAACGGTTCATTTGCGCTTGAAATATAAGGCTAATTTTATGGGCTGCATCACAGTTTGCGGTTAGCAGCCATGTTATTGACGGCGACGCCCGCAGCAAACGCGCCGCAGAGTTGACAAGCGAATCATTATGCAAATAAATGTCTATACAACACATGACAAGAGAATCATATGATTGAGCTCACCTCTGACGACCATCTGTGGCGTAACGCAACGCTTGCGACTATGGATCCCACGCGGGCAGAACCCTATGGCCTGCTTGAGCGCCATGCCATCGTGGTGCGTAATGGGCAGATCCGGGCGATCGTGCCGGAGAGTGAATTGCCCGCGCACGCGCCGCAGAGCATCGATCTGCAGGGCCGTCTGATGACGCCCGGTTTAATCGACTGTCATACCCATCTTGTTTTTGCCGGCAACCGCGCTCAGGAGTGGGAGCAGCGGTTAAACGGCGTCTCCTATCAGCAGATTAGCGCCGAAGGCGGCGGAATTAACGCCACCGTGCGGGCGACGCGGGAGTGCCCTGAAGGCGAACTGCTTAATCTTGCGCAGTCGCGGCTGGCACGGCTGATGCGCGAAGGCGTTACCACTCTTGAGATCAAATCAGGTTATGGGCTGGATTTAGCCAGCGAAGAGAAGATGCTGCGCGTCGCCGGTACGCTGGCGCAAAACAATATGGTCGAGGTGAGCCGTACACTGCTCGCCGCGCACGCCGCGCCGCCGGAGTATAAAGCGGACCCGCAGTCCTACATTGATCGGGTCTGCAATACCATTTTGCCCACCCTGGCGGACAAAGGGCTGTTTGAGGCGGTCGACGCATTTTGTGAAAACGTCGGCTTTACCCCGTCGCAAACCGAGCAGGTGTTTCGCGCCGCCCAGGCGCTCGGCATTCCTGTGAAAGGCCATGTTGAGCAGCTCTCCTCGTTGGGCGGCGCGGAGCTGGTCAGCCGTTTTAACGGCTTATCCGCCGATCATATTGAGTATTTGAGCGAATCGGGCGTGATGGCGATGCGCGCCAGCGGGACCGTTGCTGTTCTGCTGCCCGGTGCCTTCTATTTTCTTAATGAAACGCAAAAACCGCCGGTCGCTTTGCTGCGCCAGCAGGGCGTACCGATGGCGGTGGCGACGGATTTCAACCCCGGCACCAGCCCGTTTGCCAGCCTGCATCTGGCGATGAATATGGCCTGCGTGAAGTTTGGCCTGACGCCGGAAGAGGCTTGGGCGGGCGTGACGCGTCATGCTGCGCAGGCGCTTGGTCGTAAGCAAACTCATGGTCAGCTGGCCACCGGGTTTGTCGCCGATTTTGTCGTCTGGGACGCTAATCATCCGGTGGAGATGATCTACGAGCCGGGCCGTAATCCGCTTTATCAACGCATTTTCCGTGGCGAGGTCACTGCATGACTCTATGGAAGCCGGTCGCGCCCGCGTGCTGGCAGGGCAGGGATGACAGCAATGAAGCGGCAAATGCCCTGCGCCTGTTTCAGACCGTCACTCAGGCGGCGACGTTTGCGCCGGAACAGCACCGCGGCCAGACGGCGCTGCTCGGCTTTGCCTGTGATGAGGGCGTGAAACGTAATCAGGGGCGTGCGGGGGCCGCGAAGGGGCCGTTTGCGCTGCGTAAAGCACTGGCCAATATGGCCAGTCACGCCGGGCATCAGCATCTTGTTGATTTGGGTAATATTGTCGCCAGGCCGGAGGCGCTGGAGCAGGCGCAGCATGCACTGCATGATGCGGTGCTCGCCTGCCAGCAGGCGCAGATGCGCACGCTGGTGTTTGGCGGCGGGCATGAAACGGCGTTTGGTCACGGCTCGGCAATCCTTGATGCTTTCCCCCATCAGCAGGTTGCGATTATCAATCTCGATGCGCACCTCGATCTACGCCACGCGGCGCGCGCCAGCTCCGGTACGCCGTTTCGCCAGCTGGCCCAGCAGTGTGACACTCAGCAGCGCGGCTTTCACTACACCTGTTTCGGTGCCAGCCTGGCGGCCAATACCCAGGCGCTGTGGGATGAGGCGACGCGCCGCAACGTGACGGTAGTTGAGGATCTGGCATTGTTAAACGCCTTTGAAACCGAAGCGCTACCTGAAATTAAACGCATCATTAAGCAGTACGACAGGATCTACCTGACCATCGATCTCGACGTGCTGCCCGCCTGGGAGATGCCCGCCGTCTCCGCGCCCGCGGCGCTGGGCGTGCCGATGCAGCTGCTGCTGCGCATTATCGAACCGCTGTGTCGCAGCGGCAAAGTGCAGGCGGTGGATCTGGTAGAGTTTAATCCGACGTTTGATCACGCAGGGCAGGGGGCGAAAGTCGCCGCCCGGCTGGCCTGGCAAATCCTGCACTGGTGGCAGTGATATACTCGCCTGACTAATAACAATAAGGAATTGCCGCGCTATGTATTCCCCCCGCCCCCGGGTGGCTCCGGCCACCGCGCCCGTGCCTTTTTACGAGAAGGTTAAGCAGGCCATCAGCGAGAAGATCGCCGCCGGTATCTGGCGTCCGCACGACCGCATTCCCTCAGAAGCGGAGCTGGTGGCGCAGTTTGGTTTTAGCCGCATGACCATTAACCGCGCGGTGCGCGCGCTGACTGATGAGGGGTTACTGGTGCGCCTGCAGGGCGTCGGCACCTTTGTCGCCGAGCCGAAAGGGCAATCGGCGCTCTTCGAAGTGCGCAGCATCGCCGATGAGATTGCCGACCGCCATCATCAGCACCGCTGCGAAGTGCTGCTGCTGGAGGCGCGCGCAGCGGACGCAACCCAGGCCGCGGCGTTAAACGTGGCGGAAGGGACACGCATTTTTCACTCGCGGATGGTGCATTTTGAGAATGGCATTCCGGTGCAGATTGAGGAGCGTTGGGTCAATGCCGCCGTGGTGCCGGAGTATCTGCAGCAGGATTACACGCAGACTACCGCTCATGCTTATCTGTCGCTGATTGCGCCACTCACGGAAGGGGAGCACATTGTGGAAGCGGTTCACGCGTCGGCTGACGACTGCCGTCTGTTGCAGATTCAGGAGCACGATCCCTGCCTGCTCATCCGCCGCCGTACCTGGTCGACATCGCAGATTGTCTCCCACGCCAGCCTGCTTTACCCCGGCTCCCGCTACCGTTTACAGGGTCATTTCGGCTCCTGAGCGCTGCAGGCAGCAAAAGCGTGATTGTTAGCGCACTATCAGAAAAATGTATCTTAAGTGTTAAAACCTGCCTTGCGCGTAATTGTATAGACAAGTATATGTGTTTACACACTCATCGCGTGATTTCAGGAGAACAACGATGTCGCATACCCCCTCTCGCCCGCAGGCGATTCGCGCCCCGCGAGGCACGGCGCTGACGGCCAAAAGCTGGCTGACCGAAGCGCCGCTGCGCATGTTAATGAACAACCTCGACCCGGAGGTGGCGGAAAACCCGCAGGCGCTGGTGGTGTATGGCGGTATCGGGCGCGCGGCGCGCAACTGGGAGTGCTACGACGCCATCGTTCAGGCGCTGACGAATCTGGAGAGTGATGAAACGCTGCTGGTGCAGTCCGGCAAGCCGGTCGGCGTGTTTAAAACCCATGACAATGCGCCGCGCGTACTGATTGCCAACTCTAACCTCGTGCCGCACTGGGCCACCTGGGAGCACTTTAACGAGCTGGATGCGAAAGGGCTGGCGATGTATGGCCAGATGACCGCCGGAAGCTGGATCTACATTGGTAGCCAGGGGATCATCCAGGGCACCTATGAAACCTTTGTTGAAGCCGGACGTCAGCACTACAGTGGCGACTTAACCGGGCGCTGGGTATTAACCGCCGGGCTGGGCGGCATGGGCGGCGCACAGCCGCTGGCGGCGACGCTGGCCGGTGCCTGCTCGCTGGTGATTGAGTGCCAGCAGAGCCGCATCGATTTTCGCTTGCGCACGCGCTATATCGATGAGCAGGCCACCTCGCTTGACGACGCGCTGGCAAGAATCAAACGCTACACCGCCGAGCGGCGGGCGGTTTCCGTGGCGCTCTGCGCCAACGCCGCCGACGTTTTGCCGCAACTAGTGGAGCGCGGCGTGCGCCCGGATATGGTCACCGATCAAACCAGCGCCCACGATCCGCTGCATGGCTACCTGCCAAAGGGCTGGTCATGGGAAGAGTATCAACGCAAAGCGGAATCCGATCCGCAGCAGACCGTGCAGGCAGCGAAAGCGAGCATGGCCGAACACGTCAACGCGATGCTCGCTTTTCAGCAGATGGGCGTGCCGACCTTTGATTACGGCAACAACATTCGCCAGATGGCGAAAGAGATGGGCGTCACCAACGCCTTTGATTTCCCCGGATTTGTCCCGGCGTACATTCGCCCACTCTTCTGCCGCGGCATTGGCCCATTCCGCTGGGTAGCGCTCTCCGGTGATGCAGAAGATATCTACAAAACCGATGCCAAAGTGAAAGCGATGATCGACGATCCGCACCTGCACCGCTGGCTCGATATGGCGCGCGAGCGCATTAGCTTCCAGGGCTTACCGGCGCGTATCTGCTGGGTGGGGCTGGAGTGGCGGCAAAAACTGGGGCTGGCGTTTAACGAAATGGTGCGCAGCGGCGAGGTCTCCGCGCCGATTGTGATTGGCCGCGATCACCTTGACTCTGGCTCGGTTGCCAGCCCGAACCGCGAAACAGAAGCGATGCGCGACGGCTCCGATGCCGTCTCCGACTGGCCGCTGCTCAACGCGCTGCTTAACACCGCCAGCGGTGCCACCTGGGTCTCACTGCACCACGGCGGCGGCGTCGGCATGGGCTTTTCGCAGCATGCGGGCATGGTGATTGTCTGCGATGGCAGCGATGAAGCGGCAGCGCGGATTGCCCGCGTGCTGCATAACGATCCCGCCACTGGCGTCATGCGTCACGCCGATGCGGGTTATGAGAGCGCCATTGAGTGCGCGGTTGAACAGGGGCTTAACTTACCGATGGTAGCCGCCACACAGGGGAAACGTTCATGAACAGCACGCTACACCTTATTCCCGGCCAGCTGACACTGGCGCAGCTGCGCGACGCCTGGCGGCGGCCGCTGCACGTTACTCTTGATGAGAGCGCTTTTGCCGCCATTGAGCAGAGTGTTGCCTGCGTGAACGCCATCATGGCTGAGGGGCGCACGGCCTACGGTATCAACACCGGATTTGGCTTGCTGGCACAGACGCGCATCGCCACCGAAGACCTGGAAAACCTGCAACGCTCGCTGGTGCTCTCTCATGCCGCAGGCGTTGGCGAGCCGCTGGACGAGGCGATGGTGCGCCTGATGATGCTGCTGAAAATCAACAGCCTGGCGCGCGGTTTCTCCGGCATCCGGCTACAGGTGATCCAGCTACTGGTGGATATGCTGAACGCGGGCGTCTACCCGTGGATACCGGCGAAAGGCTCTGTTGGCGCTTCAGGCGATCTTGCCCCGCTGGCGCACCTCTCTCTGACGCTGCTTGGCGAAGGTAAAGCGCGTTTTCAGGGGAATTGGCTGCCCTCCAGCGAGGCGCTTAAACGCGCGGGTCTGGCACCGTTGACGTTGGCGGCAAAAGAGGGGCTTGCCCTGCTGAACGGCACGCAAACGTCGACCGCTTTTGCGCTGCGCGGGCTGTTTGAAGCCGAAGATCTCTTCGCATCGGCGGTAGTTTGCGGGGCGCTGACCACCGAAGCGGCGCTTGGCTCCCGTCGGCCTTTTGATGCGCGCATTCACGACGTGCGCGGTCAGCGCGGGCAGATCGACGCCGCCGCGCTCTACCGCCATCTGCTGACCGATGACAGCGCGATTGCGCAGTCGCACCACAACTGCAATAAGGTGCAGGATCCCTACTCATTGCGCTGCCAGCCGCAGGTGATGGGCGCATGTTTAACGCAACTGCGCTTCGCCGCCGGGGTGCTGTTAACCGAAGCGAATGCGGTTTCCGATAATCCGCTGGTCTTCGCTGCAGAGAATGAGGTTATCTCCGGCGGCAATTTCCACGCCGAGCCGGTCGCGATGGCGGCCGATAATCTCGCGCTGGCGATTGCCGAAATCGGCGCGCTGGCGGAGCGGCGCATCGCTCTGCTGATGGACAGCCATATGTCACAGTTACCGCCCTTCCTGGTGAAAAACGGCGGCGTTAACTCCGGGTTTATGATCGCCCAGGTGACGGCGGCGGCGCTGGCAAGTGAAAACAAAGCGCTGGCGCACCCGCATAGCGTCGACAGCCTGCCGACCTCCGCCAATCAGGAGGATCACGTCTCGATGGCACCCGCCGCCGGTCGCCGCCTGTGGGAGATGGCAGCCAATACCCGCGGCGTGATTGCCGTCGAGTGGCTGGCCGCCTGCCAGGGGCTGGATCTGCGCGAAGGCTTAACCACCAGCCCGCTGCTGGAGCAGGCCCGCAGCCTGCTGCGCGAGCAGGTGACGCACTATGCGCAGGACCGCTTCTTTGCCCCCGATATTGAGGCCGCCATGACGCTGCTCAGCGCAGGCCATCTGCGGCAACTGCTGCCGGAAATACTTTCACCTGCAAATTGAAAACCAGGCCCGGCACCTACGCCGGGCTTTTTATTGCATTGCTTAAGAGAGCTAATTTGAAGTGTGAGTGGAGGCTGGTTTCCTGATAAATAGGATTTTTTTTAATATTCACCGCTAGAGTGAAAAGCCATCACCCTTTAATGTGCCTGGTCAGTATTGTTAAAGGAGAACAGACGGATGCAAAGGAATGCGGGATACAAAGAGGGGACGTTACGGCTGATGACGTTGGGTGAAATTGCAATGGCGCGCCGGATCTTTGGCGACAGCATCGTTTATAGCCGTGTATGGGTTCATTGCGACAGTTATTTCCCTTTTGGATTGCAGACACCAGGCACAGCGATGGCGCCAAATGGCGAACTCTGGTTTCGTAAAGAGGACTATCACGCAGACTTCTCACGTGCAGATGTTTCGGTGGAAGACAAACATATTTTTATTCATGAACTGGGGCATGTGTGGCAACACCAGCATGGACAATGGGTAAGAGTGCGGGGGCTGGTGAGCAAATTTGCGAATTACTATTATCAGCTCGATAGGGAAAAATTGACGGATTACCCTCTGGAACAGCAAGCATCTATTATCGCTGATTATTGGCTTCTTCTGGTGTATGGGTTAAATAAATGGATATCTTTTCTTTCTTCGGATAGTCAGGGTAAATACAGCGGGAAGGATCCTATAAGTGAAATTCCGCGCTTATATCGCAAAATTGTTACCGGGCGGGAATAAATGATGAATAAAACGCTGTGGTTAATCCCTCTGTTTCTTCTCACTGGCTGCCCTGGTCCTGGCGATCGTATGGTTAAGAAAATACCGGCTGAGGTAACGACAAAGGAGAATCATCTCTGTATTACCTATGCGGTAAAGCCGGGCGATCGCATCACCTCCCTGCAAATTGGCAGTGAAACCGGGGAGACATGGTATGAGGTATTTAATGACAAGCCGGTGCTGCCGCGCAGCGGCGAATGTTTGCCGACCTGGAATTATCCTTTCGCTAAGAGTAAAACCTATACCCTCTTTTATGGCCTGAGCAATGACAGCCAGCCCCATAAACAGCTTATCCAGGCATCATTCACCTTCGCGCCATGACGGCTATCACGGCGCGGCGATAGCCGCTTCCGGTTAGGTCACGGAGTTGGTAAATTGAGCCACGGAGAGTGACATCATGCAGAAGGGAAGGCCGGGTGAGCGGGAAAATTGATTATCAGATTGAGAAATACAGCTTTGCTGACGCCGCCGGCACGCCGCGCCTGGCGCAGCAGTGGCGTGATGTGCTGGATGAGTGCCGCCAGCTCAACGCCGGGGCCGAAGAGCGGCTGCGCATTGCGCTGCTCAATGTCGATTACGTTACCAGCTTTGAGCTTCCCTTCCGCTTGCTACTGATCCGTGCGCCGCAGCTGATCGCCGCGCTGCGCGACGAATTCAGCCTGGCGCAGAAAAATGTCATCTTTAACGGCAAGCGCTTTGGCTGCGTCTACAGCCTGAAAACCGATTTAAGCGACATCCCCGATACCTTTCAGTACCGCCTTGCAACCCGCATCCGGCGCATCGATCCGATCGGTACGACGGCCGCGCCCTACCAGCAGATTGCCAAAGAGATAAAAGCCCCGCGCGAGCGGCTGAAACAGGCGCTGGCGTCCGGTTTGCAGGTCACCGCGCTGGATGGGCTGTTCTGGTTTGGGCTGCAACGCATTGCGGCGGATGTGCAGCGGCTGCGCAAAAGCGGGATGGCGATCGCCACCGCCGAAACCGAGGTGTTTGACGATCTCACCGGCACTACGCGGCTGATGCCCATTTACCGCCGCGTCGAAAAATAGCCGCCATCGGCGGTGAATTTATCAAAGTGATACCCCGTTTCCCGGCTTGATAACCTCCGGGCGCGCATCTGCCTGCTTTTTATCCGTTATTGCCGCTTTTCGCCCTGTTTCGTCTCTTTTTTGCCCAAATTGAAAGTGGCATAGCCATTGCTTATAGCACTCATCCTTTTGCTAGTGGAGAGCGCATAACAATGGAGACGGTGCTGGTTGGCAGTGAAGTAGCCCGCGTAGACGGGCTGGCCAAAGTCAGGGGAACGGCGATTTATGGCGACGATATCCGGCTAAAAAACATGCTTTACGGCGTCTGTCGCTATGTCGATATCGCCGCGGGTCGGGTTGATTCAGTCGATATCAGTGAAGCGGAAAAGGTGCCAGGCGTGGTGCGTATCGCAACCTGGAAGGATATCCCCGGCCAGCGCAAGCTGGGGGTGATTATCCCCGATTACCCGCCAATTATCGAAAACGAGGTGGCCTATCGCGGCGACGTGATTGCCGTTGTGGCAGCGGAGAGCTATCAGGCCGCCTGCCTGGCGGTAGACAAAATTAAGCTCACCTACTCGCCCTGCGAGCCGATCACCTCCCCGGAAGAGGCTCTGAAACCGGGCGCGCGGCTGATCCACAGCTCCCTTGAGAGCAACATCATCAACCGCCATCACACGGTGAAAGGGGATATTGAGGCCGGGTTTGCCGCCTCGACGAAGATTATTGAGCGCGATTATGAGGTGGGGTTCCAGGAGCACGCCTATATCGAGCCGGAGTCAATCACCGCGTGGCTGGATGATGACCAGCAGATTATGACTCTGGCCGGATCGATTCAGAACGCGCACCGTATTCGCGGCATCGTCGCCAAATACCTCGATCTGCCGCAGAGCAAAGTGAATGTGAAACGCTCGGTGCTCGGTGGCTCGTTTGGCGGCAAAGATGACATCATTGATAACCTCGCCTGCCGCGCGGCGCTGCTGGTACAGCTAACAGGGCGTCCGGTCAAGATGACCTATAACCGCGAGCAGTCGATGCGCGAGAGCTATAAGCGCCACCCCTATAAATTGCATTACCGCATTGGCCTTGATGATGAGGCCAGCATTCAGGCGATGCAGATCAATATCATCGCCGACGGCGGCAGCTACGCCGGGCAGACGGTGTTCGTCACCTGGCGCAGCTCGGTGCAGGCGGCGGGCCCCTATAACATTCCCAACGTGCGCGTCGATATCACCGGCGTCTACACCAACAACAACTACACCTCGGCTTATCGCGGGTACGGCGCGCCACAAATCATCTTCGCCAATGAGTCCCTGATGGATGAGGTGGCAGAGATAATGGGGCTTTCGCCGGTGGAGCTGCGGCTGCGCAATATTCTGCGCCAGGGCGATACCAGCATGGCCGGCCAGCGTATGTGCGATCACACCGTCTCGGCGCAGGAGGTGCTGGAAACCTCGGTGCTTAAAGCCGAGTTCGAGGCGCGGCGGGCGCACTATCAGCAGCTGAATGCCGGGGGCGGGCCGGTGCGTTACGGCATCGGCCTGGCGCTGAGCCATCGCGGCTGCTCACTCGGTGCGGAGGGGCTGGATGCATCATCCGCGCTGATGCAGGTTAATGCCGACGGCAGTATCAATATCTCCACCTCGGTTTCGGAGAACGGGCAGGGGTTGCAGACCACCATGTCGCTGCTGGCGGCAGAAGCCTTCGGCATCCCGTTGGCGCACGTCACCTTTAGCGAACCGGCGACGGCGATGATTGCCGATGGCGGCTCCACCGTCGCGTCACGCGGCACGTTGATGGGTGGGCAGGCGATCCTCAGCGCCGCTAACACCATTAAAAATCGGATGGCCGCCGCTATCCTGGCAACCCTGCACGCCACTGAGATGGCAGATCTGGTATGGCGCGACGGGTGCGTTTTCAACCGCCATCAGCCGCAACGCAGCCTCACCTTTCAGCAGGTAGTCGATATGACCCGCGCCACCGGCGCGAACTTATCCGCCTATGGCTGGCATGTGGCACCGCCGATTCACTGGGATGAGGAGCAGGGGAGCGGCAGCCCCTATTTCACCTGGGTTTATGGCTGCCAGATTGCCGATGTGGCGGTCGATCTACGCACCGGCAAAGTGACGGTCAACAGCGTGGTTGCGACCCACGATGTCGGCAAGGTGATCAACCCGGTCGGCTTTAATGGCCAGGTTTACGGCGGCGTGCTGCAAGGGATGATTGGCTACGGCATGCTGGAGGATTTCAATACCGAGCAGGGGGTGGTGAAGTCGGAAAACTTTGATACCTACCTGCTGCCGACCATCAAAGATATGCCGCCCATTATCATCAACGCCATCGAAAATGCCGATAAAGCAGGCCCAATGGGAGGGAAAGTGATTGGCGAGCCGGTGCTTGAGCTTGGCGCCGCGGCGCTCAATAACGCGGTGAGTTTCGCCATCAGCCGCTTTAACCGCACGCTACCGCTGACGCTTGAGCAGGTCAGGCTCGGTTATAACCTGAAAAAACCGGCGCGCCAGAGCGAGCGGCTGTTCGATTGCGGCCCTAAAAAAGAGGTTCACCGGCTCAATACGGTGTCGCTGAAAGTGGCGCACACCTTAAAAGAAGCGTTAACCCTGATGGCGGAAAACGCAGCGCAGCCGATTGCCGGCGGCACAGATGTGCTGGTGCAGGCGCGCCTGCGCTGTGATGCGGTGCCGCTGGTCAATATTGCCGGGCTGGCTGAACTGAAAGAGATCTTCGATCTCGACGGCGGGCTGTCGATTGGTGCCGGGGTCTGCTTTAGCGATTTGATCAAACATCCGCTGGTGCAGCAGCGCTACCCGCTGCTCATCACCGCCTGTAAAACCATCGGTTCGTTACAGCTTCGCAACCGCGCCACGCTCGGCGGCAATGTGGTTAATGCCGCGCCCTGCGCCGACGCCCTGCCGCCGCTGATTATCTATGACGCCCAGGTGGAGCTGCGCAGCCTGCGCGGTACGCGACGTCTGCCGGTGAGCGAGTTTGTCACCGATGCCTATCGCACCACCCTCGCGGCCGATGAGCTGGTAACGCGCTTTATTCTGCCGGTGCCGATGACCCAGCCGCTGGTGGAGTGCTACCTGCAACTGGGGCGGCGCAATGCGCTCAACATCACGCGGCAAAGCCTGAGCGGCCAATTTCATGTCGACAGCAGTGGCACCATCCGCATCTGCCGGCTGGTCGATGGCGCGCTGATGCGAAAACCGCAGCGGCTAAGCCCGGTAGAAGAGGCACTGGTCGGTCAGCCTTTGAACGCGGCCTCGATTGATAAAGCGGCGCAGGTGCTGAAAGGGCTGGTGGATGACGCCATCGGTGGGCGCTGGTCCGCGCCTTACAAAATCCCGGTATTTGTCGATATGTTCCGCCTGATGATGCAGGACGTGATAACTGAGCAGAGCAACTAAGGAGCGCGAAGATGCACTCAATCGAACTGAAAGTGAATGGCATCCGTATTTCCCGCGACGTGGAGGATAACCTGCGGCTTATCGATCTGCTGCGCGACGATTTGCGCCTGACCGGCACCAAAGAGGGGTGTTCCGTAGGCGAATGCGGTGCCTGTACCGTTATCCTTGATGGCAAGGCGGTCTGCTCATGCCTGCTGCTCGCCGCCCAGTGCCACGGCGCGGAGGTCACGACCATTGAAGCCCTGCATCACGACCCGGTGGGCAAGCGACTGCAAAATGCCTTTGTGCGTCACGGCGGCGTGCAGTGCGGCTTCTGCACGCCGGGCGTGTTAATGAGCACTAAAGCACTTTTAGCGGTGAACCCCGCGCCGGATGATGACGCGCTGAAAGAGGCGCTGGAGGGGAACTTGTGCCGCTGTACCGGCTATCAGCCGATCATCACCTCCATCAAAGCGGTGCTAAAGGACGAAGCGTAAAAGGGGCGAGCGATGAGTGAAAAGGGGTTGATTGAGTGCGTCATGCTGGCGGCAGGGTTATCCAGCCGGATGGGCGACTGGAAAATGATGCTGCCCTGGGGGGCGGGCACGCTGCTCGACAGCGCACTGCGCAGCGCCTTTTCGCTCTGCGACCGGGTCATTCTGGTTACCGGGCACCGTGGCGATGAGCTGGCGCGCTATTACCGCGGGCAGCCCGCGATTACGCTTGTCCACAACCCCGATTACGCCTCGGGGATGTTCTCGTCGGTGCAGTGCGGTGCGGCGGCAGTCACCTCGCGGCGCTTTTTCCTGGCGCTGGGCGATATGCCGGAGGTGACGCCAGCGGTCTACAACGCGTTATGGCACCATCCGGATCATGACCACTGCCTGGTACCCGGTTATGAACAGGGCCGGGGCCACCCGGTGCTGCTCCCGGCGCAGGCGCTCGCGCTTATCAGTAACGCGCCCGCCAACAGCAGCTTAAAAACCATTGTTCGCCAGATTGGAACCTGCACGGTTGCCGTCGATGAGCCGGGGGTCCATTGCGATATCGACACGCCCGCGCAGTATCGCCAGCGAACCGAGCTAAACCGCTTGCTTGATACGCTACCGCGTCGGCGCATAAACCCGCATGGCGGCCGGTAATTTCGTCAGGCCATGTTTGCCCGGGCGAGGATCGCCATTAAAAATTCCGCCACCGCTTTGATGCGCGCCGAGGCGATAAGATCGGCATGGGTCACCAGCCAGAGATCCTCACTCAGCACCTGGCCTTGCGGGATCACTTCGACTAAGCCCGGCTGCCGGACGGCGATAAAGCAGGGTAGCACCGCCAGCCCAAGACCGGCGTTGACGGCAGAGATCTGGGTTACCAGGCTGGTGGTGGCAAGCATTGAGGTTTTATCTTCAACCTGCTCATCAAACCAACGGGCGGCGGGAAGATGGCTGAACGAACTGTCCCAGGTAATAAAGCGCCGCCCGCTCAAGGGGGCATCTTCTGGCGCAGGGTTGGCGCGCAGATAACTCTCTGCCGCGTAAACCGCCGAGGCCATCACCCCGGCTTTGCGGATCTTCAGCGTGTTTTGCTCCGGCCGCACCAGGCGCAGCGCGATATCGGCATCGTTTCGCACCACGGAGACGGTATTTACCCCGGTAATCAGCTCCAGACGGATCGCCGGGTATTCGGCCTGCAACTGCGGCAGGGCCGGGATAATCAGATGGTTGGCCAGCGTCTCTGCCGTCGCCAGGCGCACGGTTCCCGCTGCGTCGCCATCCCGCCCGGCAAAGGCGTGCTCCAGCGCACCGACCCGGCTCTCCACCTCTTCGGCGTAACTCAGCAGTGCCTGCCCGGCATCGGTAAGAAAGTAGCCGGTCTGATGATGCAGAAACAGGCTGGTGCGCAGGCTGCTCTCCAGCGCGCCGATCCTGCGCGACACCGTCGACTGGCTCACTTTCAGCGTGGCCGCCGTTTTGGTCAGGCTGTTGGTGCGCGCAACGGCCAAAAAGAAGCGTAAATCGTTCCAGTCCATCATCTCTGTTTTCTGTTTATGCAAAATGAGTCGCCGATTTTATCCGTAGTTTTCAAAATATGGAAAAAATAGACTTCTGTTACGGCATTACTATTCAAAAAACAGGAGTGAGCAGATGGAAGTCACCGCGAATCAGCCCCCCGCCAGCGCGGTCGTGGAAACCTACCTTGCGGCGTTTGCCGCGGGCAGGGTAGAGGAGATTGTCAGCCTGCTGGCCGACGATGTGGTATGGCATATCGACGGCGAACCAGGCGTCTCTACCGTCGGGCTGTTGCAGGGGCCTGAGCAGGTTCGGCGCTGGTTACTGGCCTTCCCGCAGAATTTCAGGCCACGGGAATTTGTGATTAATGAGATTATCGCGCAGCACGATAGTGTGCTGGTACTGGGGCGTTTTCGCCACACGGTGGTGAGCACGCAGCACACCGTCGGCAGCGATATGATCATTCACTTTACGGTTACCAACGGCAAGATTCGCCGTTATCAAATCTTTGAAGATTCGGCACTGCTGGCAAGAGCTTTTGACGCGGATGATGAGTGGTCGCTACAGCAGATGCGCATCAATGGCACGCTCTACCGTTACCGCGATATCGGCGAAGGGCCAACGCTGCTTTTTGCCCACGGGCTTTTCGCCAGCCATCACATTTTCGCCGCACAGGTTCAGGCCCTGAGCCACTCTTATCGCTGCATCGTTGTTGATATGCCGGGACACGGCCTGAGCGGGTACGATCCCACCGGCTGGACGCTTGATGATCTGAGCCGCGATCTGGCGCTGATGATAAATGAACTGGCGCTCGGCAAGGTCACACTCGTTGGGCAGAGCCAGGGCGCGATGGTGGCGCTGCGGCTGGCGGCGCGTTATCCGGAGCTTCTGGCAGGCCTCGTGCTGATTGGCACCAGCGCCCGTGCGGAGTTGCCGGAACGGCTGGAAACCTGGCGCAGGCAGCGTGAAACCCTGCTTAACGGCACCGATGCGGCGCGGGAAGCGCTCTTTAGCACGATTCAGGCGTACGTAAACAGCAGCGAATGGCTGCAAAATCACCCCCATGAGGCCGCCGAAGAGCGCGCCATGATGCATGCTCACAACCGCGAAGGGTTAGCGCTGGCGCTGAATGCCGCCGTGTTAGACCGGGGCGATATCACCCACCTGTTGCCGACGATCGCTGCGCCGACACTGGTGATTGTCGGGGAAGAGGACAGGGCAACCCCGGTTGAGTTAAGCAAGGAGATCGCAACACTGATGCCCGATGCTCAACTGCTCACGCTGGCAAAAACTGGCCACCATCCACCAACGGAAGCCGCCGATGCGGTGACGGCGGCGATTGCCGGGTTTATTGCAGCTAAATAGCGGAGATAAAAAAGCCCCATCAGGGGCTTAATATGCGGTGGTCATATCGCGGGTTTAGAAGCGATATTGCAGACCGGCGGTAATGGTGTAGTTTTTGTTGGCAATACCCGCAGCATCGCCACCGATAAATTCCGATCCGCCGTTTGTGGTGTCAATAACCTGCGTCCCGCCTTTGCCCTCTTTATATTTGCTGTAAGTGAACTCAGCAAACACTTTCGCGTGTGGCGTGACGTAGTAGCCAGCATCAAGTGACGCACCGTAATAGCGTGAGTTACTGGTTTTATCTCTGAAGGTGAGGTCGCGCATATAGTGCTCATCGTTATCATGCGCGCGCACCCAGTCGCTGAATTTCAGCAGCGCATTGAATTCGAAGTTATCAATACGGTACTGGCCCGCCAGCCCAACATAGGGCATGGTGAAGCGCTGGCTATAACCAATCCCGCGCTCGCCTGCCGGGAAGGTGCCAACTGAGGCACCATTATTATAATCGTAAGCGCCGCCGAACGCCGTCCAGCTAAAGCGCGTCTCCTGATAGCCTGCCACCACGCCCGCTTTATAATTCGCGTCCTGGAAAATCCAGCCTTTCAGGTTGAGATCAAATTCATTGGCGTAATTGACATCCGAGTCCGGATGGGTGGAGTGATGGGTCCAGCCTGACTGGCTTTCACTCAGCCAGTCGTAATCATCCATATGGCCTGCCCCGGAGGCGAGTGAGGTCCAGCCGCGGGCGTTAAGGGTTAAAAAGGAGTAGGGGTTCCAGGAGAGATCGCCTTTCACAATGGCGACATTTTTTATCTTCCAGTTAAGCTGGCTGATCTTTCTCCCGGTTATTTCGTCATAGACTCGCTCATTCGATTTACCGCTCAGCATCCCGGCAGAAACGGAGGCGTAAAAACTGTCGACAGAGAAATCGGGAATTAACTGCTCTGAGTCTGCATACGCGGTAGCTGAAATAGTGCTTATCATCATTACTACAATACGAGTTTTTTTCATTTTTCTTTGCTCATATCACAAATGTAATAGTGATTTTGTCGCGGATATGAATTTCTACAATAAAGAGCGTGAGTTTCGCTTTTGTTTTTTGATGAAGATCCTAAGTATGAAATATATCTTTCTTCGCGCTTCTCTTTTCAGGTTTATGAATTACCGATATGGGTGAATTTTGCCGGGGAAATATATTTTCGGTGAGGAGAACAGAGCGGGGCGCGGAAGCGAATGCAGCGATCCGCCCCCATGTTGCCCTGTTAACCTTCTGTTGGCGGCGCGTTTTTCTGCATCGTGTGCTGCTGCGATAAGCGCCAGAAGTCATGCCCGGCGGGATATTGATATAAGCGCAGGGAGAATTGTCCTGCTACCGCAGTGATATATTCAAATATCGCCGATTGCGTATTCTCATAATCTGCCCACAGGGTTGACGAGGTGAAGCAGTAAATTTCCAGCGGGATGCCGGCCGGTGATGGCTTTAGCGTCCTGACGACGATGTACATCTCTTTGACAATATCCTGCCGCTCAGCGAGGTAAGCCATTAAGTAGTGGCGGAAAAGGGTCAGGTTCGTCAGGCCGTTATCGATAAACCAGCTGTCCGCTACCCCCAGCGGATCGCGGCCATCGAGCAATTTTGACAGCGGATCGCTCACGCCGCGTATCGCCAGCATTGGCGCCAGCAGCTCCTGCGAGAGGAAGGTCACCGAGTGCTGATCAATATGGGTGCTGCGCATAATACGGCGCGCGCCGGAGGAGAACATCGCCTGCCAGTTGGTATAGGTTTCGGTGAGGAAGTTTTTCGTCGGAATACGGGAGATGGTGTTATCCCAGTTCCGGATGGTAATGGTGTGCAGCGCGATATCGGTCACTTCACCGCTCAGGTTTTTATCCGGCATCTCAATCCAGTCCCCCAGTTGCAGGACATCATTTGAGGAGACCTGCACGTTGGCGACCAGCGAAAGCAGAGTGTGTTGAAACACTAACATCAGCACCGCCGCCACGGCACCGAGGCTGGAGATAATAATCGCTGGCGATTTGTTCGACATCACCGCGAGGATCATGATCGCGGCAATAACGTGGATTAAGATTTTGCCTATCTGGATATAGCCCTTAATCGAGTGATTTTTACGCTTGGTCTTGCGCAAATAGGAGCTATTAACGATATCCAGCATCTCATTGAAAAAGACCGACAGGAAAATAAAGAACAAAATGCCGCACATAGTATTTATGGCCGTCACCAGCGAGGCTGGCATATTTTCCATAAACTGCAGCAGGTAATAGACCGTAAGCACCGGCACGAAGTTGGAGAGTTTTTCGGCGATGCGGCGATCTTTTTCCAGCGGCACATCTTTTTTATGGCTGGCAAAGAAGACTTTACGCACGACTTTTATCAACAGAAATTTGCACATCAGGTGCGCGAACATGCCAGAGACGATCAGCAGAATAATATTTAAAACAATGGCCAGCGCCGGCCTGCCTTCGATAAACGTCAATAAAGAATTCAAATACGCCATTACTTATCGCCTGAACGAGTATGCCATCTGTATAAGCCCTGGCTGGCGGGCATATATACAAAAATTTAACCAATTAGCATCATGACATAACACGGGGATATAAGTCCACGCCGGGGGCAGTGTGTGCCCGGTCGCAAAAACGCCCGGCTTTGACAAAGTGATCCTATGATTTAGGCTGGTTAACGCACATTTACGCTGTAACAGGAGAAGCATGATGAAAGCAGTCACACTTAACGCACCGGGCGGACTGGAAAACATTACCGTCTCAGATATCGCCGATCCGGGCAGACCCGGCAAGGGCGAAATTCGGGTTGCGATTAAAGCCAGCTCGCTGAACTTTCATGATTTGATTGTTGCCAGCGGCCAGTTCCCGACGGAGGATGGCCGTATTCTGCTCTCCGATGGCGCGGGCGTGGTCGAAGAGGTGGGCGAGGGCGTTGAGGCGTTTGCCGTCGGCGATAACGTAGTCTCTACCTTTTTCCCCATCTGGCTGGCAGGCAAGCCGGGCCCCGAGGTGAGCGGCTTTGCCCATACTCCCGGCGACGGCGTTGACGGTATGGCGAGCGAGTACGTTGTCCGCTCGCAAAATGCCTTTACCCATGCGCCGCAGGGATGGAGCCACAAAGAGGCCGCGACCATCACCACATCAGCGTTGACCGCCTGGCGGGCGCTGGTGGTGGATGGCAACCTGAAAGCGGGCGAAACGGTGCTGGTTCAGGGCACTGGCGGTGTCTCCATCGCCGCGCTGCAAATTGCCAAAGCGATGGGCGCGAAAGTTATCGCCACCTCCTCTTCCGACAAGAAGCTCGACGTTGTGCGCGGGCTGGGCGCGGATGAGACCATCAACTACAAAACCACGCCCGAATGGGGAGATAAAGTACTTGAGCTGACCCAGGGATTCGGCGTCGATCACGTGGTGGAAGTGGGCGGCCCGGCCACCCTGAAAGAGTCGCTGAAAGCGGTGAAAGTCGGCGGGCATATCGCGCAGATTGGTATTCTCTCCGGCGATGAGGCCAGCGTATCGGTGCTTTCACTGCTGGCGAAACAGGTGCAGATCAAAGGGGTGATTGTGGCAAGCCGCCAGGATCAGATCGATTTTGTGAAGGCGCTGGAAGTGATGAAGCAAAAGCCGATTATCGATCGCACCTTCAGCTATGAGGCGCTGAGCGAAGCCTTTGCCTACCAGCAGAGCGGTTCCCACCTGGGTAAAATCTGCGTTGAGTGGTAACCGGCACGGCGGTAGGGGCGTGTGCCCTTACCGCCACGTTTTAACGCGCTGTGGCGCTTTTCTTCAGCCGAGCAGGCTTTCCAGCGTCACCGATGCGCCGCCGCAAACAATCACCAGCACGTTATCGGTAGGGGCAAAGCGGAGTTTGTTGTCATAGAGCAGCGAGAGCGACACGCCGCAGGCAGGCTCGGTCAGCACGCGATGATCGTCAATGAACAGGCGGCAGGCGCATACGGCTTCTGCGTCAGAGACAACCTGGCTTCTCACCTCAAGGCGGCTGGCGACGTTAAACGCATTTTCACACACCTGGCTTGCGGCAAGGGTCGTTGCAATGCCGCTCACCTTCTCCAGACGCACCAGCTTCCCGGCGTTGACCGAGGCGTTAAGCGACGCAGTGCCTTCTGTTTCAACGGCATAGATCGGGATATGGCTTAGGTGATGTTTTTCCAGCCCCTGAGCGATGCCGGAGAGCAGGCTACCGCCGCCGACAGACAAGATGACGGCGTCCGGGATCACACCGGCAGAGATCACCTCATCCACCAGCGTGCTGATGCCCGCCCACAGAAGTGGATTATCAAAGGGGTGAATATAAATGATCTCATCGGTGGCTAAAGAGAGGGCATAGTCGTTCGCCTCGCTCCACACCTTGCCGTGCACCACAAGGGTGGCCCCTTCCTGCTCAATGAGATCTCTTGCCCGCTGGGAGGTGGTTTCAGGCACCACCACGGTGACCGGAAGACCCAGTTTGCGGCAGCTGTGCGCCACCGCGATGCCCGCATTGCCGCCCGACGAGCTGATAAACCCTTTTGCACCCCGTTCTGCGTAGTAGCTGCAGGCATGGGCCGCGCTGCGAAGTTTGAATGAGCCGGTGGGCTGAGCAGACTCCATTTTCAGCCACACGTTGCACCCGCTGCGCTGGCTTAGCGGCAGTGAGTGCAGCAGTGGGGTCTGAATGCTGATTTCCATGACATCGAATCCTTATGCATAAGCCCCATATGATAAAGGCCGTTCTGGAGAGGTTTTTTAGTCTGACCAGTAATAACACAAGAACTATCAGGCAGGGTTATCTATTTCCGGGTGCCAGGGATGGCACACGCAGGCCAGCTTGTGCCCCTCGGGATCCCGCAGATAAGCAACATAGAAGTCCGGCCCGTAGCCCTCCCGCAGACCGGGCGCGCCCTCATCGCTGCCGCCGTTGTTCAGCCCCGCAGCATGAAACTGCCTCACCTGCTCTGCGCTGCTTGCGCGGAAGGAGAACATCGTCCCGTTACCCGGCGTCGCCCTTTTTTTATCGAACGGTGGGCAGATGCAAAAACTAAAACCCTGGTCTGGCGGCTCGCCCCACATCGCCCAGTCTTGGCTCCACGCAGGAGTGCGCGGCACGCCCAGCACCTCGAAAATCGCATCATAGAAACGCGTCATCGACGGTAAATCATTGCTGCCTATGGTGGTGTACATCAGCATGGTTGGGCTCCTGGGCTGCTTGCAGAAAAAAGGTGAAGCCGTCAGTGATGATGATCGCGCAGAAAAACCGTCAGCACATCCTTCGGCGCGACGCCGCCGCACTCTGAAATCATCCAGCCAACCGCGCCGCGATGATAGGTGCCATGAAACAGCACATGGTTCAGCATATCGATGGCGCGCATCTCGCCGTGACCACCATCGACAAAACGGAAAGTGATAACTTTCTCCAGATCGCTCGAGGAGAGGGCGTTAACATGCTGGATATACCACGCGGCGCAGTCGGCCATCTTCAATTCAAGCTCATCAAGGGTGGGCGTTTCCGGCGTATTCAGCGCGGTGTAGCCATGCTGCTGACCGGTGAGATTGGCCCTGAAAATCATGTCGACGACATAAATATGGTTCATCAACCTTATCATCAGGTGGCGCTTTTGCGGATGCGCCGCTTCGTCGACCGCCTTAATGGCTTTCAGGGTTTCGCCATCCATCCAGCGCTTAAATTTCACCAGGCTAATCAGTGTGTCCTTGTCCATCGTCTGCTCCGCATATGACTGAAGCGATATCTTACCTTGCGCGGACTGTTTGGCTGAGTAGATTCTTAGGCAAAAACCAGGGGGGGGCATCGGCATATTTCAGGGAGCGCCGCTGGTTAACATGTCGAAAAAGGCCGGGGCGTTAAGGTTTTTCTAAGCTTTCTCCGACAAACTGGGTTTATAAAGCGCACAAGGTTTCGGTGCCGTTGTCGGATTATAGTCGGCAGGAGATGATGTCCCCTGCCACTTTTTTAACGTCTCATGGCCCGCCAGATTATTTTCGTTAAACCTTTTTTCATTTTTCTCGCCATAAAACCTTCTGCGGCATCAATATTTAACATCTTATTTAAACTCGAAAAAATAGGTAACTCACCTTCAGACAATCCTCATTAACCATGGATGATTTTGCGGGTAAATTACTTTATAAATATATGGGACAACATCGACATATCATGATTGCCTTGCTGCTCGCGCAGCGGGTTATAACGGGTGTGACATCTACGCGGGAGGGAAGTGAATGGATATCATAAGTTCAGAACGTGTAAGTGAAGTCTATATGGTTATTGGGCACGCGGTATCGTCGTTAATTTCAGCGGGTAAACGCGTTGAAAAAGAGGGTATTCTCGAGCAGTTGAAAGCGGCGAAAGCAAAGGCGGTGGACGGGATGAATGAAGTCTATGAATCCGCTATCAACCTGGTTGCCCGTGAGGGCGTTGCCGTCAGCGAGCAGTGATCGGCATCCACTCTTTTGTTATCACATTCCCGCTTGCCTCAGGTAGAGAACCAGCCAGCGGGATAGTATTCGCAGATAAATTCCACAAACGCCTTCACCTTCGGGCTCTGTAACCGACGTGAGGTGTGCAGCACCCACAGCTCGGTAAGTCTATCCGCCTCTCCCCAGTTCATCAGTTCCCCTCTCTCAAGATAAGCGCTGACGATTGATTTCGGCACCATGGCCGCACCGGCACCGGCGAGAACCGCATCACGGACGGTCAGCAGCGAGGAGAGGCGCATCACCGGTTGCGGCGTAAAGCGGCGCTGCCCCTTATCTACTACCCAGTCACTCCCTTCGTGATGCGTTGACATCACCACGGCCGGGATCGTCGACACGCTTTGCGCATCCGCGGCGGGCAGGCTAACGGAAGGTGCGGCGACCAGCACCAGCTTATCCCTGGCGAAGCATCTGCCCACCAGCTCACTGTTTTCCTGTGGATTAATGCGGATCGCCACATCAAACTGCTCCTCCACTAAATCACTCATGCGGTTTTCAGAGACAACCTCAATAAAGATCTGCGGATGGCGCTGGCGAAACTCTGCCATCAACCGCCCCAGCGCCAGCTGTGAAAAGAGCAGCGGAGCGGCAATGCGCAGCCACCCTGCGGGTGAGGCATTATCTTCGCGTGCGGATTCAGCCGCTTCATCAATTTCACGCATCGCACCCAACGTGCGCGCCAGCAGGCGCTCGCCCGCCTCGGTGATCTTCAGCTTCTGACCGCCGCGCTCTACCAGCCGCACGCCCAGCGCCTCTTCAAGATCGTTCAGCCTGCGTGAAAGAGTGGCTTTAGGTTTACCGCTGGCGCGGCTGGCAGCGCCGATCCCGCCAGCCGTTGCGATGAGGTGGAACTCTTTTAACGCATTGATATCCATTGGCTGTCTCATTTTTGGAACAGTGTGTGCAAATAATAGCCTCTTCCGGGTGAAAATGGATCGGGATAGTCTCTGGTTACACCCACCAGACAGTACGGAGTAAACATCATGACTATTCTTGTTACCGGAGCGACCGGCCGCGTTGGCCGCCACGTTGTTGACCAGCTGCTTCGCCGGGGCGCTGACGTTCGCGTATTGACCCGCGATCCCGCAAAAGCCGGTTTTGCTGACAATGTGGAGGTCGTTAAGGGCGATCTGCTGGATATCGATGCCCTGCGCGCGGCTTTTAGCGGCATCAGAACCCTGTTTTTACTCAATGCGGTTGCTGCTGATGAATTTACCCAGACGCTGATTACGCTCAATATCGCCCGGGAAGCCGGTATCGAGCGCGTGGTTTATCTCTCGGTCTTCGGTGCGGACGCCGCCGTCAATGTGCCGCATTTTGCGGTTAAATATGGTGCCGAGCGCATGCTTACGGCGATGAACTTCAGCGCCACCATTCTGCGCCCCACCTACTTTATCGACAATGAGGCGATGATTAAGGAGGTGGTCGTTAACCACGGCGTGTACCCGATGCCGATTGGCAGCCGCGGGCTGGCGATGGTGGATACGCGTGATATCGCCGAGGTGGCGGCCATTGAGCTGCTTCGGCGCGACCAGGCGAGTGAGAAGCTGCCCGTCGAGACCATTAATCTCGTCGGCCCGGATACGCTGACGGGTAATGATGCGGCGGCAATCTGGCGCGATGTGCTCGGGCGCGAGGTGATATACGGCGGTGACAGCCCGGATGCCTTTGAAACGGGCATGGCGGAATTTATGCCGAAATGGATGGCTTATGAAATGCGCCTGATGGCCGAGCGCTACGTCAGCCATGGCATGATCCCGCATGATGGCGACCGGGAGCGGCTGGTGGCAATGCTTGGCCGCCCGCTGCACACCTATCACGGCTTCGTGAAGGGGCTTACCGCACAGTAACATCAGAAGGCCGGTGCCTGCGCATCGGCCTTCTGATTTAGCCCTTAAAGCGCCACAGCGCGTAACAGGGTCGGCGTCAGATCGGTAAAATGCGGCACATCGCCCGTCACCTCTGGCGCTTCTGGCGAGTTAAATGCCGCTTTCATCGCCTCCTCATCGCGGAAAACGCACTCGGCGATGGCGACGGTTCCCGTCTGCTCAACGGCCGGGAAGAGGGCGGCTGCGCTGATCAGGCCATAGGGCTGGAACGCTTTGATCACCAGCGGAATGTGACTGTTGACGTAATAGTCCCGGTCAAAGCGGCTCTGCGGATCGCCGTAGTAGGTGACGTATAACGTGAAGGTTGAAGTGCTCATCGTGTGACCTCTTTCATAACGGGTTTCGATTCATTTAAACCGCAGAAAGTGTAGCTGGCATTCGGGGCTGCTAATATGCATTCCGCGCTGTTAAGCCATCACAGAGAGGGAGATGATGATAACGATTGAAGCGGGCAGGCCGGTTCACTACCCGACATTACTGAAGATTTGGGAGTCATCGGTGCGTGCCACGCACGATTTCTTACCGGAAGAGGAGATTCAGGCGCTGCGCCCGCTGTTAGAAAATCTCTATTTCCCTGCCGTCACGCTGTCGATTGCCCGGCTGGTTGAAGATGGCTCCATCGTCGGCTTTGTCGGCGTCAGCGAAAAGCGCATTGAGATGCTGTTTGTCGAGGCCGACCAGCGCGGAAAAGGCACCGGCAAAGCACTATTGCGACACGCGGTCGTGCAAGGCGCGGATGCGCTCGACGTCAATGAACAGAATCCGCAGGCGGTGGGTTTTTATCAACAGCAGGGCTTTGAGGTGGTAGGCCGCTCTGAGCATGATGACCAGGGGCGGCCCTATCCGCTTTTGCATATGAAATTGCAGAAAACCTGATGCTGCCCATTTTTTATATTTACGCCAGGGATCGAGCCCCGGCTGTCGCGCAAAATTTCTGCAATTTATCGGTGTTACTTAATCCTCGCTTAAGAATACTCCGATAATGTGAGTGCTACGCTAGCCCATCCCGGGCTATTCCGGAGCCTCTCCTATGCAAAATAAGTCCGCACATCAAACCGTCGCCAGCAAAGTTCCCGCTGTGACACTGACCTTCTGGTTAACCAAGATTGCTGCGACAACGCTGGGTGAGACCGGTGGTGATGCAGTGACCATGTCGATGAATCTGGGCTACCTCACCGGGATGCTGATTTTCGCCATCATCTTTTTAATCGCCGTGGTGGTGCAGATTGAACGCCACAGTTTTAATAAGTGGATCTATTGGTTTACGGTAGTTGCCACCACGACCGTTGGCACGACGCTTGCGGACTTTGCCGATCGCTCACTCGGGATAGGTTATCTGGGCGGCACGCTGCTGCTGAGTTCGCTGCTGTTGCTTTCACTGCTTGTCTGGCGCCTGACCTGCGGCACCATCGCTGTCAGCTCAGTCAACAATGGCGTCACGGAGAGCTTTTACTGGGTCACCATTATGTTTTCACAGACTCTCGGCACCGCGCTGGGTGACTGGACCGCAGACAGCGAAGGGCTGGGCTATGATGGCGGCATCCTGCTGTTTGTCGGCGCGCTGGCGATTATCTGGGCCGCCAGCCGCTTTACCTCGCTGTCGCGCACCGCACTCTTCTGGGCCGCGTTTATTCTGACTCGCCCACTGGGTGCGGTAGTCGGTGATTTCCTCGATAAACCTGTCGCAGATGGCGGCCTTGCGTTGAGCCGCTATAGCGCGTCACTGACGCTGGCGCTGATTATCATGGCGTTTCTCTGGCTACTGCCGCAGCGCCCGGCAATGAAAGTTGCGGTGACGAACTAAGCGTGTGATAACCACAAAGGGGGAGCAGGCCAGGCGTGGCTGCTCCCTCTCGCTGCAGAAGTTATGCCCGCCCGGACGCTTGAGGATTACTGACAAAATTCAGGATCGCACTCAGGGTGGCACTCGCTGGATGATTCACTTCACTCAGGTGATCCCCTTTACCGGCGAAAAGCGGTATGTCATAGCGCGTGGCTAACGCAGCCATTGCGGCGTAATAGGGGTCATCAGCGCTCGCCCAAAACCGCAGCGGGACAGGGCTGGGGAAAAAGCCCTCCGCGTCCTGAGCATGTTTTCTCAGTTCATTGAAAAAGTGCTCCGCCCCTTTTTCATCCTCAGGGGTGAGCGAGGCGGTGAGTTCCGGCGCGACTTGCCGGGCATAAGCAATAAACATCTCAAACGTCAGCTTGCCAACAGGCGTTTCAGGCAGGCCAGCTTCACAATCCCATCCCCCCAACACCACAGAGTGCAGGCGATCTGCGTGAGCGTTTATCAGCTCCATCGCCAGCCAGGAACCGGCAGAGTAGCCGATGATATGCGCTTTTTCAGACCCCAGTTCATCCATCAGATTGACGATGGCTAACGCCTGGCGCTGTTGGGTGTAGGCAGCCTGATTATCAGGCTTATCGCTCGCCCCGTGGCCGGGCAGATCCGGACACACTACCTGAAAATGGGGACTCAACGCAGAGATGAAGCCGTTATCCACCCAGCATCTGCTATCCATCAACAGACCATGAAGCATGATGACTAACGGGCCTTCTCCCTGCGTACGGTAAAAGAGGCGCGGCGTTGCTGATGTATATGGCATAGCGATTCCTGTAATGTGCGCGTGTATATTCATAAAGACTAACGCCATGTTCTAACATGGATAATCCTTTGAAAGGCAACAACAGGTGCGCAACCCCTAATATTGGCGAGGCCGTTGATCTGTAAACAGGGAGTAATGATGGCAAGACGACGTGAGCTTAAGGGCATCGCTAATGCGCTCAATTCGAGCTTTGTGAGCCGCAATAATGATTTTCATGGCTACTGGTCTCTGGGGCTGCTAAAGCACTTTGCGATCAGGCACCGATTCACCTCCGTAGGGATTGCATTGCCCGAAACCCGGATCGAGGCGAGCGAGGCATTGATAGATCATCTGGTGCGCTATTACACGAGTATGCTGACAAAGCTGCTGAACAAACAGCGTATTCGACCGGACTGGGTGAGTAACGTCGAGATCATCGTCGATTTTAGACCCCGGGGAGTCGATACGGCGTTAATTGAAGGCGCTGCCTCCGTTGAGCCTTTTGCCTGCCGCTGCCGGATTACTGACGATCGCGGTCGCCACTACGCGTCAACCCTCTATGGCCGCTGCTGGATGCACTCGGCGAAGAAGGAGAGTCGCTCGACCCGCTATCATGATGAGTAATGCATTTGCGTTGACGTTATTTGCGCGCGATCAGCCGCAGCCCTCTGCTCACCAGTTTTTTGAACGACGCACACTCGGTATGCTCCGGCGCGGTGCAGCGGGCGGCATGCTTCAGCCCCTCGCTGAATAACTGCAGTTTGCAAATCGTCTCGTCAATTGCCTGCGCGCGCTGCTGAAGTTGCTCGCGGTTGATAGCGACCTTGCTCTGCGGGTTTAACATTGCTGCCATCTCATCCAGTGAGAAGCCTGCCGCCTGGCCGAGTGCGATCAGCTGCAATTGACTCAGCACGCTTTGCGGATACTGCCTTCGCAGCCCGTTACGGCCAATCGGTTTGATTAAGCCCCTCTTTTCATAAAACCGCAGCGCGGAGGGCTTTACGCCGGAAAGCGCCGCCACTTCCCCAATATCCAGCTCTTTCACCATTGACTTAAACCTCACTTCACGTTGCAGACTCGTCGCCACCTTAGCATCTCTTTATCAGGGGAAGGAAAAATGGATAACACTCTTGTGCTTCAGATTATCGTCACCGGCACTGGCGCAACGCTGCTGATGGATGGCTGGTCGATGTGTCAGAAAAAGCTGCTTCACGTGCCGCCGCTTAATTATGGGCTGGTGGGGCGCTGGCTGTTGTGGCTCGTGCGGGGAAAGGTGCGGCATAACACCATTCTCTCCACGCCTTGCATCAAAGGGGAAAGTTTTACCGGCTGGGCATTCCATTACCTCACCGGCATCCTGTTTGCGGGCATACCGTTTTTGCTACAGGGTTCGGCATGGCTGCGCGAACCGCTTCTGCTGACGGGCGTGCTGACAGGCTTGCTTACGTTGCCTGCGCCCTGGCTGGTCATGCAGCCCGCGCTGGGTTTTGGCATTGCGGCCTCGCGCACGCCCAAACCGTGGCGGGCGCGAGGATTAAGCCTGCTGACGCATCTGGCCTATGGCCTTGGGCTGTATGGCGCGGCGCTGCTTTACCCCTTTTAAGGCTATTTGCGCGACGTGTCAGGCGGGCAAACGCAGGCCGAAAATATTCACTCCCTGCGCGTGGCGATAATAAGCGCTACCGCCGTGTAGCGCGGCGATGGCGCTTACTAACGATAATCCCAGCCCGCTGCCGGCGGTGTGGCGGACGTTATCTCCCCGCCAGAAGCGCTCGAACGCTTTCTCCGGCTCGGCAAGCGGCTCCCCGGTGTTCGCCACTTCAATTTCAACAGCGTTACCGCGCTGAATTGAGCTGACGGTAATGGTGCCTTTTCCCGGCGCATAGCGAATGGCGTTGGTCAGCAGGTTGGTTATCGCCCGTTGAAACAGCATCTTATCGGCGGTGAGACTGCGCTGCGCATTCAGCTCGATCGCCATTTCACGCTCTTCCGCCAGCGGTTCGAGGAAATCGATCACCATCTCCAGCGCCTCACTGAGCGCGAAGGTCTCCTGATTGAGCCTGATATTGTGATGCGTGGCGCGTGCAAGAAAGAGGATGTTTTCCGTCAGCCGCGACAGCGCTTCCAGCTCCTCAATGTTCCCTTCGAGCAGCGCCTGGTACTCTTCAACGGAACGCTGATGACCCAGCGCCACCTGGTTCTGACCCAGCATCACATTGATGGGGGTGCGGATCTCATGGGCCAGATCGTCGGCAAACTGGGTGAGGCGGATAAAGTCCGTCGACAGGCTCTGGCGCATGGCGTTAAGCGCCTTGCCGAGGGGAAGCAGTTCCTGTGGTATCGCCTGTAACGGCACCGGCTGATTTAACCGGTCACTGGCGGTCTCGGCCACAATCTGGCTTAAGCGACCAATGGCCCGCAGACCGCGGCGAATCAGCAGTGGGCTGAGGGCGGCGCAGAGCAGAATGGCTGCCAGTGACACCAAAATGCTTTGCTGGCGGTAGCGCTCAAGCATCATGGCCCGCTCGCGCGCCACACGGGCGAGCGTGACGGTGACCGGCCCGTGCGGTGAGTTGGCCTGCAGACTGAGCGCCGAGGCGTCCATATTGTCGGCGCTGCGCCAGCGGTGCAGCTGCTGTGCACTGGGGGGCGTGTTAACCGATGTAGGGGCAATATCCGGCAAGGCGACGCCGGTATGGTTGATGGTAACGTTTTGCGCCTGCTGCGGGTGGATGCTGAGAATATCCTGGCGAATATCGACCATGCGGTTGAAGTAGAGCGGCAGCGCATCGGGCTGGGCACCATCCTCCAGCAGCTGGCGCAGTTGCGCGGCGCGGTTGATCAGCGTCTGATCGTCGCGCCACACCAGCTCGCTGCGCAGGGCGTTATAGAGGATCAGGCTGATGCCGCCACAGGCCAGCGCCATAATCAGCGTAAAAATTACCGTCAGCCTCAGTGTCAGGGAGGGGCTATACATCGCCTGGCTCCTGCACGGAGAGGCAATACCCCATGCCGCGAACGGTGGTGATCAGCTTTTGCGCAAACGGATCATCAACTTTGCGGCGCAGGCGGCGAATGGCAACATCGACGATGTTGGTTTCGCTGTCAAAATTGACGCCCCAAATCTCGCTCGCCAGCAGCGTGCGCGGCAGTATCTCACCGTGACGGCTGGCGAGCAGCCACAGCAGCATAAACTCTTTGCGCGTCAGCGCGATGGGCATGCCGTCTCGCGTCACCTGAAAACGCGCCGAATCCATTACCAGATCGGCAACGCGCAGCGTAGTGCTGTGCGGCTGGTGCTGACGAAGCTGATTCTTGACGCGCGCCAGCAGTTCCGCAAAGGAGAAGGGTTTGACCAGGTAGTCGTTCGCGCCCAGCTCCAGCCCTTTGACCCGATCCTCTACCGAATCACGGGCGGTAAGGCAGATGACCGGCACCGGGCTTGCGGTACGCAGAGTTTTCAGCACCTGCCAGCCATCCATGCCCGGCAGCATAATATCGAGGATCACCAGGCTATACGGGTGCGCCAGCGCCAGATGCAGGCCATCGCGCCCGTCTGCTGCGTAATCGACGATATAGCCCGCCTCTTCAAGCCCTTTGCGCACCCAGGCGCTGGCTTTCAGGTTGTCTTCAATCAGTAACAGTTTCATCGGCGCAGTGTGCCACGAAATATTGAGCCGCCCCAGCCTTTCAGCGCCAGATGACAATATGGTCATCTTCCTGACAGGCAATTGCGGCAAGCGTGGAGGTATAAAAGCCGGGTCATCAACACAGGAGAATCCAACATGAAAAAGTCTATCGCTGCGTTAACCCTGGCTGCACTGCTTGCCGCGCCTGCTCTCACCTTCGCGGCCGATAAAAACCCGCTGAGCGTTCATGTGCTGAATCAGCAAACCGGGCTGCCGGCCGCCGATGTTGCGGTAACGCTTGAGCAGAAGCAGGGGGATAACTGGACGGTGCTCAACACCGCCAACACCAATCAGGATGGGCGTATCAATGCCCTGTGGCCGGAAAAGCCGTTTGCCGCGGGTGACTATCGGGTGATTTTCAAAACCGGTAAATACTTCGCCGACCAGAAACAGCAGAGCTTCTTCCCGGAAATTCCGGTCGAGTTTCATATTGACAACACGAAGTCGACCTATCACGTTCCGCTGCTGTTGAGCCAGTACGGCTACTCCACCTACCGCGGGAGCTAAGGGCCGATGAAACGTCTTATGCTCGCGCTGCTGCTGGCGGCAGGCCCCGCGACGACGCTGGCTGCAACGCCCGCAACCGTTTATGACATGACACAGGCGCTCGCCACGCAGCTGGCAACCGAAGCGTTATCCGTTTGTCATGACATGCATCGCCAGGGCGTGGTGGCGGTGGTCGATCGCGGTGGCAATCTTGTCACGCTGATGCGCGATGACAACATCGGGCCGCACAATACGCAGGCGGCCTGGCGCAAAGCGTTTACGGCGCTATCGACCAAAACGCCAACCCGGCAGTTTGCGAAGCAAGCGCAGGCTTCGCCAGAGACCGCCAACCTCAATACGGTGCATGAGTTATTGCTGCTCGGCGGCGGCGTGCCGGTGAAATATCACGGTCAGTGGATCGGTGCTATTGGCATGGCGGGCACCGGTGGCGCAGAGTCCGACGAACGTTGTGGGATGGAAGCGATCAATAAGGTTGTTGGTCAAAACGAGCAAAGTTAAGCACGTTCACGACGGGGAAGAGGATTTTCCCCGTTTTTAGCTTTTCTCGCTTGTATGGCTGGTGTTTGTCCTGATGAGAGGGACTGCGGATAAATCCGGGGGCAGAACAATTGCTGCCTATATTTATGAGAACTGTCAGCCTATTGAAGAACTGTTTTTTGCAGAGTGATTTCTGTTTATACAAAGCATTAGCACAGCAGCACAACACACTGATAACAACGGAACAAGCAGAGTCATTTTAAACCCTGCCAGTTGCGCCATCAGACCGGCAATCCCGTTGCCAGCCATCATGCCTGTGCGCATGGCATTGGAGTGAAATGCTGATGCGAAGCCGCTACGCTCTGGCAACGCGTCCTGAATAACAGAAATGCCCAGTCCGACAAAAATACCAAAGAATAATCCGTTAAAAAGTTGCAACACAATCAGTTCGGTCATGTTAGTGGCCAGCTGAAGCAGGCTGTAATAGACGACTGCAAAGAGAAAGCCGACCATAATCAGTGGCTCTTTCCCTGTTTTCTCAGCCAGATGAGCGGCGGCAAGCATAACGGGAATTTCCATTATCGCGGTTGCACCCAGCAGAAAGCCCGGAAACGAAGCGGGTAAATTAAGATCGTGTACCAGGTACAGCGGCATAATGGTCAGGTACATGTTATTGGATAAATTTGCCAGCATCATGACTGCGCCCAGTGCCCAAATTATACCCGTGATAGGGGATTTACTGACTTGCGTTTTTACTGCTCTGCCTCTATCGACAGTTTTTTTATCCTTCGAAAGCAGCAACTGACTGGCAAGTAAAGTTATGGCCGCAAGCAGGGCTGAGGCCAGAAAATTAAAGGTGAAGCCAAACCGGTCGGCGAAGACAAATGCCAGAGCCGGTCCGGCAATCCATACAATTGACACGCCCGAACGCATCTGCGTATTAAGCCGCGTAGCGTTAAGCCCTGCCGTCAGGGAGTGCTTTCGGATCATCGACAGCAGTAGCGGGATAGACGCATTGCCCGGCCCCATTAAGAAAATACCGATGGCCAGAGCTTCGATGGGTTTACGGCAGAAACTGAAGGCTAAACCCGCCAGAAAAAGCGACGCAACAGACATCATGAAAAGTTGCCTGACTGGATATCCCTTATCTGCAAGCGATCCCATCAACTGGCTAAAAAATAATCCTGACAGGGCAAACCCCAGGCTGTAGAACGTGATAAAAATCGGGCTGGCATGTAATCCGTTTATTAAAAAAAGACTCATGACAGGCAAAATGAAGGCATATGAAATGGCGGTCATTACGTTTATAAGGAACAACCGCCCAGTAATTCCGGAAAAAAAAGCCATAAAGAACAACATCTCCATGTAGGTTAATCTTATTTTTTAACATGGAAACGTCTTAAGATAGTGCACTATTTCACGTCATATGAGATTTACTGTTTTTGGGGTTATTAGCGCGTCGTCAGAGGATCTGTTTTATTCTGACTGAAGATCGGCTTCTCGCTGAAAGCCTATTTTCTTTGACTTGTCATCTGCTTTACGCTCCTTCCTTAAAGCCTGGACCCGTTATGTATACGGGAAAATTACCCCTCTTCTTCCGTGGCACGCCGCGCGTCGTAAACCTCTTGTGCCTGCTCAATCGCCACACCGTATTGCCTCGCCCAGCTCACCAATGCCACAAACGGATCCTGTAGGGATCGACCCAGCGGTGTAATGGAGTATTCGACCGCTACCGGTGACGAAGCGATGACGCGGCGGTTAACCAGCCCGTTACGCTCAAGGCGGCGCAACGCCTCCGTTAGCGCTTTATGAGTGATGGGATCGAGCCGGCGTTTGATGGCGTTAAAGCGCGAGGGTTCGCTGCACAGCACTGTCAGGATCAACACCGACCATTTGTTGGCAACCTGTTCAAGGATCGGGCGCGTACTGTTGATTTCAGCCAGCAGGGCAGGGATATCGGTCGACATAAGGTTACCTTCTCTATATCTGGTGTATATCAGGTGCGTAATTGACGGTAAATATACGAAATGTATCATCAGGCGTCCATCCCACGTTCTGGAGTAGCCATGTTGAAACTTGAAGGTAAGACCGCCCTGGTGACCGGCGGTAACAGCGGTATCGGTCTTGCGATCGCTCAGCGATTTGCACAAGAGGGCGCCCATGTTTTCATCACCGGCCGACGCGAAGCGCAACTGGCAGAAGCGGTGACGCGTATTGGCGGTAACGTTGAGGCGATTGCGGGAGACATCACTCATACCCAAGACCGCACCCGGCTGTTTGACGCCATTCATGCCAGAGCCGGAGGCCTCGACATCCTTGTCTATTCGTCAGGCGTTTCCGAACCTGCGAGCCTTGAGGAGAGCACGGAAGAGCATATCGACCGCGCTTTTGGCCTGAACGTGCGCGCGATGGTGCTCACTGTGCAGCAGGCCATCACGCAGATGGGCGAGGGCGGCACCATCGTTCTGCTCGGCTCGATTGCCGGCAGCATGGCGGTGCCCGGATATGGCACCTATGCGGCCAGCAAGGCCGCGGTGCGCTCTTATGCGCGAACCTGGACCAGCGAGCTGGCTCCGCGCGGCATCCGGGTCAACACCCTCAGCCCAGGACCTACCGATACGCCGATGTTCAGCCAGGCGAGCGATGACGTCAGGCAGACGCTGAGCGCGCAAATTCCGGCAAAGCGGCTGGGAAAACCCGATGAAGTGGCGGCTGCGGCGCTGTTTCTGGCCTCGGATGAAAGCCGTTACGTCAGCGGCGCCGAACTGGTGATCGATGGCGGCATGTCTGTGTAAGCACTGTGGTTAATATCACCCGGCGCTGGCGCTCCCGGCGGCCGGGTGCGCACGTTTAACGCATAGCGAACGAAAGAGGCCTCATAACAACTCATTCCGTGGTGAATTATTTCAGCCGTAACATTGCATATGTTAAGCCGCGCCACTATAGTTGCAGCTTGTACAAGTTTGCAGTGGTAAGTTGTACAACTTACCTCGCGACCACGCTGCCGGCCCAACCATGTGAAATCCGGGCCCACTTAATGAGTGAAATAAAATGAACAATCCGACCGCAACACTCCCGCAGACCCTCCAGTCAGTTTTTTCGGTCTTCGAGGCTGAAAAAGAGATCATTGACGAAGTGACCCGTGAGCTTCAGGCCGTGAAAGTGACGGTGGCGAATAAAGATATCATGCTGGCGCTTATCGCCCGCGTAGAGACCGAAACGGATGTGATCCGTAAAGATATCCTGCGAAATGCCCTTGAGCTGGTGGTGCTTCGCACGCTGGACGTTTAATGTTTTCCAGCGCCTCTGCTCAGCCAGAGGCGTTGTGCTTCTCAAAGGCCACACCCTGCCACGCTTATAGCTGCGCAAACAGCAGATCCAAAAAGGCACGAACGACGGGATTCGCCCGGTGACTCTCGGGCCACAACACCGTGAGGTTGTGCTTTTCAACGGCAAAATCTGCCAGCACAGGGACAAGCGCGCCTCGTTCAACCCATGACGCCGCCATAAAACTTGCTGCCATTCCAATCCCTGCGCCTGCCGCTACTGTAGTCAGCACGACTTCGCTGGCGTCAACGACGATTGCGGCGGGGAGCACTAACTCGACTTCTCGTTCTCCCACGTTGAACGGCCAGCGAAACAGCTGCCCGCTGCTTTTATAGCGCAGGTTCACCGTCTCATGATCCACCAGCTCGTCGGGATGTTGCGGCATGCCGTGCTTGCTCAGGTAGTCAGGCGAGGCGCACCAACGCGCCTCGCAGGGCAGTATTCAGGGCAACATCGTGCTTCACGTCAGCTGAGGGGATTCACATTGCCAGCGCTTTTATGCTGACAGCACCAGCGGGGCGCTTTATTGTGAACGGCGATAACTCAGGGCGGCGATATGCATCCCGCTTTAATAAAAGGAATACCGATGATTACATTGCGCCCCATGCGCGAGGATGAATACCCGGCTTATCTGGACTATTTCATTGCGGACTATGCGCAGGAAATTGCCGCAAACTATCGCCTTTCTGCGGCAGAGGCGCAGGCCAGAGCCACGCAGGAGATCGCAGACGATCTCCCGGAAGGCGTTAATACGCCGGGCCACGTTCTGCTCTGCCTGCTGGCGGAGGGCGAGAAGCATGTCGGCTACCTCTGGTATAAACCGGATGCGTCGATGCAAACCGTCTTTATTTATGATTTTCATATCTTCAATACCTGCCAGGGGCAGGGCCTTGGTAAAAGCGCACTGCGGGCCTTTGAGGATGAGATGCGGGCGAAAGGCGTTGAGCAGATCCGCCTTCGCGTGGCCGGTGATAACGCGCGGGCGCGCCATGTTTATGAAGCCATCGGCTTTGGTGTGACCGGCATCAATATGAGTAAGAATTTAAAAGGCGAGTAGGGAACGGTGCGTCAGCCGAAGGCAAAGAAAATCCACGCAAGCGCGTGGATTTTTATTTATTGGCTCTGCTTCTATTTAGTCAGGTGTATCAGGCGGTGACGGTCACTACGGAAGTGTTTGTTGTCACCTGATTGGTCGTTACAGAGGCGTCCACCGCGCCAACCTGCCCTTTGATCACGCAGCGATACTGCCCCGCATCGCCCGAGGCGACGGCATCTTTACTGTACGTCGCCTTGTTAGCACCGGAGATATTGCTCCAGCTGGTGCCGTTGGTGGATTTCTGCCACTGATAGCTGGCGGCATCATTGGCGTCGACGGTCAGGTTCAGCGTAGCGCCTGCGGCAACAGAAACGGTGGCCGCCGGCTGGGTCTTAATCTGCGGCGTAAAGGCGTAGTAAGGCATCGCATACTCTATGCCGTTGATATTTACCCGCATCCACTGGCGCGGCTTGGACAGCTCGACCGGTACGCTGGATGAGGCCTGCGAACGGGTACTGATTGCCGCGACATCACCCTGCGCGCCAAAGCCCGCTTTACCGTTGTGCATGGAGGCGCGGGGTTCGGCGTCCACGCCGTTCGGCGCTTCCGCCTGCACCTGACCATCCGGCGTAAAGATGGCCCATTCCCCTTTCTCCTTGCGGGTTACACCGGTGCCGCGAACGTGCACCGCATACTCGCCAATGGTCGCCGGAAGTTTGATCCACAAGCCCGGCAGCAGCGTGTTGAAATCTTGAGCAATATACTTCACCTCGGTAATGCCTGGCGCACCCTCCATCCAGTAGGTCACGGCCGGAACGTCCGCGGCACCGCGCGCAACGTGAATATGCAACGTTCCCGCAGAGCGATCGTTATTTACCGGCATCGGCCCGCTTCCTCCCAGGCTGTAGTAAGTGCTGCGGCAATCGACCTCAATCTTCCAGTGGGTGCCGGTTTCTGGCATCCGGAACGAGCCGATATTGAGCCACAGTTTTTTGCTGTCGATGGTGCCACGCAGCACGCCGCTCAGCCACTGAGCGCGTAGCGGATTGTCCAGATAAGTGCCGCTATTTTGAAACAGCGACATGCCCATTTCATAGGCGGAAAGCTTGGCGGTGATCGCACTGCCGTCCGGGTTTTTCGGGTAGCTGAACCACTTATCGCTGCCTGGCTCGGTGGTGCGGTCATAGTTGACGCCGGTTGGGTTTGACCATTGCGACATCACCACGCGCGAGTTAAAGAACACCGCGTCATACGTGGATGACTCAATGCTCAGCGCCTCAATGAGCCACTGACCGTTGTTGATATCCATCGGCACCGCGCTGTGCTCAATCCAGCCGTTGCGGATCAGCCCCTGGCCGTGACGCGGGATCCAGATGGCCGGTGCATAACAGTACTGGAAGTTAAATTCAGAAAGCTCAATCGCCGTGGAGTGATCCCAGACGCCGTATGGCCGGTTACTCCAGCCCACTTTGATAACCGGGCCCGCCACTTTGCTGCAGTAAATCTGGTTAAATTTACTGTCGAGGCTGTCGAGATAGTAAATCGTCGCCTCGCCGGTGTTACTGGCTTTGAAATAGGAGACGTTAGCAAAGGTGCCGCCTACGCATTCGTTGGTCAGAAACGGCTGCTTGTTGGAGGCGGTATCGTTGAACACCCCAAGCGTGGCGCCAATCAGCAGGTTACTCTTTTCATCCTGCTTGACGGTTTGCTGCCCCTCCCACTCAATGCCATAAATGGAGAAATAACGGTGGTTGAGCGCCAGCACGGCTGAATTCGATTTATCGGAGATAATGCGGGTCGCAATCTGCTTGCCAAAACTGGTAGTCACACCGCGCAGGACAAAGTCGCCCGCGGCAAAGTAACCGCTTGGGTTATAAGGCAGTTCAGCGTCGTCGGCAGCGATCTTCTTGCCGTAACGGCGCAGGTCGAGGGGCTTAATCAGATAGGTGCCCGCACCGAAGCGGATGCCAATTTTGCCGGAAAGATCGCTGGTTGCGCCACGTGCAACGCTGCCATTCATAAACTCGTACATCGCTTTGACCGCAGGAGCGCAGTCAACGGTGCCACCCGGTACGGCACCGAAATCGTGAACGGTAAGGGCTTCAATATCCGTATCGCGTCGCCAGTGGTATGCACCGCCGCTGCTGGCGATAAAACCGCCATCGTCACTGCCCGCAACGAGATTTCCGATGAACCATCCTTCGCCATAACGAAGAGATCGATCGGTGGCTGCCCGCGCATTCCATGAGGTCAGAAAAACGCGTTCACCCTCGGTTGCGGGTTTACGTGTGCGCAGCGCGGCAAAAGAGGCAACTTCCGTAATGGCGGTGCTGTTTTCATTAGTAGCCATGATATTTGTTGTCCTGTAAGTGATGTTTAGTACTGTATTTATATACAGTGTTTTTACTGTACGCCGACAATTCAGGCTTTTCAATAGCGATTTTTACTTTTAAATCAGTTGCTTTTTAGTGTCGGTTCGTAATAAGGAAATTGCGTTCGTGGTATTAAAACATAAATAAAATTAATCTATATTTTGATGGAAGAGAGAGGCGAAAGAAGGGGTGTTAAAGCAGGGGAGACGCAGATACGCGCCGACGGAGCGGTAAAAATGGCAACGGGTTAGCTCAGAAAAGTGACATTGATTTTGTCACTGAAAAAGCGGGCATTCATAAGGCTGTCTCGTGATAGCTTTTTGTGAAAAGGTCGAGACAGGGAGTGATAAAAAAGAGAATGGGTAGCGAATTTTGATCCCTCGTTAGATTCAGAGGGTGAGGAAGGAGAAGATAAATACCTGGCGCAGCGGCATAACGTCCTTGTCCGCCAGCCAGGCTATTCACTCATTTTTCAGCGTAATCAATGCGGTATCCGCTCCCATCCCGGAGAATGCGGGCAAACCCTGCCTGATTTAAATGCATGCCTGCAATAAGCAGTTTTTCGTTGACCGCTTGTTCCATTATTTTTTTCCGGGTTTCCTCGGCCTGCGCGGGATCAACGTCGAACAGAATCGAAACTGCCGGTTGTGCTGACTGAATATGCGGGTAATGGACAATATCGCCCCATATTAATAAGCATTCATTCTCCGAATCGATGCGAAAACCGGTATGCCCGGGCGTATGGCCCGGTAACCATACCGGGAGGATGCCTCCGGCTATCTTTTCGCCGTTGAAAAAACGGATCTTCGGGGCATAAGCATCAAAAGTTTGCCGAACCAGCAAAAAATTACGCTGGCCGCGTTCATTAGCGCTTACGCGTTTTTTATCATCCCGCCAGTGCTGCGCTTCGAGAGGGTGCAGAATAATTTCAGCGCGTTTAAAAACCGGCTCTTTTTCAGCATTGAGCAGGCCTCCAATATGGTCCGGATGGCAGTGCGTTAATAAAACGGTATCGACGTCGTCAGGGCTGACACTCGCTGCGGCAAGATTTGCGGTGAGTTGTCCCGGCGCGCCTGCGCCCGCATCGACCAGAATAACCCGCCCCCGGCCGCGAATAAGGTAACTGTTTATATGAATATCGCCGGGCTTATCGATGCCGGCGCTGCATTGAATAGCATCCGCCTCGGCGTTCTCAATGCCTGACAACAGCTCCAGGCTGGCTGGCATCGTGCCGTCACTCAGCGCAGTTATTTGAAAATCGCCAATCTGGCGGAACGGAAAAGCGTGGCTCATCACGACCTCGGGGGTTAGTTGGGATATTTTGTTTTAATGACTTTTCATCATGCTACAAGCTGGTTTTGCCGCTTAAAATCGATACTATGTCACGCATCAGTGACTTTAACTCACTAATGGCGAGAGCAAGGAGCCTCTTCTGTGCGCAAAAAAATACCCAGTAGTGCATCGTTGCAGGCTTTTGATGCCGCGGCACGGCACGGAAATTTTGCCCGTGCGGCAGAGGAGCTATCGTTAACGGAAGGGGCGATTAGCCGCCAGATTGCGCGCCTTGAAGCGCTGCTGAACTGTAAACTCTTTGACCGTGTGGGAAGCCGGGTAAAGCTTAATCCGGTCGGCGCGCGCTACGCGCATCACGTACGCGAAACCCTCGATAGGCTGGAAAGAGATACGCAGTACGTAATGGGAATACCCCAAGGTAGCAGGAGCCTGGATATTGCTGTTCTGCCAACCTTTTCCAGCCGCTGGCTGATTCCCCGCCTGAATAGCTTTAACGCGTTGTTTCCGGATATAACCATAAATATTGCCGCCAGAACGGACCCTTTTATTTTGCCCGGCAGCGGTTTTGACGCGGTTATCCATTTTGAACACTCCGCGTGGGCAGGCATGCGGATGCAGTTTCTGTTTCAGGAAAATCTGCTGCCGGTTTGCCATCCTGCACTCTTGACCCATGATGACGTCAATCAGCAGTTAAACGTACTTCCGCGCATTCATCGCCGACAGAATCCCGATGCATGGCATCGCTATGCCGAGGAGAGCGGAATAGACCTCGATAACCCGGCACAGGGCGCGCGCTACGATCTGCATGAAATGGCTATTGCTGCCGTAATGGCAGGGCAGGGCGTCGCATTGGTTCCGCGTATGTACATCGAGAATGAGTTGCGCTGCGGCACGCTTGTTTCACCGTGGCCTGCATCAGAAAGCCTGAGCAAAAGATTCTGTTTAGTCAAACCGACAGAGACGGGAATTAATGAAGCCGCGCTGGAGAGTTTTGAAGGCTGGTTGCTGGCTGAAATGAATACGCTCGGCAGCAGCGATTAGAAGGTTTGTATCACCGAAGACCTGGAGAAGTATATGCAGCAAATTTTTGCTTTTTTTATGTTGATAGTTCCCGTCGTCCTGTTTTGGAAGCTGATGAGATCCTTCTATAAATCGCTACGCCATCCGAAAAAAATCATTACCGAGAGCAACGGGCTAAGGAAAATTTCCACGCCACCGTCATTGTTCGGTTTGTTCGCATCTCGCACGCTCTATTACTACGACGATCAGTTTTTTTATCAAATTAAGGAAACGGTGAAGCTTAAAGTTCCGCTTGCAAAAATAGTACGGGTGAAGCCGGGCTATATGAGAGTCAATAACAGACGTAACTGGGTGGTGACATGGCAGAGCGATGGCGCGGAAAAACAGGTCAGTTTTTATCACAACATTACGTTCTTTAACCATAATTTCGCTGATTTTTTACGCGCAGTTAAAGAAGCGAATCCTCAGGCAGACGTTAAAGCGTTCTCCGCTTCTTCACTCTGAACAAAGACCCGCTTTGCTTTCTGGCCGCCGTTTAAGACCGCCGGCAGATTATTGCGTTGTTATGTTTGACCCTGTTTCAGCCAGGTATTTCGCCAGCCCCGCCATCACCTCGGGGAAGTCGGCGCTGATACCTTCGCCGAAAGCCTGCACGTCCGGGCCTTGTGTGCTGATGGCATAAACAACTCTGCTCTGGCCGCTGCGTAAGGGGTCAATTCGGCGCTCAACCATGACGCGGGTTTGATCCACCATCACAAAAGTCACCGCAGCGGAGTGAGGTGTTTAGCCCGTCACGCTGCTGCGGTGTGCGCCGTTTATTCAGCAAACTTCAGCAGCGCGTCGCCATCAAGGCGGTAGCGTACCCATTCAGATTGCGGCAGCGCACCGATGCTCAGGTAAAAATCAATGGCCGGCTGGTTCCAGTCGAGCACGCTCCACTCGAGGCGGCCGCAACGGCGCGCAACGGCGTACTGCGCGATCTGTTTCAGCATCGCTCTGCCCGCACCCTGGCCGCGATAATCCGGGGAGATATACAAATCTTCCATATAGATGCCGTTACGGCCAAGCCAGGTGGAGTAGCTGGTGAAGAAAACGGCATAACCGACGATTTTGCCCGCGATTTCACAGATTAACGCTTCAGTATTGCTGCCCGCGCCAAACAGTGTCTCGCGGATCTCGTCGGGGGTGGTGACCACCTCTTGCGGCGATTTTTCATACACGGCCAGTTCATAAATCATGTCGTAAATAGCGGATGCGTCTTCCGGGCAGGCCGGGCGAATGGTAAGGCTCATCGGTTTTCCTGTTGGTTTGGTCGTGAGGCGAGATTGCTGGTGCCAAGCATAAGGGGTATCGTCTGAAGAATTAAGTGCAATGAAATCACACAATGATGAATATTATGCATCCGGCGCTACGGCGTCTTGATTTGAACCTGCTGCCCGTTTTTGACGCCGTCTACCGCTACCGCTCGGTGCGTCTTGCGGCTGATGAGCTGGCGATGAGCACCTCGGCGCTCAGCCATGCGCTCTCACGGCTGCGCACCGCGCTCAACGATCCGCTCTTCTACCGGGAGGGGCACCGGATGTGCCCCAGCGTCTATGCTACCCAGCTTGCGCCATCGATCGCCTCGGCGCTGAAATTCCTTAACCAGGAGCTAACGCCGCAGCTGCAGTTCTCACCCGCGTCTACGACGGAGCGTTTGCAGATCGCCATCACCGATTTCACCGCTTTTTGCATCTTCCCCGCGCTGATGGAGAAACTGCAACACGACGCGCCCGGCCTCGGTTTTGACCTGATCTACCTGCCGCATAGCCCGGCGCTCACTGAATTACTGGCCGGCGAGATCGACCTGGCGCTGGGCTTCAGCACGCCGGATGCGGTTCGCCACCCGGAGCTGGAGGAGATCGACTGGTTCAGAGACGAGTATGTCGTGATCAGCAATCAAAGCCGCTCCGCGCTGACCCTTGAGGATTATCTTGCTGCGCGGCATCTGGTGGTGACGCCGTGGAATGAGAAGCAGGGGGTGATTGATCTCCAGCTTGAGCAGATGGGCTATACGCGGCAGATCGCGCTGAAAACGCCGTCGATGCTGAGTGCGCCATTTATCATCGCCCGGAGCGATCTGCTGATGGCGATCCCGCGTTTTGCCGCCGAAAAACTGATGCCCGCCGTGGATATTACGCTTTTTGCCTTACCGTTCGACATCGCGCCGTTTGAGGTGAAAATCTACTCCCATAAGCGCAGCGGCAAGCGAGGCGCGACAAGCTGGTTACAGGCGACGCTGCAAACCCTGGCGCAGGAGATAAAAAGCGGGCGGTGAAACAGGGTAGAGATGACGCCGCCAGGCTATGCGGGCGGCGTCGGAGTCGACGGCTCAGAACGGATTCATTCTGAGCAGCAGAGGGTTACTGCGTTTTGAAGACGGCCACCAGCTGGCGCAGGCGCGCCGCGCGCTCGGCGAGATCGTCTGCCGAAGAGGCTGACTGCTGAACCAGCACGGCGTTCTGTTGCGTCACCTGATCCATCTGGCTCACCGCGATATTGATTTGCGACACCCCGGAGCTCTGCTCGGCAGAAGAGGCGGAGACTTCGTTGATCAGCATTGAGGTCTGCTCAATAGCGCTCACGCTCTGCTTCACTTTGTCGCCGGCGTTTTCCGCCATCTTAATGCCCGACTGCGCATCGCTGACCGAGTTTTCAATCAGCTCTTTGATCTCTTTCGCTGCCACAGCCGAACGCTGCGCCAGGGCTCTCACCTCGGAGGCGACAACGGCAAACCCTTTACCGTGTTCGCCCGCGCGGGCTGCTTCAACTGCGGCGTTCAGCGCCAGGATATTGGTCTGGAAGGCGATGCCATCAATCACCGCGATGATCTCCTCAATCTGACCGGCGCTGTTGCTGATTTTATGCATTGAAGCCAGAACGGACTCCATCGCTTCGCCGCCGAGCAGCGCGGCACTGGTCGCCGAGCCAGCCATCGACGCGGCATGGCGGGTGTTGTCCGCATTCTGCTGAATAATCGAGGCGAGCTGCTCCATACTGGCGGCAGTCTGCGCCAGAGAGGCGGCCTGCTCCTCGGTGCGTGAGGAGAGATCGCTGTTGCCGCTGGCGATCTCTTCAGAGGAGGTCGCAATGGTCACGGCGTTGTTTTTTATATCATTGACCAGCGATGAGAGGTGTTCGCTCATCTTCATCAGGGACTGCAACAGCGCGCTCATCTCATTACTGCCGCTGACGGCAATGCGCGAGGTAAGATCGCCGGTTGCCACTTCCTGCGCGATGCGCGCCGCTTCATTAACCGGGCCAGTAATCGAGCGAATGATAAATACCGTCAGGGTAATCCCTAACAGCGCGCTGAAGATCAGCACCGCCAGCAGGGTGATCTGCGCGCTACGCTGCGCGGAAATCTGGTTAGTTAACTGCTGCGAAAGCTCATCGCTCATGCCGTTACCCAGCACGGTGAAGTTGTTGATGGCTTCGGTAAAGATCGCCACGTACTCCGTTGGTGCCATTGCCGGGCGCGAATGGGAAATAAAGATCTCGCGGGCGGTTGAGAGCGCCTGTGTTGCACCCTGAATAGCGCCTTCCGTTTTGCGGCCAAACAGGTTGCGGATCTCTTCGTTAGTGCTCAGGTATTTCTTCATGCCGACGTCAAACAGCTGCAACGCTTTTTCGCCGTTGCCAATCTGAAACTCCATGCGGGCATTGTCGGCCTCGCTAATCCCATCTTTCTTCGCCAGCAGTGAGGTGCCGCTGGCGCGGATCTGACCCAGGGTTTCGGTTAGCTCAGGCAGGTGATAGAGCGCCGCCGTAATCAGTTGCGAGGTATCTAAATCGGGGTCCAGCGACAGGCCATAGAAATCCAGCACGTCAATATTGAAGTCCAGCAGGCTGCGGATAAGCGCAGCATGAGAGACCAGGCTGTCCGGCGCGGTCAGGCTGCGGCTGTCGATCTGGTTTTGCAGCGCCTGCCACTGTTGATTAACCTTATCAAGCTGCTGTAAAGGGTGTGCCTCCGGGCTTTCAGCGACGATATCTTTTCTGATCTCATCAGCCAGCACATTGATCTGGTCACGCAGCGCAATACGCGGCGGATAAGCAGGGTTCCCCTGCGTAACCGCGATAGCGGACTCGGCGCGGTGGCGCTGGATCAGGTTAAGCAGCTTTAACAGCTTTTTCTCAACCGGAATCGCCTTCAATTCAACCTGTTTGGCCTGCACTTTTTGGCTGCTTTCATTTACAAATAAAGCAGTCGGCAGTGCAAAAAGAAGAAGTGAAATGATACCCAGCACCATAAACTTCGTGGAGAGGTTAATTTTATTTAAGAGGTTTTTCATTTTTACCCTGGTGATTGTAATGTTTTAAATGGCATCAATAAAATGGTTAATGCGCTCACGATAAAAATTACCCCCTATATTCAGGAGGTTTCAATTTAAAGAAATCTGGCTGCAGGGAAATTATAGATACGCAGGGTTAATTGTCCATGAAGTAAATTGTTTAAATTTTCTAATTAAAATGAAAAATATTATTAGTTATAAAACAATGAATTACATTTATGTGGTGCAGGTGTTTTGCTGAAAGGGTTCACTTTGCTTAATGTTTTTTTTGTATTTTATAAAAAGCTTAAAGTTTTTATTTTTCACGCCGATAACCACCCCTTTAATTTAATTTTGCCGGATTTTGATAATTGAATACTAAGCAGGGTGGTGATTATATTTATGATAATGAGTCGCAATTAGGAAATAAGCTTACGCAAAGTAATGCTATTTAATAATAATTACTAAATTATTTTTCTATATGAGCCACATTTAATTATTGGCCCATTATTAATGGGGTTATAGGGGGTGAAAAAGATTTTCTGGCGCTACATTAAGTAAACGCCGCGCAATGCGGCGTCATTCAAACACGCTCAACGACTTCAAACTCTTCCGCCACCAGCTCCATCTCTTCAGAGAAGATCCCGGCTGCGCTGAAAAAGCGCTGATGCTCTTTGCGCCAGTATTCGAGGCTTAAGTCGCCTTCACCCTCTTTGCGGGCAAACGCTTCGGTGACATCACAAAAGCGCGTCAGGCGCAGCGAGATGATGCGGATCACGCACACCGGCTCATCCCGGCCGTTAAGAATAATATTGTAACTGCCCAGTTTGGGCGCGGGATCTTCTGCCTGCCAGTAAGCGAATGCACCGCAGGAGGCGGTTTTGATGCCGCTGGCCACTAACGTTGCCAGTTCATCAGCAAGTGCCGGGCTGTCGCCAATCTGCCACGCCTGCGCGCCGGGGTACTTTGCTTTTAATTGTTCGAGAGTGCTCATCATAAAACCTTTTTTAACAGTCTGTTAACGGCTGACGATAACACGTCTTCAAACATAATGAATGCGCCGAAAATTAAGGGGGAAGGGGGCCGAGCGCGCCGACGGATTAAGTCAGCGCGCTTCGTAAGGTGATGAGAGTGACGGTTTTCAGTTCAGCCCAAGAAAATACTGGGCAATTTTGAAGTAGATAATCAGGCCAGTGCCGTCTATCAGCGTGGCAATAAACGGCGCAGAGACCACCGCCGGATCGATACCGACGCGTTTAATCACCATCGGGATCACCGAAGAGACCACCGCGCTCCAGAGCGTGATGCAGAGCAGCGTCAGGCTGACGATTAAGGTGATCTCCGGGCCGATGCCCATCATCCATGCGCGCAGGCATCCGGCAGCGGCAAGGGTGACGGCAATCATCAGCGCGGTGGTCATCTCTTTACGGATCACCCGGCCCATGTCGGCCATCCTGACTTCGCCCAGCGCCATCGCGCGCACCAGCGTAGAGGTGATTTGCGTCCCGCTATTGCCCCCCGTACCGATCAGCAGCGGAATGAAAAACGCCAGCGCAATCGCCGATTCCAGCGCCTCTTCAAAGTGCTGGATCACGCTGCTGGTATAGGCTTCTGCGACAAACAGCAGCAGCAGCCAGAGCGCGCGTTTTTTCCATAACCCGACCGGGCTTATCTCCAGATACGACTTTTCCAGCGGCAAGGTAGCGCCCTGGCGCTGGGCATCCTCTGTCGCTTCATCGGCAAGCAGGTGGGCAATCTCTTTCTCTGCCAGGCAGCCAACCAGCCTGCCGTGCTCCGTGACCGGGATCAGCGTCATGCCCCGGCTTTCGATCAGCCGGGCGGTTTCATGGCGCGTATCATCAGGCGCGGCGTGAACCAGATCGCTGGTCATTAAAGAGGTAATGGGCTTGGCGACATTCTCCTCCTGCAACAACGCCCTGATGGGCAGGGCGCCGCGCAGCATCGCACCGCATACGATAAACACGTATGTCGGAAAGTAGTCATCGCTAATCTGTTGCAAAAATGTCGAACGACCCTCTTCAACGGTCAGGTCATCTGACAGTGCAATAAAGTCGGCAGACATATAGTGGGCAAGCTTATCGCCAGCCTGATGCGCCTCTGGATAGTGTGCGCCGTGAGTATAAATATGTGACATACAACGTTCCCTATAGAAAACTGCTTACAGGGCGAACAAAACAGGAAGATATAGAAGAAGATCCCTACGTCCCGGTTTTAGCACTGAGCAACGTATCCGCGAAAAAACGCCGGAAGTTACCTTGGCAACACCTTGATTCGATGGATGCCTGTATTTCCCTGTGTGGCCTCTCTCGACACCATCAGGGCGGTAACTTGTTTTTGCTCAGGAGCCTCGCCATAACAAGATCGAACTGCGGGCAGGAGTATACCCCTATAGTTAAGGGGGGGATAATGTGAACGTGCAGATGATTGAGGGAGCGTTTAAGTTCGCAAAAACGTTCCTGAATGAGACGATAAATACAAAATATTTGCCGTTTGGCTTAAGCGGCTGAGGCCGCGCCGCTCAAGCCTTCACACTCTGGCAGGCAGCCGTCCAGGTGTGTAAACGGTTAAAATAGTTAAACTTAGACGTTGCCAAAAGAAATTTGCTGTGTCTTAATAGCGCCATCGGTTTGGAAGACAGACCTTATGAAAGCAGTTTTAGTAAAGCAGTCCTCAGTTCAAGAGTTATCCAAAGATACCCTTCTTCGTGAGCCTCCTCCTAAGTGCCAAATAAGATACTCTCTAATTACAGGCCATTACCGCCGCGCTAAGTGGCTCATCTATTAAGGAATTATCTATGTCTAATAAAATGACTGGTTTAGTAAAATGGTTCAACTCTGATAAAGGTTTTGGCTTTATCACTCCGGACGACGGCAGCAAAGATGTATTCGTACACTTCTCTGCAATCCAGAGCGACAGCTACAAAACCCTGGATGAAGGTCAGAAAGTTTCCTTCACCATCGAAAACGGCGCTAAAGGCCCAGCAGCTGGCAACGTTACTGCCCTGTAAGCCGCGCTGATTATCAGCAAGCCTTACAACCGCATGACGGCGATAGCCCGAGCAGTAAGTGACTTCTGATAATAAAAAAAACCCGCCATGTGCGGGTTTTTTTACGCCTGCGTTTTACTCAACCTGACTTCTTCTTGCCCAGCATCGACTTTAAATCCGCAAACGGGTTGTAGGTCGCCGCGCCCACATCTTTTTGCGCATCCTCGCCCGCAATTACGTTAGTGCCATACTGATCCGCTTCGGTGTATTTCGAGTGCTCATGATCGTGGCAAAAGAGGCACAACAACTCCCAGTTGCTGCCATCTTCCGGATTATTGGTGTGATCGTGATCGATATGATGAACCGTCAATTCACGCAGGTTTGAGTAAACAAACTCCCGCGAGCAGCGCCCGCATACCCACGGATAGATTTTGAGTGCTTTCTCACGATAGCCGCTTTCCAGCCGCGCGTAGTTTTTAGGGATTAAAGCCATGGCCGACATTACCTGTGTTTTAGAAGAGGGTATTTGTTGACGCAGGCTAGCCTGCCAGGCCTGCGAGTTCAACCTATTCTCTTCGCCGGCACGCGACAGCAAAAATCTCAGGCAAGCAGCAGGGGCAAATTAGCGCCTTCCCGGGAGATGAGAAGGCGCTTGCCGTTACTTAAACACTTTCTGCACAAACTCGGCGTAGGCCGGGCGCCAGACATCCATCTCATGATTGAGGCCTGGGTACATTTTGTAGTCGAAATGGACGCCCTTGCTCTCTAACTCCGTTTTCAGCCCGGCGATATCCTTGCCGGTGACGGCGTCTTTTTCCCCGACCACCACGGTAAAGTTATGCAGCTGCTTATTCACCGCCTGCGCGTTATCGAGCTGGCGGGTAATTCCGCTATCCGGCACCGTTGCAGTGGTCACGCCGCTGAAGGTTGCCAGCCAGCCAAAGTGCTCAAGATGGTGCATACCGGAGTAGAGCGCCTGAAAGCCGCCCTGCGATAAGCCCGCCAGCGCGCGCCCGTCGGCATCTTTGCGCACGTTAAAGCGGCTATCAACCAGCGGAATAATGTCCTGCATCAGTTCGCGGTCAGCGGCCTGCGCATTCAACGGATAGAACTCCTTACGCCGCTCTTTCGGCGGGAAGTTCTCCGGGATCGCCTGAGCAATATCCGTCTCCGTATCCGGCACCACCACCAGCATCGGTTTGATTTTTCCCTCCGCCAGCAGGTTATCCATGATTTGCGGCAGACGGCCCTGGTCAATCGCCGACAGGCCGCTATCGCCAAAGCCATGGTAGAAGTAGAGCACCGGCAGCGGCTCGCCTTTGCCGTCATAACCCGGCGGTGTCCAGACATACATCCGGCGCTCGGCCCCCAGCGCTTTTGCGTGGTAGGTGACCGTCAGCAGATCGCCATGCGCCACTGCGCGATCGTCAAGCATCGAGCCCGGCACCAGAATCAAACTGGTGTTGACCTGGCGCTGCGGTTTCTGAAAACGGCTGCCGGTATCGATCGAGCGGAAACCGTCCACATCGAAGTAATACTCATACAGATTGGGAGCCAGCACCTCGCTCTTCCACGACCAGACGCTGCGCTCATCTTTTTGCATATCATGCGAGACATAGCTGTCCGGGCTGGAGCCGGTGACTACCGAGACGCGCTTTGCGCCCGGTGCGAAAAGGCGGAAGGTGACGCTCTTATCGGCGTTAACCTGCGTAATGTAGTGACTGACCGGCACCGATTGATCCGGCGTAACCGGAAGCGGCGCAGCCAACGCGGGTAGCGTCGACGCGCCGAGCAGGGCGGAAATAGCGAGTGTCAGGCAGGCGAGGTTTCGTTGCATTGTTGTTCCTTTTTATCGTTATAGGATGGCTGGCCGGGCATCAGGCGATAAGCCCGGCAAACATCCGCTAAGGGATAAAAACAATACCATCTCCCGGGGCTACGAACAGCCCGCTTAATCCGGAATGCAAACCCGGATGCGGTGGCCGTCCGGATCGCGGGCGACGAAGGTCCGGCCGAAAACGGCCTGCGCGGGCGGTTGCTCCATCTCAACGCCCAGCGCCAGCCACTGCTGGTAGAGCGCGTCAACCGCTGCGCTATTCTGCACCATAAAACTTATCTCCATGCGGTTGCCCTCGCCGCCGGAGAGAAAATCGGCGGCGCGGGTGGACCACAATCCAAGATTAAGCCCGTTGGCGAAGGAGAATGCCGCCCAGGTAGGCAGCACCACATCGGGCGCTTGTTGAAACAGCGTCTGGTAAAAATCACTGCTGCGCTGTGGGTCGGAAACATACAGGATGAATAAATTCGGTATCATTGGGCGCTTCTCTTCTCAAGGTAAGGGGAAGATGACTATCGCAGGGAGGAGTGACAAAACATGTCAGCATCAGGACCAACGCGTGCCGGAAGATTGCTCGCGCTTTTGCAAATTCTTGCCCGCCACCGCTATCCGGTGAGCGGCGCAAGCCTGGCGGAGGAGCTGTCCATCAGCCTGCGCACGCTCTATCGCGATATCGCCACGCTGCGCGCGCAGGGCGCGGATATTCAGGGCGAAGCGGGCACCGGTTATCTGCTTGCTCCGGGCTATCTTCTGCCGCCAATGATGTTTACCCCGGAGCAGCTGGATGCGCTGGCGCTCGGCCTGCGCTGGGTGGCGACCTATGGCGATGCGGAGATTGGCAAGGCGGCAAAAGAGGTGGCGGGCAAAGTGATGCAGAGCATCCCGCCGCCGATGCAGTCGCTGTTCGAACACGCCACGCTGCTTGTAGGAAGAGCCGAAACGGCGATAGAAAGTCAGCACGTTGCCGCGCTGCGCGCCGCCATCCGGCGACAGTTGAAAGTGAGCATTCGCTATACCGACCGCCAGGGAAACAGCAGTGAGCGCGTGATCTGGCCCTTCGCGCTCGGCTACTTATCCCGCGATCTGCTGCTCGCCGCATGGTGCGAAACCCGCGGCGATTTTCGCCACTTCGCCGTCGCGCAGATCGCGCGTGTGCAACTGCTTGAGTGCGCCGCTCCCCATTCGCGCCAGCGCCTGCTACGCATGTGGCGCGAGGCGGGGCGCGATACGCTTGATGAGATCAGTGGCGCGGTGCCTGCGTTGCGTGTTGATAATACGCCGTAAGCTTATCGAGAAACTGGCACAGGATATCGTTCATCTCGCGGTAATTATGGGCGCGCAGCGCTTCAGCCGTTTCAACAAAACGGTACTGCGCGGCGCGGCTCAGATCCGCTGCGGAGTGGGCGATAAGCTGCTCGACCACCTCTGGCGTTAACTCCATATGGCACTGAAAGCCGAATACGCGATCGCTATAGGCGACAATCTGGCGCGGGCAGCCTTCACTGAAAGCGAGCACCTGCGCCTCGGCCGTGAGACCCGGCATATCGTTATGCCAGTGCCCGACCGCCAGCGTTTCAGGGATATGGGCAAACAGCGGGTGATTTTTGCCCGCCGCCGTCAGCGTAATGGGGAATTTACCGATCTCTTTCTCGGGGCTGTGTGCGAAAGCAGCGCCCAGCGCCTCGCCAATTAATTGTGACCCCAGGCAGATGCCGATCACCGCTTTTCCGCCCGCGATCGCCGCAGCGATAAGCGCCTGCTCGGCGCGGGCATCAAAATGGGGGCACTCTGCCTGCGTGGTATCAGGATCCTGAGGGCCGCCCATCACAATCAGCAGGTCAAAGGCGTCAGCCGTGGCCGGTAGCGTATCGCCCGCATAAACGCGGGAGTAGCTGATCTGATGACCGCGCTGCTGCGCCCAGCTTTCATACGCGCCGGGCGCTTCAAAACTTTCATGAACAATAAAATGAACCCGCATTGATGTTTGCTCCAGATTGCGATGGGGTGATATAACCCGGCCAATCATAAATGCAGGTTTTGAATCTCACATGCCAAACAGCATAGATAAAGCGCCAAGACATGACGACGCCATTGGCTGGTCAAACCTTGCCAGAGGTTATCAACGCGGAGAGATCGATCCGCCCCATTACCATCTGGAAGGGCAACTGCTGTTTGCCACCCGTGGCGTATTGCTGGTAGAGACCGGCGAGCGCCGCTGGGTGATCCCACCGCAACGCGCGCTCTGGCTGCCGCCGTTACAGGAGCATAGCTATACGCTGCTCTCGCAGACCGACCTGCGCACCCTCTACTTCAGCCGCTCGCTGATTGCGGAATGCAGCAACTTCACTAAGAGCGAACTGGTGCATGTGATTGGCGCGACGCCACTGGTGAAAGAGCTGATTGCGGGGCTTTTCAGCGATGAGTACAAAGCGCCAAGCCAGCGGCGAATGACGCTGCTGTTACTGGAAATTCTCAGCGAGACAGAGCAGCTTGCCGCAGAACTTCCCCTCCCGCAGGATGAGCGCCTCGCCCGCGCAGCCAATGAATTACTGTTCGGGCAGCGCTGGGACGCGCCGCTGAGCGAGCTGGCGCATATCGCGGCGATGTCGGAACGCACCTTTTCGCGCCAGTTTATCCGCGACACCGGTTTTAGCTTCAGAAGCTGGAAGCAGCGGGCACGCATCTGCGCCTCGCTGGATCTGCTCTCCAACGGCATTCCGGTGAAGCAGGTCGCTTATCAGCTCGGCTTTTCCTGTCCTGCCGCGTTTACCGCGGCCTTCCGCGCGATTCTTGGTGCGACGCCGCACGAGTTTTTGCCCTGATCGACTTCCCGTTATTCTCTACTCGGTTGCTTGCTGTTGTTGGGCATAAACCACCAGCCGCAGGTGGCGATCTTCGTCGATAATCAGGGTGGTATGCTCGAATGGCACGGAACGCTCATCAATCCTTAAATGGCGCACGCCGTTGCACGGAGCATGAACATCATGCTGCCGCCACCAGCGGCTGAAGTCGGGCGACACGTGCTCCAGCTCGTCCACCAGTTCAACAATATCGGTGCTCTGGCTGGCGCAACGCCATGTCGCGCTCGGCGTAGTGCTGGTGCTGCTGGTCTACTCCACTTCCAGCTCCTTCTTTCTCTGCTTTGCTCTGCTGGTGCAAAAAGGGTTCGGGCTGGACCCATTACAGGCGGGGCTGATTTTTGCTCCCTGTAGCGTCGGCTTTGTGCTGGCGTCGCTCGCCGCATCGAGGCTGGTGGCGCGCTGGGGGATTAACGCGATTATCGGTGGGGCGCTGATCTACGCACTGTTTATCGCCGCGCTGATTGCTCAGGTGGCAATGGCGGGCGCACAGCTGAACCCCGTTACCCTGATCCCGGTGCTGGTGATTGTTGGCGCCGGGCAGGGGGCGATCATGACCCCACTGCTCAACCTGGTGCTCGGCTACGTGGATGAAGCGCAATCCGGTATGGCCTCCGGCATCATCTCCACCGTCCAGCAGGTGGGTGCCGCGCTGGGCGTGGCGGTGGTGGCGATGCTGTTCAATGCTGCCCTGAGCGATGCCGGGCCAGTTGCGCAGACAGGGCAGTACGCGTCGGCGTTTGTCGCGGGCATGCTCTGCAATTTTGCCGTCTCGGTGGCGATCTGCCTGCTGTTACTGGCGCTGGGCACGCAGCGGCGGGCAGTGTAGGGCAGCTCGCCTGGGCGAGCGCATCACGCTTTCTCCTGCCGCTCTTTTTGCACTTTACGCAGCAGCAGCCACATTCTGACGGTACGCACCGCCACATTGCGCGCGGCGGCGCTGGGTGGCAGCGGATCGGGCGAAGGAGCGTGGTGGGAGAATTTAAACGGCGCGCTGCCGTTGAGCGTCAGGTTGGCGACAATCGCCGTCAGCGTGCCGATGGTGATGCCGCTGTGCAGAAACAGCTGCACCGTGGGCGGAAACTGGGTAAACAGCGTCGGCACCAGCACCGGCATCATCCCCAGGCCGAGCGTCAGCGCCACCACCATGCCGTTATTGTTGTTGCGATAATCGACCTGCCCGAGGGTGCGAATGCCCGAGACGGCGACCATGCCGAACATCACGATTCCCGCGCCGCCCAGCACCGGTTTGGGGATCAGCACCACCAGCGCCGCCAGTTTGGCAAACAGCCCCATCAGCATCAAAATCACCCCCGACATGGCAACCACAAAACGGCTGCGCACGCCGGTGAGGCCGATAAGCCCGACGTTTTGCGCAAAGGCCGCATAGGGGAAGAGGTTAAACAGCCCGCAGATCATGGTTGCCAGCCCGCAGGTGTTGAGGCCGTTACGCAGCATCCGCGCATCAACATTTTTACCGACAATATCGCCGGTCGCCATCATCGACGACATCGTCTCCACCATGACCACCACCATCACCATCGACAGCAGGGCGACGGGCAGCAGGTGAAACTCCGGTTTTGCAAACGGCAGTGCCTGCGGCAGATGCAGCCAGGGTGTCGCCTGTACCATCTGAAAATCGAGCGGTTTAAACACGCTCCACAGCAGCGTGCCGACCACCAGCCCAATCAGCACCGAGGTGTTTTTAATTACCCCAGAGGCGAAGGTGTAGATATTGAGGATCACCACCAGCGTCACGGCGGCCATCAGGAGCGAAACCAGATCGCCAAAGCCGTGCATATCGCTTGCGCCGCCGCCGACCCAGCCACCGGCGACGGGCAGAATCGACAGGCCGATAAGCGTGACGATACTGCCCATCACCACTCTGGGGAAAAAGCGGATCAGCTTACTGATCCACGGCGCGCAGCAGAGGATAAAGATCCCCGAGATAATCACCGCCCCGGAGATGCCGCCGAGGCCATACTCCTTACCAATCAGCACCATCGGGATCAGCGCGGCGAAGGTGCAGCCCTGGATCAGCGGCAGCCGACAGCCAAGCCACTGCGTCACCCCCAGCGACTGCATCAGCGTTGCGCCGCCGCAAATAAACAGATCGGCGCTGATAAGCAAAATAATCTGTTCCGCAGGCAGCCCGACCGCGTTGCCCACCACTAGCGGCACCGCCACCGCGCCGGCATACATCACCAGCACGTGTTGCAGGCCATAAAAAAACATCTGCGTAACGGGCAGAACCTCATCAACGGACGCGGTCGATGCCGCCATAGCACTCTCTTTCATGAGCTCTCTCTCCTGTGCGGATCGGGCAAACCACTCAACCCTACCGTGTAGCGCCTGCCCGCCCGGCTTGCGCCAACGGGCGGGCAGGCGGGGTCAGTTCAGGGCATCCATCCTTGCCCACAGCCGTTTCGCCACCGCCTGCGCCTCGGCAAAGAGCGGCGCGCAGTCGAGGGTAAAGCGGCGATCCTGATAAATCATCCTGCCGTTCACCATCACGCTATGGACGCTGTTGGAGCCGAGGCCAAATGCCAGATGCCCGGCGATATTCGCATCAACCAGCGGCGTCGGCGGCAGATAGTCGCAGATGGTCAAATCCGCTTTATACCCCGCTTCGATACGGCCAAAACGGGCGTTGAAGTTGCGGTTCAGCACTTCGTTACCGTTATAGAGGGCACGGGCAAAGCTATCGGGCCACAGCGCGCCGCCCGCATCGCGGTGCTTAAAGAAGGCGAACTTTAGCTCTTCAAACATATCGGAGCCGATGCCGTCAGTGCCGAGCGCAAGATGGCGGAACTGCGCCAGCCGGTGGTTATAGCCGACGTGGTTATTCATGTTTGAACGGGCGTTATGGATCAGAAAACCGTCGTGGGCATTGAGCAGCGAGATATCGATGTCGGAGAGATAAAGCCCGTGGGCGACAAGGGTTTTGTCATCAAGCAGGTCATACTCTGCCAGCCGCTCCAGCGGATCTTTCCCGTAGTGGTGGTGGCTATGAGCGACATCATAGCGATCCTCAGCGACATGAATATGCAGCCCGCGCCCGGTCGCTTTTCGCGCCTCACTGAGCATCTTCAGCCCCTCGTGCGGCACGGTAAAGGGCGCATGCGCGCCAATACAGGCCTCGACCAGATAAGGCTCTTGCTCTTTTTGCCGCGCAGCGTCGATCTCTTTGGCAAAGCGGATATTCTCCTCCACGCCCTTACACACCTCGCGCAGCCCCTCGTTGCGGTCAGTGGTCTCAAAGCAGGTCATGCCGCGCAGCCCGACGGTGAGAAAAGCGCGGCGCAGCTGGCTGAGCGAACCGGCGATATACCCCGGCGAAGCGTGGTGATCGATAACCGCCGTGCAGCCGCTGCGCACCGCTTCCAGCGCACAGATAAGCGCGCTGTAGTAGAGCGACTCGGCGTCGATGGCCCGGTCGAGCCGCCACCAGAGGTTTTTCAGCGTCGAGATAAAGTCAGGACTGGGGGCGATTTTCGCCTGAATCCCGCGCGATAAACCGGAGTAGAAGTGATTATGAGCGCAGACCAGGCCGGGCATCACCAGCCGACCCTGCATCTCTATCACCTCCGCGCCCAGATAGCGCTGCTCCAGCCCGCTGTCGACCGCGAGGATCAGGTCATCTTTAATGGCGATATCGACCTGCTGCCACACTTTCGCCGGGAAGAGCTGCACGGCGGTAGCATTTTTCAGAATGGTGAGACTCATTGTTCTACCTCGCTAAGCAGATAGGGATGGTACTGATGGACGTGGCCGATAATGCGGCACATCGCCTCCAGCTGCGGTGGCACGTGGCCGAAGTGGCCGCCCTCATCGATATCGAGCTGCCACTGCTGGTCATGCTGGCGGATAGAGACGCGCTGGTTGTCGATGAAAAAGCCGGGGTTGCGGCTATTGAGGAAATCCTCTTCAAGGCTGAAGAGGGTCACTTTGTCCTGGTAGGGCTTGCCCTGCCACGGGCAGAACTGCGCGCAGTTGCCGCACTCGTTGCACCAGGCGTCCAGATGCAGGGTCTGGAAACGGTTGTTAAAGCCGGGGATCGGCAGCGAGATATTCGCCCGGTTCGGGCAGACATCGACGCACTTGCTGCAAATGTAGTTGCAGGCCAGGCAGCGACTCGCCTCCTGGGCGACAAACGCTTCGCGATCCCCCTTATCCACCTGCGCCGTGACGATATTGCCTTTGCGCTGGTAAATCTCCGCCGGGTCGACATTGCTCCAGTATTTGCTCTGCTGATGGCTGGCGAGGCTTTCGCGCGCGAGGATCGCCTCCGCTGCCCGCCGGGCATTGCCGATGGCGGCAACAATCGACGCCGGGCCGTTTTGCACATCGCCAATTAAGAAGACATTGGCGAGGCGCGTTTCACCCTCTGCGTTCACCGCCACGCGCCCCTTTTCATCAACGGGCAGGCCGAATGCCGCCAGCGCCGCGTTATCCTGCTGCTCGCCGATGGCGGTAATGACGCTATCGACCTGCATAGTGCGCGTTTTCTCTGTTGCCTGCGGCTGGCGTCGCCCTGCGGCATCGGCCTCACCGAGCTGCATCACCCGCAGCGTCAGCGTGCCGTCTGGCGCAAACTGCTCCGGGTTGTTTAGCCACGCAAACTCCACCCCTGCACGGCGCGCCTCCTCATACTCCTCGCGCCAGGCGGGCATCTCTTTGCGCGAGCGGCGGTAAACCACGGTCGCCCGCTCAACGCCCGGTATGCGCAGCGCCGCGCGGGCGCAATCCATCGCCGTGTTGCCCGCGCCGATAATCGCCACATGCTTACCGGGCTGCAACGGCTCGCCGCGATGAAAGGCGCGCAGGAACGCCAGCGATGAGTGAATATGCGGATTATCGCCGCCCAGCGCCACCGCGCGGCCCTTATCCGCACCGGTCGCCACCAGCACATAGTGAAAACCCTGCTTTTGCAGCTGCGCAACGGTCAGGTTTGAGTCGCAGCCGTAGACAATCCTCACGCCGTGCTGCACCACGAAATCAATATCGTGCTCAATCAGCTCGGGAGGGATACGAAACGGCGGAATGATATTTTTCACCACGCCACCGGCGCTCGCTTCGCGCTCGAACAGCGTGACCGGATGGCCGGCGCGGGCGAGAAAATACCCCGCTGCCAGCCCGGCAGGCCCGGCACCCATCACCGCTACCGGATGACGCGAGCCGGAGCCCGCCGGTTTATGCCAGCGGCGTTGGTACTCTTGCCACCCCTTTTCCAGCGCCACCTTCTTCAGCTCACGAATATTCACCGCGCTCTCATAATCGAGGCGCGTGCAGTTGTACTGACACTGGTGATCGCAAATATGACCGGTCATCGCCGGGAGTGCATTGCGCTGGTAAATCAACGCCAGCGCATCGGCGTAGCGCCCCTCGCCGAGCAGGCGAATATACTCCGGGATATCCTGTTTGATGGCGCAGGCGCTGACGCATGGCGCAACATAGCAGTCGGTGGCGGGCAGCGGGCTGGCGACCTCGATGCGATCGTCCGGCTTCCACCCTTTCTGCGTGTACGTCATGGTGATAGCGCGTTCGGCCAGCGCGTCGAGGCGCGCAACATCAATGGCGGTCATCTCCCAGCCCTGCGCCTGCTCCAGCTCGCGCAGGCAGGCACCAAGGCGCAGATAGCCGCCCGGTTTCAGCAGATCCGTTGCCAGCGTGATGGGGCGAATGCCGGTCTCGAAGATGTCGCGGATGGTGAGCTGGCTGGCGCCGCCGGAGTAGGAGATGGGCAGTTTGCCGTCGAAGACGCGCGACAGCCGGGCAGCAACATTGATGGCGAGCGGGAAGAGGGCGCGCCCGGACATATACATCTCGCCGCCCGGCAACACGCCGCGGGTATTGACCGTGCCGAGAGTGTTGGTCAGCTTGACGCCGAAGCCGCGCTGCTGTTCGGCCGCCAGCGCCATCAGCCGCGTCAGCATCGCCACCGCCGGGGCAAACTGTAAGTCGTGGGCGAAGGACTCCTCATTCAGCACGATCTCCTCAAAGCCGCAGCGGTCGAGGATCTCGCGTACGCGCCCGTAGCCCAGCAGGGTCGGGTTGAGTTTAACGAAGGTGTTGAGCCGCTTCTCCACCAGCATATAGCGGCAGATGGCTTCAATCTCATCCGGCGGACAGCCGTGCATGGTGGAGAGCGTCACCCCCTGCACCAGCGTGGCGGGAATGCGCTCAGTGAGGGATTGCAGCCTGGCCGAGCGGGCATGATTCGGCAGGCGGGCGAGAAAGTCGGCGCTATTCAGGCAGTGATGCAGAGTCGTGCGATAGAGGTGAAATTTTGGCTCCGCCGAGGCGTCCATCATGCGGGCGATAAAGGTCTGCATCGGCGGCTGCTTGATGCCGTCGAGGTTGTAACCGACGCTCATATTGAAAATAAAGGATTTCTCTTCTGTTCTCGGCGTCTGCGGGAACACCGCATCAAGCAGATGCAGCACAAACCAGGCTTTCAGATACTCATCCCACGCCTTTGCCAGGGTGAACTCCGTCGACCACTCGGTATTAAAACCGGCATCTGCGGCATCAATACAGGGTTTTTCAATCTCAAGACGATCGAGGATCTGCACGGTTTTTAATTCGATAAAACGCCCACCCGTCAGCCAGGCGGTAATAATATTTTGTGCCAGCTGTGTATGCGGCCCGGCGGCGGGGCCAAGCGGGGTGGCGCAGGTTTCGCCAAATACCGTGATGGGCCGCGAACGATCGGTTGAATAGAATTGCTGTTCGGGAATGCCAAATATTGACCGCTGGCTCTGATACTCCGCAAAAATACGCGTCAGCAGCGCCTCAAACGGCACGGGGCGCATAATATCTCCCATAACCCTCTCCTCTGGCTTATTCAGATAAACGACATTGCCGCGTTATTCTTCATCGCAGCGGCGGGGAGAGAGGAAGCAACAATCACACCACTCCTGTTTTAAGTGGTTGAAAGAGCGTAAAAGTGTGAGGTGTATCTAAAGTCGTGCCGGTTAAGGGCACTCTGTTAAGCGGTTATCAGACAGGCGTGATTTTCATTTTCTCAAAAAGCGCAGAGAAACTATCAGAGTGATAATGTCCCGCCTGCTGCGGCGTATTAGCGTGGTTATTGCTGATTAATCTTCAGGCAAATATCAGATTCGTTTACGACGCGGCTCACGCTTTAAAAAATAAACCGGCAGACGAGTATAAATATTGCATTACTCAAAGGTGAAAAAGCGTGCCACGCGCGGACTAAATAACCTTGAGGATGTTATGACGATTTTCGCAGAAGCAGCAAAACTTGAAGAGCAGAACCGGCCTTTTGCCCTGGCGCAGATTATTGACAGCCGTGGCTCAGCCCCCCGGCACACGGCGCAGATGTTGATACGCGATGACGGCACGATTATCGGCACCATCGGCGGCGGCGTAATTGAGCGTCACGTTATTAATGAGGCGCTGGAGGCGCTGCAAGAGAAAACCGCCCGCGTCTTTCATGGCCGGATGGCGCGCAGCGGGCAGAATGCGGTCGGCGCGGACTGCGGCGGCGCAATGACGGTACATATCAGCGTGCATGGCCTGCGTCCGCGGCTGGTGCTGGTTGGCGGCGGGCATGTTAACCGCGCGATGGCGCACGCCGCCGTGCCGCTCGGGTTTGATATCGCCGTTGGCGACACCTACCTCCAGAGCCTCACCTCCGATGCCTTTCTCCCCTCCATTCGGCTGGTATATGGGCAGACCTTCGTCGAGGTGATCGACAACCTCGCGATCCAGCCGCAGGACTACGTGCTGATCGCCACCCATAATCAGGATCGCGAAGCGTTGGAGCTGCTGATTGGTCAGCCGGTTGCGTGGCTTGGCCTGCTGTCGAGTCGGCGTAAGGTGCAATCCTTTTTGCGCCAGCTGCGCGAGGCGGGCGTCAGCGACAGTGCGCTTGCCCGCCTGCGCGCGCCGGTGGGGTATGACATTGGCGCCGAGACGCCGCAGGAGATCGCCATCAGCATACTGGCGGAGATCCTGCAGGTGAAAAACCGCGCGGCGGGCGGGCTGCTTGGCCTTAACACGCCCGCACACCAACAGAGCGACACGGCGATCGCGGTCAGTTGATCGGGCAAGCCCGGCCGCCGGTTACTGGCTAATCAGCGTGCCGGTGTTGCCCTCAATGCCCGCTTTCGCCTGGCGTAGCTCGGTGATCAGTGCCTGGCGGCCCGGCCGCGAGCGGGCAAACGCGACGGCGGCCTCCACCTTCGGCAGCATTGAACCTGCGGCGAAGTGGCCTTCGGCGATAAAACGCTCCGCATCCCTGACCGAAAGCGTATCGAGCAGTTGCTGGTTGGGCTTGCCGAAGTGCAGCGCCACTCTCTCCACGGCGGTGAGAATGATCAACATATCGGCATCGATCATGGCGGCGAGCGTGGCGCTGGCCCAGTCTTTATCGATCACCGCGCTGACGCCGCGCAGATGCTGCCCCTCACGCACCACCGGAATGCCGCCGCCGCCGCAGGTGATCACCACCTGATTGGCGTTCATCAGCGCTTTTACCGTCTCTTTTTCAATGATGTCGACCGGTTTCGGCGAGGCGACAACCCGCCGGTAGCCGCGCCCGGCATCCTCCTTCATGGTGTAGCCCTGGCGGATAAGCGCCTGCGCTTCAGCTTCGGAAAAGAAGGAACCAATCGGTTTGTCCGGCTGGTGGAAAGCGGGGTCGCCTGCCGCCACTTCCACCTGGGTTATCACCGTGGCGACGGGAATGTCGAGATTGCGGGCGAGCAGGGCTTCGCGCAGGGTGTTTTGCAGATCGTAGCCAATATAACCCTGACTCAGGGCAACGCAGACCGACATCGGCAGCATCGGCGTGTGCGCCTCGGTTCTGGCGGCGGCCTCGAAGGCGAGGGTGATCATGCCCACCTGCGGGCCGTTGCCGTGGGTGATCACCACCTGGTGACCCTGGGCGACCAGCCCGGCGATGGTCTGTGCGGTCTGCTGTAACGCCTGCATCTGTCCGGCGAGATCGCAGCCGAGCGCATTCCCGCCGAGGGCGAGAACAATCTTTTTCTTCATAGCACACTCTCCTGTAGCAACGGTTCCGCTGACGGCAGCGTAAGCGGCTGAAAGGGTTGGCGGCGTAAAAAGCGCCCCTGGCCGGCAATGCCGGTAAAGATGCCGTTATCGAAGATCACCCGCCCGCGCGACAGGGTCTGGCGGATCGCGCCCTGGCAGATAAACCCCTCCCACGGCGAATAGTCGGCATTGTCATGCAGCTTGTCGTGACGAATGGTGGTGGTGCGCTGCGGATCGATAATCACCACATCGCCATCCGCGCCGGGAGCTAAGACTCCTTTTTGCGGCCACAGGCCGAACAACTTCGCCGGGTTGGTGCTGGTGAGCGCCACAAAACGCTCGGGTGAGATGCGCCCGGTCATCACGCCATAGGAGAAGAGCAGCAGCAGACGGTTTTCCACCCCTGGCAGCCCGTTCGGGCAGCGGCTGAAATCGCCGCCGGAGAGGCTCTGGCGCTGGGCCAGCGAAAAGGCGCAGTGATCGGTGGCGACGGTGTCAATCGCGCCATCGGCAATACCGCTCCACAGCGCATCATTGTGGCGGGCGTTACGCAGCGGCGGGCTGAGCAGATACTTCAGCGCGTCCTGGCGTTCGTAGCAGCGCTCGTCGAGCAGCAGATATTGCGGGCAGGTCTCCACCCATACCGGCTGCTGCTGCGCACGGGCGAGACGCAGGTACTCCAGCCCCAGTTGGTTGGAGAGATGCACGATATAGAGCGGCGCATCGCCGGCCAGACGCGCGAGATTAATCACTCTGGCGATCGCTTCCGCTTCGCACTCCGGCGGGCGGCTCAGGGCGTGAAAGCGCGGCGCGGTTTTCCCGGCATTGAGAAATGCCGCGCGGCGCTGGGCGATGGCGGCATCATTCTCCGGGTGGACGGTGGTCAGCGCGCCCGCCAGATGCAGATGGCGCATCGCCTGCAAAATCTCATCATCATTCAGCTTGTACTGGTAGGTGAGATAGAGTTTGAAGCTGCTGATGCCGCTCTCCACCATCATCGGGATCTCATCCAGAATGCCGTGGTTCACATGCTGGATCACGCCGTGAAAGCTGTAGTCGATCACCGCTTTATAGGCGGCATAGCTATGGTAAACCCCCAGCTGGTGGCGCAGATGGCAGCCAGGCGGGCCAAAGCCCATATGATCGATCACCGTGGTGGTGCCACCGCAGGCCGCCGCGCGGGTGCCGGTAAAAAAGTCATCGCAACTGCGGGCAAGCCCGGTATCAATATTGAAATGGGTGTGAACATCGACGCCGCCGGGCAGCACATAACAGCCCGCGGCATCAATCACCTTGCAGGAGGCATCGGCCTCAATCGTGCTGGCTATCTGTTTAACCCGCCCGGCTTCAATAAGCAGGTCCGCGCAGGCTCGCTCGTCAGCGTTCACGATAAGGCCATTTTTGATCAGTACGCGCATAGAGACTCCAGAACGCCCGCCGTGCAGTCCGGCGGGCGTGACATCGACACACTACGCCGTCGCCAGCCAGCTCAGCGGGATCGCGGCATACATCGCCGCACAGGTGACCAGATGCGACTTCCAGGTCTTCTCATTCGGCGCATGGGCTTCCGGCTCCTTGCCGGGGCCAAAACCGATCACCGGAATGCCGTGGCGCCCCATAATCGAAACGCCGTTGGTGGAGAAGGTCCACTTATCGACCACCGGCGCGCTGCCGAACAGCCCCTCATAGGCGTTGTAGAGCGCGCGCACGGTAAAGTGATCCTCTTCCACTTTCCACGTCGGGAAGTAGCACTCGGTAGGATAGATAAGCCCGGTCCACGACGGGCGGTCATAGCTGTACATCGACACCACCGCTTCGGCCTTTTTCACCGCCGGCAGGGCACGGATCTCCTCCAGCGCGCCTTCCCAGCTTTCGCCCCATGTGAGGCGGCGATCGATTGAGATAGCGCAGCTGTCTGCCACCGCGCAGCGGCTCGGCGAGGTGAAGAAGATCTCCGACACGGTGAGCGTGCCTTTGCCGAGAAAATCGTCATTTCCCAGACGTTGCGACAGCTTCTCCAGCTCGCCGAGAATCGGAGCCATTTTGAAGATGGCGTTATCGCCGCGCTCCGGCGCGGAGCCATGACAGCTGACGCCATGCACATCGACGCGGATCTCCATGCGCCCGCGATGACCACGGTAGATCTGGCAATCGGTCGGTTCGGTACTGACAACAAACTCCGGTCGAATGCCGGACTGCTCAATGATGTACTGCCAGCAAAGCCCGTCGCAATCCTCCTCCTGCACAGTGCCGGTCACCAGCAGGGTGTACTCATCCTCAAGGCCGAGATCTTTGATGATCTTCCCGGCGTAGACCATCGAGGCCATGCCGCCCTCCTGATCGGATGCGCCGCGCCCGCCGATCAGCTCATCGGTTTCGATGCCGTGATAGGGATCAAAGCCCCAGTTTTTGATATTGCCGACGCCGACCGTATCAATGTGGGCATCCATGGCGAGCAGCCGTGGGCCATGGCCGATGTAGCCGAGCACGTTGCCCATCGGGTCGATCTCCACTTTGTCGAAGCCGACGCGCTCCATCTCCTCTTTGATGCGGTGAACCACGCGCTTCTCATCGCAGCTTTCGCTGGGGATGGCGATCATATCGCGCAGGAAGCGCGTCATTTCCGCTTCGTAGTGGTGTGCCTTTTCAACAATCTGTTCAAACGGGATAGCTTTAGCCATCGCTCTCTTCTCCTGTTATGGCGCTTGCCGCCTGGCGGGAGCGGCGCTGACGCCGGGGAAATTATTCAGCCGCCGGATGCTTGCCTGCCCACACCACCTCGCGGTAGTGCTGCGCATCGGTATCGCCTTCGGTGCTGATCAGCAGCACCACCGAATCATGATCAAGCTGTAGGCTCTGTCTCAGCGACTCGCCCTGCGGATGCAGCGGGATAGCGGCGAGCAGGCCCGCGCCAACGGCGCCGGATTCGCCGGAAATAATGCGCGGATCGTCACCCAGCGGATGGCCGAGCACGCGCATACCCAGCGCGGCGACGGCATCTTCACAGGCGATAAACTGGCTGGCGCAGTTGCGCAGGATCGTCCAGCCGAGCGGGTTGGGTTCGCCGCAGGCGAGGCCCGCCATAATGGTCTCCATCTCGCCGCCGACCTTGACGATCTCCCCTTTTACGGCGGAGCGGTAGAGGCAGTCGGCCCGCTCCGGCTCAATAATTACGCTGTGAAGTTGCCGGGCGTCGAAGGTTTCTGCCAGGTAGTTCAGCACGCTGGCTGCCATCGCGCCGACGCCCGCTTGCAGGAAGACGTGAGTGGGTCGGGGCGTGCCCATCGCGGCCATCTGTTCGATGGCCTCATCAATCAGCGTGGCGTAACCCTGCATGATCCAGGTGGGGACTTTGGTGTAGCCGGGCCAGGCGGTATCCTGCACCACCTCCCAGCCATTTTTTTGCGCCCGTTGCAGGGTAAAACGCACGGTATCGTCGTAATTCATATCCGTGACGATGCACTCGGCCCCGAGGCGCAGAATGGCATCGACGCGCGCCTGCGCGGAGCCTTTTGGCATATAGATCACGGCATTCTGCCCAAGCTGCTGCGCCGCCCAGGCGACACCGCGTCCGTGGTTGCCATCGGTGCAGGTGGCGAAGGTGAGCTTCTCTTTGCTGCTTGCTTTGAAGTGTTCAAACGAAAAGGCGTTGATATCAAGATGATATTTCTCGCATAACAGCTGGGCGATGGCGTAAACGCCGCCAAGCATTTTGAAGGCGTTAAGGCCGAAGCGCTGTGACTCATCTTTTACCAGAATCGTATCCACACCGACGCACGCCGCCAGCGCGTTCAGGGCATAGAGCGGGGTGGGCTGATAGCCCGCCAGTTTTTGATGGAACTGGCGCGCCTGCTGCGCCTGCTGGCGGGTGAAGCGCGGCGAGGCTTCGCCGGTAAAGAAGTGGTTTTCTGCAATATTGATACGCAATGGTAGTGCGGACATGTTCTAACCTTCTCCATAATGTCAGAAACAGTGAGTGGCCGACCGGGCTGCCGGACGGTTACAAAATGCGTTTTTGCGCGTCGGTAAACAGCTGTTCCAGCAGCTGGCCCGGCTCGGCATATTTGCGACAGAGGATCATCGAGGCGATGATGTAGGGCTTCCAGCTCGCCTCTTTGTAGGTGGCAATACGGTATTTCTCGAACACCGTCGCCGCGACTTCGCCTTCGTCGCAGGAGACACCGCTGATATCCGCCGGCAGGCAGTGCATATAGAGCCCCTCGCCGTTGCGGGTGGTTGCCATTAGCGCCTCGGTACACTCCCACTCTTTATGGCGGGTGTTCTGCGCCAGGCAGTGCTGCTCAAGTGCTTTCAGCCCCTGATGATCGCTTGCGCGCAGTAACTCGGTGCGCTGCTCCATCACGGTGTAGGGCGCCCAGGATTTCGGGTAGACGATATCGGCATCTTTAAACGCTTCTGCCATATCATTGACCTGGCGGAAGCTGCCGCCCGAGGCGGCGGCATTGCTTTTTGCCACTTCAATGACATCCGGGATCAGGTCGTACCCTTGCGGGTGCGCGAGGGTGACATCCATTCCAAAACGGGTCATCAGGCCGATGATCCCCTGCGGTACCGAGAGGGGCTTGCCGTAGCTTGGCGAGTAGGCCCAGGTCATGGCGATTTTTTTGCCCTTTAGCGCCTCCAGCGAGCCGAAGTGTTCGCGCAGCCAGGCGAGATCCGCCATCGATTGGGTCGGGTGGTCAATGTCGCACTGCAGGTTAATCAGCGCCGGACGCTGCGGCAACACGCCCTGTTTATGGCCATCATCCAGCGCTTCGCCCACTTCCCGCATCCAGGCGTTACCGGCACCGAGATACATATCGTCACGAATGCCAATGGCGTCCGCGCAGAAGGCGATCATATTGGCGGTTTCGCGCACCGTTTCGCCGTGGGCAATCTGCGATTTCCCCTCATCGAGATCCTGCTGCGCAAGGCCGAGCAGATTGAGCGCCGAGGCATAGGAGAAGCGGGTGCGGGTGGAGTTGTCGCGGAATACCGAAATCCCCAGCCCGCTGTTGAACACGCGGGTGGCAATATTCTCCGCACGCAGCGCTTTCAGTGCTGCGGCGACATCAAGCACCTGCTTCAGCTCATCCGGCGACTGCTCCCACGTCAGCAGAAAATCTTTCTCATGCAGATGCGAGTGAAGGGTGCGGATCTCCTTGATTAATTCATTAACAGTTTTCATTTTGCAATCCTGATTAAGAATGACGGGCTTACGTGTGGCGGTGCGGTTGCAGGGGAGTGTGACGCGCGACGGCCAACGTGTAGTGGCACCCTAACAATAAGTGTGCCATTTCCCGCAAGCGGCGCTGGGAGGCGGGTAAGGGGCGGTGATTGTGTGAGATGAATCACAGATTTGCGCAAGATTGCGCAGAAAAAAGGCAACAGGCTAACGCGCGTAAACAGACGATGCGGTGGCAATATAAAGGCGAAACGGCAAATGGGGGAAAAATAACCGGGAAATAGCCGCTAAATTGATAAACCGCGCGGCGGAATTATCATATTGATAGCAAAATGTGATAGCTATTACATATTTACCATTCGTCACATAGCGGTCGGGTGTGGTTATTCCGTAATAAGCGAAGGGGAGTGTTATCCTGCAGAAAATGAAAGCAGAGCGGAAAATGCTGTTAAAGTTTGTGAGCAATAAATAAGGACGATTATGATTCCATCCACCACGCCCTCCATTTTGATGCAGATTCAACCTAAGATACAAAAATTCGCCGGAATGCTGGCGAGCGTTCTGCAGCTTGAAGTGGAAATTGTTGATAATTCATTATGCAGGGTCGCCGGAACGGGAATTTTTGATACGCAAATTGGGCGTAAACTAAATACAAGTTCACAACTTTTGCGCCACATAGTTGAGACAAAAAAGGAGAAGGTGGTCACCCACTCGCGCTTCGATCCCTTCTGTAACGGCTGCCACAGCAAGACGAACTGCAAAGAGAAAGCCTTTATCGGCACGCCGGTTATCTATCATGGGCAGTGTGTTGGCGTAATAAGCCTGGTGGCGTTAACCCACGAACAGCAGGTACGCATTAATGACAATATCCAGGCCTTTTCCGATTATGTTCGTCATGTCTCATCAATATTTGTTTCGCGCTTTCTTCAGGATCTCTCCAGCAACGATAATATTCAGAAAGTCTTTTTGACCATGATTGAATTTATGGATCAGGGCGTGCTGGTGGTCGGTCACGACCATAAAATTAAATTCGCTAACCCTTCGGCGCTGAAAATTATCGGTGAGTCAGCGGGAAATATGATTGGCAAGAGTATTCACTTTCGCCCGCTCACCTTTGAAGACCATTTTCGCCACGGCCATATGCAGCATGTGGTTTCATTCGATGATAAGAAAGAGCTTATTATCGGTCAGCTGCATGCGGTTCAGGATCAGTGGTTATTTTTAATGGCGTTTCACCAGTCCCACTCATCAGCTGAAGTAAGCACGGCCCACGAGGAGCCCTTAATTGAGAGCCTGATAGGGGAGTGCCGTCCGATGCGGCAGTTGAAGGCGCTTATTCGCCGCGTCGCGCCGGGCCCCTCGAGCGTGATGATTGTTGGCGAGAGCGGCACCGGCAAAGAGGTGGTCGCCAGAGCGATCCATAAACTGAGCGACCGCAGCGTCAAACCTTTTGTCGCCATTAACTGCGCGGCGATTCCCGAGCACCTGCTGGAGAGCGAGCTGTTCGGTTACGTTAAAGGCGCGTTTACCGGCGCATCGGCTAATGGCAAAACGGGGCTTATTCAGGCAGCAAATCATGGCACCCTGTTTCTTGATGAGATTGGCGATATGCCATTAACCCTGCAGGTGAAGCTGCTGCGCGCCATTGAGTCGCGGGAAGTGCAGCCGGTGGGGGCCTGCCACCCGGTGCCGGTGGATATTCGGATTATCTCCGCAACCAATCAAAACCTCGCGCGCGTTATCAGCGAGGGCAAATTCCGCGAGGATCTCTACTATCGGCTGAATGTGATCCCGCTGCGCTTACCGCCCCTGCGCGAGCGCCAGCAGGATATCGAGCTGCTGATCCACTACTTCCTTCATCTGCATACGCACCGGCTGGATCTGGTCTATCCCGGCGTGGCACCGGAGGTGGTGGCCTTCCTGCAACGCTACCGCTGGCCGGGCAATATCCGTGAATTGAGTAACCTGATGGAGTACCTGGTCAATGTCGTTCCCTCCGGTGAGATCATCGATATCTCCCTTTTGCCGCCCAATCTGTTGAGCAGCGACAACGTGAGCGGAACGGGCGTGCGCGTCACTGCGGCGGCTGAGGCGCGGGCAGAGAGCGTTACGGCGCTGGAGGAGATGGAGCGGCAGATGATCTGTGATGCGCTTTCGCGCTACGGAAATAAAAAGCAGGCGGCGGATGTGCTGGGGATTGGTATCGCTACGCTTTATCGCAAAATTAAAAAGTATGCGCTGGAGGGGGTGTGAATAAAGGGGGGAAGGGTTGGCAGGATCTCAGTATGTCCCCTGCAGGAATCGAACCTGCAACTAGCCCTTAGGAGGGGCTCGTTATATCCATTTAACTAAGGGGACGCAGAGCGGGGCCAGTAATTGGCGTGCGTATGCTACCGTAACTGCTTGCTGCGCTTCAAGGTTTTTGTTCCCGGTTCGTTGCGAAGAGTCAGGATGATATCCCTCTATTGATGATTTCAAACCTATTATCTGAACAGCGAACTGAATGTTTTATCTAACGAATGGTGAGGTGGCGGTAAAGGTAAATGAGGGAATTTTCGTTATAACAAACAGCATTAGCGTTAATAAACGGATTGAATAGCGCGCAGCGCTTTCGCAATTTCGTGACGGTAAAGAGTGAATGCGCCGTTACTGGGCATTGGCCCCTTTATTCGAAAGTGTATTGCATATTGTGATGAGTCAAGAAAACACGAGGACGTAAGCGACGAAGAACTGGCCTAATTCGGAGCAATGAGTCGCTGATGCCGCGAGTGTATCGGACAACCCCTGGAAGGCTTTAAAGGGCGCCAGTCCGCGATAATCAGCGCTCATTGCTCAATTTGATATATCACTGCAATTTATCATTCTCTGACAAATTACGCTTCCCCACGCGCCTGCTTCTCCTCTTTCGCTTTGGCTTTCGCCTCCGCTTTGCGGGCGTTGCTCATATCGTTACGGATCTGCGCATGGCTGAGCAGGGCGAAAATAAAGGTGCCGCCGCAAATATTCCCGGCAAGCGTCGGCAGGGCGAAGGGCCAGAGGAATTCGCTCCAGTGCAGCGTGCCGTTAAATACCAGGTAGAAGATCTCTACGGCACCGACCACGATATGGGTGGTGTCGCCCAGCGCGATAAGCCATGTCATCAGAATAATCACCACCAGTTTTGACGAGCCGGCAGCCGGGAACATCCAGACCATGGTGGCGATGATCCAACCGGAGATGATAGCGTTGGAGAACATCTCCAGCGGCGTGTTCTTCATCACGTCCATGCCGATTTTGACAAAGGCGTCGCGGGTGGCTTCATCAAAGATCGGCATAAACTCAAAGGCGAACGCAGCCACGGCGGTGCCGACAAGGTTGCCGAGCAGTACCACGCCCCACAACCGCCCAAGCAGGCCCATGTTTTTCCAGCTTGGGTTTTGCATCACCGGCAGAACGGCGGTGACAGTGTTCTCCGTAAAGAGCTGTTGACGCGCCATGATGACGATAATGAAGCCGAAGGTGTAACCGAGGTTCTCCAGCAAAAAACCGCCGGGAATGCCCTCCAGCTGAACATGAAAAATACCTTTTGCCAGTAACGAGGCGCCCATCGATAAGCCTGCGGCAATCGCCGACCAGAAGAGCGCCATTGCGTCGCGCTCCATCTCTTTTTCGCCATCCTGGCGAATATGTTCATGGATCGCCATCGCCCGCGAGGGCAGACGCTCCTCATCAACCTCTATCTCCTCGCCGCGCTGCTTCTCTTCGCTTTCGACTTTAATGTCATCGCTGTGCTGGTCGATCTTCTCTTCTTCTATTTTGTCCACGAAGGCCTCACTTTATTGATTTTTGTGCGTTAAGCGTAGCGGCTTTCTCCCTGTGTTCAGGGCGGTATCCTCCGAAATTATAGTGAAGAGCAAAAAAGGCGATAGATTGCCTGGAAACAATGTATAAGATTATTAACACGCCGCACCGGCAACGGCGGCTATGCTGAAGTGAACCACCCAGACCACGACATAGACATCATAAGACGCGCTGTTACAATGCGTTGCATTTTGATGAATGGCCTCGAAGAAGGCCGTATTCTGCAGGGAGAGAATGATGAAATACCGCCTGTCGGCGCTTGCGCTGGCCACCACTGTGCTGGTCGGCTGCGCCAGCTCGAACGAGACGCAAGGGCGCTCGGACCCGTTAGAAGGGTTTAACCGCACCATGTATAACTTCAACTTCAATGTGCTGGACCCCTATGTTGTCAGACCGGTTGCCGTCGCCTGGCGTGATTATGTGCCGCAGCCGGCGCGTAACGGGTTGAGCAACTTCACCAGTAACCTTGAAGAGCCGGCAGTGATGGCGAACTACTTCCTGCAGGGCAACCCTTATCAGGGGATGGTTCACTTCACGCGCTTCTTCCTGAATACCCTATTGGGGATGGGCGGCTTGATGGATGTGGCCGGGATGTCGAACCCGAAACTGCAGCGCGAAGAGCCGCACCGTTTTGGTAGCACGCTGGGACACTACGGCATGGGTTACGGCCCGTATGTGCAACTGCCGTTCTATGGCAGCTTCACCCTGCGTGAAGATGGCGGCGATATGGCCGATACGCTCTATCCGGTGCTCTCCTGGCTGACCTGGCCGCTCTCCGTCGGTAAGTGGACGGTTGAAGGCATCGAATCGCGCGCCCAGTTGCTCGACTCCGACGGCCTGCTGCGCCAGTCCTCCGACCCTTATATTCTTGTGCGTGAAGCCTACTTCCAGCGCCATGACTTTATTGCCAACGGCGGTAAGCTGAAGCCGCAGGAGAACCCGAACGCGCAGGCGATTGAGGGTGATTTAAAAGATATCGACTCGGAATAAGCGCCAATAAAAAAGGTGAGCCAGACGCTCACCTTTTTTTATCCCTACGCGTTTATCAGAAAGCGTAGTTAAAGTTAGCACCATACAGCCAGGCGCGCCCTTCAGATTTGAAGGTGTACTGCCCTTCGGTGAACTTCACTTTCTGGCCATGCATATAGGAGACGCCGACATCAACGGATGCATCTTTATTAAATGCATAGGTCGCACCGGTGCTCAGCCACAGGCGATCCTGGTCCGGAATGGAGATAGAGCGTTTGTCAGCCGGAACCGGGCTGTCATCAAAGGCGATACCGCCGCGGAAGGTCCAGTTATCATCCATGTAATAGGTGGTACCGAGCGCGATACGGTAGGCATCCTTATAACCCTCTTCTTTATAGAAGAGCTGCTGGCCCTGGCTACCCGTCGCTTTCAGCTGCTGGAACTGGCTCCAGCTGGTGTAGGCCAGGCTGTAGTGGATTGCCCACTGCGGATCGACTCGGTTATAACCCGACACTTCCCACATTTCTGGTAAGTTGAGTGTCAGCGAGCCAGGAATGGTTGCGCCGCCTGTTGCGACTGGCAGACCTGTCAGGCCAAGCTGTGGGCCCAGTACGTTAACCGCGAGCGGCAGATTGCTCTTATAGTCGCCGTCGAAGTCAACTTTCACTTCTGAACGGTAGGTCAGACCCCAGCGGTTATTTTTATCCAGTTCATACAAGATACCGGCGTTCCAGCCGAAGCCCCACTCATCGCCTTTCAGATGTGCAATCTGCGTATCACGCGGGATCAGGTCACTAAGGCCCAGGGCACCGCCAGTGGCGAAATCAACCTGCTCCGGCAGATCGCCCGCGTAACGTTCAATTTTCGCGCGTGCGTAGACGGCGTCGAAACCGAGGCCGAAGCTCCAGTTGTTATTAAGACGGTACGCGCCGCTGAGGTTCAGGTTCAGCGTTTCGAGGTCGGTTTTACCGCCTATTGAGCCCGCGGCAAAATTGTTGTTGAACTCTGTTGCCAGGCCGTAGTTGGAGGTGACGGACGCGCCCCAGCCAAACTGATCGTTAATCGGCGCAACAAAGTGCAGGTTTGGCACCCACGCTGTCGGCGCGATGTTGTCCTGGCTGGCGTTGTTACCAATACGGGAGCTGCCGGTAACATCCACACCTGGGTCTACAAACACCGCGCCGCCGGAGAAGGTCGGGCGATCAAACATGGTAATCAGTGCCGGGTTACGGCTGGCATTGCCTGCATCATCAGCAATGGCGCCTTCACCAGAGTAAGCGCGACCGAGGCCGGAGGCGGAGAATTCGTTGAGTTGAAAGCCTGCGGACCAGGCCTGGGTAGAAACGAGTGCCACTGCGACTGCCAGAGCAGACTTGGTAAAACGGGTTTTCTGGCTCATGACCATAACCTCATTCGAAGCGAGTTATTTTTATACAAACTTTCTTACGCCTTGTTAAAGAAGCGCGAAGTGTAGGGTCTGAGCTACCACAGAGAAATCAGACCAGTGGCGAGAGTATAGGTCTGACCAGAACTAATGTTGCAAGTATGTAATCAAGATTTTTCAATTGTGATCTCCGAAACGGGATCTGCGTGGCAAATTTGGTCGTAGCACGGATCCCCGTTTTCGGTAGTTTTTGTTTTAGATCATTTTTAATTGTGATTTCGGTCACTTAAGGCCGTTCCGGCGATTAACGACTGGAGCGACCCTGCGCGGCGGCGTAAAATATGTGCAATCTTGACCTGGCACCCAGGGTGCGAATTTTGAGGAAATCTTCTATGAGTAAATGCAGTGCTGATGAAACCCCGGTTTGCTGCTGTATGGATGTCGGAACCATTATGGACAACTCCGACTGTACCGCCTCTTACAGCCGCGTATTCGCTAACCGCGCCGACGCCGAAGAGACGCTGGCCGCGCTGACTGCCAAAGCGCGCAGCGTCGAGTCTGAACCGTGTGAAATCACCCCGACTTTCACCGAGGTGGCGGGCGGCGTTCAGCTGGATATCGATTTTGTTTTCGCCTGCGAAGCGGAAACCCTCATTTTCCAGCTCGGCCTGCGCTAAACCCCGCTCTCAACGCTCCCCCTGCGGGAGCGTTTTTTTATCCGTTTATCTGTGCCTTAGCTCCCATTTTTTCCTCCCTGCCATTGGCTAAATGTAAAAGATTGGTTAAGACTGTTATCAGGTCAGACCACTTTATTGATTACGTTGTTAACAGGGGAGTGTTATGAGTCAGGCGTTACCGCTTGTCACCCGTCAGGGCGACCGCATTGCCATTGTCTGCGGGTTACGAACCCCATTTGTCCGTCAGGCGACCGCGTTTCACGGCGTGCCGGCGATCGATCTCGGCAAAATGGTGGTGGGGGAGATGCTGGCGCGCAACGAAATTCCCCCCGAAGTGATTGAACAACTGGTCTTTGGCCAGGTGGTGCAGATGCCGGAAGCGCCGAATATCGCGCGTGAAATCGTGCTCGGCACCGGCATGAATGTCCACACCGATGCCTATAGCGTCAGCCGCGCCTGCGCGACCAGCTTTCAGGCGGTGGCGAACGTAACGGAAAGCCTGCTGGCTGGCACCATCCGCGCCGGAATCGCTGGTGGAGCGGACTCCTCTTCTGTACTGCCTATTGGCGTCAGTAAAAAACTGGCGCGCGTGCTGGTGGATGCCAACAAAGCGCGCACCGTCGGGCAGAAACTCAAACTCTTCTCGCGCCTGCGTCTGCGCGATCTGCTGCCCGTCCCGCCTGCGGTTGCCGAGTATTCGACCGGCCTGCGCATGGGCGATACCGCCGAGCAGATGGCGAAAACCTACGCCATTAGCCGTCAGGAGCAGGATGCGCTGGCGCACCGCTCTCACCAGTTTGCCGCTCAGGCCTGGGCCGAGGGCAAACTGGCGGAAGAGGTGATGACTGCCTACGCGCCACCGTTCCGCGATCCGGTCGAGCAGGACAATAACGTGCGCGGCAACTCCAGCCTCGCCGATTACGCCAAACTGCGCCCGGCCTTTGATCGCAAACATGGCACCGTTACCGCAGCTAACAGCACGCCGCTCACCGACGGCGCGGCGGCGGTAATGTTAATGACCGAATCACGCGCCAGAGAGCTGGGCCTTGTGCCGCTGGGCTATCTGCGCAGCTACGCCTTTACGGCAATCGGCGTGCAGAAAGATATGCTGCTCGGACCGGCCTGGGCAACGCCGCTGGCGCTGGATCGCGCCGGGTTAACCATGGCCGATCTGACCCTGTTTGATATGCATGAAGCCTTCGCCGCCCAGACCCTAACCAACCTGAAACTAATGGCCAGCGATCGTTTTGCCCGCGAGGTGCTGGGGCGTTCGCAGGCCACCGGCGAGGTGGATGAGAGCAAATTTAACGTGCTTGGCGGCTCGATTGCCTATGGTCACCCCTTTGCCGCCACCGGCGCACGGATGATCACGCAAACCCTGCATGAGCTGCGCCGTCGCGGCGGCGGTTTCGGTCTGGTTACCGCCTGCGCGGCGGGGGGATTAGGCGCGGCAATGGTTCTGGAGGCGGAATAATGACGGTTTCTGCATTTACCCTTGATGTGCGTCCCGACAATGTCGCGGTCGTTACTATTGATGTACCCAATGAAAAGATGAACACCCTGAAAGCGGAGTTTGGCGCACAAGTGCGCGCCATCTTAAAAGCGATCCGTGATAACCGGGCGCTGCGCGGCGTGGTGTTTATTTCGGCGAAGGCAGACAACTTTATTGCCGGGGCCGATATCAACATGATTGGTCGTTGCCAGAGCGCGAAAGAAGCAGAAGAGCTGGCTCTGCAGGGGCAGAAGATCATGGCAGAGATCCACGCCCTGTCGATCCCGGTTGTCGCCGCCATCCACGGTGCCTGTCTCGGCGGCGGGCTGGAGCTGGCGCTGGCCTGTCATCGCCGCGTCTGCTCGGACGATGGCAAAACCATTCTCGGCCTGCCGGAAGTGCAGCTCGGCTTGCTTCCCGGCTCTGGCGGCACCCAGCGTTTGCCGCGGCTGGTGGGTGTCAGCACTGCGCTGGAGATGATCCTGACCGGTAAACAGTTTCTTGCGCGCCAGGCGCTGAAAGTGGGGCTGGTCGATGATGTTGTGCCACACGATATTCTGCTGGAAACGGCGGTCGAACTGGCGCAGCAGGAGCGTCCACTCAGCCGCCGTTTGCCGGTGCGTGAGCGCATTCTCGCCGGGCCGCTTGGCCGCACGCTGCTGTTTAAAATGGCGGCGAAGCGCACTGAGCAGAAAACCCACGGCAACTATCCCGCCGCGCCGCGAATTTTATCGGTGATTGAGACCGGTCTGGCGCAGGGGCGCAGCAGCGGTTATGAGGCGGAAGCGCGCGCCTTTGGTCAACTGGCGATGACGCCGCAATCACAGGCGCTGCGTAACATCTTCTTTGCCTCGACCGACATCAAAAAAGATCCCGGCAGCAGTGTTGCTGCCGCGCCGCTGCATACCGCGGGTATTCTTGGCGGCGGTCTGATGGGCGGCGGTATCGCGTATGTCACCGCCAGCAAGGGCGGGTTGCCGGTTCGCATTAAAGATATTAATGCGAAAGGCATTAACCATGCGCTGAAGTACAGCTGGCAGGAACTCGATAAAAAGGTGCGTCGCCGCTTTATCAAACCCGGCGAGCGCGACAGCCAGATGGCGAAGATCTCTGGCTCTCTCGACTACCGCGGTTTTGCCCATCGCGATGTGGTGATCGAAGCGGTGTTTGAAGATCTCTCCCTCAAACAGAAGATGGTCAGCGAAGTAGAGGCGCACTGCGCGCCGCATACGATTTTTGCCTCTAATACCTCGTCGCTGCCCATTGCGGATATCGCTGAAAACGCAGCGCGTCCGGGAAAGGTGATCGGATTACATTTTTTCAGCCCGGTGGAGAAGATGCCGCTGGTGGAAGTGATCCCGCACGCCGGTACCGATGAGCAGACTATCGCTACTACCGTGAAGCTGGCGAAGAAGCAGGGCAAAACGCCGATTGTGGTGGCCGATAAAGCGGGCTTTTACGTTAACCGCATTCTCGCGCCCTATATCAATGAAGCGATGCGCCTGCTGAGCGAAGGCGAGCCGATTGAGGCCATCGACCGGGCGTTGGTGAAGTTTGGTTTCCCTGTAGGCCCGATTCAGCTACTGGATGAAGTGGGTATCGACACCGGGACGAAGATCAGTCCGGTGCTGGAAGCCGCGTATGGAGAGCGTTTTAGCGCGCCTGCAACGCTTGTCTCCGCGATTTTGAACGACGATCGCAAAGGGAGAAAAAATGGCCGCGGTTTCTATCTTTACCCGACAAAAGGGCGTAAAAGCAAAAAACAGCCTGACGCGTCGATCTACCGCTTAATCGGCGTGTCGGCGAAAGGGCAATCTTCGGCGCAGCAGATTGCCGAGCGCTGCGTTCTGCTGATGCTTAACGAAGCGGCGCGCTGTTTTGATGAGCAGGTGATCCGTAGCGCGCGCGATGGCGATATCGGTGCCGTTTTCGGCATTGGCTTCCCGCCATTTTTAGGGGGGCCTTTCCACTATATGGATACGCTGGGCGCGGCAAGCGTCGTGGCGTCGCTGCAGCAGATGGAGGCGCGTTATGGGGCACGATTTGCACCGTGTGAAGCCCTGTTACGTATGGCTCAGGAGGGGAAACGCTTCTGGCCGACAGCGGAAAGTGAGCCTGTAAGTTAAGGTCGAAAAAAGTAAATTTGTTATACCTCATGGCCTTCGCGGTTATTTCATAAACAGTGATTGACTATACTTGCGCCATTGAGGTAAAAAACAGCGTTTCATTCAACGAATGAATCAGGCAAAATGCCCGGCCATCCCGTTTTTCTGCCAGCGTGATCTCTTTTCACCGGCAAAAGCGCGATGCTTCTGGTTAACAAAAGCGGTGCAATATGCAAGTTTTTATCATGCGTCACGGCGATGCTGCCCTCGATGCAGCCAGTGACTCCGTTCGTCCGCTTACCCCTTGCGGCTGCGACGAATCGCGTCAAATGGCAACGTGGTTGAAAGGCCAAAAAGTGGATATCGATCGTGTTCTGGTTAGCCCGTTTTTACGCGCTGAACAGACGCTGGAGAAGGTAGGGGAGTGCATGAACCTGCCTGACAACGTGGATGTCCTGCCGGAGTTGACGCCCTGCGGCGATGTCGGCCTGGTAAGCGCTTATTTACAGGCGCTGGCCAATGAAGGTACCGAAACGGCGCTGGTGATCTCGCACCTGCCGCTGGTCGGTTACCTGGTCGCCGAGCTCTGCCCCGGTGAAACGCCGCCCATGTTTACCACCTCTGCTATCGCCAGCGTCACGCTGGATAAAGAGGGCAAAGGGGTGTTCAACTGGCAAATGAGTCCCTGCAACCTGAAGATGCCGAAAGCCATCTGATTCATCGGACCGATGCAAAAAAAGAGCCGCACAGTGCGGCTCTTCTCATTTCTGCCTTACGGCAACTCCGGCGGCTGCCACTCTTCGACTTCAATCAGCACCAGCACCGCCGCATCGCCGCCGTACTCTTTCGGGGCCTGGTGAAACGCCATAATGTGCGGATGTTGCGCCAGCCAGAGCGGCGTTTGCTGCTTGAGGATGTGTTTACCGTGGCCGTGCATCACGCAGGCGCAAAAGACATGCTCGCGCCGACAGGCGGCAATCAGCGCGCCCAGCTCCTGCTTGGCCTGCATCTGCGTTAAACCGTGCAGATCGAGAAACAGCTCCGGGGAGTAGTCGCCGCGGCGCAGTTTTTTCAACTCAAAGTGGCTGACATCGCTGCGGACATACTTCACCGGGCCATCGGTGTTGAGCAGCGGCTGAAATTCGTCGGAAAAGTAGTGGCTGTTATCCGCCTGCTCCTGTAACAGGCGCTTGACCGGCACTTCTGCGATCTTCTTGCGCGCCGGGCGGTGCACGACGGTGTCCTGCTTCATCTGGCGCGTCCCGGTCATCAGCTGCCGGAACAGGGCCTGCTCCTCCTCGCTAAGCGATGGTTTCTTTTTCATTTGCGCATCCTGTTTTTTCTTTGCGCCAGTGTACCCGACTGCAGGCGGCTACGGTGCAGCAAAATGCATTTTTACGCCGCGCAGATGCGCGTGGATGCTGATTTATCCCCATCTTCATGGCAAACTAGCCGCCGAATTTATTGCGAGCATGCCCTGGGGGATAGTATGGATAAAATTTTCGTCGACGAAGCAGTGAACGAGCTGCACACCATTCAGGACATGTTGCGCTGGTCGGTCAGCCGATTTAGCGCCGCCAATATCTGGTACGGCCACGGCACAGATAACCCTTGGGATGAAGCGGTGCAACTGGTGCTGCCGACCCTCTACTTACCGCTGGATATTCCCGAAGAGATGCGTAACGCGCGCCTCACCTCCAGCGAGCGCCACCGCATTGTTGAGCGCGTGATCCGCCGCGTTAACGAGCGCATTCCGGTGGCCTATCTCACCAATAAAGCCTGGTTCTGCGGCCACGAATTTTATGTTGATGAGCGCGTGCTGGTGCCGCGTTCGCCGATTGGCGAGCTGATTAACAACCACTTCGCCGGGCTTATCGATGGGCAGCCGCAGCACATTCTCGATATGTGCACCGGCAGCGGCTGTATCGCTATCGCCTGCGCCTACGCCTTCCCGGAAGCGGAAGTGGACGCGGTGGATATTTCCGCCGATGCGCTGGCGGTAACGGAGCACAATATTGAAGAGCATGGCCTTATTCACCACGTCACGCCAATCCGCTCCGATCTCTTCCGCGATCTGCCGAAAGTGCAGTACGACCTGATTGTTACCAACCCGCCGTACGTTGATGAAGAGGATATGTCCGACCTGCCGTCGGAATACCGTCATGAACCGGAGCTGGGTCTTGCCTCCGGCAGCGATGGTCTGAAATTGACGCGCCGCATTCTCGCCTGCGCGCCGCAGTACCTCTCTGATAACGGCATCCTGATTTGTGAAGTCGGCAACAGCATGGTACATCTGATGGACCAGTACCCGGATGTGCCGTTCACCTGGCTGGAGTTCGACAACGGCGGGGACGGTGTCTTTATGCTGACCAAAGCGCAACTGATTGCGGCACAAGAACATTTCAGCATTTACAAAGACTGATCAACGCGCAAACACACAACGAATAACGGAGCCGTGATGGCAGGAAACACGATTGGACAACTCTTTCGCGTCACCACTTTCGGTGAATCGCACGGGCTGGCGCTGGGCTGTATTGTTGACGGTGTGCCGCCGGGCATTCCGCTGACAGAAGCGGATTTACAACACGATCTCGACCGCCGCCGTCCTGGCACCTCGCGCTACACCACCCAGCGCCGCGAGCCGGACCAGGTCAAAATCCTCTCCGGCGTGTTTGAGGGCGTGACCACCGGTACCAGCATCGGCCTGCTGATTGAAAATACCGATCAGCGTTCGCAGGACTACGGTGCGATCAAAGATCTCTTCCGTCCCGGTCATGCAGATTACACCTACGAACAGAAATATGGCGTACGCGACTATCGCGGCGGCGGCCGCTCTTCCGCTCGTGAAACGGCGATGCGCGTGGCAGCTGGCGCAATTGCGAAGAAATACCTCGCACAGAAATTCGGCATCGTCATTCGCGGTTGCCTGAGCCAGATGGGTGACATTCCGCTTGAGATCAAAGCGTGGGATCAGGTTGAGCTTAACCCCTTCTTCTGCCCGGACCCGGACAAGATCGAGGCGCTGGATGAGCTGATGCGTGGCCTGAAGAAAGAGGGCGACTCCATCGGTGCGAAAGTAACGGTTGTCGCTGACAACGTTCCGCCAGGCCTTGGTGAGCCGGTATTTGACCGTCTTGATGCTGATATCGCCCACGCCATGATGAGCATCAATGCGGTGAAAGGCGTTGAGATTGGCGACGGTTTTGAAGTGGTGAAGCTGCGCGGCAGCCAGAACCGGGATGAACTGACTCGCGACGGCTTCCAGAGCAACCATGCTGGCGGCATTCTTGGCGGAATCAGCAGCGGTCAGCAGATCGTTGCCAATATTGCGCTGAAGCCTACCTCCAGCATCACCGTGCCGGGTAAGACCGTGACGCGCTCTGGCGATGAAGTAGAGATGATCACCAAGGGGCGTCACGATCCCTGCGTTGGCATTCGCGCCGTGCCGATCGCCGAAGCGATGCTGGCGATCGTATTAATGGATCACTTCCTGCGTCAGCGCGGCCAAAACGCTGATGTCACTCCCACACTTCCACGCTGGTAACCGATGAAAAAGACGGCAATCGCGCTGTGTGCGCTGCTGCTGAGCGCCGCCGCTACGGCGGCGACACCGTGGCAAAAACTGACCCATCCGGTGCCGGGCAGCCCGCAGTCGATTGGCGCATTCTCGAATGGCTGCATCGTCGGCGCGCAGGAGCTGCCGCTGCAATCTGATACTTATCAGGTGATGCGCACCGATCAGCGCCGCTATTTTGGTCATCCGGATCTGGTGCTGTTTATTCAGCGCCTCAGCACCCAGGTGCATAACCTCGGGCTTGGCACCGTGCTGGTGGGTGATATGGGCATGCCGGCGGGCGGGCGCTTTAACGGCGGCCACGCCAGCCATCAGTCGGGGCTGGATGTGGATATCTTCCTGCAGCTGCCGACCACGCGCTGGAGCGCGGCGCAGCTGCTGAAACCGCAGGCGCTGGATCTGGTCTCGCGCGACGGAAAAAGCGTGGTGCCTTCGCTGTGGAAGCCGGAAATCAGCAGCCTGATTAAGCTTGCCGCGCAGGATGATGAGGTAACGCGCATCTTCGTTAACCCGGCAATCAAACAGCAGCTTTGTCTCGATGCCGGCACGGATCGCGACTGGCTGCGCAAGGTGCGACCCTGGTTCCAGCACCGCGCGCATATGCACGTGCGCCTGCGCTGCCCGGCCGACAGCCTTGAGTGTGTCGATCAGCCAGCGCCGCCACCTGGCGACGGCTGCGGCGCGGAGTTGCAGAGCTGGTTTGAACCGGCGAAACCGGGCAGCAGCACGCCTGAGAAAAAGACGCCGCCACCGTTGCCGCCTTCCTGTCAGGCTCTACTGGATGAACACGCCCTCTGATGGAACTCTTTGACTCGCTGTTTATGATGACACCGCTGATGCTGGCGGTGCTCTTTTTTGTCGCGATGCTGGCGGGCTTTATCGATGCGCTGGCGGGCGGTGGCGGGCTGTTAACCGTTCCGGCGCTATTAGCCGTGGGGATGAGCCCGGCGCAGGCGCTGGCGACTAACAAGCTGCAGGCCTGCGGTGGATCGCTCTCCGCCTCGCTCTACTTTATCCGCCGCAAAGTGGTCAATATCGCCGATCAGAAGCTCAATATTTTGATGACCTTTATCGGCTCAACCAGCGGCGCGCTGCTGGTGCAGTATGTGAAATCGGACGTGCTGCGCCAGATCCTGCCAATATTAGTTATCTGTATCGGTCTCTACTTTTTATTGATGCCAAAGCTTGGCGAAGAGGATCGGCAGCGTCGTCTGTATGGCCTGCCGTTTGCGCTGGTGGCCGGCGGCTGCGTCGGCTTCTATGACGGCTTTTTTGGCCCCGGCGCCGGGTCGTTTTACGCGCTGGCGTTTGTCACCCTCTGCGGGTTCAACCTCGCGAAATCGACCGCGCATGCCAAAGTGCTTAATGCCACCTCCAACGTCGGTGGGCTGCTGTTGTTTATCATCGGCGGCAAAGTGATTTGGGGTACCGGCTTTGTGATGCTTGTCGGCCAGTTTCTCGGCGCGCGCATGGGATCGCGGCTGGTGCTCAGTAAAGGGCAGAAGCTTATCCGTCCGATGATTGTGATTGTCTCGGCGGTAATGAGCGCAAAACTTCTCTATGACAGTCACGGCCAGGAGATCCTCCAGTTTCTGGGGGTGAATGTATGACGCACCACTATCAGCAATTAATTGATATTTTTGATGGCTGCTTTGCCAGCGATTTTAATACCCGTCTGATTAAAGGCGACGACGAACCGATCTACCTTCCCGCTGATGCCGACGCGCCTTACAACCGCGTGGTGTTTGCCCACGGCTTTTACGCCAGCGCCCTGCATGAGATTTCGCACTGGTGTATTGCTGGAGCCGAGCGGCGCAAGCTGGTCGATTTCGGCTACTGGTACTGCCCGGACGGGCGCGATGCTGCAACCCAGGGGCAGTTTGAAGATGTCGAAGTGAAGCCGCAGGCGCTGGAGTGGTTGTTCTGCGCGGCAGCGGGCTTCCCGTTTAATGTCAGCTGCGACAACCTGGAAGGCGACGTTGAGCCGGATCGCGTGGCGTTTCAGCGCCGCGTACACGCCCAGGTAATGGTATGGCTGGAGCAGGGTATTCCGGCGCGTCCGGCGCGCTTTATCAAGGCATTACAGGATTATTACCAGACGCCGCCGTTAGCGGCAGCACAGTTTCCGTGGCCGGAAGATCTGTAGGGCCACGTTTTTACGAGAGGAAGAGAGATGATCGCGGAGTTTGAATCACGCATTCTGGCGTTAATTGACAATATGGTGGATCACGCCAGTGATGATGAACTGTTTGCTGGCGGTTATCTGCGCGGGCACCTGACGCTGGCGGTGGCCGATCTGGAGAGCGGCGACGATCACTCGCCGGAAGCGGTATCCGCACGCGTGACCACCAGTGTGGAACACGCCATTCAGGCCGGTGAGCTGTCGCCGCGCGACCAGGCGCTGGTGCTTGGCATGTGGGAAAATCTTTACCAGCAGGCGAAGGCGCACTAAGCCTGCTGTAACCTGTGGCGGAGTTGCCGGATGGCGGCTCTGCCTTATCCGGCCTACGGGTCAGGGATGCGGAAACGTGTATGGAGCGGCTGAAACGGCGTAGGCCGGATAAGCGTTTACGCGCATCCGGCAATCTGTTTATGGCAACATCCCGACGGCAACACCTTATTTCACCGCTTTTCCTTTCAATAACTTTCGCACCCACAACCGGTTCGGGTTCATCGCCGCCAGCGTTTCGCCATCCAGCGGAATGGGCTCATTGCTCATCTGCGCAGCGAGGATTTCTGCCGCCAGCGGCGCGCTGCATAAGCCGCGCGAGCCGAGCGCACCGATCATAAATAACCCCTCATGGATCGGCGCACTAACCGCCGTCTGCGGATGCTCCGCAAGATCTGCATAAACCGACAACGTGGCACCGTAATCCGCCACATTACCGACCATCGGCAGATGATCGCGCGTGGCGCAGCGTACGCCGCAACGCGCCTCTCCGGCACTAACATCCACCGTTTGCGCCCATTCGGCCTGCGGGAAGCAGTCAATCAGGCGCTGGCGGTTCTGCTGCTGATCCGCTTCGCTGTAGGTCGCTTCCTGTTGACCACGATGGTAGCTCGCGCCGATACAGTGCTGATGATTATGCGGGTTGTGCGGCGTCAGATAGCCGTCATAACAGAGCACCTGACGCAGACGGGCCAGTGGCTCAGTGGTGGGAATATGGCTTACCTGACCGGCCACGGGATACACCGGCAGTTTCTCCGTTTGGGCGAAGTGCTGAATGCGGTGACCGTTGGCCAGCACCACGCTCTCATGCCTGCGCTCGCTGCCATCGGCGAAACGCAACTGCCAGCCATCGCTATGTTGAACAAGTGCTGCAACCTCATGGCGATAGTGCACCTGCAACCCCTGTTCGATGCCCAGTGCGATAGCGCCCGCGGTCAATTGCGCCGGGCATAACCAGCCGCCAGCGGGGTAGGTGATCCCACCACAACCGGTCTCCACGCCGCTCTGCGCCAGCACCTCCTGCGCATTGATGCGGTGCGCCAGCTCGTGAGGCAGTTCCAGCGTCAGCATCTGCTCGATTTTATGCTGGCTCTTCTCATCCCAGCCGAGCTGCGTGACGCCGCACCACTGGTGATCAAACGCTACCGGCAGCGCGTCATAAAGCCTGCGGGCAAAGGTAAATGCGGCGCTGAAAAAGCGCGCCAGCGCCGGATCGTGCGCGCTAAGCAGCGGATAGAGTGCGCCCTGTCGGTTGCCGGAGGCGCCCTCTGCCGGGGCAGCATCTGCGCAGTAGAGCGTGACCTGCCAGCCACGGCGCAGCAGCGCCAGGGCAAGCAGCGCGCTCGCCACGCCGCCGCCAACCAGCGCGACTTCCCGCGTATCCGCACCGCTGCGGGCGAACCACGGCGCGCGCGGCGCGGAGGCAACATCGTTCTCCATTACGCCGCTCAACATCTCTCGCTTACGGCCAAACCCTTTGCGCTTGTGCATGGTAAAGCCCGCTTCCTGCAGACCGCGGCGCACAAAGCCAGCGGAGGTAAAGGTCGCCAGCGTCCCGCCAGGGCGGGTGAGGCGCGCCATCGCCTGAAAAAGGGCGGGCGTCCACATATCGGGGTTTTTCGACGGCGCAAAGCCATCGAGGAACCAGGCATCAACCTGCTGGTTCAGGCTCTCATCGAGCGTATCGGTTAACTGATTGATATCGCCAAACCAGAGATCGAGCGTCACGCGGCCTTCATCCAGCAACAGCCGATGGCAGCCAGCGATCGCCTGTGGCCACTGCGTCTGCAACTGTTCAGCAAAGGGAGCCAGTTCCGGCCAGTGGGCGTGCGCTTTTTGCAGGTCATCACGAGTGAGGGGAAATTTTTCGAAACTGATGAAATGTAATCTTTCCAGGGTAGCGTCAGGGTAATCGGCGCGAAAAGCGGCGAAAGCCTGCCACAGCGTCAGGAAGTTGAGGCCGGTACCAAAGCCGCTTTCCGCAACAATAAACAGCTTCCTTGAATGTTCTGGAAACCGTGCCTTGAGGTCGTTGCCGCCGAGAAAAACATAGCGGGTCTCTTCAAGCCCGTTATCATTAGAGAAGTAGACATCGTCAAAATCTCGGGAAACAGGTGTACCCTCAGCGTTGAATTCGAGGTTAGCGGTCTGTATAGCGGTGTGTTTCACGTAAGTTACTCGTCCGGCAAGCAGTGCGTCGATCTTAACGAGGGTCAAAGAAAGGCGCAAATTTCTCTGTGAAATGTCTGATCGGACTTGTTCGGCGTACAAGTGTACGCTATCTTGCGACACGAAACTTAATTAGTGCGACTTAGGGGTATTGAATGAAGCGTGCAGTAATTACTGGCCTGGGCATCGTTTCCAGCATTGGTAGTAACCAGCAGGAAGTCCTGGCATCTCTGCGTGAAGGACGCTCAGGGATCACATTTTCTCAGGAGTTCAAAGATTCCGGCATGCGCAGCCACGTCTGGGGTAACGTCAAACTGGACACGACGGGTTTGATCGACCGTAAAGTGGTTCGTTTCATGAACGATGCCTCTATCTATTCCTACCTCTCCATGCAGCAGGCTATTGAAGATGCAGGCCTGAAAGAAGAGGTCTATCAGAACAACCCACGCGTGGGCCTGATTGCAGGTTCCGGTGGTTCGTCTAAAGCGCAGGTTTTCGGTGCAGACGCGATGCGCACCCCGCGCGGCCTGAAAGCTGTCGGTCCTTATGTGGTGACCAAAGCGATGGCCTCTGCGGTTTCTGCCTGCCTCGCCACGCCGTTCAAAATCCACGGCGTTAACTACTCAATCAGCTCCGCGTGTGCCACTTCCGCGCACTGTATCGGTAATGCGGTTGAACAGATTCAACTGGGCAAACAGGACATCGTTTTTGCTGGCGGCGGCGAAGAGCTGTGCTGGGAAATGGCCTGTGAGTTCGACGCGATGGGCGCGCTCTCCACCAAATACAACGAAACGCCGGACAAAGCGTCCCGCACTTACGATAAAGAGCGTGATGGCTTCGTTATCGCTGGCGGTGGCGGCATGGTAGTGGTTGAAGAGCTGGAGCACGCGCTGGCGCGCGGTGCGCACATCTATGCTGAAATCGTCGGCTACGGCGCAACTTCCGATGGCGCTGACATGGTTGCACCATCAGGCGAAGGCGCAGTGCGCTGCATGAAGATGGCGATGCACGGCGTTGATACCCCGATCGATTACCTCAACTCCCACGGCACCTCCACGCCGGTTGGCGATGTGAAAGAGCTGGGTGCGATTCGTGAAGTGTTTGGCGATAACACGCCTGCTATCTCCGCCACCAAAGCGATGACCGGTCACTCACTCGGCGCAGCTGGCGTTCAGGAAGCGATCTACTCTCTGCTGATGCTGGAGCACGGCTTTATCGCGCCGAGCATCAACATCGAGGATCTTGACGATCAGGCGGCGGGCATGAATATCGTGACCAAACCGACCGAGCAGACGCTGAACACAGTGATGTCCAACAGCTTCGGCTTCGGCGGTACCAACGCCACACTGGTGATGCGCAAGCTGAAATAAGTGAGCAATTTCATTTGTCTGTTGCCACGGCGTGACATAAATGATTGATCAGCTGAATTAAAAAGGGAGCCCTCGGCTCCCTTTTTTTTGCTATTGACAGGCCATTATCGTGACAGGCAAACTCCAGCCCAACATTATCATTTTGATAATGCGTAAGCGTTTAACGTCAACCAACGCACCCTAATCCTGACTGTCAGGCGGAGGGGGCGTGGTCAAAATCGTTGCCCGCCTTGCTCTGGCCTATGGAGTAATGCATGTCCGTTCAAGCAGACGCTGTTCATTCCCCTTCAGCCACGCACTCGCTGTTTCGCATCGCCTTTGCGGTATTCCTGACCTATATGACGGTTGGCCTGTCACTGTCGGTCATTCCACTGTTTGTTCACCATGAGCTGGGCTTTGGCAACACCATGGTCGGTATTGCCGTCGGCGCACAGTTTCTCGCCACGGTTTTAACCCGTAGCTACGCTGGTCGGCTGGCCGATCAATATGGCGCAAAACGCTCGGCGCTACAGGGCCTGTTTGCCTGCTCGCTGGCGGGTGTTGCTTTACTGCTGGCGGCGCTCTTGCCACTTGACGTATGGGCCCGGTTCGCGCTGTTGATCGTCGGGCGACTGATCCTCGGTTTCGGTGAAAGCCAGCTGTTGACCGGCACGCTCACCTGGGGCGTTGGCCTGGTCGGCCCGGCACGTTCCGGCAAAGTAATGTCATGGATCGGTATGGCAATTTATGGCGCGCTGGCGGCCGGGGCACCGCTCGGGTTGCTTATCAATAGCCATTTTGGCTTCGCGGCGCTGGCGGCGATCTCTCTTCTCTTACCGCTGCTCGCCTGGCTGTTCAACGGCGGTGTGCGTAAAGTTCCGGCCCATGCCGGAGAGCGCCCGTCGCTCTGGAGCGTGGTTGGCCTTATCTGGCAGCCAGGTTTAGGGCTGGCGCTACAGGGCGTTGGCTTTGCGGTGATCGGCACCTTTATTTCCCTCTATTTCGCCAGTGAAGGCTGGCCGATGGCCGGCTTTACGCTCACGGCGTTTGGCGGCGCATTTGTTCTGATGCGCATCCTGTTTGGCTGGACGCCGGACCGTTTTGGCGGCGTGCGGGTCGCGCTCGTTTCCCTGCTGGTGGAGACCGCCGGGTTGCTGCTGCTGTGGCAGGCCAGCGGGGCGTGGATGGCGCTGTTCGGTGCGGCGTTAACCGGCTGCGGCTGCTCGCTTATCTTCCCGGCATTAGGCGTGGAAGTGGTGAAACGCGTACCGGCGCAAGTTCGCGGCACGGCGCTGGGCGGCTATGCGGCGTTTCAGGATATTGCCTATGCCGCCAGCGGCCCGCTGACCGGCTTTCTGGCCACCTCACTCGGTTACGCCTCCGTCTTTCTTGCAGGGGCGATTTCAGCGGCGATGGGGATTGTCGTAACGCTGATCGCCTTTCGCCCGCGCAATAAATAGCAGCAAGTACTCTCTTTGCAACCGGTTTCACAAAACGCAACCGCGGCGATGTCATCTGTGCGCGGTCGCGTTTATGCTTTTCGCACTGATGAGCGAAAGGAGAGAGATATGTCCGGGTTTAAAGCGGATTTTCTGTGGGGCGGTGCGGTTGCTGCGCATCAACTGGAGGGCGGCTGGCAGGAGGGCGGTAAAGGCGTCAGCGTGGCGGATGTGATGACCGCAGGCGCGCACGGCGTCCCGCGTGAGATCACCGATGGCGTACTGCCGGGGAAAAACTACCCCAACCACGATGCCATCGACTTCTATCACCGCTACAAAGAGGACATCAAACTCTTTGCCGAGATGGGCTTCAAATGTTTTCGCACCTCCATCGCCTGGACCCGTATCTTCCCCAATGGGGATGAGCTGGAGCCAAACGAAGCCGGTTTGCAGTTCTACGACGATCTGTTCGACGAGTGCCTGAAATACAACATTGAGCCGGTAATCACGCTCTCCCATTTCGAAATGCCTTATCACCTCGTTACAAAATATGGCGGCTGGCGCAATCGTGAAGTGATCGCCTTCTTTGTGCGCTTTGCCAACGCCGTCTTCACCCGCTATCGCAGCAAGGTCAAATACTGGATGACCTTCAACGAAATCAACAACCAGGCTAACTACAACGAAGACTTCGCGCCATTTACCAACTCCGGCGTGAAGTATCAGCCGGGCGAAGATCGTGAAGTGATCATGTACCAGGCCGCGCACTATGAGCTGGTAGCCAGCGCGCTGGCGGTGGAAGCGGGTCATAAAATTAACCCTGACTTCAAAATTGGCTGCATGATCGCCATGTGCCCGATCTACCCGCTCACCTGCGATCCAAACGACATGATGATGTCGGTGGTGGCGATGCATCGCCGCTACTGGTTCACCGATGTTCACGTGCGCGGTTACTACCCGCAGCACCTGCTCAACTACTTTGCCCGCCGGGATTTCAAGCTTGATATTACCGACGAAGACTTGCAGATCCTGACCCGCGGCTGTGTCGACTACATCGGCTTTAGCTACTACATGTCTTTTGCCACTAAAGCGACAGAAGATAACCCGCAGCTTGATTACGACGAAACCAAAAGCCTGGTGAAAAACCCTTACGTGAAGGCATCGGACTGGGGTTGGCAGATTGACCCGGTTGGTCTGCGCTACTCGCTGAACTACTTCTACGATCACTACCAGCTGCCGCTGTTTATTGTTGAAAACGGCTTCGGTGCTATCGATCAGTTGGGTAGCGATGGCGTGGTCGACGACCAGTACCGCATTGAGTATCTGCACAACCACATCCGCGAAATGAAAAAAGCGGTGGTGGAAGATGGGGTTGATTTGATGGGGTATACGCCGTGGGGCTGTATCGATCTGGTTTCTGCCGGCACCGGCGAGATGAAAAAACGCTACGGCTTTATCTACGTCGATAAGGACAATGAAGGGAACGGCACGCTGGCGCGCAGCCGTAAGAAATCCTTCTGGTGGTACCAGGATGTGATCAAACAGAACGGCGATAACATCAAGTAAGAGGGTGATCCGTAGATTAATAAGGCGCCATCAGGTTATTGCCTGATGGCGCTTTGCTTATCAGGCCTATGGATTTTTACAGGCTTACAGAAAAGCTAGATCACCAGCCACAGCAGCAGCATCACCACCAGCAGGGCAATAAAAAAGAGGCCCGGGCGCATCGACATCGCTTTTACCGTGTCGACTATCGGCGCGACGAAGGGGCTGTAAATCGGCTGCACATCACGCACCTCGATCATTCCCGACGCGCGCTCGGTGCGTCGTAAAAAGACCTGGTTGAGAATATCCTGCACCTGGGCATTGGTCAGCACCGTCTGCGGCGTCACCTGAAACGTCTGCTGCGCATAGTCGCTGATGCCGCGCCACTCGGCGCTGTCCAGCGGCTGTTTCAGCGCGGTCTGCACCGTTTGCAGTGTCGGCGCCGTATGCGTTGCCAGCGTCTGGCGCGCCTGCAGCCAGGTCATCAGCGGCGTAAAATGTTTCGCCGGGATCAGCTCGCCGCTCTTCACGCCGGAGAGCTCCAGCATCGATTGCCAGATAAGCTTGCTCGACTCGCCGGTGGCCGCCGCCAGTTTTGTCACCGCCTGGTTGAGGGAGTTATGCTCCGCCGCCACCAGCGGACGCTCGGTCGCCGGGCGCTGTTGCGGCTGCGGAATGGTAATCTGGTTGTTCTGCAGCATCGTCAGCACCGTCTTTAACTGCTGCGGCGTAAGCTGGCTGAGCGCCGTCTGGCCGAACTCCTGACGAATGAAATCGCTCACCGCCTGGCGATTGTTCCCTTTACCGAGCAGCTCGGTCAACTGGGTCACCATTTGGCGGGTAGTATGGTTCTGCGTCGCCGTCTCCATGCGCTGAGTCAGATTCTGCTCAGCCGCAGGGAAGTGGCGCGAGAGCAGGGGCGCATCGTTTTTCAGCCCCAGGTCATGCTTTACGCCTGCCCAGACTTCAGCACTCTGCTGCTGGGTCAGGGCGATCAAACGCGTCACCAGCCGCTCCAGCACGGTACGCTGCTGGGTGGATAATGGCTGCTCGCCGACAGGATTCGCGGCTTGCGGTGGCTCTTGCCCGGGAGGACGCGCGGGTGCGCCCTGAATGGGTTGAATCATGGGTTTCCTCTTACTCTCGCATGGCGGTGGCCGGCATTGCGGGTATGCCTGGCGGCGAGATTATGGCACACTTGCGCGCTCAACTCCCGCTCTCAAACAGGTACTGTAGTGTGAAAATCCTTGTTGATGAAAATATGCCTTACGCCCGCGATCTTTTTAGCCGACTGGGCGAGGTTAAGGCCGTGCCCGGACGCCCGATTCCGCAGGCGGAACTGGCTGATGCAGAAGCATTAATGGTGCGATCCGTCACGAAGGTGAATAACGATTTACTGCAAGGGACCGGGATCAAATTTGTCGGCACCGCCACGGCGGGCACCGATCATGTTGATGAGGCTTTTCTGAAAGAGTCGGGCATTGCATTCTCCGCTGCACCTGGGTGTAACGCTATCGCCGTGGTGGAGTATGTCTTCTCCTCTTTACTGATGCTGGCGGAGCGCGATGGTTTTGCACTCACCGATCGTACCGTGGGTATTATCGGTGTCGGCAACGTCGGCGGCCGCTTACAGGCGCGGCTGGAAGCGCTGGGCATCCGCACGCTGTTGTGCGATCCGCCGCGCGCCGATCGCGGTGATGCGGGTGACTTCCGCACGCTGGATGAGCTGGTACGCGAAGCGGATATTCTCACGTTCCATACCCCGCTGTTTAAAGAGGGGGCTTATAAAACCCTGCACCTGGTTGATGACGCGCTGCTCAGCCGCCTGAAGCCAGGCGCCATTCTGATCAACGCCTGTCGCGGGCCGGTAGTGGATAACGCCGCGCTGTTGCAGCACTTGCAGGCGGGGCAGGATCTCAGCGTCGTGCTGGATGTCTGGGAGCCGGAGCCGGATCTCAACGTTGAGCTGCTGGCGAAGGTGGATATCGGCACGGCGCATATCGCGGGCTACACGCTGGAGGGGAAAGCGCGCGGCACCACGCAGGTGTTTGAAGCCTACAGTCAATTCCTCGGCCAGCCACAGCAGGTGGCGCTGAATACGCTGCTTCCTGCGCCGGAGTGCAGCCGCATCTCCCTTCATGGTCCGGTTGGACAGGCAATGTTAAAAAGGTTGGTGCATTTGGTGTATGATGTGCGCCGCGACGATGCCCTGCTGCGAAAAGCGGCGGGCACACCGGGTGAGTTCGATAAGCTGCGTAAGCACTATCTTGAGCGCCGCGAATGGTCGTCACTCACCGTTGAGTGCGACGACGCGGACGCCTCAGCGCTGCTGCAAAAACTGGGCTTCGACGCCGTTTATCACCCGGTACGTTAATTCATCTTTATGCTCCCCGTCGCCGACGGGGACGCTTTTTTCTGGAGTGAATCACCATGTCTGAAGGCTGGAATATTGCCGTTCTCGGCGCCACTGGCGCGGTCGGAGAAGCCTTGCTCGAAACGCTGGCGGAGCGCCAGTTCCCGGTTGGCGAACTCTATGCTCTGGCTCAGAGCGAAAGCGCCGGAGAAAACCTGCGTTATGCCGGTAAAACTGTGCGCGTAGAAGATGCGGCTGAATTCGACTGGACACAGGCGCAGCTGGCGTTTTTTGTCGCGGGTGCGCAAGCCACCGCGACCTATATTGAAGAAGCGACCAACGCCGGTTGTCTGGTGATCGACACCAGCGGTCTGTTTGCCCTTGAGCCTGATGTGCCGCTGGTGATGCCGGACGTCAACCCGTTCGTGCTGGCGGACTACCGCAACCGCAATGTTATCGCTATCCCGGACAGCCTCACCAGCCAGCTGCTGGCAGGCCTTAAGCCGCTGATTGACGAAGGCGGCCTGTCGCGTATTGCCGTTACCAGCCTGCTCTCTGTTTCGCGCAGCGGTAAACAGGCGGTAGATGCGCTGGCAGGGCAGAGCGCCAAACTGCTGAACGGTATTCCCATTGATGACGATGACTACTTTGGTCGCCAGCTGGCATTCAATATGCTGCCACTGCTGCCGGACAGTGAGGGCAGCGTGCGTGAAGAGCGCATCATCGTCGATCAGATGCGTAAAATCCTGCAGGACGAGGGGCTGATGATCTCCGCTAACTGCGTGCAGTCGCCGGTCTTCTACGGTCACGCGCAGATGGTCAGTTTCGAAGCGTTACGCCCGCTGGCAGCCGAAGAGGCGCGCGATGCGTTTGCCCGCTTTGAGGATATTGCGCTCTCCGAAGCAAACGAATTTCCGACCCAGGTGGCGGACGCGTCCGGCCAGGCGCATCTCTCTGTCGGCTGCATTCGTAACGACTACGGCATGCCGGAGCAGATCCAGTTTTGGTCGGTGGCCGATAACGTCCGCTTTGGCGGCGCGCTGATGGCGGTGAAAACGGCGGAGAAACTGGTGCAGGAGTATCTGTACTGATGCAGGAAGAAACCACCGCGCCGCGCTACAAAATCGCGCTGGGAATTGAGTATGACGGCAGCCACTACTACGGCTGGCAGCGTCAGCAGGAAGTGCGCAGCGTGCAGGAGAAGCTGGAGAAGGCGCTCTCGCAGGTGGCCAATGAGCCGATCTCGGTCTTCTGCGCCGGGCGCACCGATGCCGGGGTGCATGCGACAGGGCAGGTGGTCCATTTTGAGACGACTGCGCTGCGCAAAGATGCCGCCTGGACGCTGGGCGTAAATGCGAATTTGCCTAAAGACATCGCGGTGCGTTGGGTAAAAGATGTGCCCGATGATTTTCATGCGCGTTTTAGCGCGACGGCGCGCCGCTACCGCTACGTCATCTACAATCATCGCTTGCGTCCGGCGGTGCTCGGTCATGGCGTTACGCACTATCATCAGCCGCTGGATGCCGAACGCATGCACCGCGCGGCACAGTGCCTGATTGGCGAAAACGACTTTACCTCGTTTCGCGCCGTGCAGTGCCAGTCGCGTACGCCCTGGCGCAACCTGATGCACATTAACGTCAGCCGCTACGGCACCTATATTGTGGTCGATATCAAAGCCAATGCCTTTGTACATCATATGGTCAGGAATATTGTCGGCAGCCTGATGGAAGTAGGCGCCCACAACCAGCCGGAGAGCTGGATAGCAGAGCTGCTGGCGGCAAAGGACAGAACGCTGGCGGCAGCAACGGCGAAAGCGGAAGGGCTTTATCTGGTGTCGGTGGACTATCCATCACACTTTGCGCTGCCCGCTGCGCCAATGGGCCCGCTGTTCCTGGCGGACTAGTCGCACATTAATAAGGCATAAGTAGATGGACTTAATACGCTTCCTGATTGACTTCATTCTTCACATTGACGTTCACCTCGCTGAGCTGGTGGCGCAGTATGGCGTCTGGGTCTATGCGATCCTGTTTATTATTCTCTTTTGCGAAACGGGTCTGGTGGTCACGCCGTTCCTGCCGGGCGACTCGCTGCTGTTTGTCGCGGGCGCGCTGGCGTCCCTTGAGACCAACGATCTCAATGTGCATATGATGGTGCTGCTGATGCTGGTGGCCGCCATCGCGGGCGATGCGGTGAACTACACCATCGGGCGGCTGTTCGGTGAGCGGTTATTCAGTAACCCCAACTCAAAGATCTTCCGTCGTAGCCATCTTGATAAAACGCATCAGTTTTATGAGAAACATGGCGGAAAAACGATTATTCTTGCGCGTTTCGTGCCGATTGTGCGTACTTTTGCGCCTTTCGTTGCCGGCATGGGACATATGTCTTATCGCCATTTCGCCCTCTATAATGTCGCGGGCGCGCTGCTATGGGTGTTACTTTTCACCTACGCCGGGTACTTCTTTGGCACCATCCCGATGATTCAGGAGAATCTCAAACTGATGATTGTCGGAATTATCGTAGTGTCTATACTTCCCGGGGTCTTTGAGATTATCCGCCATCGCCGCGCCGCGTCCCGGCAGACAAAATAATCACCTGTTGGCGGTTCGACCACTTTTTTATCCCAAGTTGCGAACCGTTATGTTTTAATGTGCCCCAGTCAAGGGCTACCAGGTTCATGTAGAAAGGTTATCAATGAGCTGGATTGAAAGAATTAAAAGCAACATCACCCCCACCCGTAAGGCGAGCATCCCTGAGGGCGTGTGGACAAAATGCGATAGCTGTGGTCAGGTGCTTTACCGCGCCGAACTGGAGCGTAACCTTGAAGTCTGCCCAAAATGTGATCACCACATGCGGATGTCAGCGCGTAATCGCCTGCATAGCCTGTTGGATGAAGGATCGCTGGTTGAACTGGGCAGCGAACTTGAGCCGAAAGATGTGCTGAAGTTCCGCGACTCGAAGAAGTATAAAGACCGTCTGGCGACAGCTCAGAAAGAGACCGGCGAGAAAGACGCGCTGGTGGTGATGAAGGGCACGCTGCACGGCATGCCGGTTGTCGCAGCGGCCTTTGAGTTCGCGTTCATGGGCGGTTCGATGGGTTCCGTAGTTGGCGCGCGCTTTGTGCGTGCGGTTGAGCAGGCGCTGGAAGATAACTGCCCAATGATCTGCTTCTCCGCTTCCGGCGGTGCGCGTATGCAGGAAGCGCTGATGTCGCTGATGCAGATGGCGAAAACCTCTGCGGCGCTGGCGAAAATGCAGGAGCGCGGTCTGCCGTACATCTCCGTGCTGACTGACCCGACCATGGGCGGCGTCTCGGCAAGCTTCGCGATGCTGGGCGATCTCAACATCGCTGAGCCGAAAGCGCTGATCGGCTTTGCCGGCCCGCGTGTTATCGAGCAGACCGTGCGTGAGAAACTGCCTGCCGGTTTCCAGCGCAGTGAGTTCCTGATCGAAAAAGGTGCTATCGATATGATCATTCGCCGCCCGGAATTGCGCTTTAAGCTGGCGCGTATTCTGGCGAAGATGATGAATCTGCCGGCACCGGATGCGGACGATACGCATATTGGCACGGTGGTGACGCCAGAGCCGGATCAGGAAGGCGAAGCCTGATAATACACGTCACGCTTTCTGCTGCAGGTGCGTTGACGCGCCTTGCTTAGCCCGCGCTTCCTCCATACCCGGAGAGCGGGATGGCTACGTGACCACGCGCCAGCAGCGAAAACGAGCATGTGTATACTCTTGAGGGCAGGGCCAAAAGGCACTGCCCTTTTGCTTTTCAAACCGCACACTATCAACGGGCATCATGGATACTCTCTCTACTCCGCAAGCCACGTCGCCCCTGGCCGCATGGCTCTCATATCTGGAACAGCTGCACAGTAAACCTATCGATTTAGGGCTCGATCGCGTAAGTCAGGTGGCGGCGCGTCTTGATGTGCTGCGTCCCGCACCCTTTGTCTTCACCGTCGCTGGAACCAACGGCAAAGGCACCACCTGCCGCACGCTGGAGTCGATCCTGCTGGCGGCCGGTTATCGCGTCGGCGTTTACAGCTCGCCGCACCTGGTGCGCTACACCGAACGTGTACGCGTGCAGGGCGGGGAACTGGCAGAAAGCGCGCACACCGCTTCATTTGCGGAGATCGAAGCCGTGCGCGGCGATATCTCTTTAAGCTATTTTGAATTTGGCACCCTGTCGGCGCTGTGGCTGTTTAAGCAGGCGCAGCTGGATGTGGTGATCCTCGAAGTAGGTCTTGGCGGTCGCCTTGACGCCACCAATATGGTCGACGCCGATGTCGCGGTGGTCACCAGCATCGCACTCGATCATACCGACTGGCTCGGGCCGGATCGCGAAAGCATCGGCCGTGAAAAAGCGGGCATCTTCCGCGCCGGTAAACCCGCGGTGGTTGGCGAGCCGGATATGCCGCATACCATCGCTGAAGTGGCGCAGGAGAAGAGCGCGCAGCTGTTGCAGCGCGATGTGGCATGGCACTACGAGGTTGGCGCACAGAGCTGGCGTTTTCGCGATGCGCAGGGCGAAGTGAGTGATTTGCCGCTGCCGCAGGTGCCGCAGCCGAACGCGGCTACCGCGCTGGCCGCGCTGCGCGCCAGTAACCTGGACGTGAGCGAGCAGGCGATCCGCGACGGCATAGAACGGGCGATTTTACCCGGTCGTTTTCAGATTGTGAGCGACTCACCGCGGCTCATCCTCGATGTCGCGCATAATCCTCATGCCGCAGGCTACCTTGCCGGGCGGCTGGCGGCGCTGCCAAAAAGCGGGCGCGTGCTGGCGGTGGTCGGCATGCTGCATGATAAAGACATTAGCGGAACGCTTGCCTGTCTGGAGCCGGTGGTCGATAGCTGGTATTGTGCCCCTCTGGAGGGGCCGCGCGGCGCGACGGCAGAGCAGCTGCTGGCGCACCTGACCTCGGGGCAAGCATTCCCGGACGTGGCCCAGGCCTGGCAGGCGGCAATGGCGGAGGCCGACGCCTGCGATACCGTGCTGGTGTGTGGCTCGTTCCACACCGTGGCGCATGTCATGGAAGCGATGGAAGCGGGGAGAACCGGTGGCAAGTAAGTTTCAGAACCGTTTAATGGGCACCGTTATACTGGTCGCGCTTGGGGTGATTATTCTCCCCGGGCTGCTCGACGGGCAGAAAAAACATTATCAGGATGAGTTCGCGGCGATCCCGCTGGTGCCGAAACCGGGCGATCGCGACGAGCCGGATATGATGCCGGCCGCCACTCAGGCGCTGCCTGCGCAGCCGCCGGAGGGCGCGGCTGAAGAGGTGCGCGCTGGCGATGCCGCCACACCGTCGCTCAATGCTTCGAGGCTTGCGGCGAGCAGTAATCCCGAGCCGGAAGTGGTTTCCACGCCGGCGACGCCAAAGCCGAAACCCGTTGAGAAGCCGCAGCCTAAACCGCAGCAGCAGCCTGCACGCGAGCAGCAGACCGCGGCGAACGCGGCACCGCCTAAAGCGCAGGAGGAGAAACCCGCTCCGACCGGCAAAGCCTATGTCGTCCAGTTGGGTGCGCTGAAAAACGCCGATAAAGTGAATGAAGTGGTGAGTAAACTGCGCGCGGCGGGTTATCGCGCATATACATCGCCGACGACGCCGGTTCAGGGTAAAATCACCCGCATTCTGGTCGGGCCCGATGCCTCGCGCGATAAGCTCAAAGCGTCGCTTGGCGAACTCAATCAGCTGTCAGGCCTCAATGGCGTGGTGATGAATTACAGCGCCAATTAACCGCGCAACCCTGCGCTGCTTTGCTGGCTACGGCCCGTAAAACGGGGCAGGGGAGCCTGAAAAAAGTGCGGTCGTGAAGGCCAATGTTCTGCTGGCGTTGAATATTTTTTCAGCGCCATTTTTATTTCCGCGCGGGAAGGAAATCCCTACGCAAACGTTTTCTTTTTCTGTTAGAATGCGCCCCGAACTGGATGACAGGGCGTAAAATCGTGGGACACATATGGTCTGGATTGATTACGCCATCATCGCGGTGATTGGTTTTTCCTGTCTGGTAAGCCTGATCCGCGGCTTTGTTCGTGAAGCGTTATCGCTGGTGACATGGGGTTGTGCTTTCTTTGTCGCCAGCCATTACTACACTTACCTGTCAGTCTGGTTCACGGGCTTTGAAGAGGAACTGGTACGTAATGGAATTGCCATCGCGGTGCTGTTTATCGCGACGTTGATTGTGGGCGCTATCGTTAACTACGTTATCGGTACGCTGGTGGAGAAAACCGGCCTGTCGGGTACAGACAGGGTGTTGGGGATCTGCTTTGGTGCGCTTCGCGGTGTGCTGATCGTCGCCGCCATTCTGTTCTTTCTGGATACCTTTACAGGTCTGTCGAAAAGCGAAGACTGGCAAAAGTCGCAGCTTATCCCGCAATTCAGCTTCATCATCAGGTGGTTCTTTGACTATCTGCAAAGCTCGTCGAGTTTCTTGCCCAGGGCCTAAGCCCTGAGATGTGGCTTAGAGTTTGGTTTAACAGGCTGTTTTCGCGCGCTGTGCCTGTTCAAGCGGTCTTTGACGATCACGCCTGGTAAACCAAGCTCTTAACGAGGAAAAGACGTATGTGCGGTATTGTCGGTATCGCCGGTTTCATGCCGGTAAACCAGTCGATTTATGACGCGTTGTCGGTGCTGCAGCACCGTGGGCAGGATGCAGCGGGCATCATTACCATTGATGCCAATAACTGTTTCCGTCTGCGTAAAGCGAATGGCATGGTGAATGATGTATTTGAAGCCCGCCATATGCAGCGCCTGCAGGGCAATATGGGGATTGGCCACGTTCGTTACCCCACCGCGGGCAGCTCCAGCGCTTCAGAAGCGCAACCCTTTTACGTTAACTCCCCGTACGGCATCACGCTTGCGCACAATGGCAACCTGACCAACGCGCACGAACTGCGTAAAAAGCTGTTCGAAGAGAAGCGTCGCCACATTAACACCACCTCAGATTCTGAAATCCTGCTCAATATTTTCGCCAGCGAGCTGGATAACTTCCGTCACTATCCCCTTGAAGCGGATAACGTTTTCGCCGCGATTGCCGCGACCAACCGCCAGATCCGCGGTGCCTACGCCTGCGTGGCAATGATTATTGGTCACGGCATGGTTGCCTTCCGCGACCCGAACGGCATCCGTCCGCTGGTGCTGGGCAAGCGCGAACTGGGCGATGGTCGCACCGAATATATGGTGGCCTCCGAGAGCGTGGCGCTTGATACGCTGGGGTTTGAGTTCCTGCGCGATGTTGCACCGGGCGAAGCGGTTTATATCACCGAGAAAGGGCAGCTTTACAGCCGCCAGTGCGCGGAAAACCCGGTCAGCAACCCGTGCCTGTTCGAGTATGTCTACTTTGCGCGCCCGGACTCCTTTATCGACAAAATCTCCGTCTACAGCGCCCGCGTCAATATGGGCATGAAGCTCGGCGAGAAGATCGCCCGCGAGTGGGAAGATCTCGATATCGACGTAGTGATCCCGATCCCGGAAACCTCGTGCGATATCGCACTGGAGATCGCCCGCATTCTGGACAAGCCTTACCGTCAGGGTTTTGTAAAAAACCGCTACGTTGGCCGCACCTTTATCATGCCGGGCCAGCAGCTGCGCCGTAAATCGGTGCGCCGCAAGCTGAACGCCAACCGCGCCGAGTTCCGCGACAAGAACGTGCTGCTGGTGGATGACTCCATCGTGCGCGGCACCACCTCGGAGCAGATTATCGAGATGGCGCGCGAAGCCGGGGCGAAGAAGGTTTATCTTGCTTCCGCGGCACCGGAAATTCGCTTCCCGAACGTCTACGGCATCGATATGCCGACCGCCAATGAGCTGATTGCCCACGGTCGTGAAGTGGATGAAATCCGCCAGATCATCGGCGCCGACGGGCTGATTTTCCAGGATCTCAACGATCTGATTGATGCCGTACGCGCAGAGAACCCGGATATTCAGCAGTTCGAGTGCTCGGTGTTTAACGGTATTTACGTCACCAAAGATGTCGATCAGCAGTACCTCGATTACCTCGACTCTCTGCGTAATGACGATGCCAAAGCGGTACAGCTGCAGAACGAAGTTGAAAGTTTAGAGATGCATAACGAAGGCTAATCCCGCCGCGCCCCTCGCATGAGGGGCGCAACTTGTTGCAACACCCTCTATAATCAGGCAAAGTTTGCGCTTATGTTAGCGGGTGGATAAGCAGATGAAACGACTGATTGTGGGCATTTCCGGCGCCAGTGGCGCAATTTATGGCGTACGCCTGCTGCAGGTGCTGCGCGATGTCGCGGAAGTTGAGACCCATCTGGTGATGAGCCAGGCCGCCCGGCAAACTCTCTCCCTTGAAACCGACTACTCCTTGCGCGATGTGCAGGCGCTGGCAAATGTGGTGCATGACGCCCGCGATATCGCTGCCAACATCTCCTCTGGTTCGTTCAAAACCGCAGGCATGGTGATTCTGCCGTGCTCTATTAAAACGTTATCCGGCATTGTCCATAGCTATACCGACGGGCTGCTGACGCGCGCGGCAGACGTGGTGCTGAAAGAGCGTCGCCCGCTGGTGCTCTGCGTGCGTGAAACCCCGCTGCATCTTGGCCACTTGCGCCTGATGACGCAGGCGGCGGAACTCGGCGCGGTGATCATGCCGCCGGTTCCCGCCTTTTATCACCGCCCGCAAAGCGTGATGGATATTGTCGATCAGACCGTCAACCGCGTCGTGGATCAGTTTGATATCGAACTGCCGGAAGATCTCTTTGCCCGCTGGCAGGGTGGCGATGCTGCAAAATAGTGCAACGTATCGCCGGATGCGCTTTTTTAGGGCAATTTTGTAAGCGCGATCATATCCTCAACATTTAATCCTCTTTTCCCCCGCTTACTGCTGCGGTTCGTTCCGCAGACCTGCTATCTTTCATCACAACGGTCAATCTGCAACGTTTTATTAACAATTCCCGCGCTGCGTTACAGCACGGTCGGGAAAGTGGCATAAGACGTGCAAGGCTACTGGCTGCAACACAACACATGACACAATAAAAAAACAGCACACTTGAGGGTAATGTATGAAGAAGACGGTCCTCGCTCTGTCTTTACTGCTGGGGCTCTCCGCCACCGCCAGCGTTTATGCAGCGCTTCCCCAGACAGTCCGTATCGGCACCGATGCCACCTATGCGCCTTTCTCCTCGAAGGATGCGAAAGGGGAGTTTGTGGGCTTTGATATCGATCTTGGTAATGAGATGTGCAAACGCATGCAGGTGAAATGCACCTGGGTCGGCAGCGATTTTGATGCCCTGATCCCCTCGCTGAAAGCGAAGAAGATTGACGCCATTATCTCGTCGCTCTCCATTACCGAAAAACGCCAGCAGGAGATCGCCTTCTCCGAGAAGCTCTACGCGGCCGATTCACGCCTGATTGCAGCCAAAGGCTCCCCCATCAAACCGACGCTGGAGTCGCTGAAAGGCAAGCACGTCGGCGTGCTGCAAGGCTCGACGCAGGAAGGTTACGCTAACGATAACTGGCGCAGCAAAGGGATCGACGTAGTCGCCTATCAGAACCAGGATCAGATCTATTCTGATCTGGCTGCCGGTCGTCTCGACGCGGCATTCCAGGATGAAGTGGCCGCCAGCGAAGGCTTCCTGAAACAGCCTGCGGGCAAAGAGTTTGCTTTTGCCGGCCCCTCGGTGAAAGACAAAAAATACTTTGGCGACGGTACCGGGATTGGCCTGCGTAAGGATGATACCGAATTGAAAGCGGCTTTCGACAAAGCCTTTACCGAGCTGCGTAAAGATGGAACCTACGACAAGCTCGCCAAAAAGTATTTCGACTTTAACGTCTACGGCGAGTAAGGCTGTACGGCCCGCGCCAGCGGGCCGTGAGGGAAAACGGTGCGCCATGCGCCTTTCGCGGCATGGTGCAGCAAGCGGTGCCTGTTCCAGCGTGGTGCAGCGGCTGCATCACAACAGTGCAGAGCTGCATAGTTACGCATTCAGATTGCAAAAAAAGTTAGGCTGCCGCGTTTATCTTTTGCCTTGCCGGGGGAGATGATGGCACGATAACGCACCGTTAAGTTGTGAGAATTCCCTTAGGAAAGACAGTCTGTTGAGGATAATTATGAAAAAATTGGTGCTCTCCCTTTCTCTGGTGCTCGCTGTTTCCAGCGTCTCTACTGTATTTGCTGCTATCCCGCAAAAATTACGTATCGGTACCGATCCCACTTATGCCCCGTTTGAGTCGAAAAATGCGCAGGGTGAGTTAGTCGGTTTTGATATCGATCTGGCAAAAGAGCTCTGTAAGCGCATTAATACGCAGTGTGTGTTCGTTGAGAACCCGCTGGACGCGCTGATCCCTTCGTTAAAAGCGAAGAAAATCGACGCGATTATGTCCTCGCTGTCGATCACCGAAAAGCGCCAGCAGGAGATTGACTTCACCGACAAGCTCTACGCGGCAGATTCCCGTCTCGTTGTGGCAAAAGATTCTGCTATCCAGCCGGAGCTGGAGAAGCTGAAAGGCAAACGCATCGGCGTATTGCAGGGGACTACCCAGGAGACCTACGGTAATGTTCACTGGGCACCGAAAGGGGTCGAAATTGTCTCCTATCAGGGGCAGGACAATATCTATGCTGACCTGACCGCAGGGCGTATTGACGCTGCGTTCCAGGATGAAGTCGCCGCCAGCGAAGGTTTCCTCAAAACCCCGATGGGCAAAGCCTACAAATTCGGCGGGCCGTCGATTAAAGATGAGAAGCTGTTTGGCGTCGGCACCGGCATGGGCGTGCGTAAAGGCGATAGCGAACTGCGCGACGCGCTGAACAAAGCCTTCGCCGAAATGCGCGCTGATGGCACCTACGACAAGCTGGCGAAAAAGTATTTCGATTTTAATGTTTACGGTGGTTAATTCCACACCACATTAACGTGCGACCCCTCCCGCAAGGGAGGGGATGAGACACGGCAAACACCACACACGACAGGACAGGCTGCATGCTGCACGGGTTTTCTCAAGTGATATTCCAGGGGGCGCTGGTGACCCTCGAGCTGGCGCTCAGCTCCGTGGTGCTGGCGGTGCTGATTGGCCTTGCGGGCGCGGGGGCGAAGCTGTCGAAAAGCCGCGCGCTGGCGCTGATTTTTGAAGGCTACACCACCCTTATTCGCGGCGTGCCCGATCTGGTGCTGATGCTGCTTATCTTCTACGGTCTGCAAATTGCCCTTAACGCCATCACCGACGCGCTCGGCATGGCGCAGCTGGATATCGATCCGATGGTGGCCGGTATCATCACCCTCGGTTTTATTTACGGCGCTTACTTCACCGAAACCTTTCGCGGAGCCTTAATGGCGGTGCCGAAAGGGCAGATTGAAGCGGCGACGGCATTTGGCTTTACCGGCCGCCAGGTATTCCGCCGTATTTTGTTTCCGGCGATGATGCGTTTTGCGCTGCCGGGCATCGGTAACAACTGGCAGGTGATCCTGAAAGCGACGGCGCTGGTCTCATTGCTGGGGCTGGAAGATGTGGTGAAAGCGACCCAGCTCGCCGGCAAAAGCACCTGGGAGCCGTTCTACTTCGCCATTGTCTGCGGCGCGATCTATCTCATTTTTACCACGGCCTCCAACGGTGTCCTGCTGCTGCTTGAACGCCGCTACTCGGTGGGTGTGAAGAGGGCCGACCTGTGATTGAGATTATTCAGGAGTACTGGCAATCCCTGCTCTGGAGCGACGGCTACCGCATTACCGGCGTGGCGATTACCTTATGGCTGCTGATCGCTTCCGTGGTGATGGGCGGCATACTGGCGCTGTTTCTCGCGATTGGGCGCGTCTCCAGCAACAAATTTATCTGCTTCCCGATCTGGTTATTCACCTATATCTTTCGCGGCACGCCGCTCTATGTGCAGCTGCTGGTCTTCTATTCCGGCATGTACACGCTGGAGATCGTGAAAGGGACCGAGCTGCTGAACGCCTTTTTCCGCAGCGGCCTCAACTGCACGGTGCTGGCACTGACGCTCAACACCTGCGCCTATACCACCGAGATCTTCGCCGGGGCGATCCGCTCGGTGCCGCACGGCGAAATTGAAGCGGCGCGGGCGTATGGCTTCTCATCTTTTAAAATGTACCGCTGCATTATTTTGCCTTCGGCGCTGCGTATCGCGCTGCCGGCCTACAGCAACGAGGTGATCCTGATGCTGCACTCCACGGCGCTGGCCTTTACCGCGACAGTGCCGGATCTGCTGAAAATCGCCCGTGATATTAACTCCGCCACCTACCAGCCGTTTACGGCGTTTGGTATTGCGGCGGTGCTCTATCTCATTATTTCGTATGTCCTGATTAGCCTCTTCCGCCGTGCGGAAAAGCGCTTTTTACAGCATATGAAGCCCTCTTCGACGCACTGAGAGCACGATGTCTGAGAATAAATTAAACGTTACCGATCTGCATAAGCGCTACGGCGAGCATGAAGTTCTGAAAGGCGTGTCGTTGCAGGCTAACGCCGGGGATGTGATCAGCATCATCGGCTCCTCCGGCTCCGGCAAAAGCACCTTCCTGCGCTGCATCAACTTCCTTGAGAAGCCGAGCGAAGGCACCATTGTGGTGAGCGGGCAGAACATCAATCTGGTGCGTGACAAAGATGGTCAGCTGAAAGTGGCCGACAAAAATCAGCTGCGCCTGCTGCGCACGCGTCTGACGATGGTGTTTCAGCACTTCAACTTGTGGAGCCACATGACGGTGCTGGAGAACGTGATGGAAGCGCCGATTCAGGTGCTGGGGTTAAGCAAGCAGGAAGCGCGCGAGCGGGCGGTGAAATATCTGGCGAAAGTGGGCATCGATGCGATGCAGCAGATCAAGTACCCGGTGCATCTCTCCGGCGGTCAGCAGCAGCGCGTGTCGATTGCCCGTGCGCTGGCGATGGAGCCGGAAGTGCTGCTGTTCGATGAGCCGACCTCAGCACTCGATCCGGAGCTGGTGGGTGAAGTGCTGCGCATTATGCAGAAGCTGGCAGAAGAGGGGAAAACTATGGTGGTGGTGACCCACGAAATGGGCTTCGCCCGCGATGTCTCCAGCCATGTGATTTTCCTCCATCAGGGCAAGATTGAAGAGGAGGGTACGCCGGATGAGCTGTTCGGCAACCCGAAAAGCCTGCGCTTGCAGCAATTCCTCAAGGGATCGCTGAAGTAAGCCATGATTGCCTGATGGCGTTGCGCTTATCAGTCCTGGAGGGAAGTGCAGTTGTCGGCCGGATAAGGCGAACGCCGCCATCCGGCATCCCCTGCCTGATGGCGCTACGCTTATCAGGCCTACGGGGGAGTGCAATTGGGCCGGATAAGGCGAACGCCGCCATCCGGCACTGCACCGTCGCAACATCACTTATCCGGGCGATTAACCGGCCACCAGCCTTGCGGAATACCTGAGGCGGAAATAAAACGGTAATGGGTAAATATCGCCCCACGTGCGGAGACCCGCTTCTCAAGCTGAACCGTTTGCGCACCAGGCGGCACAAGCGCGTCGCGGGTGCAGATTTCAACCGGGCGGTTTAACCACGCATCATAAAAGCGCAGCCCCGCCGGGCAGCGGTTAGCGCGGCTGATCATCGGGCCGGGGTGGGCAATGGTAAACCTCACCTCGCTCTGTACTGTCTCGCTGGCGCTAAACGTTACCCACGCTTCCGGCACATTCCACAGTGTGGCAATGCAATACATAAAGAGAGCCACGAAACCGATCAGCTTACTGCGCAGCCTGGTGATAAACGGGATACGCCAGATGATCAGCAGGCTCAACACCACCGCGACGATCAAGACCAGCCAGGTGTCCGGCGCGCCTGCTTGCAGGTAGACCCGATTACCAAGCCCGACGGCATACAGCAGCCATATCAACCACAGAAAGAAAAAGAGCACGCACAAGGCGAGCACCACTCTACCCGATCGCAATATCCGTTTAACGTTTTTCACGGCGATAGATCCAGTCATCGTAATATTTCCCGCGCAGCAAATAGGCCTGCTCCAGAACCTGTACGCGGGTGAAACCGCTCTTCTCCAGCACCCGCACCGAGCCGAGGTTGTCCGACAGCACCCAGGCGTTAAGGGCGTGAATATCGCGTTGGGTAAAGGCGAAATCGCACAAGGCAGCGACGACTTCTGAGGCCACGCCCTGGCCCTGCGCTTCAGGCAGGATCGAGTAGCCGAGATCCGCTTCCTGCAGAAGATGCGGACTCGGGCGCAGTCCGACATCACCAATTGCATGACCTTGCTCATCGCGGATCACAAAGGCATTCGGATCGTTAAGCCGGTCTTCAAACAGGGTGCGGATTTGGCTTTCAGAGGCGATTTCCGCCATATAGTGCATCACGCTTTTATCTTGCCGTATCTGCAAAAAGAAGGGCCAGTCAGACGCCTGAAATGGTGTCAGGGTAAAACGGGGGGTCTGCAACGTCATGACGCGTCCTTGTGAGAATCAAACGGAGAAGCTTAGCACCGGGAAAGCGCGTGCGGCTGCCACAAATATTAGGGGGTAGTGGTCTGCCAGGCATAGGTTTTGCCGTTATCGGTTATAAAGCGGTAGCGGGTAAACCAGGCACCGCGTGCGGCGATGCGTTTTTCGACCTGCACCGAGCTGGCGTCGCGCGGCACGCTCTCTGTGTGAGTGCAGAGGGTCACCAACCGCCCGAGCCACGCATCATCAATGCGCAGACCCGCTTCGCAGTGGCTTTTGCGCCCGAGAGAAGGGCCGGGGTAGGTGAGGCGAAAGGTGACGTCGCTCCGTACCGTTTCGCCTGCCGTCAGACGCACCCAGCCTTCCGGTACATTGAGCAGCGTGACGCCAACAAAGGCCGCGACGCTGAGGAAAAGCTGCCATGGCGCTAATGCCTTAAACGCGCTCGCCTCACCGCGTACCGACCTGCGCCAGCCACACCAGAGTCCAGTCAGCAGGGCAAGCGCCAGCAGAACGGGCGTATCGGGCGCATCGTCACGCATAAAAACCGTCACCGCCAGCTTGTTGCTCTCCCACATCCAGAGTGCCCATACCAGCAGCAACAGCGCGAGCGCGCAGAGGCGGATTTTTTGCGACCTGGTCAATGGCAACCCTTTTAGTGTCAAAACGGGTAGCTTACCACCATCACCCCAGACCCAGGGCGACAAACTTTACGCGTTCACCACATCCGTCAGCGCCTCTTCGAGATCGTGCCAGCGAAAGGCAAACCCGGCCTCTTCCAGGCGTTTAGGCAGTGCGCGCTGGCCGCCAAGCACCAGCACCGAAGATTCGCCCATCATCAGGCGCACGGCCGTTGCAGGGGCGCGCATAAACGCCGGGCGATGGAGGGCGTGACCGAGCGCGTGAGCGAACTGCTCGTTACGCACCGGGTAGGGCGCGACCATATTGAACGGCCCGCGCAGATCGTTATCCAGCAGCCAGAGGATGGCGTTGACCATATCGTCGATATGGATCCAGGCCATATATTGTCGGCCGGTGCCAATCGGCCCGCCGAGACCGAGGCGGAAGAGCGGCAATAGTTTGCCGAGAATACCGTCTTTCGGCGTTAATACTACCCCGGTACGCAGCAGGCAGACGCGGGTGCGGTCGCTCTGCGCTTCGCAGGCGATCTGCTCCCAGCGCGCGCAAAGCTTATGGGTAAACTCGTTATGCGGCGGCTCCTCCTCTGTCACCACCACTTCGCCGAGATCGCCGTAGTAGCCGCAGGCGGAACCGGAGATCAGCACCTGCGGCGGGTTGTCGCTGGCTTTGATCAAATCCGCCAGTTGCTGCGTAATCTGCCAGCGGCTGTTGCACAAGCGCTGCTTCTGCTCCTCCGTCCAGCGCTTATCAGCAATCGGTTCGCCTGCCAGATTGATCACCGCATCGAAGTTGTTGAGATCCGTAAGATCGTTAAGGCCCTTCAGCAGGCTGACGCGGGCATCAAGCTTTTGCTGCGCTTTGGCCGGATTTCGCGTGACCACCGTTACGCTGTGGTGCAGCTCCAGCAGACGGGGGATCAGATGGTGGCCAATCAGGCCAGTACCGCCAGTAACGAGTATATTCATGCTTCCCTCCGAAGCGTGATTATCCTTAAAAGGCGCAGCTTATGGCAGCTGCGCTTTCTGCAATGCACTCTCAGTGGCCGGGCGCGTGCGAATGCGCTCGAACCAGTTAAAGACCGCCGGGTAATCCTCAAGCGAAATACGCTGGCGGGCATGGGAATTAATCCATGGCCAGGCGGCGATATCCGCAATGCTGTAGTGCTGGCCCGCCAGCCATGGCACCTGCTCAAGACGTTTATTCATCACCTGATAGAGCCGCTGTGTCTCCACCTGGTAGCGCTCAATGGCATAGGGCACCGGCTGCGGTGCAAAGTGGTTAAAGTGGTGATTCTGCCCGAGCATCGGCCCCAGTCCCGCCACCTGCCAGAATAGCCACTGCAAAGTGACATGACGCTCGCGCAGCTCACCGCTCAGGAGCTGGCCGGACTTCTCCGCCAGATAGAGCAGGATCTCACCCGACTCGAACAGGCTAAGGGGTGCACCGCCGTCGGCGGGTTCATGATCAACAATCGCCGGGATTTTGTTGTTCGGGGAGATATCTAAAAATTCCGGGCGAAACTGCTCGCCTTTACTAATATCTACGCGGATCAGACGATACGGCAACCCGGCCTCTTCGAGAAACAGCGTGATCTTATGGCCATTCGGTGTCGGGGCGAAATAGAGGTCTATCATCGAAACTCCTGTGAGCGGAATGGGCGTCGCCTGTTAAGTATAGGTGTTCCCGGTAATGACAGAGTTTTCCGCGAGTGACAGAAGGCAGAAGAGGCTATATTTTGGTCGAAACCTATCCGCTAAACGAGGATGTTATGAGCGAACCGGCAATCACGTTGTGGTCTGACAATGAGTACTTCTCCCCGTATGTGCTGTCGGCGTACGTTGCCCTGCAGGAAAAGGCGCTGCCCTTCACGCTGCAAACCGTCGATCTGGCGAACGGCGCGCAACACGGCGCGGGCTGGCCAGGCTTCCGTCTGACGCAACGTGTTCCTTCCTTAGAGATTGATGGCTTTGTGTTGAGCGAGTCCTCGGCGATTGCCGAATACCTCGACGAGCGTTTTGCGCCGCCGGAGTGGGAGCGTCTCTATCCCCACGACCGCGAGAACCGCGCCCGCGCGCGGCAGGTGCAGGCCTGGCTGCGCAGCGATCTGCTGCCGATCCGTGAAGCGCGCTCAACGGATGTTGTCTTTGCCGGGGCGAAAAAAGCGCCGCTCAGCGAAGCAGGCCAGGCGAGCGCCGATAAGCTGTTTGCCATCGCGGGGGAATTGCTGGCGCACGGCAAGCCGAACCTGTTTGGCGAATGGTGCATTGCCGATGTCGATCTCGCCCTGATGCTTAACCGGTTGGTGATGCATGGCGACCCGGTACCGGAGCGCTTAGCGGAGTACGCCACCTTCCAGTGGCAGCGCTCCTCGGTTCAGCGCTATGTTGCACTTTCCGCAAAGCGCGCGGGCTGATAAGCGCTTCGCGTTCCGGTATGATATGGGCGTTTTTTTCAAAGAGGTGCAGTGATGAAACTGATGTTTGCATCGGATATTCACGGGTCGTTGCCCGCGACGGAACGCATACTGGAACGGTTCGCGCAAAGCGGCGCCCGCTGGCTGGTTCTGCTTGGCGATGTACTCAATCACGGGCCGCGTAACGCGCTGCCGGAGGGGTATAATCCGGCGCAGGTGGCAGAGCGGCTCAATACGCAGGCGAGCCGGATTATCGCCGTACGCGGCAACTGCGACAGCGAAGTGGATCAGATGCTGCTGCGCTTTCCCATTACCGCGTCCTGGCAGCAGGTTTTATTACCCGCGTGCCGCCTGTTTTTGACCCATGGTCATCTCTTCGGTGCGGAGAATATTCCGCCGCTGGAAGCAGGCGATGTGCTGGTGTATGGGCATACCCATATTCCGGTTGCCGAGCAGCGTGGTGAGATTGTGCACTTCAACCCCGGTTCGGTCTCTATCCCGAAAGGTGGGTTTGCCGCCAGCTACGGCATGCTGGAAGAGAATATGTTACGTGTTATCGCACTTAATGATCAGCGGGTTATTGCGCAGGTTGCGATTAATCCGTAATTTACCCGTCAACCGAAACGCGCCGTAAGAGCGCCATAAAGAGAAGATGTCCCGATGGTGGAACAGAGTCATTTTGCAGGCATGGAATGGGTAGATATTGTCAACGAAGACAATGAGGTGATCGCACAGGCCAGCCGGGAGCAAATGCGCGCGCAGTGCCTGCGTCATCGCGCAACCTATATTGTGGTGCATGATGGGATGGGCAATATTCTGGTGCAGCGTCGTACCGAGCTAAAAGACTTTATGCCCGGTAAGCTGGACGCCACCGCGGGCGGCGTGGTGCAGGCGGGGGAAAACCTGCTGGAGTCCGCGCGCCGCGAAGCGGAAGAGGAGCTGGGCATCGCCGGCGTACCGTTTGCCGAGCATGGTCAGTTCTACTTTGAAGATCAGCACTGTCGGGTGTGGGGCGGGCTGTTCAGCTGCGTCTCCCACGGGCCGTTTGCCCTGCAGGAAGAGGAGGTGAGTGAAGTCTTCTGGATGACGCCGGAAGAGATCACCGCCCGCTGCGACGAGTTTACCGACGATTCGCTGAAAGCGCTGGCGCTGTGGATGAGCCGCAATGCCAGCAACGATGTGGAAAAGCGCGAGCAGGAGACGGAGTAACCTCTCTTGCTGTACAGAAAAAAGCGACCATCAGGGTCGCTTTTTTATGGCCCACAGGCGACCGCCTTTATTTGCCGGATGGCGTTGTGCTTATCCGGCCTACAATCCGCGGTATAAAAAAGGCGACCCGAAGGTCGCCTTTTTTGTCTGCTGGCGGAGAAGCTTATCAAACCGTAGGTCGGATAAGGCACAACCGCCATCTGACATCTTACTGCTGCTGGGACGCCTGAATCGCGGTCAGGGCGATGGTGTAGACGATGTCGTCTACCAGCGCGCCACGAGAGAGGTCGTTCACCGGCTTGCGCATACCCTGCAGCATCGGCCCGATGGAGATCAGGTCGGCAGAGCGCTGTACCGCTTTGTAGGTGGTGTTACCGGTGTTCAGATCCGGGAAGATGAACACGGTAGCGCGACCGGCAACCGGCGAGTTCGGCGCTTTGGATTTCGCCACATCTGCCATAACCGCGGCGTCATACTGCAGCGGACCGTCGATCACCAGGTCAGGACGTTTTTCCTGCGCCAGGCGAGTCGCTTCACGCACTTTCTCAACGTCGCTACCCGCGCCGGAGTTGCCGGTGGAGTAGGAGAGCATCGCCACGCGCGGCTCGATGCCGAACGCAGTCGCAGAGTCAGCGGACTGAATCGCGATCTCGGCCAGCTGCTCAGCGGTCGGATCCGGGTTAATCGCACAGTCACCGTAAACATAAACCTGTTCCGGCAGCAGCATAAAGAACACGGAGGAGACCAGCGAGCTGCCCGGCGCAGTTTTAATCAGCTGCAGCGGCGGACGAATGGTGTTCGCAGTGGTGTGAACCGCCCCGGAAACCAGGCCGTCAACTTCATCCTGCTCCAGCATCAGCGTGCCGAGCACCACGTTATCTTCCAGCTGCTCGCGCGCTACGGCTTCGGTCATGCCTTTGCTCTTACGCAGCTCAACCAGGCGAGCGACGTAGCTTTCACGCACCACGTCCGGATCGACGATTTCGATACCGGCGCCCAGCTCAACACCCTGTGCTGCCGCAACGCGATTGATCTCATCCGGGTTGCCCAGCAGGATACAGGTCGCGATACCGCGTTCAGCACAGATAGCGGCCGCTTTCACGGTACGCGGCTCGTCGCCTTCCGGCAGTACGACGCGTTTACCCGCTTTACGTGCCAGCTCGGTCAGCTGGTAACGGAAGGCTGGCGGCGAGAGGCGACGGCTGCGCTCGGAGGTGGCGGTCAGGGAGTCGATCCACTGCGCGTTGATGTAACGAGCAACGTACTCCTGCACGTTTTCAATACGCTCGTTATCGTCAACCGGCACTTCCAGGTTGAAGCTCTGCAGGCTCAGGGAGGTCTGCCAGGTGTTGGTGTTCACCATAAATACCGGCAGGCCGGTGGCAAACGCGCGCTCGCACAGCTTGCGCACGCTCTCTTCCATCTCGTAGCCGCCAGTCAGCAGCACGGCACCAATCTCAACGCCGTTCATCGCTGCCAGGCAGGCCGCAACCAGCACGTCAGGACGGTCGGCAGAGGTCACCAGCAGTGAGCCCGGACGGAAGTGTTCCAGCATGTGCGGAATGCTGCGCGCACAGAAGGTGACGGACTTCACGCGGCGGGTTTTGATGTCGCCTTCATTGATGATGGTCGCATTCAGGTGGCGCGCCATATCGATCGCACGGGTGGCGATCAGATCGAAGCTCCACGGCACCGCGCCCAGCACCGGCAGAGAGCTGGTCTCTTGCAGCTGCGCCGGATCGATATGCACCACTTTTGCTTTTGAAGAGTCATCAAAGATCTCAGAGAGATCCGGGCGCGTACGGCCCTGCTCATCAACCGGGGCGTTCAGTTTGTTGACGATAACGCCGGTGATGTTGCTGTTTTTCACGCCGCCGAAGCTGTTGCGCGTCAGCTCGATGCGCTCTTTCAGCTGCTCCTGCGTGTCAGTACCCTGAGACATCACGAAGACGATTTCCGCGTTCAGCGTTTTCGCGATTTCGAAGTTCAGGGACTGGGCGAACTGGTGTTTACGGGTCGGGACCAGGCCTTCAACCAGCACCACTTCAGCATCTTTGCTGCTTTCGTGATAGCGGGCGATGATCTCTTCCATCAGCACATCTTTTTGATTGCTGGAGAGCAGCGACTCGACGTGGCTCATTTTCAGCGGTTCAGCCGCTGGCAGCCCGGAGTTGGCGCGCACGATGGTGGTGGTCTGGTCAGGCGCATCGCCGCCCGCACGTGGCTGGGCGATCGGTTTAAAGACGCTCAGACGAACGCCTTTGCGTTCCATAGCACGGATCACGCCAAGGCTGACGCTGGTCAGGCCGACGCTGGTTCCGGTAGGGATCAGCATAATAATACGGGACACGGTTAATCCTCTTTCGTTACCGTCGAAGCGGACGGGTTACAAAACAGCACCGCCAGCGTTGGCTGGCGGTGTGGGTAAGCTATCAGGCAGTCAGGCGGCTTGCGTCTTGCGCAATCACCAGCTCTTCGTTAGTTGGGATAACGATCGCCGGGCGGGTGCCTTCTTTGTTGATAAAACCAGACTTGCCGAAACGGGCAGCCAGGTTGCGTTCGTGGTCAACTTCGAAGCCGAGCACGCCCAGTTTGCCCAGGGAGAGCTCGCGTACCATCGCTGCGTTTTCACCGATACCGCCGGTGAAGATCACCGCGTCCAGACGACCATCCATCAGCGCCGTGTAAGAGCCGATGTATTTCGCCAGGCGATGGCAGTAAACGTCCATCGCACGCTTCGCGTCTTCTTTGGTTTCGTAGTTATCTTCTACATAACGGCAGTCGCTAGTGACTTCGGTCAGGCCCAGCAGGCCGGACTCTTTGGTCAGCATTTTGTTGATTGCTTCAACGCTCATGCCCAGGGTGTCATGCAGATGGAAAATGATCGCCGGGTCGATGTCACCAGAACGGGTACCCATCACCAGGCCTTCCAGCGGGGTCAGACCCATGGAGGTGTCTACGCACTCGCCGTTACGGATAGCGGAAACAGAACCGCCGTTGCCGAGGTGGCAGGTGATGATGTTCAGTTCGGAAACCGGCTTGTTCAGCACTTTTGCCGCTTCCTGAGTGACATAGAAGTGGCTGGTGCCGTGCGCGCCGTAGCGACGAACGCCGTGCTCTTTGTACAGTTTGTACGGCAGGGCGTAGAGGTAGGACTCTTCCGGCATGGTGGTGTGGAACGCGGTGTCGAACACGGCAACGTTCTTCTCTTTCAGGCTCGGGAAGGATTTCAGCGCTTCGGCGATACCGATCAGGTGAGCCGGGTTGTGCAGCGGGGCGAAAGAGGCCGCATCTTTAATACCCTGGATCACAGACTCGTCGATCACCACGGAACGGGTGTATTTTTCACCGCCGTGGACGATACGGTGACCGATTGCGGTCAGCTGAGCAGACAGTTCTGGTTTTTGTGCCAGAATAGTGTTAACGATAAAGTTAAGCGCTTCACTGTGAGCGGCACCTGCACCTAAAGCCGCTTCTTGTTTACCGCCATCCATTTTCCACTTGATGCGTGCTTCAGGAAGGTGGAAACATTCGGCTAAACCAGAGAGGTACTCTTCACCGTTAACAGCATCGATAATTGCGAATTTCAGTGAGGAGCTACCGCAGTTCAGAACCAGTACTAACTTACTCGACATGGAAGTACCTATTTATGATACGTGGCTAAAAAAGGTCAGTGAGTCGCACAGCGTAGCGCAGGTTGACGCTGACATTTATGATTAACATCATGTCGAGAGAACTTTCTGACACGATGAAAGAATAGTTAAGATTTTAAGCTATTTTGCGCAATTTTCAGACAGTGGCATAATGAGCTTATTATTTGACGACTCAAACCTATTCGTCTAAGGCCTGGTAAAGGCCGCCACAGAATACCCGATAGCAGGTGGGATTGACAAAAAATTTTAACGTTGTCATTCACAGTTGTTGTTTTGCACAAATTTTTTAATTTTTATATGTGAAGTTGAGGTAAAGCCATGTCAAATCCTGAGATTCGACCCGTTAGTTTCTTCAGTTTATTTCGCCGGGGTCAGCACTACGCGAAGACCTGGCCTATGGAAAAACGCCTCGCTCCAATGTTTGTTGAAAACCGTACCATCCGCGCGACCCGCTACGCGATTCGCTTTATGCCGCCCGTGGCAATCTTCACGCTCTGCTGGCAAATTGCCCTTGGCGGGCAGCTCGGCCCGGCTGTTGCCACCGCGCTTTTTGCCCTGAGTTTGCCGATGCAGGGATTATGGTGGCTGGGCAAGCGCTCGGTCACGCCGCTGCCGCCCTCGATCCTGAACTGGTTCTATGAAGTGCGCGGTAAGTTGCAGGAGGCGGGCCAGGCGCTGGCGCCGGTTGAAGGCAAGCCCGATTATCAGGCGCTGGCAGATACCCTCAAGCGCGCCTTTAAACAGCTGGATAAAACCTTTCTCGATGAGCTGTAACGTTGTGCATGATTGATAAAAGAGAGCATCGTCAGATGCTTTCTTTTTTTGTCAGATACGCGCAACACCCCCGGCAAATCAAGAAAGCGCCTTTTACTCACAGGTAGACTGAGGCCAACTTATTTTACTGCGCCGAAGTGCCACAGGAGTCGAAGATGGAAATGACCAATGCCCAACGTCTGATCTTATCCAATCAATACAAGATGATGACTATGATGGACCCGGCCAATGCGGAGCGCTATCGTCGTTTGCAAACCATTGTTGAACGAGGATATGGTTTGCAGATGCGCGAGCTGGATCGCGAATTTGGCGAGCTGAAAGAGGAAACGTGCCGCAACATCATCGATATCATGGAGATGTATCATGCGCTCCATGTCTCCTGGACCAACCTGAAAGATAACGCCACCATTGACGAGCGCCGCGTCACTTTCCTCGGCTTCGACGCCGCGACCGAAGCGCGCTACCTCGGTTATGTCCGCTTTATGGTCAATATCGAAGGGCGCTACACCCATTTTGATGCCGGTACCCACGGCTTTAACGCCCAAACGCCAATGTGGGATAAGTACCAGCGCATGCTGAGCGCCTGGCATGCCTGCCCGCGCCAGTACCACTTAAGCAGCAACGAAATTAATCAAATTCTCAACGCCTGAGGAGGTGAACGTGCAGTGTAAAGGCTTTCTGTTTGATCTGGATGGAACTCTGGTAAATTCACTCCCCGCCGTCGAGCGCGCCTGGTGCAGCTGGGCCGATCGCTTTGGCATCAGCCATGACGAGGTGCTGAATTTTATCCACGGCAAACAGGCCATCACCTCGCTGCGCCACTTTATGGCGGGTGCCTCAGAGGCGGAGATTGCCGCTGAATTTACCCGCCTGGAGGAGATTGAAGCCTCAGACACGGACGGCATTGCGCCACTGCCCGGCGCGATTGAACTGCTTCGGCATCTGGATGAGTCGGGAATTCCCTGGGCCATTGTCACCTCCGGCTCGGTGCCCGTCGCCCATGCGCGCCATCGCGCGACCGGGCTGCCGATGCCAAAAGTCTTCGTTACCGCCGAACAGGTGAAGCATGGCAAACCGGAACCGGATGCCTACCTGCTCGGTGCCGAGTTGTTAGGGCTGGCACCGGAAACCTGCGTGGTGGTGGAAGACGCGGCTGCGGGCGTGCTCTCTGGCCTTGCCGCTGGCTGTCATGTGATTGCCGTCAATGTGCCGCCGGGGTCACCCGGGCTTGAGAAGGTCGACTTTTCGCTGACCAGCCTGGAGGCGATAAGCGTCACAAAACAGCATGACGGCATCGTCAGCGTCGATCTGAAAGCCTGATTCGATGATGTAACCCCACCGCGGTGGGGTTTTTTATGGCACGCTTTTACCACCCTCAACAAACAAGGACAGGTTGTGAACGGTGAATTGATTTGGGTTCTCTCTCTGCTGGGCATTGCGGTGGTGCTCTTTGCGACGAGCAAAGTGCGCATGGACGCAGTGGCGCTGTTTGTCATTGTGGCCTTTGTACTGAGTGGCACATTGACGCTGCCCGAAGCGCTCTCCGGCTTTAGCGATCCGAACGTTATTTTGATTGCCGCACTCTTTATTATCGGCGACGGGCTGGTGCGCACCGGCGTGGCAACCAATATGGGCGCCTGGCTGGTGACGATGGCGGGCAGCAGCGAAACCAAAATGCTGGTCCTGCTGATGATTACCGTCGCCGGGCTGGGTGCCTTTATGAGCTCGACTGGCGTGGTGGCAATTTTTATCCCAGTGGTACTGAGCGTCTCTCTGCGCATGCAGGTCTCGCCGTCGCGGTTAATGATGCCGCTCAGTTTCGCCGGGCTGATTAGCGGCATGATGACGCTGGTGGCGACGCCGCCAAACCTGGTGGTGAACAGCGAACTGCTGCGTGAAGGGCTGGAGGGATTTGGCTTTTTCAGCGTCACGCCGCTTGGGCTGGTTATCCTGCTGCTCGGCATCATCTATATGCTGTTGATGCGCTTTACGCTGAACGCGGAGGGGAGCGATGCCCAGCGCGAGAGCTGGAAACGGCGCTCGTTTCGCGATCTGATCCGCGAGTATCACCTGGCGGGCCGCGCACGGCGGTTAGCGATCCGCCCCGGCTCGCCGATGATTGGTCAGCGCCTCGACGATCTGCAACTGCGTGAACGCTATGGTGCCAATGTTATCGGCGTTGAGCGCTGGCGGCGTTTTCGCCGGGTGATTGTTAACGTCAATGGCGTTTCGGAGTTTCGCGCCCGTGACGTGCTGCTGATTGATATGTCCTCCGCGGATGTCGACCTGCGCCAGTTCTGCGTCGAGCAGCAGCTGGAGCCGATGATCCTGCGCGGGGAGTACTTCTCCGACCAGGCGCTGGATGTCGGCATGGCGGAAGTCTCCTTGATTCCTGACTCTGAACTGCTGGGCAAAACGGTGCGCGAAATCGGTTTTCGTACCCGCTACGGGCTGAACGTGGTGGGCCTGAAGCGCAATGGCGTGGCGCTGGAAGGGGCGGTCACTGATGAGCCGCTGCAACTCGGCGACATTTTCCTTGTGGTCGGCAACTGGAAGCTCATCAGCCAGCTTGCCGGACACGCCCGCGACTTTGTGGTGCTCAACCTGCCCGTTGAAGAGAGCGCGGCTTCGCCGGCACATAGCCAGGCGCCGCATGCCATTTTCTGCCTGGTCTTGATGGTCGCGCTGATGCTGACCGACGATATTCCCAATCCGATTGCCGCCATTATCGCCTGCATGCTGATGGGGAAATTCCGCTGCATTGACGCCGAGAGCGCCTATAAAGCGATCCACTGGCCGAGCATCATTCTGATTGTCGGCATGATGCCTTTTGCGCTGGCGCTGCAAAAAACCGGCGGTGTTGATCTGGTAGTGAAAGGGCTGATGGAGCTGGGCGGCGGCTACGGCCCGCACCTGATGCTGATTTGCCTGTTTGTGATGTGCGCGGCGATAGGGCTGTTTATCTCCAATACCGCCACGGCCGTATTGATGGCACCCATTGCGCTGGCGGCGGCGAAATCGATGAGCGTCTCGCCTTATCCCTTCGCCATGATGGTGGCGATGGCCGCCTCTGCCGCCTTTATGACGCCGGTCTCATCGCCAGTGAACACGCTGGTATTAGGGCCGGGCAACTACCGGTTCAGCGACTTTATCAAACTCGGTGTGCCCTTTACGCTGCTGGTGATGATGGTGTGCGTGGTGATGATCCCGATGCTGTTTCCCTTTTAACCGGGCCTGTTCGCCCTTGTTATAAGGGCGAATCCTGGCTGATCTCATCCAGCGACAGCTGGAAGCTCGGCACAAACACCTGCATAAAGTAGTCCATCTCCGGGCTGCGCCGGGCCTCGAGGGTTTTCTCCAGCCGCGATTTGGCCAGCAGAAACTCATTGTTGCCGGCGGAAAGCTCTTCGAGGCACTTCAGGTAGGCGCAGAGCGCATCGGCCTGTTTAACAATTAATCGCTCCTCTTCGCTGTAGTGATGCTCATCAATCAGCGGGGCGAAAATATCCTGCAGCTCTTCCGGCACCATTTCCACCAGCTTCTGCTGGGCGATCTTCTCAATCGCTTTGTACTCCTGGGCAATCTGCGAGTTGAAGTACTTCACCGGTGTCGGGAGATCGCCGGTGATCACTTCAGAGGCATCGTGATAAATCGCCAGTAGCGCAATGCGCTCTGCGTTGAGCGCGCCGCCGAATTTGCGATTTTTGATCGCCGCCAGCGCGTGCGCGACCATTGCCACTTGCAGGCTATGCTCGGAGACATTCTCGGTGCGCACATTGCGCATCAGCGGCCAGCGGTTGATCAGTTTCAGGCGGGAGAGGTGGGCGAAGAAGTGACTCTGACTCATAGTTAACCTTGTCTTGAATACGACCTGGGCCATTGTGCGCAGAGACGAGGGGAAGATGCAAATCCTCCCCTGGAGCAATTACTGATGGTAACCGGAGAGGAAACGCCCGAAGCGGGTGATCGCCATCTCCAGATCGTCTTCGCGCGGCAGCGTGACGATGCGGACGTGATCCGGCCACGGCCAGTTGAAAGCGGAGCCCTGCACCAGTAGCACCTTCTCCTGCAGCAGGAAGTCGAGCACCATCTTCTGGTCATCCAGAATATTGAAACGTTTCGCGTCAATTTTCGGGAACATATAGAGCGCGCCGCTCGGTTTTACGCAGGAGACGCCGGGGATCTCATTAATCAGCTCCCACGCGCGGTTGCGCTGCTCATAGAGACGCCCGCCGGGCACGATAAATTCGCTGATGCTCTGATAACCGCCGAGTGCGGTCTGGATAGCATGCTGCGCCGGCACGTTGGCACACAGACGCATCGAGGCAAGCATCTCCAGCCCTTCGATATACCCTTTGGCGTGCTTTTTCGGCCCACTCAACACCATCCAGCCCTGGCGGAAACCGGCTACGCGGTAGGTTTTCGACAGACCGTTAAAGGTGATGGTAAAGAGATCCGGTGCCAGCGCGGCAATTGAGTGGTGCTGCGCTTCGTCGTAGAGGATCTTGTCGTAGATCTCATCGGCGAAAATAATCAGGTTGTGCTGGCGTGCCAGCTCGACAATCTCCAGCAGCAGCTCTTTTGAGTAGACCGCGCCGGTCGGGTTATTCGGGTTGATGATCACAATGCCGCGCGTACGCGGGGTGATTTTGGCGCGGATGTCGTCCAGATCCGGGAACCAGCCAGCGGATTCATCGCAAAGGTAGTGCACCGCTTTGCCGCCGGAGAGCGACACCGCCGCGGTCCACAGCGGGTAGTCCGGCGCCGGGACCAGCATCTCATCGCCGCTGTTCAGCAGCGCCTGCATTGACTGCACGATCAGCTCAGAGACGCCGTTGCCGATATAGATATCTTCGACGGTGACTTCGCGCATGCCGCGCGCCTGATAGTGCTGCATGATCGCTTTACGGGCGGAGTAGAGCCCTTTTGAATCACAGTAGCCCTGGGCTCCAGGGAGGTTGCGGATCACATCGACCAGAATCTCATCCGGGGCTTCGAAGCCGAACGGGGCAGGGTTGCCGATGTTGAGTTTGAGAACTTTGTTGCCTTCTTCTTCCAGACGCTTTGCTTCTTTAAGAACCGGGCCACGGATGTCATAACAGACGTTATCTAACTTGCTGGATTTTTCGATGGAGGACATGAACCTTTGCCTTTTTACTGGAATCGTCACTCCCTGCCGTGGAAGTGAACACGGAACAATGTACTCCCACGCCCGCTTATTTTGAAGGGTTAACAGAAGAAGATTTTGCCCAGCACATCAGGCACCTTTAACCATCTTTTAACTATCAATGACGCGTTTTTTCTCTTTTTAGTGCTGACTATATGCAAATCAGCAGTAATTGGTGTTGTTTAATGCTTCGTTGTTGATGCTTTCCACCACGGAATCGCCTTCCGGTAGCGGGGATTTATTTTTTGGCGATGCGGGCGGGGCGGAAGAGAGGAACGGGGTGCGGATAAATAAAAGAGATAAAGTAACATTAGCGACGCGCGGGGTTGCTGTGAAAATAATGTTAATTTCTATTAAAGAGATCCTTTTCCAGAACCGTTCGCTATTTAATATTGAGAATAGTAACTATGACCATCACTAATATTTATATGTCTCATTTTTTCGTACTGACATTTTCAAAATTTAAGATAATTCGTATTAACGCTTATAAATAAAAAGGTTTTGGGGTAAACTCAGACAGCCTGAAAGGGCGCTTGTGGGCAAAGCCCTGAGTTCGGTAAGGTTGAATTCTTAATTTTACTTAATCGCTATTACTCTTTTTTACTTCAGAACCTCTGTTGGGTTCACCTTTATCTGCGACGCGCGATGTTAAATCGGTATTCGCCGCGAAAGACGCGTTTTAAATGCATCAACACTATTTGGCTGGTTTATATATCCCTGAGCGGGATGTTTGCCAAATAAAGACGTTGAGTTCTGCTTGCATCAGATGGCGAACTAAAACATCACATACTTGTCCGGTTTCATCGGCAATGGCAGTGCAGGATGCGCTTTTTAAATGGACTTACTTAATCTTATGAACACAGCATAAACCCGGGGCACGCAGCGCGCGCAACCCGTAAGTGAAAAATGATGATAAATGCAAATCGTCCGATACTGAATCTCGACCTCGATCTGCTGAGAACGTTTGTTGCGGTCGCGGATTTAAACACCTTTGCAGCGGCTGCGGCGGCGGTTTGCCGTACGCAATCCGCGGTAAGCCAGCAAATGCAGCGCCTTGAACAGCTTGTGGGAAAAGAGCTGTTCGCCCGCCATGGTCGCAATAAATTATTGACCGAGCATGGCATTCAGCTCCTGGGCTATGCGAGAAAGATCCTCCGTTTCAATGACGAAGCCTGTACCTCGTTGATGTTCAGCAACTTGCAGGGCGTCTTAACCATCGGGGCGTCAGATGAGTCTGCCGATACGATTTTGCCGTTCCTGCTTAATCGTATTAGCTCGGTCTATCCAAAACTCGCGTTAGATGTGCGGGTGAAACGCAATCCCATGAGTGGCGATCAGCTTCAGGAAGATGAAGTGGATCTGGTGGTGACTACCCATCGCGTCCAGCCGTTTGACTATCTGACGCTGCGCACCTCACCAACGCTCTGGTACTGCGCGGCAGAGTATGTGCTGCAAAAAGGGGAGGCAGTGCCGCTGGTTCTGCTGGATGAGCCGAGCCCATTCCGCGACATGGTGCTCACCGCGCTCAATGAAGCCGATATTCCTTGGCGCATGGCTTACGTAGCCTCAACGCTCTCTGCGGTAAAAGCCGCTGTTAAAGCGGGGCTTGGCGTAACGGCCCGGCCGGTAGAGATGATGAGCCCCGATCTGCGCGTGTTGAGTAACGCTGAAGGCTTCCCGACGTTACCGGAAACGGAATACCTGCTCTCGCGAAATCCGCACAGCGGCAATGAGCTGGCGCAGGTAATTTTCGATGCCATGGAGCACTATCGCGACCCCTGGCACTACAAAGGATCTACTCCGGAAGGGGGAGATGAACAGCTACTGGTTGATGGGGATTTCTAGTTAACATTTGACCGCAAACTGGTAATAATTTGTAAGTGTAAAAATGACCCGCTGAAGAGAGAAATGACGACAGCGGGTCATTTTTTGCATAAATAATAAGCAAATGAATTATTCATGCCCTAAATCATTATTTCTTTCAATCTGTTAATCCACCTCACAGCACAATCTCCCTTTATCATCTATAGTCTTTCATGCCCTCTGCTCATGTTAAAAATCAAGCAAGATTGTTGCCGATTTAACGTATGAATTAACAAAAGCGTGTCTCAGATCAAAAAAATACCTCCGGAGAGGGGGAGGAATCCTGGGTAAATCCTGTCAAAATAGGAGGGTAATTTTTGTAATCCTCCACAACGGACTCGATTCAACACCGGATTTTGCCGCAGGAAAAGTTGTTGCTGGTCAATAAAACGGCACTAAATGTTAATGGATTGCTGCCGATGTAAACTAATGTGAGGAAACTTTTGTTAAAGTTGACAAAAGGTTATAGAAAGGAGTAAAAACCCACATCATTTAGCTGTTTTTCAGCTTTTTGCACAGTAAGTATGTGGTTTTTTATTCCTCCCCGTGAATCGATGTGGCGTCATCTGCCAGCAAGAGCAGAGGTTTTAACGCTACCTTTTGAGTTAAGCAATGCGTATGTCAACATCCACTGAAATCATCGCTCATCACTGGGCATTCGCTGTCTTTCTTATTGTCGCCATCGGCCTCTGTTGCCTCATGCTGGTCGGCGGTCGGTTTTTGGGCGGACGCGCGCGCGCAAGGCACAAAAACGTACCTTTCGAATCAGGTATCGACTCCGTCGGTTCCGCTCGCTTACGTCTCTCCGCCAAGTTCTATCTGGTCGCCATGTTCTTCGTCATCTTCGATGTCGAAGCGCTCTATCTCTACGCATGGTCTACATCCATTCGTGAGAGTGGCTGGGTAGGGTTTGCCGAAGCCGCAATTTTTATCTTAGTGCTGCTGGCTGGTCTGGTTTATCTGGTGCGTATTGGCGCGCTCGATTGGACGCCGGTGCGTTCGCGCCGCGCGCAGGTCAACCCTGAGACCAACAGCTACACTGACAGTCAACGCTAACCGCGAGGCAATAAGATGGATTATACGCTCACCCGCATAGATCCTAACGGTGAGAACGACCGTTACCCCCTGCAAAAACAGGAGATCGTAACTGACCCCCTGGAACAAGAGATCAACCGTAGCGTCTACATGGGCAAACTCGAAAATGTCCTGCACGATATGGTGAACTGGGGTCGTAAGAACTCAATTTGGCCGTACAACTTCGGCCTTTCCTGCTGCTATGTCGAGATGGTGACCTCGTTTACCGCCGTGCACGACGTGGCGCGTTTTGGCGCAGAAGTGCTGCGTGCCTCGCCGCGTCAGGCTGACCTGATGGTCGTTGCCGGTACGCCGTTCACCAAGATGGCGCCGGTAATCCAACGCCTCTATGACCAGATGCTGGAGCCGAAATGGGTTATCTCCATGGGGGCCTGCGCAAACTCTGGCGGTATGTACGATATCTACTCCGTCGTGCAGGGCGTCGACAAATTTATCCCGGTGGATGTTTACATCCCTGGCTGCCCGCCGCGCCCTGAAGCCTATATGCAGGCGCTGATGCTGCTGCAGGAGTCGATTGGCAAGGAGCGCCGTCCGCTCTCCTGGGTGGTTGGCGATCAGGGCGTTTACCGCGCCAACATGCAGTCGGAGCGTGAACGTAAACGCGGTGAACGTATTGCCGTCACCAACCTGCGTTCGCCGGACGAGATTTAATTTGCGCCTGTGGGCAAGGGTAAAAAGCGTCGCATTTCAATAATCCAATAACGCGACGCGCTGCCCCACAGTCACCACGGACCCTTTGCAATGGTGAAAAATATGACCGATTTAACTGCGCAAGAAGCCCCATGGCAGACCCGGGATCATCTGGATGATCCGGTCATTGGCGAATTGCGCAACCGTTTTGGGCCGGATGCCTTTTCCGTTCAGGCGACCCGCACCGGGGTACCCGTTGTTTGGGTGAAGCGTGAGCAGTTACTGGAAGTGGTCGATTTCTTAAAGAAATTACCGAAGCCTTACGTCATGCTGTTCGATCTTCACGGCATGGACGAGCGTCTACGCACACACCGCGCCGGTCTGCCCGCCGCGGATTTTTCCGTTTTCTACCACTTCCTGTCGATCGATCGTAACAGCGACATCATGCTGAAAGTGGCCCTCGCAGAAAACGATTTGCATGTGCCGACCATCACTAAACTCTTCCCGAACGCCAACTGGTATGAGCGTGAAACCTGGGAGATGTTTGGTATCACCTTTGATGGCCACCCGCATCTGACGCGCATCATGATGCCGCAGACCTGGACCGGCCACCCGCTGCGTAAAGACTACCCGGCGCGCGCCACCGAATTCGATCCGTTTGAGCTGACCAAAGCCAAGCAGGATCTGGAGATGGAAGCGCTGACCTTTAAGCCAGAAGATTGGGGCATGAAGCGCGGCACCGATAATGAGGACTTCATGTTCCTCAACCTCGGTCCGAACCACCCCTCTGCGCACGGTGCGTTCCGCATCATTCTGCAGCTTGATGGCGAAGAGATCGTCGACTGCGTGCCGGATATCGGTTATCACCACCGCGGCGCGGAGAAGATGGGCGAACGCCAGTCATGGCACAGCTACATTCCTTACACCGACCGTGTTGAGTACCTCGGCGGCTGCGTCAACGAGATGCCGTACGTACTGGCGGTTGAGAAACTGGCGGGCATTACCGTGCCGGAACGCGTGGAAGTGATCCGCGTCATGCTCTCTGAGCTGTTCCGCATCAACAGCCACCTGCTCTATATCTCCACCTTTATTCAGGACGTCGGCGCGATGACGCCGGTCTTCTTCGCCTTTACCGATCGTCAAAAAATCTACGATCTGGTGGAAGCGATCACCGGTTTCCGTATGCACCCGGCTTGGTTCCGCATCGGCGGCGTCGCGCACGATCTGCCGCGTGGCTGGGATCGTCTGCTGCGCGAGTTCCTCGACTGGATGCCGAAACGTCTGGCGTCCTATGAGAAAGCTGCGCTGCGCAACTCCATTCTGAAAGGCCGTGCTCAGGGCGTTGCCGCTTACGGCGCGAAAGAGGCGCTGGAGTGGGGCACCACCGGTGCAGGCCTGCGTGCCACCGGCATCAACTTTGACGTGCGTAAAGCGCGCCCGTACTCCGGCTATCAGAACTTCGACTTCGAAATCCCGGTCGGCGGTGGCGTCAGCGACTGCTACACCCGCGTGATGTTGAAAGTGGAAGAGCTGCGCCAGAGCCTGCGCATTCTTGAGCAGTGCCTCAACAATATGCCGGAAGGGCCGTTTAAAGCGGATCACCCGCTGACCACGCCGCCGCCGAAAGAGCGCACGCTGCAACATATCGAAACCCTGATTACTCACTTCCTGCAGGTATCGTGGGGCCCGGTGATGCCGGCCAACGAATCCTTCCAGATGATTGAAGCAACCAAGGGTATCAACAGTTACTACCTGACCAGTGACGGCAGCACCATGAGCTACCGTACCCGTATCCGTACGCCGAGTTTCCCGCATCTGCAGCAAATTCCGGCGGCAATTCGCGGCAGCCTGGTCTCAGACTTGATTGTCTACCTGGGTAGTATCGATTTTGTTATGTCAGATGTGGACCGCTAATTATGCACGAGAATCAACAACCAGAAACCCGGGCTTTTGAGCTGAGTGCGGCAGAGCGTGAGGCAATTGAGCACGAGAAGCACCACTACGAAGACCCGCGTGCGGCGTCCATTGAAGCGCTGAAGATTGTTCAGAAACAGCGTGGCTGGGTGCCGGACGGCGCAATTTACGCCATCGCCGAGGTGCTGGGCATTCCGGCGAGCGATGTCGAAGGCGTAGCCACGTTCTACAGCCAGATCTTCCGTCAGCCGGTCGGCCGCCATGTGATCCGCTACTGCGACAGCGTGGTGTGTCACATCACGGGCTATCAGGGGATTCAGTCGGCGATTGAGAGCCACCTGAAGATCAAGCCGGGCCAGACCACCTTTGATGGCCGCTTTACGCTGCTGCCAACCTGCTGTCTCGGCAACTGCGACAAAGGGCCGACCATGATGATCGATGAGGACACCCACAGTTCTCTGACGCCGGAAACGATCCCTGACTTGCTGGAGCGGTATAAATAATGAAGACCATTATCCGTACTCCCGAAACCCATCCGCTGACCTGGCGTCTGCGCGATGACAAACAGCCGGTCTGGCTTGAAGAGTACCAGAGCAAGAACGGCTATGCCGGTGCGCGTAAAGCCCTCACCGGGCTGGCACCGGACGAGATCGTCAATCAGGTAAAAGACGCCGGCCTGAAAGGGCGCGGCGGCGCAGGCTTCTCCACGGGTCTTAAGTGGAGCCTGATGCCGAAAGACGAATCGATGAACATCCGTTATCTGCTGTGTAACGCCGATGAGATGGAGCCGGGCACCTACAAAGACCGTCTGCTGATGGAGCAACTGCCCCACCTGCTGGTGGAAGGCATGCTCATCTCCGCCTTTGCGCTGAAAGCCTATCGCGGCTACATCTTCCTGCGCGGGGAATACATCGAGGCGGCGGTGCATCTGCGCCGCGCCATCGCTGAAGCCACCGAAGCGGGCTTCCTCGGCAAAAATATTCTCGGCAGCGGGTTCGATTTCGAACTTATCGTCCATACCGGTGCGGGCCGCTACATCTGCGGCGAAGAGACGGCGCTGATCAACTCGCTGGAAGGGCGTCGCGCGAACCCGCGCTCGAAACCGCCTTTCCCGGCAAGCTCCGGCGTATGGGGTAAACCGACCTGCGTTAACAACGTCGAAACCCTGTGCAACGTCCCGGCCATTCTTGCCAACGGCGTGGAGTGGTATCAGAACCTGTCGACCAGCAAAGATGCCGGGACCAAACTGATGGGCTTCTCCGGGCGCGTGAAAAATCCGGGCGTCTGGGAGTTGCCGTTTGGCACTACCGCGCGTGAAATCCTTGAAGAGTACGCGGGCGGCATGCGCGACGGGCTGAAATTTAAAGCCTGGCAGCCGGGCGGCGCGGGAACCGACTTCCTGACCGAAGCGCACCTCGATCTGCCGATGGAGTTTGAAAGCATCGGTAAAGCGGGCAGCCGTTTAGGTACCGCGCTGGCGATGGCCGTTGACCATGAAATTGGCATGGTGCCGCTGGTGCGTAACCTGGAAGAGTTCTTCGCCCGCGAGTCCTGCGGCTGGTGTACGCCGTGCCGCGACGGGCTGCCGTGGAGCGTCAAAATCCTGCGTGCGCTGGAGCGTGGCGAAGGCCAGCCTGGCGATATCGAAACCCTGGAGCAACTCTGCCGCCAACTGGGGCCGGGTAAAACCTTCTGCGCACACGCGCCGGGTGCGGTTGAACCGTTACAGAGCGCCATTAAGTATTTCCGCGAAGAGTTTGAAGCGGGGATCAAGCAGCAATTCAGCAATACCCATGCGATTGGCGGTATCCAGCCAAACCTGCTGAAAGCGCGCTGGTAGTGGTTCCCCCTCATCGTGAGCAGGTGAGGGGACGCGGAACGAATTTTGATTAATTCTCAGCTCCGGCTGAGACAACTGGAAGCATGCTAATGGCTACTATTCACGTAGACGGCAAAGAATACGAGGTAAACGGCGCAGACAACCTGTTAGAGGCTTGTCTCTCGTTGGGCCTTGATATTCCTTATTTTTGCTGGCATCCGGCGCTGGGGAGCGTGGGTGCGTGCCGCCAGTGTGCGGTGAAGCAATATCAAAACGCGGAAGACACGCGTGGCCGCCTGGTTATGTCCTGTATGACACCGGCATCCGACGGCACCTTTATCTCTATTGACGATCACGAAGCGAAGGAGTTCCGTGAGAGCGTGGTGGAGTGGTTGATGACCAACCACCCGCACGACTGTCCGGTCTGTGAAGAGGGCGGCAACTGCCACCTGCAGGATATGACCGTTATGACCGGTCACAGCTTCCGTCGCTACCGTTTCACCAAACGTACGCACCGTAACCAGGATCTCGGCCCGTTCATTTCTCACGAGATGAACCGCTGTATCGCCTGCTACCGCTGTGTGCGTTACTACAAAGATTATGCCGACGGTACCGACCTGGGCGTCTATGGCGCACATGACAACGTCTACTTCGGCCGCCCGGAAGAGGGTACGCTGGAGAGCGAGTTCTCCGGCAACCTGGTTGAAATCTGCCCGACCGGCGTTTTCACCGATAAAACTCACTCCGAGCGCTATAACCGTAAATGGGATATGCAGTTCGCGCCGAGCATCTGCCAGCAGTGCTCGATCGGCTGTAACACCAGCCCGGGCGAGCGTTACGGCGAACTGCGTCGTATCGAGAACCGCTACAACGGCACGGTTAACCACTACTTCCTCTGCGACCGCGGTCGTTTCGGCTATGGCTACGTCAACCTGAAAGATCGTCCGCGCCAGCCGGTACAGCGTCGTGGCGACGATCTCATCACCCTCAACGCCGAACAGGCGATGCAGGGCGCGGCGGATATTCTGCGCCAGTCGAAGAAAGTGATCGGTATTGGTTCTCCGCGCGCAAGCGTAGAGAGCAACTTCGCGCTGCGCGAACTGGTGGGTGCGGATAACTTCTACACCGGTATCGCCAAAGGTGAGCAGGAGCGTCTGACGCTGGCACTGAAAGTGCTGCGCGAAGGCGGCATCCGTACTCCGGCGCTGCGTGAAATCGAATCTTACGATGCGGTGCTGATCCTCGGCGAAGACGTGACCCAGACCGGCGCGCGCGTCGCGCTGGCGGTACGTCAGGCGGTGAAAGGCAAAGCCCGCGAAATGGCGGCGGCGCAGAAAGTCGCCGACTGGCAGATCGCGGCGATCATGAACATCGGTCAGCGCGCGAAACATCCGCTGTTTGTCACCAACGTCGACAGCACCCGTCTGGACGATATCGCTGCGTGGACCTACCGCGCGCCGGTGGAAGATCAGGCGCGTTTAGGCTTTGCCATCGCCCATGCGCTGGATAACTCGGCACCGGCGGTTGAGGGCCTGAGCAGCGATCTGCAGGGCAAAGTGGATGTGATTGTCCAGGCGCTGGCCGGGGCGAAGAAACCGCTGATTATCTCCGGTACTAACGCTGGCAGCACCGACGTGATCCACGCGGCGGCGAACGTAGCGAAAGCGCTGAAAGGGCGCGGTGCCGATGTCGGTATCACCATGATTGCCCGCTCCGTTAACAGCATGGGCCTCGGCCTTATTGGCGGCGGCAGCCTCGATGATGCACTCTCCGAACTGGAGAGCGGCAGCGCCGACGCGGTCGTGGTGCTGGAAAACGATCTGCACCGTCACGCTTCTGCTGCGCGCGTTGACGCTGCGCTGGCGAAAGCGCCGCTGGTGCTGGTGGTCGATCACCAGCGCACGGCGATTATGGATAACGCTCATCTGGTGCTCTCTGCGGCAAGCTTCGCCGAAAGCGACGGCACGGTCATTAACAACGAAGGTCGCGCTCAGCGCTTCTTCCAGGTTTATGACCCGAGCTACTACGATAACAAAGCGCTGATGCTGGAAAGCTGGCGCTGGCTGCACTCGCTGCACAGCACCGTGCTGAACCGCGAAGTGGACTGGACGCAGCTCGATCATGTGATCGATGCCGCTGTCGCCGCGCTGCCGCAGCTGTCGGGCATCAAAAATGCCGCACCGGATGCCAGCTTCCGCATTCGCGGGCAGAAACTGGCGCGTGAGCCGCACCGCTACAGCGGTCGCACCGCGATGCGCGCCAATATCAGCGTCCACGAACCGCGTCAGCCGCAGGATAAAGACACCATGTTCGCTTTCTCAATGGAAGGGAACAACCAGCCTTCAGCTCCGCGCTCGCAAATTCCGTTTGCCTGGGCTCCGGGCTGGAACTCCCCGCAGGCCTGGAACAAATTCCAGGACGAAGTGGGCGGCCACCTGCGACATGGCGATCCGGGCGTACGCCTGATTGAAGCGACGGAAACCGGGCTGGATTACTTCACCGTCGTTCCGGGCGCCTTCAGCGCACAGGATGGCGAGTGGCGTATCGCGCCTTACTACCACCTGTTTGGCAGCGATGAGCTGTCGCAGCGTTCGCCGGTGTTCCAGAGCCGTATGCCGCAGCCTTACATCACGCTTAACCCGGCCGATGCCGCGAAGCTTGGCGTAAACGCAGGCGCGCACGTCTCCTTCACCTACGAAGGGCAGACCCTCAGCCTGCCGCTGCAGGTATCGGAAGGTCTGACGGCGGGGCAGGTCGGTTTGCCAATGGGCATGCCGGGTATTGCACCGGTGCTGGCCGGGGCACGTCTTGAAAATCTGCGGGAGGCGCAAGCATGAGCTGGTTAACACCGGATGTTATCGACATTCTGTTAAGCATTCTGAAAGCGGTGGTCATCCTGCTGGTGGTGGTCACCTGCGGCGCCTTCATGAGCTTTGGTGAACGTCGCCTGCTCGGCCTGTTCCAGAACCGTTATGGGCCGAACCGTGTGGGCTGGGGTGGTTCACTCCAGCTGGTCGCGGACATGATCAAAATGTTCTTTAAAGAGGACTGGATCCCGCGCTTCTCGGATCGCGTGATCTTCACCCTCGCGCCGGTGATCGCCTTCACCTCGCTGCTGTTAGCCTTCGCCATTGTGCCGGTCAGCCCCACCTGGGTGGTGGCCGACCTCAATATCGGGATCCTCTTCTTCCTGATGATGGCGGGTCTGGCAGTTTACGCGGTGCTGTTCGCTGGTTGGTCGAGTAACAACAAATACTCCCTGCTTGGCGCGATGCGTGCCTCTGCGCAAACCCTGAGCTACGAAGTGTTCCTCGGGCTCTCGCTGATGGGCGTGGTGGCACAGGCCGGTTCATTCAATATGACCGACATCGTCAACAACCAGGCGGGTTTGTGGAACGTTATTCCGCAGTTCTTCGGCTTCGTTACCTTCGCTATCGCTGGCGTCGCGGTGTGTCACCGTCACCCGTTTGACCAGCCGGAAGCGGAGCAGGAGCTGGCGGATGGTTACCATATTGAATACTCCGGCATGAAGTTCGGTCTCTTCTTCGTCGGCGAGTATATCGGTATCGTCACCATCTCTGCGCTGATGGTCACCCTCTTCTTTGGTGGCTGGCAGGGTCCGCTGTTACCGCCGTTTATCTGGTTCGCGCTGAAAACCGCGTTCTTTATGATGATGTTCATTTTGATTCGCGCCGCACTGCCGCGTCCTCGCTACGATCAGGTGATGTCTTTCGGCTGGAAAATCTGTCTGCCGCTGACTCTGCTTAACCTGTTGGGCACGGCGGCAGTCATTCTTTGGCAGGCGCCGTAATAAGGGGTGATGAGACCATGACGTTAAAAGAGTTATTCGTGGGCTTTGGCACCCAGGTTCGCAGTATCTGGATGATCGGCCTGCATGCGTTCGCCAAACGCGAAACGCGTATGTACCCGGAAGAGCCGGTTTACCTGGCCCCGCGCTACCGTGGCCGTATCGTGCTGACGCGCGATCCGGACGGTGCAGAGCGCTGCGTAGCCTGTAACCTGTGTGCGGTTGCCTGTCCTGTCGGCTGTATCTCGCTGCAGAAAGCGGAAACCGTTGATGGCCGCTGGTATCCGGAGTTTTTCCGTATCAACTTCTCGCGCTGCATCTTCTGCGGCATGTGCGAAGAGGCGTGCCCGACAACAGCGATTCAGCTGACGCCGGACTTCGAACTCGGTGAGTTCAAGCGCCAGGATCTGGTGTATGAAAAAGAGGATCTGCTGATCTCCGGTCCGGGCAAATACCCGGAATATAACTTCTACCGGATGGCAGGTATGGCAATCGACGGCAAAGATAAGGGCGAAGCGGAAAACGAAGCCAAGCCTATCGACGTCAAAGGCCTGTTACCGTAAGGAGAGGGGCAATGGAGTTCGCTTTTTATATCTGTGGCCTGATCGCCATCCTGACGACGGTACGCGTGATTACGCATACCAATCCGGTGCATGCGCTGCTGTACTTGATCATCTCCCTGCTGGCGATTGCCGGGGTCTTCTTCTCCCTTGGCGCATACTTCGCCGGGGCGCTGGAGATCATCGTCTACGCCGGGGCCATCATGGTGCTGTTCGTCTTCGTAGTGATGATGCTCAACATGGGCAATTCAGTGGTCGAGCAGGAGCGTAACTGGCTCACGCCGCAAATCTGGATTGGCCCTGCGGTGCTCTCTGCGGTGCTGCTGGGCGTCATGATCTACGCCATTATGGGCGTGAACGATCAGGGCATCGAGGGCACGGCGATTGGCGCGAAAGCAGTCGGTATCACGCTGTTTGGTCCTTACGTACTGGCGGTTGAGCTGGCCTCAATGCTGCTGCTGGCGGGTCTGGTTGTCGCGTTCCACCTTGGACGTGAAGAGAGACCTGGCGAATTGCTGAGCAATCGCACGGATGACCGCGCGAAAAGAAAAACGGAGGAGCACGCATGATCCCGTTACAACATGGATTGATCCTCGCGGCGATTTTGTTTGTGCTGGGTCTGACTGGTCTGGTTATCCGCCGTAATCTGCTGTTTATGCTGATTGGGCTTGAGATCATGATCAACGCCGCCGCGCTGGCCTTTGTGGTCGCCGGCAGCTACTGGGGCCAGACCGACGGTCAGGTAATGTATATTCTCGCCATTAGCCTTGCCGCTGCGGAAGCGAGCATTGGCCTGGCGCTGCTGCTGCAACTGCATCGTCGCCGCCAGAGTCTGAATATCGATTCAGTAAGTGAGATGCGTGGATGAACATGCTCGCCTTAACGATTATTTTTCCTCTTATTGGCTTTGTATTACTGGCTTTCTCCCGTGGCCGCTGGTCGGAGAATCTCTCTGCCGCCGTTGGCATGGGCTCGATTGGTCTCTCGGCGCTGGTCACTGCGCTGGTTGGCGTTGAGTTCTTCAACAACGGCCAGCAGGCGTTTGTTCAGCCGCTGTGGACGTGGATGGCGGTCGGTGATTTCAATATCGGTTTCAACCTTGTGCTGGACGGCCTGTCGCTGACCATGCTCTCGGTGGTGACCGGCGTTGGCTTCCTGATCCACATGTTCGCCTCCTGGTATATGCGGGGGGAAGAGGGCTACTCCCGCTTCTTCGCCTACACCAACCTCTTTATCGCCAGCATGGTGATTCTGGTGCTGGGCGATAACCTGCTGCTGATGTACCTCGGCTGGGAAGGCGTGGGTCTCTGCTCCTATCTGCTGATCGGTTTCTACTACACCGATCCGAAGAATGGCGCAGCAGCGATGAAAGCGTTTGTCGTCACCCGCGTTGGTGACGTCTTCCTCGCCTTCGCGCTGTTCATCCTCTACAACGAGCTGGGCACGCTGAACTTCCGCGAGATGGTCGAGCTGGCACCGCAGCACTTCGCTAACGGCAATCACATGCTGATGTGGGCGACGCTGATGCTGCTGGGCGGCGCGGTTGGTAAATCGGCGCAGCTGCCGTTGCAGACCTGGCTTGCCGACGCGATGGCTGGCCCGACGCCAGTCTCTGCGCTGATCCACGCCGCAACGATGGTTACCGCAGGTGTCTACCTGATTGCCCGTACCCACGGCCTCTTCCTGATGACGCCGGAAGTGCTGCATCTGGTCGGGATCGTTGGTGCGGTCACGCTGCTGATGGCCGGTTTCGCCGCGCTGGTGCAAACCGATATCAAACGCGTCCTCGCCTACTCGACGATGAGCCAGATTGGTTACATGTTCCTGGCGCTTGGCGTGCAGGCATGGGACGCGGCGATTTTCCATCTGATGACGCACGCCTTCTTCAAAGCGCTGCTGTTCCTCTCCTCCGGTTCGGTGATCCTCGCCTGCCACCACGAGCAGAACATCTTCAAGATGGGCGGCCTGCGTAAGTCCATTCCGCTGGTTTATGCCTGCTTCCTGGTCGGTGGCGCGGCGCTCTCTGCACTGCCGCTGATTACCGCGGGCTTCTTCAGTAAGGATGAGATCCTGGCCGGGGCGGTGGCGAACGGTCACGTTAACCTGATGATTGCGGGTCTGGTCGGGGCGTTTATGACCTCGCTCTACACCTTCCGTCTGATTTTCATTGTCTTCCATGGCAAAGAGCAGATTCATGCCCACGCAGGGAAGGGGATTACCCATCACCTGCCGCTGATTGTGCTGCTGATCCTCTCCACCTTCGTTGGCGCGATGATTGTGCCACCGCTGCGCGGCGTCCTGCCGGAAACGGCTGAGCTGGCGCACAGCAGCGTAGTGATGCTGGAAGTGGCTTCTGGCGCAGTGGCGGTAATCGGCATTCTGCTGGCCGCCTGGCTGTGGCTGGGTAAACGCACGCTGGTGACATCCATTGCCAACAGCGCGCTGGGCCGCTTCTTCGGCACCTGGTGGTTCAATGCCTGGGGCTTCGACTGGCTCTACGATCGCATCTTCGTTAAACCGTATCTGGGCGTTGCCTGGCTGCTGAAGAGCGATCCGCTGAACGCGCTGATGAACATTCCGGCGATCCTCTCCCGCTTTGCCGGGAAAGGGCTGCTGTTCAGCGAGAACGGTTATCTGCGCTGGTATGTGGCCTCCATGAGTATCGGTGCCGTTGTGGTGCTCGGTCTGCTGATGGTGTTGCGCTGAGTTCCCGGGCCGGGGAGCAGAGTTGGTCTCCGGCCTGCGAGCAGAATCTGAATTTTGTGAAAATTCGTTGAAAATCAGGTCCGAAAGGACAGGCAGTAACGGTGAAGTCAGATGACGAGCCAGAAAGCCTGAGCTGGACTTAAACAAGGAATATGAATCGCCATGTTATTACCCTGGCTAATATTGATTCCCTTTATCGGTGGTTTCCTGTGTTGGCAAACCGAGCGCTTCGGCGTGAAGGTGCCGCGCTGGATCGCCCTGATCACCATGGGACTGACGCTGGCGCTCTCCCTGCAACTCTGGTTGCAGGGTGGCTACTCTTTATCGCAGGCTGCCGATTTCCCGACGTGGCAGGAGAGCTTTAAACACGACTGGATCCCGCGCTTCGGCATCACTATCCATCTGGCGATGGACGGTCTGTCGCTGCTGATGGTCGTGCTGACCGGCTTCCTTGGCGTGCTGGCAGTTCTCTGCTCCTGGCGTGAAATCGAGAAATATCAGGGCTTCTTCCACCTGAACCTGATGTGGATCCTCGGCGGCGTTATCGGCGTGTTCCTTGCCATCGACATGTTCCTGTTCTTCTTCTTCTGGGAAATGATGCTGGTGCCGATGTACTTCCTGATCGCGCTGTGGGGCCATAAAGCCTCCGACGGGAAGACGCGTATCACCGCGGCGACGAAATTCTTCATCTATACCCAGGCAAGCGGCCTGGTGATGTTGATTGCCATCCTCGGCCTGGTGTTTGTGCACTACAACGCGACCGGCGTGTGGACCTTCAACTATGAAGAGCTGCTGAAAACGCCGATGTCCCACAACGTCGAATACCTGCTGATGCTCGGCTTCTTTATCGCCTTCGCGGTAAAAATGCCGGTGGTGCCGCTGCATGGCTGGCTGCCGGATGCGCACTCGCAGGCACCGACCGCCGGTTCCGTTGACCTTGCGGGGATCCTGCTGAAAACCGCCGCTTACGGCCTGCTGCGCTTCTCGCTGCCGCTCTTCCCGAACGCTTCGGCGGAGTTTGCACCGATTGCCATGTGGCTGGGTGTGATTGGCATCTTCTACGGCGCGTGGATGGCCTTCACGCAGACCGATATCAAACGTCTTATCGCTTACACCTCCGTTTCCCACATGGGCTTCGTACTGATTGCCATCTACACCGGCAGCCAGCTGGCCTACCAGGGTGCGGTGATTCAGATGATTGCCCACGGTCTTTCGGCGGCGGGTCTGTTTATCCTCTGTGGTCAGCTTTACGAACGTCTGCATACCCGCGATATGCGCATGATGGGCGGTCTGTGGAGCAAGATTAAGTGGCTGCCGGCGCTGTCGATGTTCTTCGCCGTGGCGACGCTGGGGATGCCGGGTACCGGTAACTTCGTCGGTGAGTTCATGATCCTGTTCGGTAGCTATCAGGTTGTGCCGATGATCACCGTGATCTCCACCTTCGGTCTGGTCTTCGCCTCGGTTTACTCGCTGGCGATGCTGCATCGCGCTTACTTCGGTAAAGCGAAAAGCGAAATTGCTAACCAGACGCTGCCGGGTCTGTCACTGCGCGAGCTGTTTATGATCCTTATCCTGGTCGTGCTTCTGGTACTGCTCGGCTTCTATCCGCAGCCGATTCTGGATACCTCGCACGCTGCGATGGGCAATATCCAGCAGTGGTTTGTTAACTCCATTACTACAAGGCCGTAATTCGCCATGACAATAACTCCACAACACCTGATTGCGCTGCTGCCGCTGCTAATCGTCGGATTGACGGTGGTGGTTGTGATGCTCTCCATTGCGTGGCGACGCAACCATTTCTTCAATGCCACGCTCTCGGTCGTTGGTCTTAACGTTGCACTGCTCTCGCTGTGGTTCGTTGGTCACGCCGGGGCAATGGATGTGACGCCGTTGATGCGCGTCGACGGCTACGCCATGCTCTACACCGGGCTGGTGCTGCTGGCGAGCCTCGCCACCTGCACCTTTGCTTATCCGTGGCTTGAAGGCTATAGCGACAACAAGGAAGAGTTCTACCTGCTGGTGCTGATTGCCGCGCTGGGTGGCATTCTGCTGGCTAACGCCAATCATATGGCGTCGCTGTTCCTCGGGATTGAGCTGATCTCGCTGCCGCTGTTCGGGCTGGTGGGCTACGCCTTCCGCCAGAAACGCTCGCTGGAAGCCAGCATCAAATACACCATCCTGTCGGCGGCTGCCTCCTCATTCCTGCTGTTCGGGATTGCGCTGGTTTATGCCCAGAGTGGCGATCTGTCCTTTGTCGCGATTGGTAAAAACCTCGGTGAAGGCGTGCTGCACGAGCCGCTGCTGCTGGCGGGCCTCGGCCTGATGATTGTTGGCCTCGGCTTTAAACTGTCGCTGGTGCCGTTCCATCTCTGGACGCCGGACGTTTACCAGGGCGCGCCTGCGCCGGTCTCCACCTTCCTGGCGACCGCCAGCAAAATCGCCATCTTCGGCGTGCTGATGCGTCTGTTCCTCTATGCGCCGGTAGGTAACAGCGAAGCCGTACGCGTGGTGCTGGGCGTTATCGCTTTTGTCTCCATCATCTTCGGTAACCTGATGGCGCTGAGCCAGACCAATATCAAACGTCTGCTCGGTTACTCCTCTATCGCCCACCTCGGCTATCTGATGGTGGCGCTGATTGCCCTGCGCGGCGGCCAGATGTCGATGGAGAGCGTAGGCGTCTACCTGGCCGGCTATCTCTTTAGCAGCCTGGGTGCCTTTGGCGTGGTGAGCCTGATGTCCAGCCCGTATCGCGGTCCGGACGCCGAGTCGCTCTACTCCTATCGCGGCCTCTTCTGGCACCGTCCGATCCTCTCGGCGGTCATGACGGTGATGATGCTGTCGCTGGCGGGTATCCCGATGACGCTGGGCTTTATCGGTAAGTTCTACATTCTGGCTGTCGGTGTGCAGGCCAACCTGTGGTGGCTGACCGGTGCGGTGGTGGTCGGTTCTGCAATCGGTCTCTACTACTACCTGCGTGTGGCGGTGAGCCTCTATCTCAACGCGCCGCAGCAGCTGAACCGCGATGCGCCGTCTAACTGGGCTTACAGCGCGGGCGGTATCGTGGTGCTGATCTCCGCTCTGCTGGTGCTGGTACTCGGTATCTATCCGCAACCGCTGATCAGCATTGTTCAGCTGGCGCTGCCGATGATGTAATCACGCATTGCGCGTAACAAAAAACCGCCGGGTTTGCAGCCTGGCGGTTTTTTTTGCGCATAAAAAACCCCAGCGGGGGAGGCTGGGGTTTTAACGGGGTAACGCAAACTGGTGAGGGATACGCTACGCCGTTTCTTACTTTCCGGCCCGTCAGGGGGGAAGAGCGTATGCAATACTCAACGCGTTGAAGCTTCCGATATATGCTGTTTTTTTTCAAGCGTAAACCGTTGGGTTCACGGTGCTTTAAGAAAAATGCCTGAAAACTGGTCGTTTTTCCTGACATTTTTTAATTATGTTTCAGTCGGTTAGCCGAAGTGTAAAATCGAGTGCGTTGGGGTCGCCGCATCTCACTTTTGGGCAGGGCAAAAGGATTTCCCCCGCTGTAACACGTGGTGGTGACAGGGTTCAGGCCTGGAAGGGGTGTAGCAATACTCAACATCTGCTCGCCCTGATTCGGGGGAATTTGAGGGCCGGTCCGGGCGACTCCTTCCTCTGTTGAGGAAAACGGATGATGTACAACCGTGAATTCGCGAAACGCGTAATCACGATCATCATTGCTGTGTTACAGCTGATCTTGTCGTTCTTGTAATGACCTGAAACGTACTTAAGGCGCTACCGTTTAACCGACGGTAGCGCCTTTAACCGTTGTGCCAGCGTTACTTCGCCAGCAGCGGGGTCGGGGTCATCTGGCGGTGGCTGATCAGCGGGCCGCGAACATTGTTCGCTGCGCGATCGAGCACTTCCTGAATCACCGCCGAAAGCTCGTTAATTTCGAACTTCGCGACGTAGCCATCGGCCTGCACTTTACGGACGTGATCTTCGTTAGCGCTGCCCGAGAGGGAAGAGTGGATCACCACCGGAATATTCTTCAGGCGCGGATCGGTTTTGATCAGGCGAGTCAGGGTGAAGCCGTCCATCTCCGGCATCTCCAGATCGGTCAGCACCATTGAGATCTTATCGCTTACCGGCACACCCTCTTTTTCTGCCTGCTGAGCAATAAGCTGGATTTTCTCCCACGCATCTTTGCCGGTAATGTGCATCATGCTCGGGATCTCCATAGCATTCAGGCCTTTTTCCAGCATGGCGCGCGCCACTTTGGAGTCTTCAGCCACAATCGCGATGGAACCCGGTTTCAGGTTGAATTTCTTATCCGGTACATGATCGCCGTGAACGTCATGATCCGCCGGAACGATGTCATAGAGGATCTGTTCAACGTCCAGCACCATCGCCAGGTTGTTGGTGTCCTTATCATCATCGAGGCAGGCAATACTGGTGATATAGCGGCCATTGATCGCTTTCTCCGCCGTGTGCACCTGTTTCCAGTCCAGGCGCGTGATGTTCTCAACGGACTCGACGGCAAAAGCCTGTACGCTACGGGCATACTCAGTGATCAGCAGAATGTTAAGCCCGGTCTCCGGTTTACAACCGGCGACCGCGGAGAGATCAATTACCGGGATCACCTGATCGCGGATATTGACCATCCCCATCAACGGCGGCTTCATTCCCGCAGGGCGTGTAAATGTGGGCATCGGTACGATTTCGCGCAACTTAAACACATTGATGCCAAACAGCTCAGATTTCGTCGCATCTAATGATGTGCCAAGGCGAAACAGCAACAGCTCAAACCGGTTCGACAGAGTAAGATTCGCCCTGTCATCGATGTCTTTCTGGAAATTATCCATCATGCCCTCAAAGAAGAAATGCCTGCGTATAACTTATTATCGGCATGACGGCGAAAAAATAGAGTGCCTAAATTAAAATCAAATGCGAACTACGTCAAAATCTGCTGCTAACGTCGTCTCCGGGAAGATTTCACGACACTCTTTTAGCAGCGCCTGGCTCCCTTGTGCGTCATAACGCGAACTGATATGGGTAATCACCAGCCGGGCAGCGCCCGCTTGTTGAGCCAGCTGCGCCGCCTGCCGCGCTGAGCTGTGGCCGCGGCTGTTGGCCTTCTCTTCCATCGCGTTCTCAAGCGTCGCTTCATGCACCACAACATCAACATCTTGCGCCAGTTCCCGCGCGGCAGGGCAGGGCGACGTATCGCCGAAGATTGCCACCCGTTTACCCGGCTCGGCCGGTGCCAGGTAATCTTTACCCTCGATAACGCGCCCGTCATCGAGCGTTACCGTGCCGCCCGCCTTCAATGTCTGGAACAGCGGCCCGGCGGGAACGCCCGCGGCGACAAGCGCAGCGGCATTCAGCGCGCCGGGTTTATCGTGCTCCTCTACGCGGTAGCCATAACACTCCACCGGATGCGCCAGCGGGAAGGCCGTCACTTTGCGCAGCCCATCATCCACCACCAGTCCCGGCTTCACCTCTTCGATGGTTAGCGGATAGTCCGTCCACGAACCGCTCAGGCGGAGTGCGGTCTCAACAAACTCTTTGATGCCATGCGGGCCATAGATTTGCAGCGGCTGGGTATTTCCCGCCATTGACCGGCTGCAGAGCAGACCCGGTAGACCAAAAATATGGTCACCATGCAGGTGGGTGATGAAAATTTTGTCCAGCTTGCCCGGATTAAACGCGGTGTGCAGCAGCTGATGCTGCGTGCCTTCACCACAGTCGAAAAGCCACAGCCCGGCGCTGGTCGGATGCTGAAGATTGAGCAGGATGGCGGTAACGTTTCGCGCCCGCGTCGGGACACCTGCTGAAGTACCTAAGAAGATCAGTTCCACATGCTTTGCCTGAAATGAAAAGAATCTAGTATAACCAGATGAGTCTATTTGAGGAGATAACGATGATCCGCTGGCAAGACCTGCACCATTCCGAACTGACCGTGCCTGTGCTCTATGCGCTGTTAAAATTGCGCTGCGAAGTGTTTGTGGTCGAACAGATCTGCCCCTACCTCGATATTGATGGTGATGATCTTGTAGGAGAGAACCGCCACCTCCTCGGCTGGCAGGGCGATGAGCTGGTGGCGTATGCGAGGATTCTGAAAAGTAACGATGATTTCTCGCCCGTTGCCATCGGCAGGGTGATTGTCAGCGCCAGCGTCCGTGGGGAAAAACTGGGTCATCAACTGATGTCACGCGCGGTGGCCTCCTGCCAGCAACACTGGCCGCAGCACGCGCTCTACCTGAGCGCGCAGGCGCATCTGCAACCCTTTTATCAGCAGTTTGGATTCCAGCCGGTCACCGACATCTATGACGAAGATGGCATTCCCCATATCGGCATGGCGCGCGAGGTCGGCCAGGCGTAAACGCCAGCTATTGTCTATAGTTAGCGTACAGGTGCATAACATGGAGAAAAGAGATGACTAATCAATTCGATTCACACATTGACGACGACCTGACCCTGCTGAGCGAAACGCTGGAAGAAGTTCTCCGCTCATCGGGCGATCCCGCTGACCAGAAGTACATTGAGCTGAAAGCACGTGCCGAACAGGCGCTGCATGATGTGAAAAACCGCGTCAGCAGCGCGTCTGATACCTACTACTATCGTGCGAAAAAAGCGGTTTACCGCGCCGATGACTATGTGCACGAAAAACCGTGGCAGGGCGTTGGTGCCGGTGCTGCTGTAGGTCTGGTGCTCGGTCTGCTGTTAGCCCGTCGCTAAACCTTTATCTCCCCTCCCTGGAAGGGGGTACTGCTATTCATCGTAGTACCCCGTATACTGTGTGGTTTTTAAAACCGTGCCGTTTTTCCGGGAGGGGTTCGCATGTTTTCTCTGTCCTCTGCGCTTGGCGATCTACACCAGCGTCTTGCCGACACGTTTCCTGACACGCCTGGTTTTACCCTCTTTGACGTTCCCTTCCCGCTAAACAATGCATTCGATCCGCTGGCATGGCTTACGGCGCAACATGTTTTCCCGCAATTTTACTGGCAGCAGCGCAGCGGCGATGACGAAGCGGCCGCGCTTGGCGCGTTACGCGCGTTCACTTCACTTGCTGAGGCGCAACAGCAGCTGCACGCCTGGCCCGACGATGTGCGCATCTGGGGGCTAAATGCCTTTGAGCCAAGCGAGGGGGCGCTCTTTTTACCCCGCCTCGAATGGCGGCGCGAAGGGGGCAAAGCGATACTGCGCCTCTACCTCTACAGCGAAACCTCGCTGCGTGATGATGCCCGCTGCGCGACCGATTTCCTGACCGCGCTTTCCCCTGCGGCCCCGCTGGCAATCACTCCGCCGCACTGTGTCGAACAGCAGCACTTCCCGACGCGCGAAGGGTGGGAAACACTGATAACCCAGGCGCTGGATACGCTCCAGCGCGGCGAACTGGATAAAGTCGTGCTCGCCCGCGCGACCGACTACCGCTTCGATGCGCCAATTAATGCTGGCGCGCTGATGGCCGCCAGCCGTCGCCTTAACCTTCACTGCTTCCACTTTCTCTATCGCTTTAGCACCCAGACCGCTTTTCTCGGATCGACCCCCGAGCGGTTGTGGCGTCGACGCGGCGTGGCGCTGCGCACCGAGGCGCTGGCCGGGACGGTGGCAAATCATGATGACGATGCGCAGGCGCAGCAGCGGGCGGCATGGTTGATGAGTGACGATAAAAACCAGCGTGAAAATATGCTGGTGGTGGAAGATATCTGCCAGCGGTTGCAGCAGCAGACCGGCGCGCTGGATGTGCTGCCGCCGCAGGTGGTGCGGCTGCGTAAAGTGCAGCATTTGCGCCGCTGTATCTGGAGCGACCTGCGGGCGGCGGACGATGCGCTCTGTTTAGACCTGCTCCAGCCAACAGCGGCGGTGGCGGGTTTACCGCGCCCTGAAGCCCGTCGTTTTATCGCCCGTCACGAGCCCTTTGCCCGCGAGTGGTACGCCGGGTCGGCCGGTTATCTGTCGCGTAAGCAGAGTGAGTTCTGCGTGGCGCTGCGTTCGGCGAAGGTGAGCGGCGAGACGGTGCGGCTCTATGCCGGGGCGGGCATTGTGCCCGGTTCAGACCCTGAGCAGGAGTGGCAGGAGATCGATAATAAAGCCGCCGGGCTGCGATCATTGTTGCTACAGACGCACCCATAGACGACCTATATCAAAAACTCATCATTTCAGAAAATTTATACTTAGTCCCAATATTGATACCGGACAAATTCATGTCGATAAGCTCATTCAACCGACGCTGGGCCGCGGTGATTCTGGAAGCCTTAACGCGCCACGGTGTACGACATATCTGCATCGCGCCAGGCTCCCGTTCGACGCCGCTGACGCTCGCTGCCGCCGAAAACCGCGCCTTTATTCATCACACCCATTTTGATGAGCGCGGGCTGGGGCATCTGGCGCTCGGGCTGGCGAAAGCGAGCCGTGAACCGGTGGCGGTGATCGTCACCTCCGGTACCGCCGTGGCGAACCTCTACCCGGCGCTGATTGAAGCCGGGTTAACCGGCGAAAAATTGATATTGCTGACGGCGGATCGCCCGCCGGAGCTGATTGATTGCGGTGCTAACCAGGCGATTCGCCAGCCGGGCATCTTTGCTTCCCATCCGACAGAGGCCATCGCCTTACCGCGCCCCTCCCAGGATATCCCGGCGCGCTGGCTGGTCTCGACGATTGATAACCTCTTAGCCCCATTGCAGGGCGGGGCGGTGCATATTAACTGCCCGTTCGCCGAACCGCTGTATGGCGAAATGGATGAGACCGGCCTTGGCTGGCAGCGGGCGTTAGGCGACTGGTGGCAGGATGATAAGCCCTGGTTACAGGTAACTGCACAGTGCGGCATTGATACCCAGCGGGACTGGTTCTCCTGGCGGCAGAAACGTGGCGTTGTGATTGCCGGGCGCATGAGCGCCACTGAGGGGCGCAAGCTGGCGGAGTGGGCGAAAACCCTCGGCTGGCCGTTGATTGGCGATGTGTTATCACAAACCGGGCAGCCGCTGCCCTGCGCCGACCTCTGGCTCGGTAATAGCCAGGCCGTCGAGGCGCTCAGCGAAGCGCAGATTGTGCTGCAATTTGGCAGCAGCCTGACCGGAAAACGTCTTTTACAGTGGCAGGCGACCTGCGCACCACAAGCGTACTGGCTGATTGATAACCTTCCCGGCAGGCTCGATCCGGCGCATCATCGCGGGCGTCGTTTAGTGGCTGATGTGGGCAGCTGGCTGGCGCGACATCCGGCTGAACCCCGTACGCCGTGGTGCGAAAAGCTCACCTCGCTTGCAGCGCTAGCCTGGGAGCGTGTGTGTCTACAGCGTGATGAGTTCGGCGAAGCGCAGCTGGCGCACCGTATTACCGACTATTTACCACCGCAGGGGCAGCTTTTTCTCGGCAACAGCCTAGTGGTGCGGCTGGTGGACGCGCTGGCGCAGCTGCCGACCGGGTATCCGGTTTACAGCAACCGCGGCGCGAGCGGCATTGATGGCCTGCTCTCCACGGCGGCCGGGGTGCAACGGGCCACCGCGCGCCCGACGCTGGCTATCGTTGGCGATCTCTCCGCGCTTTACGATCTCAACGCCCTCGCACTGTTGCGCCAGGCCTCTGCCCCCTTTGTGCTGCTGGTGGTCAATAACAATGGCGGGCAGATCTTCTCCCTGTTACCGACCCCACCCGCCGAGCGCGAGCGCTTCTACCTGATGCCGCAGAATGTCCATTTCGACCATGCCGCCGCGATGTTCGAGCTTCCTTACCACCGCCCGGAGAACTGGGCGCAACTGGAGCAGGCGCTGAGCGAGGCCTGGCAGAGGCCGGGCGCGACGGTGATTGAGGTGGTGGTCAACGAGACCGACGGCGCGCAGAACCTGCAAAAGCTTTTAGCGCAGGTCAGCCAGCTATGACTCTGCATGCGGAGATCCATGCTGGTCGGCCGCTGCCGTGGCTGGTGTTTCTGCACGGTTTTTCCGGTGATGGCCGCGAATGGCAGCCCGTCGGCGCAGCGCTTGCGGATTTCCCGCGTCTCTATCTCGATTTGCCGGGCCACGGCGCATCCGCCACAACCTCTGTTGACTCCTTTACCGGGATGGATGCGCTGCTGCGATCGACTATTAGTCGTTACAACATACTGAACTACTGGCTGGTGGGGTACTCCCTCGGCGGCCGCATTGCGATGTTTCACGCTTGCCAGCAGCCAACGGGGCTACAGGGCATCATTATCGAAGGCGGCCACCCAGGTCTTGCTGATGAACAGGCGCGTGCCGCAAGGCTGGAGGCTGATGAAGCGTGGTGTCAGCGCCTGCGTCACCAGCCGCTCAGCGAGGTGTTTGATGCCTGGTATCGCCAGCCGGTATTTGCCGCGTTGACAGAAAACGAACGTGCGGCACTGGTTGCGCTGCGTAGCCATAACGATGGCAACGCGCTGGCGCAGATGCTGGCGGCAACGTCGCTTGGCCGCCAACCCGATCTGCGTGCGGCGCTGCGGGACGCCACTTTTCCCGTTCACTATTTCTTTGGCGAACATGACCGTAAGTTTCGGGCGCTGGCGAGCGAGGTCGCGCGCCACTGTTACGCCATTCCTGCCGCCGGGCACAACGCGCACCGGGAGAATCCCGCGGCCGTTGCTGCTCTGCTGGCGCGAATTCTGCCTCTTGAGATTAAGGACCGACCATGATCTACCCTGATGAAAAAGAACTCTACGCCGCCGTTGAGTGGCACGACTGCTCCGAAGGCTTTAGCGATATCCGCTATCAAAAATCCGCTGACGGTATCGCCAAAATCACCATCAACCGCCCGGAAGTACGCAACGCGTTTCGTCCTGTCACGGTAAAAGAGATGATTCAGGCGCTGGCCGATGCACGCTACGACGACAATATTGGGGTGATCATCCTGACCGGTGAAGGTGATAAAGCCTTCTGCGCCGGTGGCGATCAGAAGGTGCGCGGCGACTACGGCGGCTACCAGGATGACTCCGGCGTGCACCACCTTAATGTCCTTGATTTCCAGCGCCAGATCCGCACCTGCCCGAAACCGGTGGTGGCGATGGTGGCGGGTTACTCCATCGGCGGCGGTCATGTGCTGCATATGATGTGCGATCTGACCATCGCCGCGGAAAATGCGATCTTCGGCCAGACTGGCCCGAAAGTCGGCTCCTTCGACGGCGGCTGGGGCGCCTCCTATATGGCGCGCATTGTCGGCCAGAAGAAAGCACGCGAAATCTGGTTCCTCTGCCGCCAGTATGATGCGCAGCAGGCGCTGGATATGGGGCTGGTTAACACTGTGGTGCCGTTAGCGGATCTGGAAAAAGAGACCGTGCGCTGGTGCCGTGAAATGTTGCAGAACAGCCCAATGGCGCTGCGCTGCCTGAAGGCGGCGCTGAACGCAGATTGCGATGGCCAGGCGGGGCTGCAGGAGCTGGCGGGCAACGCCACCATGCTCTTCTATATGACCGAAGAGGGGCAGGAGGGGCGCAACGCCTTCAACCAGAAGCGCCAGCCTGACTTCAGCAAATTTAAACGGAACCCATAATGCGCCAGGCGCAGATCTACCGCTGGCAGATCCCGCTGGATGCAGGCGTGGTGCTGCGCGAGCGTCGGCTGAAAACCCGTGACGGGCTTTTTATCCAGCTTAAGGAAAAGGGCGGCGAAGGGTGGGGCGAGATCGCTCCGCTGCCGGGGTTCAGCGTTGAGACGCTGGATGAGGTGCAGCCTGCGGTGATGGCGTGGGTGCAAGCCTGGCGTGACGGCGCGTCGCCCGCGCTGCCATCGCAACCGAGCGCGGCGTTTGGCCTGAGCTGTGCGCTGGCCGAGCTGGCGGGGCAGTTACCGCAGCCTGCCGACTACCGCGCAGCGATGCTCTGCACCGGCGATCCCGATGAGCTGTTTGCCGCACTCGCCGCGCTGCCCGGTGAGAAGCTGGCGAAGGTGAAAGTCGGGCTGTACGAAGCGGTGCGCGACGGCATGGTGGTCAATCTCTTGCTGGAGTCGATCCCCGATCTGCGCCTGCGTCTGGATGCCAACCGCGCCTGGACGCCGCTCAAAGCCCGCCAGTTCGCTAAATATGTCGCGCCAGCCAACCGCTCACGCATCGCTTTTCTGGAAGAGCCGTGCCAGAGCCGCGAAGCATCGCTGGCCTTTGCTGACGAGACCGGCATTGCGATTGCCTGGGATGAGAGCCTGCGCGAGGCGGATTTCACCTTTACGCCTCAGTCGGGCGTCAGCGCGGTAGTGATCAAGCCAACCCTGACTGGCAGCCTGCAAAACGTGGCGCAGCAGGTTGCGGCGGCACATGCGCTCGGCTTGACGGCAGTGATCAGCTCATCGCTGGAGTCGAGCCTTGGGCTAACGCAGCTGGCGCGGATTGCCGCCTGGCTGACGCCCGACACCGTGCCCGGTCTTGATACTTTACAGTTGATGTCCGCGCAGCTGATTCGCCGCTGGCCCGGCAGCGAACTGCCCTGCATCGCGGCGGCGGAACTGGACGCGTTACTATGAATTTTCCCGACTGGCCTTGGCGATACTGGCGTGCGCAGTGCGGCGACCAACCTGCGCTGCGCTCAGATCAGCATACCCTGAGCTGGCAGCAGCTCTGTGCCGAGGTGGATGCGCTGGCAAGCGGCTTTGCCCGCCAGGGCGTCGGCGCGGGGGATGGCGTGATGCTGCGCGCGCGCAACCAGCCGCAGACGGTGCTCGCCTGGCTGGCGCTATTGCAGTGCGGCGCACGGGTGTTACCCATCAACCCGCAGCTACCCGCCGCCTTGCTCGATACGCTGCTGCCCACCATGACGCTACGCTTTGCCCTCGATCTCACCCCTGCGCCGCTGGCGCACGACTTTATTCCGTTGCGCTGCGCACAAGCGCCGGGTGAGCACGCGGTTGCGTGGCAGCCGCAGCGGCTGGCGTCAATGACGCTCACCTCCGGCTCGAGCGGCTTGCCGAAAGCGGCGGTACACACCTTTGCCGCCCATCTGGCCAGCGCCCAGGGTGTACTGGCACTTATCCCGTTTACTGCTGAAGATGAGTGGCTGCTCTCGCTACCGCTGTTTCATGTCTCCGGGCAGGGGATCTTATGGCGCTGGCTCTTAGCGGGTGCGCGCCTGGCGGTGCATGACAAGCTGCCGCTGGATCAGGCGCTGCGTGGTTGTAGCCATGCTTCGCTGGTGCCGACGCAGCTTTGGCGCTTACTCAATGATAATGCCCCGCTGTCGCTGAAAGCGGTGCTGCTCGGTGGCGCGGCGATCCCCGTTGCGTTGACCGAACAGGCTCGCGCACGCGGTATCCGCTGCTGGTGCGGGTATGGTTTGACGGAGTTTGCCTCGACGGTATGCGCGAAAGAGGCCGACGGTGCGCCGGATGTCGGTTATGCCTTGCCGGGGCGTGAGGTGAAAATTGTCGGCGAAGAGGTGTGGCTGCGAGCAGAGAGCCTCGCCGCAGGCTACTGGCGCAACGGTGCGTTGTTGCCCCTGCTTAACGATGCAGGCTGGTTTGCCACCCGCGATCGCGGCACGCTGCATAAAGGGCGCCTCACCCTGCATGGCCGGCTGGATAACCTCTTTTTCAGCGGCGGCGAAGGCATTCAGCCTGAAGAGGTAGAGCGCGCCATCGCCCGTCATCCGCAGGTGCAGCAGGTGTTTGTGGTACCGGTTGATGATGCGGAGTTTGGTCAGCGCCCTGTCGCGGTGATTGAGTGCGAAAGCGAGATCACTGCTGCGGCTCTCAGTAACTGGGCAGCAGATAAGCTGGCGCGTTTTCAACAGCCGGTGCGCTGGCTGCCGTTGCCAGAGGAGCTGAAAAACGGCGGCATCAAAATCTCCCGCCGCGCCCTGCAGACGTGGGTCAACCAGCAGCAGTGCTAGTGCCATAACTCTTTTTGCGAGCTGCCTCGACAGCGCGAAAGCCTGCGGCTGACATGCGCTCAGAGTGTGCTAAGTTGCGCTAAGGATGCAAAAGCCGATCAGCAGCAGAAGGAGACGTTAATGAACATTGCACAATATCTTCGCGAAGAAGGGCAGGCTCAGGGGAGAGTCGAAGGCGTCCAGCAGGAGGCGATGCGTATCGCGAAAGTGATGCTGGAAAAGGGGATGGAGCCTGACGTTGTGGCCTCCCTGACCGCTATCCCGGTTGAGATGGTAGAGAAAGCCCGCCACTGACACGCTCCGGTGCAAGGCTTTTCGTCCTCAGGCCGAAGCGTATTGCCTCAGGCCGTACACGCTATTAGACGTTCTGCTGTCGGGAAAATAAGCGTACAATCAGACGCTTTGGGGCGCTGCCCCGTTTCGTGCGGAACGTGAAAATGAAAAAGTTAGCTCTGTTAGGATGTGCTGGCGTGTTGCTGGCCTCCGCCGGTGCACAGGCCATTAATCTCAATGGCCAGATTGGTAAAGATTACAGCAGCCTCGGTTTCGGTCTGGGAACCGAAACCAGTGGTATCGCAGTCAGCGGTAACTGGGCGCATAGCGAAGATGATGGTGACACCGCAAGCCTTGGGCTCGGTTACAACCTGCCGCTCGGGCCGTTCCTGGCAACCGTTGGTGGTAAAGGCATCTACCTGAACCCGGATGAGGGCAGCGAAGGTTACGCCATCGCTGTCGGCGGCGGTTTGCAGTGGGAGATCGCCCGCAGTTTCAACGTTTTCGGCGAGTATTACTACTCTCCGGACTCGCTCTCAAGCGGTGTTAAAGAGTACCAGGAAGCTAAAGCCGGTGCGCGTTATACCATTATGCGCCCGTTCACCGTCGAAGCCGGTTATCGCTACATTGAGATGGCAGGCAAAGATGGTCGCCGCGACAACGTCGTTGCGGATGGCCCGTATCTCGGTGCCAGCGCCAGCTTCTGATCCCCCGGCGCGGCAGCCGCCGCGCCCGTTTCCCCCTCTTTACTCTGCGCATGCGCTATAGTGTTTCAACCCCGATTGCAGGAGCGAACGATGTTAAATGTGGAGATGTTATCGACCGGCGATGAAGTGCTGCATGGCCAGATTGTCGATACCAATGCGGCCTGGCTGGCCGACGTATTTTTTAACCAGGGGTTGCCGTTAACGCGCCGCCATACCGTTGGCGACAACCTCGACGACTTGATTGCCATTTTGCGCGAGCGCAGCGAGCAGGCAGATGTGCTGATCGTCAACGGCGGTCTCGGCCCGACCAGTGATGATTTGAGCGCGCTGGCAGCGGCCACCGCCAAAGGCGAGACGCTGGTGCTGCACGAAGCGTGGCTGAAGCAGATGGAGCGTTTTTTTACCGATCGCGGCCGCGTCATGGCTCCCAGCAACCGCAAGCAGGCGGAGATCCCCGCCAGCGCCGAGCTGGTCGATAACCCGGTCGGTACCGCCTGCGGGTTTGCGTTGCAGTTCAATCGCTGCCTGATGTTCTTTACTCCAGGCGTCCCCTCAGAATTTAAAGTGATGGTCGAGCAGGAGATCCTGCCGCGTCTGCGTGAGCGTTTCACTCTGCCGCAGCCGCCGGTCTGCCTGCGTTTGACCACCTTTGGTCGCTCCGAAAGCGATCTGGCGGAGAAACTCCAGCATCTCGATCTGCCGCCCGGCGTGGTAATGGGATATCGCTCATCGATGCCGATTATCGAACTGAAACTGACCGGCCCGGCGGAGCAGCGCGCGGCGATGGAAGCGCTGTGGCCGGAAGTGAAAAAAGTGGCGGGGGAAAGCCTGATTTTTGAAGGCACCGAGGGGTTACCGGCCGCGATTGCCGCCGCACTGCGCGAGCGCCAGCTGAGCCTCACCCTGAGCGAGCAGTTCACCAGCGGGCTTATCGCATTACAACTCTCCCGCGCCGGTGCGCCGCTGCTGGCCAGCGAAGTGCTGCCGACGCAGGCAGAAGCGCTGGCACAAACCGCGCGCTGGACAACCGAATCACGCAACCGGCATCTTGCCGGGCTGGCATTGACCGTCACCGGGCTGGAAGAGGATCATCTCAACTTCGCGCTGGCGACGCCGGAAGGCACCCGCGCCCTGCGGGTGAGGTTTAACAGCAGCCGCCACAGCCTGGCGGTGCGCCAGGAGGTTTGCGCGATGATGGCGCTCAATATCCTGCGCCGCTGGTTGGCGGGCAAAGATATCGCCAGCGATCACGGCTGGATTGCGGTGGTCGAAACCCTCGCCGTGGAATAAGCCTGTAGGACAATCGCGGGCGTTAGCCTAATGCCCGCGCCAGCAGCGTAATGGGGTGTTCGCAGGGTTTGCCGGTGGACATCTCAATCTGCCATTTGCAGGTCTCACAATCCGTCACCACCAGATCTGCGCCGCTGGCGTCAATTTGTGCAAACAGCGGTGCGCCGATGGCCTGCGAGGTGGCATAGTTCTCCCGCTTAAAGCCGTAGGTGCCCGCGATGCCGCAGCAGGACGAGTCCAGCACCATTAACTCCAGCCCCGGAATGCGCCGCAGCAGATCCAGCGTGTAGTGCGTCCAGCCCATCTTCTCCATATGACACGGCGTGTGATAGACCACCTTCAGCGGCATCTCTCTGAGCCGCAGGCTGTGCCCCTCATCGAGCTGTCGCCAGATCCAGCGGGTGGCTAAATCAATATGTGTGCGCAGGTGGCTGTTATCGACCTCCAGCAGGTGTGGGTACTCGTCGCGCAGGGTGAACGCGCAGGTGGAGGAGGTGGCGAGCACCTGCAGGCCATCCATACCAATCGCCTGCTCTAATGCGCTGAGGTTGAACTGCGCCTGCTTTTTCGCTTTTGCAAAGTAGCCGTTGGCAATCAGCGGGACACCGCAGCACTTCTCACGCTGCAATAACTGCACGCCAATGCCCATCTGATTCAGCACGCGGATCAGGTCTTTCCCCAGTTGCGGATGGTTGTAATTGACGTAACAGCCGTGGAAAAACGCCACCTGCTCGCCGTAGGCGCGCTGCTGCGCCGCCACGCTGCGATACCAGCGGCGAAACGTGCCGCCGCTGGCATATTTGGGCAGCGTGCGGTGATGATCGATTTTTAACGCTTTATCCAGCAACTGGCGCACCGGCTTCAGGGATGTCGCGGCATTGACCAGCGGCGCGAGAGGCGTCGACAGGGTACCCATCAGATCCGTATGGCTGAGAATGGCATTACGCACCGACAGCGGTTTTGCCGCATGCTGCGCGCGGGCGCGCTGGATCAGATCGCCAATTTTTACCCCGGACGGGCAGGCGGTTTCGCAGCGCTTGCAGTTGGTGCAATATTTCAGCGCTTCATCATACAGCGCGGCATCTTTCAGCCGCAGCCGCTCGCCATCTGGGCCCGCCTGTTTTGGCCCAGGGTAGGCGGGGTTTACCCGGCTTACCGGGCAGGCGGTGGTGCAGGCGGTACATTTGATACAGCTTTCGAAAGAGTTATGCATTAGGGTTTTCCTCCCTGATCGAGGATCTGCTGCGCGGCATGCAGCGCCGTCACGGCGCAAACACCGCCGCCGCAGCCCTGGGCGATGGCGTCATAGCCGCCAAGTAGCGAGCCGATCGCATAGAGATTTTCAAGCGCTTGCCCGTCGCGCAGACCGCGCAGCTGTTCATCGGTGCGCACGCCAAACTGGTGCCACGGCTGCGGGGCAAAGAGATCGTCGCCATACCACTCCCGGCGCGAGGCGCTTTGCAGGACATCGAGATTGAATACCGCTTCGCGCACGCGATCGCGCCCGGCGATGAGCCCGTTACTGAAAAAGCTGCCGCTGGCCAGCACGATATGGCGGGCGCGCAGCGGCAGATCGTCATGCTTGCGCGTCCAGAGCTGCGTTACCTGGCCGTGGTTACTATCGGCGCGCAATACCTCATCGCCCAGCATCCAGCAGCCGCCGCTGCGCAGAAAACGCTGCTGCAGGGCGTGCTGTAAGCGCATGCCCAGCACCGAAGGGGGCAGCGTGGCGATCAGCCGCAGCGGGCAGGCCAGATCTTCGCTTAACTGCGTTAACACTTTGCTCTCTGTCAGGCCAAAACAGGCGGGGAGCCACAGCATCTCGTAACGCGTACTCAGCGGGCGCAGGGCGGCGCAAAGATCGGCGTAATGCTCTGGGCGATCGAGCTGACGCGCGATGGTTACGGCGCGAAACTCGCTGGGGTTATCGCGAAGCGTGTCGAGAAGCGGGAGCGCAATCTCTTCCGCCCCGGCAGCAACACCGCGCTGGCGCAGCGCTTCCACCGCCAGTTGGGGCTGAAAGTCGAGAAAACCGCTGATGCCAATAACACCGATGCGCAGCCCCTGCGGTGGTTTCAACGCAATCTCTTGCGGGCTGAGCCACGCCCGGCGATAAGTGCCCAGCGGCGTGACGCGCAGGTGCGGCGTATCGACATCGCCCTGCATCTGTAGCCCGCAGTCGGCGAGCAGGGTTTGGGTTTGCCGCGCATAGTGGCGCACGCGCTCGACGCCGAGCCGCGCATAGGGATGCTCGGGGTGATGGTGTTGCAGGTGCGCAATGGCCTCTGTCAGCGTGCCGGCCGGTTTACCCTCCGGCAGACGGGAGAGCAGATCGAGAGAGCCGGAGGAGAAGCTCAGCGCGCTCTGGCCGCGGCTGACAATCGCGCAGCGCTGGCCGCTCTCGCTCAGACGAATGCCGCACAGCAAGCCCGCCAGCCCGCCGCCGATAATCACCGTATCAAATCTCATCATCCTGCTCCTTCTCCAGCCCGCACAGCCCCTGGTAAACCCAGCGGGTAAACTCGCTCTCACGCAGCGCATCGCCCCAGGCGATGGGCTTGATGCCTTTCCAGCGTTCGTTCAGAAACGCCGCCAACTGCCTGCGCGCTTCGTTATCGCGTGTGACATGCAGCCGGTTAAGCTGCCCGGCGGCGCGGCAGGCGCAGAGTTCGCCCTGGCAGGTGCCCATACCGACGCGGGTGCGGCGGCGCAGATCGAGCAGTGAGGTGACATTGAGGTTTTCCACCGCATACTGCACTTCCCCGGCGGTGACGGCTTCGCACTCGCACACCAGGCTGCGGCTGTGCCGGTCGCTGGCAAGCCAGGCCGGGGCGCGATCGCCGTGGCGGTAGACCGCTGAACCGCGCAGCGGCGTCGGCAGAGAGATGATTTTCTTCAGCGCCTCATCCGGGGAACCGAGCGATCCCGGCAGGGCGTTTGTCGCCGTGGTGCAGGCTACGTGATGGTTGAGCTTGCGACAGACGGCATCCGTTGCCCACTCGGCCATCAGGCGGTAGGTCATCAACTTACCGCCAGTAATGGTGATAAAACCCTCCAGCCCGTCGCGCGCGGCGTGGTCGAGCAGCACGATGCCGCGGCTGACGTTACGCCCGCTGGGATCGTCATCGCTCGCCACCAGCGGACGCACGCCAGCGTAGGCGCGCAGGATGCGTGTTTGCCCCATCACCGGTGCCAGTTTCTCCCCTTCGCGCAGCAGAATATCGACCTCATCAGGCGTGACGCGAACGTTATCGATATCGGCATAATCAATCTGCGTTGAGGTGGTACCAATCAGCGAAATGGTGTCGCCAGGCACGAGGATATCGGCGTCGGCAGGCTTGCGGCAGCGGTTGATGACATGCTGGTTAATGCGGTGATCGAGGATCAGCAGCGCGCCTTTTGCCGGGAACATGCGAATGCGCAGATCGGCATATTCCGCGATGCGCTGGCCCCAAATCCCGGCGGCATTCACCACCACCGGGGCATGCAGGCCGCGGATTTCACCGCTGGAGATATGGCGCAGGCGCACGCCATACACCGTGTCGCCCGTGCGCAGCAGGCCGCAAACTTCGTGGCCGGTGAGAATTTTTGCACCGTGCTCGCGGGCATCAAGCATATTGCTGGCAGTCAGGCGGAAGGGGTCGACAGTGCCGTCCGGCACGCGCACCGCGCCGATAAGCTGCGGGTTGACGCTCGGCTCCATGCGCCTGGCTTCCTGTGGGGTAATGGCCTGCGCGGCAATACCGGCGCGGGTGCAGGCCTCAATGAAGTGTGCCTGGTAGCGCAGATCGTCTTCCGGCAGGGTGATAAACAGCCCGTCGGTCGCTTCAATACAGTGGCGGGCAATACGTTTGAGGATCTGGTTTTCGGCGATGCATTCACGCGCTGATTCGTTGTCGGTCACGGCATAGCGCGCGCCGCTGTGCAGCAAGCCGTGATTGCGGCCGGTGGCACCGGTGGCGATGTCGTGGCGTTCGAGCAGGACAGCGCGCAGGCCGCGCAGGGCGCAATCACGGGCGATACCGGCGCCCGTTGCGCCGCCGCCAATAATGATCACATCGTAGTCGTTTGAGTGGGGCACGGTCGTCTCCTGGCTGGTCGACGTTCTTTACCGACCATTTAGCCATACCCTTACTGTGGTTTGTTTGATATCGCGCATATACGAACAAGAAACGAAAGTGAAATGCACTTTTCCGCACGAAGTTAGAGCTTTGTCATATTTCTGTAACATTGTATGTGGCATTTCATTCTTTCTCGTCAAAACTTTCTCTACAATCCGCCGCGAACAACTCAAGCAATTTTCGTTTTCACTCATGACGCCTGATGTCATGACTTTTACCGTGCCACGGAGGCAGTTTATGTTGAGCATTTTCAAACCCGCCCCCCACCAGTCGCGTCTGCCCGACGCGCAGGTTGATCCTCTGTACCGGCGCTTACGCTGGCAAATCTTTCTGGGCATCTTCTTTGGTTACGCCGCCTACTACCTGGTGCGTAAGAACTTTGCGCTGGCGATGCCCTATCTGGTGGAGCAGGGCTTCTCGCGCGGCGATCTGGGCTTTGCGCTGTCGGGGATCTCAATTGCCTACGGCTTCTCAAAATTCATTATGGGCTCGGTGTCGGATCGCTCGAATCCGCGCGTTTTCCTTCCCGCCGGTCTGATCCTCGCCGCGGCAGTGATGCTGTTTATGGGCTTTGTGCCGTGGGCGACCTCCAGCATTGCGGTGATGTTTGTGCTGCTGTTTCTTTGCGGCTGGTTCCAGGGGATGGGCTGGCCGCCGTGCGGACGCACGATGGTGCACTGGTGGTCGCAGAAAGAGCGCGGCAGCATTGTGTCGGTGTGGAACTGCGCCCATAACGTCGGCGGCGGTCTGCCTCCGCTGCTCTTCCTGCTGGGGATGGCGTGGTTTAACGACTGGCATGCGGCGCTCTATATGCCGGCCTTTGGTGCCATCCTGGTGGCGATTATCGCTTTCGCACTGATGCGCGATACGCCGCAATCCTGCGGTCTGCCGCCGATTGAAGAGTATAAAAACGACTACCCGGATGATTACAGCGACAAACATGAAGAGGAGCTGACGGCGAAGCAGATCTTTATGCAGTACGTGCTGCCGAACAAGCTGCTGTGGTATATCGCCATCGCTAACGTCTTTGTCTATCTGCTGCGCTACGGCATCCTTGACTGGTCGCCAACCTACCTGAAAGAGGTGAAGCACTTCGCGCTGGATAAATCCTCCTGGGCCTACTTCCTCTATGAGTATGCGGGCATTCCCGGCACGCTGATCTGCGGCTGGATGTCGGACAAAGTGTTTAAGGGTAACCGCGGCGCGACCGGCGTCTTCTTTATGACGTTGGTGACCATCGCGACCATTGTTTACTGGCTCAACCCGGCGGGCAACCCGGGCGTGGATATGGCCTGTATGATCGTCATTGGCTTCCTGATTTATGGCCCGGTAATGCTGATTGGTCTGCACGCGCTGGAGCTGGCACCGAAGAAAGCGGCCGGTACTGCGGCGGGCTTTACCGGTCTGTTTGGCTACCTCGGTGGCTCGGTGGCGGCGAGCGCCATTGTTGGCTATACCGTCGATTTCTTCGGCTGGGACGGCGGTTTCATGGTGATGATCGGGGGCAGCGTGTTAGCGGTACTGCTGCTGATCGTGGTGATGATTGGCGAAAAACGCCATCACGCTGACGTGCTTGCGCGTCGTCAATAACAGGAGATGTTATGAAATTGACCTTTAGCCGCATTACGGCAGGCCTTCTGCTGGCGGGCCTGATGGCAGGCCAGGCGCTGGCCGCCGAAAAGCTGGTGATCGCCCATCGCGGCGCCAGCGGTTATCTGCCGGAGCATACGCTGCCTGCCAAAGCGATGGCCTATGCCCAGGGCGCAGATTATCTGGAGCAGGATCTGGTGATGACCAAAGATGATCGTCTGGTGGTGCTGCATGACCACTATCTCGATCGCGTCACCGATGTTGCCGAGCGCTTTCCCGACCGCGCCCGCAAAGATGGCCGCTATTACGCCATCGATTTCACGCTGGATGAGATCCGCTCGCTGAAATTCAGCGAAGGGTTTGAGTTAAAAAACGGCAAGAGAGAGCAGGTGTTCCCGGGCCGTTTTCCGATGGGCAAATCCGATTTCCGTATTCATACCTTTGAAGAGGAGATTGAGTTTGTGCAGGGGCTGAATCACTCGACCGGCAAAGATATCGGGATCTACCCGGAGATCAAAGCCCCGTGGTTCCACCACCAGGAGGGGAAGGATATTGCGAAGGCGACCCTGGAGGTGCTGAAGAAGTACGGTTACAGCAGCAAGAAGGATAAGGTCTATTTGCAGTGTTTCGACGCTGATGAGCTTAAGCGCATCAAAAATGAGCTTGAGCCGAAGATGGGGATGGATCTCAATCTGGTGCAGCTGATTGCCTATACCAAATGGAATGAGACCCAGCAGAAGCAGCCGGACGGCAAATGGGTCAATTACGATTATGACTGGATGCTGAAACCCGGCGCGATGAAGCAGATTGCGCAGTACGCGGATGGTATCGGCCCCGATTACCATATGCTGGTGGCGGACGGCTCGAAGCCTGGCCACGTGCAGTTAACCGCAATGGTGAAAGAGGCGCATGCCAGCCATTTGCAGGTGCACCCGTTTACGGTGCGCGCCGATCAGTTGCCGCCGTATGCCAGCGATGTGAATCAGCTCTATGAAGTGTTGTATCACCAGGCCGGGGTCGACGGGTTGTTTACCGATTTCCCCGATAAAGCGGTGCAGTTTTTAAAGCGGAAATAAGAGTGGAATCCGATAAGCGAAGTTGCCTGATGGCGCTTCGCTTATCAGGCCTGGGAAGTATGAGTGTGCAGTAACTGTAGGCCGGGTAAACGCAGTGCCACCCGGCATTTTTTACATCTCGATCTCAATATCGCCTTTCGCCCGGCAGCAGCAGGGCAAAATTTCCCCTTCGTTGATAAAGGCCAGCGGCTCGCTAATCCAGTCCACCTGGCCTGCTACCAGCCGACAGCGGCAGGAGCCGCAGTAGCCTTCGCGGCACTGGTATTCAACTTCCACCTGCTGGGACTCCAGCGCCACCAGCAGGGAAGGGTGCTCTTCCTGGCAATGCACCTGCGTGCCGGAAAGGCGGAGCGTAACCCGGCTCATCACAGCTGGAAGTTGCTCAGATCGTCGGTATCGACCTGCGAGTCGATCTGCCCGACGAGGTAGGAACTCACTTCCACTTCCTGCGGCGCCACCTGCACGTTATCGGACACCAGCCAGGTGTTGATCCACGGAATCGGGTTGGAGCGGGTCTGGAACGGCAGATCGAGGCCCACCGCCTGCATACGAATGTTGGTGATGTACTCAACATACTGGCAGAGGATATCTTTGTTCAGACCAATCATTGAGCCGCCGGAGAAGAGATACTCCGCCCACTCTTTCTCCTGCTGTGCCGCCTGCACAAACAGGTCGTAGCACTCTTTTTTGCACTCTTCGGCAATCTCCGCCATCTCCGGATCGTCAACCCCGGAACGCAGCAGGTTCAGCATATGCTGGGTGCCGGTCAGGTGCAGGGCTTCATCGCGGGCAATCAGGCGGATGATTTTAGCGTTGCCTTCCATCAGTTCGCGCTCGGCGAAGGCGAAGGAGCAGGCGAAGCTGACATAGAAGCGAATCGCTTCCAGCGCGTTCACGCTCATCAGACAGAGATAGAGCTTCTTCTTCAGCTCGCGCAGACTGATGGTGACGGTTTTGCCGTTCACGGTATGGGTGCCTTCACCCAGCAGATGCCAGTAGTTGGTCATCTCAATCAGCTCGTCATAGAAGGAGGAGATCCCTTCCGCGCGCTTGAGGATCTGCTCGTTGGTGACGATATCGTCAAACACCACCGCCGGATCGTTAACGATATTGCGGATGATATGGGTGTATGAGCGCGAGTGAATGGTTTCTGAAAACGCCCAGGTTTCCACCCACGTTTCCAGTTCCGGAATGGAGATCAAAGGCAGCAGCGCAACGTTCGGGCTACGACCCTGAATTGAGTCCAGCAGCGTCTGATACTTCAGGTTGCTGATAAAGATATGCTTTTCATGTTCCGGCAGTGCCTGGAAGTCGATGCGATCGCGGGAAACATCAACTTCTTCCGGACGCCAGAAGAAGGAGAGTTGCTTTTCGATCAGCTTTTCGAAGATGTCATATTTTTGCTGGTCGTAGCGCGCCACGTTCACCGGCTGGCCAAAGAACATCGGCTCGAGCAGCTGATCGTTTTTCTTCTGAGAAAAGGTGGTGTATGCCATGAATGTGAGTCCTGTCTTGCGAAAAAAAGGGCGGGTTTCCCCGCCCCTTAGTTAGATCTTACATGCGCCGCTTTCGCAGCCATCGTCCTGGATAGAAGGGACCAGGTCATCCTGCGCATCTTCCGCGCCGTCGCGGGTGTTTTGATAGTAGAGCGTCTTCACACCAAATTTGTAGGCGGTCAGCAGGTCTTTCAGCAACTGCTGCATCGGCACCTTACCCGACGGGAAGCGAGTCGGATCGTAGTTGGTGTTCGCAGAAATCGACTGGTCGATAAACTTCTGCATAATGCCGACCAGTTGCAGGTAGCCGTCGTTATTCGGCATTTCCCACAGCAGCTCGTAGGCATCTTTCAGCTCTTCATAATCCGGCACCACCTGGCGCAGGATGCCATCTTTCGACGCTTTGATGCTCACGTGTCCGCGCGGCGGCTCAATGCCGTTGGTGGCGTTGGAGATCTGCGACGAGGTTTCAGACGGCATCAGGGCAGAGAGTGTCGAGTTACGCAGGCCATGCGTGGTGATATCGTCACGCAGCGCTTCCCAGTTGTAGTGCAGCGGCTCGCTGGTAATGCCATCGAGATCCTTTTTATAGGTATCGATCGGCAGAATGCCTTTAGCGTAGGTGGTTTCGTTGAACCACGGGCAGGCACCTTGCTCTTTCGCCAGCTCGTTGGAGGCTTTCAGCAGCCAGTACTGAATCGCTTCGAAGGTCTGGTGCGTCAGGTTGTTGGCGCTGCCGTCGGAGTAGCGCTTGCCGTTTTTCGCCAGCCAGTACGCGAAGTTGATCACACCGATACCGAGGGTACGACGACCCATCGCGCCACGTTTTGCGGCCGGGATCGGGTAGTCCTGATAATCAAGCAGGGCGTCGAGGGCGCGCACTGCCAGTGTTGCCAGCTCTTCCAGCTCGTCGAGGTTCTTAATCGCGCCGAGGTTAAAGGCAGAGAGCGTGCAGAGCGCGATCTCGCCGTTTTCATCGTTAACGTCTTCCAGCGGCTTGGTCGGCAGAGCGATCTCAAGGCACAGGTTGGACTGACGTACTGGCGCAACAGCCGGGTCAAACGGGCTGTGGGTGTTGCAGTGGTCAACGTTCTGGATGTAGATACGGCCGGTAGAGGCGCGTTCCTGCATCATCAGCGAGAAGAGATCGACCGCTTTAATACGCTGTTTGCGGATGGAGTCATCTCTCTCGTACTGCGTATACAGACGCTCGAACTCATCCTGATCGGCGAAGAAGGCGTCATACAGACCCGGTACGTCGGACGGGCTGAAGAGGGTGATATCTTCGCCCTTCAGCAGACGGGTATACATCAGTTTGTTGATCTGTACGCCGTAGTCCATATGACGCACGCGGTTGCCTTCCACGCCGCGGTTGTTTTTCAGCACCAGCAGGCTTTCGACTTCCAGATGCCACATCGGGTAGAAGAGGGTCGCCGCGCCGCCGCGAACGCCGCCCTGCGAGCAGGATTTCACTGCGGTCTGGAAGTGTTTGTAGAACGGTACACAGCCGGTGTGGAATGCTTCACCGCCGCGGATCGGGCTGCCCAGCGCACGGATGCGACCGGCGTTGATGCCGATACCGGCGCGCTGGGAAACATATTTCACAATCGCGCTGGAGGTGGCGTTGATGGAGTCAAGGCTGTCGCCGCACTCGATCAGTACGCAGGAGCTGAACTGGCGCGTCGGAGTACGCACGCCGGACATGATCGGCGTCGGCAGCGAAATTTTGAAGGTCGAGACCGCGTCATAGAAACGCTTCACGTAGTCGAGACGGGTTTCGCGCGGGTAGTTGGAGAAGAGGCAGGCAGCAACCAGAATATAGAGGAACTGCGCGCTCTCGTAGATCTCGCCGGTAACGCGGTTCTGCACCAGGTACTTCCCTTCCAGCTGCTTCACGGCCGCGTAGGAGAAGTTCATATCACGCCAGTGATCAATAAAGCCGTCCATCTGCTGGAACTCTTCTTCGCTGTAGTCTTCCAGCAGATGATGATCGTATTTACCCAGCGCAACCATATTCTTCACATGGTCGAACAGCGCAGGCGGTTCGAACTGGCCGTAGGCTTTTTTACGCAGGTGGAAAATCGCCAGGCGCGCGGCAAGGTACTGATAGTCCGGCGCATCGCGGGAGATGAGATCCGCAGCGGCTTTAATAATGGTCTCGTGGATATCGGAGGTTTTGATACCGTCGTAAAACTGAATATGTGAACGCAGCTCCACCTGAGAGATGGAAACGTTGCTCAACCCTTCTGCGGCCCAATCCAGTACTCGATGAATTTTGTCGAGATTGATGCGCTCAGTGCCACCATCACGCTTTGTCACCAGCAGACTCTGATTCATTTGCTTACCTGTCCGTGAAATAAAAGTATCCCCCGTATTATCCACAAGTCAGCACTGTGACTAACTCTGTGGATAAATACTATATATAGGGGGTTTGCGATAAGAGAAACGCTATATGGTGAGTATTCTAGTAAGGATTCTTTTGAGTACAAGAGTTGATTTTGAGGTTAACTTGAGGTTGCGAAAGCGTAATAAACGCTAAGTCCTCGTCGCATAAGGCTTGCAGAGGTTGTCAATAATCTGAAAAAAAAAATGAAATTTTGATCGGATGCTGATTTCTTCATCGGCGGGGAAGATTGCGCCTTTTGCGGCTGCGCAATCTTCATAACATTAACGCATGACGTTAGCGATTTTTCGCCGTTGTGTGCAACATATAGTTAACATCAACGCCCGGCCCAAGGGTGAACTTATTCAGCAGCGGGTTAAAGTGTAACCCGGTGATGTGACGCTCCTGTAACACCGTATCGTCAATCCAGGTTAACAGCTCGGCAGGCTTGATAAACTTCTTCACGTCGTGCGTGCCTTTCGGCACCATGCGCAGCACATACTCTGCGCCAACCACTGCCATCAGCCACGCTTTACCGTTACGGTTGATGGTCGAGAAGAAGACGTGGCCGCCGGGTTTCACAAGTTTAGCGCAGGCTCTGACCACCGATTGCGGGTCCGGCACGTGCTCCAGCATCTCCATACAGGTCACAACGTCGTAACCCTGCGCCTGTTTTTCGGCATGCTCTTCCACCGTCTCTTGTACATAGTCAACCTGCACGCCCGACTCCAGCGCGTGCAGACGCGCAACCTGCAATGGCTCCGCGCCCATATCCAGCCCGGTCACCTGCGCACCCTCTTTGGCCATGCTCTCGGCGAGAATACCGCCGCCGCAGCCGACATCCAGCACGCGTTTGCCAAACAGGCCGCCGGCATGTTCGGCGATATAGCCGAGGCGCAGCGGGTTAATACGGTGTAAAGGTTTAAATTCGCCTTCTGTGTCCCACCAGCGTGAAGCGACGGCTTCAAACTTGGCGATTTCTGCATGATCAACGTTCTGAGTCACCGACGGTTTTTCGGCATTCATGGGCGCATTTACTCCTCTCTCAATAAGACCTGTGAGTATATCAGGCCGACGGCATGAATAAACCTTTGCCGGGGTGTTATAGGTTTACCTGTATCAAACCGGTTGTGTTATAATTTGCGACCTTTGAATCCGGGATACAGTAGAGGGATAGCGGTTAGATGAGCGACCTTGCGAGAGAAATTACACCGGTTAACATCGAGGAAGAGCTGAAGAGCTCCTATCTGGACTATGCGATGTCGGTCATTGTTGGCCGTGCGCTTCCGGATGTCCGAGATGGCCTGAAACCGGTTCACCGTCGCGTACTTTACGCCATGAACGTATTGGGCAATGACTGGAATAAAGCCTACAAAAAATCTGCCCGTGTCGTTGGTGACGTAATCGGTAAGTACCATCCCCATGGTGATTCCGCGGTGTATGACACCATTGTTCGTATGGCACAGCCGTTTTCGCTGCGTTATATGCTGGTCGACGGCCAGGGGAACTTCGGTTCCATCGATGGCGACTCCGCCGCGGCAATGCGTTATACGGAAATCCGCCTGGCGAAAATCGCCCATGAGCTGATGGCCGATCTGGAAAAAGAGACCGTCGATTACGTTGATAACTACGACGGCACTGAGCGAATCCCAGATGTGATGCCAACCAAGATCCCGAACCTGCTGGTTAACGGCGCTTCCGGGATCGCTGTCGGTATGGCGACCAATATTCCGCCGCACAACCTGACGGAAGTGATCAACGGCTGCCTGGCCTATATCGATAATGAAGAGATCAGCGTTGAAGAGCTGATGACCCATATTCCGGGGCCGGACTTCCCGACCGCCGCGATCATCAATGGTCGCCGTGGAATCGAAGAAGCCTACCGCACCGGTCGCGGCAAAATCTATATTCGCGCCCGCGCTGAAGTGGAAACCGACGCCAAAAACGGCCGCGAAACCATCATCGTGCATGAAATTCCGTACCAGGTGAACAAAGCGCGCCTGATTGAGAAGATTGCCGAGCTGGTAAAAGAGAAACGCGTTGAAGGTATCAGCGCGCTGCGCGACGAGTCTGACAAAGACGGTATGCGCATCGTGATTGAAGTGAAGCGCGACGCCGTTGGCGAAGTGGTGCTGAACAACCTCTACTCCCAGACGCAGCTGCAGGTCTCCTTCGGTATCAACATGGTTGCGCTGCACCATGGTCAGCCGAAGATCATGCCGCTGAAAGATATTCTGGCCGCGTTTGTGCGCCACCGCCGTGAAGTGGTGACGCGCCGTACCATTTTCGAACTGCGTAAAGCCCGCGACCGCGCACACATTCTTGAAGCGCTCGCTGTTGCGCTGGCGAATATCGACCCGATCATTGAACTGATCCGTCGCGCGCCGACGCCGGCCGAAGCGAAAGCGGGCCTGATCGCGCAGCCGTGGGATCTGGGCAACGTCTCTGCGATGCTGGAACGTGCCGGTGATGACGCCGCGCGTCCTGAGTGGCTGGAGCCGGAGTTCGGCATTCGTGACGGTAAATACTACCTGACCGAACAGCAGGCACAGGCGATTCTGGATCTGCGTCTGCAGAAACTGACTGGCCTTGAGCATGAAAAACTGCTCGAAGAGTATAAAGAGCTGCTGGAGCAGATCGCTGAATTGCTGCACATCCTCGGCAGCGCTGAGCGCCTGATGGAAGTGATCCGCGAAGAGCTTGAGCTGGTTCGCGAGCAGTTTGGCGACGAGCGCCGCACCGAAATTACCGCTAACACCGCAGATATCAACATCGAAGACCTGATCAACCAGGAAGATGTTGTGGTGACGCTGTCGCATCAGGGCTACGTGAAGTATCAGCCGCTGACCGATTACGAAGCGCAGCGTCGCGGCGGGAAAGGTAAATCAGCCGCGCGCATCAAAGAAGAGGACTTCATCGACCGTCTGCTGGTGGCTAACACCCACGACACGATCCTCTGCTTCTCCAGCCGTGGCCGTCTCTACTGGATGAAGGTTTACCAGCTGCCGGAAGCGAGCCGTGGCGCGCGCGGTCGCCCGATCGTTAACCTGCTGCCGCTGGAGCCGAATGAGCGTATTACCGCCATTCTGCCGGTACGTGAATATGAAGAGGGCGTGAACGTCTTTATGGCGACCGCCAGCGGTACCGTGAAGAAAACCGCGCTCACCGAGTTCAGTCGTCCGCGCTCTGCCGGCATTATCGCCGTCAACCTGAACGAAGGCGATGAGCTGATTGGCGTAAACCTGACCGACGGCAGCGACGACGTGATGCTCTTCTCCGCCGCCGGTAAAGTGGTGCGCTTTAAAGAGAGCGCCGTGCGTGCGATGGGTCGTACCGCGACCGGCGTGCGCGGTATTCGCCTGGCTGAAAACGACAGCGTGGTTTCGCTGATCGTGCCGCGCGGCGAAGGCGCTATCCTGACGGTGACGCAGAACGGTTACGGTAAACGTACCGCGGAAACCGAGTACCCGACCAAATCCCGTGGTACGCAGGGCGTTATCTCCATCAAGGTCACCGAGCGTAACGGTTCGGTGGTTGGCGCGGTGCAGGTGGATGATTGCGATCAGATCATGATGATCACCGATGCCGGTACGCTGGTGCGTACGCGCGTGTCGGAGATCAGCGTCGTGGGCCGTAACACCCAGGGCGTGATCCTGATCCGCACCGCAGAGGATGAAAACGTGGTAGGTCTGCAGCGTGTCGCTGAGCCGGTGGATGATGAAGAGCTTGACTCCATCGACGGCAGCGTTGCGGAAGGCGATGAGGACATCGCGCCGGAAGTCGATACTGACGACGACGCGGCGGACGACGAAGACGCCGAGTAACGCGTTACCAAGGGCCGGGTTTCCGGCCCTTTTTCATTGCCTTGCGGCATCTGCGATTTATCGCTACTTTAAGCACACTCTTTTTTAACTTCCTTGTGGCGGAGTTTCCCCAGGTTGAAATACCTCGTCTCTTTTCGCAGTACCCTGAAAGTTTCCCGCTATCTGTTCAGGGCGCTGGCGCTATTGCTCTGGCTGTTAATTGCCTTTTTTTCCGTCTTCTACATCGTTAATGCGCTGCATGACAAAGAGTCGGAGATCCGCCAGGAGTTTAACCTCAGTTCCGATCAGGCGCAGCGCTATATCCAGCGCACCTCTGATGTGATGAAGGAGCTGAAGTATATTGCTGAAAATCGCCTGACGGCGGACAACGGTATCCTGACGTCGCGCACCCGCGGCGATAAAACCGACGTGCCGGCATTCTTGCCGCTCTTTCCTGATTCCGACTGCTCGGCAATGGGTAGCGCCTGGCGCGGCTCGCTGGAGTCGCTGGCGTGGTTTATGCGCTACTGGCGCGATAATTTCTCCGCCGCCTACGATCTGAACCGCGTCTTTTTGATTGGCAGCGATAACCTCTGTATGGCCGACTTCGGCCTGCGTGATATGCCGGTTGAGCGTGATGACACGCTGAAGAGCCTGCATGAGCGGATCGTCAAATACCGTAATGCGCCGCAGGATGAGCGCAGCAACAACGTCTACTGGATGAGCCAGGGCCCGCGCCCGGGCATCGGCTATTTCTACGCCCTGACGCCGGTCTACCTTGGCAACCGTCTGCAAGCGCTGCTCGGCACCGAGCAGTCGATCCGCATGGAGAACTTCTTCACGCCGGGTACGCTGCCGATGGGCGTCACCATTCTTGATGAGAATGGCCATACTTTACTCTCGCTAACCGGGCAGGAGAGCACTATTACTGCCGATCCGCGCTGGTTGCAGGAGCGATCCTGGTTTGGTTACACCTCCGGTTTCCGCGAGCTGATCCTCAAGAAGACGCTGCCGCCATCCTCCCTGAGCGTGGTCTACTCCGTGCCGGTGGATGTGGTGCTGGAGCGCATCCGCATGCTGATCCTCAACGCCGTGCTGCTTAACGTGCTGGTTGGCGTGGCGCTGTTTACCCTGGCGCGCATGTATGAGCGGCGCATCTTTATCCCGGCGGAGAACGATGCGCAGCGGCTGGAAGAGCATGAGCAGTTCAACCGTAAAATTGTCGCCTCCGCGCCGGTGGGGATCTGTATCCTGCGAACCCAGGATGGCACCAACATATTGAGTAACGAGCTGGCGCATAACTACCTCAATATGCTGACTCATGAAGACCGACAGCGGCTGACGCAAATTATCTGTGGGCAGCAGGTTAACTTTGTTGATGTGTTAACCAGCAACAACACCAACCTGCAAATCAGCTTTGTGCATTCGCGCTATCGCAATGAAAACGTGGCGATCTGCGTGTTGGTGGATGTCTCTGCCCGCGTCAAAATGGAGGAGTCGCTGCAGGAGATGGCGCAGGCGGCGGAGCAGGCGAGCCAGTCGAAATCGATGTTCCTCGCGACCGTCAGCCATGAATTGCGCACACCGCTGTACGGCATTATCGGTAACCTCGATCTGTTGCAGACTAAAGAGTTACCGAAAGGGGTCGACCGGCTGGTTACCGCCATGAACAACTCCTCGAGCCTGCTGCTGAAGATCATCAGCGACATTCTCGACTTCTCGAAAATTGAGTCCGAACAGCTGAAAATCGAGCCGCGCGAGTTCTCGCCGCGCGAAGTGATGAGCCACATCACCGCCAACTACTTGCCGCTGGTGGTACGCAAGCAGCTGGGGCTCTACTGCTTTATCGAGCCGGATGTGCCGCTGGCGATTAATGGCGATCCAATGCGCCTGCAACAGGTGATTTCCAACCTGTTAAGCAATGCGATTAAGTTCACCGATATGGGCTGCATCGTGCTGCATGTGCAGTGTGACATGGAGTATCTCAGCATTCGTGTGCGTGATACCGGGGTGGGTATTCCCGGCAAAGAGGTGGTGCGCTTATTCGATCCCTTCTTCCAGGTCGGCACTGGCGTGCAGCGCAACTTCCAGGGCACCGGGCTGGGGCTGGCGATCTGTGAAAAGCTGGTCAACATGATGGATGGCGATATCGCTGTCGATACCGAGCCGGGTATGGGGAGCCAGTTCACCATTCGCATTCCGCTCTACAGCGCGGTGCCAACGGTGCAGGCCGATGTGGATGGGCTGGCAGAAACCTGCTGCTGGCTGGCCGTGCGCAACGCCTGGCTGTCGGAGTACCTGCATAGCCTGCTGAAGTGGAACGGCATTCAGGTCAAACAGTATGATGGTCATGAGTTGGGTAACCAGGATACGCTGATCACCGATGATGATCTGCCGCAGCCCTGGACCGGGCGGGCAGCGATTATCTTCTCCCGCCGCCATATTGGCATTCCCCTTGAGCGCGCGCCGGGCGAGTGGCTGCACAGCGTTGCTTCGCCGCACGATCTGCTGGCGCTGCTGGGTCGCATCTATCGCGTGCAGGTCGTTGAGGCGCAGGCGTCAAACGTCTTAACCTCTGATTCCGGCGAGATGGAGAATAACGAGGATATGATGATCCTCGTGGTGGACGATCATCCTATCAACCGCCGTCTGCTGGCGGATCAGCTGGGATCGCTTGGCTATCAGTGTAAAACCGCCAATGACGGCGTCGATGCACTCAATGTGTTGAGTAAGAACCCGATCGATATTGTGCTCAGCGACGTGAACATGCCGAATATGGATGGTTACCGCCTGACGCAGCGCATTCGCCAGCTTGGGCTGACGCTGCCAGTGATCGGCGTAACGGCCAACGCCCTGGCGGAAGAGAAGCAGCGCTGTCTCGAGTCGGGAATGGATAGCTGTCTGTCGAAGCCGGTAACGCTGGATGTGCTGAAGCAGACGCTGGCTGCGTACGCCGCGCGGGTAAGAAAAAGCAGGAAGTAGGGCTAAGAAAAACGAACCCCGGCGGCTGCCGGGGTTACGGGGATTACTCTTTTTCCGTCTGGGTGAGCGTCACGGAAGAGAGGTAGTTCAGCAGAGCGATATCGTTATCGACGCCCAGTTTCATCATGGCTGATTTCTTCTGGCTGCTGATGGTCTTAATGCTGCGGTTCAGCTTCTTGGCAATCTCCGTCACCAGGAAACCTTCTGCGAACAGGCGCAGCACTTCACTCTCTTTCGGTGACAGGCGTTTATCGCCATAGCCACCGGCGCTGATTTTCTCCAGCAGACGGGAGACACTCTCCGGGGTGAACTTCTTACCCTTTTGCAGTGCGGCCAGCGCTTTCGGCAGATCGGTCGGCGCGCCCTGTTTCAGCACGATACCTTCGATATCGAGATCCAGAACGGCGCTGAGAATTGCCGGGTTATTATTCATGGTAAGCACGATAATCGACAGCGCCGGGAAGTGGCGCTTAATGTACTTGATCAGCGTAATGCCATCGCCGTATTTGTCGCCCGGCATTGACAGATCGGTGATCAATACATTGGCCTCAAGTTTCGGCAGGTTGTTGATAAGCGCTGTAGAGTCTTCAAATTCACCGACTACATTTACCCATTCGATCTGTTCAAGTGACTTGCGAATACCGAACAGTACAATCGGATGGTCATCGGCAATAATTACGTTCATATTGTTCATGTATTAGGCTACCTTGCTACAGCAAGCTTTTGACGTAAGCGTCAATGTCGCTGATGTAATTTTCTATGCCTGGAGCATCACTCTCGCGAATTAATTGCTCCAGCGTTTCACACAACTGCTTACCAGGTACCAGATTAAGCATGGCAAACACCCCTTTAAGGCGGTGGGCCGTCTGTGCCAGCGCAGCGAAATCGCGCGAAGCCGATTCAGTATACAACCTCTTAACATCATCGGGAACTGTGTCGACAAACAGCGCGTAATAGCCACTGGCATGGAGTTCGGCATTCTCATCGCCGCCTAAAGGCGACTCCGTGACTTCCTCCTGCGCCAGCTGCTCCTCAATGAGCTGCAATATTGCTCCTTGCATTGCGTTACTCATATTAAAATTGACGCGCAACTGGCCTGGACCAATTTTCCGCACGCCGACCTCATCATCGCTTAAAAGCAATCCTGAAGCTGTAAGATTTGACGGATTATCTGTTAAAAAGAGGTCATATTCTTGATTTGATAATCGCTCATCGGGCGAAATGCAGCTCGCCCCCCAATTCTCCAGCTGACGCACAACAATATTACGGATCTCATTCGACGTAATATCAATCATCGCCACCACATCATCGAGCAATTTCTCTTCGCTCTCGCCCTGCTGCGCGCGGACTGCCATTTTCACATGCAGGGAATAGCGGGTGCCGAGATCTTCACGCGCCTTAATATTGAGATGCCCGCCCAGTTTACGGGCCAACTGATCGCAAAGCCAGAAGGTGAGGGCATTTGCTTTGCCAAACTGATCGCCCTGCGTTTCGTTGAGGAACGGGAAGTGCAGATTATCGATTTCGCTGGCATTGACGCCGACGCCGGTATCAAGAATGCGGAAGGTCAGCCGATCGTCTGCCGATTCGTCCATGCTCACTTCGAGGGTGATTTTGCCCATCTGCGTGGTGGTTACCGCATACTGAATCAGCAGCAGCATGATGCGCCGCAGCGCATCGCGATCGCCATGCCGCTCTTCATTAGCCGGAAGATGGTTGTTGATCAGCAGCTGTAACCCTTTACGCTTGATCACCGGCAACACTTCCGGCACCACTTCATCGATCAGATCCTGAATCGAGAAGAGTGAAGAGGAGCCTTTCCAGGTGTCGTTCTCCAGCATGTTCGCCAGCTGAAGTTCATCCACCAACTGCACCAGGCGATCAGCGTGATCCGCAAGGCGGTTCGCCTCTTGACTCTCAATCGATGCTGCGTCAGTGGCCAGCGCTTTAACCGGCTGTTTGAGCGCCTCGGCGAGATTGTTCATAAACGCCGCGCGGCCCTGCTGATTCTTCTCATACAGCCGCTGTGCCTGCTTGAGCTTTTTATTGACCAGCACTTCGCGATCCTGGTCACGAATAATAAAGATCTGTGTACGCGAGGCCACCTGGCTGCGGAACTGGCGGATCTCATAGAGCTCGTTATTGATGGTCGCCTGGATCACGCCCTGGTGCTGATCCGCCATGGCCGTAATGTTCTGCAAATTAAGGTGCGGCAGCAGGTGATCGGCGATCTTATTGCTCAGCACCGTGCGGTTGGCTTCCTGGTCGTGAACCAGCAGGCCGAGCGGCAGCAGAGAGACAATCTCTTCATTAAAGGCGCGCAGCACGCGCAGCTCATTATTCGCTCCCGGCGTGGCGAGGGCATCGCTCTTGCGTCCAGGCTGTTGGCGAAAGGTGGTGTAACCAAACAGCGCCAGCGCCAGCAGACCAATATTCAGCAGCAGCGGCAGCAGAACGTTTTGCAGGGTATCAAGCAGCAATGTGCCGAACGGCACCTGCCACACCAGGCGTAAACCGGTGCCGTTCAGCGCAGAGGAGATCTCAATGCGCGAGCTGTTGAAGTTGACAGAGACGCTGTCGGTGGTCTCTTTGTCTTGCGCGCGTGCGCTGCCCGGTGTGGTATCGGGATCGAGGCGGAAGCTGTCCAGCGTCATGCCGGGTGGAATCAGATCGTTGATTGGCAGATCGAAGGCGACGACGGTCGCCAGATGGCCCGGCTGGTTAAAGGTGGTGCGCAGCGTAAAGTAGTGACCATTCTGCCAGGCAAGACGGCGCAGCGAGGAGAAGCTTTCGCGCTCATCAAGGGCGTTCGCCTGCTGGAGCATCTCCGCGCGGCGGGTATCGACGATATTGCTGATCATCGAATCTTTAAAACCGGAGGTGAGATCCTTAAGCGGCAGCGTCGAGACGAGGATCATGCTGTTATCCTGGCCGTTAAGGTAGTACATCGACCACGGCACGGTTTCCGCGCCCCAAAGGGTATCGAGATAGGTCGAAATGCGCTGGGTCATCTCCAGCGTCGAACTGTCATGGGAGCCGAAAATCAGCGCTTCCGTCTTACGGCGCGGTTTCTCGAGGTAGTAAACGTCCTGCTTTAAACGCGTCTCCTGCAGACCTTCGCCGGAGGAGGCGGGGGCAGCAGCGATGTTGTCGTAAATTTGCCAGGTTGCATAGCGCCAGATATCGATGCGTTTATGAATGGCGTGGGTGGTATCAACAATTTGATAACTTTTATCTTTCAGCCACGCATTAACCGCGCTCTGGATCATCACGCCCATGGTGACCAGCAGGACAATAATCAATAAAAGGAAGTAACGGGTAATGTTGCCCGGTATCAGGGAAAATTTGCCAGGAATCATTGTGTCCGATTGACTCATTCGTGTGTGTAACCCGTTATGACAACACGGCTGATAAATTTCAGCCTGCGCTGAGACAATGTTGCTGCCATGCCGTTAGCGTCGCGTTTGGTGGGCCGCGGGCGTAAAGGTAGTGTGCTGCAGAGTAATGTTCAGCAGGCAGTATATCGGTAAATGGGTGAATTTCCAGACTCTCTTTTCAGGAAATGCCTGGGGGGTGCATGAATATGCACTCTTTGCCCATAGAGTAGAAAAAATGCTCAAATGAGCATGGCAATACACCTATTTACCGTCTGGCTAACAAAATATCGCACGAAATAACAAGATATTAACTTTTTAATTAGGCTTGAGGATTCACTCTGGTACGATATTTGATTAATTAATAGTCATTACAAATGGCGACTATATAAAACTTAAGTATCGACTGATGTAAAGAAAGGTAAAAAAAAACCGAATGCAGAGCATCCGGTTTGAAGAGGGGTAAACAGACATTCAGATTCGAATGACGGTAATAAATAAAGTTAATGATGATAGCGTTGATTATTTTAGACACCCTTTCTGCTTTCGGTTTGGCATTCAGTGCTCTCATTTTAAATTTTGGTAAGTCTTTGTTTTTATAAGTAAATAACTGTATTGCAGCCGCTGTTTTTCTTATTTATTGGCTTTTAGTGCTTTCAAAAAGTTCCCGCAAAATTACAAATGGAAACATTTAGCTTTAGATATGAAACATCTTCAAAGTTTTCGTATCATATTCCTGTTGGATTATTTTTGATTTTTGCGCACAATGAATCGCCAGCTGATTTGAGGGTTAATCAGCATGCAGTGGCAATAAAAATGCATATAACAGAGGGTTAATAAAATGAAAGTTAAAGTTCTGTCCCTCCTGGTACCGGCTCTGCTGGTAGCGGGCGCAGCAAATGCGGCTGAAGTTTATAATAAAGACGGCAACAAATTAGATCTCTACGGCAAAGTAGACGGCCTGCACTATTTTTCTGACGACAACGGTTCTGATGGCGATAAGACCTATGTGCGTTTTGGCTTCAAGGGCGAAACTCAGGTTAACGACCAGGTAACCGGCTACGGTCAGTGGGAATACAACATCCAGGCGAACAAAGAAGAGGGTGCAAGCGATCAGGCATGGACCCGTCTGGCCTTCGCAGGTATCCGCGTAGCTAACACTGGTTCTTTCGACTATGGTCGTAACTACGGCATTAACTACGACGTCACCTCCTGGACCGACGTATTGCCAGAGTTTGGCGGCGACACCTACGGCGCAGATAACTTCATGCAGAACCGCGCTAACGGCGTAGCAACCTACCGCAACACCGACTTCTTTGGTCTGGTTGATGGCCTGAACTTTGCCCTGCAGTACCAGGGTAAAAACGGCAGCGTTAGCGGTGAAAACACCAACGGCCGCAGCCTGCTGAACCAGAATGGTGACGGTTACGGTGCCTCTCTGACCTACGATCTGGGTGAAGGTTTCAGCATCGGCGGCGCGATGTCCTCCTCTAAACGTACTGCCGATCAGAACAGCATCAATGCGAACCTGTACGGTGACGGCGACCGCGCTGAAGTTTACAGCGGCGGCCTGAAATACGATGCCAACAACGTTTACCTGGCAGCACAGTACTCTCAGACTTACAACGCGACCCGTTTCGGTACCTCTAACGGCTCTTCTAAGACCCCAATATACGGTTTTGCTAACAAAGCTCAGAATTTCGAAGTGGTTGCACAGTACCAGTTCGACTTCGGTCTGCGTCCGTCCATCGCTTACCTGCAGTCCAAAGGTAAGGACATCACCAACAACACCGGTACTGCTAACTTCGGCGACCAGGATCTGGTGAAGTATGTTGATGTTGGCGCGACTTACTACTTCAACAAAAACATGTCCACCTATGTTGATTACAAAATCAACCTGCTGGACGACAACACCTTTACCCGCGCGGCCGGTATTGCGACCGACGACATTGTTGGCCTGGGCCTGGTTTACCAGTTCTAAGTCTGCAACAACGCGTATTGAAGGGGGCCGTAAGGCCCCTTTTTTATTGCCTGTTTCGGGCAAATCCCTTTTTCGTGTACGCTTGCGCCAGCAAGGAGATAACAACTATGGCGATCGCTTCTCTTCGTGCCGCGCTGATGGCGGCACTTTTTCTGTTAGCCGGCTGCGACACGGCAAGCCAGGTCACACCGACGGTGCTCGAAGGTAAAACCATGGGCACCTCCTGGCGCGTCAGCGTGGTGGATATCACGCCGCAGCAGGCGACAGCACTACAAAAGAAAATCCAGGCGCAGCTTGATGGCGACGACTGGCTGATGTCGACCTGGAAAAAAGATTCAGCGCTGATGCGCTTTAACCGCAGCACCAGCACCGCGCCGTGGCCGGTCAGCGAAGCGATGGCGGATATTGTCACCACCTCGCTGCGCGTCGGTAAAAAAACCGATGGTGTGATGGACATTACCGTTGGGCCGCTGGTGAACTTATGGGGCTTTGGCCCCGACCAGCAGCCGGTCAACACGCCGACGCAGGCGCAAATCGACGCGGCGAAAGTGCGCACCGGGCTGCAACATCTGACGGTAATCAATCGCGCCGGTGAACAGTTCCTGCAAAAAGATCTGCCCGATCTCTACGTCGATCTCTCTACGGTGGGCGAAGGTTACGCCGCCGATCATCTGTCGCAGTTAATGGAGCGCGAGGGTATTAGCCGCTATCTGGTCTCCGTCGGCGGGGCGCTGGTCAGCCGCGGGATGAATGGTAAAGGGCTGCCGTGGCGGGTGGCGGTGCAGAAGCCAACGGATCGCGAAAACGCCGTCGAGGCGGTGGTCGATATTAATGGTCACGGCATCAGCACCTCCGGCAGCTATCGCAACTACTATGAGCTGGACGGTAAACGCATCTCTCACGTCATCGATCCGCGCAGCGGGCGGCCAATCGATCACAAGCTGGTATCGGTGACGGTGATCTCGCCAACCGCGCTGGAAGCGGATGCCTGGGACACCGGCCTGATGGTGCTCGGCCCTGAGCGGGCAAAAGAGGTAGTGACGCGCGAAGGGCTGGCGGTGATGATGATCATGAAGGAGGGGGATGGCTTCACGACCTGGATGTCGCCGCAGTTCTCCGCCTTCCTGGTGAAGGATAAAAATTAAAGCGCAAGATTGCGGGTGTTTGCGCGCGCGCTAACCGCCACAGTAAGGCTAAGCTTAGATAAGGAGCCTGCGATGAACAATGCGATGTTAACCGATGATCAATGCTGGCAGGCGGTGCTGGCGCGCGACCCGAATGCCGACGGTCAGTTTGTCTTTGCCGTGCTGACCACAGCGATCTTTTGCCGCCCCTCCTGCACGGCGCGGCGCGCCCTGCGCCAGAATGTACGCTTCTATAAAGATGTCGCCAGTGCGCTGGAGGCGGGTTTTCGTCCCTGCAAACGCTGCCAGCCGGATAAAACGCATCCGCAGCAGCAGCGGCTGGAGAGGGTCGCCGCCGCGTGCCGTTTGCTGGAGCAGGATCAACCGGTGACGCTGGCAGAGCTCGCCGCGGCGGTTGCCATGAGCCCTTATCACTTTCACCGTCTGTTTAAAGCAGTGACCGGCGTGACGCCAAAAGCGTGGCAGCAGGCATTTCGCGCCCGGCGCTTACGCGAAACGCTGGCGAACAGCGAGACCATTACCGATGCGGTGCTGGCCGCCGGATTTCCGGGCAGCAGCAGCTACTATCGACACGCGGATGCTGCGCTTGGCATGACCGCTCGCGCTTTTCGCAGTGGCGGCTCAGGCTGCCCGGTCTGGTTTACCCTGACAAATTGTACGCTCGGCCGCTGCCTGGTGGCAGAGAGTGAACGCGGCATCTGCGCCGTGTTGCTGGCCGAAAGTGATGAGGCGTTACTGATGCAGCTCAGTAACCTCTTTCCGCATGCTCGCCAGGCAGAAGATGATCCGCAATTTACCGCGCGCGTGCAGCAGGTGATTGCCCATGTAGAGAGACCCGATTTGCCCTTTACCCTGCCGCTCGATTTACGCGGCACCGCGTTTCAGCTGCAGGTGTGGCAAGCGCTGCGCCAGATCCCGGCAGGGGAGAGGGTCAGCTACCAGGCGCTGGCGCAGAGTATTGGCAAACCCGGCGCGGTCAGAGCCGTCGCCAGCGCCTGTGCGGCGAATAAGCTGGCGGTTATTGTTCCCTGCCATCGCGTGGTGCGCCAGAGCGGGGCACTCTCCGGCTACCGCTGGGGCGCCGATCGCAAAGCGCAGCTGCTGGCGCGCGAAGCTAATCAACAGGAGACCTGATGCTCGATCTGTTTGCCGATGAACAACCGTGGCAGGAGCCGCTGGCACCGGGTGCCGTGGTGTTGCGCCGCTTTGCCCTGGCGCACAGCGAGGCGCTGATGCGCGGTATCGCTGATGTGGTTAGCGTTGCGCCGCTGCGCCATATGGTGACCCCCGGCGGTTACACCATGTCCGTTGCCATGACCAACTGTGGGCAGCTTGGCTGGACGACGGACAAGCGCGGTTATCTCTACGATGCCGCCGATCCGCAGACGCAGCGCCCGTGGCCCGAGATGCCACAGGCATTTGTGGCGCTCTGCAATGCGGCAAGCGCCGCAGCCGGCTACCCCGATTTCCGCCCGGATGCCTGCCTTATCAACCGCTACGCACCGGGAGCCAAACTCTCGCTGCATCAGGATAAAGACGAGCCGGATCTGCGTGCGCCAATTGTCTCCGTGTCGCTCGGCCTGCCGGCGGTTTTCCAGTTCGGCGGCCTGAAACGCAGCGATCCGCTACAGCGGCTGCTGCTGGAGCATGGTGATGTGGTGGTGTGGGGCGGGGAATCACGCCTCTTCTATCATGGCATTGCGCCGCTGAAGCCCGGCTACCATCCGCTCACCGGCGAGTGCCGCTATAACCTCACTTTTCGCCAGGCGGGCAATAGCGAACAAAAATAAGAATTATTCTTGATGAAAACGGGCAGCCGTTTAAACTGCTGGCTGTTTTTATTGACCGGGTACGCTTATGGAACTTCTCCTTCTTGTCTGGCGGCAGTATCGCTGGCCGTTTATGGCGGTACTGGCGCTGACGCTTGCCAGCGCGGCAATGGGCATTGGGCTTATCGCCTTTATTAACCAGCGCCTGATTGAATCCGTTGATCTCTCTATTGCCGTGCTGCCGGAGTTCCTCGGTCTGCTGCTGCTGTTGATGGCCGTCACCCTCGGCTCGCAGCTGGCGCTGACTACCCTCGGCCACCACTTTGTCTACCGTCTGCGCAGCGAATTTATCAAGCGTCTCCTTGATACGCCGGTCGAACGCATCGAGCAGCTGGGCAGCGCCTCGCTGCTGGCCGGGCTGACCAGCGATGTCCGCAATATTACTATCGCCTTTGTGCGCCTGCCGGAGCTGGTGCAGGGGATTATCCTCACCGTTGGCTCCTGTCTCTATCTCGCCATGCTCTCCGGCAAAATGTTGCTGATCACCGCAGTCTGGATGGTGCTGACCATCTGGGGCGGTTTTTTGCTGGTTTCACGGGTGTACAAACATATGGCGACCCTCCGCGAGACGGAAGATAAGCTCTATGCCGATTTCCAGACGGTGCTCGAAGGGCGCAAGGAGCTTACGCTCAACCGCGAGCGCGCCGAGCATGTGTTTGAAAAGATGTACCTGCCGGATGCCCGCGAATACCGCCACCATATTATCCGCGCCGATACCTTCCATCTGAGCGCGGTAAACTGGTCGAACATCATGATGCTGGGCGCGATTGGCCTGGTGTTCTGGATGGCGAACGGTCTCGGCTGGGCGAATACCAATGTTGCGGCGACCTACTCACTGACGCTGCTCTTTCTGCGCACGCCGCTGCTCTCCGCCGTCGGCGCGCTGCCAACGCTGCTGACCGCCCAGGTGGCGTTTCGCAAACTCAAGCAGTTCGCGCTGGCATCTTACCGCCCTGAGTTTCCGCGCCCGCAGGCCTTCCCGGGCTGGCAAACCCTTGAGCTGCGCGATGTCACCTTTAAATACCAGGATAACGACTTTGCCATCGGGCCAATCAATATGACCCTCAAGCGCGGCGAACTGGTGTTTCTGATTGGCGGCAACGGCAGCGGGAAATCGACGCTGGCGATGCTGCTGACCGGCCTCTATCAGCCGCTTTCCGGTGAGATCCTGCTGGATGGCAAACCGATGGCGCAGGATAAACCGGAAGATTACCGCAAGCTCTTCTCCGCCGTGTTTACCGATGTCTGGCTGTTTGATGAACTGCTTGGCCCCGAAGGGCAACAGGCCGATCCTGCGCTGGTGGCGAAGTGGCTGGAGCAGTTAAAGATGTCGCACAAGCTGGAACTGGAGAACGGTAAAATCCTCAACCTCAAGCTGTCAAAGGGGCAGAAGAAGCGTGTCGCACTGCTGCTGGCGCTGGCGGAAGAGCGCGATATCCTGCTGCTGGATGAGTGGGCGGCCGATCAGGACCCGCACTTCAGACGCGACTTCTACCAGGTACTGTTGCCGCTGATGCAGCAGATGGGCAAAACCATCTTCGCCATCAGCCATGACGATCACTACTTTATCCACGCCGATCGCCTGCTGGAGATGCGCAACGGCCACTTAAGCGAGCTGGAAGGTGAAGAGCGTCAGCTCGCCTCCCGCGACGCCGTTTCCCGCACCGCGTAATCACCCCGCTCCCTGCTGAAGCGGGGAGCGTTGCCGTTTTTTTATCCAAACAACCCCGCCATTGAGCCTTTTTTTAGCACCTGCCGCTATGCTTAAGGCTATTCCGCCCGGATAAGAGGGCGCTTGCGATTCAGGATTGTCATGCCGGTTATTAAAAAGAACAGTGTCAAACTGCGCGAAGAAGAGCGCGCGCGTCTTATCTGGTTGCTCACCACCCATAAAGCCCTGACCGCCACGCTGTTGGGTGAAATCACGCTGGTGGAGCAGGTGAACAGTGAAGTGCTCGATCAGCACCTGCTTGAAGTTCGCGCCCTCGCCGCACACCTGCCGCCGCCGGATCTGGCCGATACCCTCGAGGCGCTGCCGGTGGTTGAACGCCATGCGCTGTGGCGGGTGATTGAAGATGACAAGCGCGGCAAAGTGCTGCTCGAAGCCTCGGAAAATGTCTGGGACGATCTGATTGATGAGATGAGCGACCGTGCGCTGCTGGATGCGCTGGAAACCCTCAATATCGATGAGCAGATCTACCTGGTGCAGCATCTTCCGCGCAACCTGACCGGGCGCATGATGGCAACGCTACCGCCGAAAGAGCGCGCGCGGGTGCGCCAGGTGATGCGCTATGGCAAAAACTGCGTCGGCGCGATCATGGAATTTGAGGTGATCACCATCCGCGCCGAGGTGACGCTGGCCGCCGTTCAGCGCTACCTGCGCCGTCTGGGAAAGATGCCGGAGAACACCGACAAGCTGTTTGTGGTCGATCGCGACAACCGGCTGGTTGGCGAGCTGACGCTGCAAACCCTTCTGCTGAACGCTACCGATCGTGAAGTGGGCGAAGTGATGGAGAGCGATCCCGTCACCTTCCTGCCGGAAGAGGAGGCGGAGCGTGTCGCGCGTACCTTTGAGCGTGACAACCTGCTCAGCGCCGCGGTGGTGGACGAGAACGGTATCCTGATGGGGCGGCTGACCGTCGATGAGATCCTCGACGTGGTCTACGAAGAGACCGATAACGATATGCGTCAGATGGGCGGCCTGAGCACCGAAGAGGATGTCTTTGCCCCCGTCACCAAAGCAGTAAAGTCGCGCTGGGCGTGGCTGGCGCTTAACCTCTGTACCGCGTTTATCGCCTCGCGGGTGATTGACGGGTTTGAACACACCATTTCCCAGCTGGTGGCGCTGGCCTCGTTGATGCCGATTGTCGCCGGTATTGGCGGTAACACCGGCAATCAGACCATCACCATGATTGTGCGTGCGCTGGCGCTACAAAACATTCAGCCGGGCAACTTCTCGTTTCTTATTCTGCGCGAAATGGGCGTGGCGTTAATTAACGGCGTAGTGTGGGGCGGCCTGATGGGCTGCATCACCTGGTGGCTGTATGGCGACCCGGCGCTGGGCGGCGTGATGATGCTGGCAATGGTGCTTAACCTGCTGATGGCGGCCTTAATGGGCGTGCTGATCCCGATGCTGATGATCCGTCTGGGGCGCGACCCGGCGGTCGGCTCCAGCGTGATGATCACCGCCATTACCGATACCGGGGGCTTCTTTATCTTTCTGGGTCTGGCGACGCTGTTTTTGCTGTAAACAGCGCTTTTTCCCGCCACTTCGCCGGTGTAATCGCCAGCGTGACTACCCCGGCAACCACGCCAATCGCCAGGTTGCCGGTGCTGACGGTAGCAATCACCGTTATCACCATCACCAGGCTCTCGACGAAAGGCGCCTGCTTCAGGGTGCCCGGCTTGAGGCTTCCCCAGTTAAAGGTCTTGAAGGCGACAATCGCCATAATCCCGGCCAGCACCACCATCGGGATTTTCGCCATCACTTCGCTTAATGCCGTGACCAGCAGCAGCAACACCAGCGCGGCGGCAACGGTTGAGAAGCGCGTGCGGCCTTTGCCCATCTCAACGTTAACGATGGTTTGACCAATCATCGCGCAGCCGGCGATGCCGCCATAGAAACCGGCGAGAATATTGGCGATGCCAAGCCCGGTACTTTCACGCCCTTTATTCGACGGCGTATGGGTTAAATCGTCGACCAGTTTTGCGGTCAGCAGCGACTCCATCAGCCCGACAAAGGCGATGCTCAGCGCGCAGGGCCAGATAATGCTCAGCGTATGCAAATCAAACGGCACCAGCCATTCCGTCAGACCTGGCAGGCCGCCCTGCATCGGGCCTTCATCGCCGACGGTCGGTAACAGCTGGCCGCTAAAAATGGTATAGGCGGTGAGTACGACAATGGCGACCAGCGGCGCGGGCACGCTTTTCAGCCAGCGCGGCAGCCACAGCACAATCAGCAGCGTCAGGGCGAAGAGCGCCAGAATAAGCGGATTTTTGCTCCAGAAGTGGGGCACCTGGGCGAAGAAGATCAGAATACCGAGGGCGTTAACAAACCCGGTCATCACCGCATGGGGAATAAAGCGCATCAGCCGCGCCATGCCGGTCAGGCCAAAGATAATCTGGATCACGCCCGCCAGTAATACCGCAGGCAAAATGTATTCCACGCCGTTTTGATGAACCATCGGACCGATAACCAGGGCGACTGACCCGGCAGCGGCCGTCACCATCGCCGGACGACCGCCGAGAACGGACATCGCGAAGCAGAGTACAACCGAGGCGATCAGGCTCACTTTCGGGTCAACTCCGGCAATCACCGAGAAGGAGATCACTTCCGGGATCAGCGCCAGCGCAGTAATCACACCGGCTAAAATTTCGCGTGTAAACAGCTTCGGCGAGCGCAGTATGGCGCTTACCGAAGAAGAGGGGAGGAGAGTTTTGTCGGTCATAACGTTCCGCAAGTGGAGAGTGCCATAAAAGCAGAGGCAAACGGCATCCATGCGTTTGGCAAAGCGCAGGATAATAGCAGATTCCGGCGCTACACGGGCAACAATTAGTGTTAAAACTAATGCATAAAAGCAACTTATTAGTAACATTTATATAATTATTATTTAATGTTTAAACATTATTTAAATCTCGACTTTTAAGTGCTACGTTAGACGAGCTAACGACTTAACCCTCTATAAATGCGAATAAAGCAGCACTAAAAGTAAGGCAATATCATCATGAAAAGAATGACTGCCAGGCTGTTTTCGATGGCTGTCGGGCTTAATGCTGTCTCAAAAGCAGCAGACGCGTCCGCATCGAAAGAGCAGGAAACAGATGTGCTTTTAATCGGTGGTGGGATCATGAGTGCCACGTTGGGAACCTGGCTTTCGGATCTTGAACCGGACTGGTCAATTACGATGGTGGAGCGTCTCGACGCCCTGGCGCAAGAGAGTTCAAACGGCTGGAACAACGCCGGTACCGGGCATGCTGCCCTGATGGAACTCAACTACACCCCCCGCAGCGCGGACGGCTCTGTCAGCATCAAAAAAGCGATTGAGATCAACGAAGCGTTTCGCATCTCTCGCCAGTTCTGGGCGCACCAGGTAAAAAGCGGTGTGCTGCGCGACCCGCGCTCCTTTATCAATACCGTGCCGCATATGAGCCTCGTCTGGGGCGACGACAACGTCAACTTCCTGCGCGCGCGCTATAAAGCCCTACAGCAGTGCTCGCTGTTTCGCGGTATGCGCTACTCCGAAGATCCTGAGCAGATCAAACAGTGGGCACCGCTGGTGATGGAAGGGCGCGATGCCACGCAAAAAATTGCCGCTACCCGTACAGAGATCGGCACCGATGTTAACTTTGGTGAGCTGACCCGCCAGATGATCGGCTCGTTGCAGAAAAAGGCGAACTTTGCCCTGCAACTCGCGACCGAAGTACGCGGCCTGAAGCGCAATGCCGACCAGAGCTGGAGCGTGACCCTGCATAACCTGAACAGCGGCGCTGAGCAGGTAATTAAAGCAAAATTTATCTTTATCGGTGCCGGTGGCGCGGCGCTGAAGCTTTTACAGCAATCGGGCATTCCGGAAGCGGCCGATTATGCCGGTTTCCCGGTGGGCGGCCAGTTCCTGGTAGCGGAAGATCCGGCGGTGGTGAATCACCATCTGGCAAAAGTCTACGGGCAGGCGACCGTTGGCGCGCCGCCGATGTCGGTGCCGCATATCGATACGCGCATTATTGATGGCAAACGCGTGCTGCTCTTCGGGCCGTTCGCCACCTTCTCCACGCGTTTTTTGAAAAATGGATCGCTGTGGGATCTGCTGCGCTCAACCAACTCATCCAATATTTTGCCCATGCTGACGGTCGGGATGACTAACTTCAGCCTGGTGAAATACCTGGTAAACCAGGTGCTGCAAAACGAGGATGACCGCTTCGATGCGCTGCGTGAATACTATCCGCTGGCGCAAAAAGAGGACTGGCGTCTGTGGCAAGCAGGGCAGCGGGTGCAGATTATCAAGCGTGAAGCAGGCAAAGGCGGCGTGCTGCGTCTGGGCACCGAAGTGGTCAGCGACAAAGAGGGCACCATTGCCGCGCTGCTGGGTGCGTCGCCGGGTGCCTCAACCGCGGCACCGATCATGCTTGAGCTGATGGAGAAGGTGTTTACCGAGCGCTTCGCCTCCGAGGCCTGGCAAACGAAGCTCCGGGAGATTATCCCCTCCTTCGGCACCGAGCTGAATGGCAATATCGAGGCCGCCGACGCCGAGCTGCGCTACACCAGCGAAATCCTTGGTCTGAAGTGCGACGAATCGATGGTGGCGGACATTACCCCGCCGGTGCAGAAGCCGCTGACGCAGCCGCATCATGACGATGAGCAGGTGGCGGATATCGCGCTGTAATGCAAATAATCCCGGTCAGATGGCCGGGATTGTTTATCTCTACTCCTGATCGTCACCGTAATAGAGCTTGCCGATCTTAATCAGCGGTCGGCCCTGTGATTTGCGATGCAGGTTGCTGTCGCGCAGGGAGTAGACGCAGCCGCAATACTCCTGCTGATAGAAGCGCTCCCGTTTGCTGATCTCAATCATCCTTGCCGAGCCGCCCTGCTTGCGCCAGTTGTAATCCCAGTAGACCATTTCCGGATAGTGCGCCGCCGCGCGCTGGCCGCAGTCGTTGATTTGCTGCATATTTTTCCAGCGAGAGATGCCCAGCGAACTGCTGATGGCTTTAAAGCCGTGCTCATGGGCATAGAGCGCCGTGCGCTCAAAGCGCATATCAAAACACATCGTGCAGCGCACGCCGCGCTCCGGCTCCCACTCCATCCCTTTCGCCCGCTCGAACCAGTTGTCGGTATCGTAATCCGCATCGACAAAGGGCACTCCGTGCTTTTCAGCAAAGCGGATATTCTCCTCTTTGCGCAGTTCATACTCTTTTTGCGGATGGATGTTGGGGTTATAGAAGAAAATGGTGTAGTCGATACCGGAAGCCTGAATCGCTTCCATCACTTCGCCCGAGCAGGGCGCGCAGCAGGAGTGGAGCAGCAGTTTATCGGCGCCGTTGGGCAGCTGGAGTTGTGGGCGGTTTACGTCGGACATAGGTTTCACTCATCATAACAGGCATGAATTTGTCTCTATGTTAACATCCTGATTACGAATTGCTTACCCGTTTGCCGGATTAAAAGGCTTTTTCGCGGGCAAAAAAAAACAGCAAGTTAAAATAACTTGCTGTTTTTTCTCGTCTTGCCGGAGTGGAGCAGGCAACACGGCGGGGAATTTTGGTCCACGAGAGGATTAAATAAAGCAATATAATATATTGATTATAATTGATTTTTTTTATTGAATTGTATCAGTGTATGCCTAAGCGTATGCCTAAAAGGTAAAGTCATCTTAGATGGAGGAAAAACACTGCTACTCTAAAATTTCACCTGACTTAAGGGTTGCAGTAAGCTAAAGCCACCACATGGATTCAAGGGGCTGGATGATGAAAAATTGGTCAGTTGAGCATACGAAGAATGTTAAGACATGGCTGGATATTGATACGTATCGCGGGAAGAGCTGACTCTCATACCGCTCAACGATGATCTGATGGCAAGGATTCAAGCCAAATCAGGAGTGTTTAAAGTGAAAGCCATAAGCCTCAACATATTTAGGGTTTTCAGCAGAAACCAAATTTATCATTTAACATTAGGCTCATTATATTAGCTTTGTGAAGAAGATATAATGATTGGAGGGGAAAATAAAGATAATAAATATCTATATTGCTTTTTATTAAAAGATCGTATAAAATAAATAAGTGGATACTTCATTAGTTGATCAATACAAAGGAGGATTTATGCTACATAATCTATTAAAAAATATCACAGAAAACGCTTATTTTGAATAAAAGAGTATTTTTTAATTAAAGAGCAGTTTAAACTGCTCTTTTTTTTAAGGCTACCTAATGAAAAATGATAATAAATTTTCATTGCAAAACGTAATATATATATTAGTTATCTTTAGCATTATTTTTTTAATCGGAGTGCTATTTTTCTGTCAAACAAAACCATTTAATATTAGATCACTCAACCGCAGAGATTGGTTGTATATATCGCTGATATTATTATTCAGTTTTAGTTTTTATTTAGTGTTATCCATAAAGTATGAAGAGATAAAAAAATCTTTAGTTGTGATATCTACAGCGATGTTTTTAACACTTTCCATATATTACTATTTAATGTCAAAGATATCTATGGAGTATCAGACAACGCTTTCACTATTGGTGAGTTCATTATTTATTTGTGCTGGTTGGTGGACCCAATCAACTATAAATAGATCATCGCAACGTAAAAGTCATACACTAAATTTGATTATGAATCAGAGATTTAGTGATTTATATATGAGAAAGAACGACGATCTAGTTAAAGCCTTTGGAATGAATATTACAGTACATCCAGATTGGTCAGATAGGGTGTTTAAAATTAAGGATCAACCAAAGCCGTCATTTCAAAATCCGTTATATGCATCAGAATATTTCTCTTATGTCGAGGGTATTAAGGGGTTGTCATATCTCCTTAATTTTTATGAATTTGCAGCAGTTGGAATATTAAAAGGAGATCTTGACGATAAAATGATGAAAGAATGTTTCAGCGGCGCAGTTTGCCGTATAGAAAAAAGAGCATTCTTTTTAATCAGATATTCTATTGCCAGGGACCCAAATGCATATGAGAATTTTATAAAGCTGATGACGAAGTGGGGGAATGAATCCTTAGTAATTAAATATAAGGACAAAACGGATGATACAATTTGTAATGATAGTAGTTTTATAGATATCTTTACTATATCCAAAAAACCAACGGAGTTTTTAAAATAAATAAACCTCATGTTGAATTGACAAGATTTGACATGAGTGTTGGCTTTCAAGCTAATAAAAAGAGTCAAATCAAAAAACAAAATCCTAATAAGGTGCCATATAAATTTATAAACATAATATTTTATCAAGTATAAAGTGAATTTAGTAATCATTCCGCCCACATAAATTGATTAAATATTAGTTAAAAGGTTAACGTAATGGGGTTTATGAAAAACTGGTCAGTTGAGCATACGAGAGATGTGAAGAAGTGGCTGGATGTTGATAGCTATCGCAAGTTTGAAGAGCTTCCGCTCATACAGCTTTACCATGAGCTACTGGCAAGAACACTGTTCTTTAAGCCGTATCATGAGGAATTTGAAGCAGAGGCGGTCAGGCTTTACATCGACAGGATCTTCACTGGAAAACCGTTTCTCATCACAGAAAAGCATCTCGGCTATCTCACAAGAGAGGATACCCTTTACCAGCCACCGCACTTCTTTCTCACAACCACCGAACGACTGGCACAGTTGAGCATCAACGGTCTGCGAAATTCACTGTTCTTTTGGGATGGGAGTGATGAGTATTCGGTTAACCGTGAATTCCTCGATAGCCCTGTATCAGAAGCTCTCCCCAAGTTGTTCAGGGATACGGTCATGGTCGAAATTGACCTTGCGAATGGAACTGATGAGGAAATAGCTGAATCACTCAAAGCAGCGCTACCTCAATGGCGTAAAGTCAGAGGTATCGAGGCAGATACAACGGACGCTATCCGCTTCGGTTATGGAACGATTAAGAAACTCATCAACTACAGATTGATACCCATGATCGACATCCTTGTATGGTCAACCTTGCATAAGGTTCGCATATCAGAAGATCGACTTTCACGCCTCCTTAACACCGACGATGATGATGAAGAACAGACCCGACTTAATCACCAAATTCGGGACACAGACAGACCACTGGCGATAAAAGCAGCCAGTATACCTTTCATCCGACAGTTTCATCTGTTCATCAACAAAAACAGCCATCTCAAAAACCTCAGAGTTTCAGACGTGATGAAAATCGCTGATTCTGACTAAGGCCAACCTCCATTAGCTCTGGCGTTCCCAGCTTCTTTCTCTTTCCCGCTGATTCATTCGTATAGTCGTTTCCATCAAAACGAAAGAAGAGGAAACGACTATGAATCAGCACAACACCCGTCTTATTCGCCTCCCTGAAGTTCTCAATCGAACCGGTTATGGTAAAGCTTGGATCTATCATCTAATCAGCAAAGGATGTTTCCCATCACCAGTGAAAATTGGATCTCGTGCAGTTGCTTTCATTGAAAGTGAAGTGGAAGAGTGGATTCAATTAACTATCGAAAATTCAAGAAAGCATGTCGCCTGAAATAAAATTACAGCCTTCATATTTATGAAGATTAATTCTCAGATTTGTAAAGTTTATATCTTAACAAAACCTATATTTAACGTAATTCTTTACGTTTTTTCATGCAGGGCTTATGTAAGTACCCCGGGAAACCGGACCATTCACTTTTAGAGATCTTCCAGCATATTGATTATGTCCCTGAAGGAGATCGCCATGCGCAAAGCCCGATTCACCGAACACCAGATCATCGCCGTTCTGAAGTCCGTCGAAGCCGGACGCACCGTTAAGGATGTCTGCCGTGAGGCCGGGATCTCTGAGGCCTCGTACTACAACTGGAAAGCGAAGTTCGGCGGCATGGAAGCCTCTGATATCAAAAAGATGAAGGACCTTGAGGATGAAAACCGCCGGCTGAAACAGATGTTTGCGGACCTGAGTCTCGAGTGCCGCGCCCTGAAGGACGTTATTGAAAAAAAGCTTTAAAACCAGCGATAAAGCGTGAGCTGGTCAGCTATCTGACCGCGCAGTTTGCCATGAGCTTACGTCAGGCATGCAGGACATTGTCGCTGAGCAGGACGGTATTTCGTTATCAGCCGGATACGCGACGTGATGAGCCGGTCATTATGGCGCTGACCGTGGCGGCTGAACGCTATCCACGATACGGATTTAAAAAGCTTTTTCAGGTGCTGCGCAGGCAGGGCAATACCTGGAACCATAAAAGAGTTCACCGTATTTACTGCCTGCTGAAACTGAATTTTCGCCGTAAGGGAAAACAGCGCCTGCCGGTGCGTAATCCGGCTCCGCTGGCGACGCCAGAGGCGATGAACCAGAACTGGTCCATCGATTTTATGCACGATGCGCTGGTGTGCGGCAGACGCTTCCGGACCTTCAACGTAGTGGATGATTTTAACCGCGAAGCACTGGCGATCGAAATTGACCTGAATATCCCGGCGCAGCGGGTCGTGAGAGTGCTGGACAGGATCGTGGCAAACCGCGGATATCCGCTAAAAATGCGGATGGATAACGGCCCGGAGCTGGTCTCGCTGACGCTGGCACAATGGGCAGATGAGCATGGTGTGATGCTGGAATTTATCAGGCCTGGCAAGCCTACGCAGAATGCCTTTATCGAACGGTTCAACCGGACGTACAGGACAGAAATACTGGATTTTTATCTGTTCAGGACGCTGAATGAAGCACGGGAAATTACAGAGCGCTGGCTGGCTGAATATAATAGCGAGCGCCCTCATGAATCCCTGAATAACCTGACGCCGGAAGAATACCGGCTGATAACTGAAAACCCGGAAATCTCAAAAAGTGCGTGGAACTAAAACGGGTGCGCTTACAATGCAATGTATCGTTTAATATTTCATTTGGAGGAATGATCATTTGTTATTCCTGTGAGAGTTGTATTTTTTTATGTGATTTTGTTGCTTATTGGTCAATTCACAGTAAGCCGAAAGTTAAATTAATAACTTTTATACTCGATTAACATACGAATTATCAATGAATTGTCAACTGTTGAAATTCAAAACGGAAAGCATACCAATAGTAATCTAATAAACCACACGATGTTCTTTTACGTTGAGAAAAAAACAGAGTTATCTTTTTTTTAGAATACTGCTGCAAAATTTTCATGTGGTTTCTGAATTAAGCTTTGTCTTGGTAGGAATTGCACCCATGCTCGTCCATCCATAAGAAGCTGCCTCCACATGCTTTCCCCACCAGTTCATCATCTCTCTACGCTGTTCCAGATATTGTGATCTGTTATAGGCTCTCCTGACTTCGTTAGTATCGATATGTGCTAAAGCAGCTTCAATCACGTCTGGTGGAAAACCTTTCTCGTTAAGCACTGTTGAGGCAATCGCTCTCATTCCATGAGCCACCAACAGATCTTTGAAGCCCATCCGTTTAAGCGCCATGTTTGCTGTCTGACTATTCATAGGTTCAAGTGGATTCCGGTAGCCGGGGAAAACATAATCTCTGTGCTTACTGATGGGCTTCATCACTTCCAGAATAGCCAAAGCTTGCTCAGAAAGTGGAACGATATGCTCACGTTTCATCTTCATGCGACCAGCAGGGATACGCCATTGTTTTGCGGCAAAGTCGATCTCATCCCAGCGAGTCGTTGACGCTTCGGCAGGTCGGATCATCGTTAGTAATTGCCATTCGATAAGACAGCGAGTTTGTCGTCCGATGCTGGCAAATGCCAGAGTTTTCATCAAAAGGGGGAGTTGCTCTGGAGGTAGGGCAGGGCGGTGCTTTACCTTTGGTTTATGGAATGTTCGCCCGATTCGTGCTGCTGGGTTTACAGATACCAGCCCAGAATTAAGGGCGTAATCCATAACTTCATTGATACGCTGGCTTAGACGTTTAACCGTTTCGAGTCTTCCGGCAGCGTGTGTTGGCTCTAATGCTCCGATGAACTGCTGAGCCGTGATGTTAGCAATGGGCATAGAGCCAATATGTGGGAATACATATTTACTCATAGAACGCCAGATATCGTTTAACGTATGAGTTGCCAGCCCCGCTGATTCTTTGGTTTTAAACCAGTCTCCTGCAACCTTTTCAAAGGTACTTTCTGTGGCACTTTTTTGCCGCAACTGCTCGGTTTTTTTATGCTCCTGCGGATCAATATTTTTGCTCAATAGAAGACGGGCATCTTCACGAAGTTGACGAGCCTCAGAGAGAGATACAGCAGGGTAAGCACCAAAGCTAATCATTGCGCGTTTGCGAGTGAAAGGTTTGTAATAGCGGAATCGCCAGAGTTTTGAGCCTCCGGGCTTAACCAGTAGCTCTAAGCCATCCCCGTCATACAGGATAGTGGCACGTTCAGTCGCTTTGGCATTTTTGACTTCGGTGTTGTTAAGGGGCTTTGTCTGACGCGCCATATTATTCTCCAATCACTGGTTAGGCATATGGCTCAGACGACACGATGGATTGTATGCCTAAAGATATGCCTAAAAATGTTGGATTTCACTGTATCAGCGTAAACTTTACTAGACAAAAGAAAAACAGCGGGTCTACGCAACCCACTGTTAATTCAGTTTTTTATAGTCTTGTCTGGACTTCAGTAGACAAAACGTTGGGGGGAATTTTGGTCGGCACGAGAGGATTTGAACCTCCGACCCCTGACACCCCATGACAGTGCGCTACCAGGCTGCGCTACGTGCCGACATGTGGCGCTAATACTACCCGTTTCTTGCCTGATTGCAAGTGCAGGGCAGGCTGAGTGATTCATAAATAATCAATCAGTTAGCGATAAACCGTTTTTCATCGGTCAGCACCTGCAGCAGTAAACTGAGCTGCGGTTTCTGATCGCGGATCTTCTCACCCTGCGCATCCCAGGACTTATAGTTACCGTTCTGATCGAGCACCAGCGTCATCTGCGGCGTGGTGATCGCCAGCGTATTGCTGTCCGCGGCGGTCACCCAGTTGTGGCGGCGCGTGGCGGTAAAGAGATCCTGCCCCTGTGAATACTCATTGGCCGGGGTGCTGACATGCAGCAGACGCTGCATCAGGGTGGTCATCACATCCTGATGATCCGTCAGCCGGGTAATACGCTGCGCAGGCGTGCCCGGCCAGTGTACCACCAGCGGAACATGCAGGCGGCTGCGTGACCAGTCGAAAGTCGTATCCTGCTGGTCGGCCGGAATGCCGCGGCCGGCGGTGATCACCACCACCGTGTTATTCATCTTCCCGGAGGCGCGCAGCGCATCCAGCACGCGGGCAATCTGCGCATCGACATTGGCGGCCGCGCGGGTGTACTTACGCGCAAAGCCCGGGGTGTCAGTCTCAAGCTCGGCGGTACCGTTCAATGAGACCCACGAGAACCAGCGGCTATCTTCCTGCGCGTCATGGGACAGCCAGTTGATCCACTGATCGGCGGTCTGCGCATCACTCTGGCTTTTCGCCGGCGGCAGCGAGAAATCAGAGAGCAGCGCCTGGCGATAGAGCGGGCTGCTGAAGCCATCAGAGGAGAAGAGGCCCAGCTGGTAGCCCTGCTGATTCAGCGCGGTGATCAGCGCCGCCGGAATGCGCGCCGACATCACGCCATCCATATAGCTCGGCGAAATGCCATAGAAGAGGCCGAAGTAGCCGTTATCGGCGTTATTCCCGGCGCTCATATGCTGGGTGAAGTTAATGTTCTCCCCGGCAAAGCTCGCCAGCTTCGGCATCTGTTTTTCGTAACGGGCGTAGTTCAGCCCGTCGACGGTGATCAGCAGCACATTCTGCCCGGAGCCCATATCGAGATAGCGCAGATCGCTTAACGGATACTGCACCGATACCGCTTCCGGATTGCCTTGTTCCACCAGGCGACGCTGGTAATCCTGCGCATCGAGCAGACCGTGTTTTTCAAGGAAGCGGCGCGCGGTCATCGGGTAAGAGAGCGGCAGGTTGGCGCGCTGCATGGTGATCGGGCGATAGAAATTGGCGTCCGCCCAGATATACATCACATGGGTGGCAATAAAGGAGACGAAAAAGAGGGCGGCCACCGGTTTGGCGAAGTGGCGGCGGCGCGTGAGGCTGCGCAGCTTCTGCCAGCTCCACGTCGCAAACAGCATCTCAATCAGCAAAATGACCGGTACGCTGATAAACATCAGCTGCCAGTCGCGGGCCATCTCGTTCTGATCGGGGTTAATGACCAGCTCCCAGACCACCGGATTGAGGTGCAGGTGAAAACGGGTAAAGACTTCGCTGTCGATAAGCAACAGCGTCATGCCGGCGGTAGCGAGGATCGCCGAGAGCACGCGCATCAGCCGCTGCGACATCACAATAAAGGTCAGCGGGAAGAGGATCAGCAGATAGGTGGCGAAAACCACAAAGCTGAAGTGGCCCACCAGGCTCAGCCAGGAGTAAATACGCCCGGAGAGCGTGGTCGGCCAGTCGGCAACAAACAGGTAACGGCTACCGAGCACGATGGACAACAAAATGTTGAACAGCGCGAACCAGTGCCCCCAGCTCACCATCTGGGAGACTTTTTCACGGTAGCGTTGACGATTAGTCACCATAAACTGTTGTGATTTCCCTTAGTGCGCTTTGTCGTCGCCAATGGACGATTGCAGTGCCTTTGCGAACGAGGTCGCAATGGCCTGACGCTGCGCGGGGGCGACGCTGCTGTTAATCAGGTTGGTCACCATATTGCCCAGCACCATCAAAGAGAGGTCGGCCGGTGCTTTGTGTTTTTCCAGTACGTTGGCCAGCTCACTGAGCAGTTGTTCAACGTGTTCATCACTGTAGCGGGAGATTTGTGGCATAAATCGAAATCAGTCTGTTCATGAAAGGGCAACATCTTACCGTAGGAAGAGCTTTTTTTCTGCTTTTTTATCAGCAGTTGCGCCGCGGCGTTGGTGGTGGTTGAATACCGCCGGTCAAAAAGGAGAGTTTATCATGAGTCTGGACATCAACCAGATTGCCCTGCACCAGCTTATCAAGCGCGATGAGCAAACCCTTGAGCTGGTGCTGCGCGATTCTTTGCTCGAACCCACCCCGCCCGTTGAAGAGATGGTAGCGGAACTGCACCGGGTCTATAGCGCAAAAAGTAAAGCCTATGGCCTGTTTAATGATGAGAGCGAGCTGGCACAGGCGCTGCGTCTGCAACGTCAGGGCGAGGAGGAGTTTCTGGCCTTCAGCCGCGCGGCGACCGGGCGCTTACGTGATGAACTGGCGAAATACCCCTTTGCCGACGGCGGTATTGTGCTGTTTTGCCACTACCGTTACCTGGCGGTGGAGTATCTGCTGGTAGCGGTGCTGAACAACTTAAGCAGCATGCGCGTCAATGAACACCTCGATATCAGCTCGACCCACTATCTCGATATCAATCACGCCGATATCGTTGCGCGCATCGACTTAACCGAGTGGGAAACCAACCCGGAGTCAACGCGTTACCTTACCTTCCTCAAAGGGCGGGTAGGGCGCAAGGTCGCGGATTTCTTCATGGATTTCCTCGGCGCCAGCGAAGGGCTGAATGCCAAAGCGCAGAACCGTGGGCTGCTGCAGGCGGTCGATGATTTTACCGCCCAGGCCGAGCTTGATAAATCCGAGCGTCAAACGGTGCGCCAGCAGGTCTACACCTACTGTAACGAGCAGTTGCAGGCGGGTGAAGAGATTGAACTGGCATCGCTCTCAAAAGAGCTGGCGGGCGTGAGCGAAGTGAGTTTTGAAGAGTTTACCACCGGCCAGGGCTACGAGCTGGAAGAGAGCTTCCCGGCAGATCGCAGCACCCTGCGGCAGTTAACCAAATATGCCGGCAGCGGCGGCGGGCTGACCATCAATTTTGATGCACTGCTGCTTGGCGAGCGCATCTTCTGGGACCCGGCGACCGACACGCTGACCATCAAAGGCACGCCGCCGAACCTGCGCGATCAGCTGCAGCGTCGGCTGAACGGCGGAAAATAGGCCATAAAAAAACCCCGCCGGAGCGGGGTTTTTTCTTCAACTTGTCAGCGATTACGCGCGAACGAAGTCGATATGAGTCAGTTTCGGCTTGAACGGGTGACGCTGAACAGCCTGAATCTTAACTTTAACTTCTTTGCCATCGACAGCCAGAGTCAGAACATCGCTGTAGAAACCAGGCTTAGTCTGCATGTTCCACACTTTGTCGTGATCCAGTTCGATAGCAACCGGCGCTTCAGTTCCACCGTAAACGATAGCCGGGAACTTGTTCGCGGTGCGCAGGCGGCGGCTCGCACCCTTACCCTGCTCTTTACGTACTTCTGCGTTAATAGTAAACATTTGAATCTCTCTTAAATAAATCCTGTTACAGGCGACCCAGCAACAGGCAGATGATCGGCTTTGCGGATGCAAAAGCGGGCGGTATTCTATCCCCTAATGATTGATACGGCAATCAAAAGTGCGCTTAGCCACGCAATTCATGCGCCCGGCGAAAGCGACCTTCGTAATCAAACACTTTTTCCCGCACCTGCCAGTACTGGCCTTTCATACGAGCGACGACAAAATCGGGGTGACGCAGCAACGCCTGCTGGGCAACGATATCCGCCGCCACAATCCAGCGTAACGGCACGCCGGGCGTGCGCGTATGCGGGCGCATAAACAGCTGCTCAAAGGCGGTGCGCTGCGCCGGGGTCTGCAGGCGAAAGCGCTCGCTGACATCCGCACCATCTTCATCGAAATAGGTGATTTTCAGCCATTCGCCTTTCTCATCCGCGCCGTGCTGGAGCGTCATGCCGCTGCAGCGCAGCACCAGCGCATCTTTCAGCTTCAGCGCCGCTTTCAGCATATCGTCCGGGTCGACGAGGATGGCATCACAGCTACGGCAGCGGCGGGCGGCGATATCATTTTCCGCGTTGCAGTGCGGGCAGTTTTTAAAGCGGAAACGGTAATCGCACTGCTCGCGGTGGCCCTCATCATCTTCAAACCAGCCCTGGCAACGGCGGCCAAAGTGCTCAATCAGCGTGCCGTCAGCGGTGGTTTTCCCCCAGAAGGTGTTGGCGAAGCCGCAACCGGGGCAGAAAACCTGCACCGGCACGTTGTCGCTTTTACCTTTCGGCGCGCCAATTTCCGGGGCGTAAAGGTCGTGCGGGTTACCGGCATAATCGAGGATCAGGCAGTCGGTTTTCCCCGGTGCCAGGCGCAGGCCGCGACCCACAATCTGCTGATAGAGGCTGACGGATTCCGTCGGGCGCAAAATGGCGATCAGATCGACATGCGGTGCATCAAAGCCGGTGGTCAACACCGCGACGTTGACCAGAAAGCGGAACTGCTGCTGTTTAAAGGCTTCAATTAAGGCGTCACGCTGCGGGCCGGGCGTTTCACCGGTGATCAGCGCGGCGTCGTTAGCGGGCAGCAGGCCGGCGATCTCCCGGGCGTGCTCGACCGTGGCGGCAAAGATCATCGCCCCTTTGCGCGTCTGCGCAAATTCGACAATCTGGCTGACAATGTGCGGCGTAATGCGCTTCTGCTTCTTCAGCTCGCGGTTCAGCTCCGCTTCACTGAACAGGCCGTTGCTCTGCGTCTGTAAGCGGCTGAAGTCGTACTGCACTACCGGCATATCCAGCCGCTCCGGCGGCGTCAGATAACCGTGTTTGATCATATAGCGCAGCGGCAGTTCATAAATACAGTCGCGGAACAGCGCTTTTTCATCCCCGCGCACCATGCCGTGATAGTGAAAGCGGTAAATCCACCCTTTACCAAGACGGAAGGGGGTCGCCGTCAGGCCGAGCAGGCGAATACGCGGATTCACTTCCTTCAGATGGGAAAGAATTTGCTGATACTGGCTGTCGTCATCATCGCTGATGCGGTGGCACTCATCCACCACCAGCAGGGAGAACTCCCCCTGGAACTGATCCAGGTTGCGCGCTACCGACTGCACGCTGCCGAAGACCACTTTGCCGTGGCTCTGCTTGCGCTTCAGCCCGGCGGCGAAGATATCGGCTTCCAGACCCAAAGCAATATATTTGGCGTGGTTCTGCGCAACCAGCTCTTTCACATGTGCCAGCACTAGCACGCGACCGCGCGCCAGCCGCGCCAGCTCGGCAATCACCAGGCTTTTTCCGGCACCGGTCGGCAGCACAATCACCGCGGGTTCAGCGTGTTGACGAAAATGGGCGAGGGTGGCATCCACCGCTTCGCGTTGGTAGGGGCGTAGCGTAAAAGTCATTGTCTCAGCGGCGTTACAGATTGACGGCAGACAGTATGCCACGAAACTTTGCTTTAAGCGGTTTATGATGCTCGTTATACTTCAGGCTGTTCATCTCTTTTGTGGGCGCATTGCCCCCATTCAGCACCATACAGGCCAGAAAATTTCATGCGACTTGATAAGTTTATCGCTCAGCAGCTTGGCGTCAGCCGCGCCATTTCCGGGCGCGAAATCCGCGGCAGCCGTGTTACGGTCAATGGCGAGATCGTCCGCGATGCCGCCTTTAAACTGCAACCAGAACACAAGGTTGAGTACAACGGCAATACCCTCGTTCAGCAGACCGGCCCGCGCTACTTTATGCTGCATAAACCGGAAGGGTACGTCTGTTCTACCGAAGATCCCGATCACCCGACGGTGCTCTACTTCCTCGACGAGCCGGTCGCGCACAAGCTTCACGCCGCCGGGCGTCTCGATATCGACACCACCGGTCTGGTGCTAATGACCGATGATGGTCAGTGGTCGCACCGCATTACCTCGCCGCGCCATCACTGCGAAAAGACCTACCTGGTGACGCTGGAGTCGCCGGTTGCAGAAGACACCGCTGAGCAATTTGCCCACGGTGTTCAGCTGCATAATGAAAAAGATCTCACCAAACCCGCCATGCTGGAGGTGATTACGCCGACGCAGGTGCGCCTGACCATTAGCGAAGGGCGCTATCATCAGGTGAAGCGCATGTTTGCCGCCGTGGGCAACCACGTTGTTGGGCTGCATCGCGAACGCATTGGCGGCATCCGTCTGGATGACGACCTGGCGCCGGGGGAGTACCGCGCGCTTACCGAGGATGAAATTGCCAGCGTTGGCATGCTCACCCGCTAACTTCAGGAGATTGCTGCCGTGACCAGCAGGCCACACTCATCATTGAGTATTGTCTTTATCCTTGGCCTGTTGGCCATGCTTATGCCGCTGTCGATTGATATGTATCTGCCCGCCTTGCCGGTAATTGCCGGGCAGTTCGGCGTACCGGCCGGCAGCGCGCAGATGACCCTGAGCAGCTATATTCTTGGCTTTGCCATCGGTCAGCTCTTTTATGGTCCGATGGCAGACAGCATCGGGCGCAAGCCGGTGATCCTCGGCGGCACGCTGGTGTTCGCTGTCGCGGCGGTGGCCTGCGCGCTGGCGCAGAGTATCGAGCAGCTTATCTTCATGCGCTTCCTGCACGGCCTCGCCGCGGCAGCAGCCAGCGTGGTGATCAATGCCCTGATGCGCGATATCTACCCGCGGGAAGAGTTCTCACGCATGATGTCGTTTGTCATGCTGGTTACCACCATCGCGCCGCTGCTGGCACCGATGATTGGCGGCGCAGTGCTGATATGGTTCAACTGGCACGCCATCTTCTGGATCCTCGCGCTGGCGGCGTTGCTGGCATCAGGCATGATCGCCTTTTTCATCCGTGAAACCTTACCGGTAGAGAAGCGGCATAAGTTCCATTTCCGCACCACCCTTGGCAACTTTGCCTCACTGTTTCGCCATAAACGCGTACTCAGCTATATGCTCGCCAGCGGTTTCAGCTTCGCCGGTATGTTCTCTTTCCTCAGCGCCGGGCCGTTTGTCTATATCGAAATCAACCACGTTTCGCCGCAGGATTTTGGCTACTACTTTGCGCTCAATATCGTCTTTCTCTTCATCCTGACGATTATCAACGGCCGCTTTGTACGCCGGGTTGGCGCGCTGAACATGTTCCGCAGCGGGCTATGGATCCAGTTCGTGATGGCGTTATGGATGGTGGTGACCGCGCTGCTGGATGTCGGTTTCTGGGCGCTGGTGGTGGGCGTGGCGGCATTTGTCGGCTGTGTCACGCTGGTGGCGTCGAACGCGATGGCGGTGATCCTCGACGAGTTCCCGCATATGGCCGGCACCGCTTCGTCGCTGGCGGGCACCTTCCGCTTCGGTATCGGGGCGATTGTTGGCGCGCTGCTGTCGCTGGCGACCTTCAACACCGCCTGGCCGATGATCTGGTCGATGACCTTCTGCGCCACCTGTTCGGTTCTCTTCTATCTCTATGCCAGCCGGACAAAAAAAGCGGCATAACCCTACCTCAACAGGGAGCGTAAACCGCTCCCTGCGTTGATATATATCAAGCAAAAGCCGCTCTCTTTTTGGGCTTTTTGTTTCTTTTATGTAAAATCCTCTCGTGTAAAAAGTCACATCTTTGTAGTGAAAAAGGTTGAGTTAGATCTCATAAACGGGTACATATAGCCGAAAAGTTGGCTTGCCGACGCGTCCATAACATGCTGATAAAAGCGCGGCAAACCCACACACTACGCGGGGTGCAACCTTTTCTCTGCCGCTGGCAGGATGAAATGTGAATAGTGTGTTAATCTAGATGTGAAATATTTGTGAAGCGAAAGTGCTTCTGGGGAAAGAAAGTGAATACATTACAGCTCTCAATCATCCATCGTTTGCCCCAGTGCTATCGCTGGCGAGAGGGTTTTGCAGGTGCCAAAGTTGAACCGATTCCGCAAAACGGTCATGCGGCGGATGACGCGCTGGTGGCGCTAAAACTGCTCAGCCCGGATGGCGATAACGCCTGGCCGGTGATGCATAAACTCAGCCAGGCACTCAGCGACATCGAAGTCGACTGCTCGGTGGTCGAGTGTGAAGGCGAACCGTGCCTTTTCGTTCACAGCCAGGATGAGTTTGCCGCGACCTGCCGCCTGAAAAACTTCGGCGTTGCCATCGCGGAACCCTTCTCCAACTACAACCCGTTCTGAACCTCAGCTCAGCGACAGCAGCTGGCGTGTATACGCCTGCTGAGGTTCGTCAAACACCCGCCGACACTCGCCCTGTTCCACCACTTCGCCCTGTTTGAGCACAATCACCTGGTGGCAAAGGGTGCGCACCAGATGCAGATCGTGACTGATAAAGATATAAGCCAGCCGGTGCGTCTGCTGAAGCGACTTCAGAAGCGCAAGGATCTGCGCCTGCACGGTGCGGTCCAGCGAAGAGGTCGGTTCATCAAGAATAATCAGCTCCGGCTTCATAATCAGCGCGCGGGCAATGGCGATACGCTGACGCTGGCCACCGGAAAACTCCGCCGGGTAACGCTGGCGCGTCTGCGCATCCAGCCCCACCTCCTGCATCACCTCGATAACTCGCTGCTCGCGGGCTTCGCGCGACAGCTCAGGCTGATGGACGCGTAACCCCTCTTCGATAATCTGCTGCACATTGAGGCGTGGATTCAGCGCCGAGTTAGGGTCCTGAAACACCACCTGAATCCGGTGGCGCACCGGCAGCATCTGCTTGCGGCTCCATAAATGCAGTGGTTTGCCATCGAACAGAATCGTCCCTTCGGCATTGACCAGCCGCAGCAGCGCAAGGCCGGTGGTGCTTTTCCCCGAGCCGGATTCGCCCACCAGCCCCAGCGTTTCACCCGCGCGCAGGGTAAAAGAGATCCCTTTTACCACCGCATTTTGCGCGACAACGCGGCGGAAAATACCTTTACGCACCGGGAAGTTGACGCCGAGTTTCTCCACCTGCAACAGTGGCCGATCGGTAGGCGGGAGCGGCACCGGATCGCCGTGCGGCTCGCTGTTGATCAGCTTTTGCGTATAGGGATGATTCGGCGCGCTGAACAGGGCTTGTGCGCGGTTCTGCTCCACGCAGCGGCCGTTTTGCATCACCGCCACGTTATCCGCCAGCTTGCGCACGATGTTCAGGTTATGGGTGATAAACAGCAGCCCCATATTAAGCTCGTCGCGCAGCTCCCGCAGCAGGGTGAGGATCTGCGCCTGCACGGAAACATCCAGCGCGGTGGTTGGTTCATCGGCAATCAGCAGCTCGGGGCGCGTCAACAGCGCCATGGCGATCATCACACGCTGGCGCTCGCCGCCGGAAAGCTGATGGGGAAAATCGCCGAGGCGGCTGCGCGCATTACGGATGCCGACGCGATCGAGGCAGTCGAGCATCTCGGCCCGCGCCGCTTCCCGGCGCATTCCCCGGTGCAGGGAGAGCACTTCATAAAGCTGCTTTTCCAGCGTATGCAGCGGGTTGAGCGAGACCATCGGCTCCTGGAAAATCATGGCGATCTTGTTGCCGCGCACGCCGCGCAGGGTGGGCTCGCTGGCATGCAGCAGGGATTCGCCATGAAACAGAATATCGCCTGCGGGGTAGACCACCGGCGGCGAAGGGAGCAGGCGCAGGATCGACAATGCGCTGACGCTCTTGCCAGAGCCAGACTCGCCCACCAGCGCCAGCGTTTCGCCCGCTTCAATGCGCAGAGAGAGATCCTCCACCACCGTGCGAGTGGTGCCCTGCTGGCGAAAGGCGATGGTTAAGGCGTCAATAGTCAGTAAAGGGGAGGCCATCTTATACCGCCTTATTGGGATCAAACGCGTCGCGCACCGCTTCGCCGATAAAGATCAACACCGAGAGCAGCAGCGCCGTTGAGACAAACGCCGCGATACCGAGCCACGGAGCCTGCAAATTATTTTTACCTTGCAGCAGCAGTTCACCAAGCGAGGGGGAGCCGAGCGGCAGACCAAAACCGAGAAAATCAAGCGAGGTGAGGGTGCTGACCGAGCCGCTGAGAATAAAGGGGAAGAAAGTCAGCGTCGCTACCATCGCATTAGGCAGCATATGGCGCAGCATAATCGCGCCATCACTTACGCCCATCGCCTGCGCGGCGCGGATATAGTCAAAATTGCGCGTGCGCAGAAACTCGGCGCGCACCACGCTCACCAGCGTCATCCAGCCAAACAGCACGGTAATGCCGAGCAGCCACCAGAAGCCGGGCTGGATCACACTGGAGAGCAAAATAATCAGGAACAGCGTCGGCAACCCGGACCACACCTCAATAAAGCGCTGGCCGAAGAGATCGATCTTGCCGCCGTAATAACCCTGTACGGCTCCGACCACAATGCCGATGACGCTGGAGCAGAGCGTCAGCAGCAGGCCAAACAGCAGCGAGATGCGCGTACCGTAGAGAATGCGCGCCAGCACATCACCGCCGTTGGCATCGGTGCCGAGCCAGTTTTGCGCCGACGGTGGAGAGGGGAAGGGCTGCGTTGTCGCGTAGTTAATGCTGCGCGCGCCGAAACGCACCGGTGCCCACAGCGCCCAGCCGTGCTCGTTAATCTGCGTTTGCAGCCACGGATCCTGGTAATCCGCGGTCGTCGCCAGCGGGCCGCCAAAGTCGCTCTCGCTGTAGTTTTTCACCAATGGCACAAACCACTCGCCCTGATAGCGCACCAGCAGCGGCTTATCGTTGGCGATTAGCTCCGAACAGAGGCTCAGGACAAAAATCACGACGAAAATCCATAACGACCAGTATCCGCGTCGGTTCTGACGAAAACGCGCCCAGCGCGCCTGGTTTACATAACTGAGTCTGAACATCAGCGCCCCTCGAAATCGATACGCGGATCGACCAGCGTATAGGTGATATCGCTGACAATATTCAGCAGCAGGCCAATCAGGGAGAAGATATAGAGCGTGCCGAACATCACCGGGTAATCCCGCGAGACGGTCGCTTCATAGCCCAGCAGGCCGAGACCGTTAAGAGAGAAGATCACCTCGATCATCAGCGAACCGGTAAAGAACATGCTGACAAAGGTTGCCGGGAAGCCAGCAATTACCAACAGCATGGCATTGCGAAAGACATGTTTACGCATGATATTGCGTTCGCTCACCCCTTTGGCGCGCGCCGTCACCACGTACTGCTTGCGGATCTCATCGAGAAAAGAGTTTTTGGTGAGCATCGTCAGCGCGGCAAAACCGCCAATCACCGTCGCCAGCACCGGCAGGGTAATGTGCCAGAGATAATCGGCGGCCTGTTTATACCAGGGGAGCGTAGCGAAATCCGTCGACACCAGCCCGCGCAGTGGGAAGAAGTCATAATAGCTGCCACCGGCGAAGAAGATGATCAGCAAGATGGCGAACAGAAACGGCGGAATAGCGTAGCCGACAATAATCAGCGCGCTGCTCCAGATATCAAACCGGCTACCGCTGTAGACCGCTTTGCGGATGCCAAGCGGGATCGATACCAGGTAGATAATCAGCGTACCCCACAGGCCAAGAGTGATGGAGACCGGCAGGCTCTCTTTGATCAGTTGCAGCACCGAGGCGCTGCGAAACAGGCTGTCGCCGAAATCGAAACGCGCATAATCCCACAGCATTTTGAAGTAGCGCTCGGAGAGCGGTTTATCGAAGCCGTAGCGCTTTTTGATCTCCTCAATCACCTGCGGGTCAAGGCCGCGCCCGCCGCGATAGTGGCTATCGTTGGTCAGCACATCGCCGACGCCGGTGCGCGCATGACCTGCCCCCGTACCCCCTCCGCCAGTGCCGGGTAGCCGACCCTGATCGCCAAACTCAATGCCGGCAATCGCCTGATCGACCGGGCCGCCGGGCGCAATCTGCACAATAAAAAAGTTGATGGTAATAATCGCCCACAGGGTGGGGATCAGCAGCAATAAGCGGCGAATGAGATAGGCACCCATCCCGTCTCCTTAACGTCTGGCGGCGGGCAGTTTCGCCGCCTTGTTTACGTCATACCACCAGGTATCAAACCCAATTGAGTAGACGGGGCGAATGCCGGGCATGGAGAACTTGTCCCAGTACGCAAGGCGATCGGCCGCCATATACCACATCGGCAGCATGTAATAGTTCCACGTCAGCACGCGATCCAACGCGCGCCCGAGCGGCAACAGCTTCTCTTTATTCCCCTGCCAGCGGGCAATCTGTTCAAGCAGGGTGTCGATAGCCGGATTTTTTACCCCCGGCGCATTGTAGGAGGAGTCGATATAGGCAGAGCCCCAGGAGATTTGCAGATCGCCGCTCGGCCACGGCTGCGCGCGCCACAGACGCGGCATCATGTCGTAATCGCGGCTGCGCATACGGTTGGTCGCCTGCGAGTTATCCACCTGGCGTAACTCCATGGTGATGCCGAGGCGAGCGAGATTGTGCTGGAAGGGCAGCACCCACTGCACATTCCCGCCGGAGGGGAGCAGCAGTTCAAAAACAAACGGCTTGCCGGTTTTGGCATTCACCCGCTGCTGGTTTTTCAGCACCCAACCGGCATCGTTCAGCAGCTTATCGGCTTTCAGCAGGTTCTGGCGATCGTAGCCGTCGCCGCTCGAGGTGGGCGGGGAGTAGATCTGCGTAAACACTTCAGGCGGGATCTGATCTTTTAACGGAGCCAGCAGGGTGAGTTCATCGGCATCCGGGTAGTTACGCGCGGCATATTCTGTGTTGATAAAGTAGCTGTTTGCCCGGCTGTAGGCCCCGTAAAACAGCGCTTTGTTCATCCATTCGAAGTCGAAGGCCAGCGAGACCGCTTCACGTACCCGCCGGTCAGCGAACACCGGGCGCTGGATATTAAACGCCAGCCAGCGGGCATCCTGCGCCGAGTGGTTGGTCTGTTCATCTTTAACGATATAGCCGCGCGCAAAATTAGTGCCGATATAGCGTGTGGCCCAGTTTTTCGGGCTATCTTCGCTGCGCAGATCGTAGGAGCCGGCTTTAAACGCTTCAAAGGCGACGTTGTCGTCGAGATAGTAGTCATAGCGAATATTGTTGAAGTTCCAGCGGCCGCGGTTGACCGGCAGATCGGCGGCCCAGTAATCGCGCACGCGGGTATAGGCAATATACTGCCCCATGCGCCAGCTGCTGATGCGATAAGGCCCGCTGCTCAACGGCGGGCGGGCAAGCGGCTCGCTGAGGTTATGATCTTTCCAGAACTTCTCCGGCATCACCGGCAGCGTCAGCAGGCTGAGCATATCCTCTTTGCCCGGCTTCGCCAGCTCAATGCGCACGGTTAAGGGCGAAATGGCTTTTACCGTCGTGCCTTTGTAGACAATGCGAAACTGCGGCACCCCCTGGGTCATAAACTTCTGGAAGGTGAAGGCAACATCGCTGGCGCGGATTGGCGAGCCGTCATGGAAGCGGGCGCGGGGATTGAGCGAGATCTCCATCCAGGAGAAGTCATCGGCATAGCGGGTGGTTTCAGCAATCAGCGGATAGTAGCTGCCAGGCTCATCGTCGGAGGTGGTAAACAGGCCATCATAGAGCGCATCGGTGCGCACCGCCGGGTTGCCGCGCAGGGCGAAACGGTTGAAGTTATCAAAGGTGCCGATATTGGCGAGCGTCACATTACCGCCTTTCGGCGCGGCGGGGTTCACATAATCAAAATGGGAAAAATTAACGGCATATTTCGGTTCGCCGATAATCGCAAAGCTGTCACTCTCTTTAATGGTCTGCGCCTGGCAGGCGAGGGCGATAAACGCCAGTAACAGAGCAACAATGCGCGCACACTTCATTTGATGGGTCCCTTTTACCGCAATGCGACGGAGGCGTGAATTTTTCTGCTTGAATAATAGGGGAGGGCTCGGCGGTTGTGAACTCTTTCCGCCTACAGCCGGGCAGTAAATGTCGGCGGTCGCCAGTCGATAAACTGCTGAAGCGTCATTGGGCGGCTGAAAAAGTAGCCCTGCAGGTAGTGGACGCCGCGATCGCGCAGCCAGCGCACCTGCTCCGGCGTCTCCACCCCTTCCGCCACGGTGCGCATATTGAGCCGTTTCGCCAGCGTCAGCACCGCGTCAAGCACCGGTGAGGTGACGGTCTCCGTGCCGATGGCGTTAACAAACCCGCGATCGATCTTCAGGAAGTCGAGGGTGAAACGCTCAAGGTAGATCAGCGCGCTATGACCGGTACCGAAATCATCAATGGCGATCTCAAACCCTTCATCATGCAGCCACTGGAAGATCTCATTCACCTCATCATGCTTGATCATATCGCGCTCGGTGATCTCCAGCACCACGCTGAAATGGTGAGGGGGCAGGGCGTGGGCAAACTGCTGCATATCCTGTTTAAAGCTCGGCGCATGCAGATGGCCGGGCGCAATATTGACGCCCATTTTGACCCCTTCAGGCAGCAGCGTTTTTAACACTGGGGCATCGCGGGCGATAAGCTTAAACAGGTGCAGGGTCAGCGGCACAATGAGCTGCTGCGCTTCGGCGAAGTGTATAAAGGCATCGGGTGGAATTTCGCCTGCGGTCGGGTGCTTCCAGCGCATCAGCACTTCTATACCGGTCACTTTTAACTCCGCGCCGCTCACCACCGGCTGGTAGACAACATAAAACTGGTCGCGCTTAATCGCCGCGAGGATTTCGCGGCCGGGGCGCAGATGAATCGCGAGCATCGCCGCCGTCAGCAGACCGGCAAGCATGCCGATGGTGACACCCAGCAGCAGCGCGAACTGTAAATCTTCCACTCGCCATTTATCCGCGTAGAGATAGAGCCTCACCGGCGAGCCTTCAACCTGCGCACTCAGGTAGGGCGTTTGATGCAGAGTACTTAACTGCAGCGGTCTGCCTGAGAAGGTGGTGAGCGCGCGATCGCCGATGCCGAGCGCAATGCCGTTAAGATCGGGGATCTGCGCGGTATAAAGCATGTAAGGGGCAAGATTAATATTGAGCGTGGCGAGGACGCCGCGATTATCCAGTAGCGGGCTGCGGAACCAGAGCGCAATCACCGGCTGCGTCGGCATCATCGGCGTGCCGGGTAAAATCACCATATCGGTGGTTTTATTAATATCCATCTCCGGAATCAGCCTTTTCATCGGCTCATCCATATCGCCGGTGGCTGACGAACAGTAGGCGTGCTGATCTTTGATTAACAGAAAGGCGCGCACATTCTGGCTGAAGGCGGCTTTCGAGGTGAGCTCGCTGGCAGCCTCTTCGCAGCTGTTAAGCGTAAGCGGGTGCAGCGTTTCTGCCGCGGCGCGAATAGTGCTGAAGTAACTGGCATAGGAAGCCTGAATACTGCTCAGCAGCGTATCGTAGCGCGCTTCGCGCTTTTGCTGCTCCAGCCCGAACTGAATTCCCCCAACCAGCAGTGCGACAAGCGCGCCGGTGAGCAGGCTGATAAGCACAACGCGTCGATTCACGGTGACGTTACGGGTAAGCATGATGTTGAGCCTATGTTAGAGGTTCATCATATTTCGCTCATAAAGCGGGATATAAACGAAATAAAACCCGGAAAGCTTCGTATAGCATATTGCAGGCACAAAAAAACACCGCCGAAGCAGTGTTTTTTATAACTTTACGCCAGCCAAGGGTAACTGGCATAAAGCGATTAGCTGCGTGTCAGGATACGTCGCGCTTCGTTATAGCGCTTCTTCCAGTATGGCTCATCAAGGTTAGAGATCATCACACCACTGCTGGTGGAGGCATGAACAAACTGGTTATTACCAATGTAGATGCCGACATGACGTCCGGTCGAGCCTGCGCGGAAGAGAACCAGATCGCCGGTGCGCAGACTAGTGCGCGAAATAGACTTACCGGTTTCCTGCTGTTCCCATGTGGAACGCGGCAGCTCTAAACCAAACTGTTCGCGGAAGGTGCGCTGCACAAAGCCAGAACAGTCGATGCCTTTCTTGGTGTCGCCGCCGAGACGGTAGCGAACGCCTTTCCAACTTGCATACTGATCCATAAGCCGGTTTTTAACATCCAGATTACGTACCAGGTTTTCAAATTCATCCTGAGAGGCTTGCAGTGAAGAGCTATCTTCGGGCACAGCATGCGTCTCAGGATGCATATTCTTGGCGGTATTTGTTGAACAAGCTGAAAGCAGAACCGCTACTGCGATCGCGGGTATCGCCCGCACGATATATCTCAAGATCGGCTGAGACTTGACCATGTTGCTTATTTTCCCTTGAAGTCCTTAACGATAATATCGTTATGAAAAATGCCAAACGCAGCGAGATTAATTATCTGAATGTTTCAAGACAAATACTCGAGCCAGAATTTGTGGCGAAACGCACAAATTACCGCGCAGAGAGTAAAAGAGCACTCTTTGCGACAAGACGGACCGAGGTTACCTGAACATCTAATGCAAGGCGAGTGCTTTTCATCACTTTTTTATAAGAAATTGTGATACAGAAAGTGAATTTATGAGTTTGGTCAATAAATGGACGAATAAAGAGAAATAGCGGGCAAAATGCTCTTTTTAAAGGCGATTGAGTTGGCTAAAAAGTGACACAATCAGGCTACCGCCGGGAATTTACATTAAGGACGCTAATGATCGCCTCTACCCGGCGGCGATAAATGTTATTTAAGTGTTTAAATTTTGTTTTTTCCAGGCAAATAACGATCAAATAACGCCACGATCTTATCGCTCAGTGGTGTCATCAGCCACCAGGGCAGGCCAATCAGCACCGCAGAGAGTGAACCGACGGCAATATCCGTAAACCAGTGCGCGCCAATCATTACCCGGGGGAAAGCAAATATGCCAAATATAAGTATCCCGATGGCGAAGGCTTTTTTACCGAAATAACGCAGCATCACCGAGGCAAAAATCAGCAGCATCATTCCGTGGTCGCCCGGGAAGCTATCTTTCGACGCATCTTTTGTCGGGAAGTTAAGCAGATCGCTCACCCGATAGGTGTCAGTAAAGGAGATCGACGGGCTGGCGCGCTTCACCGGCATAATATGTTGCGCAAGCTGGTTGATCACCAGTGCCATCAGCAGCATGGTCAGGCCAATCATCACCACACGCCGACGCCCGGCCGGGTCTGCCGGCAGCCAGAAAGAGAGCATCAGACAGCCCATCGCCACCAGCGAGCAGGCGTCAAAGGCGCGGTTGTTGGTCAGGGCCACAAACCATAAGTAGGTGCGATTCTCCGCCAGGCCATGGTTGAAAAAGTGGAAAATTGCTGAATCCAGCGGGAACCAGAAACCGTGATTCACCGGCAGGTACCAGGAGAAAAACAGCGCCAGGCCAGCAGCATTCAGCAGCACGATGAGAGGCAGTCGGGTTTTCATTTTGCAGGCTCTTTTAGGTTTCAGGGACGCCACGGTAGTCCCGCTAACTTAAACGAAGCTTCAACAGCGCCGATTGAAGTGCGTTCCAGTCAGCCTCGCTGTCGGTGATTAACTCTATCCGGCTATCGGGCGGCGCGGCGTTTTGCGTCTCAATATGCAAATCCTGGCCCTGACGGTTTACGCGCAGCAACCCTTCGGGAATACGCATTACCCCTTTTACCCGCGACACCGGCGCAAGCCGCGCCCATTCCAGCAGACCAATCGTGTCAAAAACCGTATCGGCATCGAAAATCCAGCCGCAGGCGTGGTGCCCCTGGCCGCTGTTCAGGTTGCGACGCCAGCGTTGATGCGCCGGTAAACTCAGCGCCGCCAGCCCCTTTTTCTCACCGTGCGCATGATCGTGCGCGGCGCTCTCTGGCAGGGCGCGCAGGTTGCGGCGCGGTTGGTCAAGCAGGCTGCCGTCAATCGCCCCCTGCGTGGCGTTGACCCGCAGGCGATCGCCGCCAAACTCAGCCCACCAGGTGTCAAACGCCTGCTGGCTCTCGGCGCTGGCGCGATCCTCTTTATTCGCAACGATAATATCCGCTGCCGCTAACTGGTCGCGGAAGTTCTCATTGTTCAGCGCTTTCTCATCCAGCAGCTGGCGCGGGTCGAGCAGGCAGAGCGTGGCGCGCAGATCGATCCACGGCTCATAGACCGGGGCGGTAAGCATATCGAGGATCTGCTTCGGGTGACCCAGCCCGGTCGGCTCAATCAACAGGCGATCGGGTTTACCCTGACGCAGCAGGGTATTGAGGCCGACCTGCATCGGCAGGCCGTTGACGCAGCACATGCAGCCGCCGGGGATCTCTTTAAGCAGCGCGCCGCTGTCGCTGAGCAGGGCGCCATCGATGCCGACTTCGCCAAACTCATTCACCAGCACCGCCCACTTCTCCTGCGGATCTTTATGGGCCAGCAAATGCAGAATGGAGGTGGTTTTGCCGCTTCCGAGAAAGCCGGTAATCAGGTTGGTCTTTGTCACAGGAGCTCCGCGTCATCAAAAATCATAAGCGGACAATCCTGGCGAAAAAAAGGGGAAAAGAGAAGAGGACGGACGGCGCATCGCACTATCCGTCCGCGTTGAGGGCAAAAAAAGTTAAGCGTTCACCGCCTGCTGCACCGCGCCATGTGCGCCGAGTGTCTCGATGTTGCGCCATGCCTGGCTGACGGCATCAACAAACAGCGGGTTATGCGGCAGATCGTTACCGAAGATCTCTTTCAGCGTCAGTAGCGCCGTGACACGCTCGTCGCTGCTGCTGGTCTCAACGATGGCGCGGATTTTATCCGCCAGCGGATCGCGAATATCAATGGTCTCGCCCGCATCATCGACGCCGCTGACATAGTGCATCCAGCCCGCCACGCCAAGCGCCAGCAGCGGCCAGTCACTCTGGCGCAGCAGATGGATTCTGATCCCATCCAGCAGGCGCTGCGGCAGCTTCTGGCTGCCGTCCATCGCAATCTGCCAGGTACGGTGTTTCAGCGCCGGGTTAGCGAAGCGCTCCAGCAGACTGTCGGCGTAGGCGTTAAGATCAACGCCTTTAATGCGCAGCGTCGGGGCTTGCTCATTGAGCATCAGTTGGCGCGCCGCCTCACGGAAGGCCGCGTCCTGCATACACTCATTAATATGGGCAAACCCGGCGAGATAACCTAAATAGGCGAGGAAGGAGTGGCTGCCGTTAAGCATGCGCAGCTTCATCTGCTCCCATGGCTGCACATCTTCCACCAGCTGCACGCCCGCGGTTTCCCACGCCGGACGCCCGGCGACAAAGTTATCTTCTATTACCCACTGAATAAACGGCTCGCAGCTGATGGCGCACGGATCAAACACGCCCAGCACGTCGGCAATCTCCGCCAGCGACTCGTCGGTCGCCGCCGGGACAATGCGATCGACCATGGTGGCCGGGAAGCTGACATGCTCCGCTATCCACTGCGCCAGCTCCGGCGAGCGGGTTTGCGCCATGCCGAGCACGGCGTTTTTCACCACGTGGCCGTTGTCAGGAATGTTGTCGCAGGAGAGCACGGTAAAGGGTGGCAGCCCGCGCTCGCGGCGGCGGTGCAGGGCTTCTACCAGAATGCCCGGCGCGGAGTGCGGCTCATGCGGGTATTTCAGATCGTGCTCAATACGCGGCTGGGTGAGATCAAGTTCACCGCTGGCCGGATCGATGCAGTAACCCTTTTCGGTGATGGTCAGAGAGACAATCGCCACCTGCGGCTCGCAGAACTTCTCAATAATCGCCGCCAGCGTGTCGAGTTTGGCATTCAGGCACTCGTTCACCGCGCCAATGATAATCGGCTTATTTCCGTCCGCGCCTTTCTCCAGCACCGTATAAAGGTGCTTCTGCTCGCGCAGTTGCGACATCAATACATCGCCGCTAAACAGGCTGATTTCGCAAATGCCCCAGTCACCGCTTTGCGCATTCAGCACCCGGTCGGTTAATAACGCCTGATGGGCGCGGTGAAAGGCACCAAAACCGAAGTGGACGATGCGCGAACGGAGCTGGCTGCGATCGTACTGAGGCTGTTGCACCGAAGCGGGCAGCGTGGCGGAGGCAATTGTTTTCATCTCTATACACCTGATTAACCAATAATTAACAATAGCAGTGTAAAGTTATATGACAGCAAAAAGAATTGGTATGCCTTAAATATCCGGGGAATGTGAGCTGGATCAATCATTGCTGTGGCGGGATTTGACCGTTTTCCATAAGCATGTATGGTAGTCGTCATGTTTCACGCTGTATTGGTATAACAACTTTTTTTGAGGGGAAGACGATGGAACAAACCTGGCGTTGGTATGGACCGAACGATCCGGTTTCTCTTGATGATGTACGTCAGGCGGGCGCGACCGGCGTGGTTACCGCTCTGCACCATATTCCGAACGGCCAGGTGTGGCCAGTGGAAGAGATCAAAGCCCGCCAGGCGCTGCTGGCTGAAAAGGGGCTTTACTGGTCCGTCGTCGAAAGTATCCCGGTACATGAAGAGATCAAAACCCACTCCGGCGACTGTGACAAATGGATTGCTAACTACCAGCAGAGCATCCGCAATCTCGCCACCTGCGGGATTGATACCGTCTGCTACAACTTTATGCCGATCCTCGACTGGACGCGCACCGACCTGGAATACCAGCTGCCGGATGGCTCACGCGCGCTGCGCTTCGACCAGATCGCCTTTGCCGCGTTTGAGCTGCATATCCTTAAGCGCGAAGGGGCGCAGGCGGATTACAGCGAGGAAGAGCAGCGCCAGGCACAGGCCTATTTCAATGCGATGAGCGATGCGGAAGTGGAGAAGCTGACGCGCAATATCATCGCCGGTCTGCCAGGGGCGGAAGAGGGCTATACGCTGGATCAGTTCCGCGCGCGTCTGGCAGAGTATGACGGCATCGACAAAGCGCAACTGCGCGAAAATATGGCCTGTTTCCTGCGCGCCATTGTGCCAGTAGCACAGGAAGTGGGCGTACGGCTGGCGGTTCACCCGGACGATCCGCCGCGCCCGATCCTCGGCCTGCCACGCATTGTCTCCACCATCGAAGATATGCAGTGGCTGAAAGAGGCGGTAGACAGCATCAACAACGGCTTCACCATGTGCACCGGTTCATACGGCGTGCGGGCGGATAACGATCTGGTGCGGATGATCGAGACCTTCGGCGATCGCATTCACTTTACTCATCTGCGCGCCACCTGCCGCGAAGAGAACCCGAAAACCTTCCACGAAGCGGCGCACCTGCAGGGCGATGTCGATATGGTGTCGGTGGTAGCGGCAATTCTTAGCGAAGAGCAGCGCCGTAAGAAAGCGGGCGATCTGCGCCCGATCCCGTTCCGCCCGGATCACGGTCACCAGATGCTGGACGACCTGCGTAAGAAAACCAACCCCGGCTACTCGGCGATTGGTCGTCTGAAAGGGATGGCGGAAGTGCGCGGCGTTGAGCTGGCGCTGAAGAAGACGTTGTTCCGCGACCTGCTGTAATAGCTGCGGGTAAACGCTCTGCTCGCTTTCGCGGGCGAAAAAAAAGCCTCCATGCGGAGGCTTTTCTATTTAATCAGCGCGGCCCATATAGCGGCGCTCTTCGATATGAATGCGGATCTTCTCGCCGGTGGTCAGGTACTCCGGCACCTGCACCACCAGGCCGGTGTTCAGCGTGGCAGGCTTGGTACGGGAGCTGGCAGATGCGCCTTTGATGCCCGGTGCGGTCTCAACGATTTCGAGATCCACGGTCTGCGGCAGTTCGAGCGCCAGCAGCTGGCCGTCCCACAGCAGCACCTGCATATCCGGCATGCCACCTTCCGGAATAAAGAGCAGCTCATCTTCAATCTGGTCTTTGGTGAAGGTATAAGGCGTGTAGTCTTCTTTATCCATAAAGACGTATTCGTTGCCGTCGACGTAGGAGAAGTCAACAAAACGGCGGTTCAGGGAGACGGTATCAACGATGTCGTCGCCTTTAAAACGCTCTTCAACTTTCAGGCCGGTGCGGACATCGGCAAAACGCATTTTATACAGCGTTGCTGCGCCGCGGGCGCTCGGTGACTGAATATCAATATCTTTCACAATCAGCAACTTGCCGTTGTAGTTCAGCACCATACCTTTTTTGATTTCGTTCGCTCTTGGCATTGCCAGGTTCCTGTAAAAATGAATTTCACCAAAATATCGCGACAAACTACTCGCGAGGGCCTTTTCAGGCAAGGGGAATTGCTGAGTTTTGCGTTGCACGGGCAAAAGATGATAGCGTGCCCCGCAACGCGCTAATTCAGCGCGTCGATGCTAAATAAGAGAGCCACTATGCACTGCCGCCCGGACTGCGGAGCCTGCTGTACTGCCCCGTCCATTACCAGCCCGATCCCCGGCATGCCCAACGGTAAACCGGCCAATACGCCCTGCGTTCAGCTTGATGACCACCAGCGCTGCAAACTCTTTGGCTCACCGTTGCGGCCAAAAGTGTGCGCCGGGCTGCAACCGAGCCTGGAGATGTGCGGTTCAACGCGTGAACAGGCGATGATCTACCTCCTCGATCTCGAACAGCAGACCGCGCCGTAATCCTTTCAAAAGCTGAAGAGGCTGAAGGCGTTAAGCTGACGGCCAAATTCGCGTCAGCAAATTTCCCTTAACGGGCTGTAAAATGTGCAGTGCCTCAAAATTCTTAAACGCCAAATGAGAGATTTCTTGATCGTTGAGCAAAAAAGGTCAAGACTCCTTGAAACGTTTCAGCGTCATCGCATTGTCTCTGAACCTCGGCGGTGACGTAACCTTTCTTATGCAAGCTGAAACGATTCAATTTCAGCGGGAGACGAGTCACATGTTCCAGTTATCCGTTCAGGACATCCATCCAGGCCAGCAGGCCGGTAATAAAGAAGAGGCCATCCGCCAGATCGCGGCGGCACTGACTGAAGCCGGCAACGTGGCTGACGGCTACGTCAATGGCATGCTCGCACGCGAGCAGCAAACCTCCACCTTTCTTGGCAACGGCATCGCCATTCCGCACGGCACCACCGACACGCGCGACCAGGTGCTGAAAACCGGCGTCAAAGTATTCCAGTTCCCGCAGGGCATTCTGTGGAGCGAAGGGCAGGTGGCTTACGTTGCCATCGGTATCGCCGCCAGCTCTGATGAGCACCTCGGTCTGCTGCGTCAGCTGACACACGTGCTGAGTGATGATGCCGTCGCCGCGCAGCTGCAATCCGCCACCACCGCTGAAGAGCTGCGGGCGTTGCTGATGGGCGAAAAGCAGAGCAGCGCGCTGAAGCTGGACAACGAAACTCTGTCGCTGGACGTCAACGCCAGCTCGCTGATGACGCTGCAGGCGCTGAACGCCGCGCGTCTGAAAGAGGCGGGCGCGGTAGACAGCGTCTACGTCACCCGTGCTATTAACGAACAGCCGCTGAACCTCGGTCAGGGCATCTGGCTGAACGACAGCGCCGAGGGCAACCTGCTGAGCGCAGTGGCCGTCAGCCGTGCCGCCACACCGTTTGACGTGGAAGGCGAAAACGCCGCCGTACTGGTGAGCGTCGCGATAGCCGACGAGCAACCCGTTGCCGTGCTGAAGCGCCTGAGCGATCTGCTGCTGGCGAATAAAGCTGACCGTCTGCTGAATGCCGATGCCGCCACGCTGCTGGCGCTGCTGACCAGCGACGACGCGGTCGCCGACGATCTGCTCAGCGAAGAGTTTGTCATTCGTAACGAACACGGCCTGCATGCCCGTCCGGGCACCATGCTGGTCAACACCATTAAACAGTTCAACAGTGAAATCACCGTCACCAACCTCGATGGATCGGGCAAACCGGCGAATGGCCGCAGCCTGATGAAAGTGGTTGCGCTGGGCGTGAAAAAAGGACACCGCCTGCGCTTTACCGCACAGGGCGAAGATGCTGAACAGGCGCTGAAAGCGATTGGCGACGCCATCGCAGCTGGCCTGGGAGAGGGAGCGTAAATGAGCAGAAGAGTCGCAACAATTACTTTAAACCCGGCCTACGATCTGGTGGGTTTCACCCCGGAAGTTGAGCGTGGCGAAGTCAACCTGGTGCGCACCACCGGGCTGCACGCCGCCGGGAAAGGGATCAACGTCGCCAAGGTGCTGAAAGACCTCGGCATCGACGTCACCGTGGGCGGTTTCCTCGGTAAAGATAACCAGGACGGTTTCCAGCAGCTGTTCAGCGAGCTGGGCATTGCCAACCGTTTCCAGGTGGTGCAGGGGCGTACGCGCATCAACGTTAAGCTGACCGAGAAAGATGGCGAAGTGACCGACTTTAACTTCTCCGGTTTTGAAGTCACCCCGGCCGACTGGGAGCGCTTCGTCGCCGACTCGCTCACCTGGCTTGGTCAGTTTGATATGGTCTGCGTCAGCGGCAGCCTGCCGTCCGGCGTCAGCCCGGAAGCGTTTACCGACTGGATGACGCGCCTGCGCAGCCAGTGCCCGTGCATCATCTTCGACAGCAGCCGTGACGCGCTGGTCGCCGGGCTGAAAGCCGCACCATGGTTAGTGAAACCTAACCGCCGCGAACTGGAGATCTGGGCCGGTCGTAAATTGCCGGAATTGCAGGACGTTATTGAAGCCGCTCACGCGCTTCGCGAGCAGGGGATCGCCCACGTGGTGATTTCGCTGGGCGCAGAAGGGGCGTTGTGGGTCAACGCTTCGGGTGAATGGATCGCCAAACCGCCGTCAATGGAAGTGGTAAGCACCGTTGGCGCAGGGGATTCGATGGTTGGCGGCCTGATTTATGGCCTGCTGATGCGTGAGTCCAGTGAGCACACTTTACGCCTGGCCACCGCTGTCGCTGCACTGGCGGTCAGTCAGAGTAACGTAGGGATTACCGATCGTACCCAGTTGGCCGCGATGATGGCGCGCGTTGACTTAAAACCCTTTAACTAACAGCAGGAGAGGCATAATGAAAACGCTGCTGATCATCGACGCTGAACTCGGACAGGCCCGTGCCTATATGGCAAAGACCCTGCTGGGCGCGGCGGCGCAAAAAGCGAATCTGCAATTTGTTGATAACCCTGGCGACGCGGAACTGGCGATCGTGCTGGGTAGCCAGCTGCCGAACGACGCGGCGCTGAGCGGGAAAAAAGTCTGGCTGGGCGATATCAATCGCGCGGTCGCGCACCCGGAGCTGTTCCTGAGCGAAGCGAAGAACCACGCCACGCCTTACAGCGCACCGGCTGCCGCACCGGCGGCGGCAACCCCGGCCGCAGGGCCAAAACGTATTGTTGCCGTGACCGCCTGTCCGACCGGCGTCGCGCATACCTTTATGGCGGCAGAAGCCATTGAAACCGAAGCGAAAAAACGCGGCTGGTGGGTGAAGGTTGAAACGCGCGGCTCCGTGGGCGCAGGCAATGCCATCACCCCGGAAGAGGTGGCGCAGGCGGATCTGGTTATCGTGGCGGCGGATATCGAAGTTGATCTGGCGAAGTTTGCCGGTAAACCGATGTACCGCACCTCGACGGGTCTTGCGCTGAAGAAAACGACGCAGGAGCTGGATAAAGCGGTAGCGGAAGCGAAGCCGTATCAGCCATCCACACAAGGGAAGTCTGAAGCTTCAGAAGGCAAAAAAGAGAACGCGGGCGCCTATCGTCACCTGCTGACCGGCGTCTCTTACATGCTGCCGATGGTGGTGGCGGGTGGTCTGCTGATCGCACTCTCCTTCGCCTTTGGTATTACCGCGTTTAAAGAAGAGGGCACACTGGCGGCGGCGCTGATGAAGATCGGCGGCGGCACGGCGTTTGCACTGATGGTGCCGGTACTGGCGGGCTTTATCGCCTTCTCCATTGCTGACCGTCCGGGTCTGACGCCGGGTCTTATCGGCGGTATGCTGGCGGTAAGCACCGGGTCTGGTTTTATCGGCGGTATCATCGCCGGTTTCCTTGCCGGTTACGTCGCGAAAGCGATCAGCAAAGGCTTCAAGCTGCCGCAAAGTATGGAAGCGCTGAAACCGATCCTGATTATTCCGCTCTTCTCCAGCCTGATTGTTGGCCTGGCGATGATCTACCTCATCGGTACGCCGGTAGCGAAAATCCTTGCGGGTCTCACCTCCTGGCTGCAAACCATGGGCACGGCGAACGCCGTTCTGCTGGGCGCAATCCTCGGTGGCATGATGTGTACCGATATGGGCGGTCCGGTGAACAAAGCGGCCTACGCCTTTGGCGTCGGGTTGCTGAGTACGCAAACCTACGCGCCGATGGCGGCGATTATGGCGGCCGGTATGGTGCCACCGCTGGCGATGGGTCTGGCAACGCTGGTTGCACGCAACAAGTTCGACAAAGGTCAGCGTGAAGGGGGGAAAGCGGCGCTGGTGCTGGGTCTGTGCTTTATCTCTGAAGGTGCGATTCCGTTTGCGGCGCGCGATCCGATGCGTGTTATCCCGTGCTGTATCGCCGGTGGCGCGCTGACGGGAGCCATCTCAATGGCGATTGGCGCCAAACTGATGGCACCGCACGGTGGTCTGTTCGTGCTGCTGATCCCGGGCGCTATCACTCCGGTGCTCGGTTACCTGCTGGCGATCGTTGCCGGTACGCTGCTGTCGGGTCTGCTTTATGCCCTGCTGAAACGTCCGGAAACGGAGATGGCCGCGAAAGTAGCCTGAGTCGTAAAAACAGAAAAAGGCCGCTAAGCGGCCTTTTTTTATGCCCGCAAAAGGGCAGATTTGTTTTTGTAGGCCTGATAAGCGCAGCGCCATCAGGCATTGCGGCATCGCCGGATGGCAGAGGATTACCCGGCGGTGGTTTCCGCGTACTGTTGCGCTTTAAGCCACGCGATCTCTTCCACCCAGATATCCGGGTTAACGGTCTCGAGGATCAGCGGAATGCCGTCGAAGCGCGCGTCGCGCATGATCCAGCGAAACGCATCGTGGCCGATATTGCCTTCGCCGAGGCTGTGATGGCGGTCAACCCGGCTGGCGAAGCCGCTTTTCGCATCATTCAGGTGCATTCCGCGCAGGTAATTAAAGCCCACCACGCGGTCAAACTCGGCAAAGGTGGCGGCGGTCGCCTCTTCGCTACGCAGATCGTAACCGGCGGCAAACGCATGGCAGGTATCAATACAGACGCCAACGCGGGATTTATCCTCCACGCCCTCGATGATCGCCGCCAAATGCTCAAACCGGAAGCCGAGGTTGCTGCCCTGACCGGCGGTATTTTCAATCACTGCGGTGACGCCTTCGGTCTGCGCCAGCGCAATGTTGATGGATTCCGCAATCCGCGCCAGACACTTCTCTTCCGGGATCTGCTGCAGGTGGCTGCCGGGGTGGAAATTGAGCAGCGTCAGCCCAAGCTGCTGACAGCGAGAAAGCTCATCAATAAACGCTTCGCGGGATTTCTCCAGCGCCTCATCAACCGGATGACCGAGGTTAATCAGATAGCTGTCGTGGGGCAGGATTTGCGCCGGGGAGTAGTTGTGCGCCTCACACGCGGCTTTGAACGCATCAATCGTTTCCGTGGTTAACGGCGCGGCGCGCCATTGACGCTGATTTTTGGTAAACAGCGCGAACGCCGTTGCGTCCAGCTCGGCGGCGCGGATGGCCGCATTTGCGACGCCGCCTGAGGCGCTAACATGCGCACCAATGTATTTCATAAACACTCCTGTAAAGACCCGCCGGGGGAAAACCGACATCATAGCGGGTCTGCAGGGCAGAGATGTAGTGCTTTATGCCATCACCGTGTGAACCAGCAGATTGATCGCGCCGCCGCCGACAATCAGCCAGATAAAGAGCAGCAGACCCATTACCAGCGGTTTCGCCCCGGCATTTTTCAGCGCGCTGATATGGGTGGTCACGCCCAGCGCCGCCATTGCCATCGCCAGCAGCAGCGTATCCAGCGTGTTGAGCATATCCACCGCTGCGGGCGGCAACAGGTGAAAGGAGTTAAATACCGCCACCGCCACAAAGCCTAAGGCAAACCACGGGACCGTCACCTTGCTTTTCTCATTACCCTCTTGTGGGCTGAGTTGTTTCACCCGCGCGGCCAGCAGCAGTAAAAAGGGAGCCAGCATCATCACGCGCAGCATTTTGGCAATCACCGCCGCATTCTCTGCCTCCGGGCTGACGGCGTGACCGGCGGCGACCACTTGCGCTACTTCATGCACCGTCGATCCAATCCAGATGCCATAGGTTTGTGGGCTGAACCACGGCGCAAGCAGCGGCCACAGCGCCGGGTAGATAAAGATCGCCAGCGTGCCGAAAATCACCACTGTGGCAATGGCGACGGTCACTTTGCTCGCCTCTGCTTTCACTACCGGCTCCGTTGCCAGCACCGCCGCCGCGCCGCAGATGCTGCTCCCCGCGCCAATCAGCCAGCTGGTTTTCTTGTCCAGCCCAAAAACTTTTTGCCCAAGAAAACAGGCCAGCATAAAGGTGCTGGAGAGAGTCAGCACATCGATCAGCACGCCGCTGACGCCGACGTCAGCAATCTGCGAAAAGGTCAAACGAAAGCCATACAAGATAATGCCGAGCCGGAGCAGATGCTGTTTGGCAAACAGCACGCCGCTATCGCAGTGGCGATGCAGCGCCGGATAGAGCGTGTTGCCCAGCACCATGCCGAGCAGGATCGCCAGCGTTAACGCGCTCAGGCCAAGGCCAGCAACGGCGGGCAGGGAGCCCAGCCACAGCGCCGCCGCGGTGATCGTGCCGCTCAGCATCAGGCCGGGCATAACGCGCCAGACGCGAGAGTGATGAGAGTGTAATGTGATGTCGGTCATAGCCTTCTCCTCTTGTTGCTGAAAAGGGTACGGCGCGCTGGCTTAAAGGTAAAATTGATTATATATTTATAATTAATCTTTATAAGTGGTAAGCGACTTCTTATGCATATAACTCTGCGCCAGCTCGAAGTCTTCGCGGAAGTGCTGAAAAGCGGCTCCACCACCCAGGCCTCCCAGCGTCTGGCGCTGTCGCAATCTGCGGTGAGCGCTGCGCTAACGGATCTGGAGGGGCAGCTTGGCGTGCAGCTGTTTGATCGCGTCGGTAAACGGCTGGTGGTGAATGAACACGGGCGGCTGCTCTACCCGCGTGCGCTGGCGGCGCTGGAGCAGGCAAGCGAAATCGAACAGCTGTTTCGCGAGGCCAACGGCGCTATCCGCGTCTTCGCCAGCAGCACCATCGGTAACTACATCCTGCCGGAGGTGATCGCCCATTACCGGCGTGATTTTCCCGAGCTGCCGCTGGAGTTGAGCGTCGGCAATAGCCAGGATGTGATCACCGCGGTGGCCGATTTTCGCGTTGATATCGGGCTTATCGAAGGGCCATGCCATGCCGCGGAGATCATTGCTGAACCCTGGCTGGAGGATGAGCTGGTGGTATTTGCGCCGCCTTCCTCACCGTTGTTGCAAGGGGAGGTGACGCTGGAAGCCCTTGCCGCTGCGCCGTGGATCCTGCGCGAGCGCGGCTCCGGTACCCGCGAAATCGTCGACTATCTACTGCTCTCACACCTGCCGCAGTTTCAGCTAGGCATGGAGCTTGGCAATTCAGAAGCGATAAAACATGCAGTGCGCCACGGGCTTGGCATCAGCTGCCTGTCGCGCCGTGTGATTGCCGAACAGCTGGAAACCGGCACGCTGGTGGAAGTCCCGCTGCCGTTACCTCGCCTGGTGCGCACCCTGTGGCGCATTCATCACCGCCAGAAACATCTCTCCAGCGCGTTGACCCGCTTTATCCGCTACTGCGATATCTGATTGCACCATCAACAGGCACCTGCACCGTTTTAGGGGTGCAGGCCTCCTCACGTTCACCCGCACGCCCGCTGAATCAGGCACTGGCTTCGTTGGCACATTAGTTGCAAAAAGTGATTCAAAGAATCTTTTGTTTCATGGGCGATGAGGTGTTGAGATGAAAAAGTGGATGATGGCGACGGCCAGTGCAGCAGTAATGATGATCTGTTCCGCCCAGGCGCTGGCGGATCAGTTGCAGGATATTCAACAGCGCGGTGTGTTGCGCGTGGCTGTCCCGCAGGATTTCCCGCCGTTTGGCTCGGTAGGCACCGATTTGCAGCCGCAGGGCTACGATATCGACATGGCCACCTACCTGGCGAAAGGGATGAAGGTGAAGCTGCAACTGGTGCCGGTCACCAGCGCAAACCGCGTGCCCTATCTGCAAACCAACAAAGTCGACCTGGTGATCTCAAGCCTCGGTAAAAACGCCGAGCGCGAGCGGGTGATCGATTTTAGCCGTGCCTATGCGCCGTTCTTCCTCGGCGTGTTTGGCCCGAAAGACGCAGCGCTTGCCGATGCGAAGGCTCTGAGCGGCAAAACCATCGGCGTTACGCGCGGCGCGGTGGAGGATATGGTGCTGAGCGATATCGCGCCAAAAGATGCCCAGGTGAAGCGTTATGAAGATAACAACACCACGCTTTCGGCCTATCTCTCCGGCCAGGTGGCATTTCTTGCTACGGGCAACGTTGTAGTGGCGGCAATTGCCCGTCAGAACCCGCAACATGCGCCGGTGAGCAAATTTATGCTCAAAGACTCTCCCTGCTTTATCGGGCTGATGAAAAACCAGCCGGCACTGAAGGCCGAGGTCGATAAGCTGGTCGATCAGGCGCAGAAAGAGGGCACGCTGAATAGCTTCTCGCAGAAGTGGATGCAGGCACCGTTGCCCGCGAACTTTGGCGCCTAAGCGATGACGGTGACGCTTGATTTCGCCGCGCTCTGGCCCTTCTGGCCGGAGCTGCTGGCCGGATTGTGGACAACGATCACCCTGACGCTGCTGGCAACGGTAGGCGGCGTCGCGCTTGGTATCTTCGGCGCGGCGCTGCGCAGCGGCAAACCGGGCGTGTTGCGCACGCTGTGGGGGATCTATGTTGAGGTGATCCGCAATACGCCGTTTGTCGTGCAGCTCTTCTTTATTGTTTTTGGTTTGCCGGGGCTGGGGATGAAGCTCACCGCCGGGCAGGCGGCGCTGATCGCCATGCTGATTAACCTCGGCGCGTACAGCACGGAGATTATCCGCGCAGGCATTCAGGTAACGCCAAAAGGGCAGTGGGAAGCGGCGCGCGTACTTGGCCTGACAAAGGTTCAGACCTTCCTGCGCGTGGTGCTGCCGCCCGCGCTGGCGCGGATCTACCCGGCGCTGGTTAGCCAGTGCGTGATGGTGATGCTCGGCTCGTCGGTAGTGTCGCAGGTCTCTTATGAGGAGCTGACGTTTATGGCGAATCTTATCCAGTCGCGCACCTTTTTAAGTTTTGAAGTCTATTTCGTCACCACGCTGCTCTACCTCGCGCTCTCGCTGCTGATGCGCCAGGCGCTGCTGGCGATTGGGCGCAAATGGTTAGGGAGCAGAGCATGATGAGTACCTTTACCGACTGGGATATTGTGCGCAATCTGCTGCTGGCCGCCCGCTGGACGGTGTTGCTCTCGCTGATTGCTTTTTTCTGCGGCACGCTGGTCACCCTGCCGCTGTTGATGGTGCGCCTTGGTCGCTGGCGCTGGCCGCAGCGTTTTGTCAGCGCCTATGCCGCGCTGTTTCAGGGCACGCCGCTGCTGATGCAGCTGTTCCTCGCCTTTTTTGGTCTCGGGCTGTTCGGTATTGATGTCAGCGCCTGGACCGCCGCCACGCTTGCCTTAACGCTGTTTACCAGCGCCTTTCTGCTCGATATCTGGTACGGGTCGATTCGCGCCCTGCCGAAAGGGCAGTGGGAAGCCAGCCGCTGTCTCGGACTGAGCTTTGGTCAGACGCTGTTTCGCGTGATCGCCCCGCAGGCGATCCGCATTGCCATTGCGCCGACGGTGGGGTTTTCCGTGCAGGTGGTAAAAGGCACGGCGCTGGCATCCATTATCGGCTTCGTTGAGCTGACCAAGGCGGGCACCATGCTGAATAACGTCACCTTTGCGCCGTTTAAGGTCTTCGGCCTCGTCGCCGCGGGCTACTTCCTGCTGTGTTATCCGCTGTCGCGCTACAGCCGCTATCTGGAGAAAAAGTTCCATGCCGCTCATCACCATTAATGATGTTCAGAAATATTATGGCGACAACCATGTGCTGAAGGGCGTAAGCCTGGATATTGAGATGGGCGAAGTGGTGTCGATTATCGGGCGCAGCGGCTCGGGCAAAAGCACCCTGTTGCGCTGCATGAACGGGCTGGAGGGCTACCAGGATGGCAGCATCAAACTCGGCGGCATGACGGTGACCGACCGTGAATCGCAGGCGCGGGAGATCAGCCGCTCCGTCGGCATGGTGTTTCAGAGCTTTAACCTCTTTCCGCACATGACGGCGCTGGAAAACGTGATGCTGGCACCGCGCCGGGTGCTGAAAATGCCGGCTGAAGCCTGCCGCGAGCTGGCAGTCGAGATGCTGGAGAAAGTCGGGCTCGGCGATCGCATCGATTATGCGCCGTCGAGCCTCTCCGGCGGTCAGCAGCAGCGCGTTGCCATTGCCCGCGCGCTGGCGATGAAGCCGAAAGTGCTGCTCTGCGATGAGATCACCTCCGCACTCGATCCTGAGCTGGTCGGAGAAGTGTTACGCGTGCTCGAAAAGCTTGCCGCAGAAGGGATGACGCTGATTCTGGTCACCCATGAGATGAACTTCGCCCGTGAAGTGGGCGATCGGGTGGTGTTTATGCATCAGGGCAAAGTGTGGGAGCAGGGGGCGAGTAAAACCTTCTTCAACCAGCCGCGCACGCCGGAGTTACAGCAGTTTATCGCCTCGGTACGCGGTCTCGCCTGACCGCGCGTTTTCGCCTCGCCACATCCTCCATTCACTGCTTTACTTATAATTCGTGGCCAATTATGAAGGTCTCTAATAAGAGACCTTTTCCACCGGAAGGGCCGCGTTTCGTCTGCTACAATCGCGCCTCATTTTTTGGATGGATAGCTTTTTCTTATGGTTTCCGAATCAAAAACCACAGAAGCGACCACGCTTCGTCGTGCACTGAAAGCGCGTCATCTGACGATGATCGCGATTGGCGGCTCCATCGGGACCGGTCTGTTCGTCGCCTCCGGGGCAACCATCTCCTCAGCGGGGCCGGGCGGCGCGCTGCTCTCCTATATGCTGATTGGCCTGATGGTCTATTTCCTGATGACCAGCCTCGGCGAACTTGCCGCCTTTATGCCGGTTTCCGGCTCCTTTTCGACCTACGGGCAGAAATATGTGGAAGAGGGCTTCGGCTTCGCCCTCGGCTGGAACTACTGGTACAACTGGGCGGTCACTATCGCGGTTGACCTGGTGGCTTCCCAACTGGTGATGACCTGGTGGTTCCCGGATACGCCGGGCTGGATCTGGAGCGCGCTCTTCCTGGCAGTGATCTTCCTGCTTAACTACATTTCGGTGAAAGGCTTTGGCGAAGCGGAATATTGGTTCTCGCTTATCAAAGTGACCACCGTGATTATCTTTATCATCGTCGGCGTGATGATGATTGTCGGCATTTTCCAGGGTGAAAAACCGGCGGGCTGGAGCAACTGGAGCATCGGCGACGCGCCGTTTGCCGGCGGTTTCTCGGCGATGATTGGCGTGGCGATGATTGTGGGCTTCTCCTTCCAGGGTACCGAGCTTATTGGTATCGCGGCCGGTGAATCGGAAGATCCGGAGAAGAATATTCCACGCGCGGTGCGTCAGGTCTTCTGGCGAATCCTGCTCTTCTACGTCTTCGCAATTTTGATTATCAGCCTGATCATTCCCTATACCGATCCAAGCCTGCTGCGCAATGACGTGAAAGATATCAGCGTCAGCCCGTTCACGCTGGTATTTGAACACGCTGGCCTGCTCTCGGCGGCGGCGGTAATGAATGCGGTGATCCTGACGGCGGTGCTTTCAGCGGGCAACTCTGGGATGTATGCCTCCACCCGTATGCTCTACACGCTGGCCTGTGACGGTAAAGCGCCGCGCATCTTCGCCAAACTGTCGAAAGGCGGTGTGCCGCGCAATGCGCTGTATGCCACCACGGTGATTGCCGGTCTCTGCTTCCTCACCTCGATGTTTGGCAACCAGACCGTTTACCTGTGGCTGCTCAACACCTCAGGCATGACGGGCTTTATCGCCTGGCTGGGAATTGCCATCAGCCACTACCGTTTCCGCCGCGGCTACGTTGCGCAGGGCCACTCGCTGGACAACCTGCCGTACCGCTCCGGTTTCTTCCCGATTGGGCCGATCTTCGCCTTTGTGCTCTGCCTGGTTATTACCCTTGGGCAGAACTACCAGGCCTTCCTCGAAGACTCCATCGACTGGGGTGCGGTAACGGCAACCTATATCGGCATTCCGCTCTTCCTGGTGATCTGGCTGGGCTACAAGTTCAGCAAAGGGACGCGCTTTGTGCGCTACAGCGAGATGGAGTTCCCGGAACGCTTTACCAAATAGTTATCTGTTTAACGCCCTCTGCTCAGAGGGCGTTTTTTTAATCACTTTCTCCTGCCTGCTACCTGCCGTCCTTTACATAACTTTAAGTTTGTGAAATTGATAATCATTCTCGTTTGCACTAAGGTAAGCGTCTGAAAAAAAAGGGAACCCGGCGGGATTCATGCGCCTGATGTTTCCACAATCTATAATGCTGCCGTCAATGTAACGGTGCGCGGTTTTGCAAGACGTGAGCAAATTTTTCAATCTTTTTCAGACCTCATGGAGTTACGGAATGTTTACCTTGAATCCCATTATGCGGGGAGGCCTCTGTGCGTCCGCGTTAACGCTGGCGCTGCCGGTGATGGCTGCCGCAGGGGAGGGTGAAACGCTGGTGGTGACCGCCTCGGCCAGCGAGCAGAACCTGAAAGATGCGCCCGCCAGCATCAGTGTGATCACGCAGCAGGATTTACAGCGCAGGCCGGTGCAAAACCTGAAAGATGTGCTGAAAGAGGTGCCCGGCGTGCAGCTCACCAATGAAGGGGATAACCGCAAAGGTGTCAGCCTGCGTGGGCTGAACAGCAGCTACACCCTGATCCTGATTGATGGCAAGCGCGTCAACTCGCGCAATGCCGTCTTCCGCCACAACGATTTTGACCTCAACTGGATCCCGGTAGAAGCGATTGAGCGCATTGAAGTGGTGCGCGGCCCGATGTCGTCGCTGTATGGCTCCGACGCCCTCGGCGGCGTGGTGAATATCATCACCAAAAAAATCGGCCAGCGCTGGAGCGGCTCAATCACCGCCGATACCACCATTCAGGCGCACCGCGATCGCGGCGATACGCAAAATGGCCAGTTCTACACCAGCGGGCCACTGATTGACGGCGTGCTCGGGCTGAAGGCCTTTGGCGGCGTGGCTAAGCGCGAAAAAGATCGGCAGCAAGCCTCGCAAACCGCCGCCAGCGGTGAGTCGCCGCGCATCGAAGGCTTTACCAGCCGCGATGGCAATATTGAGCTCGCCTGGACGCCAACCGAGGATCATGACTTCACCGCCGGTTACGGTTATGACCGCCAGGATCGCAACTCTGATTCACTCAATAAAAACCGCCTCGATCGCCAGAACTACTCCCTCGCTCACAACGGGCGCTGGGGCATGGCGAATAGCGAGCTGCGGTTTTACGGTGAGAAGATCGATAACAAAAACCCCGGCAACGCCAGCGCCATTCGTTCGCAAAGCAACACCGTGGATGGCAAAGTGGTGCTGCCGCTGGGTGAGATCAATCAATTAGTGACGCTCGGCGGTGAATGGCGTCATGACAAACTCAGCGATCCCATTAATTTGACCGGCGGCAACAGCAGTAAAACCTCCTCCAGCCAGTACGCGCTGTTTATTGAAGATGAGTGGCGGATTATTGAACCGCTGGCGCTAACCACCGGCCTGCGCATGGATGACCATGAAACCTATGGCGATCACTGGAGCCCACGCGCCTACCTGGTGTGGAGCGCCACCGATACCATCACGGTGAAGGGGGGCTGGGCAACGGCCTTTAAAGCGCCGTCGCTGTTGCAGCTAAGCCCGGACTGGGCGTCCAACTCCTGCCGCGGCGGCTGTCGGATTGTCGGCAGCCCGGAGTTGAAACCGGAAACCAGCGAAAGCTTTGAACTGGGGCTTTACTACAGCGGCGAAGAGGGCTGGCTCGAGGGGGTGCAGGGGAGCGTCACCGCCTTCCAGAACAATATCGACGATATGATCAATATCAGCCGTACCGCCAGCCTGACCGAAGCGCCGGGCTACCCGAACTTCGTCGGCTTTGAACGTAACGCGCGTGGGGCGCGCGTACCGGTATTCCGCTATTACAACGTTGATAAAGCACGGATTCAGGGCGTGGAGACGGAGGTGAAAATCCCGTTCGATGAAGCGTGGAAGCTGACCCTGAATTACACCTATAACGACGGGCGAAATCTGAGCGGCGGCGGCAATAAACCGTTGCAGGATCTGCCGTTCCACACCGCTAACGGCACGCTGGACTGGCAGGCTAACGACGCGTGGTCGTTCTATGTGGCGGCGAACTACAGCGGTGAGAAACGCTCGGTATCGCAGGGCGCAACGCCTGGCGGGTATGTTATCTGGAATGCGGGCGGCGCATGGCAGGCAACGAAAAACGTCAAACTGCGCGCGGGCGTACTTAACCTCGGCGATAAAGATCTCAGCCGGGATGACTACAGCTTTAACGAAGACGGGCGTCGCTACTTTGCGGCGGTGGATTACCGCTTCTGATGAGAGACCCCGGCGCAAAGAGGCCGGGGGAATACTTAGCGGAAGAGGTGCTGCGCATGGAAGCGCAGATGATCTTCAATAAACGAGGCGATAAAGAAGTAGCTGTGATCGTACCCCGGCTGAATGCGCAGGGTCAGCGGCCAGCTTTTCTGCCGCGCCACTTCTGCCAGCCGCGCTGGCTGGAGCTGATCGGCGAGGAACTGATCGCTGTCCCCCTGATCGATAAGGGTCGGAATGGCGTCACCTTCGCCGCTTTCCAGCATCAGCGCGCAGCTGTCCCATTCGCGCCACTGGCTGGCATCCTCACCTAAATAGGCAGTAAAGGCTTTCTGCCCCCACGGCACCTGTAACGGGTTCACAATCGGCGCGAAGGCAGAGACGCTGGTGTAACGGCCCGGGTTTTTCAGCGCCATAATCAGCGCGCCGTGGCCGCCCATGGAGTGACCGCTGATCGCCGCCTGGGTGCTGACGTTAAACTCGCTCTGGATAAGGGCCGGGAGTTCGTCGCGCAGATAATCAAACATCCGGTAGTGCGTGGCCCACGGCTGCTGCGTGGCGTTGAGATAGAAGCCGGCCCCTTTACCCAGATCGTAGCTGTCGGCGTCGGCTACCTCATCGCCGCGCGGGCTGGTATCCGGCATCACCAGCACGATGCCCAGTTCAGAGGCGACGCGCTGCGCACCGGCTTTGGTGGTGAAGTTCTCATCATTGCAGGTCAGGCCGGAGAGCCAGTAAAGCACCGGCGGGCGCGCATCGTTACGCTGCGGCGGTAAAAAGATGCTGAACGTCATGGCGCAGTTCAGGACGCTGGAGTCGTGACGCCAGCGCTGCTGCCAGCCTTCAAAACAGCGGTGCTCTTCGAGCAATTCCATGCGGGGCTCCTCAGGTTTCACAGAGATAAACAGAGTGATAACCCTGCATAATACAGATAATTCACGCCGCTGTGAGTAACTTTCACTTCCGCACTTACGCAACATACTGCATCATAAACATAACTTTACATTAACATTCGGGGGCGGGAATGGCGCTACGCGTCGCGCTGTGCGGTTTTATCGTGCTGGTGGTGGTAATGGGGATTGGCCGCTTTGCCTTTACACCGCAGGTGCCGTTGATGATCCGTGACGGCCAGCTCACCCTCACCAGCGCCGGGCTGGTGGCAGCCATTAACTACCTGGGTTATCTGCTCGGTGCCTGGGATGCGATGCGCGCGAAGCGGCATATCGAAGTGCGCCTGTGGCTCGGCATTGGCGGCGCGGTGCTGCTCACTTTCCTCTCTGCGCTGGCAGACAACGCGCTGCTGCATGGCGCAATTCGGCTGATCATCGGCGCGATGAGCGGCTGGGGAATGGTGCTGATTGCCGCCTGGACCAATGAGCGGCTGGCCCATGCCGGGAAGCCGGGCCTCAGCGCGGCGGTGTTTGCCGGGCCGGGGGCAGGCATTGCGTTAAGCGGGTTGCTGGCGGTGGCGATTCAGGCCAAAGGCTTAAGCGCCGCTGGAGCATGGCAGGTGTATGGCGTGCTGGCGCTGCTGCTGGTGGCGCTGATTGCCCGCTACTTACCAAAGCCCGGCGAGTGGCATCGCCCGGAGATGAAGACGCAGCCTCTGCACCTGACAACCGATCTGAACCGGCTGGTCTGGAGCTACAGCCTGGCCGGGTTTGGCTATATTCTGCCCGCCACCTTTTTGTCGCAAATGGCGGCGCTGCGCTTTCCCGGCAGCCTGTTTGCCCAGTTTGTCTGGCCGATCTTTGGCCTTGCGGCCGTGATCGGCATTGGCCTCAGTATCCTTCTGCGCCACTGCGGGCAGAGCCATCAGCGGCTGGCGATCGTGCTCTGGTTGCAGGGCGCGGGCGTGCTGGCAGCCTGGCTTCTGCCGGGAATGAGCGGGCTGGTGTGCGGCGCGGTGCTGGTCGGCGGCGGTTTTCTCTGCGCAGTGCAGCTGTCGCTGCTGTATGGCCGCGAGCTGGCACCCTATCACGCACGTTATATGGCGGGGCTGCTCACCACCGGCTATGCCGTCGGGCAGCTGGTCGGCCCGATGACCTCTGCACTCTCGACCTGGCTTACCGGGCGCCTTGAGCCGGCGCTGGGTATCGCGGCGGTTGCGCTGGTGATTGGCGGTGTTCTGGTGTGGAAACGTCGCGCCTGAAAGGCAGCGGCGATTTCAATAATTATCCCCGGCGGGGCTGGATTATGTGCGCGACCTCACGCACAATGTTGCCTCACTTCGCCGCAATACGCGAAGCACGCCATACCTGCAGGAGAAGAAGAAAATATGTCATCACTCAGTAAAGAAGCGGCGCTGGTGCACGAGGCGCTGGTTGCCCGTGGTCTGGAAACCCCGCTGCGCCCCCCGGTGCAAATGGATAATGAAACCCGTAAACGCCTTATCGCCGGCCATATGACCGAGATTATGCAGCTGCTCAATCTCGATCTGAATGATGACAGCCTGATGGAAACGCCGCATCGCATCGCCAAAATGTATGTCGATGAGATCTTCTCCGGTCTTGATTACGCCAATTTCCCGAAAATCACCGTCATTGAAAATAAGATGAAGGTTGATGAGATGGTGACCGTGCGCGACATTACGCTCACCAGCACCTGCGAACACCACTTTGTCACTATCGATGGTAAAGCGACGGTGGCTTACATCCCGAAAGAGTCGGTGATTGGCCTGTCGAAAATCAACCGCATTGTGCAGTTCTTCGCCCAGCGCCCGCAGGTTCAGGAGCGCCTGACCCAGCAGATCCTCACCGCGCTGCAAACCCTGCTTGGCACTAACAATGTCGCGGTATCGATTGATGCGGTCCACTATTGTGTGAAAGCACGCGGCATTCGCGATGCCACCAGTGCGACCACCACCACCTCGCTTGGTGGCCTGTTTAAGTCGAGCCAGAACACTCGCCAGGAGTTCCTGCGCGCCGTTCGCCACACTAACTGATAGTGGGAGCCGCCAATATGGGAAGGAGCGTCACGCTCGATTTTATCCGTGGCCTCGCCATCCTTGGCATTCTGCTGCTCAATATCACCGCCTTTGGTCTGCCGAAGGCGGCCTATCTTAATCCCGCCTGGTATGGCGACATCACCCTGCATGATGCCTGGACCTGGGCGCTGCTCGACCTTTTTGCACAGGTAAAATTTCTCTCGCTGTTCGCCATTCTCTTTGGTGCCGGGTTGCAGATGCTGCTGCCACGCGGCAAGCGCTGGATCCAGTCGCGTCTGACGCTGCTGGTGCTGCTCGGTTTCATTCACGCACTCTTCTTTTGGGAAGGCGATATTCTGCTGGCTTATGGCCTGGTGGGGCTTATCGGCTGGCGAATGATTCGCGATGCGCAGAGCGTGAAAGCGATGTTTCATACCGGCGTGGTGCTCTATCTCATCGGCATTGTCGTGTTGCTGCTGCTCGGCGCGATCTCCGGTACCACGCCAAACCGCTCCTGGCTGCCCGATGCTGCCAATGTGCAGTATGAAGCCTGGTGGCGCACCAGCGGCACGCTGGTGGAGGGGCTGAGTAACCGCAGCGATCTCTTGTCAAACGCCTTGCTGGCGCTCGGCGTGCAGTATGGCTGGCAGCTGGCCGGGCTGATGTTGATTGGTGCTGCACTGATGCGCAGCGGCTGGATGAGAGGGCAGTTCCCGCTGCGCCACTACCGGCGCGTCGGCGCCGTGCTGGTGGTGGCGGGAATGGCAGTGAATATTCCCGCCATTGTCGCCCAGTGGCAGCTCGGCTGGTCGTATCGCTGGTGCGCCTTCTTTTTGCAGGCCCCGCGCGAACTGAGCGCGCCGGTGCAGGCCATCGGCTATGCGGCGCTGGCGTGGGGCTTCTGGCCGCAAATCTGCGCCAGCAAACTGGTGAGCGCAATCGCCTGCGTCGGGCGCATGGCGCTCACTAACTATCTGTTGCAGACCCTGATCTGCACCACACTGTTTAACCACTTCGGTCTGTTTATGCGCTTTGACCGTCTGCAACTGCTGGCGATCGTCCCCGCCGTCTGGGCAGTTAATATCCTCTTCTCCGTGTTCTGGCTCAGGCGTTTTCGCCAGGGGCCTGTCGAATGGCTGTGGCGTCAACTCACCGCCCGTGCGGCGGGCAGCGCATTACCACCTACAAGCAGATAACGATCTGGATCACAATCGTTAACAAATGCGATGTAACCGTTTCCATTGATGTGATGCCTCTCACGTAGCAAAGCCACCGCGACTGCCAGAATAGCCTCCTTACTTTACCCAGGGGGTGCCTGTGACGTGCCGCCATTCAGACAAGGTGGGAAAAAATGATCACCATTCGTGACGTTGCCCGTCATGCGAACGTCTCCGTCGCGACGGTTTCCCGCGTACTCAACAACAGCGCCCTGGTCAGCCAGGAGACGCGCGAAACCGTGATGCAGGCGGTTGCCCAGCTCGGTTATCGCCCCAATGCCAACGCCCAGGCGCTGGCGACGCAGGTGAGCGACACTATCGGCGTAATTGTGATGGACGTCTCCGATGCCTTCTTCGGCGCGCTGGTCAAAGCGGTTGATACCGTCGCGCAGGAACATCAAAAATATGTGCTGATTGGCAACAGCTACCATGAGGCGGAAAAAGAGCGCCACGCCATTGAAGTGCTGATACGTCAGCGCTGTAACGCCCTGATTGTGCACTCAAAAGCGCTGAGCGATGAGGAGTTGACGGGCTTTATGGAGCAGATCCCCGGCATGGTGCTGATCAACCGTGTAGTGCCCGGTTATGCCCATCGCTGCGTCTGCCTTGATAACGTCAGCGGGGCGGTGATGGCGACGCGCATGCTGCTCAATAACGGCCATCAACGTATCGGCTACCTCGCCTCCAGCCACCAGATTGAAGATAACGATTTACGCCGCGAAGGGTGGTTCCGCGCACTCGAAGAGCAGGGCATTGCCGCGCCGGACAGCTGGGTCGGCACCGGTTCGCCGGATATGCAGGGCGGCGAGGCGGCGATGGTGGAGCTGCTGGGACGCAACCTGCAACTCACCGCCGTATTTGCCTATAACGACAGCATGGCGGCGGGCGCGCTGACGGCGCTGAAAGATAACGGCATTGCGGTGCCACAGCATCTCTCTCTGATTGGTTTCGATGATATTCCGATTGCCCGTTACACCGATCCGCAATTAACCACCGTGCGCTACCCGGTGGCATCGATGGCGCGGCTGGCGACGGAACTGGCGCTACAGGGGGCGGCGGGCAAGCTCGATCCGCAGGCGGCGCACTGCTTTATGCCGACGCTGGTGCGCCGTCACTCCGTGGCGTTGCGACAAAGTGTGGCGCCGATCACTAACTCGTAATGCGTCGCGATGTAACCGTTTTCAATCTGTGAGTAAATTCACAGTATCTTAACAAGGCGCTGACTATGATGTCAGCGTTTTGGAAGCTGAAACACGATGTAACGGTGAGTATTCATTTTTAATGAAACGTTCACGTAAAAGCATCGGATAAAGCGATCTTCTGGAGCGTTACCGAACACGGACGATTGATTTTTTTTAGCGTGGACGTCGGGTGTCAGTAACCTCTTCTTAACATACTGACCCGCCGAGCACTATTCACTAGCACTACCCTGCATATAATAAAACCGGAGATACCATGAATAAGAAGGTGTTGACTCTGTCTGCTGTCATGGCAAGCATGCTGTTTGGCGCAGCCGCACACGCAGCGGATACCCGTATTGGTGTGACCATCTATAAATATGACGACAACTTCATGTCCGTTGTGCGTAAGGCGATTGAGAAAGACGGTAAAGCAGCACCGGATGTGCAGCTGCTGATGAACGACTCCCAGAACGACCAATCCAAACAGAATGATCAGATCGACGTCCTGCTGGCAAAAGGGGTTAAAGCCCTTGCCATCAACCTGGTTGACCCGGCTGCGGCGGGTACGGTGATTGAGAAAGCGCGCGGGCAGAATGTGCCTATCGTCTTCTTCAACAAAGAGCCTTCCCGCAAAGCGCTGGATAGCTATGACAAAGCTTATTATGTCGGCACCGACTCCAAAGAGTCCGGCGTGATTCAGGGCGACCTGATTGCCAAACACTGGGCGGCCAACCCGGGCTGGGATCTGAACAAAGATGGTCAGATTCAGTTCGTGCTGCTGAAAGGCGAGCCGGGCCACCCGGATGCTGAAGCGCGTACCACCTACGTTGTCAAAGAGCTGAACGACAAGGGCATCAAAACCCAGCAGCTGGCATTAGATACTGCCATGTGGGACACCGCTCAGGCGAAAGACAAAATGGACGCGTGGCTCTCTGGCCCGAACGCCAACAAAATCGAAGTGGTGATCGCCAACAACGATGCGATGGCAATGGGTGCGGTTGAAGCGCTGAAAGCGCACAACAAATCCTCGATTCCGGTATTTGGCGTCGATGCACTGCCAGAAGCGCTGGCGCTGGTGAAATCGGGCGCGATGGCCGGTACCGTGCTGAACGATGCCAACAACCAGGCGAAAGCGACCTTCGATCTGGCGAAAAACCTTGCTGATGGCAAAGGCGCGGCAGATGGCACCACCTGGAAAATTGAGAACAAGATTGTCCGTATTCCTTACGTTGGCGTTGATAAAGACAACCTGGCGCAAATTACCGGTAAATAAGATTTAGTTCGACCGTTCTCACTGGGCGTATTGTTTAATACGCCCTTTTATAAAAATGATATGCCAGGCCAACAAGGTAGAATTATGGTCAGCAATAATACTCAGTCGTCAGGTGAATTCTTGTTGGAAATGAGCAATATCAACAAGTCCTTTCCCGGCGTAAAGGCGCTCGATAATGTCAATTTAAAAGTCCGTCCTCACTCTATTCATGCATTGATGGGTGAAAACGGTGCGGGTAAATCGACATTATTAAAATGCCTTTTTGGGATCTACCAAAAAGATTCCGGCAGCATTCTATTTCAGGGTAAAGAGATCGATTTCCACTCGGCCAAAGAGGCGCTGGAGAACGGTATTTCGATGGTGCACCAGGAGTTGAACCTGGTATTACAGCGTTCGGTGATGGATAACATGTGGCTCGGGCGTTACCCGACCAAAGGCGTGTTTGTCGATCAGGATAAAATGTACCACGACACGAAAGCCATCTTCGATGAGCTGGATATTGATATCGATCCCCGTGCGCGTGTCGGGACATTATCCGTTTCCCAGATGCAGATGATCGAAATTGCGAAAGCCTTCTCCTATGACGCCAAAATCGTCATTATGGATGAGCCGACGTCGTCGCTGACCGAAAAAGAGGTCAACCATCTGTTTAAAATTATCCGCAAGCTGAAAGAGCGTGGCTGCGGTATCGTTTATATCTCGCACAAGATGGAAGAGATATTCCAGCTGTGCGACGAAATTACCGTTCTGCGTGACGGTCAGTGGATCGCCACCCAGCCGCTGGAAGGGCTGGATATGGATAAGATCATCGCCATGATGGTCGGCCGCTCCCTGAACCAGCGCTTCCCGGACAAGCACAACACGCCGGGCGAGACCATCCTGGAGGTGCGTAATCTCACCTCACTGCGTCAGCCGTCGATCCGTGATGTGAGCTTTGATTTACGCAAGGGCGAAATTCTCGGTATCGCCGGGCTGGTAGGCGCGAAACGTACCGATATCGTGGAGACGCTGTTTGGTATCCGTGAAAAATCGGGCGGCACCATTAAGCTCCACGGCAAGGCAATTAATAACCATACTGCCAACGAAGCCATTAATAACGGCTTTGCCCTGGTGACTGAAGAGCGCCGTTCGACCGGTATTTATGCTTATCTGGATATTGGATTTAACTCATTAATCTCCAATATTCAGAACTACCGTAACAAAGTGGGCTTGCTGGATAACAGCCGCATGAAGAGCGATACCCAATGGGTTATTGACTCGATGCGGGTAAAAACCCCTGGCCACCGTACGCAAATCGGTTCGCTTTCCGGTGGTAATCAGCAGAAAGTGATTATTGGACGCTGGTTATTAACCCAGCCGGAAATTTTGATGCTTGATGAACCGACGCGCGGTATTGACGTGGGTGCGAAGTTTGAAATTTATCAGCTGATTGCTGAGCTGGCGAAAAGAGAGAAGGGGATCATTATTATCTCCTCTGAAATGCCTGAGTTGTTAGGCATCACTGACCGTATTCTGGTAATGAGCAATGGCCTCGTCGCTGGAATTGTTGATACTAAAACGACAACGCAAAACGAAATTCTCCGTCTTGCGTCTTTGCACCTTTAAGATCAGGGGCTCCTCATGAGTGCGTTAAATAAAAAGACTTTTCTCACTTATCTGAAAGATGGCGGTATCTACGTCGTTCTTTTAGTGTTGCTGGCCATTATTATTTTCCAGGACCCTACATTCTTAAGCCTGCTGAACTTAAGTAATATTCTGACCCAGTCTTCGGTGCGTATTATTATCGCGCTCGGCGTCGCGGGCCTGATTGTGACGCAGGGCACCGACCTCTCTGCCGGACGTCAGGTCGGGCTGGCGGCGGTGGTAGCGGCAACGCTGCTGCAATCGATGGAGAACGCCAACAAGGTGTTCCCGGAGATGGCAACGATGCCGATTATCGTGGTGGTGCTGATCGTCTGCGTTATCGGCGCGATTATTGGCCTTATCAACGGCATTATCATCGCTTACCTCAACGTGACGCCGTTTATCACCACGCTGGGTACGATGATTATCGTTTACGGTATCAACTCCCTGTACTACGACTTTGTCGGCGCGTCGCCGATCTCTGGCTTCGACAGCGGCTTCTCCACCTTTACGCAGGGCTTTATTGCCCTCGGCAGCTTCCGCCTCTCCTACATCACCTTCTACGCGTTGATCGCGGTGGCGTTTGTCTGGGTGCTGTGGAACAAAACCCGTTTCGGTAAGAACATTTTCGCTATCGGCGGCAACCCGGAAGCGGCAAAAGTGTCCGGTGTGAACGTCGCGCTGAACCTGCTGATGATCTATGCCCTCTCCGGCGTTTTCTACGCCTTCGGCGGGCTGCTGGAAGCGGGCCGTATCGGCTCGGCGACCAACAACCTCGGCTTTATGTATGAGCTCGACGCGATTGCCGCGTGCGTGGTGGGCGGCGTCTCCTTCAGCGGCGGTGTCGGTACCGTGCTGGGCGTGGTGACCGGTGTGATCATCTTTACCGTTATCAACTACGGTCTGACCTATATCGGCATCAACCCTTACTGGCAGTACATCATCAAAGGCGGGATTATCATCTTCGCCGTGGCGCTGGACTCCCTGAAATACGCGCGCAAGAAGTAATCCTTCTGCTCCGCTCTCAAGCCCGCCCTGTGCGGGCTTTTTTTATTGCTCTGCTATTAGAAAACTTCATCTATTTGACATGGTGAAATCCCGCGCCGCTGCTACGCTTTATGAAGTCCCAGCATTTATAAGGAGATTAGGATGAAGAATGAATTCGCTTTTCCGGCATTCCCCGTCACTGGATGGCAAGTGGGCGCGGTAGATAAGCAGCAGAGCATCGTTGTGAAGTTTGGTTACAGCACTTCGCCCTACGGCCCGGGTGCATCGACTTTTGACTCGCAGTTTTTCAGCTTAACCCCCGATATGGTGCGCAGCCTGATCTACGATCTGCAACGCAGCCTGACGGAACATGAAATCGAGCACGAAAAAGTCGCCTGAGATTTTCCCCGTTTTACCTCCGCAAAGGCATGTGTCATGCAGCTTGCGCTGTGTTGTCGTGTGCCTTGTTGATGCCTTTAAACTCCCGTCCTGCGCGCATCCTATTGAAGAACCGATTAAATTTAAGGGGATTCTGAAGGCCTTAATCGCAGCGGCTACATACGCTTAAGGGACAATCTTTGAGAGTTGTGATGGCAGCTCAAGGGGCGCTTATGAATTTTGTTTTTTTTAGAATTGACCACGCACCGCATGAAAAAACCAGCCAGGTGAACTTCGTTTTAAAAAATGTTGAACTGCTTCGTGATGGCGAAGTGATTGCCGTACCCGGCGATCTCACCGTGACGTCGTTGCCGTTTTTCTACTTCTGCTCAGTGCAGACCGGGTTTCGCAAGATCGAGTACAGAATGGCCAATAACCCGCCGGCACGGATCACCTGCAGCGCAGGGTATCTGAAAACGGGCGACTATCTGGTGGAGACGCCGGAAGGGGAGAAAGTGATGCAGTTTAACGCGCTTAACGGCACATGGACGGAGCGAAACGCCTCCGTAGTTATCGACCACCAGGGCTTTATCGCCCGTGACTTCACGCTCCTGCGCCCGGTCAAAAGCAGCGGTCGTACGGTGCCTTTCAATTAATCCGCTCTGTTACCTCTTTTTCTGCATATCAATTAACTGCTCGGCCGTGACTGCCGGGTAGCCCTGAGCATCTTCCGGCACTTCATGCATGGCAGGGATCGGCACCAGAGGCCCAAGGAAACGGGGTTCACGTTTAAACAGATAGAGATCCGCAATCGTCCCGAGCCGGGCGCCAAATTCGCGCGCCCGCACGCTCCACATATCTTTAGGCGACGGCACGGCGTAGCACTGCGCCTGAATGCCTAAGTGGCGGGCGATAAACAGCGCGCGTTCACAGTGGAAGCGCTGGGTGATGATAATGAAGTCATTGGTGTCGAACACCTTGCGGGTGCGGACAATCGAGTCCAGCGTGCGGAAACCGGCGTAATCGAGCACGATATCCGCAGGATCAACGCCACCGGCGATAAGATCTTTACGCATCGTCACCGGCTCGTTATAGCTCTGCTGGGCGTTATCGCCGCTCAAGAGCAGGTAGTTCACCTTGCCGCTGTTATAAGCGTTCAGTGCACCCTGAATGCGGTAGCGGTAATATTGGTTAATCACACCGGTGCGGTAATATTTGGCGGTGCCGAGCACCACGCCGACCTGACGCCAGGGGAGATCCTGCAGGTCGTCGTAGATATAGGGGGCGGTTTTCCAGCTCATCCAGCGATCGAGACCCAGCGCGGTTAACACCAGCAGACCAATCAGGGCTATCAGGCTGTAAAAAACACGCTTTAACATGAAGCTGGCTCGGTAAGGGATTGAAATTGCACTCAGGCTACTTTACCCACACCACAAGCGCAAGAAACGGCAGCTCAATCGCACTGTTTTTCATCACTGCGGCCTTAACCGCAGTGATGCGCATCAGAGCGTTACGCGCTCAACCGCATCGCAACCTAACGCCCGCAAAGTTGCTACCGTGGCATCCCACTGCGTTAACGGTGCATCTGCGCGTTCCGCCAGCACGGCACGCGTAATATCCGGATAGTCAAAACCGCTCAGGCTGAGCAGATTGAGCGCGCCCTGCAGTGGCGGCAGTGTCGGGTTAAACGCCGCGTTCTCCGCATAACGTCCGCTGAAGATCTGCCCGTCGCGACAGAGCAGGGCCACGCCGGAAGGGGAGTTTGTATAGGGAGAGTGGCTCTGGCTGGCTGCGGCGATAGCGGCCTGGGCCAGCGCATCGCCGCGCGGGGCGAAACCGTGATCCTGGGCATCCATCAGCAGGGTTTTAATCTCAAGATCCTTCGGCCCGAACGCATCCGGCAGGTAATCACCGAGCGTATGCGAGGCGCGGCCCGGCAGGTTAATGCGCAGCGTAAGCCCGCTATTGAGTTCATTCATAAACTGTCGGCAGTGGCCGCACGGCGTGTAGTTAACGGTGACCGATTTGAGTGCGGTCTCACCGCGCAGCCAGGCGTGGCTGATGGCGCTCTGCTCGGCGTGCACCGTCTGCTGCATGGTGGCACCGATAAACTCCATATTGGCGCCGAAATACCAGGTGCCGCTGACGCCGCGGGCAATCGCGCCAACATTGAAATGGGAGAGATCGGTGCGGGCGCAGGCGGCAGCGAGGGGCAGCAGCGCGAAGGCCAGCGCATCGGCATCGAGCTGTGTCGCGCTTTGCAACGTTGCCACCTGCTCCGCGCTCAGCATAGCGGGGAAGTGTTCATCCGCCAGCAGAGGCGCCAGCGCGGTCTGAAGTTCGCCCGGCAGTCCGGAAAAAGCAGTGTGAAAACGAGAATGCATAGCAGTGCCTCATAGCAGTGTAATGGAAACACAGTGTACGGGCCTGTCTCGCTTTTATATGTGATTATAATCACACTATTTATGCAACGAATGAAACGCATTAAAGAATTGCGCGACACATCGCAAATTTTAGCCCCACAAGGCGATCAGTAACGGAAAGAGGAACGGTGCCACCAGTGAGGTGATAATCCCGCAAATCACCAGCGCCAGCGAGCTAAAAGCGCCTTCCTGATAATCAAGCTCCGCGCAACGCGCCGTCCCCAGCGCGTGGGAAGCGGTGCCCATTGCCAGCCCGCGCGCGGATTTGGTTCTGATGCGCATCAGGTTGAGTAAGGTATGCCCAAACACCGCGCCAAGCACGCCGACAAAAATGACACACACCGCGCTGATTGCCGGAATGCCACCAATGCTGCCACCCACCGCCATGGCAATCGGCGTGGTAACGGATTTCGGTAATATCGAGGCGGCAATCTCCGGCGTGGCACCCATCAACAGCGCGATAAGCGTGCCGCTGATCATCGCCACCAGGCTGCCGATAAAGCAGATGGTAATAATCGATTTCCAGCGCGCGCGGATCTGGTGCAACTGCTCATAAAGAGGAAACGCCAGCGCCACCACCGCAGGTTGCAGCAGATCGTTAAGCACTTTGCTGCCCTGAAAGTAGTGATCATAAGGCGTACCGGTTAGCAGCAGCAGCGGGATAATCACCACCATCGCCACCAACAGAGGGTTCAGCAGCGCCAGCTTAAAGCGCGCGGCCAGTTTGCGGGCGGCGAAAAAGACCGCCAGCGTTAACGGCAGGGACCACCAGATATAGGCCATCACTCTTTAGTTTCCTCACGACCGGCCACTTTACGCTCGCCGTGTACCAGATGGGTACTCCAGCTCACCACCAAAAAGACCACCAGCGTACTCACCGCGCAGGAGACCACAATCGGGCCAAACTGCGCGCGCAGCACGTCGTAATACTGCATAACGCCAACGCCGATAGGCACGAACAGCAGCGCCATGTAGCGAATAAGTAGAAAACAGCCGGGATTGACCCACTTGGCCGGCAGGATTTGCAGCGCCAGCAGGACAAACATAATCAGCATGCCAATAATGCTGCCGGGAATGGCGATCGGCAGCAGTGAGGCGACAAAAATACCGGCATATAAGCAGGCATAGATGAGTGCGAAGGCTCGCAGGTACTGCCAGATGGTTATCAGTGATTTATTCATGGTGGAAATCCTTGCTGAAACGCATTCATCATACAATTAAAGCTAAAAACGTGCTACCGATCACATCATGAATTTTGAGCATACCAGACATTCCATTTGGTTAGATTATGGGTTCAAACGGGCCAGTCCGTGAAAAAAGGAGCCGCCAAGCCTTCAGAGCCTGATGATAATGGCGCTTTCCTCGCCACCGGAGAGCGGCTACTATGTCGCCTCATTTTTTCGGGGTGATTTATGCGTGTATTACTGGCTCCAATGGAGGGCGTGCTCGATTCTCTGGTGCGCGAGCTGCTGACTGACGTCAATGATTATGATCTCTGTATCACCGAATTTCTGCGCGTGGTCGATCAGCTGCTACCGGTCAAATCCTTTCATAAAATCTGCCCGGAATTGCAGCGCCAGAGCCGCACCTCCTCCGGCACGTTAGTGCGCATTCAGCTGCTGGGTCAATACCCGCAGTGGCTGGCGGAGAATGCCGCCCGCGCCGTTGAACTCGGCTCGTGGGGGGTCGATCTCAACTGCGGCTGCCCGTCGAAGCTGGTCAACGGCAGCGGCGGCGGCGCAACATTACTCAAAGATCCGGAACTGATCTATCGCGGTGCGAAAGCGATGCGTGAAGCGGTGCCGTCGCATCTACCGGTGACGGTGAAAATCCGTCTTGGCTGGGAGAACTCCGCTCGCCAGTTTGAAATTGCCGATGCGGTACAGCAGGCGGGTGCCAGCGAACTGACGGTGCACGGGCGAACGAAAGAGGATGGCTACAAAGCCGAACGCATTAACTGGCAGGCGATCGGTGAGATCCGCCAGCGCCTGTCGATTCCGGTTATCGCCAACGGCGAAATCTGGGACTGGCAGAGCGCGCAGGCCTGCATGGCGGCGACCGGCTGCGATGCGGTGATGATTGGTCGCGGCGCGCTCAATGTGCCGAACCTTAGCCGGGTAGTGAAGTATAACGAGCCGCGTATGCCCTGGCCTGAGGTGGTTGCGCTGTTGGCAAAATACACCCGGCTTGAGAAGCAAGGCGATACCGGTTTGTATCACGTTGCGCGTATCAAACAGTGGCTGGGTTATCTGCGCAAAGAGTATGCCGAAGCTGGCGAACTGTTTGCGGAAATCCGCACTTACAAAACCTCGCAGGATATTGCGGCGGCCATTGCCCGCGCCGAAATATAGAATCAGGCAACGCTACGCAGTAATTAATTCAATTCGTAGCGTTATCTGAGTCACACTTTTACGCTCTTGGTTAAATTGCTCGTAGATTATTTCCAGATGAGATGGTAATTATTTACCCACACCATCTCAGGATTGTTACTGTTAAACAGGCAAAACCTAAACCATCAAATTCACCGCGCGTGAATTTCGGGTTTGGGTTTTTTTGTTTTGGTGGTGTGCATAAATAAAAGCTGTAAAGCAAATAACTATAAGGAATTGCCTGAGCCTTACGCGTTAGCACTATTTTTAACGCGGCAGTTGCGGCCAGCAATATAAAAACGGAATAGAAATGGCACATATTAAATTCGCCTTACCTTTGGCGTTCCTGTCAGGTATTAGCGCGACTTGCGCTTTTGCTAATAGCGAACTGCCCAACACTCAGGGTTTTATTGAAAATAGTCGGTTTGATGTCACGCTGAAAAATGTCTGGATGATTAATACCAATAACCAGCTCTCAGAAGCCGGTATTGGTGACCAGAATGCGTGGGCGCAGGGCGCGCTGCTTGATTATCAGAGTGGCTGGTACCGGGATGTTATCGGTATTGATGCCTCGTGGTATAGCGTGGTCAAGCTCTACGCCAATAAGGACTTTGCCGGGCGCGATCTGCTGCGCGATAGCCACGGTCATGCGGAAGGGTTCAACAAAGTGGGTCAGCTTTATGCAAAGCTCAAATGGGAGGATGAGCAGGCCTATGCCAGGCTCTATGCGGGCTGGAAGCAGCTTTATAAGTTCGGCACGCTCAGTGTTACGCGCAGCCGGGCCGCGCCAAGCTCGTGGCGAGGGGTGAGTCTCGAGAGCGGCTGGGGCGATTTCGTCGCCCGCGCTGCCTGGGTTAACCGTTTCTCGGAGCGCGATGAGCCGGAAAAACGCGGTTTTTATACCTTAAAAAGTAATAAGTCCATCGATCATATTGTTACCGGTGATATAAGCTGGAGCCCTGATAAAAGTACCCGCGTAAGTTGGGTTGCAGGCGAAAGCGATAATTATCTTTTACGCCAGGGAGTCGAAGCGCAATTCGCATTACCGCTGGACGAGAAAGCGTCGCTGTTATTTCGCAGTGCCTGGTATTACAATCGCGGGCTGGCAGAGTGGGAAGGGGCGCGTGGGTTTACCCACAGCGCACAGCATATTTTCGCCCTGGTTGGCTATCACTATCATGCTCTTGAATCGGGCATCGCCTGGTCAAAAACCAAAGCGCCATTAGAGAATGGCCTGGGTCATTTTTATTGGCATATGGGTAAAAATACCCGCGGCGCATTTAATAGCCCGGCGGATGGCGAAGGCAATGATTATGTCAATGATAATGAGCAGATGATTTATTGGTATGGGAAATATGTTATCTCTCCGGAATTGACGACAGGTATTTTCGCTAATTATGGTTTTGGGGCGAAATATCAGGGCGTCGAATTAACACAGTGGGAATATGGCGGTTTTATCGCATGGGCACCCAATACCGTTCCCGGATTATCGCTCTTCGCCGGGTTTGGCCCGAGCTATAGCTGGAAACAGGTTAAAGGCCAGCCCTGGCTTACGGATGACAAGCGCGATTTCCACCGCTCCCATGGCATCGGCGGCGGCATCACCATGGAATACAAATTTGGTCTGCATAATCAATAAGGAGCTTCACCGTGAATAAAACGTTACTGGCACTTTTACTCACCGCGCTCGCCACTACCGGCGCACAGGCGGCTGAACGCGCAACGCGCATCTTACTGGTCAACGACGACGGCTGCGACTCCATCGGCACTATCTCCCTACAGGAAAAACTGGCCGCCAAAGGCTTTGATGTCTGGATGGTGGCGCCCGCCACCAATCAGAGCGGCATTGGCTCGGCGATCACCTTCAAACCCAACAAAATCTTTGACGTGAAGCAGGTGGCGGAAAAACGTTACTGCTTCCCCGGCACGCCTGCGGATGCGATCGATTTCGGCCTGCTCGGCATTCTGAAAGAGAACCCGCCGGACCTCGTCATCTCCGGCGTGAACGACGGCCCGAATACCGGGGTTGCGCAGCTTAACTCCGGCACCGTTGGCGCAGCGGTGCGTGCCGTACGCTACGGCTACCCGGCAATAGCCGCCAGCATCGGTTATCTGATGACGGCAGAAGAGCAGAAAGCGGGCTGGCCGAGCACGCACAAGTACTGGCCGGATTCGGTCGATTATGTGGTCTCACTGGTCGATAAACTGCAGGCAAAACGCCAGCCCGGCCAGCCGCTGCTGCCAGCCGGATCGGGTCTGAGCATCAACTATCCTCCGCTGGCGAAAAGCGCGGTGAAGGGTGAAAAATTTATCGGCAACGAGGCGTTCCCCGAACCGCAGCACAGCTATGTACTGCTGAAAGATGGCCGTGCCCAGCAGGTAATCAGTGAAAAGATGATGATGATGAATGAGTCCGACACCGACACCGGCTGGCTTAATAAAGGCTATATCACCCTGACGGTATTTGATGGTCAGTGGAATGCGCCGCAGTATGAAGCCCAGTATCAGGCTCTGTTCCGCTGATGGTGTCACACATCGGCGAAGCAGGTCTCTCTTCCGGTCGGGCTCCGCCGGGCGGAATGCGTATCGCCAAAATATTAAATAATAACGTCGCCGTGGTGCTGGACGAGCAGCAGCATGAACAGGTGGTGATGGGGCGCGGCATCGCGTTTCAGAAGCGTCCCGGCGATCGCCTCGACGAAGGCGCTGTTGAGAAGGTCTTCGCGCTGCAAAGCGACGATCTGGTGCGCCGCCTGGGGGAGCTGCTTAACCAGATCCCGCTGGAGGTGATGACCACCTGCGATCGCATTATCGCGCTGGCCAGTGAACGGTTGGGGAAGCTGCAGGAGAGCCTCTACATCACGCTCACCGATCACTGCTACTTCGCCATTGAGCGGCAGAAGAAAGGGCTGCTTATCCGCAACGGGTTGCTGTGGGAGATCAAGCGCCTCTACCCGAGGGAGTTCACGCTCGGGCATGAGGCGCGCGCGATTATCGCCAGGCGGCTTGGCGTGACGCTGCCGGAAGATGAAGCGGGTTTTATTGCGCTACATCTGGTGACGGCCCAGTTAAACAGCGCCATGCCGGAGGTGATGCACATCACCCGTGCGATGCAGGAGATCCTGCATATCGTGCAGTATCAGTTAAAGCTGGAGTATGACGAAGAGGGGCTGAGCTATCAGCGCTTTGTTACCCATCTGAAGTTCTTCTCCCAGCGCATGCTGAACAGCACGGTGGTGGATGACGACGATCTCAGTCTTCACCAGGCGGTGAAAGATAACTATCCGCTGGCGTGGAAGTGCGCGGAGAAAGTGGCGCTTCACCTGACCATGACCTATCAGCGGCGGCTGACCAACGAAGAGACAATGTTTCTCGCGCTCCATATCGAGCGCGTGAGAAAAGAGCAGCGCTAACTGCACCTATGGGTTGTTACTGCATTTACGTATGCAGGCAAAACCTGAGTCCGTCACCGGAAGGTGGCGTGGCTCAGGTTTTTTTTTACTCAGAGACAAGAGGTAAGGATACAAGCATGGATTATCAAACGCTGGCGAACGTCATTCTCAGCCACGTTGGCGGCAAGGAGAACATCAGCAGCGTGGTGCATTGCGCTACGCGGTTACGCTTTAAACTCAAAGAGATGCAGAAGGCCGATGCCGACGGGCTAAAAAAAGAGCCCGGGATCATCATGGTGGTCGAGAGCGGCGGACAGTTCCAGGTGGTGATCGGCAACCACGTGCACGACGTCTGGCTGGCGGTATGCAAAGCGGCTGGCATAACAGAGGATGCGCCGGTCGTTGCAAGCAATGACAAAAGCTCGCTCTTTAGCCGCCTGATCGACATCATTTCAGGCATTTTCACCCCCTTCATTGGCATCCTGGCCGCCTCCGGCATTCTGAAAGGGATTCTGGCGCTGGCGGTGGTCTGCAACTGGCTGACGCCCGAGAGTGGCACCTATAAAATCTGGTTCGCCGCCAGCGACGCGCTCTTCTTCTTCTTCCCGCTGGTGCTGGGTTATACCGCCGGGAAAAAATTTGGCGGCAACCCCTTTATCACCATGGCGATTGGCGGGGCGTTAACCCATCCGCTGATGATCGCCGCCTTTGACGCCGCGCAGATGAGCGGAGCGGTGAGCGAAACCTTCCTCGGCATTCCGGTCACCTTTCTCAACTACAGCGGCTCGGTGATCCCGATTATTCTCGCTTCATGGGTCAGCTGCTGGCTGGAAAAGCAGGGCAACCGCTTTTTGCACGCTGCCGTGAAAAACTTCTTCTCGCCGGTGCTCTGCATTGCCGTCACCGTACCGCTCACCTTTCTGATCATCGGCCCGGTCGCCACCTGGCTAAGCCAGGGCCTGGCTAACGGTTATCAGGCCATTTACACCCTCTCTCCCTGGCTGGCAGGCGGCGCGATGGGCGCACTGTGGCAGGTGTGCGTCATATTTGGTCTGCACTGGGGATTAGTGCCTTTGATGATCAACAACATGGCCGTCTTTGGTCAGGATTCAATGCTGCCGATCCTGCTGCCTGCGGTGCTTGGGCAGGTGGGGGCAACGCTGGGTATTTTCCTGCGCAGCCGCGACAAACAACAAAAAACGCTGGCGGGTTCAGCCGTGGCGGCGGGGATTTTCGGCATCACTGAGCCGGCGGTCTATGGCTTAACCCTGCCGCTGCGCCGTCCGTTTATTTTTGGTTACCTCGGCGGCTCACTTGGCGGGGCGATTGTCGGTTTTAGCGGCACACACACCTACTCCTTCGGCATGGCGAACGTGTTCTCCTTCGCACAGATGATCCCGCCCGGCGGCATCGACGCCACCCTGTGGGGCGGCATTGTGGGCAGCGCGGCGTCGTTTATGCTGGCATTACTGCTGACCTGCCTTGCCGGGCTGCCGAAAGCGCCGGCAGCCGTCGCACCGCCCGTGCAAAAACCGCAGGCTGATGGCATGACGCTGCTGGCACCGATGAGCGGTAGCGTGCTGGCACTCGATCAGGTGACGGATGCCACCTTCGCCAGCGGTGTGCTGGGGGATGGCGTGGCGATTATTCCGGTGGATTGCCGGGTAGTGGCACCGTTTGCCGGGGAGGTCGCCTCGCTGTTTGAAACCAAACATGCGATTGGCTTACTCAGCGACAGCGGGGTGGAGATGCTGATCCACGTGGGTATTGATACCGTTAAGCTCGAGGGTAAGCCTTTTACCGCGCATGTCAGCATTGGCGACAGAGTGCAGCCGGGCGATCTGCTGCTTGAATTTGATCGCGCCGCGATCCTCGACGCCGGCTTCGATCTCGCTACGCCTATCATCATCAGCAACAGCGAAAACTTTGCCGGGGTGAATAACGTGGCATCCAGCACCGTTCAGGCCGGGAAACCGCTGCTGGCGGTAGCCATTTAATCAAAGGAGAAGAGAATGAAAGCATTTCCAGCGGGATTTTTATGGGGCGGTGCCATTGCCGCCAATCAGGTTGAAGGCGCGTGGCAGGCCGATGGCAAAGGCCCTTCGACCTCCGATATGCAGCCGCATGGCGTGTTTGGCGAGCTTGTTGAGCGCAAGGCGGGCGACAGCGCGCTGAAGGATGTGGCGATCGACTTCTACCACCGCTACCCGGAAGATGTCGCTCTGTTTGCCGAAATGGGCTTTAACTGCCTGCGTGTCTCTATCGCCTGGACGCGTATTTTCCCTAACGGCGATGAGAGCACGCCGAATGAAGCGGGGCTGGCATTTTATGACGACCTGTTCGATGAGCTGGCGGAGCACGGCATCACGCCGCTGGTGACCTTATCTCACTACGAAATGCCGTGGGGGCTGGTGAAAGGCTACGGCGGCTGGGGTAGCCGCGAGACTATCCGCTGCTTTGAGCACTATGCCCGCACGGTGTTTGCCCGCTATCAGAGAAAAGTAAAGCTGTGGCTCACCTTCAATGAGATCAATATGTCGCTCCATGCGCCGATGACCGGCGTCGGGCTGCCTGACAGCAGTAGCAAAGCGGAAATCTACCAGGCGATTCATCATCAGCTGGTGGCGAGCGCGCTGGCGGTCAAAGCGTGCCATGAGATCATCCCGGACGCCAAAATTGGCAATATGCTGCTCGGCGGGCTGATGTATCCCCTCAGTTGTAAACCGGAAGATGTGTTTGAGACGCTGCAGCAGAACCGTAGCTGGGCCTTCTTTGGCGACGTGCAGTGCCGTGGAGCTTATCCCGGTTACATGCTGCGCTACTTCCGCGATAACGGCATTGAGATTGAGATCACCGACGCGGATCGCGAAGCGCTGCGCACTACCGTTGATTTCATCTCCTTCAGCTACTACATGAGCGGCTGCGTCACCGCCGATGAGGCGCTTAACGAGCAACTGCGCGGCAATATTCTCAGCATGGTGCCCAACCCGCACCTGCCCAGTTCCGAGTGGGGCTGGCAGATCGATCCGCTTGGCCTGCGCACGCTGCTGAATGTGATGTGGGACCGCTGGCAGAAGCCGCTGTTTATTGTTGAGAACGGGCTGGGGGCGAAGGATAAGGTCGAGGCGGACGGCAGCATTCATGATGATTACCGCATCGCCTATATGAATGACCATCTGCTGCAGGTACGCGAAGCGATTGAGGATGGCGTTGAGATGCTGGGCTACACCAGCTGGGGGCCTATCGATCTGGTGAGCGCCTCGAAAGCGGAAATCTCCAAGCGCTACGGTTTTATCTACGTCGACCGCGAAGATGATGGCAGCGGCACGCTGGCGCGCAGCCGCAAGAAGAGCTTCTTCTGGTATCGCGATGTGATCGCCAGCAACGGTGCGAACCTGACGTAAACGCGTCAGGCGATAAGCGCAGCGATGAACTCTTTAAGCCACATCACCGCCGGATCGCTGCTGTGGCGCTGATGCCAGAGCATGGCGACTTCAATCGGCTCCGCGTCGAGCGGTAACGGGCTGCGCATCAAACCACGGGTGCGCTGCCACTCATCCGCCAGCCCGGCGGGCACCGTGGCCAGTGCGGGCATTGTCTCCAGCAAACCCGGCAGCGCGGCGAAGTGGGGCGTGGTGTAGTGGATCTGCCGTTGATAGCCGCGTTTTGCCAGCAGGGTATCAAAATGGCTGCTGCTCGCTTCGCGGTAGCTGACCATCAAATGTCGCTGCGCGGCAAAGGTCTCTATATCCAGCGGCGCGCTGAGCGTTAACTGCTGCGGATGCCAGAGCGTGGCAAACGGCATAGTGGTTAACACTTCGCGCTCCAGCCAGCGTGGCCCGGCGACGGCAACGCTGACCGCCATATCCATTTCGCCGCCCTCAAGCCGTGCGGCATCGCTGAAGGGATCGCTTGCCACCACGTTCAGGCGGATGCCGGGCGCATGCTGCATCAGCGCCGGGATGAGCTTCGGCATCAGCCATATTTCCACCCAGTCTGCCATACCCAGCGTCAGCGTTGCCTTCGCGGTTTGCGCATCGAAGGCTGCCTGTTGAAACAGCGCGCTCTGTAACTGCTCCAGCAGCGGCAGAAGCTCACTGTGCAGTTCGCTGGCGCGGGCGGTCGGCTGCATCTTATGCCCGCTGCGGATAAACAGCGGATCGTCAAACAGCGTGCGCAACCGCGACAGCACGCCGCTCACCGCCGGTTGACCCAGATGCAGTTTATCCGCTGCCGCAGAGACGCTCTGCTCGCGGTAAAGCACGGCAAAGGCGATCAGCAGGTTCAGATCGATCTTGCGAAAATCATTCTCTTTGATAGTCATTATTGCTCCAATCAATTGGAGTGATAGTAGCGGGCGCAGCATACTGGCGCAATGCAAAACAGGAGAGAAACCATGAAATATTATCCGCTACTGCTGGCGCTTACTGCCGCTGGCCTCACTATGCAATACGCCAGCGCCACGCCGCTTTCCACCCGGCAGGCTCAGGCACCGGGCTACTACCGCATGGCGCTGGGCGACTGGCAACTCACCGCCGTCTCGGATGGGACGGTCAACGTGCCGCTGGACAAGCTGCTGATCGATATCACGCCGCAACGCTTACAGACGCAGATGGCGCAGGCCAACATGGCGGTGCAGGCCGAAACCTCCATCAACGCCTTTGTCATCAACACCGGCAAACAGCTGATTCTGGTCGATACGGGGGCCGGGGCGCTGCTGGGCGATGCGGGTGGTCATCTGCCGGAGAATCTGCGCGCTGCGGGTATCGATCCGGCCGCCATTGACCTGGTGCTGCTGACCCATATTCATGGCGACCACTCCGGCGGCGTGCAGCGTGATGGCAAACCGGTGTTCCCGAATGCCACCGTGCGCGTCGACCAGCGGGATGTCGATCTGTGGCTCAATCCGAAGCGGGCGTCGGAGGTGGAGGAGGGGCAGCGCCACACCTTCGCTGAATCGGAACGCTCACTTCGCCCGGTGATCGATGCCGGTAAGTTGAGCACGTTCCATGCGCCAACCGAGATCCTCCCCGGCATTGAGGCGATCCCGGCAGCGGGACATACGCCGGGCAGCGTGATTTATCGCGTTACGCACGGCGGAAAAACCGTGATGCTGTGGGGCGATATTATTCACGCTCAGCCGGTGCAGCTGCCCGACCCTGAAGTGGCGATTCATTTTGATGTCGATCGCAAGCAGGCAGTGGCAACGCGCGAGAAGGTACTGGCGCAGGTAGCGCGTGAAGGCGACTGGGTGGCGGCAGCGCATATTGCCTTCCCGGGAATGGGCAAAGTAATGAAAGCCGGGAACGGTTATCGCTGGGTGCCCATTAATTACAGCGCGAAAGGCGAGTAAACCCGGCAAAAGGCCCGGTGGCATTAACGCGCACCGGGCCTTAATTAATGGCTGTGTTTCCCAGGCCGGATAAGGCGGAGCCGCCATCCGGCAGGTGTCTTAGAAGATCATCTTAAAGACGCCGGTTACCACCAGCAGGCCAATCAGGAAAATAATCAGGATCGCCCAAAGTAAAAATTTCATCATTTTCGTCTTCCTTCTCATGTGTTAGTTACAGCAAGCCTAGTCAATCTCTCAACATTGCGCCTTTTTTCTATACTTAACTGCTTATTAAATAATCGGAGAGAAGCGCATGTCGGCAAACAAAGTAGCAATCGTCACGGCCGCAGACTCGGGCATCGGCAAGCAGAGCGCGCTGATGCTGGCAGAGCGGGGATTTGATATCGGCATTACCTGGCACTCGGATGAGCGCGGCGCGCAGGAGACGGCGCAAAAAGTAGAAGCCTTTGGCCGCCGGGCAGAGACCATCCAGCTCGATCTCAGCCATCTGCCGCAAGGCGCGCAGGCGATTGAAACCCTGATTGCCCGCTTCGGGCGTATCGACGCGCTGGTCAATAATGCCGGTGCGATGAGCAAAGCCCCGTTTCTCGATCTCACCTTTGAGGACTGGCGCAGCATCTTCACCGTTGATGTCGACGGCGCGTTTCTCTGCTCGCAGATCGCCGCCCGTCATATGGTGAAGCAGGGGCAGGGCGGGCGCATCGTCAATATCACTTCTGTTCACGAGCACACGCCATTGCCGGAAGCGACGGCCTATACCGCGGCAAAACATGCGCTCGGGGGCCTGACGAAATCGATGGCGCTGGAGCTGGTGCCGCACAATATTCTGGTCAACGCCGTTGCGCCCGGTGCCATCGCCACGCCGATGAACAACATGAGCGATGACGATGCCAAACCCGGCTCGATGCCGAACATCCCGCTGGCAAGGCCGGGCACCACGCGGGAGATCGCCAGTATGGTCGCCTGGCTCTGCGCCGATGATGCCAGCTACACCACCGGGCAGTCGTTTATCATCGATGGCGGCTTTATGCTGGCAAACCCGCAATTCAAACCGCAAAAAGCTTAGTTATCGCCCGGGTTCCCTTCCCGCTTTTTCCTGCGGTGGCGAAACCACCACCGCAGGCAGAAGACCAGCACAATGGCGATAACTACCCAGATCCAGCGCTTCGCGTGCTGATCGAAGGACTCCAGCCATGGCGTAATGACCTCACCGCCAACATAGCCCAGTGTGGTGAAGATCAGCGCCCAGATAAACGCGCCTAAGATATTCAGCGGCAGAAAGATTTTCGGTTTTAAATGGCTGGTACCAATCAATATCGGCCCGATAATACGAAAGCCGTACATAAAGCGTGTACCAATCACGAACAGATAGGGGTGACGGCGAATAAGCGCCTGCGCCTGATGGATCTTGCCCCGGTAGCGGGTAAAGCGGCGCAAAATTTTAACGCCATAGCGGCGGCCAATAAAGTAGAGCAACTGATCGCCAATGATGCCCCCCATGGCAACCGCGAGCACCACCAGCGGAAAGCGCAGCAGCCCCTGATGTACCGCCACACCGCCAAGCAGGGTGATGGTTTCGCCCTCGGCGAGGCTGCCGACCAGCAGCGCGGCGTAGCCATACTGGCTAATAAGCTGATTGATATCCAGTGTCATTACATCCTCCTGTAAAACGTCTTTAAGCATATACCTGCATCCGGCTTTGCGCTGCGTTCAATCATTTCGGCTTTTTTCTGCTGTACAAAAAATAATCATAAAAGTGACGTATACTTACAGCTCGATGTTCGGGCTTTCAGTGAGGGGGCGTTATGAACCATGTCTGGGGACTCCTGTCCCATCCCGATCGTGAAATGCAGGTGATCAAACGCGAAAACGAGACCGTTTCGCACCACTACACCCACCATGTGCTTATCATGGCGGCCATTCCCGTAATCTGTGCATTTATTGGTACCACGCAGTTTGGCTGGAGCTTCGGCGAGAACGTCGTCGTGCCTCTGTCGTTATCTACCGGTTTTTACCTGGCCATTCTCTTTTATGGCCTGATGCTGGCGGGTGTCGCGGTGATGGGGCGCGTTATCTGGTGGATGGCGCGTAACTATCCGCAGCGCCCGTCGCTGGCGCGCTGCATGGTCTTTGCCGGTTATATCGCCACCCCGCTGTTTCTCAGCGGCATTGTCGCGCTCTATCCGCTAGTGTGGCTCTGCGCGCTGGTCGGCACCGTCGCGCTCTTTTACACCGGCTATCTGCTCTATGTCGGCATCCCGACCTTCCTTAACATCAACAAGGAAGAGGGGCTCAACTTCTCCAGCTCGACGCTTGCCATCGGCGTACTGTTGCTGGAGATCCTGCTGGCGTTGACGGTGATCCTCTGGGGTTACGGCTACCGCCTGTTTTAACTCTCCCGGCGTTGCTGGCACACCCTGCTGGCAACGCAATTTCTCGCAACGATTCTTCTCTGGCGGCAACCCTGCGCGGCGGCTATTATGCCAGAGCCAGCCCTGTTATAAATCTCATGAACAGAAGCGGTGTGCGTTATAACGCGCGTGAATAATTTTCAGAAGCCTCACCATGCAGAAATTTCGAGTCTCTCTTTTAAGCCTGGCCCTTGCACTGAGTGCGCCCTTCGCACCGCTGGCGCAGGCAAAAACAGCCGTTGCGGTTGCCGCAGCACAGCCGGAAATTGCCTCCGGCAGCGCAATGATTGTCGATCTGCAAACCAATAAGGTGATCTACTCAAGCCACCCCGATCTGGTGCGCCCGATTGCCTCTATTACCAAGTTGATGACCGCGATGGTGGTGCTGGATGCGCGCCTGCCGCTGGATGAAAAATTAAAAGTCGATATCAGCCAGACGCCAGAGATGAAAGGGATCTACTCCCGCGTGCGGCTGAACAGTGAGATCAGCCGCAAAGATATGCTGCTGCTGGCGCTGATGTCGTCGGAGAACCGCGCGGCCGCAAGCCTCGCGCACCACTATCCCGGCGGCTATAAAGCCTTTATCGCCGCGATGAACGCCAAAGCCCGCGCGCTGGGCATGACCCATACGCGCTACGTCGAGCCAACCGGCTTATCGATCCAGAACGTCTCCACTGCCCGCGATTTAAGCAAGCTGTTGATCGCCACCAAACAGTACCCGCTGATTGGCCAGCTGAGCACCACGCGCGAAGAGATGGCAACCTTTGCCAATCCGGCCTATACGCTGCCGTTTCGCAACACCAACCATCTGGTCTACCGCGATAACTGGAATATTCAGCTGACGAAAACCGGCTTTACCAACGCTGCGGGCCACTGCCTGGTGATGCGCACGCTGATTGGCAACAAACCGGTGGCGCTGGTGGTGATGGACGCCTTTGGCAAATATACCCACTTTGCCGATGCCAGCCGCTTACGCACCTGGATCGAGACCGGAAAAGCCCAGCCGGTGCCCGCTGCCGCATTAAGCTACAAGCGCCAGAAAGCGGCGCAGATGGCACAAACGCCGCCAGGCTCGGCGGGCGAACTGACCGCGCAGAACGATTAATTACTCCGGCAGCGTCCAGTCACCGTCGTTGAGTGGACGCTGCATAATCAACGTATCCCGCCAGTCTCCCTGCTTATAGCCGACGCTGCGTAGCTGTCCGGCCACTTCGAAACCATGTTTTTTATGCACCCTTAGCGAACCGGCGTTGTTATGCCCATCGCCAATCACTGCGATCAGCTGCCGCCACGGCCCCTCTTCACAGCGGGCGATCAGCGCGCCAAGCAGCGTCGAGCCGATGCCGCGCCCGGTCATACTGGCATCGACATAAATCGACTCTTCAAGGGTGTAGCGATAAGCCGGACGCGGGCGATAGAGACCGGCATAGCAGTAGCCGACAATCACGCCATGAAAGAGTGCCACCAGCCACGGTAAACCGTCGGCGGCGAGCTTGCTCATCCGGCTGCGCATCTCATCGATAGTGGGGGGCACTTCTTCAAACGAGGCGCGGCCATTCAGCACGTGCCAGGCGTAGAGGGAGGCAATGGCGTGGACATCGTCGGGGCGGGCGTCACGCACCTCGACCGCAGGACCAGAGAGAATATCAACAGCTGACATCGGGCGCGCTCCTTTCAACGCAACGCGCCAGAGAGAAGGTTCTCTGGCGCTGTCGCTACTCTAATACGAAAGGCGCGCGCAGCACAAAACGGCGAGGGGCTACTTTATCGCCGGATCGGCGGGATGCTCTGCCTGAGCGCTCTCTTGCCAGAATTTGCGCTTACTCGTCTTACCAATACCGGGGTTCATGCTGTTAGTCGGATCATTTTCCCGATAAAAACGTTTCAGCGCATCCGGGGCCTCATAGAGATGGCCGACGTTGTGCTCGGCGGGGTATTGCGCGCCGCGCTGCGCCAGCAAGGCCAGCATCTGCTCTTTCAGGGCGTGTACATCGACGCCTTTTTTCACGATGTAATCCTGGTGGAAAACGTGGCACATAAAGTGGCCGTAATAGAGCTTGTGTACCAGCTGGCTGTCAATCTCGGGCGGCAGGTGCTCAAACCATTCTGTGTCGTTGCGGCGCAGGGCGATGTCGAGCGCCAGAATATCCTCCACCTCGTCGGCATGCACCGCCTGATAGCGGATCGCGGCCCCGGCGGCGGCAAAACGGTGCAGAAACGCTTTGCTCCCTTCCTCCGGCGTACAGACAAAGAAGTCCCCTTCGGCGTCAGCGAAAAAGGCTTTCAGCCAGTTCTGCGCTTCATCAATACCGCCGCCGGACATCTTCAGCAGCAGGTGGTGCTGATACTTATCGCGCCACTCCTTCATGCGCGAGGGGAGATGCGAAGGGAAGAGACCGCTGATTTTTTGCAATGAACGGTCGATAAAGTGCGGTTTAAACACCGTCGCTTTATCGAGCAGCGCGTCGGTGCGCCCTTTGATATTGAAAAAGAGCGGCATCTTATCGGTGCCGAGCTTGTCGATCATCAGGAAGGTGTCTTTGCCGTAGCGCTCGGCGATATCGTAAATATCGCGGTGCATATACTCGCCGGCAACCGGCAGATGGTCGAAATTAGCCAGAATATGGCGGCGGATCTCCGTCAACACCGCAGTCTGGTTGGTGCCGATATAGAACACCTGCTGGCGCGCTTCCGCCGGGAAGGTGTCGAGACGCACGGCAAATACCGCCAGCTTGCCCGCGCAGCCGGAGGATTCGAACAGGCGATCGGGGTCGGCGTTGTAGCGCGCCGGGGTTTCGGCTTCAACATCGCGCACGCGGTTGATGTAATCATGATCGTGCCCGTGGCGCTGGTCGTGAAGCACATCGCTCGGGTTGATACGATCGTCATCCAGTTTGCCGAGGATCTGCTCCGGCGTTTCGCCAAGCTTGATGCCGAGATGATTGACCAGTTGCAGACGGCCCTGATCGTCAATGCGTGCAAACAGCGACATCTCGGTATAGGCCGGGCCGCGCTGCACCAGCGATCCGCCGGAGTTATTGCAGATACCGCCAATCACCGACGCGCCGATGCAGGAGGAGCCAATCACCGAATGCGGCTCCCGTCCCAGTGGTTTCAGCGCTTTTTCCAGCGAGTAGAGCGTGGTGCCCGGGTAAGCCAGCACCTGCTCGCCGTTATCCAGCAGGTGCAGTTTGTCGAGGCGCAGGGTGCTGATAATGACGATATCGCGGTCGTAATCATTGCCGTTCGGCGTCGAGCCTTCTGTCAGGCCGGTATTCGCCGCCTGCATGAGAATAATTTTGTCGGCGATCACGCAGGCGTTGAGAACGCGCCATAATTCAACCAGCGTGCCGGGAAAGACCACCGCCAGCGCGTCGCCCTGGCCGGAGCGGAAGCCTTTGCGGTAGCGGGCAGTTTTGGCGGGTTCGGTCAGCAGGTGAGAAGCACCCACTAATCGTTTGAGTTCGTTAATGAAAGTGTTATTTGACTGGGTCACGATCCACTCCTTGTGGCGAAGCATGAATAAAAAGGATGCTTTGCTTCACGCCGGTTGCAGGCTGCGTGAATGATATTGTGAATATTTCGTTACTAATGTTAGCTCCAGAGGAGGCCCGAAGGGGAGCGAATTAACATAAAAATCAGAGCCTGGCGCTGCAAGACGTGCCAGGATTATGGCACACTGCGTTTTTCCGCGGCCCGTTACCGCGGTTTTTGCTGAAAATACAAGAGAGTAAACGACATGAAATGGCTATGTTCTGTAGGTGTCGCTGTGAGCCTTGCGCTGCAACCCGCGCTGGCCGAAGAGATGATCGCTAACCATCCTTTGACGCCGCAAGCCAGGGACGCCTTTGTCACTGACCTGCTTAAAAAGATGACCGTGGATGAGAAAATAGGCCAGCTGCGCCTGATAAGCGTCGGGCCGGATAACCCGAAAGAGGCGATCCGCGAGATGATTAAAGCAAGCCAGGTCGGGGCTATTTTCAACACCGTCACCCGCCAGGACATCCGTGCCATGCAGGACCAGGCGATGCAGCTTAGCCGCCTGAAAATTCCTCTCTTCTTTGCCTACGATGTGGTGCACGGCCAGCGTACCGTTTTCCCTATCAGCCTTGGCCTCGCCTCCAGCTTTAACCTCGACGCGGTGAAAACCGTCGGGCGCGTCTCTGCTTATGAAGCCGCCGATGATGGTCTGAATATGACCTGGGCACCGATGGTCGACGTCTCGCGCGATCCGCGCTGGGGCCGTGGCTCGGAAGGCTTCGGAGAAGATACCTTTTTGACCTCTGAAATGGGGCGCACCATGGTGGAAGCGATGCAGGGCAAAAGCCCGGCGGATCGCTACTCGGTGATGACCAGCGTGAAACACTTCGCCGCGTATGGCGCAGTAGAGGGCGGTAAAGAGTACAACACCGTCGATATGAGCCCGCAGCGCCTGTTTAACGACTATATGCCGCCCTACAAAGCCGCACTCGACGCCGGCAGCGGCGGGGTGATGGTGGCGCTTAACTCATTGAATGGCACACCGGCTTCCTCCGATTCATGGTTGCTTAAAGATCTGCTGCGCGATGAGTGGGGCTTTAAGGGCATCACCATTTCCGATCACGGCGCGATTAAGGAGCTGATCAAACACGGCACTGCCGCCGATCCGGAAGATGCCGTGCGCGTGGCGCTGAAGTCCGGCATCAATATGAGCATGAGCGACGAGTACTACAGCAAATACCTGCCGGGGCTGATCAAATCCGGCAAGGTGACGATGGCGGAACTGGATGACGCCACGCGCCATGTACTGAACGTCAAATATGATATGGGGCTGTTTAACGATCCCTACAGCCACTTAGGGCCGAAAGAGAGCGACCCGCAGGACACCAACGCCGAAAGCCGTCTGCACCGCAAAGAGGCGCGGGAAGTGGCGCGCGAAAGTATGGTACTGCTGAAAAACCGTCTGGAAACGCTGCCGCTGAAAAAATCGGGTACCGTGGCGGTGATTGGGCCGCTGGCGGACAGCAAGCGCGACTCGATGGGCAGCTGGTCTGCCGCCGGGGTTGCCGATCAGTCGGTCACCGTGCTGACCGGTATTCGCGACGCGCTGAAGGACAAAGGCGAGGTGATCTACGCTAAAGGAGCGAACATCACCAACGATAAAGGCATTGTTGATTTCCTTAACCTCTACGAACCAGCAGTGGTAGTCGATCCCCGCTCTCCGCAGGCAATGATTGATGAAGCGGTGGCCGCGGCGAAGAAATCTGACGTCGTAGTGGCGGTGGTCGGTGAAGCGCAGGGGATGGCGCACGAAGCCTCCAGCCGTACCGATATCACCATTCCGCAGAGCCAGCGCGATCTGATTACCGCCCTGAAAGCGACCGGCAAGCCGCTGGTGCTGGTGCTGATGAATGGCCGCCCGCTGGCGCTGGTGAAAGAGGATCAGCAGGCTGACGCTATCCTTGAGACCTGGTTTGCCGGTACCGAAGGCGGCAACGCCATTGCCGATGTGCTGTTTGGCGACTACAACCCTTCAGGTAAGCTGCCGATGTCCTTCCCGCGCTCCGTGGGTCAGATCCCGGTCTACTACAGCCACCTGAACACCGGCCGTCCTTATAACGCCGATAACCCGAACAAATACACCTCCCGCTACTTTGATGAAGCCAACGGCCCGCTCTATCCCTTCGGCTATGGTCTGAGTTACACCACCTTCAAAGTGTCGGATGTGAAGATGTCTGCGCCGACCCTGACCCGCGGCGGCAGCGTGGATGCAAGCGTAGAGGTGACCAACACCGGTAAGCGCGAAGGGGCGACGGTGATCCAGATGTATGTGCAGGATGTCACCGCGTCGATGAGCCGCCCGGTGAAACAGCTGCGCGGCTTTAAGAAGGTCAACCTGAAGCCGGGTGAGACGCAGACCGTCAGCTTCCCGATCGATGTCGACGCGCTGAAGTTCTGGAACCAGCGCATGAAGTACGACGCCGAGCCGGGCAAGTTCAACGTCTTTATCGGCGTCGACTCCGCCCGCGTCAACCAGGGCGAGTTTGAATTAAAGTAACCACTCATCAGGCCGGGCAACCGGCCTGATTTATTACCCGCATTACCGTTTCGCACCGCTTCACCTTCGCGTCGCTATTTTTCAGCTACGCTTTTTTCTCAAGCTGCTGATAAAGGCAGTAAAAAAATGAGGGATAAATCATGACACTCAGCCGAAAACTTGCCTGCTCAGTGGCGCTAATGGCCGCCGTAAGCTTACCGTTGCAGGCCGCAGAACCGATCAAAGTGGGATCAAAAATCGATACCGAAGGGGCGCTGCTGGGCAATATCATTTTGCAGGTGCTGGAGAGCCACGGCGTAAAAACCGTCAATAAAGTGCAACTCGGCACCACGCCGGTGGTGCGCGGCGCAATTACCTCTGGCGAGCTGGATATCTACCCGGAGTACACCGGCAACGGCGCGTTCTTCTTTAAAGAGGAGAACGATCCGGCGTGGAAAAACGCGCAGCAGGGCTACGAGAAGGTGAAAAAGCTCGATGCTGAGAAGAACAAGCTTATCTGGCTGACGCCTGCGCCGGCCAATAACACCTGGACCATCGCTGTGCGTCAGGATCTGGCGCAGAAGAACAAACTCACCTCCCTTGACGATCTCAGCCGTTACCTGAAAAACGGCGGCGAGTTCAAACTGGCCGCCTCGGCGGAGTTTATTGAGCGTGCCGATGCGCTGCCTGCCTTTGAAAAAGCCTACGGCTTCGATCTGAAGCAGGATCAGCTGCTGTCGCTGGCTGGTGGTGATACCGCAGTGACCATTAAAGCGGCGGCGCAGCAAACCTCCGGCGTTAATGCTGCGATGGCTTACGGCACCGACGGCCCGGTGGCGGCGCTCGGCTTACAGACATTAAGCGATCCGAAAGGCGTACAGCCGATCTATGCCCCGACGCCGGTGGTGCGTGAAGCGGTGTTGAAAGCCTACCCGGAGCTGGATAGCTGGCTGAAGCCGGTCTTTGCCAGCCTCGATGAGAAGACCCTGCAAAAGCTGAATGCCAGCATCGCGGTGGAGGGGCTGGATGCGAAGAAAGTCGCGGCGGACTACCTGAAAGAAAAAGGCCTGGTGAAATAGGGCGTGATGGAGGGATCGAAACGCTGCCACAACCGTGTGCTGTTGCTGCTGGTTGTACTGGGAGGGCTGGCGGCGTGGCTGCCGTTTATCAACTATGCGCCAAACCGGCTGGTTTCCGGCGAGGGGCGCGCGCTGTGGCAGCTGTTTAGCGGCCTGTGGCTGCTTGCGCCCGCGCTTCTGCTGATCCTCTGCTTTATACCGGGGCGCAGTGCGCAGGCGGCAACGCTGCTGCTGGCTGAACTCCTCTTCTGTCTGCTGGTGTGGAGCGCAGGCCGCGCGGCAACGGATCTGGCGCAGAGCGGCAGCGCGCTGGCGCGTACCTCGCCCGGCAGCGGCTTATGGCTATGGCTGGCGCTCAGCCTGCTCGCCTGTAGCGATGCCATTCGCCGCCTTGTTGCGCACCCGGTGTGGCGCTGGCTGCTGCATGTGCAGATTTGGCTGTTGCCGCTCTGGCTGCTGCTTAGTGGCGAGCTGGATAACCTCTCGCTGCTGCATGAGTACCGCAACCGCCAGGAGGTGTTTGATGATGCGCTGGCGCAGCACTTAACCTTGCTGTTCGGTACGCTGCTCCCGGCGTTAGCCATCGGCTTTGCCCTCGGTTTGTGGTGCTATCGCCATCCGGCGCGGCAGGGACCGGTCTTCACCGCGCTCAACATTATTCAGACTATCCCCTCGGTGGCGCTGTTTGGCCTGCTGATTGCACCATTGGCCGGGCTGGCGCAGCACTTCCCGTTCCTCGCATCGATAGGCATTGCCGGTACCGGCATCACCCCGGCGCTGATTGCGCTGATCCTCTATGCGCTGTTACCGCTGGTGCGCGGCGTGGTTGCCGGGCTGAACGAGGTCTCTGCCGATGTGCTGGAGAGCGCGCAGGCGATGGGCATGAGCGCTGCGCAGCGCTTCTGGCAGGTGCGTATTCCGCTGGCACTGCCGCTGTTACTGCGCAGCCTGCGGGTCGTGGCGGTTCAGACGGTCGGTATGGCGGTCATTGCCGCGCTGATTGGCGCAGGCGGCTTTGGCGCGCTGGTCTTCCAGGGGCTGCTCAGTAGCGCGCTGGATTTGGTGCTGCTCGGAGTGATCCCGGTTATCGGCCTGGCGGTGGTGATTGACGCCCTGTTTGATCTTGCCCTCGCGCTGTTGAAGGTAAAACACCATGATTGAATTTCACAACGTTTCCAAAACCTTTGCCGGGCAGCGGGCGGTTAATCAGCTCAATTTGCAGATGAAAACCGGCGCATTTTCGGTGCTGATTGGCACCTCCGGCTCGGGAAAATCGACCACCCTGAAGATGATTAACCGCCTTGTTGAACACGATGAGGGGACGATCACCTTCGCCGGGGAGGAGATCCGCAGCCTGCCGGTGCTCGAACTGCGCCGCCGTATGGGCTACGCCATTCAGTCGATTGGGCTTTTTCCCCACTGGACGGTGGCGCAGAACATCGCCACGGTTTTGCAGCTGCAAAAGTGGTCGCGCGGCAAGCGCGAGGCGCGGGTGGATGAGCTGATGGCGCTGCTCGGTCTGGAGCCGGGGCTGCGCGATCGTTTTCCGCACCAGCTCTCCGGCGGGCAGCAGCAGCGTGTCGGCGTCGCCCGTGCGCTGGCCGCTGACCCTGAAGTGCTGTTGATGGATGAACCCTTCGGCGCGCTTGACCCGGTTACCCGCAGCGCCCTGCAACAGGAGATGGTGCGCATTCACCGCCTGCTCGGGCGCACCATTGTGCTGGTGACCCACGATATTGATGAAGCGCTGCAGTTAGCCGATCACCTGGTGTTGATGGATGGCGGCAATGTGGTGCAGCAGGGCACGCCGCTGGAGATGCTGAACGCGCCGCAGAATAACTTTGTGCGCGAGTTTTTTGGCCGCAGCGAGCTGGGCGTACGCCTGCTCTCCCTGCGCCAGGTAAGCGACTATCTGCGTAACGACCCGGTCAGCCACGGCCAGCCGTTGCAGGCGCAGATGAGCCTGCGCGAGGCGCTCTCTGCCTTTGTCGCCCAACGCTGCGAGGTGTTGCCGGTGCAGGATGCCAATGGGCAGCCCTGCGGCAGCCTCCATTTCCGCGATCTGTTACGCGGGGAGGCGGGTCGTGAAAATAGTGCGTGATCCGCTGCTCTGGCTGCTGGCGCTGTTTATCGCGCTGCTGTTTGCTATGCCCCACAGCGCGCCGCTGTTTAGCGCGCTCTTTCCGCAACTTCCGCGCCCGGTCTATCTGCAGGAGAGCTTTGTCGCGCTGACGCTGGCCCATTTCTCGCTGGTGGCGCTCTCAAGCGTTATTGCGGTCGCCATTGGCATGGGCGTCGGTATTGCCGTGACGCGACCCGGTGGGGAAGAGTTTCGCCCGCTGGCAGAAACTATCGCCGCCGTCGGGCAGACCTTTCCGCCGGTGGCGGTGCTGGCGATTGCGGTGCCGGTGATGGGGTTTGGCAAAGCGCCCGCCATTATTGCGCTGGTGCTCTATGGCGTGCTGCCGATTTTACAGGGGACGCTGGCGGGGATCGCTGCGGTGCCGGCAAGCGTACAGAGCGTGGCTCAGGGGATGGGGATGAGCGGCTGGCAGCGGTTAATTAAAGTGGAGCTGCCGCTGGCCGCACCGCTGATTGTCGCCGGGGTTCGCACCTCGGTGATTATCAATATCGGTACGGCAACCATTGCATCAACTGTCGGGGCAAGCACGCTGGGAACGCCGATCATCATCGGCCTGAGCGGGTTTAATACGGCCTATATTGTGCAGGGGGCAGTGCTGGTGGCGCTGGCGGCAATCATTGTCGATCGGGGATTTGAACGGCTGGCGCTGCGTCTTAACCGGCACCGCCGCGCACGATAAACGAATAACCAGCCAGCATTACGCCGCCGATCCCGCCGAGGGCCATCAGCAGAAAAATTGCGATGACAAGAATTTTACCAGGCTTCATCTCAGGCTCCTTTAAAGTGAGGCCGGCATTATAAAGGCATTGTGAGTTGTTAATGAAACATTAAATGCCGAGAAGCCACACCTGGTGCCCTGACTCCTGCCAGGCCTGCAACTGCTGCTGCTGCACGGGGGAGGGGGTTTCGCCGCACCACACCAGCAACATCTGGCCTTTAAACATCTCCGGATGGAACTGCGTGAAAGGGTGCGCAAGAATGCCGACCTGCCACTCCTGCTGGCTGGCGATCCAGCCTTCGAGCCAGATCCGCGTGCTGTCCTGCACGTCCCAGCCGACTACCAGCGCCGGGCGGCCATGCGCCTGCTGCCGTGACGCCGATAAGCTCCCGGCAATCAGGCTGATTAGAATGCCATCCAGCAGGCTAAGCTTCGCCTGGTAAGCGGGGCGTGTGCCCTGCAGGCGCGTGCGTAAGGGGTTGAACAACTGGCGCGCCAGCGTCTTCGCCGGGTGGTCGCGTATCAGTTCGCTCAGCCACTGTTGGAGGGTGTTGCCATCTCGCTGTTGCAGGAGATGCATCGCCCGCTCCTGGTGGCTATGCCAGACGTCGTGGCGCTTGTCGCTGCTGTTCGCCAGTAGCGCCTGGACTTTACTGACCTGCACGCCCGATTCAACCCAGTGCTGGATTTCACGGATACGATCGATGTCCGCCTCGGTGAAGAGCCGGTGGCCGCCATCCGTGCGTTGCGGGGTTAACAAACCGTAGCGGCGTTGCCACGCACGCAGTGTGACGGGGTTGATATCGCATAACAGAGCAACTTCACCAATAGTGTAAAGTGCCATGATCTCTCCTTTGCTTCCCGAATGCCGGTATAACTGTAGACCTTTCTTAGGTGTGAAGACAACAACAGTAACGTTTTGTTTACTGTTTGTTCATAACTGCATATACCCTGGCACAATGTGTGACCCAGAGCACGAATCTCTCTTTTTTTAACGCCTGGCGAAGAAACCGCCGCCGACTCGCTGTATGTTACGCGCTTTATGTGATGCGGTGTGGCGGGTATGTACGAGTTCAATCTGGTGTTGCTGCTGCTTCAGCAGATGTGTGTGTTTCTGGTGATCGCCTGGCTGATGAGCAAAACGCGCCTCTTTATTCCGCTGATTCAGGTCACCGTGCGGCTGCCGCACAAGCTGCTCTGCTACGTCACCTTCTCCATTTTCTGCATTCTCGGCACCTATTTCGGCCTGCATATTGAAGACTCTATCGCCAACACCCGCGCGATTGGCGCAGTGATGGGCGGCCTGCTCGGCGGCCCGCTGGTCGGCGGGCTGGTGGGGCTTACCGGCGGGCTGCACCGCTACTCAATGGGCGGCATGACCGCATTAAGCTGCATGTTCTCGACCTTTATCGAAGGGCTGCTCGGCGGGCTGGTACACAGTTTCCTTATCAAACGCGGGCGCACCGATCGCGTGTTCAACCCCTTTACCGCCGGGGCAGTCACCTGCGTGGCGGAGCTATTACAGATGGTGATCATCCTGCTGATTGCCCGCCCCTTCGAAAGCGCGCTGCATCTGGTGCAGAGCATTGCCGCGCCGATGATGGTGACCAACACCGTCGGCGCGGCGCTCTTTATGCGCATTCTGCTTGATAAGCGCGCCATGTTTGAGAAATACACCTCGGCCTTTTCCGCCACGGCGCTGAAAGTGGCGGCCTCCACCGAAGGCATTCTTCGCCAGGGCTTTAATGAAGAGAACAGCATGAGGGTAGCGCAGGTGCTCTATCAGGAACTGGATATTGGCGCGGTGGCGATCACCGATCGCGAACGGCTATTAGCCTTTACCGGCGCGGGGGACGATCACCATCTGCCGGGAAGGCCTATCTCCTCCGTCTGGACGCAGCGGGCAATTGAAACTGGCGAAGTGGTCTATGCCGACGGTAACGAGGTGCCGTACCGCTGCTCACTGCACCCGCAGTGCAAGCTCGGCTCGACGCTGGTGATCCCGCTGCGCGGTGAAAACCAGCGCGTGGTTGGCACCATCAAACTTTATGAGGCGAAAAACCGCCTCTTTAGCTCCATCAACCGCACGCTGGGGGAGGGGATCGCCCAGCTGCTCTCGGCGCAGATCCTCGCCGGGCAGTATGAGCGGCAAAAAGCGCTGCTCACCCAGTCGGAGATCAAACTCCTGCATGCGCAGGTCAACCCGCACTTCCTGTTTAACGCGCTCAACACCATAAAAGCGGTGATCCGCCGCGATAGCGATGAGGCCGGGCTGCTGGTGCAGTATCTCTCGACCTTTTTTCGTAAGAACTTGAAACGCCCCGCAGAAATCGTCACCCTTGCGGATGAGATTGAGCACGTGAATGCATATTTGCAAATTGAAAAAGCGCGTTTTCAGGCGCGATTGCAGATACGGCTCGAGGTGCCGGACGCGCTGGCGCAGTTACGTTTACCCGCCTTCACGCTGCAACCGATTGTTGAAAACGCGATCAAACACGGCACCTCTCAGCTGCTGGGCGTGGGTGAGATCACCCTGCGTGCCAGCCAGCAGGCGCAGCATCTGGTGCTGGATATTGAGGATAACGCCGGGCTTTATCAGCCGAAGAAGGATGCCGGTGGCTTAGGGATGAGTCTGGTGGATAAGCGGCTGCGCGCCCGTTTTGGTGACGAGTGCGGCATCAGCATCGCCTGCGAGCCGGATCTCTTTACCCGCATTACCTTACGACTCCCTCTGGAGGAAGAGGCATGTTAAGAGTGCTGATTGTTGATGACGAACCGCTGGCGCGGGAAATGTTGCGCAGCCTGTTGCAGGAAGAGCGCGACATCGAGGTGGTGGGCGAGTGCGGTAATGCCATCGAAGGGATTGGCGCGGTGCATAAACTGCGCCCCGACGTGCTGTTTCTCGACATCCAGATGCCGCGCATCAGCGGGCTGGAGATGGTCGGCATGCTCGATCCCGGCAACCGCCCCTACGTCGTGTTTCTTACCGCTTTCGATGAGTATGCGGTGCAGGCCTTTGAAGAGCACGCCTTCGACTACCTGCTAAAGCCGATTGAAACGCAACGGCTGAGCAAAACGCTTAACCGCTTGCGTCAGGATCGCGGCGTGCAGGATGTGTCGCTGCTGGCGGAAAATCAGCAGCCGCTGAAGTTTATTCCCTGTACCGGCCACAGCCGCATCTGGTTATTACAGATGGAGGAGGTGGCGTTTGTCAGCAGCCGGATGAGCGGCGTGTATGTCACCAGCCACGAAGGCAAAGAGGGCTTTACCGAGCTGACGCTGCGCACGCTGGAGAGCCGCACACCGCTGGTGCGCTGCCACCGGCAATATCTTGTCAATATGGCCTATCTTAAGGAGATCCGCCTTGAGGATAATGGCCAGGCCGAGCTGCTGCTGCGCGACGGGCTGACGGTGCCGGTAAGTCGACGCTATCTGAAAAATTTAAAAGAGGCGTTGGGGTTGTAAATTCCTGCGCGATGCCTACACTGCGCGCTGGTTCATCATTTCGGAAAGAGACATGCTAAATAACGATATCCTGCGCAGCCTGCGTTACACCCTGCAGGTCGACAACACCGCGCTGGTGCGCATTCTGGCGCTGGCAGAGACTGAAGTCACGGCTGAACAGCTGGTTCCGTGGCTGCGTAAAGAGGATGAGGAGGGGTATAAACCCTGTCCGGATATTGTGCTGTCGGCGTTTCTTAATGGGCTGATTTATGAGAAGCGCGGCAAAGATGAGAGTGCGCCGCCGCTCGCCATGGAGCGCAAGCTCAACAACAATATCGTGCTGAAGAAGCTGCGCATCGCCTTCTCGTTAAAGACCGACGATATTCTGGCGATCCTTACCGAGCAGCAGTTCCGCGTCTCAATGCCGGAAATTACCGCCATGATGCGCTCCCCGGAGCATAAGAATTTCCGCGAGTGCGGCGACCAGTTTTTGCGCTACTTCCTGCGCGGGCTGGCAGTTCGCGGGCAGAAGCCGAAGAGTTAACCGGCTTTTTAGCCCATAAAAAAACCGCATTCACGCCAGGTGATGCGGTTTAATTTGCCCGGCAGACAATGCGCTACCGGGCAGTAAACGCCTTATTTCACTTCTTTAAAGCCGCGCGCTTTCAGCAACTCTTCTGACTGCTTCATGCTGATTTTACCGTTAACAGTACCGGTAAATTCAGAACCTTGCAGGCTGTTCAGCTGAGCGAAGTCCACTTCGTTGTAGTCAACTTCCAGCGTCTCCTGAGCATAGGTCTCTTCATACGCTACGCTCTCTTTCACACCTTTCACGCTTTGGTATTTTTTGCTGATCGGATCAAGAACTTTCATCGCTTCTTCTTTGGTTTTCGCACCAATCGAGGAGTATTCGATTTTGTTCTTCGCGGTCTGACGTTCTACTTCATCACCCTTGTAGTAGTAAGTCAGCGTCACTTCCGTACCGCCCGTCGCCCAGGTAAAGGTTTTGCTCTCTTCTTTATCACCACAGCCGGTCAGGCCAACAACTAAAGCGACAGAAAAGAGTGCTGCAATGATTTTGCTGAATTTCACGATAATCCCCTATTTTCCATGTGAGGTAATGTTTTGTAAGACTGCGTATAACAGTATAGAAAAAGGCGCTGAATTCAGCGCCTTATTTTTTTATTTAACTTGCTGGCCCGCTTTTGCCCCGCTATCCGGGCTGAGCAGGAAGATATCACTGCCGCCAGGACCCGCTGCCATCACCATCCCTTCGGAGATGCCAAAGCGCATTTTGCGCGGTGCGAGGTTAGCCACCATCACCGTCAGGCGGCCAATCAGCGCGCTCGGGTCAGGGTAGGCTGAGCGAATGCCGGAGAAGACATTGCGCTTCTCACCGTCGAGATCGAGGGTCAGGCGCAGCAGCTTATCGGAGCCTTCGACAAACTCGGCGTTCTCAATCAGCGCCACGCGCATATCGACTTTGGCGAAATCGTCAAAGGTGATGGTCTCCTGAATCGGGTTGTCAGCCAGCTCGCCCGTTACCGGTGCAGCAGCGGCTTTCACTTCCTCTTTCGACGCTTCCACCAGCGCTTCGACCTGCTTCATCTCGATGCGATTATAAAGTGCTTTAAACGGATTCACTTTATGGCCGAGCAGCGGTTCGTTAATCGCATCCCACGTCAACGTGGTGTTGAGGAACGCTTCGGTGCGCGCGGCCAGCGATGGCAGAACCGGCTTCAGCCAGGTCATCAGCACGCGGAACAGGTTGATGCCCATCGAGCAGATGGCCTGCAGATCGGCATCGCGGCCTTCCTGTTTCGCCACTACCCACGGAGCCTGCTCATCAACATAGCGGTTCGCCACGTCGGCCAGCGCCATGATTTCGCGCACCGCTTTACCAAACTCGCGGCTCTCCCACGCGCTGCCGATTGCGGCGGCGGCGTCGGTGAAGGTTTTGTAGAGCGCCGGGTCGGCCAGCTCTGACGCCAGCACGCCGTCAAAGCGTTTGGCGATAAAGCCCGCGTTACGCGAAGCCAGGTTCACCACTTTGTTAACGATATCGGCGTTCACGCGCTGGACGAAATCCTCCAGGTTGAGGTCGATATCATCAATGCGCGACGAGAGCTTGGCGGTGTAGTAGTAGCGCAGGCTGTCGGCATCGAAATGGTTCAGCCAGGTGCTGGCTTTAATAAAGGTGCCGCGCGATTTGGACATCTTCGCGCCGTTAACCGTGACATAGCCGTGCACAAACAGGTTGGTCGGCTTGCGGAAACCGCTGCCTTCCAGCATCGCCGGCCAGAAGAGGCTGTGGAAATAGACGATATCTTTACCGATAAAGTGATAGAGCTCGGCGTCGGAATCCTTCTTCCACCAGTCGTCAAAGTTGAGATCGTCGCGTTTGTCGCAGAGGTTTTTGAACGAGCCCATGTAGCCAATCGGCGCATCCAGCCAGACGTAGAAGTATTTGCCCGGCGCGCCCGGAATTTCAAAGCCGAAGTAGGGGGCATCGCGGGAGATATCCCACTGTTGCAGACCGGATTCGAACCACTCCTGCATTTTGTTCGCCACCTGCTCCTGCAACGCGCCGCTGCGGGTCCACGCTTGCAGCATTTCGCTAAACGACGGCAGATCGAAGAAGAAGTGCTCGGAATCACGCATTTCCGGCGTCGCGCCGGAGACCACCGACTTCGGCTCAATCAGCTCGGTCGGGCTGTAGGTCGCGCCGCACACTTCGCAGTTATCGCCATACTGATCCGCCGCTTTACATTTCGGGCAGGTGCCTTTTACAAAGCGGTCCGGCAGGAACATGCCTTTTTCCGGATCGTAGAGCTGGGAGATGGTGCGGTTTTTGATAAACCCGTTCTCTTTCAGACGGGTGTAGATAAGCTCGGCCAGCTCGCGGTTCTCATCGCTGTGCGTTGAGTGGTAGTTGTCGTAGCTGATGTCGAAGCCAGCAAAATCGGTCTGATGCTCCTGACTCATTTCGCCAATCATCTGCTCCGGGGTGATCCCCAGCTGCTGTGCTTTCAGCATAATCGGCGTGCCGTGGGCATCGTCCGCGCAGATGAAGTTGACCTGGTGGCCGCGCATTCGCTGGTAACGGACCCAGACATCAGCCTGGATGTGCTCCAGCATATGGCCGAGGTGGATGGAGCCGTTGGCGTACGGCAGCGCGCACGTTACCAGAATTTTCTTCGCGACTTGAGTCATAGTTGGCATTACATCTTCTTGAGAAAAAGGGGTTCCGATATTACCAAACCGCATCGATCTGCGCCAAGCGATAAGGGCATTAATCCATAAATGGATAATTATTCCCTTTGGGGTAAACTTGAGCGCTACAAATGTCGTTTTCAGAACAACTACAAAGGAGTCGGGATGAGTTCGCAATCCCAGGCCAAATCCCCGGAAGCCTTACGGGCAATCGTCACCGGGACGCTGGCCGATTTTCAGCACCCCACCCTCAAACATAACCTGACCGCGCTGAAAGCCGTCCACCATGTTGCATGGCTGGATGAGACCCTGCACGTCGAGCTGCTGATGCCGTTCGTCTGGAGCAGCGCTTTCGAAGAGCTGAAAGCCCAGTGCAGCGCCGAGCTGCTGCGTCTGACCGGCGCGCGCGCCATCGACTGGAAGCTGTCGCACAATATCGCCACCCTGAAGCGGGTGAAAAACCAGCCGGGCGTTAACGGCGTGAAAAATATTATCGCCGTTAGCTCCGGCAAGGGCGGGGTAGGGAAGTCTTCTACCGCCGTTAACCTGGCGCTGGCGTTGGCTGCGGAAGGGGCGAAAGTCGGTATCCTCGATGCCGATATCTATGGTCCGTCGATCCCGATGATGCTGGGCGCGGAAAATGAGCGCCCGACCTCACCGGACGGTACGCACATGGCACCGATCATCGCCCATGGTCTGGCGACTAACTCAATTGGTTACCTGGTGACAGACGATAACGCAATGGTGTGGCGCGGGCCAATGGCCAGCAAAGCGCTGCTGCAGATGTTGCAGGAGTCCATGTGGCCGGATCTCGATTATCTGGTGCTCGATATGCCGCCAGGCACCGGCGATATTCAGCTGACGCTGGCGCAAAATATTCCGGTGACCGGTGCGCTGGTCGTGACCACGCCGCAGGATATCGCGCTGATTGATGCCAAAAAAGGCATCGTCATGTTCGAGAAAGTGGAGGTGCCGGTGCTCGGCATCGTGGAGAACATGAGCATGCATGTGTGCAGCAACTGTGGTCACCATGAGCCTATTTTCGGCACCGGCGGCGCAGAGAAGCTGGCGGAGCAGTATCACACGCAGTTGCTGGGCCAGATGCCGCTGCATATCTCGCTGCGTGAAGATCTCGATAAGGGTACGCCGACGGTGGTCAGCCGCCCGGACAGCGAGTTCACCGCCATCTACCGCAACCTCGCCGGCCGCGTAGCCGCCCAGCTTTACTGGCAGGGCGAGATCATCCCCGGTGAGATCGCGTTCCGCGCAGTGTGATTGAATGCCGGATGGCGGCTATGCCTTATCCGGCCTACGGGCACGAATTCGCTGAAACGGCGTAGGCCGGATAAGCGTGTAACGCGCCATCCGGCATCATCTCCGCGGCACCGATTGCCGGATGGCGGCTACGCCTTATCCGGCCTACCAAAACGTGCATTCAGCGACACCGAAAGTGCTTTTGCTTCAGGTCTTACTGCGATGGGGTTGTGTCCCCGCTGAAATCGGCGAACCGAAGCGGGAATGACAAGGTCTGGACGCCAGGGATGGCGGACAGAGGCGAACCGAGACAGGGACAAAATTGCCGGGAGCAATTTTGAACAGCGCTTGCGCTGGCCCCGGAGGGGCGAGTCCCATGGATGGGACGAGTAAGTCGAGTCGAGCCGGCCGTAGTCAGGCACGCGGGAGGTGAGCGCAGTGCGCAGCACCGATTTCCTCGCGGGGCCGCGGGGATTGATAAGGGGAGCGCGGCCGCTTCCCTTATCCCGTTCACCGCATAAGAGATTAATGAAACTCCCCAGCGCCTGGTGAACGGAACCATTCCACCAATGCCACATGAAAATCCCATTGCCTGATGGCGGCTTCGTGCCTGTAGGGCGGATAAGCGTTTACGCGCCATCCGGCATTGTATCGCGGCATCATTGCCTGATGGCGGCTTCGCCTTATCAGGCCTACGAAATGACAAAACCTATCTCAACACATAGTGCATCAGCACATAATCCCCCTGCGGGGAGACGCCTTTGGCCTCAACGCGCCAGCCGTGGCGCTGATAAAACTCGAGCGCAGTTTTATTGCGCAGCAAACACTTCAGTGCGCCGGTGCTGGTAAAGGTGCGCTGCACATGCTCAAGCAGCGCGCTGCCGACACCTTTTCCCTGAAACACCGGGTCGATAAACAAGTTATGCAGGAAGTTATCGTTCTCCAGGACCGATGCGAACCCCATCCGGTGCCCGTCCTCTTCCGCCACCCAGATCACCTCTCCCAGCGTCGCGGAGTCAAAATCTTCCAGCGCCCAGTCGCGGCTATCGAGCCAGGTCCAGGCTTCTTTACGGGCATGCAGATACAGGGTACGCAGAAACGGCCTGTCACTCTCCTGCCAGCGGCGGATAATCACAGGCGCTCCCGGTTAACGATGATAGAAAATGTCGCCATTGTAGGCTTTGAGGATTTTGCCATCGGCATCGGTGATCAACACGTAGTTGCCGCCCATGTAAGTCCAGTGGCTACCGGCATCCGGCGCGGGAAGGTTACGTAACTTCCACTGCTTAATGTTGTAATCCTCGCTGCGGTACATCTCCGGCACCGTGTCGCCAATGGTGAATTTGGTAAAGTCGGCAACAAACTCTTTCACTTCAAATGACTGTGTGCCGCTTGCAGGCGGCGTCGCGGGCGGGGTTTCAGCATAGGTTGCCGAAGCCGTCGCCAGCAGCGCACCCAGAAGCATCATTTTTGTTTTACGCATACTCTCTCCAGGTTGTTCTTATACATTTCACGTAGTTGCATAAATAGCACGACATCATTGCCGTTTACAGACAGCGGAGCAACCAGCAAAAAATAACGCTTTGGTAAAAAGTGTAAGCAAACCCAGGAAAAAGTAGTGCGGGCGAAGAAGCCATTTCGCTCTTCGCCCGGCAGGTTTGGGAGTAATCCTGGGAGGATCAGCCCGCAAACCCCTCCAGCACGATTTTGCCCACCGCGCGCTGGCTCTCAAGCAGCGCATGGGCCTTACGCAGGTTAGCGGCGGTGATCGCACCGCCATGCTCGCCCAGCGTGGTTTTCAGCACACCACTGTCGATCAACTCTGCGACCCGCGTCAGCAGCTGATGCTGGGCAATCATATCGTCGGTCGTGAACATCGAGCGGGTAAACATAAACTCCCAGTGCAGCGAAATGCTCTTCGCTTTCAGCGGCATTGCATCGAGGCTGTCGGGATCGTCAATCAGCGCCAGTTTGCCCTGCGGTTTGAGGGCGTTAATCAGCTGCTGATAGTGATCCCGCGTGTTGGTCAGGCTGGCGACGTGCGTCACCTCTTTGATGCCGATCCGCGCCAGCTCTTCGGTCAGCGGCTTGCTGTGGTCAATGACATGATGCGCGCCGCGATCTCTCACCCACTGCTGGCTGGCAGGGCGTGACGCGGTGCCGATCACCGTCATACGGGTCAGCTGGCGCGCGAGTTGCGTGAGGATCGAACCGACACCGCCAGCGGCGCCGACAATCAGCAACACATCGCCGTCGTTGCCATTCTCTTTGACACCGAGGCGGTCAAACAGCAGCTCCCAGGCGGTAATCGCAGTTAAGGGCAGGGCGGCGGCAGAAGCGTTATCGAGCGAAGCAGGTTTTCGCGCCACTATCCGCTCATCAACCAGCTGATATTCACTGTTGCTCCCCGGGCGGGTTAGTGCCCCGGCGTACCACACTTCATCGCCCGGCTGAAACAGGGTGACCGACTCGCCGACCTCTTTCACCACGCCTACCGCGTCCCAGCCAAGCACGCGCGGCGTATCGCCATGGAAACCGGCGCGCACTTTGGTATCCACCGGGTTAACGGAGATGGCTTTCACTTCTACCAGCAGATCGTGACCGCTGGCTTGCGGTTGTGGCAGGTCAATATCGGTGAGGGCATCAAGGTTGCTGCCGCCATCGGCGGCGCGGGTAATGGCGATGGCTTTCATAACAGGCTCCGTTTTGTTGGGTTTTCATCACTACCGCTAAGGGTAGACAACGCAACTTTGATGAAAAACCCGCAAAATAGAGCAGCACTTATCGTTTTCGAGTGAAAATGCAGTGCCGGATGGTGGCTCAGCCCTCTCCGGCCTGGGGGTTACATATCGTGGTTGGGCACCGGGATATCGGCGCTGACGCGCTGATCCTGCTCGTCAAAGATCATGCAGTGGCGGCTGTCGAAGGCGAGGGCGATCTTCTGCCACGGGCGGAAATGTACATCGCCCGGCAGCAGGATTTTAATGTTGTCGTGGCCGTAACATTGACCAAACAGATAGGTGTTGTTGCCCAGCCGCTCCACCACTTCGCACTGAAACTCAAGGGGCACGCCGCCCGTCATGTCCGTGGATAGATGCTCCGGGCGAATGCCGAGCGTAATGACCGCGCCCACCTCCAGCGGAGAGGTGGTGATGCCGAGCGTCAGCTGGTGACCCTGAGCAAGCGCAATAGTGACTTCACCGGGCTGCCACTGGCTTACCGTGGCGGGGAGGAAGTTCATCTTTGGCGAGCCGATAAAACCGGCGACAAACTTGTTTTTCGGGTTGTAGTAGAGCGACATCGGTGAGCCCATCTGCTCAACGTTGCCGTAGTTCATCACTACGATTTTGTCCGCCAGCGTCATCGCTTCCACCTGATCATGGGTGACATAGACCATGGTGGTTTTCAGCTCCTGGTGCAGGCGGGCAATGTGTAGCCGCATCTCGACGCGCAGCTCCGCATCGAGGTTAGAGAGGGGTTCATCGAACATAAAGACGCGTGGGTTACGCACAATCGCGCGGCCGATGGCGACGCGCTGGCGCTGGCCGCCGGAGAGCTGCTTCGGTTTGCGATCCAGCAGGTGGCTCAGTTGCAGGGTCTTCGCCACCATCTCCACCTGGCGGCGGATCTCTTCTTTCGGCACTTTGTTCACTTTCAGCCCGTAGCCCATGTTTTCTGCCACGGTCATATGGGGGTAGAGCGCATAGGACTGGAACACCATCGAGACACCGCGATGGGCGGGCGCGACATCGTTCATCACTTCGTCACCAATCAGCACTTCGCCTTCGCTCACCTCCTCAAGACCGGCAATCATGCGCAGCATGGTGGATTTCCCGCAACCGGAGGGGCCGACAAACACCGCAAACTCGCCGTCATCAATCGACAGATTGACATTGTTCAGCGTCACCGTGTCGCCAAACCGCTTGGTGACATTTCTCAGTCGTATATTGGACATCAACGTTCCCCGAATGTAATAGCCGTTACTGGCCGTTTGTCAGCTGTTTTGTTTTACGTATAACAATCAGGAGACAGTGCTGCTCAACGGCGAAAAATCATGGTCTGACTATAACTTCCACGGATTTAGCGCCCTATACTCAATTTTCATTTCTGTAACACTGGTCACATAACGCAACGTTTATTCTCGTTTTATCAGCGCGTAAAGCGTAGCGTATAACAAATCCGATAAGGCGAATGAATACGTCTTAAGCCCTGCAATATCAGGTGGTTTGCCAGAGCAGTGACCTGATGATGCGCCATAAAAACCATGAAATTGTTATACCTTGACATGAGGTTGATAATGAAAAAGAAGACCCTTACCGCACTGATTTTGACGACCCTTGCCGCCGGGCAGCTTGTCGGCTTGCAGGCGCACGCCGCCGCACAGCAACTCAATGTCTGGGAAGACATCAAAAAATCGGCGGGCATCCAGGATGCGGTGCGCGATTTTGAGCAGAAATATAACGTCAAAGTTAACGTGCAGGAGATGCCCTACGCGCAACAGCTGGAAAAACTGCGCCTTGATGGCCCGGCCGGCATCGGCCCGGATGTGCTGGTGATCCCCAATGATCAGTTGGGCGGCGCGGTTGTGCAAGGCCTGCTGACCCCCCTGAATCTGGACAAAGAAAAGATTGACGCCTTCACACCCGCTTCCATCAATGCTTTCCGCCTCGACAACACCCTGTATGGCGTGCCGAAAGCGGTAGAGACGCTGGTGCTGATCTACAACAAAGATCTTATCGACAAGCCGCTGCAAAGCCTGCCGGAGTGGCTCGACTACTCGAAAAAACAGCGCGCGCAGAACAAATATGGCCTGCTGGCGAAGTTCGATCAGATTTACTACAGCTGGGGCGCGATCGGCCCAATGGGCGGTTATCTGTTTGGTAAAAACGACAAAGGCGGCTATAACCCGCAGGATATCGGCCTCAATAAACCCGGCGCGGTGGAAGCCGTTACCTTCCTGAAAAACTTCTATGCCGAAGGTGTCTTCCCGTCGGGGATCCTCGGCGATAACGGGCTTAACGCTATCGATTCGCTGTTTACCGAGAAAAAAGCGGCAGCGGTGATCAATGGCCCGTGGGCGTTCCAGCCCTATGAAGCTGCCGGCATTAACTACGGCGTCGTGCCGCTGCCAAACCTGCCGGATGGCAAACCGATGAGCTCCTTCCTCGGCGTGAAAGGCTATGTCGTCTCGACCTGGAGCAAAGACAAAGCGCTGGCGCAGCAATTTATCGAGTTTATCAACCAGCCGCAGTACGTGAAGACGCGCTATATCGCCACGCGCGAAATCCCGGCGCAGAAAGCGATGATTGACGATCCGGTGATCAAAAATGATGAGAAGGCGAGCGCCGTCGCGGTGCAGGCCGCCCGCGCAACCGCGATGCCGGGCATTCCGGAGATGGGTGAAGTGTGGGGCCCGGCGAACGCCGCGCTGGAGCTGAGCCTGACCGGCAAACAGGCCCCGCAGGCGGCGCTGGATGCCGCAGCTAAGCAGATCCAGATGCAGGTCGAAGCGATGCAGGCCAGTAACCAGTAACCGCGTGTTAGTACAGAAACGGGAGGGCGACCTCCCGTTGTCGAAAAGGAGTCGTACGTGATTATCAGTCCCAGCGAACATTTTGCCAAAGCGCCCGGCGCAGGGCGTCACGCGTGGTGCGGGCTGCTGTTGGCCATCGTGCCGGGCTTTGGTCAGTTCTACCATCGCCAGTGGCTGAAAGGCCTTATCTTTTTTGTGCTGCTGGCGAGTTTTACCGGCATCTTCGCTGATTTTTTGCGCGAAGGGCTGTGGGGGTTATACACCCTTGGTGAAGAGGTGCCGCGCGACAACTCTATCTTCCTGCTGGCGGAAGGGATCATCAGCGTGCTGATTATCGCCTTTGGCCTGATGGTGTGGGGGCTCTCAATGCGCGATGCGTGGCTGAATGGCAAAAAACGCGATGCCGGTAAGCCGCTTAACAGCGTGCGCAAGCAGTACCAGATGCTGCTCAGCGACGGCTTTCCCTACCTGATGATTTCGCCGGGTTTTATCCTGCTGGTGTTTGTGGTGATTTTCCCGATCCTCTTCGGCTTCGCCATCGCCTTTACCAACTACAACCTCTACCACACGCCGCCCGCCAAGCTGGTCGACTGGGTCGGATTAAAGAACTTCGTCAATATTTTTACCCTGTCGATCTGGCGCTCAACCTTCTTTGACGTGCTGCAATGGACGGTGGTGTGGACGCTACTGGCAACCACCTTGCAGTGCAGCGTCGGCGTGCTGCTGGCGATTCTGGTGAACCAGAAAGATCTGCGCTTTAAGCCGCTGGTACGCACCATTTTCATCCTGCCGTGGGCGGTGCCGGGCTTTGTCACTATTCTGGTCTTCGCCGGGATGTTCAACGACTCCTTTGGCGTGATCAATAACGCGATCCTCGCCTTTTTCGGCATCGACCCGAAACCGTGGCTGACGGACCCCTTCTGGACCAAAACCGCGCTGATCATGATGCAGACCTGGCTCGGCTTCCCGTTTGTCTTTGCCATGACCACCGGCGTATTGCAGGCGATTCCCGACGATCTCTATGAAGCGGCGAAGATGGATGGCGCGGGCACTTTTACCCGGCTGCGCACCATCACGCTGCCGCTGGTGCTCTACTCGATTGCGCCGATCATCATCACGCAATACACCTTCAACTTTAACAATTTCAACATCATCTACCTGTTTAACAACGGCGGACCGGCGGTGGCCGGTGCGAACGCGGGCGGTACCGACATTCTGGTGTCGTGGATCTATAAGCTGACGATGTCCTCATCGCAGTACGCCATCGCGGCCACCATCACCATCCTGCTGTCGATTTTTGTTGTCGGCCTGGCGTTGTGGCAGTTCCGCGCCACCAAATCGTTCAAAAACGACGACATGGCATAAGGGAAGAAAATGGCTCAATCACAAAGTATTCGCCGCGAGAAGGTTATTCGCCTGACGCTCTCCTGGCTGGTGATAGCAGCGGTGTCGCTGACGATTATCTACCCGCTGGTGTGGACGATTGGCGCGTCGCTGAACGCCGGCAATAGCCTGCTCAGCACCTCGATCATCCCGGAAAATCTCTCGTTCCAGCACTATGCCGATCTCTTTAACGGCCAGGTGAACTACCTCACCTGGTACTGGAACTCGATGAAGATCAGCCTGCTGACGATGATCCTGACCCTAATCAGCGTCAGCTTTACCGCCTACGCCTTTTCGCGCTTTCGCTTTAAAGGCCGCCAGAACGGGCTGATGCTCTTTCTGCTGTTGCAAATGATCCCGCAGTTCTCGGCGCTGATTGCGATTTTCGTTCTCTCGCAGTTACTCGGACTTATCAACAGCCATATGGCATTGGTGCTGATCTACGTTGCCGGGATGATCCCGATGAACACCTATCTGATGAAGGGCTACCTGGATGCTATTCCGCGCGATCTTGATGAGTCCGCGCGCATGGATGGTGCCAGCAACTTCCGCATCTTTATTGAGATCATCCTGCCGCTGTCGAAACCGATTATCGCGGTGGTGGCGCTCTTCTCCTTCACCGGCCCGCTCGGCGACTTTATCCTCTCGAGCACCATTTTGCGTACGCCGGATAAATACACGCTGCCGATCGGGCTCTATAACCTGGTGGCGCAAAAAATGGGCGCCAGTTACACCACTTACGCCGCGGGTGCGGTGCTGATTGCGGTGCCGGTGGCGATCCTCTACCTGGCGTTACAAAAATACTTCGTCTCCGGCCTCACCTCCGGCAGTACAAAAGGATAAGCATATGAAAAGACTGACTCCCGCTCTGCTGGCGGTATGCCTCGCTGCCAGTTTTTCTGCCAGCGCAGTGACCACGCGCCCGTTTACCCAAATGCCCGCCGACTTTATTAAAGGGGCGGATATCTCAACGCTACTCGATGCGGAAAAGCACGGGGCGAAATTTTATAACGACAAAAACCAGCCGCAGGATGCGCTGGCTATCCTGAAAGCCAACGGCGTCAACTATGTGCGCCTGCGGCTGTGGGTCGACCCGAAAGATGCGCAGGGCAATGCCTACGGCGGTGGCGATAACGATCTTGCCACCACCCTTGCGCTGGCGAAGCGGGCGAAAGCGCAGGGTATGAAACTGCTGCTCGATCTGCACTACAGCGATTTCTGGACCGATCCGGGCAAGCAGTTCAAGCCGAAAGCCTGGGAGAAGCTTGATTATCCGCAGCTGAAAAGCCGGGTACATGACTACACCCGCGACACGATTGCACAGTTTAAGCAGGCGGGCGTGCTGCCGGACATGGTGCAGATTGGCAATGAGATCAACGGCGGCATGCTCTGGCCGGAGGGCAAAAGCTGGGGGCAGGGCGGCGGCGAGTTTGACCGGTTAGCCGGGCTGCTCACGGCCGGAATCGATGGCGTCAAAGAGAATCTGAATAACGGCGAGCAGGTGAAGATCATGCTGCACCTCGCCGAAGGAACCAAGAACGACACCTTCCGCTGGTGGTTTGATGAGATAACCAAACGCAACGTACCTTTCGATGTGATTGGCCTGTCGATGTACACCTACTGGAACGGGCCCATCAGCGCCCTGCAAGCCAACATGGATGACATCAGCAAGCGCTACAACAAAGATGTCATCGTCGTCGAAGCGGCCTACGCCTATACGCTGGCGAACTGCGATAACGCCGAGAACAGCTTCCAGGCGAAAGAGGAGAAAGCGGGCGGCTACCCGGCGACTGTGCAGGGGCAGTATGACTATGTGCACGATTTAATGCAGTCGGTCATCAATGTACAGGGCCAGCGCGGCAAGGGCATCTTCTACTGGGAACCGACCTGGATTGCTGTGCCGGGCAATGGCTGGGCAACGCCTGCCGGCATGAAATATATCAATGACCACTGGAAAGAGGGCAATGCGCGGGAAAACCAGGCGCTGTTTGATTGCCAGGGAAAAGTGCTGCCGTCGGTGAAAGTCTTTAATTAATTATCGTGTTGTAAATTTCAGGAATGAATAATGAATAAATTTGCGCCTTTAAGCCCGAAGGTCGTCTCGCTATTGCATGGCGCGGACTATAACCCGGAGCAGTGGGAAAACTATCCCGGTATTATCGATAACGATATTGCCATGATGCAGCAGGCAAAATGTAATGTGATGTCGGTCGGGATATTTAGCTGGTCGAAACTCGAGCCGCAGGAGGGGGTATTTAATTTCGCCTGGCTTGATGAGGTCATAGAAAAATTATATGCCGCCGGTATCCATATATTTCTCGCCACGCCGAGCGGTGCGCGACCGGCATGGATGTCGCAAAAATACCCGCAAGTGCTGCGCGTCGGGCGCGATCGCGTGCCCGCGCTGCATGGCGGTCGCCACAACCACTGTATGACTTCGCCGATCTACCGTGAAAAGACGCTGAAGATCAATACGCTGCTGGCGGAGCGTTACGGGCAGCATCCGGCGGTGCTCGGCTGGCATATCTCCAATGAGTACGGCGGCGAGTGCCACTGCGATTTATGCCAGCAGAAGTTCCGCGACTGGCTGAAGGCGCGCTATCAGACGCTGGAGGCGCTGAACCACGCTTGGTGGAGCGACTTCTGGAGCCACACCTACAGCGACTGGTCACAAATCGAGTCCCCTGCGCCGCAGGGCGAAGTCTCCATCCATGGCCTGAATCTCGACTGGCGGCGTTTTAACACCGCCCAGGTGACCGATTTCTGCCGCCATGAAGTCGCCCCGCTGAAGGCCGCCAACGCGGCGCTGCCGGTGACCACCAACTTTATGGAGTACTTCTACGATTACGACTACTGGCAGCTTGCCGGGGCGATCGACTTTATCTCCTGGGATAGCTACCCGATGTGGCACCGCGATAAAGATGAGACCCAGCTCGCCTGCTACACGGCTATGTACCACGACATGATGCGCACGCTGAAAGGCGGCAAACCCTTCGTGCTGATGGAGTCGACGCCGAGCGTCACCAACTGGCAGCCAACCAGCAAGCTGAAAAAGCCGGGCATGCATATCCTCTCCTCGTTGCAGGCGGTGGCGCACGGTGCCGATTCGGTGCAGTACTTCCAGTGGCGCAAAAGCCGCGGCTCGGTGGAGAAGTTTCACGGCGCGGTGATTGATCACGTCGGCCATCTTGATACCCGTGTTGGTCGTGAAGTCTCCGCCCTCGGCGAGATGCTCAGCAAGCTGACCCCGGTTATGGGGTGCCGTACCGAAGCACGGGTGGCGATTATCTTCGACCAGCAGAACCGCTGGGCGCTGGATGATGCGCAGGGGCCGCGCAACAAGGGCATGGAGTATGAGAAGACGGTTAACGAACACTACCGACCCTTCTGGGAGAAGGGCGTGGCGGTGGATGTGATTAATGCCGATGCCGATCTCAGCCGCTACCATTTAGTTATCGCCCCGATGCTCTACATGGTGCGCGACGGCTTCGCTGAACGCGCCGAGACCTTTGTCGCCAGCGGCGGTCATCTGGTCACGTCCTACTGGAGCGGCGTGGTCAACGAGAGCGATCTCTGCCACCTGGGCGGTTTCCCCGGCCCGTTGCGCAACCTGCTCGGCATCTGGGCAGAGGAGATCGACTGTCTCGACGACCAGGAACGCAACCTGGTGCAGGGGCTGGCGGGCAACGAAGCGGGCTTACAGGGGCCGTACCAGGTGCGCCACCTGTGTGAACTGATTCAGCTCGAGGGCGCGCAGCCACTGGCAACCTACCGGGATGATTTCTATGCCGGTCGCCCGGCGGTCACGGTCAACGCCTTCGGCAAGGGCAAAGCCTGGCATGTCGCCTCGCGTAACGATCTGGCCTTCCAGCGGGACTTCTTCGCCAACCTCATCGAGACGCTATCGCTGCCGCGCGCGCTTAACGTGGAGTTGCCACCGGGCGTGGTGGCAACGGCGCGGGAAGATGGTGAACAGGCGTTTGTCTTTATTCAGAACTTCACCGCGCAGCAGCAAAGCATCACACTGCCGCCGGGTTATCACGACTGCCTGAGCGGGGCCTCCGTCAGCGGTGCGCTGTCGCTCAAACCCTGGGATTGCCGCGTCGTTCGCCGCGACGCATAAGCCCACTCTGCGCGCCTGCCCATCCGGGCAGGCGTTTTTTATCTGCTGATTACGGAGACCTGCGATGGTAAGCCTTAAATCCTTCCTGCATTACTTCTCTGAGGCCAAACCGGCCACCCCGCTCAGCGACGCTGAGGTGTTGAAAATTGAGCGACTGGCCGCGGCGTTTGGCGGTGAGGCGAATATTGAACAGGTTGATGCCTGTCTGACACGTCTGCGCGTCACGGTAAAAGAGTTAACCCGGGTCGATTCGCAGGCGCTGCAGGATGAGGGTGCGCTGGGTGTGATTATTCTCGGCCAACAGGTGCATGCTATTTTCGGCAAGCAGTCTGACGCGCTGCGTAAATTACTCGACGAGCGTTTCTCTTCCCGTTAGTAATAAAAAAGGGATACCCGAATGGGTATCCCAAATAAACAATAACGAACGCAGTGGCAATATAAACCTGCAAGGCTCAGAGATAAATAACGATTTTACTAACAGAGTGGGTTAATAAAGGCGAAAAAAAATCGCACTTATTTACCACCAGGCTTCCACCTGCACACCAAAGTTCCAGGTATTATTTTTGGTGCCATCTTCAAATGCTTTGCCATCTTCAGAGTCGTTTAAATAAGAGGCGAAGAGGCGCAGCTCCGGGCGCGACATAAAATCGGCACCGTCGGCAAGACCCAGCGCGATGGTGTACTTCTCGCCGCTCTGCTTATAGTTGGTGCCGTTTTTGTAGTTATCCTTCTGGTAGAAGCCGCCCACTTCACCAATCAGACGTACATATTCGGTGAACTGATACTGCGCGCGACCCACCAGCGACACCAGGCGGGATTTGTCGGTAAAGGCAGTGGTATCTTCGGCCGCGCCGTAGGTCAACACATGGTTAAAGGAGAAGCGGTCGGTGATTGGGATAAGCCCGGTGTTGATCACGCGATAGCCGGTCGCATCGTTAACATAGTTCCACATGTCATACCAGCCGCCACCCTGCGACACCATATTCTGCGCCAGCCCTTTGTTTGCGTACTGCAACACCAGTTTGTTGTAACCGCCGAGCATATCCTGGCTGATTTCACCGGTCAGCATCACGCCATCATCCGCATCGTACAGCCCGCCATAGGCTTTCTGCTTTTTCGTGGGGTTCGGCATGGCGTAGTCGATACCAAACTCGGTCCACGCGCCCGCCCACGGTTTCCAGCCCGCATAGCGCAGGTCGAGATAGTTAATGTTTACGTCATTGTCGTTATCGACGCGGTAATCCACGTCATTGGCATCGCCGCGGATCCACGCAAACGAGACGGCACCCGGCCCGAAGGTGTAGTTTTCGATCCCCGCGCCAGAGCCGGAGATATTCCAGTATTTGGTATCAATAATGTGCAGATCGTGGCGCTGATAGTAGCGTTTACCGCCCCAGATCACCGCGTTGGGATCGTTGGGGATCAGTCCTTTGATCTGCAGGTTCAGCTGGCGTAAGCCGAACTGGGCATCGTCGCCAATGGTGGTCTCGTTATCGTTGGAGCCATCGGACACCATGCTGACCATGCTGTCGAGGTAAAAGCTGACCTCATCTTTTTTGTAGACTTCCGAGCCCAGCTCGAGTTCGCCGTAGGTGTCGGATTCATTGCCCAGACGACCGATCTTATTTTTCTGCCACTCCACCTGGCCGCCATCGCCCGACACGCCCACGCCGCCGCGCAGGTAGCCGTGAAAATCGATGGGGACCGAGGTGGCCGCCATCAGCGAGGTTGAGGTCAGCGCAGCGGCTAACGCAAGAGAGAGTGTGCGTAGTGGAGTCTTCATCGTATTCCTCTTATTGTTTTGTATTACGTTCACATAATCGCAGTCATAAAATGCTTAATTGTAAAAACAGGCAAACTGAGGATCTAAAATGTGTGATTAACTGCAAATAAATCAGCGATTTTTGTTACAGGTAGAGAATTTGTTCACATTTATGCGTATTGTGAGCGTGATACTTATTGGCAGCTGAAGCGGCGAGGAAATGAGCGGTGAGCGTTTTTTTTGATCTGCCCTGTTACAATTGGCGCATAACAACATAAGGAACCTGACCATGAAGTCTAAAAGCGCGACGTTGGAAGACGTTGCCCGCCATGCGGGTGTCTCCTATCAGACCGTGTCCAGGGTACTCAATAAATCTGCCAATGTATCCGAAGCCACGCGTCTCAAGGTTGAGAAAGCGATAGAGTTGCTGCGTTATGTGCCGAACCGGCTGGCGCAACAGCTGGTCGGTAAGCAGAGTCAGACCCTTGGACTTGTCACCACTTCGCTGGCGCTGCATGCCCCTTCTCAGGTGGCAGCAGCGGTAAAACGCTATGCCAATCTCGACGGTTACCAGGTGCTGATCTCAATGATTGATGAGAACGTCAATCATGATATCCAGTCCGCCATTAATGAGCTGAAGTCGCAGCTGGTTGATAAGGTGATCATTAACGTGCCGCTGGAGACCGATGAAGCCCAGCGGATTGCGGCTGACAATGATGATATTGTCTGCCTGTTCCTCGACGTTGACCCTTACAGTTCGGTGTTTAACGTCTCATTTAATCCGGCGGACGGCACCCGTGCGAGCGTCAAACATCTCTACGATCTGGGGCATCGCGATATCGCGCTGTTGGCGGGGCCTGAAAGCTCCGTCTCGGCAAAGCTGCGGCTGAAAAGTTGGGTGGATACCCTTGATAGCTACGGCCTGAAGCCGGTGAAGGTATTCCACGGCAACTGGGATGCCCAGAGCGGCTATGCAGGCGCACTGCAGATGCTACGTGAAACGCCCAACTTTACCGCTGTGCTGGTGGGGAATGACCAGATGGCGCTTGGCGTGCTGAGCGCGTTTCATCAACATCAGATCGCCATTCCCGGCGAGAAATCGGTGATCGGTTATGACGATACCTATGAAAGCTCCTTCTTCCACCCGTCGTTAACCACCGTTTCTCTGGATCTCGATTTGCAGGGCAAAGAGGCGGTGCGTCGTCTGCTCGACAGCGGCCACGGCGACGCCGCCCGCAGTTCATCCGTACTGCCTGCACGGCTGATTGTGCGTCACTCTACCGGCGCATTGCAGGAGCAGGGCGCTAACCTGCAGGAGATCGCCCAACAATTGCAGGTAATTGCGCATAAGTTGATGAAATAACAGGAAAAGGTTATTGATTTTTTTCAGAAAAAGCACAGCTAGGCGTGGTCAGATTTTAGTGATATTTAAAGGGAAATAACGTAAGCCAGGGAGGCAAACCCTTGATGTCTGATACGACCACGCAATGCAAAACAAAGAGCACCTCCACGCCGCACGATGCGGCATTCAAACAGTTTCTGACCAACCCGACGACGGCCAGGGATTTTATCGTACTGCATCTGCCCACGCATTTACTGGCACTCTGCGATTTACGCACGCTCAGGCTGGAGTCGGGCAGTTTCGTCGAAGAGAACCTGCGGGCTTATTACAGCGACGTGCTCTACAGCCTGAAAACACGCGCAGGGGAGGGGTATATCCATGTGCTCATTGAGCATCAATCCACCCCCGATCGCCATATGGCGTTTCGGTTAATGCGTTACGCGATTGCCGCGATGCAAAGGCACCTTGATGCCGGGCATAAATCGCTACCGTTAGTTATTCCCCTGCTTTTTTATACTGGAAAGCGCACCCCTTATCCCTGGTCAACGAACTGGTTAGAGCTGTTTGTCAGTCCAACTACCGCACAAGAGCTTTACAGCAGCAGTTTTCCGCTCGTTGATGTCTCGGTGATCCCTGATAGCGAAATAATGAATCACCGCAGCATGGCGGCGCTGACGCTGTTACAAAAACATATTCATCAGCGCGATTTAAGCGAAATTCTGGACCAGCTAGCAACGCTGTTGGTGAATGAATACATCACACGACAGCAATTAGCTTCGCTGATAAACTACCTGGTGTACGTCGGCGAGACAGTAGATGCGCACGCCTTTGTACGTGAACTGGCGTTAAAGGCGCCACAGCATGAGGACCAATTGATGACAATTGCACAGCAGCTTGAACAAAGGGGTAGGGAGCAAGGAATTGAACAAGGCATTGAGATCGGCGAGCAGCGCGGTATCGAGAAGGGGCGCAAAGAAGAGGCGTTCCGCATCGCCCGGACGATGCTGCAAAACGGCCTCGATCGCAGCACGGTGATGAGCATGACCGGGCTTACCGAAGCGGAGCTGGCGCAGATTCGCCACTGACTGCACGAGCAAATGCGCATTTACACATGACGCTGCCGGCATTAAGCTACTGAACGGTTTTACCACAATTTATTGATGTTATGACTCGGGGTGCCCTTCTGCGTGAAGGCTGAGAAATACCCGTACCACCTGATCTGGATAATGCCAGCGTAGGGAAGTCAGATGCCTGCCCGGCATCCCTTCTTCACGCCGGGCAGGAGCAAAAAAGATGCAACCTGACCTGCTTGATCCTGTGCACTCTGTACAAGTGTTACAGCAACTCCGTACACACTCCCCGCTTGTTCACTGTATGACAAATGACGTCGTGCAAACCTTTACCGCTAACGTGCTGCTCTCGCTCGGCGCATCGCCAGCGATGGTTATCGATCGTGAAGAGGCGCAGCAATTTAGCGCTATCGCTGATGCCTTGCTTATTAATGTCGGCACGCTGACGCGCGAACGCGCTGAGGCAATGCACGCCGCAATTGAGAGCGCCAACCGCGCTCAAACACCCTGGACGCTCGACCCCGTAGCCGTTGGCGCACTCGCCTTTCGCACCGCTTACTGCCAACAACTTCTCTCCCTACGACCGGCCGCCATTCGCGGCAACGCTTCTGAAATCCTCGCCCTGGCCGGTATGCCGGGCGGTGGGCGCGGTGTCGATACCACCGACAGCGCGCTGGCGGCATTACCTGCGGCGCAGTTGCTGGCGCAACAGACCGGCGCAGTCGTTGCTGTGACCGGCGAGATTGATTACATCACCGATGGCAAACAAACCCTGGGTGTTAGCGGTGGCGATCCGTTGATGACGCGCGTGGTCGGCACCGGCTGCGCGCTCTCAGCGGTGGTAGCCAGCTGCTGCGCCTTACCGGGTGAGCGGTGGCGCAATGTCGCGTCAGCCTGCCAGATAATGAAGCAGGCGGGCAGCCGGGCGGTGAAGGAGAGTGCTGGCCCTGGCAGTTTCGTCCCCGCTTTTCTTGATGCGCTGGCGGCATACGAGGAGGGGGAGTGATGAAACGGATTAATGCATTAACCATTGCCGGCACCGACCCGAGCGGCGGCGCGGGGATCCAGGCGGATTTGAAAACCTTTTCGGCGCTGGGGGCTTATGGCTGCTCGGTGATCACCGCGCTGGTAGCGCAAAATACGCGCGGCGTGCAGTCGGTTTACCGGATTGCGTCCGATTTCGTTGCCGCCCAGCTGGACTCGGTGCTGAACGATGTGCGCATCGACACCACCAAAATCGGCATGCTGGCGGAAACGGATATTGTGGAAGCGGTGGCGGAGCGTTTGCGCCATTACCAGGTGCGCAATGTGGTGCTGGATACGGTGATGCTGGCGAAAAGCGGCGATCCGCTGTTATCGCCTGCGGCGGTCGCCTCCCTGCGCCAGCATTTACTGCCGCAGGTTTCGCTTATCACGCCCAATCTGCCGGAAGCGGCGGCGCTGTTAGATGCGCCCCACGCGCGCAACGAGCGCGAGATGCATCAGCAGGGCGAAGCCCTGCTAGCGCTCGGTTGTGAAGCGGTATTGATGAAGGGCGGTCATCTGGAGGATGCCGAAAGCCCTGACTGGCTCTTCACCCGCGACGGCGCGCAGCGCTTTACCACCGCGCGCATTGCGACAAAAAACACCCACGGCACCGGTTGCACGCTCTCGGCGGCGCTGGCGGCGCTACGACCACGCCATACCGGCTGGGCTGAAACGGTTGCAGAGGCGAAAACGTGGCTTACCGCTGCGCTGGCGCAGGCCGATACGCTTGAAGTGGGCGAGGGGATCGGCCCGGTTCACCACTTTCATCACTGGTGGTAAATCAGAAACCGAAACGTGCCAGCAGAATAAGCTGAAAAAATACCCGGCGGTGGACATTCTGACGCCAGAGTACCAGGCTTAGTTTGCCCATCGCCAGGCAAGGTGGGTAAGGACAATCCAATTCGCGAAGCGCAAGCTTACGGGAGCATTGTAATGACTGATATTGTGCAGTTACTTGGCAAAGACGCCGACAGCCTTCTGCAACACCGTTGCATGACCATTCCTGCCGACCAGCTCTATCTGCCCGGACACGACTACGTCGACCGCGTGATGATCGACAACAACCGCCCGCCTGCGGTGTTGCGAAACATGCAGACGCTCTACAACCACGGGCGGCTGGCAGGCACGGGGTATCTCTCCATTTTGCCGGTCGATCAGGGGATTGAGCACTCGGCAGGCGCGTCGTTTGCCGCCAATCCGCTCTACTTTGACCCGAAGAATATCGTCGAGCTGGCGATTGAGGCGGGCTGTAACTGTGTGGCATCAACCTACGGCGTGCTGGCCTCGGTCTCCCGCCGCTATGCCCACCGCATTCCCTTCCTCGTGAAACTCAACCATAACGAAACCCTCAGCTACCCGACCACCTATGACCAGACCTACTACGCCAGCGTCGAGCAGGCGTTCAATATGGGCGCGGTGGCGGTCGGTGCGACCATCTACTTTGGCTCGCCGGAGTCCCGCCGCCAGATTGAAGAGATCTCCGCTGCCTTTGAGCGCGCCCATGAGCTGGGGATGGTCACGGTGCTGTGGGCCTATCTGCGTAATTCCGCGTTTAAGAAAGATGGCGTCGATTACCATGTTTCAGCGGATCTCACCGGCCAGGCAAACCATATTGCCGCCACCATCGGCGCGGATATCGTTAAGCAGAAGATGGCGGAGAACAATGGCGGCTATAACGCGGTGAAATTCGGCTATACCGATGAGCGCGTCTACAGCAAGCTGACCAGCGACAACCCGATCGATCTGGTGCGCTACCAGTTAGCCAACTGCTATATGGGGCGTGCGGGGCTAATTAACTCCGGTGGTGCCTCCGGCGGCGAGGCGGATCTCACCGAGGCGGTACGCACGGCGGTGATCAATAAGCGTGCCGGCGGCATGGGGTTGATCCTCGGGCGTAAAGCGTTCAAGAAAACAATGGCTGACGGCGTGAAGTTGATTAACGCCGTGCAGGATGTCTATCTCGACGAGAAGATCACCATCGCTTAACCTCTGCTGTTGCCCCTTTCCGCCAGGAAGGGGGCTTTTTCTCACTCCTGCGCGTCGTCCCCTCACGGACTCCGATCACATTTCCGTAACCTTTTGTGAAAAGTGTCACGCATCCTTGTGCGCATGCCCAAAAAATGGTCGCTGCTTAGCGCTATTTGTCCGAGGATGTGACCAGGTTTTGTGCATATATTTTGTTCTGAAACGGCTTTTCAAAACTCAAGGATACGGAATGAAAATTGAATCTGTAAACGTCACCGTCTTTCAGCACCCTACGCGACGGGTCTCTGACAGCGCCGGGCACTCCCATCCGGGGCCGGAGACACAGGCGAAGATGGCGATGTTAACCATCACCGCAGACGACGGCAGCACCGGTTACTCATTCGCCCCGCCGGAAGTGGTACGTCCCTTCGTGCTCACCGCATTCTTCCGCAAAGTGATGGTCGGCCAGGACCCCTTTAACCGTGAGCGTATCTGGCAGGATCTGGTGCACTGGCAGCGCGGCAGCGCCCATCAGCTGACCGAGCGCGCGCTCTCGTTTGTGGAGCAGGCGCTGTGGGATTTGATTGGCCGCAAGCTCAATATGCCGGTCTACAAACTGCTCGGTGGCTACCGCGATAAAGTTCCGGCGTACGGCAGCACCATGTGCGGTGACGATCTTGAGGGGGGGCTCTCCACGCCGGAAGAGTACGCGGCTTTTGCCGAAACGCTGGTGGCGCGCGGTTATAAGGCTATCAAGCTGCACACCTGGATGCCGCCGGTGAAATTTGCCCCGAACCCGAAAATGGATATCAAAGCCTGCGCCGCGGTGCGTGAAGCGGTCGGGCCCGATATCGATCTGATGATTGATGGCTACCACTGGTACAGCCGCACCGAAGCGCTGTGGATTGGCAAAGAGTTAGAGAAGCTCAACTTCGCCTGGTTTGAAGAGCCGATGGAGGAGGAGAGCATGTCCTCCTACGCCTGGCTGGCGGAGAATTTATCGATCCCGATTATCGGCCCGGAGAGCCTCGGCGGAAAACACCACAGCCGCGCTGACTGGGTAAAAGCGGGTGCCTGCGACATCCTGCGCGCTGGTGCAAACGGCGTGGGCGGTATTTCACCGACGCTAAAAGTGGCAAACCTCGCCGAATCCTTCGGCATGGATTGCGAAGTACACGGCAACGGCGCGGCAAGCCTCGCGGTCATCGGTGCGATCCGCAACTGCCGCTGGTATGAGCGCGGCCTGCTGCACCCGTTCCTCGATTACGATCGGCCCGCCGCCTATCTCAACAGCATCGTCGACCCGATGGATGAGGAGGGCTTTGTGCATCTGCCGCAGCGCCCGGGACTCGGGGAAGATATCAACTTTGCCTTTATCGAAGCCAACACCGTCAGCCACGACTGAACAATAAAAAATACCCGGGAGCACTGACTTTCGGGACGCGTGGGCCGGTTTGTGTGCTTGTCACCACCGGCAAAACGTACCCTACAGGCGACAGATAGATGAAAAAAAACTCCCTCGCGGGCGCGTGCGTACTCGCGCTCTCGTTGATGGTGGGCAGCGGCGCGGCAGAGGCAAAAACGCCGCCCGATCAGCTCATCATCGGCATGAACATGAACAACCTGTTGACCCTCGATCCGGCGGCGATGACCGGTAACGAAGTGGTCGGTATCGTCGTCAATCTCTACGACTCGCTGGTGGAACTGGACGCTAACGAGCTGACCAACGTGAAACCGGCGCTGGCGAAAAGCTGGACTATCGACCCGGACGGCAAAAGCCTGACCTTTCATCTGCGCGACGACGTGAAATTCCACTCCGGTAACCCCTTAACCGCAGAGGATGTGGTCTGGTCGATGCGCAGGCTTTTGCACCTTAACCTCGCGCAGGCATCGGTGTGGAAATCCTACGGTTTCAGCAAAAAGAATATCGACCAGCAGATCAGCGCCCCGGATGCCTACACGGTAAAAATCACCCTGCCGAAAGCCAACGATCCGCAGCTGGTGCTCTACTCGCTCGGCGCGCTGGGTAACCTGGGCGTGCTCGACAGCAAAACCGTGCAGCAGCATGCGGTAAATAACGACTGGGGCAACCGCTGGCTGACCACCAACGAAGCGGGCTCCGGGCCATTTATGCTCGAGACCTGGCAGGCGAAAGATGTGCTGCGCATGAAGCGTAACCCGCACTACTGGCGCGAAGAGCCGAAGCTGAGTCGGGTGGTGCTGCGCCATTTTCAGGAGTCGCAAACCCTGCGCCTGATGCTGGCGAAAGGGGATCTTGATATTGCCAATAATATGGCGGTATCGGATATCAACGCGCTGCGAAAAGACCCGAATGTCACCGTCGAGGCGGTGCAGAAGGGCACGGTCTACTACGTGGCGATGAGCATGAAAGAGCCGCACTTCGCCAATGCAAAAGTGCGCGAAGCGGTGCGCTACCTGATTGATTACCAGGGCATCAACAATGCGCTGATGCCGGGTTACGGCGTGCTGCATCAGCGGCCGATTAAAGCGGGAATGCCATCAACGCTGCCGGACCCCGGCTACCGGCTCGATATTCCGCGCGCCAAAAAGCTGCTGGCGGAAGCGGGTTACCCGCAGGGCTTTGATACCACGCTGCGGGTGCTGGCCGATCAGCCGTTTCTCAATATCGCCATTGCCGTGCAGTCGACGCTGATGCAGGCCGGCATCAACGCCAAAATCATCACCGGCACTGGCAACCAGATCTACGGCGCAATGCGCGAGCGCAAGTTCGATATGCTGGTCGGGCGCGGCGGCAGCGGCGTCGAGCCGCACCCGCACTCCAGCCTGCGCGCGCTGGTCTATAACCCCGATAACAGCGACGAAGCCCGGCTGACCAACTTCCAGGGCTGGCGCACCAGTTTCTACGACAAACAGCTCAACGAGATGATCGACCAGGCCCTGCTGGAGCGCGATCCAAACAAACAGAAGACGGATTATCAGCAAATTCAGGTGCGTTATGACCAGCTGATCCCGGCGCTGATCCCGCTGTCGCAAATGGTCGATTCGGTGGTGGTGCGCAATGAGGTGAAAAACTTCCAGTCGCATCCATCGGCAACCACCTTTCTGCGTGAAGTCTACAAACGCGACGGCGCTGAAGGAGAGAAACCATGAGTATGCTACTGCTTGCCCCCGGCTCACGGGCCCGGCGGGTGTCGACGCGTCTCACCCAGGTGGCGATCACCCTGTTCGGATTGCTGTTGCTGACCTTCTTTATTGGCCGCGTGATGCCGGTCGATCCGGTACTGGCGATTGTCGGGCCCGATGCCGATCACAGCACTTATCAGCAGGTTTACCACCAGCTCGGCTTTGATCAGTCCCTGATGACGCAGTTTGGCATCTACCTTAACAACCTGCTGCACGGCAATCTGGGCAATGCGCTGCTGACCGGCAAACCGGTGCTGGACGATATTCTGCGCGTCTTCCCGGCAACGCTGGAGCTGGCGACCTTCGCCATTATTGTCGGTGCTGGTTTGGGCATTCCCCTTGGTGTGCTGGCGGCGGCACGGCGCAACAGCGTGGCGGACTATGTGGTGCGCATCATCAGTCTTGCCGGTTATTCGACGCCCATTTTCTGGGTCGGCATGATGGGGCTGCTGCTCTTTTACGCCTGGCTCTGCTGGGTCGGCGGCGCCGGGCGGCTCGATCTGGGGCTCGATGGCCTGGTGCCGCGTCGCACTGGCTTGATTACCGTCGATGCGCTGCTGGCGGGCAACGGCCAGGTGTTCTGGAACGCGCTCAATCACCTGGTGCTGCCCGCTTCGCTGCTCGGCTTTCACTCGCTCGCTTACATCAGCCGCATGACGCGCAGCTTTATGCTGGCGCAGCTCTCGCAGGAGTTCATCATCACTGCGCGGGTGAAAGGGCTGACCGAGCGGCAGGTGATCTGGAATCACGCCTTTCGCAATATTCTCGTTCAGCTATTAACGGTGGTGGCGCTGGCCTACGGCTCGCTGCTGGAAGGGGCGGTGTTGATCGAAACGGTCTTCTCGTGGCCTGGTTTCGGCTCCTATCTCACCGGCAGCCTGCTGCTCGGCGATATGAATGCGGTGATGGGCTGCGTGCTGCTGGTAGGGGTGATCTTTGTGCTGCTGAACCTGCTCTCCGACATGCTCTATCAACTCTTTGATCCGAGGACGAAATCATGACGGTCTCCTTTGATTCGCCTGTTTCAGCCGCCCGCCGCGAGCGCAGCCAGCGCATCAGGCGTGGATTTGGCCGCACGGCGGGATTTATTGGCAAAATGGCGCGTAACCCGCTCACCGCTATCGGCGGCAGTATTATCCTGCTGCTGTTGATTGTGGCGATCTTCGCGCCGCTGATTGCTCCTTACCACCCGCTGGTGATGGATCTCAATAATGCCCTGAGCGCGCCGAGTGCCGCTCACTGGTTCGGCACCGATGAGTTCGGGCGCGATATCTTCAGCCGTCTGGTCTATGGCTCGCGCATTACGCTCTATATCGTGCTGCTGGTCTCCGTCACCGTCGGCCCGCTCGGCCTGCTGCTCGGCGTCACCGCCGGTTACTTTGGCGGCAAAGTCGATATGGTGCTGATGCGCGTCACCGATATCTTTATCTCCTTTCCGAGCCTGGTGCTGGCGCTGGCGTTTGTCGCCGCCCTCGGCCCCGGCCTTGAGCATGTGGTGATTGCCATTACGCTCACCGCCTGGCCGCCGATTGCGCGTCTGGCGCGAGCGGAAACCCTGTCGCTGCGCCAGGCCGATTTTATCTCGGCGGTGCGTTTACAAGGCGCCTCGCCGCTGCGCGTGTTGTGGCGACACATTGTGCCGCTCTGCCTGCCGTCGGTGATTATCCGTATCACCATGAATATGGCGGGCATCATTCTGACCGCTGCCGGGCTTGGGTTTCTCGGCCTCGGCGCACAGCCGCCCGATCCGGAGTGGGGCGCGATGATCTCCAGCGGACGCACCTACATGATGGAGTGCTGGTGGGTAGTGACCATTCCGGGGCTGGCGATTTTGATCAACAGCCTGGCGTTCAACTTCTTAGGAGACGGCTTACGTGACATCCTCGATCCCCGCAGCGAATAACTCGCCGCTTCTCGATGTGCGCAACCTGCACGTCGATTTCGTCAACGCAGGCGCGATCACCCACGCGGTGCGCGGCGTCTCTTTTACGCTCGGTCAGGAGAAGCTGGCGATTGTCGGCGAATCCGGCTCCGGTAAATCCACCGTCGGGCGCGCGTTGCTGCGTCTGCATCCGGCGAAAGCTAAGATCACCGCCGAGCGCATGCAGTTTGGCGATATCGATCTGCAGCAGGTTACCGAGGCGCAGATGCGCCAGGTGCGCGGTAAACGTATCTCGATGATTATGCAGGACCCGAAATACTCTCTGAACCCGGTGGTGTGCGTCGGCGACCAGATTGCCGAAGCCTGGCTGACCCACCATCCCGGGCAGAAAAAGGCGGCGAAAGCCAAAGTGCTGGAGATGCTCGATGTGGTGCGTATTCGCCAGCCGGAGCGGGTCTATCACCTCTATCCCCACGAGATTTCCGGCGGTCAGGGGCAGCGCATCATGATCGCCATGATGCTGATCACCGACCCGGAGCTGGTGATTGCCGATGAACCGACCTCTGCGCTCGATGTGTCGGTGCGTTTGCAGGTGCTGGGGCTGCTGGACGACCTGGTTAAATCCCGCGGGCTGGGGCTGATCTTTATCAGCCACGATATCAACCTGGTGCGCAGCTTCTGCGATCGCGTGCTGGTGATGTACGCCGGGCGCGTGGTGGAGTCGATCGCCGCAAAAGATCTGGATAATGCGCAGCATCCCTATACGCAGGGGTTGATCCATGCCCTGCCGGAGATTCACAACCGCCGACCTGTGCTGCCGGTGCTGCAGCGTCAGGCCAGCTGGCTGGGCGAGTGAGGAGAGCCATATGATTACTGTGAACCAGCTGAACCTGGCGTTTGGCGAAGGAGAGAAGCGCAACCAGGTGCTGAGCGAGGTGACCTTTGCCGTGCAGCCGGGGGAGATTTATGGCCTGGTGGGCGAGTCGGGGTCGGGCAAAACCACGGTGCTGAAGTGCCTGGCGGGGCTGTTTACCCACTGGGAGGGCGAGCTGGCGATTAACGATCAGCGGCTGGAGAAGCGCCTCAGCCGGCCGCGCTGCCGACTGGTGCAGATGGTGTTTCAGGACCCTTATGGTTCGCTGCATCCGCGCCATACCATCGGCGATATTCTCGAAGAGCCGCTGCAAATCCACGGCATTAACGATCGCGATCGGCGCATCAACACGCTGCTGGATAAAGTCGGCTTAAGCCGCGCCTTTCGCGAGCGCTATCCGCATCAGCTCTCCGGCGGACAGCGTCAGCGCGTGGCGATTGCCCGGGCACTGATTCTCGAGCCGCGCGTGCTGCTGCTTGATGAGCCGACCTCGGCGCTGGATGTCTCGGTGCAGGCGGAGATCCTCAACCTGCTGGCGGCGCTGCATCAGGAGTCGCAGTTAACCTATTTGATGGTGACGCACGATCTGGGGGTGATTGCCCATCTCTGCCAGAAGGTGGCAGTGATGCAGCATGGCAAGATCCTTGAAACCTTAACGGTGGATGCACTGGTCAGCGGCGCGGCGCAAACGGATTATACGCGGATGCTGGTGAATGCCAGCCAGCAATATAGCCGCGAAATGGCGCGCGAGGTCGCGGCGTATTGATCACCGGTATATAGCCCATTATCCGGCCTACCGTAACGAAGCCGCTGAAACGGCGTAGGCCTGATAAGCGTAGCGCCATCAGGCATTAGGGTTGGATTGGTGGAATGGTTCCGTTCACCAGGCGTGTGGCGGAATATTTTTATCACCGGTGCGGTGAACGGGATAAGGGAAGCGGCCGCGCTCCCCTTATCAATCCCCGCGGCCCCGCGAGGAAATCGGTGCTGCGCACTGCGCTCACCTCCCACGTGCCTGACTGCGGCCGGCTCGACTCGACTTGCTCGCCCGTTCCGGGACTCGCTCCCTGTCTCGGTTCGCCTCTGTCCGCCATCCATGGCGTCCAGACCTTGTCATTCACGCTTCGGTTCGCCGATTTCAGCGGGGACACAACCCCATCGCTGTCATATTGCAGATAAAAACAAAGTCGGTGTCGCTGAAAGCGCGTTTTTGTAGGCCGGATAAGGCGGAGCCGCCATCCGGCAATTGTGCCGCGGAGATAATGCCGGATGGCGCGTAACCGCTTATCCGGCCTACGGTTTAAGGTTCACCGATAAAACTTATTTCAATAACGGGCAATCCGGTGGCAGGCGGCACTGCAACGCATTGGGGAGCACTTCCATGCGGAAATGCTCGCCGCGCAGCGGTTCGCCATCGAGGTTAAAGGTGATCTCATGGGGGGCGGTGATCTCAAACCATGCCGAGTGACCATCGATAATATGCGGGTTATCCTCCTCCTGCTGGGTCAGCGTGGTGAAGAGGGCAGGAATAATCTCATCCCCGGTAAAAATGCGCAGCTGCAACTGCCCATCATTGATCAATGCCTCCGGGCAGAGCTGCTGGCCGCCGCCAGCCTGGCGACCATTACCAATACCGATCACCAGCGCGTCACCCTCCCAGTGGAAATCCTCACCGCGAATCACGCAATGGTCAGATTTCAACATATCCATGCGCATCAGGCCGTGGATCAGATAGGAGACACCGCCGAGCGCGGCTTTCAGTTTTTCCGGCGTTTCGCTGGTAATACGCGTACCGAAACCGCCTGTCGCCATATTGATAAAGCAGGTCTCATTGTTCACTTTCGCAATATCAATCGGCACCGCTTTACCGACAATTGCCAGCTGCAATGCTTTATCCAGCGCTTCCGGGATGGCGGTACTGGTGGCGAAATCATTGGCGGTGCCCAGCGGCAGAATGCCTAGCACCGGTTTACTCTCTCCTGCGCAGTTAACCAGCGCGGTCGCCACTTCATTGATGGTGCCATCACCGCCGCCGGCAATCACCGTGGCGACGCCAAGCTGCTGCGCTTCTGCAACATAGCGTGCGGCATCGCCTTTTTCCCAGGTGACGCGCACCTGAATATCCATACCCTCATCGCGCAGCAAATTTATCGCTTCGCGCAGCGGCTCGTCACCGGCGCTTTTGCCGTTAAGGATCAATAAGCTTGTGGGAAATGTACTCATTCTCTTCGTCCTGACAAAAAACCGATGACGAAAGTGTATCTCAGGAAAAGCGAAGGCGTGGAAAAAGCAGATAAAGGGAGAAAAAAATAAGCCTGCGTAAGGGAGATTACGCAGGCTAAGGAGGTGGTTCCTGGTACAGCCAGCATTTATGGGTTATGTTTTTTCAGCGGAGTGCATAATAACCGCATTAAACGTGGCGGTGTGTGATCCGATTCTAAGAATCTTCGCAGCGTAAAAATACCCCTGCTAAATTACTTTTCGTGCGGGTTTCGGGTCGTCTGACCAGTGAAATTACGCATCAGCAGCGCGTACTCCAGAGGCATATCCTGGGGAACCGGCAACCATACGGTATAACCATCTCCCGGTGCCACGGACATCGCTTCGCCTTTGCCGCTCTCCATCTCCTCCAGCGTAAAGTTGACGTTGCCCTGCGGCGTCATTAGCTCGAGGCTGTCGCCCACTGAGAACTTATTTTTCACCCGTACCGCTGCGAGATCGCCTTTACGCTCGCCGGTGAACTCGCCGACAAACTGCTGGCGCTCAGAGAGAGAGTAGCCGTAGTCGTAATTCTGGTAATCATCATGGGTATGACGACGCAGGAACCCTTCGGTATAGCCGCGGTGCGCCAGCCCTTCCAGCGTCTCCAGCAGCGAGGTGTCGAACGGTTTGCCCGCGGCGGCATCGTCAATCGCTTTGCGGTAGACCTGCGCGGTGCGCGCGCAGTAGTAGAAGGATTTGGTGCGGCCTTCAATCTTAAGCGAGTGCACACCCATCTGCGTCAGGCGCTCAACGTGGGCAATCGCGCGCAGATCTTTGGAGTTCATGATGTAGGTGCCGTGCTCATCCTCAAAGGCGGTCATATACTCGCCCGGACGCTGCGCCTCCTCAATCATAAACACCTTATCGGTCGGCGCGCCGACGCCAAGTGTCGGCTCAACGTTCTGTACCGGGATCGGTTCGTGAACATGCACGATATTACCGACGGCGTCCTCTTTCCCTTCCTGGACGTTATACTCCCAGCGGCAGGCGTTGGTGCAGGTGCCCTGGTTGGGATCGCGTTTGTTGATATAGCCCGACAGCAGGCAGCGGCCGGAGTAGGCCATGCAGAGCGCGCCGTGAACGAAGATCTCCAGCTCCATCTCCGGCACCTGGGCGCGGATTTCGGCAATCTCTTCCAGCGACAGCTCGCGGGAGAGGATCACGCGCGTCAGCCCCATCTGTTGCCAGAACTTCACCGTCGCCCAGTTGACGGCATTCGCCTGCACCGAGAGGTGGATCGGCATCTGCGGGAAGTGTTCACGGACCATCATGATAAGCCCCGGATCGGACATAATCAGCGCGTCCGGCCCCATCTCCACCACCGGTTGCAGATCGCGGATAAAGGTTTTCAGCTTGGCGTTGTGCGGCGCGATATTCACCACCACGTAGAACTGCTTACCGAGCGCGTGCGCTTCGTTAATGCCGATCTGCAGATTTTCATGATTGAATTCGTTATTACGCACGCGCAGCGAGTAGCGCGGCTGGCCTGCGTAAACGGCGTCCGCGCCGTAAGCGAAAGCGTAACGCATATTTTTCAGCGTTCCCGCCGGGGAGAGAAGTTCCGGTTTAAACATGATGATCTCATTCTGATGACAGGTCAGATCGCCCCATTCTCATGGGGCGGCAGGGGAGTTCCCCTGAATTTAGGGCGGGAATTGTAGCGCTGCGCGCCGGGGGAGTAAACCGGCGTCTCAGTTGACGCGCAGATAGGTGCCGTCGGCGCTGACGTTATGACCAAAAGCGCAGTTGTCGATGTTGTCAGTTTTCATGGCGAGACTTTTTCCATCCGGCGAAAGCGCCAGCGAAATTGTACAGGTGGTGCCGAGATCCGAAATGACAATGTCGCCTTTACCCGCTTTCAGCGTCACTTTTTCGCTAAATTCGCCGATGTTCGGCCCGGAGTAGAGCCCCATCAGACCGTAGTAGGCACCTTCCCAGTCAGCTTTATAGGTGTCGTTGCCCTGCGATGTCAGCTTCAGGATCTGGAAACCACTGCGTCCGGAATATTGCCAGTACTCACCAGCAGGGGAGGTCGGCTTCGGCAGCGCGTCCAGTTTGTCCTGAATGCGCGACAGGTTATATTTCGACTTCTCATCATCTGGCATGATGGTCAGCCACGCCTGCGCTTTGCGATATTCGCCCTGGCGGATCCAGGTCAGCGCGACGTTATTGTAGGCGGTAGCCTGTAGCACATCCTGGAAATTCTGATCGCTGGCATCGCACTGCTCCTGCCATGCGGCCTGCTGCTCAAAGGCCTCCCGCGCTTTCGGGTAGTTTTTCGCTTTATAGAACTTATCGCCCTGTTTTGCGTAGCTGCTGATTTTGGCGCAGTCAGCCTTAATTTGCGCTTCGGTAATCTCTGCCTGGCAACCGAAGGCCGCGAACATCAGCGCCAGCGCGCCGTAGGTATATTTCCTCACCATCCCATCCTTATAAAAAGAGTTACGCCAGTTTGCAGGCGTCCGCCTCCCAGCGATAGCCCACGCCGTAGACTGCGCGAATAAAGGATTGCTCCTCATCCAGCGCTTCCAGTTTGCGACGCAGGTTTTTGATATGACTATCGATAGTGCGGTCGGTCACCACGCGGTAGTCATCATACAGATGATTGAGTAATTGTTCGCGCGAGAACACTTTACCCGGTTCGCTGGAGAGGGTTTTCAGCAGGCGGAACTCGGCGGGCGTCAAATCGAGCAGCTTGCTGTGCCAACTCGCCTGGAAGCGGCCTTCATCGACAATTAGCGGGCTTTCGGCATCAAGCTGCTGCAATTCGCGCTGCGGTTTGCAGCGGCGCAGAATGGTCTTCACCCGCGCCACCACTTCACGCGGGCTATAGGGCTTACAGATGTAATCATCGGCACCGATCTCCAGCCCCAGCAGGCGGTCGATCTCCTCGATTTTCGCCGTCACCATAATAATTGGCACATTGCAGAAGCGGCGAATTTCGCGGCACAGCGTTAAGCCATCTACGCCTGGCAGCATCAGGTCGAGCAGGATCAGATCCGGCGGCGTCTGGCGCACGTAACTGAGCACCTGATCGCCATGGCTAATCAGTGAAGGGGCATAACTCGCGGCGCGCAGATAGTCGATCAGCAGTTGCCCAAGCTTCGGTTCATCTTCAACGATAAGGATGCGCGGCGTGTTTTCGTCAATAGGTAACTCTGTCATACATCTCTCGATTTTTCGCGTTCAAGCGGAAGTTCAACTGTAATGCTAACCCCGCCAAATGGCGAGTGCGCCGCATGGATAGCGCCACCGTGCGCCTCCACAATATTCAGACAGATTGCCAGCCCCAGCCCGGAGCCACCGCTGGCGCGGTTGCGCGACCCTTCCGTGCGGTAGAAGCGCTCAAACAGGCGCTGTAACTGCTCATCGCTCACCCCAGGCCCGCTGTCGGCAACGCGCAGCAGCAGCATATTATCGCGTGGGATAAGCTGGACAAGCGTTCGTCCGCCGCTATCGGTGTAGCGCAGGCTGTTCTCCAGCAGGTTATTAAACAGCTGCATCAGGCGATCGGGATCGCCAAACACCGTCGCGCTCTCCGGCAACTCCAGCGACAGCGTCAGATTGCGGCTGGCGAAGCGCTCGCGAAACGCGCCAGCGGCAATCTCTACCAGTGAGACGGCATCCACCGATTTTTTCTGATAGGCTAGCGCCCCTTCATCGGACATCGAGAGCTGATGGAGATCGTCCACCAGCTTGGTCAGCGTCGCGACCTCAGCCTGCAACGACGTGACCGACTCGGGGGTGAATTGCCGCACGCCATCCTGAATCGCCTCCAGCTCGCCGCGCAGCACCGCCAGCGGCGTGCGCAGCTCATGGGAGATATCGGCCATAAAGTCGCGGCGCATCTGCTGGTTCTTCTCAAGGGTGCTGGCGAGCTGGTTGAAGTCCTGCGCCAGCCTGCCAATCTCATCCTGGCTGCCCGGTTTCACGCGGGTAGAAAAATCGCCCGAGGCGAGCTTATGGGTGCCGTCCACCAGCCGTTTAACCGGGGCCAGAAATCCGCGCGCCAGCGGGAAGGTGGCGATGGCGGCCAGCAGCGTGGCGAGACCGACGATCACCCAGCTGGTGCGCCGCTGCTGGCGGTCAAAGTTGATATCGGTGTTGCGCGTCAGCTTTTTCACCGGCGAGGCGATCACCCAGCCAACGGTGGCGTTATTCACTTTGATTGCACGCTGCGAACCGTCCACCGGCACCGGCGAATGCGGGCCAACCAGCACCCGTTTTTGCTGATCCAGTACCCAGAAGCGGGTGCGCCAGCCGTGGGGCGGCATATCCGGGCGATCCGGCGGACCAGCGTCCTCATCAGGGGCAGGGCCGCGCCCGCGATCCGGACCACCGGGGCCAGGACGTCCGTCATCATGCTCATTCTCCCGGTCAAAGGAGCGCAGGATCTGGAAAATCATCCGGTCGTTGTGGCGCAGAAACTGCCAGTCGCCGTGCTGGGTATACTGCTCGGCGAGGGTATCCGTCAGCATCTGCAAGCGCAGATCGTTCCCGCGCTTGATGTAGTTCATAAAGTCATGCTCAAAGCTGATGCGCACCGCCCAGTGGGTGGCGAACAGCAGCAGAATGCAGGTTGTCAGGATGGCGAGAAAGAGTTTGGCCGTGATCCCCGGCCGCCAGAACCTCATGATGTTCTCCTGTTGCGACGGGCAATCACCGCATTTTGGCTGGCGTCATCGGGCACGCGGGCAAAAAGGGCCGCCGGCAGTGCAATAATCACCGCCATCGTCAGATAAGTATAAAGAAAGACCTCGTGCGCCACGCCGCTGTCCGCCGAGAGATGCTGCTGACCGAAGAGGCCGAGCAGCAGACCGGCGACGCTGACGCCAATACTCATCGAGAGCTGCATAATCATCGACAGCATGCTGTTGCCGCCGCTTGCCAGTTCATCGGGCAGATCCTTCAGCGTCAGGGTGTTCATTGAGGAGAAGCGCATCGAGTTGATCATCCCCTGGCAGAAGAGCACCACTGGCAGCAGGTAATACCAGCCGAGCAGCGCCGTCGCCATAAACAGCAGGCTCACCAGCGCAAGGCCAAGGGTTGAGGTGACCAGTACGCGGCGATAGCCAAAGCGGTTAACCACCTGCACAACAATACGCTTCATCCCCATGCTCCCCAGCACCATCGGGATCATCATCAGCCCGGCGTGAAACGGCGAGAAGCCGAGGCCAATCTGCAAAAAGACCGGGGTCATAAAGGGCAACATGCCGCTGCCGATACGCCCGGCGAAGCTTCCCGCCAGCCCGATCGAGAAGCTGCGGGTGCGGAACAGGCGCAAATTAAACAGCGCCCGGTCATTGCCCCTTGCGTGCAGCAGGTAGAAGAGGATCGCCGCTGCACCTACTGCCACCAGACCGCCCAGTTGCCAGAGCGTCAGGCCAAGGCCGCGGCTGCCGTCAAGGGCCAGCGTCAGCGTTGCCATGCCGCCCGCCAGCAGCACGAAACCGGAGAAATCGAAGCGGCGGGTTTGCAGGGTGTAGTTCGGCATCAGGCTCAGGGTGGCCATCGCGCCGATAATGCCCACCGGCAAATTAATCAGGAAGATCCAGTGCCAGGAGGCGTACTCCACCAGCATGCCGCCGAGCGCCGGGCCCAGCAGCGGGCCGATCTGGCCTGGCAGCGTCACAAAGGTCATCGCCGCCATATAGTGGGTGCGCGGCACGATCTTCATTACCGTTAAGCGCCCGACCGGCACCATCATCGCGCCGCCAAAGCCTTGCAGTACGCGCGCCAGGATCAGTTGATCGAGCGTGGCGGCCAGCGCGCAAAATAGCGACCCGGCGGTAAAGAGCACAATCGCCACGCAGAAGATATTGCGCACGCCAACCCGGTCGGCCAGCCAGCCGCTGGCAGGCAACATCACCGCAACCGTCAGCACATAGGAGACCACCACCATATGCAGCGGGCTCTCGCCGAGGCTTGTCGCCATCGAGGGGAGGGCGGTGTTAACAATGGTGGTATCCAGCGACTGCATAAAGAAGCCAAAGGCGACTATCCATAACTGCCAGCGGATCTGTTTCGGTAACTCATTCATTCACTTATGGGCTCTCTCACTTTGCGACTAAACCGCGCGCGCAGACGATCAAAGAAGAGGTAGACCACCGGCGTGGTATAGAGCGTCAGCAACTGGCTCATCACCAGCCCGCCGACGATGGTAATACCGAGCGGCTGGCGCAACTCTGAGCCATCGCCGCTGGAGATCACCAGCGGCAGGGCACCAAACAGCGCTGCCAGGGTGGTCATCATAATCGGGCGAAAACGCAGCAGGCAGGCCTGGAAAATCGCCTCTTCGGCGCTCAGTTGCCCCTGGCGCTGCGCCTCGAGGGCGAAGTCGACCATCATAATGGCGTTTTTCTTCACTATCCCGATAAGCAGCATAATACCAATCAGCGCAATCAGGCTAAACGGCGCACCAAACAGCTCCAGCGCCAGCAGTGCGCCAACCCCCGCCGACGGCAGGGTCGACAGAATGGTCAGCGGGTGGACATAGCTCTCATAGAGAATGCCGAGCACGATATAGACCGTAGCGATGGCGGCAAGGATCAGGATCACCTGCGAGTTCATCGTCTCCTTGAACACCTGCGCAGTACCGGCAAAGCTGCCGCGCACGCTGCTCGGTACGCCAAGCTGGGTCATGGTGCGGTCAATTGCCTCGCTGGCCTGCGAGAGCGAAACACCCGCCGGCAGGTTAAAGGCAATAGTTGAGGCCGCCGACAACCCCTGATGATTAACCGACAGCGGCGCATTAGCTGGCTGCCAGTGGGCAAAGTAGGAGAGGGGAATCGACGCGCCCGCATCGTTGATGATGTACATCTTATCCAGCGCGCTGACATCCTGGGTGTAGCGCGGGTCGACCTCCATCACCACTTTGTACTGGTTAAGGGGCTGGTAGATGGTGGAGATCTGCCGCTGGCCAAAGGCGTTATTCAGCAGGCTGTTTGCCGCCTGCACGCTGATGCCAAGGCGGGTCATGGTTTCCCGGTCGTAGACCAGGTTCATCTCCGCGCCATTATCCTGCTGATCCGAGTTGACATCCGCCAGCTCCGGCAGCGCCGCAAACGCTTTGCGGATCTTCGGCTCCCATTCACGCAGGTCGCTTAAGGAGTCCGACAGCAGCGCAAACTGGTAGCTGGCATTGGCCTGGCGGCCGCCAACGCGAATATCCTGCACCGCCATCAAAAAGAGGCTCGCGCCCGGCTCTTTTGCCAGCTTACTGCGCAGGCGGTCAATCACCTGCTGTGCCGTGGCGTGGCGCTGGTCGCGCGATTTGAGAGTGATAAACATCATCCCGCTGTTAACCCGCGAGCCGCCGGTAAAACCGGTGACGTTATCCACCGCCGGGTCCTCGCGGATAATCTGCATAAAGTCCTGCAACTTGCCGCGCATCGCCTGGAAGGAGATGCTCTGATCCGCCTGAATGCCGCCCATCAGCACGCCGGTATCCTGCTCCGGGAAGAAGGTTTTCGGAATCGAGATATAGAGCCAGATATTGAGCGCGATAGTGCCAAGTAGCACCACGCCAACCAGCCGGGCGTGGTTAAGCACCCATTTCAGCGAGCGGGCATACTGCTGCTGGATACGGGTCAGCAGGCGGCCAACGCCTCTCTCCCGCGTACGGCTACGCGGCTTATGAGCTTTGAGCAACCAGCCGCACATCATTGGCGTCAGGGTGAGTGAGATCAGCAGCGAAATGCCAATCGCCACCGACAGCGTAACGGCAAATTCGCGCAGCAACCGCCCCGGCAGCCCGGCCATCAGCAGCAGCGGCAGGAACACCGCCACCAGCGACAGGCTCATGGAGAGCACCGTAAAGCCCACTTCCCGCGTACCTTGCAACGCCGCCTGCAACGGCTTCATCCCCGCTTCGAGATGGCGGGAGATATTCTCCAGCACCACAATCGCGTCATCGACCACAAAGCCAGTGGCGATGGTCAGCGCCATCAGCGACAGGTTATTGAGACTAAAGCCGCACAGATACATGGCGGCAAAGGTACCAACCAGCGACACCGGCACGGCCACCGCCGGGATAAAGGTCGCCCGACCTGAACGCAGGAAGAGGAACACCACCAGGATCACCAGCGCGACGGAGATCACCAGCGTCTGCTCCACCTCCTCCAGCGAGGCGCGGATGGTGGGTGAGCGATCCTGAGCGATTTGCAGGTCAATGGCGGCGGGAATGGTCTTTTGCAGCTCCGGCAGGCGGGCGCGAATGCTGTCCACCGTCTGGATAATATTGGCTTCCGGCAGCTTACGGACCATCAGCAAAATCGCCGGTTTGGCGTTGGTCATCCCGGCGTTGCGCACATCCTGCACCGAGTCGGTGACCGTGGCGACATCGCTTAAGCGTACCGCAGCGCCATTTTTATGGTGAATAATCAGCGGCTGATACTCTGCTGCGGTTTTTAACTCATCATTGGTCTGCACCTGCCAGCGGTGCGCGCCATCCTCCAGCGCGCCCTGCGGTTTGCGCACGTTGGCATTGCTGATAGCCGTGCGCACCGCATCAAGAGAGACGCCCTGGTTAAAAAGCGCCTGCGGGTTGAGATCGACACGCACCGCGGGCAGGGAGCTGCCGCCGACATCGACATCGCCGACACCGTCGATTTGCGACAGGGTTTGTGCCAGCTGCGTTGAGGCGAAATCATATAGCTCTCCCTGGGAGTAGGTATCCGAGGTGAGGGTCAGGATCATGATTGGCGCCGCGGAGGGGTTCGCTTTGCGATAGGTCGGGCGGCTCGGCATGCCGCTCGGCAGCAGGCTCTGCGCCGCGTTGATGGCTGCCTGCACATCGCGCGCCGCGCCGTTGATATCGCGGTCAAAATTGAACTCAAGAATAATGCGCGTGCTGCCAAGCGAGCTGGAGGAGGTCATCTCGCTCACTCCGGCAATGCGTCCCAGCGAGCGCTCAAGCGGCGTAGCGACCGACGAGGCCATGGTCTCCGGCGAAGCGCCGGGCAGCGAGGCGCTGACCATGATCACCGGAAAATCAACCTGCGGCAGCGGGGCGACCGGCAGCAGCCGGAAGCCAAGAATGCCGCACAGGGTGATGGCGAGCGAAATCAGGATCGTCGCCACCGGGCGGTAAATGAAGAGGGCGAAGAACTTCACTTACGCCTCCTCTTCACGCTGCGGAAAACGCTTTTTCGCCGCCAGCGCCAGACGGTCGAAGAGCAGATAGATCACCGGGGTGGTAAACAGCGTCAGCACCTGGCTCACCAGCAGGCCGCCGACCATGCCGATCCCCAGCGGACGGCGCAACTCTGCCCCAACGCCGGTGCTGAGCATCAGCGGCAGCGCGCCGAGCAGCGCCGCCAGTGTAGTCATCAGGATCGGGCGAAAACGCAGCAGGCAGGCCTGGAAGATGGCATCGCGCGGCGACATGCCCGCTTCGCGCTCGGCGGCGAGGGCGAAGTCGATCATCATGATGGCGTTCTTCTTCACAATGCCGATCAGCAGGATGATGCCGATAATGGCGATCACATCCAGCTCGCTGCCGGAGATCATCAGCGCCAGCAGCGCGCCAACCCCCGCAGTCGGCAGCGTCGAGAGGATGGTTATCGGGTGGATAAAGCTCTCATACAGCACGCCGAGCACGATATACATCGCCGCAATCGCCGCGACAATCAGCCAGATAGTGCTGCCGAGCGCCGCCTGGAATGCCAGCGTGCTGCCCTGGAATTCGGTGCGGATATCGGTCGGGAAGTGGAGCGTTTTTTCGCTCTCCTGCACCGCATCAACCGCATCGCCCAGCGAATAACCATCGGCGACGTTAAAGGAGATGGTGGTCGACGGGAATTGATCGAGATGGTTGATGCTGAGCGGCGCATAGCGCTGCTCGATTTTGGCAATCGATGAGAGCGGCACCACGCCGCCTTCGCTGCTGGTCAGGCGAATATTGTCCAGCCCCGCGAGACCCGGCGTCTGCGTGGTGTCATGCTCCAGCACCACCCGATACTGGTTCGCCTGAGTGTAGATGGTGGAGATCAGGCGCTGGCCAAAGGCGTTGTAGAGCGCGTTATCGACATCCGCCATGCTGATACCGAGGCGGCTGGCGCTGTCGCGATCCACATTGACATACGCCACCAGTCCTTTGTCCTGCCAGTCGCTGCTGACATCCGCCAACTGCGGCATCGCCTGCAATTTACTCACTAGCTGCGGCACCCAAGTGCTGAGCGCATCAAGGGAGTTTGCCTGCAGGGTGAACTGGTACTGGGTGCGGCTGACGGTGGTATCAATGGTCAGATCCTGCGTCGGTTGCAGGAAGAGCGACATACCGGGCACATTGCCCGCTGCCTGCTGCAACCGCTCAATCACCGGCTGGACGCGATCGTCGCGCTCTTCAAGGGGTTTAAGGTTGATCTGCAACCGCGCGCTGTTCAGGGAGGGGTTGGTGCCGTCGACGCCGACAAAGGCGGTGAGGCTCTCAACGGCCGGATCGCGCAGGATAATATCCGCCACCTGGCGCTGGCGCTCTGCCATGCTGGCAAAGGAGGCGGATTGCGGTGCTTGCAGCGTGCCCTGAATAATGCCGTTGTCCTGGATCGGAAAGAAGCCTTTCGGAATAAAGATCCACAGCATTACCGACAGCACCAGCGTGCCGAGGGCAACGCCAAGCGTCAGCCACGGATGGTTTAGCACCCGGCTTAGCAGACGACCGTAACCGGCAATCACCCGCTCAAAAAAGCGCTCCGAGGCGCGGGAGAAGCGGTTCTGCTTGCGCAGGGATTCCGCGCTCAGCATGCGGGCACACATCATCGGCGTTAAGGTCAGCGACACCACCGCCGAGATAAGAATGGCAATCGCCAGCGTGACGGCAAACTCGCGGAACAGCCGCCCGACGATATCGCCCATAAACAGCAGCGGGATCAGCACCGCAATCAGCGAGAAGGTGAGCGAGATGATGGTAAAACCGATCTCACCTGCGCCTTTCAGCGCCGCATTCAGCGGTTTTTCGCCCTTTTCGATATAGCGCGAGATGTTTTCGATCACCACAATCGCGTCATCGACGACAAAGCCGGTGGCGATGGTCAGCGCCATCAGCGTCAGGTTATTGATGGAGAAATCGAGAAACACCATCGCCGCAAAGGTGCCAATCAGCGACAGCGGCACCGCAACGGCGGGGATAATCGTCGCCGGAATATTGCGCAGGAAGAGGTAGATAATCATCACCACCAGCGCAATTGCCAGCATCAGCTCAAACTGCGTGTCGCTGACCGAAGCGCGGATATTGTTGGTGCGATCCGAGAGCACTTTTACGCTGACGGATTTCGGCAGGCTCTCGGTAAGCTGCGGCAGCAGGGCACGGATGTTATCGGCGGTATCGATAATGTTTGCGCCCGGCTGGCGCTGCACATTCATCACAATCGCTTGCTGCTTGTTCGCCCACGCGCCGAGCCAGCTGTTCTCTGCACCCTGTTCAACAGTGGCGATGTCGCCGAGGCGGATCGGTGCGCCGTTCTGGTAAGCGATAATCAGCTTGCGGTACTCCTCAGCGGACTGCATCTGATCATTGGCCGAGAGGGTGACGGCGCGGGTCGGGCCATCAAGGCTACCCTTCGCCGAGTTGACGTTAGCGTTACTGATGGCGGTGCGCACGGTTTCACTGGTTAACCCCAGCCCGGCAATCGCCTGCGCGTTGAGTTTGACGCGCACCGCCGGACGCTGGCCGCCGGAGAGCGTTACCAGCCCGACGCCGGAGACCTGGGAGATCTTCTGCGCCACGCGCGTTTCCACCATATCCTCTACCCGCGTCATCGGCATGGCGGAAGAGGTGACCGCCAGCGTCATGATTGGCGGGTCGGCGGGGTTTACTTTGTTGTAGACCGGCGGGTTCGGTAAGTCCGATGGCAGCAGGCTGTTGGCGGCGTTCATCGCCGCCTGCACTTCTTGTTCGGCGACATCCAGCGGCAGGCTCAGCTGGAACTGTAAGGTGACGACCGACGCGCCGCCGGAACTCTGCGAAGACATCTGCTTTAAGCCCGACATCTGACCGAACTGGCGCTCGAGCGGGGCGGTAATCGCCGAGGTCACCACATCCGGGCTGGCGCCAGGGTAGAGCGTCACCACCTGGATGGTCGGATAGTCGACTTCCGGCAGCGCGGAAACCGGCAGGAAGCGGTAGCCGATAATCCCGGCCAGCAGGATCGCCACCATCAACAGCGTGGTGGCAACCGGACGCAAAATAAAGAGACGCGAAGGGCCACCCGTCCGGCCCGGCGGTAACAGCTGCATCAGCCTTGCGCTCCTTTCGCCGGACGTTCACGTTTCGCGGGCAGGGTTTCCGCCTTGCTGGCGTCAACCACTTCCACCTGCGCGCCCTCTGTCAGGCGGTCAATACCGTCGGTGACGACGCGATCGCCTGCCGATAACCCGGCGCTGATCACCACTTTCTGGCTGTCCTGAATGCCCGGCGTCACCGTGTGTTTACTGACCTTGTTCTTATCATTCAGCACCCAGACGAAGTTGCCTTCATTACCCATTTGCAGCGCTGCGGCAGGGATCACCACCGCATCCTGCTGAGTAGCGACCAGCATACGGGCGTTAACAAACTGGTTAGGGAAGAGGGCGTCCTCCTGGTTGTCGAAACGCGCTTTCAGCTTGATGGTGCCAGTGGTGGCATCGATCTGGTTATCCAGGCTCAACAACGTGCCGCTGCTGAGTTTCTGCTTATTGGTGCGATCCCAGGCTTCCACCACCAGCTTCTGCCCGTTTTTCTGCGCCTGTACCACGGTGGCGATGTCGCTCTCCGGCAGGGTAAAGATGAGATCGATAGGGTGAGTTTGCGTCAGCACCACAATACCGGTGGTATCACTGCTGCTGATCTGGTTGCCGACGTCGACCTGCTTCAGGCCGACACGTCCGCTGACCGGCGCGGTAATACGGCTCCACTCCAGCTGTAGCTGGGCGCTGGCGACGGAGGCTTCATCCGCTTTTACCGTGCCTTCAGATTCGCTGACCAGCGCCTGCTGGGCATCAAGATCCTGGCGAGAGACGAGGCTGGTTTTCGCCAGCTGCTGGTACCGGGCAAGATCGCGGCGGGCGTTGGCAAGGGTTGCTTTATCTTTCGCCAGCTGGCCCTGGGCCTGCGCCAGCGCCACGTTGAACTCGCTGGGGTCAATCTCCGCCAGCAGATCGCCGGCGTTTACCTGCTGCCCCTCCTGGAAGTGGATCGCTTTTAGCTGGCCGGAAACGCGGCTGCGCACGGTAACGGTATTCGCCGCGGTGATGGTGCCGAGGCCGGAGAGATAGCGCGGAACGGATTCGCTGGTGGCGGTCGCCGCCTGCACCGGTGGCAGCGCGCCGCGCATGCCGTGACGCCCGCCGCCCGCAGGCGCGTTTTGCCCGCTTTCTGTGATGGTTGAGGGGGTGTGCGCAAAGTAGTACCAGGCCGCACCCGCCAGTGCGATGACCAGTGCCGCGACAACGGTGCGGCGAAAAGTGACTCGTCCTTTCATCGTTATAGGTATCTCTTTAAATCGAATGGCGAAGTAATAGTAGTGTAGTCACCCTGAAGCGCAGAAAAATGGAGGAAAAATGAAACACTGTCTGGAAACGTAGCCACGACAGATAATTTGCGTTAGGGAGATTTTGTAGCAGAAAGCGTGCCGGGTGAAGCCACCCGGCAGATAATCAACGGAAGACGACCTGCGCCCAGCGGGCCAGCCCGGCGGTCACCGAGCCGAAGTCATCGCCGCCGGCAATGGTGATGCCAGGCAGCGTTTCTGCCAGCGCTTTTTTAATAATCGGTGAGCGGGCGCTGCCGCCGGTTAAGTAGATCACATCCGGCGTCTCATTACTGGTTGCCAGCGCCAGCTGTACCTGCTCAATAATGCGTTGCAGCGGCTGGTTAAGGGCATTTTCCAGCCCCTGCTGATCGATGGCGGTGGCGAGGCTGTCGCTGATGAACGGCAGTGAAGCGGTCACCTGCTGCGTGTCGGAGAGGGCGATTTTGCTCTCTTCCGCGCTGCGCACCAGCCGGTAGCCGAGGCGCTGCTTCCACACTTTCACCAGCAGAGCGACCTTCTCGGCATCACGCGCATCGCGCAACAGATCGTTTAACAGGCGGCCGTTTGCCGTGCTGTAGAACTCCGTCTGCGCCGGAACATCGTTGATCGCCACCGCGTTCCACCACGGCAGGATCGGCAGCGCAATACCTTTTTCCGTCTGTCCGCCCATGCCGAGCAGCGGCATCAGGTTTTTGAACGCCAGCGCGATGTCGAGATCGTTCCCGCCCACGCGGCAACCGCTGTGGCCGAGCAGGCTGGCGCTGCGATCCGCTTTCTCGCGCCACTGAGGACCCATCAGGATCAGCGAGCAGTCGGTAGTACCGCCGCCGATGTCGACCACCAGCACGCGCTTCTCTTCATTTAATGTCGCTTCAAAATCGAGGCCAGCGGCGACCGGTTCGAACTGGAACACCACCTCTTCGAAGCCCGCGCGGGTTGCTGCGCGCTCGAGGATGCCCTGCGCCTGGGCGTTTGCCTCATCGCCGCCGAGCCCCTGGAAGTTGATTGGCCGACCAATTACCGCCTGACGAATCGTCTCCGGCAGCTGGCTCTCTGCCTGTTTGCGGATATGCAGCATCATGGCGCAGACCAGATCTTCGAACAGCGCGATCTGCTGCGGCTTCAGGCCGTTGGCACCGAGAAACGACTTCGGCGATTTAACGAAGTAGACCTCTTCCGGATCGCTCACATACTGGCGCAGCGAGGCGAGGCCGAACTGGACGCTGGCGGCGTTGACCTCAATGTCCTCTTCGCGGTTGAAGCTCACCGCCCGGCGCAGCAGCGCCTGGGTTTCACTCCCCGTTGCCGGAACCTGATGGTGGCGATAGAGCCACTCGCTCACCGCTTCGCGCGTCGGCGCGCAGAGCATCGACGGCAGTAAGGTACTGTTATTTTCCATGGTCAGCAGCTGTGGCGCGTTGTCGCGCATCACCGCTACCGAGCAGTTTGCCGTACCGTAGTCAAAACCAATAAACACCGTGCAATCCCCATGCCTGTGAAGAAGGGGGGCGACTTTAGCCGAATGCGTGCGGGGCGACAACCGGAATATGAAAGCAAGGCGAAAATTCCCTGAGTTGTTATGCTTTTAGCATTATCAGCGGGGAGATGGTATGTACACACTGCACTGGCAGCCGCCCTATGACTGGGCGTGGATGTTGAGTTTCTTAGGCGCGCGCGCCGTTGCGGGCGTGGAGGTGGTGAGCGAGTCACGCTATGAGCGCTCTTATGCCTTTGGTGGTCATCGCGGGATTATTACCGCCGAGCCGGATGAGACAAGCACGACGCTGAAGGTCACCTTAAGTGAGGGGCTTGAGCCGATTGCGGAACACTGTTTGCAGCGGCTGGAGAGGTTATTTGATCTCTCCTGCGAGCCAGAGCGTATCAATACGCTGCTTGGCGAGCTTGCCGCTGCGCGCCCTGGCCTGCGGCTGCCCGGCTCGATCGATCCCTTTGAGCAGGCGGTGCGCGCGGTGCTCGGGCAACTGGTGAGCGTGGCGATGGCGGCGAAGCTGACGGCGAAAGTCGCGCATCGCTATGGCGAGGTAATGAATGAAGCACCGGGCTTTATCACCTTTCCCACCGCGCAGCAGATTGCCGCCGCCGACGCACAGGAGCTGAAAAGTCTCGGGATGCCGCTAAAGCGCGCGCAGGCGCTGATTACCCTTGCTGAGGCTGCCTGTGATGGCACCTTTCCGTTGCAAAAGCCGGATGATGTGGAGCAGGGGGTGAAAGCGCTGCTGAACTATCCGGGGATTGGGCGCTGGACGGCGAACTACTTTGCGCTGCGCGGCTGGCAGGCGAAAGATATCTTCTTACCGGATGATTATGCGATTAAACAGCGTTTCGCCGGCATGACGCCCGCGCAGACGCGCCGGTATGCCGAGCGCTGGCAGCCGTTTCGCTCTTATGCGCTGTTGCATATCTGGTTTACGCAGGGCTGGTCGCCGGAGCCGTAACGCGATGCCCGATGGCGCTCTGCTTATCGGGCCTGTGGGAAGTGTGCATACGGTTAAGGGACGGGTTTTGTAGGCCGGATAAGGCGCAGCCGCCATCCGGCAGTCAGTTGATGGCGAAATAACTGGTGTTGAGCATCAAATCAAGCGGATGCGCCGGGGAGATGGTATCGCCATAAATGAGATCAATGCCGATCCCGGAGAGGGTATCCATCATCATCGGCTGATGCGTCGGCCCGGCAATGCTCTTCAGCCCAAGGCGCTGCGCATGCCCCTGAATAATGGTCACCATCATCTCATCCATCAAATTGCCGTGTACATTGGAGACCAGCTCCGGCTCCAGCAGCAGATAATCAGCCATATGCGGCGTAATGCGCTCGAAAACATCGAGATCGTGCCCGACACGGCTGAGGATAATGCGACAACCCGCCTGACGCAGGCGTCTGAGGTTTTCAATTCGGGTATGGCCTTCGCGCACCAGCGCATCTGCCGGGATCACCAGATGCAGCAAACGCCCCGGCATCGGGCCGCTCTCCAGCATCAGTAACAGCTCATCCACCAGGTTGCTACTTGCCAGCCCGTGCACGGAGAGGGGGAGCGCGACGCCCAACCCTTTGGCGGTGATGGCGGCAGCATGCTTGTGGAAAAACTCGTGGAAGACGCGCTGATCAAGGGCACGAATCAGCTCCGGCTCGTGAAGGCCAGCGCGAAACGCGTGCTCCTCCATCACTTCGCCTTCGCTGGTCCATAAGCGTAAAGAGAGCAGCCAGAAGTTGCACGCTTCCGGCACCCGCGGCGAGGCGACGCCGCGCGCAATCATCAACAGATGGTTCTCTTTAATGATGCGCCACTGCTCCTCCAGCGACATCATCGAGCGCTCATGCTGCATCAGCCCCTGTTTCGGTTCATAGACCGTGACCCGGCCGCGGCCGTTATGTTTCGAGGCGTAGCAAGCGATATCGGCCTGCGACATCACCTCGGAAGCCTGATGGTTATACTCATCGATAATCGTGATGCCGGCGCTGGCGCCAATACGGTGCTCGCGACCCTCCCAGCTGAAGTGATAATCATTGATCGCTTCAATCATACGACCAGCGATATAACGCGCGCTTTCGACATTACACTCCGGCAGCAGCAGGCCAAACTCGTCGCCACCCAGGCGGGCAAGAATATCCGTTGAGCGCAGCAGGCTGAGCATCAGCGTTGAGATCTCGCGCAGCAGCGTATCGCCAGCAGCATGCCCGGCGGTGTCGTTGACCGCTTTAAAGCGGTCGAGATCGATAAACACCAGAGCATGCCGTTGATGGTACTCCTGCACCGTCGACAGCAGGCGTTTAAGGTTCGCCTCGAAACTGACGCGGTTCGCCAGGTGGGTGAGGGCATCGTGCGAGGCGCTGTAGCTCAACTGGCGCAGCATTTTGCGCGACTCGGTCACATCCTGGATAACCAGTACCGAGCCGATATTCTGCCCGTCGAGGGTGCTGAGCGGCGTAATGGTGTAGTGGATGTCGAAGCTGCCGCCCGCGCGGCAGTGGAGCACCACGTCCTGTTCAATATCTGTGCGCGACATATCGCCGCTGTGAATATTTTCCAGTACCGGACCGCTGTCGCCAAAGGTGATGTGCAGCACTTTCAGCAGAGGCTGCCCCATGGCGCTCTCCTGCGACCAGCCGCTCATCTTCTCAGCGACCGGGTTCATAAAGGTCACTTTCATTGCGACATCGGTACAGAGCACCGCTTCGCCGATGGAGTCGAGGGTGATGTGCAGCCGCTCCTTCTCCTGATAAAGCGCCTCGTTAAGCTGCTTTACCTCCGTCATATCCATACTGACGCCGAGCAGCCGTTCGACCTCGCCCTGCTTATTAAGGACGCGGTTCGCCAGCGAGCGAATATGGCGGATGCCATCTTTTACGGCAATGCGGAACTCAAGCTTGAACGCGATGCGCGACGCCAGCGCGTCGCGGATCACCCGCTCGGTTTCCGGCCGGTCTTCCGGCACAATGCGCTCGTACCAGAGCTGCCAGGTCGGTTTGAGATGTGCAGGCACTTCATACATCTCAAACATTCGTTTATCCCAGCTGATGATGTCCGGCTCCAGCTCCCACTCCCAGATACCGATGCCGCCCGCTTCGTTGGCAAGCGTAATACGCTCCATCAACCGTTTGTTGACCCATTCGGTCTGCTTCAGGTCGTTAATATCTTCAACCTGGGCAATAAAGTAGAGCGGAGTGCCGTTGGCGTGACGCACCACCGAGACGGCCAGCAGCCCCCACACCAGATCGCCATTGCGTGTGTAGTAGCGTTTTTCCATCGAATAGCTGGCGATCTCGCCGCGCGACAGCTGCTGCAACTGCGCCATATCCCGCGCCAGATCCTCAGGCCAGGTGAGCTGCTGAAAGGTCATCAGGCGCAGCTCCTCCTGGCTGTAGCCGAGAAACTGGCACAGGGCTTTGTTGGCCTGTAACCACTGGCCGTCGGTTCCGACCAGCGCCATGCCGATGGCCGAATACTCCATGGCGTTACGAAAACGCGCTTCGCTCTCGATGATGTGCTTACGCTCGGTGCGAAAGGCATACATCACCATGGTCATGACATGCACCGGCAGAAGGATCATCATAAAGGGCAGCCACGGCGCGTTAATCATCACCCCGGTTTTCGACGAACTGACGACGTTCGGATCGATGGCCAGCACCAGCGACGCCACCATCACCGTCGCGAGATAGATTAAGAAGGCCTCCATGCGCGGCAGGCGTACCGCGCTCCACATCAGCAGCACAATCACCGCGGTAAAGGGCCACGGCAGATAGTGCAGTGCCAGCCAGCTCAACAGCAGCGTCAGCGTCAGGGTAGCCAGCGACTCCAGCAGCAGTTTCGGGTTGCGATGGCGCAGCAGGTAGTGGGGTTTAAAGAGCAGACCGAGCGGCACCAGCGCCAGCGCGCCGATCGCTTCCGATAACATCCAGACAATAAAGGTGCGCAGCAGGTTATCCGTCGGCACCAGTATGCAGATAAGCACCCCGCCAATCAGCGGCGGTATCAGTACGCTACCGATGGCCAGCCGTATCCAGTCGGCCAGATTTTTGAGCGGATTATAAGAAGGCAGCAGTTTGCGCAGCAGGATCGCGCCCGCAACAGCTTCAACGATATTGACCAGCGGGTAGCGAAAATCGACGAACGACGGCGAAAAGAGGGTGATAGTGGCAGTGATGTTGCCCAGTGTGCAGGCGAGGGCGATGCCCGGCCACATCTTACCGGCATGGCGATAAAAGGCCACGGTCATCAGCGCAGTGGGAAACCAGAGCGGCGCAATGATGGTGCCAAAGCGGATCAGCTCAAGGGAGAAGAGCGTGAAGATAAAAGAGAGCAGCCCAAGACTTATTAGCCGCAGCACGGGGTGTGGCGTGGTAACCAAAACGTGTTGGTATTGTTTTTTCATTACCGCTTTATCCGCAACCCTGTGCCGTCCGACACGGCGGCCGACGAATGAAATGAGAATTTCGGATTATGCTAGTACAAACAATTTACAATTCCTATGGCGCGCGCTCATAAATTGACATCATAGGGTTATTAATTACTTAGTGAATGCTTAAAACGCGCCCGGTGCGTCATTTTTACCCACCTTGCTGAGAAAAAAAGCGCGCAAATTGGCGAAAAATGCCGCCATTTTTGCTTATCGCCCTGAGCCGCGCTTTCGACTGGTATCGCGGCGGTGAAATCCCTATAATTGCCGCGTTTGACGCCAAGGCGTCTTCCTTCCTTTACATCCAGGTTAATCAGGTCCCTAAATTTATGACTGATCAGTCACATCAGTGCGTCATCATCGGCATCGCCGGCGCATCTGCTTCAGGTAAAAGTCTTATTGCCAGTACGCTTTACCGCGAGTTACGCGAGCAGGTGGGTGATGAACACATTGGCGTTATTCCCGAAGACAGCTACTACAAAGATCAAAGCCATCTGTCGATGGAAGAGCGTGTAAAAACCAACTATGACCATCCAAGCGCGATGGATCACAGTCTGTTATTCCAGCATCTTCAGTCGCTTAAACGCGGCGAATCCATTGAGTTACCGGTCTACAGCTATGTTGAGCATACCCGCACTGCGGAGACCATTCGTATCGAAGCCAAAAAAGTCATCATTCTGGAAGGGATCCTGCTGCTGACTGACTCTCGCCTGCGCGATGAGATGAACTTTTCCATTTTTGTCGATACGCCGCTCGATATCTGCCTGATGCGCCGCATCAAACGTGACGTGAATGAGCGTGGGCGTTCGATGGATTCGGTGATGGCGCAGTATCAGAAAACTGTGCGTCCGATGTTCCTGCAATTTATCGAACCCTCCAAGCAGTATGCCGACATCATCGTGCCGCGCGGCGGCAAGAACCGTATCGCCATCGACATTCTGAAAGCCAAAATCAGCCAATTTTTTGAATAATACATGTTAGGCTGTCAAACTCAGTGTTAACTACCCGTCCCCTGAGGCTTTTTCAGGGGCGTGTCGCACCAAAGGAGAATGTGCCATGCGTCTTTGTGACCGCGATATCGAAGCCTGGATGAATGAGGGCCGACTCGCAATTAACCCGCGTCCGCCGGTAGAACGAATTAATGGCGCGACGGTGGATGTCCGTCTGGGCAACAAATTCCGCACATTCAGTGGTCATACCGCAGCATTTATCGATCTGAGCGGGCCGAAACAGGAAGTGAGCGCAGCCCTCGATCGGGTGATGAGCGATGAGATTGTCCTCGCCGATGGCGAAGCCTTTTTCCTCCATCCGGGTGAGCTGGCGCTGGCGGTGACCTATGAGTCTGTCACGCTGCCGGCGGATCTGGTTGGCTGGCTCGATGGCCGCTCGTCGCTGGCGCGATTAGGGCTGATGGTGCACGTTACCGCGCACCGCATCGATCCCGGCTGGTCTGGCTGTATCGTGCTGGAGTTCTATAATTCAGGCAAACTGCCGCTGGCCCTGCGCCCCGGCATGCTGATCGGCGCGCTGAGCTTCGAGCCGCTCTCCGGCCCGGCCGAGCGCCCTTACAACCGCCGCGAAGATGCGAAGTATCGCGATCAGCAGGGCGCGGTTGCCAGCCGTATCGATAAAGACTGAGCAAGTTATCTCTGCAGAGGACGCCATGAGAAGAGTGTTAACCACGCTGATGATTCTGTTGGTCGTGCTGATTGCCGGCCTGTCAGCGTTGGTGTTGCTGGTCAACCCCAACGATTTCCGTGCTTATATGGTGCGTCAGGTTGAAGCGCGTAGCGGCTATCACTTACAGCTTGATGGCCCCTTGCGCTGGCACGTCTGGCCGCAGCTCAGCATTCTCTCAGGGCGTATGACCTTAACCGCGCCGGGCGCGCAGACGCCGGTGGTTAAAGCGGACAATATGCGCCTCGACGTCAATCTCCTGCCTCTGCTTTCCCACCAGCTGCACGTTAAGCAGGTAATGTTAAAAGGTGCGGTGATCCAGCTCACGCCCGAAACCCAGGCCAAAGTAGATAAAGACGCACCGGTCGCGCCGCGTGAAAATACGCTGCCGCAGGCGGAAGAGGATCGCGGCTGGTCCTGGGATATCGGCAGTCTGCAAATAGCGGACAGCGTGCTGGTGTTACAGCATGAGAACGATGAGCAGGTGACGGTGCGCGATATCCGGCTGCAGATGGAGCAGGATGAGCAGCACCAGGCGGCGCTGGAGTTCTCCGGGCGCATTAACCGTAATCAACGTGATTTAACCCTGGCGCTGCGCGCGAATCTCGACGCGCACAACTATCCGCATAACCTCTCTGCGGTGGTGGACAGCGTCAAGTGGCAGCTGCGCGGCGGCGATGTGCCGTCTCAGGGTATCGAAGGCGAAGGTCAGCTGCAGGCGCAGTGGCAGGGCGAGCAGCAACGTCTGGTACTCAGCGCGCTGAAGTTGCGTGCCAATGACAGCGTCCTGACCGGCAATGGCAGCGTAACGTTCGGTACGCTGCCGGTCTGGGCACTGGATCTGCAGTTCGATAATCTCAATCTCGATAACTTGTTGCCGCCGAAAGATAGCGCCGCGGATACCAGTGCGCCGGATCAACAGGGTCAGGCGCAAAGCCGTCCGCCGCGTCCGGTGATCGCAAACAGCGCCGATGTACCGCACTTTAACGGCCTGCGTGATTTCACCGCCCAGGTGGCGATCACCGCCAAAGCCGTGCGCTGGCGCGGGATGCAGTTTGCCGATGTCAGCGGCCAGTTCAACAACAATGCTGGCCTGCTCGCCATTCCGACCCTGCAGGGCAAAATGGGCGCCGGGCAGATCTCTCTTCCGGGGCAACTGGATGTACGCCGCGATGCTTCGCGGGCGGTGTTCCAGCCGCGCCTCGACAATGTTGAGATTGGCGACATTCTGAAAGCCTTTAATTACCCGATTGCGCTTACCGGTAGCCTGTCGATGGCGGGCGATTTCTCCGGCCCGAGCATTGATGCAGAAGAGTTTCGCCGTCTGTGGCAGGGCGAGGCGCATGTGGAGCTGAAAAATAGCCGCATGGAAGGTCTCAACTTCCAGCAGCTGGTGCAGCAGGCGGTGGCGCGCAGCGCGGATGTGCAGACGCAGGAAAAATATGATACCGCGACGCGGCTCGACAGCTTCAGTAGCGATCTGGCGCTGAAAGCGGGGCAGATGACGCTGAGCAATATGCAGGGCAGCTCGCCGCTCATTTCCCTTACCGGCGAAGGCAAAATGGATCTGGTCAAGGAGCAGGCGGATACCCGCTTCAATATCCAGGTGCTGGGCGGCTGGTTGGGGGAGAGCGAGCTTATCGACTTCCTGAAAACGACGCCGATCCCGCTGCGTGTCTATGGTCAGTGGCAGGCGCTCAACTACTCCCTGCAGGTTGATCAGCTGCTGCGTAAGCATCTGCAGGATGAGGCGAAACGCCGCCTGAGCGACTGGGCCGATCGCAATCAGGATAAGCAGAGCAGCAAAGATGTGAAGAAGCTGCTCGATAAAATGTGAGTGTAGCGCCATCGGGCGAAATGCCTGATGGCGGCTGCGCCTTATCAGGCCTACGGCGATACAGCAGGGCGAAATGCCTGATGGCGGCTGCGCCTTATCAGGCCACGGCGATGATGCGGGGCGACATGCCTGATGGCGGCTGCGCCTTATCAGGCCTACGGCGATGGTGCAGGGTGAAATGCCTGATGGCGGCTACGCCTTATCAGGCCTACAGGGATGGTGCGGGGCAAAATGCCTGATGGCGGCTACGCCTTATCAGGCCTACAGGGATGGTGCGGGGCAAAATGCCTGATGGCGGCTACGCCTTATCAGGCCACGGCGATGGTGCAGGGCGACATGCCTGATGGCGGCTGCGCCTTATCAGGCCTACAGGGATGGTGCGGGGCAAAATGCCTGATGGCGGCTACGCCTTATCAGGCCACGGCGATGGTGCAGGGCGACATGCCTGATGGCGGCTGCGCCTTATCAGGCCTACGGGCGTTATGAGGGTATTAAAGAACGCCTTCTAAGGCCAGGTGCTGGAGCAGCATGATGGTTTTGCCATCGGCAATCTCTCCGCTGCGGATAGCGGCCAGCGCGTCGGTAAAGGTCATCTCCACCACTTCAATATCTTCTCCTTCCTCGATCAGACCGCCGCCGTTTCCGGTACGGCGGCTTGCGTCATATTCGGCGACAAAAAAGTGCAGCTTCTCACTGACCGAGCCGGGGCTCATCCAGGCTTCGAACACCTTTTCGACCCGATCCAGACGGTAGCCAGTCTCCTCTTCAGCTTCCTGCTTTATGCGCGTCTCCGCGTCCAGCTCATCCAGCAGCCCGGCGGCGGCTTCCAGTAAAAAACCTGCATGATCGTTCACGAACAGCGGTAAGCGAAACTGCCGGGTGAGGATCACGCTACGTTTACTGCGGTTGTATAACAGGATCGTTGCGCCATTGCCGCGGTCATACACCTCCCGGCTCTGACGCTGCCATTCGCCATCGCGGCGGCGGAAATCGAAAGTGTATTTGGTCAGCTTTCCCCAATCCTGCGATAGCGGAATCACCGAGATAATGCGTGCTTGTGCCTGTTCAGATTGCATAGATGCTCCTTTTTGCGGATACAGGCATCATATCGTGCATATTCGTGCGTAAACAAGATTTTTCATGCATTGGAGAGGCGCACAGTGTTATCAGCAGAACCTGGCGCACTCTGAGGGAGGGGGAAACCGGGGCGAACCCCGGCTGGTTTACACTTCGTAATCCGGGGAGATATCGCTCGCCGTCGGGATAAGCTGCACTTTCTGCACCCGATGGCTCTCAACTTCCAGCGTTTTCAGGCGGAAATCGCCAATCGTGACCTCTTCGCCCGGGGCGGGAATGCGTTGCAGATGCTCCATCAACAGCCCGGCGATAGTGTGGTAATCGCGTTTATCATCCAGCGGCAGGGGCACATACTGAATCAGATCTTCCAGCGGCATATGGCCGTTGGCGGTCCAGCTGCCATCGCTGTTTTTCTGAATATCATGGCGGGCATCAATCTCTTCCACCTCGTTAGGCAGGTTGCCGGCGATGGTCTCCATCACATCACTTAATGTCACCACCCCTTCAACCGAACCGAACTCATCGACCACGAAAGCGAAGTGGGTACGGGCATTGCGGAACTGCTCCAGCGCCTGTAGCAGCGGTAACCCTTCCGGGAAAACCAGCGGCTGGCGCACCAGCACGCGCAGATCCAGCGGTTCACCGTGCAGGGACTGCTGCAACAGATCGAGAATATGCACCACGCCGAGCAGCGACTCCTCCTGCTCGCCGCCGGTGACCACGATGCGGGTGTGCTGGTTTTTATCCAGCAGGGCGCGCACCTCTGCTTCCGGCGCGTTGAGATCGATATGTTCGATATCGTGACGCGAGGTCATGATGCTGCTCACCGTGCGCTGATTGAGGTTCAGCACGCGCTCAATCATCCGCCGCTCCTGCGGATTGAAAATCTGCGCATCGTCGCTGTCCCGCAACATTGAGGCAGTTTCTGCATCCAGCTCCGCATCCTCTTTACGTCCGCTGAGCAGACGCATTACCGCTTCGGTGGTGCGCTGGCGCAACGTGTGGTTGGCAAACAGGAAACGGCGACGGTTAAAGATGGCCAGCTGATTGAGGGACTCAATCATCACCGAGAAGCCAATCGCCGCATAGAGATAGCCTTTCGGAATATGGAAACCAAAGCCCTCCGCCACCAGGCTAAAGCCAATCATCAGCAGGAAGCTGAGGCAGAGGATCACAATCGTCGGGTGGTTGTTGACGAAGCGGGTGAGGGCTTTACTCGCCAGCAGCATCAGCGAGATGGCGATAATGACTGCGGCCATCATCACCGCCAGATGGTCTACCATGCCGACGGCGGTGATCACCGAGTCGAGCGAGAAGACCGCGTCAAGTACTACGATTTGCGCGACCACCGCCCAGAATTTTGCCCCGCGCCGCTGGCTGGGGTTGTCACTGTCTTTTCCCTCAAGCCGTTCGTTCAGCTCGACCGTGGCTTTAAACAGCAGGAACAGGCCACCAAACAGCATGATGAGATCGCGGGCGCTAAAGCTTAAATCGCGCACGGTGAACAGCGGTTGCGTGAGCGTCACCAGCCACGAAATAGAGGCCAGCAGCACCAGGCGCATCAGCATGGCAAGGATTAAACCCGTCACACGGGCGCGGTCGCGCTGTGCGGGGGGTAACTTTTCCGCCAGGATGGCGATAAAGACCAGGTTATCGATACCGAGCACTAACTCAATGACCACCAGCGTGATCAGCCCGGCCCAGATTGATGGATCAGCAATCCACTCCATTGTTAGCGTGAAACCTTATTTAAGATGAGCATTGTGATGAAGAGATCATGGGTAACTTTCGGCGCGAATGCAATGCTGCCTGCGATTAATCTTATTTAATAAGATATTTAAGAGTTATTTAATTACATTCCCGCACGGTGATTAAGTTTATTTATACCCGGTTAAGGTGTGAATTTAGGAACTATCGTATGGGGCAGAGTGTATCCCCATCTTGTCAACATAAGTTAATTCCTAAAATCGTGAAAATCCGACGTTAATATTATTCTTAAAAAAGCGCCTCCCGGGAGATGCCGCCTTGCCTGCCCTTGCCTTAGCTGCAACAATTCCACCAGCATCTTTCATATATACCTGCGATGTTAATTTCCGCGTTGTTATTTGATGCGGAAAAGGATACCCGCCGTATTTAGCGCGCGCCGCAGTTGGCGCCCTGACGAGGATGTAAAGGATGACTATCAACGACATATCGATGATCAGTGCATTGGTAACTGGAAGCCAGGGGCGGTAGCATGCCTGTCGGCATGACTGCAGCCGGATTATTCTGTAATGTCATGGGGTTGGATAAATGCTTTTTAGGACTGATGCTAGTTATATTCCTGGTGAATTAACTGCATTCTGATTCTGTGTACTGCTTGAGCGCTTATTTAAATCGCACAGGATAATTACTCTGCCATAGTGATAATTAATCAATGATGAAATCTAAAATGAAATTGATGCCATTATTGGTGTCCATAAGCTTAATGAGTGGCTGCACCGTATTCCCGGGTAGCAATATGTCGACATCGGGAAAGGACGTGATTAAACAGCAGGATGCTGACTTTGATTTAGACAGTATGGTGAACGTTTATCCTTTGACCCCGCGTCTGATTGAGCAACTGCGCCCGCGCGTTAACGTTGCCCAGCCGAACATGTCGCTGGATCAAGAGATCTCCTCTTATGAATACCGCGTCGGCCCTGGTGATGTCCTGAGCGTCACCGTTTGGGATCACCCGGAATTAACCACCCCTGCCGGTCAGTATCGCAGCTCCAGCGATACCGGTAACTGGGTGCAGCCGGATGGCACCATGTTCTACCCCTATATCGGCAAAGTCCGCGTGGTGGGTAAAACCTTGGCCGAAATCCGTAGTGATATTACCAGCCGCTTAGCGACCTATATTGCCGACCCGCAGGTGGACGTTAATATCGCCGCGTTCCGCTCGCAAAAAGCCTATGTCTCCGGTCAGGTCAATAAATCAGGCCAGCAGGCGATCACCAACGTGCCGCTGACCGTGCTTGACGCGATCAACGCCGCCGGTGGTCTGACCGATCTTGCTGACTGGCGCAATGTCGTGTTGACCCACAAAGGCAAAGAGGAGCGCATTTCACTGCAGGCGCTGATGCAAAACGGCGACCTCAGCCAGAACCGTCTCCTCTACCCTGGCGACATTCTGTTTGTTCCGCGCAATGACGATCTGAAAGTGTTCGTGATGGGCGAAGTGAAAAAACAGAGCACCCTCAAAATGGACTTCAGCGGCATGACGCTGACCGAAGCGCTCGGCCAGGCAGAAGGTCTCGACCTGACCTCTTCCAACGCCAGCGGCATCTTCGTTATCCGTCCGATCAAGAACGGCGAAGGCGGTCGCGGCAACAAGATTGCCAACATCTACCAGCTTGATATGTCGGATGCTACGTCGCTGGTGATGGCCACCAACTTCCGCCTCCAGCCTTATGACGTTGTTTATGTCACCACCGCACCGGTATCGCGTTGGAACCGTCTTATCAACCAGTTGCTGCCAACCATCAGTGGCGTTCGCTACATGACGGATACGGCCAAAGATATTCATACGTGGTAACAGGCATGTTCAACAAAATTCTGGTGGTTTGTGTGGGGAACATTTGTCGTTCCCCAACAGCGGAACGGCTCCTGAAAAAATATCACCCCGGGCTCACGGTTGAGTCCGCCGGGTTGGGCGCACTGGTCGGACATAGCGCAGATGCCAACGCCACGGCCGTGGCGGCAGATAACCAGCTCTCACTGGATGGGCATGTCGCACGCCAAATCTCAGGGAAATTGTGTCGTGAATTCGATCTGATTCTGGTCATGGAGAAGCGACACATCTCCCGCTTGTGCGAACTGACCCCGGAGATGCGTGGAAAGGTCATGTTGTTTGGCCACTGGGATAACGAACGGGAGATCCCCGATCCGTATCGCAAAAGTCGCGAAGCTTTTGAAGCCGTTTACACCTTACTTGACCAGTCTGCCCGCCTTTGGGCGCAGGCATTGCAAGCTCAGCAGGGATAATAATGACAGAGAAAACACACCATTCGCATTCTGCTACGTCGGCAGTGGGCAATGACGAAATCGATATTGGCCGTCTACTCGGCACAATCATTGAGGCTCGCTGGTGGGTGCTGGGCATTACCGCGCTATTTGCCCTCGCCGCGCTGGTTTACTGCATGTTTGCCACGCCTATCTACAGCGCCGACGCGCTGGTACAGATCGAGCAGAATACCGGCAGCTCGCTGGTGCAGGATATTAACAGTGCGCTGAGTAACAAACCGCCGGCGTCGGAAGCGGAAATCCAGCTTATTCAGTCCCGCCTGGTACTGGGTAAAACCGTCGACGATCTCGACCTCGACATCTCGGTGGTGAAAAATACGTTCCCGCTGTTTGGCGCCGGCTGGGATCGCCTGATGGGGCGGCAGAATGAGACCGTTAAGGTCACCTCGTTCGAACTGCCGAAAGGGTGGGCGGAGCAGACCTTCACTCTTAAAGTGCTGAACCCGAAAACCTATCTGCTGAGCAGCGACGGCGGCTTTGAAGCGCGCGGTGAAGTGGGCAAGCCATTGAGCAAAGAGGGCGTCACCATGATGGTGAGCGCGATTCAGGCCTCGGATGACAGCGAGTTTACCGTCACCAAGTTCTCGACCCTCGGCATGATCAACAATTTGCAAAACAACCTGACGGTTGTAGAGAACGGCAAAGACACCGGCGTGCTGAGCCTCAGCTACACCGGCGAAGATCGCGATCAGATCCGCGCCATTCTCAACAGCATCACCCGCAACTACCTTGAGCAGAATATTGAGCGCAAATCAGAAGAAGCGGCGAAAAGCCTGATCTTCCTTGATAAGCAGCTGCCGGAAGTGCGTCACAACCTCGACGTCGCGGAAGATAAGCTCAATGCCTATCGCCAGACGAAAGACTCCGTCGACCTGCCGCTCGAAGCGAAGTCAGTACTCGACTCGGTGGTTAACATCGATGCGCAGTTGAATGAACTGACCTTCAAAGAAGCAGAGATCTCCAAGCTCTACACCAAAGCGCACCCGGCGTACCGCACGCTGCTGGAGAAACGCCAGGCGCTGGAAGATGAGAAGGCCAAGCTCAATAAACGCATCACGGCAATGCCGCAGACGCAGCAGGAAATTGTGCGCCTGACTCGCGATGTTGAATCTGGTCAGCAGGTCTATATGCAGCTGCTGAATAAACAGCAGGAACTGCGTATCACCCAGGCGAGCACCGTGGGCGATGTGCGCATCGTTGACCCGGCGATCACCCAGCCTGGCGTACTGAAGCCGAAAAAAGCGCTGATTATTCTCGGCAGCATTATTTTCGGTCTGATCATCTCAGTCGTTGGCGTGCTGCTGCGCTCCCTCTTCAACCGCGGTATCGAAAGCCCGCAGGTACTGGAAGAGCACGGCATCAGCGTCTATGCCAGCATCCCGCTCTCCGAGTGGCAGAAGGAGCGTGACAACGCGCAAGTCGCCAAAGGCGCGCGCCGCTTCAAGCAGAGCCAGCTGCTGGCCGTGGGTAACCCGACCGACCTGGCGATTGAAGCGGTTCGCAGCCTGCGCACCAGTCTCCACTTCGCCATGATGCAGGCTAACAACAATGTGTTGATGATGACCGGGGTCAGCCCCTCCATCGGTAAAACCTTTGTCTGTGCCAACCTCGCGGCGGTGATCAGCCAGACCAACAAACGCGTGCTGCTGATCGACTGTGATATGCGTAAAGGCTACACCCATGAACTGCTGGGCACCGACAACATCAACGGTTTGTCAGATGTGCTGGCAGGGAAGGGCACCATCGAGAGCTGTGCGAAGCCGACCTCTATCAGTAACTTCGACCTGGTTCCGCGTGGTCAGGTGCCGCCTAACCCCTCTGAGCTGCTGATGAGCGAACGCTTCACTCAGCTGATTGAGTGGGCGAGCAAAAACTATGACCTGGTGCTGATTGATACCCCGCCAATCCTCGCGGTAACCGATGCGGCGGTAGTAGGTCGCCATGCGGGCACCACGCTGATGGTTGCGCGTTACGCGGTCAACACCCTGAAAGAGATCCAGACCAGCCTGAGCCGCTTCGAGCAGAACGGCATCCAGGTGAAAGGCGTCATCCTGAACTCCATCTTCCGCCGCGCAACCGGCTACCAGGATTACGGCTACTACGAGTACGAATACAAGTCCGACTCGAAATAACAAGACTTATACCTCTACCCTCAGCGTGCTTTGCCCTTCCCCTTAACGGGGGGAGGGCGTAAGCGAGGGCGAAAAGCGGCATGTGGAACGCATTAGGGATCGCATCATGAGCACAACAGCAAACCCATTAATTTCAATTTATATGCCTACCTGGAACCGTCAGCAGCTGGCCATCCGCGCCATTAAATCGGTGCTGCGCCAGGATTACCCGCACTGGGAAATGATCATCGTTGATGACTGCTCCGCGTCGTTCGATCAGCTGCAACAGTTTGTTGACGAGCTCAACGATCCGCGCGTTAGCTACACGCGCAACGACTTCAACTCCGGTGCCTGCGCCGTGCGCAACCAGGCCATCCTGCAGGCGCGCGGGCAATACATTACCGGCATCGATGATGATGATGAGTGGACGCCAAACCGCTTATCGGTCTTCCTCGCCCATAAACATCTGCTCAATACCCGCGCGTTCCTCTACGCCAATGACTATGTATGCCAGGGCGAAGTCTATGCGCAGCCGGCGAGCCTGCCGCTCTACCCGAAATCGCCGTTCTCCCGCAAGCTCTTCTACAAACGCAATATCGTTGGCAACCAGGTTTTTACCTGGGCGTGGCGTTTTAAAGAGTCGCTGTTCGATACCCAGCTGAAAGCCGCCCAGGATTACGACATCTTCCTGCGCATGGTTACCGAATATGGCGAGCCGTTCAAAATCGAAGAGGCGACGCAGATCCTGCATATCAACCACGGCGAGATGCAAATTACCTCTTCACCGAAGAAGTTCTCCGGCTACTTCCACTTCTACCGCAAGCACAAAGATAAGTTCGACCGTGCCAGTAAGAAGTACCAACTCTTCACCCTCTACCAGATCCGTAATAAGCGGATGAACTGGCGCACGCTGTTGACACTCTTTTCGGTGCGCAACGGCAAACGTCTGGCTGATGGGCTGCGGGGTAAATAATGCGACTGGAAGATTTTCGCGCAAACCACTGGAATTTGCGCCCGTGCTGCATGGTTGCCGCCTACCGTATCGCACACTTCTGCTCGGTGTGGCGCAAAAAGCATGTGATTAACAACATCTGGGCCGCGCCGGTCATTCTGCTCTACCGCTTTATCACCGAATGCCTGTTTGGCTATGAGATCCAGGCGGCAGCAACTATTGGTCGGCGTTTCACCATTCACCACGGTTATGCGGTGGTGATTAATAAAAATGTCGTCGCGGGTGATGATTTTACCATTCGCCATGGTGTCACCATCGGCAACCGCGGCGCCGATAGCCTGGCCTGCCCGGTCATCGGTAACGGCGTTGAGCTGGGTGCGAATGTGGTAATGATTGGTGATATCACCATTGGCAACAATGTCACCATCGGCGCAGGCAGCGTGGTGCTCGACAGTGTGCCGGACAACGCGCTGGTGGTGGGTGAGAAAGCGCGCGTGAAGGTGATTAAATGAATATTTTGCAGTTTAACGTACGCCTCGCAGAGGGCGGTGCTGCGGGTGTCGCGCTGGATCTCCACCAGCGGGCACTGCAGCAGGGTTATCAGTCGCGCTTTATCTATGGCTACGGTAAAGGCGGCAAAAAGAGTGTCAGCCATGACAACTATCAAAACGTCTATAAACAGACGCCGCGTCTGACCTCGATTGCCAACCTGGCACTGTTCCGCCTCTTTAACCGGGATGTTTTCGGCAATCTCAATAATCTCTATCGCGATGTCACCCGCAGCGAAGGGCCGCTGGTGCTCCATTTCCATGTGATGCACAGCTACTGGCTCAATCTCGAGGATCTGGTGGCGTTCTGCCAGCGTGTGAAAGCGCACAAACCGGACGTCACCTTTGTCTGGACGCTGCACGACCACTGGAGCGTCACCGGCCGTTGCGCCTTTACCGACGGCTGCGAAGGGTGGAAAAACAACTGCCAGAAGTGCCCGACGCTGAGCAACTATCCGCCGGTTAAAATCGACCGCGCGCATCAGTTAGTGGGCCGCAAACGCCAGCTGTTTAATACCATGCTGGGGCTGGGCTGCCAGTTTATCTCGCCGAGTCAGCATGTCGCTGACGCCTTTAACAGCCTCTATGGCGCTGGTCGCTGTCAGATTATTAACAACGGCATCGATGTGGCGACAGAAGAGATCCTCGCCCAGCTCGCGCCGGTAAAAGTGACGCAGGGCAAACCGAAGATCGCCATCGTCGCCCACGATTTACGTTACGACGGTAAAACCAACCAGCAGCTGGTGCGCGACATTATGGCCCTTGAGGATCGCGTCGAGCTGCACACCTTCGGTAAATTCTCGCCCTTTGAGGGGCCGCAGGTGGTGAACCACGGCTTTCTGACTGATAAGCGTAAATTGATGAGCGAGCTCAACGAGATGGATGCGCTGGTGTTTAGTTCGCGCGTCGACAACTACCCGCTGATCCTTTGTGAAGCGCTCTCCATCGGCGTGCCGGTGATTGCCACCCACAGCGATGCGGCGCGTGAAGTGCTGCAAAAGTCGGGCGGTAAAACCTTCAGTGAAGAGGAGGTGCTGCCGCTGGTGCAGTGCCATAAAGCAGAAATCGCCCAGGCGGTGTTTGGCGAGAGTCTCGACGCGTTTCGTGCGCGTAGCCGCCAGGCCTATAGCGGTCATCAGATGCTGGAGGAGTATGTCTCGTTCTATCAGAGTCTGTAGCTATCTGCTGCTGCCGTTGATCTACCTGCTGGTCAACGTGAAATTATTCCAGCTCGGTGAGAGCTTCCCGATCACGATTGTGACGTTTTTACCGGTGCTGCTGCTGCTCTACGTTGAGCGCATCAACCTGAAAAAATTGATGTTAGCGCTGATGCTCGGTGCAGGATTAACGCTCTTCAACTTTATTTTCGGTAAGTCACTGGATGCCAGCAAATACGTCACGTCGACAATGCTGTTTGTCTACATTGTGATCATTATCGGCATGGTGTGGAGTATTCGCTTCAAAACGATCTCGCCGCATAACTATCGAAAGATTTTGAGATTTTTCTACATGGTGGTGGCGTTAATAGTGACGCTTGCCGCAATGGAGATGGCTCAGATCATTCTTACTGGCGGCAGTAGTTTGATGGAAATAATTTCGAAATATCTTATTTACAGCAACAGTTACGTGCTGAATTTTATCAAGTTCGGTGGCAAGCGAACCACTGCGCTCTATTTCGAACCGGCATTCTTCGCTCTGGCGTTAATCTCAATTTGGCTTAGCATCAAACAGTTTGGTATCAAAACTCCGAAGACCGATGCTATGATTCTGGCAGGGATAGTTCTCTCAGGATCGTTCTCCGGGGTAATGACATTCATCATGTTCTACCTGCTGGAATGGGCGTTTCAGTATCTCAATAAAGAGGCGATTCAAAAGAAATTACCGCTGGCAATTATTTCACTTGCGGTGTTTGTCGTGGGCCTCGTATTTGCTTTTCCTTATATTGCAACGCGTATTGGCGATTTGGGAACGGAAGGCTCCTCCTCTTATTACCGAATTATCGGTCCGCTTGTGATGGTTGGATATTCGCTGACCAATATTGATGGTGTAGTAAGATTCGGCTCACTTTATGAATATGTCGCATCATTCGGAATCTTTAACGGTGCAGACGTCGGGAAAACAATAGACAATGGGTTGTATCTGCTGATCATATATTTTTCATGGTTAGCGGTAATACTGACCGGATGGTACATGTTTAAAGTCGCTAAAATGACGATGAATGCTTTTGGCAACAATCAGAATTTTCGCGTTCAACTTTTCTTGTTTACCCCGATCTCGTTGTTTTTTACGGGGTCAATTTTTAGTCCGGAATATGCATTTTTAATTGTTTGTCCGTTTATTCTGCGTAAAGCGTTGAATATTGTAAGTTCATGAGAAGGTGGGTCACATGCTGCTAAGTGTTATTACTGTCGCGTTTCGCAATTATGAAGGTGTGATGAAGACCTGGCAGTCGCTGGCTCACCTGGCGAAAGCGCAAGATATCGAATTCGAATGGATCGTGGTTGACGGCGGTTCACAGGACGGTACTGAGGATTTTCTGAAAAGCCTCAACGGACAATATAATTTACGTTTCATAAGCGAACGCGATAAAGGTATTTACGATGCCATGAATAAAGGCATTGATATGGCCTCCGGTCGCTTTGCGATATTTCTTAATTCTGGCGATATTTTCCATGAAGAGATCGTCGACGTTGTTCGCCAGTTAAGCGAAGCGAAAGAGACCGCGATGTATATCGGTGATGCGCTGCTTGATTTCGGCGACGGCAACAAGCTGCGCCGTAATGCGAAAAGCGGCTGGTATATTTACCACAGCCTGCCGGCCAGCCATCAGGCGATCTTTTTCCCGGTACACGGGTTAAAAACGTACCCCTACGATCTGCAATTTAAAGTCTCATCCGATTACGCGTTAGCGGCCAGAATGTTTAAAGCGGGCTTCCCGTTTAAGCGTCTGCATGGGCTGGTATCTGAATTTTCGATGGGCGGTGTATCCACTTCTAATAACCTCGAATTATGTCAAGACGCCCGTAAAGTTCAGCGCATGATATTACACGTTCCCGGCTTCTGGGCAGAATTATCCTATATGTTGCGTTTACGGACGACGGGTAAAGCAAAGGCTTTATATAACAAAGCGTAACGCCCGGACATAAGGAAAGAATATGCAAGATTTAAACGGATTCTCCGTGCCGAAAGGCTTTCGGGGCGGGAACGCTATTAAGGTTCAACTGTGGTGGGCGGTGCAGGCGACATTATTTGCCTGGTCTCCGCAGGTGCTTTATCGCTGGCGCGCCTTCTTATTACGCCTGTTTGGCGCAAAGGTAGGTAAAGGCGTAGTGATTCGACCATCGGTCAAAATTACCTACCCATGGAAATTAACCCTGGGTGATTACAGCTGGGTGGGGGATGACGCGGTGTTATATACGCTCGGCGACATCACCATCGGCGCAAATTCTGTGGTGTCACAGAAGTGTTATTTGTGTACCGGCAGTCACGACTATATGAGCGCGCATTTCGATATTAACGCGACGCCCATTGTGATTGGCGAGAAGTGCTGGCTGGCGACGGATGTGTTTGTTGCTCCCGGCGTTTCTATCGGCGACGGCACGGTCGTCGGTGCACGCAGCAGTGTTTTTAAATCGCTACCGGCAAATGCGATTTGTCGGGGCAATCCCGCAGTGGTAACGCGCGAACGCGTTGAAAAGGTAACTCCCTAACAGGGAACATTGAGGAAAATAAATTATGTCTAAAGTCGCTCTCATCACCGGCGTTACCGGGCAAGATGGCTCTTATCTGGCAGAACTGCTTCTGGAAAAGGGTTACGAAGTTCACGGCATCAAACGCCGCGCTTCCTCTTTCAATACTGAGCGTGTTGATCACATTTATCAGGATCCGCACACAAGCAACCCGAAATTCCACCTGCACTACGGCGATCTGACTGATACGTCCAACCTGACCCGTATCCTGCAGGAAGTGCAGCCGGATGAAGTGTACAACCTGGGTGCGATGAGCCACGTTGCGGTCTCCTTCGAATCCCCGGAATACACCGCTGATGTTGACGCCATGGGCACGCTGCGTCTGCTGGAAGCGATCCGCTTCCTGGGTCTGGAGAAGAAAACCCGTTTCTATCAGGCATCCACCTCTGAGCTGTATGGCCTGGTGCAGGAAACCCCGCAGAAAGAGACCACGCCGTTCTACCCGCGCTCTCCGTATGCAGTGGCCAAACTGTACGCTTACTGGATCACCGTGAACTACCGTGAATCCTACGGCATGTACGCCTGTAACGGCATCCTGTTCAACCACGAATCTCCGCGTCGCGGCGAAACCTTCGTGACCCGTAAAATCACCCGCGCAATCGCCAACATCGCTCAGGGCCTGGAATCCTGCCTCTACCTCGGCAACATGGACTCCCTGCGTGACTGGGGCCATGCCAAAGACTACGTGAAAATGCAGTGGATGATGCTGCAGCAGGAACAGCCGGAAGACTTCGTTATCGCCACCGGCGTGCAGTACTCCGTTCGTCAGTTTGTGGAAATGGCTGCCGCACAGCTGGGTATCAAACTGCGCTTCGAAGGCACTGGCGTAGAAGAGAAGGGTATCGTTGTTTCCGTGACTGGCCACGATGCGCCGGGCGTGAAACCGGGTGATGTGATTGTTGCCGTTGACCCGCGTTACTTCCGTCCTGCTGAAGTGGAAACCCTGCTGGGCGACCCGACCAAAGCACACGAAAAACTGGGCTGGAAACCGGAAACTACCCTGCAGGAGATGGTCTCCGAAATGGTGGCAAAAGATCTGGAAGCAGCGAAAAAACACTCACTGCTTAAGGCCCACGGTTACGAGGTTGCCATCGCGCTGGAGTCCTGAGCATGACCAAACAACGTGTTTTTGTGGCTGGCCATCGCGGGATGGTGGGGTCAGCCATCGTACGGCAGCTGGAACAGCGTGCGGATATCGAACTGGTGCTGCGCTCGCGCGAAGAGCTAAACCTGTTGGATCCCGCAGCGGTGGACGCGTTTTTCGCCAGCGAACGTATTGACCAGGTCTACCTGGCGGCAGCAAAAGTGGGCGGTATTGTGGCGAACAATACCTACCCGGCGGACTTCATCTACGAAAATATGATGATTGAGAGCAACATCATTCACTCGGCGCATAAGCACGACGTGAACAAGCTGTTGTTCCTCGGTTCGTCCTGCATCTACCCGAAACTGGCGAAGCAGCCGATCGCTGAAAGCGAGCTGCTGCAGGGAACGCTGGAGGCGACCAACGAGCCGTACGCGATTGCCAAAATCGCCGGGATCAAACTGTGCGAATCATACAACCGCCAGTATGACCGCGATTACCGCTCGGTGATGCCGACCAACCTCTATGGTCCGCATGACAACTTCCACCCGAGCAACTCGCACGTTATTCCTGCGCTGCTGCGTCGTTTCCATGAAGCGACTCAGGAGAATGCGGCAGACGTGGTGGTATGGGGCAGCGGCACGCCGATGCGTGAATTCCTCCATGTGGATGACATGGCTGCGGCCAGCATTCATGTGCAGGAGCTGGCGCGCGAAGTGTGGCAGGAGAATACCGAACCGATGCTGTCGCACATCAACGTCGGTACCGGCGTTGACTGCACCATTCGCGAACTGGCGCAGACGATTGCAAGCGTAGTGGGCTACAAAGGCCGTGTGGTGTTTGACGCCACCAAGCCTGACGGCACACCGCGTAAGCTGCTCGATGTAACCCGTTTGCATCAGCTGGGCTGGTATCACGAGATCTCACTGGAAGCGGGGCTGGCAAGCACCTACCAGTGGTTCCTTGAAAACCAGCACCGGTTCCGGGGGTAAGCATGTTTTTAAGTCAGGAAGATTTTGCCACGGTGGTGCGTTCCACCCCGCTGATCTCCATCGATCTGATCGTGGAGAACTCACGCGGCGAGTTTTTACTCGGCAAACGCACTAACCGTCCGGCCCAGGGATACTGGTTCGTGCCGGGCGGACGCGTGCAAAAGGACGAGCCGCTGGCAGCCGCTTTCGAGCGGCTGACGCAGGCGGAACTGGGACTGCGCCTGCCGATGTCGGCAGGTGAGTTTTACGGCGTCTGGCAGCACTTCTATGACGATAACTTCTCCGGCCCCGATTTTACGACCCACTACATCGTGCTCGGCTTCCGTCTGCGCGTGGACGAGGAGACCCTCGCCCTGCCAACGGAGCAGCACGATGACTATCGCTGGGTTTCGCCGGAGGCGTTGATTGCCGACCCGCTGGTGCATGACAACAGCCGCGCCTATTTCCTCGACGCGCAGGGAGTACCGGGCTTATGAAAATCCTGGTTTATGGCATCAACTATTCGCCGGAGCTGACCGGGATCGGTAAGTACACCGGCGAAATGGTGGAGTGGATGGCCCGTCAGGGCCATGACGTTCGCGTCATCACTGCACCGCCGTACTACCCGGAGTGGAAAGTCGGGCACCCTTACAGTGCCTGGCGCTGGCGTAAAGAGCAGGGTGCCGCCACGGTGTGGCGCTGCCCGCTCTACGTGCCAAAGCAGCCGTCGACCATCAAGCGTCTGCTGCACTTGGGCAGCTTTGCCGCCAGCAGCTTTTTCCCGCTGATGGCCCAACGCAGCTGGAAGCCGGATCGCATCATCGGCGTGGTGCCGACGCTGTTTTGCACGCCGGGCATGCGCCTGCTGGCAAAACTGAGCGGCGCCCGCACGCTGCTGCACATCCAGGATTATGAAGTGGACGCCATGCTCGGTTTAGGTATGGCGGGCAAAGGTAAAGGCGGCCTGGTGGCAAAACTGGCGGCCGCGTTTGAACGCAGCAATCTGCATAACGTTGACAACGTCTCGACCATCTCCCGCTCGATGATGAACAAAGCGCGTGAGAAGGGCGTGTCAGCCGACAAGATTATCTTCTTCCCGAACTGGTCCGAAGTGGCGCGTTTTCGTGATGTCGACGCGGCAAGCGTTGCGCAGTTACGCCGCGACCTCGGTCTGCCGGATGACAAAAAAATCATTCTTTACTCCGGCAATATCGGTGAGAAGCAGGGATTAGAAAATGTGATTGAAGCCGCTGCGCGACTGAAGGGCCATCCGTGGCTGTTCGCCATCGTCGGGCAGGGCGGGGGCAAAGCGCGGCTGGAGAAAATGGTCAGCGAGCGCGGCCTCGACAATGTGAAATTCTTCCCGTTGCAGCCTTATGAAGCGCTGCCAGCGCTGCTCGCGCTCGGCGATTGCCACCTGGTTATCCAGAAGCGCGGCGCGGCGGATGCGGTATTGCCCTCCAAGCTGACCAATATCCTGGCAGTGGGCGGCAATGCGGTGATCACCGCCGAAGAGAGTACCGAACTTGGCCAGCTCTGCCTGAATGAGCCTGGCATTGCGGTCTGCGTCGAACCGGAATCGGTCGATGCGCTGACCTCGGGCATTGAACGCGCGTTAGCGCTGCCCACAAACAACACGGTGGCACGTGAATATGCCGAACGCACGCTCGAGAAAGAGAACGTGTTAAGCCAGTTTATTGCAGATATCAGCCCGGAGAAATCCGCGACGCCCGCAGCCGCCCACGATAGCGCGGCGCATGAGGCGCGCCTCAATTTCGACGGCAATGGGGATAAATCATGAGTCAAACGCAACTCTATCCGGTCGTGATGGCCGGGGGCTCCGGCAGCCGTCTGTGGCCACTTTCCCGCGTGCTTTACCCTAAACAGTTTCTCTGCCTGAAGGGCGATCTCACCATGCTGCAGACCACCGTCTGCCGCCTGAAGGGCGTCGAGTGCGAAAGCCCGGTGGTGATTTGTAACGAGCAGCACCGTTTTATCGTCGCAGAGCAGCTGCGCCAGCTTAACAAGCTGACGGAGAACATCATTCTGGAGCCGGCAGGCCGCAACACCGCACCGGCAATTGCGCTGGCGGCGCTGGCGGTCAAACGCCACAACCCGGATAGCGATCCGCTGATGCTGGTGCTGGCCGCGGACCACGTTATTCAGGATGAAGAGGCGTTCCGTACCTCAGTCCGTAATGCCATGCCGTATGCCGAGGCGGGCAAACTGGTCACGTTTGGCATTGTGCCGGATATGCCCGAAACCGGTTACGGCTACATCCGCCGCGGCGAAGTGAGCCCGGGTCAGGTTGATGCTGTGGCATTTGAAGTGGCGCAGTTCGTCGAAAAACCGAACCTTGAAACTGCTCAGGGGTATGTCGCCAGCGGTGAATACTACTGGAACAGCGGCATGTTCCTGTTCAGCGCCGGTCGTTACCTGGAAGAGCTGCAAAAATACCGCCCGGACATTCTCGAAGCCTGTGAAAAGGCGATGGATGCCACCGACCCGGATATGGACTTTATCCGCGTCGATGAAGAAGCATTCCTCGCGTGCCCGGAAGAGTCTGTCGACTATGCGGTGATGGAGCGCACTGCCGATGCGGTAGTGGTGCCGATGGACGCAGGCTGGAGCGATGTTGGCTCCTGGTCCTCCCTGTGGGAGATCAGCCAGCAGACGCCGGAAGGCAACGTGCACCACGGCGATGTGATCAGCCACAAAACCGAAAACAGCTATGTCTATGCTGAATCGGGCCTGGTGACAACCGTTGGCGTGAAAGATCTGGTGGTTGTGCAGACCAAAGATGCCGTGCTGATCGCCGACCGTAATGCGGTGCAGGATGTGAAAAAAGTGGTCGAAAAGATCAAAGCCGAAGGGCGTCACGAGCACCATATTCATCGCGAAGTTTACCGCCCGTGGGGCAAATATGACTCCATCGATGCAGGCGATCGCTACCAGGTGAAACGCATCACCGTGAAACCGGGCGAGGGGCTGTCGGTGCAGATGCATCACCATCGCGCCGAGCACTGGGTGGTGGTGGCCGGTACGGCAAAAGTCACCATTGATGATGAAGTCAAACTGCTGGGCGAAAACGAATCTATCTACATTCCGCTCGGCGCGCGCCACTGCCTGGAAAACCCGGGCAAAATTCCTCTCGACCTGATTGAGGTACGCTCCGGTTCGTACCTGGAAGAGGATGACATTGTGCGCTTCGCCGATCGTTACGGGCGAATTTAACGCCCATTGCCGGCCCGCCACGCGCGGGTTCGGCCAGAACAACTATTGATAACTTTTATGTGGCCAGTTGCGGTCAAGGCTGACTGTTGCCTGAAGAAGAGGTAATGATGGAAAAATTAACCTGTTTTAAAGCTTACGATATTCGCGGAAAGCTGGGCGAAGAGCTGAATGAAGACATAGCCTGGCGTATTGGCCGCGCCTACGGGGAGTACCTGAAGCCGCAGACCATTGTGCTCGGTGGCGATGTGCGTCAGACCAGCGAATCGCTGAAGCTGGCATTAGCTAAAGGATTGCAGGACGCCGGTGTTGATGTGCTGGATATTGGCCTCTCCGGTACCGAAGAGATCTACTTTGCGACCTTCCATCTCGGCGTTGACGGCGGTATCGAAGTGACCGCCAGCCACAACCCGATGGACTACAACGGCATGAAGCTGGTGCGCAAAGGCGCACGCCCGATCAGCGGCGACACCGGTCTGCGCGACGTGCAGCGCCTGGCAGAAGCTAATGACTTCCCGCCGGTGAACCCGGAAAAACGCGGCAGCTACAAGCAAATCTCCCTGCGCGATGACTATATCGACCATCTGCTCGGCTACATCAACACCGCTAACCTCAAGCCGCTGAAGCTGGTGATCAACTCCGGTAACGGCGCGGCAGGCCCGGTGATCGACGCCATCGAAGCGCGTTTCAAGGCGCTGAATGTGCCGGTGAGCTTTATTAAAGTGCACAACGAGCCGGACGGCACCTTCCCGCACGGTATTCCTAACCCGCTGCTGCCCGAGTGCCGCGATGACACTCGCAACGCGGTGATCGAGCATCAGGCGGATATGGGCATCGCCTTTGATGGCGACTTCGACCGCTGCTTCCTGTTCGACGACAAGGGCCAGTTCATTGAGGGTTACTACATCGTTGGCCTGCTGGCAGAAGCGTTCCTCGAAAAACACCCGGGCGCGAAAATCATTCACGATCCGCGCCTCTCCTGGAACACCGTTGATGTGGTCGGTCGCGCAGGCGGTACGCCGGTGATGTCGAAAACCGGCCATGCCTTTATTAAAGAGCGTATGCGCGAAGAGGACGCCATTTACGGCGGCGAGATGAGCGCGCACCACTACTTCCGCGATTTCGCCTACTGCGACAGCGGCATGATCCCGTGGCTGCTGGTTACTGAGCTGCTGTGCCTGAAGGGCAAAACGCTGGCCGAACTGGTGGGCGATCGCATGGTGGCCTTCCCGGCGAGCGGCGAGATCAACAGCAAGCTGGCCGATCCGGTTAGCGCCATTAAACGCGTTGAAGATCGCTATGCGCCGGACGCGCTGGCGGTGGATTACACCGACGGCATCAGCATCGCCTTTGCCGACTGGCGTTTCAATCTGCGCTCCTCCAACACCGAGCCGGTGGTGCGTCTGAATGTCGAATCCCGACACGACGTGGCGTTGATGGAGGCGCGAACGCAGGAAATTCTGGCGCTGTTGAATCAGTAACTCTTAGTCGTTCTCCTCCCCACAAGGGGAGGAGGGCAAACAGGCAGGTACAACGATGACAAATCTAAAAAAGCGCGACCGGGCCAAAACGAATGCATCGTTAATCTCTATCGTGCAGCGATTCTCAGACATCACCATCATGTTCGCTGGGTTGTGGTTGGTGTGCAAAGTCAATGCGTTGCCATTTTTCTACATGCATCTGCTGATGGCGCTGACCACGCTGGTTGTATTCCAGATGATCGGCGGCATGACCGATTTTTACCGCTCCTGGCGCGGCGTCAGAATGATGACCGAACTGACGCTGCTGTTGCAGAACTGGACGCTAAGTATCGTCTTTAGCGCTGGTTTGATGTCGTTCAACTCGGACTTTGATGTCACCTTCTCGCTTTATCTCACCTGGTATCTGTTAACCAGCCTCGGCTTGATGTTTAGCCGGGCGGTGATCCGCTTCGGTGCCGGCTGGATGCGTAATCTTGGGTATAACACCCGTCGCGTTGCCGTTGCCGGTGATATGCCGATGGGGCAGGCGCTGCTCGACGGTTTCCGTAATGAGCCGTGGCTGGGCTTTGATGTGGTCGGCGTCTATTACGATCCGAAACCGGGCGGCATTGATACCGGCTGGGCGGGCAACCTCGAGCAACTGGTTGAAGATGCCCGCAGCGGCAAGATCCATAACGTCTACATTGCGATGTCGATGAACGACGCGGTCTGCATCAAAAAACTGGTGCGCGATCTGGCGGATACCACCTGTTCAGTGATCCTGATCCCGGATGTCTTCACCTTTAACATCCTGCATTCACGCATTGAAGAGGTGAATGGCGTACCGATCGTGCCGCTGTATGACACGCCGCTCTCCGGGGTGAACCGCATCCTCAAACGCCTCGAGGACATTGTGCTCTCGTCGCTGATTCTGCTGCTGATTTCGCCGGTGCTGCTGGCCATCTCCGTGGCGGTGAAGATGAGTTCGCCGGGGCCGATCATTTTCCGCCAGACGCGCTACGGCATGGATGGTAAGCCGATCAAAGTGTGGAAGTTCCGCTCGATGAAGGTGATGGAGAATGACAAAGTGGTGACCCAGGCGACGCAGAACGATCCGCGCGTCACCAAAGTGGGCAGCTTCCTGCGCCGAACCTCCCTGGATGAGCTGCCGCAGTTTATTAATGTGCTCACCGGCGGGATGTCGATTGTCGGCCCGCGTCCTCACGCCGTTGCGCATAACGAGCAGTACCGTGCGCTGATTGAGGGCTACATGCTGCGTCACAAAGTGAAACCGGGCATTACCGGCTGGGCGCAGATTAACGGCTGGCGCGGCGAGACCGACACGCTGGAAAAAATGGAAAAACGCATTGAGTTCGATCTCGAGTACATCCGCGAATGGAGCCTGTGGTTCGATATCAAGATCGTTTTTCTGACCATCTTTAAAGGCTTTGTTAACAAAGCGGCGTATTAAGGAAAGGTCATGAGCCTGAGAGAAAAAACCATCAGCGGAGCAAAGTGGTCAGCCATGGCCACTCTGACCATTATCGGTCTGGGGCTGGTGCAGATGACGGTGCTGGCGCGCATTATCGATAACCACCAGTTCGGTCTGCTGACCGTCTCGCTGGTGATTATTGCGCTGGCGGATACGCTGTCAGATTTTGGTATCGCTAACTCGATTATTCAGCGCAAAGAGATCAGCCACCTTGAGCTGACCACCCTCTACTGGCTCAACGTCGGGCTGGGGATTGTGGTCTGCATCGCGGTCTTTTCTTTAAGCAATTTGATTGCCGACGTGCTGAATAACCCGGATCTGGCACCGCTGATCAAAACCCTGTCGGTCGCTTTTGTGGTGATCCCGCACGGGCAGCAGTTCCGCGCCCTGATGCAAAAAGAGCTGGAGTTTAACAAGATTGGCGCGATTGAAACCCTGTCAGTGATGGCGGGCTTCAGCTTTACGGTGATCAGCGCCTTCTTCTGGCCGCTGGCGATGACCGCGATCCTCGGTTATCTCGTCAACAGCGCCGTGCGTACGCTGCTGTTCGGCTACTTTGGTCGCAAGATCTACCGCCCCGGTTTGCATTTCTCACTTGCCTCCGTTAGCTCCAACCTGCGGTTTGGCGCGTGGCTGACCGCAGACAGCATCATCAACTACGTCAATACCAACCTCTCTACGCTGGTGCTGGCGCGAATTCTCGGTGCGAGCGTCGCCGGGGGATACAACCTCGCCTATAACGTGGCCGTCGTACCGCCAATGAAGCTCAACCCGATCATTACCCGCGTGCTCTTCCCGGCGTTCGCCAAGATCCAGGATGACACGGAAAAGCTGCGTCTGAACTTCTACAAGCTGCTGTCGGTAGTGGGAATTATCAACTTCCCGATCCTGCTCGGGCTGATGGTGGTGTCGAATAACTTTGTGCCGCTGGTATTTGGCGAGAAGTGGAACAGCATCATTCCGATCCTGCAACTGCTGTGCATTGTAGGCCTGCTGCGCGCAGTCGGTAACCCCATCGGCTCATTGCTGATGGCGAAAGCACGCGTCGATATCAGCTTTAAATTCAACGTCTTTAAAACGTTTCTCTTTATTCCGGCGATCATCATCGGCGGCCATATGGCCGGTGCGCTGGGCGTGACGCTCGGCTTCCTGCTGGTGCAGATTATCAACACCATTCTGAGCTACTTCGTGATGATTAAACCGGTGCTCGGTTCGAGCTACCGTCAGTACATCCTCAGCCTGTGGCTGCCGTTCTACCTGTCGCTGCCAACGCTGGTGGTCAGCTATGGCCTCGGCCTCGCACTCGACGGCCAGCTGCCGCTCGCTGCGATGCTGGCGATTCAGGTTGCAGCGGGTGCTATTGCCTTCGCCGTGATGCTGATTTTGTCGCGTAACGCGCTGGTGGTGGAGATGAAGCGTCAGTTTTGCCGCAACGAGAAATTGAAAACACTGCTTCGCGCAGGATAAGAAACCTTATTGAACCCCTTTATGAGGTCGTTATGAAATTATTGATCCTTGGCAATCACACATGCGGCAACCGTGGTGACAGCGCAATTTTACGTGGATTGCTGGACGCTATTGCCCGCCTCAATCCTGAGGCGGAAGTGGATGTAATGAGCCGCTATCCGGTGAGTTCCTCCTGGCTACTCAATCGCCCGGTGATGGGCGACCCGCTCTACAGCCAGATGAAAGCGCACAACAACGCCGCTGGCCTGATGGGGCGCGTGAAGAAAGTGCTGCGCCGTCGCTACCAGCACCAGGTGCTGCTCTCCCGCGTGACCGATACCGGCAAGCTGCGCAATATCGCCATCGCTCAGGGATTTACCGATTTTGTACGCCGTCTGGCGGATTATGATGCGATTATCCAGGTCGGCGGCTCCTTCTTTGTCGATCTCTACGGCGTGCCGCAGTTTGAACATGCACTCTGTACTTTTATGGCGAAAAAGCCGCTGTTTATGATTGGTCACAGCGTCGGGCCCTTCCAGAACGACGACTTCAACAAGCTGGCGAACTACGTCTTCGGCCATTGTGACGCGCTGATCCTGCGCGAGCATGTCAGCCTCAATCTGATGAAGCAGAGCGGCATCACCACCGATAAAGTGGAGCAGGGCGTCGATACCGCCTGGCTGGTGGATCACCATCAGGAAGATTTCACCGCCAGCTACGCCGTGCAGCACTGGCTGGATCTGGCGGCGAAAGAGAAGACCGTCGCCATTACCCTGCGTGAACTGGCGCCGTTTGATAAGCGCCTTGGCACCACCCAGCAGGCGTATGAGAAGGCTTTTGCGGATGTCGTCAATCGCGTGATTGACGCAGGCTATCAGGTGATTGCGCTCTCCACCTGCACCGGTATCGACAGCTACAACAAAGACGACCGCATGGTGGCCCTCAACCTGCGCCAGCACATTCAGGACCCCTCCCGCTACCACGTGGTGATGGATGAGCTGAACGATCTGGAGATGGGCAAAATCCTCGCCGCGTGCGACTTAACCATCGGCACACGTCTGCACTCGGCGATCATCTCCATGAACTTCGGTACGCCGGCGATTGCCATTAACTACGAACACAAGTCAGCCGGGATCATGCAGCAGCTCGGCATGCCGGAGATGGCGGTGGATATTCGCCATCTGCTTGACGGTTCGCTGGCGTCAATGGCGGCAGATACGCTGGGCCAATTGCCGGCGATCAATGCACGGCTGGCAACGGCGGTGGCGGCCGAGCGCGAGCAGGGCATCAAGATGGTGCAGTCGGTGCTCGAGCGCGTGCAGGGGGTGAAATGAAAGTCGGCTTCTTTTTGCTGAAATTTCCCCTCTCGTCCGAAACGTTTGTCCTCAACCAGATTGTTGCCTTTATCAATATGGGATTTGAGGTTGAGATTGTCGCCCTGCACAAGGGCGATATGAACAACACACACGCCGCTTACACTGAATATAAGCTGGCAGAGAAGACGCACTGGCTGCTGGCGGAGCCGGAAGGGAAACTGGCGAAGCTGGGCTATCGCGGGCAGGCCATTGCCCGCGGCATGTTTAAGTCGTCAACCTGGAAAGCGCTTAACCTCTCCCGCTACGGTGATGAGGCGCGCAACCTGATCCTGCCTGCGATTTGCGGCCTCGCGCCGCAAACCTTCACCGCAGATGTCTTTATCGCCCACTTTGGCCCGGCGGGCGTTACCGCGGCGAAACTGCGCGAACTTGGCGTGCTGAAAGGCAAGATCGCCACCGTCTTTCACGGGATCGATATCTCGCACCGCGATGTGCTTACGCACTACACCCCGGAGTATCAGCAGCTCTTTCAGCGCGGCGATTTGATGCTGCCGATAAGCGATCTCTGGGCCGGACGGCTGCTCACCATGGGCTGTCCGCAGAATAAGATTGCCGTCTCGCGCATGGGTGTCGATATGACGCGCTTTAGCCTGCGCGAAGTGAAATCGCCGGGCCGCCCGCTGCAAATTATCTCTGTTGCGCGTTTGACGGAGAAAAAGGGGCTGCACGTTGCCATCGAAGCCTGTCGCTTGTTGAAAGCGCGCGGCGTGGCGTTCAAATACCGCATTCTGGGCATCGGCCCCTGGGAGCGCCGTTTGCGCACCCTGATCGAGCAGTTCCAGCTTGAGGATGTGATTGAGATGCCCGGCTTTAAGCCGAGCCATGAAGTAAAAGCGCTGCTTGATGAGGCGGATGTCTTTTTGCTCCCCTCCATTACCGGCACCGATGGCGACATGGAAGGTATTCCGGTCGCGCTGATGGAGGCGATGGCGGTCGGTATTCCTGTTGTCTCAACCGTCCACAGCGGTATTCCTGAACTGATCGACGCCGGACGATCCGGCTGGCTGGTGCCGGAAAACGACGCCGAAGCGCTGGCTGAACGGCTGGCCTCCTTTGGCCAGATGGCGAGTGATGAGCTTACGCCTGTCGTGACCCGCGCCCGGGAGAAAGTAGAAACGGACTTTAATCAAACGATTATCAACCAGCAACTGGCCAGTCTGCTGCAAACGCTTTGATGAGAGGCTTTATGACTGCGAAACGACGCTCAACCGCGCTGACGCGCCGCTCCTTCCTCACCGCCAGCTCTGCGCTGGCGGCACTTCCCTTGCTGCATCTGCCTGCCGCGCGAGCCTTGACCCGCAGTGACACGGTAAAATTAAGCGATTACAACCACAACGACTGGCCGGCCGCGCTCAACAAAGCTTTTTCCGACGCGCAGACGGTGGAGGTTCCCGCCGGACTGGTGTGCGAAAACATCAATACCGGCATTTTTATTCCCGCCGGTAAAACGTTGCTGGTGCGCGGTGCATTAAAAGGCAGCGGACGCGGACGTCTTGTTCTGCAGGACGGTAGCAAGGTCATCGGCGAGCAGGGCGGTAGCCTCTACAACGTTATGCTGGACGTGCGCGGCTCAGACTGCACCATTAAAGGTGTCAGCATGAGCGGTTATGGTCCGGTGATGCAGATCTATATTGGCGGTAAAGAGAAGCGCGTAATGCGCAATCTGCTGATCGATAACATCACCATCAGCAAAGCCAACTACGGTATTTTACGCCAGGGCTTCCATAACCAGCTGGACGGCGCGCGCATTACCCATAGCCGCTTTAGCGATCTGCAGGGCGATGCCATTGAGTGGAACGTGGCAATCAATGACCGCAATATCCTTATCTCCGATCATGTGATCGACAATATTAACTGCACCAACGGCAAAATTAACTGGGGGATTGGCATCGGGTTAGCGGGCAGCACCTATGACAATAACTACCCGGAAGATCAGTCGGTGAAAAACTTTGTCGTGGCAAATATCACCGGCAGTAATTGTCGCCAGCTAGTACATGTGGAAAACGGTAAACATTTCGTTATCCGCAATATCAAAGCGAAAAATATTACTCCGGACTTCAGTAAAAAAGCGGGGATTGATAACGCGACGGTGGCTATTTATGGCTGTGATAATTTCGTTATTGATAATGTCACGATGGAAAATAGTGCCGGCATGCTGATTGGTTACGGCGTGATTAAAGGCGATTATTTATCCATTCCGCAAAATTTCAAACTTAACGATATCCAGCAGGATAACAGCCGCAGTAAATATAAGCTGCGCGGTATCCAGGTCTCCTCCGGTAACGCGACCTCGTTTGTCGCCATCACCAACATCAAGATGCAGCAGGCTACCCTTGAGCTGCACAATAAGCCGCAGCACCTCTTCCTGCGCAATATTCACATTACGCAGGATGCGTCAGTAGGCCCGGCGCTGAAGCTGAACTTCGACCTGCGTAAAGATGTACGCGGCCGCTTTATGGCAAAAAACGAGACGCTGCTGTCGATGGCGAATATTCACGCAGTGAATGAGAACGGTCAGAGCTCCGTGGATATCGACCGCGTCGATCAGCATGTGGTAAATGTCGAAAATTTAAACTTCCGCTTACCCGCTAAACGGTCTTAAGCCTCTTTGCGAGGCTTTTGCGAGGAATCCTGGAGATTAAACCGGGGCGTTAGGATTACATCAGATGTCATGAGGGAACATTACTCGTCGCCATTTTCATACCTGTTTGCCATGAACGCACTGGCGAAAACAGGTCAAGGGTTTATAATTCATCAATAAATTATAGGTGGAAGAAATAATGGTTAATTTGAAGGCAGTTATTCCGGTAGCCGGACTCGGGATGCATATGCTTCCCGCCACAAAAGCGATTCCAAAAGAGATGCTGCCGATTGTCGACAAGCCGATGATTCAATACATTGTCGACGAGATTGTCGCGGCGGGGATCAAAGAGATTGTTCTGGTCACCCACTCGTCAAAGAACGCGGTAGAAAACCACTTCGACACCTCCTATGAACTTGAAGCACTGCTTGAGCAGCGTGTTAAACGCCAGTTGCTGGCAGAAGTTCAGTCTATCTGCCCACCGGGCGTAACCATCATGAACGTGCGTCAGGCACAGCCGCTGGGCCTGGGCCACTCCATTCTCTGCGCGCGTCCGATTGTCGGTGATAACCCGTTTATCGTTGTCCTGCCAGATATCGTGCTGGATACGGCAACCGCCGATCCGCTGCGCTATAACCTCGCCGCAATGGTTGCGCGCTTTGGCGAAACCGGCCGCAGCCAGGTGCTGGCGAAACGTATGAAGGGCGATCTCTCTGAGTACTCGGTTATCCAGACCAAAGAGCCGCTGGATAGCGAAGGCAAAGTGAGCCGCATTGTGCAGTTTATCGAGAAGCCGGATCAGCCGCAGACTCTCGATTCCGATCTGATGGCAGTAGGGCGTTATGTGCTCTCTGCGGATATCTGGGCAGAACTGGAAAATACCGAGCCGGGTGCATGGGGACGTATTCAGCTGACTGATGCTATCGCGCGTCTGGCGGAGAAACAGTCCGTTGATGCCATGCTGATGACGGGTGACAGCTACGACTGCGGTAAGAAGATGGGGTATATGCAGGCATTCGTAAACTATGGTCTGCGCAACCTGAAAGAAGGTCAGAAATTCCGCGATAGCATTCAGAAATTGCTTAGCCAGTAAGTCATTCCAACAGGCGCGTAGTTAGGTATCAACGACAGGGGCGGTTAAAAGTAGCGAGAGGCCTGAGGCTTCTTGTATACTTTTAACCTCTCCTTTTTTTATAAAATAATCAATAGGTAATAATCTAGAGTCAGTTGAGGGGCTGGGCTTTAGTTACCATTATTTTTCCTTGTTTCTAAACGCATTTGAGAAGAGAATAATCTCTTCGTACAAAAAACTGTGCTCAACATAAGAAATTTGTTGTCGCAGTTACCTCACAAGATTTTGATCAGTTAGCTGGTAGCTGTAGAGCCAGGGGCGGTAGCGTGCCATTTAATCAGCGTAAGCGGAATCCTGATCATGTAGACAAGCTCGAGTTAGCTCCAGAGTTGTGGTGGTTGAGTATTTTCTAACCTCTGAAAGCAATCTTTATTGTTTAAATTATCATCAGAGTTCATAAGGGTTAATGACGTTGAATTTAGTTAAAACATCCATACTCAGCTTTATTGCAACTGCTGTAAAGATGCTTGCTGGATTAGTTATTAATAAAGCAGTAGCATTATTTATCGGACCAAGTGGGCTAGCGGTAATCGGGCAGTTTCAAAATTCGTTCACATTAATCAGTATCCTTGCTCAAGGTGGGATTAACTCAGGAGTTGTAAAGTACACAGCAGAATCGGCAATAAAAGAAGATAGTGTCGAGAGGCTCTGGAGTACATCATTAAAACTTACTCTGCTGTTTTCATTCATCGTTAGCCTTCTGTTAATTATTTTTTCAAAAGGTATTTCTAAATATATTTTTGCAACAACAAGCTATCAGTATGTTTTGATTATATTGGGAGCTACGCTTACATTATTCACGTTGAACCAATTGTTTCTTTCAATCCTCAACGGGCTGAAAGAAATACGATTGTTTATAAGCATAAACATAAGCCAAAATATATATGGGTTGGTTTTTACAACCTTGCTAATTTATTATTATCATCTTGATGGTGCGCTAATTGGATTGGTGACGAATCAGGCTGTAATATTTTTTGTCGTTATTTGGCGATTAAGAAATCATAAAATAATCACGCTTCAAAAATTTAGAGCTGTATTCGATTCAGATATCGCTAAACGGTTGCTGCATTATTCGCTAATGGCTCTGGCTTCTGCCATTACATTGCCCTTATCACAAATCATCGTAAGAAATTATGTGGTTAACAAGCTTTCATGGGAACATGCTGGTTATTGGCAAGGCATGACATACATTTCAACGATGTATCTAATGGTCATTACAACTGCGCTATCTATTTATTATTTGCCAAGATTATCAGAAATTACTGAAAAAAGAGAATTGCGGCAAGAGCTTTTTAATGGTTATAAGTTTATTATACCGTTGGTTTCATTAATGGCTTTGGTAGCTTATCTTATAAAAGATTTTCTGACTGTTATTCTTTTTAGTGAAGATTTTTCACCAATGCTAGAACTGTTTAAATGGCAAATGATAGGCGATGTAATTAAAATAATTGCTTGGTTGTTGTCATATATCATGGTGGCAAAAGCAATGACAAAGCAATTTATTATCACAGAGATGGTTTTCTCTGTGTCATATTGCTTCTTTTCTATGGCGTTCGTCAATTATTACGGTTTTGTTGGCCTGAGCTATGCATTTGCTTTAAACTACTTTATTTATTTAATAATCGTTTCCATAATCATGCGAAAGCATTTGTTTTAATAATTGCGTCTCAATTAACAAGTTGCATAGTATATGCATTGAGGATGTAATATGTTTTCTTTTAGGGAGGTTCTTATTATAAAGAGCAACCATTTTAATATGAAAAGAATATTGTCAAAACCTTCATCATTATACATATCCAATAAGGGTGGCAGACAATGTCTTTGATCAAATTGATTGATTTCTCAATACTGGGAGATAGTCGAGGTAGTTTAGTAGCACTCGAAAGTAACAAAAACGTACCTTTCGACATTAAACGCGTTTACTATATTTTCGGTACCAAGAATCAAGTATCTCGTGGATTTCATGCTCATAAAGATTTACAACAAATTGCTGTTTGTGTAAGTGGTTCATGTGAATTTCTCCTTGATGATGGAAAAACTCGTGAGTCAGTAGTGCTTGATAATCCTTCTCGCGCGCTCTATATCGATAATAATAAATGGCGTGAAATGCATAACTTCTCGGATGATTGTGTACTTCTGGTGCTGGCAAGCAAATATTATGATGAAAGTGATTATATACGTGACTACAATGAATTCTTGAAAGGCCTGGAAAATGAAGCATCCTCTTAGCGACGTTCAATCTGTTAATATTGGCGAAAACACGAATATATGGCAATTTTCAGTAGTTTTAGCCGGTGCTGTTATTGGCCAGAATTGTAATATTTGTGCGCATACATTTATTGAAAACGATGTTGTAATTGGTAGCAACGTCACTGTGAAATCAGGTGTATATTTGTGGGATGGCATTACAATTGAAGATGATGTTTTCATTGGCCCGTGTGTTGCTTTTACAAATGATAAGTTCCCCAGATCAAAACATCACATCGGAAATTATCCAATCACGACTATCAAATCTGGCGCTTCGATAGGCGCTAATGCGACAATTCTTCCTGGTTTAACGATTGGAAAAAAAGCAATGGTCGGTGCTGGTTCAGTCGTTACTAAAAATATTCCTGATTACGCTGTTGCCATAGGTAATCCTGCGCGTATTATTAAATATGTGAGTGAATAAAATGATTTCTTTCTTAGACTTAAAAGCAGTTAATGCGCAGTATAGCGATGAATTGAAAGAGGCAGCGAAGCGTGTTATCGACTCCGGTTGGTATATTATGGGGGAGGAGCTCCAGTCGTTCGAGGAGGAATTCGCGCAATTTTGTCAGGCCAAATTCTGTGTGGGTGTTGCTAACGGTCTTGATGCGCTCACGCTGACTATTCGCGCCTGGAAAGAGATGGGTAAACTTCACGAGGGTGACGAAGTCCTTGTACCATCTAATACTTATATAGCCTCGATTTTGTCGATTACGGAGAACAGGCTTGTTCCTGTTCTGGTAGAACCTGACCCGCATACATTTAATTTCTCTGCTCAATCCGTCCAAAGTAAAATTACCAGCAAAACGCGAGCCATTTTACCCGTGCATCTATATGGTCAAATCGCACCCATGGAAGAGATTGTTAAAGTTGCACAAGCAAACGGTTTACTGATTCTCGAAGATTGCGCTCAATCACATGGTGCTTCTATTGCTGGCAAAAAAGCAGGTACATGGGGCGATGCTGGAGCATTTAGTTTTTATCCCGGTAAAAATTTGGGCGCGTTAGGAGATGCAGGTTCCATAGTTACTAATGATAGTGAGTTGTACGAAGTACTTACCGCTCTCCGCAATTATGGCTCTCACCAAAAATATCAGAACAAGTATACAGGTGTTAATAGCCGTTTAGATGAAATACAGGCTGCGATGCTTAGGGTTAAACTTCGTTATTTAAATAATGAAATATCAGCCAGACGAAAAGTTGCTAACATTTACCTTACTCAAATTGAAAATCCATTAATTAAACTTCCTGTTATTCGTAGTCAGGAGGAGCATGTTTGGCATCTCTTTGTTATCAAAAACAATAATAGGGAAGCATTACAATCACATCTCTCCGATAACGGAATACAAACATTGATCCATTACCCAATTCCACCTCATCAACAGCAAGCTTATCGTAATATGAGTGAATGGCATAATTTTTCATATCCGATCAGTGAGGAGTTACATTCAACCGTCCTTAGCATTCCGATAGGGCCAGTACTCCAGGATTTCGAAATACAACACGTTGTCCAAGTACTTAATAATTATAATAAAAAATGAAATTATCGATTATAACACTAACTTATAAAAATTGGCGTGAACTTGATATAGCCATAAGTTCAGTGTCTACACAGATAGTTAATGATAAATACACTGTAGAGTATTTAGTTGTTGATGATGGAACACCTGATTTCGATTATCAACACGTATCATCATTGCTTGCCCGAGATTGTCCTTATGAATATAAAATCATTCAGAATAAAAACAATAAAGGTACAGTTAAATCATTCAACGATGCGATAAAAAGCGCAAATGGCGATATTATTATACCGTTGTCCGCCGATGATTCCTTTTACAGTGTGGATGTGGTTAATTCAATTGCAAATACGTTTGTAAATCCAGAAGTTAATATAGTAACAACGTTGCGCAAACCAGTCGTCAAAGATAAAGATCTCCCTTGCTTACCTGATAAAAAAAACATTCGGCTTTTTGAAGATCAAGAAAAGCTAAAGCATCATATTTTAACCCGCGGGAATTTTATATCAGGTGCTGCAACCTCGTATCGTAAGCAGAAACTTGAAGAATTGGGCTATTTTGACGAGCAATATCGGTTGCTTGAAGATTATCCTTTTTATGTCAAGGCATTATTAAATAATGTTAAAATAGATTTCCTTGAGATAATATCAATAAAATATGGAATGGAAGGTGTGACAGAAATAGGTGCTATGAATCCAATTCTGCGAGCAGACTTTAATAAATTATATTTTGATATTATTTCCAATGCCGATATAAGTACCTTCTGGAGAAGAAATATTTACTATTCAAAAATTCTCACTAAAGCCGAGAAGTTGAAAGTCAAGAATTTATTACTATATCCAGAACAGTTTATTGCTTATTTATTTCAGAAAGTAACGAGAAAATTTAAATGAAAATAATGGTGACTGGTGGTGCAGGATTCATTGGTTCTGCGTTGATACGACACATTATCAAAAATACACAAGATGATGTATTGAATGTTGATAAATTAACATATGCGGGTAATCTTGAATCATTGGTCGAAGTAGAATCTTCACCTCGCTACCAATTCGCGCAAGTAGATATTTGTAATGATGAAGCTATAAAAGCAGCAATCCAGGAATATAAGCCTGATGCAATAATGCACCTTGCTGCTGAATCACATGTGGATCGTTCAATAGACGGTCCTTCAGAATTTATCAAGACCAATATTATTGGTACTTATCAATTATTAGAAGCGACACGGCATTATTGGCTGAATTTAACCAAAGAAGCGCAGGCTTCCTTCCGCTTTCATCATATTTCCACAGATGAAGTGTATGGAGATTTGCATGGCGAGGATGATTTGTTCGTTGAAACAACGCCTTATGCACCAAGCTCACCTTATTCTGCTTCTAAAGCATCGAGCGACCATTTAGTTCGTGCATGGCATCGAACGTATAATTTACCAACAATAGTTTCCAATTGTTCAAATAATTATGGTCCGTACCATTTTCCAGAAAAACTAATTCCGTTAATGATACTCAATGCGCTTGAAGGTAAACCTTTACCAGTTTATGGGGATGGTATGCAGATTCGCGATTGGTTATTTGTTGAAGATCATGCCCGTGCTTTATATTGTGTCGTAACGAAAGGTAAAGTAGGCGAAACCTATAATATTGGTGGGCATAACGAAAAAGCTAATATTGACGTTGTCAAAACGATTTGTAAGTTGCTTGAAGAGTTGGCGCCATCGAAGCCAGTCAATATCCCATCCTACGAAAGTCTAATTACTTTTGTGCAGGATCGACCGGGTCATGATTTAAGATACGCTATTGATGCATCTAAAATGAAACGCGAACTTAATTGGGTACCGCAAGAGACGTTTGAGTCAGGTATACGTAAAACCGTTAAATGGTATCTTAATAATCGTGACTGGTGGGAACGTGTACTTGATGGTTCCTATTCACGTGAACGTTTAGGCGTCAAGAAATAAATTAAGGATATAAAATGAAAGGTATTATCCTTGCGGGTGGATCAGGAACTCGCCTCTATCCTATTACCCGAGGCGTATCTAAGCAATTGCTCCCTCTTTATGATAAGCCCATGATTTATTACCCGATATCGACTTTGATGTTGGCTGGCATTAGTGAAATATTGGTCATTACAACGCCTGAAGATAATGAAAGCTTCAAAAGACTGCTCGGTGACGGATCGCAATTCGGTATTAAGTTATCATATGAAGTTCAGCCAAAACCAGATGGACTGGCGCAAGCATTTATAATCGGCGAAAGCTTCATCGGTGATGATCATTCTTGTTTGGTATTAGGGGATAATATTTTCTATGGTCAGCACTTTTCCGGTGCTTTGTTAAAAGCTGCTTCACGTAAATATGGTGCAACAATATTTGGATACCAAGTTAAAGATCCAGAGCGTTTCGGTGTAGTCGAATTTGATAGTGAAATGAAAGCTATCTCTATTGAAGAGAAGCCCGTTCAACCTAAGTCAAATTACGCCGTTACTGGTCTTTATTTTTATGATAACCGCGTGGTTGATTTTGCGAAGCAAGTTAAGCCTTCAAGCCGTGGTGAACTAGAGATCACTACTATCAATGAAATGTATCTGAAAGATGGTAGTTTGAATGTTGAGTTACTCGGTCGTGGTTTTGCCTGGCTTGATACCGGAACTCATGAAAGTCTTCATCAAGCATCTTCTTTTGTACAGACGATTGAGAATGTTCAGGGTTTAAAAGTCGCTTGTTTGGAAGAAATAGCCTGGCGTAATGGCTGGCTTAAAACTGAGGATCTTTTGATTTTAGCTGAACCAATGAAAAAGAATGAATATGGCCAATATCTTTTAAGGCTAGCAGAGGAAGTTAAGTGATGCGTGTCCTTATAACGGGTTCAAACGGACAGGTTGGTAAGAGTCTCGTAATAAGGCTTCAGGATCAGGTTGATTTAATAGCTTTAGATAGGAATATGCTGGATATTTCTGATGAAAATGCTGTTTTTGAAACTATAGGGAAATTTAATCCTGAATTTATTGTTAATGCTGCCGCTTATACGGCTGTAGACAAAGCCGAATCCGAAGCAGAAATTGCTTATGCGGTGAATTGTACAGGTATAAAAAATCTGGCAAATGCTGCTAATAAGTATGATGCGACTGTTCTTCATATCTCAACAGATTATGTTTTTCCAGGTGAGTCTAATAAGCCATATCATGAAAACGATCTGACAGGCCCTCGTAATGTTTATGGGTTATCTAAGCTAAAGGGGGAAAATGAATTAACTAGCATTTTGAATAAACATATAATATTACGTACCTCGTGGGTTTTTGGTGAATTCGGTAATAATTTTGTCAGGACAATGCTACGTATAGGGAAATCCAAATCTGAAATGGCGATTGTAAACGATCAGTTTGGTGGTCCAACCTATGCCGGTGATATAGCTGACGCTTTGATAAATATAATGTTGAAGTTAGCCTGTACTAAAGATACTGGTTTATATGGTGTTTATCATTATTCCGGCTTCCCCTATGTTAGTTGGTTTGAATTTGCTGACGCCATTTTCCGTGAGGCAGAAATTCTCGGTGTACTCAAGTCACCTTCTTTGATCGGGATACCTTCAACTGAATATCCTACACCTGCTGCGCGACCTCATAATTCCAGATTGAGTATGAATAAAATTAGTCGTAATTTTGGAATTGAGCCCAGCGACTGGAAGAAGGCATTAACCCGAATAAGTGAGTATGTGAAATAGTATGAATATCATTGATACAGCCATCCCCGATGTGAAAATAATTGAACCTGTCGTCCATGGTGATGAGAGGGGATTCTTTATGGAAACCTGGCAACAAAAAAAGTTCGAGCGCTTGGTTACCGGCAAACCCACCGATTTCGTTCAAGACAATCATTCGAAATCAAAAAAAGGTATTCTCCGCGGCCTTCACTTCCAATCTGTAAATCAACAGGGAAAATTAGTCCGTGTTGTATCTGGGGAAGTTTATGATGTGGCGGTTGATATAAGGCGCGATTCTGTCACTTTTGGCAAATGGGTTGGGGTTTACCTCTCCGAAGAAAATCGAAGAATGTTATGGATTCCGGAGGGCTTTGCTCACGGTTTTTATGTGACAAAAGACGATACTGAGTTCTTGTATAAATGCACTGATTATTATAATCCACAAGCAGAACATTCGATTATATGGAATGATCCTGATCTTAAAATTACATGGCCATTAGATGGAGAGCCAGTTGTTTCTGATAAGGATGCGCAAGGTATGAGTTTTGAATATCTGAGGTTTTTATGACTAAAAAAGTTGCCGTTGTAGGTATCGTTGGTATACCTGCTTGCTATGGCGGCTTCGAATCACTTGTTGAAAATTTAACACTCAATAGTTCTAAAGAATTTTCCTATGCAATATTTTGCTCAAGTAAAACGTATGTTAATAAAGTAAAAGAACATAACGGTGCTCAATTAATATACATCCCATTAAATGCTAATGGTCTAAGTAGCATTCTCTATGACATCATTTCACTGATTAAGTGTTATTTCATTAAGCCTGATACAATTCTTATTCTTGGTGTTTCTGGATGCGTTTTTCTTCCATTTTTTAAAATTTTTTCCAAAGCAAAAGTTGTCACGAACATAGATGGGCTTGAGTGGAAACGCGATAAATGGAATAAATGGGCTCGCAAGTTTCTAAAGTTTTCTGAAGCAATGGCAGTGAAATTCTCCGATATTATCGTTACAGATAATAAAGCAATCAGTGATTATGTCAAAGATGAATACAATAAAGAGAGTGCAGTGATCGCTTATGGAGGCGATCATGCTATTCGTGATTATGATTCGGCGAATGAACACACTCAATATGCACTAGGCTTATGCAGGATTGAACCGGAGAATAATGTTGCCATGATCCTTGAGGCGTTTTATGGGACTAATAAAAAAATTGTTTTTGTTGGCAACTGGAATGCTAGTAACTTTGGTAGAGAATTGCGCAAAAAATATAAAAATGTAAAAAACATTATCCTCATGGATCCTGTATATGAACTCGACATTTTATATAATATAAGAAAAAACTGTAACATCTATATTCATGGTCATTCTGCTGGCGGGACAAATCCTTCTTTAGTTGAAATGATGCATGTTGGTGTGCCAGTATTTGCTTATGATTGCCAATTTAATAGATACAGCACTGAAAATAAAGCCAAATATTTTTCATCAAGCGATGAATTGAAACAATTGCTCGAAACTGACATCGATGAACTTAAAGCAAATGCCAATGATATGAACGAAATTGCGTTACGTCGTTATACTTGGGATAAAATAACCCAACAGTACGAAAAGATATATTAATGTTTGTAAAATATATTTCGTTTCAGTTTTATGAGAAATAGAAACTCAGATGAATCATAACTTTTTTAGCATGAATTTAGATAAAGTCTTAAAATGTAGACTTTATTTTTACACGGGTTTGTTAAGGATTATTCATTCTTTATTGTTTTCTTACTCCGTAAAATTTGATGGTCATGAAGAAACAGACTTAATTGTTTTCAACACCTGTCATCTGAAAAAGCGTAATGACTATGTTGAGTATATGAATAACTTTATAGGGCAATGCAGCAGTGTAAGACATTTGCTTGAAGTTAACTTAAGTTATACTTTTACTCCATTTTTATTTTTTCAAAAAATATTTTTTATTATCGCTGGCTTTAAAAAAAGGAAAAATTTTTTAGAGTTGGTGCAGTTGTCGCAGCTAAATATGCTTTATTTGAAAATAAAAAAAATGGAACTGCACGGGAAAGCGGTTGTAACGTTCTGTGATGCTCACCCAGAAGATAATATGATTTCACAAATGTGTAGTCAATTATTTGGCTGTAAAACTTACACATTGCAACACGGCTATTATACTTTTTCTCCTGACTCTATTAATAAAGAGGTCTATGAAAATTTTGTCTCTGACTTTATGTTGTGTTGGGGCGATATAACAAAAAACAATCTTGTTAAAATAGGAGTGGATGAAAGAAGACTTATTTCTTTTGGTTGCTTTAAAAACATTATTAAATACGAGGATCATTGGTGTAGAAACAATAGCGTACTGGTTTTATTGAATGGTACACATAATAATGAGAGTAACATATTTCTTCTGTCTATGATCTCTGATCTTCTTCTTCATACAAACTACCATATTTTATTGAAGCAACATCCAGATGATAAAAATGAATATTTTTTAGACAAGCGTGTGCATAAAATAACAAGTCTTAAGGAAGGCATTTGTCATTCTGATTTCTCAATAATTTCTGAAAGTGGAGTTTTCGTTGACCTCTATTTGTCAAAGCATCCTTTTTTCATTTTAAAAACACCAAATACAAAACCTGAGTTTGAATTTTTACCTAATATCATTTCTGGTATCGAGCTAATAAAATTATTACAAGAAGATAATCCTAAAATTACTCATGTCCCGATTGACTCATTGATACAAAATGATGTCCCGTTTGAGGTGATTAAATGAAGCGCGTTTTTTTTTGGGGATGGTATAGCGACTACGACTGTGCCTCTATTGACTCCCTTAAAGCAGTATATGAAACCAAAAATATATCGATGCATGTTTTACTTAAATTAGTCGTTGCATTCGTACGTCTTTTTTTTCCTCGCGCAGTTAGTCATTCAATCCTTCGAGTGTTACTAAAAAATAAACTTAATCAAGAAGGTGTGGTGGTTTTTAGTGATGATATTATTTATTACAGTTCACTTCATCCGGCATTACCATTACCTCGTAAGATAGTGGTGTTTCGTAATAAGATTCCAAAAAAAATGTATGGTACTATTAATTCCCTTAGGGATAATGGTTACGAACTTTACACTTTTGATGAATCTGATGCGAATTTTTTGAAGTTAGATTTTCGCGGGCAATATATTCCTTGCACTTATGAATTTAATGGTGAGTCAGTCTTTGAAAATAAAGCTTATTTTCTCGGTCTTGAAAAAGGTCGTAAAAAAAATCTTGATAAATTAGCTCAGCAGCTTAAACAGAAAGGTATTGTGCCTGACATTAATATCGTTAGGAAATACAAACTAGGCATAAGTTTTTATCTTGGGAAAAAAAGTTACAAAGAAAATCTTCGTCAGGTGAAGCGATCGAAATACATTATTGACATTGTGCAGGAAGAGCAGGTCGGCTTGACTTTACGTGCGCTGGAGTCACTTTTTTATGGAAGAAAACTAATAACTAATAATAGCAATATCAGTAACTATAGTTTTTACAATCCAAATAATATTTTGATTTTAGATACATCTTATGAAATTCCGGATGATTTTATCAATTCTAACTATGAGCCTGTAGGTGAAGAGTTATTGAGGAAGTATCGCTCGGTAGAGTATTACTCGAAAATTATAGGGCCTATTGATAATGATTAGGATCGTCGATCTGGTGGCCATATTTCTCGTCATCATTGCTTTTATGTCTATGGTGGCTTTTCGTAAAAAAAACAGTTTCGTTACTAGCACTCTTTGTATTGTTGCTTTTATTATTATCTCATTCAGAACAATTGGTGATGATACTAGCCAATATGTAAGCATTTATGATGCCATTAATCCTGACTTTTCATCATTTTCATTGGCCAATGTAAATAATCTCGTTATCGAGCCCTTTTGGTTTTTCTTTATTTCGCTTTTAAAAGCAGCCGGCATAAATTCTCCTTACTTATTTTTCTTCTTGGCCAGCATTCTGCCTACGTTAGGGGTCTATTGGGTGTATAGAAAAACAAGATTATTTCAGTCCGCTGATGATCCCTTGTTTTTTAGTTTGTACCTGTTAATTCTCTATCAATTCATTATTAATGGCGTACGTGCTTTCGCTGCCTGTTGCGCTGTATTAATTGCGTTATGGTTTTTTAATAAGTCTAAAAATATAAAAGGTTTTTTTGTTGGTATTTTTGCCGTCTTATTACATACTAGTAGCTTAATAATAATAATGTTTTTGCTGATTTCAAAGCTCAATGCTACTCGGCAGAATATCATTATGTTTGTAATTATTATTATTGGATTTGCATGCGGTCTTGCTTATGTTGACTGGAATGATCCTTACTTTGCCCGCATTTATTTAAAGCTTGATTATTATTTGTTTGCTGTGGAAAATGACATTGCCAATTTAAATTCAGGGAGAGAACTCTATATCTTTTTCTCTCGCCTGTTGTTTGGGACAACAATTGCTTACAGTGCTTTTATACTTTTATTGAGCTTTGAATCCTACAAAAAAGATGATTTCATTGCCAGTTTATATCGCTGCTCGCTCGTAACTGTATTGTTATGTAGTGTTATGTTTGCAAGTGGTATCTATCTCTTCTCCTACCGTATCATTATGTTTATTCAACCTTTCCTTGTCTTGATTTTCATGCATAGTATAACTACGCGACCCCTACCATATAAGCTACCGTTCTTTATAGTAGGTACCAGTTTTTTTTGGTTGTCTTTTATACTTTATGCAAGCCGTTTTTATGACTCATAGATTGTTATTTTTGTGGGGAATTAAGCAAGAGAAAAGAATTCGTTTCGTGCATATATGTTAAACATATTGTGCTCATTTTTCTGCAGTTTTAAATTTCATTTTTAACCACAACTCATACTATCCATTATTGCTAATACTGAGTTACCATCTTAAGTACTTTCCAAACCGCGTATAACGCGGTGACCACACCTGACAGGAGTATGTAATGTCCAAGCAACAAATCGGCGTTGTTGGTATGGCCGTGATGGGGCGCAACCTGGCGCTCAACATCGAAAGCCGTGGCTATACCGTTTCTATCTTCAACCGCTCGCGCGAAAAAACCGAAGAAGTTGTTGCCGAGAACCCAGGCAAAAAGCTGGTTCCTTACTACACCGTACAAGAATTTGTCGAATCTCTGGAAACTCCGCGTCGCATTCTGCTGATGGTGAAAGCTGGCGCGGGTACCGATGCTGCTATCGATTCCCTGAAACCGTATCTGGACAAAGGCGACATCATTATTGATGGCGGTAACACCTTCTTCCACGACACCATCCGCCGTAACCGTGAACTCTCTGCGGAAGGCTTCAACTTTATCGGCACCGGCGTTTCCGGCGGTGAAGAGGGCGCGCTGAAAGGGCCTTCTATCATGCCTGGCGGCCAGAAAGAGGCTTACGAGCTGGTTGCGCCGATTCTGACCAAGATCGCTGCGGTAGCTGAAGATGGCGAACCGTGCGTCACCTATATTGGTCCTGACGGTGCCGGACACTATGTCAAAATGGTGCACAACGGTATCGAATATGGCGATATGCAGCTTATCGCAGAAGCTTATGCTCTGCTGAAAGGGGGCCTGAACCTCTCTAACGACGAGCTGGCGCAAACCTTCAGCGAGTGGAATGCAGGCGAGCTGAGCAGCTACCTGATCGACATCACCAAAGATATCTTCACTAAGAAAGATGAAGAGGGCACTTACCTGGTTGATGTGATCCTTGATGAAGCGGCGAACAAGGGTACCGGTAAATGGACCAGCCAGAGCTCGCTGGATCTCGGTGAACCGCTGTCACTGATTACTGAATCAGTATTCGCACGTTACATCTCCTCGCTGAAAGAGCAGCGTGTTGCGGCTTCTAAAGTGCTCTCCGGCCCGCAGGCTAAACCGGCTGGCGATAAAGCAGAATTCATTGAGAAAGTGCGTCGCGCGCTCTATCTGGGCAAAATCGTCTCCTACGCACAGGGCTTCTCTCAGCTGCGTGCCGCCTCTGACGAGCACAACTGGGATCTGGACTACGGCGAAATCGCGAAGATCTTCCGCGCGGGCTGCATCATTCGCGCCCAGTTCCTGCAGAAAATCACTGATGCTTATGCAGAAAATCCGGCTATCGCTAACCTGCTGCTGGCCCCTTACTTCAAGCAGATCGCTGATGATTACCAGCAGGCGCTGCGTGATGTCGTCGCCTATGCGGTACAGAACGGTATTCCGGTTCCGACCTTCTCCGCGGCAGTCGCTTACTATGACAGCTACCGCTCTGCGGTGCTGCCAGCGAACCTGATTCAGGCGCAGCGTGACTACTTCGGCGCACATACTTACAAGCGCACGGATAAAGACGGCGTATTCCATACGGAATGGCTGGATTAATCTGATAATCATCCATTAGCTGAATACAAGCCCGGTTGTCAAAACCGGGCTTTTTTTTCATCGAAACCGCGATAATTACGGGGATCGGGCGTTTATTTTTAAGAATAAAGCCAGGCAAACTCAGGCAGGGCGCGCTTTGCAGCCGCTGTTTGTCTTATTGACACTCTCTCAACGGAAGAGGTAAAAACCCCAACAGTTATTGATATAAAGCGGTGGCGATGGGATCGCCACCACCGTTTTCATACACTGACAAAAGTTGCTTATCGAATGAAAATAACAATCTCCGGAACAGGTTACGTTGGGTTATCAAACGGCATCCTAATTGCGCAGAACCATGAGGTCGTCGCGCTCGATATTGTGCAGTCCAAAGTGGATATGCTTAATGAGAAAATTTCTCCGATCGTGGATAAAGAGATTGAGGAGTATTTACAGACTAAGCCGCTCAATTTCCGCGCAACGACGGATAAACATGACGCCTACCGCAATGCTGATTACGTCATTATCGCTACGCCGACCGATTACGATCCGAAATCCAACTACTTCAATACCAGCAGCGTAGAGTCGGTGATCCGCGATGTTCACGCCATCAATCCCCAGGCGGTGATGATTATCAAATCGACTATCCCGGTAGGCTTTACCCAGTCGATCAAAGAGAAATTTGGCATTGATAATGTCATCTTCTCGCCAGAATTCCTGCGTGAAGGCAGAGCGCTGTATGACAACCTGCATCCGTCACGTATCGTGATTGGCGAGCGTTCAGAACGCGCCGAGCGCTTTGCGGCGCTGCTGCAGGAAGGCGCTATTAAAGAAGATATTCCAGTACTGTTTACGGACTCCACCGAAGCAGAAGCGATAAAGCTGTTTGCCAACACCTATCTGGCAATGCGCGTTGCCTACTTTAACGAGCTGGACAGTTATGCCGAAAGCCTGGGGCTGAACACGCGGCAGATCATTGAAGGCGTCTGCCTCGATCCACGCATCGGCAACCATTACAACAACCCCTCCTTTGGTTACGGCGGTTATTGTCTGCCGAAAGATACCAAGCAGCTGCTGGCGAACTATCAGTCGGTGCCGAACAACATCATTTCGGCCATTGTTGATGCTAACCGTACGCGCAAAGACTTCATTGCTGACTCCATCCTGGCGCGCAAACCGAAAGTGGTCGGTATCTATCGTCTGGTGATGAAGAGCGGTTCGGACAACTTCCGCGCGTCGTCGATTCAGGGCATTATGAAGCGCATTAAAGCGAAGGGCGTACAGGTCATCGTCTATGAGCCTGTGATGCAGGAAGATGAGTTCTTCCACTCCCGCGTGGTGCGCGATCTTGAAGCGTTCAAACAAGAGGCGGATGTAATTGTCTCCAACCGCATGGCGCGCGAACTGGCTGACGTGGAAGATAAAGTCTATACCCGTGACTTATTCAACAACGATTAAGCACGAGCCTGAACAAACCAAACGGCCCAAATGGGCCGTTTGTTGTTATTCTGGTTTGCATTAGTGTTGTGCAGTTACCAGGATTTAGGGTGCTAAATCTGCGGATATGCCTAAATAGTGTTCGCTAACATTTATTTACACGGAATCCTATAGCAAAAAAAGAGCGAACCGCTAAACTCGCGCTTTATCACTCTATTTTTCGGCGCTTCTTATCTAGGGTAGCTATGACAGACGAAAAGAATAATCGGCCTTCAGGACAAAAGAACGGGGCCGAGCAGATTGATTTGATTGATGTGCTGATGCAAATCTGGCGTGGGAAATGGATTGTTGCTCTCTTTGTCGCATTAACTTTAATTATTGCTGGTATCTACCTGATGCTGGCGAAAGAGAAATGGACCTCCGTTGCGGTTATCAGTGCGCCTGATGCTGGTCAGATTGTCGATTACACCAGCGCAATGAGTATTCTCACCAATGACAATCACTTCGATATCAGCGGTATTCAACAACGGGTTATCGGGCGCTTCAACTCTGCTTTTTCAGCGCTATCGGAAACTCTTGACAATCAGAATCTCCCCGAAAAACTCACCATTAACACTGCAGTTCAGGGGCAACCGCTGCCGTTGAAAGTGACCTATCAAGGTTCAAGTGCAAGAGAATCCCAGCAGAAACTGGCCGAATATATCCAGCAGGTTGATGAGCTTATCGCGAAAGAGTTGGTTGATGATCTTGAGATCAATATTAAATCCCGCACCGACGATCTGGTTGAGTCCCTGACCACCCAGGAAAAAGTGGCACAGGAGCAAAAAGATCTGCGTATCAAGCAGATTATGCAGGCACTGTCGGTGGCAAAAGAGGCGGAAGTCCGCTCGCCGCAGGTGCAGCAGACGGAAAACGTCTCGCAGGATACCATGTTCCTGCTCGGCAGCGCCGCGCTGGAATCGATGATTAAAAATGAATCGTCGCGTCCGCTGGTCTTCTCAGACGATTACTACAGAACCCGGCAAAACCTGCTGGATCTAAAGACAATTGAGATCAAACCGGGCACGATTCACAGCTATCGCTACGTGATGAAACCCACGTTGCCCATTAAGCGTGACAGCCCGCGTCGCACACTGACAATGATTCTGGCTATTCTTCTCGGCGGTATCATTGGCTCAGCCTTCGTCCTGACGCGAAACGCGCTGCGAAGCTACCAACCGAAAGCGTAAAAAGAAAAACCGGGCACTGCCCGGTTTTTTTATGTCCACAGCTTATTGATGCCGCGCGCGTAGGTTCTCAATCACGGTGGTTAAATCGAGTTGTTGATCCTGTAGCAGCACCAGCAGGTGATACATCAGATCCGATGCCTCGTTAGTCAGCTCTTCGCGGTCGTTCACCGTTGCCGCCAGCGCCGTCTCTACACCTTCTTCGCCAACCTTCTGCGCAATACGCTTCGTGCCGCTGGCATAAAGTTTGGCGGTATAAGAACTTGCCGGATCGGCACTCTTACGCTCAGCCAGCAGCGTTTCCAGCTGATAGAGGAACAGCCACTGGTGGCTGGTGTCGCCAAAACAACTGGAGGTGCCTTTATGGCAGGTGGGGCCAATCGGGTTTACCAGCACCAGCAGCGTATCGTTATCGCAATCAGGGGCTATCTTCACCACATTGAGGAAGTGCCCGGAGGTTTCGCCTTTGGTCCACAGGCGGCCTTTGGTGCGCGAGAAGAAGGTTACTTTGCCGCTCTCCAGCGTTTTCGCCAGCGCCTCTTTGTTCATATAGCCCAGCATCAGCACTTCGCCGGAGACTGCATGTTGCACCACGGCGGGCAGCAGTCCGTCGGTTTTTTCCCAATCCAGTTGGGAGAGTTGTTGCTCTGTTAACATACCCTGATCTCCACGCCCTGGCCTGCCAGGTACGCTTTTAATTCACCAATATTGATAATCTGTTTGTGGAACACCGAGGCGGCCAGCGCGCCGTCGACATCGGCGTCGCGGAAAGCTTCAAGGAAGTGTTCCATCGTGCCGGCACCGCCGGAGGCGATCAGAGGCACATTACACACCTCGCGCACTTTTTTCAGTTGCTCAAGGTCGTAGCCATTACGCACGCCATCCTGGTTCATCATATTCAGCACAATTTCACCGGCACCGCGCTTCTGCACCTCTTGCACCCAGTCGAGGGTTTCCCACTGCGTCACACGGGTGCGGCTCTCATCGCCGGTATATTGATTCACGTGATACTTGCCGGTTGCGGCATCAAACCAGGTATCAATCCCGACCACAATGCACTGCACGCCAAAGCGGTCCGCGAGCCGGGTAATTAGCTCAGGGTCGGCTAATGCCGGTGAGTTGATGGAGATCTTGTCCGCGCCAAAGGAGAGGATCTGCGCCGCATCTTCAACCGATTTAATGCCGCCCGCCACGCAGAAGGGGATATCAATCACCTCCGCCACGCGCGTCACCCAGCTCTTATCCACCACGCGGCCATCGCTGGAGGCGGTGATATCGTAAAACACCAGCTCATCTGCGCCTTCCTCGGCGTAGCGTTTTGCCAGCGGCACAATGTCGCCGATGATTTCATGGTTGCGAAACTGCACGCCTTTCACCACCTGGCCATCACGCACATCGAGACAAGGGATTATCCGTTTTGCCAGCATTGAATGGCCTCCTTCACCGTAAATTTACCTTCCAGCAGTGCACGGCCGACAATCACGCCGCCCACGCCTGTCCCGCGCAGCGCAGCGATATCGTTAATGTCGCCAATGCCACCGGAGGATTGAAACGCCACCTGCGGCCAGCGGGCGCAGATCTCTTGGTACAGCGACACATTCGAGCCTGCCAGCGTGCCGTCGCGAGAGATATCCGTGCACAGCACATGACGCAGGCCGACGGCGAGATAGATCTCGACCAGCGCTTCCAGCGTCACGCCGGAGTTCTCCTGCCAGCCGCTGATCGCTACCTGCTTTGTGCCTTGCTCATCAATGCGCACATCCAGCGCCAGCACCAGCTTATCGGCGCCAAAACGGGTAAACCAGCCCTTGACCATCCCGGGTGATTTCACCGCCGTCGAGCCAATCACTACCCGCGCCACGCCCGCATCGAGCAGGGCGGCAACATCCTCTTCGCTGCGCACGCCGCCACCCACCTGCACCGGCACAGTAACGCCCGTCACCAGCGTTTTCAGTAACGGGATCTGGCGGCGCGCCGGATCTTTCGCACCGGTTAAATCAACCAGGTGTAACAGCTTCGCGCCCTCGGCGGCATACGCTTGCAAACGCGGTAGCGGATCGCTGCCATAGTCGCGCTGCTGGGCGTAATCGCCCTGATGCAGGCGCACCACGCTGCCATCAATCAAATCTAAAGCGGGAATGATCATCACATCTCCAGAAAGTTTTTCAGCAGCTGCGCGCCGGCGCGCCCGGAGCGCTCAGGGTGAAACTGCACGCCGTAGAAGTTGTCGCTCTGTACGGCGGCGGTAAACGGTTCGCCATAGTCACAGCGGGCGATGGTGCTGGCATTCACCGGCATTGCGTAGCTGTGAACAAAGTAGAAGTAGGCGCCATCCTCAATGCCCTGGAACAGGCGATGGCCCGCTTTCGGGTAGACCTGGTTCCAGCCCATGTGCGGCAGCGGCAGCCCGGCATCGTTCATTTTCGGCACCGCTTCGTCAATAATGCCCAGCAGGTCGACGCCGCCATTCTCTTCGCTGAAACGCCCGAGCAACTGCATACCGAGACAGATGCCCAGCACCGGTTGCGTGCAGGCTTTGACCAGCTCAATCAGCTCGCGCTCGCGCAGCTGATCCATTGCCGCCTGCGCGGTGCCGACACCCGGCAGAAAGAGTTTATCTGCGCGCAGCACCACATCGGGGTCGCGGCTCACTTGTGGTTCATAGCCGTGGCGCATAATGGCGGACTGCACCGAGTGAAGGTTGGCGCAGCCGGTATCGAGGATCACCACATTCATCACAGCACTCCTTTTGAAGAGGGAAGGGTATCGCCCTCAACGCGGATCGCCTGGCGCAGCGTTCGGCCAAAGGCCTTGAACAAGCTCTCGACGCGGTGGTGATCGTTCTTGCCCTTGGTCTTCAGGTGCAGGGTCAGCGCCATGGTGTAAGAGAGCGAACGGAAGAAGTGCTCCACCATTTCGGTGCTCAGATCGCCAACGCGCTGATAGGTGAACTCCGCTTTATACTCCAGATGCGGGCGGCCGGAAATATCCATCGCGCAGCGCGCCAGGCACTCATCCATCGGCAGCACAAAGCCGAAACGGTTAATGCCACGCTTATCGCCGAGCGCCAGCTTCAGCGCTTCGCCCAGCGCCAGGCCGGTATCTTCAACGGTGTGGTGATCGTCGATATAGAGATCGCCTTTCACCGCAATCTCCATGCGAAAACCGCCGTGGGTTGCGATCTGATCGAGCATATGGTCAAAGAAGCCGACGCCGGTGTTGATCTTGCTGCCGCCTTCGCGGTCGAGCCACACCTTGACCTCAATCTGCGTCTCTTTGGTGTTACGCACAACGTGGGCGTACCGGTCGCGGCGGGTCAGTTGCTCGCCAATCATCGCCCAGTTCAGGGTTTCACGATTGTAGCGCAGGCCGCCAATCGCCATATTGTCAGCCAGCTCAATGTCAGTGGCGCGATCGCCAATCACGTAGCTGTTAGCGCGATCCAGCGCGCCCTCTTCAAGCCAGCGCTCGACCAGTTTCACTTTCGGTTTGCGGCAGTCGCAGTTATCGGCCGGCAGGTGCGGGCAGATCAGCACCTCTTCGAACGCCACGCCCTGGGATTCGAATACTTGCATCATCAGGTTGTGCGGGCCGTCAAAATCCGCCTGCGGCAAGCTGCTGGTGCCAAGACCATCCTGATTGGTGATCATCACCAGTTTATAGCCCGCCGCCTGCAGCTTGAGCAGCACCGGGATCACCTGCGGCTCGAAGGCCAGCTTGTCAAATCGGTCCACCTGAAAATCGGTGGGCGGCTCGGAAATCAGTGTTCCGTCACGATCAATAAACAGGTACTTCTGGCTCATACTTGCTCCGCACGTAAAGCGTCAATGACGCGCTGGCTCTCTTCACGGGTACCAATAGTGATACGCAGACAGCCGCTTAAAGAGGGTTGCTTGTTCTGGTCTCTCAGGATAATGCCCTGATCCCACAGCGATTTAAACACCGCACTCGAGGCGGTCATGCGCACAAGAATATAGTTGGTTTCGGAGTCGAACACCTGCTCAACGCAGGGAATATCACGCAATGCGTTGACTAAGTAGGCTCGTTCGGCAACGATCTGCGCCACGCGCTCACGCATCGCCGCCACGCCCTGCGGGCTGAGTGCCTGCGCGGCAATATCGGCCACCGGCGTGGAGAGCGGGTAGGGGGCAATCACTTTCATCAGCAGGGCGATCACCTCTTCATTGGCGAGGGTAAAGCCGCAGCGCAGCCCCGCCAGCGCAAAGGCTTTTGATAAAGTGCGCAGGATAACCAGGTGCGGATATTCACTCAGCCAGCCGGCGAGCGTCGCCTGCGGGCAGAACTCAATATAGGCTTCATCGGCGATAACCAGCGCTTTACCGCGGGTCATCTCCAGCAGGGTGCGCAGATCCTGCGGATTGATAATCTGCCCGGTCGGGTTGTTGGGGCTGCACACATAGACCAGCTTCACGCCATCCAGTTTATCGGCGATGCCCTGCAGATCCAGCTGCCAGTTTTCACGGGCCAGCACGGTGCGATACTCGACGCCGAAGGTTTCGGCACTGACGCTGTACATGCCGTAGGTCGGCGGGCAGAAGAGCACCGCATCCTGGCCCGGCTCGCAGAAGGCGCGGATCAGCAGTTCAATCCCCTCATCAGCGCCGCGGCTTACCAGCACCTGCTCCGGCTTCACGCCCGCATATTGGGCGTAGTTATCAATCACCGCTTTCGGCTGGCACTCCGGATAGCGGTTGAGTGCGTTTTGCGTTAAATCGAACGGCACTGCCGTCGGGAACTCGTTGGCGTTCAGCCAGACATCACCTTTGCCGCCAAGGCGGCGCGCCGACTGGTAGGGGGTCAGTTCGCGGACATTTTTACGCGCCAGCTCTTCAATGCTCATGCTTGCTCCTTCAGCGCCTTGACGCGCAGGGTAACGGCGTTTTTGTGCGCGGTCAGGCGTTCAGCCGCCGCCAGCGTCTCGATGGTGCTGGCAAGCTGCGCAAACCCTTCGCGCGAAAGCTCCTGCACCGTCATGCGTTTCTGGAAATCTGCCAGCCCGAGGCTGGAATAGGTTGCGGTGTAACCATAGGTCGGCAGCACGTGGTTAGTGCCGGAGGCGTAATCCCCCGCCGACTCTGGCGACCAGTCACCGAGGAACACCGAACCGGCGCTGGTAATACTCTCCACCAGCGCACGCGCGTCGCGGGTCTGAATAATCAGGTGCTCCGGGCCATACTGGTTGGAGATATCCACGCACTGCGCCAGATCCCGCGCCACAATCAGGCGGCTGGCAGCAAGCGCCTGACGTGCTGTCTCCGCACGCGGCAGATCCGCGAGCTGGCGTTCAACGGCCTGCGCCACGCGTGAGGCCATCTCGCTATCGGGAGTCAGCAGGATCACCTGCGAATCGGGGCCGTGCTCCGCCTGCGACAGCAGATCGGAGGCGACGAAATCCGGTGTTGCGCCGCTATCGGCAATCACCAGCACTTCGGAGGGGCCGGCCGGCATATCGATTGCTGCGCCATCGAGGCGCTGGCTTACCTGGCGTTTCGCTTCGGTGACGAAGGCGTTACCTGGGCCAAAAATCTTATCCACTTTTGGCACTGATTCAGTGCCAAGAGCGAGAGCGGCAATCGCCTGCGCGCCGCCGACCTGATAGACCGCCTGCACACCACACAGCTGCGCCGCGTAGAGAATTTCATCGGCAATGGGCGGCGGTGAGCAGAGCACCACTTTGCGGCAACCGGCGATACGCGCCGGGGTCGCCAGCATTAATACCGTCGAGAAGAGCGGCGCGGAGCCACCGGGAATATAGAGCCCAACTGAATCAATCGGGCGGGTCACCTGCTGGCAGCGCACGCCAGGCAGCGTTTCCACATCCACGGTTGGCAGGATCTGCGCGGTGTGGAAGGTGTCGATGTTCTTCACCGCTACCGCCATCGCCTGTTTGATCTCGTCACCCAGGCGGGCGCTGGCTTCTTCAATCTGTTGCGTGGTCACTTGCAGCGCGTCGACCTGGGTTTTGTCGAACTTCGCGCTAAAGGCGCGCAGGGCGTCATCCCCGCCTGTGCGCACCGCTTCAATAATTTCCGCGACCGTACGGGTAATGCTTTCAGAGGCGGAGATCGCCGGGCGCAGCAGCAGAGCGCGCTGCTCCTCTTCACTACAGCTGTTCCAGTCGATGATGGTGTTAAAGCTCATTCTCTTTTTCCTTATCTGGCGAACGGGACCGCAGGCCGCACTACGCGGGGCCTTACTCCATCATCTTCTCAATCGGCAGCACCAGGATGGAGCTGGCGCCCAGCGCTTTCAGCTTCTCCATGGTCTCCCAGAAGAGCGTTTCGCTGCTGACCATGTGCATCGCCACGCGCTGCTGATCGCCTGCCAGCGGCAGGATAGTTGGGCGTTCTGCGCCCGGCAGCAGGGCGATCACTTCGTCCAGACGCTCGCTCGGCGCGTGCATCATGATGTATTTCGACTCGCGTGCCTGGATGACGCCCTGAATACGGGTCAGCAGTTTGTCGATCAACTGCTGTTTAGCCTCCGGCATCTCGCCGTCGCGTTGGATCAGGCAGGCTTTCGAGCGGTAGATCACCTCGACTTCGCGCAGACCGTTCGCTTCCAGCGTTGCGCCGGTGGAGACGAGATCGCAAATCGCATCTGCCAGACCGGCGCGCGGAGCCACTTCGACGGAGCCATTCAGCAGGCAGGATTTGAAGGACACGCCTTTCTGATCGAGATAGCGTTTCAGCAGGTGAGGGTAGGAGGTGGCAATGCGTTTGCCGTTGAGCGACAGCGGACCATCCCAGGCTTCATCCACCGCCGTGGCCAGCGACAGGCGGCAGCCGCCGAAATCGAGGCGGCGCAGGGTGAAGTAGCGCGGATCTTCGCCCTGCGCGCGGCGGGTCAGCAGCTCTTCTTCTAAAACGTTCTCGCCAATAATGCCGAGGTCGACCACGCCATCCATTACCAGACCCGGAATATCGTCATCGCGTACACGCAGAATATCGATGGGCATATTTTCCGCGAGGGCGATTAAGCGCTGGGTGTGCAGGTTGATCTTGATACCGCAGCGGGCCAGCAGTTCGCGTGAATCGTCACTAAGACGGCCGGATTTCTGAATAGCTATGCGTAAACGCGAGTTATCTAACATTCTGTTGTCCTCTGTAATCCTGCAAAAATTTGTTCAAAAAAAAAGCCCCCGGAAGATGATCTTCCGGGGGCTCTCTTGCGTTCATGCACCACTGGAAGATCTGACTCTCTTCCAGCACACATCGCCTGAAAGACTAGTCAGGGTGATGGTGATGATGGTGGTGTTTAGATGGAACGCGGTTCATAAAATTCTCGATGAATGCTTATTCATATGTTGGCAATTACCGTAAACCAGTTTGGTCGATGAAGGCAAGGGCTTTTTTTATGATTAAATCATTTCATATACGTTCTGTGAATTGTCACTGACAGAGCGCTGGCGTAGCCTAAGGGTATTCGCAGGTTGTAAGCAGGGGAGAGGCATGAAAAAAGTCGCAATTGTCGGGTTAGGCTGGTTGGGGATGCCGCTGGCGCTCTCATTAATGGCGCGAGGCTGGCACGTGACCGGGAGTAAGACCACGGAAGATGGCGTCGAGGCAGCGCGCATGTGCGGTATAGAAAGCTATCTGCTTAAGCTCGACCCTGAACTGGTCTGTGACGCAGACGATCTTGATGCGCTGATGAATGTTGACGCGCTGGTGATCACGCTCCCTGCCCGGCGCAGCGGCCCCGGCGATGACTTCTATGTGCAGGCGATGCAGGAGATTGTTGACAGCGCGCTGGCGCACCGCATTCCACGTATCCTTTTTACCAGTTCGACCTCGGTCTATGGCGATGCGCCAGGTACTGTGAAAGAGACCACGCCGCGCCAGCCGGTGACCGCCAGCGGGCGGGTGCTGAAAGAGCTGGAGGACTGGCTGCATAATTTGCCCGGGACCCAGGTCGACATTCTGCGTCTGGCAGGATTAGTGGGCCCCGCCCGCCACCCGGGGCGCTTCTTCGCCGGTAAAACCGCGCCGGACGGTCAGCTTGGCGTTAACCTCGTGCATCTCGAAGATGTGGTTGCCGCCATTACGCTGCTGCTGCAGTCGCCGAAAGGCGGGCACATCTATAATATCTGTGCGCCCGCGCATCCGACGCGCGAAACCTTCTATCCGGCGATGGCGCGCAAGCTGGGTCTGGAAGCGCCAACCTTTACCGATTCGCCGGCGGAAAAGCGCGGCAAAGTCGTTGATGGCAGCCGCATCTGTTCTGAGCTAGGCTTTGAATATCTCTACCCCGACCCGATGCAGATGCCTCTGGAGTAGAGTTTTTTAGCAAAAAATGCGATTAGAAGGATTAATGATCGAGCAGCCGTTTAAAAATCAAACGGTTAGCCATCATTAATTTCTATGGCGGCCTGCATTGTATTGTCATTGTGCTTCAACCTGGTGCAGAATATGCCGCTGCAAAAAATAGAGAAGATTAACCGACGTTCAACGCGTCGGTTATTTTTTTGCAAGCAAAACGTCATTCAATAAAAGAGGCCGGGCTTCGTACCGGATAGATACACATTTAAAAACCGACAGTCGTTGTCGCTGAGGAAAGAACACAAATGGGGCAATATTTTGCTTTTGCGACGGCCGCCGCCGTTATGGGGGTTAGCCATGTCGCATAACGTTACTCCAAAAACCTCTCGCGTGGAATTGCGTAAGACGCTTACGCTGATTCCGGTTGTAATGATGGGCCTTGCCTATATGCAGCCGATGACGCTGTTCGATACGTTCGGTATCGTCTCCGGCCTGACCGATGGTCATGTGGCAACCGCCTACGCGTTTGCCCTGGTCGCTATTCTCTTTACTGCCCTGAGCTACGGTAAACTGGTTCGCCGTTTCCCGTCGGCGGGCTCCGCCTATACCTACGCGCAGAAATCCATCTCCCCGGCCGTGGGCTTTATGGTGGGCTGGTCATCGCTGCTGGACTACCTGTTCATGCCGATGATCAATATTCTGCTGGCGAAAATTTACTTTGAAGCGCTGGTGCCTTCTGTTCCGTCGTGGCTGTTCGTGGTGGCGCTGGTGGCCTTTATGACCATCTCCAACCTGCGCAGCATTAAGACCGTGGCGAACTTCAACACCCTGATTGTGATCCTGCAGATGGGCATCGTTGCCGTCATCGTTGGGCTTATCATCTACGGTGTGTCGCACGGCGAAGGCGCAGGCACGCTGACCAGCACTCGTCCGTTCTGGTCTGAAGGTGCGCACGTGGTGCCGATGATTACCGGTGCGACGATCCTCTGCTTCTCGTTCCTCGGCTTCGACGGCATCTCTTCCCTTTCTGAAGAGACCAAAGACGCTGAGCGCGTCATTCCGCGCGCGATCTTCCTCACCGCACTGCTGGGCGGCGTGGTCTTTATCGTGGCCTCTTACTTCCTGCAGCTCTACTTCCCGGATATCTCGCGCTTTAAAGATCCGGACGCGTCGCAGCCGGAAATCATGCTCTACGTTGCGGGTAAAACCTTCCAGTGGGGCGTGCTGATTTTCTCAAGCGTCACCGTACTGGCCTCCGGTATGGCGGCACACGCGGGCGTTTCCCGTCTGATGTATGTAATGGGCCGCGACGGCGTCTTCCCGACCCGTTTCTTCGGCTACGTACACCCGAAATGGCGTACTCCGGCGTGGAACGTGCTGCTGGTTGGCGCGATTGCGCTGCTGGCGATTAACTTCGATCTGGTAACGGCGACCGCGCTGATTAACTTCGGCGCGCTGGTGGCCTTCACCTTTGTTAACCTGTCGGTGATCTCCCAGTTCTGGATCCGCGAGAAGCGTAACAAAACGCTGAAAGACCACTTCAACTACCTGGTGCTGCCGGTCTGCGGCGCGCTGACGGTCGGTGCGCTGTGGGTCAACCTCGAGGAGAGCTCGATGGTGCTGGGCCTCATCTGGGGCGGTATTGGTCTGGTTTACCTGGCCTGCGTAACCCGCAGCTTCCGTAACCCGGTGCCGCAGTACGAAGATATCACCCAGTAAGATCTGCTCAGACAGATAAGAGAACCGGAGGCCACGCCTCCGGTTTTTTTTTGCCTTCGCTCTCCTGCCCAGCGCTAATAACAAAACACCCTATGCTAGACCATTTTGTTATTGGTTCCTGCCCGCCTGCTTGTGAATAATTTGCGATCTTGTTTTTCCGGACGCTATTACCGTTATGTTCTCAATGATTGTAAGTGGATTGATCTGCGGCGCGCTGCTCGGCTTTGTGATGCAGCGCGGCCGTTTCTGCCTTACCGGCGGCTTTCGCGACATGTATATCGCGAAAAATAATCGCATGTTCTATGCCTTGCTGATCGCAATTGCTATCCAGAGCGTGGGCGTTTTCGCCCTGATTCAGGCGGGCGTGGTGCAGTATGACGCGGGCACTTTCCCGTGGCTTGGCACCGTGGTCGGCGGCTATATTTTCGGGCTCGGTATCGTCTACGCAGGCGGCTGTGCGACCGGAACCTGGTATCGCGCCGGGGAAGGGTTGATCGGCAGCTGGATTGCGCTCTTTACCTATATGGTGATGAGCGCGGTGATGCGCTCGCCGAACGCAGCGAGTCTCAACCAGCTGTTGAAAACCTACAGCACCGAACATAACTCGATAGCCGAGACCTTTGGCCTCTCCGTCTGGCCGCTGGTTGTGCTGCTGGTGGCAGTAACCCTGTGGTTGGTTGCCAAAGAGCTGCGCAAACCGAAGCTGAAAGTTGCCTCACTGCCGCCGCGCAGAACTGGCCTTGCACACATTCTGTTTGAGAAGCGCTGGCACCCGTTTGTCACCGCCGTGCTGATCGGTCTGATTGCGCTGCTGGCGTGGCCGTTGAGCGAAGCTACCGGGCGCATGTTTGGTCTTGGCATCACCTCGCCGACTGCCAACATTCTGCAATTCCTGGTCAACGGTCAGAGCAAAATTCTCAACTGGGGTGTCTTCCTGGTGTTGGGGATCTTCATGGGATCGCTCATTGCCGCGAAAGCCAGCCGCGAGTTCCGTGTGCGCGCCGCCGATGCGCAAACCACCCTGCGCAGTGGCTTTGGCGGGCTGTTGATGGGCGTCGGTGCCAGCATGGCCGGCGGGTGCTCCATCGGTAACGGTCTGGTGATGACGGCGATGATGACCTGGCAGGGGTGGATCGGCCTGGTATTTATGATCCTTGGCGTATGGACCGCGTCATGGTTTTTATATGTTCGTCCGCAGCGCAAAGCGAAGCTTGCCGCGGCTGTGGCCTAAATAAACAGGAGCTGTTATGGCAGTTAAAAAACTCGATGTGGTAACGCAGGTGTGCCCGTTCCCACTGATTGAAGCAAAAGCGGCGCTGGCAGAGATGCACAGCGGTGATGAACTGGTGATTGAGTTCGACTGCACCCAGGCGACGGAAGCGATTCCTCAGTGGGCGGCAGAAGAGGGGCACACCATTACGGATTACCAGCAGGTGGGTGATGCCGCCTGGAGCATCACCGTCCAGAAGGCGTAAGCCGCAGGCCCTCCCGCACACGGGAGGGCGACGTTCAGACAATCTCTTCGGCGTACTGCCACAGCGCTTTCAACAGCGCCTGTTTCTCACTGTCCCCCTCATACTGCTGGAACAGCGCCTGCAACTCTTCAGCGTAGCGTTGTAAAAACTCTGGCGTAAAGATCTCGCGGCGATGCGCCAGCCAGCGCTGCTGCTCCTCTTCATCGAGCGTGCCGGGAAAGTTGCGCGCCCGGTAGTTAAACAGCAGTTTCTCAATGCGCCCGTCGGCAAAGGTGATATCCAGCGCCGGTAAGTTGCGCGGCTCGGTCTCAAGCAGGATTTTCATCGCGGCGCGGTCGGCATCGCTGAAAAAGCCGTTGTAGATCTGCGCGTCGACATTGTCTGACGGCACAAACGGCTCCGCTTCGGCGAAGATCGCCAGCACTTTTTCGCGTACCTGCGGATGGCCGCGCAGGATCTGTAAATTATCGAGACAGCGCTGACGGTCAATGCCGAGCCGCTCGGCATCTTCTGGCCGCAGCGTATTGGCCTGTGCCAGCACCGGGCACTTATTCAGATGCACCAGCTTAACCGGCACCGCCGCGTTATCGCCCAGCTCACTCTTCGGCGTATAGAGGCGCTCACGCAATGCATCGGCGTCCAGTTCCAGCAGCGGCGACATATCGCCCGCCAGATCGACCATAATCACCGCGTTGCGGTTTTCCGGGTGCCAGGCCAGCGGCGCAACCCAACTGGTGTTGCCGCGCGCCGCGCCAAACATACCAGAGACATGCACCAGCGGTTTCATCTGCGGCACATCAATCAAGGTCGCCAGCTTCTGCTTACTGCGATGGCTATAGAGATAGGCAAACAGCTTCGGCTGCTTCGCTTTCACCAGCTGCGCCATGGCGATGGTGGCATAGACATCCGCCATCGCGTCGTGGGCGTTGCTGTGCTCGATACCGTTCGCTTTGGTCAGGTGCTCAAGGCGGAAACTTGGCAGACCCTCTTCATTCTCCGGCCAGTTGATCCCCTCCGGGCGCAGGGCGTAGCAGGCGCGCATCACATCCAGCAGATCCCAGCGGGAGTTGTGGTTTTGCCAGCTCCAGGCGTAGGGATCGTAGAAGTTGCGGTAAAAAATATTACGCGTCACTTCATCGTCAAAACGGACGTTGTTGTAACCCACTACACAGGTATTCGGCACGGTGAAGAGGTCGTGAATGCGTTTCGCAAACGCCGCTTCATTTTCACCTTTGGCGCGCGCCACCTGCGGGGTAATGCCGGTGATCAGCACCGCTTCAGGCTGGGGGAGATAGTCATCGGCGGGTTTGCAGTAGAAGACTTCCGGCTCGCCGATGGTCGTGAAATCGGCATCGGTGCGCAGCGCGGCGAACTGCGCCGGGCGATCCAGCGCGGGGCTGGTTCCGAAGGTCTCGTAATCATGAAAAAGAAATGTCGGGGTTGCCGGGGAATCAGACACCAGAAGCTCATCCTGTCAGAAAGTATGCCGACTATGGTAAACCATCGTCGCCCGTGTGCCGAAGAAAAACCGTGCCAGCTTACGGCGTCATACGCAAAAACAGGGGCTTAAAAATGATTTATGTCACATTTTTTTGCAATTTTGCCAGGTAACGACACACGAAGTTCCGTACAAAGGACGCCCCTTTGCGAAGTATTGAGGATATTTCATTGAAACGCCGTTTGTTTGCTGCTTCATTGTTGGCGGTGAGCGTCCATTGCGCTCAGGCCGACGACCTCCCATTTGCCCCTCAGCCCCCGGCAGTGCAGGCCGGATCATGGGTTTTGATGGACTACACGACCGGGCAAATCTTAACTGCGGGGCATGAGCATCAGCAGCGTAATCCGGCGAGTCTCACCAAATTGATGACCGGCTACGTCGTCGATCGCGCCATTGATAGCCATCGCATCAGTGCGGACGACGTGGTTACGGTTGGCAAAGATGCCTGGGCGCAGGGCAACCCGGTGTTTGCCGGCTCGTCCCTGATGTTCCTTAAGCCGGGCGATCGCCTGACGGTGCGCGATCTGAGCCGTGGGCTGATTGTCGATTCCGGGAACGACGCCTGCGTGGCGCTGGCGGATCACGTTGCCGGCGGGCAGCCGCAGTTCGTGGCGATGATGAACGACTACGTGCAGAAACTGAACCTGCGTGACACCCACTTTGAAACGGTACATGGCCTGGATGCGCCGGGGCAGCATAGCTCAGCCTACGATCTGGCGGTGTTATCGCGCGCCATTATTCACGGCGAGCCGGATTTCTATCACATGTACAGCGAAAAGAGCCTGACGTGGAACGGCATCACGCAGCAGAACCGCAACGGGCTGCTGTGGGATAAAAGCCTGAACGTCGATGGGCTGAAGACCGGTCACACCTCCGGCGCGGGCTTTAACCTGATTGCCTCAAGCGTTGATGGTCAGCGCCGTTTGATCGCGGTGATCATGGGCGCGGACAGCCCGAAAGGGCGCGAAGAGCAGGCGCGCAAGCTGCTGCACTGGGGCCAGCAGAACTTCGACACGGTTGAGATCCTGCGTAACGGCAAAAAAGTGGGCAGCGAGCGCGTCTGGTACGGCGATAAAGAGCAGATTGCCGTCGGCACCGATGAGGATCGCTGGCTGGTGCTGCCGAAAGCGGAGCTGCAAAACATCAAAGCGAAATATGTGCTGGACAGCAAAGAGCTGGAAGCGCCGCTTGCCGCCCATCAGCGCGTCGGTGAAATCCAGCTTTATGACCGCGATAAAGTGATTGCCAAAATGCCGCTGGTGACGCTGGAGAGCGTTGGCAAAGGCGGGCTCTTCTCCCGACTGAGCGACTACTTGCACCACAAAGGGTGACCATCATGCGGGCAGAGTGGCAGGCTTGCGAGTCTGCTCGCATAATTGACGCGTGCGGCAAGCCTGATGGTCGCCGGGTAGATATACTGTACAGACAAACAGTAACGCGCAGGAGGTCACGATGGGCTACAAGGTTAAGCAAGCAGAGCAGCGCCGTATCGCCGGGTTTCATCTGGTGGGGCCGTGGGAAGAGAAGGTGAAGCAGGGCTTCCAGCAGTTGCTGCTGTGGGTCGAGCATAACCAGATCCAGCCGCTGGAGTGGGTCAGCGTCTATTACGATAACCCCGATGAAGTGCCGCCGGAAAAGCTGCGCTGTGATGTCGCCATCACCGTTGAGCGCGACTTCCAGGTGCCTGTTAACAGCGCAGGCGTTATCACCACCGACATTCCCGGCGGTCACTACGCGGTGATGAGCGCGCGGGTCTACAACGAAGATTTTGAAGGCAGCTGGAATCTCTTTTTCGACGAGCTGTTGGGTGACACCTCGGTGCAGATTGGTGCCGGTCCCTGTTTTGAGATCTACCAGAACGATGGCAAGGGCGATGGTTTCTGGGATATCGAAATGTATATCCCCGTCGAGCCGAACGCCCACTAAAGCCGGGCAGGGTAAAAAAGGCCGCGAGAGTGATGCTGGCGGCCTCTTTTTTTGTCCTGACAGGGCATTGGCAGGAAAAAATACCGCTACAATTGCGCCTTTCTTTTTGACCCGGAGCCTGGCTGTGCGTCGCGACAAATCCCTCAGCCCATTTGAAATTCGACTTTATCGCCACTACCGTGTCGTACATGGTGTGCGCATCGCGCTGGCCTTTATCCTCACCTTTTTACTCATCCGCCTGCTTAATGTCCCGGAAGGCACCTGGCCGTTGATTACGCTGGTGGTGCTGATGGGGCCAATCTCCTTCTGGGGCAACGTGGTGCCGCGGGCTTTTGAGCGTATCGGCGGCACCATTTTCGGCGCGGTGCTGGGGCTGGTGGCGTTAAAGCTGGAGCTCTACTCTCTGCCGCTGATGCTGTTGTGGTGCGCCGCCGCCATGTTTCTCTGCGGCTGGCTGGCGCTCGGCAAAAAACCTTACCAGGCACTGCTGATTGGTATCACCCTTGCGGTCGTCGTGGGTGGGCCAAGCGGCGATATGCATACGGCGCTGTGGCGCGGTGGCGATGTGATTATCGGTTCGCTCCTCGCCATGCTCTTTACCGGCATCTGGCCGCAGCGCGCCTTTTTGCACTGGCGTATCCAGATGGCGAACTACGTCACGGCCTTTAATCGCGTCTACCAGGGTGGTTTCTCGCGCAACCTGGTGGAGCGGCCACGGCTGGAAAAACATCTGCAAAAAATCCTCAACGACGTGGTGAAGATGCGCGGGCTGATTACGCCCGCCTGTAAAGAGACCCATATTCAGAAAGCGATCTTCGAGGCTATCCAGACCGTCAGCCGCAATATGGTCTGCATGCTGGAGCTGCAAATCAACGCCCACTGGAGTTCGCGCGCCAGCCACTTTGTGATGATTAACGCCAGCACGCTGCAAGAGACGCAGCAGATGACGCAGCAGACGTTGCTCACCATCGCCCACGCGCTCTATGAGGGCAACCCGCAGCCGATCCTGGCGAACACGGAAAAACTTAACGATATCGTCGCTGAACTGCGGCAGATAATTGGCGAACATCAGGGTGACGCGGTGACAGAAACCTCGATTCACGGTTATGTCTGGCTCAGTATGGAGCTGGCGCGCCAGCTGGAGCTGTTATCGCATTTGATCTGCCGGGCGCTGCGCAAATAAACGGCTAATAACCGCCCCGGGCTGCCAGGTTGTTTCGATTCAGCTATATTTGCGGTTATGATAGCCAGCAGGAAAACTTATTGTCATATGCCACTGCTTTGGGTAGGTTTGCCTCTCAGGTGATGGCCTTAACGAATCCGAATCTCAATTAATCAGGGGTGTCAAAATGGAAACAACCAAGCCTTCATTCCAGGACGTTCTGGAATTTGTGCGTCTGTTCCGTCGCAAAAACAAGCTGCAGCGCGAAATTCAGGACGTTGAGAAAAAGATCCGTGATAACCAGAAACGCGTTCTGCTGCTGGACAACCTCAGCGACTACATCAAGCCGGGCATGAGCGTTGAAGCCATTCAGGGCATTATTGCCAGCATGCGTATCGACTACGAAGATCGCGTTGATGACTACATCATCAAAAACGCCGAGCTGTCGAAAGAGCGCCGCGAAATCTCTAAGAAACTGAAAACCATGGGCGAGCTGAAATCGGTCGAGCATAAAGCCGAGTAAGCGCCTGCGCGGTGAGAGCCTCGTCTCTCACCGTCTTCTCTTTTCTCCATTCCCTTCCACTTTTCTTCCTCCTTTTTTCTTTATCACCCATAAAAACCAGGCCTTTCTCTGTTTGCAGAGTGGTAAAATGCGCCGCGCTGGATAGACATCGCGCCGGAAAACCGTCTGGCGCGGCACTTTCATGATATTGCCGGGCGCATCAATCAGCGGCTGGCGCAGGCCGCCGATAAGGTCTGGCTGGTAGTCTCGGGAATTGGAGTGAAAATAAAATGATTAAGTTGTTCTTCGCCACATTGTCGTTTATCAGCCGCATTCCGGTGCCGGGCCGTTGGGTACAGGGGCTGGATGGGGCGGATTATGTGCGTGGGATCACTACTTTTCCGCTGGTCGGCCTGCTGCTCGGCGGCCTGAGCGGTCTTCTTTTCATGCTATTACACACCTGGTGCGGCGCGCCGCTGGCGGCGCTGTTGAGCGTGCTGGTGCTGGCACTGCTGACCGGCGGTTTTCATCTCGATGGTCTGGCAGACACCTGCGATGGCGTTTTCTCGGCCCGCCGACGCGAGCGCATGCTTGAGATCATGCGCGACAGCCGGCTTGGCACCCACGGTGGCCTGGCGCTGGTGTTTGTCGTGGTGGCAAAAATCCTCCTCCTCAGCGAGCTACAGCTGCGCGATACGCCGATGATAGCGGCGCTGGCAGCGGCCTGTGCAGCCGGACGCGGCTGCTCGGTGTTACTGATGTTTGGTCACCGCTACGCCCGCGACGAAGGGCTGGGCAATCTGTTTATCGGCAAGGTTTCCGGTAAAGATACTCTCATCACCTTAATCATCACCGCCCTGTTAGCCGTGGCGTTGCTCGGCGCGCAGGGCGTGCTGGCGCTGCTGGTCACCATGGTGTCAATTTACCTGCTCGGCTGGTTGCTTAAGCGCGCCCTCGGCGGGCAGACCGGCGACACCCTCGGCGCGGCGATTGAGCTTGGCGAGGTTATCTTCCTGTTAGCGCTGCTCTGAGCCCTTAACGAGAGACCTGATGCAGACATTAGCGACGCTATGCGCGACCACTCCTCCACCCGACGAAGGGGGGAAGGCGCGCGCGTAGCAGCATCTGGATGGTTTACTTAAACCGGATGGCAGCTGCGGGCGGGCAGCAATATTGTGTTGCTCCTGCGCAGTAGGGGTTGCCGGATGGCGCTGCGCTTATCCGGCCTACAAAATATCATGCTTTCGGTTTGCGTAGGCCGGATAAGGCATTTATGCCGCCATCCGGCAACAGCGCAGATGCAACAAACCGGCCTCTATTACGTAGGCCGGATAAGCGCAGCGCCATCCGGCAAACACCGCTTACTCTGCCTGCTGCATCACCTGCAACAGCGTATCCAGCAAGCCCGGGAAACAGATATCCAGATCCTCGCGGCGCAGTGAAATCATATTCTCCCGCCCCTGCGGGCGCTGCCACACCACGCCGCTGTCGCGCAGCACGCGCCAGTGATGGGTCATGGTCGATTTCGCCACTTCCTGCGGGCGCAGCGTGTTGCAACTCATTTCACTGCCGTCGGCCAGGCGCTGGATGATGGCCAGGCGCAGCGGGTTGCCGAGCGCAGAAAGCACATTTTCCAGGCGAAACTGCTCACGTTCAGGGTGGTTAGCGATCATACTTTTCCTGTATTAACGATGGGGCTGCGGCTGACTCAGCGGCGGTACTATACGCAAACTGTCTGCCCAACACCATGACCGCTACCCCGGATTCACCAATCAAAAGAATAGTAAAAATAGTTCGAATATACTCGTACATTTGTAATATGCTAAACGCCGTTAACCCTCTGCGGCTCATCCGGGCCGCCAACTGACAGTCAACAGACTAAGGACGCATCATGCCCCGACCCATTCCTCTCGAACGTTATCGCAACATCGGTATCTCCGCGCATATCGATGCCGGTAAAACCACCACCACCGAGCGCATCCTGTTTTACACCGGGATGAGCCATAAGCTGGGGGAAGTACACGATGGCGCGGCAACCACCGACTGGATGGCGCAGGAGCAGGAGCGCGGCATTACCATCACCTCCGCAGCAGTGAGCTGCTTCTGGCCCGGTATGGATCGTAATTTTGAACCGCACCGCATCAATATTATCGATACCCCCGGGCACGTCGATTTTACTATCGAAGTGGAGCGCTCGATGCGCGTGCTGGACGGCGCAGTCATGGTCTACGACTCGGTCGGCGGTGTGCAGCCGCAGTCAGAAACCGTCTGGCGGCAGGCCAATAAGTATCACGTTCCGCGCCTCGCGTTCGTCAACAAAATGGACCGCCCCGGCGCAGACTTCTTCCGCGTGGTGCAGATGATGATCGACCGCCTGAAGGCCAACCCGGTGCCGATTGTCATTCCGATAGGTGCTGAAGAGCACTTCACGGGCGTGGTCGATCTGATCAAAATGCGCGAAATCATCTGGGATGATGCCACGCAGGGTATGTCCTTTAGTTATGCGCCAGTGCCTGAAGAGTTACTGGAAACTGCGCAAGCGTGGCGCGAAAAGATGGTCTCTGCGGCAGCGGAAGCGAACGAGGCATTGATGGATAAATACCTCGAAACCGGTGAGCTGGACGAAGCTGAAATTATTGCCGGTCTGCGCCAGCGCACCATCGCCGGTGAAATCCAGCCGATGCTGTGCGGTAGCGCGTTCAAGAATAAAGGCGTGCAGCGCATGCTCGACGCAGTGGTTGAGCTGATGCCTTCACCGCTGGATATTCCGGCGATTCAGGGCGTGGACGAAAGAGGCCAGCCGGCGGAACGTCATGCGAATGATGATGAGCCCTTCTCGGCGCTCGCCTTCAAACTGATGACCGACCCCTATGTCGGCCAGCTGACCTTTATTCGCGTCTACTCGGGCGTGCTGAAAAAAGGCGATGCAGTCTACAACCCGGTGAAAGGCAAAAAAGAGCGCATTGGGCGCATTGTGCAGATGCACGCCAACGACCGGCATGAAGTGGATGAGCTGCGCGCGGGTGACATTGCCGCCTGTGTCGGGCTGAAAGATGTCACCACCGGTGACACGCTCAGCGATCCGGACAAGGTGATTACGCTTGAGCGCATGGAGTTCCCTGAGCCGGTGATCTCGCTCGCTATCGAGCCGAAGACCAAAGCGGACCAGGAGAAGATGGGTATCGCGCTGCAGAGGCTGGCAGCAGAAGATCCGTCGTTCCGCCTGCATACGGATGAGGAGTCCGGGCAAACCATCATCTCCGGGATGGGGGAGCTGCATCTGGAGATCATCGTTGACCGTATGAAGCGCGAATTTGGCGTGGAGGCGAATATTGGCCGCCCGCAGGTCACCTATCGCGAAACGCTGCGCAAAACCGTTAAAGAGATTGAGGGCAAGTTTGTGCGTCAGTCCGGCGGTAAAGGGCAGTATGGCCATGTGGTGCTGACGCTTGAGCCACTGGCGGCAGGAAGCGGCTTTGTATTTGAAGACGCGACCAAAGGCGGCGTGGTGCCGCGCGAGTATATCCCCTCCGTGGAAAAGGGGCTGCGCGAAGCGATGAACAGCGGCGTGCTGGCAGGTTACCCGGTGGTGGATGTGAAAGCGACGCTGACCTTCGGCTCCTATCACGATGTCGACTCCTCTGAGATGGCCTTCCGCATGGCGGCGATCTTTGGCTTTAAAGAGGGCGCGCGCAGAGCCGATCCGGCGATCCTTGAACCGGTGATGCATGTCGAAGTCGAGACGCCAGAGGAGTACGCGGGGAATATTATGGGCGATCTCTCTTCGCGCCGCGGCATGGTGCAAGGGATGGAAGAGCGCTTCGGTAGCCAGATCATACGCGCCGACGTGCCGCTGGCGGAGATGTTTGGCTACGCCACCACGCTGCGATCGATGTCGCAGGGGCGGGCAACTTACAGTATGGAGTTCCATCACTACGCCGAAGCGCCGCGCAATGTGGCCGAGGAGATCATCGCCAGCCGCAGTAAAGGATAGAGTTTAACTTGTTACTTCAAACCCCGCTTCGGCGGGGTTTTTTTACGCTCAATTGTTGTCCAGCGCTGTTGTTCATTGAGCGGCTTCGCAACCTTTTTTCCACTCTGCTGTTTTTCATCGAAAGTGTGGAAGCGCGCTCCCGGGCTGCATTTTTTTGGCAGGCGAAAGCAATTTCATCAAGGCAAAATGTCAATATAGTTTTGAGTCTATATAGTAAGCGATCTATATTGTCGGCATGAGTTTACGCTGCATCTGCAGAAAATTGACAAGAGGAGTTAACGCGATGAGTAAAACACTAGAGCAATTAATTGCCGGGCAAACACCTGAGGTTGTCGCGAAGGCGCAAACTCTGGCGCAGGAGATGCTGCTTAATATCCACCTTGCTGAGCTGCGTGAGCGCGTGCAAAAAACGCAGAACGAGATGGCGCAGGAGCTGGGGCTTAAGCAACCCACCGTGGCTGTAATGGAGAAGCAGGGTAGGGATATTAAGTTATCGACGCTGAAACGCTACGTCGAGGCGACGGGCAGCAAGCTGCGGATCGATATCGAGTTGCCCGACGGCTCCCATTATGGTTTCGCGCTCTGACGGCAGAACCCGCGAAGCCGACTATCATTAGCAGACATCCGCTGCGCCTGAGGAAAGGTTATGTTGCGTCCTGTCACACTGCTTTGCGCTTCTCTGCTGTTACTCTCGGCCCGGCCTGCGCTGGCGGTTACTTATCCGCTGCCGCCGGAAGGCAGCCGGCTGGTGGGTAACCCGCAAACCATCACCGTGCCGCAGGGCAACACCTTTCCGCTGGAAGCCTTCGCCGCGAAATATGGGCAGGGGCTGAGTAATATGCTGGAAGCCAATCCCGACGCCGACCCCTATTTGCCGAAAGCCGGTTCACAGCTGGTGCTCCCGCAGCAGATCATCCTGCCTGATACCGTGCGGGAGGGCATTGTTGTTAACGTCGCGGAAATGCGGCTCTATTACTACCCGAAAGAGAGCAACACCGTTGAGATCCTGCCGATTGGTATCGGCCAGGCCGGACGCGAAACGCCGCGTAACTGGGTGACTGCCGTTGAGCGTAAACAGGCGGGTCCCACCTGGACGCCGACGGCCAATACTCGTAAAGCGTATGCCGATGAGGGCAAAACCCTGCCAGCCTTTGTGCCTGCCGGGCCGGATAACCCGATGGGGTTGTACGCCATCTATATCGGTAAGCTGTATGCCATTCATGGCACCAATGCGGATTTCGGCATCGGTCTGCGTGTCAGCCAGGGCTGCATCCGCTTGCGCAATCAGGATATTAAATATCTGTTTGATAACGTGCCGGTCGGCACCCGCGTGCAGATTATCGATGAGCCGGTGAAAGTGAGCCGCGAGCCGGACGGTAGCAGCTGGGTCGAGGTGCACGAGCCGCTGTCGCGCAACCGCGCAGAGTTTGAATCGACAGCAAAAGTGCCGCTCCCCGCCACGCCGGTACTCAACAGAATCGTAAAAGAGGCGGGCGCGGATGCAGGCCTGGTGGCGATGGCGCTTGAGAGACGTTCAGGTATGCCGGTAAAAATCGGCGCGCCAGCAGTGAACAACAGCGAAGCGCGAGGCATCGAACGGATGTGAAAGCGGACAGATCAGTTGCTCAATTAATTTGAATGTTATTGTTAAATCAATGTTATTTCTTCTTATGGCGTAAAGCGTAGAGTAGAGGCACTCACGATTTCCTGAACAAAGGACGACGCCATGAAGAAGATCGGCTTTTTATCATTTGGTCACTGGACCCCCTCGCCGCAGTCCGGTACCCGCTCTGCGGCTGACGCGCTGCTGCAATCTATCGATCTGGCGGTCGCTGCAGAAGAGCTGGGCGCAGATGGCGCTTACTTCCGGGTGCACCATTTCGCCCGTCAGCTCGCCTCGCCATTCCCACTGCTTGCCGCCGTTGGCGCGAAAACCAGCCGCATCGAAATTGGGACTGGCGTGATCGATATGCGTTATGAAAACCCCCTCTATATGGCGGAGAGCGCCAGCGCGGCGGATCTGATTGCCGGTGGGCGTTTGCAGCTTGGCATCAGCCGCGGTTCGCCGGAGCAGGTGATTGATGGCTGGCGCTATTTCGGCTACCAGCCCGCCGAGGGCGAAAATGAGTCTGACATGGCGCGTCGTCACACCGAAGTGCTGCTCGATGCGCTGCGCGGCGAAGGGTTTGCTAAGCCCAACCCGCAACCGATGTTCCCCAACCCGCCGGGGTTGCTGCGCCTGGAGCCTTACGCAGAAGGCTTGCGCGAGCGCATCTGGTGGGGCGCAGGCTCCAATGCCACCGCGGTATGGGCGGCAAAACTGGGGATGAATCTGCAAAGTTCGACGCTGAAGGATGACGAAACGGGTGAACCGTTCCACATTCAGCAGGCGCAGCAGATCCGCGCTTATCGTGAGGCGTGGAAAGCCGCCGGTCATACGCGCACACCGCGCGTCTCCGTTAGCCGCAGCATCTTTGCCCTGATGAACGATCGCGATCGCGCCTACTTTGGCGGCAGCCGTGACGACGATGACAAAATCGGTTTTCTCGACGAGAAGACGCGTGCAATTTTCGGTCGCAGCTATGCCGCAGAGCCGGACAAATTGATTGAACAACTTAAGCGAGATGAAGCGATTGCCGAAGCGGACACACTGTTACTGACGGTGCCGAACCAGCTCGGCGTTGACTATAACGCCCACGTTATTGAATCCATTTTGAAACACGTTGCGCCCGCCATGGGTTGGCGAAACTAAGCCAGCGCGTCCTGCCACGTTCATACGGGCAGGACGTTTTTTTGCCGCGTAACCGAAAATGGCAAGCGATAAATATTACTTCAGTATATTGATTTTATTAAAGATAAAATCCTTATCCGCTCTGCGTTAACCTGGTACGTTAAAAAGCAGCGCATTACTCGTTTTGTCTCATGTAATACGCCATATTCCTCCCCGCTTCGCTTGAAATGCTTTCCACTCAAACTGTTACACAGGGTTATCAACCTTGCGATTTTGTGACGGCTGCTACACTTATTGGCGTTATCGGTAACGACATAACGTCATTTCCGCGCGGTGAAACGCTTCGCTTTTGCAAGCTGTTTCACTCCCCACACAAGGAGATAAGGTATGACAGACCGTCCACAAAATCCTCAGCACGCGCAACAACAACAGTGGCCCGGCAGCTTTTTACAGATGGAGCCGAAACCCGATCACGGTGAAGCAGATTATCAAGGCTCGGGCCGCCTGAAAGGTAAAACCGCCATTATTACCGGCGGCGACTCCGGCATTGGCCGGGCGGTTGCCATCGCCTATGCTCGCGAGGGCGCAGACGTGGTGATCTCCTATCTCGATGAGCATGATGATGCGAAAGACACCGCACAGTGGGTTGAAAAGGCAGGGCAGAAAGCCGTGCTGATTGCGGGCGATATCACGAATGCTGAACATTGCCGCAATATTGTGGCGCAGACGGTGGAGCAATTCGGCAAGATCGACATCGTGGTGAATAACGCTGCCTACCAGATGACGCGCGAGTCGCTTGATGAGATAAGCGACGACGAATTCGATCGCACCATGAAAACCAATCTCTACGCCATGTTCTATATCTGCAAGGCGGCGGTACCGCATATGCCAGCCGGTGGGTCGATCATCAACACGGCCTCGGTAAATGCCGATCAGCCGAAGCCGAAACTGATTGCTTACTCGGCGACCAAAGCGGCGATTATTAACTTCTCCGGTAGCCTCGCTGCGCTGCTGGCTGAAAAGGGCATCCGTTCAAACGCCGTTGCGCCGGGCCCCATCTGGACGCCGCTTATCCCAGCGACCATGCCACCTGAGCAGGTTGAAAGCTTTGGTAGTGAAGTGCCGCTTGCGCGGATGGGCCAGCCCGCTGAACTCGCCTCATCCTACGTGATGCTCGCCAGCGATGAAGCGAGCTACATCTCTGGTGCGACCATTGCCGTTACCGGTGGCGTTGCAGTTATCTGACAGGCAAGGAGACGTGATGAAGGCTTATCCTCTGGCGCTCAGTGTGCCAGTTGCCACCCATATCTTCGGCGGGCAACGCATTAAGCAGCAGTTGGGCAAAGCGGATCTGCCCGATTCACGCATCGCGGAAACCTGGGAGATCAGCGACGTCGACGGCATGATCGCCTCGGTAGTTAACGGTGAATATGCAGGTTGCAGCCTGCGTGAACTGGTGGAGCGCTACCCGGATGAGATGGTGGCACCCGGCTGGCGCGGCCCGTACTTTCCGCTGCTAAGCAAGTTCATCGACGGCAGCGGAATGCTGCCGGTGCATCTGCATGCCAACGATAAAGTCGCGCAGGCTCTTGAGCAGCAGCCTAACGGTAAAACCGAAGCCTGGTACATTCTGTGGGCGGCGGAAGACGCGACTTGCCTGCTCGGAGTGCGCGAGGGCGTTGATAATGCGCGGCTGAAAGCGGCGCTGCTGGCCGAGGATTACGATGCGGTGATGCACCGCGTGCCGGTGAAAACGGGCGATACCTTTTACGTTCCCGGCGGCATGCTGCACAGTTTCGGCCCCGACACGCTGATTTATGAAATCGAGCAGACCTCGGATATCCAGCAGCACGCCATGCCGTGGCGCATGGAGGATGGCTCGCGCCTGAGCCAGCAGGAGTGGGAGCGCAATATCGATGCGCTGTTACAGGAGCTGCGCCCGGAACTGCGCTGCCAGCCGCAGCCTGGGCTGGTGCTCGAAGTGCCAAATCTGACGCGGCTCTTCTGCTGCGCCGGGCCCTATTTTGCGCTGGAGCGCTGGTCGTTCAGCCAGACGCAACGTTTTCATTTCAACAGCGCGCGTATTCTCACTAACCTTGGTGCGCCGCTAACCGTTGAGGCAAACGGCGTCAGCGTCCCGCTTGGCAGGGCGGCATCGCTGCTGCTGCCCGCGGCGCTGGATGAGGTCACTCTGCATGATGCGGGTGATGTGCTAATCGGTTATGTGCCGGATCTGATGGCTGATGTGCTGCAACCGCTGCGCGATGCAGGTTACCGCGAAGATCAGATTGCGGCGCTCGGCGATATAGATGGGCACTTACGTTAACCGGGTTGCGCAGAATGCAAAAAGCCCGCTCGGGTTTCCCTGAGCGGGCTTCTTAAATGTGGCTCCTCTGACTGGACTCGAACCAGTGACATACGGATTAACAGTCCGCCGTTCTACCGACTGAACTACAGAGGAATCGTGTGGAGGCTTATCTTAGCGGCGAAAAATCTTTTGTCAAACCCCATTTCAGGGGAGGGGAGTCAACTGCTGATTCCATCAGCGATTTGCATGTATTGACACCAATTTATGCTGAATTGCTTTGCAGGATCACCATTTCTCCCCCATCATTTGAAATGTAATTTCATCTTTTGCGGCAAGGACTATTTTGAACGTCGTCACCCCCCTTCGCCAGGCCGTCATGCGTACCCCCTGGTATAGAAAGCGTAAAAGCTACCGTGTACTTTTCTGGCGGGAAATCACCCCGCTTGCGGTGCCGATCTTCCTCGAAAACACCTGTGTGCTAATGATGGGTGTGCTCAGTACCTTCCTCGTGAGCTGGCTGGGCAAAGAGGCGATGGCGGGCGTGGGCCTTGCCGATAGCTTTAACATGGTAGTGATGGCCTTTTTTGCCGCTATCGATCTCGGTACCACAGTGGTGGTGGCCTTCAGCCTTGGCAAACTCGACGCCGAGCGGGCGAGGTCAGCAACGCGGCAGTCGCTGATGATCATGACGCTGTTCGCCATCGTGCTGGCGGCGGTGATCCACTACTTCGGCCGTGAAATTATCGATGTCATTGCCGGAGCGGCAACCCAACCGGTGAAAGATCTGGCGCTCACCTACCTTGAGTTAACGGTGCTGAGCTATCCGGCGGCGGCAATTGCGCTGATTGGCAGCGGCGCGCTGCGTGGCGCAGGGAACACGAAAATCCCGCTGCTGATAAACGGCGGCATGAATATTCTCAACATCATCATCAGTAGCGCGCTGATTTACGGTGTTTTCGGCTGGCAGGGGATGGGCTTTGCCGGTGCCGGTCTCGGGTTGACTATTTCGCGCTATATCGGCGCGGTGGCGATTATCTGGGTGCTGATGATTGGCTTTAACCCATCCCTGCGCATTCCGCTCAAAAGCTATTTCGAAAAGCTTAACTTCAATATCATCTGGGAAGTGATGGGCATCGGTATTCCTGCCAGTATTGAATCGGTACTGTTTAACGGCGGCAAGCTGTTGACGCAGATGTTTGTCGCCGGAATGGGCACCAACGTCATCGCCGGGAACTTTATCGCTTTCTCCGTGGCGGCGTTGATTAACCTGCCCGGTAACGCGCTGGGGTCGGCCTCGACAATCATTACCGGTAAACGCCTCGGCAAAGGACAGATTGCCCAGGCCGAACGGCAGTTGCGCCATGTGTTCTGGCTCTCAACGCTGTTACTGACAGCGATTGCCTGGGGAACCGCGCCGTTTGCTGGCTGGTTCGCCGCGTTTTACACCCATGAAGAGGATGTAAAAGAGGTCGTTAAGGTGCTTTTATGGCTTAACGCCGCATTTATGCCAATCTGGGCGGCCTCGTGGGTGTTGCCCGCCGGGCTGAAAGGCGCTCGCGATGCGCGTTTTGCGATGTGGGTGTCGATGCTCGGCATGTGGGGATGTCGCGTCGTGGCAGGTTATACGCTTGGTATCGTGTTAGGTATGGGCGTAGTCGGCGTCTGGCTGGGAATGTTCCTTGACTGGGCGGTGCGCGGCGCGCTTTTCTACTGGCGAATGGTCAGCGGCCGCTGGCTGTGGAAGTATCCGAAGCCGCAGAAAACGCCAACGGAACGGACCATTTCTGCACAGAATGGAGAATAATTCGGCAAACGCGCCAAAATGTGAAATCAGGCTTTGACATAGCGCGGGGGCACCGCTAATATTCGCCCCGTTCACACGATTCCTCTGTAGTTCAGTCGGTAGAACGGCGGACTGTTAATCCGTATGTCACTGGTTCGAGTCCAGTCAGAGGAGCCAAATTTAAGAAGCCTGCTTACGAGCAGGCTTTTTGCTTTCTTCCTTCCAGCCGCTTCTCTCGCATTATTCAGTTTCCTGCTCAGCTTCCCATGCGCCAAGCTGCATCACTGCGATATTGTTCTTCTTCCCTTTTTTCACCACGATCGGCAGATCTTTTCTGAGTAGGTGCAGCTGTGCGGGGGCAATGAGAGCTTTTGCAGAGTGCATTTGCGGTGGATTGTCGAGATGAAAAAAGAGGTCGATAAAGAGGTTGTTGCCATGGAACATATTCGTTTGCTGCCAGGAAACAATACGTGTGTTGTGCAGTTTTCCCGGCCACTTCTCGCGGGTAAGAAACACTTTTGCTGTTTTCATTCCGGTAGTGCTTCCGCGGAAGGTATAAAAAATGGCGATGATAAAAACGATGGGGGTTGCAATGCCAATCATAAGAAAGGTCATCTCAAACCCTGACATATTTGTAATCCAGTTTTTAAACACCGCTATTCCTTTTAAGCTGTTTACTTACCTAATGTTAACCAGCATTCTCATGCTCACCGATGTGCATCACGGCAATGAGTTTCCATTTTCCCTTTTTAACCACGATCGGTAACCCATGCCGCAAAATATGTAGCTGGAGCGGGGAGACCAGAGCCTTGGCGCAATAACGATTGGGTGACGAATCAAGATAAAAAGAGAGATCGACGAACCGGGCATTTTCATAAAATGTATTGGTCTCTTCCCAGGACTCGATCTGCGTAGAGTGAAGTTTGCCGGACCAACGGTGACGTGTAAGGTAGATAATCCCAGCGAGAATACTGGTCGACCTGCCTTTAAAACCAAAACAGATCCACCAGCAAAAGAGTAGTGTAACGGAAATACTCAAAAGGATGCTCATCCATTCTACTGGCTTCAAGTTGGCGAAGAAATGCTGCATTTCCAGTGGTCTCTTTTCCTCAGTTTATGCAATTACCCAGTACGACAAGTTTCATTGGCTCTTCTGCTAAATAGCGTATCGTCACACTCTTGCCTGCCCTGAACTCATCAAGATGGAGCATACGCACGAAAACCTCGCGCTGCGTGACCCTCACTTGATTATCAGCGCTAAATTCAAGCGTAAGGTTGAGATGCAACCCCCCCTCAATACTCTGGTTTTTATTCTGCTCGGTATGTGTGATCAGCGCGGTGGTCTCTTTACCTCTATTTTTTATCATTTCTTCCTCGCGCCCGCTAACTACTGAATTGCGTACGCCAATAAAGATGATCACGACAGAAAACACCAAAAAGAAAATGACCAACCAGAATCCTATCGTTGCCATATTTAACCGCTTAAACAAAATTTTTATGTATTAGTGGGAAGATAACTATCAAACGTTATCAGTTGCCTGATTATTTACCCCATCTCTGATGGGCATAACTCTTCACCGCCAGCCGAAACCGGCGGTGAGGGAGGCAGGTTTATCGGAAAGGGGGTTCGTTAAAGGTACGCAGCTTACGCGAATGGAGGCGATCGCCTTCGGCGCGCAGCAGGTCGATGGCGCGAATACCGATTTGCAGATGCTCGGAGATCGCCCCTTCGTAGAAGCGGTTCGCCTGGCCGGGCAGCTTGATCTCACCGTGCAGCGGCTTGTCCGAGACGCAGAGCAGCGTACCGTAAGGTACACGGAAGCGATAACCCTGCGCGGCAATGGTGGCGCTCTCCATATCAATTGCTACCGCGCGGCTCAGGTTAAAGCGCAGCGCTGAAGCGGAGTAGCGCAGTTCCCAGTTGCGATCGTCGGTGGTGACCACCGTGCCGGTGCGCAGCCGCTGTTTCACCTCTTCGCCAGGCATCTCGCTCACCTCTTTGGTGGCGTCGTACAGCGCGCGCTGCACTTCAGCGATGCTCGGAATCGGGATGTCCGGCGGCAGGACTGCATCAAGAACATGATCATCACGCAGGTAGGCGTGTGCCAGCACATAATCACCAATCTGCTGGCTCTCGCGCAGGCCGCCGCAGTGACCAATCATCAGCCAGACATCCGGGCGCAGCACCGCCAGGTGATCGCAGATGGTTTTCGCATTCGACGGGCCAACCCCAATATTGATAAGCGTAATGCCCTGACCGTCTGCCGTGACTAAGTGCCAGGCGGGCATTTGGTGCTTCTTCCACGCCAGATCGGAGATTGCCTGCTCCGGCGCTTCGGTGTCGGCGGTGATCCAGTGGCCGCCCGCGCAGGAGAGGGCGATATAGGGGCTATCGGGATCGAGGATCTGGCTGCAACCCCAGCGCACAAACTCATCCACATAGCGGGTGTAGTTGGTAAACAGCACAAACGGCTGGAAATGTTCGACCTGCGTACCGGTGTAGTGGCGCAGGCGCGCCAGCGAGAAGTCGACGCGGCGGGCGTCGAAGTGCGACAGCGGGTAGAGCTCGGTTGGATGGAACAGGCCATCTGCCGTCTCATCGCCAATCTGCGCCAGCTCAGTGGTCGGGAAAAAGCGCGTTAGGCCGGCGCTCATTGAGCGATCCAGCGTCAGCTCTGAACCGTCTATCACATAAGGATAAGGGATCTCGTGGGCCGACAGGCCAACCTCGATCTGCGCGCCATAATCCTGGCACAGCAGCGTGAGCTGCTCGATAAGATAGGCGCGAAACAGCGACGGGCGGGTAATGGTGGTGGAGTAGCGGCCCGCATGGGTAAAGCGTGCATAAGCGCGGGTTTTCGACGGCTTGCTTGCACTGCCGTTCCAGCTCACCGACAACTGTGGGTAGACGAAGAGCCCTTTTTCACGCGCTTCAACGTCAGGAAGCTCACCTTTTTCAATATAGACACCAATCGCCTCGCGAAGGGCATTGACGGAGCGGTCATACAGCGCTTCCAGCTGATCCAGCGCCTGTTCCGGGGTCAGATTTGCACCCTCGTTGGTCATTTTTATCTCCTTATCTGCGTTACGGCTCTACCGATAATATGTCACGACTTTGTGAAACGAAAGTTGCCGGACAGTGATTCGGAAGAAACGGGGGGAGAAAAGATCCGGCGCGCCAGCGCACGCCGGAAGCGGGTTACGCGTAGATGTTGACCAGCGTACGGCCATGAATATTGTTGTTGAGGAATTCGGCTGCGGTGGCAGGGACCTGTTCGAGCGCGATCTCTGTTGCGGCCTGCTGGTAATAGCTCTCCGGTAGCGTGCTCGCCAGCTTCTCCCAGACGGCGCTGCGCTTTTCAGCAGGCACCATCACCGAGTCAACCCCTTGCAGACGCACATTGCGCAGAATAAACGGCATCACGCTGGTCGGCAGATCGAAACCGCCCGCCAGACCGCAGGCCGCCACGCAGCCGCCATAGTTGGTCTGCGCCAGTACTTTTGCCAGCACCTTGCTGCCAACCGTATCGACTGCGCCTGCCCAGAGCTGCTTCTCCAGCGGGCGCGTCTCATCAAACTCACTTCTTGGCAGGATCTCATCGGCGCCCAGTTGGCGCAGGAACGCGTGGGTCGATTCGCGCCCTGTGACGGCTGCAACGTTGTAGCCCAGCGCTTTCAGCAAGACCACCGCCGTGCTGCCGACACCGCCGCTGGCACCAGTAACCAGCACCGTGCCATCCTGCGGTTTTACGCCCGCCTCTTGCAGCGCGTTAACGCAGAGCATGGCGGTAAAACCGGCAGTACCGATGATCATCGCATTGCGCGCGCTCAGGCTCTGCGGCAGCGGCACCAGCCAGTCGCCCTTCACGCAGGCCTGGGTTGCCAGGCCGCCCCAATGGTTTTCTCCCACGCCCCAGCCGGTGAGGATCACCGCCTGGCCCGGCGTGTAGCGCGCATCGCGGCTTTCACTGACGCGACCGGCGAAATCGATGCCCGGCACCATCGGGAACTGACGCACGATTTTGCCTTTGCCGGTGATCGCCAGTGCATCTTTGTAGTTGAGGCAGGACCAGTCGATATCGACTTTTACCTCGCCCTCAGCAAGATCCGGCAGGGCGATCTCTTGCACCGCAGCGAGGGTCTGTTTCTCATGTTGTTCCAGAACTAATGCTTTCATAACTGCGTTTTCCTCGTCATGAGGGGTGGATTTCGGCGTAATGCCGGCTCTGCAGGTGTTATTTGAATATGTTGGCGGAAGAAGGCCCAGAAGTGGTCGAGCGGCTCCGCGCTGCGAAAGAGTTTGGCGCGCATCACCGCGCCCTCCCAGCCGGACCAGAAGAGGCTCGCCAGCGCCCCGGGCGACGCCTGTTGCGGCAGCTCGCCGCACGCTTGCGCCTCGCGCAGGCACGCTGCCACGCGGCGCTCCCAGTCGATTAGAGTGGTTTTTAGCTGCGCTGGAAAGGCATCGGGTAACAGCGGCGTCTCCTGCAACAGGTTGCCGACCAGACATCCGCGGCGGAAATCATACTTCGCCATTCCTTCACCGGCGTGATGGACAAAGGCGTCCAGCCGTTGAAGAGGCGTACGTGACGTATTAAGCAGAAAAGTGTCGAGTTTATGGGCGAAGAAGGCACCGTAGGCCTCAAGCACCGCCATGCCGAACGCCTCTTTGCTCTTAAAGCAGTGGTAAAACGATCCCTTAGGTACGGCGATATTTTTGATTACCGCATCGATCCCGGCGGCGAGATAGCCGGTTTCTGTCAGCACCTCCAGACCCGAGCGGATCAGCGCCTGGCGAGTGTCGGTAAAGTCGCGTGCCTTTTGCGGCGGGCGGCCGCGACGCGGCTTTTGCGTCAATATATTATCGCCATCCATAATTTAGACCGATTGGTTTTAATCAGCCTAAGCCTACGCCGGACGGGGAGAAGAGGCAAGGGAGGAGGGGAGAGAAAAATGCCCGCACAAGGCGGGCAACTCCGTCAGGCAGTCGTATTAATGGTACGACCGATAGCCGGATTAGAAGGCAACTGCGGGATCTGTTTGATCAGATCCGTTGCAATAGTTTGTTGCGTATCCAGCGCCTTTTTCAGCACCAGGGTGTTCACCTGGTTATCGAGCTGATAAGAATCAAGGCTGCTGGCTAATGATGCGATCTGAATTGGGTCCATGTCGATCATCCTTTTGTTGTCGAGCAACATCGCTCAGCACGGCGAAATAAACGCCGCACTGAGTTATCGGCAAAGTGGCGCAAAACTTTACCCTAAGCCTGCCCCCTACACCGCCTTCGCTGCGGCTGCCCACTGCGCGGGAAAATCCACTGCGCGCAGCCCCGGCTCAACTGCGACCCGCTCGACCGAGACGAGGGCGTTGATAATAAAGGGATCGCGCTGGAGATAAGCCTCAATCTGTTTCTCATCCTGCGCCTGCAGAAGAATAAAGCCGCCGGAGTTGTCGCTGAGCGGACCCGCGACCATCACAATGCCTTGCTGAAGGCCTTCCACCAGCCATGATTTATGCTCCTCGCGCCACGGCTCCAGCCGCTCAGGCGAAGTTATCCAGCGTAATGTCACTGCGTATAACATCCGCGGCTCCTTAAGGGTTAATGACATCGGCCACTGAGGCGATAGCGCGCTGAATTTCACGCTCTTTCACCGCATCTCCTTTCGAGATCCCCTCGGCGCGCACAAACGCGACGTTGGTAATGCCGAGGAAACCAAAAAAGGCATCGAGGTAGCGCTCCTGGAAATCCATCTCCTCGAGCGGGGTATCGTGGTAAAAGCCGCCGCGCGAAGAGGCGATAATCACCCGCTTATCACCGGCAAGCCCGACCGGGCCCTGCGCGGTGTAACTGAAGGTTTTGCCCGGCTGGGCAAGGCGATCCAGCCAAGCTTTCAGCTGGCTCGGAATGGAGAAGTTGTACATCGGCGCGCCGATAACAATCAGGTCGCTTGCCAGAAACTCCGCGACCAGCGCCTCGGAGAGACAATGCTCAACGGCGACATCGGCCGCGAGATCGCGCTCTGCCACCGGTCGGAAGCCAGCGGCGATGGGCGCGGTCAGATGGCGTATCTCGTCGTCAACAACATCACGATAAACCACCTCGTCATAACGCCCGCTTTGCATCAGCCGGTCGACAATCTCCCGGGAGAGCAGGCGCGAGACGGAGTGCGCGTGATTAAAGCTCGAATCAATGTGCAGGATGTTCATAACCAATAGCCTCTGGTTCAGGGAAGAGTGCGGGCAGCCCGATCGATAAAGTCAGCCACGCGATCGGCATGGGAGATCATCGACAGATGGCTGGAGTAGAGTGAAACGCGCGTCGCGCCGATCGCTTTTGCCAGTGCGTTCTGCACGGCAGGGTTGAGAGCTGCATCGTTTTCGGTCACCAGATACCACGATGGTTTATCGTGCCAGGCAGCATGGGTGAGGGAGTCGGTAAAGGCGCGTGCTGCCATCGGTTGTTGTGCGGCGGCAAGCAGTTGCGCCCGCTGGCGGGAGAGGTCGTTTGCCATCACTTTATGAAACAGTACCGGGTCGTCGAGCCAGATCAGCCCCTGTTCGTCGGCAGATAAGCCCGTCATCGGCGCGTGTAAACGCGTCAGCAAGTCCGCGACAGACTCGTGGCTGTCCGGCACCAGCGCCGAGAGATAGACCAGCCCTTTGACGCGCGGATCGTTACCCGCTTCGCTAATCACCGCGCCCGCCCACGAGTGGCCGACCAGCAAAACATCACCATGCTGGCGGGCAATAACTGCGCGCGTGGCGTTGACATCATCCTTTAGTGAGGTAAGGGGGTTTTGCACCGCCGTGACGTGATAGCCCATCGCCTGCAGCCGCGCCATTACCGCCGACCAGCTGGAGCCATCTGTAAACGCGCCGTGTACCAGAACAATATCAGGCATGGTCTGTTCCTTTGCCTGAGCGGCTAAAACGGTCATCAGCAGCAGGGTGAAAACCCGCATGGTTAACAGCGTGAAGTTGCGCCACATTGCCAGGCCTTAATCAGTGGAGGAGAAGTTGAGAAGAGTGTGAAAGAATCCGCAGCTGGCGAGTAGTGTCTTATTTGACATCTATAATGCAAAATCGGACAGAGTGATGAGGTGAGGTATGCGCGTAGTACTTCTGGCATTACCCGGCAGTATGCGTTCAGCGCTGGCGGGGTTAACGGATATGTTCTGGCTGGCAAACGAGGTTCTCGGGCAAAATCAGCACACCACGGCGCGTTTTGAAACGCAGATCGTGACGGCAGAGGGCAAGGCTGTGCCGGATGCGCAAGGGCGAATGATCGAGAGCGACGGCGCGTTTGATGAGCGCCCGGATCTGATTATCGCCAGCGGCATGAAGCTAAATGAGGATAAGCACCCCATTGACGCAGAGGCGGTTGCGCAGGCCGCGCAGTGGGTAAAAGGCTGCCATGCCAAGGGAAGCGTGGTGGCAGGTGCCTGCGCGGGAGGCTTTGTGCTTGGCGAGGCGGGGTTATTGACCGACAGGATCTGCACCACCACCTGGTGGCTGTTTCATACGTTTCGCGAACGCTACCCGCGGGCAAAACCGGTGTGGGGAAAAGCGCTGGCCGAGGATCGCAATGTCATCACCACCGGCGGGCCGTTGTCGTGGGTAGATTTAACGCTACATATTGTCGCTAACCACGCCGGAAAGGAGATTGCCCGCCTGATGGCGGATATGGCCGTTGCCGACAGCCAGCCGCTCTCCCAGCAGCTCTATGCGCCCAAAGGCTTTCTCAACTCCGTCGACCCGTTATTAACCAAAGCCGAGCATCTGGTGCGCTATCAGAACCCGGCCATTACCGTTGAACAACTTGCCGCCGCGCTCAATATGACGCCGCGCACACTGCACCGGAAAATGCGCGATCTGCTACAGGAGAGCCCGAAAAGTTTCATCACCCGCGTGAGGATTGAGAGCGCGATTACCCTGCTTGAGGCGCCCGGCAACAGCGTCAGCCAGGTGGCTTTTGCCTGCGGGTATCAGGATGAAACGGTCTTCAGACGGGCGTTCAGCGCAGTGACGGGGATGTCCCCGGCGCGCTATAAAGCGTGGAGCCGAAGCCGACAGAGCGTGCCGCCGGAGCAGGAGGGGTGATGCAGAAAAGCAAAAAGCCCGCTTAAAAGCGGGCTTTTCTAAATCTGGCTCCTCTGACTGGACTCGAACCAGTGACATACGGATTAACAGTCCGCCGTTCTACCGACTGAACTACAGAGGAATCGTGTGAACGGGGCGCATATTATCGATGACCATCGGCCTTGTCAAAGGGTGGATTGCAATGAGATGACCGTTTGCTGACAAATTGGGCAATCTGTTCATCCCGCGCCCATTTGCGCCGCGTTTGGCGCTGTTTTGCACCCCATTGGTGCAAATTACCCCTTATGGGGCATAAGCAAACCGCTGTTTCATCCTGAATTTGTCATGCTGTGATTAGAAAGGCTTATTATCCAGCCGCTTAACACCTCTTTTATTCATCTCAGAAAATGTGGCAAGCATATTGCAACTCTTCCAGCATCATCACTCTTAGCGTTGGCATGGGTAATCCTTACAGGAGGCAAAATGAACTTAAGACGCCTGAAGTACTTCGTAAAAATCGTCGATATTGGCAGCCTGACGCAGGCCGCTGAAGTGTTACATATTGCGCAGCCTGCGCTGAGCCAGCAGGTCGCGACGCTGGAAGGCGAGATGGATCAACAGTTGCTCATCCGCACCAAGCGCGGCGTTACGCCGACGGAAGCGGGCAAAATCCTCTATACCCATGCGCGCACCATTCTGCGCCAGTGTGAACAAGCGCAGCTGGCGGTGCATAACGTCGGCCAGACGCTGCGCGGCCAGGTATCGATTGGCCTCGCGCCCGGTACGGCTGCCTCCTCCGTGACCATGCCGTTGCTGCAAGCCGTGCGCGCGGAGTTGCCGGAAGTGACCGTCTATCTGCATGAAAACAGCGGCACGGTGCTTAACGATAAATTGTTAAACGGCCAGCTTGATATGGCGGTGCTCTATGAGCGCGCGCCGGGCGCAGGCATTAACAGCCTGCCGCTACTGAAAGAGGATCTCTACCTGATCGGTACGCGAGATTGCCCGGGGCAGAGCGTCGATCTGGCGGCGGTAGCGGAACTCAATCTCTTCCTGCCGCGTGACTACAGCGCCGTGCGTTTACGGGTAGATGAAGCCTTCTCGCTGCGCCGCCTGACGGCGAAGATCATCGGTGAGATCGAGTCGATTGCCACGCTGACGGCAGCAATCGCCAGCGGTATGGGGGTGACGGTGCTGCCGGAATCCGCCGCGCGCTCGCTTTGCAGCGCCACGAATGGCTGGATGGCGCGCATAACTACGCCGTCAATGAGCCTGCCGTTGTCACTGAATGTCTCTGCCCGTGGCAGCATGTCGCCACAGGCGCAGGCGGTGAAAGATATTCTGCTGTCACTGGTCAGCCGTCCGACGATGGAGAATCGCGAGCTGCAACTGGCAAGCTAGTCTTTATTCCTTAAAAGTATAAGTTGCTGGTTTTTATTATTTGTTCTGCCTGGCCGCAGACTTTAACAATAACATCATGATTGATGGGCCAGGAGCGAAGGGTGAACTTCCAGCAACTTAAAATTATCCGTGAGGCGGCGCGGCGGGATTACAACCTGACGGAAGTCGCCAACATGCTGTATACGTCGCAGTCCGGCGTGAGTCGACATATCCGCGAGCTTGAAGAGGAGCTGGGGATTGAGATCTTCATTCGCCGCGGCAAGCGGTTGCTGGGCATGACCGAACCGGGCAAGGCGCTGCTGGTGATTGCCGAGCGCATTCTTAACGAGGCGAGCAACGTCCGCAGGCTCGCCGACCTCTTCACCAATGACACTTCCGGTGTTTTGACCATCGCGACTACCCATACGCAGGCGCGTTACAGCCTGCCGTCGGTAATCAAATCCTTCCGCGCGCTCTTTCCTGAGGTTCGCCTTGAGCTCATCCAGGGGACGCCGCAGGAGATTGAAACCCTACTGCATAACGGCGGCGCAGATATCGGTATCGCTAGTGAGCGCTTAAGCAACGACAGCGCGCTGGTCGCTTTCCCGTGGTTCCGCTGGCATCACAGCCTGCTGGTGCCGCAGGATCATCCGCTGGCGCAGGCTTCACCGCTGACGCTGGAGGAGATCGGCCGCTGGCCGCTTATCACCTATCGTCAGGGCATTACCGGCCGTTCACGTATTGATGAAGCTTTTTCCCGCAAAGGATTAATTCCCGACGTGGTGCTGAGCGCGCAGGACTCGGATGTGATTAAAACTTATGTCGAGCTGGGGCTCGGCGTCGGGCTGGTGGCGGAGCAGTCCAGCGGTGAGCATGAAGCGGGGAAACTGGTGCGCCTCGATACCCGGCACCTGTTCGATGCCAATACTGTCTGGCTGGGCTTGAAGCGCGGTCAGTTGCAGCGCAACTATGTCTGGCGCTTTATCGAACTCTGCAATGCCGGGTTGTCGGTGGATGAGATCAAGCGCCAGGTGATGGAGCCGGATGAAGCGGCGATTGATTACCAGATTTAACGCCAAAAAAAGCCTGCGCAGACGCAGGCTTTTTTATCGGCTTAGCGCGGCTGCGGCCTGATAAATATCGCCGTTGCTGCCGAGAGCAAACAACCCGCCATCAGGTAGATCGCCACGCTGTGCCACTCGCCGCCGGAGAAGGTTAACAGTGCGGCGGCGATAAACGGCGTAAAGCCACCGCCGACCACGCTTGCGACCTGATACCCGACGCCCGCGCCGCTGTAGCGGTAACCTGCGCCAAACATCTCGGTGAACATCGGCTGCTGGACGCAGACCACCATATCGTGGGCGATGTTCGCCAGCAGAATAGAGAAGACCACCACGCCGAGAATGGAGCGTGCTTCGAGCGCCATAAAGAAGGGGAAGGCGCTCATGGCACCGAGCAGCGCACCGGTAATATAGATACGCCGACGCCCGAAGCGGTCCGCCATCCAGGCGAAGAGCGGGATAGTAAAGCAGCTGACGCCGCCCACCAGCAGCCCGATATTGAGAAACAGCTCGCGCGGCATGCCCAGGTTTTGCGTTGAGTAGTTGAGCGCAAAGGCGGTGACAATATACATGGTAAGCAGCTCGCACAGCCGCAGGGCAATAATCTTGAGAAACGCGCCAGGGTGGCGGACCAGCGCTTCAAACACCGGCGGGCGTTTTTTTGCTTCAGCAGGCTTTTGTGCCTGCGCGCGTTCGAACTCGACGGACTCTTCCATGCCGTTGCGCACCCACAGCGCGCCGAGCACCAGCACAATGCTGAACAGGAACGGCAGACGCCAGCCCCAGCTCAGGAACTGCTCATCGGTAGTCAGCGTACTGATCAGCGACACCAGCCCGGTAGAGAGCAGCAGGCCGACGCCATAGCCCACCTGAATGCCGCTACTGTAAAAGGCTTTCTTACCGGCCGGGGCGCTCTCAACCGCCAGCAGCGCCGCGCCGCCCCATTCACCGCCAACGGCGAAGCCCTGAATGGCGCGCAGAGTCACCAGCAATACCGGCGCCCACCAGCCAATGGTGGCGAAAGAGGGGAGTATGCCGATGCAGGCGGTGGCGATGCCCATCATCCAGACGGTCATCATCAGCATTCGCTTACGCCCTAAGCGGTCGCCAAAATGACCAAAGACGATGCCGCCGAGCGGGCGGAACAGAAAGCCGACGCCAAAGGTAGCAAAAGCGGCAAGCGTGCCCATTGCCGGGTCGATCTGCGGGAAAAATTCGCTGTTAAACACCAGCGCGGCGGTGATGCCGTAGAGTAAAAAATCGAACCAGTCGACCACGGCGCCCGCAAAGCTGCCCCATGCAGCACGGCGTGCGCGGTGGGAGGATGGGGTCTGCTCATCGGGTCGGGGGGGAATGAGTGTGGAGTCCATAGCTGTCCTGTCTGTTCCTTACATCTTGCAATTTTTTATTATTAAAACCAGGGAAAGGATTACTCACATTGTATGCGGCAAAATTAAGGCCGCCCTTGAGACTACAGCGACAGCCCGCGTGAGAAAACCCTTTTACAGCGATCTCCTGCCTGACCGGGTTAAACGACCTGACTCTGCGCCTGGTATATCCTTAACAATTCCCGCTATAATCCGGGAAATTTGTTAACGGATTCAGAAGCGAAAATGGCGAAACTTACCTTACAAGAGCAGCTCCTGCAGGCGGGGCTGGTCAACAGCAAAAAGATGGCCAAAGTGCAGCGCACGGCGAAGAAGTCCCGCGTGCAGGCGCGCGAGGCAAGAGAAGCGGTAGAAGAGAATAAAAAGGCGCAGCTTGAGCGCGATAAGCAGCTCAACGAGCAGCAAAAGCAGGCGGCGCTGGCCAAAGAGTACAAAGCGCAGGTGAAACAGTTAATTGAGATGAACCGTATCACCATCAACAGAGGTGATATCAACTTCAACTTCACCGACAACAATCTGATCAAAAAAATCGTCGTCGATAAGGTGACGCAGGCGCAGCTGATCAGCGGCCGTCTGGCGATTGCCCGTCTGATGACGGAAAACCGCAGCGAGCCGGAGTACGCAATTATTCCCGCAAGTGTTGCTGATAAAATCGCCCAGCGCGATGCCGACAGCATTGTGCTCAACAGCGCACTGAGCCAGGAAGCGCAGGATGAAGACGATCCGTATGCCGACTTTAAAGTGCCTGACGATCTGATGTGGTAATGCGCCGGGAAGAATATCGGGCCAAAAGCGTGGTCTGCGCGGGCAATGTGCTTTACACTGCGCGCGGCAAAAATAGCACAGAACAACGAGTCAACAGGCGGTAAGGCGATGAACGGAAAAATCACAACCTGGTTTAAAGAGAAAGGTTTTGGGTTTATCAAAGATGAGAACGGTGAGAACCGCTATTTCCATGTGATCAAGGTCGCCAACCCAGAGCTGATTAAAAAAGATGCGGCGGTGACGTTTGAACCCACCACCAACAATAAAGGCCTCTCGGCCTATGCGGTAAAAGTGGTGCCCGACAGCAAGTATATTTTTATCGCCGGCGAGCGCCTGAAGCTCACCTCGATCAAATCCTATGTTGTCTTCAACGAAGACGTGCCTGCTGATACCCGTATCGATAAAGAGAGCCCGGTGCTCTCGGTCGGGGTGCTGATGAGCAGTATCCGGCCAAAATCCGATATCAAGCCTGGGGAGATGCGTACGCTGAAAAAGCTGGCGATCACCACTTTCCAGGGCTCAACGCTTATCTTTACGGAAGATGAGATCGATATCGACGCGACGGTGAAACTGCTTAAAGTTTGACGTTATCTGCTGCTTTTAAGGACCCCATATGAACCACGATATTCCGCTGAAATTTTATGACATCGCCGATGAGTATTCGACGGAGTCCGCGACGCCGGTGAGCGAGTCCGAGCGTGACGCGGTGGCACACTACTTCCAGCTGCTGCTGACCCGCTTGTCCAACAATGAAGAGATCAGCGAAGAGGCGCAGCAAGAGATGGCGCGCGAAGCCGGTCTCAAAGAGAGCCGCATTGATGAGATTGCCAACTTCCTCAATGAGTGGGGCAACGAGTAAGCCGCATAATCCGCGATTTTCCCGGTACAGAAACGCAAAAAGCCCGCACAATGCGGGCTTTTTCTTATCTCATATCAGGTCCCGATAATACCGCCATCGGATTTGGTGATCACCACCGTGGAGGAGCGCGGTCGGCCATCGGCTTTAAAATCCGGCCAGTTAGAGATGGCGTGCGGATTAGTCGGATCGGTGATGTCATCACCGCCTTCACCGGGGTGCTGGATATTAATAAACAGCGTACGGTTGTCCGGCGTAAAGGCGATACCGGTAATTTCACACCCGCGCGGCCCGGTCAGGAAGCGGCGATAGTCATTGCTGCCCGGAATGGTCGCCACCATCTGGTTATTGCCCATCCCTTCGTAGGCTTTTTTATTGATGGTGCTGGAGGAGACATCGGTCTGGATCCAGAGCACGCCGCGATGATCGAAGGAGAGCCCGTCCGGGCTGCCGAACTCCGCACCCTGCATGGAGCCTTTCACTTTCGGGTCGTCACTGTCCGTGCGCCCGGCGAGCACCAGGATATCCCATTTGAATTTCGCTGACGCCGGATCGGCGTTCTCTTCGCGCCAGTGCATGATGTGGCCGAACTGGTTATTGGCGCGCGGGTTGGCTGCATCCACCGGCGCTTTGCCCTCTTTGCCGCGATCGGAGTTGTTGGTGAGCGTGCAGTAGACGCTGCCTTTCGCGTGGGTATCGACGGCGATCCACTCCGGACGATCCATTTTGGTTGCGCCGACCTTATCGGCAGCAAGGCGGGTTTTAATCAGCAGATCGCCCTGGTTGTCGAAGCCGTTGCTTTGGTCAAGGCCGTTTTCGCCAAAGATCAGCGGCAGCCAGTCGCCGGAGCCATCTTCATTGAATTTGGCGACGTAGAGCGTGCCTGACTCCAGCAGCGTCATATTCGCCTCGCGATCGTTCGGGTCATATTTGTTATCAGAGATGAATTTATAGATGTATTCAAACTTCTGATCGTCGCCCATATAGACCACCACGCGGTTATCCGCCGCCAGCGTCACGGCGGCGCCTTCATGCTTGAAGCGGCCTAAAGCGGTATGTTTGCGCGGCGTCGAGGTCGGATCGTAAGGGTCAATCTCTACCACCCAGCCAAAGCGGTTTGGCTCGTTAGGGGTTTTGTCGACGCTGAAGCGCTCATCCACTTCATTCCAGCGATAGGACTCATCGCTGTCGCTGATGCCGTAACGCTTCTCCAGTGCATTGAGCGGGGCTTTTTTGACAAAAATATCCGACCAGTTCTCTTCACAGGTGAGATAGGTGCCCCAGGGCGTACGGCCATTGGCGCAGTTTTGCATGGTGCCCAGTACCTTTTCGCCCTGCGGATCGGCAGCGGTTTGCATCAGCGGCTGGTGACGCGCCGGGCCGCTCAGCTGCATCGGCGTATTGACGGTAATGCGACGCGCAAAGCTTGAGGGGCGAACCACCTGCCAGCCGGCATCGGCTTTTTTCACCTCGATGACCGACACGCCCATGGCGTTTTGCCCTTTACGCGCCTTGTCGAGATCCCAGTTGGCGGTACCGTCTTTAAACAGCATGCCGTTATCAATGTACTCATGGTTGAGCGCCAGCAGACCGTGCGCCGGGTTCTCTTCGCCCTGCGGCAGGCTAAACCACGCCATGCCGTCATGGTGCATACCGGCCTGCGCTGCCTGCTCATCAGTGGTGTTGCTGGCGTCGAGTTTGAATTCCGGCAGATTGCCCTTTAAGCCCACGGCATCGCCCCAGCGATAGAAGGGGCGCGCGATATAGCCTTCCGGCACCGTGACATTATCGGCGGTCGAGACGGGAATGCTGGTGAAGCCGAGCGACATCGCTTTCGCTAAGGCGGACGGTTTGCTCATCGTCGCGAAGGCGTTTTCTGGCATCAGCAGAGAGGGGAAAGAGACCGCCGCGCCGGCGACCATCCCCATTTGCAGAAAGCGGCGGCGTGACACAAACGCGCTGACGACCTCTGAAAACGCGGCGTTGTGGCTTGGGTTACTGATCTCATCGCTGTGCTCTTGCTTGAACACCGATTTAAGGGGTCTGCTCATATCGTTTTCCTGTGATTTCCATAGGCTTGCGTCGCAATGGAGAGCAGTCTAAAAAACTTTTGTTACAAATTTATAACGCCAGAGGCACAGCGGCTTAATAAGTCGTGTTTGGCTGGGGGAGGGTGGAAATAAAAAGCAAAAAGCCCGCTAAAAAGCGGGCTTCTTAAATTTGGCTCCTCTGACTGGACTCGAACCAGTGACATACGGATTAACAGTCCGCCGTTCTACCGACTGAACTACAGAGGAATCGTGTGAACGGGGCGAATACTACTGACCCCGTACTTTAGTGTCAACACTAAATTTAACGTGCTGATTCAATTGGCTAATTAACATCCAGGGCGGCAATTAATGCACCGGGTTCGCCGGTTCGCCGTGGCTACCTGGCTGACCGCGCAGGCGGCTTAAGGGGTCCTGCTGATAGAAGTGGCAGAAGCGCTGCCACAGGGCAGGGAAGCGCGGGGCAAACAGCTCCGGTGCGCTGAAGAAATACTCCGAGAGCACCGCGAAACACTCGGCGGGATCGGTGGCGGCATAGGCATCAATGCTGGCAGCGCTTTCGCCGACCAGATCGATCTCATCCTGAATGTTCTCCATGGCGGCGCGCAGATCGTGCTCCCAGGCCGCCACATCACGCAGGGGGATCAGCGGAATACCGCTGGCGCGATCGCCGTTGCGCATATCAAGCTTGTGCGCCACTTCATGAATAATCAGGTTGTAACCGGAGGCGTCAAACGAGTCCTGAATGTCGAGCCAGTTGAGCACGATAGGACCCTGCTGCCAGCTCTGCCCGGAATGCACCATGCGCTGATTATGCACGAGGCCAAAATCGTCCTCCCACTCATCATCGACGATAAAAGGGGCAGGGTAGATCAGCACTTCGTGAAAGCCATCCAGCCATTCAAGACCCAGCTCCAGCACCGGCAGGCAAAACAGCAGGCTGATACGCGCGCTTTTCAGCGCATCCAGATCGAATCCCTGCAGCGGCACCAGGCGCTTTTGCTGCAAAAAACGGTCGGCCAGCTGAACCAGTTTGCTTTGCTCATCGGGCGATAAATTCGCCAGGAGAGGGACGTTTAACGCATCTTGCCAGGGAAGATCTGCTTCATCGGCAGACTCCCGGATTTTCCAGGGCCACTTAATCATCGTTTTGCTCGCAAACTCGCCACTTGAACCCAATTAACGGTACAGGGTCTGTTAAAATGCCAAATTACCTGGCATGATGGCAACCATCTGAACGGAGAGATGCCGGAGCGGCTGAACGGACCGGTCTCGAAAACCGGAGTAGGGGCAACTCTACCGGGGGTTCAAATCCCCCTCTCTCCGCCATTATTCAAGCACTTACCTGCACAGCTTTCAACGATCCAGATCCCAATGAGAAAATTCTTTCAGAAAAATGCGAGCGCGAAAGTTCCCATTTTTCCGGGCAAAGCTGCGCTCATTTTCTTCTTGTTGTAAACCAACACCTGCGATTTGACCTCCTGGCACTCCGGCACTGACCGGAGCGCCGGGATTGTTCACACCTGAGCCATGCCGCCATCGACGAAGACTTCACTGCCTGTCATAAAGCTGCTCTCATCGCTTGCCAGAAACAGGGCGACCGCAGCCGTCTCTTCCGGGCGACCGATGCGGCCAAGCGGAGTTTGTGCGGCAAGGCCAGCGAGCATCTCCTCTGCTTGTCCGCTGGTTCCGAACAGGTCGTGCAACCCCGGGGTTTCCGTGCCGCCGGGTGAGAGTACATTGACGCGAATACCCGTTCCCTGCAAATCCAGGGCCCAGCTTCTGGCGAAGTTCCTGATTGCCGCCTTCGTCGCGCTGTAGATGCTGAAAGCGGGCGTCCCCTTTGTGCCAGTGGTGGAGCCAGTCAGGATGATTGAGCCGCCAGCGCGCATCAGCGGAAGCGCCTTCTGCACCGTAAATAGCGTGCCCTTTACGTTGACGCCGAACATGTGGTCGAAGTCCGCTTCGCTGATCTCGCCCAGCGGAGCGAATGTGCCTAAGCCCGCGTTAGCGAAGAGGATATCGAGTTGGCCTGCTTCGCTCTTGATCCGCGCGTAGAGATGGTCGAGATCCGCCAGGTTTGAGACATCACATCGGATGCCCGTAGCGCCATGGCCGATCGTGGCAATTGCCTTATCGAGCTCGGCCTGGCGACGTCCGGCGATATAGACGCGGGCCCCCTCTGCTGCGAAGCGTATGGCGCTTGCCAGGCCGATCCCCGTGCTTCCACCTGTAATTAATGCTGTCTTGCCTGTGAGTCTGGACATAAGCCTCTCCTTAAGTGATTTGCCGACAGCTGCACTTTAGACGGGAAATTACTTTTGGTATAGTATGCACCTTTTGGTAAGTACCTAAGGAAACCCGATGACACCCTCATTCACATGCGGTCTGGACGCAGCGCTGGCCGTAATCGGCGGTAAGTGGAAGCCTTTGATCCTGTTTCACCTGGCGCATGATACTCGCCGCTATGGTGAGCTGAAACGCGCGGTTGCTGGCGTCAGTGACAAGATGCTTATTCAGCAGCTGAAGGAGTTGCAGGCCGATGGCGTTGTGCAGCGCGTCGACTACCAGACCATTCCTCCCCGAGTCGAATACTCGCTTACCGAATTTGGCGTCAGTCTTGCCAACAGTCTTGCTCCGCTATGCACATGGGGAAGTGCACATATGAGCCAAATTGAGAAGATTGCGCTCGCCCGGCAGGGCACATTGACATCGAAGGAGTAGAGTCATTTGCCAGCGCATGGCTCTGCGTAGCGCAAAACTGAGCCTGTGCGTGATCACCTTATTCCTTTTACGACTTTACTAATGCGATAAATCTATAAAAGGGGTGGGATTTAATCTCTTTATGTATCAATAACTTATTTGATAGCTAACGCTACGGTCGATATCAGCCTCTCCGGTTCCTGCCGTCCTTATGCATTAAAATTATCAATATCGTTGATATATCTTTAATTCATATTTTCTGGCGATATGATGTGGGAGAACTCTGAATAGTGAGAACGTTTCTTATTCACCATCCCCGACCAAAAAAGGAAAACGAGATTATGGACGATTTCGCAGTGCGTAGCGCAGGTGGAAAACTGGCGCTATGGGTCTTCTGGATATTCTGCCTCTATTTTTGCTGGTCGCTGGCGAGCAATCTCTGGCTCGTTGGCCCGGCTGATATCACATCAGGCTTCGCCAGCGGCGCGGCGCGATCCATTGAGAGCGGGCTGAATACGGTGTCAGGCATCGTTGCATTAAGTGCGGTAGGTGCGATACTGGGCGCCATTGCCTGGTATACGCGTCCACGTGATATGCAAGCGTGACGCCGGGGCACCACCGACTTCACAGGATGATGCATGTCTCTCTTCGACTGGCAGCAGCGCTTTGACCGCTGGATGACGCAGCACTTTACCCACACCGATGCTGCTCACGATCTCGCACACTTTCGCCGCGTATGGCAAACAGCGCAAACGCTGATGGAGGGCGAGCAGGCTGATGCGCTGGTGGTGCTCACCGCCTGCTACTTCCACGACATTGTCAGCTTTGCCAAAAATCATCCATTGCGTCACACCTCTTCGCAACGGGCGGCGGAAAAAGCCGCCGCCATTCTCGCAACCGACTTCCCTGATTTTCCCGAAAGCGCCATTCCTGCGGTGCGCCACGCCATTGAAGCACACAGCTTCAGCGCGGCGATTACGCCGCAAACACTCGAAGCGAAAATCGTGCAGGATGCCGACCGGCTCGAATCCCTTGGCGCAATTGGCCTGGCACGGGTTTTCGCCGTCTCCGGCAGCATGGGTGGCGCGCTGTTTGACGGCGACGATCCCTTTGCCGCCCGGCGCGAACTGGACGACAAACGCTTTGCCCTCGATCACTTTCCCTGCAAGCTGTTAAAACTGCCTGCCACTATGCAGACCGCCAAAGGCCGCGCGCTGGCGGAGCATAACGCCGATTTCCTGGTACACTTTATGGCAAAACTGAGCGCCGAGTTGCAGGGCGATTTTCAGCGTCTTGATGATGAGGTGCTGCGCCGCTACCGCGCGCGACCATCCTGAGGAGAGGGAACAATGGCAGATGTGCATGATAAAGCGACGCGCAGCAAGAATATGCGCGCCATCGCCACGCGCGACACCGCCATTGAGAAACGGCTGGCCGGCTGCCTGGAAGCGCTGGGGCTCGACTTCCGCGTGCAGGACGCCACGCTGCCCGGCCGCCCCGATTTTATCGTTGATGCCTACCGCTGCGTTATCTTCACCCACGGCTGTTTCTGGCATCACCACAACTGCTATCTGTTTAAAGTCCCGGCTACGCGCACTGATTTCTGGCTAGAGAAGATTGGCAAAAACGTGGCACGCGACGCCCGCGACTGCGCATTGCTGCTGGAGCAGGGCTGGCGGGTAATGGTGGTCTGGGAGTGCGCGCTGCGCGGAAAACTAAAACTGAGCGATGATGCGCTCAGCGTTCGCCTGGAGGAGTGGATCTGCGAGGGGCAACAGACCGCGCAGATCGATACCCAGGGCATACATGGCACATTATGATTTGCCGACGCCTCTCACCTGCCAGCATAAGCCAGCCTCTGAGGTTAATAAGTAAAATAAAACCCCTTAACTGTTTTTATAAATATGCCTGGAAAAAACAACCGGGTTAATTTTATTAATTACCGCAGGTGCCATCATGGTTGCGTAAACGAGATATCCCTGGCGTTTAATTATCCGGTTGAAATAGGTCGGTGTTTTGTTGTGTGGGGCGCACGCCATCTGACGTGCTTTTATTAAAACCAACGCATGCTGTATTTACTGATGAAAAGGGGCCGGGTTGTCTGAATAAGACCTGGCCTGGGTGGATTGAATAATCAGTAATGTCTATTGCGGAGGTTATATGCCATCTCACAATTTTTTATCAAAAACTATTTATATGCTGTTTGCTGATGAGGAGAAGGCCTCTTTGCCTTCTGACGTCGATAAGGCTCTGAATGAGGCGGCGTTACTCTGTGATGAGATTATTGATGTTGCGATAGATATTCCACCGCAGCTTATTTCTGGTGTGAGCGGTGATGAAGACGCGCCACCGCGGCAACCTGAAGAGGCAAAACCGCTGAAAGTGACCCTTCTTGAGGCCCTGAGCCACAAGATGCCACACCTCATTGAATATCAACGCCAGGGAAATAACAGGTTCAAGCCGGATGCAGCCGCCCTTCGCCGGGTAGAGAAAAAGCTACAGGCCGCGCAGGGTAAAGCGGTACCGGACACGCTCCTCGCCCCCGCTCACGCTTTTCTGGAAACCCTGGTATCGCTGCAGGAAAGCGACGATCCCGCCCTTCATGAAACAGAACATCACGCCTTCCATTTAGTGCGCGCGCTCTCCGATGCGCTGGATGCTATCACCGTCGCCGAAAAGGTAGGGCATCTGGCGTGGGAAGCGCAAGTGGCCGCCACGGCGGATGAGTATCGAAACAGAGCGATCGCAGCCCTGCCGGACATTCCCCAGCGTCAACAGGTGGAGGATTTACTCCTGGCCGAAAGCAGTGCGCGAAGCGCCGAGTACCAGCGCTTCGCGCAACTCAAGCAGTCGCTGGTGGCTGAGAGTCGGCTCACGCGTCAGCGCCTGGCAGAATGGCTGCAACAGCAGGCCGACATCATACTGAGCCGTGCCCATGATGCGCGGTTATATGCGATGGATATTTTACTGAAGCGGGCGGACCGAACCGCCGTGGGGCGTGCCGAGCAATGTGTCGACGGGATGCAGGCGTATCAGATCTTTGCGTATCCCGAGACGGGTACCAGTGAGGGTGGGCAGCAAGGCAATCCGCTGATGAAGGAGCTGGAACAAGGAAACGCTCATGAACAACTGATCCGGCATCTTCTGCAAACGGCCAACATGCTCGGAAGCCTGACTGCGCGGCTGAAGCAGGTAATAGCGCATGTCGCGCCTGACGCAAAGAGAAAAGAAGCGGATAAGCGATGGCATTGTGCGGAGAGCCGGGTCAGAAATCTTGCCCAGGTCGCAAAGAGGCTTTCCGGCATGAGTGCAAAGAAAAAGCCCTCCCGTCAGCCTACCTACACCGAAGCTGTCACCCGCGCGGTAAGAGATAGCGCATTGCTTCTGCTTGACGCAATTCAACAGACCGAGCGGCGAATAAAACAGATACCGACCGCTGCGGGACGCGTGGCAGACGCGGTTGAGCACTACCAGCAAGTGACGGAATCGCGTGCAGGAGAAGAGATGTTTGCGGAGCTCAATCATCTGCTCACCCAGGCATTAGTGGCAGAGGCAGCGCGCTGGCATACAGTCGCACATCACGCGCAGCAGCAACTGGAAGCGCTTATCCATCCCATTACGCAACGCACAGCAGATGAGTGGGCAGGCCTGTTCCACGCTGCTTTGCTTGAGGCTCTGCGCGATGTGCCGCAGCCCTCTGATGCGGCGAGAACCGAAGAGATCGATAACATTCTGCGGCAAACCGCGGAAGGGTTAAGCCAGCTGGGTCGACACATGCAGAGCACCGTTATTCCCCTGGCGAGACTCGGCGACAGCGGCAGGCTTGAACTGAATAAACACCTCGCCCAGTGGTCAGTGGCGTTAAAGGGGATGAAAGCCGCCGTTAAGAAAAGCGTAAGTGATCTGACCGGGCGCTTGCTGGGAAGCTTCTCTCATAGTGGCATGTTGATACGCGCCATTAGCGATTGGGCGGCAGAGCAGCGTCAGGAGTACTTACGCGATTTTCCCTGGCAGGAAAAAGCCGAAGCCGCGATCGTATTTGACCAAACCTTGCTGGAAGTGATTAAGGATAATCGCAGCCACTTCGCAAAAAAATCCGATCCACAGGCTGCAGGTTTCCTCAGCAGATTACAACTCGCGCTTCAGTATACGGCAGAGGGGGAGCTGCCCACACCGGCGGAGATAGTCGCCGGCATGCGAAGCCTGCCGAAGGATATCCAGCGTTGGGCTGAGAGAGGGGTAACAACTGGCGCGATCACCGCGATGCTCAAAGAGGGGTGTCGCCTGGACGTCGGGTCATTTTCGCTACCCGTGCGTGTATTGTCTGGCGCAGCGCAAAGCGGGGGAAACCTCTCTTGCGGCGATCGCTCTGGCAATACAGCGTTATTGAACGTTGCGTTTCGCTTGACCCTCTCACTGTCACCAACCACAGCCAGGGGCGGCGAGGAAAGAAAAGAGTTTGAGAAAGCGATGCTTAACCTGCCGCAAACGCACGCCTGGACGGCAGGGTTTGCCGGTGCGCGTGGCGGGATGTATGCAGCAGTGAGGGAGTGTGTTGAGCAGGACCTGGCGCGGGAAGTCGCGACATTCATCGCCGAAGCGGCTATACCTGCCGGGCCGGCAGCAAAATCCACGGCACCTTTTGCAAAGGATTCACCGCGACGCCGGGCAAAACGCGCCGCGGACTCTCAGCAGGCACCCTCCAGGAAAGCTTTTTATCCGCTGCCCGGGCGGGAAACAGCCATTGATTCCCAGCTTGAGAATAAAGTAAAAGCGATCTTCCCATTTACCGATAAGGGGATATTCCCGGCCTCGGACGTTTTTCAGGCGTCGTCACTCACCCGCTTGTATAGATATAAAAACGACCTGTACCTATTTATCAGCGGGCGATACTGGTACATCGAGTTAGCGCATGCTGAATTAAACAATATGAAAGGCACTCTTTATGCTAACAAAGGACAAGAGGATGAATATAACCCCGTGCTGCCCGTCTATTTTAGTGAAGAGGATAACAGGTGGCATGTTTCAGGCGGCAATGATCTTGAGGGTAACAGAAAGCTCTCCTCTGGCAAAAAAGACTTCATCACAACTCATGCTTCAGCGCGGCTGAGTGAAAAAGCCGAAGAGTGGCCAACGGAAAGTGCTTATCGCTATCCCCATATGGCTGGTGGGCAACAAGGGCAGGCCTATTTTGATGGGGTTAAACACTATATCTACCTTGCGGGGAATTATTGGTTGTTGCAATTTAACGCTGATCATAAGGCGTATGTCGTGCTTGATAAGGCACGAAATAAAACGATCACCCTTAATGTTGACACCCATCGCTGGGAGCTTGAGGAGCAACCCGGTTCCCGGGGTGTAACGACTGCTCTCCTCGCAGAGATAAACGGCTGGGATCACTCTAAGGCGTATAATTTCAAGCTTGCCTCCTCAGCTATTGAAGGTGAAATATATAAACGAAGCGATGGTGAACTCTATATCTTTTTAGGCGGTGCTTTTTGGCCCTACACGACGCTCACCGCAGATTCTGGCGGTGTCTCTGTCGCCATTTCGGGAAAATATAAAGTCGTCATCATTTAAGATAAACAGAATTATTGGGATTACGGCGAAGAGACCAATCCGATAAACTTCAGGCGCATGAAGGCCGATAAGGGAATCAAAAACAGATACTATCCTCTTTTGCCAAGGCCATCGGAAATTAGCGATGAGTTGCTAAATAAAGTACGCGCCGAATTTCCTGTCTCTCGCGCATATCGGGCGCAGGTAAAAAATATAAAAGCGAATAAAAGCCGTAAGGGTAAAGTCTACTATTCAAATGGCGGCGAATATCTTTATATTAATGGCTTGTACTACCGCGTTTTCGATATCACGAAAAAAGATGAGGATGCTATCTCTGCCAGCCTCTACGCACTGGATGACTGGAGTAAAAAAGAGACGCTGCTGTTACCTGTTATCTACCAAAAACGTAACGATCGGTGGGCCTGGTATTTAGCGCGGGAAGAAGATCGCCTGTCAAATGTGACCCTTGCGTTACCGCCGGCAATGATAATGACGACGGCCTCAAACCAACTGATCTCCGAAGCAATCAGATGGCCGACAGGTACCGCCATGAATTATGACGAGATGATACCCGGTGAGCAGGGGCGCGTGTACGTTGACGGACAACAGCACTATATCTATCTGCACAACAAATACTGGCCTGTAGAGTTAAAAGCCGATAACGAGGCTGCGATTGTGCTCGACAAAGCGATACCGATAAGGATTTACCGTGATGCTGAATCGAAAGTCTGGGAGCTAAAAAGCGCGCCGGGTTATAAAGGCGCAACGGCTACTTTGTTATCTGATGTCAGGGGATGGAGCGTTAGAGGCGCTTATGATCTTACGCTCTCAGGGGTGCCCTGTGAGGGCGGTATTTACTGTGAAAAAGAGAGTGAGTTATATCTTTATCTTGCCGGCAGGTTCTGGCCCTGTAAAAAATTAAGTGACGATTTGTACGGGATATTGGTTACCGCCTGGGGCATGAAAAAAGTTGTAATTATCAGTGATGTTAATGGCTACTGGGATTATGCCGATCAGACAGATGTTGAAAAATTTAACGCCTTTTTAGATATCCAAAAAAACATCACCCACGCGACTCTCGAAACGGCAACGAAAGAGAGAATCAATCAATGTCTGACTGCGGATAATTTTATCTCCTGGAGTAGTTTAGTTAATCTCATCGTCACCGTTATCAACAAGGCGTTTCACCAGATCTATTTGAATCCGGAGGATGAAAGACTTATCACGATAATAATGCTCAGGAAAAAGATCCTCGATACCCAAACAGTGGCGAACGGCGCCATCGAAGGCAGAATATACGAGGGCTCGGATTTATTCTGGGATCAGAAACTACTCTCGTACTATTGGGAAGCTTTCAATATTGATATTACCGATCTCAGTATGTTAAACACCGCGCGTTATGCGCGCATTCTGGCAGATGATGCTCAGGCTAAATATAATAAAATTAACAAAAAGGCTTTCGAGAAAGAGAGGAGGAAGTTGGGGAAAATAAACGCTGCTATCGTCACGTTGAACACTAAAATAAGTGAAATAGAAAACAGTTCCATGGAATATAATCACGTGTTTTTAACTATGGCTTACTATCGAGGATATAGTGATGATTTCAAAGCCGAACTAAAAATAAAACAGGAAGAAAAGAGGGTTGTACAATCCATTATTACCAGAACTCAAAAAAAGAGAGATGCCTATCATCAACTCATAGAGTCTTACAAAGAAAAATACCAGCCGTATGAAGAGGGAATGGCGCTTGGCGATAACATCTTCACCCAACGCCTTGCATTGCAGAGAGATAAGTCAGATATCATCACTGCTGCAAAAGAGGCTGTAGCCGAGTTGGCACTGAAGGAGGTGAAGCTCCGGCAAAAGCTGCACAATGGCGACAGCGAAAGAGTGCGTAAACAGGTTGATACCCTGCGTATCGCCCGAGCGTCGGTCAAATCGCACCTGGTGCAACAACAAACCTATGTCGATCTGACGGACGCTCTGGCAACGATAAATATTGATATACCCGCCGCTGAAAATACCTATGCTGATATTGTCTGGGCGAACAAAATCACGGAAGAGATCTATCCTAAACTCTTTGCTGAGGAAGAGAATGCCGCAGCACACGATCTCCTACCCGCTATGCTGCACTGGCTGCAGATGAATAAGAAGAGTGTTTCGCACCTGAAAAAGCTTTGTGCGCAGGATATTATCGATACTTACGTAAAAAGCCGTCACCAATTAAACCCATTAACGACTGAAAAAGATATTCCAGAAGGGTATACCTCGCTATCTGAAATGCTGGGTAGAGACTACTTTTTGAGTAAGAGGGATTACAATCAACAATTTATAGAATACAAAAGAAAGTATAGCGGATATGAAGCCAGTGAGCGGGTCAGGGAGTTGCTGATCATTTCAGGTCTTTCACTGGAGGAAATAACCGCACCTGTCAAAAAAAGAATCCGGCTTGATGCCAGAAAGAAAAGTAACGTTAAAAATGTTCACGCCGGTGAGCTTTTATTTATTCAACTCAAAAATAACAATTGGGTCTTTTTCTCTATTTTTCCCAATGCAACGTTCCATCGGCATTTCACCGATGCGCAAATGCAAAACAACCCGTGGCTGAAAGTCATTGCCAATCTTGAACCTCATAGAGTTCATAGCCATGGGCTGGAGAGCGTATTTACCGAGGCGTTTTTTAAAAAGCAGTTCGGTCACGCAAATGAAAAAAATTATTGGGATGGCGCGCGACGAGCGGCGAAGGAAAAAAAGGAGTTCATCAATCACATTCTTTATAAAAAAGAGCGTGGAATGAAATATCCTAATCCCTTTAGTAAAGTCCCCTTTGGCGGTACCGAGTACAGTGTGCTCGAACATGAAGTACAACCGAATAAAAGTCTTGTCGTTACGCTTAATATCAGTATGCAACATGCTCTCAATCGTTCGGCTAATAACCTGAAATCCGATCTTTATCAGCCATCTGCGCTACATCGTATCGCCTGTGTTTTTATTCCTTTTTATGCCGATATATACGGTTCTTTGACTGATGATGAATATCAGCCTGACGGTTTTGCCCTTATGGCCGACATTTTTGGCGTGGTGTGTATTGCGGCGCAGGTAGGAGCAAAAATCGGCGCGCTGATAAAAAATGCCAAAGGGATTGCGACTATCGCGCACGAGGCGGGGGCCAGAGGTTTAACAGGCAAAGGCTTGTATAAATATATGCTTCGTGAGATGGGCAAACAGGGAATTATTAACACTATAAAATTAGCGAAAATAGGTGCTAACACGATATTCGATTTAGTTGACTCACTGATGCTACGCGATCTCTCTAACTATGTAATGTCTAAAGTTCGCGCTGCTATGATTTTTCACAATGTTGTTCCCGGCCACTTTGCTGCTGAAAGGGTGGGTAAAGAGTTTATTCGTATGGATATTGTACTTAAAGATATGGAGAAACAGACCTTACTCGGCGGTGAGGTTTATATGAGCATCGATCCAAAGACCCGGTTGCGCGTTTATTACATAGAAACGGCGAACGGTATCTCTGAAGTTCGCTGGAGCCAGACAACCAAAGCCTGGCGTACTGTTGATCCCAAGGACCTGGAAAATCCTGGTCAGATTATGCGCGCTGAAGAGAACAAATGGGTGGTCAGCCATGATGCTAAAGGTAGCGAATTTCAACCTGAAATGGGTATCCAGAGGTTGCGTAATAGCATACCCGACAAAAAAATCGCCTTTAATACTCAGGATGCAGCACAAACCGAAGGGGTGGATGCACAGTCGTTACTTAAAGAGCTTTATAAGCGCGACTCCATAAAACGAACAATGAATAATCCTGCAGAGCGCAGCGAATACTCAATGGCGCCAGTGGGCAACTTTATGCTTGAAAAGGGTTTCGAAAACATCCGCTATCGCGGTGTTGCCGTTTTTGTTGATTCTGGGGACAGAATGCCAGCGAATCACTTTGTTGTTATCGGTGCAAAAAATAATCGCGACTATGTTTTTGACCTCACGGCCGGAGAGTTCTCAACAAAATATGATGAGCTGAATGGCCCGGTGATCCTTGCGGAAAAGCTATGGGCGCAGAAATATGCAAATATCAACGGTGCTAGCCTGATTAAATACGCTGATTATCAATCCCGCGCAAAAGCAGCAGAGATGTTTGGCACGTTTAGCGAATATACCCGCCATGGGCCCAAAGCTATTATTCCTCATGCGAAAGTTCTCAGACGTCCTGAATGGTATTACCCTGATCTCTTAGCGGCAGAAGCGCGAATAGATAACAGTGCTGACATCGTGAAAACAACGCTAGCCAGCCCCGGGGCAGAAAATAAAGTCATGTCACGGGTGCGCTGCAGCCAGTTGAAAGGGCTCACCACTGATAATGCAACGGATTATGTGGTGGATGTACTCGAACACAGTGAATTAGTTAATAAAGAAACGGCTGGTTTATTACGCCAGGGCATTAAGCGTCTGGGAGAAGAGGGGAGGGCGATCACCGAAGCCAGGGAGTTGTTTGATACGCCACGGCGGATTACTTCGCAGGAAGCGCTGCTGTGTGTGGAAGAGGGGGAAATGCTCTTCTTCTTCAAGCCCGTTCCTGCCGGGGAGGCCACTGCAACGCAGCCGCTTCACGTTATGGTGAGCATCGGAAACGGGCGGTTTGCCGGCATAAACAACAGCATGCTTGATGAGACACTTACCAACGCCCCGAGCATTCTACTGGCCGAGCAGCTTGGTGACTTCACAGGAACGCAGGTCAAACTGAATGCCGGTGGAGAAAATGTGCAGATCTTTGCGGCCAGGCCGGCGGGGCTTCTCCGCGCGGATAAACCGGCAGTGCGCGACCTGGCCAGCACTCTTCCTGCTGGTAAGGAGAGGATCAGCGGATTGACAGATTTATTGGCGCAGGCCGGTAAATTATCGCCCGAACAGGCCCAGGCATTGTCGCGCGCGCTTCAGCCCGTGGTTAAAAATCCCGCGCCTGTTTATGGCCACATGGGAGCGATAGAGGATGTGCTCATTTCACCCGTGAGCATTAAAAGCGAGGCGGAGATGATGGCTGTGCCAGAGGGGCACCTGGTTACCTTTATGCAAAAGGGGAAATCGAATGGTGGTCATGTCATGTACAGCCTGGGCGACGGCGAGTTTGTTATTGTCGATCCTGCCCGGCTTGATGCTTCCTTAGCGGATAAAAGCGCAATTATTCACGCCAGTGAGATCCCCAGCGAAGTGATGCGCCGTAACGTTATTTCAGCCGGTGACATTGCTCTGAAAAAAATGCGCGTCCCGGCATTACTGGGCGCGGAGGGCGCCTTTACGGTTGAGGGTAGCACGCTCTCGATTAAAGCCATGGCAGGCCCCGGTGCGGTGAATAGTATGGATGCGCATGAGCTGGCAGATACCATCCGCGGCTTAGCAAAATGCGAAAATGTTGCCGTTGATTTAACCAGCATTAACGAAATCAAACTTTATAGCCACTTTGGCACGCTTGGCAGGGTACCGGTCGGCAAGGCGCTGGCTTATCTGCTGGATAAAAAGGTGACCGCTTATCCGGCATTTTACAGCCCTAAATTAAAGGGCCATGAGGCATTACTCTCACAGGCAAGGACATTTTTCCCCAAGGATTTATCGGCAGATGAACTCGCTATACTGGCTAATCAGCAGCGTCGTCACCAAGAATACTGGAGTCATATGCGCGCTTTATTCGGCGACAAGGGGGCAACGGAAAGCGTGGAGATGAGCAGTGAACTTAAAGAACTGTTAATTAAAGTCGCTGAATATATTCGCGGCAAGGTTTCAATCGAGGATTTTTTGGATGGTATGCCTCACTTTACCAATGGATTGATGATTATGAAGGTGGGGCTGAAGCTTCTGTATGATCACAAAGAGACCAACTTTGACGGCTATGTTTCGCTGAGTTGTGATGTCTTAGCCGCAAGCCGCTTCGGTATTGAATTGTTGATACATTTCTTTGATAAGTAGCGTGCTGACAGGTTAGCAACGGCTCATCATCAAGAGCAGGAAGTATTACCCTCTTTTACTGCGGTAATACTTCCTTTTTTATGGCGACCGTAGAAGGGGTTATTTCTTTGCTTCACAGGATGTGACAACCGGGGGCGCGGGCAGAAGATACTTGCCAAGCGTCACCAGCACCACCGCAAAAATAATCACGCCCAGCGCCAGCCACTCAATTGAGGAGAGGTGTTCACCGGCAAAGGTGGTGCCGAGCAGCACCGCCACCACCGGGTTAACGTAGGCATAACTGGTGGCAACGGCGGGCGTCACATTACGGATCAGATACATATAGGCATTGATGGCGATAATCGAGCCAAAAAGCGCCAGGTAGCCAACGGCGAAGAAGCCCTCAATGGGCGGCACGGCGGTCAGACGCTCGCCACTGAGCGCAGAGGCCGCGAGCAGTACGATCCCGGCGGCCAGCATCTCAATTGCGCCCGCCATCATGCCGACCGGCAGTTCGATGCGCGAGCCGTAGACGGAACCAAACGCCCAACTGAGCGAGCCAATCAAAATCAGCCCGGCCCCCCACGGGTTGCCGCTCAAATTACCGCCGCTGTTAAGCAGCACAATGCCGACCAGGCCAATGGCGATGCCCAGCCACTCCAGCTTGCGGGTAGCAATACCAAAAAAGCGGCTGAAGCAGAGGGTGAAGAGCGGCACCGTTGCCACCACCACTGCCGCGATGCCGGACGGGACATTCTGGTGCTCGGCGACGGTGACAAAACCGTTACCGACTGCCAGCAGCAGCACGCCAATCAGCGCCGCGTTAAGCATTGGGCGCAGCGGCGGCAGCTTGTGGCCAGTGAGCAGCAGCACCAGCGTTAACAGCGTGCCTGCGCAGAAAAAGCGCGTTCCGGCCAGCATAAACGGCGGCCAGCTCTCCACGCCGATGCGAATAACAAAATATGTGGAACCCCAGATAATATAGAGCGCAAAAAGCGCGCCAATCAGCGGTAAAACCTGCCTGAAACGCATAACCCACCACGGGAAAGGATAAGAGGCTTATAGTTAACGATAAAAGTATTTCTATGGCGAGGGGTTAATCACCCCTCTGGTGTTAAATATTTGTTGACATTATGTTCGCTCACTCACCAGGGTTATTCTCGCCTGCTATCTTTTAACGCATACTGTTACACGTTCAACACTCGCTGGGCGGTTTGCGCAGCTTACTCAAAAAGGAAGACATTTTGGCAGGAAGTAGTCTATTAACCCTCCTCGACGATATCGCCACTTTGCTGGACGATATTTCGGTAATGGGAAAACTGGCGGCGAAAAAGACCGCAGGCGTATTGGGGGACGATCTCTCCCTTAACGCACAACAGGTTACCGGCGTGCGCGCCAACCGTGAGCTGCCGGTGGTCTGGGGCGTAGCGCGCGGCTCACTGCTTAATAAAGTGATCCTTGTGCCGCTGGCACTGCTGATCAGCGCCTTTATTCCGTGGGCGATTACACCGCTGCTGATGCTGGGCGGGGCCTATTTATGTTTCGAAGGGGTAGAGAAAGTGCTGCATACCTTCGAAGCGAGAAAACATAAAGAGAGCCCTGAAGCGCGGCAGAAACGGCTGGAAGCGCTGGCGGCGCAAAACCCGCAGCAGTTCGAAAAAGATAAAATTAAAGGCGCCGTACGCACCGACTTTATCCTCTCGGCGGAAATTGTCGCCATAACCTTAGGGATCGTGGCAGACGCACCGCTGCTCAACCAGGTGCTGATCCTCTCGGGTATTGCACTGCTGGTCACCATAGGCGTATATGGTTTGGTGGGAATTATCGTCAAGCTGGATGATATGGGCTACTGGCTGGTGGAGAAAAAGGGCGCGCTGGCGCAGGGTGTCGGTAAAGGGCTGCTGTTTGTTGCGCCGTGGCTGATGAAGATCCTCTCAGTCGTTGGCACGCTGGCGATGTTCCTCGTCGGTGGCGGCATTGTGGTACACGGGATTCCGGCGTTGCACCACGCGATTGAACACGTCGCCAGCACGCAAAATGCGCTGGTACAGGCGCTGGTGCCAATGGCGGCGAACCTGGTTATCGGCTTTGCTATCGGCGCAGTGGTCATTGCGGTGGTAAAAGGGATTGGCCGCCTGCGTGGCGCGAAATAAGCAGTTCCTATTACGCAAAATGTAAAAACTTCGTCTATGGTGAAAACGTTTCACTCTGATTCAGGAGGCAGGTATGGTCTTTGTGGTCAGTGATGAGGTTCAGGCTAAAAAGGGTGGTCCGCGCATGATTGTCACCGGTTACGCCAGCGGTATGGTGGAGTGTCGGTGGTATGACGGCTATGGGGTCAAACGGGAAGCCTTTCGTGAAGATGAGTTAATGCCCGGTAAAGGGCAGCGCATTCACGAAGAAGCATAACCAACGAAACGCCCGGCTCTGCTGGGCGTTTTTCTTGGCAGCCGGCGCGCGACATCAGCAGTTAACCAGACTTTTCAGGGAGCCTCCGTGCGCCACTCCACGCTTAATCATCGGCCCGGACAGGGCAAAGAGGCCGGACGCTATTTCGATCCCACCTGGGTAGTTAACCTCTGTTTTGTGATCGTGATGGTCTGCTCGACCGTGCTGACCTGGCGCGAAGTGATCGTGCTGGAGAACGCGTATGCAACCAGCCAGCGTAGCGCGCTGGAGAATGTCAGCAACGCGCTGGATATGCAGATGCAGGTCGGCGTCGAACGGCTGCTCTTTTTCCGCCACACCATGCAGGCGGCGCTGCAAACGCCGCTCGATCTCAATATCCTGCGAAGACGTCACGGTGAATTTGATGACAAGCGCGCGCTGCCACAGTGGCAAATCGGCCGCGATAACCTGCGTACGCTGCCGGTATATGGCGTCTCCGACTATTTTGTTGCGCAAACCGCGCTGCTGACCCGCGACAATCCCAACCTGCACAATGAACTCACCGCGGCGATGGAGCTGGGCTACCTGTTTCGTCTCTCAACCCATGCGCAGATGCTGCCGCGTCGCGCCTGGTATATCTCCCGCGCCGGCTTCTTCATTACCACCGAGACCCAGACCAGCGAAGAGACGATTGTTCCCACCTACTACCGCCTGCTGATGCGCCCGTGGTTTACCGGGCAGCAGAGGCAGGAGAACCGCGGGCGCGGGGTGCGCTGGTTCAGCGACCTGACGCCGGGCAGCGAGCGTCACGGCGATGTCACCGCCAGCGTACCGCTCGATTATCAGGGTGACTGGCTGGGTGTGCTGGGCGTCAGTTTCTCGGTCGATGCCATCCATGCACTGCTGATGCACGCCAGCCCCGGTGAGGAGAGCGCAGATAAGGGGGAGTATCTGCTCTATGACAGCCAAATGAAGCTGATCACCACCACCTCATCGTTCGCTAACGCGCAGCGTGCCTTTAACACTGAAGAGCGTGCGCGGCTCAGCGCGGAGATGGAGAGGGATACCCTTGGCGGCCTGCGTCTCGGCGCGCGCTACGTTAGCTGGCAAAAGCTGAAGCATTTCGGCGGCGTGCTGGTGCGTATTCACACCTTGCGCGAAGGGATCACCGGCGATTTTGGCCGCATCAGCATTGCGATGGCGGTGTTATGGCTGCTGTTTATGACCATGCTGCTGGTGGCGTGGGGCGTGATCCGCAGGATGGTGAAGAATATGTACGCTATGCAGAACACGCTCCAGTGGCAGGCCTGGTACGATCCGCTAACAAGGCTCTGCAATCGCGGCGTGCTGTTTGATCGGGCAAAAACCCTCTCCCAGTTGGCTCGTACGCAAAATCTACCCTTCGCGGTGATCCAGCTCGATCTCGATCACTTTAAAGAGGTGAATGACCGCTTCGGTCATCAGGCAGGGGATTTGGTGCTGTCGCATACTGCCGGGTTAATCAGCAGCAGCCTTGATGAGCAGCAGGTTGCCGGGCGCGTCGGCGGGGAGGAGTTCTGTATTCTGCTGCCGGGACACACGCTGACTGAAGCCGCCGAAATAGCTGAACGCATTCGCCAGCGTATCGCCAGTAAAGAGATCCTGATTCACAAGCACACGACAATTCGAATCAGCGCCTCGCTGGGAGTCAGCGAGGCGCGTGAAGCGGAGAGTTATGATTTTGAACACCTGCAATCCATTGCCGACCAGCGTCTCTATCGGGCGAAGCATCAGGGGCGTAATCAGGTTTGTGCTGAAGATGAGAGGCCGAACAGCTGATCGAGACCCTCGCGCCAGCCCGCAGCCCCCTCAAGCGCGGTATGATAGACCCGCTCAGGGCTATCGTGGCGCAGCGTCACGCCTTCGCGGTTGAGGCCGCGAACGACAATCGCGTAATCCACGCTGTCGAGCAGCGGCGCATCGTTCGGACCATCCCCCAGCCCAACGGTAGTGAAACTTTTACCTGCATAGTGGTGATAGCGTCGCGTCAGCCAGTTGACCGCCTGATCTTTACCGCCGCGCTCATCCAGCACGTGCCAGAAGCGCGCCCCTTGTACGAAGCGTAAACCGAGCTGTGACAGGGCATCGTCAAACGCCGCCATCTCAGCATCGTTGTCGCGCCAGATTAAGGTTTCAGAGGCTTCCTGCAACTTTGCCAGCGCCGCCTGCGCAGGTGGCAGGCCGGTCACTTCTGCCAGTACGCTCTCATCAAGGTCGGAAAAGGGGGTAAATTTCCAGCCGTGCGTTTTCCTCAACTCGTTCAGCACACGGGCAATCTCCTCATGCGGCGCGCCGCTCACCAGCCGCGGATAGTTCTCATCATCGTGCCAGGACTCATCCAGCTGTACGACTGCGCCGTTTTCCGCAATAAACGGCAGGCCTTGCAGGTTCAATATCTTTTGCAGGGCGACCATCTCAGCGGCCGTTTTGCTGCTGCATAAGATGACCGGAATGTCATGCTCGCGCAAACGGCTCAGCCAGCTGGCAGCGGCCTGCCATTCACCGGTATGGCTATCCATCAGGGTGCCATCCACGTCGGTAAAAATCAGTAACGGATCGTCCAGGCTCGGCATCATTGGCTCCTTGAGATCAATAGGGCGCTGCACACGCAATGAAGGGGAGGGGTCTTTGGCTAACTGCCTGTTTTATCGATATATCTTGTCAGAGCAAATAATAGCCGATAGAGTGGGCTCTACATCAGATTCCCCTGATGTGCGAATTTTGTAAGTGCTTCTTGCGTAAGCAAGTTTCCCCGGCCGTTCACCGACCGGGGTATTTCTTTAGCGGTTCGCTTCAGTAATGCTGAAGTCATGCACATCCAGTTCAAAGGCCTCCGCCAGCTCCCGCCAGGTATGATATTCACGCCCATCGACGCTAACGCGCTGCCCTTCATCGTCATCGATGCGGTGCACTTCGCTTTCGCTGATCTCATTAATGGCCGCCAGCAGTGCATCAATATCGACCTGCACGTCACGCTTGGCTGTCTCGTCGTACTCTCTCACCGTTTTCATGCTATCACCTCATGGTTGCGTGCTGAGCTTAAGTATAGACGCTAGAAAAAAAGGGCAGTCATACGGCACGACGCTGTCAGCCCGCGCGTTTTGATCTACACTGGCGTAAATGTGATTTGGAGGAGTGATTATGAAGGTTAACGATCGGGTTACGGTCAAAACGGACGGAGGTCCACGCCGTCCGGGTGTTGTCCTGGCTGTTGAAGCATTCAACGAAGGCACGATGTACCTGGTTTCTCTTGAAGATTACCCGCTCGGTATCTGGTTCTTTAATGAAAAAGATCACCCCGATGGGGTGTTTGTCGAGCTGGCTGAATAAATTATCGCCCTCCATTGCGGAGGGTAGATATAAGAATTTTGTCTTACCGCATATTCACAAATATACCGTTAGTAACATTATCTGTTAGCCGCACTACATGATAGATGACTTGTTTATTGTGCGTTTTAATTTTCCTTTTAATATTTCCTTTATGTGACGATACTGTTTTCGCTTTAATATTCATCTGATCGGATATTTGAATAGTATCTTGTCCTGACATCCACATTTTTAACATGCTGGATTCTGTCCGACTCAGTGAAAGTGTTGGCAGATTGATAGTCCCGATACTTTTTTTCTCTTTGCTCAAATAATCGCCCAAAATATTGTCCAGAGACTCAGGTTTTATCGATTTTGAGCTAATTAACAAGTTCTTACGGACTAACAGGTACTCATCAAAATGGATATTGGCGATGGCCATAAAGACGATAAACAGTGTACGCGGATGCTGATTAATGACCTGCTTAATGTGCTGACTGCTGTTTGGATCATGAATAAAGCAGTCTTCATTAATAAACACCACGGAAGGTTGAAATGTGGCGCAAGCTAATTCGAGTTCATCAACAGATTGCACGTCGTTGATATCTCGTTTTTTTACTCCCCGGCTTGTCAGATACCCTGTTAATCCCAACCGGGTATAACTGCATAAATCCATAATAATCGTTGACATGGCATACCCTCACTCAATGCGTAACGATAATTCACCACCCGCCAGAAGCTTCAGAAGCCATACAGGAATATATTACTGAAGTGCATGGGAAGACCTCAGGCGAATCCACTATCCCGTAAAGTTACGTATAATTTGCCAGGAATCATCTTAAAGTAAAGTAAATGTTGCGTTCTGTGAGAATGCTAAAAACAAATAAGCCGCGCCGGGGTTATCCTGGTGACTGTTTTTAAAATTTTACTTTAGGATTATCCTCAGGGTGACACTGCTAAGCGAAGGGGTACTATCTCTGCGGCAGCTCGCTGACGATATCCGCCAGTAGATCGAAAATCTCACTGAAGAGACGTTCGCAGAAGGGAGCGATCAGCGGCATCATCGCCGAGATGAGCAGAATACCGACGCTCAATGTGACAGGGAAACCGATGACAAACACCGACAATTGCGGTGCCATACGGTTCAGCAAACCAAGGGAGAGGTTGATGGTCAGCAACAGGGTAATAATAGGCAGCGCCAGCATTAAGCCATTGAGGAAGATCATCCCCGCCGCGCGCGTCAGCGCCAGATACGCATTGCTGTTGACCGGGTTTCCACCGATCGGCAGGGTGTGAAAAGTGTCAACCAGCATCGAAATCAGCCACAAATGGCCGTTAAAGGTCATAAACAGCAGCAGCGCCAGCATATCGAGAATGCGCGCCAGCACCGGCATGTTTAAGTGGCTGGTCGGGTCAACAAATGTGGCAAACGACAGCCCCATTTGCAGGCCGATCAGCTCACCGGCAAGGCGGATAGTGGCAAAGGCGAACTGCATGGTGAAGCCGAGCGCAATACCAATCAGAATCTGTTGCATCCCTACCCACAGCGCCGCAGGCGAGAAGATACCGATATCGGGCGTGTCCGGCAGCGTCGGGGCGATAACAATGGTAATGACAATTCCCAGACCGACTTTAATGCGGCGGGGAATGCGCGATTCGCTCAGGATCGGCGCGGTCATGATCAGCGCCATCACGCGCAGCAGCGGCCAGAAGTACATACTGATCCAGTGCAGCCACTGGTCGCTGGTGACGTTCAACATAGGCCGGATTACCCGATGATGTAAGGAATGTTGTTGAACAGGGTACGCATGTAATCAAGCAGCAGATTCAGCATCCACGGCCCGGCTACTACGATGGTGACAAACACGGCGATGATCTTCGGAATAAACGACAGCGTCATTTCGTTGATCTGCGTCGCCGCCTGCAAAATGCTGATCACAAGACCCGTTATCAGGGCAATCAGCAACAGCGGTGCGGCGAGGGCAAGGGCGACTTTCATCGCCTCGGTGCCCATCATCATGACCGATTCGGGTGTCATTGCCGCTCCTAACTGTAAAAGCTTTGCGCCAGCGAACCGACCAGCAACTGCCAGCCATCCACCAGTACAAACAGCATTAATTTAAACGGCAGCGCAATGGTTGCGGGCGGCACCATCATCATCCCGAGCGCCATCAGGACGCTTGCGATCACCAGGTCGATAATCAAAAACGGAATAAAGATGGTAAAGCCAATCTGGAATGCGGTTTTCAGTTCGCTGGTAACGTACGCCGGCAGCAGAATACGCATCGGCACCGCTTCCGGGCCCTCAATTGGCGCGCTGTTAGCGAGACGGGCGAAGAGCGCAAGGTCAGCCTGACGGGTCTGGCGCAGCATAAACTCGCGCAGCGGTTGCGCACCGCGCTCCAGCGCGACATCCACCGAAATTTTGTTCTCGCTGAAGGGCTGGTAAGCGTCGGTATAAATCTTATCGATCACCGGTGACATAATAAAAAAGGTCAGAAACAGCGCCAGCCCGAGCAGCACCTGGTTCGGCGGCGCGGAGGGCGTACCGAGGGCGTTACGCAGCAGACCAAACACGATGATGATACGGGTGAAGCTGGTCATCATCAGCAGAATGGCGGGCAGGAAGGTGAGCGAGGTGATAAACACCAGCGTCTGCACTGGCAGCGACCAGGATTGACCGCCACCCGCCATCGGCTGGCTGATCAGGCCCGGCAACTGGGCAAAGGCGGCAGGCGCCGCCAGCCACAACCCGGCGGCAGCGATAGATAACAAACGGCGCATCACGATCTCCCGGAACGCTTAAGCAGATTCTTCATCACGGCCTGAAAATCGACGTTTTTCTCGTTCACAGCGTCACTGTCGACGGGGGCGGGAGGAAGTTTGTGCAACAAATTGATGTGGGTGGGCGTCACGCCCAGAACCAGACGTGCATCTTCAACATCGACGATCACCACGCGTTCACGCGTGCCGACCGCGGTGCTGGCGGTGACTTTTAACCCCCGGCTGCTGGCGGTCTTGCCGCCAAAGCCGAAGCGTTTGGCCAGCCACGCCGCGAGCAGAATCACGGCGATGATGCCAAACAGCGCGCCACTCACTTGAATAAGTGGCGAGCCGGAAACGGCGGACGGTTGCGAAACCGTGGCCTGTGTCTTCATACGTGCCTCAGCGGCTCAAACGACGCATACGCTCGGACGGGGTGATGATATCGGTAATGCGCACGCCATATTTATCGGCGACCACCACCACTTCACCCTGTGCAATCAGGTAACCGTTGATCAGAATATCCAGCGGCTCGCCCGCCAGACCGTCAAGGGCCACCACTGAACCCTGCGTCAGGCGCAGCAGCTCTTTGATGGTCATCCGCGTACGGCCCAGTTCGACGGTCAGCTTCACCGGGATATCCATAATCAGATCGATATCCTGCAGATTGCCGCCCACTTCACCGCCGCCCAGCTGCTGGAACACGGCATCGGCCGCGCTCTTGGTTGCCGGCGGGTTTTTTTGTTCGTTCAACGCGTCAGCCCACAGATCGTCCAGTGCTCCGTTGTTGTCATCGGACGGATTGTTCATATCACTCATTTGGGCTGTTCCTCATTCAGCGAATTCAAAATCGGGTTTATCAAGTGCTCTACACGTAACGCATATTGTCCGTTGACCGTGCCGTACTGGCTGGTAAGCACCGGTACGCCGTCCACATGAGCGATAATGCGATCGGGTTTATCAATCGGCAGCACATCGCCGGGTTTGAGCTTAAGTATCTGCGACAGGCGCAGGGGAATGTCGGCGAAATTGGCAATCAAATTCAGCTCAGAGTGCTGAACCTGACGCACCAGGTTGTCACGCCAGTTCTGGTCCTCATTGCGTGAGTTCTCCAGCGGCGGGTTCACCAGTGTTTCGCGCAGCGGTTCAATCATGCTGAACGGCAGACAGATATTAAACTCACCTGTCAGGTTACCGATCTCAACATGGAACGGCGTATTCACTACGATATCGTTGGGCGACGTGGTGATGTTGGTAAACTTCACCTGCATCTCAGAACGCACATACTCGACATCCAGCGGGTGAATCGCTTTCCACGCGTCGCTGTAGCCTTCAAGCGCCAGCTTCAGCATGCGGTTGATCACGCGCTGTTCGGTATGCGTAAATTCGCGGCCTTCTACCTTAGTCGGAAAACGCCCGTCGCCACCAAACAAGTTATCCACTGCGATAAACACCAGGCTCGGCGAGAAAACAAACAGGCCGGTACCGCGCAGGGGTTTTAAGTGGATCAAGTTAAGGTTAGTCGGTACGGGTAAGTTACGCGCAAACTCATGATAGGGCTGAATGCGGATCGCGCCGACGGTAATGTCCGGGCTACGACGCAGCAGGTTGAACAACCCCATACGGAACTGACGCGCGAAACGTTCGTTGATGATCTCCAGCGCCTGCAGACGTTCACGAACGACGCGGCGCTGGGTATTCGGGTCATAGGGGCGAATATCGCTATCGCCCGTTTTACCCGGTTTCGGATCATCGCTGTTATCGCTGTCGCCGTTGAGCAGCGCATCGATTTCTGCCTGAGAAAGAATACTATCGCCCATGTCTTTACCGCAAAATGAAAGCTGTATAAAGAACGTCAGTGACTTCCTGCTTCGGTTGTCCTGGCACTAGTGGCGTTGCGATTGTCTCTTTAATCGCGTTAGCAAGGTTCTGCTTGCCTTCGTTGGTCGCAAGTTGCGCGGCATCCTGACGCGAGAAGAGCATCAGCAAGCGGCTGCGCACTTCCGGCAGATATTCGCTCAGTCGTGCACGCGTGGCGTCATCTTTCAGACGCAGCGTGATGCCGACATACAGCACGCGATCGGCGTCGCCCAGGTTCACCGTAAAGGTGTCGAGTGCGAAAAAGACCGGTGCCGGCGGCGGTGGCGCTTCTACCTTGGCATCTGCCGCAGGTTTTTGCTGCATACGCCAGTAACTATAGCCAGCTGCGGCGCATGCCGCGAGTGTGATTAAAACCAGCAGCGGGATCCAGATAGAGCGCTTGCGTTTTTTTGTGATAGCGGAGTCAGTCATCTGATACGGGCTTCCTGTTAACAGCTTATGCGATGATTATCCCGTGTCCTGCTCCGGTCAAAGGGTGGAAAAGACGGGGATAATCATGCTACCTCTGCCGTTTAGGCGAAGATATCGACTGCGCCAGTGCCGCGAGCGGCGGATTGCAGGCTGGCCGGCGCGACGATAGCGTCATCTTCTTCGCTGCCAAACGCGCCATTATTGCCAGTGCGGGAAGGCTGTTGCTGCTGCTGAGAGGCCTGCTGCTGTTGGCCTGCGAAGCTTTCGCTGCTGATATAGCTCTGGCCAAGCTGGATGCCGTTCTCCGCAAGGGAGGTACGCAGCATCGGCAGCGCCGCTTCCAGCGCCTGACGCACGTGGCTGTGCGCGGAAACCATCTGCAGCTGCGCCTGGTTATCTTCAAGCTTGATCGAGATCTGCACCTGGCCCAGATCTTCCGGATGCAGATGTAGCTCGGCGCTCTGCTGGCCCTGACGGGTGTAGAGCGTCACGTGCTGGCTGATATTCTGCTGCCACTCGTGGCTACCGAGCGGGGCGCTAATAACCGACGCCGCTACCGGAGCGCTGGCCTGCGCGCCGCTGACGGCGCTCGACACCGGTGCCATGCTGGCGGTGGTATTGGTGGTCTGCAACGCTGCGGTTTCATGTTCACGTTTAACGGTGAAGGTCGAGGCGACTGGCGCGTTTTGCTGGCTATCATCCGCCGCTTTGAACGGCACGCGGTTCGCGGCAGTATCGGCTTTCGCGTTACCGCGCGGCTGATCGCCCTCTACGGCGTCGCTCAGCGTGCGGCCAGCAAGGGCGGTTTTCGCACTCGCGCCAGCATCAATGGCAGTGGTCGTCGCCGTCGGTTTTGCCGCCGGGTTCAGTTGCGCTGCCTGTTGATGCGGCAGCATCGCCATCAGGGCGCTCAGCCCGGCTAAATCTTCATTCTGCGTATCGCTGTCGGCGTTAACATCGCTGGCTTTCGCCGTTTTGCTTAACGCGGCGAGCACATCGGTTTTCGCCGCTGGCGTCAGGCCGGAGAAGAGTTTCGCAATCTCTTCATCGCTCTGGGCACTGGCAACGATCTCCGCTTTCGCATCCTGGCGCGCCAGCAGATCTGCCAGCTTCTGCGCCGGGGTTTGCGCGCGTGCGTCAGCGCCAGCCGCTGCGACACCTGCGCCGTTAAGAGCCCCTTTGGGCAGCTTACCGCTCAGGGCGGCTGCCTGCAGATCGGCAAGCGTCACCGGCGTATCGCTGCCAGGGTTTTGCACGCCCGAGAGCGCACCGGTCAGCAGACCGAGAAAATCTTGTGCGCCTTCAGCGCCTGCTTTACCCGCTGATGCGCCGGTTGCGACATCATCGGTTTGCGTAACTACCAGTTTTGGCAGAGTGATCATTCTGTTTTCCTCGATGACGCTCGTTGTGCAAACTCATCCATTTTTTTCTGATCAAGACGGTTTTCCGCGAGTAACGCCGCGGCGCTCTGGCGATCCTGCAGGGTTTGCCAGGCTTGTAAACGCTGTTTCTTCTCGCGCCAGCAGCCAAGCGCGAAATCGACTTTCTCGTTCCAGTGCTTCAGCTGCAGACGGTGTTGTTCAATCGCTTTCTCCAGCGTCTGAATAAACTGCTGGTAGTTCTGCCAGCGCTGGTTATCAATTCCCTGGCTCATGGTGTTGTTCAGGCTGTTGCGGTACTCATGCTGATAATCGATCAACATTTTTAACTGCTCTTCAGCCTGCTGGCAGGCGCGTCGCATCTCACCCAGTTTCAGTGCGGCGTCGTCAACCTCTTTTTCCGCCAGATCCTTTAGCGTCGTTAATGCGCTGTTTTGCGTCATAAAGTCAGCTCTCCACTACCTCAGACACCCGGGAAGATAAGCTCTAAAGCCTGCATTGAATCTTCCCACCCGGCACGTTCGAAAATGCCCTGTTGCAGAAACGCTTCCAGCTGTGGCCACAGCGTTATGGCTTTATCCAGCATCGGATCGCTGCCGCGCGCATAAGCGCCGACGCTCACCAGATCGCGGTTACGCTGGAAGCTTGACAGCAACTGTTTAAAGTTGCGCACGCGCGCGTAATGTTGCTCAGAGATCAAGGCGGTCATCGCACGGCTGATAGACGCTTCGATATCAATCGCCGGATAGTGTCCGGCTTCCGCCAGCCGGCGGGACAAGACGATGTGACCATCGAGAATGGCGCGCGCGGAGTCGGCGATCGGGTCCTGCTGGTCATCCCCTTCGGTAAGCACGGTGTAAAACGCGGTGATGGAACCGCCGCCGTGAATACCATTACCCGCGCGCTCTACCAGCGCCGGCAGTTTAGCGAAGACGGAAGGCGGGTAGCCTTTGGTCGCCGGTGGCTCACCAATCGCCAGCGCGATCTCACGCTGCGCCATCGCATAACGGGTCAGGGAGTCCATGATCAGCAGCACATGCTGGCCGCGATCGCGGAAATCTTCCGCAATACGCGTGGCATACGCCGCGCCCTGCATACGTAATAAAGGAGAGACATCCGCAGGCGCGGCGATCACCACTGAGCGCGCACGCCCTTCAGCGCCAAGGATGTTCTCGATAAAGTCTTTTACTTCACGGCCACGTTCACCAATCAGGCCGACGACAATCACATCCGCCTGGGTGTAACGGGCCATCATGCCTAACAGCACGCTTTTCCCGACGCCGGAGCCGGCGAACAGCCCCATACGCTGCCCACGCCCGACCGTTAACAGCGCATTGATGGCGCGCACGCCGGTATCAAGCACATGTTCAATCGGGGTACGTTGCAGGGGGTTAAAGGGTTGCGTGATCAGCGCCCCGGTTTCGCCGGTATCGGGCGCGGGCAGGCCATCAAGAGGCTTGCCGCCGCCGTCGAGCACGCGGCCGAGCAGGGCGGGGCCGAGCGGGAGTTGCTTCCCGCTTTGTAAACCATCGCCGAAGGCGCTGCGGGCATAGACGCGCGCGCCGGGCAGAATACCTTCTACTTCTTCTAACGGCATCAGAAACAGGCGCTGGCCGTTAAAGCCGACCACTTCGCTCTCGACTTCACGGGTCTCCAGACCATCCTGACGCTCAATAATGCACGTCGCGCCGAGCGGCAGCTGTAACCCGGTCGCTTCCAGCACCAGACCGGTGGCGCGGGTCAGCCGACCGTAACGACGCACCGACGGGAGCTGCGTCATTTTGTGTTCGAAATTATCCAGCGTGGTCAGCCAGCGGGTTAAACGTGCGGTCATTACACGACTCCGGGTGCCGCCAGACGGCACAGTTCCTGCCAGCGCGTGGCGACGCTGGCATCTAAATCGCCCTCATCGGCGGAGACTTTGCAGCCGCCCTGATGCAGGGTCGGGTCGCCGCGCAGACGCCAGCCGTGCAGGCTGAGCGTTGCGCCAAGCATCTCTTCAACGCGCTGTAGATCGTCCGGGTGGACGCGCAGCTGCGGTTTGCCGCTAAACAGCGGCTCCTGCTGTAAGAGTAGTTGGATCTGTTTGATCAACGCGCTGTTGTCCACCACCGGCGCATGGCCAAGCACCTGGCGCGCCGCTTCCAGCGCCATCTGCATCAGGCGGGAGGCGATCACGCTGTCGAGGGCATCCAGCGTGTACTGGAATTCACTCACCAGCTGCTGCATGCGAGCGTGGATCGGGGCCTGCTGCTGACGCGCCTGGTTAAGACCCTGCTCCATACCCTGAGCAAGACCCTCCTGAAATGCGGCGTCATAACCCGCTTTGCGTCCTTCGGCAAGACCCGCGTTGTAGCCGCTTTCGTGCGCCTGCATCTGGATCTGCGCCAGCTGCTGCTGTTGCAGCTGCTCGGCGCTCAGTTCGTCCTGCTCTGTCTCTTCGCTCTCATAGGGCGAGGCGGTTTTTTCCTGCTTCAGCAGGGGAGCGAATTCAGCTGCCTGCGGGAACGCCAGGTCATCCGGCGTCCAGCGTTTCCACGGCAATTCATTAGACATAGGTATCCTCGCCGCTGCCAATTACCATCTCGCCGGTTTCCGCCAGACGGCGAACGATGAGCAGGATAGCTTTCTGTTCGTTTTCCACCTGCGAGAGGCGAACCGGACCGCGGTTGGCCAGGTCGTCGCGCAGGATATCTGCCGCACGCTGCGACATGTTGCGCAGGAACTTCTCGCGCAACGGCGGCTCGGCGCCTTTGAGGGCGATAAGCAGCGATTCGGAATCCACTTCCTGCAGCAGGCGCTGGATAGAACGGTCGTCGACATCCACCAGGTTTTCGAACAGGAACATCTCGTCGATGATCTTCTGTGCCAGCTCGCCGTCGAATTCGCGAACTGCGGTAATAACCGCTTCTTCCTGCTGGGTCTTCATCAGGTTGATGATTTCCGCTGCGGTTCTCACGCCGCCCATTTTGCTGCGCTTGAGGTTCTGGCCGTCGAGCAGGTTGTTCAGCACTTCGGTCAGCTCCGCCAGTGCGGCAGGCTGTACGCCGCCGAAGGTGGCGATACGCAGCATCACGTCGTGACGCATACGCTCATCAAACAGGGCAAGAATATCTGCCGCCTGCGACCGTTTGAGGTGCACAAGGATGGTGGCGATAATCTGCGGGTGCTCGTCGCGGATAAGGTCGGCGGCGCTCTGCGGCTCCATAAAGTTGAGCGTTTCGATGCCGCTGGTGGTATCGCGCGTTTCGAGAATATCTTCCAGCAGGCTGGAGGCGCGCTCTTCGCCAAGCGCTTTTACCAGGACGGAGCGCAGGTAGTCGTTGGCGTTGACGTTCAGCGCCGCGAACTGTTCCGCTTCGTTCTCAAATTCCTGCAATACATCCATCAGCTGTTTGTTGGAGATCTGACGTACGCTGGCCATCGCGGTACTCAAGTGCTGGACTTCGCGGGCGGAGAGGTGCTTAAACACCTCAGCCGCGCGATCTTCACCAATGGTCATCAGCAGAATGACGCTCTTGTCCGTTCCGGTAAGATTATTGCTCATGTTCATTACTCATCCACTGGCGAATGACCAGCGCCACGACGCGCGGATCGTTATCTGACATTTCGCGAATACGCTGGCTCATGACCTCGGCGCTCAGACGCTGATTACTGCGGCGCTGCTGCTGTTGCTCATCTTTGCTGAGGCGTACTTCCACGGACTCTTCAATTTCATTACGCGCTTGTGCCGCTTCCTGCACCGCTTTCGCTTCTTCCTGGCGGCGAACCAGCTGCGGACGGACCGCTTTACGCCACAGGATGAAGGCGACAATCAGTACCAGTAACCAGCGACCTGCGGTCATCAGCTGGTCGATAAACGACTGCTGTTGCCAGAACGGAAGCTCACCACCGACATCATCGGTCATGTTGAACGGCGAGTTCACGACGTTCAGCGTGTCACCGCGTTTCTCGGTGTAACCCATCGCTTCGCGGGTCAAATCTTCAATCTGTTTCAGCTGATCGGCGGTCAGCGCGGCAGTTTTGCCATCGGCCAGCGTGCGGTAGTTCACCACCACGGCGACGGAGAGGCGCTGCACATCGCCAACATTCATCTTGGTGTGACGAATGGTGCGATCAACTTCGTAGTTGTTCGTTTCATTATGCGTGGTATTACGCGGGCCGCTTGAGGCGGTATTGGTCGACGTTGTCTGCTGACCCTGCTGCTGGCCCTGGGCGTTCTGCTGACCGTTCTGACCATTCTGCGGCGTAGTAATCGGCGCAGAGTTAGCCGGCGCCGGCTGGTTGGAGAGTGCGCCAGGCACGCCGCCCGGGTACTGACCACCAATCTGCTCGCTGCTGTTAACCTGGCGTGAACGCAGCACTGCTTGTGCCGGGTCGCCGCCGTTCGGCGCGTACTGCTCTTCAGTCTGCTCTTTGCTGGCGAAATCCAGCTGGGCAGTCACCTGAGCGTGAACATTACCGTTACCGACGATAGGGCCGAGGATCGCTTCGATACGACGCTGCACACGGCTTTCGACATCGGCGGTGTATTTCAGCTGTGCGTCATTCAGATCGCGACCGGCAACGCCAGACTGCGTCAGCAGGCGACCGCTCTGATCGACAACGGTCACGTTGCCCGGCGGCAGACCAGCAACGGCGCTGGAGACCAGGTGTACGATAGCGCTGATCTGACCATCATCCAGCGCACGGCCCGGTTGTAAATTGACGGTGACCGACGCGGACGGAGATTTCTGCTCACGCACGAACAGTGACGGTTTTGGCATCGCCAGGTGAATACGCGCGCCTTTTACCGGACCGAGTGTTTCAATCGTACGGGCCAGTTCGCCTTCCAGCGCGCGCTGGTAGTTAACCTGCTCGCTGAACTGGCTAATACCAAACTTCTCTTGATCCAGCAGTTCAAAACCTGCCGCGCCGCCTTTCGGCAGACCCTGCTGAGCGAGACGCAGGCGCAGCTCGTGCACCTTGTCAGCGGGCACTTCAATCGCGCCGCTGCCGTCAGCAAAGCGGTAGGGGATATTCATCTGCGTTAACTGGGTAACGATGGCACCGCCGTCCTGATCGGACAGGTTGCTATAAAGGGTGCGGTAATCCGGCGATTTCGCCCACAGCACCATAGCGACAACAATGGCGCAGGCTGCTGCCGCGGCCACCATCAACGGAATTTTTGGGTTCGCGCGTAAGCGGTTGATCCACTCAAGAGATTTATTCTGCGGTGCAGTTGTTGCAGTCGCACTCATTGTGCACCTCGTGACTCTGGGTGGATGTTGTTATGTGAGTTGAGAAACAAAACGGACTCCCGGGTCGGCAAACTCGACAAATGACCATTAAGATGGCGATGTCATTATTTGATGAAATGGATTTTTCTATGCCTCAAATAACCTGGTTTTTTGACGCTATTTACCGCCATCATCTCATTGACAAACTGTTAGCCTTGTCAGGTATCAATCCATCCGGGGAATAATAATGGCTATACAGGGCATTGAGAGCGTTGTCAGTCAGCTGCAGGCAACTGCAGGTGTTGCGCGTGCTCAGAGCGTGGAGAGCGAACCGTCTATCAGCTTCGCCGGGCAACTGCACGCGGCGCTGGATCGCATCAGCGACACGCAGAACGCCGCACGTGTACAGGCGGAGAAATTTACGCTTGGCGAGCCGGGCGTGGCGCTTAATGATGTGATGACCGATTTGCAGAAATCATCGATCTCGCTGCAGATGGGCATCCAGGTGCGTAACAAACTGGTTTCTGCTTACCAGGACATCATGAATATGCAGCTGTAGTTCACAGCAGCAGAGATAAAAAAAACCAGGCCGGAGCGATCCCGCCTGGTTTTTTTATGCCCCGCGCCACGGGCTGCGGCGCGGGAGAGGCTTATTTCTGGATCAGATAGCGGAGGGTTGGCCCATCCTGCTGAATATCCAGCACCATATAGCCGTGGTTGCGCGCATCGAGCGGAATGTTGTTAATCGACTGCGGGCAGTCGCTAATCACTTCGAGAATTTCCCCCTTTTTCAGCTGCGGCAGCGCTTCAAGGGTGGCGACCGCCGGGTAGGGGCAGGGTTCGCCGCTCATATCGAGACGGTAATCAGGCACAATGCTCATGCAGGCTCCTTCGCAGGGTTGGCGGCAGGTTTCTGGCGGCGGAAGAACTGCTTCTCCCAGCCGACGACAAAGAGAAACGCGGCCAGTAACAGAAGATAGGTGACCAGCAGACCGCCGAGCGGTCCGAAGGTGTTAAGCAGGTTGATTTTGTCCCAGCTGGTGGCAAGCGCCGGCGAGAGATCGTCCCAGAAGTACGCGAGGATGGTGGAGCCAATCACGTTACCCAGCCCGACCCACCAGTAATGTACCTGGCCTTCGACGGCGCGGTACATCCAGCCCGTTTCACACCCGCCCGCCAGCACAATACCAAAACCGAACAGCAGACCGCCGAGCACCGCATTGGGGCCGGCCCACATGATTTTCGCTTCCAGCCCCAGCTGCACATAGCTGAAAATGCCGATGGCGCTCGCCGCCATGCCAAAGATGATCGCCTTTGCCATCATCGTGCGCCCGGTGATCCACATATCGCGGAACGCCGAGGTAAAGCAGATTTGCGCCCGCTCAATCAGCAGACCAAAGCCCACGCCGAAGAGCATCGCCAGCCCCAGCTTCGGCTGGTTCATCGCCGTTAACAGCGCCCAGCCGAGCATGCCCACAAACACCAGCATTCCGAGACGAAAACGGCGCTTCGCCTGATCGGGCTTCTGGGTGAGCGGCGAGGCGGCAGTGACTTTCTGCATCTTCACCGGAATACGGAACAGCGGCAGCAGGGTAACGCGCGCGCCAAACCACGAGCCAATCGCCGTGGCGATAGCAAAAAACCAGGCGTGCAGGGAGAACTGTGGGATGCCGGTAAAGAAGGCCGCAAGGTTACAGCCCATCGCCAGGCGCGCGCCAAACCCGGCAATAATGCCGCCAACAATCGCCTGCGCGATGCGGATACGGTTCTGCGGCATACGCAGTTTGACGTTATTGGCCCACAGCGCAGCGGCGAAACAGCCGCCGAACATGCCGATAATCATCATGCCGTCGATGCGCGTCAGCGGCGTGCCGTCGAGATGGATCAGTTTGAAGTAACCCCACTCTTCGGTGTGCACACCCGCCAGTTGCAGCAGCTGGCCGCCCCAGCGGGTAAACTCGCCGGTCACCGCCCAGAACGTGCCGGTGATGCCGAAATAGTAGGTAGAGAGAATACCGGCCGCGATCACCGCCGGAACAGGAGACCAGAACTTAATAAGGAAGCGGTCTTTGAAGTGTTGCCATGACATAGTAAAAAGCCTCTGAACTCAGAAGGTATGGGGATGTACAGAAAAGTCGTACAAAAGAAGCGGGATGATACACGTCTTCGCGCCTGAACCGATGAACAATAGGGCGAAAACCTGGCGCAGATCAAAGTTGTTCTCGCGCGGCGAAAGGGTGGCGAGGCGCAGCCTTTAATGCCACAATCGCTTTTTTTCACGAGCAGGATGAAGAATGAAAAAGCGTATGATTCTCGGCGCGATGCTGCTGCTGAGCGGCTGCGTGCAGGTGGATAACTATCAGGCGGTAGTGAAACACCCGGCACCCGCAGGATTAGCGGGTTACTGGCAATCAACAGGACCGCAGAGCAGCCTGGTCAGCCCGGAAGCGATCGCCAGCCTGATTGTCACGCCGCAGGGCGATACTCTCGACTGCCGTCAGTGGCAGCGCGTGATTGCCGTTCCCGGCAAACTGATGCTGGATGGCGGTACTTTTTATAACGTTACGCAGAAGCTGGACGTTTACCGTTTAAATCAGGAAGGCAATACGCTGGAGTTTGATGGCCTGACGCTGTCGCGTACCGATAAACCGACCGTTGAGTGCCAACAGGCGCTGGAGAAGGCGGGTCTGGATATTAACCGCTAGGTAGTGCGAAGAAGAGTAAAGCGTGGCGGGTGAGGGGGAAACCGCAGCACCCGCCGCTAATGAGACTTACATCTCATTGGGGAAGAGAATATTTCCGGAAAGACGTCCATATGTCGAATTCAGGTTATGTTGTCGGGAAGTTTGACCAACTAATGTCCTCAGCTCGTCCATTCGCTGGTTTAACAATGTCTTCAATAACACTTCATTATCCAGAATTTGCTTAAGCATCGGGCGAATTTGCGCCTGCACATGAGGCGCTGCTTCGCTCGAGTCCTGGAACTGTGTCAACTTCTCCACTGAGGTAACGTACCCCAGCTCGTAACTAATCAGTTCGTCCCAACGCCCTTCCTTAGCAAGGTTGAGCATGGTAAGGCTGGTGGCCAACAGTTGCTGATAGTGGTGGAGCAACCCGAGATTTGCTTCCATTAGTAAGTGTCCCGCGCGTTTTGATGAGTGGGGCCAATCTCTTTCCAGGCATCAGCAATATTGCTCAGCAACAGGGTGACTTCATCAATAGCGGCGAGGTCATTATGGAGATTTGCCTGTAAAAGACGTCGTGTCATGTAGTCATAAAGACTGTCCAGGTTTGCCGTAAGATCGCCGCCCACTTCATGGTCGAGACCCGCACGCAAACCGTTATTAATGATATTAATTGCCTTTGTAAGCGCCTGTCCTTTACCGGGGATATCTCCCTGCTCAATCAGGATCGCGGCTTTTTTCATGGCGCTCAGCGCGCCATCAAAAAGCAATACCACGAGTTGATGCGGGCTCGCGCTCATCACGGCGCTTTCGACGCCGACCTGAGCGTAAGCCTGAATTCCCGATTTCGTATACATGTCCAACCTCAACTAATGGTTTATTAACTCATTGCATTAAACTGTTGTGTCAGATAGTTCCCTGTTGATGTCATGGAGGAGACTAACTGGCTCAAACTGGTGAACTGCGTTTTGTAGCGTGCCATGGTGGCCGTGATCTGGTCACTGACCGCTTTATACTGCGTATCCAGGCGCTTCAGGGTCTTGTTAATGCCGTCGGTCGCATTCTGGATGCTACCTTTACTGCCGAGAATATCTTTCAGCAGGTTACTCGCCTGAGTCGCAAAGCCCGTTGTTTTGCCATCGCCGGAGAGGAAGCTCACCACATCGGCGGATTTTTCATTCAGCGCTTTTTCAAGCTTGGTGCTGTCCACGGTCAGTTTACCGCTGACATCCTGGGTAATCCCCAGCTGCGACAACACAGAGAAACTGTCATTCCCCGCCTGCGAAGTAGAGAGCTGAGAGCGCAGACGCGTCTGAATGTTACGCAGCGTACCGTCACCCAGCAGATCGCCGTTCGAGGTGTTCTGCTTATCACTGCCCTGATCCACCGCCGTGTATTTGGTCTGGTTACCAATGGTGGTTTGCAGCGAGTTGTACGCATCAACATACGCCTGAATTGCAGCGGTCATCGGCGCGTTATCTTTCGTCACGGCCAGCGTTTCCGGCGTGCCGGTGGTCAACTTGTTCAGCGTCAGCGTTACGCCTTCCGGCGCGTCGGTGATCTTGTTGCTGCTACGGGTGATATCGATGCCGTTAATTTTGACTTTCGCATCGCTCGCCGCCACCTGCTGCGTCATCACATTGCTGGCGCTGCCGGTGTTCGATGAATCATAACTAACGTATTTCGCCAGTTCCGCATCATTGGTGGTGATGGTCATCTGGTTGGTGGTGCCGCTGTCGCGTGAGGTCAGCGCCAGGTAGTAACTGTTATCGTCCGCTTTGATGATACTGGCGGTGACGCTGCCCTGTTTGGCGTTAATCGCATCACGCATATCCGCGAGGCTGGTTTTATCTTTATCCAGCGTTACCGTCAGCGGATCTTTCTGGCCCGGCTGCGTGATGGTAATCGTGCGCGAATCGAGGCTCTGGTCGCCTAAATCGGTATCTTTACTGGCCACTTTCGGGCTCAGCAGCGACTGTGACGCTGCCAGCGCGGATACTTCAATAGAGTACGTCCCCGCGGACGCTGTGTTAGCAAGCGTGGCAGTAAACGCGGTGTTAGTGCTCGACACCTTCGTCCCTGCGATCGCCGAGGTATTTTTCAATGCATCTGCGGCCGTTTGCAGTTTATTCAGGGAGGTTTGCACCACGCCCCAGGCCGTCAGTTTGGCTTTATATGAGGACTGCTGAGACGCAATTGGCGTCAGCTTGGTCTGTTCAGCCGTCTGCAAATTGTCATACAACGTATTGAGATCCAGGCTGGTGCCTGCGCCGAGAGAACTAATAGTTGCCATTTCTTCATCCTTCAGTTTTAGACAATCACTGTGGAGAGTATCGGCAGCGATGATGAAAAGATTAGAAGCTTTTTTTTAAAGCAATGGCGAAATAAAGAGGGTGAATCAGGGGCAGTTTGTCGCTTTAAAAAAATGCTCTTTTTTTCTAAAGGTTGTTTTCAGGCTGTCGATAATCAGGTTAACGGTGAGAAAGCCGTAGGCAGATGCCTGAATCTGATAACTATTTTTATGAAGGAATTACATCATGGCTGTTATTAATACTAACACCCTGTCGCTGATGACTCAGAACAACCTGACTAAATCTCAGTCCTCTCTGGGTACATCTATTGAGCGCCTGTCTTCCGGCCTGCGTATCAACAGTGCTAAAGATGATGCCGCGGGTCAGGCAATTGCCAACCGCTTTACTTCCAACATCAATGGCCTGACTGTTGCTGCCCGTAACGCCAACGACGGTATCTCCCTGGCGCAGACCGCTGAAGGCGCGCTGAGCGAGATCAACAACAACCTGCAGCGTATCCGTGACCTGACCGTTCAGGCACAGAACAGCTCTAACTCCGCGTCTGACATCGACTCCATCCAGGCTGAAGTTAACCAGCGTATGGAAGAAGTGAACCGCGTGACCACCCAGACCGACTTCAACGGCATCAAAGTGCTGAATACCGGTACCGGTTCAAGCAGCTACAGCTTCCAGGTTGGCGCGAAAGATAACGAAACGATCTCCATCAGCCTGACCAAGTCTGACTCCTACAACCTGTACAACGCCACTGGCGCCACCGCAGCGACTACCGGCCAGACCATCAACGGCAACAAACGTTCTACTGCCGCTGAAGGTTTCGATGTACTGAAAGGGACTGTTGATGCGTCCGGTAACACCAACGGTAACCCGCTGGCAGACATCGACTCCGCTATCAAAGCGGTCGACGATCAGCGCAGCCTGCTGGGTGCGTCCCAGAACCGTTTCGAATCCACCATCACCAACCTGAACAACACCGTGAGCAACCTGTCAGCGGCCCGCAGCCGTATTCAGGACTCCGACTACGCGACGGAAGTGTCGAACATGTCCCGCGCGCAGATCCTGCAGCAGGCCGGTTCTTCCGTGCTGGCACAGGCCAACCAGGTTCCGCAGACCATGCTCTCCCTGCTGCGTTAATTCGCAGAGATCAGTTGTACAGAAAAGCGCCGCTTGTCGGCGCTTTTTATTTGTCTGAAAAATAAAAGATAAAAAGAAGTAAAAAAGAACTAAAGAGTTGGCAAGGTCCGTCGATAACTACTTGGACGGTGATGAAGCCGCTGGCGCTTACCGGAATATAAATTTCTTACTTAAGGATAACTATCATGGCTGTTATTAATACTAACACCCTGTCGCTGATGACCCAGAACAACCTGACTAAATCACAGTCTTCTCTGGGTACTTCTATTGAGCGTCTCTCTTCCGGTCTGCGTATCAACAGTGCAAAAGATGATGCTGCTGGTCAGGCAATTGCCAACCGCTTTACTTCCAACATCAATGGCCTGGGTGTTGCTGCCCGTAACGCCAACGACGGTATCTCCCTGGCGCAGACCGCGGAAGGCGCGCTGAGCGAAGTGAACAACAACCTGCAGCGTATCCGTGACCTGACCGTTCAGGCACAGAACAGCTCCAACTCCGCGTCTGACATCGACTCCATCCAGGCTGAAGTTAACCAGCGTATGGAAGAGATCAACCGCGTGACCACCCAGACCGACTTCAACGGCATCAAAGTGCTGAACACCGGTACCGGTTCAAGCAGCTACAGCTTCCAGGTTGGCGCGAAAGATAACGAAACGATCTCCATCAGCCTGACCAAGTCTGACTCCTACAACCTGTACAACGCCACTGGCGCCACTGCAGCGACTACCGGCCAGACCATCAACGGCAACAAACGTGCCACCGCGGCTGAAGGCTTCGACGTACTGAAAGGTACCGTTGATGCGTCCGGTAAAACCAACGGTGCTCCGCTGGCAGATATCGATGCGGCCATCAAAGCGGTTGACGATCAGCGCAGCCTGCTGGGTGCCTCCCAGAACCGTTTCGAATCCACCATCACCAACCTGAACAACACCGTGAGCAACCTGTCAGCTGCCCGCAGCCGTATTCAGGACTCCGACTATGCGACGGAAGTGTCGAACATGTCCCGCGCGCAGATCCTGCAGCAGGCCGGTTCTTCCGTGCTGGCACAGGCCAACCAGGTTCCGCAGACCATGCTGTCCCTGCTGCGTTAATTCGCAGACATCAGTTGTACAGAAAAAGCGCCGCTTGTCGGCGCTTTTTTATTTTCTGCGCTGCGTCTTTTTTCGACGATTTTCGTGCAAAAAGTATAAAAACTTCTAAAGAGTTCGCTGAACCCGTCGATAACAATTATGACGGTGATGAAGCCGATGGCGCTTACCGGAATATAAAATTTCTCACTGAAGGATAACTATCATGGCTGTTATTAATACTAACACCCTGTCGCTGATGACCCAGAACAACCTGACTAAATCTCAGTCTTCTCTGGGCACCTCGATTGAGCGTCTCTCTTCCGGTCTGCGTATCAACAGCGCGAAAGACGATGCTGCTGGTCAGGCGATCGCCAACCGCTTTACTTCTAACATCAACGGCCTGACCGTTGCTGCCCGTAACGCCAACGACGGTATCTCCCTGGCGCAGACCGCTGAAGGCGCGCTGAGCGAAGTGAACAACAACCTGCAGCGTATCCGTGACCTGACCGTTCAGGCACAGAACAGCTCCAACTCCGCGTCTGACATCGACTCCATCCAGGCTGAAGTTAACCAGCGTATGGAAGAGATCAACCGCGTGACCACCCAGACCGACTTCAACGGCATCAAAGTGCTGAACACCGGTACCGGTTCAAGCAGCTACAGCTTCCAGGTTGGTTCTAAAGATAACGAAACGATCTCTATCAGCCTGACCAAGTCTGACTCCTACAACCTGTACAATGCGACCGGTGCAACGGCGCAGACTACCGGCCAGACCATCAACGGCAACAAACGTGCCACCGCGGCGGAAGGCTTCGACGTACTGAAAGGTACCGTTAACGCGTCCGGTAACACCGATGGTAGCCCGCTGGCAGATATCGATGCGGCCATCAAAGCGGTTGACGATCAGCGCAGCCTGCTGGGTGCGTCCCAGAACCGTTTCGAATCCACCATCACCAACCTGAACAACACTGTGAGCAACCTGTCAGCTGCCCGCAGCCGTATTCAGGACTCCGACTATGCGACGGAAGTGTCGAACATGTCCCGCGCGCAGATCCTGCAGCAGGCCGGTTCTTCTGTGCTGGCGCAGGCCAACCAGGTTCCGCAGACCATGCTCTCCCTGCTGCGTTAATTCGCAGACATCAGTTGTACAGAAAAGCGCCGCTTGTCGGCGCTTTTTTATTTTGTAGGGTGGGTGTTTTTTTCGACAAAAATTGTGCAAAAAACATAAAAAAACCTAAAGAGTTGGCAAGGTTCGTCGATAACAATTATGACGGTGATGAAGCCGCTGGCGCTTACCGGAATATAAAAAATCTCTCACTGAAGGATAACTATCATGGCTGTTATTAATACTAACACCCTGTCGCTGATGACCCAGAACAACCTGACTAAATCTCAGTCTTCTCTGGGCACTTCGATTGAGCGTCTCTCTTCCGGTCTGCGTATCAACAGTGCAAAAGATGATGCTGCTGGTCAGGCGATCGCCAACCGTTTTACCTCTAACATCAACGGCCTGACCGTTGCTGCCCGTAACGCCAACGACGGTATCTCCCTGGCGCAGACCGCGGAAGGCGCGCTGAGCGAAGTGAACAACAACCTGCAGCGTATCCGTGACCTGACCGTTCAGGCACAGAACAGCTCCAACTCCGCGTCTGACATCGACTCCATCCAGGCTGAAGTTAACCAGCGTATGGAAGAGATCAACCGCGTGACCACCCAGACCGACTTCAACGGCATCAAAGTGCTGAACACCGGTACCGGTTCAAGCAGCTACAACTTCCAGGTCGGTTCTAAAGATAGCGAAACGATCTCCATCAGCCTGAGCAAGTCTGATTCCTACAACCTGTACAACGCCACGGGTGCAACTGCGGTAACGACTACCCAGACCATCAACGGTAACGCGCGTTCTACTTCTGCTGAAGGCTTCGACGTACTGAAAGGTACCGTTGACTCCACTGGCGGTACCAACGGTGCTCCGCTGGCAGATATCGATGCGGCCATCAAAGCGGTTGACGATCAGCGCAGCATGCTGGGTGCCTCCCAGAACCGTTTCGAGTCCACCATCACTAACCTGAACAACACCGTGAGCAACCTGTCAGCGGCCCGCAGCCGTATTCAGGACTCCGACTACGCGACGGAAGTGTCGAACATGTCCCGCGCGCAGATCCTGCAGCAGGCCGGTTCTTCCGTGCTGGCGCAGGCCAACCAGGTTCCGCAGACCATGCTCTCCCTGCTGCGTTAATCCGCAGACTCAGTCGTACAAAAAAGCGCCGCTTGTCGGCGCTTTTTTTTATCTCCACGGCTAACACGCCGGACAATCGCCAGATTTAAGCCCTTTTCAACAACCTTATTCCCCCCTCGAAACACAGGCATTCCCGCACAATAACTCTAATTACACTTGCGCCCACCGTTACGGGTAGCAGGTCAAACAGGTTGAGGATGACGGATGCAAACCCTATTAATCAGTATTGATAGTTTCGACGCTTTTACGCAGCCTGCGGCTGAACTTATTGATATTGCTGACACGCTGTTGTCGTCTGGCTGGCGCGTCGAGGTCATTTGCTCGACGGCAGGTAAAGCGCTGGGCGCGGAAATTGCCCGCCTGACGGCGACAGGCCGCTTTGCGATCATTACCGATAAGCAAGGCGAGCTCTCCCGCCATTACACGCTTATCTGGATCTACCGCGGCTTTTTCAGTGACAAGTTACTCGATGCCCTGAGCGCCGGCGAACTGCGCGGCGCGATGCTCTTCCGTCACTACTGTGATTACAATGATATGTACATTCCGTGGGGCGTCGCGCTGGAGAACCGTCTCGCCGCGCTGACGCTCGATCTCTCCCCGCGCAGCTCTGCCATTTTGTTGCAAACGGGTATCGATCCTGCGCAGCTGAAAACGATGCCGTGGAGCGTACCGCGTCGCTTTGCGCAGTATGTGCGAACACGTCAATCACAAAGCCTGACGCGTGCGCTCTACATGGCGCCATCCATGTCGACAGAGATGTATGAAATCCAGGCGCGGGCGCGGGATGTGGGCATCAAAATTGAGTGGCTCGATCCCAGCCAGCAGAGTGAGCGTCTCGAGCCCGGCTGGCTTGAGCAGTACGATGTGGTCATTGGCAACGAAGAGAGCGTGGCAAAAGCGCTTTCGCTCGGTATTCCCCTGTTCCTGATTAATGAAGGCTATGTAGAGGGTTACCTGGGTGAAAATAATATCGCCCAGCATGAGGCGGAGCATTTTAGCGCACTTACCCTGCGCAACTGCCCGGATGCCGATGAGTGGGTAGAGTTACTGCAAAGCGGCTATGCCAGCGCGCAGGCGTGGACTCAGGCGCAGCGGGCGCACTTCGCATCGAAGTGGGCGCTGGATGTACAGCTCGAAGCCCTGCTGGCGCAGGCGTTACCTGAAAAGCCGCTGCTGATTGATGATAAAGAGCGCTACACCCTCCATTTTCACAGCAAAGCGGTACTGGCCCAGCAGCAGACCAGCGATTACTCACTGACGCGCTGGTTTGAAGACCGCAAACTCAGCGACGCCCGTCGCGAGGCGCTGCTCTCTTTTGCCGCGGCATATCCGCACAAATCCACTCTTGGCGTCATTATTGTTGGCGAAGGTGCGCAGGCGGAGAAAACCAAAGCGTCGATTGAGAGCCAGTCGCTGATGCCCGTCAGCATTGATGTGATTGCAGAGGAGGGCGGTTGGCCTGCAGCAGTCAATACGCTGCTCACCACCCGCGATGCCGGTTCGATGTTGATCGTCCCAGCAGGCTATACCTTACGTGATGACGCGCTGTTGCGCTTCGTCGGGCAAGCGCTGCATCAGCCTGACGCCTTGCTCTTCTACTGCGACGAGATGACGCAGGGCGAGGGCAACGATCCAGAGCTGACGCTGCGCCCGGAAGTGAACATCGATTTGCTGCGCGGTTTTCCCTATATCGGACGCGTGCTGCTCTTCTCACGTGAGGCGGCGCAACAGCTGGGTGGCCTCAATCCACGCTATCCGCACGCTGCGATGATCGATCTGCTGTGGCGCTTTGTTGAAGCACAGGGGCCGCAGGCGCTGGCGCGCGTGGCGGAGGTTCTGGTGGAGAACCCGCAAAAAGCGTCAGCCTGGTACGCCAGCCCGGCGGTGACAGAGGAGTGCGGCGAGGTGCTGCTCGCCCATCTGCAGCGTCTCGGTATTAACGCCTCGCTGGAGGAGGGCAACGCCCCGGCGATGAAACGCCTTCGCTACCACTGGGGCGCCACGCCGCTGGTCTCTATTATTATTCCGACCCGCGATCGCTTTGCCCTGCTCAAACGCTGTATCGAAAGCCTGATGGAGAAGACGCGTTACCCGCACTATGAAGTACTGATCGTCGATAATCAGTCCATCGAGGAGGATGCCTGCCGTTTTCTCAACGATCTTGCCGCACTGGGCATCGATCAGGTGCGCATCCTGCGTTATGACGCTCCATTTAACTATGCGGGGATCAATAATGCCGCGGCGCAACAAGCGCGCGGCGATGTGCTGGTATTCCTGAATAATGATTGTGAAATCATTGATGGCGACTGGCTTGATACCTTACTGGAGCAGGCTCTGCGTCCGGAAGTGGCACTGGTAGGGGCAAGGCTCGAATATCAGGATGGCACCATTCAGCACGGCGGGTATCTGCTCGGCCTGCAGCACGGCGTCGAAGTTGCCTTTGAGGGGAGCGACAGCCAGGCCAGCGGATTTAGTCACTTCCTGAAAACCCCGCGCAATCTGGCGGCGGTGAGCGGTGCCTGCATGATGGTGCGCAAAGAGGTCTTCTACGCCCTCAACGGCTTTACTGAGGAGAAATACCCGCTCTATTTCGGTGATGTTGACCTGGGGTTACGCGCGCAAAAACTGGGCTATCTCAACGTCTGGACCCCTTACGCCCGCGTCAAACATATGGGCGGCGCGACGCGTCTGCTCGGGAGTAAAATCGGCGTACAGGAGCGTCCTTTACTGCACGACTATGCAACGCTTCGCGCTGAGTGGCAGCAGGGGCTGCTGGCCGAACCCTCTTACCATCCGTTAATGCAGAAAATGGGCAAAGCGTTCACCCTGAGCGACAGCGTCGCCCGGCTGCACCAGCCGCTGCCGGGGCGTCCACTGCCGGTGGTTATGGCGCATCACATTAACTGGGTTGGCGGCGGCCATCACCGTGTGATGCAGCCCTTCAAAGCGATGGAGCGTCACTTGATGCTGGAGGGGGGGCTTACCAATACCATTCCCGGCGTGATGGAAGCGGCGCAATTACAGCCGGACGTTATTCTGCTGGAGCTGATTACCGGTAGCCGCTTCCCGGATATCTTCAGGCAGCTGCGCGAAGTGAGCGCGGCGAAAATCGTGCTCGAATATGATGACTACCTGTTAAATGTGCCGCTGAAGAACGGTAATCGGCAGCACTTCCCGCAGCATATGATCAAAAGCTTCAGAAAAGTGCTCGACAGCGCCGACTGGCTGGTGGTGTCAACCGCACCGTTGGCAGAGGCTTATAGCCGTTTTCATTCCGACATTCGGATTGCGCAGAACCGCCTGGCACCGCATCAGTGGGGAGAGCTGCGCAGCGCACGCGGAGTGGGGAAAAAGGTGCGCGTCGGCTGGGCGGGCGGCAGTTCGCATAGCGGCGATCTGGAGATCCTGCTGCCGCTTATCAAGGCGCTGGAAGGGCAGGTTGAGTGGGTCTTTATGGGCATGAAGCCGCGAAATGTGCAGTGCGAGTTTCATCCCGGCGTACCGTTTGAGCTCTACCCGGAAAAGCTGGCGAGCCTCAACCTTGATCTTGCGCTGGTACCACTGGAGATCAACCAGTTCAACGAGTGCAAAAGTAACCTGCGCCTGCTGGAGATTGGCACCTGCGGCGTGCCGATTATCGCCACCAATATTGAACCGTACCGCTGTAATCTTCCGGTGACGCTGGTGGAGAACCGCTTTAAAGAGTGGATGAGTGCCGTTCAGGCCTACATCAATGATGCGGATTTACGCCACCGTCAGGGAGATGCGCTGCGCGAAGCCGTACACCAGGCGTGGTATCTTCGCGAAAGCGGGCTGGATGAGTGGCGTCATGCGTGGTTACCGGCAGAAAAATAGCGAAGCAACATGAAAAAAGGGAGGCCAGAAGGCCTCCCTTTTTTATTACCTTTTTTGCGACTATGCGTCCGGCAGCCAGAGGCGGGCCTGCTGAAGCAGCGTCTCCTCATCCCAGAAACCTTTCGCCTGCACCTGCGCTTTCAGCGCATCGCCCTGAGCCGCTGAAGCGGAGCGGTCGTGCAGATGATTTTCAATCGCCTCGCGCCACAGTTTGGGCTTGTTGCCCACGCGGGTGACGGCAGCAAAGTCGCCGGTTGCAACAATATCGCTACAGATAACCGGTACACCGCAGGCACCAAACTCCAGCAGTCGGCGCGGGCTGAGCGTGCGATTCCACAGATTATCCGCCATGGGTAGCAGGGCGAGATCCAGATTGAGGCTGGCCAGTTTCTGCGCAAAATGAGCCGGCTGCACCGCGACGTGATACTCGGTCATCAGCGGGCGCAATGAGGGCGGGCAGTAGCCACAGAAGATCCACTCAACGCGATCCGCCAGCTGACCTACTAATTTGTGAATAATTTCCAGGTCGCCGACATCGGCGGCGCTACCGATCCAGCCGACTCGCACTTTATCGCCGGTAGCGCGCAGCGTATTGAGCGCTAACCACTGACGCGGATCGAGACGAGCGGGCATCACGCGGATATCGCTATGCAGCCCCGCGCACTGCTCTGCCAGCGCTTCGCTGGCTACCACCAGCCTGTCGACATGGTGTAGGGTAGCGCGCAGTGCGGCTGTTACCATCTGCGGAGAGTCGCTGCGCTCGGCACCCTTTCCCGGCATGGCGGGCAACCAGCCGTCAAGGTCAAACACTTTGAACAGGCTCTCTCTCTGCGGCAGTCGGCGTAACCACTCCTGCGTGCCGTCACTGATCTGGCGATGAACAATTAACGCATCCGGCGCAACACGCGCCAGGTCGGCGTAAGTACTGGCGTGATAATTGATCTGACCTTCGACCAGCCCCACTTCATGCATCAGTGAGAGCGGCGTATCGAGACGCTGCTGACTCTCAGGTAAGCTGCGTAGCGGGAAGGAGACCAGCCGCGGGATCGGTTTCCAGTGCAGCGGCTGCCAGCTGTTATGGCGATCGACCTCAAACTGAAAACCTGCGCCATCCTGGGAGAGGTTAGGGTTATAGGCAGGATCGCTCGCGATGATTGGCAGCCACTTGCGGTACATGGCATCCTGCTCAGCCATAAAGCGCTGGCGCTTTTTCTCCTGCACCGTCTTATCGACATGAGTCTGGCTGACGCTGCCTTCATGCATCACCACCGCGTGCGGTGTCCAGACCGTTAAATATCCCGCCTCGCGCACTTTTAAGCAGAGATCGACATCGTTATAGGAGACGGTAAATTGCGTCTCGTCTAATCCGCCAACCTGCTCATACACCGCTTTGCGGATCAGCAAACAGGCGGCGGTCACCACATTGTAGTTCTGGTCCACACGTAAACGGTTCATGTAGCCGCTGCGATCGTTTTCACTGCCGATATAGGGGTGATCGGCCGGACCGCGCAGCCCGAGCACGACGCCCGCGTGCTGAATTTTTCCATCAGGGTAGAGCAGTTTTGCGCCGGTAATACCCACTTCTGGTCGCAGACCGTGGTTGAGGAGATTATCCAGCCAGTCGGGGTTAATGATCGCCGTATCGTTATTCAGCAGCACCAGGTAGTCGCCGCGTGCTTCCCGTGCCGCCATGTTATTGATGGCAGAGTAGTTAAAGGGATGCGGGTAGCGCAGGACGCGAATACGTTCAGGATCAATGGCCGAAATGCCCTCCAGCCACTGTAGCGCTTCGACCGTTTCGCTGTTGTTATCGACAATCAGCAGCTCGTAACGCGGGTAACGCGTTTTTTCCAGCAGAGTGGTGACGCAGGTACTGAGGATGCGCAGCTGATCTTTGGTCGGGATGATGATCGACACCAGCGGCTGTTCCTGATGATGGTAACGCAGGGCGTACAGCCCTTCGCCGGTCACGGCCACCTCGCCCTGGGCGTAACCGCGCTGGCGCAGGTGGTGGGTTAAAATGTTCGCCTCTTCCGCCTGGGTCAGGATCTCCGGCAGATGGCCAAGAAGGAAGGGCTCCGGGAGATGCCCGGCAAAACCCATCCCTTTCTGCTCAATCAGGCGCACGATGTACTCAAATTGCCACGCCTGCGTATAGTGCGGGTTAAAACCGCCCAGTTCACGCAGGGTGCGGGTGCGAAACAGCCAGTGGCGCGCCATTTCCGCCGGGTAACTCAGCAATAAATCGAGGTTAAAGTCCGGGCGAAACGCCGTGGAGTGGATAGCGCCTTCGTGCTGATAGAGTTCGTCACCGTAGAGGGCATCACACTGTTCCGCGCCCTCCAGCGCCAGATCGAACATCAGCATGCCGCTGGCGAGCAGCGTTTCGCCTGCCTCAAGGAACAGCACCCACTCTGTGGCGTGGTCGCTGAGAAATGCGTTGATGCGCTGCACCGTTTGCGCCTGCGCCGCCGCAATAGCCATCGTCTCCGGTATTTGCGGTGCGGTTTCGCCTACTGCAACCGCTTCAAGCGTTAGCCCGTAACCGGTGTAGCTGTTGATACTGTCGAGGCTTCGCTGCGTGGCTGCCGCATCGCGGTCGGCATGCAGAATAAACACCGTTAAGGTTTGCGCGATGTTGCGCGCCTTTGCATAGGCATCGGCATAGCCCTGGTGTTGGGCAGGAAGCGCGCGCTGTTGCAGCCATTGTTGAATCTGATAGCTCTGATAATGGCGGCTGGAGAGGTGCGTGGCATGGAGCATGCCGTGAATCAGGTTCTCCTGCTGCACCTGCTCAGGGGCGTTGAGCGGTGCCACCTTAACGATGCAGTTCTCCTCTTTGCTGCCTTTGTACCAGCCCTGTTCCCGAATGATTTGCGGGAAACGGGTGTAGGTACGATTGATCATCTCGCGATACTTCTCATCGTTGGCGCGCTTACTGCTCTGATTTTCTGAAACGCGAAACGCGGCGAGAGGCTCGGCGATAAATGCCAGGTTGCCAAGGCGCAGCAATTTCACGTAGAGCGCGACATCCACAAGGAAGGGCATCGGCTCGCCGCCCAGGTTAAACAACTCCTCGCCGAAGGCGAGCGCGTCTTCGCGGTAGCAGAGCACCGCGCTGGGCTCGCCGATAAAGTTGACCTGGTAGTCGCCAAAAAAGGCCACCAGATCGGCACCGTCAATCACCACATCACAGCCAAACGGAAAGGCGGTGGCATTAATATCCACCAGCGGCTTGCCCTCTTCGTCAATACGCGTGCGGCGGGAGGAGGCGAGACGATTGGCGGGCGAGGATTCTAAGGCGTCAACCAGGCGCGTTACGCACTCTTTATAAATGATGTCGTCGTCATAGAGGAACTTGATGTATTTACCCTGCGCTTCCCGAATACAGCGGCGCACGTTATTCACCTCGCGCAGTGCCGGTTCGTTTTTAAAGTAGCGGATCGGCATGGTGGCGTGACGCGCGTAACGCTCGGTCAGGGTGCGGATGGTGTCATCGCGGCTATCATCACAGATAATGATTTCACAGTTAGGCCAGCTTTGATGCAGGGCGCTCAGAAGCGCTGTCTCAAAGAACTCAGGGTTGTAAGCGGGGATGGTAATACTTACCAGAGCGTGTTCGTTCATTTTTTATCCATGCTGAGCTACCCGCGCGCGCGAAGGCAGGGTCATCGTTTTAATATGCCGACTTTGTCACACTGCGGAGGAATCCAGCCGTTAAATATCGGATCTTTTATGCGCTTATTCTGGTGATGGTGGCCCCTGCCGCGCTCGTTTGTCTAATTAGCACCAAAAATGAATGCTGTTTTGCCGATCGAATAGCCGCAGGCTGGTTACTATCAGCAAAACTTCTCTTAATCAGGCAGGCTTCTCCATGGGCGATAACATTTTCGTCACCAGTCCTTTGTTACCCTCTCTGGAAGAATTTATTCCTTACATGGAGAAGATCTGGCAAAACCGCATTTTGACCAACGGCGGGCCGTTTCACCGTCAGCTTGAAGAGGCATTAGCCGACTACCTTGGCGTAAAGCATGTGTGCCTCTTTTCTAACGGCACCCTCGCGCTACTGACCGCGTTACAGGCACTGCGCGTCACCGGTGAGGTGATCACCACCCCTTACTCTTTTGTGGCGACGTCGCACACGCTGCTGTGGAACAATTTGACGCCGGTGTTTGCCGACATCGATCCGCAGACATTTAATATCTCGCCTGAACGTATTGAAGAGCTGATCACGCCCCAAACCACCGCCATCATGCCGGTACACTGTTACGGCATTCCCTGCGATACCGACAAGATCCAACAGATTGCCGATGTCTATGGCTTGAAAGTGATTTACGACGCGGCACACGCTTTTGGCGTTCGCCAGCACGGAACCAGTATTCTGAACCACGGCGATTTGTCAGTACTCAGCTTCCATGCGACCAAGGTTTTCAACACCTTCGAAGGTGGCGCAATTATTTGCCATGATGAGCGCACCAAACAGCGCATCGACTATCTGAAAAACTTTGGTTTTGCCGGGGAAACCCGCGTGGTTGCGCCGGGCATCAACGCCAAGATGAATGAGATGGAAGCGGCGTTTGGCCTGCTGCAACTCAATCATATTGATGCTGCCCTGGCCTCGCGGGCGGCCATTTATCAGCGTTATTGCGAAGGCTTGCAGGATGTGGCGGGCATTCGCTGGTTCGATGCGGCAGGACGTTTCGACTGGAACCACGCTTACTATCCGGTGCTGGTGGAGAGCGACTATCCGCTTACGCGCGACGGGCTTTATGATGCGCTGAAAGAGGAGGGGATATACTCCCGCCGGTACTTCTATCCGCTGATTAGCTCGTTTTCAATGTATCGCCATCTCCCCTCCGCCGCGCCGCACCATTTACCGGCTGCCAATGCCATCGCGGAGAAGATCCTCTGTTTGCCTATCTACCCGGACTTAAGCGAAGCGGATCAACTGCGGGTCATCGAGGTGATTCGTCGACACGGGCAGAAAAAGCGCGTGGTTCCCCACGTCGCGTGAGGAAAAAAAAGCACTGGCGAACCAGTGCTTTTTTTATGCTTCAGGGGAGGTAAGCCACGCGCCGGGTCAGCATCGCCACCAGGTCATAGCCATCCCAGTTCAGCGTGAAATCGAGTGTCTGACCAACGGGGACAATACGATCAACGCCCTTTGGACGCCGCGCGCTCAGCCACTGATTGACCGTTTGCGACTCAACACCAAACAGCGCCAGTGTCTGGCAGCGTTCGCCGCACAGCGGGGTGATCTCATCAAGTTCAGCGGCTTCATACTCCATAAAGAAACCGCTGTTGCCGCGCAATGCCATCATCTGTGGCGCAAGGGAAGGGAGCTCAACGCGCATCAGCAGGTTATTGGCATCGGGGGCTTTTCTCACGCCGGGGTAGTGCGCCGCCAGCTGACAGAGACGACTCAGTTTATCGACGGCGGCCACGGGCTCCAGCGTATAACGCGGTGCGGCGTAGTCGTGAAAGTGCTGCCAGAAGAGCGTTCGCGCACGCGCGGCATCCTGCCCCAGCCACACCACCAGCGCAGGCGAGGAGCAGGCATTTTGGTCGTTGAGCAGGGTATCGTTAAAAAATGACTGCGCCAGCGCGGCTTTGTTTTCATGCGCCAGATAGCGTCCGGCGTCAATCGCCGCCAGCGAGTAGCGATCGGCAAAGGCGATATCAAGTGCGCGTGCCGGCAGCGGCGAGCGACGGATCTGGGCGATGGTTTCATCCCCACCCCAGATTATCCGCGTATCGCACAGCGCCGAGAGCGCATCATTAATCGCTTGTTGCCGCCCGTAACGCAGCAGGCAGATCCACGGCGCGAGCGCCGGATGCTCTGCCAGCGCAGCGGATAACAGACGGATGATAATCGTCACCTGAGGGTGATCGCGCCCCGGTAAGCGCACGATGTTGGCATTGCCGGTCAGCAGCCCGCTAAACAGCGAGTAGGCAAAATTTGCCGCAACGTTACCCGGCGCGATATGAAACGCCACGCCGCGACCAAAGCGCTGTGCGAGATCGCCACTGCTGGCGCGCATCTGCGCCAGCGACGCCGGACGACACCAGAAGCCGAGGCTCACCACATCGGGCCAGGCTTTCGCTTCGCTGTCTCGCAGCGTCAGACGCGAAAAGGTGTGCAGAAATTCCAGCACCGACGCGGCAAAGGGGGCAAACGGAGCCAGCGCAGGCATCGCCCGCAGCTGTGCTTCATCGCCAAGGGCAAAGGTTATACCGTCAAAATGTGGCTGCATATGTGTCGCTACACCCTCGTAATTCCGCTTTTTTCAGCCGACCAAAGAGATGGAAATATTTCCCTTTGCGCCCGCAGGGGCAATTATCTTCACCCAGCAGCACGCCCTCATCCTCGGTCAGCAGGGAGTGTCCCGGATAGGACTCCGGGAGCAGTGAGAGCACCTGAACGATCCCGCGCTCTCCGACCGGCGCGCAGGAGAAATCGGTGGCGTTGCGGATAATCACATCCGAGAAAATGGAGCAGTGCAGATGACCTGCTTCGCACTGCATCGAAATAGCACCGGTCTGCTCCACCATGCCGTAGTAGTCATGCACCGCGGGCAGCCCGCACACCGCCTGTAAACGACGGGCGAACTCAGCCGGTGAGACTGCTTCGTTTTGCAGCTTTTTCCAGCCGCCACCGTGGATCAGCAGCGCGTTATCCAGCGCCAGTCTCTGCCCGCTGGCGGCCAGCGCTTTATAAAAGTGCTGCCAGACCATAAAGGTGAAGCCAAACATCAGAATGCGCTTACCGCGATGTTTTTGCAGAAATGCTTCGATCGCCGCAACATTGAGGTTCATCTCCTCATCCAGCGCCCACGCGCGGTCGGCACCGAAGAGGGAGAAACCGAGAATACCCGCGCCGCGTGCCGAGAAGTGCAGGCGATCTTTAAGCACCTCCGGCGAGTCGATAATCAGCATCGGCATCCGCCCGGCACCGGTAAAGTGGCTGACAATCTTTACCAGCGTCTTTTGCTGCATCGCGGCGGTGGTCTTATCGAGAAAAATGCGCGACACCTGCTGGCCGGTGGTGCCGGAAGAGGTCATGGTTTTTACTACCTCTTCATCCGCCACGCTTTTCAGCGTTAACGTTTTAAACAGCGATACCGGCAGGAAAGGGATCGCTTCAGGCGCGTTAATCGCCTGCGGTGCAACACCTTGCGCGTCCAGCATCTGGCGATAAGGCGCGCAGTGTGCGTAGTGATGGGCGGTCAGGGTTTTCAGCCGCGCCAGCTGAAGCGCGCGCTTTTCCTCGCGCGCCAGCGAGTAGGGTGCGATGGCCAGCATCTCATCAAGGGTGAGGGACATGTTCTTTCAGCCTGTGATAGAGCGTCTTTCCCGCCGGGTTTTTGGGAATGTCAGCAAGGATAATGGTGTGAAACGCGCTGGCATGGAGATGGCTTAACTGGGCGGCATACTGTTTCACCGCGGCGGCATGCGTGGCATCGGTAAGAAAGATACAGAGCAGATCGTCGCGGCCGTCGCAGGCGAGGCTGAGATCGGGAAAAGCGGTTTTTAACAGCGCTTCCATCTCATCAAGACCGACGCGGTTACCGAATATTTTCAAAAAACGCTTCTTGCGCCCGACGATGCGGTAGAAACCCGCCTCATCGACGGTGGCGATATCGCCGGTGTGCAACGTGCCGGCAAACTGGTCACCGTGGGCTAAATCTTCGCCCCGTTCGGCGTAGCCCAGCGCCACGTTATCACCGCGATAAATCAGTTCGCCCTGGGTATCGGGGGTGGTAATGGGCTGGTTTGATTCATCCAGCAGCAAAAATTCGCCGCCGGGGATCGGTTTACCGATAAAACCATAACGCGTGTCGGCCTCTTCCGGCGGTAGCCAGGCCATGCGCGAGGTCGCTTCTGCGGCACCGTACATAACGATAAAGCGCTTTCCGCTCTGGCGGGCAAACTCGCTGTACTCCTGCTGCAAGGCTGGCGACAGCTTGCCCCCGGCCTGGGTCAGGGTGCGCAGATCCGGCAGATCCATGCGCATAAAACGCAGCTTACGCAGCATCTCCCAGGTATAGGGCACCCCGGCGAAGGAGCTGGCGCGCGTCTCGCGGACAAAGTTCCACAGTTCGCGCTGCATTACGCTGTGCCCGGTCAGAAGCAGAGTCGCGCCAGCATGTAAATGGCTGTTGATGATCGATAAACCATAGACATAGTTGATCGGCAGGCTCACCAGCCCGCGCTCATCGCCATCAATCTGTAAATAGTCTGCGATACTGGCGGCATTGCTTTGCAAATTTCGTTTACTCAGGCGCACCAGTTTCGGGCTGCCGGTGGAGCCGGACGTCGACATCAGCAGCGCCAGATCGTCATGCAGCGGCCAGGGCGTGAGCCCGGTCGCCGTCAGCTGATAACCCCTCTCCTGCGGTTGCCATAGCAGAGCCGGGCGGTAGGCCTCAATTAACTGTTGCGCCAGCGTCTCATCCAGCGCGCTGTCGAGCAGCAGGGCGACCGCATCGGCTTGCAGGCAGGCGAGATAGCCAATGACCGCGTCGGCCTGGTTCTGGCAAAAGAGAAAAACCAGCGCGCGGGCGGGAAGCTGTCCGGCCAGCGCATTAACTCTGGAGGTCAACTCGCCATAGCTGAGCTGCTGACCGCGATCGTCAATCAGCGCCAGCCGGGCCGGGTCGTGCTGTTGCGTCTGCCAGAAGGGGATCATTGCAGCGCGTCCACAATCCGTGCGCACACTTGCCCGGCGGTGAGGCCGCTCTGCTCGAGCATCCAGCCGTAGTCGCCAGCGTGCGGGTAACCCTGCGGGATACCGACAATCATCTGTGGCGGCCGCTGCGCCTGGCTCGCGAGGCACTCCGCCACGGCGCTGCCAAGACCGCCGATCACGCTGTGCTCCTCCAGCGTCACCAGCAATTTTTTCCCCAGCTGCGCGGTGATGGCTGCTTCATCCAGCGGCTTGATGGTGTGCATATCTATCACCGTGGCCTCAATGCCGCATTCCGCTAATTGTGCCGCACAGGTGAGCGCAACATGCACCATGCTGCCGGTGGCGATAAGCGCAATGTCATCGCCTTCGCGCAGGGTAATCGCTTTGCCTGGAATGAGTTCAAAATCTTCTTTATAGACGATGGGGGCGCGCATACCGCCGGTGAGACGGAGATAGACCGGGCCATCGTAGGCCAGTGCCGCCTGGGTCATTTTGACCGTGGCGGTGCAATCAGCCGGTGAGAAGATGGCGATATTGGAGACCGAGCGCAGCATCGCCAGCTCTTCGATACCGTGGTGCGTGGCACCAAACATGCCTGTCGCCAGGCCTGACGCCAGCCCGACCAGTTTCACGTTCTCTTGCATATAACCGAGGTTAAGACGCACCTGTTCTGCCGCGCGCAGCGTCAGAAAGTTAGGAAACGAGGTGGCAAACGGCACAAAGCCGCTGGAGGCCAGACCGGCGGCGACGCCAACCAGGTTCTGTTCAGCGATGCCGGTATTCAGGAAGCGGTCGGGATAGGTGGTGCTAAAACGATCGAGCCCCGAGGATTTACAGAGATCGCCGGAGAGCGCCACGATGCGCGGATCGTCGTGCGCCAGCTCAAGCAGCGTCATGCCGAAGGTGCCGCGTGAGCCAAGCATGGACCACGAGCGGATAGCCGCAGGTTTAAACTCAATCATCTTCGCCTCCATGCAGCCCGCTGAGCGCATCAGAGAGCTGCTGCGCCGAGACGCGGTTACGGTGAAACTCTTTACTGTTTTCCATAAACGACACCCCTTTGCCTTTCACCGTGTTGGCGATAATCACTTTCGGTTTGCCGTTGTGCGGTGCGGCGAAGGCCGCCTGCAGCGCGTCAATATCGTGGCCATCGCACACCAGGGTTTCCCAGCGGCAGGCGCGCCACAGTGCCTCGAGATCCATCTGCATCACCTCGGCGGTAAAGCCATCGGATTGCAGGCCATTACGGTCAACGATCAGGGTCAGGTTATCGACCTTGTGATGCGCGGCCATAAACGCTGCTTCCCAGATAGCCCCCTCGTTGCACTCGCCGTCGCCGACCAGCACATAGGTGTGCCAGGCTTCGCCGTGCAGGCGGCGTCCAAGCGCCAGCCCGATCGCGAAGGAGAGCCCCTGCGCCAGGCTGCCGCCGGAGAAGTCGATACCATATTCCGGGTGTTTGGTCGGATGAACCTGCAGCACCGAGCCGTTGATCTCAAACTCATTGAGTTGCGCCTCGGTAATGATGCCGAATTCGCACAGCGTGGCGTAGAGCCCCAGCGCCGCATGGCCTTTACTGAGAATAAAAACATCCCGCTGCTTGCTGGTAATCTGCTGCGCATCGTAACGCATCACGCTGCCATACAGCGTACTCAGGATGTCGGTCATCGACAGTGCAGGGGAGACATGCACGCCATCGCTCGGCGCGTGGTGCGCCACATTAACGATACGGCGACGTATGCGTCGCGCCGCATCCTGAATTTTTTGCGTCATTTGAGACCACCATCCACACGGATCGTCTGGCCCGTGATATAGCTTGAGAGATCGCTGGCTAAGAACAGCGCCGCTTCGGCAATTTCTGCCGGTTGGCCGGCACGGCGTAAGTCGGCGCTATTTTTCGCCTCCTCAACTACCTGCGCAGGCATGGTCAATAACATCTCTGTATCGGTGATCCCCGGCGCGATGCAGTTTGCGCGGATCCCTTTTTCGCCCAATTCAGCGGCGATGGATTTGGTCATGGCGATCAGCGCCGCTTTTGAGGCACCGTAGGCCGATTTACCCGGGTTGCCATCTTCCCCGGCGGTCGAGGCGATATTGATAATGCTGCCGCGCTGGTTGCGGGTCATCAGCTTGGCAACGTATTGCGTAAACAGGTAGACCGAGAAGAAGTTAACTTCAAACTGGCTGCGCAACTGCGCTTCGCTGGTCATCTGGAAGAGAGAATTGAGCGTAATACCGGCGTTATTGACCACGGCATCCAGCGGGCGTTTATCCGCCATAATACGTTTTACCGCCTGCTTCATCGCATCATAGTCAGTCATATCGAAGCCCAGCGGCCAGATTTGCACATCATGGCGGCTGGCAATCTGCGCCATCTCTTCACAAAACGGTGCGTCAGCTTCGCGCGCGTGGGCATAGATGTTCGCGCCATTGGCAGCGAAAACCTCAACCATCGCCCGGCCCATGCCACGACGACAGCCGGTAATAAGAACGGTTTTTCCTTGCATCAACATAGGTGACTCCTCAACCCATTCCGCCATCAACGCGGATAATCTGGCCGGTGGTATAACTGGAAGCGTCGGAGGCAAGCCACAGCAGGGTGTTAGCAACCTCTTCAGGCAGCCCCGGACGTTTTAATTCGCAGCGCGCCATCTGGCGAGCCATGACCTCTTCAGAGAGCGCGGCAGTCATGGCTGTCGCTATCACGCCTGGCGCGACGGCATTGACCCGCACGCCCTGCGGGCCAAGTTCCGCAGAGAGGGTTTTGGTCGCGGCTATCCACGCGGCTTTTACGCTGGCGTAGGCGAGCTGGCCTGGGTTGCCATCCAGCGCTGAGATACTGGAGATATTGATAATGCTGCCCCTCTTCTGGCGCAGCATCAGGCGGGCGATATATTGCGTGAAAGCGATCTGCGAGAAGAAGTTGATGGTGAAGGTTTTCTGCAGCTGCTCCAGCGTCACCATTTGAAAGTTGGCATCAAAGTTTGCGCCAGCAATGTTCACCAGGATGTCGACCGGCTTTTTCGCTTTCTGAATCGCCATTGCGGCCTGTTTGACCGCATCGTTGTCGGTGAGATCGAAATAGACCGGGATAATCTCCACCTGATGCTGCGCGCTAAGCTGCGCGCAATAGTGCGTAAACTCCGCCGATTCGGTCTGGCAGCAGGCGAAAACATCGGCTCCCGCCCGGGCGAAGGTTTCCAGCGTTGCCTTGCCGATACCCTGCAGGCAACCGGTGATAACAGCCGTTTTCGCTTTCAGCAACATAGTCTTAGTCCTGAAGTTCGACGTCGTATTTCTTCAGGATCTCTTTCCCTTTTGCCCAGGAAGAGAACTCAATGATGTCGTCGGTATCCATCATGATATCGAACGCGTCTTCCAGCGAGGCGATCATCGTCATGTGACCGACGGAGTCCCAGGAGGGGGTGTCCTGATATTTGTAGTCGGCAAGGATCGCTTCGCTAACATCAAATGTTTCCGTAAAGATGCGGTTATAGGTAGCTAAGTTAGACATCGTGTTTCTCCAGAATTGTGTAAAAAATGAGTTGTCTTGTAGGCAGCAGACCGGCGGCTGAAATCATCGAAAGACTTTTTTATCGTCGTTGGCGCGGATGACTCTTGCCGGGTTACCCATGGCGATCACGCCGTCAGCGATATCGGCAAACACGGCGGCACCCATACTGACGATCGCCTGCTGACCAATAGTGGTGTTTTCGCGGATCACCGCATTCATGCCAATAAAGGTCGCGTCGCCGACCCGGCAGTGGCCCGCCAGGTTGGCATAGGATGAGATGACGACGTCGTCGCCAATTAAACAGTCGTGACCAAGGCTGGCGTTAGGTTGCAGATGGACATTGCGGCCAATGCGGCAGTCGCATGAAATAAAGGCGCCGTAACAGACGACGCACCCCTCTTCGAGGATAACGTCCGAACTGACATGCGCGGCAGGATGCACCAGCACGGGGAGTTTAAAGCCGGCTGTCCGGGCTTTATCCGCCAGCAGACGGCGGGCTGCGGGTTCGCCGACGGCTATGACAATCTCATATTCGGCAGGATCGAGAGTGTGTAGCGTCACCACTTCATAGCCTTTAAGCTGGCGCGCGGCCTGCATATCATCGATAAAGCAGAAGTCATCCCAACGGTGATGCAGATGATTGATGTGTGTCGCCAGTTCAAGCACTTCTCTGCCGAGACCACCTGCGCCATAGATTGCCAGTTTCATCATATCCTCGATATGCGGTATTGCCGGGCGATGCGTTTTGCGTTCAGCGCGTCACGCTGTCGCGTTCGCTCGCGCGCAAAGAGTGAGAGCCCGGATGAGAGCTTTAATGTAAATGAGCGGTGGGGTGAGTCAGGGGGGGAATAACCATCATTTTTCCTCGCTTATCAACGGATAGGAGAGGGCAAAAAAGCGCGATTTTTTGAATAATTTCATTTAAGTCAGCGGCTTTGGCTAATGACTTAACAAAAACGGCTCTACCGCAAAACCATTTTGTGCCGTAAGCGGAAAAATTTTTACCTGTTTAAGCGCATCGATTATCTCCTTGATTGCTCAGATTTTTCTTGAGCGGAGGTGCATTTTACATGGCGAAATTTCTCTATTGGTGTAAATAACCTGCCATTTCACCCACTATTCATCCGATTAAAACAACTATAGAAACGGATAATCACGCCGATAACTCAATTAACGCAGGGCTGTTTATCGTGAATTCACTCTATACCGCTGATGGTGTAATGGATAAACACTCGCTGTGGCAACGTTATGTTCCTCTAGTGCGTCATGAAGCATTGCGCCTGCAGGTGCGTTTGCCAGCGAGTGTGGAACTGGACGACCTGCTACAGGCGGGCGGCATCGGTCTATTGAATGCAGTAGATCGTTATGACGCTCTGCAAGGAACGGCATTTACCACTTACGCAGTTCAGCGTATTCGTGGGGCGATGTTGGACGAGTTGCGCAGCCGCGATTGGGTGCCACGCAGTGTCCGACGTAATGCCCGCGAAGTGGCGCAGGCAATGGGGCAACTAGAGCAAGAGCTGGGACGTAACGCGTCGGAAACTGAAGTCGCGCAGCGTCTTGGGATTCCTGTCGAGGAGTACCGTCAGATGTTGCTCGATACGAACAATAGCCAACTTTTCTCCTATGACGAATGGCGGGAAGAGCACGGCGACAGTATCGAGCTGGTGACGGAAGATCATCAACAGGAAAACCCGCTATTCCAGTTAATGGAGAGTAATTTACGCCACCGGGTTATGGAAGCAATCGAGTCGCTGCCCGAGCGTGAACAACTTGTCCTGACGCTGTACTACCAGGAGGAGCTGAATCTGAAAGAGATTGGCGCCGTGCTGGAAGTCGGGGAATCGCGTGTCAGTCAGCTCCATAGCCAGGCCATTAAGCGCTTACGTACCAAGCTGGGTAAGTTATAGGTTGGTGATACTGCATCGCCCCTGGTAAATGCCGTACAACGCATTGACAACCAGGAGTTATCATGACGATGCAGCAATCCAAAAGACGGCCATTAAGCCGCTACCTTAAAGACTTTAAACACAGCCAAACGCATTGTGCTCACTGCCACAAACTGCTCGACCGCATTACACTGGTTCGCCGGGGCGAGATCGTCAATAAAATTGCGATTTCGCGTCTGGACATGTTGTTAGATGAAGCCGCGTGGCTACAAGAGCAGAAAGAGTGGGTCGCACTCTGCCGCTTCTGTGGCGATCTGCACTGCAAAGAGCAGAGCGATTTCTTCGATATCATCGGCTTTAAGCAGTACCTTTTCGAACAAACTGAGATGAGCCACGGTACGGTGCGCGAATATGTCGTACGTCTTCGCCGCCTCGGCAACCATCTCACTGAACTGAATATCTCCCGCCAACTGCTGGAAGAGGGGTTCCTTGATGAGAACCTCGAACCCTGGCTGCCTGCAACCAGCACCAATAACTACCGCATCGCTTTGCGCAAATATGCGCAGTTTAAAGCTCAACAACGCTTTACTGGCGCGCAAAAGATCGCTGTCGGCGCGACATCTGATATATATTAAAAAAGAATGTGTTATCAGGCCGCGCCTGCGCTTAGCGCTTAGACGCGGCGCGCTATAGCGAATCTCTTAGTGGGGGAAGAATGAAACTAGCACTTTTGGGTCGTCAGGCATTGATGGGCGTTATGGCTGTCGCGCTGGTGGCCGGCATGAGCGTCAAAACCTTTGCCGCAGAAAATCTGCTGAATAAAGTCAAAGAGCGCGGCACACTGTTGGTTGGGCTGGAGGGCACCTATCCGCCGTTCAGCTTTCAGGGTGATGATGGCAAGCTGACCGGGTTTGAGGTGGAATTCGCCCAGGCGCTGGCCCAGCATCTGGGCGTAAAAGCGTCGCTGAAACCCACGAAATGGGATGGCATGCTCGCTTCGCTGGACTCAAAGCGCATCGACGTGGTGATAAACCAGGTGACCATCTCCGATGAGCGCAAGAAAAAGTATGACTTCTCAACGCCGTACACCGTTTCCGGTATTCAGGCGCTGATGAAAAAAGGCAATGAAGGCAGCATCAAAACGCCTGCCGATCTGAAAGGCAAGAAAGTCGGCGTCGGTCTTGGCACCAACTATGAAGAGTGGCTGCGCAAGAACGTGCAGGGCGTCGATATTCGTACCTACGATGATGACCCGACCAAATACCAGGATCTGCGCGTAGGGCGTATTGACGCCATTCTGGTCGACCGTCTGGCGGCGCTGGATCTGGTGAAGAAAACCAAAGATACACTGGCAGTCGCCGGTGATGCCTTCTCCCGTCAGGAGTCTGGCGTCGCGGTGCGCAAGGGCAACGATGACCTGCTGAAAGCGATCGATGCGGCCATTGCCGGGATGCAGAAAGATGGCACCATGAAGGCGCTGTCGGAGAAATGGTTCGGTGCGGACGTCACGAAGTAATCGTGCTCTGCTAAAAAAAGGCGCTTAATCAAGCGCCTTTTTTATTGCGGCGGATATTTCCGTGCATAATAAAACCATTACGTATCTTTGCGGCTTCAGGAGGTTGTATGCCCTTACACAATTTAACCCGTTTTCCTCGCCTTGAGTTTATCGGCGCACCGACGCCGCTCGACTATTTGCCGCGCTTATCGGATTACCTTGGACGCGATATTTATATCAAACGCGATGATGTGACGCCGCTGGCAATGGGCGGCAACAAGCTGCGCAAGCTGGAGTTTCTTGCCGCCGATGCGCTGCGCGAAGGGGCCGATACGCTGGTCACCGCTGGCGCGATCCAGTCCAACCACGTGCGCCAGACGGCGGCGGTTGCGGCGAAGCTCGGCCTGCACTGTGTCGCGCTGCTGGAGAACCCGACCGGCACCCGCGCGGAAAACTACCTCACCAACGGCAACCGCCTGCTGCTCGATCTCTTTAATGCGCAGATTGAGATGTGCGACGCGCTTACCGACCCCGCAGCACAACTGAGCGAGCTGGCAACGCGCATTGAAGCGCAGGGTTTTCGCCCCTATGTTGTGCCGGTGGGCGGCTCTAACGCGCTGGGGGCGATGGGCTATGTTGAGAGCGCGCTGGAGATTGCCCAACAATGTGAAGGGGTGCTCGGTCTCTCGTCGGTGGTGGTGGCTTCCGGCAGCGCCGGCACCCATGCCGGGCTGGCAGTGGGGCTGGAACAGCTGATGCCGGATACAGAGCTGATTGGCGTTACCGTCTCGCGCAGCGTCGCGGAGCAAAAACCGAAGGTGGTGACGCTGCAACAGGAGATTGCCCGTCAGCTTGAGCTGCAAGCACAGGCGGATATCCAGCTGTGGGATGACTACTACGCGCCAGGCTACGGGCTGCCGAATGATGAAGGGATGGAAGCGGTAAAACTGCTGGCGCGCCTTGAAGGGATCCTGCTCGATCCGGTTTATACCGGTAAAGCGATGGCCGGCCTGCTTGATGGCATCGAGCAGAAGCGCTTTAAAGATAACGGCCCTATTTTGTTTGTGCATACGGGCGGCGCACCGGCGCTCTTTGCCTACCATCCTCACCTTTAACGCAGGCAGAAAAACCAGAATGCAAGAGAGCCTACAACTCGTTATCGACTCCGCCCCCTATTTACTAAAGGGCGCGGTCTTTACGCTACAGCTCAGTATCGGCGGCATGTTTTTTGGCCTGCTGCTCGGCTTTTTACTGGCGCTGATGCGCATGTCGAAGCTGCTGCCGCTGCGCTGGCTGGCGCGTTTCTATATCTCTATATTTCGCGGTACGCCGCTTATCGCCCAGCTCTTTATGATCTACTACGGTCTGCCGCAGTTCGGTATCGAACTCGACCCGATCCCGTCAGCGATGATTGGCCTGTCGCTCAATACGGCGGCCTACGCGGCAGAGACCCTGCGCGCGGCGATCTCGTCCATTGATAAAGGCCAGTGGGAAGCTGCGGCGAGTATTGGTATGACGCCGTGGCAGACTCTGCGCCGCGCCATTCTGCCGCAGGCGGCGCGCGTGGCGTTGCCACCGCTCAGTAACAGCTTTATCAGTCTGGTAAAAGATACTTCGCTGGCAGCCACGATTCAGGTGCCGGAGCTGTTTCGCCAGGCGCAGCTTATCACCTCGCGTACGCTGGAGGTCTTCACCATGTATCTGGCGGCGTCGTTGATTTATTGGGTGATGGCGACGGTGCTCTCGACGCTGCAGAACTACTTTGAAAACCAGCTTAACCGGCAGGAGCAGGATCCGAAATGAGCGCAATTGACGTAAAAAACCTGGTGAAAAAATTCCAGGGCCAGACGGTGCTGCACGGTATCGATCTGCAGGTGGAAGAGGGCGAAGTGGTGGCGATCATCGGCCCGAGCGGCTCGGGGAAAACTACGCTGCTGCGCAGTATTAATCTGCTTGAGCAACCAGAGAGTGGCACGATCCGCGTGGGGAATATCACCATTGATGCTACCCGCTCTGTCGGCCAGCAGAAAAGTGCCATTCGTGAATTGCGTCAGCATGTCGGTTTTGTCTTTCAAAACTTCAACCTTTTTCCCCACCGCACGGTGCTGGAGAACATCATTGAAGGGCCGGTGATTGTGAAAGGCGAGCCGAAAGAGGAGGCGCTGGTAAGAGCGCGCGAACTGCTGGCGAAAGTGGGGCTGAGCGGGAAAGAGAACAGCTATCCGCGCCGTTTATCCGGCGGCCAGCAGCAGCGTGTGGCAATTGCCCGCGCGCTGGCGATGCGCCCGGATGTGATCCTTTTTGATGAACCTACTTCAGCACTCGATCCTGAACTGGTTGGCGAAGTGTTAAACACAATTCGCCAGCTGGCGCAGGAGCGACGCACGATGGTGATTGTCACCCATGAGATGAGCTTTGCCCGCGATGTCGCGGATCGGGCGATTTTTATGGATCAGGGACGCATTGTGGAGCAAGGGCAGGCGAAAATGCTGTTTGCCCAACCGCAGCAGGCGCGCACGCAGCAGTTCCTCGAAAAGTTCCTCACTCAGTAATACGAAGGCGCGATTCAGCAACGCCGGGCGCTGAATCGCGACAATTTTACTTAAAGCCTTTATTAAAGTAACCAATTAGCCCACCTGTGCCAGGGAAATAATGTCATCTTCTGCGCCATATTTACTCCTGATCACCGCGCTTTAATTCGGTAATAAAGTGAACTCCTTACCAAATCTTCCGATATTTTATATTTATAATTAAGTTTTATGTGTTAGCTTATTGTATACAAAAATATGATTAATAAGTGCAGGGGTATTACCGGTCGGTATGCAGCAAAAAGATTTTTTAACCTGGCGTCGTGAAATGATTTCGCGTTTTCAGGAAATGACTGTGGCACAGGACGTTTATACGGAGATCCAGCAGCAGACACAGCTACTGGAGTTTGATTATTACTCGCTTTGCGTACGCCATCCGGTGCCTTTCACCCGGCCGAAGCTCAGCGTGGAAACCTCATATCCTCCTGGATGGATGGAGCACTATCAGGCAGAGAATTACTTCGCTGTCGATCCGGTGCTGAAGCCTGAAAACTTCATCCAGGGACACTTGCCGTGGAATGACAAACTTTTTCATGATGCGATGACATTGTGGGATGCCGCACGCGACCACGGCCTGCGCAAAGGGGTTTCGCAGTGTCTGATGCTGCCTAATCACGCGCTGGGCTTTCTGTCGGTCTCGCGTAGCAGCCTGTTTGGCAAGACGATAGCCGATGATGAAATCGAATTGCGTTTGCAGACGTTGGTGCAGCTGAGTCTGCTGGCATTGACGCGGCTTGCGGATCACACGGTGATGACACCGGAGATGAAATTCAGTAAGCGCGAGCGGGAGATTTTGAAGTGGACGGCTGAGGGGAAAACGTCGGCAGAAATAGCGATGATTCTCTCTATTTCCGAAAACACGGTCAATTTCCACCAGAAGAATATGCAGAAGAAATTTAACGCGCCGAATAAAACACAAATTGCCTGCTATGCAGCGGCAACGGGAATAATTTAAATAGCCTGCGCGACGGATGTCGCAATGTGATTCCGGCTGTCAGAGAGCCTGACAGCCGGAGAGTAATTACTGGCGGTAAGCCTGTTTAATTTGCTTAACGGTGCTGGAAAATACGTCGGCCTGAGCTTCATCTTCCATTTGTGCAATTAATCTTTCCATTTTAATAATGACGCGGCCCGCATCAGCCTGGCCCATCGCTTGCAGCATCAGGGTAATCATCGACTTCAGGCAAGCGACTTCCTGCGCCAGTTCTTTTGCATTTTCGGCGGTGGTGAAATCAGGTGTGCTCAATTTATTTTCCTCATTACATTGTCACGAACTTTCGCGACGATTGCTGTCAAGGCCGCGGAGTATACCACAAGGCTTATAAAAAAAAGCAGTGGTTATTTTTTCATCACTATAGAAAGTAATTGATTGAGGCGACGTTGAAAATTAAGGTTACGCTATTGTTGTATATGAAATATATGTTTAGTGAGCGTTAAGCGTGGTTAATTGCTGTAACAAGGATATTAGCGTAATTTCTTCTGTATAAACGCGTGGCTTTTGCTAACTTTCTGAAAAGAAAGAAGTTCCAAATTTACCGCTTCGTTTTTTATATTGAAAAAAGTTTCCAGCTTATGTACAACTTCATTTCCAAAAACGAGAACAAAATTGGCGATCGTTGTTTTTTTGCCTTTCATTATGGGCTAAAAAAAAGCTAATATATGCCGAATTAGTTTTCGCAGCGTTATCCCTATTCCGGAGATACTCCTTTGATCAACGTACTACTTGTTGATGACCATGAACTGGTGCGCGCAGGGATACGACGCATTCTCGAAGATATTAAGGGCATTAAAGTGACGGGTGAGGTCAACTGCGGTGAAGACGCCATTAAATGGTGTCGTACCAATGCGGTTGATGTTGTTCTCATGGATATGAATATGCCCGGTATCGGCGGCCTTGAAGCGACGCGAAAAATCGCGCGCGGCAGTGCCGACACAAAAGTCATCATGCTTACCGTTCACACTGAAAATCCGTTACCCGCCAAAGTGATGCAGGCCGGGGCTGCGGGTTACCTCAGTAAAGGCGCTGCGCCGCAGGACGTGGTTAATGCCATTCGCTGCGTTCACTCCGGCCAACGCTATATCGCTTCTGACATTGCACAACAGATGGCGCTTAGCCAAATCGAGCCAGAAAAGACAGATTCACCGTTCGACAGTTTGTCGGAACGTGAATTGCAGATTATGCTGATGATCACAAAGGGCCAGAAGGTCAATGAGATCTCAGAGCAACTGCATCTGAGCCCGAAAACGGTGAACAGCTATCGCTATCGGATGTTCAGTAAACTGAACATTCACGGTGACGTCGAACTGACGCACCTCGCCATTCGCCATGGTTTGTGCAATGCGGAGACGTTAATAAGTCAGTGACTGAAGTTTTTGATTCCAAAGCCTTTCTGAAAACGGTAACCAGTAAGCCCGGTGTCTATCGCATGTATGACACCGGCGGTACCGTTATCTATGTCGGTAAAGCAAAAGACCTGAAAAAACGTCTTTCCAGCTACTTCCGCAGCAATCTTGCCTCGCGTAAAACCGAAGCGCTGGTCGCGCAGATCCAACAGATCGATGTGACCGTGACGCACACGGAGACCGAAGCGCTGCTGCTGGAGCACAACTACATCAAGCTTTACCAGCCTCGCTACAACGTGCTGCTCAGGGACGATAAATCCTACCCGTTTATCTTTCTCAGCAACGATACGCACCCCCGTCTGGCCACCCATCGCGGCGCGAAGCATGCTAAAGGGGAGTATTTCGGTCCCTTCCCGAACGGCTATGCGGTGCGGGAAACGCTGGCGTTGTTGCAAAAAATCTTCCCCATTCGCCAGTGCGAAAATAGCGTTTATCGCAACCGCTCCCGTCCGTGCCTGCAGTACCAGATTGGCCGCTGCCTTGGCCCGTGCGTCGAGGGTCTGGTGAGCGAAGAGGAGTATGCGCAGCAGGTCGACTATGTGCGGCTGTTCCTCGCCGGCAAAGATGATCAGGTGCTGACACAGCTTATCGCGCGGATGGAAAAAGCGAGCCAGGCGCTCGATTTTGAAGAAGCCGCGCGCGTGCGCGATCAAATCCAGGCGGTGCGCCGCGTCACGGAGAAGCAGTTCGTTTCCAATAACGGCGACGATCTTGATGTTATCGGCGTGGCATTTGACGCCGGGATGGCCTGCGTGCATGTGCTGTTTATTCGCCAGGGCAAGGTCCTCGGCAGCCGTAGCTACTACCCGAAAGTGCCAGGTGGCACCGAGCTTGGCGAAGTGGTCGAAACCTTTGTCGGGCAGTTTTATCTACAGGGCAGCCAGATGCGTACGCTGCCGGGCGAAATTCTCCTCGACTTTGACCTTAGCGATAAAACCCTGCTTGGCGACTCTCTTTCTGAGCTGGCCGGGCGTAAAGTCAATGTGCAGACCAAACCGCGTGGCGATCGCGCCCGCTATCTGAAGCTGGCGCGCACCAATGCCGCCACGGCGCTCAGCACTAAGCTTTCGCAGCAGTCGACCGTCCATCAGCGGCTGGCCGCGCTGGCGAGCGTGCTTAATCTGCCTGCGGTAAAACGCATGGAGTGCTTCGATATCAGCCATACTATGGGCGAGCAGACGGTCGCCTCCTGCGTGGTGTTTGACCCCAACGGGCCGGTGCGCGCCGAGTATCGTCGCTACAACATCACCGGCATTACGCCGGGGGATGACTACGCGGCAATGAACCAGGTGCTGCGCCGCCGCTATGGCAAAGCGATTGAAGAGAATAAGATCCCGGATGTGATCCTGATTGACGGCGGTAAAGGACAGCTGGGCCAGGCGAAAACGGTATTTGCCGAGCTGGACGTGCCGTGGGATAAACACAAGCCGCTGCTGCTGGGTGTGGCGAAGGGCGCTGATCGTAAAGCCGGTTTAGAGACGCTCTTTTTCGAGCCGGAAGGGGAGGGGTTCAGCCTGCCGCCGGATTCGCCTGCGCTGCATGTGATTCAGCATATTCGCGATGAATCGCACGATCACGCCATCAGCGGACACCGTAAAAAGCGGGCGAAGGTGAAGAACACCAGTTCGCTTGAAACGATCGAAGGGGTGGGGCCGAAACGCCGCCAGATGCTGCTGAAGTATATGGGGGGTCTGCAAGGGTTACAGAACGCCAGCATTGAGGAAATTGCGAAAGTGCCGGGCATCTCGCAAGGTCTGGCAGAAAAGATCTTCTACTCGTTGAAACATTAGGGGCTCTGTAGCAACATAGAGCGAAATTTTACGGACAACAGACAGTTAACGCCACCATGCGATTCAATATTCCTACGTTGCTCACCCTTTTTCGCGTCATCCTGATCCCGTTTTTCGTTCTGGCGTTCTATCTGCCGTTTCACTGGGCGCCGTTTGTCTGCGCCCTTATTTTTTGCTGCGCGGCGGTAACCGACTGGTTTGACGGTTATCTGGCGCGTCGCTGGAACCAGAGCACGCGCTTTGGCGCCTTTCTCGATCCGGTGGCCGATAAGGTGCTGGTCGGTATCGCGATGGTGCTGGTGGCGGAGCACTATCACAGCTGGTGGGTGACGCTGCCCGCGGCAACGATGATCGCCCGTGAAATTATCATCTCTGCCCTGCGCGAGTGGATGGCTGAGATGGGCAAGCGCAGCCATGTGGCGGTCTCATGGATTGGCAAAGTCAAGACCACGGCGCAAATGGTGGCGCTGGTGTGGCTGCTGTGGCGGCCGAATCAGTGGGTTGAGTATGCCGGGATTGCACTCTTCTTTGTCGCGGCGGTGCTGACGCTGTGGTCGATGCTGCAATATCTCAACGCTGCGCGGGGCGATCTGCTCGAACCGTGATCGTTTCGTCGCAAATTTCAGCAAACGATCGTGCTTTTGAAAAATATCGTTGACTCATTGCGTCAGGTAAGTAGAATGCAACGCATCGGAAGGCGGCACAGCTTGCCAGAAGATAACAAAATCAAGCAATTACAACACGCTTGGTTATGCGGGAATAGCTCAGTTGGTAGAGCACGACCTTGCCAAGGTCGGGGTCGCGAGTTCGAGTCTCGTTTCCCGCTCCAGTTTTACGCATCGGCTGTTACAGCGGGTGCTGGCTGAAAAGCCTGAAGAATTTTGGCGCGTTAGCAAAGCGGTTATGTAGCGGATTGCAAATCCGTCTAGTCCGGTTCGACTCCGGAACGCGCCTCCAATTTCTTCCCGAGCCCGGATGGTGGAATCGGTAGACACAAGGGATTTAAAATCCCTCGGCGTTCGCGCTGTGCGGGTTCAAGTCCCGCTCCGGGTACCATGGGGAAAAAGCAGAATAATCAAAGCAATAAGCAGTGTCGTGAAACCACCGAAAGGTGGTTTTTTTGTGCCTGAATTTTGCTATCCGCAAGGGTTATCTCAATTTGCTGCAACAGAGGAAGCCCACGCTCAGGCTTCCTTTTTCATGCGTAGCCGTTATGGCTGCGAGGGTGAAAGAGGGGAGGCCGTTGGCTTATCATCGCCAATTGCCACAAACTTGATACGGTGCTCTGTATTACGTTTCTCCAGCGGCGGCAGCTTCATGTAGTCACCATAGATGCTTTGCAAATAACGCTCTGGCTGCGCCGGCACCCGCAAGGCATGCGCCGCAAAGGTGGCACGCACCTCTTTGCTGCCAAAAATCTCCCGCTTAACGACCTCTCGTTCGCCATAGACGCCGTACAGATTTCCCACCCACTCGCTTGAATCAACATCACCGTGACCCACGATTTTGTCATAGAGGCTAAAGATTGTGCGGGCAGAGAGAATATTGCTCAATGCCGAAAGGAGGGCAAAACGCAGCTGCACGTTGCCATTCAATGGTCGCGGGTAAAAGCCTTGTTGCTTGTTCATTGACAGCGATCGCATCAGGCGTACCGCGCGAAAAAGTAACTGCCGACGCCAGCCCGGCGCGGGAATAGCGTCCAAAGGAAATACATCTATACCAATTCCGCGATCGAATGGCTTTTTGTAATCCATCACCAGATGAGATTGCGCGTGGGTCACCACCAGAAAAGGGAAGGGCGTAGTCGGGCAGTTCTGCGGATGAATAGGTCGCAATGAGGCGGGTAAGCTATCCAGCAGAGTCAATAAGCGTGTGTAATCAGGGCGCGCGACCACGATATCGATATCATCGTCCCAGGGAATAAACCCGCCATGGCGAAGCGCCCCGAGCAGCGTACCGCCAACTAACCAATAACGGATCCCGTGCTGTTCAAAGAAATCGGTTAATGAAACCAGCACGGCACATGCCTGACGCTGGACATCTTCGATGGGTACGCCAGCGACGAAATAGGCGGCTTCCGCTGCGTCGCCGGTGGGATCAGTTTTTACGTCGTACATCAAAGACAGCTCCGGTAAGAGAGGAACACATGGCCTGCAGCGTCGCACGCGCCACGGTTTCGGGATCCAACAGGGTTTCCGGCGGTTCAGCGCCAAAGTTACGCATGCGCATTGGGGTCATGGTGCGTTCCGGGTTGATGCAAAGTACCCGGACATGTTCAGCGGACCACTCTTCTGCCAGCGCCTGTGTCATATTAACAATCGCGGCTTTGGTCGCGCTGTAAACAGCATAAAAGGCGCGCCCGCGGGTATAAGAGCTGGACGCAAAATTAATCAGGCAACCCTGGGTCGCCCGCAACCATGGATAAGCTTCCTGAGAAAGTGTGATTGCTGCGGTGAGGTTAGTGGCAATAACCTGCTGTATCTCTACGGCACTAAGGTGCGTCAACGGTTTTTTGATCAACAGCGCGGCCGTGTTAATAACCGCGTCTATCTTTCCTTCCTGCGCCGCAACGGTTGCCAGCAGATCGTGAACCTGGGCTTGCTGAGTAATATCCAGGCCATCAAGAGTGCGGCTGGCCCCATAAACCCGGGCACCATAGCGCTGAGCAAGATCGGCTACCGCCGCACCGATACCGGAACTGGCACCAATCACTACCACCACTTTGCCCTCAAGCTGGCTCAGGGTGCTCTCATCCTGCACCGCCTGGGTAGTGCGTAATTGCAGCAGTTTCTCGGCAAAAAAGAGATCGATGCTGTCGGTAATTTTGATATTAGAGGCGTCGCCGAGAACGGTGCCAATGGCGACGTCGGGCATTTCGCGCCGTACGACGCCACAATCACATGTAACGCCGACAAATCCACGTGAAATGACGCGCTGGTAGGCTTCGCGCAGCACACCGAGGTGAAAGCCTTGCGGCGTCTGACCACGGCGAAGACGGCTGCGATCGGGAATATCCGCAATCTGCTGACGATGGTTAACTTCGACAATCGTATCGCTGGCTGGAATCACCACATCAACCGCAGCGTACTCATCCAGGGCAGACAGGAAACGTGCCAGCGTTGGTTGGTCAAGCAGAGGGCGGGCGGCGTCGTGCGTAAGTACTCTAGCGTCTGCGCTAAACTCTGTCAGGGCCGCCAGTGCTGATGCGGTAGAGTCGGCGCGATCGCGTCCGCCTTCGACAATCTTCATCACTTTGCGCCACTCATTACGCATGGTCACTTCCCAAAGGGTGTCCTGATAACCGGCAGGCACGACGATGATAATGTGATCCACCGCGTCGCACTGCTCGAAGACCTCGACCGTATATTCGATCACCATACGCCCGGCCAGTTTAACAAACTGTTTGGGAACCTCACCGCCGAAACGCAAGCCGCGTCCACCGGCCAAAATGACGGCAATCGTTTTTATGGGGGGATGTTGTAGATCGCTCATACGGCGTCCTCTAATTCTGGCGATAAGCATTCAGCCACATAACATGGCGTGTCGACGAACGGATGAGCGGGTGGCCCTGCCATCAGAGATTCAGATAAGGCAATAAAAATAAGAATCGATGAATTGTAACGGGATGATGCAATATAGATCTAGTGAATGTTACTGGTGTGATAAATATCAAAAATTCGCTTTTTTATTTTATCTCTATGATAATTAAGAGTTTTTAAAAATAAATTTCGCGGAGAATATGAATAAACCTATCTTTACCGTCTTATTCCGGCGATTGAATGATAATTCGGTGAGCATATAGCAGGGCGCTAAAAAGGAAATATTGCTGTAGATACATAATTACGGCACGGCACAATATTCATTGCCCGCAAAAGGAGACGTACGCACCATTTAGTGCGTACGTAAAGTCGACATCAGCCAACCTGCGGCAACCACCCCGCCACAATCAGAAACTGAATCGTAATAATGGCAATGCCACAGGCAAAGATCACGCACAGCGCCGGTTTCCCGCCCAGTACGCGATAGCCGCTGTGCGGATGGTGTTTGCGGCTCTGCCACGCCAGCATCGACGGCAGCAGCAGTGCTAATACCGCAAGCGCAACGCCGGCATAACCGAGTGCCATCACAAAACCGCGCGGGTAAAAGAGGGCAAACGCCAGCGGCGGCAGGAAGGTGATGATACCGGTTTGCAAACGCCCGCTGACACTATTACGGCGACGGAAGAGATCGGCCAGGTAATCGAACAGTCCCAGCGAGACGCCGAGGAATGAGGTGGCCAGCGCCAAATCGGCGAAGAGGTGGATTGCCAGCTCAACATGCGCGGAGGCAACCACGTCGCGCAGCGCCTGCAATAAACCATTCAGCCCTGACTGGCTGGCAAGCAGGCCGATAAAGGTAGGCGAGTCGATGCTGCCAAGCGTCGCCAGTTGCCAGAAGATGTAAGCCACCAGCGGAATGGCGCTACCGATAATAAATACTTTGCGCAGCTGGCGAATATTGCCGCCCATATAGCTGACAATGCTCGGCACGCTGCCGTGAAAACCGAACGAGGTGAAAATCACCGGCAGAGCTGAGAGCGCCAGCCCTTTCTCCAGCGGCATCGTCAGCAGGTTCGCCTGGTGTACGTGCGGCATTAACAGCGCCAGCATGATCACCAAAAAGAGGATTTTGGCGCTGAAGAGAAAACGGTTGAAGAGATCGACCAGCGAGGTGCCGATGCAGACCACGCCACCGGCGACCAGTGTAAAGATCAGTACGCCCGCGCTTGATGAGAGCGAAACGTTAAACCATTCGCTGATGCTTGAGGCGAGCAATTCGCCTGCGCCGCTGATGTACGCAGCCGTTAGTGCATACATCAAAAACATCATACTAAAGCCGGTGATCCACTGCCCATAGCGACCCAGATAGCGCTGCGCCAGCGAGCCGAGCCCGGTCTCTGCCGGAACATGTTGATAGACTTCAAGCAGCAGCAGGGCGGTGTAACACATCACAGCCCATAAAATGAAAAGCAGCCCCAGCGTCGTTGCAAACCCGACCCCCGCCGCCGCCAGCGGCATCGCCAGCATGCCTGCACCGATGGTGGTGCCCGCGACAATAAATACACTTCCAAGTGCCCGATTTTTCACACTTTCCTCAATCTCTGGACTCACTGCACACGCAATACGCGGCGCAGAGTAAGATAATTCCTCCGTTTCGTCAAATGACCGTTACATCTGTTGTAATCTTTTCTTTACGAGTTATGCGGTGGACAGAACGAAGCATTTCCCAGGGTTGGGGAGCGCGCAATCAGGCAGGGTTTTACAAAGAGGAAAAACTGGGGAGAGCAATTAAGAACGGAAGAAGAAAGGCGGTGCAGAATTAACTGAACCGCCTTTATTATTAATTTTGTGCGTCGAGGGTCGCCAGCTCTTTATCAATAAAGTAGAGGCCTTCGCCACTTTTACCGGCCAGCGTTAATTTATCGATGACCGATTTAAAAAGTTTCTCTTCTTCATGCTGCTCGGCAACATACCACTGCAGGAAATTAAAGGTCGGATAATCCTGTGACATCATCGCAACGTGGGCCAGCTCATTAATTTTTTGCGTAATATGCTGCTCATGTTCATAGGTCGCGCGAAAGAGTTCATCAAGGGAGGCATACTCTGCGACCGGTGAAGCGATATTCGCGATGCGCGGCAGGCTACCGGTGTCCGTCAGGTAGTCGAACAGGCGCTGCATATGGGTCATCTCTTCCTGCGCGTGGCGGCGCAGAAACGCAGCGGCGCCTTCAAAACTGTGGTAGCTGCACCATGCGCTCATCTGTTGATAGAGCAGGGAGGAGAAGAGTTCCAGATTCATCTGTTCGTTGAGTTTTTCGATCATCTCTGCTTTTAACATCGCACGGCTCCGGAATTAAAAAAATAACAGGGGAAAGTGCCGCCACTATAATTTGTTATTTAATTATTTGCAAAAGGTAAAATAATAAAGCGTCTGATTAATAAAGAGAATGCGAATAACACGCATTGCCGGGCAATTATTTAAATGAATGAGAATTGTTTTAATTATTAATAAAAGAAAAAGCCAGCAGGTATTGCTGGCTTCAGGATTTACCAGGCCGCCCGGTTAGGATCGATAGCGATACCGCGGCACTGATATTGAATGGTGATTTTGGTGTTCATGCAGCCCGAACCGCTGATCAAGCTACAGGTCTGCACCGGCTGGCCAAACGCCACGGCGGTGGCATAACCCAACTGCTGGCACTGTTTGTTGGCGGTGCCCTGGGCGACATACTCATCGTAGCGCGCGGTCTGCATCATCGGCTGGTTAAAGCTCAGACGCACCACGCCGCTGGTGGTGTCCACACTGCTCACTTCTGCTTCTTTGGTGATGGTGCACCCGGCAAGGAGTAACAGCGTGGCGGCAATAACGACTCTCTTCATGACGTTGCTCTGCTTCATTTTTTGCATCTTCTCATCTTAATCGCCCTCTCTGCGCGGCAATCGTCGGAATAACCCCCCGAACACCCTCTACTAATCAGGACGGCTCAAGCGGTTCGCTTAAAACTGTGAGGCGGCTTTTGATTTTTAAAACCATTTTTCACTAAATTTGAAAGTATGTTTGTGAGGTAGTAAGGTTTAGGTAACCTTTGCTATCCGAAGCACGTCCACAGGAGATGAAAATGAAAATTGCACTGATGATGGAAAACAGCCAGGCGGCGAAAAACGCCATCATTCTCAAAGAGCTGAAAACCGTAGCCGATGAGAAAGATTTCCCGGTGTATAACGTCGGCATGAGCGACGAAAACGACCATCATCTGACCTACATTCACCTTGGCATTATGGCCAGCATTCTGCTCAATTCCAAAGCGGTAGATTTCGTGGTGACTGGCTGCGGTACCGGCCAGGGCGCGCTGATGTCGCTGAACATTCATCCGGGCGTGGTCTGCGGTTACTGTATCGATCCGGCCGATGCCTTCCTCTTTGCGCAGATCAACAACGGTAACGCGCTGGCGCTGCCGTTTGCTAAAGGCTTTGGCTGGGGCGCGGAGCTGAACGTGCGCTTTATCTTTGAGAAAGCCTTTACCGGCCGCAACGGGGAAGGTTACCCGCCGGAGCGTAAAGAGCCGCAGGTGCGTAACGCGGGCATTCTGAATCAGGTGAAAGCAGCTGTGGTGAAAGAGAACTATCTCGATACCCTGCGTGCTATCGATCGCGAGCTGGTGAAAACCGCCGTTTCCGGCGAGCGTTTCCAGCAGTGCTTCTTTGAGAACTGCCAGAACAAAGAGATCGAAGCCTTCGTACGCGAAGTGCTGGCCTGATAACCCCCTTGCCTGATGGCGCTGCGCTTATCAGGCCTACGGGGAGCAAATTTCGCTCTTCGCCCCCGTAGGCCGGATAAGGCGTAAGCCGCCATCCGGCATCGTTATTTAACGACTTTTCTGCGATACCGCGCTGCCGGCATCCCTGGTTAAACGCAACGTATCAAACATCCCCACCAGACAGATCAACGCAATAAAGACAAACGCCAGCCGGAAGCTGATCCCCTCTATCGCGCCGATCCCTAACCAGCCGCTGATATGCTCCCCAAGGCGAATACCAATCGCGCCAAGCGTAATGCCAAGACCTACCGCCAGCTGAGTCGCCGTGCTAAACAGCGTATTGGCATAGCTCATCTGCGCGGTGGGCACATCGGCAAAGGCCAGCGTACTGACGCCGGTAAACTGCACCGAGCGAAAAACGCCGCCCAGGTAGAGGATGACGAAGATCAGCCACACCGGCGTATCGGCGGTAAGAAACGCGCAGGCCAGCAGCGCGATCACATTGAGCGCACCATTAATCAGCAGCAGCTTACGAAAGCCGAGCCAGCGGATAAGCGGTGTTGTCGCTGGTTTAATGGACAGATTCCCGGCAAACACCGCCAGCACCAGCAGCCCGGCGTGAAAGGGGTCCATACCAAACCCAACCTGAAACAGCAGCGGCAGCAGAAACGGCACGGCGCTGATCGAGGCGCGAAACAGCGAGCCGCCATACATCGTGACGCGAAAGGTTGGTACCTGCATTGCGTCGAGGCGGATCATCGGCCACGCATGGCGGCGAAAATGGCGCAGCGTAAAGGCAAACGTCACTGCGCCAAGCGCCAGCAGTGCCAGCGTCAATCCACCCTGCGGATGTTGCGAACCGAGCGCTTCCATCGCGTACACCAGGCTTACCATCGCCACGCTGGTGGAGAGAAAGCCGGTAACGTCGAAGGGGCGACGCTCCTCTTCACGGATATTGGGAATGATGCGCAGTGCCAGCGCCATACCCAGTAGCCCGAGCGGCACATTAATAAAGAAGATCCAGCGCCAGTCCGCGTAGTGGGTAATAAACCCGCCGAGCGGCGGGCCAATAATCGGTGCCACCAGCGCGGGCCAGGTAAGTGTGGCAATCGCGGTGATCAGCTGATGTTTCGGCGTGGTACGCAGCACCGCCAGCCGCCCGACCGGCACCATCAGCGCGCCGCCCATCCCCTGCAAAATCCGCATTGCCACAAACATCTCAACGCTGGTCGAGAGTCCGCACAGCACCGAGGCGAAGGTGAAGATCGCCAGCGCCAGGGTAAAGATGGTGCGCGCGCCGAAACGGTCGGCAATCCAGCCGCTGGCGGGGATCAGCACGGCAAGGGTAATCAGATAGGCGCTAATTCCGATATTGAGCGCCACCGCTTCGACGCCAAAACTCTTTGCCATATCCGGCAGCGCGGTGGCGATCACCGTGCCATCAATGAACTCCATAAAGAAAGCGCCCGCCACCAGTAATGCAGCGGGAGAAACCGCGCCTCGCGTTTGCGCAGGGGAACTGTCGGTCATTACGGGTCTGCCATCAAAAAATAATTGAAGAAGCTAAAAAAAATTTTAGCGCGCTAACTGCCGGATTTGTAATCGGATTGCTAATAAAACTACGCTATTTTTGATTTTTGAAACGTGATTTTGCTCTCAGATAGATTGATTTTTGTGACGGGCGTCATATTATGTCGCCCATTAAGGCTTAACACCTGCCTGACTATTTGCCGGAGTGAAAGATGAAACTGCGTAAAATCCTGAAGCATATGTTTGAAACCTATTGCAAGACCTTCAAAGACGTCCCGCCTGGCGCGATGTTCTGAGAATAAAAAACCTGCTGCGGCAGGTTTTTTTGTCTCTGCGCAAGCCTGTCGCGCGCAAAACTACTCTTGCCCGCCGTTTCCCGCTACTATGGCGCCCTTTCAATAAGGAGCTTCCCATGTCGCAAAACACCCCCGCCGACCAGGAGCTGGTCTCTGACGTTGTCGCCTGCCAGCTGGTCATCAAACAGATCCTTGATGTCATTGACGTTATCGCGCCGGTTGAAGTGCGTGAGAAAATGGCTAACCAGCTGAAAACTATCGACTTCTCGACCCATCCTGCCGCCGCCGATCCGGTCACGCGCCGGGCGATTCAAAAAGCCATCGCGCTGATTGAACTGAAGTTCACCCCGCAGGGCGAAGCGCATTAAGCGCGATTAATCGAATCCCGGCAGCGGGTCTGTGACGCAGCGAGGATTTTGAAACGCTGTTTTGATCAACAATAACGCCACCTGTTTCATCTGACCTTAACGGCAAGGAGTCGGTCATGAAAAAAGTGGCGGTATTGTTAGCGCCGGGTTTTGAAGAAGCGGAAGCGATTATCACCATTGATATTTTGCGCCGCTTAGAGATTGAAGTAGAGACGCTGGCCTGCGCGGATTCCCGCGCGGTGGTCAGTTATCACGCCATTCCCATGGTGGCAGACAGCACCTTGTCAGAGCGGCAGGGGACGCTGTTCGACGCCATCGTCCTGCCCGGCGGGCCGCAGGGCAGCGTTAATCTCGCCGCCAGCAGCGATGTTGTGCAATTTGTTAAAGCCCACGATGCGGCAGGGAAACTGATCTGCCCCATCTGCTCCGCCGCTGCGCGCGTGCTGGGTGGCAACAATCTGCTCAACGGGCGTCGGTATGTCTGTTCCGGCGATCTCTATCAACAAGTGCAAGACGGCGAGTATGTCGATGCGCCCGTGGTTGAAGATGGCAACCTGATCAGCGGCAAAGGGCTGGGACACGCTTTCGACTTCGCCTTTACGCTTGCCGCACGCCTGCTGGGGGACGAAACAGCCGTTCGCGATCACGCCGATCACATCTACTACCGCTGGTAATCGTTTCGCCCGGTCGCGCCCTGCGGCCGGGTACAAGGATAAGCTGGCTGACGTTATGGATTATCCTGCTTTCATCCTTGCGATTTGTCTGACAAAAGCCGCTGACTTTATGGCTAAATTCGCTGAATTTATGTACGGAATTACTGTAATTCAGCCGTGTGATGCCGCTCTCCTATGGAGAATCAATTTCCCGCTAAAACTATTTCCAGCACAGATGTCCATCTGATGCATGGGCGCTAATGCCTTGTTTTTTGAACTTTTAACAATACCAATTATTTCTGTTCCCTACATAAAAGCGTGTTTAAGCCGGAGTTTACCATGCACAAATTCACTAAAGCGTTGGCGGCCATCGGCCTGGCTGCCGTTATGTCACAATCCGCTATCGCTGAAACCATGAAGCTCGGGTTTCTGGTTAAACAGCCGGAAGAACCCTGGTTCCAGACTGAGTGGAAATTCGCTGACAAAGCGGGCAAAGAGTTGGGTTTCGAGGTGATTAAAATCGCCGTCCCGGATGGCGAAAAAACGCTGAACGCCATTGATAGCCTGGCGGCCAGCGGCGCGAAAGGGTTTGTCATCTGTACGCCAGATCCGAAACTCGGCTCCGCCATCATGGCGAAAGCACGCGGTTACGACATGAAAGTGATTGCCGTCGATGACCAGTTCGTCAATGCCAAAGGCAAGCCGATGGAGACCGTTCCGCTGGTGATGATGGCGGCCAGCGAAATTGGCGCGCGCCAGGGCGAAGAGCTCTATAAAGAGATGCAAAAACGCGGCTGGGATGTGAAAGAGACGGGCGTGATGGCTATCACCGCTAACGAACTCGACACCGCCCGTCGCCGGACCTCCGGCTCGATGGACGCACTGAAAAAAGCGGGCTTCCCGGAGAAACAGATCTACCAGGTGCCGACCAAATCTAACGACATCCCCGGCGCATTCGATGCCGGTAACTCCCTGTTGGTACAGCACCCGGAAGTGAAGCACTGGCTGGTGCTCGGGATGAACGATAACACCGTGCTCGGCGGCGTACGCGCCACCGAAGGGCAGGGCTTTAAAGCGGCGGATGTGATCGGTATCGGTATTAACGGTGTCGATGCGGTGAGCGAGCTGTCGAAAGGGCAGGCCACCGGCTTCTATGGCTCCCTGCTGCCAAGCCCGGATGTGCATGGCTACAAAACCAGCGAGCTGCTCTACAACTGGGTGACCAAAGGCGTTGAGCCGCCGAAGTTCACCGCGGTGACCGATGTGGTGCTGATCACCCGCGATAACTTCAAAGAAGAGCTGGCGAAAAAAGGACTGTAAGGCTCTGTCGGTTGTGCTCCCCGTGTGAACGGGGAGCCTGTCGTACCCTCAACTGCTTCACGGAGACGTTATGCAACACTCCACTCCCTATCTCTCGTTTCGCGGCATCAGCAAAACTTTTCCCGGCGTGAAAGCGCTGAGCGATATCACCTTTGACTGCTACGCCGGGCAGGTGCACGCCCTGATGGGCGAAAATGGCGCGGGGAAATCCACCCTGCTGAAGATCCTCAGCGGTAACTATGCGCCCACCGGCGGCACGCTGGCGATCAAAGGCGAAGAGGTGGTGTTTAGCGACACCACCGCGGCGCTCAATGCCGGCGTGGCGATTATCTACCAGGAGCTACACCTGGTGCCGGAGATGACCGTCGCGGAAAATATCTACCTTGGTCAACTGCCGCAAAAAGGCGGCATTGTGAACCGCTCGCTGCTCAACTACGAAGCGGGCCTGCAACTACAACATCTTGGGCTGGATATCGATCCCCAGACGCCGCTTAAGTATCTCTCTATTGGTCAATGGCAGATGGTGGAGATCGCCAAAGCGCTGGCGCGCAATGCCAAAGTGATCGCCTTTGACGAACCCACCAGCTCCCTTTCGGCGCGTGAAATCGACAACCTGTTCCGCGTCATCCGCGAGCTGCGCAAAGAGGGCAGGGTGATCCTCTATGTCTCCCACCGCATGGAGGAGATTTTTGCCCTCAGCGACGCCATTACCGTGTTTAAAGATGGCCGCTACGTGCGCACCTTCAGCGATATGCAGCAGGTCAACCACGATCAGCTGGTGCAGGCGATGGTCGGGCGCGAGCTGGGCGATATCTACGGCTGGCAACCGCGCCCCTGTGGCGAAGAGCGTCTGCGGCTGGATCAGGTGAAAGCGCCGGGCGTACGCACGCCCATCAGCTTAAACGTGCGCAGCGGCGAAATCGTCGGCCTCTTTGGTCTGGTCGGTGCCGGGCGCAGCGAACTGATGAAAGGGTTGTTCGGCGGGACGAAGATCACCGAAGGGCAGGTCTTTATCGATGGCGAAGCGATCACCATCCAGAAACCGGCCCACGCCATTCGCGCAGGGATGATGCTCTGCCCGGAAGATCGTAAAGCCGAAGGGATTATTCCGGTGCACTCGGTGCAGGAGAACATCAACATCAGCGCCCGGCGCAAATACATCCGCGCCGGTTGCCTGATTAACGACGGCTGGGAGAGCGAGAATGCCGCGCATCATATTCGCGCGCTCAATATTAAAACCCCCGGCGCCGAACAGCTGATTATGAATCTCTCCGGTGGCAACCAGCAGAAGGCGATCCTTGGGCGCTGGCTGTCGGAAGAGATGAAAGTGATCCTGCTTGATGAGCCGACGCGCGGTATTGATGTGGGTGCCAAGCATGAGATCTACAACGTGATATACGCGCTGGCCGCGCGTGGCGTCGCGGTGCTCTTTGCTTCAAGCGACCTGCCCGAAGTGCTCGGCGTTGCCGACCGCATCGTGGTGATGCGCGAAGGGGAGATTGCCGGTGAGGTGTTACACGGCCAGGGTGATGAACAGCAGGTGTTGAGCCTGGCTATGCCAAAAGTGAGCCAGGCGGTCGCCTGAGTGAGGAGAATACGATGTCATCTTTAACAACGGCCCGCGCGCCGAAAAAGTCGCCCTTTAGCGTCGGGCGCATCTGGGATCAGTTTGGCATGCTGGTGGTCTTCGCCGTGCTGTTTATTGGCTGCGCGGTGTTTGTGCCGAACTTCGCCTCCTTCGTCAATATGAAGGGGCTGGGGCTGGCGATCTCAATGTCCGGAATGGTTGCCTGCGGCATGCTCTTCTGCCTCGCCTCCGGCGATTTCGATCTCTCGGTCGCCTCGGTGATTGCCTGCGCCGGTGTGACCACGGCGGTGGTGATTAACCTCAGCGAAAGCTTGTGGATTGGCGTCGCTGCCGGTCTGCTGCTCGGTGTAGTCAGCGGCTTTATTAACGGCTTTGTCATTGCCCGCTTAAAGATCAACGCCCTGATTACAACGCTTGCGACCATGCAGATTGTGCGCGGGCTGGCTTATATCATCTCTGACGGTAAAGCGGTCGGCATCGAAGATGAGCGCTTCTTCGAGCTGGGCTATGCGAACTGGCTGGGTTTGCCTGCGCCAATCTGGCTGACGGTTGGCTGCCTGATCATCTTCGGCTTCCTGCTTAATCGCACCACCTTTGGTCGCAATACGCTGGCGATTGGTGGTAATGAAGAGGCGGCGCGGCTGGCGGGTGTGCCGGTGGTACGCACCAAAATCATCATCTTTGTGCTTTCCGGGCTGGTGTCGGCGGCGGCAGGGATTATTCTCGCCTCGCGTATGACCAGTGGACAGCCGATGACCTCGATTGGTTATGAGCTGATTGTCATCTCGGCCTGCGTATTGGGTGGCGTTTCGCTCAAGGGCGGCATAGGAAAAATCTCGTATGTGGTGGCCGGTATTCTGATTCTTGGCACCGTTGAGAACGCCATGAACCTGCTCAATATCTCTCCCTTCTCCCAGTACGTCGTACGCGGTCTGATCCTGCTGGCAGCGGTGATCTTCGACCGTTACAAGCAAAAAGCGAAGCGCACGGTGTGAAGCTAACTGCTTAAATTATCGACACAACCTTTCAGTGTAATTCCCCCTTTAACCAGCCGCGAATGCGGCTGGTCTTTCATTGTTAAAATGGCGAGCGGCGTCACACTGTCTATACTTACATGGCTAATGATAATGGGCCGCAGCACAACAACGGCTCACACGATGACTGTAAGGAGGAAACAAGGGTGGACGACGCGTTATCAAAACCGCCTCTCTTTTCCGGTGATTTTGCCTTTTTTTTCGATTTGGATGGCACCCTCGCTGATATTAAACCGCGCCCGGATGAGGTTTTTATTCCGGAACAGGTGCTGGCCAGACTTTCATTGCTTGCAGAGATGAATAACGGCGCGCTGGCGTTGATTTCAGGGCGCTCCATTAGCGAGCTCGATGAGCTTGTTAAACCGTATCGCTTTCCGCTTGCCGGTGTTCACGGCGCAGAGCGGCGCGATATCGCAGGTCAAACTGAACGGGTGACATTACCGAAAGAGGTGCTTATTCCGCTGGAGCAGGCGCTTCGGCAAGGGCTGACGTCGCTTGACGGCGTCGTGCTGGAAACCAAAGGGATGGCATTCGCACTGCACTATCGCCAGGCACCGCAGTACGAAGATGCGGTCTTCGCCCTGGCAAAACAGATGGTTGACACCTTCCCGCAGCTGGCGATGCAGCCAGGCAAATGCGTGGTTGAACTCAAACCGTCAGACATTCATAAGGGCGCGGCCATTGAAGCCTTTCTGCGCATGCCGCCCTTCACCGGCAGGAAACCGGTGTTTCTTGGTGACGATCTTACTGATGAACATGGTTTTGCAACCGTCAATAAACTCGGCGGTATCTCGATTAAAGTCGGTTCAGGTGAAACCCACGCCCAGTGGCGGCTGAACGATGTCCGGGATGTTCATCACTGGTTGGAACGTATGTCCGAGTATCAAAAACAAGAAGAAAAGGCGCTAACAAACAGGAGAGATGGCTATGAGTCGCTTAGTCGTAGTATCTAATCGAATTGCACCGCCTGATGATAAAAAAGCCAGTGCTGGCGGACTGGCAGTTGGTATTTTGGGCGCACTGAAAGCCGCAGGCGGCGTCTGGTTTGGCTGGAGCGGCGAAATCGGCGATGAAGATCAACCGCTGAAAGAGGTGAGCAAAGGTAACATTACCTGGGTCTCCTTCAACCTCAGCGAAGAGCATCACGAGCAGTATTACAATCAGTTCTCCAATGCGGTGCTGTGGCCCGCTTTCCATTACCGTCTCGACCTGGTGAAATTCCAGCGTGAAGCGTGGGATGGTTATCAAGAGGTTAACGCCTTACTGGCCGATAAGCTGGTGCCGCTGCTGAAAGAAGATGACATTCTCTGGATACACGATTATCACCTGCTGCCATTTGCCAGCGAGCTGCGTAAACGCGGCGTGAAAAATCAGATTGGCTTCTTCCTGCACATTCCTTTCCCGACGCCGGAAATTTTCAACGCGCTGCCGCCGCATGCAGAACTGCTCGAGCAGTTGTGCGATTACGATCTGCTTGGCTTCCAGACCGAGAGCGACCGCACGGCGTTTCTCGACAGCGTGTCGATGCAGACGCGCCTCAGCACGCGTAACAGTAAAGAGCACATGGCGTGGGGCAGACACTTCCGCACTGAAGTCTATCCCATCGGTATTGAGCCGAATGAGATTGCTCAACAGGCATCCGGCCCGCTGCCGCCTAAGCTGGCGCAGCTGAAAGCCGAGCTGAAGAATGTGAAGAATATCTTCTCTGTTGAACGTCTGGACTACTCCAAAGGTTTACCGGAGCGTTTCCTGGCCTATGAGACGCTGCTGGAGAAATTCCCCGAACATCACGGCAAAATCCGCTATACGCAGATTGCACCGACCTCGCGCGGTGAAGTGCAGGCTTATCAGGATATTCGTCACCAGCTGGAGACGGAAGCGGGGCGCATCAACGGTAAATATGGCCAGCTTGGCTGGACGCCGCTCTACTATCTCAACCAGCATTTTGATCGCAAAGTGCTGATGAAGGTCTTCCGCTATGCAGAAGTGGGGCTGGTAACGCCGCTGCGTGATGGTATGAACCTGGTGGCGAAAGAGTATGTGGCGGCGCAGGACCCGGAAAACCCGGGTGTGCTGGTGCTGTCGCAGTTTGCCGGGGCGGCAAATGAGCTGACTTCCGCTTTACTGGTCAACCCGTACGATCGCGATGATGTGGCCGCAGCCCTTGATCGTGCGCTGCGCATGCCGCTGGCGGAGCGTATTTCGCGCCATGCGGAGATGCTGAAGATCATTCAGGAGAATGATATCGACCACTGGCAGAAGAGGTTTATTGACGACCTAAAGCAAATCACGCCACGTAGCGCGCAGAGCGAGCTACAAAACAAAGTGGCGACCTTCCCGAAACTGGCTTAAGCCTTAAACCCGAAAGCTCCCGCCACGGCGGGGGCATTTTTTTATCCTGCCAGCGACACCAGCAGCACATCCACGTCACTTCTCTTTACAATGCTCTTCGCCGCGCAGGCCGCGCGCGAGAAAAATGTCTGGTTATGGTTACCGCATACCACCAGATCGACCTCCTTTGTCCGGCAGATATGCACGATATGCTCACACAACTCCCCGGAGGCGATTAGCGTTTGCGCTATCGGGTAATCTGTACTAGTTACCAATTCGTTAAGAAACTGTTGCATTTCTTCCTGTAAGAGAGTTCGGACACTCTCCATCATCGGCGCGGCAAGCTGATTATAGAGTTCGGGGTCGGCGGCAAGAGTAATTAATGTGATGCGGGCGTGAGAAGGGCGAGCAATATCAATTGCTTTGGCGAGAAGCTGATGACTCTCCGGGGTCATCGCCACCGCAACCAGAAGATGCATGTAGGCCATTGCGTGCTCCACGAGGTAATCCCGTTTTTCACCATTACTCTGTTTCATGCTCCAGTGCAAGCCACGAACATTGCGACTCTGTGAAGGTAATCATAAATATTCATTAATTTTTCTTACGTAACAGAGCGTTCATATAATAAGCAAGTTAACGAATATTGAATACCTAACTGAAATTTAAAGAATATATCGCTATTTTTCTCACCTGATCATCAGACTCATTAACGAAATTGAAATGGTCACTTAAGTCAACTAATTAGCCACACTAAAATCTTAACTTATTGTTTTGTAAGTATATTTATTTATGTGTCTGCAATAGATACGTTTTGCTGAATCGAGGCATTACAGCACGTCATACCTCTGACCAGTGGCGCTTTTTAGCGGTTGGTACTGCATGAGTATTCGTACTAGTGGAATAAAAAAGGGCTCAATCGAGTAAATAAACGTCAAATCAGAAGCGAGACTGATAGATTTCTGATCAAAATTCACGTAAATTATGTGACGTGGATCACAAAAATTTCAAATTCCCGCTCTGCTCAGATTGTATGTCGAACCACCTACGAGTACAGTTGCGTCGAATTAGGAAAAATCTTAGTTCTTTGTAAGAAATGATTAAGAGAGCAGCAAGGCATTAACATCTCAACGAAGCGCCTTGCTCGCGAGATCCTGAGTCAGTTATGCATTTAGCCTTTCTTTTTTATACCGGGTTTTTTCCCGGCGACATCACGGGGTGCGGCTTAGCCGCATAAGATTCAAGTTGGTTATTCTGGATGGGAAAAATGCATACATCCGAGTTGCTGAAACACGTTTACGATATCAATCTGTCATATTTACTCCTTGCTCAGCGTCTGATTAGCCAGGACAAAGCCTCCGCCATGTTCCGTTTAGGGATCAATGAAGAGATGGCAAACACGCTGGGTGAATTAACCCTGCCGCAAATGGTGAAGTTGGCTGAAACCAATCAGCTTATTTGTCAGTTCCGTTTTGACAATCATCAGACCATCACTCGTCTGACCCAGGAATCGCGTGTGGATGATTTGCAGCAAGTCCATACCGGTATTTTGCTTTCAACCCGCCTGCTCAACGAATCATCTAAAAACGGCGACGCGGCCAGGAAGAAAAGGGCTTAATCATGAGTGAGAAAAGCATTGTTCAGGAAGCACGCGACATTCAGTTAGCAATGGAACTGATTACGCTGGGTGCGCGTTTACAGATGCTGGAGAGTGAGACGCAGCTTAGCCGCGGTCGTCTTATCAAACTCTATAAAGAGTTGCGTGGTAGCCCGCCGCCGAAAGGCATGCTGCCATTCTCCACCGACTGGTTTATGACCTGGGAACAAAACATCCACGCGTCGATGTTCTGCAACGCCTGGCAGTTTTTGTTAAAAACCGGTCTGTGCAGCGGCGTTGACGCAGTCATTAAAGCTTACCGACTCTACCTCGAACAGTGCCCTCATTCTGATGAAGGCCCGCTGCTGGCGCTGACTCGCGCCTGGACGCTGGTCCGTTTCGTGGAAAGCGGAATGCTGGAGTTGTCGCGCTGTAACTGCTGCAGCGGTAACTTTGTTACCCATGCTCATCAGCCCGTTGGTAGCTTTGCCTGCAGTTTATGCCAGCCGCCGTCCCGCGCGGTAAAAAGACGTAAACTTTCGCCGGAAGCTGCCGATATTATTCCACAACTGCTGGAAGAACAGATCGATCAGGCTGTTTAACCGAATCAGGTGGAATCAAAACTCCAGCAGCGGTGCTTTAATGCCGCTGCTTTTTTTTGCCCGCCGTTCGTGAAAAACCCTCCGAAATGTTTCTCTTAAGCCTTAGTCATTAGCAGAAGGATGATGTCGTGCTTATCGTATTAGGTTACCTGATAGTAGTTGGTGCAGTCTTAGGCGGTTATATGATGACCGGCGGTCACCTTGGGGCACTGTATCAACCCTCTGAACTGATTATTATCGGCGGGGCGGGTGTGGGTGCATTCATTGTGGGCAACAACGGCAAAGCCATCAAAGGCACAATGAAAGCGTTGCCGTTGCTGTTTCGCCGCTCTAAGTACACCAAAAGTATGTATATGGATCTGCTGGCGCTGCTCTATCGCCTGATGGCGAAATCGCGTCAGCAGGGGATGTTCTCCCTCGAAAGAGATATTGAGAACCCGAAAGAGAGCGAGATTTTCGCCAGCTACCCGCGCATTCTGGCCGACGCCACCATGCTCGAGTTTATTGTCGATTATCTGCGTCTCATCATCAGCGGCAACATGAACACCTTCGAGATCGAAGCGCTGATGGATGAAGAGATCGAGACCCACGAGAGCGAAGCGGAAGTGCCTGCCAATGCCCTTGCGGCGGTCGGCGACTCGCTTCCGGCGTTCGGTATCGTGGCGGCGGTAATGGGTGTAGTTCACGCACTCGCCTCGGCGGATCGTCCGGCGGCAGAGCTGGGCGCACTGATTGCTCACGCAATGGTGGGGACGTTCCTCGGCATCCTGTTGGCCTACGGTTTTATCTCGCCGCTGGCAAGCGTTCTGCGCCAGAAAAGCGCGGAAACCGCCAAGATGATGCAGTGCGTCAAGATCACGCTGCTGTCGAATCTGAACGGTTATGCGCCGCCAATCGCGGTCGAGTTTGGACGTAAAACGCTCTACTCAAGCGAGCGTCCATCGTTTGTCGAGCTGGATGAGCACGTACGTGCTGTCCGCAACCCTAACCAACAGACGACAACCGAGGACGCATGAAAAATCAGGCCCATCCTATCGTCGTAGTTAAACGTAAAAAACATAAAGGCCATGGTGGCGGCGGTCATGGTTCTTGGAAAATCGCCTATGCCGACTTTATGACGGCGATGATGGCGTTCTTCCTGGTGATGTGGCTGATCTCCATCTCCAGCCCAAAAGAGTTGATTCAGATTGCGGAGTATTTCCGCACGCCGCTGGCAACAGCGGTCACCGGTGGGCCGCGTATTTCCAATAGCGACAGCCCCATTCCGGGCGGTGGCGATGACTACACACAGCAACAGGGCGAAGTGCAAAAACAGCCCAACATTGATGATTTGAAACGACGCATGGAGCAGTCGCGCCTGAGCAAGTTGCGCGGCGATCTGGACCAGTTGATCGAGGCGGATCCGAAGCTGCGTGCCCTGCGCCCGCATCTGAAGATCGATCTCGTGCAGGAAGGGCTGCGCATCCAGATTATCGACAGCCAGAACCGGCCGATGTTTAAAACCGGCAGCGCGGAAGTCGAGCCTTATATGCGCGATATTTTACGGGCGATTGCCCCGGTGCTTAACGGCATCCCGAATAAAGTGAGTCTTTCCGGCCATACCGATGATGCCCCCTACGCCAACGGCGACAAAGGGTACAGCAACTGGGAGCTCTCAGCCGATCGTGCGAACGCATCGCGCCGCGAACTGGTTGCCGGTGGTCTGGATGATGGCAAGGTAATGCGTGTTGTCGGCATGGCCGCCACCATGCGCCTTGTCAACCGCGGTCCTGATGAAGCCATCAACCGCCGAATAAGTCTTTTGGTGCTCAACAAACAGGCAGAAGCGGCCATTCTGCATGAGAACGCCGAGAGTCAAAGTGCGCCGATAAGCGCCATTACACAGCCTGAGCCCGCAGCGCCGGCAGCCCCCGCGCCAGCCTCTGCGTCTCCGGTAGCAGTTCCCACATCGCCACAAGCCAATCCGAGGTGATAGCGTGAGCATGGATATTAGTGATTTTTATCAGACATTCTTTGATGAGGCCGACGAACTGTTGGCCGATATGGAACAACATTTATTGGACCTGGTGCCGGAAGCACCTGATTCAGAACAGCTCAACGCCATCTTCCGCGCCGCTCACTCTATTAAAGGTGGTGCGGGAACGTTTGGCTTTACCATTCTGCAGGAAACCACGCACCTGATGGAGAACCTGCTGGATGAGGCCCGGCGTGGCGAAATGCAGCTTAACACCGACATCATCAACCTGTTTTTGGAAACCAAAGATATTATGCAAGAACAGCTCGACGCCTATAAAAGCTCGCAAGAGCCGGATGCTGCCAGCTTCGAATATATCTGCAACGCTCTGCGCCAGCTGGCGCTGGAAGCGAAAGGCGAAGCCGTTCCGGCTGCCGGCAGCGCGAAGCTCTCTGTGGTTGAAAGCACCGCGCAGGCTGCTGACGCCGCACCGGCTGCGGCGAACGACGGCAAGCTGCGCGTCGTGCTTTCTCGCCTGAAAGAGAGCGAAGTCGCCCTGCTGGAAGAGGAGCTGGGTAACCTCGGTACGCTGAGCGATGTGGTCAAAGGCAGTAATAGCCTGAGCGCCACCATCGATGGCGGTCTCGGTGAAGATGACATTATTGCGGTGCTCTGCTTTGTCATCGAAGCGGATCAGATCGCTTTTGAGAAAGCCGCTGCGCCAGCCGCCGTTGAAGCGGTCGCCGACGCTGCTGCGCCGGAAGAAGAGGCCGAAGCTGCTGTTCCTGCCGTTCAGGCCGCTGCCGCACCGGTGCTGAAAGCCGTCGCCAAAGAGCCGCAGCCTGCCGGTCGTGGTGAAAAACCGGCGCGTGCCGCCAGCGAGTCCACCAGCATCCGCGTAGCGGTTGAAAAGGTTGACCAGCTGATCAACCTGGTGGGTGAACTGGTGATTACCCAGTCGATGCTGGCCCAGCGCTCCAACGAGCTGGACCCGGTAACACATGGCGATCTGATCACCAGCATGAGCCAGCTGCAGCGTAACGCCCGCGATCTGCAAGAGTCGGTGATGTCGATTCGTATGATGCCGATGGAGTATGTCTTCAGCCGCTTCCCGCGTCTGGTGCGTGACCTGGCGACCAAGCTCGATAAACAGGTCGAACTGACCCTGCAGGGGAGCTCGACCGAACTCGATAAGAGCCTGATCGAACGTATTATCGATCCGTTAACGCACCTGGTGCGTAACAGCCTCGACCACGGTATCGAAACCCCGGAACGTCGCGTTGAAGCGGGTAAATCGCCGATTGGTAACCTGATCCTCTCCGCAGAGCATCAGGGCGGTAACATCTGCATCGAAGTGACCGATGATGGTGCCGGCCTTAACCGCGATCGCATCCTCGCCAAAGCGCTCTCCCAGGGCATGGCCGTCAGCGAAAGCATGACCGATGAAGAAGTTGGCATGCTGATCTTCGCACCGGGCTTCTCCACTGCCGAGCAGGTGACGGACGTCTCCGGTCGCGGCGTGGGCATGGACGTGGTGAAACGTAACATCCAGGAGATGGGCGGCCACGTTGAGATCAAATCGAAGCAGGGCACCGGCACCACTATCCGAATCCTGCTGCCGCTGACGCTGGCGATCCTCGACGGCATGTCCGTCAAAGTGAATAACGAAGTCTTTATCCTGCCGCTCAACGCCGTCATGGAGTCGTTGCAGCCGCGCGAAGAAGATCTGCATCCGCTGGCGGGCGGCGAGCGCGTACTGGAAGTGCGTGGCGAATACCTGCCGCTGGTTGAGTTGTGGAAAGTGTTTGACGTGGCGGGGGCAAAAACCGAAGCCACGCAGGGAATTGTTGTCATTCTGCAGAGCGCAGGTCGTCGCTATGCGCTGCTGGTCGATCAGCTGATTGGTCAGCACCAGGTGGTGGTGAAAAACCTGGAGAGCAACTATCGCAAAGTGCCGGGGATTTCTGCCGCCACCATCCTTGGTGATGGTAGCGTCGCGCTGATTGTGGATGTCTCAGCGCTGCAGGGATTGAATCGTGAACATCGTATGGCGCACACAGCCGCCTGATTTAGTTAAGAAGGTATAAAACATGACCGGTATGAGTAATGTAGCAAAACTGGCGGGCGAGCCATCAGGTCAGGAGTTCCTGGTCTTCACTTTGGGCGATGAAGAGTACGGCATCGATATTCTCAAAGTGCAGGAAATTCGTGGCTATGATCAGGTTACCCGCATCGCCAACACCCCTGATTTCATCAAGGGCGTCACCAACCTGCGCGGCGTGATCGTGCCCATCGTTGACCTGCGCGTGAAGTTCAGCCAGGGCGAAGTGGAATATAACGAAAACACCGTGGTGATCGTGCTGAATCTTGGTCAGCGTGTGGTCGGGATCGTGGTTGACGGCGTGTCTGACGTGCTGTCGCTCGCCTCGGATCAGATCCGCCCGGCACCGGAATTCGCGGTGACCCTGTCGACCGAATACCTGACCGGCCTCGGCGCGCTCGGCGACCGTATGTTGATCCTGGTGAACATCGAGAAACTGCTCAACAGCGACGAAATGGCGCTGCTGGACATCGCGGCAACTCACGTCGCGTAACGCATCAGGCGGGTGAAGCCCTTCACCCGCCCGTTTTTCCCCTCTGCTATCCCACTTCAGTTACCCTTAAGTGACTATTCAACCTCTCTAACTGCCTGATTTGACGGTGATATCATATATGGTGATATTTATCACAAATTCAGACATATATTTGTTACATTCTCAGCGATCTCGCCCCATTTTCGTTATTAACTCACTGATGCCATTCATTAAAAATGCTTACCTGTCCGTTACATTTTATCGCCCGGATAAAGTGGTTGGTTTTCAGCACCTCATCTAAATTTCAGTTAAACCTCTTTTTACGACTGATTTTATTGACTCTTTTCCGGGCGTTGCATTGATTGGGCAATGTGGCGCGCGCGGGAACGCTGGAGATGACATATGAACAGAAAACTTCTTTATGTGCTGGCTGGCGGCGCGTTAATGATGGCCGGACAAAGTGCCTGGGCGGTCACCAGTAGCGGGACGATTGGCGCAACATTGACCCTCACGAATGGGTGTCTGATTAACGGCTCGCCGAGCCAGAACGGCATTAACTTCGGTACCCTCGATTTTGGTACTCACCCGGCAACCTTCTCCCAGCTCACCACGCAGCTGACGGGTGCCAACGGTGGTAACAGCTTTACGGTGCAGTGCACCACCACCGACTACACCGTGCAGGTAACCGGCAACACCAACTCCACCGCGCCGGGTAACGTTGTCGGTACACCGGGCACACCGGCTCGCTATCTGGTGAACACCGCCGATACCACCCGCGGCGTGGCGTACAGCCTCTACAGCGATAGCGGCTTCAGTAACGTTATTGCCAACAACACCAACATTCCTCGCGCCTCCACCTCCGGTGGCGTGGATAACTACACCCTCTACGGGCGTATCACCGGCGGCGGCAACAGCGTCACCGTGGTGCCGGGTACCTACACCGACGTAATTAACGTGAGCGTCACGTACTAAAGCTCCGCCGATGAAAAGGGAGAGCGTGCGCGCCGCCCGCCAGGGTGGCCGGACTGTGCTGCGCGCATTATCAGGAGGAGTGGTGCTGGGGTTGCTGGCGCAACCGGCTGCGCTGGCGGTGACGACGCAGACCTTTACCGTCGGCGCAACGATTACGCCTGGTTGCGCGGTGGTCACTGGCAGCGGCGCGGCGCTCGGCACGCTCAACTTTGGCACCCGCTCGGGCGTCGAAAAAGGGCAGGTGACCAGCGCCTTTGTTCCTAATGCCTCCCTCTCACTGGGGTGTACGCCCGGCGTGGCGCTCAGCATGAGTATCAGCGGCGGCAACTACTATTCGACGGTGCGCAATATGCAGCGCAACGGCGGCGTCGAGCGTGTGCCGTACCGCCTCTACACCAGCAGCACGCTGGCACCCAACACGGAAATCGGCGTCAGTCAGCCGGTTCCGGTCACCATCACCGACAGCAATAATATTTCGCTCGCCATTTTTGGCGCAGCGCAACTCACCGGCTTCAGCCCGGCGGGGACCTACAGCGATCAACTTACCGTGACGTTGTCATGGTGATAAGGGAGAGGGAATGAATGTCAACCTGGGCCGCCGCGCGGCAGGATGTATACTGGCGGGGGCGTTGACCCTTGCGGCGGGAAACGCGCAGGCAGCGGCAACAATTCTGATTTGGCCGATCGATCCCTGGCTGGATGACGCGACAAAAGCTACCGAGTTGTGGATCCAGAATCAGGGGGAAACCCCCACTACCATGCAGGTGCGCATTGTCCGCTGGACACAAGAGGGCGGTCTTGAGCGCTATCAGCAGCAGGGCGATGTAGTCGCCAGCCCACCCATCGTGCAGATTGCACCCGACAGCAAGCAGCTGATCCGCCTGATTAAGCAGGCGGCGATCCCGGCCGGCAACGAGCAGGCTTACCGCATTATTGTCGATGAGATCCCGCAGCCGGACGATCCAAACAAACCGAAGATTGGCCTCAAATTACAGATGCGCTACTCGATCCCGCTGTTTGTCTATGGGCAGGGCGTTAAGACGCAGCCCGAAGGGGCGCACCACGCATTTGTACAACCGGCAAAATTACACTGGCGCGTGGTGCGTGAAGGCGGCCAGGCGCAGCTCGAAGTGCGCAATGACGATGATATCCATGTGCGGCTGAGCAAAGTGCGCGTGCGCCAGGGGGGGCAGATGCGGCAGGTTGCGGACGGGCTGTTAGGTTATGTGCTGCCGCACAGTGCCCGGCGCTGGCCACTGCCCGCCGGGGTGAGCAATCCATCGGCGCTGGAAGCATCGATTAACGCACGGGATGAGCAATGGCAGTCGTCGGCAGGAAACTGATTATTGCGGCCGCAATAATCGTGCCCGGCGCAGCGGCATGGGGGCAGCCGGGAGATGACGGTCTGCCCCCGCCGCCGGATGCGCAGAGCATCAACCAGCAGGCGGAGTTTCACCTTGCGCTGGTGATCAACTATTACGACACCCAGCAGGTGGTGCCGGTAACGCGGCGGCTCAACGATTTTTTTCTTAAACGTGCCGATCTGCTCCACGCCGGGCTGCCGCCGGAGCATCTGCCGGAGGGCGAGGTGAACGTCTCTGCGCTTCCCGGTGTGCGTGTGGAGTATGACAGTGCCGGGCAGCGGCTGCTGCTGTTTGTCCCGCCAGCCTGGGTTCCGGCGCGCTATACCTCATTCAATGAGGGCGGGCGGCGCAGCGAGCCAAAATTTGGCCGCGGCGCGGTGCTTAACTACGACCTCTACACCAGCACTACCGAGCACATTGGCAGCCAGGCAGCGTTATGGAATGAGTTCCGCTTCTTTACCGGCAACGCGGTCTTCTCCTCCACCGGCGCGCTGCGCCAGACGCTGAGCGGCTCCCTGCGTCAGCAGGAGGGCTATATGCGTTATGACACCTCGCTGATGTTTAATAACGAGGAGGATGCCACGCAGTGGGAAGTGGGGGATGTGATCTCGGAAGCCCTCAGCTGGAGCAGCAGCGTGCGCGTCGGCGGTATCCGCTACGGGCGCGACTTCACCCTGCGTCCGGATCTGGTCACCTGGCCGTTACCCTCCTTCTCCGGTGAAGCGGCGGTGCCCACGTCAGTTGATCTCTTTATTAACGGCTACCGCGCCGGCAACCGGCAGCTACAGCCGGGGCCATTCACCCTGACCAACATGCCCTACATCAACGGCGCGGGGGATGCGGTGCTGGTCACCACCGACGCCCTCGGGCGACGCGTCAGCACCACGCTGCCCTTTTATGTCGCCAGCGAGCTGTTAACACCGGGCCTGAGCGACGGGGCGATCACCCTCGGGACGTTACGGCGCAACTACGGCATTGAAAATTTTGATTACGGCCCGCTGGTGGGCAGCGGCTCCTACCGTTATGGCGTCACCGACTGGTTAACGCTGGAGGGGCACGCCGAAGGGGCAGAATCGCTGGCGCTCGGCGGCGCAGGCGCGGTTGTGCGTCTGGGGCGTCTCGGCGTGGTCAACGGCGCCTGGACCGAGAGCCGGATGTTCGGCGATACCGGTAACCAGCTCAACTGGGGTTATCAATACAACACCAGTCTGTTTAGCATCAACACCCAGCACAGCCGCCGCAACCGCGAGTTTGGCAACCTTGCCCTCTACGATCAGCGTGCCAGTTACGACGATATGCGCCAGAACGGGCGCTGGCCCATCGCCAGCTACAGCCGCAATACCGACCAGTACTCGCTCTCCTTTAATATGGGCGATTTTGGCAACATCGGCGCGGCGTGGATTGGCGTGCGCAGTTTCGACAATCAGAAGACCGAGCTGCTGAACCTCTCCTGGAGCCGCAATCTGTGGGGCTCCAGCAGCATGAACCTCGCCGCCAGCCGCGACAACCAGCGCGGCGACTGGACCTTTGGCCTCTCGGTGCAGATCCCGATTGGCGAGCGCGACAGTGCTGCTTTCAGTATGGAGAGGACGCCCGATGCTGGCTCGACGCAGCGCGTGAACTACAGCCATGCGATGCCGACCGACGGCGGTCTGAGCTGGAATATGTCGCTGGCGCACCAGTCGCAGGCGAGAAGTTACCAGCAGGGCACGCTCGGCTGGCGCAACAACAACGTCGAGTTGCAGGGCGGCGGCTATGGCGAACGTGGCAAGATGACCTGGTGGGGTGAAACCATTGGAGCGGTGGTGCTGATGGACGGTCAGCTGTTTGCCGCTAACCGTATCAACGACGCCTTTGCGGTGATCAGCACCGGTGGCCACGCGGGGGTACCAGTCAATTATGAAAATCAGCCGGTGGGCGAAACGGATAAAAATGGTTACCTGCTGGTGAGCGGCGTGTCGGCTTACTATCCGGCGAGTTACAGCATCAACACCCTCAATCTTCCCGCCGATACCCAGCTTAAGAATACGGAGCGCAAAATCGCCCTGCGCCGCCAGAGCGGGTATCTGATTGAGTTCCCGATGGTGCAGGAGCGCGTCGCCAGCGTCATCCTCCATGATGAACAGGGGCTGGCGATCCCGGTCGGCAGCCAGGTGGAGCGCCCCGGTAAAGCACCGGCGGTAGTGGGATATGACGGTATCGCCTGGCTGGAGAATCTTGAGAACGTCAATCCGCTGTTTGTCCGCCTGCCAGAGGGGGGAGCGTGTAAGACTTCGTTCACCCTTAGCGCCAACCCTGAACACAAATTGCAGACCTACGGGCCGCTTACCTGCCAGAGGAGTCCATAATGCGTCGGCTACTTTTCGTTATACTGCTGCTCTGCGCGGCCCCGGCCTGGTCGGCCTGTACGGTCAGCACCGTCAACGGCGCGTTTGGTACCGTCACCTCTTTTGTCCTCAACGCCGGGGCGCAAACCACGACCGGCAGATTGCTGGTGCGCTGCGATGCGATCCTCAACCTGCTCACCAACGACTCCATCACCTTAACGCTGACGGGGGCGACGGTAACGGCAACCAATCGGGCGGCGATGAAGCGCACTGATAACGCCGCTATCACCGATACCATCCCGGTGCGGCTCTGCGGCCAGGCCAACTGCGCCAACAACAGTGAGTTGACCATCGGCGGCAACAGCTACACCTGGAGCGGTGCCGCGCTGCTTGAGTTGCTCGGCTCGCGCACCTACAACTTACCGCTCTACTTTCTTACCGTGCCGGGGCAGCATGTCAGCGCCGGGCCTTACCAGGTGACGCTTAACTTCAGCGTCGCGTATAACGTCTGTTCTGCGGGCGCGGTCGGTATCTGCTTATCCTCGCAGCGGGGCACCGCGGTCACCAGCCTGCAACTAACCGGCACCATCACTAATGATTGCACCACCATCAGCGCGCCGAACGTCAACTTTGGCAGCGCGCCGCTGGTGCGAAATTTCCAAACCGTTTCGCAATCTGTCTCCATTACTTGTACCAAAGGGAGCAGTTACACTGTCGGAATTAATAACGGTCTCTACGCCAACGGCAGCGTGCGAAATATGGCGAGCGGTACTAATCGTCTCAGTTATGAGATTTATAAAGCCGGCACCACCAGCCGCTGGGGCAGTATCGGCGCCGAGCGCTGGGCCAGCGATGCCTCATCGCAAATGAGCGCTGACGGCCTGCTGCGCACCTACAACTACACCGCGCAGGTGCTGACGACGCAGACGACGCCGCCTGGCGGAACCTACAGCGATACCTTAACGGTGGATATTGTGTTTTAAGCGCAAATTTATTTCCTTTTCGCAAATGTAAAGTTCCCAGGCCGGATGCCGATAACACCGTTAATAACTCATCAATAAGGTGTTTGTTGCATGTTGAACCGTATCCGCGTCGTTACTCTGCTCATGAGTGTGCTGGTGGTCTTTGCACTGTTACAGCTCGTCTCTGGCGGACTCTTTTTTTCGTCGCTTAAACAGAACCAGCAAAGTTTTGCGGTCTCCAACGATCTGCGTATGCAACAAACAGAACTGGGCAAAGCCTGGGAGCTGATGCTGCAAACGCGTATCAACCTGAGCCGCTCCTCCGCGCGGATGTTGCTCGACCCGAACAACCAGCAGAGCAGTGCCAAAACCGATCTGCTTAACAGCGCGAAAGCGTCGCTGGCCGATGCTGCCAAACATTACGATGCCTTCCGCCAGCTGCCGACTATGCCGGAGATGGAGAGTGCGCGTCAGGCTCTTGATGAGAAATACCAGACTTACCATAACGCCCTGAGCGAGCTGGTGCAGTTCCTCGAAAGCGGCAACATGAACAGCTTCCTCGCGCAGCCGACCCAGGGGATGCAAAACGCCCTCGGCGCGGCGATGGGCAACTATGCCGCCCTGAGCGACAGCCTGTACCGTAATGCCTGGGAGCAGAGCGTCAGCGACTACACCTTCGCCAAATGGCAGATGGCGATCCTCGCCCTCGCGCTGGTGATTGTGCTGGCCGGCGTCTGGTATGGCATCCGCCGTATTCTGCTCTCGCCGCTCTCCTCGGTGATTGCCCATATCCGTGAAATTGCAGGCGGTAACCTGGCGCACACGCTGCGCATCGATGGCCGTAGCGAGATGACCGAGCTGGCGCAGAGCGTTGACCATATGCAAACCGCGCTGATTGACACCGTTACCAATGTGCGTCAGGGCTCGGATGCGATCTACTCCGGCACCAGCGAAATTGCCGCCGGTAACAACGATCTCTCCTCACGTACCGAAGAGCAGGCCTCTGCGCTGGAGCAAACCGCTGCCAGCATGGAAGAGCTGACCGCAACGGTGAAACAGAACGCCGAGAACGCCCGTCAGGCTTCGCTGCTGGCGCAGAGCGCCTCCGAAACCGCCGAGCGCGGCGGCAAAGTGGTCGATGGCGTGGTGAAAACCATGCATGAGATCGCCACCAGCTCGCAGAAAATCGCCGACATCATTAGCGTTATTGACGGCATCGCGTTCCAGACCAACATCCTCGCGCTCAACGCGGCGGTGGAGGCGGCGCGCGCCGGTGAGCAGGGTCGCGGCTTTGCGGTAGTTGCCGGCGAAGTGCGTAATCTGGCCAGCCGAAGTGCGAACGCCGCCAAAGAGATCAAATCTTTAATTGAAGATTCTGTCTCCCGTGTCGATACCGGTTCTGTACTGGTTGGAAGTGCAGGTGAGACGATGCTCGATATCGTCAACGCCGTAACGCGCGTCAATGACATCATGGGCGAGATTGCTTCCGCCTCCGATGAGCAGAGCCGCGGTATCGATCAGGTGGCGCTGGCCGTCTCCGAGATGGACCGCGTCACGCAGCAGAACGCCTCGCTGGTGCAGCAATCCGCAGCCGCGGCTGCGGCGCTGGAGGAGCAGGCGAGCCGACTGACACAAGCCGTCTCCGCCTTCCGCCTGACCGCCACCGCGGGCAAAGCGCAGGCCACACTGCCACCGGCGATGAATGCGACGCTTGCGCCGACGCGCAGCCGGGCGGTTGCCGCCGGGAAAGAAGAGAACTGGGAAACGTTTTAAGCAGGGTTGCAACGCCGGGCGGCGACGCCCGGTATCAGAACAAAGATGAAAAATATGTCACACCATAAAAGTGGCACCGCCAAAAGCCGTGCTCGTTGCATCCTGAACTGAGTTGAGAAGGCGCTATGACAACATCTATCCCTAACGGGCAAACGTCATCAATATTGCAGCAGATGACCCAGCGCCTGGCGCTCTCCGATGCGCACTTCCGTCGGATATGCCAATTGATTTACCAGCGCGCCGGGATCGTTCTTGCCGATCATAAACGCGACATGGTTTACAACCGCCTCGTTCGCCGCTTGCGCACGCTGGGGTTAGATGATTTTGGCCGCTATCTGAGCATGCTGGAAGCGAACCAGAACAGCGCCGAGTGGCAAGCGTTTATTAACTCGCTGACCACCAACCTCACGGCATTTTTCCGCGAAGCGCACCACTTTCCGGTGCTGGCCGAGCATGCGCGTAAGCGCACAGGTGAGTATCGGGTCTGGAGTGCTGCGGCCTCGACCGGTGAAGAGCCCTATTCGCTGGCGATCACCCTCGCCGATGCGCTGGGGATGGCGCCTGGCCGCTTCAAAGTCTTTGCCAGTGATATTGATACCGAAGTGCTGGAGAAGGCACGCAGCGGCATCTACCGGCTCGATGAACTGAAGACCCTCTCGCCGCAGCAGATGCAGCGCTACTTTATGCGCGGCACCGGGCCGCACGCGGGTCTGGTGCGCGTACGCCAGGAGCTGGCGAACTATGTTGAGTTCACCACCCTCAACCTGCTGGATAAGCAGTACAACGTGCCGGGGCCGTTTGACGCGATCTTCTGCCGTAACGTAATGATTTATTTTGATAAAACGACGCAACAGGACATTCTGCATCGTTTCGCTCCGCTGCTTAAACCGGACGGATTACTGTTTGCCGGGCATTCGGAGAATTTCAGCAACCTCGTGCGCGAGTTTAGCCTGCGTGGGCAAACAGTTTATGCGCTGAGTAAGGATAAAGCATGAGTAAAATCAGGGTGTTGTCCGTCGATGATTCCGCACTGATGCGGCAAATCATGACCGAAATTATCAATAGCCACAGCGATATGGAGATGGTGGCAACTGCGCCGGACCCGCTAGTGGCGAGGGATTTGATTAAGAAATTCAATCCGGATGTGTTGACCCTGGACGTGGAAATGCCGCGCATGGATGGGCTGGATTTTCTTGAAAAACTGATGCGTCTGCGTCCGATGCCGGTGGTGATGGTCTCCTCGCTGACCGGTAAAGGCTCAGAAGTGACGCTGCGCGCGCTGGAGCTGGGGGCGATTGATTTCGTCACCAAACCGCAGATCGGTATTCGCGAAGGCATGCTGGCCTACAGCGAAATGATCGCTGAGAAAGTACGTACCGCATCGCGCGCCCGTATTGCGGCGCATAAACCGATGCCGGCACCGGCAACCTTGAAAGCCGGCCCGCTGCTCAGTTCGGAAAAATTGTTGGTCATTGGCGCGTCAACGGGCGGAACAGAGGCAATTCGCCATGTACTCCAGCCATTGCCGCTCTCAAGTCCGGGTATTCTGATTACCCAGCACATGCCGCCGGGCTTTACCCGCTCGTTCGCTGAACGCCTGAACAAACTGTGTCAGATCAGCGTGAAAGAGGCGGAAGACGGAGAGCGTGTATTACCAGGGCATGCCTATGTTGCGCCCGGTGATAAGCATATGGAGCTGGCGCGAAGTGGCGCCAACTACCAGATTAAGATTCACGATGGCCCGCCGGTAAACCGGCACCGGCCATCAGTTGATGTGTTGTTTCATTCGGTGGCGAAACATGCGGGGCGCAACGCCGTGGGCGTTATTCTCACGGGGATGGGCAACGATGGCGCCGCCGGGATGTTAGCGATGCACCAGGCGGGCGCCTGGACCATCGCACAGAACGAAGCAAGTTGTGTGGTGTTCGGCATGCCGCGTGAGGCCATCAATATGGGTGGCGTCAGCGAAGTGGTCGATCTTAGCCAGGTAAGCCAGCAGATGCTGGCGAAAATCAGTGCCGGACAGGCAATACGTATTTAACGAGGAGTGAAGTTATATGGCGGATAAAGAGCTCAGATTTCTGGTTGTGGACGACTTTTCCACTATGCGTCGAATTGTGCGCAACCTGTTAAAAGAGCTGGGATTCAACAACGTCGAAGAAGCTGAAGACGGCGTTGATGCGCTCAATAAACTCCAGGCCGGTGGTTTTGGTTTCGTCATCTCTGACTGGAACATGCCAAACATGGACGGTCTGGAACTGCTTAAAACCATTCGTGCAGACAGCAACATGGCCTCGATGCCGGTGCTGATGGTCACGGCCGAAGCGAAAAAAGAGAACATCATCGCTGCAGCACAGGCGGGTGCGAGCGGCTATGTGGTGAAACCGTTTACGGCGGCAACCCTCGAAGAGAAGCTTGGCAAGATCTTCGAGAAACTTGGCATGTGAGGACTGGATAAATGATGCAACCTTCAATTAAACCCACGGAAGAGCATTCACCCAGCGAGATCATTGCCCGCATTGGTAGCCTGACGCGTATGCTGCGCGACAGTCTGCGCGAACTGGGTCTTGACCAGGCGATTGCTGAAGCTGCGGAAGCGATTCCGGATGCCCGTGACCGTCTCGACTATGTGGTGCAGATGACCGCCCAGGCGGCAGAGCGCGCGCTGAACAGCGTTGAAGCCTCACAGCCGCACCAGGATGAGATGGAAAAAGGCTCGAAAGCGCTGACCAAACGTTGGGATGAGTGGTTTGAAAACCCGATCGAGCTGACGGATGCCCGTGAACTGGTGACCGACACGCGCCAGTTCCTCGCAGAAGTCCCGGGTCACACCAGCTTCACCAACGCCCAGTTGCTCGACATCATGATGGCGCAGGATTTCCAGGATCTGACCGGTCAGGTGATCAAGCGCATGATGGATGTTATCCAGGAGATTGAGCGCCAGCTGCTGATGGTGCTGCTGGAGAACATGCCGGAGCAGTCCGCGCGTCCGAAACGTGAAAACGACAGCCTGCTCAATGGCCCACAACTCGACGTGACAAAAGCGGGCGTTGTGGCAAGCCAGGATCAGGTGGACGACCTGCTGGACAGCCTCGGCTTCTGATTTCGCATCAGCCCTGGCGTTACAAGCGGGAAGGGGAGAGCCTTCCCGCTTTTTCAACACAGTTGTATTTCCCCCTTTACGTGGCCTGCGCGTGGCTCATTCCTGCCCAAAAGGCGAAAACCCCCTCTTTTTATGCCTTACTCCGCCCATTAGACCCGCTTGACTCTGGCAATATGACGTCACACCTGTAACCCCGGACGTTGAACGTGGCTTCTGAAGATAACGACGACAAAACAGAATCGCCCACCGCGCAACGATTGCAAAAAGCGCGCGAAGAGGGGCAGATCCCCCGATCCAAAGAGCTGACCTCGGTGCTGATCATGCTGGGCGGCGTCTGTATTCTCTGGTTTGGCGGCGCGTCGTTTGGTCACCGCCTCTCGATGGTGCTCTCCTCCGGGTTACGTTTCGATCACAAGATTATTAGCGACCAGAACCTGATCCTTGGCCAAATCATCATGATGCTGAAGACGGCGCTGATGGGCATGCTGCCGCTGCTGGTGGGGGTGGTGATTATCGCGCTGGTGGCACCGGTGCTGCTCGGCGGGCTGGTGTTCAGCACCAAATCGCTGGCGTTTAAGTTCTCCAAACTTAACCCGATTAGCGGCATTGGACGTCTCTTCTCCGCCCAGGTCGGCGCGGAGCTGGTAAAAGCATTGATGAAAGCGCTGCTGATGGGCAGCGTCGCCGGCCTCTTTCTCTGGTATCACTGGCCGGACATGATGCGCCTGATGAGCGAATCGCCGCTGACGGCGATGGCCAGCGCCATGAACCTTGCCGGTCTCTGCGCGCTGCTGGTTTCGTTGAGCATCATCCCGATGGTTGGCTTCGACGTCTTCTGGCAGATCTATAGCCACATTAAAAAATTGCGCATGTCACGCCAGGATATTCGTGACGAATTTAAACAGAGCGAAGGCGACCCGCATGTGAAGGGGCGTATTCGCCAGATGCAGCGCTCCGCCGCGCGCCGTCGCATGATGGCGGACGTGCCGAAAGCGGATGTGATTGTCACGAACCCGACGCACTACTCCGTGGCGCTGCAGTATGACGAGAACAAAATGAGCGCGCCGAAAGTGGTCGCCAAAGGCGCGGGTGCCGTGGCGCTGCGTATTCGTGAGCTGGGCACCGAAAACCGCGTGCCGATTCTGGAAGCACCGCCGCTGGCGCGTGCGCTCTATCGTCATGCTGAAATTGGTCAGCAAATCCCGGGCCAGCTCTATGCGGCAGTTGCCGAAGTGCTGGCGTGGGTATGGCAGTTGAAACGCTGGCGTCTGTCCGGCGGACAACGACCTGTTAAACCTGAGAATCTCCCGGTGCCAGAGGCGCTGGACTTTTTGAAAGAGAAGGACACTGATGGCTAATCTGGTGGCAATGCTGCGTCTGCCGAACAATCTGAAATCGACCCAGTGGCAAGTGCTCGCCGGGCCGGTGCTCATTTTGCTTATCCTGTCGATGATGGTGCTGCCGCTGCCGGCGTTTGTCCTCGACCTGCTGTTTACCTTTAACATTGCGCTGTCGATCATGGTGCTGCTGGTGGCGATGTTCACCCAGCGCACGCTTGAATTCGCTGCCTTCCCGACCATTCTGCTCTTCACCACGCTGCTGCGTCTGGCGCTGAACGTCGCGTCCACCCGTATCATCCTGATGGAAGGGCATACCGGTGGCGCGGCGGCAGGTCGCGTGGTGGAAGCGTTCGGCCACTTCCTCGTCGGCGGTAACTTCGCCATCGGTATCGTGGTCTTTATCATCCTCGTGATCATCAACTTTATGGTTATCACCAAGGGTGCCGGGCGTATCGCCGAAGTGGGCGCGCGTTTCGTGCTCGACGGGATGCCGGGTAAACAGATGGCGATCGACGCCGACCTCAACGCCGGGATTATCGGCGAAGATGAAGCCAAGCGTCGTCGTAGCGAAGTGACCCAGGAGGCGGATTTCTACGGCTCCATGGATGGTGCGAGTAAGTTCGTGCGCGGCGATGCCGTCGCCGGGATTTTGATCATGGTGATCAACGTCATCGGCGGCCTGATGGTCGGTGTCATTCAGCACGGCATGTCGATGGGCGATGCGGGCTCAACCTATACCCTGTTGACCATCGGTGATGGCCTGGTTGCACAGATCCCGGCGCTGGTGATCTCTACCGCTGCGGGCGTTATCGTAACCCGCGTCAGCACCGATCAGGACGTTGGTCAGCAGATGGTGGGGCAGCTTTTCAGCAACCCGCGCGTCATGATGCTGAGCGCCGGTGTACTCGGTCTGCTCGGGATGGTGCCGGGCATGCCAAACTTCGTCTTCCTTCTCTTTACCGCCGCGCTGCTGGGGCTTGCCTGGTGGCTGCGTGGCAAAGAGCAGAAAGCGCCGCTGGAAGCCGCGCCGGTGAAAATGCCGGAGAACACCCAGGCAGTGGAAGCCACCTGGAACGATGTGCAGCTGGAAGATAACCTCGGGATGGAAGTGGGTTACCGCCTGATCCCGATGGTCGATTTCCAGCAGGATGGCGAACTGCTTGGTCGTATCCGTAGTATTCGTAAGAAATTTGCGCAGGATATGGGCTTCCTGCCGCCGGTAGTGCATATCCGCGACAATATGGATCTGCCGCCCGCGCGCTACCGTATTCTGATGAAAGGGGTGGAGATTGGCAGTGGCGAAGCCTACCCGGGCCGCTGGCTGGCGATTAACCCCGGCACGGCAGCAGGATCGCTGCCAGGCGAAGCGACGATCGATCCGGCCTTTGGCCTGGCGGCAATCTGGATTGAGAGCGCCCTGAAAGAGCAGGCGCAGATCCAGGGCTTTACGGTGGTCGAAGCGAGTACCGTGGTCGCGACTCACCTTAACCATCTGATTGGGCAGTACGCACCTGAGCTGTTTGGCCGCCAGGAAGCGCAACAGCTGCTTGACCGCGTCAGCCAGGAGATGCCGAAGCTGACCGAAGATCTGGTTCCGGGCGTGGTAACGCTGACGACGCTGCATAAAGTGTTGCAAAACCTGTTGGCAGAGCGCGTGCCGATCCGCGATATGCGCACCATTCTGGAGACGCTGGCGGAGCATGCGCCGCTGCAGAACGATCCGCACGAATTGACCGCCGTGGTGCGTGTGGCCCTGGGCCGTGCCATTACTCAGCAGTGGTTCCCGGGCACCGGTGAAGTGCAGGTGATTGGTCTTGATACCCCGCTGGAGCGCCTGTTGCTACAAGCCCTGCAGGGTGGTGGTGGCCTCGAGCCGGGTCTGGCAGATCGCCTGCTGGAGCAGACTCAGGAAGCGCTCTCCCGCCAGGAGATGCTCGGCGCGCCGCCGGTGCTGCTGGTCAACCATGCTCTGCGTCCGCTGCTGGCCCGCTTCCTGCGCCGCAGCCTGCCGCAGCTGGTGGTGCTGTCGAATATGGAGATGTCCGACAACCGCAGCATTCGCATGACCGCGACCATCGGAGGCAAATAATGCGCAAGCTCGCTCTTTTGTTGTTGACGCTGCCGGTGCTGGCGCACGCCATGGGTGAGGGCACCTGGCAGGCGAGCAGTATCGGCATCACGCTCGCCAATCGCGGCGTGGTTGCCTCCTCATCACAGCTCGGCCCCACCGGGCCGGTCAGCGGTCTGATGACCGATGTTTCGTGGCGTTATGAGTTGAATGGCCCGACCCCCGCCGGGCTGATTGTGCGCCTCTGTTCGCAGGCGCGCTGCGTTGCGCTGGATGGCCAGAGCGGCACGACAAGCGCATTTAATGGCGTACCGGCGCTGGAGCCGCTGCGCTATGTCTGGGAAGTGCCGGGCGGCGGGCGTTTATGGCCCGCGCTGACGGTGCGCAGCAACCAGGTTATCGTCAACTATCGCCGTCCTCCGGCGCAGCCCTGAGCTGTAAACTCAATTAGTTAGCCTGTTATTTCACCGACAATCCCGCCGTTCGCGCGGGATTTTGCTATCTGCTCCGCAGTTTTGACCTCTCCTTTTGATGCAAGAGAAACGCTGTTTTATAAATCAGTGAAGCGAGTATTGGCACTCTTTGCATTTTTGCCAGATGGCGAATGTTGATGGCAGAAACAGAAAGGTTTCCCATTGCGCATCCCCTTACTTTAGCCGTGTAAGAAATTCCTTTGGCTCAGCCGGATCGTCAAAGGTCCCCCAAAATGAACAGGGTTGACGGCAATGAAAACACGAAAAATTGGATTGGCTAATTACCTTGCCTACGGGTCAGGCGATTTTCTGGGTGCGGGCACGACGGCGCTTACCGCCGCATGGTTACTCTACTTCTACACCACCTTTTGCGGCCTGACGCCGATTGAAGCGACCTTTATCTTCGCCGCCGCCAGGGTGCTGGATGCGGTGGTCAGCCCGCTGATGGGCTTCCTCACCGATAACTTCGGCTCGACCCGCCTGGGCAAGCGCTTTGGTCGGCGTAAGTTCTTTATTCTGCTCGGTATTCCCTGCGTATTCAGCTACTCGATCATGTGGGTCGGGGATATGAGTTTCTGGTACTACCTGCTCACCTATCTGCTGTTTGATGTGGTCTACACCATGATCCTGGTGCCGTATGAGACGCTGGTGCCGGAGATGACCGATGATTTTAAACAGAAAACTAAATTCTCCGGGGCGCGTATCTCCATGGCGCAGATGTCGGCGATCCTCGCCTCGTTCCTGCCGGGCGTGCTGCTGACGCACTTTGGTAAAGACAACGCCGTCTCCTTCTTCTATGCCAGCCTGGTCTTCTCGGTGCTGTGCGCCATTATGCTTACTTTCGTCTGGATCTTTACCTGGGAGCGCCCGCGCGAGGAGTGGACAGAAGCGGCGCTGCGCGCCGAAGAGGAGAAGAAGAGTTTATCCCTCGGGCAGAGCCTGCGCCGCCTGGTAGTGGAACTGAGCTCGACGCTGCGCATTAAGATCTTCCGCCAGCATCTGGGCATGTATCTCGGTGGGTATATCGCCCAGGATGTGTTTAACGCCGTCTTCACCTACTACGTGGTGTTTGTGCTGATGCAGGAGGCGTCATTAGCCTCGAACCTGCTCGGCACGATGGCGATTTTCCAGTTCATCGCGGTCATCGCCATGATCCCACTCTGCATCCGCTTCGGACCGGCACCCTCCTACCGCATGGTGGTGGTGCTGTTTGGCCTCAGCGCTGTCTCCTATGCGGTGCTCTACTACGCGGGCTTGAGCGACGTCTACTCGCTGCTGTTGCTGATCTCTGCCGTGGCGGGCCTGGGACGCGGCGGCATCAACTATGTGCCATGGAATACCTATACCTATATTGCCGATATCGATGAAGTGGTCACCGGTCAGCGCCGCGAAGGGATCTTCGCCGGGATCATGACCCTGACCCGCAAAGCCTCGCAGGCGGGGGCAGTGATGCTGGTCGGGATTGTGATGCAGGCCTCCGGTTTTGTTTCCGGGCAGAAAACCCAGGTACCGGAAGTGAGCCACACCATTTTGATGATCATGTGTTTCGGCACCGTCGCCGTACTCTGCTGCGGCTTCCTTGTCTCCCTGCGCTTTAAGCTCAACCTGAAAACTCACAGTGTGCTGCGTGAAGAGACGGCAAAAATGCGCCAGAACGGCCGCGCGATGCCGGAGAACATCACCCCGGAAGCGCGTGAAACGGTCGAGATGCTGGCGGGGATGCCGTATGAATCCCTGTGGGGCAATAACAACATTGGTTTCCTGAATCGCAATAAACCGGCTGCGCCCACGCTGAAAGAGGCGCATCTGAAATCGACTTATAACTGAGGTTAATACTATGAAGGTTTGGCCTGTCAAACAGAGCCCGTTACTGCGTCAGCCAGAGCGTTTTATCGCCCGTGATGAACTGAAAGCGTTGATCCGCAAGGTGACGCACAATCTTGTCAACATTCACGATGATAGCGGCGAATTTTTACTCCGTCTCGACGATGGTCGTGTGATTGACACTAAAGGCTGGGCCGGATGGGAGTGGACGCACGGCGTCGGGCTGTATGGGATGTATCAGTATTATCGCCAGACCGGCGATGAATACATTCTTGGCGTGATTGACAGCTGGTTTGCCGATCGCTTTGCCGAAGGGGCAACCACCAAAAACGTCAATACCATGGCGCCGTTCCTGACGCTGGCGTACCGCTATGAAGAGACGCGCAACCCGGCGTTTCTTCCCTGGCTGGAGAGCTGGGCAGAGTGGGCGATGAGTGAGATGCCGCGCACCGATCACGGCGGCATGCAGCACATCACGCTGGCGGAAGAGAATCACCAGCAGATGTGGGACGACACGCTGATGATGACGGTGTTGCCGCTGGCGAAGATTGGCAAACTGCTCCACAAGCCCGAGTATGTGGAAGAGGCGGTCTACCAGTTCCTGCTGCATGTGCAGAATCTGATGGATCGCGAAACGGGGCTGTGGTTCCACGGCTGGAGCTATGAGGGGTTGCACAACTTCGCGAAAGCCCGCTGGGCGCGCGGCAACAGCTGGCTGACAATCGTTATTCCTGATTTTCTCGAGCTGGTGGATCTGCCGGAAAACAACGCCGTGCGCCGTTATCTGGTGCAGGTGCTGAACGCGCAGGTTGCGGCGCTGGCAAAATGCCAGCACCAGAGCGGGCTGTGGCATACGCTGCTGGACGACCCCGACTCCTATCTGGAAGCTTCCGCCACCGCGGGGTTTGCTTACGGCATGCTGAAGGCGTTGCGCAAACGGTATATCAGCGCCGATTACGCCCCGGTTGCGGAGCGGGCGGTGAAGGCGATTGTCGAAAATATCTCGCCGGAAGGGGAGTTGTTGCAGGTTTCGTTCGGCACAGGGATGGGCAGCGATCTCGAGTTTTACCGCCAGATCCCGTTAACCTCCATGCCCTATGGTCAGGCAATGGCGATGCTCTGTTTGACCGAGTATCTGCGCAAATATTTTTGAGTGTGGAAAAAGAAAACCCCGGGAAGCCGGGGTTTTATATTGGGTAAGGTTGAGACTGTTATTCATCACCAGCCACTCTGAGTAGCCTGATGCCGGATGGCGGCTAACGCCTTATCCGGCCTACGTGTTCATGTCGGCCGGGTAAACCGGTAGGCCTGATAAGCGAAGCGCCATCAGGCAATAATTGATATGCCTGAGCTGGACGTAACATCTTGCCGGATGGCGGCTAACGCCTTATCCGGCCTGCGTGTTCATGTCGGCCGGGTAAACCGGTAGGCCTGATAAGCGAAGCGCCATCAGGCAATAATTGATATGCCTGAGCTGGACGTAACATCTTGCCGGATGGCGGCTGACGCCTTATCCGGCCTTCGTGTTCATGTCGGCCGGGTAAACCGTAGGCCTGATAAGCGAAGCGCCATCAGGCAATAATTGATATGCCTGAGCTGGACGTAACATCTTGCCGGATGGCGGCTGACGCCTTATCCGGCCTTCGTGTTCATGTCGGCCGGGTAAACCGGTAGGCCTGATAAGCGAAGCGCCATCAGGCAATAATTGATATGCCTGAGCTGGACGTAACATCTTGCCGGATGGCGGCTGACGCCTTATCCGGCCTACGTGTTCATGTCGGCCGGGTAAACCGGTAGGCCTGATAAGCGAAGTGCCATCAGGCAACGGCATAGCAATTACATACGCTCGACGGTTTCGATGCCCAGCGTCTCCAGACCCAGCTTCAGGGTTTTCGACGTCAGCAGCGCCAGCTTCAGACGGCTCAGGCGAATCTCATCGCTTTCGGCGGTGAGGATCGGGCAGTGCTCGTAAAAGCCGGAGAAGAGGCCAGCGACATCATAGAGGTAGGCGCACATCACATGCGGCGTGCCTTCACGGGCAACCACGCTCAACGTCTCTTCAAACTGCAGCAGACGCGCGGCCAGCTGGGCTTCACGCTCTTCGCGGATCGCGACCTGCGCATTTTCCAGCACCTGCTCTTCAATGCCCGCTTTACGGAACACTGACAGCACGCGGGTATAGGCGTACTGCATATAGGGCGCGGTGTTGCCTTCGAACGCCAGCATATTGTCCCAGTCGAAGACATAATCAGTGGTGCGGTTTTTCGACAGATCGGCATATTTCACCGCGCCAATACCGACCGCATTCGCCAGCTTCTCCAGCTCATCCGCCGGCATCTCCGGGTTCTTCTCTGCTACCAGACGACGGGCGCGCTCCAGCGCCTCATCCAGCAGGTCAGAGAGTTTTACCGTACCGCCCGCGCGGGTTTTAAACGGCTTGCCATCTTTGCCCAGCATCATGCCGAACATATGGTGCTCCAGCGGTACCGACTCCGGCACGTATCCCGCTTTACGCACGATTGTCCACGCCTGCATCAGATGCTGGTGCTGGCGGGAGTCGATGTAGTAAAGCACGCGATCGGCATGCAGGGTTTCATAACGGTACTTGGCGCAGGCGATATCCGTGGTGGTGTAGAGGTAGCCGCCATCCTTCTTCTGGATGATGACGCCCATCGGTTCGCCCTCTTTGTTCTTGTATTCGTCGAGGAAGACCACGGTGGCGCCTTCGCTCTCGACCGCCAGCCCTTTGGCTTTCAGATCGGCGACGATGCCCGGCAGCATCGGGTTGTAGAGGCTTTCACCCATCACATCTTTACGTGTCAGGGTAACGTTCAGGCGCTCATAGGCCTGTTGGTTCTGGTTCATGGTGATATCGACCAGCTTGCGCCACATTTCGCGGCAATACTCATCGCCACCCTGCAACTTGACCACATAGCTGCGTGCGCGCTCGGCAAAGGCAGCATCTTCGTCATAGTGCTTCTTCGCTTCGCGGTAGAACCCTTCCAGATCCGCCAGCGCCATTTCGCCGGCGTTCTCCTGCTGCTTAAGCTCGAGGAAGGCGATCAACATGCCGAACTGGGTGCCCCAGTCGCCGACATGGTTCGCGCGGATCACATTGTGACCGAGGAACTCAAGGGTGCGCACGGCAGCGTCACCAATGATGGTGGAGCGCAGATGCCCGACGTGCATCTCTTTCGCCACGTTCGGCGCGGAGTAGTCGACAACAATGGTTTGCGGCTGCGGAACGGACACCCCAAGGCGCTCAGATTTCAGCGCCTGGTCAACGTGCTCTGCGAGAAACTCCGGCGCGAGGAAAATATTGATAAAGCCAGGCCCTGCGATCTCCACTTTGTGGGCGATGCCATCGAGGGAGAGGTGAGTCAGAACTTGCTCAGCGAGTTGTCGCGGGGCCATGCCCAGTTTTTTGGCAACTGCCATCACGCCGTTAGCCTGATAGTCGCCAAACTGAACTTTTGCTGACTGACGGACTTGCGCTTCGCACTCTGCGGGGGCGCCTGCCGCAATCATGGCCTGACTGACTTTTTCTGAGAGAAGTGCCTGAATATTCACCGGGATACCTTACATTTGCGACGCCGCGAAAGAGGGCGGCGTCCGGGTGTTTATGAAAGGCGGGAGTATACTGCAAATGCCCGGTGGCGTCAGCACCGCATAACACGGTAGATTATGCGCTTTGTTATGAGTTGCGAGCACTGTTATGCGCCATTGGCAAACTATCGAAGAGTTGCAGGATATCGTGGAAGATCTGCCTCGTTTTACGACGGATCTGCAAAATTTCACTTCCCGTCTTGGGCTGGCTATCGCACCCTTAGATGCCGACCATATCTCCCTGCGTTGCCATCAGAACGCCACGGCGGAGCGCTGGCGGCGCGGGTTTGAGCAGTGCGGCGAACTGCTGTCGGAAAATATCATCAATGGCCGCCCTATCTGCCTGTTTAAGCTGCATGAGCCGGTTTGCGTTGCCCACTGGCAGTTCAGCGTGGTGGAGCTGCCCTGGCCGGGCGAGAAGCGCTATCCCCATGAAGGATGGGAGCACATTGAAATCGTCCTGCCGGGGGAGGTGGAGACCCTGAATGCGCGGGCGCTGGCGCTGCTGGCCGACGACGGGCTGAGCCAGCCCGGGATCGCGGTAAAAACCAGTGCGCCAAAAGGCGAGCGCGAGCGGCTGCCCAACCCGACGCTGGCAGTCACGGACGGCAAGGTGACGGTGAAATTTCACCCGTGGAGCATTGAAGCGATTGTCGCCAGCGAGCAGTAAAAGCAGGGCGTGAGCCAGTTTGCGCGGGCGTGAAGAGGAAAAGGAGAAGTGATGACATTACTGGAGATCTGTTGTTACGGCGTCGATGATGCGCTTATCGCCGAGCAGCACGGCGCCGATCGGATTGAGTTTTGCGCCGCGCCGAAAGAGGGCGGTCTGACGCCATCCTTAGGCGCGTTGCAGGCGGTGCGTGAGGCAGTGACCATTCCCGTGCATCCGATTGTGCGACCGCGCGGCGGCGATTTTTGCTATCGCGATGATGAGTTTCGCGTGCTGCTGGCGGATATCGCGCGGGTGCGCGAACTTGGCTTTCCGGGCGTGGTGACCGGCGTGCTGAATGAGGACGGTGAAGTCGATGTGGCGAGAATGGCGCAGATAATGCGCACCGCAGAGGGGATGGCGGTGACTTTTCATCGCGCCTTCGATATGTGTGCCGATCCGCACCAGGCCGTTGAAATATTGGCACAAACAGGCGTGGCGCGCATCCTGACGTCAGGGCAGCAGGCGACGGCGGAAAAAGGAGTTTCACTTATTACGGAACTAAATGCGCTCCCCGGTGTTCCAATCATTATGGCTGGCGCAGGCGTGCGTCCTGACAATCTTGAACTGTTTCTTCGCGCCGGTGTGAAAGAGGTGCATAGCTCGGCAGGACGCTGGACAGCATCGCCGATGCGCTATCGCAACAGCGGATTATCCATGTCGTCCGATGCGAACGCTGATGAGTATGCCCGCTACGGTGTCGATAAAGCGGCCGTAGCAGAGATGAAAGCGCGGATTGTTCACTACCGCCAGTAACCGTTTTTACCGCCGCATCATGTCGCCCAATGTGATGCTTGCTTGTACCAGGCCCCTGCCATTAACAGGGGTCTTTTTTTGTCTACGGTTTACGGGCAATCAGCACCGCGCGCAGCGGCGCAGGGTAGCCTTCCACCGTTTTTGTGCGATCGTTGGAGTCAAGGAAATCGGCCAGCGATTCGGTCACCATCCATGACGTGCGGCGCTGCTCATCGCAGCTTGTCACGTTAGCATCAACGATGCGCACATCGACAAAGCCACACTTCTCCAGCCAGTTTTTTAACGCCAGCGAGGAGGGGATAAAGTAGACGTTGCGCATCTGCGCGTAGCGATCGCCCGGCACCAGCACGGTGTTTTCGTCGCCTTCCACCACCAGCGTTTCCAGCACCAGTTCACCCTCTTTAACCAGCTGATCTTTCAACTGCCAGAGATGCTCCAGCGGCGAGCGGCGGTGGTAGAGCACGCCCATCGAAAAAACGGTGTCGAAGGCGTTCAGCGCAGGCAACTGCTCAATGCCGAGCGGCAGCAGGTGCGCGCGGCGATCGTCGCCTAATAATTTACGCACCGCTTCAAACTGGCAGAGGAAAAGCTGCGTCGGGTCGATACCGACCGCCAGCTGCGCGCCCGCGCCAATCATGCGCCACAGGTGATACCCGCTGCCGCAGCCGACATCCAGAATAGTGCGTCCTCGCAGGTCAGAAAGATGCGGCAGCACGCGATCCCACTTCCAGTCCGAGCGCCATTCGGTGTCGATATCAAGACCGTAAAGGGAAAATGGCCCTTTACGCCACGGCATCAGGTTACGCAACAGCGTCTCCATCCCCTTTAACTGCCCGGCGCTTAACGGTTCCGCGCTACGCGCGGTGACGCCATTGACGAAGTCGATCGAATCCGGTGTCAGGCTGGGCAGGAATTCTACGGCGTTGTTCCACTGCTTGAACTGCCCGTGCAGAGTCTCTCGCTGCCAGGCGGCGATTTGCGCCGGTAAGGTCTCCAGCCAGTGGGCGAGGGGCCCGGTGGCAATCTGCTGATAAAAACGGCCAAACTCAATCATGACTGCACCGCCTTCAGTGCCACCAGTGAACCGAAGTTAAAGCACTGGAACCACAATTCGCTGTGCTCAAAACCCGCGGTGCGCAGGCGCGCTTTGTGGGCTTCGACGGAGTCCGTCAGCATCACATTCTCCAGCATGCTGCGCTTCTGGCTGATCTCCAGCTCGCTGTAACCATTGGCGCGTTTGAAATCGTGGTGCATGTTGAAGAGCAATTCGCCGACGGTGTGATCTTCAAAACTGAACTTTTCAGAGAGCACCAGCGCGCCGCCCGGGTTCAGCCCCTGGTAAACTTTTTGCAGCAGCTTCAGACGGTCATCGGGTTCGAGAAATTGCAGGGTGAAGTTAAGCACCACCAGCGAGGCGTTGTTGATCTCGATATCGCGAATATCGCCCTCAATCACCTCAACCGGCGTCGGCGCCTTATAGGCGTCGATATGACGACGGCAGCGTTCAACCATCGCGGGTGAGTTGTCGACGGCAATGATTTTGCAATTTTCATGATGAATATTGCGGCGCACCGAGAGCGTGGCGGCACCCAGCGAGCAGCCGAGATCGTAAACCTGCGTGCCGGGCTGCACAAAGCGCTCCGCCAGCATGCCGATCATCGAAATAATATTGGAGTAACCCGGAACGGAACGCTGGATCATATCCGGGAAGACTTCAGCTACCCGTTCATCGAAGGTCCAGTCGCCGAGGCGGGCGATAGGCGCGGAAAAAAGCGTGTCGCGGTGAGACATAGTGTAAATATCCGGGAAAACAAAGGGGCGTATTGTGCGCTAACGCAGGGAGAAAACCAACTCCCAGGGCATATACCACACATTCGCCAGCACCATCAGCAGCAGGGAGCAGAGCGTTGCGCCCATCCCATAACGCCGCCAGTAGACGAGTCGGTGATGCAAACCGTAATAGTGCATCAGGCGGCCTACAATCAGCATCATGCCACAGAGATGGACCATCCAGTTTGGCGCGCCGTTCATCTCCATAAACAGCAGCAGGATCAGCGCAACAGGAATGTACTCAACGGCGTTGCCGTGAATACGCATCGCGTTCTGCAACTCACTAAACCCACCGTCGCCAAAGCTCACACGGTACTGCATACGCAGACGAATCACATCAGAAGCAAATTTAACCAGTAACAATGCACCCAGCACGGCATACAACGCGCTTACCATACAAACTCCCTTTAAGGTTACGGCGATGGCCCATCAATGATAGGTGCTGTGCTTAAAAAAGAGAAGATTGTAACGGCAGGGAGGGGGCTTCGCCGACGACCGGCATCGCTGTGCGAAGATCCTGCCACAGCGTCTCGACCAGCTCGGGAGCCTGGGCGATATCGGGCGTGTGCAGAAACAGATAGGGCGTGGTGGTCTGCTCCCAGGTTGGCAGCTTGTTTAACCAGACGGCGAAGAGTTCGCGGTTCTGCGCCATGTCGTCACTGCCGATGAAGCGCACCATCGGATGCCCGGCGGTAACCAGCGCATGCACCGGCACTTTCGGCTTCTTGCGCTGGGCTTCGCGCACCGCTTCGCTGTGCGGTTTCGCGCTGTGCACCGGGCGACTGTCGAGCATCACGCGATTAACCTTGCGGGCGTGCAGCCCCTGGTTAAGGGCTTTCTCCTCTTCGCCTTTTTCAAAGAAGGCGGGGTGACGCACTTCGACACCGTAGGTAAAGCCTGCGGGCAGCGCATCAAGAAAAGCCCAGAGCGCGGGGAGATCGCGCGGGCCAAAGGTCGCTGGCAGCTGGAGCCAGTACTGCCCAATCCTGCCGGCGAGCGGCGACATGCGGCTAAAAAATTCGTGGGTTAAATCATCACAGTTTCGCAGCGCCGCCTGATGGGAGATGGTGGCGGGAAACTTAAAGCAGAAGCGGAAATCATCGCTGGTCTGCTCATGCCAGCGCGCGACAATCTCCGCTTTCGGTAGCGCATAGAGCGTGGTGTTGCCCTCAACACAGTTGAAGTGACGGGCATACTCCTCAAGGGAGGTGATCCCAAGGCGCACCCATTTCGGGTGCGACCACTGCGGCAGGCCGATATAGATCATAACGCGGCGATAATCTCCTCGCTGCTGCGCACGCGACCAATGCGCGGGAAGATGTTTTTCATGCTGCCCTGATGCTGTTCGGCATCGGCGGCGCTGCAGGCATCTTCGGCGATCACCAGAGAAAAGCCCATCTCCCAGGCGTTGCGGGCGGTGGATTCGACGCCGATATTGGTCGAAATACCGCACAGCACGATGGTATCTATACCGCGACGGCGCAGTTGCATTTCCAGATCGGTGCCGTAGAACGCGCCCCACTGGCGTTTTGTAACCTCAATATCGCTCGCCTGTTTGCCAAGCGCCGCCGGGTAATCCCACCAGTTTTCTGGCAGACTGTGGCCGCCCATCGCGGCGTCAACCGGCTGCTTCAGCGCTTCGGCAAAATCCGCCGACCAGCCGACGCGCACCAGCACCACCGGCGCGCCGTTAGCACGAAACGTCTCGGCCAGTCGCGCCGAACGTGTTACTACGTCCTGCGCCGTGTGAGGACCGCCGGCAAAAGGCAGAATGCCTTCCTGAAGATCGATAACCACCAGTGCCGTTTTCGCCGTATTGAGTTCGAGCATGTTCACTCCTGAAAAAATAATCGCGTTGGGGCGTTACCTTACGCGCTCTTTCCGCGCGCCGGGTTTACAATTTTTGTTAAATTTTGTGAGAATGCGCAATAAGCGCGCAGCAAACGTGCGTACAGTCGGTAGCGGGCTTATCGTGGGTCATTATTTCCAGTATAATAGCCCCCTTTTTTCATCCAGATGTGACATACGAAAATAGCTGCCCCCCAGCGCGCCTGCGCCGCAGGTGATGGGTCATGCGCAGCTAATTAAGGGATATCTCATGCGTACAGTATATTGCGGGCAGCTCAATCAGTCCCATGTCGGACAGCAAGTAACGCTTTGTGGGTGGGTCAACCGCCGTCGTGACCTCGGTAGCCTTATCTTTATCGATATGCGCGATCGCGAAGGCATCGTGCAGGTGTTTTTCGACCCGGACCGTCAGGATGCGTTCCAGCTCGCCTCTGAACTGCGTAATGAGTTCTGCATTCAAATTACCGGTACTGTCCGCGCCCGCGAAGGCAAGAATGCCAACAAAGAGATGGCCACCGGTGAAGTGGAAGTGTTCGCCACCGAACTGACCATCATCAACCGCGCCGACGCGCTGCCGCTTGATTCTAACCATGTCAACACCGAAGAAGCGCGTCTGAAGTACCGCTATCTCGACCTGCGTCGCCCAGAGATGGCGCAGCGCCTGAAGACCCGTGCGAAAATCACCAGCTTCGTGCGCCGCTTTATGGATGACCACGGTTTCCTCGACATCGAAACGCCGATGCTGACCAAAGCGACGCCGGAAGGCGCGCGCGATTACCTGGTGCCGAGCCGCGTGCATAAAGGCAAATTCTACGCGCTGCCGCAGTCCCCACAGCTTTTCAAACAGCTGCTGATGATGTCCGGCTTTGACCGTTACTACCAGATCGTTAAATGCTTCCGCGATGAAGATCTGCGCGCTGACCGCCAGCCGGAATTTACCCAGATCGATGTGGAAACCTCCTTCATGACCGCGCCGCAGGTGCGTGAAGTGATGGAAGCGCTGGTTCGCCAGTTGTGGCAGGAAGTGAAAGGCGTCGATCTCGGTGAGTTCCCGATCATGACCTTTGCCGAAGCCGAGCGTCGTTACGGCTCTGATAAGCCGGATCTGCGTAACCCGATGGAGCTGGTGGACGTTGCCGACCTGCTGAAAGCGGTCGAGTTTAAAGTCTTCTCCGGCCCGGCCAACGATGCCAAAGGCCGCGTTGCCGCACTGCGTGTGCCGGGCGGCGCGCAGCTTAGCCGTAAGCAGATTGATGACTACGGCAAGTTCGTTGAAATTTACGGCGCGAAAGGGCTGGCCTACATCAAAGTTAACGAAGCGGCGAAAGGGCTCGAGGGCATCACCAGCCCGGTAGCGAAATTCCTCAACGCTGAGATCGTCAGCGAAATTCTGTCGCGCACCGGCGCGCAGGATGGCGACATGATCTTCTTCGGCGCTGACAACAAGAAAGTGGTTGCCGATGCGCTGGGCGCGCTGCGTCTGAAGCTGGGTAAAGATCTGAGCCTGACCGACGAAAACAAATGGGCGCCGCTGTGGGTTATCGACTTCCCGATGTTTGAAGACGACGGCGAAGGCGGCCTGACGGCGATGCACCACCCGTTCACCGCGCCGCGCGACATGAGCCCGGCTGAGCTGAAAGCGGCACCGGAAACGGCGATCGCTAACGCCTACGATATGGTTATCAACGGCTATGAAGTGGGCGGCGGTTCCGTCCGTATTCATAACGGCGAAATGCAGCAGACGGTGTTTGGCATTCTCGGTATCAATGAGCAGGAGCAGCGCGAGAAGTTCGGCTTCCTGCTTGACGCCCTGAAATACGGCACGCCGCCGCACGCAGGTCTGGCATTTGGTCTCGATCGCCTGACCATGCTGCTGACCGGCACTGACAACATCCGTGACGTTATCGCGTTCCCGAAAACCACGGCGGCTGCCTGCCTGATGACCGAAGCGCCGAGCTTCGGCAACCCGACCGCGCTGGCGGAGCTGGGTATCTCGGTTATCAAAAAAGAGACGCCGGAGAGCAAATAAGATGTCTTTTAAGCACCCGGTTTCTGTGCTGGTAGTGATTTATGCCGAAGAGACAAAACGGGTGCTGATGTTGCAGCGACGCGACGATCCCGATTTCTGGCAGTCGGTTACCGGCAGCCTGGAGCCGGGTGAAAGCGCGTTGCAGGCCGCCGCGCGCGAAGTCATGGAAGAGGTCAATATCGATGTCGGCGCCGCGCCGCATCGCCTGATTGACTGCCAGCGCACGGTGGAATTTGAAATTTTCAGTCATTTACGTCATCGCTACGCGCCGGGTGTGACACACAACACCGAATCCTGGTTTTGTTTAGCGCTGCCCCACGAATGCCCGATTGTGTTTACCGAACACCTGGCGTACCGCTGGCTTGATGCGCCCGCTGCGGCGGCATTGACCAAGTCGTGGAGCAACCGGCAGGCGATTGAAGAATTTGTTATTAACGCCGCCTGAACGGCGGTTTTTTCTGGAGAATTTTTTATGGCAGGTCACAGTAAATGGGCCAACACCAAACACCGCAAAGCGGCACAGGATGCCAAACGCGGTAAGATCTTCACCAAAATCATTCGTGAGCTGGTGACAGCGGCACGTCTGGGCGGCGGCGATATCGCCTCTAACCCGCGTCTGCGCGCGGCGGTCGATAAAGCGCTCTCCAACAACATGACGCGTGACACCCTGAATCGTGCCATCGCGCGCGGCGTCGGCGGCGATGACGACGCGAACATGGAAACCATCATTTATGAAGGTTACGGCCCTGGCGGCACGGCGGTGATGGTCGAGTGTTTGAGTGACAACCGTAACCGTACCGTTGCCGAAGTGCGCCATGCGTTCAGCAAATGCGGTGGCAACCTGGGTACCGACGGCTCCGTGGCCTACCTGTTCAGCAAGAAAGGGGTGATCTCTTTCGAAGCGGGCGACGAAGACACCATCATGGAAGCGGCGCTGGAAGCCGGTGCTGAAGATGTGGTGACCTACGACGACGGCGCGATTGACGTTTACACCGCCTGGGAAGAGATGGGTGCCGTGCGCGATGCGCTGGAAGCTGCCGGTCTGAAAGCGGACAACGCTGAAGTGTCGATGATCCCGTCGACCAAAGCGGATATGGATGCGGAAACCGCGCCGAAATTGCTGCGTCTCATCGATATGCTGGAAGATTGTGACGATGTGCAGGAGGTTTACCACAATGGTGAGATCTCCGACGAAGTCGCGGCAACCCTGTAATATCCGTTATTTTCTGCCCACAGGGGCGGTGGCTCTCTTCGTCAACCAACCTTTATTGTTGGAGATGCAGAGCGCAGCCGCCTTGCTGTGAGCGGAAATATTTTGGGTAGTAAGGTTGCAGGATTATTGCGCTAAGCGGAGAGGCATAATGGCGATTATTCTCGGGATCGACCCGGGTTCACGTATCACCGGTTATGGTGTGATCCGCCAGACAGGCCGCCAGCTGACCTACCTTGGCAGCGGCTGTATCCGCACGAAAGTTGACGATCTGCCGTCGCGCCTGAAGCTGATTTACGCAGGCGTGTCGGAGATCATCACGCAGTTTCAGCCCGATTTTTTTGCTATCGAACAGGTGTTTATGGCGAAAAACGCCGACTCGGCGCTGAAACTGGGACAGGCGCGCGGCGTGGCGATTGTCGCCGCCGTCAATCAGGACTTACCGGTCTTTGAGTATGCCGCCCGTCAGGTTAAGCAGACGGTGGTCGGCATCGGTAGCGCGGAGAAGAGCCAGGTGCAGCACATGGTGCGCACGCTGTTGAAACTGCCCGCCAATCCGCAGGCGGACGCCGCCGATGCGCTGGCGATCGCCATTACCCACTGCCATGTCAGCCAGAACGCGTTACAGGTGAGCAGCACACGGCTCAATCTGGCACGCGGTCGGTTACGTTAAAGAGCGCCGGATTGCGGCGTTTTTTTATCTCTTCTGCTGTAACAGCAAGCGGATTTTATCCGCATCTTCCTCGCCCGAAGGGCTATAGACCACCAGTGTCAGATCGGGCTGCCCCTCAACGGAAAAACTCGAGTACTCCAGCGAAAGCCGGCCAGCGCTGGCATGAAAAATCACTTTCGTGCCTTCGCCCATCACCTCGACATCATTGGTTTGCCACAGCCGGGCAAACTCCGGCGACGCCGCGCTCAATTCGTCGACCAGCGGCTGAACTTCGAGTGACGCACCTGCCCGGGTGGTTTCTGCGCGAAACGCCGCCACCAGAAAGCGCGTCAGCCCCTGCCAGTCGGCCTGGGAAGCACGCGCCTGTGGATTAAGAAAGATGCGGCGCAGGATATTGCGCTCCTGCGCGGGAAGGGTGGCATAGTCAGCCAGCACCGCCGTGGCGGCCGTGTTCCAGGCAAGCACATCCCAACTGGCGTTGCGGATCATCGCCGGGCTGAGGGGCATACTCTCCAGCACTTTCTGTAACCGGCCGGACACCGTCGCGGCTGGCGCATACTCCACGCCTGGTGCTCTCCCCAGTGCCAGATGGAACACATACTCGCGCTCACGCCCGCTCAGGCAAAGCGCCTGGCAAATCCGCTCCAGCACTTCTTCTGAGGGCATCCCGCCGCGCCCCTGTTCAAGCCAGGTATACCAGGTAGCGCTAATACAGGCCAGATGTGCAACTTCTTCACGCCTCAGCCCTGGCGTGCGGCGCCGCGCGGTGTGAAAACCCAGCGCCTGCGGGTCGAGCTGCGCCCGGCGGGATTTCAGATAACTGCCCAGATCTTTTGCGCTCTGCATCCTGTTAGTCCTTGTACCACGATAACGTCACTACTTTTCCCCATCGCGGATATTCAGCAGGATAGCGGCGCGAGTCAACATAAGGAGACACAGATGCACATTTTTCTGACGGGCGCGACTGGATGGGTCGGCGCAAAAGTAGCAGAGGGGTTATTAGCCGCGGGCCATCGGGTGAGCGGTCTGGTGCGTAATGAGGAGAAAGCCCGGGTGCTTATCGCCGCAGGGGGAGAGGCGGTTTACGGCACGCTTGATGACAGCCAGTTGCTGTTAGATGCGGCGGCAAAGGCTGATGCGGTGATCCATACGGCGTTTAATCATGATTTCTCCCGCTTTGCAGAAAATTGCGCTCAGGATGAGCGCGCCATTACCGTACTGGGTGATGCGCTGCGCGGAAGTTCGCGACCCTTGTTGGTCACGTCCGGCCTTGCGCGGCTGGTAGCGGGACGCCCGGCGACAGAAGAGGACGCGCCCGCCAGCGGGCCGGATTACCTGCGCCGCTCAGAGCAGGCCGCTTTAGCGCTTGCGCAACAGGGTGTAAGGACAGCCTGCGTACGGCTGGCACCGACGGTACACGGCGTAGGCGATAGCGGCTTTATTCCATTCCTGATTGCCCTCGCGAAACAGAGTGGGGTCTCTGCGTGGCAGGGTGAAGGGAATAACCGCTGGGCGGCGGTACACCGCAATGACGCGGCAAATGTCTACCGGCTGGCGCTGGAAAGCGGTGTGACGCAACCGGTGTATCATGCGGTGGCGGAGGAGGGCATCGCAATGCGTGAGATTGCCATTGCTATCGGCAAGATGCTCGGAGTGCCCGCAGAGCCGCGCGAGGCGTCGCATTTTGGCTGGTTTGCTGGCTTCGCCGGCATGGAGATGTCGGCCTCAAGTGAACAGACGCGCAGGACGCTGGGATGGCAAGCTTCAGGATGTAATTTATTAACCGATCTGCACGATATGGACTATTACGTGAATTCCTGAAGCACGCTCGCGCTTTTTCCTTCATTATCGGCTGGATATCTATCCAGCCTTTTTTTATGATACAGCATTACTTTTTTAGCACTTAGCGCAGGAGCGTCACGTGATAGGCAGACTCAGAGGCATTATTGTCGAAAAACAACCCCCGCTGGTCCTGCTCGAGGTCGGAGGGGTAGGGTATGAAGTTCATATGCCGATGACCTGCTTCTACGAATTGCCGGATGCCGGCAAAGAGGCGACCGTCTTTACGCAGTTTGTGGTGCGCGAAGATGCGCAGCTGCTCTACGGCTTTAATAATAAGCAGGAGCGCACCCTGTTTCGTGAGCTGATCAAAACCAACGGCGTCGGGCCAAAGCTGGCGCTGGCGATCCTCTCCGGCATGTCTGCGCAGCAGTTTGTGAATGCCGTGGAGCGTGAAGATCCCGCCGCGCTGGTGAAACTGCCGGGTATTGGCAAGAAAACCGCTGAACGGCTGATTGTTGAGATGAAAGACCGCTTTAAAGGGCTGCATGGCGATCTCTTTACGCCGGCCGCCGATCTGGTGCTGGCGTCACCTGCCAGCCCGGCCACGGATGATGCCGAGCAGGAAGCCGTTGCCGCGCTGGTGTCGCTGGGCTATAAACCGCAGGAAGCGAGCCGGATGATTAGCAAAATCGCGCGTCCGGATGCCAACAGTGAAACCCTGATCCGTGAAGCGCTGCGTGCGGCGTTGTGAGGTAGAGGATGATTGAAGCAGACCGCCTGGTTGCCGCCGCCAGCACGATTGTTGAAGAAGTTGCGGATCGGGCGATTCGACCAAAGCTGCTGGATGAGTACATCGGTCAGCCGCAGGTGCGCTCGCAGATGGAGATCTTTATCCAGGCGGCGAAACTGCGCGGCGATGCGCTGGATCACCTGCTGATTTTCGGCCCGCCGGGGCTGGGTAAAACGACGCTGGCGAACATCGTCGCAAACGAGATGGGCGTTAATCTGCGTACCACCTCCGGCCCGGTGCTGGAAAAGGCGGGCGATCTGGCCGCTATGCTGACCAACCTTGAACCCCATGACGTGCTGTTTATCGATGAAATTCATCGTCTGTCGCCGGTGGTGGAAGAGGTGCTCTACCCGGCGATGGAAGATTACCAGCTCGATATCATGATTGGTGAAGGCCCGGCTGCGCGCTCCATCAAAATCGATCTGCCGCCCTTTACGCTGATTGGCGCAACGACCCGCGCCGGCTCGCTGACCTCGCCGCTGCGCGATCGCTTTGGCATTGTTCAACGCCTGGAGTTCTACCAGGTAGCGGATCTGCAGCATATCGTCGGGCGCAGCGCGCGCTTTATGGGGCTGGAGCTGAGCGAAGAGGGGGCGCTGGAAGTGGCGCGCCGCTCCCGCGGCACACCGCGTATCGCCAACCGTCTGCTGCGCCGTGTGCGCGATTTCGCGGAAGTGAAGCACGATGGCGATATCAACGCCGAGATAGCTGCCCAGGCGCTCGATATGCTCAATGTTGATGCCCAGGGTTTCGACTATATGGACCGCAAACTGCTGCTGGCGGTGATTGATAAATTCTTTGGCGGTCCGGTGGGGCTGGATAACCTTGCTGCGGCGATTGGTGAAGAGCGCGAGACCATTGAAGATGTGCTGGAGCCTTATCTGATTCAGCAGGGCTTTTTACAGCGTACTCCGCGCGGCCGCATGGCAACGCCGCGCGCCTGGGATCACTTCGGCATTACGCCGCCGGAAATGCCCTGATAAGCTCTGCCAGCGCCGGGGAGGCGCTGGCAGAACCTTTAGCTCGCGTTCTTTTTCATCATACTGAAAATAAACAGCACCGCCGCGCAGAGCACCACAGAGGGGCCCGCGGGTGTGTCGTAGAGAGCAGAGAAGGTGAGCCCCCCGGTGACGGCAATCATCCCGACGCCGACAGCCACCCCGGCCATCTGCTCCGGGGTGCGGGCAAAGCGCCGTGCCGTGGCGGCAGGGATGATCAGCAGAGAGGTGATGATCAGCGCGCCGACAAACTTCATTGCCACGCCAATGGTCAGGGCGGTAACCAGCATCAGCAACAGCTTCACGCGCTGCAATTTCACGCCGTCGACAAAGGCAAGCTCCGGGCTGATGGTCATCGACAGCAGGTTGCGCCACTGCCAGAGCAAAATCCCCACCACCAGCACCACGCCGAGCGCAATAGCGATCAGATCCTGCGGCGTCACGGCCAGCAGGTCACCGAAGAGATACGCCATCAAATCCACGCGGATGTTGGACATCAGGCTGACGACTACCAGGCCAAGCGAAAGCGCGCTGTGCGCCATAATTCCCAGTAGCGTGTCGATCGCCAGATGGGGACGCTTCTCCAGCCACACCAGGCCTGCGGCCAACAGTAGCGTGACGGCAATCACTGCATAGAACGGATTAATATCCAGCAGCAAGCCGAAAGCGACACCAAGCAGAGATGCATGCGCCAGCGTATCGCCGAAATAGGACATCCGTCGCCAGACAACAAAGGAGCCAAGCGGCCCGGCGGCGCAGGCGAGCATAACCCCGGCCAGCCAGCCGGGCAGTAAAAGTTCAATCATGAGTGTCCGTTACCCTGACGTAAAATAATGCGACCCTGAAGATCGTGGCGGTGATTGTGGTTGTGGCGGTAAATGCCAAGCTGTTCTGCGCCGCGATGGCCGAACATAGAGATAAATTCGGGATGCATGGAGACTACTTCCGGCGTACCGGAGCAGCAGATGTGGTGATTGAGGCAGAGCACCTCATCGGTCTTGGCCATCACGAGATGCAGATCGTGTGAGACCATCAGCACAGCGCAATCGAGCTCTTTGCGCAACTCGTCGATTAAGTTGTAGAGCGACACCTGACCATTGACATCGACGCCCTGGGTTGGCTCGTCCAGCACCAGCAACTGGGGCTGATTGAGCAGGGCACGGGCAAGCAGTACGCGCTGCGTTTCACCGCCGGAGAGTTTCTGCATTGGGGCATCGATCAGGTGGGCTGCCTGTACGCGTTTCAGTGCAGGGATGAGATCCTCTTTGCGCGTGCCTGGGCGCAGACGCATAAAGCGGCCTACAGTAAGAGGCAGGGTAGCGTCGAGCTGCAGTTTTTGCGGCACATAGCCGATGCGCAAAGCTTTATCGCGCTTGATAACCCCCGCGTCGGGTGCTACCAGGCCAAGCACGACGCGCACCAGCGTCGATTTTCCGGCGCCGTTAGGTCCGAGCAGCGTCAGAATTTTACCGGGACGCAAATTTAAAGAGATGTCAGAGAGCACGCGGCGTTGACCGAAAGCGACGCTGACATTTTCGAGCGTTATAAGATTCGTCATAGCATTTAAGGGGTTGCAGAAGTTGTCGAATGTTATAATATCACATTCCACACACTCATTACGATGAATAGACGCATTATGTTACATAAAAATACGCTTCTTTGCGCAGCGCTTTCCGCTGCGTTTCTCACCCTAACAGCACAATCCGCTAACGCCGCCGTCGTGACGTCTCTTAAGCCGCTGGGCTTTATTGCTTCTGCCATTGCAGATGGCGTGACCACCACCGAAGTTATCCTGCCTGATGGTGCCTCCGAGCATGATTATTCTCTGCGTCCATCTGATGTAAAACGCTTGCAAAACGCGGACTTACTTTTTTGGGTTGGCCCGGAAATGGAAGCCTTCATGGTGCGTTCGGCCGGACAGGTACCTGCGCAAAAACAGGTGGTGATGGCGCAACTCGACGGCGTGAAATCGCAGCTGTTGAAAGGCGCTGATGAAGATGAGCATGAGGGTCATGAAGGTCACGATCACGACGAAAATAGTGAGCATCATCACCATCACGGCGAATACAACATGCATTTGTGGTTAAGCCCAGAGATTGCACGGCTTTCGGCGGTTGCAATCCACGATAAATTAGTGGAAGTTATGCCGCAAAGTCGAGCCAAGCTGGACGCCAACCTGAAGGCATTTGAGGCATCATTAGCCCAGGCCGATAAGCAGGTCGGTAACGAGCTGGCACCGCTGAAAGGGAAGGGGTATTTCGTTTTTCATGACGCCTACGGCTACTTTGAAAAACACTACGGTCTGACTCCGCTGGGTCACTTTACCGTCAACCCTGAAATTCAGCCTGGTGCGCAGCGTTTACATGAAATCAGAACACAGTTGGTTGAGCAAAAAGCGACGTGCGTTTTTGCTGAGCCACAGTTCAGGCCAGCGGTCGTTGAAGCTGTTGCACGAGGAACCTCCGTTCGCATGGGAACGCTGGACCCACTCGGCACCAGTATCAAGTTGGGTAAAGAGAGCTATCCCCAGTTCCTTACGCAACTTTCTTCCCAGTATGCGAGCTGCCTGAAAGGAGAATAACGAGGAAGTGAACACGTGCAACAGATAGCCCGCTCTGTCGCCCTGGCATTTAACAATTTGCCGCGACCCCATCGCGTGATGCTGGGGTCGCTCACCGTACTGACCCTCACGGTCGCCGTCTGGCGGCCCTACGTTTATCACCCCGAGAATAACGCGCCGATTGTCAAAGCTATCGAGCTGCCGAAGAGCGAAATCCGCTCGCTACTGCCTGAAGCCAGTGAGCCTATTGACCAGTCCGCGGCGGATGACGTTGACGATATTCCGCAAGATGAGCTGGATGAGAAAACCGCCAACGAAGCCGGCGTGCACGAATATGTGGTATCGACCGGCGATACGCTTAGCAGCATTCTGAACCAGTACGGCATTGATATGGGCAACATCAGCCAGCTTGCCGCCGCGGATAAAGAGCTGCGTAATCTGAAAATCGGCCAACAACTCTCCTGGACGCTGACCGCCGATGGCGATCTGCAGCGCCTGACGTGGGAGATGTCACGCCGCGAAACCCGCACCTATGACCGCACGGAAAACGGCTTCAAGATGTCCAGCGAGATGCAGCAGGGCGACTGGGTCAATAAGGTGATGAAAGGCACCGTTGGCGGCAGTTTTGTTGCCAGCGCGAAAGAGGCCGGCCTGACCAGCGGTGAAGTCAGCGCCGTCATCAAAGCGATGCAGTGGCAAATGGACTTCCGCAAACTGAAAAAAGGCGATGAGTTCTCCGTATTGATGTCCCGTGAGATGCTCGACGGCAAGCAGGAGCAGAGCCAGTTGCTCGGCGTGCGTTTGCGCTCTGACGGTAAAGATTACTACGCGTTCCGTGCCGAGGATGGCAAATTCTACGATCGTAACGGCACCGGCCTTGCGAAAGGGTTTATGCGTTTCCCTACCGCGAAACAGTTCCGCGTCTCCTCTAACTTTAACCCGCGTCGCCTTAATCCAGTGACCGGTCGCGTTGCGCCACACCGGGGCGTCGACTTTGCCCTGCCGCAGGGTACGCCGGTGCTGGCCGTTGGTGACGGTGAAGTGGTGATCGCGAAGCGCAGCGGCGCGGCGGGCAACTACGTTGCTATCCGCCACGGGCGCACCTATACCACGCGTTACATGCACCTGCGTAAGCTGCTGGTGAAACCCGGCCAGAAAGTGAAGCGTGGCGATCGTATCGCGCTCTCGGGCAACACCGGGCGCTCCACCGGGCCACATCTGCACTATGAAGTATGGATCAACCAGCAGGCCGTGAACCCGCTGACCGCTAAACTGCCAAGAACGGAAGGGCTGAGCGGTTCGGATCGTAAGGATTACCTGGCGCAGGTGAAAGAGGTGTTACCTCAGCTGCGGCTGGAGTAATTCGCGTAATAATCAGGCGTTCAAAGCCGGTGCTTGCTTAGCATCGGCTTTTCCTTTTGTGCGAAAGATAACGCATCGCTACACTATCCCCTTATCTTGTTGAGATTTTTGACCAGCGGACGATGCATGGAAAAGAAAAAAAATAACAGTGAGTACATTCCTCAGTTTGAGGGCGAGTTTCGCCATCCGCGTCACTGGGGCGCCTGGCTTGGGGTACTGGCCTTTGCCGGCGTTGCTCTGATCCCGCCCTCTGTGCGTGATCCGCTGCTGGCGAAACTGGGTCGTTTTGCCGGACGGCGCGGAAAAAGCGCCCGTCGTCGTGCGCAGATTAACCTCTACTACTGCTTCCCTGAAAAGAGCGAAGCCGAGCGCGAAGCGATCATCGATCATATGTTTGCCACCGCACCGCAGGCGATGGTGCTGATGGCCGAAATGGCGCTGCGCGGCACGGAAAAGGTTGCCTCCCGCATTGAGTGGCAGGGCAAAGAGATTATCGACGAGATGCACCGCAACGATGAGCGCGTCATTTTCCTCGTCCCCCACGCCTGGGGTGTCGATATTCCGGCAATGCTGATGTCCTCCCAGGGCAAGCGCATCGCGGCGATGTTCCATAACCAGGGCAACAAAGTCTTCGACTACATGTGGAACAAGGTGCGCTTGCGTTTCGGCGGACGTTTGCATGCGCGCAATGACGGCATCAAGCCCTTTATCCACTCAATACGCAACGGCTTCTGGGGATACTATCTGCCGGATCAGGATCATGGCCCCGAGCAGAGTGAGTTTGTCGACTTCTTCGCCACCTATAAAGCGACGCTGCCGGCGATTGGCCGCCTGATGAAAGTGTGCCGCGCCCGTGTGGTGCCGCTTTTCCCGGTTTATGATGCCGAAACGCACCGCCTGATAATCCTGGTGCGCCCGCCGATGGACGATCTGCTGACGGTAGATGACACCACCATTGCGCGGCGGATGAATGAAGAGGTGGAGAACTTTGTCGGCCCGCATCCGGAGCAGTACACCTGGATCCTGAAGCTGCTGAAAACGCGCAAACCGGGTGAGATTGAGCCCTATAAGCGTAAAGAGCTCTACACAAAAAAATAGCCAAAAAAAGGCCTCTCACTGTGAGAGGCCTTTTGCTTTCTGAGGAATTAGTTATTCGACGGTCAGAATGCGCGTGGTGTTGGTGGTGCCGATGGTGCTCATCACATCACCCTGCGTCACGATCACCAGATCGCCGGAGAGCAGGTAGCCTTTATCACGCAGCAGGTTCACCGCGTCGTTAGCCGCGGCAACGCCGTCGTTATGGCTGTCGAAATAGACCGGCGTCACGCCGCGGTAGAGCGCGGTCAGATTCAGGGTGCGCTCGTGGCGGGAGAGGGCGAAAATCGGCAGGCCGGAGCTGATACGCGAGGTCATCAGCGCAGTACGGCCGGATTCAGTCATTGAAATGATTGCCGTAACGCCTTTCAGGTGGTTGGCGGCATACATCGCCGACATGGCAATCGCCTCTTCGACGTTGTCGAACTGAATATCGAGACGGTGCTTGGAGACGTTAATGCTGGGGATCTTCTCTGCGCCCAGGCAGACGCGCGCCATCGCGGCAACAGTTTCTGACGGATATTGCCCGGCTGCGGTTTCCGCAGAGAGCATTACCGCATCGGTGCCGTCGAGCACGGCGTTCGCCACGTCCATCACTTCCGCGCGGGTCGGCATCGGGTTGGTGATCATCGACTCCATCATCTGCGTCGCGGTGATCACCGCGCGGTTCAGTTGACGCGCGCGACGAATCAACGCTTTCTGGATGCCTACCAGCTCCGGGTCGCCAATTTCCACGCCCAGGTCGCCACGGGCCACCATCACCACGTCGGAGGCGAGGATCACATCGTCCATCGCATCCTGGCTGCACACCGCTTCTGCTCGCTCAACTTTGGCGACAATCTTCGCATCGCAGCCTGCATCACGCGCCAGACGACGTGCATAGTTGAGATCTTCGCCGCAGCGCGGGAAGGAGACGGCAAGGTAATCGACGCCAATCAGCGCGGCGGTAACGATATCTGCTTTGTCTTTATCGGTCAGCGCTTCTGCGGAGAGGCCGCCGCCCAGTTTGTTGATGCCTTTGTTGTTGGAGAGCGGGCCGCCGACGGTCACTTCGGTGAACACCTTCATGCCCTGAACTTCCAGCACTTTGAGCTGCACGCGGCCATCATCCAGCAGCAGGATGTCGCCCGGTACGACGTCAGCAGGCAGGCCTTTGTAGTCGATGCCGACTTTCTCTTTATCGCCTTCCCCTTTGCCAAGGTTGGCGTCGAGCAGGAATTTATCGCCGATGTTAAGGAAAACCTTACCTTCTTTAAAGGTGGAGACGCGAATCTTAGGTCCTTGTAGATCGCCAAGGATAGCAACATGACGTCCCAGTTTTGCCGCAATCTCACGCACTTTGTCCGCGCGTAATTTATGATCTTCCGGTGTTCCGTGTGAGAAGTTCATCCGCACCACGTTAGCGCCCGCAGCGATAACCTTCTCGAGGTTGTTATCACGGTCGGTGGCCGGGCCTAAAGTGGTGACGATCTTGGTTCTGCGAAGCCTTCTGGACATGTAATACTCCGTTGACTGAAATAACGAGGTGTTGCGTGAACATGAATTCGGGTTACGCGCGCCGTGACAGGCAAGGCCGCTAACCGAATAGCGTAAGTAACTACCGTTTTTAGTTATGGTCTCTTAATGGTTATCGTCTTTGATAAGCAGTTCCTTATCAAAGCGCGATTCTTTGAGTGCTTCTTTGACTCGCTTCAAGTTATCCCGGAATTTTGCCCCGCGGCGCAGCGTAAAGCCGGTCGCCAGCACATCAATAACCGTCAATTGCGCAAGCCGGGACACCATCGGCATATAGATATCTGTATCTTCAGGGACATCCAGTGTGATAGCAAGTGTTGCTTCGCGCGCCAGCGGCGTTCCCGCAGACGTCAGGGCAATCACCATGGCATCGTTTTCGCGCGCCAGATGCGCCAGCTCGACCAGGCTTTTCGTGCGGCCAGTGTGGGAAATCAACATAACAACATCATCATCGCTACAATTCATACAGCTCATGCGTTGCAGCACAATGTCATCGGAGTAGACCACCGGCACGTTGAAGCGGAAAAACTTGTTCATCGCATCATGGGCGACGGCTGCCGAAGAGCCCAGACCGAAGAAGGCGATTTTTTTCGCCTGCGTCAGCAGATCGACGGCGCGATTAACTGCTGCCATATCAAGAGACTGACGCACGTGATCGAGGCTTGCCATTGCCGACTCGAAGATTTTGCCGGTATAGGCTTCTACACTGTCATCTTCATCGACATTTCGATTAACATAGGGCGTGCCGTTGGCGAGGCTCTGCGCCAGATGCAGCTTAAAGTCGGGGAAGCCGCGCGTATCAAGGCTGCGGCAAAAGCGGTTTACCGTCGGTTCGCTGACCTCCGCTTGTTGCGCAAGCGCGGCAATACTGGAGTGGATGGCCAGCTGCGGCGCGATGAGGATCACTTCCGCGACTTTTCGTTCTGATTTGCTAAGGTGTTCCAGTCGGGACTGGATTTTTTCCAGCATATTCATAGGCGTTAATGCGCTCCTGGTGAAACGATTACACTGATTGCGCGAATCGTTACGCAGTTTGCGTCGATATTACGCCTGCGTCGGGTAGAAAGGTAAGTGATACGCTGAAATGTTGTTGTTTTTTTTCATAACATGATCAGAGTCGGATTTTCGCCAGCGGCTGGTGGGCAAATAAGCGGCGCAATTGGCGCAAATATATACATTTTTCATGACGACCCAATAACGCACTTCCTGACAAGGCCTGATAGTTTCGGGAATTACGTAAAAGCAGTACAGTGCAGTGTAATAAAATTACAACTGAAGCGGATGACAGCTTCAGGATAGCTAACTGAGGAGAGTGACATGGCGGTAGTCCAAACAGCCCAGGCGTGTGACCTGGTCATTTTCGGCGCGAAAGGCGATCTCGCACGCCGGAAATTGCTGCCTTCCCTGTACCAGCTGGAAAAAGCCGGTCAAATTCATGACGAGACGCGGATTCTCGGAGTCGGCCGCGCCGACTGGGACAAAGCAGCCTATACCAAAGTGGTCCGTGAAGCGCTCGAAACCTTTATGAAAGAGAAGATCGACGAAAGCTTGTGGGACAAGCTGAGTGGTCGTCTCGATTTCTGTAATCTCGATGTCAACGATACGCCTGCCTTCAAACGCCTCGGCGCGATGCTGGATCAGAAAAACCGCACCACCATCAACTACTTCGCGATGCCGCCGGATACTTTTGGTGCCATCTGTAAAGGGCTGGGCGCGGCGAAGCTGAACGCCAAACCGGCGCGCGTTGTAATGGAGAAACCGCTCGGTAACTCCCTTGAGACCTCTCGTCAAATCAACGATCAGGTCGGCGAGTATTTTGAAGAGTGCCAGGTTTACCGTATCGACCACTACCTTGGTAAAGAGACGGTGCTTAACCTGCTGGCGCTGCGTTTTGCCAACTCCCTGTTCGTCAATAACTGGGATAACCGCACTATCGATCATGTCGAGATCACCGTCGCGGAAGAGGTGGGCATTGAAGGTCGCTGGGGCTATTTCGACCAGGCCGGGCAGATGCGCGATATGATTCAGAACCACCTGCTGCAGGTGCTCTGCATGATCGCGATGTCGCCGCCGTCCGATCTCACCGCCGACAGCATTCGCGACGCGAAAGTGAAGGTGCTCAAATCCCTGCGCCGTATCGATCGCACCAACGTGCGGGAAAAAACCGTGCGCGGCCAGTACACCGCCGGTTTCGCCCAGGGCAAAAAAGTGCCGGGCTACCTGGAAGAAGAGGGCGCGAACAAGTCTAGCCATACTGAAACCTTCGTTGCGATCCGCGTCGATATCGACGACTGGCGCTGGGCCGGTGTGCCGTTCTACCTGCGTACCGGTAAACGTCTGCCAACCAAATGTTCTGAAGTGGTGGTCTACTTCAAAAACCCGGAACTCAATCTGTTTAAAGAGTCCTGGCAGGAGCTGCCGCAGAACAAACTGACCATCCGCCTGCAGCCGGACGAAGGTGTGGATATCCAGATCCTCAATAAAGTGCCGGGGCTGGATCATAAACACAATTTGCAGACCACTAAACTCGATCTGAGCTACTCCGAAACCTTCAACGAAACCCATCTGGCGGATGCCTACGAGCGTCTGCTGCTGGAGTCGATGCGCGGCATTCAGGCGCTGTTTGTGCGCCGTGATGAAGTGGAGGAGGCGTGGAAGTGGGTGGACTCCATCACCGAAGCCTGGGCTGCGGATAATGACTCACCGAAACCGTATCAGGCGGGAACCTGGGGGCCTGTCGCATCGGTTGCGATGATCACCCGTGATGGTCGTTCCTGGAACGAGTTCGAGTAACCCGAACCTGTCATGTTGCGCAATTTTACCGGTAACATGATCTAACACAGCTCTGCGAATAATTTTTCTGTTTCGAAGCCCCGGCTGGATTCACCAGCGGGGCTTTTTTTATTACACTGGCGACAGTGATTTTGCCTTTGGGGCGCGGTACTCCGCTGTTTCGAGCTTGTTACACACAGTGAAAAGCAGGGTCAGCACGCTCTCCCCGAACAGATAAATTTCAGGAGCCTCTATGAATCCAGCAATGTTACGCGTAACAAATCGCATTATTGAACGTTCCCGCGAAACCCGCTCAGCCTACCTTGCGCGCATTGAGCAAGCGAAAAGCAACACCGTCCGTCGTTCGACGCTGGCCTGCGGTAACCTGGCGCACGGTTTTGCCGCCTGCCAGCCCGACGATAAAGCCTCGCTCAAAAGTATGTTGCGCAACAACATCGCCATTATCACCTCCTATAACGACATGCTCTCCGCGCATCAGCCTTATGAAGTCTATCCCGACATCATTCGTAAAGCGCTGCACTCGGTGAATGCGGTGGGTCAGGTGGCGGGCGGCGTACCGGCAATGTGTGATGGCGTGACGCAGGGTCAGGATGGGATGGAGCTGTCGCTGTTGAGCCGCGAAGTGATCGCCATGTCCGCCGCGGTGGGGCTTTCGCACAATATGTTCGACGGCGCGCTCTATCTTGGCGTTTGCGACAAAATCGTCCCCGGGCTGGCGATGGCGGCGTTGTCGTTTGGCCACCTGCCTGCGTTGTTCGTGCCTTCAGGCCCGATGGCGAGCGGACTGGCTAACAAAGAGAAGGTGCGCATTCGCCAGCTTTATGCGGAAGGTAAAGTCGATCGCATGGCGCTGCTGGAGTCGGAAGCCGCCTCCTACCACGCTCCGGGCACCTGTACTTTTTACGGCACCGCCAACACCAACCAGATGGTGATTGAGTTTATGGGCATGCAACTGCCCGGCTCCTCCTTTATTCACCCGGATGCACCGCTGCGTAAGGCGCTGACCGAAGCCGCTGCCCGCCAGGTGACGCGTTTGACCGGTAATGGCAACGAGTGGATGCCGCTCGGCAAAATGATCGATGAAAAAGTGGTGGTTAACGGCATCGTCTCTCTGCTGGCAACCGGCGGCTCCACCAACCACACCATGCACCTGGTGGCAATGGCGCGCGCGGCGGGCATTATCATTAACTGGGATGACTTTTCCGAACTCTCTGAAGTGGTGCCGCTGCTTGCGCGTCTCTATCCAAACGGCCCGGCGGACATCAACCACTTCCAGGCGGCGGGCGGTGTGCCGGTATTGATGCGCGAACTGCTGAAGGGCGGTTTATTACATGAAGAGGTGAATACGGTGGCCGGTTTCGGCCTGACGCGCTACACCCAAGAGCCGTGGCTCAACAATGGCGAACTGGACTGGCGTGAAGGTGCCGCCGCGTCGCTGGATGAGTCGATTATCGCCACCATCGATAAGCCTTTCTCGCAGCATGGTGGCACTAAAGTGCTGAGCGGCAACCTTGGGCGAGCGGTGATGAAGACCTCCGCCGTGCCGGTAGAGAACCAGATCATTGAAGCGCCAGCGGTGGTGTTTGAGAGCCAGCATGACGTCTTACCGGCCTTTGAAGCGGGTCTGCTGGATCGTGATTGTGTAGTGGTAGTTCGCCATCAGGGGCCGAAAGCCAACGGTATGCCAGAATTACATAAACTGATGCCGCCACTTGGTGTATTATTGGACCGCCGTTTCAAAATTGCCTTAGTTACCGATGGACGGCTGTCAGGGGCATCAGGTAAAGTGCCGTCGGCAATCCATGTGACACCCGAAGCTTACGACGGTGGGTTGCTGGCAAAAGTGCGTGATGGCGACATTATCCGGGTTAACGGGCAGACAGGTGAGTTGACCCTGCTGGTTGCTGACACCGAACTTGCCGCACGTCAGCCGCATATTCCTGACCTTAGCGCGATGCGCGTGGGCACAGGCCGTGAAATGTTCGGCGCGCTGCGAGAGAAGCTCTCCGGCGCAGAGCAGGGCGCAACCTGTATCACTTTTTAAGACGACAAGATTTTATTCTGGCGAGAGAAAAGATTGATGAAAAACTGGAAAACAAGTGCAGAAGCCATCCTGAAAACCGGCCCGGTTGTACCGGTGATCGTGGTAAACAAACTGGAGCACGCTGTTCCGATGGCGAAAGCGCTGGTTGCAGGTGGCGTTCGCGTTCTGGAAGTGACGCTGCGCACCGCATGCGCGATTGACGCTATCCGCGCCATTGCCAAAGAAGTCCCTGACGCCATTATCGGCGCTGGCACCGTGCTGAACCCGCAGCAGCTGGCGGACGTTACCGAAGCGGGCGCGCAGTTCGCTATCAGCCCGGGTCTGACCGAGCCGCTATTGAAAGCCGCCACCGAAGGCACCATTCCGCTGATCCCGGGTATCAGCACCGTTTCCGAACTGATGCTGGGCATGGATTACGGCCTGAAAGAGTTCAAATTCTTCCCGGCGGAAGCAAATGGCGGCACCAAAGCGCTGCAGGCGATTGCCGGTCCCTTCTCGCAGGTGCGTTTCTGCCCGACCGGCGGCATCTCTCCGGCTAACTACCGTGACTACCTGGCGCTTAAAAGTGTGCTCTGCATCGGCGGGTCGTGGCTGGTTCCGGCTGACGCGCTGGAAGCGGGCGATTACGATCGCATCACCAAACTGGCACGCGAAGCCGTTGAAGGTGCGAAGCAGTAATCAGCAGGCAGGAATAAAACCCGCCTGATAAGAAGCCCGGACGCTTTACGCGGCGGGCTTTTTTTTATCCTTTAACCTGCACCGCGTTGGCTGAGGCCACGGCGCGGGCGACCGCACTCTCAACATCCTCTGCAACGGCCAGCGCCACGCCCAGACGACGCGATCCTTCAATCTCTGGCTTGCCGAACAAGCGTAGCTGCACGCCTGCATCAACGGCGTGGTGAAGATTATCAAAGGTGACGTTCTGGCTGTGCAGCTGCGGCAAAATCACCGCCGAGGCGGCCGGGCCGTACTGGCGGATCGCACCAATCGGCAGGCCTAAAAAGGCGCGTACATGCAGGGCAAATTCGGAGAGATCCTGCGAAATCAGCGTCACCATTCCCGTATCGTGCGGGCGCGGCGAGACTTCGCTGAAGATCACCTCATCGCCGCAGACAAAGAGTTCGACACCGAAAAGACCCTGTCCTCCGAGCGCCAGCACCACCTCACGGGCGATCTGCTGGGCGCGCTCAAGCGCGGTCGCCGACATCTGCTGCGGCTGCCATGATTCACGATAATCGCCATCCTCCTGACGGTGTCCCACCGGTGCGCAGAAGTGGACGCCGTCCACCGCGCTGATGGTCAGCAGAGTGATTTCAAAATCAAACTTCACCACGCCTTCGACAATGACGCGGCCAGCACCGGCGCGACCACCCTGTTGCGCATAGGCCCACGCCGTTGCCAGCTGGTCGGCGGATTTAATAAAGCTTTGTCCTTTACCTGAGGAGCTCATCACCGGCTTGATGATGCAGGGCAGGCCAATTTCGCTCACCGCCTGGCGGAAGCTCTCTTCGCTATCGGCAAAACGGTAGGTTGACGTGGGAAGCTGTAACTCCTCTGCCGCGAGGCGACGGATCCCTTCCCGGTTCATGGTCAGCTTTGTGGCGCGCGCGCAGGGAACCACACGTTGCCCGGCGGTTTCCAGCTCGATCAGGGCGTCGGTGGCGATGGCTTCGATCTCCGGCACAATAAAGTGCGGCTTCTCCGCGGCGACCAGCGCTTTTAACGCTTCGGCGTCAAGCATGTTAATGACATGGGATCGGTGTGCGACCTGCATCGCGGGCGCGTCAGCATAGCGGTCAACCGCAATCACTTCGATACCGAGCCGCTGACATTCAATCGCCACTTCTTTGCCCAGCTCGCCTGAGCCTAACAACATCACACGCGTGGCTGCCGGACGCAGCGCAGTTCCTAAAAGAGACATAGCGAAGTACCATTAGAAAAAAAGTGGCCGCAGTATAACGAAAACGTTTGCGTCTGTCTTTTTCACTTGCGGTGGTTTTTTCATCGCGCTACTATACTGTACAAATACACAGTAAAACGAGGCTGCATCATGGCGGTAGAAGTTAAATACGTAGTCATTCGCGAAGGTGAGGAAAAGATGTCTTTTGCCAGCAAAAAGGAAGCCGATGCTTACGACAAAATGCTCGACCTGGCGGAAGTGCTGGGCGACTGGTTAGGCACCGGTCCGGTCGCTCTGGAAGAGGAGACCCGTGAACGCATGGCGATGTGGCTCGCCGAGCAAAAAGATGCGCTCAACGGCATTCTGAAATCGGGCAAACTCCCCGGCACAGAGAGCGAAGAGGGCGCATCCTCGGCAAAAGCAGCTAAAGATGAATCCTCAGACGCGGTCGATATTAAAAGCGCCAGCAAGCGGGCGAAAGTCGCCTGATCTTGCACCGCCAGCAATTTGTACCATGCTTTGAATGGGTATTAACCAGGAGATAAGCATGAAAATAGCAGGGGTAGTAACCGGTCTGTTTTTGCTGGCGGGCAGCATGGCGGCAGATGCCGTCGCACAGAAGGTCGTGAAGTTTCCTTCCTGTGAAGGGCTTAACGCTGAGGGCATCGCTGCCAGCGTTAAGCGCGACTATCTGCAAAACCGCATTGTGCGCTGGGCAGACGATCAGAAAAAAATTGGTCAGGCGGATCCGGTGGTATGGGTTAATCCGCAAGAGGTCACTGGCAAAGGCGATAAGTGGAAAGTGCCGCTCACCGTGCGCGGTAAAAGCGCCGATATTCATTATCGCGTAATGGTCGATTGCCCGGCGGGGAGCGCAGCCTACACAGCGCAGCAGTAGTGCCATAATTTTCCTATTCTTTCCAGATACAGACACTTCCTGACATCCCCCTCGCTTACTCTTGCCTGACTACAGAGCTTAAGCGAGGGAAAATCATGAACTGGTTAAATCAATTACAGTCGCTGCTGGGTCAGAAAAGCGGTGCATCGACATCCTCCTCCTCTTCAGATGGCCAGGGCTTAAATAAGCTGCTGGTGCCAGGTGCGCTGGGCGGTCTTGCCGGTCTTCTGGTTGCCAACAAATCCTCACGCAAACTCCTTACCAAATATGGCACTGGCGCACTGCTGGTTGGCGGCGGAGCGGTGGCCGGGACGGTGCTGTGGAATAAATATAAAGATCGTATTCGCGAAACCCATCAGGATGAACCGCAGTTTGGGCAGCAGCAATCGCCGCTGGACGTGCGCACCGAGCGCCTGATTCTGGCGCTGGTCTTTGCGGCGAAGAGCGACGGCCATATTGATGAGCAGGAGCAGGCGGCAATCGAGTCGCAACTGCGCGAAGCGGGCATTGAAGACCAGGGGCGTGAGCTGGTGGCGAAAGCGCTGGAGCAGCCCCTCGATCCGGCGCGGCTGGCACAGGGTGTCAAAAATGAGGAGGAGGCGCTGGAGCTCTACTTCCTCAGCTGTGCGGTTATCGACATCGATCACTTTATGGAGCGCAGCTATCTCAACGCGCTGGGTGATGCGCTGAAGGTGCCGCAAGATGTCCGCGAGGGCATCGAACAGGATCTTCAGCAGCAAAAACGCGCCCTTACACCCTGAGTGCGATAACGTTTCGCTTGCAACGCGCGTTTGTTTTGCCACCCTTATAGGTATGGAAAACAGAAAAAAGATAAGTGCTATGTTGCCGAAAGCAAAACAGATCCCCCACGCCATGACTGTTCATGGCGATACCCGCGTCGATAATTACTACTGGCTGCGGGACGACACGCGCTCTCAGCCAGAGGTGCTTGATTATCTGCATCAGGAGAATGATTACGGGCGCGAAGTGATGGCTTCCCAGCAGGCCCTACAGGATGATCTGTTGCAGGAGATCATCTCCCGTATCCCGCAGCGTGAAGTCTCCGCGCCCTATATTCGTAACGGCTATCGTTACCGACATATTTATGAGCCGGGCAACGAATATGCCATCTACCAGCGCCAGTCGGTGCTCAGCTCTGAGTGGGATGACTGGATCACCCTGCTGGATGCCAACCAGCGCGCCTCGCACAGCGAGTTCTACACCATGGGCGGTCTCGATATTTCGCCCGATAACACCATTATGGCGCTGGCGGAAGATTTCCTCTCAAGGCGGCAGTATGGTTTGCGCTTTCGCAACCTCGAGACCGGTAACTGGTACCCGGAAGTGCTCGATAACGTCTCGCCAGATTTTGTCTGGGTGAATGATTCCGAGACCGTCTACTACGTGCGTAAACATGCCACCACGCTGCTGCCCTACCAGGTGTGGCGGCATACGGTCGGCTCGCCGACGCAGCAGGATGAGCTGGTCTACGAAGAGAAAGATGACACCTTTTACGTCGGGCTGAGCAAAACCACGTCGCAGCACTACATCACCATTCACCTTGCCAGCGCCACCACCAGCGAAGTATTGCTGCTCGATGCTGAACTGCCGGATGCGCAGCCGCTCTGCTTTTTACCCCGACGCAAAGAGCATGAGTACAGCCTCGATCACTACCAGCACACCTTCTATCTTCGCTCCAACCGGGATGGCAAAAACTTCGGCCTCTATCGCACCAAAGTGCGCGATGAGCGGCGCTGGGAGGCGTTAATCCCCGCCCGCGATCACATTATGCTCGAAGGCTTCACGCTGTTTACCGACTGGCTGGTGGTCGAAGAGCGGCAGCGTGGCCTGACAAGCCTGCGGCAGATCAACCGTAAGACGCGGGAAGTGGTCGGCATCGCTTTTGACGATCCGGCGTATGTCACCTGGCTTGCCTACAATCCCGAGCCGGAAACTTCGCGGCTGCGTTACGGTTACTCCTCAATGACCACGCCGGATACGCTGTTTGAGCTCGATATGGATACCGGCGAGCGGCGCGTGCTGAAGCAGACGGAAGTGGCGGGCTTCGACGCCAGCGACTATCGCAGTGAGCATTTGTGGGTGGTGGCACGTGACGGCGTTGAAGTGCCTGTCTCGCTGGTTTACAACCACAACCATTTCCGCAAAGGCGAAAACCCGCTACTGGTCTATGGCTACGGCTCCTACGGGGCGAGTATTGATGCCGATTTCAGCAGCAGCCGCCTGAGCCTGCTGGATCGCGGTTTTGTCTGCGCGATAGCGCACATCCGCGGCGGCGGCGAACTGGGTCATGCCTGGTACGAAGAGGGGAAATTCCTCAACAAGCAAAACACCTTCAATGACTTTATTGATGTTACCGACAGTTTGCTGGAGCAGGGCTACGGCTCGCCGCAATACTGTTATGCGATGGGCGGCAGCGCGGGCGGCATGTTGATGGGCGCAGTGATCAATATGCGTCCTTCTCTCTATCACGGCGTAATTGCCCAGGTGCCCTTTGTCGATGTGGTCACCACCATGCTTGATGAGTCGATCCCCTTAACGACCGGCGAGTTCGAGGAGTGGGGCAATCCGCAGGATGAGACTTACTATCACTATATGAAGGGCTACAGCCCCTACGACAACATTGGCGCGCACCCCTATCCGCATATGCTGGTGACTACGGGGCTACATGATTCGCAGGTGCAGTACTGGGAGCCGGCGAAATGGGTGGCAAAACTGCGGGAATATAAAACCGACGACAATCTGCTACTGCTCTGTACCGATATGGATTCGGGACACGGCGGTAAATCGGGGCGTTTTAAATCTTACGAAGGGGTCGCGCTGGAGTATGCGTTTCTGATCGCGCTGGCGCAGGGGACACTGCCCGGCAAAGGGTGATTACCCCTCGCCAAGGTAGTGTTTAAGCGTTAAACGCAGTTCCGGGCTCATGCTGTTGAGGTTGTTAAACAGCCAGCGCAGGTAGCCCGGATCGCGGTCGGCGATCTCGGCAACCGGTTTGCCGCGGTATTTACCAAAGGTAAAGGTGGTCATCAACGCCGGGCGTCCGGTGATGGTAGCCATCTGCTCCGCGCTCCAGCCCGAGACCTGCATAATGTCAATCAGCAGGGCCGCGGTGATGTAGCAATCATAAAGCGCGCGGTGGTGGTGCAGACCGGCTGGCGTCTCTACGCTGAGTTTGCGTGAGTTGTAAAGCGCCATATTGCTGTATTTGATCCCCGGCCATAAACGACGCGCCAGCTTCATGGTGCAGATCCACTCACCGGACATCTCTGGCAGCACACGGCGGTCAAAGCTGGCGTTATGCGCCACATACCACTCGCTGCCGTGATAATAGGGCACGACCTCTTCGATCCACGGCTGATCTGCCACCATCGCTTCGGTGATGCGATGGATGGCCATCGCCTGCGGGCTGATGGGTCGGTCGGGACGTACCAGGTGGCTCTGCGGATTGACGATTTTCCCGTCGACTACGTCCACCGAGGCGATTTCGACGATACCGCCCTGCAAATCGCAGGTTTCTGTATCGATAACACGTAACATAGTCGTCTCCATTATTTCACTTTCGGCTCATAGGGGAGGCGAGAGAGCGAGACGGAAGCCAGGCGGTGGGCAATCAGACGCTCGCGAAACCAGCCGCGCAGATGTTCAGGTTGTTCACGCTCAACCGCTTCGGCAATAACCGGCATATTGTAGCGCTCTTTGAAGGCGACGCCGGCGGCGGCCAGATCGACATTCACCTTATCCATCTCTTCTTGTTCGAGCTGCGCAAGATTGGTCATTATGATTTTCTCCTCAGTTCAGGCGGCAAAAGTTACTAAGGCTGTCGCAGAAAGACAAGCGTGGCGGCGATGAGACTCGACTCAACTATTGTACAGGTTTATCCTCTATATCGTATGCATAACAAAAAGGAATGCTTCTATGCTTATCTCCCCGACGCAGCGTTTACGCACTTTTGCCCTCATCACCACACTTTTTGCCGCGCCCGCCGTTCTGGCGCATGCCCACCTCAAAGGTCAGTATCCGGCTGCGGATGCCGATGTGACGGCAGCACCGCAGGCGCTGACGCTCAACTTTTCAGAAGGGATTGAGCCGGCGTTCAGCGGCATTAAGGTGACAGACGCGCAGCAGAAGGCGATCAAAACCGGGGCGGTTAAGCGCAATGAAAAGGATAAGACCCAGATGATTGTGCCGCTCGAACAGCCCCTGACCGCCGGTAAGTACACTGTCAGCTGGCATGTGGTCTCCGTCGACGGTCACAAAACTCACGGGCAGTACAGCTTTTCTGTGAAGTAACATGCTGTCATCGCTCTTTGTCGGGCTGCGATTTATTCATTTCGCCGCCCTGATGCTGTTATTTGGCAGCGCGCTGTTCAGCGCCTGGCTGGCACCGCGCGATCTGCGCCGGACGCTTACCCAACACTTCCTGCCGCTACAACGTGTCTGCCTGATGCTGACGGCGTTGAGCGCCCTGTTTCTCTATGCGGTACAGGGCGGGATGATGGCTGGCGGCTGGCGGGAGGTGTGGCAGCCCGCAATATGGCGCGCAGTTGCCGGTACGCAGGCAGGTTCACTGCTGGCCTGGCAAATCTTCCTCGCGCTACTGACTCTGTTTGCCGGGCTGTTGCAGCCAGCGCAGCAAAAAAAGCTACTGCTGCTGATGGCGCTACAGTTTCTGCTGGCGGCGGGTCTCGGCCATGCGGCGATGCGCGAAGGGGTGCCCGGTGTGCTGCAACACATCAACCATGCGTTGCATCTGTTGTGCGCGGCGATGTGGCTGGGCGGTCTGCTGCCGGTATTGTTTTGTATGCAGCTGACGCGTGAGGGAAGCCACCCTGCGGCTATTGGCGCGATGATGCGCTTCTCCCGTTATGGTCACGTAGCGGTGGCAGGCGTTATCCTTACCGGCATGGCTAATGCGGTGTTGATTCAGGGGCTGGCGTGGCCGTGGCAGAGTGCATGGGGGCGCATGCTGTTGCTCAAATGTGCGCTTGTCACGCTGATGGTGGCAATCGCGCTTGTGAACCGGTATGTTCTGGTGCCACGCTTGAGCCTGAGCGATAACGGAGCGCGGCAGCGCTTTATCACGTTAACCCGGGCAGAATGGATAATCGGTGCGCTGGTGCTGGCGGCGGTAAGCCTGTTTGCCACCTGGGAGCCTTTTTGAATAAATCTGGTGAATAGAATGAAAAAGAGTGTGATTGCAGTATTGTTGCTGACCAGCTCAGCCGCCGCGCTGGCTGCGCCGCAGGTCATTACCGTCAGCCGTTTCGAGGTTGGCAAAGAGAAATGGGCCTTCAATCGCGAAGAGATAATGCTGACCTGCAGGCCGGGCAATGCGCTGTTCGCCATCAACCCGAGCACGCTGGTGCAGTATCCGCTGAATGATATCGCGCAGAAACAGGTCGACAGCGGGAAAAGCACCGGCCAGCCTATCAGCATCATTCAGGTTGACGACCCACAACATCCCGGCCAGAAAATGAGCCTCGCCCCCTTTATCGAGCGCGCGAAATCCCTCTGCACGGGCTGATAAAAATCACCTGATTCAGCATAAAAAAACGCAGGTCCGGTTAACACCGCCTGCGTTTTTTTATGATAAACGTGACAATTACCGGATTTTTCTGACCACATTTGTCGCGGACTGGAAAAGCTGGTGTCGTCATCTATTCTTAAGGTGCAAGGCGACTAAGCCTGCATTAATGCCAACTTTTAGCGCACGGCTCTCTCCCAAGAGCCATTTCCCTGGACCGAATACAGGAATCGTATTCGGTCTTTTTTTATATTGTTGAATAATAATGATTTTTTTAGTGGCCACACTAAAATCCACCAAAATTCCACCAATTCTCAATATTCAGTCTAAACCCTAACATACTCAGCCCCACGGGAGTCCAAGTATTTTTTGGTCATTGATAAATTTTTATGGCCCAAAAGCCGCTGCGCAAATTCTTCGCCTTTTTCCTTCTCATAAAGCCTACTGGCCAGACTTCTAATTTCGTGAAATGACGGCGGGTAAGGGCCAAATTTAAGCACAGTGACATCACGGGTATCTGAGAATGCCTGGGTTAACCCATCCGGCGTCAGTGGTCCGGGCTTTCTTCCACCCCGACGCACCGGCGAGTAAAGCAGGAACTCAGATGGATTGTTCGCTCTGCAACGCTCTATCACTTCTTTTAAATGAAGATCGGCCGCTTCCAGTTTCAGGTCTAAAGGGATGGCTAATTTATTCCCTGTTTTCTCCTGTATGACAAACAATCTGTCTTCCCGGATGTCAGTGAATTTCATCATGGCTATATCCTCGCGTCGCTGAGCCGTGACCAGCGCAAGATCAAATGCATTTGCCGCCCATACTGAATTAGCAACTGCTGTTTGTCGTATCGTAAAATACGCTTCGAGCAGTAGACGTTCCCGCTTAACTTTTGGTGCCGGGGTGCGAGTAGGTTCTGCCGGGTTCCTTTCTATATGGCCCTCAACGAGCGCCTCTCTGAATACATCGAGTAGGACAGATCTCAGACCTGCAGCCATGCTTTTTTTATCGCAGGCTATGTATGTTTCCAAAAATTCCGCAATGTCTTTTGTTGTAACTGCGCTAAGAGCGATGGTGCCGAACTCTTTCCTGATCGTCTCCATCTGGTTCCTGCGAACTTTCATTGTGTTTGGTTTTAATTCCCTTCGCTCGAGAATAACGTCATACCTCTCCAGCCATTTAGCCATAGTCAGGGTGGGCGTTTCTTTAATGCGCTGAAGTAGACTGGAAGGGATATAGTTCTGATCAAGATAGCTGTTGGCTTCAATGGCCTGGGCTATCGCTTCCCTGCGATCAATGCGGCCCAGGTAGATTACCTGGCCGGTTATTGGGTTGCGCCAGGAATAAAGCTTATCTCTGTTGCGAAAGGTCAGGTTACGGGGCAGGTTAGCGTCGTAACGGGCTGGCCTCTGCATTCTGTAATCTCTCCAGTAAAGTCCCTTTGGACGGAATTTTTAGATGCTGCGGTTTTAAGCGCAAATTCTTCTTGCTCGGATCAACATAGATAGCATCCGGGCGGAGCTTATACTCTTTACCGTGTAGCTCGGGGGCAGGATAGATCTTGCCTTCACGTACCCATCTGCGAAGAGTAGAAAGCGATGGCGGTGATGAGTACACTTCAGCGGCCCATTCCTGCAAATTAAGAAGCTTTGCCATTCTGTTCTCCTGCGCCCACCACCCGATTATAAGGACGGAAGGCGCTGTTTGATGATAATTCGATATCAAGACATCCGGCCGGCGAGGGCACGCAGACGCCGAGCGCCCATGATCGCTGTGGCCACGTAGCTGGTGCTGCGGTTCTCCACCTCTACCGTTACCTTCATTCCGTCCACCAGCACTGTGTATACGCTGGTCATGGCCCGGCTGGCATAATCACCGAACCTTTCAACATGCCGGGCCAACGCTGCATCGCACGCCCTGCGGGCCATCGGGGAATCTTTCCTGCTTCGGTTAATAAGTCTCATTCGGCACGCTCCGGGTCAAACACGTCCCTGCAGTTTCGCTCGATATTCGCCAGCAGGCGGCGATCTTCTATCTCGGTCAGCGGGCGGCCGGTCAGCTCTACCACTTGCTGGTTGTTATGCGTCAGCAACATGTTCAGCTCTTCAACACTCCAGCGGGGTTGTTTCTCGCTCATATCATTACCGGGAGGGACAACCCTCCCGCCTCCCTCATGCCACGTATTCGGGCTTCATATCGAGCAGGGTAACGGCAAACTGGTCATACAGTTCGTCGCCCAGATGGCGCTTCGCAGCAGCCAGTGCTTGCTCTGCTTTGGCGAACTGCTCTGCAGCATCCGGTTCGTCAGGCTGGGGCAGGGAGTTGATCGCCGCTTCCACCTTGTTGCGGGCGTCTACCAGGTAGTAGCGCCGTACGGCTTTGTTTTTCAGTTCAGTGAACAGCGCCGAACCGAGAGTAGTTTTGGCCGCTTCGATATCCACCCGCACTGCTTTGGCCTGGTCCACGGATTGAGCTGCTTCAATGCGATCGCGGAACTCGTCGGCCATGCCATCAATATTGGTACTGGACTCCTGCGCGCTGTTAGTTGTCCATTCAGCCGAGATATCAGCAACGCTTATGCGCTGCTGCGGTGCTGGGTTGATTTCTTTTTCCTGACGATCTTCAAGCTCATCAGGTGTGTAAACGCCCAGGATCACATCCGGACAGAACAGACGCGCCCAGCGTTTTACTGCCAGATAGGCGAGTTGCTGGCGGGGATCGTCAGCCCACAGTGTCGAATTACGGGTGCGGGCCTGAGCCAGCAGCAGATCCAGCTCACGGGGGTGATCTTCGCCTTTGAGCGTTGCGCGGATGATAATGCCGATACCTGCTTCGTCCGCCATGGTCCAGCCCGGAACGCGGTATTCGCCTTTTTCACCTTTGCGGATGTGAAATTTTCCGACCACTTTTTCCCATGGGCCGTACCACTCATACTCAAAGCGATTCGCCAGCACGCCGCTGCGTGAAATCACTGCGTTTACCAGCTGGGCCTCATATCCCAGCACGCCGTTAATCAGATGGGTTTTCTGCGCCATGGCGAAAGGGTTCATTTGCCACTGCGCCGCCTGCATTGCAACGGCCATACAGTCGGCCTGGTTGCCCTGAAGGTGTTTCGGTACTGTCGCCGCACCCTGCGCCATAATCTGGGCGAAAGTGCTGATGGCATTAAGGTACTGTGAATCGAACAGCGCGATGTTTGAGTTAACGACAGCGTTCTGGTCGGCTACTGCTACGTTTGTGTTCTGCATTATTGTTCTCCTTAAGCCGCGCGCAGCGTTTCAAGGCGGCGTAGATCGTACTCGGTGAGTTCGTCGGTGTAGTCGGTGGTGATTGGCGCTGGCCACTCGCCGGTATCGAATGCGTTGGCAATGGCGCGCATCGTGGCGCGGTACTCCAGGATGCCCAGCTCCACCAGCTCCTGCGAAGCCTCAACAATGGCAATCCAGTGATAACCCTCGTCCTTATTGACGAAGATCCAGAAGAACTGGTCGAGGCTTGCCGTCTCCATGTACATACCGGCGCTCAGGTGGTAATCGCGATCGATGATTTCACGGTGCAGCTTCGCCCGCAGACCTGACTGCTTGATGTTCCACATAGAAATCGTTTTGAGGTCGGCACCGATGCGCACGCCATCCACGTCCAGCTCAAGGTCGGGGCGCACACGGATTTCGAGGCCGGTCTCTTCGTCGATGCCGAAATAGCTAGTCTCAACGGCGCGATCAGGATGCTGCAGCAGCTTTCCGGCGGTCGGGTGCGCATGCAGCGCTTTCTGTATAGCTAGCGCGGTTTCCAGCTGCTGGCGGGTCACCAGCACCTTGCCTTCCGGGTTCTCACGCCAAGCGTCCAGCAATTCGTCGGCGAACACGGTATCCGGGCGGACAGCCTTGAGCGCCTGAATCAGATCCACTTTGGTGCCGCCCACTTTCAGCGGCGCGGGCTTCTGCGCCTCCTGCGCAACCAGGTCAGGATTGACGATCGCCAGCTGCTCCAGCAGCGCGTCACGGCTGCCGCTGGTTTTCACCGGAGCGGGCAGGGTGGCGTTGTACTCTTTTATGCAGGCTTTCATAGCTGCAGCGGTCTGCTTCTTATCAGACTCGATGCGCTGGAACTCTTCCGGCAGCGCCATATAGCTTTCTGCGGTTTCGTCTACTGCTGCACCCAGCGGTAGCGGCGCGGGCAGGGTGGCGTTATGGGCCTCCAGCAGCGCTTTGATATCGTCAGCGCTCAGCTGCGGCGGCAGGCTGGCGTTGTACTCGTCAATGCACTCGCGGATCGTCGCCGTGGTGGTGAGTGCACCTTCCGGGATCTCCGGCTCAATGCTGAACTCGGCGGCCAGCGTCTCCGGCTGCAGCGCAAGCGCATGCACCAGATTGCCCATGTCGAGAACCTTCGACCGCTCCTTCTGGATGGTCTTAGAGACATGGCGCGCTTCGAAATACATCAGGGAGACACGGGCATCCTTCACCTGCGTGCTGCTGATGCCGTTCGCGGCGTGGTAAACGTCGTTCGGCAGACCTTCATAACGGCCTGGCTCGAAGTAAGCTGGCCATTCCTTAGCTGCAGCCTCTGGCTCGGAAATATCCGCTACCGGTCCTATTTCTGTCGTTTCTGGTTCGGTTGGAGATAATTCCGGCTCATCCTGGCTAAGAGCATCGATATTCTGGTCCAGATCGGCGGCAACGTTGCTCGTCAGGTCCGTTGTGGCAGCGGCGAGATTATCCGCCGGGCTTACGCTAACTGTTTGCGCAGCAGCTTCATCAACGACTTCGACTGCTGGTAACGCATTAAAAGCTTCGGCTTTGCTCGGGTCAGTCTCTTCCATCTGCACACTGCCAACGATCTCCACTTCCTGTTTTTCGACTTCGTTTGAGGGGGAAGTGATGACCGGATTTGCTTTTTCACCCAGCAGACCATCGATGGAGAACATGCACCGCAGCAGGTTCGCTCATTCGTAACGGCTGCACGGTGCTGGCACTGACCAGCCCGGCGCAGGCTTTCCAGATCACCTCAGTCGACGGCGCGACCGGCCTGACCGTATCGCCTGCGGCATCGCCGGCGGTCCCTGCGGGGACAAAATTTGCCATTCTGCTGAGTGACAGCCTTAGCGTGGATGGCCTGGCACAGGATATTGCCGAGACGTTCAGTATGTACCAGCGGTACATGGGCGGCTTTGCTGACGTGATGAACGGCAGCGGAGATGTGACCATCACGATTAACGGTCAGCCTGTCACGGTTCCCGGCCAGAAGTTGCTGGCAAAGAAGGGCGCTAACACCGACATCACCAGCCTGGGCGGACTGACAACTGCACTGAGCATCCAGCAGGGCGGAACCGGGGCTAAGGATGCATCACAGGGATGGCTGAATCTGCTGAACGGCAGAACACCTTCGACCGCGCGAGGCGATTTACAACTGGGAACCGCAGCTGTCCGTGATACCTACAGCACAACCGGCGCGATCCTGTCCGTCGGCGATTTTGGTATCGGTGGAACGTCCGGCGGCGCTATCGTAACGAACGCCAACCTCATTAATGCAAACGGCATCTGGGGCGCCGGTGGCAGCGGCGGTCTCAACTATTTTGATAACTATTCCCCGATTCTGATGATGTTCCGGACCCCAACCACAAGTGGACAGCTGCAGGCGACTATCGACGGCAAACTCGCAGTCCGGGGATATAACGGCAGTACGATGAGCGCATGGAATCAGTGCTACACCACGGGGAATACCACGCGCGCTGCAGACGGCACAATCAAGGCTGCATCACCTATCGTGCGCATTGTGAAAAGCAAAGAAGACTGTACGCGGCCTGATATTGACGAGGCAGACTTCGAGTGGTGCGGAGCAGGCGTGGCGAATGGGGAGGCTGAGGGCGTTACTCTGACCCGTGAAGCGACGGGTGTATATCTTCTCAAGGGCTCTGCTGGCCTGGCTAAGTCGGGGTGGCAAATGTCGCCTCCGCGCGACCCGCAAGGTTCTGGCGATATGGGCATCGTGGAAGCAGAGCAGGCGGAGGATGGCTCGCTCATCATTCGACTCCATAAGCGCCGTTATGTCCTTTCGGAGCACGGTGATATCGAACTGCAAAAAGGCGTAGCCATCGACGTACCGCCGACAAGCTGGATCGATGTCCGCCTGGATATGCCGGAAAACAGCATCTGGAATCAGCGCGTGGCTCCGGGGCCGAATGATATTGGCAGCGCTTGAGAAGAGCGGGACAAGAGCGAAGAATAATTTTTCATTTCCTAACTCATTACCATATAAAGGAAATATATCACCTCGATGAGGTTGTTAGCGAAGCGGGGGGTTGATTGCTCACCATAATAAATCTACTGTATATAAAAACAGTATGCATTGGTGTGTCATATGCAATTTATAAAACCGACAGATTTTCCGCGCGCAGTTGTCGCGCTCCCGCTTTACAGCGACCTTGTCCAGTGTGGCTTCCCCAGCCCTGCTGCTGACTACGTGGAACAGCGCATAGATTTAAATGATCTTCTGATCCGACATCCCAGCGCGACGTATTTTGTAAAGGCTGCCGGTGATTCAATGATTGAGGCTGGAATCAGCGATGGGGATTTGCTGGTCGTGGACAGTTCACGTACACCAGAGCATGGCGATATCGTTATTGCTGCGGTGGACGGGGAATTTACCGTTAAGCGGCTTCAATTACGTCCGCGCGTGCAGTTAAATCCGATGAATAGCGCTTATTCGCCGATTATTGTGGGAAGTGAGGACAGCCTGGATGTTTTCGGGGTTGTTACTTATATCGTCAAGTCGGCAGGCTGAATATGTTTGCCCTGTGCGATGTGAACTCATTCTACGCGTCGTGCGAAACAGTCTTCCGACCCGATTTAAAAGGACGGCCAGTTGTCGCCCTGTCAAATAATGACGGCTGTGTGATTGCGCGCAGCATGGAAGCGAAACCCTTCGTTAAGATGGGGGAGCCTTATTTTAAGCAAAAAGAAATATTCCGTCGCCACGGTATCGTGGCATTCAGCAGCAATTATGAACTCTACGCTGATATGTCCAACAGGGTAATGACCACGCTTGAAGAGATGTCCCCGCGCGTGGAAATTTATTCTATCGACGAAGCTTTCTGCGATCTGACCGGCGTTCGCAACTGTCGTGTTCTTGAAGAGTTCGGGCGGGAGCTGCGCGCGGAGGTGCTGAAACGTTCACACTTAACAGTCGGCGTTGGCATTGCTCAGACCAAGACGCTGGCAAAGTTGGCAAATCATGCCGCGAAGCAATGGCAGCGGCAGACGGGCGGTGTGGTTGATCTGTCTAACGTTACCCGCCAGCGCAAGCTGATGTCGCTTCTTCCGGTCGGAGAGGTCTGGGGAATAGGGCGGCGCATCTCAAAAAAGCTGGAGGCGATGGGTATCAGAACCGCACTGGACCTGGCAGACAGTGACATCCGCTTTATCAGAAAGCATTTCACTGTGGTACTTGAAAGAACGGTGCGCGAACTGCGTGGCGAGCCATGCCTCGGGCTCGAGGAGTTCGCGCCGGCAAAGCAGGAAATCGTCTGCAGTCGCTCTTTCGGCGGACGCGTCAGTGATTATCTTGAAATGCGTCAGGCTATCTGCAGTTACGCCAGCCGTGCCGCCGAAAAGCTCCGTGGCGAGCATCAGTACTGCCGATTTATCACGGCGTTTGTCAAAACCAGTCCATTCGCGCCCAATGAGCCCTATTATGGCAACAGCGCATCAGTAAAGCTCCTCACACCCACCCAGGACAGCCGCGACATCATCGGTGCTGCCATGCGCTGCCTTGATGCCATCTGGAAGGATGGGCATCGGTACCAGAAAGCCGGCGTGATGCTGGGGGACTTTTACAGCCAGGGAGTGGCGCAATTAAATCTCTTTGATGACAACGCGCCGCGAGCCAACAGCGAAAAGCTGATGGAAGTCCTGGATCACCTGAATGCAAAAGACGGGCGAGGCACGCTGTACTTTGCCGGTCAGGGGATACAGCCTGCATGGCAGATGAAGCGTGAAATGCTGTCACCGCGTTACACGACACGCTTTTCAGATTTATTGGTGGTTAAGTGAGAAGCATGTAATCAATCCTAATCGATATAGGGTAACGTTTTCATTCATCACAGGCAGCAAGCTTTGCATAATACTAATATGAGCAACAGACATGACTTATTAGAGTTTATCATTTTCGATGATAAGCATATCAGCAACCTCTCAACATCAAAGAAGAGTTTGCATTAAAAAATGATTGATAATCTTCATATAAACCGTTTGCACGAGCGAAACTCATCGCTTCACTAAGTTTTGCTCGTGCTGCGTTAAATTGTTTCCAACCCTCTTTATCATTACAGTCAGGAGGCTGTCTTAGACTGATGCCCATTGCAGAAAATTCAGACATTAAAGTGTTTAGCCTATTTTCTGCTAACTGTCTACGCATTGTTTCTGACGAATTTTTTGTTTTTTCTTCAAGCTCGGAATTGATTTTTTCGTATTTATTTTTTAATTCCGATAATTCAAGTGATTTTTTTTGATAGATATATTTTTCGTTTTGTAATGATATTTCCTGCTTGTAAAGTTCTTTTTCTCTTTTTAGTAAGTCCTGCTCCTTAAGAAGACTGCTATCATAAAAATCTTTAACCTTCTGATCTAATTGGATCTGCTTATCATATAAGTCCATGTACTGCTTGACTAAAAAAACACCGAATGCACTAAAAATGATCAGGACAGTGATAGTAGCAACAATATTTCTTCGGATGTAATGTGATAATTCAGTTAAATTCATAATTCTATCTTTTCGTTAAAGGTATATAAATTTTTATTGTTTTTTTTGCATCGACATAATTAGATGTAAGTGAAGAAGAATCATTAAAAATCAATTGTGGCTATCGTCCTGATTATACATGAGGAGCTTGCTCGCTTCACATATTAATAGCCATAGAAAGTATCTCCCCCATGGCTATTAACAAGCTGAAATCAGCCGTAAAAGTAATCCAAAAAGGCCTCAAAGTTTTCATTTCCAATAATTGGGGAAATGTGAGCCCTCAATTCTGAAATAAACGATTCCTTTATTTCATGGCTTTCATCATCTTCATCAATTACATCAAATATGTCATATTGACCATATACTAATTCAATAAGCTTTGTAAGAGATAAAATAAAATCAGTGAAACTGTCAGCTATTTTAAAAGGCTTGCCAACATCGTAATTAGCATAAATAGGCGTATGCTCACGGTCTACTACTGCTATGATTGGTTTTCCGCCACCAATATCATCACCAATGACAAGATAATTATCAGGAAAAGAACTATAACCGACTTGGGCTTTTTCCAGATCTTTGGCGGAGTACAACGTTATGGGCGTAATGCCAGTTTCAATTAGTAAATCCTCTGGATTAAATTTTTTGTAAAAATAATCCATATCAGCTGGGAAAGGTAACTCAACGGGAAATACCTTGCTCAGGTCATCAATCGTTTCAAAACGCCCCGGGACGTCATATTTTTTACATACACTGACAAATGCTTCTAAGGTTTTATCAATATCGCTCATATATTATCCTCTTATTTGGGCATAGTTACATAAATTATGGGCATTCGGTTATTTTCTTTATGGTCAACATACGGTCTATCAGCCGTCCTTTACCAGGTGTTTCATAGTTGCCGCGATGCCCTCGCAATCCTTTCAAATGCTCATCATAATTACTAGGATGCTTACCATTTTGGAGGAATATAATATTTCTAGGATCGCCTTCCCATTTTCCACCCAATGCACCATTACCTTTAACACTATTTATATGATGTCCAGTATATCCCATTTTAGACATGTCTGAAGCGAGCTTACTACTATTTTTTGTTCCAAGTATTACTTCGCGCTCAGCAGCAGACCAGTCTCTACTCCCTCCACCTGCTGCTACTAATTTTCGTTCTTCGGCCCAGGCTCGGGTGATTGCCGTTGATCTTACTCCTGGTTTCGCACTTAAATTTGCATGAGGTTTATAGCGAACAAGATCATCTGCCGAGAGTCCCCATGGGTCAATCCATCCGAGCGGGTTTGGCGCATACTGGTAAAGATTCCAGCCGCCGTTTAGCCCAATAGGATCCTGTACAATGAACCGACCAATCTGAGGATCGTAATAGCGGAAAAGATTATAGTGCAACCCGGTTTCGCTGTCGGCGTATTGTCCGGCGTAGCGTAGCGGCTGGTGCGACATGGTTGTGCCAACAGAAAGATGCGTTAATCCGTCAGTCTGATGTCGCACCTCGCCAAAGCTGCCATATTGCCCGCTCCAACATATACCTCCCTCGAGGTCAGTCATCTCCAGCGGCGAACCGTTCAGATCAGTGTTGAACCAATAGATCTCCCCGACTGTGTCATTCTGCCGATGGTCAATCCGTGCCAGCGGGCTCCATGTTTCGTTGGGATCATAAATATAAGTGTGGCACAGCCCATCATCATGTTGCTCCTGCAGCAGACGGTAACCCTGCCAGAGAAAACGAGTTTCGCTGGTGCCGAGACCCGTGATAACTGCCTTGTGTGTACGTCTGCCAAGAGCGTCATACCGATAGTGCGCCTCAAACCTGCCCTGCGGTCCGGTTCCCCTGGCTGTGATAAGTTGGTTTTCCGCGTCGTAGGTGTAGTACTGCTCATACAGGCCACTGCGGCGACGTATTAGATTGCCCCACGTGTCGTACTGCATGAATAGATTCTGCCAGTGCTGCAAACGGTTATCCGGAAGCGAAGCATCATTCGAGATCAGGTTATCGGCAGCGTCATAACTGAAATAGGCACTTCTGTTGCCATGGCGGAGCTCCTGATGTTTCAGCAGACGGCTTTCAGCATCATAATGGTAATTCACCTCGCCACGCAGTGTATCACTGACACCTGCCAGCTCGTCGCGTCCTGTGTAGCGGTACAGGCGCTCCAGTAGCCTCTGTTCCGGCAGTTCGACCTCTGTGATAAATATGCTGCGTTGCGCAGTGCGTCTGCCAAGGCTGTCATATGTCCGTGACAGCTCACGTGCGCCCTGCGTGCGGCGGATTTCACGGTGCAGGGAGTCACGGGTAAATTCGGTGATGAGCTGTGATCCGAAGCGGATTGCGCTTACATGGCCGGAGCCGTAATGAAGCCAGGATATCTCTTGCCCTCCAGGCAGGGCAAGATTTGTTAGATTACCAAGGGCATCCCATGAATAGCTAATATCACCGTTTTTTCCGCGTTCATCAATCTGATTGCCTGCCGCATCACGAGTAAAGACGACTTCATCGCGTTCAATTCCCAACGCGATACCTTCGGCAGTCGGCGTGCGCCTGATTCGGATAACTTGGCCATTAAGATTATTTATGTAGCTGTACTCAGCATGGGGAGTAATGCGTCTTGTTAGAACGCCGCTGTCATCATATGCAAAAAATTGTGAGCGCCGGGCAATACTTCCACCAGCTGCAGGTCTGCCATTCTCCTGCAGTTCCGTAAGAAACCCACGGCTGTCCCACTTAATGTGTCGTGAAGTGTCGTCAGGACGCGTTTCGCTAAGCGGGTGCCCGGTTTCATCATACGAGAAGCGGTAAGCCCCTCCATTACCATTATCCAGATGTAGCAAATTGCCGCGCGGATCGTAATGCCAGCGGTGAGTACGCCCGATACGGTCGGTTAGGCTCACTGGCAGCCCAAGCTGGTTGTAGCTCCAGCGTATCTCGCTTTCAAGCGCATCGCGCCATGCAGCGAGCTGCCCGCGTTCATTCCAGTGTAATGTCTCGCGACTGCCGTCCGGACGAATAATTGTACTGATCTGCCCGAAGTCGTCCCATTCGCGCCGGGTGAGGTTCCCTTCAGCATCCTCACTGCTGATCAGTTGCCCAAACCTGTCATAGCTGAAACGGGTGACGCTTCCGGAGCAGTCGGTGCGCTGCGTAAGCAGTCCCTGCCGGTTCCATTGTAGTAGGACAATTCCACCGTTTGCATCAGTGATACTCCCTGGCAGCGATTCTTCATCGTCCGGGTAGTGGTAAGTGGTTACACTGCCTGAGGCGTCGGTTTCCGAAAGCAGTCGCCCCTGCAGATCATACCGGCCGTGCTCAGCTGTTCCATCAGGGTAAATCGTGCGAATGATGCGGTCTGTCAGCCGGTACCAGTAATATTCAATCCGTCGCCCTGCAGGGTCAGTCTCCTGCGTCATGCGACCATATTTGTCCCATAGAGTGCTCCGGATTGCGCCTCCGGGCAGGACTGCATCGCACAGTTCACCGCCGCGGTAGATGAAGGCAGTTTCCCGGCCATCGAAATCGGTGAAGGCAGCCACGTTATCATCGTCATCAACTAGCCAGTGCGCCTGGGCACCGTCATCACGAATGGCCCGGCGGGTGCCGTTTTCAAAATCGTATTCCAGCGTTAATTGCTCTCCACCGCTGTGACGGAACGCGACCACGCGCGGCAGACCCGCGATCTCCTGCCACCGGTATTCACTAAGTAACCCGTTTTCATCCTCGTGAGCGCTCATCAGGCCATCCTGCCAGCGGAACCGCCTGCGCAAGCTACCGCCACGACCGGTCACTAAGACCAACTGGCGCAGTTCATCATATGTATAACTGACCAGACAGATCTCATCCTCCAGCCAGGCACCAGCTAGCCTGTCGCCATCGTAGCGGCAGACCACACGCTGTCCGGCACTGTCCGTCAACGCATGGAGGGTCTGGTTGTCATTCCATTCCAGTAGGGTATCGTTGCCACAGGGCTCTGAGATGCGCTGTAAGAGGGAGGGTATATCTTCATGCAGCGGGGCATAGTGCAGACGCTCACCACTGATATCATATACAGACCAGGTATCGTCCAGATGGTGTTCCAGCCAGCGTTTTTCAGCTTCGCAGTACGTTCGGTACCCCTTAGGCACCAGTGGGTAGGAGACATAGTCACCAGTTGGCGCCCGCCACACCAGACCATCCTGAACACGTTCAAGACGACTTTCCCAGAACAGGCTCCAACCTCTGCCCAGCACGCTTTCGGCAAGATTACCGCTGCGCCAGTATCGCTGCCACCTGACGGGTAAACGTGACGGCAGCACAAAGTCCAGCTCATCGTCGCCGTTGAGAAACTTCTGCCCGCTTACAATATCCACCGGTCGGGCAATAATCCCTGCGGCCGCCACGCCAAACATCACCTGTCCGGCGCGGCAGGCGATACGGGCAATTTTGGATATACCCGGGAGTTTGCTAAACAGTTTCACGACGGCCCCGGCTTTACCAGCAAGACCGGCCCCACCGCCCGCGAGTCCGGCAATCAACATGGTAAGGTCAGAGACCTTGTAGAGCCACTCCGGCACTTCCGGCTTTATCGGCAACGTTTGCTTAGGCTCACCTCCGATACGGACATTAGTCGAGCCGATCATCACTTTCGCATCACAGGTTGTCCTGTCCCCAGTGCGTGCGGCAGGCAGGCCATTGATATAAACGCGGGACGAGCCTTCTGCCATCTGCTGAGAACCGTCGTCGTCACAGTCGACTGCGCTGTCAGTGGCGATGGCTGCTGGTTTACCGTTGATATAAACATCTACTGAACCACTGGCGATGGTACCCTTTTTCGTCAGGGTCGCAGCCCCGTCATCCACGGCTTTGTCCCTGGCCGCCGTTGCCAGCTCTCCTGTGTAATACCCCACGGCGAAACTGGCTGCTATCAACAGTAAACCAACACCAAAGCATGATGCACCCAAACCTACCAGGAAGAGGGCACCAGCGGCGATACCGCCTGCCGCAGCAATCAATCCGCCAACAATCGTGCCAGCAATCATCCCTGCGAGTGCACCGGAATGGCCGATATCATCACCGACGCGCGCGGCTTCAAACATAACAAAATTCCCTATCGTTAAGCGTGGGGACAAAAGCTTCTGAGCAGGTCCTCAAACAGGCTGCTGTCCCTTTCGGTAAGCTTTTCTGTTGACGACATGGTGAAAACAAGAATATGCGCACCCTGAGTATTGAAAACGGCCTGCTGCTGCCAGATGCGCTTACCCTCGCGAAGAAAAGTGGCGTGCACACTTTCACCCTGTAAAAAATTATCGCCCAGCATCTCGGCACTGCGCTCACTCTGCTTCCAGCCTTTCAGGTGCTTTTGCATCAGAGCCAGCTGGCGATCGGTGTATGCCGTAAGGTTCTCGCCCTGGTGGAGCGTATCGCGGGCAATATTGAAGGAGGGCACCTGAGTGTCCCGGGAAGTAAAGACGTTGACCGTACGGTCCAGATAGCCTTCAGGAAGCCTGACCTGACCCTCACTGAAGTGTGCAATTTCATGTTGATCTGACATTGAGCGGATCCCACCACAAGTTTCAGAAGTCTAATTTTTGTATGCCATTACGCTGAACACTCTCCACCCTAGCATAGTAATTTAAAATTAGAATGAGCGGGCGCATTCCATACATTTTAAGCCGTCTTAATGTCCCGTTGGATCTTCCGCTTGCAGGACGTGCCAAAGGTGTTATAGCAGGTAAAATCGCTGCTGAAATGAGGGCAATCAGGTCAGGGGTTTTACCTTCATTTTACCTTAGACAATTTTCAGGCATAAAAAAACCAGTCGTAACTGGTTGTTTTAATTTGGGAATTTTTGTCGGCACGAGAGTGTTTGAACCTCCGACCCCTGACACCCCATGAAAGAGGCTTATATCTTAAGGGCCGCTTAGTGCCAGGAGCGGACATTGCTTGCGTCATCGCATATTAGTTTACGGGGAGCGGATCAGATGATATGTTTTGCATTTAGGAAGAATCTTAATAGGGGTCCGTAATGAACGATAGTAAGGAAGCAAAAATTGCAGCTTTAGGCAATATACAGTCGATAATCAACAGGCTTGCAGATACATCCTCAAAGCTAAAGAGTGCATACATAGCCATAGCATCAACTCTTTTAACTGTTGTTGTTACTTTTTTCTTGTCTAAACCCGATACAGAAGTACCTCAATCATACAAGCTATATACTATTGTTATATTTCTTCTCCTCCTTGTTTCATTTTTGCTGATTGATTCTTACTACCTGCATTATGAAAGAGTAATGCGCAAGGTGTATGATTATAAAGCTAGAGATGAAAGAAAATGCAATTGTGAAAGCATAAATTACTTTGATATAACCACTTCATACCACGACATAAAAAAAGATGGACTGGTAAGTTCAGCCCCCAGTAAATCTCAGTGCATATTCTATATGATTCCATTCATCCTTGCATCTGCCATTATAATCGTTTTGACATTTAGATAATTACAAAGGAAGTAATATGCATAAAAAATACTCAATAGACCTAAGCGTCTTACAGTCAGAAATAAGCTCAGCAGGAATCCCTGTATCGAATGAAAATCTTGATTACGGATATCTAAACACTGCGTCTAGAGATAAAGTCATAAATGACATAAAAATATATGTAGAGGAAAATGAAGAAATAGATGCCACAGTAATAATGGATAAACTTTTTCCAGACCATGTGCCTCATCTTTTCATTTCTCATAAAAGTCAGGATTCAGGGACAGCGATAGCTCTGGCTAATATACTTTACAAAAAGTATAAGGTTGTATCTTTCATAGATTCCCAGGTTTGGCATCATATAGATGAAGTACAGAAAATAATAAATAATAACTTAAACAAACTAAGTGAGGATGGTGACACGATTACGTACAGTCATAGAGGGGCAAGTATTGTCGCTAGTAATATTTTTGCGATGCTAGCATCTTCCCTCTACCAAACAATGGATATGTCGGATGGATTCATTTTCATTGATAGGGATTCTGGTATTAGTAAAGAAAATGAAAGAATGTCTAAGGGGAACATGGGTGAATTAAAGACAATATCCCCTTGGGTTTATTTAGAAACTATATTTTCAAATATGTTACGGGAATCATCCCACAATAGAAATCTACCTGTAGATCTCGCAAAAGATGCTTCAATGTCAGAGTCTAGCGTTGGAACTGAGTCCTTTAAAGAACCTAAATTTATTTATACAAATGAATTAGTAAAAACAACTCATCTGAGTTCAATAAACTGTATCTTTGAGGATGATTACGAAGGAAGTAATCATCAACCTCTCAAAAACCTAGATCACTTATACTCTTTGCTAGACCGTTCCGTAATAGTCCGGTAATAAGTACTCCTGCTGATTTTCATAGTATCCCATGGCTTTGTAGATGAGAGGGATGATGGATCTTTTTTCCTTCATCCCCTCAACGTTGTCTTCCACTTTTAAACTGACTTTCTGAAGAGTCAGTGAAAGCAACGTATACTTCTAATGCTATTTTCATAAAGTTAATCCCGGTATATTTAGCAATACTTGTTGCTATATCTCCTATCTCATTTGCAACTAGTGGCGCTGCATAGGTCTCTAACCTGTCCTCTATAATTAATATGCCTGAGTGTTAGCAATACCTTTTATCCACTCCTAACATTCGTAACAACTAATGAAAGCGTCCGCTCCTCGCTGTGAGTTCAACGGTCGATGCAACGCTATCCTTGATCACGGGGGACGTTGCTGACATCAGTTTGTATTGGTTTACGGGGAGCAGGTCATGGGTATTTTATTGATGGAGTTTCACCACTAAAATTCCACGTCGAGCCCACGAATAAAGTAACAAGTGTTTGATTCCAAAAGTATCTAATGGTAAGTGTTGGTAAGATAGGAATGGGCTAAAAATGCTGGTAAATTTTTGATATTTAAACGAAAATAATCAGTAGACCATAAACAGGAATCGTATTCGGTCTTTTTTTATCTCTCTGAAATATGGCGTTTAATCCGTGGGCGTCTCAACAACTCCCGAAAACATCATATTCGCTTCAAACCATAGCATAACCCGCTATATGGCCGTCTAGCTATTTTTGCCATCAATAAATCGCAGAGTGCGGCTCCTGTTTCTCCGGCAAATGAGTGACAAGTTCATGCCTTTTTCGCAACGTTCATCTCAAAAACGTAACCGCTGAGAGGACGTTGATCGCCTGTTTTCTATACTGAAAAGAGGGGGAGATTATGTATCAACGTATCGACGGCGCACAGTGGCGACATATCTGGCTGGTTGGCGATCTGCACGGCTGCTATCAACGCTTAATGCAGGCGCTGCGGGAGCGTCACTTCAACCCTTATGAGGATCTGCTGATCTGCGTCGGCGACCTGATTGATCGCGGCCCGCAGAGTTTGCAGTGCCTGGCGCTGCTTAATCAGCGCTGGTTTATCACCGTGCGCGGCAACCATGAGCAGATGGCCATCGATGCTCTGCGGGAAAATAACCGCGCGCTATGGTAGATGAACGGCGGTGGCTGGTTTGCAGATCTCAGTGCTGAGGAGCAAGGGCAGGCGCGTGATGCCCTGCGCAAGTGCGCGGAGTTGCCCTATATTCTTGAGCTTCAGACCTCCGACGGGCTGAATGTCATCGCGCATGCTGATTACCCGGCAAAGGAATATAGCTGGCAAAAAGAGGTGGATTGCGAGTCGGTGCTGTGGCGCCGGGAGCGCCTCAATCAGCTGCTGTGCGGGAAAGGAGAGCCGATTGCCGGTGCGGACGACTTCTGGTTCGGGCATACGCCGCTAAAAACGCGCTTCGATGCCCATAACCAGCACTACATCGACACCGGCGCGGTCTTCGGCGGTGAGTTAACGCTGGTGCAACTGCAGTAGTTAAAAGTCGCTATAGTCGCGCGCCGGATGCCAGAAACCATCGATAAAATCTTCTACGGGAAAACAACCGCCGTGACGCATACGCTGATCGTCCATCGCAGCCAGGCACTGTTGCTCACTATTAAAGACATCGACCACGATGTCGTCACATCCACCGTCCAGGTAGCAAACAAATAAGACCAGCGCGAACATTCCATCCTCGGTTCTGTACAACGTAACGATAAGTGTAGGGGATGAATAGGGGCAGGGGAAATCAGGCAGGTAAATAACCCGTCTCACGGACGGGTTCCCATCGAATCAGGCAAGACGCATGATCCAGGTATCAGATTGCTCGTCGTAATGTTCGCGATAAAGGACTGAATGCTCGCCGTTAAGGATCGCAGGAATGCTGGTTTCCGCGTCCCAGGCATCAAGCTGCATACATAAATCGGGGTCTGAACTGCATGGAATATGCAGTTTACGCTCACCCTGACTCTCTCCCTGCAACTCGGCATCATCGATTTCGAATGCGCCAATGCGCACGCTGGTTTTCGTCATAATGCTCTCCGTCGATCGTTAAAATGTGGTACGACCAGTAAAGCCGCCCACATTTCAGCCTGGTACAACAGCCGGAAAGTCGCCAGTCAAAAAATGCGATTTTTATGCGCTGCGTCACGCCTTGCCGGCGAAAAGCTGACCGTCGCGCACCAGCTCGCGCGGATAGCTGTTTTTCAGCCGCGAACCCACTTTTTTCGCAAGGCCCAGCGCCTGGCCCTGGAAGGTCACAATGGCTTCATCCCCGGCTGGCAAGGCCTGCGGGTAGATATCGCGTCCCCGATACCACTCTTCCGCTTCCTCAAGTGTCAGTTCGAAAGCGAGCGGATTGCTATCGCCTGCCAGGGCGATCACTGCTTCATGCTGCCAGCGGTAGCCCTTATTGTGCGTCTCGGCAAGGCGCATACCGAGGCGGGAAAAGCGGACTTTTCCGATCAACTCTTCAATGGCAGCAGGGAAGAGCCAGATCTCTTTATCACGTTGCCACAGACGCAGGGCGTCTCCCCAGCATAAGCCGACCTCAGCCGCTGCGGCAGTAACGGCCGCACTTTCGCGTGCTTTCAGTGGTGCAAACGGAAATTGACCCACTTTGTAGGTCGGGGCGGGTAAGCGCTCGACCGCTGCGGTTTTACGCAGGCGGGCGACAAAGAACCCTTCGCAGTCAAAAATTTGTGGGAAGACATGCAGAAAACCCTCAGACGTCAGCGCCTGCCCGGCACCGGCGAATAACTCGCCCAGCGGTTCGAACGCAACGGCATCAGGATATTGCTGCGCTAACCACTGGCAGACAGCTTCGTTTTCATCGCGATTGAGCGTGCAGGTGGAGTAGACCAGCACACCACCGGGGCGCAGGGCATGAAAGGCGCTGTCGATAAGCTCGCGCTGGGTGGCGGCAATCTCCAGGTTGCTGGCATGAGACCAGTTTTTTAGCGCATCGACATCTTTACGTACCACCCCTTCGCCGGAGCAGGGCGCGTCCAGCAGAATGGCGTCGAACATCTCGGGCAACGCGGCACCAAACACGCGGCCGTCGAAATGGGTTAACGCCACGTTCTGTATGCCACAACGGCTGATATTGGCATGCAGCACTTTTACCCGGCTGGCAGAGAACTCATTCGCAAGGATCGCGCCCTGATTCCCCATGCGGGCGGCAATCTGCGTGGTTTTCGACCCCGGCGCTGCGGCGACATCCATTACGCGCTGCGGCATCGCTTCCCCGGCAAATAGCGCGGCAACTGGCAACATTGAGCTCGCTTCCTGGATGTAGAACAGGCCGCTCAGATGCTCCGCCGTGCTGCCTAAAGGCAGGCTCTCCTCCTCGTCGCGCTCGATCCAGAAACCCTCCGCGCACCACGGCACCGGTGTTAAGTGCCAGCCATAGGGCGCGACCAGCGCGAGAAAATCATCGACGGAAATTTTCAGCGTATTAACGCGAATACTGCGGCGCAGCGGGCGCTGACAGGCGGCAATAAACGCATCAAAATCGAGATGCTCAGGCATCGCCAGGCGCATCTGGGCGAGAAATTCTTCAGGAAGGTAAACAGCGTTTTGAGCCACGGGGCGCCCCAGAAGGAAAAAAAGAGGCGCGCAGTGTAGCACAAAGGCTCCGGCGCGGGCACGCCGGAGCACTCAGCTTAACGGGGGAGCGCGGTGCCCCACTGCCGCCACTCTTTCGGTTCGCTCTCCAGCAACAGGAAGTGTTTGCCCGGCTGCGCTTTCGGTGCCAGCGGCGTTTCCGGTGGCGTCGCGAAAGCGATCCCGCCGCGAATAAACTGATTAAAGGTACCGGTTTTCACCACGCCGCCGGTCAGGCCGAAGTCCAGCGTATAGCCGGAGGCTAACCAGAAGACCGAGTTATTGCGCACCAGATGCTGGTAACGCTTACTGATGCGCATGGCGATCATCACGCGGTCGGAAAGTGTACCCAGCGCAAGGCCGGTCACTGTCCCCACTTCAATACCGCGGAACAGCACCGGTGTGCCGATATTCATCGACCCCACTTCCGGTGCTTCAACCACAATGTTCAACCCGTCAAGGTAACGGGAATCGGTGATCGTCGCTTCGGCGAGTTCAAAATCGCGGCGCGCATCGCCGTGCCCCGGCTCAACGTTGATATAGGGCTGCAGGATGGTGTCGAGATGCTCCACGCCAGCGGCAGAAATCTGCGGTGTGATCACCGAGAAGCGCGATCCGGCGCGGGCGAAGGTGCGGACATATTCCGGGTAGAGTACGGCGCTGGCCTGCACTTCGTTTTTATCCGTCAGCAGGTGAAGCTCCTGCACCTGGCCGATATCGATGCCGAGGTAGCGAATCGGCATCCCTTCCGCCAGCTTGCCAGCGTCAAAGGCATGCAGGGTGATCTTGCCGCCGACGGCGCGCGCTTCGGTTTCCGAGGCGTAAAGAATACGCTTATCGCCCTTACGCAGACGGGCACCCGCACCGCTGCGGTTGTCGAAGCTGATGGCACCCTTGATCGCGCGTGAGAGTGGCGACGCCTGCACCGTCAGTCCGCTGCCGTTGAGCTGCACTTTCGCGCCGCCTTCCGCCCAGAAAACGCTGTCGGCGGTGAGCAGATTGCGATACTCCGGTTTGATATGCAGATCGATATCAAAGGCGTTGGCACGCGGGCGCACAGTGATCACTTCACCGACTTCAAATTTACGATAGAGCACCACCGAGCCTGCCTGCACGTCCGGCAGGGTATCCGCCGTTAGTGTCAGGGTGGTGGTCGGCAGATCGCTGAGGCTGTTCTCCAGCGCTTTATCAAGGTTGGCGAAGAGCGGGTAGGTGGGCTTCATCTCGCCTTTATCACCCGGGAGAATGCGAATACCGCCGCTGATCCACTCGCTGGCGCTGGCGGCGAGGAACTCAACGCCATCCAGCCCCAATTTCACATCCACGCGGCTGTTGACTACAAACTTGCTGTCGCCATGCACCAGGTCGCGATATTGCGGATCGATGGCCACGGCGAAGGAGACGCCCTTGTTGGTTAGCTTACGCTCCAGTACCTGGCCGACCTGCACACCGTGCAGCACCAGCGGCTGCCCGGCATCGATGCCATAACTCTCCGGCGCGGTAAGCGTCAGGGTGATGACGCCCGGCTCCTGCAACAGGTTTTTATCTGCGGGCAGCACAACGAATTGATCGCGCGGCTGGCCCTCACCCGGGATCAGCTCCAGCGTGCTGCCCGTCAGCAGCGAGCTGAGGTTGGTATTGCTGAGAGAGACTTTCGGGTTGCGCATCTCAATGCGCGTATTATCTCGCAGCAGGTTGACCACGCTCGGATCGACGGTCAACTCACCGGTCACTTTGCCGCCAGGATTGAGAGTGATATCCGTCAGTTCGCCCACTTCCAGCCCCTGATACATCAGCGGCGTTGAGCCCGCTTTCAGCCCCTGACCGCTCGGCAGATCAAGCTTAATGATCACACCGCGCTGGCTGTGTGCGAGATCTTTGTACAGGCCAAACTCATCTTCGGCTGCCGCAGGCGCAGAGTCATCCGGCGAATCGAAGGCGATGGCGCCGTTGACCAGCGCGGCCAGGCTCTCCAGCTCCACTTTCGCACCGCTCAGACCAACATCCGCTTTCACCCCTGAGACATTCCAGAAGCGGCTGCCTTTTTTCACCAGATTGGTAAAGCGGCGCTCAATCAGCACATCCACAGTGACGCCCTGTTTATTTTTGTTAATGGCGTAATCATAAACGCGGCCAACGGGGATCTTGCGGAAATAGACCAGCGAACCGCTGTTGAGCGAACCGAGATCCGGCGCGTGCAGATGAATCATCAAGTCGCCGTTATTGAGGCGGTATTTCGGCTGGGTGTCGAGGGCGGTGAAGTGATCCTGCGGTTCACCTTTGCCCGGCATCATGCCGATATAGTTACCGCCGACCAGCGCATCCAGCCCTGAAACACCCGCCAGCGACGCTTTCGGCGTCACCAGCCAGAACTGCGTTTCGTTGCGCAGCGCATCTTTCATGTCGGCTTTGATGCTGGCGCGTACCTGAATCTTCTTCAGATCGTCGCTCAGGCTAATATCCTGCACCGTACCGACCTCGACCCCCTGGTAGCGGATGGGCGTGCGTCCGGCGACAATGCCGTCAGCGGACATAAAGTCGATAGTGATGGTGTTGGCGCGATCTTCATAGCTACTCCAGACCAGCCAGCCGGCAATCAGCAAAGCGATCACTGGCAGCAGCCAGAACGGTGAAATGCGTCGTTTTGTTTTAATGCGCGCTTCAGTCGGCGAAGCGTGGTTTTCCTGACTCATGTGCATCCCAAAGTAAGCGGCTGTCCAGCCATTCCACAGCAAGAATAGTCAAAATAACCGCCGCGCCGAAATAAAACGCAGCGGGTCCCATAGTAAAGGCGAGCAGTTGGTCGCGATTGATCAGTGACATTGTCAGCGAGATGACAAACAGATCGAGCATCGACCAGCGCCCAATCCAGGTCACAAAGCGCAGAAGAAGGATGCGAGTGCGTAACCCCTGTTCAAATTTGAAATGGATACTGACCAGCAAGGTAAACAGTACGATTACCTTGGTAAACGGCACCAGAATACTGGCGATAAAGACAATACCCGCCACGGCGATATTGCTGTTACCGAGCGAAATGATGCCCGACATAATGGTGTCTGCCTGCCGCGAACCGTTAACGTAGACCACCGAGATCGGCAGCAGGTTAGCGGGCAGCAGAAAGATCATTGAGGTAATCAGCGCCGCCCAGCACTTCTGCAGGCTGTGTCGACGGCGGTAACGCAGCGGAATGTGGCAGCGCGGGCATCTACCGCGTGCATCGGGCAAACCAGTGAAGTGGCAGCCGAGGCAGGCGCGCAGTTGCGGGTCGGGGCGCTTCGCCGGGCGCTGCGGGTAAAAACGCTCCCACAGCTGCTCAACGTTCAAGTGAATAAGCGTCATCACGCTGAGAAGGGTTAACGCGACAAAGGCGACAAGGCCGACGCCCGGCTGCAGGTAAGCGTAATCCTGCACTTTGATGGAGGCGACGCCGATACCAACCAGATAGATATCAAGCATCACCCACTCTTTCAGGCGCTCAAGCATCAGCAGCACCGGGCGCAAATTCATCCCCAGCCGGTTGCCGAACCACAAATAGGCGATAGCGCTGACCAGCACCAGCGGCGCGCCGACGGTACAGAAGAGTACCATCGCGGCGGTAAGCGCATCGCCTTGTGAGGTCATCTGCCAGATCCCCTGCAGCAGGTTGGCATCAATACGCACGCCCAGCAGATAAAAGTGGAGCAGCGGTTCGCCCCAGGCAAAAGGCATCAGCATCAGCATCGTCACCGCCATAGCGGCAAGACGGGTTAGTGACCAGTCGCGCCCATCGCGAATTTTGGCGTCACAGCAGGGACAAAATGCACTTTGGTGCGATTTCATCACCGGTAACGCAAAAAGCGTATCGCATTGCGGGCAGCGCTGATAATGTGCCCGTGGCAAAGCTTCGCCGACATGATGGATCGCAATTTTTTTGTTAAGCGAAATGTGTTGTATCTTTAGTGCCATCGGCCGGATCAGAAAAGGGTTAGATGCATCTATATTAACTCATGATGAGAACATCTTGAGCATCAACGCATTTAATGCTTATTTTATTAGGCTTAGCCGTTTACTCAGTAAGACACCAAAGTGGTTGGATAATGAACAAAGCAGAGTTTTACGCGGACTTAAACCGCGATTTTCAGGCATTAATGGCAGGTGAAACCAGTTTTTTAGCGACGTTGTCTAATACCAGCGCGCTACTTTTTGAACGTCTGGATGGGGTCAACTGGGCCGGTTTCTATTTACTGGAGGGTGACACGCTGGTATTAGGGCCGTTCCAGGGCAAAATCGCCTGCGTTCGTATTCCTGTCGGGCGCGGTGTTTGTGGTAGCGCAGTCGCGCAAAACCGTGTGCAGCGGGTTGAAGACGTTCATCAGTTTGACGGGCATATCGCCTGCGATGCGGCCAGTAACTCCGAAATTGTGCTGCCGATCACAGTAAGTGGTCAGATCATCGGCGTGCTGGACATCGACAGCGTCGAATTTTCGCGCTTTAGCGAAGCGGATGAAAAGGGCCTGCGCGAGCTGGTTTCCCATCTGGAACAGTGCCTTGCAGCAACCGATTATCAAAAATTCTTTGCGACTGTCGCAGGATAATCAACGGATAACGTAGCATTTACTGTTAGCGTCATTATAATGACGCCTGTTCATGCCTGCGCTTGTTGGCAACGTCCGTTGTAATCAGGAAATTTCATGGAAAATCAACCTAAGTTGAATAGCAGTAAAGAAGTGATCGCTTTTTTGGCCGAACGTTTCCCTCACTGTTTCAGTGCTGAAGGCGAGGCACGCCCCCTGAAAATCGGTATCTTTCAGGATTTAGTGGCGCGTGTTGAGGGTGAGATGAATCTCAGTAAAACCCAGCTTCGTTCCGCTCTACGTCTTTATACTTCGAGCTGGCGTTACCTGTACGGTATTAAAGCTGGCGCAACGCGTGTCGATCTCGACGGCAACGCCTGTGGCGTGCTGGATGAGCAACACGTTGAGCATGCCCGTAAGCAGCTTGAAGAAGCAAAAGCGCGTGTGCAGGCGCAACGCGCTGAGCAACAAGCCAAAAAACGTGAAGCTGCCGCTGCTGCTGGTCAGGAAGACGCACCGCGTCGTGAGCGCAAACCTCGCCCGGCTCCGCGCCGTAAAGAGGGCGCAGAACAGCGCAAGCCTCGCGCTGATAAGCCGGCGGCTAAACCGCAGCGCGAACGCGCACCGCAACCGCAGCAGGAAGAGCGCCATACGCCAGTGTCTGATATCTCCGTGCTGAGCGTGGGTCAGGACCTGAAAGTGAAAGCGGGTAATAACGCGATGAGCGCAACCGTGCTTGAAATCACCAAAGACGGCGTTCGCGTACAGCTTAGCTCGGGTATGTCGATGATTGTACGCGCAGAACATCTCTTGTTCTGAAACGGAGGCCTGGCCTGGCATGAACACTTTGTTTAAGCGCACAGCGTTGGCCGGCCTGTTATTCGTAACAGGCCACGCCCTGGCTGTGGAAGATATTACCCGGGCCGATCAAATCCCGGTATTAAAAGAAGAGACGCAGCACGCGACGGTGAGCGAGCGCGTCACTTCGCGTTTTACACGCTCCCACTACCGCCAGTTCGATCTGGACAACGCCTTCTCCGCGAAGATTTTCACCCGCTATCTTAATCTGCTCGATTACAGCCACAACGTCCTGCTGGCCAGCGACGTTGAGCAGTTCTCGCAGAAGAAAAATGAGATTGGTGATGAGCTGCGTAGCGGCAAGCTGGATGTCTTTTACGACCTCTACAATAAAGCGCAGCAGCGCCGTTTTGAGCGCTACCAGTACGCCCTTAAAGTGCTGGAGCGGCCGATGGACTTCACCGGTAACGACTCGTTTAACCTCGACCGCAGCAAAGCGCCGTGGCCTAAAGATGAGGCCGAGCTGAATGCGCTATGGGACAGCAAGGTTAAATATGACGAACTGAGCCTCAAGCTCACCGGCAAAGATGAGAAAGAGATCCGCGAGACCCTCTCTCGTCGCTATAAGTTCGCCATCCGCCGTCTGGCGCAAACCAACAGCGAAGATGTCTTCTCGCTGGCGATGACCGCCTTTGCGCGTGAAATCGATCCGCACACCAACTACCTGTCACCGCGTAATACTGAGCAGTTCAACACCGAAATGAGCCTTTCGCTTGAGGGGATCGGTGCCGTGCTGCAGGGCGATGATGACTATACGGTGATTAACTCGATGGTTGCCGGTGGTCCGGCGGCGAAGAGTAAAGCAATTACTGTCGGCGATCGTATCGTTGGCGTTGGTCAGACCGGGCAGAATATGGTCGATGTTATCGGCTGGCGTCTTGATGACGTCGTTGCGCTGATCAAAGGGCCGAAAGGCAGCAAAGTGCGCCTTGAGATCCTGCCTGCGGGCAAGGGGACCAAAACGCGCATTGTGACGCTGACGCGCGAGCGTATTCGCCTTGAAGATCGCGCCGTGAAGATGTCTGTTAAAACCGTCGGTAAAGAAAAAGTCGGCGTGCTGGATATTCCAGGCTTCTACGTCGGGTTAACCGATGACGTGAAAGTGCAGCTTCAGAAGCTGGAAAAACAGAACGTTAAGAGCGTGATTATCGATCTTCGCGCCAACGGTGGCGGGGCGCTGACGGAAGCGGTCTCGCTCTCCGGTCTCTTTATCCCGTCCGGCCCGGTGGTGCAGGTGCGCGATAACAACGGCAAAGTGCGTGAAGATAGCGATACCGATGGCGTGGTTTATTACAAAGGTCCGCTGGTGGTGCTGGTTGACCGCTTCAGCGCCTCGGCATCAGAGATCTTTGCTGCGGCAATGCAGGATTATGGTCGCGCACTGATTGTCGGCGAACCGACCTTCGGTAAAGGCACCGTGCAGCAGTACCGCTCGCTCAACCGTATCTACGATCAGATGCTGCGTCCGGAATGGCCAGCGCTGGGCTCGGTGCAGTACACCATCCAGAAATTCTATCGTGTGAACGGTGGCAGCACGCAGCGTAAAGGCGTCACGCCGGATATCATCATGCCGACCGGTACGCAGGTAACGGAAACCGGGGAAAAATTCGAGGATAACGCACTGCCGTGGGACAGCATTAATGCTGCCACCTTTGTGCGCGCCGGCGATTTGAAACCTTTCGGACCTGAGCTGCTGAAAAAGCATGATGAGCGTATCGCGAAAGATCCTGAGTTCCAGTACATCAATAAAGACATCGCCCGTTTTGAAGCCCTGAAAGCGAAACGCGATATGGTGTCGTTGAACCTGGCGCAGCGTGAAAAAGAGAATGCGGAGGATGATGCTATTCGTCTCTCGCGCCTCAACGATCGCTTCAAGCGTGAAGGCAAGCCGCTGTTGAAGAAACTGGACGATCTGCCGAAGGATTATCAGGAGCCAGATCCCTACCTTGATGAGACGGTGCATATCGCGCTCGACCTGGCGCATCTTGAAAAAGATCAGCCTGCAGCGCAACCCGCTTCTGCGAAGTAACTCCCCAACAGGCACAAGAGATTGTGCCTGTTTTTTTAACAAAACCCCGCCACGTAAGCATCCTGCTACAAAATGTAAAGTTGTGTTTTTCTCGTGACTTACGCAGTAGTCATGCTTGAAAATAGCCCGCACGCCCATACGATGTGGGTAACCGCATAGTGCGTTTTGTTAAATCGAGGTTAAAAGAAAATTATGATGCGAATCGCGCTCTTCCTGTTGACTAACCTGGCTGTCATGTTGGTGTTCGGCCTTGTGCTTAGCCTGACGGGCATTCAGTCGAGCAGCGTTCAGGGGTTAATGATTATGGCGCTGCTGTTCGGTTTTGGCGGCTCGTTCATTTCACTGTTGATGTCGAAATGGATGGCGCTGAAATCTGTAGGTGGTGAAGTGATTGAGCAGCCGCGCAACGATATGGAGCGCTGGCTGATGGATACTGTTGCGCAGCAGTCTCGCCAGGCAGGCATTGCGATGCCGCAGGTGGCGATCTATCACGCACCGGATATTAATGCCTTCGCTACCGGTGCGCGTCGCGATGCTTCTCTGGTTGCCGTCAGCACCGGTCTGTTGCAAAACATGAGCCGAGATGAAGCCGAGGCGGTCATCGCCCACGAAATCAGCCATATTGCTAACGGTGACATGGTAACCATGACGCTGATTCAGGGCATTGTGAACACCTTCGTTATCTTTATCTCGCGTATTCTTGCCCAGATTGCCGCCGGCTTTATGAGTGGAGATCGCGAAGAGGGTGAAGAGAGTAACGGTAATCCGCTGGTCTACTTTGCCGTCGCAACCGTGCTTGAGCTGGTGTTCGGTATTCTGGCGAGCGTGATCACCATGTGGTTCTCCCGCCACCGTGAATTCCATGCCGACGCAGGCTCAGCCCGCCTGGTGGGACGCGAGAAGATGATTGCTGCACTGCAAAGGCTGAAAACCAGCTATGAACCGCAGGAGGCGAGCAGCATGATGGCGTTTTGCATCAACGGGAAATCAAAATCCCTGAGCGAACTCTTTATGACGCACCCGCCGCTGGACAAACGTATCGAAGCATTGCGTTCCGGCGCATACCTCAAGTAATTAAATTACCGGCACAAACAAAAAAGCGCGTCTATTGACGCGCTTTTTTGTTTTTAATCAGCGCTAACCCGCAGGAATGGTATGAATGTGGGGCGGTAAATTAAGTAGATTATCGCGCAATCGCTTCTGCGATCGTGGCATCAACACCTTTCAGGCGTAATGTCGCAGATTTGTAACGAACCAGGCATTCGTGCATTGCGGCGGATGGTCGACGAATTTATAATAAAAACCTATTCTGATTTTTATAAAACACAGGCGATGAGGTGATTAATGGCAATCGCGGATTTGGACAAGCAGCCAGATTCTGTCTCTTCTGTATTGAAGGTCTTTGGCATTTTGCAGGCTTTGGGCGAAGAGCGTGAAATCGGCATTACCGAGCTTTCACAGCGCGTCATGATGTCAAAAAGCACCGTTTATCGCTTTTTGCAGACCATGAAATCGTTAGGCTACGTGGCACAGGAAGGGGAGTCAGAGAAATATTCCCTGACGCTGAAGTTATTTGAACTTGGTGCGCGTGCACTGCAGAACGTTGATTTGATCCGCAGCGCGGATATCCAGATGCGTGAACTCTCTCGCCTGACGAAAGAGACCATCCATCTGGGTGCTCTCGATGAAGACAGCATCGTCTATATCCATAAGATCGATTCGATGTATAACCTGCGCATGTATTCTCGTATTGGTCGCCGCAACCCGCTCTATAGCACCGCGATTGGTAAAGTGCTGCTGGCCTGGCGCGATCGCGATGAAGTGAAACAGATCCTTGAAGGCGTTGAATACAAGCGCAGTACCGATCGCACCATTACCAGCACTGAAGATCTGCTGCCGATGCTGGATATCGTCCGTCAGCAGGGCTACGGCGAAGATAATGAAGAGCAGGAAGAGGGATTACGCTGCATCGGCGTACCGGTGTTCGACCGTTTTGGCGTGGTTATTGCCGGACTGAGTATCTCATTCCCGACCCTGCGTTTCTCCGAAGAGCGTCTGCACGAGTATGTGGAAATGCTGCATCAGGCAGCGCGCAAAATTTCTGAACAGATGGGCTATAACGACTATCCGTTCTGATAGTTGCCAAAAAAGCCGCCCTCATGGGCGGCTTTTTCATGGGAAAAATCAGCCGTTATCAATAACGTTATCGCTTTTACGCATCAGCGGGCAGTTGGAAAGGCCAAAAAATCCGTTGCTTGAGTGCACATATTGCGCTGTGCTGGTGCCGCGTGCCGTCGCGTATTTACACTGTAAACCAAGACCTGCGGCGTTCTCTTTACTGTTAATTAATACGCCATAACCGCTCAGCAAGAGCCCGATCCACAGCAGCGCGATAACGATAACGCTTCGAATAAGTGTACGCATGTTTGCTCCTTGCACATCGATTAAGTCTGGCATTAAGGCTACGTTTTTTATTGGACGAAACAAGTCACACATTCCTAAAAATACCGAAAGGCGGTACAGTTACCCGCTGTTTAAGGAAGCCGTGCTAGTGTGCTTACACCTTGAAATGTTTCGGAGAATGGAGTGAGAAAATTTAGATGGCTGTTGCTGATTGCCGTGGTGGTGGTCTGCCTGCTGCTCTGGACTCAAATGCTCAATGTCATGTGCGATCAGGATGTACAATTTTTTAGTGGTATTTGTGTCATCAATAAATTCATCCCCTGGTAAGCGCATTTCTGCAGTGAAAGATTTCCTTCCTGAGAGCCAGTGGTAAAATGCTGCGTCTACTTTGAGGGTGTGAAATGAACGAAATCTTAAATTCTGGCGCGTTAAATTTTGCGTCTATGCTGGTTTCTGTGGTGGTTCTGGTGATTGGCCTGGTGCTGTGGTTCTTTATCAATCGTGCCAGTTCGCGTACAAATGAGCAGATTGAGCTGCTGGAAGCGCTGCTCGATCAGCAAAAACGGCAAAATGCGCTGCTGCGCCGTCTTTGTGAAGCGAATGAGCCGGAAAAAGCGTCTCTCCCTGAGGTCGAAAAAAGCAAGACCAAAGGTGAAGAGGAGGAGTTTATCCGGCTGGTGGCTGAACGCTAATCAGGAAGGAGGGGAGAGATGGTCTGGAAAAATCCCTGGTACGATCCTGCGCTCTCCCATCATACGCCGGACGGTTTTTGTAACCCGACGGCCGTAGCGCATCAGCCCGGCGATGTAAAACGCTGGCGGCAGGCCCGCAAAGCCGCCGGGCTTCCCCGCCCACCAGCCGCAGGGTATGACGCTTTTATTGAGGCTTGGTGGCAGAAAGCCGGGATCACCCCGGGTGACGATGGCCTTTGGTGGCTTGGCCATGCCTCTGTTCTTCTCCGTGTGCAGGGCAAATACCTGCTCACCGATCCGGTTTTTTCCCGACGTGCCTCCCCGCTTCGTTTCGCCGGGCCCCTGCGGCGCACTCCGCCTGCATTGTCCATTGACGATCTTCCGGCCCTTGATGCCATTCTTATCTCGCACAATCATTACGATCATCTGGACCGCTGGACAATTCGCGCCCTGCTGCGCCGCTTTCCTGAGGTAAAAATCTTTGTCCCGCTCGGGTTAGGTGACACGCTTCGTCGTTTTGGCGCGCGTGTTGTGACCGAGCTGGACTGGTGGCAACATGCCTCACTCAGCGGGCTGCATTTAACAGCCGTTCCCGCCCAGCACTGGAGTATGCGCACGCCGTGGGATCGTAACCGCTCGTTGTGGTGCGGCTGGGTGGTTGAGTCGGAAGCATTGCGTTTCTGGTTTCCCGGTGACACGGGCTACAGCGAAGAGCTTTTGCAGATCCCGCAACGGCTTGGACAAATCGACGCAGCGGCGCTGCCTGCCGGGGCCTATGCACCACGCTGGTTCATGTCGTCAAACCATATGGATCCCCAGAGTGCGGTCTCGCTGTGGCAGCAATTAGGTTCACCGCTGGCTTTTCCCATTCACTGGGGCGTATTTGAACTGGCCGATGAATCACTGGATGAGCCGGTGCTGGAGTTACAACGCGCGTTAAGCGAAGCGGCAGGGGAAAATGATAACTTCAGGATCCTGAAAATTGGTCAGTATTTATCCCTGCGTAATTTAAGCCGAACGCCATAAAAAGTAAGCGCTATTAAAATTGCCTGTGTCTAATTTGCGCGAAACGTTTTTATTGCCTTTAAATGATGCAGTGTCATCATAATTTCATTATTTTGGTGCACGCCTCTGCTTATTTGCTCAGTAATTATCCATAGTTAACCTCAGCAATAGTTTCGGCCTAGTGCAATAATCATTTGAGAATCTTCCTAATCCCATTATCCGCATAACTATTCGCAGAAAGCTCTTAGCATATAAGCGAAACGCATGAGCATCTCCGCTAGCGGGTAAGTTCATGGAACTGCTTGATGAATCGAAAGAAATGGTCTACGTTTACCGGGTAAACCTGCTTATGCAGCGGCTGCTATAACGGTCATTGAAGTGAATAAATGAACAGTGGTTGTTTCGCTCTCCTTAGAATTTGTGCGGCGGATCGAGACATATCTAAAAATGGCTTGCCATAGTTTACGTATTATGTGATAACACGTTGTGGGTCAATCGAGGTACAGTTCTGTTTATGTGTGGCATTTTCAGTAAAGAAGTCCTGAGTAAAACGTTTCGTTGAATACAGCTTCTCTGCCGAACCTTATATTAGTGCCTCAAGCAGTAATGTCTCAGTTTTCTCAGTCAATGCCTGCGGGCGAAGTATATACATTAAGGAATTTTGCAAATGGCAAAGATTAAAGGTCAAGTTAAGTGGTTCAACGAGTCTAAAGGTTTTGGTTTCATTACTCCGGCTGACGGCAGCAAAGATGTATTCGTACATTTCTCTGCTATCCAGGGTAACGGCTTCAAAACTCTGGCTGAAGGCCAGAACGTTGAGTTTGAAATTCAGGACGGTCAGAAAGGCCCGGCTGCAGTTAACGTAACTGCTATCTGATTTCGACACCTCTGAGCTTGAGACGCGTTTCGCGTATCAATGTCAGTTATCAAGCCTCGCCATTGTGCGGGGCTTTTTATTTTCCCTGCCGCAACATTTGACGGTACACTTCGCTCTTTGAAAAAGTCTGTCTCGCCGGAGTGTTTATGCCATTCAGTTGCCCCCTTTGCCATGCACCGTTAAGCCGCCATGAGCGTGCATTTATCTGTCCGCAGCGGCATCAGTTCGATATCGCCAAAGAGGGTTACGTCAATTTATTGCCCGTTCAGCATAAACGCTCGCGCGATCCCGGTGATAACGCTGAAATGATGCAGGCGCGCCGGGCATTTCTTGATGCCGGGCACTATCAACCCCTGCGCGATAAAATCTGCAGCCTGTTTGAAGAGACTCTGCCGGCAGAAGCGACGGCGCTACTCGATATCGGCTGCGGGGAAGGGTACTACACACAGGCATTTGCCGGAGTAGGCCGCGCGCGAGGCGCGCAAACTGTAGGTCTCGATGTCTCGAAAGCGGCGATCCGCGCCGCGGCAAAACGCTATCCGCAGGTGATGTTTTGCGTAGCCTCCAGCCACCGCTTGCCTTTTGACGATAACAGCATTGATGGGCTGGTGCGTATTTACGCGCCCTGTAAAGCGCAGGAGCTGGCCCGTGTAATGAAACCGCAGGGCGTGGTGATCACCGCTGCACCCGGGCCGCGCCACTTAATGGAGCTGAAGGGTCTGATTTATGATGAGATACAACTACACGCGCCAAACAGTGGTGAAATCGAAGGGTTTACGCTGATTTCTGAACAGTCGCTCGCTTATGAGATGGAACTGACCGGCGAAGAGGCCGTTGCGCTCCTGCAAATGACGCCATTTGCCTGGCGGGCGAAGCCGGAAGTGTGGCAACAGCTGGCGGCGACAACAACATTTCGCTGCCAGACGGATTTCACCATCCACTGCTTACGGCGGGAAAGCTAGCCGGCAAAGTGGCTGTAGAGGATCTGCACGCCAATACCAATAAGCACTACGCCGCCGAGGATCTCGGCGCGTTTCCCCAGCAGCGGGCCGATAAAACGGCCCACCATCATGCCAAGCGTCGACATAATAAGGGTGGCGCAGCCAATCGCCAGCGCGGTAGTAAGTATATTGACCTGCAAAAATGCGAGCCCGACACCGACCGCCATCGCATCCAGGCTGGTAGCAATCGCGGTGGTCACCAGTAACCAGAAACCGTGGCGATGGGGCATATCTGCCTCGTCATCCGCATTGCCGCGAAAGCCCTCAAGCACCATTCTGCTGCCAAGAAATGCCAGCAGCACGAAGGCGATCCAGTGATTCCACTCAAGCACAAATTGCGAGGCGAGCATTCCGAGACCCCAGCCCAGCAGCGGGGTTAAGGTTTCAATCGCGCCGAAGATAAGACCGGTACGCAGGGCGTCGGAAAATTTAGGATTGCGGAGCGTAGCACCTTTACCGATAGAAGCGGCGAAGGCGTCCATCGACATACCAAAGGCGAGAAGCAGGGTGGCGGATAAATTCATCTGTGCGTCCTGACCGGGAGTTCCATATAACACACCACTGCCCCCAGTAAACAGCAGTCGGTGTGTCAATGGTCTCGCCTGACTGAACGATGTTCAGTCCGTACGTGCCACGTTTTGCAACGAGTATGTTGACACGTACATCTCCGCATGGCGGAAATCGGCTACTCCCCAACGACGGACGCACCTTACCATATTTTTGGAATATAAAACAACAGCAGAGAAATATTCATGACGGAGTTCGCCGGTAATGATTGTCATTCGGCTTTCGAGGTGAAAATAACGTTAATAAAGGTAGGTAATTTCTTATGAGAAATATAGCAGAGGCTATATTCAAGCCTCTTTTTTGTGCAGTAAAGCGTGAGGTATATTCTCTAACTTATTGAGTTTTAACCATTACTCTGTATATTTTCTCGAGGTCGTCTATATTTCGTACACGAATCAGTAATCGCCGCTGCTCTAATTGCATCACCAGCACACCATCCTCAGATAAATTCATCTCTGTAATGCGGTTATATTCAATCCACGCATTAGCAAAGAAAAACCCGTGTGATTTAAAGATAGCTTTCGGGGCGCGGATCCAAAACAGGTAAATACCCAGCAGCGCAAGCGCAAATAATAACCACATGGTTAATGATGTCCCGCCATTGACGCTGTTGTTATAAATCAGAATAACCAGCAGACCGACAAAAATGGCGCCATCAGTACGGCTCCTGCGCAGCAGCGGAACGGTGAGCAGCGTTTCGCCTTTGCGCCGGGGCATCACCACCTCGTCATAGATCGCAAACGCCAGCAGGGCGGCGACAAACAGCAGCAGCACGCTATCCGTAATCGTCATCTCATCTCCTTAAATAAAAAACCGGGGGCAGTCACGCCCCCGGTGATGACAACGTCGTTTAAAGACCCAGCAGGCCGATGGCGTAGCCGACAATCCCGATCACGAAGAAGCCGACAATGATCCACAGCGGATTCACTTTTTTGCGCAGCAGCCACATACAGGCGAAGGTCAGCAGCAGCGGCACCAGGCCCGGCATCAGCTGGTCGAGGATGGTCTGCACCGTGGTCACCGTGGTTTTACCGGTCTGGTCGGTAATTTCCGATACCACCAGCGGAATATTCACATGCGTCCACTTGTTGACCAGCGCCCCCATTACAAACAGGCCGAGGATTGACGCCCCCTCGGTCAGCTTTTGCAGGAAACCGCCGCCCATATCTTTAACGATATCGATCCCTTTGCGATAGCCATACGCCACGCCGTAGTAGCGGGTGGCAAGACGCACGATATTAAAGAGGAAGAAGAAGAGCAGCGGGCCGAGCAGACTGCCGCTCATGGCGATCCCGGCACCGAGTGCTGCAAAGACCGGACGCACTGTACCCCAGAAAATCGGGTCGCCGACGCCTGCCAGCGGCCCCATCAGACCCACTTTGATACCGTTTATGGCACCATCGTCAATTTCTGCGCCGTTCGCACGCTGCTCCTCCATCGCCAGCGTCACGCCAAGCACCGGCGCGGCAACATAAGGGTGAGTGTTGAAGAACTCCAGGTGACGTTTAATCGCCTGGCGGCGGGCTTCGTTATTTTCCGGATAGAGGCGTTTAATCGCCGGTACCATTGAGAAGCAGAAGCCGAGTGCCTGCATACGTTCGAAGTTCCACGAGCCCTGGAAGAGGTTAGAACGCAGGAACACGCTGCGAATATCACTCTGGGTGAGCTTTTTCTCAGTCGGAGTTTTCGTCATATCAACCATGTCGTTCACCTGTTAATCCAGTTCGTTATCAAGATCGTTGGCACCAGCTGCTGGTGCAGCGCCGCCTGCAGTGCGGTTATATTTCGGGCTAACCTGAATGTAGAGAATGGCCATAACGGCACCGATCACACCCAGCGAAACAAGGTTGAAGTTAGTAAATGCCGCCGTCACGAAGCCGAGGTAGAAGAACGGCATCAGATAGCCTGCGCGCATCATATTGATGACCATCGCGTAACCGACCACCACGATCATGCCACCGGCAATATTCAGACCGCTGGTCACCACTTCCGGAATGGCGTTGAGCATGTTCTGCACTTCGCTGGTACCGACAGAGATAGCCACAATCACCGCCGGGATGGCGATACGCATTGCTTGCAAGAACAGGGAGGAGACGTGGATCCAGGAGAGGGCGGTAAGGTTACCGTTATCTGCGGCTTTATCTGCCGCGTGCTGGAAACCGACGGTAATGGTACGCACGATGATGGTCAGCACCTGGCCTGCTGCGGCAAGCGGGATCGCCAGCGCAATACCGGCACCGATGCTCTGGTGGCCGCCAATGACCAGAATGGTGGAAATAATCGACGCCAGCGCGGCATCGGGCGCGACCGCCGCACCGATGTTCATCCAGCCAAGCGCGATCATCTCAAGCGTACCGCCGATGATGATACCGGTTTTCATATCACCCAGAACGATACCAACCAACGTACATGCCACCAACGGACGGTGGAACTGGAACTCGTCAAGTATCGACTCCATACCGGCAATACATGCGACGACGAACACCAGCACAATCTGAAGAGTGGTAATCTCCATTGTACTTCTCCTATAGCTAAATCAGACGTAAGTATGAAAACTGAGTCAATCAGGTCGTCGCGGTTACTTCGCCACTTTGCTGATCAAATCCATCATTTTCAGTTTCGGATCGTTTGAAACTTTACGGACTTCCAGCTCAATGCCGCGATCGTTGAGTTTGCGAAACGCCTCAATATCTTTCTCATCGACGGAAACAGCGTTATTTACCTGGGTTTTGCCCTGGCGGTAGGCCATACCACCGATATTGACCGAGGTAAGTTTTACGCCGCCCTCGACGATGCGCTCGACATCGGTAGGGTTGGTGAAGAGCAGCATTACGCGCTCACCGGCATATTTCGGGTTGTTATAGACGCGGATCATCTTCGCGACATCGACAACGTGCGCCGTTACCCCCGGCGGTGCGACCTGCGTCAGCAGCGTTTTACGCACGTTATCGGCAGCTACCTCATCACTGACGACAATAATGCGGGTGACGTTGGTCTCTTTCGTCCAGCGGGTGGCGACCTGGCCGTGGATCAAGCGGTCATCAATACGTGCCAGACCAATGACCATATAGTCGTTCGGCCCCATCGGTTTAGCGGGGGTAGCGGCTTTCGGGGCAGCCGTCGGCTGAACCGCTGCAGGAGCGGGTTTTTCCACCGGCTGTGCTTTCAGCGCCTTCACGCCTTCGCGTCCGGTCTCGACGGCCAGCGCCACCAGCTCATCGAAGGTTGGGTTATCATCACGCGCCATCAGGGTTTCTACCAGCATCGGGATATTTACGCCGGCTATCACCTCATAATGCTCGTTATCGACGACAATGCGGCTGGCGGCGTTAAACGGGCTGCCACCCCATGTATCGACGAGAAACAGCACGCCCTGATTGGTATCCAGTTTTGCCAGCTGCGCCTGATACTTTTCGATTAACGTCTCCGCGTTTTCACCGGGAACAAAATCGATCCATCCGACATTTTCCTGCTCGCCAAGCAGCATCTCGGCGGTTTTAAGCAGTTGTTCTGCCGCCCAACCATGTGTGCCTATAACAATAGCAATAGTCACTTGCTACCTCCTTATTCTTGTCGTTAACATCCACGCGATGGATGTATTGTGAATCGGCACCAAAAAAGCGAATCGATTCAGAGATAAACTCAAAGAGAAGTTTAGGAACTTTCGCGAATTATTTTAGAGAGTGAAAAAATAATTTATGTGATGAAGATCCGTAATTTAGGTTTCATAAAGATGAAAATTTGTGGCGCAAAATATCCATACACTTTGCAAATTCTGGTAAATCTTTGCCAGCTACCCAGGCTCTTTGCTATGTTTAACCTCCGTTTAAGTTACCAGGAGTAAAGGGCAGTAGCCCATCGTATGGATCGTCACCGACGTCAGTTCACTTTATGGCCCTTCCGCGCCACGCATTCCGGTGAATCTCACCCCCTTTCAAATAGAGTCAATGTCATCACGCCTGCGCATTTTCGCGCACCTTGTACTGTTTCCCTGAACAGGAGCCTGTCATGGAATTCTTAATGGATCCGCAGATTTGGATCGGTTTGTTGACGCTGGTTGTACTGGAAATTGTGCTGGGTATTGATAACCTGGTCTTTATCGCCATTCTTGCCGACAAACTGCCGCCGAAGCAGCGTGATAAAGCGCGTCTGATCGGTCTGTCGCTGGCGCTGGTGATGCGACTTGGCCTGCTGTCGCTGATCTCATGGATGGTGACGCTCACCCAGCCGCTCTTCTCCGTCTGGAATCTTACCTTCTCCGGCCGTGATTTAATCATGCTGCTGGGCGGTATTTTCCTACTGTTTAAGGCCACCACGGAGCTGCACGAACGGCTGGAAAACCGCGATCACGATGGCGGACACGGTAAAGGCTATGCCAGCTTCTGGGTGGTGGTGACGCAGATCGTTATTCTTGATGCGGTCTTCTCCCTCGATGCGGTGATTACTGCGGTCGGTATGGTCAATCACCTGCCGGTGATGATGGCAGCGGTGGTAATCGCCATGGCGGTAATGCTGCTGGCCTCGAAGCCGCTGACCAACTTTGTGAACCAGCATCCGACGGTGGTGGTGCTCTGTCTAAGCTTCCTGCTGATGATTGGTCTGAGCCTGGTCGCAGAGGGCTTTGGCTTCCATATTCCGAAAGGCTACCTCTACGCCGCGATTGGCTTCTCAATCATCATTGAGTTCTTTAACCAGGTTGCGCGCCGTAACTTTCTCCGCAACCAGTCGCGCCTGCCGCTGCGTGCACGCACTGCGGATGCGATTGTGCGTCTGATGGGCGGTCGCCGTCAGAATACGACGCAAACCGAGACGGACAGCGATACCTCAGTAACGGTGCCGGAAGGCGCGTTTGCAGAAGAGGAGCGCTATATGATCAACGGCGTACTGACGCTGGCCTCCCGCTCCCTGCGCAGCATTATGACGCCGCGCGGTGATATCAGCTGGGTGGATGCCAACCTGAGCGTTGACGAGATCCGCCAGCAGTTGCTCTCTTCCCCGCACAGCCTGTTCCCGGTCTGCCGTGGCGAACTGGATGAAGTGATCGGTATTGTGCGCGCCAAAGAGTTACTGGTGTCGCTGGAAGAGGGCGTCGATGTTGCCGCTATCGCATCTGAGTCGCCGGCAATTGTGGTGCCGGAAACCCTCGACCCGATCAAGCTGCTGGCGGTATTACGCCGCGCGCGCGGTAGCTTCGTAATTGTCACCAATGAGTTTGGTGTGGTTCAGGGGCTGGTAACCCCGCTGGACGTGCTGGAGGCGATTGCCGGTGAATTCCCCGATGCGGATGAAACGCCGGAAATCATTGCCGACGGCGACGGCTGGCTGGTAAAAGGCACTACCGACCTGCATGCGCTGCAACACACGCTGGATCTCGATAACTTCGTCAACGAAGAGGAAGATATCGCCACCGTTGCGGGTCTGGTTATTGCCGCGCGTGGGCAGATCCCGCCGGTGGGCGAAACCTTTGCCATTGCGCCGCTGCATATCACCGTGATGGAAGCGAATGACTACCGGGTCGATCTGGTGCGTATTGTTAAAGAGCAACCGGCTCAAGACGAAGAGGAGTGATCCTCGATCGTCATCAACGGTGTCAGCCGATCGTCATGCGCGGCTGGCGTTCCATTCCCGGCTAACCACGCCGGGAAATGCTCAATCGGCATCGGTTGAGCAAACAGATATCCCTGCAGTGACTGCACCCCTTGCTGACGCAAGTATTGCGCCTGCTGCGGGGTTTCCACCCCTTCAGCAACCAGTTCAATATCCAGCCGCTGCGCGAGCGCGATAATAATGTCGGTCACCTTAGAGTTCACCGCATCGGTGCCGATCGCCGCAGTATAGGATTTGTCGATTTTCAGAATGTCCGGTTGCAGCTTCTCCAGCCAGCTCAGGGCGCTATTGCCGGTGCCGAAATCATCGATCGCAATCTTTACGCCGTTGTGATGCAGCTCGTGCATCATGCGCGAATCAACATCCTGCAACGCATCGCGCTCGGTCAACTCAATGATTAACTGCTGCACCGGATGGTGAACAAACCACAACCGGTGCAGATCTTTCAGTAACTCGCCATCGCGCAGATGGCTGGGGGCGGCGTTAATACCGATATGGAAGTGGGCATCGGCCGGAAAGAGGTGGCGATGCGCCTGCACCTCAATCAGCACATAACGGGTCAGCGGGGCGATCAGATGCTGCGCCTCGGCAATAGGTATAAAGACCTCGGGCGAAATCGCGCCCTGGCGCGGATTGTGCCAGCGCAGCAGGATCTCGACGCCGACGCACTTCAGGCTCTGGGCATGCAGCACGGGCTGGCAGAAGAGTGCGAATTCGCGTCCCGTTAAGCCAAGGTTAATCTCGCGGGCGAAGCTCATGCGGCTGGCGGTGGTAAACCAGGTAATCACGCTGGTTAAAAGCCCAATCATCAGCGCCAGCGGCAGCTGTGAAGGCAGATGTTGCAGCGCCAGTCGCGTGGCACCCGGGCCGCTCACACTCACTGAAAGAGGGAAGAATTGCGAGGCGCGCTGATAGCGCTTCTCATCATCAGCCAGCGGTAAGGTCTCCAGCAGACCTTTTCCCTGCACCAGATGTCGCCCGGTGACGGAGAGCGCCACGCGGGTGATGAGCGGCGGCTGCGGCTCCAGCATTAAGCGGCTTAACAGTTCAATATTGACTACCTCCATCACGCCGCTTTGCCCGTCTGCGGCGGTGGGGAACCACACGATCAACACCGGTCGATCTTTCAGCAAAGACTGGTCCGTGGAGAGGACCAGCAGGGTGGTTTTTGCCGGCAGGCTCGGCTGGAGCTGGTGGACAGGAACGTTGCGATCGCCAAAGATGCTTGAGCAGTAGAGTATGCCGTCATGCACCAGCGTAATGGAGCGCACCGTCTGCAGGCTGGCGGCGATTTTACGCAGTTGTAGATGCACCCCGTCACAGGGTTTGCCAACCAGCGGCGAAACAGTTTCGCGTGTCGATTCCAGCGGTAGCAGCAGGCGATCAAAATTCACCACCGCATGGTGGGTAAAGGAGGCGACACGCTGCTGGTTGAGGTTGCGCTCGGAAATAAAGCGAAAGGCGAGGGTTAATATGAGCGCGGCAATGCCCGCCAGCACGCAAACCGTGGCGCGCCGCTGTCGATAGCTTTTGATGATCCGCTGAGCCGTTTGCATGCGCCGATCGCCTGTAATTTCCCTGGCCTGATTGCCATGCCAGCACAGTTGAAGTGTAGCGGGAAATTGCTCAGCTTATGCACAAACGGCGGGGAATATTCTCGATCTGTGGCGTAGCGGGTAAAAAAGCGCCGTTCGGTTGAACGGCGCTGAGAGAGGCGGGTTTAGTCACACTGCACTTTGATCGCCAGACCACCGCGCGAGGTTTCGCGGTACTTGGCATTCATATCTTTCCCGGTCTCGTACATGGTTTCGATAACCTTGTCGAGAGAGACGCGCGGCGCGCTGGTGCGGCGCATCGCCATCCGCGCGGCGTTAATCGCCTTCACCGAGGCGATGGCGTTACGCTCAATGCAGGGAACCTGAACCTGGCCGGCGACCGGATCGCAGGTGAGACCGAGGTTGTGCTCCATACCGATCTCTGCGGCAACGCAAACCTGCTCCGGGCTTGCGCCCAGCAGCTCTGCCAGTCCCGCAGCCGCCATAGAACAGGCGACACCCACTTCGCCCTGGCAGCCCACTTCCGCACCGGAAATCGAGGCGTTCATTTTATAGAGCGCGCCAATCGCCCCGGCGGCGAGGAAGTAGCGAATATAGATATCCGGGCTAACGGACTCAATAAAGTGGTCGTAATAAGCCAGCACTGCCGGCACGATACCGCAGGCACCGTTGGTCGGGGCAGTCACGACGCGACCGCCCGCCGCATTCTCTTCGTTTACCGCCAGCGCGAACATATTCACCCAGTCCACGACGATCATCGGATCGTTAGAGAGCTTATCGCTGGAGACCAGCAGACGGCGCAGGGCTGAGGCGCGACGCGGCACACGCAGCGGGCCTGGCAGCACGCCTTCGGTGTTCATACCGCGATCGATACAGGCGCGCATGGTGGTCCAGACGTTGGCGAAGTACTCTTCAATCTCTTTTTTCGAGTGCAGCGCCAGTTCGTTCTGCATCACCATCCCGGAGAGCGAGAGCCCGGTCTGCTTGCAGTACTCCAGCATCTGCGTCGCGGAGTTAAACGGGTAGGGCACGGAGACGGAGTCGAGGGTCTCTTTGCCAAAATGCTCTTCATCAACGATAAAGCCACCGCCGATGGAGTAGTAGGTTTTGCTGTAAACGGCGTCGTCGCCATTCAGGGCGGTAATACGCATGCCGTTTTCGTGCAGCGAGAGGTTATCGCTGTGAAAACGCATGCCGTCGTTCTGCGGAAAATCGACTTCATGGCGACCCTGCGCCAGCAGCAAGCGCCCACGGTTTTCCACATCGCGGATAAACCCCGGGATCGCGTCAATATCGACAGTGGCCGGCTCGTTGCCCGCCAGACCCATAATAATGGCGATATCGGTATGGTGTCCTTTCCCGGTAAGGGAGAGTGAGCCGTAAACATCCACCACGACGCGGGTGGTGTTTTCCAGCAATCCTTTTTCGACCAGATCATCGACGAACTGCTTCCCGGCCTTCATCGGGCCAACAGTGTGGGAAGAGGAGGGACCAATCCCCACTTTGAACATGTCGAATAGACTAATCACATTTACACTCCTGACAGGGTTACTGGGTTTCCAGTAACGATGTAATAACTGCGCATAGTGTAAGAGGGAAGGGTGCCAGCAGGTTAACTATTCACATGAATTAAACTAATCGCTGGCCTCTATTAAACTAATAACGAGTTCGCCGTCACAGAGTGCGCAAAACAGAGTATAGCGCTTATGGGCGCACACCGATTTGCAGCGCCAGCGAGCGAATGATCCCCGCCGTCATGCCCCAGACAAAATAATGCTCATACCAGGATAACCACACCCGGTGGGCATTACCGTGACGATGCACATCCAGCGGGTGATAACGCCCGAGCCGCAACGCTTCGGCAAGTGGCATTTCAAACACCGCCGCCACTTCATCTTCACTGGCGCGCCAGGGGAGATCGGGCGGAATAATGCCGACCACCGGCGTGACCTGAAAGCCAGTGACGCTATCCACCGGCGGCAGGACGCCAATCACCTCGACCGATTCAGGCGGGATCGCTACCTCTTCCTCCGCTTCACGCAGCGCGGCGGCGATCAGCGAGGCGTCGGTAGTGTCGACCGCGCCGCCGGGAAAGGCGACCTGACCGGCATGTTTGCGCAGCATCGCTGAGCGCTGCGTCAGCAGCAGGCCCGGCTCTTTGCGCCGCACAATTGGCACCAGCACCGCCGCCTGGCGCGCATTCAGCGTGGCGGCATTAAGCTGCGGGCGCATCAGCTGAAAGCGCGATAAAAAGTTATCCAGAGTTAACACCGGTTGATCCACGAATTACCTCTCAAGTTGCCGCAGGATACGGTTAACTTTATCAAAGGTTTCCTGATATTCCGCATCCTCGTCGCTGTCGGCGACAATCCCGCCGCCCGCCGAGCAGTAAAGCTGCCCGTCGCAGGCGGTGACAGTACGGATGGTGATGCTGGTGTCCATATTGCCGCACACGCTGAGGTAGCCAATGCTGCCGCACCAGGCATTACGGCGATGTGGCTCCAGCTCATCAATAATCGCCATCGCCCGCACTTTCGGCGCACCGGTAATCGAGCCGCCGGGAAACGCCGCGCGGAGCAGATCGCTCGCCTGTCGCCCGGGTGGCAGCCTCGCTGTCACGGTGCTCACCAGGTGAAGCACCGCCGGGAAAGGTTCAACAACAAATAGCTCCGGCACCCGCACCGACCCCGGCACCGCCACGCGCCCGATGTCGTTGCGCATCAGATCGACAATCATCACATTCTCGGCGCGATCCTTTGGCGAGGCGGCAAGGCGGGCGGCCTGTTCTGCATCCGCTTGTGCGTCCGCAAGCCGCGGCAGGGTGCCTTTAATCGGGCGAGTCTCAATCTCATCACCGGTCAGGCGAATAAAACGCTCCGGCGAGAGGCTGAGGATCGCCCCTTGCGGCAGACGCAAAAAGGCGCTGAACGGCGCGCGGTTTTCCTGGTTAAGGCGCACAAACGCCTGCCACTCATCGCCGCTATAGCGCGCCTGAAAGCGTTGAGCGAGGTTGACCTGATAGCAGTCGCCGCTGCGCAGCCAGGCCTGTACCTGGCGGAACTTTTCGCCATACTCCGCGCGGCTCATATTCGCCTGCCAGGCGGAGGTTAAGCGAAACTCAGCCTGCGGCGGTGCGATCTGCGCCTCAAGCCAGGCCAGGCGCGCATTGACATCCCCGTGACTCAACAGCGTTACGCGCTGGAGTTGATGGTCAACAATCAGCGCCCAGTCGTAGATGCCCACCGCCATATCGGCGACGGCTATATCCTGTGCGGCAAGGGAGGGCAGTTTTTCAAAGCGACGTCCTAAATCGTAACCAAACAGGCCGAGCGCGCCGCCCTGGAAAGGGAGGTCATTTGCGGGTTCAGCATGCAGACCGCAGGCATCCAGTGCCTGTTGCAGTAGTTGCAGCGGATCGCCCTGGGACGCATGCCCGTCCTGATAAGTGATATCGCCCTGCGTTGTCAGCGTGGTGCGCGGGTCGGCCACTACAATATCAAACCGGTTATGGGGATGATCGGCATGCCCCGAATGGAGCAGCATCGCCCACGGTTGCGTGCTGAGCGGGGCGAAATAGAACGCCGCGGCGTCGCGGCGCCACGGAAGCGAGAGTTGGGCAGGCGTTAACTGTTTCATGATTCCTGGCTCTTGAGCGTCTTCGCTGGCGTAGTGCACAGACGCGTGGAATAATTAGCGCCGATAATTTATCAGGAGTTGACCATGTTTGCAGGATTACCCGCCCTCAGTCACGAACAGCAGCAGAAAGCAGTCGAACGTATTCAGGAGCTTATGGCCGGCGGCATGAGCAGCGGCGAGGCCATTACGCAGGTAGCGCAAGAGTTGCGCGCCAGCCATACCGGTGAGCGGATTGTGGCGCGCTTTGAAGATGAGGAAGACGAGGAGGAGTAATTAGACCGCCGCGATAATCTTGATCTCAACTTTATAACGCGGATTCATCAGCGTCGCCTGCACGGTGCAGCGCACCGGTGCATGGCCCGCCACAACCCACGCATCCCAGGCTTTATTCATCGCTGCAAAATCATCGCTGTCGGCAAGAAAAATAGTGGCGTCGAGGATCCGTGACTTATCGCTGCCCTGTTTTTCGAGCACCGCGTCAATCTGCGCCAGCGTGTTAGCCGTCTGCGCAAAGGCGTCGGCGTCGAGGTTTTCCGGCACGCCAGTGTAATAGAGCGTCTGGTTATGGATCACCACATCAGACCAGCGGTCTTCTGCGTCAATACGCACAATTGTCATCATCTTTTCCTTCCTGGTTGCAAAGATTCGCCGGGAAGAGTGCCACAAAAACCTGGCTGGCGTAAATCCGCGCGCCCTGACATAATCACTGGCGATTTAACCAGGGGGTAGTGTGACGGACGATTTTGCAACAGACGGCCAGCTTGCCAAAGCGATACCGGGATTTAAACCGCGCGAACCGCAGCGCCAGATGGCTTACGCCGTGACCGAAGCGATTGAAAAAACGCAGCCGCTGGTGGTTGAGGCGGGAACCGGAACCGGTAAAACCTACGCCTACCTTGCGCCCGCATTGCGCGCCGGTAAGAAAGTGATCATCTCCACCGGTTCGAAAGCCCTGCAGGATCAGCTCTACAGCCGCGATCTGCCCACCGTCTCAAAAGCGCTGGAGTACACCGGGCGCACGGCGCTGCTCAAAGGCCGTTCAAACTACCTCTGTCTCGAGCGTCTCGAACAGCAAGCGATTGCCGGTGGCGATCTGCCGGTGCAGACGCTGAGCGATGTCATTCTGCTGCGCTCCTGGTCGAACCAGACCAAAGATGGCGATATCAGCACCTGCGTCAGCGTGGCCGAAGATTCCGCCGCCTGGCCGCTGGTCACCAGCACCAACGATAACTGTCTCGGCAGCGACTGCCCGATGTACAAAGAGTGCTTCGTGGTGAAGGCGCGTAAAAAAGCGATGGAAGCCGATGTTGTCGTCGTCAACCACCACCTTTTTCTCGCCGATATGGTGGTGAAAGAGAGCGGTTTCGGTGAGCTGATCCCGGAAGCCGAGGTGATGATCTTCGACGAAGCGCACCAGTTGCCCGATATCGCCAGCCAATATTTTGGCCAGTCACTCTCCAGCCGCCAGCTGCTCGATCTGGCCAAAGATTTCACCATCGCCTACCGTACCGATTTACGCGATACCGCACAGTTGCAGAAGTGCGCCGATCGGCTGGCGCAAAGCGCGCAGGATTTTCGCCTGCAGCTCGGCGAGCCGGGCTATCGTGGCAATCTGCGCGAACTGCTGGCCGATGCGCGCATTCAGCGTGCGCTGCTGCTGCTCGATGACGCCCTCGAACTCTGTTACGACGTGGCGAAGCTCTCTCTCGGGCGTTCGGCGGTGCTGGATGCCGCCTTTGAGCGCGCCACGGTTTACCGCGCCCGTCTTAAGCGGCTGAAAGAGTTCAACCAGCCCGGCTTCAGCTACTGGTATGAGTGCACCTCGCGTAACTTTACGCTGGCGCTGACGCCACTGACCGTCGCCGATAAATTCCAGGAAGTGATGAAGGAGAAGAAGGGGAGCTGGATCTTTACCTCCGCGACCCTGTCGGTTAACGACGATCTGCATCACTTCACCGCGCGGTTAGGTATCGACGAAGCCGACTCACTGCTGCTGCCGAGCCCGTTTGATTACCCGCGCCAGGCGCTGCTCTGCGTGCCGCGCAACCTGCCCCAGACTAACCAGCCCGGCTCCGCGCGCCAGCTGGCAGCAATGTTAAGGCCGATGATTGAGGCCAACAACGGCCGCTGCTTTATGCTCTGCACCTCGCACGCCATGATGCGCGACCTCGCGGAACAGTTCCGTGCCACACTTAGCCTGCCGGTGTTGTTACAGGGTGAAACCAGTAAAGGTCAATTGCTGCAACAGTTTGTTGACGCCGGTAACGCCCTGCTGGTGGCGACCAGCAGCTTCTGGGAGGGGGTCGATGTGCGCGGCGATACGCTTTCGCTGGTGATCATCGATAAGCTGCCGTTTACCTCGCCGGACGATCCGCTGCTGAAAGCGCGGATGGAAGATTGCCGTCTGCGCGGCGGCGATCCCTTTGATGAAGTGCAGCTCCCGGATGCGGTCATTACGCTGAAGCAGGGCGTCGGTCGCCTGATCCGTGATATTGACGATCGCGGCGTGCTGGTGATTTGCGATAACCGGCTGGTGATGCGCCCCTACGGCGCGGTGTTTCTCGCCAGCCTGCCGCCGGCTCCTCGCACGCGCGATATCCGCCGCGCGGTGGAGTTTCTTGCCCGCCCCGCAGCGGAGTAATTTTCCGCGAAGTGTGGTAAGATGCGCGCCATTTTGTTGAATCTGGACTGCTATACCCATGCGAATTCTGGCTATTGATACCGCCACAGAAGCCTGTTCTGTCGCCCTGTGGAATGACGGTACGACCTTCGCTCACTTCGAACTTTGCCCTCGTGAACATACACAACGCATTCTGCCGCTGGTCAGAGCTGCCCTTGCCGACGCCGAGGTCAAGCTTACCGATCTCGACGCGCTGGCCTTTGGCCGTGGGCCGGGCAGCTTCACCGGCGTGCGTATCGGTATTGGCATCGCACAGGGCCTGGCGCTCGGCGCAGAGCTGCCGATGATCGGTGTCTCGACGCTGGCGACGATGGCGCAGGGTGCCTGGCGCAAAACCGGCGCGACCCGCGTGCTGGCCGCCATTGATGCCCGCATGGGCGAAGTCTACTGGGCGGAGTATCAGCGTGATGCCGACGGCGTCTGGCACGGTGAAGAGACCGAAGCGGTGCTGAAGCCTGAGGCGGTAAGCGAACGTTTGCAGCAGCTTGAAGGCAGCTGGGCAATGGTTGGCACCGGCTGGGGTGCATGGCCAGATCTGGCCGCCAATAGCCCCCTTACGCTGACCGACGGCGAGATGTTACTGCCCGCTGCGGAAGATATGTTGCCTGTCGCCCGTCAACTTTTTGCCGCACAGAAATATGTTGCCGTTGAACAGGCGGAGCCGGTTTATTTGCGTAACGAAGTGGCGTGGAAGAAACTTCCTGGCCGGGAATGAATCTCAGTAGTACTAACTGAGTTAAGGGGTCGCATGATGGCGGGTCAAAAAGGGTTTATGCAGCTGTTACTGGCAGGGCTGGTAACGGTAGCGTTAAGTGGGTGCGTGACGGTACCTGATGCGATCAAGGGCACCAGCCCGACACCGCAGCAAGATTTAGTACGGGTGATGAATGCGCCAACGCTCTATGTTGGTCAGGAGGGGCGCTTCGGCGGGAAAGTGATCAATGTGATCAATCAGCAGGGCAAAACCCGGCTGGAGATCGCCTCTGTCCCGCTGGATGAAGGCGCACGGCCGGTGCTGGGCGAACCTTCCGTTGGACGTATCTATGCCGACATCAACGGCTTTGTTGATCCGGTCGATTTCCGTAACCAGCTGGTCACTGTGGTCGGGCCGATTACCGGCACCGAAGCGGGTAAAGTGGGCAGCGCCTCCTACACCTACATGGTGATGCAGGTTAACGGCTACAAACGCTGGCGCTTGCAGCAGCAAATCATGATGCCGCCGCAGCCGCTCGACCCGTGGTTCTCCGGCCCGGGAGCCTATCCGTGGCGCACAGGTTACGGTCCCTGGGGCTGGTATCCGCCCGAACCCGCTCGTGTACAAACGGTCGTAACAGAGTAATCTCTTGTTTTGACAGGAAAAATAAACAGCGGCCCGGCCGCTGTTTTTGTTTCCTGCAGTAGATGACAAAAATAATTAGTGACGCGCTTCGCAACCTTCCGTCCGGTTAATTTTCAAACTGGTACGCTGAGTTAATATTATGTTAATTACTTGTTTATTAACTGGGGCTGCGATGACAACAAACACTCATTTTAGAGGTGATGCATTGAAAAAGGTTTGGTTAAATCGTTATCCCGCCGATGTGCCTGCGGAGATCAACCCTGACCGTTATCAATCCCTGGTTGAATTATTTGAACACTCAGCAGCCCGTTATGCCGACCAGCCGGCGTTTATCAACATGGGCGAGGTGATGACCTTCCGGAAACTGGAGGAGCGGAGCCGGGCATTTGCCGCCTACCTTCAGGAGGGGCTTGGTCTGCAAAAGGGCGATCGCGTGGCGCTGATGATGCCCAACCTGCTGCAATACCCCGTTGCGCTGTTCGGGATTTTGCGTGCCGGGATGATTGTGGTCAACGTTAACCCGCTCTACACGCCACGTGAGCTTGAGCATCAGCTCAATGACAGCGGCGCGGCGGCGATTGTGATTGTCTCCAACTTTGCCCACACACTGGAGAAGATTGTCGACAAAACCCAGGTGCGCCACGTCATCCTGACCCGCATGGGCGATCAGCTCTCGACGGCGAAAGGGACGGTGGTCAACTTTGTCGTTAAATATATCAAACGGCTGGTGCCGAAATATCACCTGCCGGATGCCATCTCGTTTCGCCGCGCGCTGCAAAACGGCTACCGCATGCAGTACGTCAAACCGGAACTGGTATGCGAGGATCTGGCGTTTCTGCAATACACCGGCGGCACCACCGGCGTGGCCAAAGGGGCGATGCTGACCCACCGTAATATGCTGGCGAACCTCGAACAGGTGAACGCCACGTACGGGCCGCTGCTGCATCGCGGTAAAGAGCTGGTAGTCACCGCGCTGCCGCTCTATCACATCTTCGCATTGACCATGAACTGCCTGCTGTTTATCGAACTGGGCGGGCAGAACCTGCTGATCACCAACCCGCGCGATATTCCGGGGCTGGTGAAAGAGCTGGGCAAATACCCCTTCACCGCCATGACCGGCGTGAACACGCTGTTTAACGCGCTGCTCAATAATGATGAGTTCAGAAAGCTCGATTTCTCCTCGCTGCACCTCTCTGCCGGTGGCGGGATGCCGGTGCAGCAGGCAGTGGCGGATCGTTGGGTCAAACTGACCGGGCAGTATCTGCTCGAAGGGTATGGTCTGACCGAATGCTCGCCGCTGGTGAGCGTCAACCCGCACGATATTGACTACCACAGCGGCAGCATTGGTCTGCCGGTGCCGTCGACCGAAGCGAAGCTGGTCGATGACGACAATAACGAGGTCGCACCGGGTGAACCGGGCGAGCTCTGCATCAAAGGGCCGCAGGTGATGCTCGGCTACTGGCAGCGTCCCGATTCGACCGATGAGATCCTGCGCGATGGCTGGCTGCACACCGGCGATATTGCGGTAATGGATGACGAAGGGTTCCTGCGCATTGTCGATCGTAAAAAAGATATGATTCTGGTTTCCGGTTTTAACGTCTATCCGAATGAGATCGAAGATGTGGTGATGCAGCACCCCGGCGTGCTTGAAGTGGCTGCCGTCGGCGTGCCGTCCGCCAACAGCGGCGAAGCGGTGAAGCTGTTTGTGGTGAAAAAAGAGGCTTCCCTGAGCGAAGAGGCGCTGATCGCCTTCTGCCGCCGACAGCTTACCGGCTACAAGGTGCCGAAGCAGGTGGAGTTCCGCGCGGAGCTGCCGAAATCGAACGTTGGAAAGATTTTGCGACGAGAATTACGTGACGAAGCGCGCGCCAAAGTGGACAATAACGCCTGAGCTATCCGTTAGCCTCCCGAACGCCGGTCAAAGCCGGCGTTTTTTATGGGCGCAAACTGAAGAGAAAATGATTTGAATTACCAGATGATAACGACGAACGACGCGCTGGCCGCCGTCTGTGAAGCAGCCAGTGCGTTTCCAGCCATTGCCCTCGATACCGAATTTGTCCGCACCCGTACGTACTACCCGCAGCTGGGTCTGCTGCAGATGTATGACGGCGAGCGTGTCACGCTTATCGATCCGCTGACCATTACCGACTGGACGCCGTTTCGCGATCTGCTCACCAACAGTGCAATCACCAAATATCTGCATGCGGGCAGCGAAGATCTGGAAGTGTTCCTCAATACGTTTGGCGTGCAGCCACAGCCGATGATAGATACGCAGATTCTTGCGGCATTCTGCGGTCGTCCGATGTCATGGGGCTTTGCCTCGATGGTGGAGGAGTTCACCGGGACGGTGATTGATAAAAGCGAATCCCGCACCGACTGGCTGGCGCGCCCGCTGACCGAGCGGCAGTGTGACTATGCGGCGGCGGATGTCTGGTATCTGCTGCCTATCGCCGGGAAACTGCTGGCGGAGACCGAGCAAGCGGGCAGACTGGCGGCCGCGCTCGATGAGTGCCGTTTAATGATGCAGCGTCGTCAGGAAGTGCTGGCACCGGATGACGCATGGCGTGAAATCACCAACGCCTGGCAGCTGCGCCCGCGCCAGCTGGCCTGTTTGCAACTGCTAGCCTCCTGGCGTCTGCGCAAGGCGCGCGAGCGCGACATGGCGGTGAACTTCGTGGTGCGCGAAGAGCATCTCTGGGCGGTCGCACGCTACATGCCGGGCAGCCTCGGTGAGCTGGATAGCCTTGGCCTCTCCGGCAGCGAAATCCGTTTTCACGGTAAAACGCTACTGGCGCTGGTCGCGCAGGCCCAGGAGCTGTCGGAAGAGACGCTGCCTGAGCCACTGCGTAATTTGATGGATATGCCCGGTTATCGCAAAGCGTTTAAAGCGATTAAAGCGCAGGTGCAGACAATCAGTGAAAGCGAGAATATTAGCGTTGAGCTGCTGGCATCGCGTCGGCAGATTAATCAGTTATTAAACTGGCACTGGAAATTGAAGACACAAACGAGCCTGCCGGAATTAATCAGCGGCTGGCGCGGTGAATTGATGGCCGATCGACTCAATGCCTTATTAGCGGAGTATCCGCAATAAAACTGTAAATAATTACAGTGTATTTGGTTGAGTTAATAAAAAAGGCAGAACCTATTCTGCCTTTTTTTATTGCCTTTATTGCGGAGATTATTTCGTCTCTTCCGCTTCTGGCAACGTGACGTTCAACTCCAGAATAGAAATATCGTCCCCTTTCTGCTCCAGCTGTACCGTGACCATTTCCGGATCGATCTGCACATATTTACAGATGACTTCCAGAATATCGCGCTTCAGCTGCGGCAAATAGTGGGGTTCAGCGTCGCTGCGGCGCCGCTCTGCAACAATAATCTGCAGGCGTTCTTTAGCGATGCTGGCGGTATTCTTTTTTCTGGAGAGAAAAAAGTCGAGTAATGCCATAACTTATCCTCCGAACAGGCGTTTGAGGAAACCTTTCTTCTCTTCTTCTATGAAGCGGAAAGGACGTTCTTCTCCCAGCAGACGTTCCACGGCATCAGCATACGCTTTACCGGCGTCAGCATTAGCATCCAGAATAACCGGCTCGCCCTGGTTGGAGGCCCGCAGTACAGACTGATCTTCCGGGATCACGCCAATCAGTTTGATGCGCAGAATTTCCAGCACATCTTCCATGCTCAACATGTCACCACGGTTAACGCGGCCCGGGTTGTAGCGGGTGAGCAGCAGATGCTCTTTAATCGGCTCTTCACCTCTCTCCGCACGACGTGATTTGGAAGCCAGTATCCCCAGAATACGGTCAGAGTCACGCACGGACGATACTTCAGGGTTGGTGGTGATAATGGCTTCATCGGCGAAGTAGAGCGCCATCAGCGCGCCGGTTTCGATGCCAGCCGGTGAGTCGCAGACGATAAAGTCGAAGTCCATTTTTTTCAGATCTTCTAATACCTTATCAACGCCTTCATAGGTGAGGGCGTCTTTGTCGCGCGTCTGCGATGCCGGGAGAATATAGAGGTTTTCAGTGCGCTTATCTTTGATCAACGCCTGATTCAGCGTTGCGTCGCCCTGGATAACGTTAACGAAATCGTACACAACGCGGCGCTCGCAGCCCATGATCAGGTCAAGGTTACGAAGGCCAATATCGAAGTCGATAACGACCGTTTTCTTGCCCTTCTGGGCTAAACCAGTAGCGATGGCCGCGCTGGAGGTGGTCTTGCCAACGCCCCCTTTACCCGAAGTAACAACAATAATGCGTGCCATAGGAGTTCCTTGTTAAAAGGGCTTAATCTAAGGGTTGAATTGTCAAAGCGTTACCTGCCAGTTGCAGACGCGCCGCTTTGCCATAAAATTCGGCCGGGATTTGATCGCTCAGCCAGTACTCGCCTGCGATAGAGACCAGCTCCGGCGTCAGATGGGTACAGAATATTTGTGCTTCATTATCACCGCTTGCGCCGGCGAGCGCACGCCCGCGCATCATGCCGTAGACGTGGATATTGCCATCGGCAATTAACTCCGCGCCTGCGCTCACATGGCTGGTGACAATCAGGTCGCAGTTCTGCGCATAAATGCGCTGACCTGAGCGCACCGGGGTATCAATCAGCCGTGTTTTAATCGCCGGCGTAGCGACAGATACCGGTTCAGCAACGGGCTCCTGGCGCGGCTGCGCTTTCTCTTTGCCTTCCGACAGAATGGGAAAGCCGGCGCGTTCAATTTCCGCTTTCAGCCTGGCGTCTTTGCAGCCGCTGATACCCACGACATGCAGACCGGTGGCGGCAATACTTTTGTGCAACTGCGGCCAGTCAATCGGACCTTCCAGTGCTGAGACATTCACCACCACGGGAGCATGCTGCAAAAATGCAGGAGCCTGAGCGATTTTGTCTTCTAACGCCTGACGAATAACCTCGGGTTTTGCATCATGCAAATGAACCACGGATAAGGTAAAACTACTGCCTTTAAGCTCGATGGGCGTGTTTGACATCCTGACCTTACTCATTTTGCTCTAAACACCCGAAATCGGGGTGATATTCTGAAGACTACCGGGCATGTTATAGTCCCTGTTATATTCAGGCAAGTAACCACCTCCTAATTCCGAGTAAAAGTATGTTTTGTGTGATCTATCGAAGTGCCAGGCGTGAACAGACCTATCTTTATGTCGAGAAAAGAGACGATTTTTCTCGCGTGCCGGAAACATTAATGCAAAGTTTCGGCCAACCGCATTTAGCGATGATTTTACCGCTCGACGGCAGTAAAAAATTAGCCGGCGCGGATTTGGAAAAAGTAAAAACCGCGCTCGCAGAGCAGGGGTATTATTTACAGATGCCACCGCCGCCGGAAAATTTACTTAAAGCCCACCTCGCGGCAAACGGTAAGCAATAACTCTCTCTAAAGGCGGCGGATTATTCCGCCGTCTCTTTTTATTCTCTCACCCCCTCTTATTTTGCGATTTGACAAACCGCCGGACGGCGCGGATAGTCATTTTTCGCTCATGTTCAACGTGTTACCGGAGAGGCAAAACATGTATCAACATCATAACTGGCAGGGTGCTCTGCTGGATTACCCGGTGAGTAAAGTGGTGTGTGTCGGCAGTAACTATGCGAAGCATATAAAGGAGATGGGCAGCGCGACGCCGGATGAGCCGGTGCTGTTTATTAAACCTGAATCCGCACTGTGCGATCTTCGTCAGCCGCTGGTGCTGCCCACTGAGCTTGGCTCGGTGCATCATGAAATTGAACTGGCGGTGTTAATTGGTGCAACGCTGCGCCAGGCCACCGAAGAGCATGTTCAAAAAGCGATCGCGGGCTACGGCGTGGCGCTGGACCTGACCGCTCGCGACCTGCAGAGCAAACTGAAGAAAGCGGGGCAGCCGTGGGAGAAAGCGAAAGGGTTCGATAATTCCTGTCCCCTCTCGGGGTTTGTCCCGGCCGCTGAGTTTGAGAGCGATCCGCAGAATACTTCGCTGGAGCTAAAAATCAACGGCGAGATCCGTCAACAGGGCAGCACATCAGACATGATCCACAAAATTGTGCCGCTGATTGCCTATATGAGCCGCTTCTTTACGCTCAAGGCGGGGGATGTGATCCTCACCGGTACGCCGGAAGGCGTCGGCCCGCTCAGTAGCGGTGATGAACTCGATCTCCGCTTTAACGGCCTCTCCCTGTCGACCCGCGTGCTGTAATGCTTTTGCCGCTCATTCGGGCGGCAAAACTTGCATCCCTCTGCCAGAGTGGTTATAAGGTGCTCCCTGGTAACCAATGGCGGATTTTATGATGAGCGACACTCCTTTCTGGCAAAGCAAAACTCTCGACCAAATGACGGACGCGGAGTGGGAGTCGCTCTGTGATGGCTGCGGGCAGTGCTGCCTGCACAAACTGATGGATGAAGACTCTGACGAGATTTACTTTACCAACGTCGCCTGCCGTCAGTTAAATATCAAAACCTGCCAGTGCCGCAATTATGAGCGCCGTTTCGAATATGAACCGGACTGCATCAAGCTGACCCGTGAGAATCTACCGACCTTCGAATGGCTGCCGCCAAGCTGTGCGTATCGCTTGCTGGCAGAGGGGAAAAATTTGCCGGTCTGGCACCCACTGCGTACCGGGTCAAAAGCGGCGATGCACGCTGAACGGATTTCCGTTCGCCACATTGCGGTGAAAGAGTCTGAAGTGCGCGACTGGCAAGAACACATTTTGAACAAGCCGGATTGGGCTGATTAAGGCTCTGCTCCTCATCCCTGCTTTCATCAAAAAAAACGCTCCCGAAGGAGCGTTTTTTTTACCGGCCAAACAGGTCGCGTTTTTTCGGCTTGAAGAATTGCGCAATTAGCACCAGTAATGCCACCACCAGATAGGCGACAAAAATGCCCAACAGCCACTGCGGCATATCCATCGTCAGAAACTCCCATTGACGTTGCGCACAGTCGCCTGAAGCGACAAACACCTGCGGGAGCCACTTATCCAGCGGTAACCAGCTCGGGAAGCGCGCAGCAAAATCGCAGGTCATAAACGGGGAGGGGTGAAGCTGGATCTGCGTATGTTCCCATGTCAACTGAATGCCGCGAATGGCGCTGTAGATCCAGATGGCAAGGGCGGCAAAGCGAAGCGGCGTTTTTGGTGCAATGGCGCCGACAATACCGGCACCCATCACGCCGAAGAGGGCGCAGCGCTCGTAAATGCATAAGACACACGGTTTCAGCAACATGACATGCTGGAACCACAGCGCTGTCATCTCAAGCGCAAAGGCGGTTAATGCCATCAGCAGCCAGGCGCCGCGCCCATGTGAGCACTTATTTAAATATCGCAACATAATCATTTCCCTGGAGATGCGTAGAGACCGCAGTGTAAACGAAATCAATCCCAAGGCCACTAGCGGGGGCAAAATAATGCGTAATGGAATGTTTAGTCAGCAAAAAGTGAAACATCGCCTACGCCATTTGGGCCGATCTTCAGTTAATTATTTGGATTTAAGGCATATTTACGCGAAATATTCATGTAGCAAATTCGTGAAAATAAAACGTTGATCGCCTTTTTTCTTCCACCCCTACGCTACCTGACCACTGCATGCTTTGGTATGATGAGTGCTCGTTGCTTAGCTGTGTTATGGAAATCTTATATGGTCATTAAGGCGCAGAGCCCGGCGGGTTTCGCGGAAGAGTACATCATTGAAAGTATCTGGAATAGTCGCTTTCCTCCCGGTTCGATTCTTCCTGCTGAACGCGAGCTCTCTGAACTGATTGGCGTCACTCGTACCACACTGCGTGAAGTTCTGCAGCGACTTGCCCGGGATGGCTGGCTTACTATCCAGCATGGCAAACCGACAAAAGTGAATAACTTCTGGGAAACCTCAGGTCTGAATATTTTGGAAACGCTGGCACGTCTGGATCACGAAAGCGTACCGCAGTTGATCGATAACTTGCTGTCCGTGCGTACCAACATTTCCACGATTTTCATTCGCACTGCGTTTCGCCAGCATCCTGAAGATGCGTTAAAGGTGCTCGCCACCGCGCGTGAAGTTGAAGATCACGCCGATGCGTTTGCTGAGCTGGATTACAACATTTTTCGCGGCCTGGCGTTTGCTTCCGGCAACCCGATCTATGGTTTGATCCTCAACGGCATGAAAGGGCTCTATACCCGCATTGGTCGCCACTACTTCTCCAGCCCGGAGGCGCGTAGTCTGGCACTCGGTTTTTACCATCGACTGGCAGAGATCTGCGAACATGCCCAGCACGATCAGGTTTACGAACTGGTTCGTCGCTACGGTCATGACAGCGGAGAGATCTGGCATAAGATGCAGAAAACGATGCCTGGCGATCTGGCGCTACAAAGTCGATAGTGACAAAAAACCCCTCATCAAGAGGGGTTTTTTATATCACAGCACATTGCTTCGCGGCGGGCAGCGCTCAAGCAGCTCTACGCTGCCATCTTCATTTTGCTGCTCCAGCAGAACATCAAATCCCCATAAGCGATGCACATGTTTCAGCACTTCACGACGCCCTTTATCGAGCGGGGCGCGGTTGTGCGGAATATAGCGCAGCGTTAGCGAGCGATCGCCGCGCAGATCGACGTTCCAGACCTGAATATTCGGTTCAAGATTACTGAGGTTGTACTGCGAGGAGAGCTTCGAGCGGATCTCGCGGTAACCCTCTTCGTTATGGATTGCGGCAATTTCCAGATAGTTGTTGCGATCGTCATCCAGCACGGTGAAGAAGCGGAAATCGCGCATGATCTTCGGCGACATAAACTGGCTGATAAAGCTCTCATCTTTAAAATCACGCATGGCGAAATGGAGCGTCTCCAGCCAGTCTGAACCGGCAATATCCGGGAACCAGTAGCGATCCTCCTCCGTCGGTGACTGGCAGATGCGCTTGATATCCTGGAACATGGCAAAGCCGAGGGCGTAGGGGTTAATGCCGCTGTACCACGGGCTGTTGTAAGGCGGCTGGAACACCACATTGGTGTGGCTGTGCAGAAACTCCAGCATAAAGCGGTCGGTCACTTTCCCTTCGTCATAAAGATGGTTAAGGATGGTGTAGTGCCAGAACGTTGCCCACCCTTCATTCATCACCTGCGTCTGTTTCTGCGGGTAAAAATATTGGCTCACTTTGCGCACAATGCGCAGGATCTCGCGCTGCCAGGGCTCCAGCAGCGGCGCATTCTTCTCCATAAAGTAGAGCAGGTTCTCCTGCGGCTCTGCCGGGTAGCGGCGCGCCTGGGCGACAGCCACCTCTTCGTCACGTTTTGGCAGGGTGCGCCACAACATATTGACCTGGCTTTGCAGATACTCTTCCCGGCTTTTTTGCCGCGCTTTCTCCTCCTGGAGCGAGATTTTCTGCGGACGCTTATAGCGATCTACGCCGTAATTCATCAGCGCGTGGCAGGAGTCGAGCAGTTTTTCCACTTCGACCACGCCATAGCGCTCTTCGCAATCGGTAATGTATTTGCGCGCGAAGATCAGGTAATCGACAATCGAGCTGGCATCGGTCCAGCTGCGGAACAGGTAGTTATTCTTAAAGAACGAGTTGTGCCCGTAACAGGCATGCGCCATCACCAGCGCCTGCATAGTGATGGTGTTCTCCTCCATCAGATAAGCGATGCAGGGATTAGAGTTAATGACGATCTCGTAGGCCAGGCCTTGCTGGCCATGCTTATAGAGCCGTTCAGTTTCAATAAACTTCTTGCCGAACGACCAGTGGGGATAATTAATCGGCATGCCGACACTTGAGTAGGCATCCATCATCTGTTCTGAGGTGATCACTTCGATTTGATGCGGATAGGTATCCAGCCGGTAGAGTTTCGCCACACGGTCAATCTCTGCCAGGTAATCATCCAGCAGCTCGAATGTCCAGTCGGGTCCATCGCTCAGACGAATAGAATCCTTATTCATTGAGTCAATCGTAGCCATTAGCGCGCCCTCATTGTTCTCGACACTCTCTGTATGGAGCATCTCATTTCAAGCATAGAACACTGATTTAAAAGTGTACGCCAGCTCTCACCAAATCTTCACGATATTCCCGCTCGCTCACCGCGTAAAAAGGTACGTTGGTAAAATATTATGCTGCGGCGTCAGGGTGCACAGCAGGAGATGCTGAATATCCGCAGCCCTTACCGGGCGGCGATGTTGTGAGGGGTGTCACCATAAAAAAGCCATATGTTGAATAATATTTTCATCTGAGTTATCAATTTGTAATCAGATGATTGTGCTTTACTCACGGGAGAAGGGATATGCGAGTTGTTGTATTGGGCAGCGGCGTAGTCGGCGTCACCAGCGCCTGGTATTTACGCCAGGCCGGACATGATGTCACCGTAATCGATCGCCAGCCGGGGCCTGCACTGGAGACCAGCGCCGCCAACGCCGGGCAGATTTCACCGGGCTATGCTGCGCCATGGGCCGCGCCCGGCGTGCCGCTGAAAGCGATCAAATGGATGTTTGAGCGCCATGCACCGCTCGCCATCAAGCTCGACGGCTCCTCATCGCAGCTGAAATGGATGTGGCAAATGCTGCGCAATTGCGACACCCGGCACTATATGGAGAACAAAGGGCGCATGGTGCGTCTGGCTGAATATAGCCGCGATTGTCTGAAACTGCTGCGTGAAACCACCGGCATCCAGTATGAAGGCCGGCAGGGCGGGACGCTGCAACTCTTCCGCACCGCCGAACAGTATGACAACGCCACCCGTGATATCGCTGTGTTACAGGAAGCTGGCGTACCTTACCAGCTGCTGGAGTCGGCGCGTCTGGCCGAGGTGGAACCGGCACTGGGCGAAGTGGCGCACAAGCTGACCGGCGGCCTGCGACTGCCAAACGATGAAACCGGCGATTGCCAGCTCTTTACGCAGCGGCTGGCGCAGATGGCTGAAGGGGCCGGCGTGGTATTCCGCTTCAACACGCCGGTCGATCGCCTGCTCTATGAAGGCGAAAAGATCTACGGCGTGAAGTGTGGCGAAGAGGTGGTGAAAGCCGATGCTTACGTGATGGCTTTCGGCTCCTGGTCCACCGGCCTGCTGAAAGGGATCGTCGATATTCCGGTTTACCCGCTTAAGGGCTACTCGCTGACCATTCCGGTGGCGCAAGAGGATGGCGCACCGGTTTCAACCATTCTTGATGAGACTTACAAAATCGCCATTACCCGCTTCGATCAGCGCATTCGCGTCGGCGGCATGGCAGAGATTGTCGGCTTCAATACTGAGCTGTTACAACCACGGCGCGAAACGCTGGAGATGGTGGTGCGCGATCTCTTCCCGCGCGGCGGGCGTGTTGAGGAGGCGACCTTCTGGACCGGTTTACGTCCAATGACCCCCGACGGCACACCGGTGGTTGGCCGCACGCCGTTTAAAAACCTGTGGCTCAATACCGGCCACGGTACGCTCGGTTGGACAATGGCCTGTGGCTCCGGGCAGCTCCTCAGCGATCTGATGACCGGCAATACGCCGGCTATCGCCGCCGACGATCTGAGCGTGGCGCGTTATCTTCCGGGGTTCACGCCTGCGCGTGCCCAGCATCTCCACGGTGTACATAGCTGACAGGCGTAAGGAATAGACATGTCTCGTCCGGTTCTGGCGACCCTTGATTTACAGGCGTTAGCCAATAACTTGCAAATAGTGCGCCGCGCGGCACCCGATGCCAAAGTCTGGTCTGTGGTGAAGGCAAATGCCTACGGCCACGGGCTGGCGCGTATCTGGTCAGCGCTTAATAAAACCGATGGCTTCGCGATGCTCAACCTTGAGGAGGCGATCCTGCTGCGCGAGCGCGGCTGGAAAGGGCCTCTTCTGATGCTGGAGGGCTTTTTCGATGCTGAAGAGCTGGCGCTTTATGACCAGTATCGTCTTACCAGCGGGGTTCACAGTAACTGGCAGCTCAATCTGCTGAAAAATGCGAAGCTGCAGGCCCCCCTAGATATCTACCTCAAAATCAATAGCGGCATGAACCGCCTCGGTTTTCTGCCGGAGCGCGTGCACAGCGTCTGGCAGCAACTGAGCAGCTTTGCCAGCGTCGGCAATATCACATTGATGTCGCACTTTGCTGAAGCAGAGCGCCCGGACGGCATTTCCCAGCCGATGCGGCGCATTGAGCAGGCGGCGGAAGGGCTGGCGTTACCGCGATCTCTTGCTAACTCAGCTGCGACGTTATGGCATCCGGAAGCGCATTTTGACTGGGTTCGCCCCGGCATTATTCTCTACGGCGCCTCTCCGTCAGGCAGGTGGCAGGATGTGGCAAACAGCGGTATTCGCCCGGTGATGACACTCAGTAGTGAAATCATTGCCGTACAGACGCTGAAGAGCGGCGACGCCGTTGGCTACGGATGTCGTTACCGTGCGCAGACGGAACAGCGCATTGGCGTAGTGGCGTGTGGTTATGCGGATGGTTATCCGCGCCAGGCCCCCACCGGTACGCCGGTACTGGTGGATGGCATTCGCACCACGGTGGTTGGCGCAGTCTCTATGGATATGCTGACCGTCGATCTTACACCGTGCCCGCACGCCAGCATCGGCGCGCCGGTCGAGCTGTGGGGCAGGGAGATCAAGATTGATGATGTGGCGGCGGCGGCCAATACGGTCGGGTATGAACTGATGTGCGCCCTCGCGCCGCGCGTGCCTGTTGTGACAATGTAACTTCTGGCGAGGCGCTTACTCCGCCTCGCTTTCCACCACTTTTACACCCACTTTTGATACCGCGTTTTCACTCTTCTCTGCCACCGTCCAGATCATGCCGGCAAACTCCACCTGATCGCCGACCACCGGAGCGGCGCCCAGCAGTTGTTGCACAATCTCACCGAGCGTCTGCTGGTTATCACGATGCTCAAGTCCCTCATCAAGACCGTAAATCATTGCTATATCGGCAAATTTGGCGCTCGCTTCGAGAATAAAGTCGCCGAAGAAGCGCTGATCCAGCGACACCGGCGGCGACTCGCTGAAGAGTTTCCCGAGAGCCGGAAGATCTTTTTCGCGGCCAATGACGCACAGCACGTCGCCCTCACGTAACCGGGTACTGCCGGTCGGGTGCAGCAGGCTGTTATCGCGGAACAGCGCCGCAATACGCGTCTCTTCCGGCATATGCAAATCGCGCAGCGCCGCGCCGACGCACCACTTATCAGCACTCAGTTGATAAACAAACTGCTCGAAGGGATTGTCGGGGTGGATATCCAGCCCGACGCGCGACACCGGCCAGCCTACCGGCGGCACCACCACTTTTGCTTTTTTCGCCGCCCAGCCCAGAGAGGTTCCCTGGAACAGGAGCGAAATCAGCACCACGAAGAAGGCCACATTAAAGAAGAGGCGGGCGTTATCCAGCCCGGCCATCATCGGGAAGGTGGCAAGAATGATCGGTACCGCGCCGCGCAGACCCACCCAACTGATAAAGACGCGCTCGCGCAGGTTAAAGCCGCGAAACGGCAGCAGGCTGGCGAACACCGAGAGCGGACGGGCAATAAAGATCATCCACGCCGAGAGGATCAGGGCAGAGAGGGCAATTGGCATTAAATCAGACGGCGTGACCAGCAGACCCAGCACAAGGAACATGGCAATTTGCGCCAGCCAGGCGAGGCCATCGAAGTTTTGCAGGATGCCGAAACGGTTGCGAATAGGGCGATTACCCAGCACAAATCCGCATAAATAGACCGCCAGAATGCCGCTACCGTGCAGCGCCGTGGTGACCGAGAAAACCAGAATCCCGCCGCTCAGGGCTAATAAAGGGTAGAGGCCTGGCGGCAGGGCAATGCGGTTGATCATCTGTTGCAGTAAGTAGCCACCCGCGCCACCCAGCAGAACGCCGAGGCCGAATTCACGCAGTATATGCAGGAAGAAGGTGACATCTATCTCAGCGTGGCGGGTCTGGATCATCTCAATCAGCGTGATGGTCAGAAATACTGCCATCGGATCGTTGCTGCCGGACTCAATCTCCAGCGTCGAGCCGACACGCTCGTTCAGCCCTTTGCCGCCAAGCAGCGAGAAGACTGCCGCCGCATCGGTAGATCCGACAATGGCGCCAATCAGGAAGCCTTCCATGATATCGAGCCTGAAGAGCCAGGCCGCCATCATACCGGTCAGGCCGGAGGTGATTAATACCCCGATGGTCGCCAGCGAGAGTGCGGGGCCGAGCGCGACGCGAAAAGAGCTGGCGCGCGTGCGCATACCGCCGTCGAGCAGGATAATTGCCAGCGCCAGGTTACTGACCATATAGGCCAGCGGGTAGTTGTCGAAGGGAATGCCGCCGATGCCGTCAACGCCTGCCAACATACCAATCGCCAGAAAAATGACCAGAATCGGAATACCAAGGCGCGATGAGAACGAACTCAATAAAATACTGCAGGTTACCAGTACAGAACCCAGAATAAACAGACTAATTATCGCCCCAGCGTCCAATGGTATGCATCTCCTTCTCGGTGAGTTCCCGGCATGGGCCGGGATTTATTACGACACAGTATAATAACGGCAGAAAAAGCAATTTAATAAGGGCATTAAGGGCTTTTTTTACGCCGAGATTGTGGGATGGCCCGTGAGGGTCAGCGTTGATTTTTCAGCGTGTTGCAATGTGGCGTGTGCACCTAGCGGCAACGTGACGGTTTTCGCTTCATGACCAAAGTCCAGCCCGGCGATCACCGGGATCGCCACCTGTGAGCGTAACCAGGCCACCATCTTCTCTAAAGTGTAGCCCGCATCGTACTCGTTCGGTTGCGCATGGGAGAAACTGCCGAGGATCAGCGCGCGCTGCTGCGCCAGAATTCCGCTATAGAGCAGCTGCAACAGCATGCGCTCAACGCGGTAGGGGTGCTCATTGATATCCTCAACCACCAGAATGCCGCCGGCGACCGTCGGCAGCCACGGGGTACCAATCAGCGAGGTCAGCATCGCCAGATTCCCGCCCCATAACGTCCCTTCAGCGTGGCAGCGCGGCCCGTCGCCGTCCCACTCTACGGTGTAGGTTTTATTACGTATGGCCCGCCAGAAGTGCTCCTGCGTAAACGTATTCAGCGGTTCAGCACCAAAGTTGCCCGCCAGCATCGGCCCGCTAAAGGTGATGGTGCCGCCCGCCGCCAGCAGGCCACACTGGATAGCGGTAAAGTCGCTGTGGCCGCAAATCACCAGCGGTTGTTGCTGCTGGCGTTTGACCAGCGCCTGCCAGTCAATGTCTGCCAACAGGCGGCTCGCGCCATAGCCGCCGCGCACCGGCATGACGATCAGATTCTCCCCAACCAGGCGGGCGAGATCATTGATGTCTGCCAGCCTTTCAGATTCGCTACCGGCAAAACGTTCCTCACGTCGCGTAATCACCTGCTGATTGTTGACCTGGTGGCCCTCGCGGGTCAGCCGTTCAACGGCCAGCGCCGCAGCGCGTTGATTAATGCAGTACCCGGAGGGGGCAACTAAATGGAAAGTGGACATGGCATTTCCTTGCTGACATCTCTAAACAAACAGTTATCATGCCGCTAACCCTGGTCATTGTCATCCGCCGTGATGTACAGCTTATATAAGGATTTTCTGGCGTGAAATTAAGATGGTTTGCCTTTTTAGTGGTGCTGCTGGCGGGCTGCAGCTCGACAAAACAGGATTATCGTAATCCCGACTGGAACCCCGAAGTGCCGGTCAAACGGGCGATGCAATGGATGCCAATTAGTGAAAAAGCCGGCGCGTCCTGGGGCGTAAGCCCGGAGCTGATTACAGCGATGATTGCCGTGGAGTCTGGCGGCAACCCGGAGCTGGTGAGCAAGTCCAATGCGGTAGGTTTGATGCAGCTGAAGGCGTCAACGGCGGGGCGAGAAGTCTATCGCCGTATGGGCTGGAGCGGGCAGCCCTCAACGCGCGAGCTGAAAAACCCGGAGCGCAACATCTCGATGGGAGCGGCCTATCTGAGCATTCTTGAACATGGACCGCTTGCCGGAATTAAAGATCCGCTGGTAATGCAGTACGCGCTGGTGGTCTCGTATGTAAATGGCGCAGGTGCGCTGCTGCGCACCTTCTCTTCGGACCGCCAGGAGGCGATTGACGAAATCAATTCGCTAAGTCCGAAGGGCTTTTTGCAGCACGTAGCGGAAAAACACCCCGCGCCACAAGCCCCGCGTTATATCTGGAAAGTACAAAAAGCGATGGATGCGATGTAACTAGCGCACCCGGCTGGCGCGTTCGCGCGCCTCGCGCTCCAGCGCAAAGATAATGCGCTGGAGTTCGCGCTCAACGCCCGGGCTGACATTTAAAAAACGAAAGCTCAATCTTGGCGTGGCGATAGTGTCATTTTTCCCGTCCACGACTTTGCGCTCGCCCACCGCAATCAGCTGCGCGTCAAAGTAGAACTGCCCCCACGATGCCATATCCAGCTCAACCTGCGAGAAACGCATGCCTGGCTGGACATTCTCCGGCAATTCGCCCTCCAGCAGCGCACCCATGCCGCCTAGCGAGAGATCGAACAGACGAAAGCGCAGCTGGCTCTTGTCCGGTAACTTCGCCTTGCAGAAATAAGCGGGCTGGAGCGGGGCGCTAATGCGGAAATATTCCCGACGTTGAATAAACCACAGCGTTTCCGGGAGCGACGTGATAAACGCAGGCAGATCCTGATAGTCGCCGGTGGTGAGTGCATTGAGCGTGAACTCAACTTTTGCGCCATGGGTTTCAGCGGTAATGGTGACCTTACCGGCGCGTTGAACAGCGCTATTTTCATACTCCTGGCTACCAAAATCCATCACCAGCGCCTCGGAGTTCACCTCGAGAATTTTGCTGATAAATTGACCGCTACCCCAGCTGATGCAAACCGGCACCTGGGTTTTTTGCAGGTCACGCAAGACACCCAGCACGGCCAGAGGATTTTGCTTCAGGAACTGCTCACTGTAATTGCTCACGCCGAATGGCTCCTCAATACTGACACAACGTCGATGTGTTATCGGCAATCTATGCCAGAACTTAATACAAATGGTAGTAATTATTTCATTAAAGTTTTAATTAAGTCTGTGAGATGACAGCGCTTTTGCGTAAGCCATCTATACTGTACGCAACCCACTGCAAGGTGGTGTGTTCATTTACACGTCATAAACGAAAGGAGAAAGTGAATATGGGTATTCTCGCGTGGATTGTATTTGGCCTTATTGCGGGCGTGATCGCGAAATTCATTATGCCAGGACGCGACGGCGGCGGCTTCATTCTGACCTGTGTTCTGGGGATTGTCGGGGCAGTGGTCGGTGGTTGGCTGGCGACGATGTTCGGTTATGGCGGCGACATTACGGGCTTCGACATGCACAGCTTTATCGTCGCGGTGATCGGTGCGATTGTGGTGCTGGCGGTCTTCCGCCTGTTACGCCGGTAACGAACCCCCTCTGAAAAAAAAAGGCCGCACTCTGATGCGGCCTTTTTTTATACGCTACTGCGCAACTTTCTGAGCCGCCGGTTCAGCGCCAGGTCTAGCACTCTCCGCAGGCTGTTGTTGCGGCACGCTGTCGCACGGTTTCTCTTTCGGGCAGATAAGATCGAGCATTTTTAGCGTCACGCCATTCGTCCAGCCAAAGCCATCCTGCAGCGGATATTCACCGCCGCCACCGCCCGTGCCGGTGGAGCTGACATCATATTTTTCCACCAGCTTCTGCTCGCGATCGTAGGTGTGCTGAACATTGGTCAGGAAGCGCCAGCTGACACTCATCGCCAGTTTTTGATGGTCGTAGTTCTGCAACCCGGCGGCGGCGACCCACTGTAGCGGTGCCCAACCGTTCGGTGCATCCCACTGTTGGCCACTTTTTACGGTGGTGGTGGTAATACCGCCCGCTTTTAACAGCCGCGCCTCGGTTATCGCTGCTACTTTGTCGGCGCGATCTTTCGCCGCCGCGTTAACAAACAGCGGGTAGAGCGCTGCGGCGGTCAGCTGGTTGCGGACCTTTTTGGTTTTCAGATCGTAATCGGCGTACCACCCCTCTTTCGCGTTCCACAGATTGGTCTCGATCGCTTTTTGCCGGGCTGTTGCCCGTGCATCGTACTGGCTCGCTTTGGCGCTATCGCCAGAAACCTGATAAGCGCGGGAGAGCATCTTCTCCATCTTGAACATCAGCGCATTGAGATCGACCGGAACAATACTGGTGGTACGGATGGTGCCAAGTTGTTCAGGGTCGTCCATCCAGCGGGAGCTGAAATCCCAGCCTGAAGCCGCAGCGGCGCGAAGATCGCGGTAGATCTCCGTTGCCGGGCGGTTCGGATTATTTTTCGCCGTGGTGACATCGGCCAGCCATGACTCCGGACGCGGCGTTGAGGAGTCATCCCAGTAGCGGTTCAGAAGGCTGCCATCGCTCAGTTTCACCACGCGCTTATTCGCCTCGCCCGGCTGCAGCGCATCAGCACCCTCCATCCAGTAGTGATACTCCTTCTCCATCTGCGGTAGCCAGGTTTTCAGCGCTTCATCGCCATCATGCGTCGCCAGTAACTCCACCATCAATGCGAAGAAGGGGGGTTGAGAACGGCTGAGATAGTAGCTGCGGTTACCATTCGGAATATGCCCCCAGGTATCAATTTCATACCCGAAGTTGGCGACCATATCTTCGATCTTGTCCCAGTGGCCGCTCTCTGCAAGGCCGAGCATGGTGAAGTAACTGTCCCAGTAATAGACTTCGCGGAAACGTCCGCCGGGCACGACATAGGGTTTAGGCAGTGGTAATAGTGAATCCCATTTACCCGCGCTATCCGTGGTGCGCGTCAGTTCTGGCCATAACCCGTCGATATGTTCACGCAGGTTTTGACCGGCAGGCGGGACATACGGCTTACCTTTTTCCGGTAGCGTAAAGTTCACCTCGACAAAATGGCGCAGATCAAAGCTGCTCTGGTTTCGCTGCATGCGGTAATCCGCGAGGATCATCAGCGGATCGCCCTTGGGAACCGCATCGGCAAAGGTTTTTTGATCGGGGAAGAGTTTCGCGCTCTGCACATCACTGAATAGCGGGCCGAGAAGAATGTCAGGAGTTTGCGGCGGGTTTTGCGCCTCAGCAGCGAACGTCGGGGCATTCGCGGCAAATAATGTACCACCCAATGCAAGTTGTATGACCAGAAAGAGGGCGCGCGGCTGGCGCAAAACAGGTTTTGTCATTGATGTCTCCTTAGCGAACACGCAGCGGGCCGCTGCATTCAACCTTGACCCAAACCATAGACGAAACTCAGACAATTCGTGTGCGGTGTCCGGCATTTTGTATCAATCCAGAGTAATTACCTGCCGCGTTGGGGTAGCTACTGGTGTGAAGCATCACAGGGCGAGGGAGGGGGTAGAATGTATAACTGTAGAGTCGCCATGCATCAAAACGTTTACGCTGCCGATTGCGTTATTTTTAATCACTGCCACCCGGCTGAATGGATTCGGTTAAGTGGGCTTTATTAGATGTTAGCCACACTGAATAAAATAAAGTTGAGCGGGAACCTTGTAAAAGCGATTTACTGAAGTAATAGTTTTGCCTGTAACTATCTTTTTTGCAGAATACGAAGAGTAAAAGTCGATATATTTCGCAAAAAATGAGGCGGCGGCGAAGAAAAGTCCCAAATAAACATTCTTAGCGCAAAGCTTACCCTCACGATGTGGAATATAGGCTACCAAATATTGTAGTATTGCTTCGCTCTTTTTGACTTTTAGGAATAATCCTATCTCATATTCCAGGTCATATACTAGTCACTTTTGCATATAAAATTTTTATTATTATTCATCACTTTAGGATTATAATTGGCGACGAGGGATTCATGTCAGAACAAAATTTTGCCGAATTCCTGCTTAAGTGAAATTATTTCTTGAGATTTATCCTAATTTGCAAAAGAATTAAGTAATAGTTTTTCAACGGCTCGGCAATGATATTGAATTGAATTATCCGATCTGTAAAATCATGTCACGATAGTCAATGAAAAGTAATATTGTTGCGGCGGTCCTCGCGGACAGGCTCGTGCGGTAGCTATGCCCTTAATTCATTATCAGGTCGTTTATCGGACAAGGAACTGAGTCATTCATAACGATTTCATTTCCCCTCTCCATAACGATGCACGTCAACACAGTAATATATTTGCAATGGAACAAACCCTATGAACATGCGAATCGTATTGGCACTTCTTTTTGTTTTTGGCGTCTCTGGCTGTGTAAAACACCCGAAACCCGCGCCTTCCGACGACACAATTGTTACCAGTGAAGTTAATGGCGTAACCCTTACCCACCGTTATGCTGTTTTGCCGCCGAAAGAGTTCGAACCGGTTAAGCAAGATTACCGCGCCCTCTACCCGGCATCTGTCATGAGCAAACCGGACTTCGGCGGCAAAGTGATTCGCCAGCTGGAAGCGGGTAAAACCTACGTTGTGCTTGGCCAGGTTGAACACTTCTGGATGGCGCTGGCCGATGAAGGTCAGGAAGAGCTGATTGGCTACGTGCCGATGCGTGCGGTCGTTAAAAGCGAGCTGTACGAAAAAACCCTGCGTAACGATCGTCGCAAAGTTCAACGTAAAAAAGCGAACTGCGTAACGGTTGACGGCAGCGGTAAAGCTTGCAAAAACGTAAAATCCGGAACCTGGATCATCGATTAATCCAGCCGTGATGAGTACCTGCTATGAATAATAATTCGGTTGTACGCCAGATTAGCCTGGTGTTTTTCTTTGTGCTGGCCACCCTGGCCAGCGGTTGTGGATCGTCTTCACACAGCGTACCTACCAGCTATAACCTTCAGTTCAGGGCTCATCCGCAAATCAATGAGTCCGCTCCCCTTAAAGTCAGGGTGTTGCTGTTGAAATCGGACGCGACATTTATGTCCGCCGATTTCTGGTCGCTGCAAAACAACGCCGATAGCGCACTGGGCGGCAATCTGCTGAACAGTGATGAGTTCTTCCTGATGCCCGGTCAGCTGTCAAAAACGCTGACCGGCAACAGTTCGCCTGAAGCGCGCTACATTGGCGTGATGGCGGAGTATCAGGCGCTCGACGGCAAAAAATGGCGAATCTCCCTGCCGCTTCCGGTACAGGGGGAGTCTCACTTCTATGAGTTCTGGAAATCGTCAGAAGATGCGCTGGAAGCCAACATCTTTCTCGACGTGAACGGAATACGCGTGATTTCCAAATAGCGCCATCCTGACAGGAATACAGTATGAATAAAGCAGAAAAGGTCGTCTGGACCGAAGGTATGTTTCTGCGGCCTCACCATTTTCAACGCGCGGAAAGCTATCTCCAGCACCATATTCGCGAGTGGGGAACACTGCAGCGCCCCTATCTTTGGGGCTACCTTGATATCGAACTGGATGATGCGATGCTTCGCCAGGGATGCATTGCCGTTAGCTATGCCAGCGGCCTGCTGCCAGACGGCACCTTCTTCTCTTTCAACGATGCTCGCCAGGCACCCACTCCGCTGGTGATCCCGGACAATCTCACCAACGAACGCGTGGTGCTGGCGCTGCCTGCCCGCCGTGGCGGTCGTGATGAAGTTATTTTCAGCGAAGAGAAAGATTCGCTGGCGCGCTACATCACCTGGGAGAGCGAAGTCGATGATGACAACGCCATGTCCGTTGGTCCCGCTGCGGTGCAGTTTGGCCGCCTGCGCCTGAAACTGATGCTGGAGAAGGATCTCAGCGCGGAGTGGACGGCAATTGGCGTGGCGCATGTACTGGAAAAGCGCAACGACAACCAGGTGCGTATCGACAACCGCTACATCCCCCCGATGCTCAACGCGGTTAACAACCCCTCACTCTACGCCGTGATGAACGATCTGCAGAGCCTGCTGATGCAGCGCAGCCAGCAGATTGGTCAGCGCCTGCGCCAGCCGGGGCGTTTCAACACCTCAGAAATGGTGGAGTTCTCGCTGCTGGCGCTGATCAACCATCACGTCGGGCAGATGTCGCACCTGAAATCGCTGCCGATGATCCACCCGGAAGAGTTATGGCGCAGCTGGCTGGCGTTTGCCACCGAGCTCACCACCTGGACCGCGGCGCGCTCGCCGGAAGAGACGCTACCGATTTATGACCATGACGACCTCGCTGGCTGCTTCAGCAAATTGCAGCTGATGCTGCGCCAGGGGCTGTCACTGGTGATGGAAGAGCATGCCATCCAACTGCCGCTTACCGAACGCACCCACGGCCTGAACATCGCCACGCTGCCAACCACCACCATGGCGCGCGAATTTGGTTTTGTGCTGGCGGTGAAAGCCAGCGTTCCGGGTGAACTTCTGCAAACCCACTTCCCGGCACAGATGAAAGTCGCGCCGGTAACGAAAATTCGCGATCTGGTGCAGCTTCAGCTGCCAGGCATGAAGCTACGCAGCATGCCCGTTGCACCGCCGCAAATTCCATGGCACGCCGGTTATAACTATTTTGAACTGGAAAAGGGCGGCGAGCTCTGGAACGAAATGGAAAAATCGGGCGCTTTCGCACTGCATCTTGCGGGCGAATTCCCCGGTCTCGATATGGAATTTTGGGCCATCCGTAGCCCGACGGAATAACACAGCGAGCGCACACTATGCAGCAACAACACGCCTCCGGCAGCGATGCCGTCCTGGCAGGAGCAAGTGGTAACAATCCGTTGGTGGCGGCCGCAAATCCGCTGCTCAACGCGATACCGCAGATCCGCTATTCGGTCTCTCATGACGATCAAAGCGGATTACGTCAGCACCTGATAGATGAAATTCGCCGTTTTGAAGTGCGCTGCCAGCAATCCGGCCTGGCGTACGAGGTCATCGTGGGCGCACGCTACTGTCTTTGCACCGCACTGGATGAAGCCGCCGCGCTGACGCCGTGGGGAAGCCGCGGTGTGTGGTCTGGCAGCGGGCTGCTGGTGACGTTTCACAATGAAACCTGGGGTGGGGAGAAGTTCTTCCAGCTATTGGCGCGTCTGTCGCAAAACCCGCGCGAGCATATTGCGCTGCTGGAGTTAATCAACTTCTGTCTGCTGCTTGGGTTTGAAGGGCGCTACCGCGTAATGGACAACGGCCGTACGCAGCTTGAAACCATCAAGCAGCGTTTATGGCAGATGATCCGTGGCGTGCGGGGCAACTATCCACCGCCGCTCTCGCCGCATCCGGAAGATCAGCCGGTGATGCGCAAACTGTGGCGTCCGGTGATCCCCTTGTGGGCCTGCGCAGGGCTCGCCGGTTTCCTCGCCTGCCTCTTCTATATCGTGCTCAACTGGCGTCTGGGCGACAACACCAATCCGGTGCTGGCTAAGATCTACCAGACGCAGCTGCCGGAAGTCTCCGTTCAGCAGCCGGTACAGCATGTGCAGCCGGTGCTTAACCTGCGTGAGTTCCTGCGTCCTGAAATCAAGGCCGGGCTGGTGGCCGTGCGTGATGAAGCCGATCGCAGCGTTGTGACCCTGAAAGGTGACGGGCTGTTTGCCTCTGCCTCCACGGTCGCGCGTGAGAGCTACGAGCCGGTCATCGACCGCGTTGCGCAGGCAATGAACAATGTTAGCGGTAAGATCCTGGTGGTCGGTTTTAGTGATAACGTGCCGATCCGCAGCGCACGTTTCGCCTCCAACTATGAGCTGTCACTTGAGCGCGCGCGCTCGGTGCAGTCGCTGCTGCAAAAACACCTTTCGCAGCCGGAGCGTGTGAAAGCCGAAGGGCGAGGGGAGATGGACCCCATCGCGCCGAACAACTCGGCCGAAAACCGCGCGCGTAACCGCCGTGTCGAAATTACCTTGCTTGTGTCGCCGGAAAATACGGCCGCCGAGCTGAACGGACTGCCGCAAGGAAACTAATGGATGAACATGTTGCTTTCATTGCTGACTAACCGCATTTTGTGGGGTTTCCTTGGCGTTACCGGGCTGGCGGCGGTGATCTGGATGATCGGGCCGCTGCTGTCGGTCGTCGACTCCCGTCCGCTGGAGTCCGAGCAAAACCGCATGATCGCCATTGCGGTGATGTATCTGATTTGGGTTCACAGCCATATTGTGCCGCGTCTCTATAACGCGTGGCTCAACCGCAAGCTGATGGACAACCTCAAAAGTGAAGAGGCGAAAGATCCCGCTGAGCGTCAACGCCTGACCAGTGACGATCAGGTGCTGAACGACCGCTTCGAAGAGGCGGCGCAGGTGCTGAAAAAGGCACACTTCAATCAGCCGGGCCAGCGTGGCCTCTGGACGCAGCGCTTCAGCACTCAGTACCTCTATCAGTTGCCGTGGTATGTGATTATTGGCGCGCCAGGCTCAGGTAAAACCACTGCGCTGGTCAACTCCGGTCTGCAATTCCCGCTCGCTGACCGCTTTGGTAAAACCGCGCTGCGCGGCATTGGCGGAACGCGTAACTGTGACTGGTGGTTTACCAATGAAGCGGTTCTGCTGGATACCGCCGGTCGCTATACGACGCAGGAGAGCGAACAGGTTCAGGATGCCAGCGAGTGGAATAAATTCCTTGGTCTGCTGCAGAAATACCGTCGTCGCCAGCCAATTAACGGTGTGATTATCACTATCAGCATCGCCGATCTGCTGACGCAGTCTGCCGAGGCTTCACGCGAGCAGGCGCTCAACCTGCGTAAACGTCTGACCGAACTGCACGAGCAACTGGGCATTCGTTTCCCGGTCTATGTGCTGGTGACTAAAGCTGACCTGCTTAAAGGCTTCCGCGCTTACTTCTCCGGTTTTGATAAAGCGCAGCGCGATCAGATCTGGGGCTTCACCTTCCCGTGGGAAAAAGCGAAGCTCGCCGATTTCGATCTGCAGGGCAGTTTCATTCAGGAGTTTGCTCTGTTACAGCAGCGTCTGGATGCCGGGCTGCCGGATACGATGCTGCGTGAAAGCGACCCGCAGGCGCGCGCCGAGTGCTTCCTCTTCCCGCAAGAGTTTGCCGCGCTGCGTCCGCTGCTGTCGGACTATCTGGATACGATTTTTGCCCGCTCCAACTTTGAAACTGAGTTCTCGCCGCGCGGTATCTATTTCGCCAGCGGCACGCAGGAAGGTCTGCCGTTTGACCGGGTAATGGGCGAGCTTAACCGCGCGCTTTCTCTGCCGCAGGGCAAGTCGGGCGATAACTGGGATTCTGTCAGCAAAGATGAGCCGGTGCCGGGCGGCAAAGGGCAGAGCTTCTTTATTAAGCACCTGCTGCAGAACGTTATCTTCCAGGAAGCGGGGATCGCCGGGCAGAACCGCTGGTGGGAGCTGCGAAGCCGGGCAGTGATCTGGTCTGGTTATGCCGCACTGCTGGCGCTGCTGGTTATCCTCAGCGCGCTCTGGTTCACCAGCTACGGCAATAACAAAGATTACCTTGATGAAGTCCAGGCAAAAGTGCCGGCGCTCGATCAGGAGATCAAAGCGCTGCGTAACCGCCAGCAGGGCGATCTGTTTGCCTTACTGCCGCTGCTCAATGGCCTTGCCGAACTGCCGCAGAGCGAAGAGTTCGACATCAACCATCCGCCGATCACCCGCCGTATGGGCCTCTATCGCGGTAACGATGTGTCGGATGCCTCGCAGGCGCTCTACCGAAAAGCCCTTGAGCAGATGCTGCTGCCAGAAGTGGCAATGCGCATCACCACCTGGCTGCGTAACGATAACGGCAGCGATGTTGAGTACAGCTATGAAGCGCTGAAAGCGTATCAGATGCTCTACCAGCCGAAACATTACGACGGCAAATTCCTGCACTCATGGGTGATGCTCAACCTGGAACGCAATCTGCCGCAGAACGTAACCAAAGCGCAGATCCGCCAGCTTGAGTGGCACCTGACGCAGCTGCTGGAGCCGCAAATTCAGGCTTCGCCGTATGCAAAAGATGACGCGCTCATCAGCCGCGAGCAGGCGCTGATAAACCAGCAGCCGCTCTCCACGCGTGTCTATGGACGCCTTAAGCGCCTGCTGGAGCGTGATGAAAACCTGAAGCCGGTGTCGCTCGCGACGCTGGGTGGTCCGCAGAGTGAGCTGGTCTTCTCGCGTAAAAGCGGCAAGCCGGTGAATGATGGCATTCCTGGGCTCTACACGCCGAACGGTTACTGGAACAGTTTCAATGCGCAGATTGCGCCAGTGACCGCCTCGCTGCATGAAGATGACGCCTGGGTATTGGGCTCGACCACGCAGCCGGAGGATAAACAGCAGACGGATAATGCGGTACGCCAGCTCTACGCGCGCGACTTCATTACCATCTGGGATAGCTTCTTAAGCGACATTCAGCTGAATAACAGCGCCGATCTCAATCAGCGCATTAACACCGCGCGCGTCCTTTCCAGCAATAACTCACCGCTGCGCCGTCTGGTGGTTAACCTCAGCCAGCAGCTGACGCTGGTGCGCGATGAGCCGGCTACGGGAGACAAAGAGAAAGCGCCTGAAAGCAGCAATCGCGGTACGCAGATGCTTGAATCGCTCTTCAGCAGTCACGAAAACAGCGCTGCGGGCGACGCGACCGCTAACCAGACGCCTGAACAGCGCGTGACCGAGCATTTTGCGCCGATCATTGAGCTGGCTCAGCCACTGGAGAAGGGTGGTAAAACCATTGTCTTTGATGATTTCCTCAAGCAGGTTGATGAACTCTATCGCTACCTGACGGCGGTGCAGGATGCGGCCAACAGCGGTATGCCAGCGCCGGGTGGAGAGGCGATCAGCCGCTTGCAGGCCAGCGCAGGGCGTTTACCGGGCGGCCTGCAAACCATGTTCAGCAACATGGCGGTGGGTGCCAGCAGCGATACGCAACGCCGTGATATGGAAAACGTGCGTAAGCGTATCAGCGTCGAAGTTGGCAGTTTCTGCCGCCAGGCGATTGCCGGGCGTTACCCGCTGGTGCGTTCCGCCAGCGCAGAAGTGACACCGGACGATCTGGCGCGCATGTTCGCCCCTGGCACCGGCCTGATGGACGTCTTCTTTCGCGATAACCTGACCAATAAAGTCGATACCACGCAGGCCACATGGCGCTTTATGCCAGGTATCGATGGCAAAACGCTGCCCGGAAGCGAAGGGGTGCTGGTACCGTTCCAGCAGGCGCAGTCGATTCGCGATGCCTTCTTCGCCAATGGCAGTGCAACACCCTCTTTTCGTACCACAGTGCGTACAGTGCGGATGGATAACACTATCCTCAATATGACGCTGGATGTAGACGGGCAGATCCTGCGCTATAGCCACGGGCCGCAGGCGGTACAAATTGTTAGCTGGCCGGGCACAGGCGGCACCAATCAGGTACGCATGCAGTTGGGGCTGGCCAATGGTACAACGGCAACACTGGTGACCAACGGCGCTTGGGCGCTGAACCGCTTTTTCGATAAAGCGCGCGTAAGCCCTGGCAGCAGTAGCCTCAGCCGCCAGGCGACATTCACGGTTGACGGGCATCAGGTCACGCTGGAGTTTGCGCCGAACAGCATCCGCAATCCGTTCCAGCTTCCCCGATTCGCATGTCCTTGAACTGCAAAGGAACGCCTAATGACTACGACTTCTGCAATTAGCTGGTATGGAAAATTGCCCAGTGCGGGTGATTTTCTCCAGCGCCGCTTTCCCGACGCTCTGCAGCGTCAATGGTCCCACTGGTTTCAGGTGGGATTGATGAACTGGCAAAAAGAGGAGCAGCGCGGCAGTGAACGGCAGTTCAGCAATGCGCCAATCTGGAACTTCGTTGTGCCGCCGATGCTGGGTGGTCAGCAGGTTCAGATGGGATGTCTGCTTCCGGGGCGTGACAGCGTCGGCCGCCAGTATCCGCTCTGTGCGCTGATGGCGATCAACCCGCTGGAGTGGTCGCCGCGGCACCTGGCGCAAGCGGGTGACTGGTATCAGCAGTTGGGCCGTACCATGCTGCACGCTGTGCGCAATGGTTATTCGCCGGAGCAGCTGGATCAGGCGCTGTTGGCTATCCCACCGGTGCAGCTGGCGGAGCCTGAAGCGCGCTCGGAAATTCTTGATGTGATTGGTTATGAGGGCGATGGGGAATCATCGATCGGCTGGCAGCAGGCCGCCGAGTGCTTTGATCCGCAGCGTCAGATTAGTTTCTGGTGGACCAACCGTAGCGATGGTTATCCGCTCTACACGCATGTGCACAGCGGTAACTTTACTGGTCAGCTCTTTACGCTGCTGTTTGAACCGGCAGGCGGCGCAAGACCCGGTCGTCACGGTCTTTACCCACCGATGTTTGATGAATAAGCAGGTTGCGGATGACTATTGAAACGTTACTGGCTCCGGTTTCTGCGGAGCAGCCGTGTGGCGAAAACCTTGAGTACGATGCCGAATTTCAGGCGATGGAGCAGGCGAGCCTTGGCAAAGCCGAGCAGCAGTTTGGCGATACTATTATTCCTGCTGAACCGGCTGACTGGACGCGCGTGGAAAAACTGGCCACCGGCTTGCTGTCACGCACTAAAGATATCCGCGTGATGATGGCGTTGACTCAGGCCTGGACCCACCGCCGCGGCCTTGAAGGGTATGCGGATGGTTTACTGCTGCTGGGACAGGCGCTCTCGCTGTACTGGGATCAGCTCTGGCCATCCCTCACCGACGGCGGCGAGTTTGATCCCTTCTTTCGCATTAATGCGCTCGCAGGGTTAAGCGATAAGTCGTCGCTGACCACAACGCTGCGCCAGTCCGTATTACTGCGCAGCAACGGCGATGAGATTGTCGTGCGTGACGCACAGTCGCTGCTCGACGGCAGCAAAACCGAGTGTGCTGGCTATCCCGGTGGTCGGGTGCGCCTGATTGATGAGTTGACGCGCGGCGGTCAGCCTGGCATTGAGGCTATTGGGCAAATCGAAGGGCGTCTGCAAACCATCCGTACATGGCTGCTGGAACAACTGGGCGAAAGCGGGGTGCCGGAAATGGAACAGTTACTCAAGACCGTGGGTATGATTGCTGGCGTCAGCCGCGCTTCCCGCTCCGATGAGCATGTGGAGACGACATCAGAACCACAATCAACGCAGAGCGCTGCGCAACCCGCGGCTGCCGTTCCGTTAGCCGCGATGACTGACTGGCGTACCGCGCAGGTCGCCACGCGTGCAGATGCGCAGTTAATGCTGGAGAAGGTAAAACAGTACTTTGCCCAGCATGAGCCGAGCCACCCCGCACCGCTGATGATCGACCGCGTGCAGCGATTAATCGAACTGGATTTTATGGAGATCATTCGCGATCTGGCGCCTGACGGCGTCAATCAGCTACAAAATATCTTTGGGCGTCAGGAGTGACGCAAACCGCGTTATGACGGCAGGCGCGTTGCCTGTCATCAAACCTTCACCGCGTATATTCGATGGAGAACATCATGGCAATGAGTAACAGTGGTCAGAAATTTATCGCCCGCAACCGTGCGCCGCGCGTACAGATCGAGTACGACGTGGAAGTTTACGGCGCGGAGCGCAAAATCCAGCTTCCGTTTGTGATGGGCGTAATGGCGGATCTGGTAGGGAAACCGGTGGAGAACTTACCTTCGATTGAAGAGCGTAAATTCCTCGAAATCGACGTGGACAACTTCGATGAACGCATGAAAGCGCTGAAACCGCGCGTCGCGTTTAACGTAGACAACACCCTGACCGGTGATGGCCGTCTGAACGTGGATTTAACCTTTGAAAGCATGGATGACTTCCTGCCGGACGCCGTTGCCCGCAAAGTCGAACCGTTGAACAAGCTGCTGGAAGCGCGTACCCAGCTCTCTAACCTGCTGACCTACATGGACGGTAAAAACGGCGCTGAAGAGCTGATTGCCAAAGTGCTGCAGGATCCAACCCTGCTGAAATCACTCAGCCAGATGCCGAACAGTGACGAGAACGCGCAAGGTAAAGAGGAATAATTGATGAGCAATCCTTCTCAACAACAAGAACTGCAGCAGGGTGCCCAGTCCTTTAGCCAGGACGAGTTCAGCTCTCTGCTCAATAAAGAGTTTCGTCCCAAAACCGATCAGGCGCGCTCCGCGGTTGAAAGTGCGGTGAAAACGCTGGCGCAGCAGGCGCTGGAGAACACCGTTACGTTCTCATCCGACACCTATCGCACCATCCAGAACCTGATTGCCGGTATCGACGAGAAGCTGTCACAGCAGATCAACCAGATTATTCACCACGAAGATTTCCAGAAGCTGGAGAGCGCCTGGCGCGGCCTGAGCCACCTGGTGAATAACACTGAAACTGATGAGATGCTGAAGATCCGCTTTATGAGCATCTCCAAGCAGGAGCTGGGTCGTAACCTGAAACGCTATAAAGGCGTCGGTTGGGATCAGAGCCCACTGTTCAAAAAGATCTACGAAGAAGAGTATGGCCAGTTCGGTGGCGAACCGTTCGGCTGCCTTGTTGGCGACTACTACTTCGACCACAGCCCGCAGGATGTCGAGTTGCTGGGTGAGATGGCGCGCATCGGTGCGGCCTCACACTGCCCGTTCATCACTGGTACTGCACCAAGCGTGATGCAGATGGAGTCCTGGCAGGAGCTGGCGAACCCGCGCGATTTGACGAAGATCTTCCAGAACACCGAGTACGCCGCATGGCGTTCGCTGCGTGAGTCTGAAGATGCGCGTTATCTGGGTCTGGTTATGCCGCGCTTCCTCGCGCGTCTGCCGTACGGCATCCGTACCAACCCGGTCGACAGCTTCGATTTTGAAGAAGAGACCGATGGCGCGAACCACAACAACTACACCTGGTCGAATGCCGCTTACGCAATGGCGACCAACATTAACCGCTCCTTTAAAGAGTACGGCTGGTGCACTTCTATCCGCGGCGTTGAGTCTGGCGGTGCGGTAGAAAACCTGCCTTGCCACACCTTCCCGAGCGATGACGGCGGCGTGGACATGAAGTGTCCGACCGAGATCGCCATCAGCGATCGCCGTGAAGCGGAACTGGCGAAAAACGGCTTTATGCCGCTGATTCATCGCAAAAACTCCGACTTTGCTGCCTTTATTGGCGCTCAGTCGCTGCAAAAACCGATGGAGTACCATGACGCTGATGCCACCGCCAACGCGCGCCTGGCTTCCCGTCTGCCGTATCTCTTCGCCTGCTGCCGTTTCGCGCACTATCTGAAGTGCATCGTGCGTGACAAAATCGGCTCCTTCCGCGAGCGTGATGAGATGGAACGCTGGCTGAACGACTGGGTGATGAACTACGTCGACGGTGACCCGGCAAACTCCTCGCAGGAGACCAAAGCGCGTAAACCGCTGGCTGCTGCAGAAGTGCAGGTGCAGGAGATCGAAGACAACCCAGGCTACTACGCGGCGAAGTTCTTCCTGCGTCCGCACTACCAGCTGGAAGGTCTGACCGTTTCTCTGCGTCTGGTTTCAAAACTGCCGTCGCTGAAAACCAAAGAGGCGTAAGACTGTAAGACCGTAAGCGCAATGCGCTTACGGTCAACCAATACTTTTCGTAACAGAGGGATTTGTGATGAAAATTAAAGCACTACTTGTCACTATTTTAATAACAGTGCCTGTGATGGTTTTAGCGGAAACTAAAACGTATGAATATCCCAGGGCTGAATCTTTACCAGAAGATGACACTTCTGTATTCCCACGCGATCCTGCACTTTTAACCGGGCATGATGTTAAGCTCACCGTCGAGCGTTTTTTTAACGCCTGGAATAATAAAAAAAACGAACGTGAGCGCATTAAAGCTGATATGTATTTTTTAGGCGTACTGGATGCAACCGAAGGTAAAACGTGGTGTAACTACAAAAAAATCCTTCCCAGCTCCGCGCATGAATATATTTACTCAAGCTTATCAAAAATGAAATCAGAGGAAAGAGAACAACCTGCAGCTGAGTATATTGCAAATTCGATGGCTGAAATTCTTCCTTGCGCCAAAAGGAGTGAAAAATGAGACCATTATATGAGCAGTTGAAAAGGCAGCATTATTCTTCAAATGATGTGCGAGCAGGTTTTGTGGACTCGGATGCTCTTTTTTCAGAAATAGGCTATGATTTTAAGGCTTTACTGCGACAAGGTGACCAGTACGAAAACACGTGCGCAGTAAGAATGAGCCTGGCGCTGCTGAAATGTAACATTGAATTTTCAGGGCGGTTTACTATCAGAAAAGGCCCGTTAAAAGGTAAAAAATTTGAAATGGGGGCCAAGCTTCTGGCCGACCAACTCAATAAACCCCATATTTTTGGTAGTGCGGAAATTTACACTGACAAAGTCGAGGGTGGTCGGGCCCTTTTAAAACGTCGTGGTGTCGTTTTTTTTAATAGAATTGATGGTTATGGCGGTGGGCATATTGATATGCTTGAGCCCCTGACCAGTAATTCTTTTATTTGTAACTCAAACTGCTTTCCGCATTGCAAAGAAATCTGGTTCTGGGAATTAAACTGATTCACAGTAATCAAATTATCACTTTAAAAGATTAAATTTCTCTATGTGAGAGAAAACGAATTTCTGAAAAAACACCCGTTTTTTCGGAATGTAAAGAGGCAGAGGTAAAATATGGACGGTTTTATTCAGCCCCATGCTTACCCATTTGCCATATAAGCGCTTTTTCGAAAGCAATATTTATCATTAACGAAGAGTAAATATTATGGCTATTGATATGTTTCTGAAGGTCGATGGAGTTACGGGCGAGTCTAAAGACTCCAACCACACCGGCTGGACTGATATCACATCTTTCTCCTGGGGTGCTTCACAGCCAGGGAACATGAGTGTTGGCGGTGGCGGCGGTGCCGGTAAAGTCAATTTCAATGACCTGCATGTTAATGCACTCATCGACAAATCTACTACCGCTATCCTGAAGCACTGCTCCAGCGGCAAGCATCTGACCAAAGTTGAGCTCTCTGTCTGCAAAGCAGGTGGTCAGCAGGTTGAATATGCGCGCATCACTCTGGAAGACGTGCTGGTGACCTCCGTTCAGTACACCGGTGCTGACAACGGCGACACCGTAGGTGTGACCTATGCGTTCCAGGCTGCGAAAGTGAAACAGCAGTACTGGGAGCAGTCCTCTTCCGGCGGTAAAGGTGCTGAAACCAGCGCTGGCTGGAACATCAAAGAAAACAAAGAAGCGTAATGGCTTCGGTGAGCCCGCAAGGGCTCACCCTGTTTTCTGTCTGGCAAAACCACACATTTCCTTTTTAGTTTTGACTTCCTCTTATCAAATAGCATGTTTCCTGCAACAGAGAGCTATTGCTACTCAAACGCAGCAGCTTTGCTGAAAGCTGTGTCGTTTGAATGCGTATAAATATTAAAGAATATTTTGAGGATGAACGAATGAGTGTTCTGCGCAAGGGTGATCGTGGTACGAACGTCAAAGAGTTACAACAACTGCTGAGTAAGGCAGGGTTCAATGTTGGTGATGATGGTATTTTCGGCTTAAAAACGGAAATGGCCGTCAAACAGTTCCAGGCAAAACAGAATCTCCATGTGGACGGTATTGTCGGGCGTCGTACGCTCGCTGCATTGGGTAAACCCGTGACAACCCGCGCGCCGCAGCCGCCGATCTCCGGCAGCGCAGGGCGTCAGGCGGTTGGCGCAATGGATATTTCCGCCAGCGGTATGAGCTTCATTTTTCATCGTGAAGCCTGGGCGAACAAAAGCTGTTATCTGCACTGGCCTGGCGGCGCAAGCGGCGTTACGCTTGGACCGGGCTATGATATGAAAGAGCGCTCTGAGCAGTCCATCAAAGCAAAAATGATGGAAATCGGTATTGATGCCGTTACGGCGGAGAAGATCAGTAAAGCCGCCGGGCTGAAGGATGATAAAGCGAGCCAGTTTGCGAAGGACAACGCCAAACTGGTGCGCCTGACGGATGAGCAGGAGACTAATTTACTGCGCGCAACGGTTCCCCCGTACGTCAACAGTGTCAGAAATGGTATTTTTGTGCAGCTCAAACAGTATGAGTTTGATGCGCTGGTCTCCTTCGCTTATAACCCCGGAGGACGCCTGAGAAACGTCTTTGGCTTTATCAACCGCGGGCAGATCTCTGACGCGATGACGGAAATTAAACGCGCCGTTACCAGTAATCATAAAGTGGTGAAGGGCTTGATTAATCGTCGCAACTTTGAAGTAAATCTCTACTTAAACGGCGACTATGGGAATAACTGACCGATGAAGACGCATAAAATTGTGATGCTGGCGGCGGCAATCTCCGCAGCGACATTGTTACCTTCACTTGCGCTGGCAGGGAATACACCGGTTACGGGCGAATGGCAGGTTAAGCAAGCTTTTATCAATACGGAATCGGAACGTACTCTTAACTATCAGTTTAATGACGATCGTCTTGTAGGGCGTTTTCTGAGCGTCACCGATCAGGGTATCTCTACGTCGCTGCCGGGCGGTTCAAACTGCCAGTCGCCGACGATAAAAGAGAGTGCTTCCACGCTTAACGCCTGGATTGCAGCGACGCAATCTATCCCGGAGAAAGACGCAGCCAAAACCTATGAGCTGGGCTTAGACGGCAAAGCGCAAGCGAAGGTGGAAAACATTACCTGTGCATCAGGAAACTTTTCTAACGGTGATGCAGGCGCTGATGCCAGCCTCGCAGTCGTTAACAAAAGCGTTCTGCTCAACTGGACAGATGGCACCATCCTGTTACTCGCGCCTGTAGATAAAAACAGCAAGCCGAAAGCGTCATTTGATTGTGCTAAAGCGGCTTCTGCGCCGGAGAAAGCGATCTGTAGCGATCGTGAACTGGCGTCACTGGACAACAGCGTCGCGCACTCCTACCGCTCTTTCCGTCAGGAAGCGGTCAAAGTGGGCAATAAGGACCTCGACAAGCAACTGCAATCCCAGCAGAAAGCGTGGTTAAGCCAGCGCAACAGCTGTAATGCGGACACGCAGTGCCTGAAGAAATCAATGAACGATCGTCTGGAAACCCTGGCACACAGCCTGGATGGCGTCTGAGTCGTTTCACAATAGCGGGGAGGGCGCACAGCCTTCCCCGAAGTGGCTGAATAAACCCTTTCAGGTGCCCGTATTCAAACGCAGCCGCTTTACCCAAAACGGCGCCGTTTGAGTGCACATAACTCCAGCAGGAATACGCGATGCGATTCACTATTATCACCAATAAACCCGGTCATCAGCCGCCGCAAAGCCGCTGCGACTTTTATCCTCCGGGCGGCACCATTGGCCGCGGCACCGACAATAATCTGGTGCTGCCGGATAACGACCGCTCTATTTCCCGTCTGCAGGCCATTGTTCATATCTCCGGCACGGGCGAATGCCGTGTCACCAACCGCGGCAACGTGACGCGCGTTGTGCTCAACGACATTCCGCTGGAGCGCGGCCGTCAGGTCGAGCTTCAGGATGGGGACATTCTCGGTATCGATGAATACCGCATTGAAGTGAGCGATCTCATTCAGGACACGCAGCCGGTGAGCCGCATGGCTGAGGAGATGTATCCGAAGCCGACGCCTGCGCCGGCGGCGAAACCTGCACCTGCGCCGACCGCTGCGCCGAAAAACACAGCAGAGGGCGCGCCAGCCTCCGTGCCGACGGAAATTTGGGACAGCCTGATGCAGGAGTTCTCAATCTCCGACAGCATCTCCAGCAGCCGCGCCAAGCCCGCCGAGCCGCAAAACCTCAATCCCTTTGCTGAGCCGAAAGAGCCGGAGCGTAACCCGGAAGATCCGCTCTCGTTGTTAGGCAACCATGAGCCGCTGGTGGCGCCGAAAGCGCTCGATTCGGACAACCTGTTTAACGACGAGCAGCTGTTCAAAAACGACAGCATCTTTAATGACGCTACGCCGTCGACTTTAGTCCCGCCGGTTGAGCCAGTGCAGGCACCGAAAGAGAGTGCGCCTGAGAGCGACGAACTCGATCCGCTGGCGCTGTTTGGCGGCAGCGGCAGTGCTCCGCAGGCGCGCAGCGACGATCCCCTCGGGCTGCTGAGCGGTGCCGTTCCGCTGGCGAATGCTGATGAGATCGCCCCCGCGAAACCGCAGGAGCCGGTGCAGCCGATCATCACCGATCTGCAGGCCAGCGAGCCGCCGGTAGAGCCGCAGCCGATTATTACCGATCTGCATGCAGAAGATTTGAGCGCTACACCGCTCTTTGCCGAAGAGGAGCCGCTGCCCCTGCAGGAAGATGTGCAGGAGCCGCAGGATTATGCCGGCATCACGCTGCCAACGCCGCAGGCGGTACAGCGCAGCGCGGCGCAGACGCCGAAAGGGCGCTTGCGTATCGATCCGGTGCAGAGCCCCGGCGCGAAATCAGCACCTGCCAGCACCTCTGGCGACAGCGGCGATGTGCTGCAAGGCGAGCTGCTCGAAGCGCTGCTGGAAGGGATGGGGCTCGGCGATATGCAACCCGTTCCGCAGTTTGATAAAGAGAACATGCGCCAGTTTGGCCAGATGTTAAGTATGTTCTCGCAGGGCACCGTGGCCTTGCTCTCCTCGCGTTCGATCTTAAAGCGCGGCGTGAAAGCGGATATGACAATGGTGCTGGACGATGCAAACAACCCGTTCAAACTGCTGCCGTCGGGTAAAACCGTGCTGATGCAGATGTTCGGCAACCGCATGCCGGGCTTTATGCCGCCGAAAAAATCGGTGCGCGATGCGCTGATCGACTTGCAGGCACACCAGTTGGGGATGATCTCCGGTATCCGCGCGATTATCGCGGCGATGCTGCAATCCTTTAATCCTGAGCAGCTGGAAGAAGATGCAAAACGTGACGGCGCGACCTCACGTCTTGGCGTGCTCTCCAACCGCAAGGCCGCGATGTGGGACTACTTTGTGCGCACCTATGCGCAAACCGCCGGTGAGATTGACGATGACTTCCATACCCTGTTCGGTGAAGCGTTCCTCCACGCTTACGACATGGAGGTTAACCAGTACAAAGACTCACAAAGCGGATCGGAAGAATGAATATCAGCACCGCCTCAATATCACGACAAGGCGAGCGTGCCAGTAATCAGGATCAGACCGGAGAAACTATCGGCGAGCGTGCCGCCTGTTTTGTCGTCTGCGATGGCATCGCCGGTTTACCCGGCGGTGACAAGGCGGCCGAGCTGGCGCGCAATGCCATCATCACCGAGTTTGACGGCGATGAGCACCTCAATGCCCAGTACATTCGCAACTACATCAACGGCGCGAACCGTGCAATCCGTAAAGAGCAGCAAGCGGTACGGGATTACAACCGCATGGGCACCACCATGGTCAGCCTGTTTATCGATCGCGATTACGAGCTGGCTTACTGGGCCCACGCCGGAGACAGCCGCCTCTATCTCTTTCGCCGCGGCTGGCTCTATCATGTGACCACCGATCACAGCCTGGTCCAGCAGATGAAAGACGCCGGACATCAGGTTGAAGGCATTAACGGCAACCTGCTCTATTTCGCGCTTGGCCTCGGCGAAGATGAGCGTGAGCCGAGCTACAGCGATGTGGTGCCGATTGAAGATGGTGACGCCTTCTTATTGTGTACGGATGGTTTCTGGCACGGCGTCACCGAAGAGCAGATGCAGCAGTCGCTGCATATGGTCAATACGCCCGACGAGTGGCTGACATTAATGAATCAAATCCTGCTGAAAAACGGTGCCGGGTCACAAACCCAGCAGGATAACTACAGCGCCGTGGCGGTGTGGATGGGTACGCCTCAGGAGACCACGCTTTTGCATACGATCTCTGAAGCCGCTCAGTTTTTCCCTCTTCGTGATTGATACAGCTTACAAGGACTTTTATGAAACTTTGGCTACCGGGTTTGGCCCTGCTTGCGGCATGTGGCAGCGCGCAGGCAGAAAACTACCGCATTGTGCAATCGCCTTCGCAAAAACTGGATGTCTGGATCGACAATGTTGAGGATAACACTCCCAAAAGCTGGTGCGGCAAGACGCTGCCGCTGCGCATTGTCACCGGCGGTGAGAAAAAGCCTTCCGTTCTGAACAACTTCTTACCCCGTCTTGGCGCGCTGCTGGAAAACCAGTGCGGCGCCCTGACGCAGGTGCACTGGAAACTGACTGACGCGCAGGGTACGACGCTGGCTGAAGGTACCGCAGATAAAGCCAAAGAGTGGCAGCCGGTCGTCACCTCAAACGGCGCAGCGCCAGCGCAAACCACTGCGCTGCAGCAGCCGGTTGGCCGACCTGAAGATCTCTCCCCACCCGCCAACCGCGCGCCGTGGCAGGAGTTTACCCTGCAGGATGGTTGCCACCTGCGCACCTTCTGGCAGGGCGACGCCAGCGCGGCAGCACTCTTCATCCCCGCTAAAGAGGATGGCAAGTGCGAGAAGGGCGGCTGGCTGAACGGTCGCAGCGATGTCACGCAGGTGAGCAACGGCGCTGAAAAGAAAATTACCATGACCTTCGTCCACGGCTTCCCGGTGAGCGGCCTGAGCGACAAAGTCGACGCCGACCGCCTGCTGATCACTACCGTGAATAACGAACGTATGGTGGTAAGTGAAGGCAGCCTGGCGCAGAGCTGGATGATCCTGCCTTACGTCAACAGCCTTAACGGCTGGCAGGCTAACGGCACCGTCGCGGTAGAGATTTCGCGCGAAGTTGCCAGCGATGCCACGCGTTTAAAAGCGCGGCTCGATGAAGTGCGTAAAGTCTGGACACCATGGTTCGAGCCGGGCACCCGCCTCAATATCCTGCTGATTGATTCCCTGCATCCGCAGTTGCGCGATCCCGCAGTCGGGACCTACAAAACCGTCAACTAAGGAGCAGCAATGAACACCTTATTTCAACAACTGGCGGGTGAATCACTGCAGGATAGCCTCGCGCAGCTCGAAAGCCGTATCCGCAGCCAGCCGGGCGACGCCGACTTACGTGCTGCCTTCGCGCAGCTGCTCTGCCTGGATGGCAACTGGACACGCGCCCAGGCGCAGTTAAAAAGCTGGCAGGCGCTCAAGCCGCAGGCGCAGCCGACCGTCACCCTGCTGGAGCAGGCGATCGAGGGCGAGCGTCAGCGTGCCGACGTAATGGCCGGGCGCGCGCGTCCGGTTGCGCCGGTCGAGCAGTACTCGTGGCTGGCAGAGATGATTAGCGCGCTGGATCCGCAGGTCAGTGATGCCGACGCGCTGCGTGACGCGGCGCTGGAGAAGGCCGACGCTAACCCCGGCCAGCTCGCCATGCAGGATGAGCAGACGGTGGCATTCGACTGGCTGATGGATGGCGACGGCCGCTTTGGGCCGGTCTGCGAAGCGATTGTCAATGGCCGTTACTTCTGGCTGCCGTTTAGCGCTATCTCTGCGATGCAGTTCCAGCCACCTGCCAGTGTTACTGACCTGGTGTGGCGTCACACGCTGGTGCGCCTGCGCGATGGCAGTGAACAGGTGTGCCAAATCCCGGCGCGCTATCCGCTTGATGCCAGCGCCGAAGACCGCTTCAAGCTCTGCCGCGTTACCGAATGGCAGCCGCTGGCGGGCGAGTCGGCGCACTACCTCGGGATGGGGCAAAAGGTATGGCTCAATGACAGTGCCGAATATTCCCTGCTCGATCTCGCCACAGTGACCTTCGCTGCGGACGCGACGGATGAGTAACTCTGCGCAACACGATGAGGGCGATCTACTGCGTAGCGGCTGGCGCTCGCGTCGCGGCAAAGATACCGTTGGCGCGCGCGACAAAATGCAGCCCTCGCTGCTCGATCGTCTGACCGACGACGCGCCGGACAAAAAGCAGGAGCCGGCGAATAACAATCTGATTACCCACTCGGCGCTGCGCCGCAACGTGCTGCGCGATCTGCAGTGGCTGTTTAATACCATCAACAACGAAGCGCAGCAGGATCTCTCCGGCTTCGATGAGGTGCGCCGATCGGTAGTCAACTTCGGTATTGCGCCGCTGGCGGGCCAGCGGATGTCCGATATCGAATGGAATGATATTCAACGCAAGCTCACCGATGCGATCCTGCACTTCGAGCCGCGCATTCTGCCGCAGGGTCTGCAGGTGCGCTGCATCTCCGATACGAAATCGCTGGATCTGCACAATATTCTGTCGATTGAGATCAAAGGTCGTTTGTGGTGTGTGCCCTATCCGCTGGAGTTCCTTTTTCGTACCGATGTGGATCTTGAAAACGGGCATTTCGAGTTGAAAGACGCGGGGTAATTCATGGAAAGCAAATTACTGGAGTACTACAACCGCGAACTCGCCTGGCTGCGTGAGATGGGCCAGGAGTTTGCCGGGCGCTACCCAAAAGTGGCCGGACGTCTGGGCATGCGTGGGATGGATGTATCCGACCCCTATGTCGAGCGTCTGATGGAGGGCTTTGCCTTTCTCACCTCCCGCGTACAGTTAAAAATGGACGCCGAGTTTCCGCGCTTCTCCCAGCGGTTGCTGGAGATGGTCGCGCCGAACTACCTGGCACCGACGCCCTCAATGGCGATTGCAGAACTACAGCCGGACAGTGCCAAAGGCGATCTGAGCAACGGCTTTGTGGTGCCGCGCGGCACCATGATGGACAGCCAGGTGATGAAGAAGAATGGCGTCACCTGCAGTTACACCACCGCGCACGATGTCACGCTGCTGCCGCTGAAAATCAGCCAGGTTGAGCTTGGCGGCGTACCTGCCGATCTCCCGCTCGCGCAGGTCGGTTTAAGCCAGCGCGGCGCGCAGAGCGCGTTGCGTATTCGCCTGAGCTGCGATGGCCCCGTCAACCTCAGCCATCTCGACTTCGATCGTCTTGAGCTCTTCCTCAGCGGGCCTGACATGCAGGCGCTGCAACTGCTTGAACTGCTGATGGAGCATCAGGTAGGCATGGTCTGCCAGGCAAACGCGCCGCAGGCGGCACTCCATGTGCTGGCGGATGACGCGCTGCGCCAGGAGGGCTTTGAAGCTAACCAGTCTCTGCTGCCTGACGATCTGCGCAATTTCGACGGTTACCGGCTGCTGCAAGAGTATTTTGCTTTCCCGTCGCGTTTCCTCTTTATCAGCCTGCAGGGGCTACGTACCATGCTGGAAGGCAGCGGTGAAGCCAAATCCTTCGACATCATTATCCTGCTTGATAAAGCAGACGGTCAGCTGGAGCGGGTGGTGGATAAGAACCATCTGGCGCTGCACTGTACGCCGGTCATCAACCTCTTTCCGAAGGTCGCCGAGCGGCAGAAGCTGAGCGAAAGCCTGCACGAATACCATCTGGTGGTCGATAACATCCGACCGCTGGATTATGAGATTTACTCAGTCGGCAAAATCCACGCCAGCGTTGATGGTCAGCGCGATGAGCAGACCTTCCGTCCGTTCTGGAGCAGCTGGAGCCAGGATGAAGGCAATTACGGTGCCTACTTCTCGGTGCGCCGCGAGCAGCGCGCGCTCTCTGAGCATGCCCAGCGCTACGGTACCCGCACCGGCTATATCGGCTCTGAGGTCTTCGCCTCGCTGGTGGATGAGCAGCATGCGCCGTGGCGAGAAGATTTACGCTACATTACCGCAGAAGTGCTGTGCACCAGCCGCGATCTCCCGCTGATGCTGCAGCAGGATATGGGGCAGTTTGTGCTGCCCGATTCGCTACCGGTGAAATCACTCAAGCTGCGCAAAGGGCCGACGCCGCCGCGTCCGGCGCTGGCGGAAGGGCTCAGTACCTGGCGTTTAATCAGCCAGCTGCAGATGAACTACCTCAGCCTGATGGATGGCGAAAACGGCGAGGGCGCTGCGGCGCTGCGCCAGCTGCTTGGGCTCTATACCCGGCTGGCGGAAGCGCCGGTGGCGCGCCAGATTGAGGGTGTGCGCCACTGCGTGCTGGAGCCGGTGCATCGCCGGGTGCCGGAGCCGGGGCCGATTGTCTTTGCCCGTGGCGTTGGCATTACCCTTACCGTGGATGAGCAGGCCTTCTCCGGCTTCAGCCCGTGGCTCTTTGGTAGCGTGCTGGAGCGCGTCTTTGCCCGCCTGGTCGGCATGAACAGCTTTACCGAGTTCACGCTTAAGAGCCAGCAGCGCGGCGAAGTGGGCTACTGGCCGCCGCGTATGGGCAAGAGGGCGCTGATATGACCGACACGCCCGCGCTCAAGTCTGCGATCGTCCGCCTGAACAGCCTGCCGGATGCCTTCTGGCAGAACGTAATGGCGACGCCGTGGCGCTACGATCTCTTTACTCTGCTGCGCCGCGTGGATGCGCGCGGCGGTGAGCGCTATCCGCTGGGGCGCGCGCCGCTACCGCGCTTTGAGTCGCTGCGCGTCGGACAGACGCCATCGCTCAGCTTCGCGCCGGCAACGCTCGCCGGGGTGAAAAAGCGCGAAGCATCGCCTCTCTATGACGTGTCGATTTACAGCTTTGGTCTTTTTGGCCCCAATGGCCCACTGCCCATTCACCTGACGGAGTATGCGCGCGAGCGTATCGACCACCATCAGGATGAGAGCATGAGCGCCTTTGCCGATCTGTTCCATCACCGGCTGACGCTGCTCTTTTACCGCGCGTGGGCGGATGCCCAGCCGACGGTCTCTCTCGATCGCAAAGACAATAACCGCTTCGAGCACTATATCGCTTCGCTGATCGGCATGGGTCAGCCGGGACAGCTGGAGAAGGGGACGCTCAGCCCCCATTCCCGCTTTGCGCTGGCGGGGCACTTGACCCGTAACGGCCGCGATCCCGAAGGGCTGGCGAAGATCCTGCGCGGTTATTTCAATGTGCCGGTCAACATTGTGGAGAACGTGCCGCAGTGGATGCCGCTCAGCCCGCGCGAACGCGCACGCCTGCAGGGTGGACGACACGCGCCGCGCCTGGGGCACTCCACCTTTCTTGGCGAGGCGGTGCGCGACGTGTGCCACAAATTTCGCATTGAGATCGGCCCGCTCCCGGCTGAAACCTACCGGCGCTTTCTGCCGGGAGAGAAGTATGTCGCCGCGCTACGCGACTGGGTGCGCCAGTATCTGGGCATTGAGTATCAGTGGGCGGTGAAAATTATCCTGCGCAGCGAAGATGTTGTCGGCGCCGCGCTGGGCGGCGACAGCCGCCTGGGGTATAGCGCCTGGCTCGGTATGCAACCGAGACCAGAAGCGCGTGGAGATTTGGTATTTAGCCCGGAGGGTTAATCCTTCGATTTTGCATCCCTGTCTGACGTCTGCACAAAATCATTCGCGTTGCGTTGCACGGTAAGCCGGCGTATCCCGGACGCTTACACCCGTAAGTGACAAAGGAGATGGGGCCGCCATCGACGAGACAGCACGAAGGATGAAGTGCTAATTAATTATGAATAATGGAAGAACCCATGTCAGAAATCAGCCGCGCCGTCTTATTCGGCAAACTCGACACACTCTTATTCACCTCGCTGGAGAGCGCCACCGCGTTTTGTAAGCTGCGGGGTAACCCTTATGTGGAGCTGGTTCACTGGTTGCATCAGCTGATGCAGCAGTCGGATGGCGATTTGCAGCAGGTTATCCGCCACTTTTCCCTTGATGAGCAGGTGCTGACGCGCGATATCGTCGCCGCGCTGGATAAACTGCCGCGTGGCGCAAGTTCCGTTTCCGACCTGTCAGAGCACATTGATACGGCGGTTGAACGTGCATGGGTGTACGGTTCGCTGAAATTTGGCGTCACCCGTATTCGCGGCGGTCATCTGTTAGCGGGGATCCTGAAAACCTGGAGCCTCGCCAACGTACTGAAAGGCATCTCCCCGCAGTTTGATCGCGTCAGCGCCGATGCGCTGCTGGATAACTTCGACACCATTTGTGCCAACAGTAAAGAGACGCAGCAGGCCACGGTCGCCCTGAACGATGAAAGCGGCGTGGCTGCACCCGCTCAGCAGGGGACGCTGGCTCAGTATGGTCAGGATCTCACCGCGCGTGCGCGTGATGGCAAGATCGATCCGGTTGTCGGGCGCGACGAAGAGATCCGCCAGATGGTCGATATCCTGATGCGCCGTCGCCAGAACAACCCGCTGCTGACCGGTGAAGCCGGGGTAGGTAAAACCGCCGTGGTGGAAGGCTTGGCCCTGCGTATCGCCAGCGGAGACGTTCCCGAGCCGCTGGTTGACGTTCAGCTGTGGCTGCTTGATATCGGCATGCTGCAAGCGGGCGCGGGGATGAAAGGGGAGTTTGAAGCGCGACTGCAGGCGCTGATTAATGAAGTGCAGTCCAGCCCGACGCCAATCATTCTCTTTATAGATGAGATCCACACGCTGATTGGCGCAGGCGGTCAGCAGGGTACCGGCGATGCCGCCAACCTGCTGAAACCGGCGCTGGCGCGCGGGCAACTGCGCACTATCGGTGCCACAACGTGGGCCGAGTATAAAAAATACATTGAGAAAGATCCGGCGCTGACCCGTCGTTTCCAGACCGTACAGGTCGCCGAGCCAGACGAAGAGAAAGCGGTGCTGATGCTGCGTAGCACCGTGTCGGCGCTTGAGAAACATCACCGCGTACTGCTGCTGGACGAAGCTGTCGTAGCGGCCGTCAAGTTGTCGCACCGCTACATTCCGGCACGTCAGTTGCCGGACAAAGCGGTTGCGCTGCTTGATACCGCCTGTGCCCGCGTTGCCGTCAGCCAGAGTTCTCCGCCGCCGCAGCTGGAAGATTGCCAGCACCGCATCGATGCGCTGGACGTGGAGATTGAGATCGCCAACCGTGAAGCTAAAGTTGCCGTGGGTGACAGCGAGCGCGTGGTGAAACTGCAGGCCGATCTGGAGAAACTGGCCGCGCAGCGCGATGAGCTGACGCAGCGCTGGGAGCAGGAGCAGGCGCTGGTGGACAGCATTATCGCCCAGCGTGCGCAACTGCATACCGCGCCGGAAGAGTCATTGATCGAACTGCGTGCCACCCTTACCGAGCAGCAAAATGCGCTGCGCGCGTTACAGGGCGACGAGCCGCTGCTCTTTACCTCCGTGGATGCCAACGTGGTTGCCGCCGTGGTCTCTGACTGGACCGGCATTCCGCTGGGCCGGATGGTAAAAGATGAGATCGACGCAGTGCTGAAGCTGGCCGACACCTTAAATGAGCGCGTTATTGGTCAGCGTCACGGTCTGGAGCTGATTGCCAAACGTGTTCGCACCTCGCGCGCACGCCTTGACGATCCGAACAAGCCGGTCGGCGTGTTTATGCTTTGCGGCCCGTCGGGTGTGGGTAAAACGGAAACCGCGCTGGCGCTGGCGGAGTCGCTCTACGGTGGCGAGCAGAACATCATCACCATCAATATGAGCGAGTTCCAGGAAGCGCATACGGTCTCCACCCTGAAAGGGGCACCTCCGGGCTACGTTGGCTATGGCGAAGGCGGCGTGTTAACCGAAGCCGTGCGCCGTCGTCCCTACAGCGTGGTGCTGCTGGATGAGATTGAAAAAGCGCACCCGGATGTGCATGAGATCTTCTTCCAGGTGTTCGATAAAGGTTGGATGGAAGATGGCGAAGGCCGCCACATCGATTTCCGTAACACCATTATTATCCTCACCTCCAACGTCGGTACCGATCTGATTACCGGCATGTGCGCCGACCCGGATCTGATGCCGGAGCCAGATGCCCTGCGTGACGCGCTACGCGCGCCGCTGCTGCAGGTCTTCCCGCCTGCGCTACTGGGCCGCCTTCTGGTAGTGCCGTACTATCCGCTGAGCGACGAGATGCTGGCGATGATCGTGCGTCTGCAGCTTAAGCGCATCCAGCGTCGTCTCGAAGAGAACCATGGCATCATCTCCGAAGTGGATGAGAGCGTGGTTGAGCAGATCGTTGCCCGCTGTACGGAAGTGGAATCGGGCGGTCGTATGGTAGACGCCATCCTTACCAACACTCTGCTGCCGCTTATGAGCCAGCTATTACTCGACGCCAGCGCGCGAGACGAGCATTATAAGCGTTTACGTGTCACGTTTGAGCAGGGTGAGTTTCACTGTCAGTTTGCGGCGTAACGCCATTATCAAGAGAGTTTTCCAATATGACGGATCACGATAACAACCGGAGTGTACCGAACGCGCTACCACCGGGATATCGCTTCAATGAGTTTGAAATTAAAGAAGTGATCGGTGGCGGAGGGTTCGGCATCGTCTATCGCGCTCATGATCACCAGCTTGAGCGAACCATCGCGATTAAAGAGTTTATGCCCTCTTCGCTGGCAGTGCGTAACGACGACATGACGCTGGTGCTGCGCAGCGAGCGCTTCAGCAAAGCGTTTACCGCCGGTTTGAACAGTTTTATCCAGGAAGCCCGTTTACTGGCCCGTTTTAACCACCCGAACCTGCTGCATGTGCTGCGTTTCTGGGTGCAGAACGACACCGCCTACATGGGGACGGTGTTCTACAGCGGCACGACGCTGTCGCGCCTGCGCGAGAAGAATCCGGCGCTGATCAATGAAGCCTGGATCCGCCGCATGCTGCCGATGCTGCTGGGGGCAATCAAGACCATTCACGATGAGGGTTATCTCCATCGCGATATCTCGCTGGATAATATCCAGATTCAGGAAAACGGCTTGCCGGTGCTGCTTGATTTTGGCTCCGCGCGCCGCAGTATTGGCTCCGTTTCTGATGAAACCGAAACCATGCTGCGTCCGGGCTACGCGCCGATAGAGCAGTATACCGATGACAACGACAGCGAGCAGGGGCCGTGGACCGATATCTACGCCCTCGGCGCCGTACTGCATACCCTGATTATCGGTTCACCACCACCAGTCAGCGTGGTGCGCAGTATTCAGGACACCTATGTTCCACTAACCCAGCGCGGGTTGCCGGGCTACTCCCACACGCTGTTGCAGGCGGTGGATCGCGCGCTGGCGCTGAAGATGGAAGATCGTCCGCAGTCGATAGATGAGTTTGCTGCCCTGATTGAGATGCCGGTCGCCGGCATCGACGATGTGCTGAACGTGAAGCAGCCAGGCACCATGCTGGTGCCGGTTGAAGAGACGCCGGAAAAAGCCGAGGTTGCTGGCTGGCAGCGCTACAAACTGCCTGCGCTGGTTGGGGCTGGTGTGGTTGTTGGCGTTATCGCGGGCGCGCTGCTTTTCAGCGGCAGCTCCGAGCCAGAGAAGGCCGCGACGGAAACGGCGAGTAACACGCAGCCGCAGCAGAACAGCGCGCCTGTCGAGCAGCCGCGTCAGACCGAGCCGGTCGCGCAGTCTGCGACACCGCCAGCACAAAGTCAGAGTGAAACGCCGAGTGCCGCGCCGGTGGCCTCGCAGGCACCGATAGCACAGCTCTTTGTTCGCATGAACGAGGGCGAGAAGCTGACGCTCAACGGTGAAAGCCAGTCCGTTTCGCCCGCTACCAACGGTTTTGCCTCCCTGAAAGTGAAACCTGGCCGCTACGAACTGGTGCTGGAAGGCAATGGTCAGACTCGCAGTCAGACTATCGATATTGCTAACCCGGGCACATGGCTTATCAATCCGCAGCCGCGGTAGTCATTGCTAACCCGGGCACCCCGACCCGGTCACGCGCGGGAGCATTATCCCGCGCGTATCATTTCACCTTGCTGCAGGGAGCAATGGCTTCTTTTCATCACGACCTTAGTCTCGTCCGACATACAAAAAAGACAGAACTATGAATTTATTAACACACAGTAATAACGGTGGCAGTGAATTTACGTTTGTCGTCTCTCGTGCCAGCGCCAAAGCCGATGATAAGGTTCATACCGTCGCCGCCAGAAAGATCCGCGAACTGGAGATGACGCTCACCGATTTCCACCTTGAATCCTCCCAAATGTTAGACGTTGACGGTAATCCTGCCGTCGAACTCTTTTATCAGTTCAGCAATGACAACCGGATCATTTATCAGCGTCAGACCATCATTTTGCTGGCCGATCCCGCTGCGGGGCAAAAAATGGTTAGCTATGTCGGCACCTGCCCGGGCGAATTCAGTGAGTCTTATCAACAGCAGTATCAGGAAATCATTCAAAGCCTGAAATTCCATCGCGCCCGTTAACGCTGCACTGCCAGACTCACCATTTATCAAAATTAAGTGTCACAGAGGACTTCACCATGCAAGACAGGATCACGGTCAAGCTGCCGGTAGACGGCCTGCTTTTCTGGAAACTCACCGGACGCGAGGCGCTGTCTGAGGCGTTTGCCTTCTCCCTGACGGTGCTGGGCACCGACGCGCGCATTGACCGCAGCCAACTGCTCGGCCAGCCGGTGACGGTGAATGTGCCGACGCAGGGGATTGCGGGCGGCATGCGCCACTTCAACGGCAAAATCACCCGCGTGGCGGTGAGCGCCACGGAGATGTCCGGGACGCGCTATGCGGTCTACCGGCTGACGGTGGAGCCGGACGTGTGGCCGATGAAGCGCGACCGTAACCTGCGAATCTTCCAGGAGCAGACGGTGCCGCAAATCGTGAAGACCCTGCTTGGCGAATACCAGGTGAACCTTGAGGACCGCCTGACCGGCAGCTACCGGAGCTGGGGCTACTGCGTGCAGTACCAGGAGAGCAGTTTTGACTTCATCAGCCGTCTGATGGAGCTTGAGGGCATTGCCTACCACTTCAGTCACGAAGCCGACCGGCACGTGATGGTGCTGACGGACGCCGCCACTGAACACCAGCCCTTCAGCGGGTATGAAACCATTCCTTACCACCCGACGCCCTCCGGGGGCAGCACCAGCGAAGAGGGCATCAGCCAGTGGGCGCTGGAGGACAGCGTGACGCCGGGCATCTATAGCCTCGACGACTACGACTTCCGCAAACCGAACGCATGGCTGTTCCAGGCCCGGCAGAACCCGGCCTCACCGCAGCCGGGGAGCATTGATGTCTATGACTGGCCGGGACGTTTTGTCGAGCACGGTCACGGGGAGTATTACGCCCGCATCCGCCAGGAGCGCTGGCAGGTGGAGCACCAGCAGATACAGGCCACCGCCACGGCGATGGGCATCGCGCCGGGTCACACCTTTGCGCTCTACAACGCACCGTTCTTCAGCGATAACGGGGAGTACCTGACCACCGAGGCGAACTACTTCCTGGAAGAAAACCGCTACGCCAGTGGGTCCGACGGCGAGACGGTGCACCGCACCGACTTCACCGTCATTCCCTCGTCGGTGGTGTTCCGCCCGGCACCGGTAACGGCGTGGCCGAAAACCCACGGCCCGCAGACGGCGAAGGTGGTCGGCCCGCAGGGGGAGAGTATCTGGACGGACAAATATGGCCGGATAAAGGTGAAGTTCCACTGGGACCGGCAGGCGAAAGGGGATGACACCAGCTCCTGCTGGGTGCGCGTGTCGAGCGCGTGGGCAGGCCAGGGCTTCGGCGGGGTACAAATTCCGCGCGTGGGGGACGAGGTGGTTATTGACTTCATCAACGGCGACCCGGACCGACCGATTGTGACCGGGCGCGTCTACAACGAAGCGAGCATGCCGCCATGGTCACTGCCTGATGATTCAACGCGTATGGGCTTTATGACGCGCAGTAAGGATGGAAGTAAAGATAACGCCAGCTATTTGTTCTTCGAAGACCGGCTGGGTAGCGAATCTATCGATCTGCATTCTGAGCGCGACATGAACGTTTCAGTTGAAGGTGTACATAATGAAGTCGTTCATCAAGCGACAATTTATGAACATAAAACAACCCGTTCAGTGACTGTAGATGATCACGATACGCAGACATACAATAGTGGTCAGACAATCTCCGTCACGGCTAAAGGCCGAAAAGAGACGATAGTCGATAATGAGACTAAGTCGGTAACGGGATATTCGGATAATACATATACTCAGAACCTTGTGATTAAAACAGATGCTAGCGTGAGTACATTAGCTGCAAATAAAATCATGTATGAAGTCCCTGAGGTTGTTTTTGGGCAAGTGATTGACGCTGGCGGGAATGTAAGCGCTGTAACCACAGTTCCATTTGATATTAAGAAAACACAGGGTGCAGTGGTCTCTGCACCTGGCACTGTTGTACCGCCTACTGCTTATCTAGCTGCGGCATCAAGCGCAGCCATTGGAGCAGCGACAAAAGTATTCTATAAAAAAGGGGTCGTAACCGAGATAGAGGGAATCGATCAATTAACAGTTGACCAGAATCAGATTATCGAAATCAAAGGGAATGCCGCCAGGAATATTGCTGGCACTTATAACGAAACAGTTCAAGGTGAGTTGAGTATATATTCACCAAGTCAAATCACTATTAAAAGTGATTCATTAGTTAATATCGATACGCCATGGGCAGTTGAAACAAAGTGGAATACAACGAGCTTTGCTGCGAGTAACATTTCTACAACAGGGGTTGCTTTCGGTTTTACGGGGTTCAATTTTGGTATTACAGCCTCTAAAATGGAAAATAATCCTATCACGATACATTATAATAGAGGCTTTAAATTTAAAGTGTCGGGGATGGACGTGACCACTGCTAAAGCCGCTTTTAGAAACGCCATTATCCATATGTTCAATTGAATGAGAAAGAGTTATGCAATATTTTAAATATTTACATTTTATTTTCCCTGCCATTATTGTTGCCATCGTTCTGTCAATAATTATACGTAATTATAAAAATGGCCGAATTGAAAAGGAGATACTTAGCAATCCAGTACACGTTGAGGGGACGATCACTGAAATAGTTCCCGATACCCCTTCGAAACTTGGCGTTGTTAATATCGAGGTGGATTATGAGTTTAAGGCCGTAAATGGCACCACTTACCGCAATAAACATGCACGAACAGTGATAAAAACGATGGATTTATATAATTACAAAATTGGCACGAAGGTTCCCATCGTTTATTTGAAGACAGATCCTTCCCGTAACATGCTAAATATGAAGGATGAAATACCACATTAGTGTATATGTATTCCTTTTCCGTGCTGGGTTTCATTACGTGTTCTATCAATGAAGCCTGGCTAAAAATATGGATGATATTTGTGTGAGATATAACAGGTTTGGTAAAGTTGCTTATTTTTATTACCAGTATCGAGCATGTCATAGGGTGGTCAGAATTATTTCTATGTTATTCCACAATATTAGTTAGCGACATTTCATGTGATTATATATATTTGTTGGAGATGATATTGGTTTGTTAGTAGGTTTTGGATGCGTCTGATTTGAATGATTATTTACTAAAGTAAAATTTAATACCTCTAGGAGAGGCAGAAGTTTTATTCATAAACCTGCACCTAATTTTCCGGAAAGATTTAGCGTGGCTCACTTTTTGTTTAATTCATATTTTACTACTATCATAGGTATCGTCATTGTCTGCGCCGGTGTGATTGTTTATTGCTATTATATCGGCGCTATTTACGATAAGTTTAAAAAAGAGGGAGTCAGAGTCGAAGCTAAAATAATAAGCAAAGAAAAAATAGGTGCGTCAGGCACAGGGAATACAAAATTCCGTATGATTGTTGAGTTTCCAACCGAGGATGGCATCGTTAGGGCAACGGCTAAAAGATTTTTCACACCTGAGGATCTTATTAAAGTTATGAGAAACAATACCGTTATTATTTACTATATGCCTCATGCGCCACAAAAGGTGCTTCTCATGCCAAACGAAATGGAGTGAAGATTTACACTTAAAAGGCCATCCGTTCTTCGGTGTTAATATGTCGACCACCAAAGCACACAATAGTAAATAGAAATCAGTATGCGAGGCGAATGGATGTCTGAATCAACATTATGGAGCATTTCTCTTTCAGTAATTGTAATAGGTTGGATGGCATACAGTGTTATTAAAACAGGCATTGATGACACGAAGTTTCGAGCCAAAGGGGTAAAGGCAGAAGCGCGGATAATTAATAAGAAAAATATTGGGGTGTCGGGTACTGGCAACATGAGGTTCAAAATGGAGCTTGAGTTCGAAACAAAGAATGGAACAACTCGCGCCTGGGCCAGGCGGTTTTTTACGCCTGAAGAGTTGATAAAAATAATGAGAAAAAATACTGTCTTATTGTATTATTTGCCGGAAAATCCTAAAAAGGTGTTTCTCGTGCCAGGGGATATGGAATAACGTATGCTTCATTTTGCTCCGACTTCACTCAAGATGACGACGTCAATGTCTCTAGCGCGAGACCTGCGCAGGACAGTGAATGACTAATTTTTATGGAGATAGGACAAAGCGATATGATGGGGTTGCTGTTAGCACTCGGGATATTTGCCAGTATCATTATATTGTGTTTTATGTCAGTCGCCAGAAGGGAGAAGATCCTTCGTGAAGGAAGGTCGGTAATTGCCATAATCGAAACGATAAGACCTGTTGCTTCTGATGATGCTGGAAATACAACAGTAGTATATACCTTGAATGTTGAAGGGCGTAAAATTCAGGGGCGAAAAAAAATTGATACTTTTTATGCTCCCCAAATGCAAAAAGGTATGGGAATAAAAATTATGTACATCGATGATAAGAATTTTGTTTTTGTTTTTGATAAATAGCTCTTCTGAAAAATAACTTGCTATAGTGGATTTTCTAAAATCCAGTCATTATAAATGATCCTTTTTATTAAATTGGATTTAGAGGAGGGTTAATGGCTCTGGAGGAGTACTCTAAATATTTCATGTATGGGGGTGTCATTTTAACAGCAGCGGTCACCGTCTTTTTTTTCTTTTTAGAAAGACAAGATAAAAGCGATGTTTCGGGAATAAAGCATTATCTCTCAAGCAACCGTTGGCAGGGTGAGGTAATGCAAACAAATATTGAATCCTGGCAAAAATTAAACGCCATGTATGGGAATGACCACTTTTATGATATTGATTTCTTCCTGCCCTATGATAAGCAGTTATACACAGCGAAAAGTTTAATTGTCTCAGAGCAAGCGCATATGCTGAAAAAGGGATTAAGTATAAAAGTTAAGAAAGGGACAAAAGGTAAAATGGCCGTCATTTCAATATACTTTGGTAATTTGCGTTAATAGTTATGGGAAATAGAGTTGCCATTAGCTTTTTATGGTATGCAAATACAGCCAAAAATAAATGCAAAATGTAATGATAGTAAAAGTTAATCTTAGAATAAATGACGGGTTGGTTTTTATAATGTCTATGCGCCTATTTATTTTGCGGCAATTATAATCATTGTTGAATAATGTTTTATTTATGTTTAATTTTTAAGCTTACGTTTTTACAGACATTATAATCAATAGAATCATTATCGATTCTCTTTAGGTGAGGGCAAGGCGTGTCTATCGGCAACGATATTGGCTTGTTGTTAAGTATCGCAGCACCATGTGCATTAATAGGCTGGGTTTTCTATACTGGATCTGTTTATTATGCTTTTAAAAATCATGGGGGCAGGACTGTAGCAGAGATCACAAACATAAAGCAGACCTCCACTTCAGGTACGGGTTCACCAAAGTGCGTTTTTAGCTTGTCATTTAAGACATTAGATGGGAAAGAAATTCATACAAACCACACTCAAGTTGTCACAGTGCTGGACTTAATGAAGCTTGAACGCGAAAGGAAACTAGATATCTATTATAATAAAAAGGATCCGGGAAAAGTTTGGCTGATATTGAAAGAGTAGTAGAGATTTAGCGTCTCTCAAGTAAAAGTTGGCTTGTGATATTTTTAGGATTATTTTAAATAAACCTTTAATTCTATATTTTAAGCATAATCCAGAAGGTCGATTTTGATATACCTGACATACATTTTCCCACTGCTTTGCATTCTCCTTTTTTTCTTTCTGGGACTCCGGAATTTCAAAAGCGCGCGAATGAAAAAAAGTATTGCCCGCGATCCCGTTTATACCGATGCTTTAATCACCAAAGCGGTACCTGGCACACCGGCCCCAAATGGCATTGTCAATATGACTCTGGATTACGAATTCAAAGACGCATCAGGGAACCGCTATACAAAGAATAATGTTGTGACCGTTGTTAAAACCATGGAAATGATGCAATACAATGTTGGCGCAACGGTGCCGATCGTTTATTTACGCGGCGATCCCTCACAAAATAAACATACTCTTCCGGGCGTACTGAAATAACCCTTTTTCTCAGACGCCAACACCACTCTTAATCTTCCAAAGGAAGTTATATGAAGATTATCAAACCGCTGCGGCTCAGCGTGTTAAACCGTCCGTTCCGTTTGCAGGGCCAGAATCATCTGGGCGTTGCCGTGATGGCGCTGGCTGATATGAGCGCCATACCAAAGCTTCGCCCGGAGGTTGAACTCTGGCAGCTGGCGGCCAGCGAGCTGCAAACCAGCGGCGGCGTGCTGGATATGGCAATGCCGAAAGCGCGCGCTGAATTTCTCGCTACCGGTTACGCGTATACGCAGCACCACCAGGATAAAACAGCCTGTGCGGTTCGCATCGAAGTCGACACGCTGACCAAAACCCTCGCCGTTACCGGCGATCGTTACTGGGCAGGATCAAGGGCGACCGCACCAAAACCGTTTGAACAGATGCGCCTCGACTGGAGTCGCGCGTTTGGTGGTGAGGGGTATGAAGAGAACCCGCACGGCATCGGTGCCGTGGTGGAAAATCATAACGGCACGCAGTTCCGTCGTCTGCCAAATATCGAAGCGCTGCAACAGCGCGTAGTGTCGCCGCGCATGAAACCCGAGCCGGCAAGCTTTGGGCCGCTGGATTTGACCTGGCCGCGCCGTTTCCGCCGCATGGGCAAAAACTATGATGCCCGCTGGCTGCAGAATGATTTCCCCGGTTTTGCCCCGGATATCGACTGGCGCGTCTTTAATGCCGCCAGCCCCGATCAGTGGTGGGAGGAGCGCGACTCGCTGCCGCCGCAGGCCGCCTGGCGTATCTGGAATATGCACCCGCAGAAGCCGGTGCAGGAAGGCACATTACCGCCGTGGCAGGCGCGCTGCTTTATTCAGCGCCAGCGCGGGGAGGAGATCCTGTTTGAGGAGATCGCTCTGCGCGCCACCACCGTCTGGTTCTTCCCCCACCTTGAGCAGATGGTGCTGATTTGGCACGGTAACCAGCGTATCAATGAAGATGATGCCGCCGATGTGCTGCACCTGATGCCGGCGCTGGAAAAAACGGGTGCGACACGCTCCGTTAATCACTACCGCAAAGTTCTCACCCAGCGTCTCGATAAAGAGAAGGGCGCGCTGTTTGCCTTCCGTGAAAAAGATTTGGTGCCGGAAGAGGTGATCGGCCCGTGGATCGACAATGAAGTGCAGCAAAATGACAGCCCGATGCGCGAGAACCAGAATGCGCGCGCAACGCAGCTGCGTGAGCAGCACCGGGCGAGGCTGGAAGCGCAGGGGGGCGACGTCAGCGACCTGATGAAGGCGTTTGAAGAGCCTGAATTGCCCAAACTGGATGAACTGCCTGAGTTTATCGAAGAGATGGAGCGTAAAGCGGCGGAAATGCAGCAGCAGGCCGAGGCACGTAAAGCGGAGATGGAAGCAAAATATCCTGACGCCGCAAGCGACGAAAACCGCCCGCGCGGCCCTGAATCGATGCACCGCATGAACGATATGCTTGAGCGCAACGCCTCGCAGATGAGCGAGAAAAAGCTGGCGCAAAGCCGTGAAGCGCTGCATCAGATGTACCTGATGTCCGCTGCGCAACAGCCGCCTGCGATCAAACTGACCGGCGATATCGCGCTAATTATTCGCCAGCGTGCCGAACGCACCATGGCGCAGGGCGGCGACTTTAGCGGGCTCGATTTAACCGGGGCCGACTTCTCCGGCATGGATCTGCGTGGGGCGAACTTCACTCACACGCTGCTGGAGTGCGCGAACCTGAACGACTGTCAGCTTGATGGCGCGAACTTCACGCAGGCGATGCTGGCGCGCGCCGATTTACAAAATGCCTCACTGCGCGACTGCTGCCTCGACAAGGCCAGCCTGGCGCTGGCGCAGTGTAAGGGAACCGGTTTTCAGGGGGCGCAGTTCAGTGAAACCGAGATGACCGGCGCGTTGTTTGACGCCTGTGACTTTAGTTATGCCCGCCTGAATAATCTCTTATTGCGGGAAACAGGCTTCAGCGAGTGTCGTTTTAACCACGCCACTATTGATGGCGGCGTCTTTATGGAGCTGACGCTACCGAAGCCGGATTTCAGCCATGCGGTCTTGAATAAAACCAGCTTTATCAAGTGCGAGCTTCAGCATGCCAGCTTTGCCTCCGCGCAGATGGAGAGCTGCTCATGGGTTGAAAGTCTGCTTGAAGAGGCGGATTTCGCTGGCGCCACGCTGGTGACCTGCGCGGTGGCCTCTGGGGGCACGCTTGCCAGGGCAGATTTCAGCGGCGCGCATCTCAAACAGAGCAACCTGCGACAGGCAATTTTGACCGGCGCGCGCTTCACCCGGGCCAGGCTCAATAATAGCGATCTCAGCGAAGCGCAGTGCGAAGCGGCGGATTTTAGCGGCGCAACCCTCACCGGCAGCATGTTTATTCGCACCGATTTTCGCCGCGCACGCCTTAACGAGGCGAATCTGATGGGCGCGATGTTGCAGAAAAGCCGCCTCGAAGGGGCCGATCTTAGTTTTGCTAACCTCTTCCGCGCCGATCTGTCGCAATCTTTTACCAGCGAGACGACGCAGCTCCAGGGCGCTTACACCAAACGGGTTAAAACATTGCCGAAGCGTGACGGGGAGGTGATATGAAGCGTTTAACGGCCGCAGAGCTGCAGCAGAAAATAAAGGGCGGCGAAGCGATCATGGAGTTCAGCCTGGACGGACTCGATCTACAGGGCTGCGATCTCTCCGGCGCGATTTTCCAGGAGGTGTCATTGCAGGGAGCCAACCTGCAGGGTGTTAATCTCAAAGAGAGCGTTTTTACCGAATGTCAGCTGAATGGCGCGAATCTGGCTGCCACGACTCTTGAAGAGACGGTATTTAACCAGTGCGAGATGGCGGGCATCACCGCCAGCGGCGCGACGCTGACCCGCTGCGTCTTTAATGACTGCAATCTGGAGAAGAGTGATTTCACGCGCATCAGTAGCGATACCAGCCAGTTTATGCGCTGTGCGCTGGAGCAGAGCCTGTTTAGTGGCTCGACCTTCGATCGCTCCACCTTCTATGAAACACCGCTTGGTGGAGCGAAGCTCGACAGGTGCCACAACCTGATGACTACGCTGTTTGGTATTGACCTGCGTGAGGTCGATCTGCAGGAGAGCCAGTTTGAACGCACGGTGTTTTTCAACTGCGACCAGCGCGGCAAGCACTATGCGAAGCATAAATTTACCGGCTGCCAGTTTACCGATAATCAGCTTGATGGCGCTGATTTCAACGGCGCGCAGCTTACGCAGTGTAACTTTAAAGGCGCATCCTTAAAGCAGGCACAGCTTCGCGGCGTGAATGCCACGCAGGCGCTGTTTATGGAAGCGGACTTAAGTGGCGCACAGGCGCAGGGCAGCCTGTTCGACCAGGCAATATTTGTCGGCGCGACGCTTAATAAGACCTGTTTTAAGCAGAGCCGCTTCTTCCAGAGCATCCTGCAGCAGACGACCGCGCAGGAAGCGGAGTTCACCCTGTGTGATTTGACCTATGCGGACTTCTCTGCCGCCGATGTCCGGCTGGCGGATTTTCGCGGTGCGACCTTTTCGCGCACCCGTTTTCATCGCGCCCGGCAGGATAATGCGCGCTTTGCCGATCGCAAAGGCATCCTTGAATATGACGAAGAGTTACTGGCGGCGGAAGCCTGGAGCGCCGAACGCCATAGCAGAATTTACGGAGACTCATTATGACGAACATTAATCACCAGCTGCTGATGGCGGCGATCCCCAGCGGACAATTTTCCGCGCAGGTCACTCACTGCTTTGATGATGGCAGCCTGATGGTTGAAAGCGAAGGCCGCGGCTGGCACTGCCGTCGCGCCGTGAGTTGCGTCATCGCTCCGCAGGCGGGCGATACGGTGCTGATTAGCGCCGTCGATAACCAGATGTGGCTGCTCGCGGTACTGGAGCGCCAGAACCCAACCTCTGCCGCAGAGCTGAGCGTGCAGGGCGATCTGCATATTGCCAGCCAGGGTGCACTGAGCCTGAGCAGTGAAGCGCTCAATATCAATGCGGCAAAAGGGGAGTGTCATATCAGCGAGATGAATTATAGCGGCGAAAAGATCTCCGCCTGGGTATCGCTCTCACGCATTGTCGGCAAGCGGGCAGAATCTGTCTGGCAGACCGTGACGCAAATCAGCCAGCAGCTGTTTCGCACCACGCGCCAGACGGAGCATGTGCGCGCCGGGCAGCTTGACATGAAAGCGGAAGATTATCTGCGCATGCACGCGCAGAACACGGTGATCACCTCGAAAGCGATCACCAAAGTCGATTCTGAACAGATCCATATGGGCTAAGGAGAGAGTATGTTTGCTAACTGTCAGCTGATGGGCGTTGACCTGGCGTTTCCGGACGTCTGCCTGACGCCAATGCCTGCACCCACGCCCATTCCCTATCCGGATATTGCGCTCGGGCCAACGGCGATTCCGAATGCGCTCAATATTCTCTTTATGGGGATGCCCGCGCACAATATGGCGACAGTGACGCCACTCACCAACGGAGATAACCCCGGCGTCGCCACCGGTGTTGCATCCGGCACCGTGATGGGGCCATCCCGCCACCTGACGGGTGCCTTCACCGTTCTGCTAAAAGGAACCCCGGCGACGCGCTTAACCAGCGTGAGCCTGCAAAACTCTACCAATGCTGTCGGCATGCGCATTGTGCCGAGCCAGTTCAAGGTATTGATGCTGGCACCTTAATCCGAGTATTAATACAGATTGGTTTTATTAAATATAGAGGCGCATTAGCATCTTCTTATGCGCCCTGACTATATATCGAGTGTATAGCCGTAATGTCAGGACGGAAAGATGCCGAAGTTTTAAACTAATCAAATACACTATTAGTTATTGATTCAGTGTGAGGTTTTCCCGTCGAAACTGCTTTAAAGGCGTGCCGGACATTCGTTAATATTAAATTACTTGTGATGGAGCAGGAGGGTGACATGGAGTCGATATTAGGCCCACTTATGTTAGGCGGTTTTATTTTTTGGATTGGATGGTTGTTCTATAAAGATGCAAGAATAGAAAAACATGGTGTTGTTCTCAACGCTAAAATCATTTCTATGCGTGAAACGAGTTCCAATGATGGTGGCAGTTCAAATGTGCGTTATTCCCTTTGGGTTGACTTTCCTGATGGGCAGAGGTTGGTTGAAGGGAAGGGCACCGTTCCTACTTTTTATGGAAGTCAGCTTGAGCCGGGAAAAGAGATTAAAATAAAGTACCTCGATGATAATAACATTGCATTTATTTTTAACAAATGAAGAGGGTGATGGTTTTGGTTCTTTATTTATAGCGCATGGTGACGTTAAGGAAGAGGTCTGTGCTTGAGTAATTGATTCTAATTACGCTCAATTAATTGAGGGCTGTTAATGGCTTATTTTAAATATATCAATTATGTTTTGTTTGCGGCCTTTATAAGTGTCTTTTCATTTATGGTGCTAAGATCCATTAAAAATGGCATCCTCGAAAAGAAAATCAAAAAAGACGGAGTTTATGCTAATGGCATAATTACAGCCGTGACGCCGGGTACGCCCACAACAAATGGGCTGGTAAATATTACTGTAGACTACTCTTTTATTGATCGGAATGGCATGACTCTGACAAGAGAGAAAGTTTTAACAGTTGTAAAAACAGTGGACCTGGGCAACTATCTAGTTGGTGCAGGTGTGCCGGTTGTTTATCTTAGAGGCGATTCATCTAAGCATGTTTTGAGGGAGACGAAAGGCCTTTTAGATAAGTGATTGGTTTGTTTTTGGATTATTTAGGTGGGTCAAGAGATTGCAGTACCTCATACGCAGCTATCAATCATTTAAAATATTATTTAACAACTATTTGAGGCCATAGGTTTTAGCCGCTCTTTAGTTAGCCGTTAAAAACACATAAACTATTAAAATCAAAGTTTTAAATTTCCAGTAACTAATTCACAGCGAAAGGGGTTAAATTTGCTCAATTCCTCTTTAATGACAATTGCAGGAATCATAATTGCATGTGTAGGTGTGCTTGTTGTTTGTTGCATAACGGGTGAGGATTACAACAAGTACAGAAAAGAGGGAGTTAAAACTGAGGCAAAAATTATTAGCAAAGTAAAAATAGGTGCTTCAGGTTCTGGAAATACACGTTTCCGTGTGGTTGTTGAATTCGCGACTAAAGATGGAGTTGTGAGAGTAACCGCTAAAAGGTTTTTTACTCCTGAAGAGCTTATAAAAATCATGCGAAGGAATACCGTAGTTCTTTATTATATTCCTCACGATCCTCAGAAGGTTGTAATGATGCCTTTTGAGATGGAATAGATGAGTGTCAGATTCTAAAGTGCTTATAATTAACTTTATGCATCTAAGCGTATTTCCGGGGGAAATAAATTGTTTATCCGAACCTTCCTTATCATCACCGCCATCTGCACTTCGACTCCTCTTTACGCCGACGCAAACCTCACTACACTAAAAACATTATCTGACTTCGCAGACCAACTCAAAGAGAGCATCGGCAAGGATGTGAATACCGTTGAGCCGATTGTGGGGCATCCACTTGTCCGTTTGAATCCAATCAATGAATACTGGCTGACAACCCAACCTTTCACGCTTACTGGCGGGGTTACCTTGTCTAATCTCGCTGTGCGATTGGATCATAACCATCCATCTAAGGTTTTTATCATTCACTATGATGTGAGTAATGGATGTATTTTATTGTCAGACGTTAGAAAGATTTATCCGCAGCTAAAACTATTTAGCGCGCCACACGGGCACTCGGTCAATGAAACTTTTGCCTGGATTACCCCTTTAGATAAGAAAGGTAATGCGACAGCTTTCGCCTTTCCCTATGCTGAACCGGCCTGCCTTAAGAGAATGACGCTAAGAAATTTTGCCGATGATGTGCAACTTCAACGCGATCTGTAACACTTAACCTTCGACATTAAATCGCTTTTTATAGATTCATTCATCACCTGTGATGTACTTTATTCCGTGCAATTGAAACATCATAAGAATCAACTCAAGTTATCAGGGAAAGAGTATGGCCTGTTATCGTCACGTCTTCAGCAACGTACTGCGTTACGCTGCTTTATTGTCCTGCCTGTTATCTACGCTCCCTCATACTGCATCAGCCGCGTTCGATCTTAATCGTTACGATAAGTTAGACACCGTGGAAGGCATTACTGCCGACAAAACGGTGGTTGTACAACTGAAAAAACTGCTGGGTAACGATTATGACAACTTCATTGCTAACTTCGATGTTTATGGCGAGCCGCACCATAATGCGGATGGCGGCTTGTTTGTTTCTGGCTGGCTTCAGCATCTCGCTCAGGAGAACGCTTCGGTATTCGTCATCTATCCAGATGGCCGCCTCTCTGCGGCGTGGGTTCTGCCTGACGATAGTGTTGTGAACTACCGTACTAATCATGCCGGCGATGGCATCGATAAAGATATTCAACAGTGGGCGAGCCAGCTGGAGGGAAAAACGTTCCCGGATATGGCACCTCAGGAGAGTCGCTTCTCCGGAACATGGCAGGGCAAGGATAATAACACCTCAACGTTAAGTCTGAAGTTAACGCAAAAGGGCAGCAAGGTCATCGGGACGTACTGTTACATCACTCAGGGGGGCAATCGCATTGATTGCGCCGACGAGGATAAACCCAACTTACTGGGCTCGGTGAAGAATAACGTTGCGACGATTCGCTTTGATTCAAACTTTGGTGCCGTAAATGGTCAGGCGACATTAACGCTCGAGGGAAGTACGCTACGCTGGAATATGACCCGAACACCGGTTAATGGGGAGTATTATGCGCCTGAACACTACAATCTGATCAAAGAGGATGTCCCGGCGGGGGCGGCGACCCGTTTACTGCAAACCGCCAGGTTCACCCTCTTTGTCCGCAACAATTGCGGCGCATTCTTAACGCCCTGCGACGACGTGCTCTATAACGGCGTGCGCAATAGCGATAACACCACGATTAGCCTGAAGGGGAAAACGCTGCAGGACAGTGCAAACAACGTTACCGGCGCTGAATTCCATAATGGCAACATAACCTATCGCGTTGATTATCAGCAGCCGGGCTTAGTGGTTATGCAGGGCACAAAGGTGCTGGTTAATCAGCCAGCCAAATGGCTGAACTAATGACTCAACGGAACAAAATAATGACCGGACGTTTATCCCTTGCAGCGCTGCTGCTGAGTTTTACCGCAGTGGCCGGGGCACAGCAGGGCCTTGAGGAGCCTGATTTTACGGTCATGCTGAATAAGCAGCCGGTTTCATTGGGCCAGCCATGGAACGATAAGCTCCAGACGTCGCTGGGTAAGAGCAGCGACGACAGTTTTGTCGGTGAAGTCCCTTTTGGCGACGGTAACTACAAATTTTATCGTCACGTATTTAATGATTTTGATGTCTATAGCTCAAACCTGTGGTGGGACAGCCAGAGCCGTGATTTTGATAGCTATATCGTTGCCCAGATAACCGTGCGAGGAGCGACATCGCATACCGCACGCGGCATTGCTCCAGGTAGCAGCGAAGATAAAGTCACAGAGCTTTATGGGCCGGGTGAAAAGGAGAGCAGCGACGGGGCTGAGTGGATTGGCTACCAGCGTGATAACAAGCGGATCTCATTTGAGATCGTTAAAGGCAGAGTGAACTCCATCAACATCAATTACGTTGACGATCGGCAGTAATTAATCACCGCCCCAGTTAAAAGCCCCCGCCAGGTTTCCCTGCCGGGGGCTTTTTCGTTACTGCTGCTTACAGCCCGCGCACTGCTTGTTCTGGATCTGCTGGAAGAAGTCATTCCCTTTATCATCCACCAGAATAAATGCCGGGAAGTCCTCTACTTCTATCTTCCAGATCGCCTCCATGCCCAGTTCCGGGTATGCAACGCACTCCAGGCTCTTGATACTCTGCTGCGCCAGCACTGCTGCCGGGCCGCCAATACTTCCCAGATAGAAGCCGCCGTGTCTGGCACAGGCGTCAGTCACCTGTTGGCTGCGGTTGCCTTTTGCCAGCATGATCATGCTCGCCCCGTGCGATTGCAGCAGATCCACGTACGAGTCCATACGCCCCGCGGTGGTTGGGCCAAGCGATCCGGAAGCATAACCTTCCGGCGTTTTCGCCGGGCCGGCGTAGTAGATAGGGTGATCTTTCACGTACTGCGGCAGCGCTTCGCCGTTATCAATCAGCTCTTTCAGCTTCGCGTGAGCAATATCGCGCGCCACAATAATCGTGCCGTTGAGCGAAACGCGGGTCGAAACCGGGAACGCGGAGAGCTGGGCGAGGATCGCTTTCATCGGCTGATTGAGATCGATTTTCGCCACATCACCTTCGCCCTGCTGGCGCAGCTCTTCAGGGATATACTGTGCCGGATTCGCCTCCATCTTCTCAATCCAGATCCCGTCGCGGTTGATCTTCGCTTTGATATTACGATCGGCAGAGCAGGAGACACCCATGCCGATAGGGCAGGAGGCACCGTGACGCGGCAGGCGGATCACGCGAATATCGTGGGCAAAGTACTTCCCGCCAAACTGCGCGCCAAGTCCGAGGTTTTGCGCTTCCTGCATCAACTCCTGTTCCAGCTGAACATCACGGAAGGCCTGACCGTGCTCATTGCCTTCGGTCGGCAGACCGTCGAAATAACGGGTCGATGCCAGTTTCACCGTTTTCAGGGTGGATTCAGCGGAGGTTCCGCCAATCACAAAGGCGATATGGTAGGGCGGGCAGGCCGCGGTGCCCAACGTGCGCATCTTCTCAACCAGATAGTTTTTCAGTTTGGCTGGGGTAATAAGCGCCTTGGTTTCCTGATAGAGATAGGTCTTGTTAGCCGAACCGCCACCTTTGGCGATGCACAAGAACTTATACTCGTCGCCATCCACGCTGTAGAGATCAATCTGCGCGGGCAGGTTGGTGCCGGTATTCACCTCTTTATACATATCCAGCGGCGCATTCTGCGAATAGCGCAGGTTATCTTCGGTGTAGGTGTTATACACCCCACGCGCCAGCGCGGCTTCGTCGCCACCGCCGGTCCAGACTCGCTGACCTTTTTTGCCCATGATGATGGCGGTACCGGTATCCTGGCAGGTCGGCAATACGCCTTTGGCGGCGATTTCGGAGTTACGCAGGAATTGCAGGGCGACATATTTGTCGTTCTCGCTAGCCTGCGGGTCGGTCAGAATGGCGGCAACTTGTTTCTGATGAGAGGGGCGCAGCATAAACGCGGCATCGTGGAAAGCCTGCTGGGCCAGCAGCGTTAACGCCTGTGGCTCGACTTTCAGTACCTGCTCACCTTCAAACTCAGCTACGGAAACATGTTCGCGGCTCAGCAGATAGTATTCCGTCTCATCTTTTGCCAGCGGGAACGGTTCCTGATAAACAAATGGTTTGTTCGACATAGCTCATTACTCCACAAAAATAAAACCGCCGGGAGAGCCCGACGGTTATGAATCAGAACATCATGGTGATCCACGGATAGCCAATCAACAGCAGGGCGGCGAGGAAGATGGCACCGAAAATAGTGCCCAGACGCCAGTAATCTTTGGTCGGCAGATAGCCGCTACCGTAGTAGATCGGACTTGGACCCGTGCCGTATGGGGTGATGATGCCCATCACACCGAGTGAGGTACACAGCACCAGCACAACCACTTCCATATTGATGCCTGGAATGGTCGCTGCGATGGTCAGCATCGCCGGCAGTAGCGCGGTGGTGTGTGCCGTGGTGCTGGCGAAGAGATAGTGCAGCAGATAGAACGCCAGCAGCAGAGCGATAGTGGCCATGCCCGGAGAGATGCCGCTCATCAACAGGCCACCCTCTTTGCCCAGCCAGGCGATAAAGCCGGTGGATGAGAGGCCATCAGCCAGCGCGACCAGCGTGGCGAACCAGACAAAGGTATTCCAGGCTGGTTTATTACTGGTGATATCGTTCCAGCTAAGCACACCGGTCCACAGCATCAGCACTACCACCAGCAGCGCCGCCAGTGCTGGCTCAATAAAGTCGGCGGCGAAAATCCACATCAGCAGTGCGCAGCAGACAAAGACCAGCAGCAGGATTTCATTACGGGACATTCTGCCGAGCTTCTCCAGCTCGCGGCTCGCCCACAGCGGGACTTCATCGTTCACTTTCACTTCAGGCGGGTAGAACCAGTATGCCAGCAGCGGCATAGTCAGAATCAGCAGCAGGCCGAGTGGCAGGAAGGCGATGAACCATGTGCCCCATGAGATATTGATCCCAACAATGCTTTTCACCAGCGCCAGCGCCAGCAGGTTAGGTGCAAGCGCAGACAGGAACATAGAGCTGGTGATACAGGCGGCGGTGATCGCTACCCACATCAGATAAGAACCGATGCGGCGCGCGCTCGGGTCGTTTGGTTTTGAACCATAGAGCGGCGGCAGGTTGGCAATAATTGGATAGATGGTCCCGCCGCTGCGCGCGGTGTTTGATGGGGTAAACGGCGCTAACAGCAGATCGGCGAAGGTGATGGCATAGCCGAGCGTCAGGCTGCGGCGGCCGAGGTATTTTACGAGGATCAGCGCCAGGCGACGGCCGAACTGCGTCTTATCGTAACCGGCGGCAAACATAAAGGCGCCGAAGATAAGCCAGACCGTGGAGTTGCCGAAACCGCTGACTGCCCATTTAAAGGACTGGCCCGCCAGCTTGAATTTCGGGTCTGCCAGCTGTTCCGGACTGAAAAGCAGCCATTGACCACAGAGTGCAATCACTACCACGCCCGTCATACCAATGACGGCACCCGGCAGCGGTTCGAAGATCAGGCCGACAATCACGCCAACGAAGATTGCAAAATAGTGCCATGCGTAGGGCGGTAAGCCCTCCGGCACCGGAACGAACAGTAACAATATGGCCACGATAATGGGCAGCGCCATCATCACCAGGCGGTTTTTATTACCGGCCTTTGCGCTCCCTGCCTGAGCAGGAGCTGGGGTTGGAGTTTTCTCTTTCATAGTGAGCATCTACAAGTAGTTAAAAATTCGGTTCGATCGTGGAACAGAGTGTGATTTATTTAGTTTCGAAAAATACTTTAGTTATTAAAATCACTCTCTCTTATTCCGCTGATCTTTATTTACTGCAAAAAGAAGCGGCAATAAATAAAAAATAAGTCTATTTCTATATTGCCCCTGCCGATGGGATTTCTCTTGATTAAGATCAATAAAACGAAAAGAGATGCGCTTTTTTTAATATCTGGAATACCCACTACGAATAATGTGGTTAATTTCCGAAAAACGGGATGGATGTTAAATTTATGTGTCAGTCCTTGGTGTTTCCAGAACACCATTTCTATTTAAGTTATTGGTTTTATTGTTATATTGTTCGTTGCTTTGAGCGGAGAGATGGTTTTCAAAGTAATAATTATGTTACCGGTAATTATAGAAATGTGAACGCAATATTTTAAAATGATAATACAGTGGAGGTAGGTCTGTTATTGCAGGGGTTAAATAGTTTTATAACTAACGTAATTAATTTGGTAAATAAAATTCGCGGTATATTAAATACACGACATTAGGATTAATAACCAGAACGAAAATAGATCCGTCACCGAATTCAAGATTTATCAATTTTAGATGTGGAGTTTATTATGACCAGTAACGAACGTATTCTCAGCCCGTTTACATTGCCAAACGGCGTGGAACTGAAAAACCGTTTGTTAATGGCACCAATGACCACCTGCACGGGGTATTTTGACGGTACCGTCACCAGCGAACTGGTGGAGTATTACTGCGCACGTTCAGGATCTATTGGCACCATTATTGTTGAGTGTTGCTTTGTCGACGATCTCGGCCTCGCTTTTCCGGGCGCGATTGGTATTGATAGCGATGAAAAGATCGCAGGGTTAGCGAAAATCGCTGCTGCTATCCAGGAGAAGGGTTCAAAAGCCATTCTGCAGATTTACCATGGCGGGCGTATGGTGGAGCCGAAGCTGGTCGGTGGACGCACACCGATTGCGCCGAGCGCCATTGCCGCTCCGCGCGAAGGTGCCGCGACGCCGGTGGCGATGAGTGCTGCAGAAGTTGAAAGCATGATTGGCAAATTTGGTGAAGCTGTTCGTCGCGCTATACAGGCCGGCTTCGACGGCGTTGAGATCCACGGCGCCAATACTTATCTCATTCAACAATTCTTCTCTCCTCACTCCAACCAGCGTGATGATGAGTGGGGCGGCAGCCGCGAAAACCGGGCGAGGTTCCCGCTGGCCGTGCTGGAAACTGCCCATAAGATGGCGCGCCAGTACGCAGATGACGCCTTTATCATCGGCTACCGTTTCTCACCGGAAGAGCTGGAAGTCCCCGGCATCCGTTTTGATGACACCATGTTCCTGCTGGAGAAGCTGGCCGCGCGCGGTCTCGATTATCTGCACTTCTCGGTGGGAGCGGCGCTGCGCTCCTCCATCAATGACACGACCGATCCGACGCCGCTAATCGATAAATATTGCGCGCTGCGCTCCGAAACGCTGGCGCAGATTCCGGTAATGGGCGTCGGCGGGATCGTCAACGCGGCAGATGCGGAAGAGGGGCTGGATCATGGTTACGATCTGATGGCGGTAGGCCGCGCCTGCATCGCCTACCCGGACTGGGCATCGCGTATCGCCAACGGTGAAACCCTTGAACTCTTCATGGACAGCACCCAGCGTGAAGCACTGAACATCCCCGAGCCGCTGTGGCGTTTTTCGCTGGTGGAAGCGATGATCCGCGATATGAGCATGGGCGCAGCGAAGTTTAAACCGGGTGTTTTTGCTGAAACCGTGCAGGATGACAGTAACACGCTGGTGGTCAACGTCAGTCTCGAAACCGACAGCATTGCGGATATTACGCTGGCTGAAGGCCCGCTGGATGACGTCGAGTTTACCAGCAGCTTTGCAGAGATCCGCAGCCGCATTATTGATGCCAACTCTCCGCATGTGGACGCCATCTCCGGCGCAACCAGCCAGAGCGAGGCGGTGAAGAAAGCGGTTTCGAAAGCGATGGTGAAATCGAGCAAAGCGCGGATCGCAGAAGAGGGCGGCGATACCAGCGCGCCGAAAAGTTACGATGTGGTTGTTATCGGCAGCGGCGGTGCCGGCCTTGCGGCGGCGATTCAGGCGCACGACGAAGGTGCCAGCGTACTGATCGTCGAAAAAATGCCGACTATCGGTGGCAATACCATCAAAGCGTCGGCAGGGATGAACGCGGCGGAAACCCGCTTCCAGCGCGTAAAAGGTATTCAGGACAGCAAAGAGCTTTTCTACGCTGAAACCCTGAAAGGGGGCGGTGAGAAGAACGATCCTGCGCTGCTGCGCCGCTTTGTTGAACATGCACCGGAAGCGATTGAGTGGCTGGCGCGTCGCGGCATCATGCTTAACGACATCACTACCACTGGCGGCATGAGCATCGACCGTACGCACCGTCCGCGCGACGGATCGGCGGTGGGTGGCTACCTGATCAGCGGTCTGCTGCGCAACGTCACCAAACGCAATATCGACGTCATGCTCGATACATCTGTCGAAGAGATCCTCTTTGAGGCAGGTGAAGTGCGCGGCGTGCGTCTGCTGAACGACGAGCAGGAAACCCAGAGTATCGACGCGAAAAGTGTGATTGTCGCTACCGGCGGCTTCAGCGCCAACAGTGCGATGGTGGTGAAATATCGCCCCGATCTGGACGGCTTCGTCACCACTAACCATAAAGGTGCGACCGGAAGCGGTATCGCACTGCTGGAGCGCCTGGGCGCTGCCACCGTGGATATGGGTGAAATTCAGATTCACCCAACGGTTGAGCAAAACACCTCTTACCTGATTTCAGAGTCGATTCGCGGCGGCGGTGCCATTCTGGTTAATCAGCAGGGCAACCGCTTCTTTAACGAAATGTCGACCCGCGATAAAGTCTCGGCGGCCATCATCGCGCTGCCGGAGCACTATGCTTATATCGTCTTTGATGAGCATGTCCGCGCGAAAAACAAAGCGGCGGATGAGTACATCGCCCGCGGTTTTGTTACCAGTGCCAGCTCCCCACGCGAACTCGCGGATAAGCTGGGTATGGATTATCATGCCTTCCTCGCCACGCTGGAGCGTTACAACGGCTTTGTGGAAAAACAGCACGACGATGATTTCGGGCGCACCACCGCACTGCGCGCGCCGATTAACGAAGGGCCATTCCACGCCATTCAGATAGCGCCAGGCGTGCATCACACCATGGGAGGCGTGACCATCAACACCGACACCCAGGTGCTTAACAGTGAGCAGCAGGTGATTCCGGGTGCTTTCGCGGCGGGTGAAGTGGTAGGCGGCCTGCACGGTGGCAACCGCATCGGCGGCAACGCCGTGGCAGATATTATTGTCTTTGGTTCGCTGGCTGGGCATCAGGCCGCGCTGCGCGCCAAACGGTAGCGCATTAACGCAAACGGGCTGTGTCTTATCAGGCCTCTCCCTGGCCTGATAAGCGTAGCGCCAGCAGTACGCAACAGAAGGAGTATGCAATGTCCGCTAACCCGAGCTGGCGCTACTCAGCCGTGCTGATGGGCTCGCCCATCCTGCTCACGCTCTTTGTCCATGATGAAGCGCTCGCCTCCCGCGTATTCTCCCTGATTAAGCGCTACGAAGATCTCTTTACCGTTAACCGCACCCATTCTGAAGTGATGGCGATCAATCACGCCGCAGGGCGGCATCCGGTTGCCGTCAGCCGTCCCGTATTTGAGCTTATCAAATGCGCGAGAGCTGCCAGCATGGTGCCGGGCAGCGCCTTTAATCTGGCGATTGGCCCGCTGGTAAAGCTGTGGCGAATCGGGTTTAAGGGCGACCGGGTGCCGGAGCCGGATGCGATCGCCGCGCGGCTGCGCATGACGCGCGTTCAGGACGTTATCCTTGATGATGCTGCGGGCAGCGTCTTTCTTACCCAGGCCGGGATGGAGATTGACCTCGGGGCGATTGCCAAAGGGTTTATTGCCGACAGGGTGCGCGACTATCTGCATCAGCAGGGCGTGACCGAAGGGTTAATCAATCTTGGCGGCAACGTGCAGACGCTGGGGACGCCGCAGGGGCGGTGGTCGGTGGGTGTGAAAAAGCCGTTCGCCGAGGCGGATGCGCTGATTGGCACGCTTGAGGTTGCCAACCAGTCGGTAGTCACCTCCGGCACCTATGAGCGCTATTTCGAGCAGGATGGCCGGCGCTGGCACCATATCCTCGATCCGCGCAGCGGTTACCCGCTGGAAAATGAGCTCGACAGCGTGACCATCATCTCCGGCGACTCACTCGACGGCGATATCTGGACCACGCTTCTCTTCGGGCTTGGCGTCGAGAAGGGGTGCCAGCTGCTAAAACAGCGCGAGGACATTGAAGCCCTCTTCGTCACCAAAAAGCGCGACGTAATCCTCTCCTCCCGCCGCCACTTCAGCTACACCCACGTTGACGACAGCTACCGGTTTATTGACTGTACTGCTTGAGCAGGCTGTACTGCTCAGCAATCAGCTGATAGCGATAAACCGGCCGACCGGTTGCACCATAGTGGATGGTGGTATAGAGAATATTGATCTGCGCCAGCCAGATCAGGTACTTACGGCAGGAAACGCGGGAGATATTGACCGCATTCGCCAGCTCATCCGTCGAGAATTCAATCCCCGGGTGGGCATCGATCCACTGGCAAATAGTGCGCAGGGTCTGGGCCGTGAGCCCTTTCGGAAGCCGGCGGGTATCTGCCACTTCCGGCGCGCCGCCGTGCAACAGGCGATCAACGTCCGACTGCTCATAGTAGGGGTGCGCATCCATCAGCTTGCGCTTTTCGCGCCAGGTGGTGAGCGCCTCTTCAAAACGCGGGAACTGGAACGGCTTAATCAGATAGTCGACCACCCCGTAATGCAGTGAAGTCTGAATGGTGGCGGCATCGGCGGAAGAGGTGATCATAATCACGTCAATCGCCCGTCCGCTGGCGCGAATAATCGGCAGCAGATCGAGACCACTGTCCTGCTGCATATAGACATCCAGCAACACCAGGTCGATCTCAAGCAGCGGATTGTTCACCATCTCCTCGGCCTGACGCAGCGTTGACGCCGTGCCGCAGCACTGAAAACCGGCTATCTGCGCCACATACATGCGGTTCAGCTCGGCCACCATGGCATCATCGTCAACAATTAATACATTTATCACGCGTTCTTCCTTTCACTATCCCACGGGAGATGGACAAAAAATTGGGTAAACACACCGGGTTCAGATTCCACGCTCAGGGTGCCACCAAGGTCAGCCAACTGCTGGCTGGCAAGAAAAAGCCCGACGCCGCGGTTTTCACCCTTGGTAGAGAAGCCTTTGCGAAAGATGGCGTCGATATTGCCCGGCGCAATACCCGGCCCGTCATCGCTCACTTCACCTGCCAGCCAGCCATCCTGATAATGCAGGAATAGCCCGACTTCACCCTCCTGCTGGCCGCTCATCGCATCCAGCGCATTTTCAATCAAATTACCGAGCACGGTGACCAGCACCGTCACCTGCTTCTCATTCGGGTTATCCGGCACCTGGCTCTCATCGGCCAGCGTCAGGGTAAAACCGCACTCTTTTGCCCGGTTAATTTTACCGAGCAGAAAACCGGCCACCACCGGCGACTTAATCTGATGCTGGATCGCGCCGATATCGCTCTGGTAGTTCTGGGCCGTTTGCAGCACATACTCCTGCAACTTGTCATAGCGCTTCATATTTAACAGACCGAGGATGACATGCAACTTGTTCATGAATTCGTGCGAGGTGGTTCGCAAGGCATCGACATAATTGACCATCCCATCGAGCCGCTGCATCAACTGGCTCACCTCGGTCTTATCGCGGAAAGTACAAATCGCGCCGATAATACTCTCCTGGCTGCGTACCGGTACGGTGTTACTCAGCAGCAGACGGCCGTTGCACCCCAGTTCACGATCGAAAATAGGTTTGCCGGTCTGCAACACACTCAGCAGATCGGCCAGCAGAGGTTGATGCGTGCCGGCACCCTGCGCCGTACTGCTGAGCAACATTCGCCGCCCGGCATGGTTGAGTAAGGTCACGCGGCCATCCGCATCGACAGCCATTACACCCTCTTTGAGGGACTGCAACATCGCTTGCCGCTGCTTGAATTGTGCTGAAATCTCATACGGCTCAAGCCCAAGCAGGATGCGTTTTAACACCCGCACCACCTGCCAGACACCAAAAAAACCCACCAGCGCGCTAAAGATCAGGATCCACATCGCGGCCTGGCGGCTGCGGCTTACCTGCTCGTCGACCTCGCTTAACGAAATGCCGACCACCACGACGCCAATCTGCTGGTGGCGCTCATCATAAACCGGAGTAAATACGCGCAGCGCCGGGGCCAGCACGCCGCGGTTAACCGCAGCATTCTCGTGGCCCTTCAACGCAGGCTGCAGATCCTCGCCAATAAAGTTCTGCCCGATCATGCTGGCATTCGGGTGCGCATAACGAATGCCCTGCATATTGGTCACTACCGCATAGAGCAGATCGTTTCGCGCCGCCACCGCCTGCGCAAGGGGCTGAATAACATTGCTATTGGGTGGCAGGAGCAGCCCGCGCCTGATTTCCGGCGCATCGGCAAGGGTACGCGCCACCGCGAACCCGGTTGCTTTCACGCCATCGCGCGTGGCGTTGCTTATCTGCCAGAACCAGAGGGCGCAGGCCAGCAGCAGCACGGAACCCGTCACACTGCACACCATTAGCGTCACCATGGTGCCGAACTTCATTGGTCGTTTCCGCGGAGGTGTCGCCGTGGGCGCTATCTGAGTCATGCCGAACCCGAATCATTAAACTGAGAAATGCTATTATCGCCGATGGGCGGCAATTCATAAAGGCGCGTGATAAATCAGGAAAAAGAGTCGCGCCGGGAAGCGTGACCCCACTCGCAAGCGAGAAGCGCAAATACCCTTATAGTGTATGTGGAACCTTTAACAAGGAGCAGGGTATGAGCAGTAAGCCAAACGGTTCAATGGAGGCGCGTCGTCATCGCCACACGGGCGAAATCGATCGCCTCGCCACGCTGGATATGCTGACGCTTATCCATCAGGAGAGTGAAAAGGTCACGCAGGCGGTCACTGCCTGCCTGCCGGCGATCGCCCGGCTGGTTGATAACGCCAGCGCGACGCTGAATCAGGGCGGAAGAGTGGTGCTTGCCGGGGCGGGGGCGTCGGGGCGAGCGGCAGAGCAAGCCGTCGAGGCCTTCGCGCCGGATAGCCAGCACGGGCTGCTGGCGATAATGGCCGGCGGCGCACGGTCGGGTAAAACGCAGCAGGATCGCGCCGCGGGCGACTATGTCGGCGGCAGCAACGATCTAAAGTCACTGGGGTTAACCGCGCGCGATCTGCTGGTGGCGCTGTCGTTCAGCGGCAACACGCCGTGGACCAGCGGCGTGCTGCATCAGGCACGTAATGCTGGTGCGCGTGTTGTGCTGATCACCCGTGCACAAACGTGCGAGGCGGCGCAGTATGCGGATATTGTCATTGCGCCCGATACGGGAGCCGAAGCGGTAAGCGGCTTTAGCGAGCCTAAAGCGCAGCTGGCGCAGCAGCAGATCCTCAATATGCTTACCACCGGTCTGGCCATTCGGTGCGGGCGGGTTTACGGAAATCTGCGCGTCGACATCGCGCCGGTGAATCTGCACTGGGCCGAACGGCAAATCGCCGTGGTAATGGCGGCGAGCAGTTGTACGCGAGAAGAGGCGAAACGGGCGCTGGCACAGGCGAATAATGAGTGTCGCGCCGCTATTTTAATGCTGCTTACCGGCGTAAGTGCCGCGCGCGCGCAGGTTCTGCTGGCAGAAAATCACCGTCATTTGCGCCTCGCCATCACGGGAGCGAAAAGTGAAAAGGCTGATGCCTGATAATGACCATTCGGCCGCTGTGTGCGGCCGATATTTATTTTCCATTCAATTGAAAAACGCTAAATTTTATTTCTCGCCTTAAGATAAATTCTCGCCAAAATAAATCCACACAGAGTGCGCCACTACTTTTTTTAATTAAAAAAAGCAAAGAGCAAATAAAAACAAAATTATTCTATTTGTGAATGATATTTTAAATTAACGTAAAAATACGTTAATATGCGTCACCACGAATCACTTGTTGTTATCTAACCGAATAATTATGCCTGCAATGAAAAAAACAATTATTGCCTTCAGCGCCGTCGCGATGCTCGTCAGCTCTGCGACCAGTGCATGGGCGGAAGAGAACCAAAAAACCGACTTCCTGCTGATTGGCGGCGGTATCATGAGCGCCTCCCTGGGCACCTGGCTGCAGACCCTGCAACCGGAGTGGAAACAGGTGATGGTAGAGAAACTCGACGGCGTTGCGCTTGAGTCCTCAAACGGCTGGAATAATGCCGGTACCGGTCACTCGGCAAATATGGAACTGAACTATACGCCACAGCGTGCAGACGGCTCTATTGATGTCACCAAAGCGCTGGAAATTAATGAACAATTTATGATTTCCCGCCAGTTCTGGTCCACACAGGTGAAGCGCGGTATTTTAACCAACCCGCACTCCTTTATTAATTCCACGCCGCATATGAGTTTTGTCTGGGGCGATAATGTGGATTATCTGGCGAAACGTTATGCCGCGCTGCAGCAAACCACGTTATTCCAGGGAATGAAATTCTCCACCGATCACCAACAAATTAAGCAGTGGGCACCGCTGGTGATGGAAGGGCGCGATCCACAGCAGAAAGTGGCGGCGACCTGGACCCCGGTCGGTACCGATGTGAACTATGGCGAAATTACCCGCCAGTTGATCGGTAGCCTGAAAAAGAGCAAAAACTTCTCGCTGCAAACTTCGTCTGAAGTGACCGATTTTAAACGTAATGCCGATAACTCCTGGCATGTGACGATCAAAGATGTGAAGAGCGGCGATGAGCATACCATCGATGCGAAATATGTCTTTATCGGTGCCGGCGGCGGCGCGCTGAAGCTGCTGCAAAAAACCGGTATTCCGGAAGCGGACAACTATGCGGGCTTCCCGGTAGGCGGCTCTTTCCTGATGACCGAAAACCCGGCCGTGACCAATATTCACCGCCAGAAGGTGTATGGCCAGGCGTCCGTTGGCGCACCGCCGATGTCGGTTCCGCATATCGATGCGCGCGTCATTGACGGTAAACGCGTGGTGCTGTTTGGGCCATTCGCCACCTTCTCGACCAAGTTCCTGAAAAACGGCTCCTTCTTTGATCTGCTGAGCACCACCACCACCAGCAACTTTATGCCGATGACCCACGTGGGTCTGGATAACTTCGACCTGGTGAAATACCTGATGGGTCAGGTGATGCTGAGTGATGATGACCGCTTTGAAGCGCTGAAAGAGTACTATCCGCAGGCGCGTAAAGAGGACTGGAAACTGATCCAGGCCGGTCAGCGCGTACAGATCATCAAGAAAGATGAAGACAAAGGCGGCGTGCTGAAGCTGGGCACCGAAGTGGTGGTCGATCAGCCGAAAACCCTCTCTGCGCTGTTAGGCGCATCGCCGGGTGCTTCTACCGCAGCGCCGATTGCCCTGAATGTCATCAAGAAGATGTTCCCGGAGCAGTTCAACTCGCCGGAGTGGCAGAGCAAGATCAAAGAGGTTGTGCCGAGCTTTGGTCAGCATCTGAACGGCAACGTCGCACTGACGCAGCAGGTATGGGATGACACTGCCGCCGCGCTGGAGCTGACCAAGCCGCCGGTCATCGACATGAAAGACGCGCAGGCCGCAGCGCCTGCCGCGCCGAAGAGCGAAAACGCGCCACAGCATGATATGGCGCTGTAAATAAGAGAGGCGCACCGCGGTGCGCCTTTTTTTATGCCTTACAGATGACGGGTAAACCACGCGGTCTGCGCTGCGCTTACGCGCTCAAATGCCTCTCCACTATAAATATCGTAATGGCGTGCACCGGCCTCTTCGTGCAGCGCTTTCTCAGTTGCTGCCACCGCCGCAAACAGCGCCCGGCCTTGCTCAGGCGGGTTGACGCTATCTTCAGCCGCAATCACTACCAGCGTCGGGCAGGTCACCTTTGCCGCCCACTCGGCGGGGTGATAATTCACCGTTTCGCGAACCGTCAGAAAGGGGATTTTGATATCCATCTGCGGGAAGCGGGTGCGGTTCTCCTCAAAGAACGCCTTCGATTCGGCATCGGAGAGCACGCGCGTGATCGCCACCATCATCTCTTTTCCGGTTGCCTGCTGCTTTTGTGCCATCTTATCCAGCGTGTCGATAAAGGCGCGCTTTTCGCCTTCATTCATATGGCCGGTGACGATCGCCTCGCCGTCGGCAAATGCCAGCTGGCTGACCACGCACTTGATACGCGCGTCCTGCGCGGCGGCGGCGAAGACGTGGCAGCCGCCGAATGAGGTGCCCCACAATCCGATGCGCCCGGCATCAAGTGCAGGCTGCTCGCTGACCCACGCCACAACCGACAGAATATCCTCGATCTGCATAGCAGGAACCAGCCGTCCGCGCTCCCCGGCGCTGTCACCAAAGCCGCGGTAATCGAAGGTGACCGTAGCAAAACCGGCCCTGGTGAAGGCCTCGGCGAAAGCAGGCAGCAGAATCGGCTGGATGCCGCAAAAGCCGTGACACAGCACCACGACAGGGTGAGGGCCTTGCGCGACGGGGCTGCGCAGGGTGAGGGCGATACCATTGGCGAGCGAGTAAGTTGAAGTATCCATATAACTTATGATTTCCTTTTTATCATTTGTCTGAATAATCAAATGCTTAACAGTGAAAGGCCATCTTACCCGCCCACGTTCTCTACCGCCAGATATCAATTGCGCGATAACCGGTTTTGTCATACCGACATATTTTCCAGCGTGACTCTTTAATCACCAGGCCGCGATGCTGAGGCATAAAATCATTGCGCGCGCCCTGCGTAAAGTGAGCGTTGAGAATAATCGCAATAACAGGAAAAGTGTCTCTGTTTACTTCCCGCGTCGCGCTTTATATATTTCACGCAGTTTTGAATCATCACGATGACTCGGTTAACAGAATCACGCTATTGCAAAAAGGCGGCGATTATTGCTGTCCTGCGTGAGCGTCAGCCTTATTCCGGAGAAAGAAGAGTGACCCTAAAAAATAGAGCAGCGCTTTGCGTTGCCGCCGCGCTTTTGTCCTTCAGCAGCATCAATATGGCTTCAGCCAGCGACCGCATGGTCAGGATCGTCAACGGCACACCCGCGCAACCCGGCGAATTTCCTGAGTTTATCACCATTAACGACAACAACACGCTGGCCGGGCACCGCTGCGGCGGTGTGCTGATCAATTCCCGTTGGGTATTAACCGCCGCCCACTGCGCTACCCTGTTTGATTTAACTAAAACCAATATTTTAATTGGTGCAGAAAGTTACCAGCCGCTAAAAATAAAAGAGAGCGTACCGGTTGAGAAAGTTATTGTGCATCCCTCATACGATACGTCGACAATGGAGGGCACGGCTAAATATGATATCGCGTTAATTAAACTGGCCCGCGAATCCACCAGCACGGATTTTGCGCTGCTTGCCGGAAATAATAACAGCGATGAACCGCCCGCCGCGCTAACGGATATTCCGCTCACCGGTGTCGGTTTTGGTGTTAATGAAAATGGCCTGAAACCGAACGTGCTCTATAAAGGAGGTCTGAGCGTGCTGGCGGATAGCCAGTGTATCGATGTCCCGCAGTTCTATCCGCCGACTTATTTCGAGCCGCAGATGCACATCTGTGCCGGTTACGCCACCGCCGGGGGCGATTCGGGCGGCCCGCTGTTTGCTGACTACAACGGCAGCCGTTACGTTGTCGGCATCGTCTCGCGGGATCTTATTCTGCCCGCTCAGCAGTTCACGCGCGTCAGCTACTACGCGGACTGGATCAACGCCACTGTCGCCGGGTAGCTCAGAAAAAGCCAGGTCAGCTGCTTAGCGGCCTGGCTGCTCCTTCTCCAGCCGCCGGTAGAGCGTGCTGCGCGAAATGCCGAGCTTCTTTGCCGCCAGGCTCATATTGCCCTGCGCATCGGCAATCGCCCGTCGGGCATCGGCCTGCGGCGCGGTAGCCGCGTTTACGGCGGTTACCGGTTCGCCCGGCAGATCGCTAAGCGTAATGCGATCGCCATCTTCCGCCAGCGCCATCAGCACGCGCAGCTGGCTCAACAACTGACGCACGTTGCCGGGCCACGGTCGCTGCGCCAGCGCGTTCAGCACCTCATCGCTTAATGTCAGCCCGCGGCGGGCAGCGCCCAGCTCATGCCACAGTTTTTCGATAAAGCCAGTCAGGTGCGGCCAGGCGCGCAGCGGCGGGATCGGCAGGTGAAACTCCTGAATGCGATAGAGCAGATCCTCGCGGAAGCTGCCGTCCGCTACCCGCGCGGCGAGATCCTGGTGGGTGGCGCAAATCAGCGTGAAGTTGACCTCCACGCTGCTGTTGGCGCCGAGCGGCGTCACGCGCTTCTCCTGTAAAACCCGCAGCAAGCGGGTTTGCAGCGCCAGCGGCATATCGCCAATCTCATCCAGGAACAGGACACCGCCGTCGGCTTCGCGGCATTTACCGATATACCCCTTCGGGTTCGCGCCGGTAAAGGCACCGGGTACATAGCCGAACAGTTCTGATTCGATCAACGGCTCCGGCAGCGCCGCGCAGTTGATGGCGACAAATTTTCCCTCATGCCACTGGCTGCGCTGAAAAAGCTCACGCGCCAGATGCTCTTTGCCGCAGCCCGTTTCACCCGTAATACAGAGGGCGATACCGGCATTAACGATGCGCAGGGCTTTCTCTTTTTCGCGTGCCAGGTGATCGGGCTGATAAACGGTACGCGGTGCGCTGTAGCGCCGGGCGGGCAGGGTCTGGCGGACGTAATAGTGACGCGCCTGGCTCGATTCGAGGGCGCATTCACTGGCTGTTGCGGTGAATCCCGGAAAGAGGGTGCCGATCTCCATCGCGCCAAAATGGTTGGCGGTAAGGGAAAACTCCTCCATCGCCAGCCGGTTCGCGCCGAGCAGGGTGTTATCTTCAAAAATAAGCAGCAACTCCTGCGCGCTGCCCAGCACCGACCGGTCGTGATGCAGGCTCAATAGCCAGCGATTTGCGCCGAGCGCGCCGCTGGCCCAGCTATGTTCAATCTGGCACACCGCGTGACGGATCAGCGCCGACGCATCGCGGCGCGGAGTCTGCACCGGAGTGGAGAGATCCAGCACGCCGGCAATCTGCCCATCGGGGCGAAACACTGGCGCGGCGGAGCAGAACAGCCCGGCGTTACGGCTGAGAAAGTGTTCGCCGCCGGCGACTTCGCAGTGGCGCTGTAATGCCAGCGCGGTGCCGATGGCATTGGTGCCGCGCGCGTGTTCGCCCCATAAGTGACCAGGCGAGAGGGCGAAGCGCTGCGCTTTATGCAAAAAGTCGCTGTTCCCGTAGGTCTCCAGCACCAGGCCGGTGGCATCGGACAACACCAGAATCGACGGGTGACTGGAGAGTTGCGGGCGCAGGCGCGCCAGCAGCGGGGCGACCAGGTGGTTCACCCAGCCATTCTCCGCGCGGGCATCATTGAGCAGAGAGGAGGCCACCCAGGGCTGCACGTCATCATCCCGGGTTAATCCATACCGCGAACTGCGCTGCCAGGAATCTTCCAGTTGATACGGCAGGCTGACCTCGTGCGAGGCGGGGGACAACGATCGGGCGCGTGATGGCATGTTACTCTCCGATAATTGAAATGTTGCAATTGTGTATCACATGAGTGTCGCGTATGTAGCGACGTGCAACACACTTCCCGTAATCGCCATCACACTTTTTTGTTACCGCACTTTGCATTTCTGCAATGAAATTTTTATTAATTATTGATTTTTATAGCCTTTTTAGCTTTTTGTTGACAGCATATAAGCGGTTGGCATAACAACTGCTTATATGTTTCTGTCCACACACGCTGTGAGACGCCTCTTCTGTACCGATAATAACGAGGAACATCTTATGAAATATCTGCACCCTGGCCTTGATGGCGCGAAAGTCTCTTACAAGCCGCGTTATGGCAACTATATTGGCGGCGAGTTTGTCGATCCGATAGAGGGCCGCTGGTTTACCAATACCTCGCCGGTAACCGGAGAGGTGATTGCCGAGTTCCCGCGCTCCGGGGCGGAGGATATTGAAAAAGCGCTCGATGCCGCCCATGCCGCCGCAGAGAGCTGGGGCAAAACCAGCGTGCAGGATCGCGCCAATGTGCTGCTGAAAATTGCCGATCGCATCGAAGCCAACCTTGAACTGCTGGCGTTAACGGAAACCTGGGACAACGGCAAGCCGATTCGCGAAACGCTGGGGGCTGATATTCCGCTCGCCGTCGATCACTTCCGCTATTTTGCTGGCTGCGTCCGTGCCCAGGAGGGGACGGCGGCAGAGATCGACAGCAATACCGTCGCATACCATATCTATGAGCCGCTCGGCGTGGTCGGGCAGATTATTCCGTGGAACTTCCCGATCCTGATGGCCGCCTGGAAGCTGGCACCCGCGCTGGCCGCCGGGAACTGCGTGGTACTGAAACCCGCCGAGCAGACGCCGCTGGGCATCTGCATACTGATGGAGGTGATTGGCGATCTGCTGCCGAAAGGGGTGCTGAACGTGGTGCACGGTTTCGGTATGGAAGCGGGCGAGCCGCTGGCGCGCAGCAAGCGCATCGAGAAGATTGCCTTCACCGGCTCGACGCCGATTGGCCGTCACATTCTGGCCTGCGCGGCTGAAAACATCATCCCGAGCACCGTCGAGCTGGGCGGTAAATCCCCCAATATCTACTTTGAAGATGTGCTGAATGGCGATGCCGAGTATATCGATAAAGCGATCGAGGGCGTGGTGCTCGGCTTCTTCAACCAGGGCGAGGTCTGCACCTGCCCGTCGCGCGTGCTGGTGCAGGAGTCCATCTACCCGCAGTTTGTTGAAAAAGTGATTGCCCGCATGGAGAACATCCGTAAAGGCGACCCGTTCGACACCGACACCATGATTGGCGCGCAGGCTTCTCAAGAGCAGTACGACAAAATTCTCTCCTATATCAACATCGCCCGTGAAGAGGGGGGCGAAATCATCGCCGGCGGCGCGCATCTGGAGCATGGCGATAAGCTGGAAAAGGGTTACTACATTCAGCCAACGCTAATCAAAGGTCACAACAAAATGCGCTGCTTCCAGGAGGAGATCTTCGGGCCGGTGATCGGCATCACCACCTTTAAAGATGAGGCGGAAGCGCTGCAAATCGCCAACGACACCGAATATGGTCTTGGCGCCGGGCTGTGGACGCTGGATATCAACCGCGCATGGCGCATGGGTCGCGCAATCAAAGCGGGTCGCGTGTGGACCAACTGCTACCACCTCTACCCGGCGCATGCGGCGTTCGGCGGCTACAAAAACTCGGGCGTGGGGCGTGAAACCCACAAACTGGCGCTCAGTCACTATCAGCAGATCAAAAACCTGCTGGTGAGCTACAGCGGTTCCCCGCTGGGTCTCTATTGATTATCCATCAGGATGAGGATGAGAAAATGCAACTGAAAAGCATGAAGGCCGCCGTCGTGAAGGCGTTTGGTCAACCATTAGTGATTGAAGAGGTGATGGTGCCCGCCGTGGCACCGGGCAAGATCCTGGTCAAAATCGCCGCCACCGGCGTGTGCCACACGGATCTGCACGCCGCGGAAGGTGACTGGCCGGTAAAACCCAACCCGCCGTTTATTCCGGGCCATGAGGGCGTTGGCCATGTGGTTGCCGTCGGCGCGGGCGTTACGCATATCAAAGAGGGCGATCGCGTCGGTGTGCCGTGGCTCTACTCGGCCTGCGGGCATTGTGAACACTGCCTGGGCGGCTGGGAGACGCTGTGTCATAGTCAGCAGAACTCCGGCTACTCGGTCAACGGCAGCTTCGCCGAATATTGCCTGGCAGATGCTAACTATGTCGGCATCCTGCCGGATAACGTCGGCTTTAACGAAATCGCGCCAATTCTCTGCGCCGGGGTGACGGTCTATAAAGGGCTGAAGATGACCGAAGCGCGCGCCGGGCAGTGGGTGGTGATCTCAGGTATTGGCGGGCTGGGGCATTTAGCCATTCAATACGCGGTGGCGATGGGGATGAATGTCGCCGCGGTCGATATTGACGATGAGAAACTGGCGTTTGCCCGCCGTCTTGGGGCGTCAGTAGTGGTAAATGCCCTTAACGAGGACCCCGGTACGCGTTTCCACGAGGAGTTTGGCGGTGCGCACGGCGTGCTGGTCACCGCGGTGTCACCAAAGGCCTTCGCGCAGGCCACCACCATGATGCGTCGCGGCGGCACAATGGTGCTCAACGGTTTGCCGCCTGGCACGTTCGATTTGTCGATCTTCAATATGGTGCTGGATGGCACCACGGTGCGCGGGTCGATTGTCGGTACGCGTAAAGATCTGCAGGAGGCGCTCGATTTCGCCGGGCGCAATAAGGTGCATGCTGAGATCGCCGTGGAGCCGCTGGAGAATATCAACGATATTTTCGATCGCATGCGTGCCGGGAAGATCACCGGCCGTATCGTGGTGGATATGGCGATGTAAAAATTGCCGGATGGCGCGTAAATGCTTATCCTGCTGATATCACCGAAGCCGCTGAAACCGCGTAGGCCTGATAAGCGTAGCGCCATCAGGCATTCTCCCTGCGGCACCGATTGCCGGATGGCGGCTTCGCCTTATCCGGCCTACCAAAACGTGCCTACAGCGACAACGATGCGGCTTTTATCTGCGGTTTCTCAGCGAGGGTTTGTGTCTCCGCTGAAATCGGCGAACCGAAGCGGGAATGACAAGGTCTGGACGCCATGGATGGCGGACAGAGGCGAACCGAGACAGGACAAAATTGCCGGGAGCAATTTTGAACAGCGCTTGCGCTGGCCCCGAAGGGGCGAGTCCCATGGATGGGACGAGTAAACCGAGTCCCGGAACGGGCGAGCAAGTCGAGTCGAGCCGGCCGCGGTCAGGCGCGCGGGAGGTGAGCGCAGTGTGCAGCACCGATTTCCTCGCGGGGCCGCGGGGATTGATAAGGGGAGCGCGGCCGCTTCCCTTATCCCGTTCACCGCAGAAGAGATTAATGAAACTCCCCAGCGCCTGGTGAACGGAACCTTTCCACAAATCCAACTCCGGCAATCCGCTTACAGCCCGCGTTTCGCCATCAGCGCCGCCAGCTCAACCAGCCGGTTGGAGAATCCCCACTCGTTATCGTACCAGGCGAGGATTTTCACCAACTTGCCGCCAATCACCAGCGTCGATAGCCCGTCAATAATCGATGAGCGCGCATCGCCCTGATAATCGCTGGAGACCAGCGGTTCATCGCTGTAACCGAGGATCCCTTTAAGCGGCCCGGCGGCGGCAGCTTCACGAAACGCGTTATTCACTTCATCCACCGTCACATTGCGCTTCAGCGTCACGGTCAGGTCGACAATCGATACCACCGGCACCGGCACGCGCAGGGAGTACCCGGTCAGGCGACCTTCGAGTTCCGGGATCACTTTCCCCAGCGCTTTTGCCGCGCCGCTGGAGTAGGGGACTATTGAGAGCGCCGCCGCGCGCGCACCGCGCAGATCTTTCTCCGGCTGGTCGTGCAGCGCCTGGCTGTTAGTGTAAGCATGGGTGGTGTTCATCAAACCATGCTCAATGCCAAAGTGCTGATGCAGCACCTGGGCTGCCGGCGCCAGACCATTAGTGGTGCAACTGCCGTTGCTCACCACGTGGTGTTTAAGCGGATCGTACTGCCCGTCGTTGACGCCCAACACAATGGTTAAATCGTCGTTTTTACCCGGCGCGGAGATAATCACCCGCTTTGCGCCGCCGCTGCTGATATGCACCGCTGCTTTCTCACGGTCGGTAAAAAAGCCGGTCGCTTCGATCACAATCTCAGCGCCCACCTCGCGCCACGGGATCGCTGCCGGATCGCGCTCGCTGAACACGCGGATCGTTTTGCCATCAACCAACAGTTCGCCTTCGCCCGCCTTAACCGGCACCGGCAGGGTACCGGAGAGGGAGTCGTACTTCAGCAGGTGCGCAAGGGTTTTACTGTCCGTGAGATCGTTAATCGCCACAATCTCAACGTCTGCATTACCGAGTGCTGCACGCAACACGTTACGGCCGATACGGCCAAAACCATTAATGCCAACCTTAACCATGATGCTCTCCTTCCATTCGGGATCTGCATTCACTGTAGGCCTGGCATCTTTTGGCGTAAATGACAAAAAAGGATCACTTTACGCCAAAGTGCGGCGATGGAAGCGCTGGCGATATTCGCCAGGAGTGAGGTGCAACTGGCGCTCAAAAGTGCGGCGCAGGTTGATGCTGCTGCCAAAGCCGGTTTGCAGGGCGATGCGCTCCAGCGTGTCGCGGCTCTGCTCAAGCCTGTCGCGCGCGGCGGCAAGACGCGCTTCGGCAACATAGCGCGCCGGGGAGATGCCGGTTTCGCGCGTAAAGACGCGGGTAAAATTGCGCGGGCTCATCGCCACCTGTTCCGCCAGCGCCTCGACGCTGAGATCCGCCGCGAGGTTTTGCAAAATCCAGCTTTGCAGGGTGCTGATTGGCCCGCTGCTTTCGGCCTGTTGCAGATGGTAGCGGCTGAACTGCAACTGCCCGCCGGGGCGGCGCAGATACATCACCAGATCCTGCGCGACATCGCGGGCGAGGGTAAAGCCGTAATCCTCCTCCACCAGCGCAAGAGTGAGATCGAACCCGGAGCTGACGCCGCCGGAGGTCCAGACCGGACCATCCTGAATATAGAGCGGGCCGCTCTCGACGGTGATGGCCGGATAGCTACGCTGCATCGTCTCCAGCAGCCGCCAGTGGGTGGTCGCGCGGCGGCCATCCAGCAGACCCGCTTGCGCCAGCAGCATCGCCCCGCCGCAGATGGAGACCACGCGGCGCGCGTGGGGGGCGGCGAGACGCAGCCAGTCCACGACCGCTGTCCCTTCCTCTTCGTCGTTACCGCGACCGGTGATCATGATGGTGTCCCAGGGCTGGCGCGGATCGATCTCCGGTAGCCGGTGATCGGCTAACAGGTTTAAACCGGATTGGCCATGGATCACCGGGTGAGGTTGGGTAGTGGCAATACGTAGGGTGTAACGGGGTTGTGAAGTGCCGTCCGGGTGCAGGCGATTGGCCTGCATCAGGATGTCGGCGATACCGGCGGCTTCAAACAGCATGCCGCCATCAGGCACAATAATCAGGAACATTTTCATGTCCTGAAAAGTACGCCGATAACAAAAGAAGTCAACACGCAGAGAGAAAAACGCCCGGCGCATAAAGGCCGGGCAAGTCAGGCAAGGCACATAGCGGGAGGGTCTTTACCCTCTGTTACTCATGTTGTTCAGCCAGCTCCTGCACCTGCTTGCGATTCGCCATCCGTGCGACGAGGTATTGCTGGAGGGGATCGAGTTTCGGTTCACAGTGTGCGCGCGGCACTGCCTCTTCATTACTGGCTACCTGTACCGGTACGAAGGGTTTTTCCAGGCGAGTACGTTCAAACTCATCCTGCACTTGCCAGCCGAGATCGGCGCTGGTGCGCGAATTAACACGGACATTCCTTACACGTTTCAGGTTCTGTTGCATATCAGGTTCCTCATCGGGGACGGCAGCCTGTCTGATTACGAATTAAGGTGCCGACATTGCCGCAATATGTTCCAGGGGTCGTGATCTTTCGGACCACGCCAGTAAAAGAGGTATACCGTTTTGACACACCGAGCTTCCTGAATTAGTTCAGTACGGCTAATCAAAGCGCTAAATCAAGCGATTAGGTCATTCTGATGGAAATAACCGCTCTGGTTATCGCCTTTAATTTATTTGCAATAACAAGAGATCGCCCCGCCTGACTTTTACCGTACTGTTTACCTTGGTGTGCGCATACTCTTTTGGCTGATAACGGCTTTACATTTACTGGAGATTAACCTGCTGTCAGTAAAAGCAATTATCAGCCACAACGAAGCGGGGAATTATTCCACTTCCGCTTTCTGGTTAATTTTGCTGGTGGCGATTTTGGTCAGGAGATTATCGGTATTTTTCTCTTCTTCCAGCGTTTGCGCCAGCAGCTCAGCCGCTTTCTTATAACCCAGCTGTTTTGCCAGTGTGCAGAGCGTGCCGTAAGAGGCAATTTCGTAGTGCTCCACTTTTTGCGCCGCAGCAATCAGGCCGGCATCGCGCAGGGTGCCTTTTTCGCTCGCTTCGATCACCTCATTCGCTTCTTCCACCAGACCTTCCATCGCATGGCACTTCATGCGTTTCAGTTTCACGTTGGCTTCTGCTTCCAGCAGCATATCGATACGTTCAATCTGACCGTGGGTCTCTTCAAGGTGCTGTTTAAAGGCCTGCACCAGTTCAGCGTTGGAGGCTTCACGCGCCATTTTGGTCAGTGCGCGCGCCAGTTGTTTCTCAGCGCTGTAAATGTCAGATAAACCGTGAATAAAAAGGTCGTTAAGCGTATTAATCTGCATAATATCCACCCAATAATAGCGTTAAAAATAGCGAGCCATCGCTGGCTCGCCAGTTATTAATCTTTAATTCCAAAGCAGTGATTATCCCGTCACAGCAATATTAGTTATTGCCGGATTTACGGCCGCCGCTGTGGCTATTCTGGCCGCCTTTTTTTCCTGCTTCGGAAGCGCGTTGCGGGTCGTTTTTGAAATTACCGCCGCTCTGTTGACCGCCTTTGCGGCCTGCTTCTGATGCCTTTTCACGATTCTCGGCGAAATTACCTGAGCCACCACGATGTTCAGCCATAATATTTCTCCTGTTTCGTTGTTTCAGTATAACGACACTTTATTTATCAGCAGTGTCGCCGGCGTTCGTCATTAAATTTAGACCCGCTTCTGGAATAGTCAAACGGCAGGGGAAAGAGGGTGATTAACAAAAATATAATATCGCCAAAGAGGATATATTTTAATTAGACCAAACGGTCATCTGAAAGGCATCTTTAAAATAAGTGACTTAGCGAGAAATAAAGTCAAAAGCCAATAGTAACCTGCGAAACTATCAGCGTTGATTGTCACAAAACGTTCTTGCGCTACGCTTTTATTGACAAAAAATTACGTTCGAAAGGGCGTTATATATCACTTTTCCTAATGGTTTTGAGAGAAATCTTAGGCTTGCGAATAAATATATCGTGACCGTTTGGCTCAGCGGGGCGGCAGGGTCTACGTTTAAACCTTAATAACCGATACGCCACCCGAACAGGGGCGACGAGGCGCAATGTAGCGCGCCCGATTGCACCGGGAGTGGACGTACAGCCTTTTATTGGTGAGGAAGTAACATGAGCCTGCAAAAATGTACCGTCATTTATGATGGTAAGCCCCTTATTGGCCCGGCGGACATGCCGCTGATCCCCTTCCTTGAACACTGTAATGTGAAACTGCCCCACGTCTGTTACCACCCGGCGCTCGATCCGCTGCAAACCTGCGATGTCTGCTGGGTGGAATCGGAAGGAGAACTGGTACGCGGCTGCACGCTACGTAGCCGCGAAGGCATGGTGCTTAATTCAGCGAACGAAACCGCCCGCGCGGCGCGCGAAGAGGGGATGGATCGGCTGCTGGCAAAACATGAACTCTACTGCACCGTCTGCGAACACAACACCGGCGACTGCACGCTGCATAACACCGTGGTGGATATGCATATTCCGATTCAGCGCTACGCCTTTGAGCGTAAACCCTACGTCAAAGATCACTCCAACCCTTTCTACACCTACGATCCCGATCAGTGCATCCTCTGCGGCCGCTGTGTGGACGCCTGCCAGAATGTTGAAGTGAATGAAACTCTGAGCATCGATTACACCATGCAGCACCCGCGCGTGTTGTGGGACGGCGGCACACAGATTGCCGGTTCCAGCTGTGTCAGCTGCGGACACTGCGTGACGGTCTGCCCCTGTAACGCGCTGATGGAGAAGAGCATGCAGCCCGACGCCGGGCCGTTCACTTCGATGCGCCAGTCGCTGAAGCGCCCACTGATCGACATCATCAAAACCCTCGAGAACGCCACCGGGGCGGAGATTATCTCCGGCGTCTCGGTGATCGATACCCACCTGCGCCAGCAGGAGATCAAACGCACCAAAACCGTCTGCACCTACTGCGGCGTTGGCTGCTCCTTTGAGATGTGGACCCGCGATCGCCACCTGTTAAAGGTGCAGCCGAGCGTTGAAGCGCCGGTGAACAGCATCTCCACCTGCGTGAAGGGCAAATTCGCGTGGGATTTTATCAACAGCCCCGAGCGCATCACCACACCGCTGATCCGCGAAAACGGGCGCTTCCGCCCGGCAAGCTGGGATGAGGCGCTGGATCTGGTGGCGACACGTTTGCTCTCCATCCGCGATAACGAAGGCGCCGAGAGCATCGGCTTTATCGGCTCCAGTAAAGGCAGCAATGAAGAGGCCTACCTGACGCAGAAAATTGCCCGCGCCATAATTGGCACCAACAGTGTCGATAACTCCTCCCGTTACTGCCAGAACCCGGCGACCGAAGGGCTGTTCCGCACCGTTGGCTACGGCGGCGATGCCGGTACCATCGAGGATCTTATCAAGGCCGATCTGGTGATCATCGTCGGCAGCAACACCGCTGAAAACCACCCGGTGATCGCCTCGCGTCTGAAAGCGGCGAAAAAGCACCATGGGCAGCAGTGGCTGGTGGTCGACCCGCGCCGTCACGAAATGGCCGAGCGCGCCGATCTGCACCTGCGCATTCAGCCGGGAAGCGATCTCGCGTGGGCCAGCGCCATGTCGCGCTACATGTTCGAGAACGGCTATGCCGATGAGGCGTTTCTCGCCAGCCGGGTCAACAATGTTGAGGAATATCGCCAGTCGCTGGCCCCCTTTACCCTCGATTTTGCCGCTGAGCAGACCGGCTTACCGCCCGAGCTTCTCACCCGCGCCGCCGGGATGATCGGCAAGGCAGGAAGTGTCTGCATTATGTGGGCAATGGGCATCACGCAGCACAGCCACGGCGCGGATGCCAGCACCGCGCTCTCCAACCTGTTACTGGTGACCGGCAACTATGGGCGGCCGGGCACTGGCGGCTATCCGATGCGCGGACATAATAATGTGCAGGGGGCGAGCGACTTTGGCTGCCTGAAAAATTTCTACCCCGGCTATGAGTCGGTCAGCGATCCTGCCGTGCGTGCTAAATGGGCCAACGCCTGGGGCGTGCCCGCAGAGCGGCTCTCGCTGGAGGTGGGGGAGGACAACTTTATGATGGTGAAGATGGCGCGCAAAAAGCAGATCCGCGCCATGTATGTGATCGGCGAAGATACCGCCTTTGCCGACGCCGATGCCCACAGTGTGCATGAAGGCTTCACAGACCTCGACTTTCTGGTGGTGCAGGATCTCTTTCTCAGCCGCACGGCGCAGTTTGCCGACGTGGTGCTGCCCGGCTGCCCGAGCGTGGAAAAAGAGGGCAGTTTTGTGAACACCGAGCGGCGCATCCAGCGCTTCTACCCGGTGATGCCGCCCCTTGGCGACAGCCGCCCGGACTGGCAGATCCTCACCCAGCTCGCCGCGCGCATGGGCTATGACTGGGGATATCAACACCCGCAGGAGATTATGCATGAGGCGGCAAGCATCGCGGAGAGCTTCGCAGGGGTCAGCTATCAGCGCCTTGAAGGGTGGAAATCGCAGATTTGGCCGGTTAAGGCGGATGGCAGCAGCACGCCGCTGCTCTATACCGAGCGCTTTAACACGCCGGACGGTCGCGCCAATCTCTACCCGCTAAGCTGGCGCGCGCCGGAAGAGAGCGCCGATGACGAGTACGATCTGCATCTTAACAATGGCCGCATGCTGGAGCATTTCCAGTCCACCAACCAGAGCGGGCAGGGCGGGCGCACCACCAGCCTGTCGCCAAACTGGTTTGTTGAGGTCAGCCCGACCCTTGCCGCCGCGCGCGGTTTGCAGGAGGGAAGCTGGGTGACGCTCACCTCCCGACGCGGTGAGATCGACGTGCCGGTGGTGATCACCGATCGCGTGGCGGGCAACGAACTCTTTATTCCTATTCATCACGGCAAAGAGGGCGTCAACGTCCTTACCGGGGAACACCACGATCCGCAGGTGAATACCCCGGCCTATAAAGAGCTGGCGGTGCGCCTGACGCTGCTCGATCGCCCGCCGCTGCCCGACCCGTTACCAAAACACAATTTCCGCCACGGCAGCCGCACGCCGATTGATAAGGTGCCTGTCGAAGAGAAGTGGCAGCGCGACGACTACCGCCAGCCCCCCGCAAGCGAACCCCATCCGGAGAAATTTTAATGGCTAAAGCAATTGATTATCAGCCGGAGCCGGCCAAAATCGGCCCCGATGCCCATGAAGAGCTGGAGCGTTTACTCCAGACGCTGCATAAACATGGCGTGCTGCGCCTCGCTAACGATGTGGTTGGTGCCAATAACGAAATCGCCGAGGTATTGGTGAAAGGGCTGCAACGCGAAGGGACACTCAACGCCCTGCAAAATATCTCGGTGCTGCTGATGGCGCTCTCCAGCGTCTCGCCGGACAAGATGTACAAGCTGGCGTTTGGCCTGCGCGACATGGCTGAAGCCTTCAGCCAGCCGCCGTCGCAGGAGCAGCATAAAGCGCCTGGCGTGCAGGGGGTGTGGAAGATGTTACAGGATGATGAGCTATGGAGCGCCGTGCAGCCGCTGTTACAGGGGCTGAAAGCCTTTTCGCGGCGTATGGAGGAGCCGGTGGATAAACCGATCTCCGCCTTTACCGGCAAACCCAGCGACGCGTAATGAGCCAGGAGTTCGCTCTGCTGCTGGCGCGCGGCCAGTTTGCCTTCACCATCGGCTTTCATATTGTGCTGGCGGCCTTCACCGTCGGCCTCGCGCTGTTTCTGATGTTTCTGGAGGGGATGTGGCTGTGGCGCAGAAAGCCACTCTGGCTCTCGCTCTGGCGCTACTGGAGCAAGATCTTCGCCCTCAACGTGGCGGTCGGCGTGGTCACCGGTGTGGTGATGGAGTTTGTTTTCGGCACCAACTGGAGCGCGCTCTCCAGCCGCGCCGGGGCGATACTTGGGCCGATGATGTATATGGAGATCCTCGTCGCCTTCTTCCTCGAAGCGGGGTTTATGGGGGTGATGCTCTTCGGCATGGGCCGGGTGCGGCCGTGGGTACACTTTATGGCCACCACCATTGTTGCTATCGGGACGCTGTTCAGCGCCTTCTGGATCCTTGCGGCCAACTCATGGATGCAGACTCCGGACGGTTACACGCTGGCCGCCGACGGGCGTTTTCTGCCCGTCGACTGGTGGGCGGCTATTTTTAATCCCTCCTTTCCGTGGCGGCTGGCGCATATGACGGTGGCAGCGCTGCTCGGCACGGCCTGCCTGGTGGCGGCCTGCGGCGCATGGCATCTGCTGCGCGACGCCCGTGCTCTGCCAGCCCGCACAATGTTTTCGCTGGCGATGTGGATGCTGGTGCTGCTGGCACCGTTGCAGGTGGTGCTGGGCGATCTGCACGGCGAGAACACCCGCGATCATCAACCCATTAAGCTGGCGGCGATGGAGGGGGCGTGGGATCCGCCGCCTGCGGGCGAAGGGGAACCGCTGCGCCTCTTTGCGCTGCCGGATATGCAGGCGCGGCGTAACCACTATGAAGTCGCCATCCCCAATATTGGCTCGCTCTATCTGCGGCACAATTTGCAGGGGCGCATCCATACCCTTAATCAATATCCGGCGGCGGATCTGCCGTGGGTGCCGGGGGTGTTCTGGGCCTTTCGCCTGATGGTTGGCCTCGGTCTGCTGATGGTGGCATGCGGCATTGCAGGCCTGGTGGTGCGCCTGCGCGGCAGGTTGTGGCAGGCGCGCTGGTTGCAGCGCGTGATGGTGCTGATGGCGCCCGCGGGCTTTGTGGCGATGCTCGCCGGTTGGTGGGTAACAGAGACCGGCCGCCAGCCGTGGACGGTGTACGGCGTGCTGCGCACCGCAGAGAGCGTTTCGCCGGTCAGCGGACAACTGGTGCTCGGGTCGCTTATCGCCACCGTGCTGGTCTATTTACTGGTCTTCGCCCTCGGCCTGTGGTTTTTACTCAAACTGATGTCGCGCTTGCCGACGGAGGATGAGCCGGGCGCGGCACCGGAAGTGGCGCAGCGTAGCGGAAAGAGGGAGCAGTAGCATGTTAACGATCCTCGGTTTTCCCTGGCTTGAGACCCTCTCTGCCATGGCGCTGGCAGGCAGTCTGCTGATCTACGTACTCCTTGATGGCACCGATCTGGGGGCCGGGCTCCTCACTGGTTTTCAGCGCAGCCCGCAGGCGCGCCAGGATATCAACCTCTCGCTGCTGCCGGTGTGGGACGGGAATGAAACCTGGCTGGTGCTGGCAGCGGGCGGCCTGCTCGGCCTCTTTCCGCTGGCTTACGGCATTGTGCTGAGTGCGCTCTACATTCCGCTGTTTGTGATGATGCTGGCTCTGGTGGTGCGCGGCATGGCGATTGAGTTTCGCCCCCACGCACCGCGGCTATTCGACGCGATGCTCTTTAGCGGCTCACTCCTTTCCGCGCTGGCACAGGGCGTGGTGGTCGGCGCGCTAATGCAGGGGATCGCCACTGACGGGCAGCAGTTTACCGGCAGTGCATTCGCCTGGCTGCGGCCTTTCCCCCTTTACTGCGGCGTGGCGCTGGCGCTGGGCTATGCGTGGCTCGGCGCGGGCTGGCTGGTGTGGCGGATGACCGGTGAGCTGCGCGCATGGGCACGGCGCGTTTTGCCGTGGCTGGCGCTGGTCAGCCTGTTAATGGTTGCGGGGCTGCTGGTGTGGTGCGCGCAGTTGCAGGAGAGCTGGCGGCAGCATCTGCTCAACCCGTTCTTGTGGGGGCCATCGCTTGCGGTGGCCCTTGCGGGCATGGCGCTGTTTGTTATCGGCCTGCACAGGGGGCGCGATTTTTTGCCGCTGCTCGGCGTGCTGGTGATGGTCAGCGTGGCGTTTTGTTTGCTCGCCTTCACGCTCTTTCCGTGGATTGTGCCGCCGCATCTTACGCTCAGCCAGGCGGCGGCCCCGCCTGCCACGCAAAAATTCCTGCTGATAAGTTATGGCCTGCTGGTGCCGGTGACGCTGCTCTACAACACCTGGGGATTTCGGTTATTTAGTGGAAAAATTGGCGGCTAGTTTGGCAAAAGCGGTCTATAAGATTAGGGGCGAATATTTATACACTGCGCGGAGAGGGCTTCATGTCCAGAGCAAAAGCGTACAACCTGAAACAGGCGTATCAGATGGCGACATCGGGCAAATATCAGCAGGTCGAGCTGGCGTTTGATGTCGATGCCGATACCTTTTTTATGTTAACCACCAACTATGGTTTGAGCGGGGCGAAAATCGAACGCCACGATCGCCATTTTGTGCTGACGCTGGAGCAGGAGACTTCCCACACCACGGGCTAAAATGCCACGCAACTGTCACACCGGCGTGACAATCATCCCTTTTAATGACCGCGAGCCTGCCGGAAAGCCTGCGGCTTGATCGGTTGTTACCCCAATTTTTGGCGGCTGCTTTGCCGCCGCACTTAACTCGTTATCACACACTTTTCCCGGCAACCCGCCGGGATTTTTTTGCCATAAAAAAGCCTGCGCCCCTTTTCAGGCGGCGCAGGCGTGTACGTTGATGCGAGATTACAGCAGGTCGAAGCGATCCAGATTCATCACTTTCGTCCAGGCGGCGACGAAGTCGGTGACAAATTTCTCTTTGCCGTCGGCGCTGGCATAGACTTCCGCCAGCGCGCGCAGCACCGAGTTGGAGCCAAACACCAGGTCGGCGCGGGTGGCGGTAAATTTCACCTCACCGCTGCGACGATCGCGGCCGTCAAACAGTTCGCCTCTCTCGTCGCTCGCCTGCCAGACGGTGCGCATATCAAGCAGATTGACGAAGAAGTCGGTGTTGAGTACGCCCACGTTGTCGGTAAAGACGCCGTGTTTGCTGCCATCATAATTGGCACCGAGCGCACGCAGGCCCCCAACCAGCGCGGTCATCTCCGGCGCGGTTAAGGTCAGCTGCTGGGCTTTATCCACCAGCAGCGTTTCGGTGCTGACGCCATCCCAGACGCGGCGATAGTTGCGGAAACCATCGGCCAGCGGCTCCATTAAGGCAAAGGAGTCAACGTCGGTCTGATCCTGACGCGCATCCACGCGGCCTGGCGTGAAGGGAACGGTGATCTGCACCCCGGCAGCGGCTGCCGCTTTTTCCACCCCGACCACACCTGCCAGCACAATCACATCCGCCAGCGACGCTTTGCCGGAGGTTTGCTGAATGCTTTGCAGGGCAGGCAGCGCTTTCGCCGCAATGGCATTCACTTCCCAGCCGTTCTGCGGGGCCAGCGCCAGACGCGCGCCGTTAGCACCGCCGCGTTTGTCGCCCCCACGGAAGGTGGAAGCCGACGCCCAGGCGACAGAGACCAGCTCGCTCACCGACAGGCCAGATTCGGCAATCGCCGCTTTCAGGCTGGCAATATCGGCCCCGTTCGGCTGATGCACTGCCGCCGGCAGCGGGTCCTGCCAAATCAGATCTTCTTTCGGTACTTCCGGGCCAATGTAGCGTGACTTCGGCCCCATATCGCGGTGGGTCAGTTTGAACCACGCGCGGGCAAACGCTTCGTTAAACGCTTGCGGATCGTTAAGGAAGCGGCGGGAGATTTTTTCAAACTCCGGGTCGAAGCGCAGGGTCAGGTCAGTCACCAGCATTGTCGGTTTGCGTTTCTTCTCCGGGTCGAACGGATCCGGGATCACCGCTTCGGCATCGGCCGCTTCAAACTGGATCGCGCCGCCCGGGCTGCGGGTCTGCACCCACTCATATTTGAACAGGTTCTCGAAGAAGTAGTGGCTCCACTGCGTCGGGGTTTGCGTCCAGGCCACTTCCAGCCCGGAGGTGATAGCATCTGCGCCAACGCCGCTACCATAACTGCTGCTCCAGCCAAGCCCTTGCGCTTCCAGCGGCGCGGTTTCCGGGTCGGCACCGACATAATCCGGCGCATGGGCCGCACCGTGGGTTTTGCCCAGCGTATGGCCCCCGGCGATCAGCGCCACGGTCTCTTCGTCATTCATGCCCATATTGCCAAAGGTCGCACGGATCGCCGCCGCGGCGGAGATCGGCTCCCCGCTGGCGTTCGGCCCTTCCGGGTTGACGTAAATCAGCCCCATCTCGGTCGCGCCAATGGCGGCCTGCGCCAGGCTTTCCGGGTGGCGGTGGGTCAGCCACTCTTTCTCGCTGCCCCAGTCCACGTCCATATCCGGTTCCCAGACATCTTCGCGGCCGGCGCCAAAACCAAAGGTGCGGAAGCCAGAGTTCTCCAGCGCAACGTTCCCGGCGAGGATCATCAAATCGGCCCAGGAGATCTGCTGCCCATACTTCTGTTTCACCGGCCACAGCAGGCGGCGGGCTTTGTCGAGGCTAACGTTATCAGGCCAGGAGTTGAGCGGGGCGAAACGCTGCTGACCACGACCAGAGCCGCCGCGTCCGTCAACGGTGCGGTAGGTACCGGCGCTGTGCCAGGCCATACGAATAAAGAGACCAATGTAGCTGCCCCAGTCTGCGGGCCACCACGCCTGGGAGTCAGTGAGCACGCCGCGAATATCGGCTTTCAGGGCGCTGTAATCGAGTTGTTTAAAGGCTTCACGGTAGTTGAACTGCTCGCCCAGCGGGTTCGAGCGGCTGGAGTGCTGATTTAACAGATCGACACGCAACTGGTTCGGCCACCAGTCACGGTTGGTGGTAGGGCCGCTGCTTTTCGTTTCCGGCTTGCTGGCTTCGTGATGAAACGGGCATTTGCCCATTCCGGCATCGCGGTTAGTCTCGTCTGACGTGCTCATAACTGCCTCCATTGGCTTACGTATGCCGTCACGATATCCCGCCGCTACATTTAAAGGTACTTGGATGAATCTACGGATTTGATAGTTAATACCTTTCTTACAAAACAGACCGCTCAGCGGCACATTCCCCGGTTATGGATGGGGATATATCGTGCAGCCCGCGCCACCGCTGCGTTTGCGCCGATCTGATTTGCCTTTTTCACTGGCTGAATAGCCGCAATGGGCTACCCTCATAACTCCAGATCATGATCAAAGGAGAGACAATGAAAAGGCTGGCCCTGTACCTCGTACTTCCCCTCGCTCTTGCCGGATGCAACGCCAATAACACCCCGCCGCAAACGCCTATTCCCGGTGAAAAAACCTCGGGTAAATTACAGACGCTGGAGAGCGGCGCGGCGGTGATGCAGTCCCGCCCGCCGATTGACGCTATCAGCACCTATCTCGACGGTTTCCACTTCTACAGTGGCAACCAGAAGGGGCAGATGGAGGCACACCACTACGTCACCGTGTTAAATGAGGACGTGATGCAGGCGGTGATCTACGACGGCAATACCCGTGATGCGCGCCTGATGGGCGTGGAGTACATCATCAGCGAACGGCTGTTCAAAACCCTGCCAGCGGAAGAGAAGAAGCTCTGGCACAGTCATCGCTATGAAGTGAAATCCGGCAGCCTGGTCGCGCCGGGCCTGCCTGCGGTAGCGGATAAGGCGCTGATGAGCAAAATCGTCAACACCTACGGCAAAACCTTCCACACTTGGCACACGGATCGCGATAAAACCCTGCCGCTCGGCACACCGGCGCTGATGATGGGCTTTACCGCCGATGGGCAGCTCAATCCGGCATTACTGGTCGACCGCGATCGCCGCTTCGATATCAATACCGAAGAGATTAAAGCCGAGCGCGCCGATCTCCCGGCTAACCCTGTCGCCAAAGGCGCAGATGCCTGGGAGCAGGGGAAGGCGGTACAGCTTCGCGTCGTCCCGGTCTCTGCAGGCGCAGCCCATTCTCACTGACTTTTAGGGAGGTCACGATGATCGTCCATCACCTTAACTGCGGGTGCATGTGCCCGCTCGGCGGCGCGCTGTATGACGGCTTTAGCAAAGGGCTGCATGCGCACCTGGTGTGCCACTGTCTGCTGATCGAGACTGACCGCGACGGGCTGGTGCTGGTCGATACCGGTTTTGGCCGCGAAGATATGCAAGCCCCACAGCGCCGTCTGTCGGGCTTCTTTCGCCTGATGAACAACATCCAGCGCCGCGAGGAGCTGACCGCGCTGTCGCGCATTCAGGCGCTCGGTTTTAAGGCAGAAGATGTCCGCCATATCGTGCTGACTCATCTCGACTTTGACCACGCCGGTGGCCTGACCGATTTTCCCCATGCGCAGGTACACCTGATGCAGCAGGAGATCGATACCGCCCGGCAGCGCCACAGCTGGCTCCAGCGCGAGCGCTACCGGCCGGGGCAGTGGAGCGCGCGCTCCGGCTGGCACGGTTACGCGTCGCAGGGCGAAAGGTGGTTTGGTTTCGAGGCGGTGACGGCGCTGGATGGCCTGCCGCCGGAGATCCTGCTTATTCCCCTGGCCGGGCACACGCCGGGACATGCGGGTGTGGCGATCCAGCGCCCGGATGGCTGGCTGCTGCACGGCGGGGATGCGTGGTTCTACCGGGAAGAGATGGGGCGGCCTGAACGCCACTGCACGCCGGGGCTGCGTTTTTACCAGTGGATGATGGGAATGGATAACCAGGCGCGGCGCGTTAACCAACAACGCCTGCGTGAACTCTCCTGCACCCATAAAGAGGATTTAACCCTCTTTTGCAGCCACGATGCCCTTGAGCTGCGCGCATTGCAGCAGGGCCGGGCATAAAAAAACACACCCCGCAGGGGGTGTGTTTGTTAACCATAAGCTGAATTACTTTTTCGACTTCGGTTCGCCGGTTCCCAGTTCAAAACCGGTAATCGGTTCAACGGACGGGTCAGACATGGTGCGGTCGCTCATCGCTTTCACCATCGCCAACTGTTCCGGCGTCAGCTGCACTGTGATCAGACCATCACCGCCATCAACGGCCGGCTGCGGATTGGCAACATACTCAAAGTTCTCGTCGCTGTTCCAGCTGCCGCGCGGATCGTCACCTTCCGACATGTTGTAGTAGACGTTGCTGTACTGCTCAATCGGCGGCAGTTTGCCCGGCGGGAAGTTGTTGCGGATCGAGTAGAGCGCTTTTTCAAACGACATCATATGCGCCACTTCGCGGGTCATCAGGAAGCCGAGCGCATCTTTGACACCCGGATCGTCGGTGACGTTGATCAGGCGCTCATAGATGATTTTTGCCCGCGCTTCGGCGGCAATGTTGGAGCGCAGATCGGCTGTCACTTCGCCGATGGTGTCGATATAGGACGCCGTCCACGGCTTACCCGCCGAGTTGGTCAGCGCCGGGCCACCGCCGTAGAGCAGTGAGGTGACATGGCTATCGTTACCGTTTTGTGTCAGGGAGCGGTAGAGCTCCGCTTCGCTTTCGGTGCCTTCCGCCAGCGCGCCTTTCGCGCCTTTGTTGAGCATGCCGACCAGCGAGCCGATAATTTCGAGGTGGCTGAGCTCTTCGGTCGCGATATCCATCAGCATCTCTTTACGCCCGGCGTCATCATCACCCAGACCCTGAGTGAAGTAGCGGCACGCCGCAGCCAGTTCGCCCTGCGGTCCGCCAAACTGCTCAAGCAGCAGATTGGCGAGACCCGGGTTTGGCTCGCTAACGCGAACTGTATATTGGAGTTGTTTTACGTGACGAAACATTGCTTGCCTCCTGAATTCTAATAATTATTTTTTCGCTTCTACGCCATCCGCATCGCTGCGCAGCAGGAATTGAGCGGTAACGTCCGGAATATGATTGAGTGCCCATTCAGCCATTGCCACTTCTTCAGCAAGGATGCGTTTGAAAATATCTACGCTGGCAACATCACCGGCTTTTTCCGCTGCGGTGATAAGGGAGGTGTAACAGGCAATCTCAAATTGCTCAAAGACGTAGCTGCTGATAGAGCCTTTAACAACTTCATCCGGTGCAAACATTCCGCCGAAAGCCTGGCCCATCGCGGCCATTTTGCTGGTGGCATCTTTCATTACCGAACGATTAATATTATTGCGATCCATAACTTCTTCAATTAATTGGATCTGACCCTGCGTTTCGGTTAAATGCTGGGCAATACGGGAACGCAGATCCGGGTAGTTATCGATACGCTCGCTCATGGATTTCAGCATCGACTCAGCCTGTTTTTCCATCGCGTGGGCATCACGTAACCAGTCATGATAGTTTTCTTGAGGTGTCATAGTGTAATCCTTCTCTTCGTCGTTTTCGCGTAAGGGGAATTGTGTGCCAGCGTTTCGCTGTAGCACCGAAATATATTTTTGCAGTGATGATTGTTTCGATAACGAACCGGGAATGATTCGCTTAGTCGCTAATTTAAATATGTGCAAGTCATCAGCTAATAATAATTTCCCTATGATTTAAAAACTCATCTCATTATTAAGCGAAGTTTTTTCGCACCCACAAATAAAACTAGCTGGAACTGCTCTTTAGTCAAATTAGGCAGCGAAAAAACCCTTATTACGCCGAGTTTGAGAACAATCTCAATGCGGGTTATGCTTGAGCAGCGCAAATAAGCGAAGCGGCAGAGAATATAGGAATGACGAAATTAAACAGTACGGTATTTGACGCATTTCGCTGCCTGAATTTGCTGGCGACCGGCAACCGCGCGTTTGGCATTCGTGAGATTGGTCGTGAGCTGGCGCTGGATTCGGCCAAAGTGACGCGCCTGATGCAAACCCTACTGGCATTAGAGATGGTGCAGCAGGATGCAAAGCGCAAATATCGCCTCGGCATGGGTATCCACCGCTTGTCTGCCAGCGCCATTCATCACTCCGCATTTTATACCGCTGCACTGGAGATGCTGGAGGAGACAGGCAGCCATAACGTCTCGATTGTGATTGGTGTGCTCAGCGGCAACCAGGTGGTCTACCTGCTGCATACGCGCGGCGGCAAAAGCATCGCCCGCGCGATTGGCAATTATGAATCCTGGCCGGTGCGCGACTCGGTGATTGGCATCAAGCTGCTCGCCACCCTCAGCGATGAGGAGATCATCAACCGTATCGGCATCCACGATTACCATCTTTTGCAGCAGGATATTGAGCAGGCGCGCCAGCACCAGGTGTTTGGCAAGGCGTGGGCGCCGGGGGATTACCGGCTGGCCTGCATCATTCCGGGTATGCAGGCGGCGATTGCGCTCTCCAACATCGGTGGCGACAAGGTGAATATCGACACCCTTCGCCAGTTTCTCATCTCCGCCGCGCGCAAGATCAGCGGCGAATCACTCCCCCCGGTGTAATAACTGCTGGCAGCGCTGCGCAGTCACCGTTGCCGTCTGCCCCGGTTTATAGAGTGATGAGCCAATTCCCACGCTGTCGTAGTGGGCGAGATAAGCCGCCGCATTAGTGACATCGACACCGCCAACGGCAGAGAAGGGCAACGCCTTTGAGAGCGGGCCTTTGATCATCTGCGGAAAATTGAGCGGCAGCGCCGAGGCAGGGAAGATCTTCAGCACATCTACCCCCAGTTCGCAGGCGCGAAAAATTTCACTGCTGCTGAACACCCCGGCACAGACGCGCAGCCCCTGCTGCTGCGCGGCGTCGACCACGCGCGCATCGAGGTTTGGCGTCAGGATAAACTGCGCCCCGGCCGCGCGGCACGCCGTCACCTGCGGCGCGGTCAACACGGTGCCTGCGCCGAGTGTGATGGCGTCGCCAAACACCGAGGCCACGCGCGCAAGGCTGCTCTCCCACTGCGGCGAGTTGGTGGTGATCTCAATGGTAGTGATGCCGTGATCGCGCAGGCAGGCCACCTGTTCGATGCACTCTGCGGGGGCGATCCCGCGCAGGATGGCGACAATCTGCTCAGGCTTCATCACGGAATACCTCATTCAGCCCGGCGATCAGCGCCTGCTCCGCCTCAAGGGTGGTGAAGGGGAGATCGAGCGATTCGCAGGCAAGTGCATAACGCGGCAGCAACGCACGGCTGCCAATAAAGCAGACCGCCTCATGGCGCGGGTGGCCCTGCAGGATCTCATGGGCGATAAGTAAACCCGACAACCACGCGCCCGCTGCGACCGGGTCAAGATCGCCAAGAATATAGTGCCCGCGGCAGCGAAACAGCTCGCTCACCAGCGTCGTCTCGCCGGACTCAACTTGCCGGGCAGTGCCCACGCCGCGCAGAAACGCCTCGTCTGATGCCGACTGCGCTGGCAGCCCTTTGCCGACAATCGAGTGGTTGAGCACGAGATTCCAGAGTTCGCCGGTCATCAGGGTGCGCAGGCTCTCCACCTGCTGATGCGCGCGGTTAACCGTCAGCCATTTGCTGTGGGTGCCGACGGCGGCGAAGGTCTGGCTGTTGGTCAGCGTCAGCGCTCCGGCAAGCTGCATCTCCTCCCCGCGGCAGATCTCCATCACCCGCCGGTCACAAATGCCGGGACGCAGGGTGACGGGGTTGGGCAGAATGCCCGGCAGCGCGCGGCCTTTTGCCGTCAGCTGGGCAAAACTGAGCGGCAGCGCCAGATAGCCCGCGTCCGCGAGGCCAATATTGCTGCCGACCATGCCGCATAACAGCACTGGCAATCTCTCATCCCAACCCTCTTCGAGGCGCAGCAGCTGTTCGCGCAGAATACCCGGCAGCGCCTCGCGCGCGCATTTGCCCACGCCGCATTCGGCCTCAACGCTGCGAAACACCTCGCCGTTACGCACGCTGAGGGCGCGGAAATTGCTGCTCCCCCAATCCACTGCGATGTAGTTCATCGGCTCGCCTCCAGCACCGCAAGCGGCAGGGCACGGATCAAATCGCGCAGTTCGTCGCGCGTTGCCTCATCGAGCCCTTTTGCCGGTTCACGCACCACATCGGTGGCGAAAATGCCCGCCTGGTGCAGCACGGTTTTGTGGATGGCAACACCCAGCCCCGGCTGCACGCCGTAGCGCAGGAAGGGGAGGTAGCGGTAGAAAATCGCCTGTGCTTCCAGTTTGTCGTGCTGCCAGGCGTGCAGGATGGCATTAATCACCTCCGGGAATTCGCAGGCGGGCATGGTGCCGATAATGCCCCGGCGCAGCTCCTCATAGAGAAAACCGCCATTCAGCCCGCCAAACAGCCCGACGCGATCGCCGAGCGCCTGCTTAAGCGCGCTGATCTTCAGCGTGGTCGGCGGTTGCTCGACCTTGATGTATTTGATGGAGGGGAAATCTTCGCACAGCTTCACCAGCGTCGGCACCGGGATGTTCACCCCGGTCATCAGCGGCGCATCCTGCACCATGATGTCAATATCGCAGGCGGAGCAGATATCGCGCCAGAAGTTGTAGATCTCCTGCGGGCCGGGTTTCACCACTGACGGCGGGTTGACCATCGCCACCTGCGCCCCCCAGCGCTGCACGCGCTGAATATCTTCAATCGCCACCACCGCCGAGGCACCACCTGCGGCAGCAATAAGGGGCAACGCGCCGGTCAGACGTTTCACACAGGCAAACAGCGCCTCTTTTTCCCCGGTCGTTAGCGCATAACCTTCCGACGCATTGCCAAACAGCGCCAGCCCGTCGATCCCCTGGGCCAGCAGAAATTTCACTAACTTCTCGATGGAGCCAAAGTCCACCGCACCATGCTCATCAAACGCCGTTGCCAGAATTGGCACATTACCCTTTAACATGTGACCCCCATTACCGATTCGCGCACCCGCGCTTCATTTACTGCAATCCCCAGCCCTGCACCTTGCGGCAGCGTGTAGTGACCCGCTTCGCACACCAGTGGCGTATCGAGCAACTGGTTGGCAAGCGCGAACACCGGCGGCTGATACTCAAGCATGAAGAGATTGGGCAGCGCGGCGGCAACGTGGATCGACGCGGCAATGCACGGCCCAAGGCCGACGCTCAGGTGCGGCGCGACCTGCAAATTCCAGGTCTGCGCAAGGGAGGCGATATGCATCAGTTCGGTAATGCCGGTGCGCCCGACGTCCGGCTGCACAATGTCCATCGCCCGCTGTTCAATAAAGGGCCTGAACTGGTAGCGGGTACGCTCGGTTTCGCCCAGCGCAATCGGCAGCGGGCTTTTCGCCCGCAGCTCGCGGTGCCCGGCGATATCTTCCGGCAGCAGCGGCGCTTCAAGAAAACCGACGCCAAGGGGATGCAGCGCGTTGGCCAGCTCTGCCGCCTGCGCCACGCTGTAGTTCCAGTGCGCGTCGAGAAAGAGACTGGCGTGCGGACCGAGAGCGTCACGAATGGCGCGCACATTCTCAATGTCCTGCTGCACGCCATAACCGAGCGCCAGCTTGATGGCGTTAAAGCCTTTCTGCTGCCAGCGCAACGCCAGCGCGCAGCGCGCCGGCAGATCCGGCTCCGGCAGGCCGGAGACATAGCAGGGGATCTGCTCGCGAAACGCGCCGCCGAGCAGCTGGTAAACCGGCTGGTCGAGGATCTGGCCTTTCAGATCCCACAGGGCAATATCCACCGCCGCCAGCGCGTCGATGTGATACCCGGTGATATGGCCGCGATCGCGCATCGCGTCATACATCCGCGCATTCAGTACCTGGCTGGCAAAGGGCGACTGGCCGGTTAACAGCGGCGCAAACAGCTGGGTAATTAACTCGGCGATCACCTGCGGCACGACGGGAGCGAGGGCTTCGCCCCAGCCGACGTGGCCGCTGTCGGTGGTGATTTTGACCAGACAGGTCTCCATCTTGCGCGAATAGACGCAGCGGTACTCCGGGCGGTAGTAATAATCGCTGTCGCTCGCCTTCACCTCGCCGCCGAGATAGGCCTGCGGCGGGGTGATTTTGAGCGGAAAACAGTCGATACGGCTGATCTTCATGACAACTCCAGGTCAGGTTAATCGAGAACTTTGCCGGCGGTCTCTTTGGCGATCCACACGACAATAAAGGAGATAAGGGCCGTGCCCATCACGTACCACGCCGGAGAGAGCGGGTCGCCGGTCAGGGTGATAAGCCCCGCCGAGGCGAACGGCGTTACGCCGCCAAAGACTGCAACCGTGAGGTTGTAGGCGATGGCGATGCTGCCGTAGCGGATAGCGGTCGGGAAGAGCTCAACCATCGCTGCGCCGCAGCCGCCGTTAAACATGGCGACAAACACGCCGAGCAGGCTCATGGCGGCAATCGAGGCGCCCACCGACCCCTGGCTCATCAACAGCATTGCCGGCCAGGTGAAAAGAATGAAGCCACCACAGCCCATTAACATCAGCGGGCGTCGGCCCCAGCGATCCGAGAGATAGCCGGTCAGCGGCATGCAGACCGCCACACTCAGCAGCCCGAGGGTGGTGATGAGGTAGGAGTCGGTGCGGCTGTAGTGCAGGTGGGTGGAGAGATAACCTGGCATAAAGGATTGCAGCACCCAGCTGCTCACCGCTTTCACCACCACAAAGCCGGTACAAAACAGCAGGGCGGTCATTGAGGTGGAGAGGGTTTTACGCAGCGGTGAGGCTTCGATTTTGCCGCTGGCTTTCAGCTTATGGAACTCGGCGGAGTCCTCCATGTTGCGGCGCATATAGAGCCCACCGAGGCCGAGCGGCGCGGCGAGCAGGAAGGGGATGCGCCAGCCCCAGTCGTTCATCGTCGCATCGCCCAACGTATGGGTGAGCAGCAGCACCAGCCCGGAGCCGCAGACAAAGGCCATAAAGCTGAAGTTTTCGCTCCAGCAGGTGAGCGTCGCGCGGCGATGCGGCGGCGCGCTTTCGGCAAGATAGGTAATCACCCCGGAACTTTCGCCTCCGGCGGCGAAGCCCTGCACCAGACGGGTGAGCACCAGCAGGATCGGCGCGATGATCCCGGCCTGCTGGAAGGTGGGCAAAATGCCCATTACAAAGGTGGAGATGGAGGTAATAACGATCACTGTCACCAGCACCTTACGCCGCCCCTGACGGTCGCCCATTGAGCCGAAGAAGAGGCCGCCGAGTGGGCGCATTAAGAAGCCGGAGCCGAAGACGGCAAAGGATTTCAGCAGGCCGATAGCCGGGTCGTCGCTGACAAAGAAGTTGCTGGCGATGATCGCCGCCAGCGTGCCGTAAAGGCCGAAGTCGAACCATTCAATAAAGTGCCCGACGCCCGCCGAGAGCATGATTTTGGCGGTGCGGCGGGCGGGCACTTTCTGCTCTGCGCCATCGATGGCAGCGCGGGGCGGTGTGGTGGTGTGCTCCATTGAGCCTCCCGTAGTGAGTAGGGTATGCGTTGTTGTTATCGTGCAGGGAGTGTTGGGCATCGCAGGCTGGCAGGCGAGCGGCGTGTTGCGTTGCGTGAGGCTTATCAACAATTGCGCGGGAAAAGTGCTTCATATAGTGAAGCAGTGGGATTAAGCGCATCAGCTTTTGTAGGCCGGATAAGCGATAAGCGCCATCCGGCGATGGCGTTGGCACTCATGCCTGATGGGTGGAAGGGTTCCGTTCACCAGGCGCTGGAGGGATCATTAATCTCTTCTGCGGTGAACGGGACAACGGAAGCGGCCGCGCTCCCCTTGTCAATCCCCGCGGCCCCGCGAGGAAATCGGTGCTACGCACAGCGCTCACCTCCCGCGAGCCTGACGGCGGCCGGCTCGACTCGACTTACTCACCCGTTCCGGGACTCGCCCCTCCGGGGCCAGCGCAAGCGCTGTTCAAAATTGCTCCCGGCAATTTTGTCCTGTCTCGGTTCGCCTCTGTCCGCCATCCATGGCGTCCAGACCTTGTCATTCACGCTTCGGTTCGCCGATTGATTTCAGCGGGGACACAACCCCCCTTGCTGTTATATCGCAGATAAAAAAAACCGGTGTCGCTGGAAACATTGCCGGATGGCGCGTACCGCTTATCCGGCCTACGAGGTCGGAGCGGTTTTGTAGGCCGGAGAAGGTGTAAGCAGCCATCCGGCATGGGGCGGTTGCCGAAAACTGACAAAATGTGCGCTTATCTTGACAATCCATTGACACTTATCTGCCTGGTCAGTAATTTCATTTGTAATTATTGACCAGGCAAATATCATGACAAATTCTGCGGATAACCCTAACCCGAAGCTCCACCTCGGCCTGCTGATCCATCTGGCAAACCAGTTCAAAGACCAGCTTCTCAGCCACTACTTTTCGCCGGCGGATATCACCGCCGCGCAGTTCAAGGTGCTGATCAGCATCTACAAAGGCTTCACCAGCCCGGTTGAAGTGAGCAAAAACCTGCTGATGGATGCCGGTGCCATGAGCCGCATGCTGGAGCGTATGGTGAAGCGCGATCTGGTGGTGCGCACCACCAACCCCGACGATAAACGCCAGGTGATCCTCGGCCTGACGGCGAAGGGGCGGGCGATTTGCGATCGCTTCCAGAATGAGGCGCTGGCGTCGATCCTCACCTCACTCACCGAGCGCCTCAACGAGGACGAAGCGCAACAGCTGGTGACGCTGCTGATCAAAATGCTGCCTGATGGCGCGATCCAACCCTATCGCTAAGTTCTCCTGAAAGTTGACCAAGATGACCGATTCATCAGCCCTTCCTGCACGCGCGCCGAGTAAACGTAAGCGCAACTTTGCCATTCTGTTTGTGCTGCTGGTGATTATCGCTGCCGGCTGCCTGGCCTGGTATCTGCTCTATGCCCGCTATTACGAAACCACCGATGATGCCTATGTCAGCGCCAACCAGGTTACGCTGACGCCGCAAATTGGCGGCACCGTTACCCAGGTCGCCGTCGATGAGGGCGACTTTGTGCAAAAAGGGCAGCCGCTGGTGCTGCTCGACCCGGCTGATACCGAGATTGCGTTGCAACAGGCGCAGGCCAACCTCGCCAGCACCGTGCGGCAGGTGCGTGGCCTCTACAGCACGGCAGATAACTACCGGGCGCAGGTGGCGGCGAAAAAAGTGGCGCTGCAAACGGCGCAGAGCGACTATGCGCGTCGGCAGAAGATTTTCGCCACAGGCGCGGTCACCGCTGAGGATTTGGCTCATTACCGTGACAACGTCATAAGTGCGAAAAGCGACCTGCTTGCCGCGCAGCAGGCGCTCAACACTAATCTGGCAATGGTCGACGACACCGTTATCGCCAGCCACCCGGAGATCAAAAGCGCCATCGCCACCCTGCGTCAGCGCTTTCTCGATAATGCCCGCAGCACCATCGTTGCGCCGGTTAGCGGCTACGTCGCGAAGCGTGCGGTGCAGCTTGGTATGCGCGTCGACTCCGGCACTACGCTGCTGTCGATTGTGCCGCTCGATCAGGTCTGGGTGGATGCGAACTTCAAAGAGAGCCAGATGAGCACCATGCGCCTCGGGCAGAAAGTGACGCTGACTGCCGATCTCTATGGCGATGACGTGGAGTATCACGGCACGATTGAGAGCCTCGGCATTGGTACCGGCAGCGCCTTCTCCCTGCTGCCTGCGCAGAACGCCAGCGGCAACTGGATCAAGATTGTCCAGCGCCTGCCGGTGCGCATTACCCTCGACCCCCATGATATGCAGAAGCATCCGCTGCGCGTCGGCTTGTCGATGGCTGCCCGCGTCGATATTCGCGATACCGAAGGGCACCTGCTGCCGCAGCAGAGCGTTGCGCAGCCGCGTTTCGCAACAGACGTCTACCAGAACGCGCTGGATAAAGCCGACGCGCTGGTGGCGAAGATCCTCCATGATAATGGTCAGCCGGTAGCCGCCCGCTAAGAGAGACGCGATGCAAGATAAATCGGCATTTACGCCGCCCAGCCTGCTGCTGGCGACGATTGCGCTGTCGCTGGCGACCTTTATGCAGGTGCTGGACACCACCATCGCCAACGTGGCGCTGCCGACCATCGCCGGTAATCTTGGCGTCAGCGCCGATCAGGGCACCTGGGTCATCACCTCATTTGCGGTGTGTAACGCCATTGCGCTGCCGCTCACCGGCTGGTTTACCCGCCGCTTCGGGCAGCTGCGGCTGTTTGTCGGCTCGGTGGCGCTCTTTACGCTCTCCTCATTTCTCTGCGGCTTTGCCCACAGCATGACGGAACTGATTGTCTTTCGCGCGCTACAGGGCTTTTTCGCCGGCCCGATGTTTCCGATGTGCCAGACGCTGCTGCTGGTCATTTTCCCCACCAGCAAACGCAGCATGGCGCTGGCGCTGCTCTCAATGGTGACGGTAGTGGCACCGATTGTCGGGCCGATCACTGGCGGCTGGATCACCGATAACTACGCCTGGCCGTGGATCTTCTACATCAACGTGCCGATTGGTATTTTCGCGGCGATTGTCGTCTGGATGCAGCTGCGCGAGCGGGAAGAGACCACGACCACCTCGCCGATTGATTACATTGGCATTGCGCTGCTGGTGCTTGGCGTCGGCCTGCTACAGGTAGTGCTCGATAAGGGTAACGATCTCGACTGGTTCGCCTCGACCGAAATTATCGTCATGTCGGTGCTCTCGGCGATTGCGCTGGTATCGTTTGTTATCTGGGAGCTGGGCGAGCAGCACCCGATTGTTAACCTGCGGCTGTTTAAGGATCGCAACTTCGCCATCGGCACCGCCACGCTGACCCTCGGCTACGCGGCCTTTTTTGCCATCAATATTATTTTGCCGCAGTGGCTGCAAACCCAGATGGGCTACACCGCTATCTGGGCCGGGCTGGCGGCGGCACCAATGGGTTTTCTGCCGCTACTGCTGACGCCGTTTATTGGGCGCTACGCGAATAGAGTGGATCTGCGCATTCTGGCGACGCTGTCATTCCTGACCATGGGCGCTTCTTGCCTGCTGCGTGCGCAGTTCAACACTGAGGTTGATTTCCGCACCATTGCCGAAGTGCAGATGTTTATGGGGATTGGCGTGGCCTTCTTCTTTATGCCCATCACCACCATTGTGCTCTCCAACCTGCATGGCCAGGCGGTGGCGGAAGGCTCCGGCCTCGCGACCTTTTTCCGCGTGCTGGGCGGCTCGTTTGCCTCCTCGCTCACTACCTGGATCTGGTCGCGGCGCGAGATCTACCACCATGCCACCCTCAGCGAAAGCGTTTCGCAGTGGAGCCCGGCGGCGACGGACTATCTGCACAGGATGGGTGGCGCGACGCAGCAGCACCTGGCGGCGGTGGACAAAACCCTCGAGCAGCAGGCCTATATGCTCTCGACTATCGACTACTTCTGGCTGCTGGGCTGGCTCTTTTTAGCCCTGATGATTGTTATCTGGTTTGCTCGCCCGCCGTTTGTTCGTAGCGGTGCGCCCGGCGCGCCGTCGGCCGGACATTAATTACCACCCATAGAGAGATGTTATGGCACCCCTGTTATCCGCCAGCGATGGCCGTTTATTGCAGCACCGATCCTTTGTTGCCTTCTGGCTGGCGCGCACCAGCTCCAGCTTTGGCTTTCAGATGTTGTCGATTATTGTCGGCTGGCAGATCTACTCCCAGACGCAGAGCGCCTTCTGGCTGGGGATGATTGGCCTGGTGCAGTTTATTCCCTCCCTGACGCTGGCGCTGCCCGCCGGGCATATCGCCGATCAGTTTGACCGCCGCCGCGTAGTGCTGCTGTCGCAGGTGTGCGAGTGGGTGGCGATTGTGGCGCTCGCCTGGCTTACCTGGCAGGGGGATGCCAGCGTCGGCGTTATCCTGGCGCTGATTTTTGTTATCTCCTGCGCCAAAACCGTTGAGTCGCCGTCGATGATTTCGATGCTGCCAGCCCTGGTTCCGGCGTCGATTCTGCCGCGCGCCACGGCGGCGAACGCGGTCTCCGGCCAGGCGGCGCAGATCGTTGGCCCGGCGCTGGGGGGCTTTCTCTACGCTGCGGGTGCGGATGTGGTTTACAGCGTCACGGCGGCGCTCTATCTGCTCTCGCTGCTGCTGGTGATCACCCTGAGCTATGAGCAGGCGCAGCCAAAACGCACGCCCGCGACGCTCTCTTCCCTCTTTGCCGGGGTGCGTTTTATCCGTAACCGGCCGGATGTGCTGGGGGTGATCTCCCTCGATCTCTTCGCCGTGCTGCTCGGCGGTGCGACGGCGCTGCTGCCGATTTTCGCCCACGATGTGCTGCATACCGGCCCGCTCGGGCTGGGGCTTCTGCGCAGCGCTCCGGCAGTGGGCGCGCTGCTGGTTGGCTTCTGGCTGAGCCACCGTGCGCTGACGCGCCGTGTCGGCATCATTATGTTTATGTCGGTCGCGGGTTTCGGCGTGGCAACGCTGGTGTTCGCCTTCTCAAGCTGGATGTGGCTCTCGCTGCTGGCGCTCTTTGCGCTCGGCGGGTTTGACATGATCAGCATGGTGATCCGCGGCTCGCTGGTGCAGCTTGATACGCCGGATGAGATGCGCGGGCGGGTGAATGCGGTGAACTCGATATTTATCAACACCTCCAATCAGCTTGGCGAGTTTGAGTCCGGGATGCTCGCCGCGTGGCTGGGGGCGGTGCCCGCCGCGGCGATTGGCGGCGTGGGGACGCTGATTGTGGTAGCGCTGTGGATGCGGTGGTTTCCGGGGTTGCGGCATCGGCAGCGGCTGGAGAGTGATGCTGGGTGATTTGCCTCTGTGCGGGCGTACGCCTTATCCGGTTTACCAACCCGGAGCCCGCTGAAACGGCGTAGGCCGGATAAGCGTTCACGCGCCATCCGGCATTATCACCGCCACGCCCTTGCCGGATGGCGGCTACGCCTTATCCGGTTTACCAAACCGGAGCCCGCTGGAACGGCGTAGGCCGGATAAGCGTTCACGCGCCATCCGGCATTATCACCGCCATACCCCTTGCCGGATGGCGGCTACGCCTTATCCGGCCTACGGTAACGAAGCCGCTTGAACCGTGTAGGCCTGATAAGCGTTTACGCGCCATCCGGCATTATTCCCGCCATACCCCTTGCCGGATGGCGGCTATGCCTTATCCGGCCTACCAAACCGGAACCCGCTGAAACGGCGTAGGCCGGATAAGCGTTTGCGCGCCATCCGGCATTATTCCCGCCACACCCTTGCCGGATGCAGGCTTCGCCTTATCCGGCCTATACGGTTGCAGAGGTTACTCGGGGGCGCCGCCGTCGCCCTGCGCGGAGGGCCATTTCCAGCCGCGGACCTCGGGGAGATCTTCGCCGTGTTCGCGCACGTAGCGGTGATGCTCGGCGATCTTCTCCGCCAGCTCATCCAGCACCGCGTCCGCTTTGCCTTGCAGGGAGGGAGTGCGCACTATTGCCTCTTGCGCCAGGTGGAAGCGATCCAGCGCATTCATCACCGTCATATCGAACGGTGTGGTGGTGGTGCCTTCCTCCATAAACCCGCGCACGTGGAAATTGCTATGGTTATTGCGCGGGTAGGTGAGGCGATGGATCAGGCTTGGGTAGCCGTGGAAGGCGAAAATCACCGGTTTATCCGCCGTGAAGATAGCGTCAAACGCCTCGTCGCTCAGGCCGTGCGGATGCTGCTCTGCCGTTTGCAGCGCCATCAAATCGACAACGTTCACCACCTGAATGCGCAGATCCGGGAAGTAGTCGCGCAGCAGATCGACCGCCGCCAGCGTCTCCATTGTCGGCACATCACCGGCGCAGGCCATCACCACATCCGGCGCGTCACCTTCGGCGACGGTGCCTGCCCAGTGCCAGATCCCCATGCCCGCTGCGCAGTGTTTCTGCGCCGCTTCAAGATTGAGCCACTGCGGCGCAGGCTGCTTACCGGCGACAATCACGTTAATGCGATCCCAGGTCTTCAGGCAGTGATCCGCCACGCAGAGCAGGGTGTTGGCATCGGGCGGCAGATAGACACGCACAATATCGGCTTTCTTATTCACCACGTGGTCAATAAAACCGGGGTCCTGGTGGCTGTAACCGTTGTGATCCTGACGCCAGACGTGAGACGAGAGCAGGTAGTTAAGGGATGAGATCGGTTCACGCCACGGCAATTTCCGCGTCACCTTCAGCCACTTGGCGTGCTGGTTAAACATCGAATCGACAATATGGATAAAGGCTTCATAGCAGTTAAACAGGCCGTGACGACCGGTGAGAAGATAGCCCTCAAGCCAGCCCTGGCACTGATGTTCGCTGAGGATCTCCATCACCCGCCCATCGGCGGCCAGCTGCTCGTCGTAGGGTCTGACCGGCTCCTGCCAGGTACGGCTGGTGACATCGAACACTTTGCTCAGGCGATTCGAGGCGGTCTCATCCGGGCCAAACAGGCGGAAGTTATCCCGGTTGCGCTGGAAGATGCCCGCCAGATAAGCCCCAAGCGCGGCGGTCGATTCTGCCTGCGTCTCGCCGGGCGAGGTGACGTCCACGGCGTAATCGGCAATCGCCGGCGTATTCAGCTCGCGGCGCAGACGGCCGCCGTTGGCCCACGGGGTGGCGCCCATACGTTTGTCACCCTCGGGTGCCAGCGCGGCCAGTTCCGGGCGCAGCCGCCCCTGCTCGTCAAACAGATCGTCAGGCTGATAGCTGCGCATCCACTCTTCGAGGATCTGCCGGTGGCCGTCATCTTCCCGGCAGGAGGAGACCGGCACCTGGTGCGCGCGCCAGAAGTCCTCCACTTTTTTACCATCCACCGTTTGCGGCCCGGTCCACCCTTTCGGGCTGCGCATAATAATCATCGGCCAGCGCGGTAACGTTTCGGCGGCTTCACCGCTGCGCGCCTGCTGCTGATAGTGGCGAATACGCTCCAGCGCCTGCTCAAGCGTCTGCGCCATCTGGCGATGCATCTTCTCTGGCTCATGACCGCTGACAATCAGCGGCTCGTAGCCGTAGCCGCGAAACAGATGGAGCAGATCCTCATCGCTGCTGCGTCCGAGAATGGTCGGGTTAGCAATTTTATAACCGTTGAGATGGAGGATCGGCAGCACCGCGCCATCGCGTGCGGCGTTGAGGAATTTAATACCGAACCAGCTCGAGGCCAGCGGCCCGGTCTCCGCTTCGCCGTCGCCAATCACGCAGGCGGCAATCAGCGACGGGTTATCAAACACCGCGCCAAAGGCGTGGGAGAGGGAGTAACCCAGCTCGCCGCCTTCGTTAATCGACCCCGGCGTTTCCGGTGCGGCGTGGCTTGGAATGCCGCCCGGAAAGGAGAACTGGCGAAAGAGGGTTTTCATCCCCTGCGCATCCTGGCTCACCTGCGGGTAGATTTCGCTGTAGCTCCCCTCAAGCCAGGTGTTCGCCACCATGCCTGGCCCGCCGTGTCCGGGGCCGCAGATGTAGATCATATCGAGATCGTGCTGGCGAATGGCGCGGTTGAGGTGGGCATAGATAAAGTTCAGCCCCGGTGTGGTGCCCCAGTGGCCGAGCAGGCGCGGTTTGATATGTTCAGGCTTAAGCGGCTCGCGCAGCAGCGGGTTATCCATCAGGTAGATCTGCCCGACAGAGAGGTAGTTGGCCGCGCGCCAGTAGCGGTCGATCAGCTGCAGTTGATCATCGGGAAGTGAGGCGTATTGCGTCATGCGTTTCTCCGCGTCAGTGAAATGAGTGCCTGTTAAGCCTGGCACAGATGCGGGAACCCTTTGCGTCACCTACGCTTAAAGCGTAACCGCACGCATAAGGACCCGAATGAAAACCGACACTCAGACCACCGCCGTGATTGATAAGCACGGCATTATCGGCAACCTGCGGACCTGCGCGCTGGTGACCATTGAAGGGGCGATTGATTTTCTCTGCTGGCCCAATCTCGACAGCCCCTCCGTTTTTAGCTCACTGCTCGACGCCAAACGGGGCGGCTACTTCGCTGTTGCGCCGCTGGGCGAGGGCTGGCGCGCCATTCAGCACTACCTGCCGGATACCAATGTGCTGCAAACCCGCTGGCTCTCGAATGAGACGATGGTGGAGCTGACGGATTTTATTGCCATCAACGAGGATGACGAAGCCAACCCGCTGATCGTGCGGCAAATCACGCTGATTTACGGCGAGGCGACAATCAAGTTGCACTGCTCGCCGCGCTTTAACTACGCCACTGACGTGCCGGAAGTGAAAGAGGATAAACGGGTCTATCACTTTAAGGGCAAGAAAGCCGCGGCGCTGACGCTGGCCTCATCGGAAACGTTGCAGGTGAAAAAAGGGCTTATCGAAGGGGAATTCAGCCTTAAAACAGGCGAAACGGCGACCTTTGTGCTCGGCGATAACAGCGTGAAGCACGCGACGTTAAAACAGGTGGCGGCGATGCGCCAGCGCACGCTCACTTACTGGCAAAACTGGGTGGCGCAGAGCAAGTACAGCGGCCGCTGGCGCGAGGCGGTAACGCGCTCATCGCTGGTGCTGAAGCTGCTTACCTCTCAGCGCTACGGCTCGATTGCCGCGGCGGCGACCTTTGGCCTGCCGGAGCTGCCCGGCGGCGAGCGCAACTGGGATTACCGTGCCACCTGGCTGCGCGACGCCTCTTTCAGCTGTTATGCGTTAATTCGCTTAGGCTACGTCGAAGAGGCAAAAGCCTTCGGCGCGTGGATCGGCAGCTGTATGGAGAACAGCAAATTCGACCCGAAAAAGTTGCAGGTGATGTACCGCCTCGACAGCGGAACGGATCTCACCGAGGAGGAGCTGCCGCACCTCGCCGGCTATCTCAACTCCCGGCCAGTGCGCAAAGGCAATGAAGCCTATAAGCAGTTACAACTCGATATCTACGGCGAACTGATGGACGCCGTCTATCTGACAACAAAATATGGCGACAACATCTCCCATCGTGCGTGGGGTCATGTGGTCCGGCTGGTGGATTATGTCTGCGAAATCTGGGATTCGCCTGATGCCGGGATCTGGGAGATGCGCGGCGAGCCTGAGAACTTTCTCTACTCGCGCCTGATGTGCTGGGTGGCGCTCGACCGCGCCCTGCGCCTCGGTGCCAAGCGGTCGCTCTCAATGCCGTTTGCCCGCTGGGAGGCGACGCGGCAGAAGATCCGTGACGATATCTGGCATAACTTCTGGAATGAGAAGCTTGGGCATTTCACCTCAACGCGTAACGGCAGCGATGTCGATGGCTCAATGCTGCTGATGCCGCTGTTTCGCTTTATCGGCGCGAAAGATCCCGACTGGCTGGCAACGCTCGACGCGATCCGCACAAAGTTAATGCGCGACGGCATGGTGCGGCGTTATTTGCAGGAGGAGACCCCGGCGGATTCGTTGCAGGGGGAGGAGGGCTATTTTGCGCCATGCTCCTTCTGGTACGTCGAATGCCTGGCGCGGGCGGATTTTGTCGAAGAGGCGCGCATTGAGTTTGAGAAACTGCTGCACTACGCCAACCACCTTGGGCTCTACGCCGAGGAGTTTGATGAGCGCGGCTTCCCGCTCGGCAACTTCCCGCAGGCGTTGACGCATCTGGCGCTGATCAGCGCTGCGTTCTACTTAGATAAAAAGATGTCCGGGAATCAGCAAACCTGGCAGCCGTAAGGCTGCGGGTTATTGCGGGCCGTGAAAGGTGAGGGCGAAGCCCTGCTCCTGCCAGTGGGTAAACTGCTGCGACTGGCGCTGGGTCAGCGCTTTGCCGGTCCAGACCACCAGCTGCTTTCCCGGGAAAAACTCCGGGTGCGGTGAGTCGAGCGGATCGGCCAGCACATCCAGCGACCAGCCCTGCTGCGACAGCCGCCAGGCTTCCAGCCACAGGCGGGTGCGATCGTCATTGTTCCACGCAATAAACAGCGCCTCTTTGCTTCCCTGCTGGCGATTAAGCGCCAGATGGGTGACGGCAAAGTCAATCAGCACGCCGTCGAGCAGGCTTAAGATCACCCGCGCGGTGTTCTGATCGCGCGCCAGCAGCAGGCGCACCGGCATGATTACGTCATCGATCAGCTGATCGACGCTGTATCTACGCCCCAGGTCCAGCACCATGGCGCGCAGCCGCGCCGGGTTAACCTGGCGCAGGGTGGCCAGCAGATCTTCCTGCACCTTCGCCCAGCCCTGCTGGTCGGCGGCGGGCGTCTCATCCAGGAGCGCTTTTACTTTACTGACCGAGACGCCGCTTTCGATAAAGCGCTTGATCGCCTCAATGCGCAGGATATCCGCTTCGTCAAACTGACGATGACCGCCCTCACTGCGCTGGGGCTTTAGCAAACCGTAACGACGTTGCCATGCGCGAAGTGTGACGGGGTTAATTCCGCACCGTTCAGCCACTTCGCCAATACTGTAAAACGCCATGACTTCCTCGTAACCCCGATATACACCCGCAAAGACTAGTTAACCCTTGCATGCTGTACAAGCACTTTGTACAGCTTTACTTAAGGAGCGATTAAGCATCGTCCTGTTTCTCTGGCCAGCAGACCGCCGGGATACCGTTTATCTCCGGGCGCGCGAAGAGATAGCCCTGGAATTGAGAGATACCGGCCGACTCCAGCCACATCCACTCTTCTGCTTTCTCGACACCGACGGCAGAGATCTGAATTTCAAGGGATGTACAACATTTGATGATCGCCTGCACAATCGCCTGGCGCGAGCCGCTCTTATGGACATCTTTAATCAGATCGCGGTTGATTTTGATGCGGTCCGGCTGGAACTGTGCCAGCAGCAGCAGGCCCGCAAAGCCAGCGCCGAAGTGGTCTATCGCCACGCGAATGCCGGCACCTTTCAGTAATTTCACCGCTTCGGTGAACTCTTCAAGACGCGAGATGATCTCGCTCTCGGTGAACTCGACAATGATCTGCTCCGGCACCAGGCCGTTCGCCTCAATCTCGCGCAGGATAAACTCAACCGCGCCGGGCACTTCTACCAGCGTCATCGGCAGCAGGTTGACTGAGAGGGTCTGCGCGCCGATGTCGAGCGCTGTGGCCATCGCAAATGCCACCTTCTTACTCTCAATATCGGCTTTATAGAGGGCATCGCCCGTTAGCCCTTCAAAGTAAGCCTGCGGCGCATCGCCGGAAGGAGTACGCAGCAGGGCTTCAACCGCCACCACTTTACGGGCAAAGGGATCGATCAGCGGCTGGAAAGCAAAGCGGCAGTCAGCGCTACTGATGGCAACGGCTGCCTGCAGGGTGACAGCGCTACCGTCAGGCACGAACTCCCACTCGTCGTCGACCGGGATCTCAAAGTAGTTCTCTTTCTGCCCCTCTTCGACAAAGGTCTGGAAGAACTGCAGTGCGCGGTCGTCATAAATAAGCTGGTATTTCGAGGTGCCTTTATCCAGCACCGTTTGCAGCACCTCTTCGCGGTCATAGGCGCGCAGATCGAACAGCTCCATCCCGGCTTTACCGAAGCGTCGTGACGGCGCGTAGTCGCGCAGCAACTCAACAACGTTAAAGTGGCGATCATCATGGCAGATGGCGTCGTAAATCGGGTCCAGCGTCTCTTCCGGCCCTTCCAGCAGCTGGAAGAAGTGGGTGCCATTAAACAGCAGAATGCCGGTGACACTGGCCTGGCTGTTTTTTTGATTGGCCGCTTCGACCATACCTTCAAGCATCGAAAACGATATGTTGTCGCGAAAATGGCTGCGGTAAATGAGGGTGGTGAGCATAAGCGTTCCGAAAGGGATGAATGAGCGCTCACACTACCAGATGCAAAGTGCCTCGTCTTCATTGATTCAGCAGCGTTTTATGCTGTTTGTGCTGCGGTTCAACGCGTTTTTTCAGCTTGTACAACCTTGGTCAACGAGGTGAAAATTTCCTTTAATATAATCACCTGATAAATATAAACATTCCTAAATATTCATTAGATGGCTAACAAACTTGTACAATTACTATGTACAAACCGGCGTTTTTTGTATAACTTTAACGTTACTTTAACAAGTTAATGGATTATTTGAGGAGTGACATATGCAGCAGAACGGTTATTTTCCGAACACAGCTAATGCCATTACCCGCTATTTCAACAAGGCATCACTCCCAACTCAGCAGCAGACGCTGGGACAGATCGCCGTTGAGATCCTGAGCGAAGGACGCAACCTGAACCGCAAAGCAATTTGTACTAAATTGCTGAGCCGTCTGGAGCAGGCTTCTGGTCCGGAAGAGGAGAGCCACTATCACACGCTGATTGGCCTACTTTTCGATCGCTAACAGAGTTTGACCAACGGCAATACTTTTGGCTTTTGAGTCAATTCTCGCGGGGTGATGAAGCGCTTCATGCGCGTGCAGAGAGTTAATCGTCCCCAAGGGAGAATTGGCTTCATGCCGCAATTGCAGTTCGGCAAGTAGCGGCAACCCGAGATGCAGTTATGAATAGTAGTGAAATAGAGCAACTGACAGATGAACTTATCGGAGTGGCAGTACTGTCACTTCTGAAAGATAACTCACCCATCAGCACACGTGCGTTGATCAACCGGCTCAGGTCGATGGAGGCCAGCGAGCAGGACGGTCAGCGGCGGCAGATGCTGGGGCGGATTATTGCCGAAATCAGCAACAATAATTTTGCCTCATTGAAGCGCGACAAGGGAAGTGAGCGCGATGAGTGGGATGAGCAGAGCAGGGATAACGTTTTCCAGCTGTTTGGCGACAACGCCGCCGGCAGTTCGAAAAAACATTAACAGACACGGTTATTATCAATAAAAAACGGGGTAAACGATGAGCCAGGTTTTGCTGGATTCACACGAATATGAAAATTTGCCTGACCTCTCGCTCGCTGAGTATTTCCGCAGCGGTGGCGAGACGCTCGCAGAGGAGTCTGTGGTATTGGGCGCGGCGATTCGTGGTGTTATGGCAGCCGGTGAACGTATTACCCATAAAGCCTTGATCCTGGAGTTGATCAAGATGATCGAGACCACAGAGGATGTGGTAAAAAGCGATATTGTACGCCACACCCTGGAAATCGTTGTACACCATACAACGGATGATATTTAACCGAACTGGTTTCACCTGCTCTGATACCAAATCCACGCTCCGGCGTGGATTTTTTTTTGCTATTTTCCGGGTGATGAAATAGTGTCGACAGGCTCATTAACATGCCATCACGGAGGATAGTATGGCCAATAAATTAGTGCAGATTCACTTCGATTTTAACGGTCCATTTGGCGATGAAATGTCGGATCAGCTGGTTGCAATGGCAGAGTCGATTAATCAGGAGCCGGGTTTTCTCTGGAAAGTGTGGACCGAGAATGCGCAGGCCCTGGAAGCGGGCGGGATCTATCTCTTCGACAGCGAAGCGAACGCTCAGCGCTATATGAATAAGCATATGGAGCGGTTAAAGCAGTTTGGCGCGACCAACATTACCGTCAAACTGTTTGATGTAAATGCGCCGCTGACATGGCTGAATCACGGCCAGGCGGAGTAACCGTCGTTATGCGGTAGCGAGGCGTTATCGCACTTGTTACCGCACTCTCCTTAAAGAACATAAAGTTTTCCACGTTCATGCCGATGCTAATGAGTAATCGCACTGCGCGTCTTTATCTGTTTCTACAAGGAGTTGTAGCATGGCCGTCATTAATACCAATACGCTGTCACTCATCAACCAAACTAACCTCAGTAAATCCCAGGCAGCGCAGAGCTCCGCAATTCAGCGGTTATCCTCAGGCCTGCGTATTAATAGCGCGAAAGATGACGCTGCGGGCCAGGCGATTGCCAACCGTTTCTCTTCCAGCATTAGCGGCATGGGCGTGGCGGCAAGAAATGCCAACGATGCTATTTCACTGGCACAAACGGCTGAAGGCGCTTTAAGCGAAATCAATAACAACTTGCAGCGTATCCGCGATCTGGCCGTGCAGGCGCAAAACAGCACCAACTCCGCCTCCGATGTCGACTCTATTCAGTCGGAAGTGAATGAGCGGATGGCCGAGATTAACCGCGTGACCCTGCAGACTGATTTCAACGGTATCAAAATTCTCAATACCAGCTCCGGTGCGGCCAGTTACAGCTTCCACGTAGGGACAGATGATGGCGAAGAGATAGTTATCACCATGAGCAGCAGCGATGACTACAACCTGGGGGCAAATTCCGGTTCGATTGGCCAGGTCTCTGGCGAGTTTATTCACGGCAATGCACGTAGCGTAGAAGCAATAGGCTTTGATGTGCTCCATGGCACCGTCACCCCCTTTAGCGGTGCGATACTCAATAATCCGCTTGCCGCCATTGACGATGCGATAAAAGCCGTCGATACCCAACGCAGTTCGCTTGGGGCATTTCAGAACCGCTTTGAATCGGTGATAAATAACCTTAATCAGGCGGCGAATAGTCTCTCTGCCGCGCGCAGCCGAATCAATGACGCCGACTATGGCACGGAAGTGTCGAATATGAGCAGGGCGCAGATACTACAACAGGCCGGATCGTCCGTGCTGGCGCAGGCAAACCAGGTGCCACAAACCATGCTGTCGTTGCTGCGTTAACGGTGTCGGCCCGTTACCCCCCATTTGATGATGAAAAAAATCCACGCACGCGCGTGGATTTTTGTGTTTGCCTCATGCAGCGGGTTAACGCCGGGTCTCACAAAGTGAGCTTGCAGGCGTTAATGCTCAGACGAGCGATTCCAGCTTCTGCCGCGCCGCGCCGGTAAGCCGTTTAATCCTCAGTGCTTTGGCCATCTCATTAACGGTGTTGTTGCCCGCAAGGCTGAGCGCCAGCGCGCGCAACTCTTCACACGGAATGGCATCAATCTGGCGAATATCATTGTCTGTTGCCGGCAGGCGGAAAGTGTTCCAGTCTGCCCGCTGCGTTTCAGAGTGCCAGACGAAGCTCTCGCCAAAGGGGTCGGGGGCAACATGGTAATGTTTATCGACCAGTTCCATCACCCGCTCGCGGATTAATCTGCCCGCGCGGTTGAAACCGTGAAGCCGGGCGATGCGTTGCACCAGCGCCGTTTCCGGCAGCGGTGATTCGGATGTGATAATCGCCGCAATCAGCGCGTGCAACGTCTCATCGTACTCACTGACATAGAATTTCCCGGCATCAATACGCGCACTCCACCCCTGCAACTCATTGACGCGATAATGTCCATCATGTGCAGGTTGCTGACGCACAGAGGGTGCCCCCGACGCATACTTTACGTCCGCCGTGGCGCTATCGGCATGCGCCTTACCATCCTGTTGCTCTTCTGTCTGAGTCGCCGTCTGGCTGGTGGCCTCTTCCGCATCGTTAGCGCTAGCAATTGCGGCAGGTGACGTTTCTGGAACAGTCTCGGGTGCGGGGAGCTCAACCTCTGTTTGTGCCACCACGCTGCTCGCGGCGTCTTCGCTTCTTGATGCCTCAAGGAGTGCCCTAATTTCAGCATCCAGCCTTTCAAGCGCGCCCTCTTTGTCCACCCACCACTCTGTCGACCAGAGTCGTAACAGTTTCCAGCCCAGGCCTTGCAGGATAGCGCTTCGCACTTTATCGCGGTCACGTGCTGTGGCGGCGCTGTGGTAAGTCGCGCCGTCACACTCAACCCCCACAAGGTAATCACCGGGTTTGTCGGGGTGGACAATGCCTAAATCAATGCGGAAACGAGATACGCCGATCTGCGGCACGACATGCCAGCCCTTTCTGCGTAGACCATTAGCAACCGCCTCTTCAAAGGGGGAGTCGTAACTGCCAACGGAACCCCGTATCGCCTGGGCAAGTGCAACAGGCCCACGCTGCGCAAACTCGATAAAGTGCTTCAGGTCTGCGACGGCGCGCGCGCTTGTTCGGTTCAGGTCAATAAGCGACGGCTCAAATGAGCTAAACACCATCATCTCTTGCCGTGCCCGCGTAACGGCGACATTAAGCCGTCGCCATCCGCCTTCACGATTAAGCGGACCAAAATTCATCGACATCGTATTGGCTCCCGGCTCGGTCGGACCATACGCAATGCCCAGCATAATCAGATCGCGCTCGTCGCCTTGTACGGTTTCAAGATTTTTGACGACGACAGGCTCGTCAAGCTCAGCCTGGAAAAAGGGTTCAATTTCCGGATGCAGCTGGCGGGCGCGATCCAGCAGATCGTTAATCAGCTTTTGTTGCTCTGTATTGAGCGTGATTATGCCGATCGATTTACCCGAGGCGACGAAAGCCTTATCCGTCAGGCGTTTTACCGTTTCAGCGACAATAGCTTCCGCTTCCGCCTGGTTGTGACGGCCTTTACCCTTCGAATAGACTCCCTCGACTTTGCGCCACTGCACCGCGCTTTGGCGCGTCTCCGAGGCCGGGAAGGTGATGAGATTGCCATCGTAGTAACGATGATTGGAGAAGGTGATTAAACTTTCATGGCGGCTACGGTAATGCCAGCTCAGGCTGTGGTTGTACAAGCCCGCCGCGAGGCACTCATCCAGAATACTCTCCATATCCTCTTGCGTATCATCGTCAGCATCGTTGGCTGCGCGATTAAAGAAGCTGGTGGGTGGCATCTGGCGCGGATCGCCGGCAATGACCACCTGTTTGCCACGGGCCATCGTCCCGATAGCGTCCCACGGGGAGATCTGCGACGCCTCATCGAAAATCACCAGGTCGAAGGGGGCCTGCCCGGAAGGCAAGAATTGCGCAACCGAGAGCGGGCTCATCAACATGCAGGGTGCCAGCTTCGACATGGCATCGCCCATATCAGCCGCCATCTGCCTGACGGGTTTATGGCGGCGGGATTTCTGCAACTCGTGTTTGAGTAGCGCGAAGCCGCCCTGCTTAGCAACCTCATTTTTGGCCGGGATTAACCCGCACAGCCGGGCCCGAATATAGCGTACGGTGAGTTTCGCAAGGCGGTCGGTATGAAGGCGATACGACTCAATATCACTCATATGCTCGGCCGGAACAAAATTGTGCAGCAGAGGTTCTGCATCAATGACCCACGAGGCAAACCAGCGGCAGTAAGCCGTCTCAAAAATCTCGCTCGCACTGCTCTCCGTCGCGTCCAGATGGACTAATGCCTCAATCATTGGCGCGAGACCGTGACACATTGCGTCATCTTTTACTCGCTGCCAGTCACTCCAGGCTTTCAGCCCGGCCTGATGCGCGATAACTCCCGATGCACATTCGTGCAACCGGGCGAGTGAGAGTGTTTCAGGCGCGGCATTTATCAAGCTGCAAAATGCATTTTTCGCCGTGCTGAAGTCACTCAAGGCCGCCTCCAGACGGAGGGTCAGGCTAGCGATATGCCCGCTGGAACCGAGGAGATCGTTGGCGTCGGTGAGCAGTGTTTTGACAGCAGCACGGGTTTCCGCCAGTTGCTGAGGGGAAGAGGCCAGCGTGCCCAGCGTGTTGCGAATGCTTTCGGCGATCGCCACCGTGGTTTGGAATTTCTCTCCCTCTGTTAACAGACCATTCCACCCCGGTAACTCTGCCAACAGCGTGTTATGTGAGAAGAGACGCTCTGCCAGAGGCTGCAAACGCGCAATAACGGGTAAATCGTGGTTCAAATCGGGGGCGCCTGGGAGGGCGCAGTGCTGGACAATCCCGGCAACCACTTTTTTGCGCGCGCTGCTGGCAAAAAACCAAAATTTCTTCGCCGCCTGTTCGAGAGCCTGCGTGACCTGCTGAACGTTTACTTTTTGCCAGCTATCCTCCGGATAGGTAACAGAGAGTTGAGCCTTGTTGACGGCGATCTGCTGTAGCAACTCACCTGCGGCATGGGCAGACTCAATGCGAGCCGCCACATCAGGCGTAAAGAGGAAACGGAGATCGCGACCTTCAGCTTTTTCCAGTAATGCGCAGAATGCGGCAAATTGCGCCAACAGGGCAGGCTCTTTTGATGCAAGCGGAATGCCCGTTGCCTCGACCAACGCATCCGCTGCTTTTTCCAGCCGGTCAATGGCTGCCGGCACCAGGGTTGCGGCGGCAATCAGCGAGGATTGCCAGCCGTTAGTCCACTCGGTTTGCGTAATTGGCTCAAAATGCTCGCCATAGGTTCTGTACGCTTTGCGGTTAATCTCAAGACGTTTAGCGATTTGGCGGAACTGCTCCATCTGTTCTGCGGTGTGCAGCGTATTGGCAGGCCAGCTGAACTGTGGCGTCGCGTCGTTGGCATCGTTGATAACGCGGCCCATAGCGTGATGAAGCGTAAAGCCGTTTGGCCAGCGGGTATGCAGCAGGCGAACCACGTCATTCAACTTGTCGCGCAGGCGCTGTACTTTGTTTGCCTCTTCGTTCCACTCCGCTGCTGTTAAGGTATCGCGGACATCCCAGGCGCGCTCCAGCTGTTTGAGGAAATCTATTTTTGAGGTTTTGCTGGAGTGTAGCTCAAGGCAAAACTCGCCCAGCCCCTGGGATTCCAGCCGGCGGTAGACAACATCGAGGGCGGCTTTTTTCTCCGCCACAAACAGCACACGTCGGCCAAGCGCGAGATTGTGGGCAATCATGTTGGCGATAGTTTGCGATTTACCCGTCCCTGGCGGGCCATCCAGCACAAAATCACGCCCTTTGGCTGACGCAACAACCGCCGCAACCTGCGAGGAGTCTGCCGGTAACGGCAGGAAAAGGTCGCGTGTCGCAATCGACTCATCCAGTTCATCCACGCCGATGACTTCGCCACTCTTTTCGAGGGTGGCGTGTTGCTGCCCGCGCTCAATCAGGTATTTCACCAGAGGGCTTTCCATCAGCTGCGGCGCTCTGTCGATGAGATCCTTCCACATCAGATATTTCGCGAACGAGAAGGTACCGATAACCACATCGCGCGTAACTTCAAAGCCCGGAATGTCGCGTACTGCGCGACGGATGATATTCCAGATGCTGTCCACATCGATACCGCTCTCATCTGTCGGGAGATCGCCATCAAGACCGCTAATATTGAGGGCAAAATCGTTCCGCAGCAGTTCAAGCAGGGTTAAATTGAAGCGAGGCTCCTCTTCCAGCAAGCGCATAGTGACGCCCGAGAGGGCGCTTTTACGATCCAACTGAATGGGCAAAAGAATCAGCGGCGCGGAGTAGCTTTTGGGATCGTCAGCCGCTTTTTTCCATTTCAGAAAGCCTACGGCCAGAAACAGCGTGTTAGCGCCGCCTTCCTCTAAATCGCTTTTGGATTTGCGATAAAGATCGATTAAAGAGGACTCCAGCCGCTCTTTTTCGAGCGAAGAGACCACTTCGCCGCGCTCAAGAGCAAGATGAGCATATTCCGTTTGCAGGTTTTCATGGGTTTGCTGCTGATAGAGCTCCGCGTCGCGGCCGCTCATCTCTAAATTTGGCAGCGAGACAATGCGTAAGCGTTTACCTTCAGCGAGTTTGTCTTCCAGCAGGCCAGGGTCTGCACAGATCAGACGAATACTTTTTGCGTTATCAGGCAGGTTGAGCAGCCGGTTGCGGGTGGTTAAATCAAGCAGCTTTCTCTGCCACTGCACCAGACGGCTGGCTGATGCGCTTTCATCCACGATATCAATATCGAGATCAAAAGAGGGCAGAAGGGGAGCGCTGTCAAAACCGTGTCGTGTGATGTTCTCGTCTTCATCAGACGCAGCGGAGCGGCTGGTGATGCCTAATGCCAGCGGGCGAACTTTCTGCATGCGCGCACGGTGAACATCAATAGCCGCCTGGAACGTTTTCTCGTTAAGGTGCTTTTTCGCCTCTTCGCTGGCTTGCGTAAAGGAGGCCGGGTAGGCCTGGGTAGCCAGCGTGGTTTCAAAAATCACCATCTCTTTTAAGTCCACGCGCTTGCGTACAGCAGAGACATCCTCTGTTACCAGCTGCGCAAACTCCTGGGGCTGAAGCCAGACGCCAGCAAAAGCGTGTCCTTCACTGAGAAAGACCAGCCCATTCAGCCCAAGTTGTTCAAGGGCTGAGGCAAAGAGCAGCGTTGTATCAAGGCAGGTGGCGACTTTACCTTCGCAGATGGCGCCCGGGGTGCGGATCTTCTGTCCATGACGCTCAAAGCTGGCCGGTGGCAGCGCGTAGCTAATGTTCATATTGCACACTGCTGTCCAGAGTGCCGAGACAAGTTCCCACACTCGCGTTCTGGATCGGCTTTTGTACCCATCCAGCACGTCGTTTTTACCCGCGCTACGCAATACGTCAGCAGTGGATTTGAGCAGACGGTCTACAGAAGGATCATTCGGGGTGATGAATGACGGGAGCAGTTCGAGCATTGCATTTCCCCCCCACTCATTTTTAGCCAGCGCTTCCAGAGGGTAGCTTTCGCTAAACAGCGTCTCGTCACCCTGATGTAAGGAGAGCGTAATCTCGCACATCACACTTTCGGTGAGTTCCGCCAGCCATTCGGCGTCGAGTTTTACGTCCCTTTCACGGATGTCGAGTGAGGAGTCTGCAAGGAGACGATCAATTTTCCACTGCTTAGCTTCGAGTATTACCGGCGTGGTTTGCAAACGCAGCACTACATCTTGATATGTTTTGTCCGATTCGTTGTGCAGCACCAGTTCGCGTATCAAGGGAACAGCATTCTGATGCGACGTGAATCCCAGCTTAGGCGCAATACTCGCTTGTACTTTAATACTCATAACACTCCGTCTCCGGTGAGAATATCCAGCGTCCTGACACGCATTGCGTGAGATGTCAGGAAAACGGTGAAACCAATTGAAAAGCGCAGTTGCGTTAAGGAAGGGCTGAGCATGAATAAGAGACGGGCCAACGTTGTGCCGGAACGGTTATAAACTTATCAGGCGCACGATCATGTTACGTTTCTTCCACCAACAGAAATTACGCCTTGAGAATCGTCTTAGTTGTACCCAGGATAAATCATTAGTGCTTAATAATCCACATGAATAGTTTTGTTGCGAAAGTCGGCACACAGGGCCAGGGCGTGTCACAATCTATTGAAATCGCTTTTATTAACAGGGATACGCCAACGATAGGCTAACGAGAGACAACTATTTTTCTGTGACTGGCTCGGGAGAATTGACACTCTTTTTTACGGCTTCTCCTCTTTAAGTAATAACCGTGACATTTTCCGGGAACATAAATAAAGCATTTGCAACACCACAATTACAAATTTAAATATATCAAATATCGTACATGAATAATTCATGTCCCATAGCGGCTTCCAGAATGCAGTAAATATCCCCTCGTCTGTTATGACAATCTGCCAGGGCACATGGATGAGCGTCCGCACGATTCAGACATAACCGCGCAATACCACCACGACTCTCGATGAAACCCCTTCGACATCAATACACAGGTGTTTCTGCCATCTGATCTCGCATTAACCGCCCTGATCCGCACAACGAGAAGAGGGCAGTGAGTTAACGCCGTTCCCGCACGGAGTCACGCAGCAGGAATGGGCTGGCAACCCGCGTCGTCTGCTTGTGTTCACTCCCATTAATAATATGCAGGGCGCTCAGGCGCCCGATCTCATAATGCGGGAGCTGCACCGTTGCAAGGGAGGGCAGGAACAGCTCGCCGATGCCCACCATATTGTCGTAACCAACCACGGCCACATCCTGCGGAATGCGCAACCCCTGCGCGAGTAACGTCTGATACACCATAAACGCAATGCGGTCGTTACCGCATATCACCGAATCGAACTGTGGCTTTTGCGCGTGGATATGCGCCAGCACCTGTGCCGGAATATCACGGTAATGCTCGTCACCCAGCGCCATATAGTTATGGGTGAGGGTATCCGGGTTAACTCCGGCTTCCCGGCAGGCGCGCTCAAGACCCTTGCGCCGACGCGCGGTGGCGAGTAGCGGTTCGGGCAGATGCAGACAGAGCGGCTGGCGATAACCGGCTTCCAGCAGGGCTTTTACCGCGCTGTACTGCCCCTGTTCATCGTCGGGAATATAGCTGGCGACCGGATCGTGCAGGCTTTCGCAGTTGGCGAGCACGCAGGGCAGGGTAAGCAGCTTGGCGGGCAGCGGCACCTGGCGCAGCCCCATGGTGGTATAGATAATGCCGTCCGGCCGGTGGGAGAGCAGCAGATCAACAATCGCTTCCGGATTGTCGTCGGTGAACATATTCATCACAAAGCTGTTCCAGCCGTGCGCGCGTGCGGTCTCTTCAATTGATAAGGTAATTTCCACCGAGAAGGGCGTCGTCACCGTATCCAGCGCCAGCACGCCGATGGTTTTCGGCGAGGCGTGGGCACCGCGGATCTTTTTCGCCGACAGATCCGGGACATAATTGGTCTGCTCAATCGCCGCCTGCACCCGCGCCAGCGTCTCCGGCTTGAGGCGTTGCGGGCTGTTGAGCGCGCGCGAGACCGTCATCAGCGAGACATTCGCCAGTTTTGCTACATCCTTCAGAGAGGCCATATCTGTTACTCCATGCGGGCTTACTCGCGCAATCACTGCGGCCAGAGAGGGCGCTATCGTAACGTATTTGCGCTTTCGTCACAGGCGCGGAGTTTGATCTCCCTCTCACTCCTGCTATGTTAACGTTAACTCTTGTGATTAACATCATGAATCTCAGCAGAACTGCAGGAGTGATAGTGTATGTTAACGTTATCATCGCTGCACAACTCCAACATGAGACTGTCATGATGAAAGCCCATCACGCTCACAGCTACCCCCTGCTCAGTGCCTTACTGTTCTTCTTTTTTGTGACCTGGTCCGCGTCCGGCTCGCTGCTCTCCATCTGGCTTCATCAGGAAGTGGGCCTGAAAGCGGGGGATACCGGAATCATCTACGCCGTACTCTCCGTCTCCGCACTGTTTGCGCAGATCTGTTATGGCTTTATTCAGGACAAGCTCGGCTTGCGTAAAAACCTGCTCTGGTATCTGACCGCCATGCTGGCGCTCTCCGGCCCGGCCTTCTTGCTGTTTGGCTATCTGTTACAAATCAACATTCTGCTCGGCAGTGTGTTTGGCGGCATCTATATCGGCTTAACCTTTAACGGCGGCATCGGAGTGCTGGAGTCCTACACCGAGCGCGTCGCGCGCCAGAGCCAGTTTGAGTTTGGCAAAGCGCGGATGTGGGGGTCCCTTGGCTGGGCGGTGGCGACCTTTTTTGCCGGTCTGCTGTTTAACATCAACCCGAAACTCAACTTCGCGGTGGCGAGCGCCTCCGGGCTGGTCTTCTTTGTGCTGCTGGCGCGCTTAAAAGTCTCCTCTGCGCCGCATGCGATGCAGGAGGCGGTAAGCGGCGGGAAGGTGACGCTTGCCGATGCGCTGGGTTTACTGACGCTGCCGCGCTTCTGGGCGCTGGTGCTGTTCGTGATTGGCACCTGTATTTACGGCGTCTACGACCAGCAGTTTCCGGTCTATTTCTCGTCGCAATTCCCGACGTTGCAGGAGGGAAATGCCATGTATGGCTATCTCAATTCGTTCCAGGTGTTTCTTGAAGCCGCGGGCATGTTCTGCGCCCCGTGGCTGGTGAACAGAATTGGCGCGAAGAACGGCCTGATTTTCGCCGGCATGGTGATGGCAATGCGCATGATCGCCTCCGGGCTGGTGGAGGGGCCGCTGCTTATCTCCATCACCAAACTGCTGCACGCGGTCGAGTTGCCGATCCTGCTGGTGGCGATCTTTAAGTACAACAGCCTGCACTTCGATAAACGTCTCTCTTCGACGCTCTACCTGGTGGGCTTCGCCTGCACCAGTTCGGTGATCGCCTCGGTGCTGTCACCGCTGGCGGGCTACAGCTATGAGAAGTATGGCTTTGCCCAATCCTATCTGATCATGGGGCTGCTGGTCTTCGCCACCACCTTTATCTCCATCTTTCTGTTGCGTTCCGGTAAGTCATCTTCTGACCCGCTGATGCCGCAACCCTCCGCCATTTAACCGAAAAGAGTAGCGACTATGACTTATTCCCTTGCCGGCGCTGAAGCAGCGCTCCAGGCCAAACGAGACACCCTGAACCTGCGCTGGTATCCGCGCTACCACCTTGCGGCGCGCGCAGGCTGGATGAACGACCCGAACGGGCTGGTGTGGTTTGATGGCTGGTACCACGCCTTTTATCAGCATCACCCCTATTCAACACAGTGGGGGCCGATGCACTGGGGGCATGCGCGCAGTAAAGATCTGCTGCGCTGGGAGCATCTGCCGGTGGCGCTGGCACCGGAAGGCCCGGCAGACAGAGATGGCTGCTTTTCCGGCTCGGCGGTGGTTGATGGCGACACGCTGGCGCTGATCTACACCGGGCATAAATTTCACGGCGATCCCACGGATGAGGCCAATCTCTATCAGGTGCAGTGCCTGGCCACCAGCCGCGACGGCATCCATTTTCAGCGCCAGGGGAGGGTGCTGGACACGCCGCCCGGGCTGCACCACTTTCGCGATCCGAAAGTGTGGCGGGAGGGGGATGAGTGGTACATGGTTGTCGGCGCCCGCGATGGCGAAACGGGCCATGTTCGTCTCTATCGCTCCGCGGATCTGCGCGAGTGGCAGGACGCCGGCGTGCTGGATGAGGCGGAAAAGGCGCTCGGCTTTATGTGGGAGTGCCCGGACTTTTTCACCCTCGGCGGCAAACGGGTGCTGATGTTCTCGCCGCAAGGGATCGCTGCGCAGGGCTATAACAACCGTAATCTCTTCCAGAGCGGCTATATTCTCGGTCAGTGGCAGCCGGGGCAGCCTTTTGTGCGCGAGAGCGAGTTTATCGAGCTGGATCACGGCCATGACTTTTATGCTCCGCAAAGTCTGCTGACCCCTGATGGTCGACGAATAGTTATTGGCTGGCTGGATATGTGGGAATCACCGCTGCCGGAGCAGCAGGATGGCTGGGCCGGGATGCTGTCGCTGCCGCGCGAAGTGAGCCTGAGCGCCGATAACCGTGTGCAGATGCGACCGGCAAGAGAGGTGGAAGCCCTGCGCGGCGCGTGGATGCCGTGGCCGGTTACGCTACTTGAAAATCAGCAAACTACGCTGCTGCAAAACGGCGAGGCGCTGGAGGTGCTCCTGCGCTGGGAGTGCGCCGACAGTCGCGCGGAGCAGTATGGTGTGAGCCTCGGCGAGGGGCTGCGTGTCTACGTTGATGCGCAGATGCAGCGCCTGGTGCTGGCGCGCCACTATCCGCAGTATGGGCTGTGCGGGATGCGCAGCGTGCCGGTTGATATTAATGCCTCGCTGGAGCTGCGCCTCTTTTTCGACAGCTCATCGGTTGAGGTGTTTGTTAACGACGGCGAGGCGTGCCTGAGCAGCCGCATCTACCCTGATGCTGATAAGCGCGCGCTCTCTCTTTTCGCGTGGAGTGGTTCGGCGAAGGTGATCGAAGCCGGAGCCTGGCCGCTGGCGTAAAAGACGTCAAAGAGTCCACGTGCGCGCGTGGGCTCTTTGATGGGGTGGCATTACTTCGTGGTAACTTTTCATTGTGAAATATCTTCATCTCAGCCCCGTTATTGCGCGGACATAGCGTTAGCTTTTTCAATACCTGAAGTCGAGCAGATGGCTTTTACTTTACTGATTTCATCCTCATCAACAGCCGCCTCCTGAAGGATCTCGTCAAGTGCAATATCTTCAGCTTCTCCTGGGATAATGCCAATGAAATCCTCGTCGTATCATTTGATACCGAGATAGCGACAAAACGGACAGACCTGATAGGCGGGATCGTCAAAATCGCCTTCAGTGGAGTAATCCAGTGCAAAGCGGTGATATTGCTCCTCTGAATCGTGATTGCTGCCAATCCAGAGATGGACCTTATCCGCTTCATGACTATTCATTCCAGGCATTCTCTTTTTATGTGTAAGTCGTGTGGCACTTATCTTCGCCTCGGCACGGCTTTTAATGGCGGCGCTTTCTGCTTGTTAAGGGCAAGCACATCCGCTATCACACCCGGCGAGTCGTCAACGTGGCGCTTCGCGCAGAGAGCGCATTTTCATCCGTTAGCGGACTAGCCACGATCTCAGCATTATCGATAGCCGCCACATCGGCATCAATGCCCACGGCTTCCCTGACCGCCGGAGATAATGGGAGCACAATGGACGCGCCGCGCTGCACATAATGGCCGGATGGCTCGCGTATAACTGCAAGGCCTGTGAGCTTACGGTTACAGATGCCAAACCGATGCTCGCCGGAGGGCGCATTTAGCACAATGATAGTTTCAGCAGAGGGCAGCGTTGCAAGCTCGACCGACATGCTGCGCACCAGATGTTTCCAGGACTTCAAACCGTTGGCATCAAGGTGATCGTAAGAGCGCTCCAGCACCAGGCCGTTGTTGCCGTCACTCAGCGCAATCACCGGCTCGGTCATATCCAGCATGGTCCAAATCCACGTATGCCCATCTTTCTCTTCGAATGTTCTGCTCACGGCGATGGCGACGCGCGTATTAAGCGGCAGATCGGTATGCAATTCGATACGAAGCAAAGGGTGCCGGTAGGTGACCTGCAGATCGAATCTGTCGCATACGGCCTCTTTTCCCTTCTCCTTTGGTCGAGTGAGTTGTCTGGCGAGTTTGTTGTCCATTGCACATCCATCCTTTGGCGCCACGAAAGCAGAGAGCAATATACGTGGGCACCGCGCCTGAAGCTATGCGGCAGAGTAAAAAGAAAAACCCACGCATTGGCATGGGTTTTTCTCGAAGGATCTACGCGTCTGTACAGGGAGAGCTTGACTCTCTTCGCGGCGCGTACTGTGTGGTAAATATGCTGAGCTGGCTATATGACGGTCGGGTGAAGCGAAAACCACTCATGAACCGCCTTCTTCAGGCCTATCAGCAACGCTGGCCTTTGCATGAATGGCTGACCGAAGGGATAGATGAAAACCGGCTCGACTGGCTGATTGCACAGGTGCTCTGGCGTTATAACGGCCCGCATCCGGAAACCATCCGCTTCGAGTGGCAGGGGTTACAGCTGGCAGGTGAACAGAGCGACCACGAGCCGGACCACTACGTCCAGTACGTTTACACCGGGGCAGCTACGAGCCGCTGGCGCGTGTCGACAGCGTCTTCGACAACTACGAGATTTACTGGTACCACACCGAACTCAATGGCCTGCCGGAGCGGATAAAGAACGCCGCCGGCTAGACTGTCTGGCGCGGGCAGTTCAGCACCTGGGCAAAACGGAGCGCGAACTTAGCGTACCGCAGTGGCAGGTGCCGCAGAACCTGCGCTTCCAGGGCCAGTATCTCGACCGCGAAAGCGGCCTGCACTATTACCTGTTCCGCTACTACGACCCGGTGGCCGGACGTTATACGCAGATAGACCCGATAGGGTTAGCGGGCGGGCTGAATACCTACAGCTATGAGGGTGATCCGCTGGTGTGGGTGGATCCGTTGGGGTTGGTTGCATGTTATAAGCCACCGCATAAGAATGTTTTTTACAGGACCAAGTCAAAAGAATATTTTGCTGTTTTACAAAAAACAGGACAGATACCAGGTACAACCGAAACAACAACATCTCCTACCCGTGAGTTTTCAGAAGACTATGACGGGATATTGGTACAATCCAATCTAAAACCAGGTACGCGAGCACAGTTAGAAGGTATTGGCATTATAAATAAGTCTGATCTAGCTGCTGTAACCCACCATGATATGCCAAGTCCAGTAAAATCAAAAGGTTGGGGGTTGAAAATTGCTCGATTCAAAGGTAAAAATGACCAGATAAATATTGGTCTTGGTAGGGAAGAGAGCCTGCTTTAAAAATCTTTAACGATGGCATCGATTCTTTTAGTGTGTTGAGGAAATAATGAATTCAGAGCAAATGAACTTAGTGCTTTCTGTGGTTAACAATAAGCCACTCAGAGCCGGAAAAATAACAGATGAAGAATTTCTAAAACTTTTTCCATATACTCAGGAAAATGTTGAGGATTTTATAGGTGACATTTTAAAAAATGCGCATTCTTCTAAAGACCTGAAAGAAGTTGAATACGCTTTATATATTGGCTTTCATTTTGAATTTACAAGCAAGCATGAAGATATCTTGATACATCTTTTGGGTGATGATTTTCATTATAAACATGATGATGTTGTGCGGGCTTTAGTTAAAATAAAGGCCAAAAGCGATGGTGCAGTAAATGCCCTATATAACTGTGCTTTGTCTGAATATGATTATTTGGCTGATGACAGAGAGGATGATAATTACATGTTGGCATGGAACTGTATATACGCTTTAGCGAAAATAGGTTCAAAATACGCTGTTGAGAAATTGAACGTATTGTCAAGAAACCCCATCCCGAAAATAAAGAGCAAAGCAGTACAGGTTGGAAAATCTTACGGTATTTTAGACTAAATGTTCCGCTACTAAGACCCGGTCGCCGGACGTTATACGCAGATGGACCCGATAGGGTTAGCGGGCGGGCTGAATACCTACAGCTATGGGGGTGATCCGCTGGTGTGGGTGGATCCGTTGGGGTTAAGTTGCTGGAAACCAAAAAAGGTAGAAGGAAGAAAAGCTTACCAGAGGTAAAATTTATTTGATCCTCATTACGTTGATGCTGATGGTTTGACTAATATTCAGAGGATGCATGCTGGAAACGCACCTATAGGCCATGATGGTTTAGAATTGAACTTACACCATCTCACCCCAGACGAACCCGGGGCTATGGTTGAAATATTAAGCAGTTATCACAGCTAGAATGACCGCGTGTTGCATATGTATTCTAACCAGTGGGATAAAACGTGGGTTGGTCCTGATGGTATCCGTCGAACCTATAGAAGTGCACCGCCTTCTATGAATAGATGGCCATTTAATCGCTGGAAGAAAAAATATTGGAAAGCATGAGCACTAGACTTTTAGGAGACTAAAATGATTGATATTTATAAAGATCTTGATGATTTAATTAGTGCAAGTGGTGAGGAAGCGCGAGGAAGTGGTCCCGCCACTGAAGATGTGATTGAGCTTTATGAGAAAGAGCTTAAGGTTAAATTCCCTTCCACATATAAGTTTTTTTTAGAGAAATATGGGACGCTTTCATTTAATGGAGAGGCATTTTATGGCATCTCAAAGTTAGGCTTGGCCGCACAATCTGCACCTGATGTCAGGTATACAACCCTTAAGGCCAGGGAACTTGGCGATATTGATAACAATATGATTTTGATAAAATCCTCTGGTTATGGCCCGCTATTTTCTATTGACGTATCTGTTCAAAGTGATGGCGAGGCAGCAGTAGTGGAAACAGACTTATCATTCAAGAGAGATGGCAGTAAAAAGATCGTGGCTAAGACTTTTGCAGATTTTTTGGTTTGTGAAACTAAAAAGTCTTTAGAACATTTATAATATTTTTCAAGAGCTTACATGCGCACCAGGTTAACCAGGCTGTAAGATATAGCATCCAGAGCGGGATCCAGTATGATGCTCTCGGTGGCATGAGTGCCCCAATAATTCCAGGTAGAATAGATCAGATGAACTTATGAATATAAACCAGGTATCGATCGAAAAGTTATTAAGAATCAATTGGCTTTCAAACGCAGGAAAAGATAGCTCTATTCCTAACACTATATGCGTTAAAAATATAAATGCTTTTCAAGTTAATCTAGAAAGTGAAGAGTGGGAAAATGTTACTTTAGAAGCCCGAAATAATATCACAGGTTGGTTGGCAAAAAAACATGTGAATGCTTTTCTTGAATGGAACAAGCTCGCAGATGCTGCTGGTATTATCATTGAAAGTAAAATTGTTCCACAAATCCCTCTTATAGGCGGGAATGAAAAGGCTTTGCTTAGTAATATAAAGTGGGATTTATTAAATTATTTATTAGAGGATGCTTATAGACCACTTTTAAATAAGTCACTTTTTTTTATGAATCTTATTTCTATTTATGAGCAAGGTCATATGCCCTGTGGCTGGGCCGGTCTGTGGCCCCAAGGCGAGCTAATAATTTACTAGCCCTCCTGGCGGAATGCGTCGCGAACTGGTGTTCGAGCGCCGCTACCGCTGGGACCGCGCCGATCAGATAATCCAGCAGATATACACCGACGCGACGCCCGCCATGCCGGGCGAGAAATAGTTAACCTGATATGAGCCGCGACTGTTGTCAAAACAGCTTAATAGCTTCCCGATTTGCTGTGGATTCAATGCCTGTTTGTGCTGTGTCTTATTCGCCGGAAGCGCCTTGCGTAAAGGCCAGACAGGAACGATGTCGGCTCTGAGCGTTGCCACTGTTAACTCGAAAACCGTTGAAATGGTACGTCGGGCTTCAGCGGCAACAGTCGGAGCACCGCGTTTAGCGGTTTCCTGAAGAATTTTAAGAATGTGGTGTGGGGTGATCTTTCTGACAGGGAGCTTACCGATTGCGGGGAAAAACTCACGTTCAAGCATATCCAGTCGGCGTGTTTTGGTAATTTCGGCACAGTCTTACATCTGCAACCACTCTTTGGCGATCAGTTCAAAGGTGTTAGAAGCGTCATTGACCTTGCGGATCTTATCTAACTGACGAGCTCGTGTCGGGCTAACTCCACCGGTGACTTGCTTACGCGCTTGCTCACATTTCTCTCGCGCTTCGGCGAGCTTTACCGTTGGATACTCACCCAACGCAAACATGCTTGATTTTCCGTTGAGTTTAAACCGATTGCGCCATGCCTTTTTGCCATTGGATTTCACTTCGAGGTAGAGAACTTAAAGTCGTTGAGTCGATAGAGTTTTTCTTTCGGCCTATTGCGTATCAGTGAGCATAGCGGGGCCTTGTCTATTTCTTATACCGTTACTGCACTCACTTAAAATGAAAATAGAAGAATGTTGTACTCGTCCCTGTACTCATATTTGACAGGGTTGCTACAAGATGAATTGAGACGTTATGAAATGAAAAATCCACGCAATTGCGTGGATTTAATAGGGTTTTGTGATTTTCATGAGATTCGATGAAACCTCATGAGACAACACATTTTATTTAGACGTTGAACAGGAAGTTCATCACATCGCCATCTTTGACGATGTACTCTTTGCCTTCTGAACGCATCTTGCCGGCTTCTTTCGCGCCTTGCTCGCCTTTATAGGCGATGAAATTTTCATAGGCGATGGTCTGCGCGCGGATAAAGCCTTTCTCGAAGTCGGTGTGGATCTTACCGGCCGCCTGCGGAGCGGTGGCGCCGACAGGAATCGTCCATGCGCGAACCTCTTTCACGCCAGCGGTGAAGTAGGTTTGCAGGTTAAGCAACTCATAACCGGCGCGGATCACGCGGTTCAGGCCCGGCTCTTCCAGACCCAGTTCAGCCATAAACTCATCGCGATCGGCGTCGTCCAGCTCGGCAATGTCAGACTCCACGGCGGCGCAAACGGCAACCACCACGGAACCCTCTTTTGCAGCGATTTCGCGCACGGTGTCGAGATACGGGTTGTTCTCGAAGCCATCTTCATTGACGTTAGCAATGTACATGGTCGGTTTCAGGGTCAGGAAGCTCAGGTAGCGAATAGCCGCTTTCTCTTCAGCAGAGAGATCCAGTGAGCGCAGCATACCGGCGTTTTCCAGCTGCGGCAGGCATTTCTCCAGCGCAGAAAGCTCAGCTTTTGCATCTTTGTCGCCGCCTTTGGCTTTCTTCTGCACGCGATGGATTGCGCGTTCGCAGGTATCCAGATCCGCCAGTGCCAGCTCGGTGTTGATCACGTCAATATCTTCAGCCGGATCGACCTTGTTATTGACGTGAATGATGTTGTCATTCTCGAAGCAGCGCACCACGTGGCCGATGGCCTCGGTTTCACGGATGTTGGTCAGGAACTGGTTGCCAAGGCCTTCGCCTTTGGACGCGCCTTTTACCAGACCGGCGATATCAACGAACTCCATGGTGGTCGGCAGGACGCGCTGCGGTTTAACAATTTCCGCCAGCTTATCGAGACGCGGATCGGGCATCGGTACGACACCGGTGTTCGGCTCAATGGTACAGAAGGGGAAGTTCGCCGCTTCGATACCCGCTTTGGTGAGCGCATTGAACAGGGTGGATTTACCTACGTTAGGCAGACCAACGATACCGCATTTGAATCCCATGATGTAATTACCTTAATCTCTTGATAATCAACCCGTTATAGAAAACGGATTGTCGAAAAGTGAAAAACTTCGCCTAGTATACACATAACCAATGTAATGCGCGGCAAAAAAGGCTCTGCGTACGCTTACTGCGCCTTAAAGGCGTGCAGACGATTGGTGGCTTTGGTCAGCCCCTCTTTCAGCCACACTTCGGTGCAACGCGCCGCTTCGTCTACCGCATCGTCGATCAGCGTCTGTTCTGACACCGGTGGTTTACCCAACACAAAACCGACAACTTTGTTTTTATCGCCCGGATGGCCAATTCCGATGCGTAAGCGGTGAAAATTGGGGTTATTGCCCAGTTTGCTGATGATATCTTTCAGGCCGTTATGGCCGCCGTGACCGCCGCCGAGCTTAAACTTTGCCACCCCTGGCGGCAGATCGAGTTCATCGTGCGCCACAAGGATCTCATCGGGGTTGATACGATAAAAGGTCGCCATCGCCGCCACGGCTTTACCGCTCAGGTTCATAAATGTCGTGGGCACCAGCAGGCGCACATCTTCGCCCGCCAGCTGAATGCGCGAGGTGAAACCAAAGAACTTCGGCTCATCGCGTAACGGCGCGCGGGCGCGCTCCGCCAGTAAATCCACATACCATGCGCCAGCGTTATGGCGTGTCGCGGCATACTCCGCGCCGGGGTTTGCCAGCCCGACAATCAGTTTAATCGTCACTTTCTTTTCCTGACCAGGTCAATGTCCGGCGCGTAGTTTACGTCGAGCGGCGCACGATGACAAAATTCTCATATCGGCGGGTGCATTACAGGAAAGTAATTACTCATATCAATCATTCGAATTTCAACTAGTTCATGGAGTTATGTGTAAATTTATGTTAGGCGGATATGTGTAATTGTGATCCTGCCCGCAACCGCCAAAAAGTGCGCTGTCTATACTTTGCACACAAGGATTGGGGATATCCCATCCAACCCACTGTTCGGAGGTAACACATGAAACGTAGAAACGCGTCGTTACTCGGCAATGCGCTCATGGGGTTGGGGTTAATCGTGATGGTTGTCGGCGTCGGTTATTCGGTTCTCAACCAGCTTCCGCAGATTAACCTGCCACAGTTTTTCGCCCATGGCGCGGTGCTCAGCATCTTCCTTGGTGCGGTGCTCTGGCTGGCAGGCGCGCGCGTCAGCGGCCATGAAGAGGTGTGCGACAAATACTGGTGGGTGCGCCACTATGACAAACGCTGCCGTCGCGACCGGCAAAACCACGGCTAATCAGCACTGATTTCGATAACGGCTCCTTAGGGAGCCGTTTTTTTTGGTCTTTTGCTTGACCCTCACGTAACGTGAGGCGCGAAAGTGACGTCTGTGGAGCACGAAAGGAGCAGTTATGTTAATTCAGGTAGGTGAGCTGGCGCGGCGCGCGGGCATTAGCGTTCGCACTCTTCATCATTATGAACACATTGGCCTGCTGCTGCCTTCTGCCCGAAGCGCCGCCGGTTACCGACTCTATAACCTCGCGGATGTGAAGCGCCTGCAGATGATCCAGGCGCTGGCGAAATCGGGGATGGAACTGGCGGCAATTGGTGACTACCTGGCGCGGGAAACGCGCCCGCTGGCGGAGTTGTTAAATGACCAAATTTCCCGGCTCGACAGGCAGGTGCGCGATATCGTGACCCTGCGCGATCGGCTTGTTGATTTACGGGATGGTCTTGCCCGCGGCGCGGAGCCCGACCTCGAGTCCTGGCTACAGACACTGGAGTTGATGAAAATGTACGATCGTTGGTTTACGCCGCAGGAGTTAGATGAGTTACCGTTTGCCGCGCGGGATGAGGCGCGAGACCGCGTCTGGGCGGCGCTGGTTAGCGAAGCGCAAACGCTGATGGCGAATAACGTGGCAGCGGATGATGCGCAGGCGATGGATCTGGCAACCCGCTGGATGACGCGCCTTGAGCAGGATACGGCCAACAAGCCGGAGTTTTTAACGCGCCTTAATGAGATGCACAGCGCCGAACCGCAGATGCGCGAACAGACCGGCATTACGCCTGCGATGACGGAGTACATCACCCGCTGCTTCGCCGAGAGCAAGCTGGCTATCTGGCAGCGCTACTTAACGCCGCAGGAGATGGCTTTCACCCGCGCGCACTACTTCGACCGCATGATGGAGTGGCCTGCGCTGGTGGCAAAACTGCACGATGCCAGCCGCCGTGCGCTTGATCCACATAGCGATGAGGCGCAGGCGCTGGCGGCAAACTGGCTGGAGCTATTTCAGTCCTACGCCGGGCGCGATCCGCAGACGCAGCAGAAGTTTCGCACGGCGATGGCGCAGGAGCCGCATCTGATGAAGGGGACATGGATGACGCCCGCGGTGCTGCAGTGGCTCCAGCGGGCAATCGACGTGATGATGCGCGCCCGCTTCGGCACGCCGGGATCACACATCGGCTAACGCCGCGTCGCGGTTAGGGAAGAAGGCCAGCCTGCCGGGGATCGGTTGAATACCGGCACGGGCAAAGGTGCGCAGCGGCTGAAACTCCAGGTTGCTGACGCGCAGCTCCGTGCCCTCCGGCAGGCGGCTGACGAAACGGCGGAAGGCATCAAGCCCACCGGCGTCCAGCACCGGCACCGCGTCCCACTTCAGCACCACGATGCGTTTTCCGGCGATACGCGTCTCCAGATCGCTGAACAGCCCCTCTGCCGCGGCAAAAAAGAGCGGGCCGATCACTCGCAGTACCAACACGTCATCCGGCACGCTGACATTCACCGCCGCAAGACGCGTCATACGCGCGATGCGGCGCATAAACAGCAGCGAGGCGAGGACAATCCCGACGCTGATGGCAATCACCATATCGAATAGCACCGTCAGCGACATGCAGATCAGCATCACCACAATGTCATCGGCTGGCGCACGGCGCAGCAGATCGACCACTTTATGCGCTTCGCTCATATTCCACGCCACCATCAGCAGCAGCGCAGCCATTGCCGAGAGCGGCAGCCAGGAGAGCAGGGGGGCCAGCACCAGCAGCGCCATGATCACCAGCAGGGAGTGGATCACGGCCGACATGGGCGAGGTGGCACCGGCGCGCACGTTTGCCGCCGAGCGGGCAATCGCCGCAGTCGCCGTAATACCGCCAAAGAAAGGCGCGACGATATTGCCCAATCCCTGACCAATCAGTTCACTGTTGGCTTTATGCTTGGTGCCGGTCATGCCATCGAGCACCACCGCGCAGAGCAGGGATTCAATTGCGCCAAGCATCGCCATGGAAAATGCTGCCGGTAGCAGCGCGCGCAGGGAGTCCCAACTCAGCGTGAAAGTTGAGCCGGGAAGGTCCCACGGCAGCACCAGCTGCGGCAGCAGTTGCGGAATACCGTTGCCCTGGCTGCCATCAGCCAGCAGATAGTGAAACTGCGAACCAATGGTGGCGACATGGCCGCCGAGCAGGTTGACCACGCCCATCACCGCGCAACCGGCCAGCAGTGCCGGCAGATGCCCCGGCACGCGCAAACGCAGGCGCGGCCAGAGGATCAGCGTGCCGAGCGTCACCACGCCGATGGCGGCATCGCCTGGGTTAATGGTTGGCAGCGCCATCACCAGCGCACCCACTTTTTGCAGGTAATGCTCCGGCACATGAGTCATTTGCAGGCCGAGAAAATCTTTGATCTGCATGGTGCCGATGGTAATGCCGATCCCGGAGGTAAAACCGAGCGTCACGGAGAGCGGGATGTACTCAATCAGACGGCCAAAACGCGCCAGACCGAAGAGGATCAGGAAGACGCCGGACATTAGCGTCGCGACCAGCAGGCCGCCGAGGCCAAACTGCTGCGAAACCGGGTAGAGGATCACGACAAAGGCGGCAGTCGGGCCGGAGACGCTGTAGCGCGAGCCGCCGCTCAGGGCAATCACAATGCCCGCGACGGCGGCAGTGTATAAACCGTATTGCGGCGCGACGCCGCTGCCAATCGCCAGCGCCATCGCCAAAGGAATAGCGATAATGCCCACCGTGACCCCAGCGATGAGATCGCGGGTAAAGCGAGCAGCGGTATATTTTTCTTTCCAGCAGGCATCAATCAGCGCGCGGAAAGGCATGATGTGGGGAGAAAGTAACGTTTTCACAGGAGTCACTCTTTTGCGAAGCGTAGTCTAACTAATTAATAAATCATACAAATAAAAAAGAGGGTTAAAAAAACCCGCCGAAGCGGGTTTGATATGAAGCATCGATTAATGTTCGAACATCGCAGAGATCGACTCTTCATTGCTGATACGACGAATTGCTTCGGCCAGCATGCCAGAGAGCGTCAGCGTACGTACGTTCGGCAGCGCTTTGATCTCTTCGCTCAGCGGAATGGTGTCGCAGACCACCACTTCGTCAATCACAGAGTTGCGCAGGTTATTCACCGCATTACCGGAGAAAATCGGGTGTGTGGCGTAAGCGAAGACGCGTTTGGCGCCGCGCTCTTTCAGGGCTTCTGCTGCTTTGCACAGCGTACCGCCGGTGTCGATCATATCGTCAACCAGCACGCAGTCGCGGTTCGCCACGTCGCCGATGATGTGCATCACCTGAGAGACGTTGGCGCGCGGGCGGCGCTTATCGATGATCGCCATGTCGGTATCGTTCAGCAGTTTGGCGATGGCACGTGCGCGAACCACGCCGCCGATATCCGGGGAAACCACAATTGGGTTGTCGAGGTTCAGCTGCAGCATATCTTCGAGCAGAATCGGGCTGCCGAACACGTTATCAACCGGTACATCAAAGAAGCCCTGAATCTGTTCAGCATGCAGGTCTACGGTGAGGACGCGGTCAACGCCAACGCTTGAGAGGAAATCGGCAACGACTTTTGCGGTAATCGGTACGCGAGCGGAGCGGACGCGGCGATCCTGACGGGCGTAACCAAAGTAGGGGATAACGGCGGTGATACGGCCTGCGGAAGCACGGCGCAGGGCATCGACCATCACAACCAATTCCATCAGGTTGTCGTTAGTAGGAGCACAAGTGGACTGGATGATGAAAATATCACCACCGCGTACGTTTTCATTGATTTGTACGCTGACTTCGCCGTCGCTAAAGCGACCTACGGCGGCGTCGCCGAGAGAAGTGTACAGGCGGTTGGCAATACGTTGTGCTAGTTCCGGGGTGGCGTTACCAGCAAAAAGCTTCATATCAGGCACGAGAAGAACCTCAGGCATGCGTCCAGTGGTGGATAGGATACGCCAAAATGTGCGGTCAGGGCGAAAAACTATCCATGCGGTGTATTAAAGAGCGCGATGCAACGTCTGGAACAAGTGACGTTGTCACCGTGACTCAGCTTGCCCGGCGATGGTTTGTGCTAGCGGCGAGAGGTTGACGCCTCGCGCGACAAAACCGTTCAGCCATTCCGGGGCTTGCTCAAGCACCTGACGAGCGGAGGATTCGGTGTCAAATTCGGCAAAGACACAGGCTCCTGTGCCAGTCAGGCGCGACGGCGCGTATTCTAACAGCCAGGAAAGCGCCGCATCAACCTCACGAAAACGTTTTCTTGCGATAACCTCGCAATCGTTGCCGAATTCACAATTCAGTAACGTATTGATTGACCTGACGGGGGTATTGCGCGGGAGCGCCGGATCGCTAAAGATGAGCGGCGTCGGAATACTGACGCCCGGGTGGGCAACCAGGTACCATTTTTCCGGCGGGTCGACCGGGGTAAGCAGCTCGCCGACCCCTTCAGCAAACGCCGCATGGCCACGCACAAACACCGGCACATCGGCACCGAGCGTTAAGCCCAGTTGTGCCAGCTCATCGACGCTCAGCCCGCACTGCCAGAGATGGTTAAGCGCCACCAGCACCGTCGCCGCATTCGACGAGCCGCCGCCCAACCCGCCGCCCATCGGCAGACGTTTTTCAATGGCGATGTCCGCACCACAGCCTGGGGTCAGGCGCTCGGTTTCGGCGGCACGTTTCATCAACAAGCGCGCCGCGCGCACGATCAGGTTCTCCTCATCGGGCACGCCCTCAACTGGCGTCAGCAGGCAGATTTTGCCATCCTTGCGCGGCTCGATGGTCAACGTGTCGCCATAATCGAGAAACTGGAACAGCGTCTGCAGCGTGTGGTAACCATCCGCACGCTGACCGGTAACGTATAAAAAGAGGTTAAGTTTCGCCGGAGCAGGCCAGGTCTTCATTTAACAATCCAGTTATCCATCTTTAACTTGATGCGCTGCTTGCCGTCGCTCAGCTCCATATTGGAAGGCAGGGCCGGCTGCGTTTTGCTGTCATAGTCGCCATACACTACTTTCCAGCTCTTGCCATCCTGGCTGTAGTTGACCTGGCTCAGGCGATACTGGTCGTCGAGTTTGTAATCGGTGGCATCGCCCGGTAGGCCGAGTATCCACTGGCGCAGGCTGTTAAGCGGAATCGGCATGCCGGTCAGCTTGCCAATCATCTCCTCCGCGTCGTCGGCGGTGTAGTGCTTACCTTTATTATCCACCAGCTCAACATTGCCCGGCTGCGCCTTCAGCTCAAGCTCGGTGCTGCCCAGCGGGTTGGTGAGCAGTAAACGGTAGCGATCCTGGCCGGTCTGCTGCCAGAAGAAGCGGGCATAGACTTTTTGTTCATCAGAGAGATAAGCAAACGCGCCGCGCGTCTGGTACTGGTGTAAATCGCGCACCTGCTGCTGATGCTGACGCCACTGCGGGGCATCAGGGCTTTTGCCCGGCCCTTTTGGCGCGGTGAGAGTACAGGCGGTGAGCACGAGGCTTGCCAGCGGCAGCAGACGAATGAGGCGGAAATCCGACAGAATCATAACGATGACAAATCCTTGTAACAGTTTACAGACAGAAGCTTAATGCTAGCGCCGCACAGAAAGAGCGTCTACGTTCACGTTGTCTTAAATCATAAAAAGACCAATTACTCCGAAAGGATAGTCTCCCTTTTATTGACTCCGCTCATCCTGTATGATGCGTGCAGTCTAACCTTATCAACGTTGGTACTATTCCCGCGCCCATGACCCTTTTAGCACTCGGCATCAATCACAAAACAGCACCTGTTGCGTTGCGAGAACGTATTGCGTTTTCGCCGGAAACGCTTGACCAGGCGCTGGAAAGCCTGTTGGCGCAGCCGATGGTGCAGGGGGGCGTGGTGCTCTCAACCTGTAACCGCACCGAGCTCTATCTGAGCGTCGAAGAGCGGGAGAACTTACAGGAAGCGCTGGTGCGCTGGCTCTGTGATTATCACCACCTGCGGGAAGAGGAAGTGCGTCAAAGCCTCTACTGGCACGAAGATAACGACGCCGTCAGCCATTTAATGCGCGTGGCGAGCGGGCTCGATTCGCTGGTGCTGGGCGAGCCGCAGATCCTCGGCCAGGTGAAAAAAGCCTATGCCGACTCCCATCGCGGTCACGGGAATGCCAGCGAGCTGGAACGCATGTTCCAGAAATCCTTCTCTGTCGCCAAGCGCGTGCGCACGGAAACCGATATCGGTGCCAGCGCCGTGTCGGTCGCTTTCGCTGCCTGTACCCTGGCGCGGCAGATCTTTGAATCCCTTTCGACGGTTACCGTGCTGCTGGTCGGCGCGGGCGAGACCATTGAACTGGTGGCGCGCCATCTGCGCGAGCACAAAGTGCAGAATATGATCATTGCCAACCGCACCCGCGAACGCGCGGAGCTGCTGGCGAATGAGGTCGGGGCGGAAGTGATCGGCCTGAGCGAAATCGATGAGCGCCTGAAAGATGCCGATATCGTCATCAGTTCGACCGCCAGCCCGCTGCCGATTATCGGCAAAGGGATGGTCGAGCGGGCAATGAAGGCGCGCCGTAATAAGCCGATGCTGCTGGTGGATATCGCCGTTCCGCGCGACGTTGAGCCGGAAGTGGGTGAAATTGCCAACGCCTATCTCTACAGCGTCGACGATCTGCAAAGCATCATTCAGCACAACCTGGCGCAGCGCAAAGCCGCGGCGGTGCAGGCGGAAACTATCGTCGCCCAGGAGACCAGCGAATTTATGGCCTGGCTGCGCGCGCAAAGCGCCAGCGAGACGATTCGCGACTATCGCAGCCAGTCAGAACAGGTTCGCGATGAGCTGACGGCGAAAGCGCTTGCTGCGCTGGAGCAGGGCGGCGATCCGCAGAGCATTATGCAGGACCTGGCGTGGAAGCTGACCAACCGTTTGATCCACGCCCCAACCAAATCTCTTCAGCAGGCCGCCCGTGACGGGGATGACGATCGCCTGCATATTCTGCGCAACAGCCTCGGGCTGGATTAGCACACCACACTCCTGATAATTACTAAAAGGTGCCTTTACGCCTATGAAGCCTTCTATCGTTGCCAAACTGGAAGCCCTGCATGAACGCCATGAAGAAGTTCAGGCGCTGCTGGGCGACGCGCAAACCATCGCCGATCAGGATCGCTTCCGCGCCCTGTCGCGCGAATATGCGCAGCTGAGCGACGTTTCCCGCTGTTTTACCGACTGGCGACAGACGCAGAACGATATCGAGACCGCGCAGATGATGCTCGACGATCCCGAAATGCGCGAAATGGCGCAGGAGGAGTTACGCGACGCAAAAGAGAAAAGCGAGCAGCTTGAACAGCATTTACAGGTGCTACTGCTGCCGCAAGATCCCGATGATGAGCGCAACGCGTTTGTCGAAGTCCGCGCCGGGACCGGCGGGGATGAAGCCGCGCTGTTTGCCGGCGATCTGTTCCGCATGTACAGCCGTTATGCCGAGGCCCGCCGCTGGCGTGTTGAGATCATGAGCGCCAATGAAGGCGAACATGGCGGCTATAAAGAGGTGATTGCCAAAATCAGCGGCGACGGCGTCTATGGCCGTCTGAAGTTTGAATCGGGCGGGCACCGCGTGCAGCGCGTTCCGGCCACCGAATCGCAGGGGCGTATTCACACCTCCGCCTGTACCGTTGCGGTGATGCCGGAGCTGCCGGAAGCGGAACTGCCGGATATCAACCCGGCGGATCTGCGTATCGACACCTTCCGCTCCTCCGGCGCGGGCGGCCAGCACGTTAACACCACCGACTCGGCGATCCGTATTACCCACTTGCCGACCGGCATTGTGGTGGAGTGCCAGGATGAGCGTTCGCAGCACAAAAACAAAGCCAAAGCGCTTTCGGTGCTCGGCGCGCGTATTCGCGCGGCCGAAGTGGCGAAACGCCAGCAGACGGAGGCCTCCACGCGCCGTAACCTGCTTGGCAGCGGCGATCGCAGCGACCGCAACCGCACCTATAACTTCCCGCAGGGTCGTGTCACCGACCACCGCATCAACCTGACGCTCTACCGTCTGGATGAGGTGATGGAAGGCAAGCTTGATGCACTGATCGAGCCGATCGTGCAGGAGTACCAGGCCGATCAGCTGGCGGCGCTCTCCGAGCAGGATTGATGGAGTATCAACAGTGGTTGCGCGAGGCAGTCAGCCAGCTGCAGACGAGTGAAAGCCCGCGGCGCGATGCCGAGATCCTGCTCGGCTTTGTCACCGGCAAAGCGCGCACCTTTATTCTCGCCTTCGGTGAAACGCCTCTTACGGGCGAGCAACAGGCGCAGCTTGCTGGGTTGCTGGCCCGGCGCGTGCGCGGCGAGCCGGTGGCACATCTGATTGGCGAGCGCGAATTCTGGTCGCTGCCGTTGTTTGTCTCGCCCGCAACGCTTATCCCGCGCCCCGATACCGAGTGTCTGGTCGAGCAGGCACTCGCCCGGCTTCCCGCCGCGCCGTGCCGCATTCTCGATTTGGGAACCGGTACCGGTGCGATTGCGCTGGCGCTGGCCAGCGAGCGGCCAGATTGCCAGGTCACCGCCGTCGATCTTATCCCTGATGCAGTTGCGCTGGCGCAGCGTAACGCCGATCATCTCGGCATTCGCAATATCGAGATTGTGCAGAGCCGCTGGTTCAGCGCCCTTGAGGGGCAAACCTTTTCGCTTATCGTCAGCAACCCACCCTATATTGATGCGCAGGATCCCCATCTGGCGCAGGGTGATGTGCGTTTTGAACCGCTCAGCGCACTGGTGGCGGCAGATAATGGCCTGGCGGATCTGCATACGCTGATCAAAGAGGCACCGCGCTACTTACTGCCGCAGGGCTGGCTGTTGCTGGAGCATGGCTGGCAGCAGGGTGCGGCGGTGCGCGAGATTTTTGCCCGCTACGGCTGGCAGCAGGTGGAAACCTGCCGGGATTATGGTGATAACGAACGCCTGACGCTGGGACGGCGGCCGTAACGGGAGCAACAGGGAATGCGCCTCTTTAACATCCTGATTACGTTACATTTGACGTCGGTGGCGCTGACCATTAGCCTGTTCACCCTGCGTTACTGGTGGCGCTGGAGCAACAATCCCCGCTTTCAGGCGCGCTGGGTGCGGGTCGTACCGCATATCGTCGATAGCGTTTTGCTGCTCAGCGGCGTGGGGTTGATCGCTCTGACCGGCTATTTGCCTTTTACTGTTAAAGGCGCATGGCTGACTGAAAAGCTGTTTGGCGTTATCATCTATATCGTTTTGGGTTTTATTGCGCTCGGGCGACATCGTCCGCGCGGCCAGCAGGCAGGTTTTATCGCCTTTATGCTGGGGCTGGTGGTGCTGTACATCATCATTAAACTCGCCGCCACAAAAGTACCGATACTGGGGTAAGACATGAGGTCGTTAGCTGATTTCGAATTTAACAAAGCGCCATTATGCGACGGGATGATCCTTGTTTCCGAGCTGATACGCGATGATTTTCCTTCACAATACGTACAAGACGAACTCGAGCAGCTGCTCGCGCTTGCCCGTGAAGAGATCAGTCAGGCAAAGCCTCAGGAGCATCAACTGGAGGAACTCCTCGCGCTGTTTTACGGCGAGTGGGGATTCAAAGATACTCGCGGCGTCTACCGTCTCTCCGATGCGCTGTGGCTGGATAAAGTGTTGCAGAACCGCCAGGGCAGCGCGGTGTCGCTGGGGGCGATTCTGCTGTGGGTCGCCGGGCGGCTCAATATTCCGCTGACCCCGGTCATCTTTCCGACGCAGCTGATTCTGCGCGGCGAATGGCTGGATGGCGAGATGTGGCTGATCAACCCGTTTAATGGCGACACGCTGGACGAACATACGCTGGAAGTTTGGCTGAAGGGCAATATTAGCCCGGTGGCCGAGCTGTTTAACGAAGACCTTGATGAGGCAGACAACGCTGAAGTGATCCGCAAGCTGCTGGATACCCTGAAGTCGGCGTTGATGGAAGAGCAGCAGATGGAGCTGGCCCTGCGCGCCAGCGAAGCGTTACTGCAGTTCAATCCGGAAGATCCGTATGAGATCCGCGATCGCGGGCTGATTTATGCCCAGCTGGATTGTGACCACGTGGCGCTGCATGACCTAAGCTATTTTGTTGAGCAGTGCCCGGAAGATCCAATCAGCGAAATGATCCGCGCGCAGATCAACACGATTTCCCATAAACAGATTACCCTGCATTAAGCATTCACACTCGATAAGGCGATTTTATGAAACAAAAAGTGGTCAGCATTGGCGACATCAACGTGGCGAACGACCTGCCGTTCGTGCTGTTCGGCGGCATGAACGTACTCGAATCCCGCGATTTAGCCATGCGCATTTGTGAGCACTACGTCACCGTGACCCAGAAGCTGGGCATCCCGTACGTGTTCAAAGCCTCTTTCGATAAAGCCAACCGCTCTTCCATCAAGTCCTATCGTGGGCCGGGTCTGGAAGAGGGGATGAAGATTTTCCAGGAGCTGAAGCAGACCTTCGGCGTCAAACTGATCACCGACGTGCACGAAGCAAGCCAGGCGCAGCCGGTCTCTGAAGTGGTGGATGTGATCCAGCTTCCGGCCTTCCTCGCTCGCCAGACCGATCTGGTGGAAGCGATGGCAAAAACCGGCGCAGTGATTAACGTCAAAAAACCGCAGTTCGTAAGCCCGGGCCAGATGGGCAATATCGTCGACAAATTTATCGAGGGCGGTAACGACCAAGTTATCCTCTGCGATCGCGGCGCGAACTTCGGTTATGACAACCTGGTGGTCGACATGCTCGGCTTCAGCGTGATGAAAAAAGTCTCCAACAACTCGCCGGTGATCTTTGACGTCACCCATGCGCTGCAGTGCCGTGACCCGTTTGGTGCCGCGTCCGGCGGTCGTCGTGGTCAGGTCGCCGAGCTGGCGAGAGCGGGCATGGCAACCGGTCTTGCCGGTCTGTTTATCGAAGCGCATCCGGACCCGGATAACGCCAAATGCGACGGCCCGTCGGCGCTGCCGCTGGCGAAGCTGGAGCCATTCCTGCAGCAGATCAAAGCGATTGACGATCTGGTGAAGAACTTCGACGAGCTCAACACCGAAGCGTAAAAGAAAAAACCCCGCGAAAGCGGGGTTTTTTTTGTCTCTGCATCATTCAGGCAAAGATGGTCATCAGATAGGCGGCGAACAGCGCCAGATGCGCCGCGCCGTTAAGCACATTGGTGCGCCCGGTCGAGAAGGAGATCTGGCACAGCATCAGTGACGCCACCATCACAATCATCTCCGGCGCATCGAGACCAAACACCAGCTTATTGTCGGTGAGCCAGGCAATCAGCGTGACCACCGGTACGGTCAGCGAGATGGTGGCCAGCACCGAACCGAAGAAGAGATTCATTGCGCGCTGCACCTGATTGTTCAGCACCGCTTTTAACGCCCCCAGCCCTTCCGGCGAGAGGATCAGCAGCGCGACGAGGAAGCCGGTAAAGGCCACCGGGGCATTCACTTCCGTCAGCAGCGCTTCCAGCGGCTGTGCGTTCATCTTGGTCACCGCAATTACCGCAATCAGATGCACAATCAGCCACGCGGTGTGCCAGAAATTGCCGTGCGCCGACGGCTTACCGTGGTGCGGATCGTCGCCGTCATCTTCATGCTCATAGACAAACAGGCTCTGATGGGTTTTGGTCTGGATCAACAGAAACACGCCATACATCGCCGCCGAGATAAGCGCTACCAGCAGCGCCTGGCCGGTGGTGAAGTTCGCTTCCGGCAGCGCCATCGGGAAGACCAGCACGATAATCGCCAGCGGAAAGAGGGCGATCAGATACTGTTTAATGCCAAACAGATTGACGTACTGCGTGGCAAATTTACGCCCGCCCAGCAGCAGTGAGAAACCCACCAGCCCGCCGGTGACAATCATAATGATGGAGTAGAGCGTATCGCGCATCAGTGTCGGCGCGGCATCGCCGGTCGCCATTAGCGCCGAGATAAGGCTCACTTCGAGGATAACGACGGAGAGGCTCAGAATTAATGAGCCGAAAGGTTCGCCCAGACGATGGGCAAGAACGTCAGCATGGCGCACCACGCTAAAGGCGCTGGCTAAAATCCCGACCAGTGCCAGCACATTGATACCGACTATCGCCGGCAGTGACTGCGAGCTTCCCCAGAAGAGCAGCACGGCCAGCGCCAGCACCGGGAAAATGAGCGTGGTCTCCTTGTGGCGGGTTTTAACCGCCTCGTGGGTTGTTGTCATTATGATTCTCCTCAGAGGGCAGTGTTGTTGAAGTATAGATAAAGAACGCAAGGTGATTAAAATAGCAAAAAAGTCACGTTTGTGGGGTGATTTTTACCTGTTTTTACGGTAGTGAATTTTTTTATGATTCAAACCATCAAAACCATCTATTTTCTTAAAATAGTGAAATATAAACAAAACGATAGTTAAATTAAAAAGTCATTTATCCTCTATGCCTGGCGCTGAGGCGGGTTGTCGACCAGACTTAACCTTTTAGCCCAACAAGGAGCAGAAAAGTGCCGTATAAAGCCAAATCCGAGCTACCCGATAGTGTGCAACACGTTCTTCCTGCCCACGCACAGGAGATCTATAAAGAGGCCTTTAACAGCGCCTGGGATCAATACAAAGATAAAGATGACCGCCGCGGTGATGCCAGCCGGGAAGAGACGGCGCACCGTGTCGCCTGGGCGGCGGTGAAAAATGAGTATGAGAAGGGGGATGACGACAAGTGGCATAGGAAGAAATAGCGTGTAGCAGCGCCACCTTCGCCATTTATAGCTTTATTCGATGGATTGATGCTGTTGCATGCGGCGCGTGAATTGCATATCGTCATATGGCGCTGCGTTGACACGACGGCGTATGTCGGGAAGGCAGCAGTAAAGCAGTCGCAAGGACGCAGGCAGTGGCGGAGGTAGAAGATGTTAACGCGTGATTTCTTGCGAACGGCCGATTGCAAAACGGCGTTTGGCGACATAGAAGAGTCGTTGTTGTGGTCGGCTGAACAGCGGGCGTCCTCGCTGGCGGCGACGCTGGCCTGTCGGCCGGATGATGGCCCGGTGTGGATTTTTGGCTACGGCTCGCTGATGTGGAACCCGGCGATGGAGTTCGATGAATCCTGCCCGGGAACGCTGGTCGGCTGGCATCGCGCCTTCTGTTTGCGCCTGACTGCCGGGCGCGGTACCGCGTGTCAGCCAGGGCGCATGCTTGCACTGAAAGAGGGCGGGCGCACCACCGGCGTGGCTTACCGACTGTCGGAAGAGAGCCTGCACGATGACCTGACGCTGCTGTGGAAACGCGAGATGATCACCGGTTGCTATCTGCCAAGCTGGTGCAAGCTCTCCCTCGACGATGGCCGCGTAGTCAATGCGCTGGTATTTATTATGGATCCGCGCCACCCGCTCTATGAGTCAGACACCCGCGCGCAAACCATCGCGCCGCTGATTGCTGCCGCCAGCGGCCCGCTTGGCACTAATGCCCAGTATCTCTTCTCCCTTGAGCAGGAACTGATTAATCTCGGCATGCATGATGACTGCCTGAATGAACTGGTGGGAAGAGTGCGTATGCTGCTGGAGGGGGATAAACCAGGCCCGGAAATGGTGCCTGGTTTTGCCTGCTAAGGATGACGTTTACGCCGCAACATAGCTGATCGAGTGCTCCAGCGACTGGCTGTGGCTGTCGATCAGCACGCTCCAGATGCCGCTGTATGGCACCGAAAGATAGGCGCTGGCGCGATTCTGGACACTCAGAATATCCGCCTGCGCGTTCGGCCTGCGGCTCTTCTCACACATCAGATGGATATGGCAACTTTCAGAACAGCGAACCACTACCGTATCCCCGCCAAACAGTTTTAAACTTGCTTTTACTACCGCCATTTTTTTACCCCGTCATTTGAATAACGCCATCCCTGCGTGATGTTGTTCACAAAACACTCCGTGCATCACATCAAACGACTGTTAGTCCGATGCTGATTTTGATCAACAAATGACGTAAGGATTAAACAAAAATAACATTCTGCGGCGAGGGGGGAGATCCGGCGCGAAAAACCGAGGTCTTCACGCGCCGGTAAAAGATTAAATGCGGAAATGACCCGCGGTGTCGGCAAGCTCGCCTGCCTGCGCGCGCAGTGCCCCGGCCGCGGCGGTTGATTCGACGACCAGTTCGGCGTTCTGCTGCACCATGCGGTCAAGATTGATCACTGCGTGATTGATCTCCTGAATACCTTTCATCTGCTCGCTGGTGGCGACCGTGATCTCACGCATAATCACCGATACGCTGTCGATGCTGGTGACGATATCAGTCATGCTGTCGCCCGCCAGCCGCACATAGCGCGAGCCGGTGGCGACGCTGTCGGTAGTGGAGTCGATCAGCGTTTTGATCTCTTTCGCCGCCTGCGCGCTGCGGCTGGCGAGATTGCGCACTTCGCCTGCCACTACCGCAAAGCCGCGCCCCTGTTCACCGGCACGCGCCGCTTCTACCGAGGCGTTAAGCGCGAGGATATTGGTCTGAAAGGCGATGGCGTCAATAACGCTGGTGATATCGCCAATCTTCGCCGAGGCGACTTCAATCGACTGCATGGTGTTGATAGCCTGCGTCACCACCTGACCGCCGCGTGAGGCGGCTTCCGATGCGACGTGCGCCTGGGTATTGGCCTGCGCTGCTGCATCGGTCGATTGTGCGACCGATGCGGTGATCTGCTCTACGGCACTGGCGGTCTCACGCAGGCTGGAGGCGGCCTGCTCCGTACGCCCGGAGAGATCCTGGTTCCCGGCAGCAATCTCCTGCGCCGCCAGTTGCACCGAGTGGGTGGAGTCGCGTAGTTTCACCATCACTACCGCCAGCTTGTCGCTGAAGGCGTTAAAGGCGTGGGCGATTTGCGCCACTTCATCGTTACCGCTCTCTGGCAGGCGCTGGGAGAGATCGTTAGTGCCGCTGCTGATGGCGTTCATCGCATCACGGATCACCACCAGGCGTTTAAGCAGCGCCGCGACCATCCACTGCATCAATGCCCCGGCAATAATCACCAGCACAATCAGCGACACGGCGGAGGCTTTTAACTGGGCGCGCAGACCGGCGGTGGCGTCATCGCCATCGAGGGCGACCACCAGCAACCAGTCGGTTCCTTTCACCCGGCTGGCTAACAGCGACTTCTCACTACCTGCATACTCACCCGAGACGGTTTTCCCGCTGCTCAGTTCGGCAAAGGAGACGCCGTGAATGGCGTCAGAGAAGGGCTTCATCGTCAGCTTCTCGTCGGCGGCGGCAATCACTGAGCCATCGCTGGCAAGCAGCATACCGCTGCTGTGCGGCGTCGGGCTGATACCGCGTACGTTAGCCACCACGCTCGCCATCGAGACATCCCCGGCGACCACACCCTTCAGCGTGCCGTTCTCTTTCACCGGCACGGCGAAGGTCACTACCAGTTGCCCGGTGCTGGCATCGACATAGGGGGCGGTAACCACCGGCGCATCGGCTTTCACTGCCTGCTGATACCACGGGCGAATGGTCGGATCGTAATCCGCGGGGACGCCGCCGGGATCGGAGAACTTCGCGGTTTTGCTGGCGTAGCCAACGTAGACGTTGATAAACCCGCCGGCGCGGGCGATTTGGGCAAATACCGGTACCGGATCGTCCGTTAACGCCACGCTTTGCAGGGAGGCGATCATCGCGGTTTTGCTGGCGACCCAGTCTGCAATGGCAATGCCATGGCTGTCGCGGGTGCTGGAGAGAATATCCTGCTGGGTTTGCTGGTTGTGCTGGCGTGTAACCTGGTAGTTGATGATGGTGTTGAGCAGCAAGGCGACAGTGAGACAACCTGCCGTCGCCGCCATAATCCGGGCTTTAATGGATGTGAACATTTTTATTGTACCTGCTGTGTTTGTCTTAAGTGGCTATCGGCAACACAGCAGGCAAACTTGATGACACAAAGCCATCCATAAGAAAATTGTATTAAACTCGCCGTTCCATTAGAAAGTTAATACTTTGTCTGCCGCCAGCGTCCACTGCGCCAGCTCGACAAGGGTACCGATCTCCACGCCCTCGACCAGCGGCAGGGCGCTGACGCCGCGCCCGTCGGCGCAGGTCTTACACAGTTTCACCGGCACGCCCTGCGCGGTAAGGATCTCCAGCATCTGCTGAATGTTATACCCCTCGGCGGGCTTCTGGCCACGCAGCCCGGCGGTCACCGCATCGGACATTAAAAACAGCTTCAGCGCGACAGGCTCCTCCTGTTCGCGCAGCGCAATTGCCAGCCGCAGGCTGTTAAACAGCGATTCACTTCCGTAGGCCGCACCATTGGCGATGATCACAACGTTTTGCATTGTCACTCCTTCGATTAACCGTAGCGAAAAGGGCTATGCTACTGCGCCGCACGGGCGGCGCAAAGGTAAAATCACTGCCCGAAGCGGCCAATCAGCCCGGCGGCGGCAAGCGTATTGCCTTTAAGCTTGCTGAAAAGCTCCTCGCGGGTCAGCCCCTCCTCTAAAGTTGGCGGCAGCGAGGTGGCAATAAGAGTGAAGGTGTAGTGATGCGCGCCGCTGCCCGGTGGGGGGCAGGGGCCATGCCAGCGGAAATTGCCCGGCGTGTTTTTCCCGCCGGTAAAGCCTTTGCCATCGCGCAGCGCATTTTGCGCAAAGCCCGCGCTGGAGGGCGAGATGTTATAGGCCACAAGATGCGTTACGCCCAGCCCGCGAGCGCCCTCCGGGTCGTGCACGATCAGCGCAAAACTCTGCGTGTTGGTCGGGGCGTTACTCCACACCAGCGCCGGAGAGAGGTTTTCGCCGGTGCAGTTGGGATTGTTGCTGGCGTTGCCGGCGAATTTTTTCTCCATCATCGCGTTATCGGCAAAGGCCGGGGATTGTAGCGTGAAGAGGGGCGTGGCGCTGGCCTGAGCGCTGCAGAGCAGCATCCAGCCGCCCAGCAGAGTTATTTTTGTTTTCATGACGCGTCTCTCGTGACAAGGATGCATTAACTGTAGCCGCAGCGAGGCGCGTCGATTAGGGATTTTCCTGATATATCGCCAGCGGCTGTAATCGCCCGCTAAAACCGCTAGACTAAGTGACTTACTTCACAAATTTGGCCCAGGAACCCGATTAACGTCGTGATGCGCAGCTTCTTTACCTCTCCACTTCTCTCCCTTCTTGCCCTGTTAGTGGCGGGAGGCGATGCCCATGCACTGCAGAGCAAATATGTGCAGCAGGCGGAAAATCCGTTCGACAACAATGGTGACGGCCTGCCGGATCTCAGCATGGCGCCGGAAACGGATGCGCAGGAGAAACACTTCGCTGAAGTGGCAAAAGCGTTTGGTGAAGCGAGCATGACCGACAGCGATCTCAGCGCCGGTCAGCAGGCGCGCCAGTTCGCCTTCGGGCAACTGCGCGATGTGGTGAGCGGCGAGGTTAATCAGCAGGTCGAGTCATGGCTTTCGCCATGGGGCAATGCCACCGTCGACCTGAAAGTGGATAACGAAGGGCAGTTTAATGGCAGCCATGGCGACTGGTTTGTGCCGTTACAGGATAATAACCGCTATCTGAGCTGGAGCCAGCTGGGCCTTACGCAGCAGGATAGCGGGCTTATCGGGAATGTGGGGCTCGGGCAGCGCTGGGTCGCGGGTGACTGGCTGCTCGGATACAACACTTTTTACGACACCCAGCTGGAAGATAATACCGGGCGCGCCGGGTTTGGCGCGGAAGCGTGGGGCGAATACCTGCGCCTGTCGGCCAACTACTACCAGCCCGTGAGCCACTGGCGCTATGACACGGCGACGCAGCAGCAGCGCATGGCGCGCGGCTATGATGTCACCGCACAGGCGCGGCTACCGTTCTACCAATACGTCAATACCAGCGTCAGCGTTGAGCAGTACTTTGGCGACAATGTCGATCTGTTTGATAGCGGCACCGGCTATCACAATCCCGTCGCCGTTAAACTGGGGGTCAATTATACCCCGGTGCCGCTGGTGACCATCACCGCCGAGCATCGCCAGGGGGAGAGCGGGGTAAGCCAGAACGATTTGGGGCTTAAGCTCAACTATCGCTTTGGCGTGCCGCTGCATAAACAGCTCTCTCCCTCTGAAGTCGCCGTCAGCCGCTCGCTGCGCGGTAGCCGCTACGATAGCCCGACGCGCAACAATCTGCCGGTATTTGAGTATCGCCAGCGCAAAACCCTCTCTGTCTTCCTGGCGACGCCGCCCTGGGATCTGCAGCCGGGTGAAACGGTGGCGCTTAAACTGCAAATCCACAGCACGCACGGTATTCGCAGCCTGACCTGGCAGGGCGATACCCAGGCGCTGAGCCTGACGCCGCCGGTGAATGCGCGCAGCGGCGATGGCTGGACGTTGATTATGCCGCGCTGGGACAGCAGCGAAGGGGCGAGCAACAGCTGGACGCTCTCGGTGCTGGTGGAGGATGAGAAGGGGCAGAAGGTAGAGTCCAACACCATTGTGCTGAAGCTGACCGAGCCGGTGATCCCACCGGCAACGGAAGGCGGTACGGACTGGTCGCTGCCAGCCGCGCCGTGATCAGAAAACCCGCTCCTGGTGTACCCAGACCGCCGCTTCGACGCGAGATTTCAGCTTCATCTTTTTCAGCATGTGTTTGACGTGCACTTTCACCGTGCTCTCGGTGATATCCAGACGGCGGGCAATCATCTTGTTCGGCAGCCCCTGGGCGATCAGTTTCAGGATGTCGCGCTCGCGCGGCGTTAACTGGGAGATATCGCGGTCGGTCGTCGCCCGGTTAGCGCGCAGGCTGGCTGCCAGCACCGGCGTCAGCGCCTCGCTCAGCACCATCTCTCCTGCCGCCGCCTGCTGCAACGCCTTCAGCAAATCTTCCGGCTCCATATCTTTAAGCAGGTAGCCATCAGCGCCACGCTTCAGGGCGGTGACCACATCCTCTTCATGATTAGAGACGCTGAACACCACAATGCGCCCGGAAAGGGTTTTTTCCCGCAGTTTATCGAGGGTCTCCAGACCGTTCATGCCCGGCATATTGAGATCGAGGAGGATCAGGTCCGGGTCCAGCGACTCAGCCAGCTCAATGCCTTGCTCGCCGTTGCTGGCCTCGCCGACGACGGTGATGTCGTGGGCCATGCTAATTAACTGCTTCACACCGGTACGCAGCATCGGATGGTCGTCGATCAGCAGGATAGTTGCCGGGTCCAGATTACTCATGGTTATCTCCTTGCATGGATGAGAGAAACGTTTCGGGTATAAACGTCACGACAACGTCAGTCCCCCCGGAGGCTCCGGGACGCACCTGGCAGTCGCCGCGCAGGCTTTGCGCGCGGTCACGCATAATGATTAATCCGTAGTGGTTGGTCCGCTCCGCATTGTCCGGGATACCACACCCGTTATCGCTGATGCGCAGTACGACACGGTTTTCCTGTTGTTGCACGGCGACGCTGACCGCGGTAGCGCCGGAGTGTTTTAGGGCATTGCTCAGCGCCTCGCGGGCGATCTGCAAGAGATGGATGGCCTGGTGCGCCGGAACGATGCGGGGCGGAAGTTGGTAATCCAGCCGCACGTCGAAACCAAAACGCCCGCTGTACTCCTGACAGCTGGACTCCAGCGCCGGACGCAGACCTGGCTCCGTAAGCTGTAAGCGGAAGGTGGTCAACAGCTCGCGCAGCTGCGCCCAGGAGGTGTTGAGTTCATTGCGAATCTGGCTCAGTAGCTGCCTGCTGCTCTCGGGGATATCGTCACCCTGCATCTGCAAGCAGCTGACCTGCATCTTCATACAGGAAAGGGACTGGGCGATGGAGTCGTGCAGCTCGCGGGCAATGGTCGCGCGCTCCTCCATCACCATCAACTGCTGCTGGCGATCCTGATGGCGATCCAGCGCCAGCGTGGCGGTAAGCTGTTCGACCAGCGTGTCAACCAGCTGCTGCTGGTCGTGGCTTAAATGGCGGCCCGGCGGCAGCTTCGCCAGCAGCAAGCCGTACTGCATATGGGCATCCGCCAGCCGCCATTTGAGCGTTGAGCCAATGCCGGTCGATTCAATCAGCTTACCGTCGCGCGGGCAGAGGTGGCAGCCTTTGATATCGCAGCTGGCCGTCGACTGGCAGGTAAACTCCTGGTGATTCTCTTCATCTTCCAGGTCGTAAACGCGCAGTTCGATATCGTGCAGCAGGGTGAGATTCTGTAAGCCGTTGAGCACCGGCGACAGGCGTTCGCACATCGGAATGCGTGAGTGCAGACGGTGGTTAGCCTGCCATAAGAAGGAGAGGATTTCGTTCTTCTGCTCAAGCCCGGCGGTTTTCTCCTGTACGCGCCGCTCAAGCACCGCGTAACTCTCGCCCAGCTCCGCGGACATATTGTTTAGCGCCTCGCCAAGCGTTGCCATCTCGTTGCCGCCGCTGATATGGGCGCGCTGGGTAAAATCACGCTGGCTGACGGCGCGCGCCATATGCAGCAACTGCTGCCACGGACGGAGCAGACGCGCCCGCAGCCACACCAGCGCAATCAGGATCAGCAAGCCCATCAGGATCGCCATCACCCGGTGCAGCACCACCACTTCGGCGATGCGGTGTTCGGTATTGCTGTCGAAAGCGGAGACCAGCTTATCAATGCGCCCGACGAAGATGGCGATGATTTCCGCGACCTGCGCCGGTTGCCGGGCATCTTTAATCGCCGGGATCACCACGTTGTGCCAGTAGGTCTGCATATCAGCAAGCTGTACCTGCTGCCCATCGCGTTTTGCCGCCAGCGCCAGTTCGGGGCTGAAGGCGGTATGCTCCATCTCATCTAACAGATACTTCTCATCTTGCTGTAGCGGGATGGCCGACATCAGGCGGTAGCTCTGCATACGCAGCGAGCCCGCTTTGTTGATGGCGTGCGCGCTGCCCTGAACGCCCTGCACCAGCCAGCCGGAGACCGCCATACCGGTCACGCCAATCAGCGTGGATAACAGCATTAGTACGGCCAGTTGGCTGACCAGCGACATCGGTGAAAAGAGGCGTTTAAGCATGGGGGAATGAGACTCCTTGGCCGCGAAAGGTGCGGGTGGCGTTATTGTCAGCTATCGCCTGGAGTATACCCATACCCACAAAGAGTTACTCCTTTATTGCCGGCAGGGTGACATTCGGAGGAGCAAACGACCCGGCAGCGGTCAGCGCCGTGAAAAACCACACCTTTTTTAAAGGTAAACGCTACTCATAAATGAGCATGATGTTTTTTTGCGCTTTATAACGCCAGCTTTTCCTTTGATTTATATCAACTTAACGCGCGCCGCAGAAATTAATGTGGCAGGCATCAAAATGCACATCAGAGGTGTCTATGCATCAAACATCCGTTCCGGATTCGCGCTCGTCATCCCGGGTTATTACCGACTGGCGTCCCGAAGATCCGGCTTTCTGGCAGCAGCAGGGGCAGCAGATTGCCAGCCGCAATCTGTGGATCTCCGTGCCCTGCCTGCTTTTAGCGTTCTGCGTCTGGATGCTGTTTAGCGCAGTGGCGGTGAATTTGCCCAAGGTGGGCTTTCAGTTCACCACAGACCAGCTCTTTATGCTAACGGCGCTGCCGTCGGTCTCCGGCGCGCTGCTGCGCGTACCGTACTCCTTTATGGTACCGGTGTTTGGCGGCCGTCGCTGGACAGCGTTCAGCACCGGCATTCTCATTATCCCCTGCGTCTGGCTCGGTTTTGCAGTGCAGGATACCTCCACACCATTCAGCATATTTATCATTATCTCCCTGCTGTGCGGCTTTGCCGGAGCGAACTTTGCCTCCAGCATGGCGAACATCAGCTTCTTCTTCCCGAAAGAGAAGCAGGGCGGGGCGCTCGGCATCAACGGCGGCTTCGGCAACCTTGGCGTCAGCGTGATGCAGCTGATTGCACCGTTGGCGGTCTCCTTCTCCATCTTTGCTGCCTTTGGCGGCGGTGGCGTGACCCAGCCTGACGGCACCATGCTCTACCTGCAAAACGCAGCGTGGATCTGGGTACCGTTCCTGGCGGTGTTTACCCTGGCGGCGTGGTTCGGCATGAACGAACTGGCGACTTCGAAAGCCTCCCTCAGCGCGCAATTGCCGGTGCTGAAGCGCTCGCATTTGTGGATCATGAGCTTCCTCTACCTGGCAACCTTCGGCTCGTTTATCGGCTTCTCTGCCGGCTTCGCAATGCTGTCAAAAACCCAGTTCCCGGAGGTGCAGATCCTGCACTTTGCCTTCTTCGGGCCGCTGGTTGGCGCGCTGGCACGTTCCGCAGGCGGCGCGATTTCCGACCGTCTTGGCGGAACGCGCGTCACGCTGGTGAACTTCGTGTTCATGGCCATTTTCAGCGCCTTGCTGTTCCTGACCCTGCCGTCGAACGGTGAGGGTGGCAACTTCACTGCCTTCTTCTGCGTCTTCCTGGTGCTGTTCCTGACCGCCGGGCTGGGCAGTGGCTCCACCTTCCAGATGATCTCCGTTATCTTCCGTAAGATGACCATGGACCGAGTGAAGAAAGCGGGCGGCAGCGAGAGTGATGCGATGCGTGAAGCCGCGACGGAAACCGCAGCCGCGCTGGGCTTTATCTCGGCGATTGGCGCGATTGGCGGCTTCTTTATCCCGAAAGCGTTTGGTACTTCGCTGGCACTGACCGGCTCACCGGCGGGCGCGATGAAAGTGTTTCTCGTGTTCTATATCGCCTGTGTGGTGATCACCTGGGCGATATACGGGCGTAAAAAACAATAATAAAGGTAATGTGTTGATTATCCTTGCGCGGCTTTGGTCGCGCATTTTTTTGCCTGTTATATAGTTACAACATACTAATAGTTTATACCGCGTCTGCTTCGGCCAGCACTGTGACCGGTATCGCATCGCAGCGGTGTCTACCCCTTAATACCTGGAGACCGGGATAAATCTGAATAATTCAGTAACTAAATATAATATATCTAATTTAATCAGCAGGTTAAGTAAGAATCCTCGGTAACTCTTTGGGAGTACTCCGTTGTCGGCGCATCAACAGCGCGCTATGGCGGCTTGATCGTCATCAATTCTCTTTGTCTTTGCGGGGGTTACCTTCGCGGCAAATGCAGCAATGTCGATTTAGCAAGAGAGCCGCACAGGCTCCAACAGGAGAACCCCGATGAGTAAATTCCTGGACAGGTTTCGCTACTTTAAACAGAAAGGCGAAACCTTTGCCGACGGGCACGGCCAGCTCGTAAACACCAACCGTGACTGGGAGGATGGTTACCGCAGCCGCTGGCAGCACGATAAAATCGTGCGCTCGACCCATGGCGTAAACTGCACCGGCTCCTGCAGCTGGCAGATTTTCGTCAAGAACGGCCTGGTCACCTGGGAAACCCAGCAAACGGACTACCCGCGTACCCGTCCTGACATGCCGAACCACGAACCACGCGGCTGCCCGCGCGGGGCGAGCTACTCCTGGTATCTTTACAGCGCCAACCGCCTGAAATACCCACTGATGCGCAAACGCCTGATCAAACTCTGGCGTGAAGCGAAAGTACAGCACAGCGATCCGGTGAATGCCTGGGCTTCTATCATTGAAGACGCGGATAAAGCGAAGAGCTTTAAGCAGGCGCGCGGACGCGGTGGTTTTGTGCGCTCCTCCTGGCAGGAGGTGAATGAGCTGATCGCCGCCTCTAACGTCTACACCGTGAAAACCTATGGCCCGGACCGCGTGGCTGGCTTCTCGCCGATCCCGGCGATGTCGATGGTCTCTTACGCCTCCGGCGCACGTTATCTGTCGCTGATTGGCGGCACCTGCCTGAGCTTCTACGACTGGTACTGCGACTTACCGCCTGCTTCACCGCAGACCTGGGGCGAGCAGACCGACGTACCGGAATCTGCTGACTGGTACAACTCCAGCTATATCCTCGCCTGGGGCTCTAACGTACCGCAGACCCGTACCCCGGATGCGCACTTCTTTACCGAAGTTCGCTACAAAGGAACCAAAACCGTCGCGATCACCCCGGACTACGCGGAAATCGCTAAGCTGTGCGACTTGTGGCTGGCACCGAAGCAGGGCACCGATGCGGCAATGGCGCTGGCGATGGGGCACGTGATGCTGCGTGAATTCCACCTTGATAAGCCGAGCCAGTACTTCACCGATTATGTGCGTCGCTACACCGACATGCCGATGCTGGTCATGCTCGAAGAGCGTGAGGGCTACTACGCCGCGGGCCGTATGCTGCGCGCCGCCGATCTGGTGGATGCCCTGGGCCAGGAGAACAATCCGGAGTGGAAAACCGTCGCGCTGGATAGCGAAGGCAATATGATCGCGCCGAACGGCTCTATCGGTTTCCGCTGGGGCGAGAAGGGCAAGTGGAACCTCGAGCAGCGCGATGGCGGCAACGGCGCTGACGTTGAGCTGACCCTCAGCCTGCTGGGCAAACATGATGATGTGGCACAGGTGGGCTTCCCCTACTTTGGCGGCGACAATACCGAGCACTTCCAGGGCGTTACGCTGGATAACATCCTGCTGCACAAACTGCCGGTCAAACGCCTGCAACTGGCGGATGGCAGTAGCGCGCTGGTAACCACCGTTTATGACCTGAATATGGCCAACTACGGTCTGGATCGCGGCCTGGGCGATGAGAACTGCGCCAGCCGTTATGACGAAATCAAGGCTTATACGCCAGCCTGGGCTGAGAAAATCACCGGTGTACCGCAGGCGCAGATTATCCGCGTTGCGCGTGAGTTCGCCGAGAATGCCGATAAAACCCATGGTCGTTCGATGATTATCGTCGGTGCCGGGATGAACCACTGGTATCACCTCGATATGAACTATCGCGGGCTGATCAATATGCTGATCTTCTGCGGCTGCGTCGGTCAGAGCGGCGGCGGCTGGGCGCACTATGTGGGTCAGGAAAAACTGCGTCCGCAGACCGGCTGGCAGCCGCTGGCCTTTGCCCTCGACTGGCAGCGTCCGGCGCGCCATATGAACAGCACCTCCTACTTCTATAACCACTCCAGCCAGTGGCGTTATGAAACGGTGACGGCGCAAGAGTTCCTCTCGCCGATGGCGGATCACTCCCGCTACAGCGGTCATCTGATTGACTTTAACGTCCGCGCCGAGCGTATGGGTTGGCTACCATCTGCACCGCAACTGGGTACAAACCCGCTGCGCATTGCTGCCGAAGCGGAAAAAGCCGGGATGTCAGCGGTGGATTACACCGTGAAATCCCTGAAAGAGGGCTCGCTGCGCTTTGCCGCCGAGCAGCCGGAAAATGGCAAAAACCACCCGCGTAACCTCTTTATCTGGCGCTCCAACCTGCTCGGCTCATCCGGGAAGGGGCATGAGTACATGCTCAAATATCTGCTCGGCACCGAACACGGTATTCAGGGCCAGGATCTGGGCAAACAGGGCGGCGTAAAACCGGAAGAGGTGGAGTGGCAGGATAACGGCCTCGACGGAAAACTCGACCTGGTGGTGACGCTCGACTTCCGTCTCTCCAGCACCTGTCTCTACTCCGACATCGTGCTGCCGACCGCGACCTGGTATGAGAAAGACGACATGAATACCTCGGATATGCATCCGTTTATTCATCCGCTCTCTGCCGCCGTCGACCCGGCGTGGGAATCGAAAAGCGACTGGGAAATTTATAAAGGCATCGCCAAATCCTTCTCTGCGCTTTGCGCGGGCCATTTAGGTAAAGAGACCGACGTGGTAACGCTGCCGATCCAGCATGACTCCGCCGCCGAGCTGGCGCAGCCGCTGGACGTGAAGGACTGGAAGAAAGGTGAATGCGATCTTATTCCGGGCAAAACCGCACCGCACATTATTCCGGTTGAGCGCGACTACCCGGCTACTTACGAGCGCTTTACCTCCATCGGCCCGCTGATGGAGAAAATTGGTAACGGCGGCAAAGGCATTGCGTGGAATACCCAGAGCGAAATGGATCTGCTGCGCAAGCTCAACTACGTGAAAGCGGATGGCCCGGCGAAAGGCCAGCCGATGCTCAACAGCGCCATCGACGCGGCAGAGATGATCCTGACCCTTGCCCCGGAAACCAACGGTAACGTGGCGGTGAAAGCCTGGGCAGCGCTGAGCGAATTCACCGGTCGCGACCATACCCATCTGGCGCTGAATAAAGAAGATGAGAAGATCCGCTTCCGCGATATTCAGGCGCAGCCGCGCAAAATTATCTCCAGCCCGACCTGGTCTGGCCTGGAAGATGAGCATGTCTCTTACAACGCCGGTTATACCAACGTTCATGAGCTGATTCCTTGGCGTACGCTCTCCGGCCGTCAGCAGCTCTATCAGGATCATCAGTGGATGCGCGACTTTGGCGAAAGCCTGCTGGTCTACCGCCCGCCGATCAACACCCGTTCGGTAAAAGAGATGCTGGGTGTGAAAGCCAACGGCTACCCGGAAAAGGCGCTCAACTTCCTGACGCCGCACCAGAAGTGGGGGATCCACTCCACTTACAGCGACAATTTGCTGATGCTGACGCTTGGTCGCGGCGGCCCGATTGTCTGGCTGAGTGAGACCGACGCTAAAGAGATGGGCATTGCCGATAACGACTGGATTGAGGTCTTTAACAGCAACGGCGCGCTGACCGCCCGTGCGGTGGTTAGCCAGCGTGTACCGTCCGGTATGACGATGATGTACCACGCGCAGGAGCGCATTGTGAACCTGCCAGGTTCGGAGATCACCGGCCAGCGCGGCGGCATTCACAACTCGGTGACGCGCATTACGCCGAAACCGACGCACATGATTGGCGGCTACGCGCAGCTGGCATATGGCTTTAACTATTACGGTACGGTCGGGTCCAACCGCGATGAATTTGTGGTGGTACGTAAGATGAAGAACATTAACTGGTTGGATGGCGAAGGCAATGACCAGGTACAGGAGAGCGCAAAATGAAAATTCGTTCACAAGTCGGCATGGTGCTGAATCTCGATAAGTGCATCGGCTGTCATACCTGTTCAGTCACCTGTAAAAACGTCTGGACCAGCCGCGAAGGGATGGAATACGCGTGGTTTAACAACGTCGAAACCAAACCGGGCACCGGCTTCCCGACCGACTGGGAGAACCAGGAGAAGTGGAAGGGCGGCTGGATCCGTAAAATCAACGGCAAGCTGCAGCCGCGCATGGGTGGCCGCGCGATGCTGCTGGGTAAAATCTTCGCCAACCCGCATCTGCCGGGCATCGATGACTACTACGAGCCGTTTGATTTTGACTATCAGAACCTGCACAACGCGCCGGAAAGCAAGCATCAGCCGATTGCGCGTCCGCGCTCGCTGATCACCGGCCAGCGGATGAACAAAATCAGTGCCGGCCCGAACTGGGAAGACGATCTCGGCGGCGAGTTTGAGAAGCTGAGCCGCGATCAGAACTTCGAAAACATGCAGAAGGCGATGTACGGCCAGTTCGAAAACACCTTCATGATGTATCTGCCGCGCCTGTGCGAACACTGCCTGAACCCGGCCTGTGTTGCCACCTGCCCGAGCGGCGCCATCTATAAGCGTGAAGAGGATGGCATTGTGCTGATCGATCAGGATAAATGCCGCGGCTGGCGCATGTGCGTCACCGGCTGCCCGTACAAAAAAATCTACTTCAACTGGAAGAGCGGCAAATCTGAGAAGTGCATCTTCTGCTACCCGCGTATCGAAGCGGGCATGCCGACGGTCTGCTCTGAAACCTGTGTTGGGCGTATTCGCTACCTCGGCGTACTGCTGTATGACGCGGATGCGATTGAGAACGCAGCCAGCACGGAAAATGAGAAGGATCTTTATCAGCGTCAGCTGGATGTCTTCCTCGATCCGCACGATCCGGCAGTGATTGCCCAGGCGCTGGAAGATGGCGTACCGCAGAGCGTGATTGACGCGGCGCAGAAATCGCCGGTCTACAAAATGGCGATGGACTGGAAGCTGGCGCTGCCGCTGCATCCGGAATACCGCACGCTGCCGATGGTCTGGTATGTGCCGCCTCTGTCACCGATTCAGTCTGCTGCCGATGCGGGTGAACTGGGCAGCAACGGTATTCTGCCGGACGTCGAAAGCCTGCGTATTCCGGTGCAGTATCTGGCGAACCTGCTGACCGCCGGAGATACCCAGCCGGTGCTGCTGGCGCTGAAACGGATGCTGGCGATGCGTCACTTTAAACGTGCTGAAACCGTCGACGGCGTGATCGATACCCGTGCGCTGGAAGAGGTGGGTCTGACGGAAGCGCAGGCGCAGGAGATGTACCGCTATCTCGCCATCGCCAACTACGAAGATCGTTTTGTGGTGCCGTCCAGCCATCGCGAACTGGCGCGTGAAGCCTTCCCGGAGAAGAGCGGGTGTGGCTTTAGCTTCGGCGACGGCTGTCATGGTTCGGATAACAAATTCAACTTGTTTAACAGCCGCCGTATCGACGCGGTGAATGTGACAGTGAAAACGGAGCCGCACGCATGATTGAACTGCTGGTTATCTCCCGCCTGCTTGAGTACCCGGATGCTGCCCTGTGGCAGCATCAGCAGGAGCTGTTTGACGCGCTGGCCTCCGGCGACAATCTGTCGAAAGCAGACGCCCAGCAGGTAGGCATCTTTTTACGCGACCTGACTTCGCAGGATCTGCTCGATGCGCAGGCCACCTACAGCGAGCTGTTCGATCGCGGTCGCGCCACCTCGTTGCTGCTGTTCGAACATGTACACGGTGAATCGCGCGATCGTGGCCAGGCGATGGTGGATCTGTTGGCGCAGTATGAGCGCCACGGGCTGCAGCTCGACAGCCGCGAGCTGCCGGACCATCTGCCGCTCTATCTGGAGTATCTGGCGCAGTTACCAGCCTCTGAAGCGATTGGTGGTTTACAGGATATCGCGCCGATCCTGGCGCTGTTACAGGCGCGCTTACAGCAGCGTGAAAGCCACTACGCCTCGCTGTTTGACGCGCTGTTGACGCTGACGAAAACCGAGGTGGATAACGCGCAGGTGGCGGAAAAAATTGCTGGCGAAGCGCGTGACGATACGCCGCAGGCGCTGGACGCAGTGTGGGAAGAGGAGCAGGTGAAGTTCTTTGCTGAACAGGGCTGTGGCGATTCTGACATTACTGCGCACCAGCGTCGTTTTGCCGGTGCCGTCGCGCCGCAATATCTGAATATCTCAACAGGAGGAGAGCGCTAATGCACTTCCTTAATATGTTCTTCTTTGACATCTATCCCTATATGGCGGGCGCGATCTTCCTGATTGGCAGCTGGCTGCGGTATGACTATGGGCAGTACAGCTGGCGCGCGGGCTCGAGCCAGATGCTCGACCGTAAAGGGATGAACATTGCATCAAATCTGTTTCACTTAGGCATCCTCGGGATTTTTGCCGGTCACTTCCTCGGCATGCTGACGCCGCACTGGATGTACGAATCCTTCCTGCCGATTGAAGTGAAGCAGAAGATGGCGATGATCGGTGGCGGTGCCAGCGGTGTGCTGTGTCTGGTCGGTGGTCTGATGCTGCTGAAACGCCGTCTCTTCAATCCGCGCATACGCGCCACCTCGACGGCGGCAGATATCCTGATCATGACCCTGCTGATGGTGCAGTGTACGCTTGGTCTGCTGACCATTCCGTTCTCCGCGCAGCATATGGACGGCAGCGAAATGATGAAGCTGGTGGCCTGGGCGCAGTCGGTGGTGACGTTCCATACCGGTGCGTCCGCGCATCTTGATGGCGTTGCCTTTATTTACCGCGTGCATCTGGTGCTCGGCATGACGCTGTTTGTGCTCTTCCCGTTCTCACGGCTGGTGCATATCTGGAGCGCGCCGGTGGAGTATTTAACGCGTAAATACCAGATTGTCCGCGCCCGTCGCTGATAACGCTGGATTGATAAAACCCTGCCTCGGCAGGGTTTTTTGTTTGTGTACGGTGCGGTCTGTGTGCCGGATGGCGGCTGCGCCTTATCCGGCCTACGGGTTGGCTCGTTTCAGAACCAGGCATTTTGCACGATTCAACATTGGGCGCTGGTTTGTAGGCCTGATAAGCGAAGCGCCATCAGGCAATGGCAAGTCGCACGCTTTAGCATTGGGTATTGGTTTTGTAGGCCTGATAAGCGCAGCGCCATCGGGCAATGCAGCGGGTCTGAGTCGAAAGAATATAAAAAGAAAATAGCGGAATACGTAGGGGGAAGGATTACTCGTCGCTGCGCGCCTCGCCCTTCGGGTCGTTGCCTGCGGCAACGCTCTCTCGCTACGCTCGAGTCGAACCTTAGTCGAAGCTTCTCATCCTTCCCCGAATGGAGAATATGGATGAGTAGAGAGTGTATTAAGTGGGGAGTTATTTAAGAGATGGTGGTGGGGGAAGGATTCGAACCTTCGAAGTCTGTGACGGCAGATTTACAGTCTGCTCCCTTTGGCCGCTCGGGAACCCCACCACGGGGTTACTACATTGTTGCGGTGTTGCAGAGGAAGGATTATTCGGAGCTGCGCTCCTCACCCTTCGGGCCGTTGCGTTTGGCAACGTTCTCTCGCTGGTGCTCGAGTCGAACCTTCTAAGTCGGTGACGGCAGATTTGCAGTCAGCTCCCTTATGATCGCTCGGGAACCCCACCACGGGGTAATTCAAATTGTGATGCAGGACGTAGATGGTGGTGGGGGAAGGATTCGAACCTTCGAAGTCGATGACGGCAGATTTACAGTCTGCTCCCTTTGGCCGCTCGGGAACCCCACCACGGGGTAAAGCTTATTACTGGCCGCTTCCTTCTCGGCAAGCGCGGCGCATCATACCAAATGACGCGCCTCTGTAAAGCATTCAATCGTGAAAAATGAATCGGTTGCCTGCTTTTTGCCCGTAACGCTGTAAAGCCAGGCAACCTGAATAAAAGACGATCAAAGAATGATTGTGCGGTTGCCGTAAACAAAGACGCGCTGGGCAAGCACCTGGTAGAGCGCGCGGCTGAGGACGTTTTTCTCCACGTCGCGACCGGCACGCATCATATCTTCAGCAGTATAGGTGTGATCGACATGAATCACGTCCTGCATGATGATCGGGCCCTCATCCAGGTTGTCATTCACGTAGTGCGCCGTCGCGCCAATGATCTTCACGCCGCGCTCGTAAGCCTGGTGATACGGGCGTGCACCGATAAACGCCGGCAGGAAGGAGTGGTGGATATTGATAATCTTATTCGGGAAGCGCGAGACGAAGTCCGGCGTCAGGACGCGCATATACTTCGCCAGCACGACATAATCAGGCTGATGGGCTTCAATCGCTTTCACCATCAGATTGTCGTGCGCTTCGCGCGTTAAGCCTTCATGGCTCACCAGCTCGAAGGGAATGTCGAAGCGTTCCACCAGCGGGCGCAATGTCTCGTGGTTGCCGATCACCGCGGCGATCTCCACATCAAGGCCGCCATAGTTGGCTTTCATCAACAGATCGCCCAGGCAGTGCGCCTCTTTGGTTACCAGGATCACCACGCGACGACGACCCGCCGCGTTCAGCTCGCGAACTGAGCCCTCCGGCAGCGCGCTGTCGAGATCGGCCAGCAGCGTGGCATCATTGAAAATGCCCTCAAGCTCGGTACGCATAAAGAAGCGGCCGGTGCGATGGTCGACAAATTCATTATTCTGAACAATGTTGAGCTCGTGCTTATAACAAATGTTAGTAATGCGAGCGATAAGGCCCTTCTGATCGGGGCAGATGGTGCGCAGAATTTTACGTTGTAAAGAGTGCATTGCCGGGTAAATCCTGTTGAGTGTGTTTGTTAAGGGTGATGCAGGGCTTATTGCCCACAGCACTTTTTAAATTTTTTACCTGACCCGCAGGGGCAGGGATCGTTACGACCAAACTGCGGGCGCGTGCCGTCGATGTAGTACCATTCGCCGTTTTCCTTTAAAAAACGGGAACGTTCAATAATTGCGCCATTTTTGTCATTCTCGCGAAAGCGAGCAACAAAACTGACATAACCTTCATTGTCATCGTGACCGTAAGCATGCTCAAATAGCGTCAGTCCGAGCCAGGTAGTGTTCGCGAAACCGGCCTCAATCTGTTGGCGAAAGGTGTGTGCCGCGCAGGAGAGGTGCCAGGTTTTCACCAGATAATCCGTCTGATGTAAGACAAAAGCGGTATAGCGAGAACGCATCAGGCGAGCGGGATCAGGCGCCACGTGTTGACCAGACAGATAAGGCTGGCAACATACGCTATACTCCTGAGCGCTACCGCAAGGACATGTTTGAGACAAAACAGCATTCCTGAAACAATAATAACGGCGCAGCACGCGCCAGGGTGGCAATATGTTAACTGAGCCGCCGCGTTGTGGCTACAGTAAGCCGGGGGAAGTGAAGCACGCGGTATGAGAACGGTAAAAATCGGTCTGGCGCTGGGTTCTGGCGCAGCCAGAGGTTGGTCGCACATCGGCGTCATTAATGCGTTAGAGCGCGCCGGCATTACTATTGACGTTGTGGCGGGATGCTCTATCGGGTCATTAGTTGGCGCGGCATACTCCTGCGGACGGTTGTCGCTGCTGGAAAATTGGGTGCGCTCTTTCCGTTACTGGGACGTACTGCGGCTTATGGATCTCTCCTGGCGCCGCGGCGGTTTGCTGCGCGGTGAACGCGTGTTCAATCAATATCGCCAGCTCCTTCCTTTCGACGACTTCAGCCACTGTGAAAAGCGCTTTGGCGCGGTCGCGACTAATCTGAGTACCGGGCGTGAGTTATGGTTTACCGAAGGCGACCTGCACCGTGCGGTGCGCGCCTCCTGTAGTATTCCCGGATTGATGTCACCCGTAGCGCATAATGGCTACTGGCTGGTCGATGGCGCGGTGGTCAACCCGGTTCCGGTCTCCTTAACCCGTGCGCTGGGTGCTGACATTGTTATTGCCGTCGATCTGCAGCACGACGCGCATTTAATGCAGCAGGATCTCCTCTCCGTAACGCCCGCCGATAGCGAGATGGAAAAAGGCAGCGGTGAAGCACTGCACTGGCATCAGCGTCTGCGCGAGCGGCTTAGCCGCACTACGCCGAAACGTCCGGTGACGCCGACCGCGATGGAGATCATGACCACCTCGATCCAGGTGCTGGAAAACCGCCTAAAGCGCAACCGTATGGCGGGCGATCCGCCGGATATTTTGTTGCAACCCATTTGTCCGCAAATATCCACTCTCGACTTTCATCGTGCTGATGCGGCCATCGCCGCCGGGCAGTTAGCGGTGGAAAAGAGAATGGACGAGTTACTTCCGCTGGTGCGGACTTTAGCGTGAACATAATTTTTATAAGACTTCAGCAAATTCTGACAGGCGAGTGTCGTCGAAGCATGCCACTATTGATCTACTGTCAGGCAGGGGAGAAGAGATGACGCAGCCGTTGGTCGGGAAACAGATATTGATAGTGGAAGACGAGCTCGTTTTCCGATCGCTGCTGGATTCATGGTTGCAATCTCTCGGCGCAACAACGTTGCTGGCCGGAGACGGAGTGGATGCGCTGGAGCAGATGGCTGGCAATCAACCCGATTTAATTATTTGCGACCTGGCCATGCCGCGTATGAATGGTCTCGCGCTGGTTGAAGCGCTGCGCAACCAGGGCATGCAGACGCCGGTGTTGGTGATTTCTGCCACCGAAAATATGGCTGATATTGCAAAAGCACTGCGCCTTGGCGTTCAGGATGTGGTCCTGAAGCCGGTTAAAGATTTTAATCGTCTACGGGAAACGATCTTCGCCTGCATCTACCCGAATATGTTCAATTCCCGGGTTGAGGAGGAGGAGCGTTTATTCCAGGACTGGGATGCACTGGTAGATAACCCGCAGGCCGCGGCGAATTTATTAAAAGAACTGCAGCCTCCTGTACAGCAGGTCATTTCCGGCTGCCGGGTAAATTATCGCCAGCTTGTTTCCGCTGAAAGCCCCGGGCTGGTGCTGGATATTGCACCGCTTTCCGGTCACGACCTCGCTTTCTATTGTCTTGATGTTACCCGTGCCGGCAATAATGGCGTGCTGGCGGCGCTGCTGCTGCGCGCATTATTTAACGGCCTACTTCAGGAACAATTGTCACATCAACGCCAGCGCTTACCCGAAATGGGTGCTTTACTTAAGCAGGTGAACCAATTGCTGCATCAGGCGAATTTGCCGGGGCAGTTCCCGTTACTGGTGGGGTATTACCATAGCGAGCTTAAGAATTTGTTATTAGTGTCTGCCGGTTTAAACGCCACGTTAAATACCGGCGAACATCAAATTCAAATCAGCAGCGGCGTTCCTCTCGGTACGCTTGGGAATACCTATCTGAACCAGGTAAGCCATCGCAGCGAAGCGTGGCAATGCCAGGTCTGGGGTGCAGGCGGGCGGTTACGCTTAATGTTGAACGCGGAATGAGCGATCGCGTGGCAAAGCTTAGATAGATTTACCCGTCGTATAAAAACGGGTGCTAATATCGCCGCAGTTTATTCGTATTAATCCTAATTAGTTGTTAGCGCGTCCTTTTCAGACCTGGTCATTGGGTTGGTACTGATATACTCAGACGCGAGTTAATTCATGAACCTGTTCAAATCATGGACAGTCCAGGAGATTTCAATGGCTGCAATAAATTCGAAAGTGACTAAAGCAGTAATCCCGGTCGCGGGGTTGGGAACGAGGATGCTACCAGCTACGAAGGCAATTCCGAAAGAAATGTTGCCGCTGGTTGATAAGCCATTAATTCAGTACGTGGTCAATGAGTGCATTGCCGCGGGTATTACTGAAATCGTTCTGGTAACACATTCATCTAAAAACTCTATTGAAAACCACTTCGATACCAGCTTTGAGCTTGAAGCCATGCTGGAGAAGCGCGTTAAACGTCAGCTTCTGGAAGAAGTGCAATCTATCTGCCCGCCGCACGTGACCATCATGCAGGTGCGTCAGGGACTGGCGAAGGGTCTTGGCCATGCGGTAATGTGCGCGCACCCGGTTGTCGGCAACGAGCCGGTCGCCGTTATTCTGCCGGACGTTATCCTGGATGAGTTCGAATCCGATCTCTCTCAGGACAACCTCGCTGAGATGATCAAACGCTTCGACGAATCGGGTGCCAGCCAGATCATGGTTGAGCCGGTCGAAGACGTTACCGCATACGGCGTCGTGGACTGCAAAGGCGCTACGCTGAATCCGGGCGACAGCGTGCCAATGGTAGGCGTGGTTGAGAAGCCGAAAGCGAACGTCGCGCCTTCTAATCTGGCCGTCGTGGGTCGTTATGTCCTCAGCGCCGAAATTTGGCCGCTGCTGGCGAAAACGCCTCCGGGAGCCGGGGATGAGATCCAGCTTACCGATGCTATCGATATGCTGATCGAAAAAGAGACGGTAGAAGCCTATCACATGAAAGGCAAAAGCCATGACTGCGGTAATAAACTCGGCTACATGCGCGCCTTTGTTGAATATGGCATTCGCCATAAGTCTCTCGGCGAAGAGTTTACAGCCTGGCTGAACGAAACTGTAGGCGCTGCTAAAGCATAACCCCGGCGCTGACAGTAAATAAGGTCGACATTAATCGTGCATAGCACAGATTAGCGTCGGCCTTTTTTATTGGGCGCTGTTCTGAACGCTCTTGTTAAAAGGGGAGATAAGAAAAAGCTTATGCTGCTGCTAATAAAAGCGGTGGGATTTTGAGCGCAGCCCGTCGACGGAAACAAACTTCATCTCCATCCGGCATATTTGTGAAGAAATTGTGGAGTATGGGCAAAAAAATCCCGCCAGCGGCGGGATATTAAAAGCAGATAAGAGATTACTCACTTACGCGAGCAGGAAATCTTCCAGCTTTTTACCTTGTTCGTCGATAGCTTTTTTGATTACTGCTGGAGTACGACCCTGGCCAGTCCAGGTTTTCGTTTCGCCATTTTCATCAACATAGCTATATTTAGCCGGACGTGCAGCGCGCTTTGCTTTGGTGCCCGTTTTAGCTGCAGCCATGCTGTTCAGCAATTCATTCGGGTCAATACCATCAGCAATCAACATTTCACGATACTGCTGCAGTTTACGGGTACGCTCTTCAACTTCAGCTGCGGCAGCGTTCTCTTCTTCACGACGCTCATTAACCACAACTTCTAATTTTTCCAGCATCTCTTCCAGAGTTTCCAGCGTGCATTCTCTTGCCTGTGCGCGCAGAGTACGGATGTTGTTCAGAATTTTAAGTGCTTCGCTCATTGTAGTAATCTCAAACTTATATTGGGGTGGTTTGTTGGGCTAATAATAGAGCGTTAAATTCAGCAGTGCAATAGCCGCGAATGTAAGGAATTCAAAATAGCCCTTTATTTAAGTCTTTTCTAAATACCGCTATCTTAAATTTTTAATCAACAACCACACTGCCAAACAGGTATAAGCGTGCAGTTGAGGTTCGGTCATATGCGAGGCTGAAGCGATATTTTTTGATTATTCCTCCAGGAGAAATAGCCATAATGGATAAATAACAACCGCGTCTATTACCGCGTTAAATGTGCTTACTTTAGTAAAATATTAATAATTTCTGAATGATATGATAAGAATCACCGCATATGAGCTGTACAGTAACGCCCTGAATTTGTTATCGCTGTTTCTTTTGCAGCTACAAAATCATCCATTAGAAAATGCGCATTTATGCGTAAATCTGATTACAGGATTAACCTAAGCTACAACGGTTGCTCAGGCCACTCCGTTAAAACATGATACAATTCGCCGCAGGATCATCACACTTTGATTAGGGTTTTGCGCGCAATGGCACAGCTTTATTTCTACTATTCAGCAATGAATGCAGGAAAATCGACGGCATTACTACAGTCCTCGTACAATTATCAAGAGCGAGGCATGAGAACGGTAGTTTATACCGCAGAAATTGATAACCGCTTTGGTGCAGGGAAAGTCAGTTCCCGGATTGGTTTATCCTCACCGGCACGTCTGTTCAATCAGCACACCTCGTTGTTTGACGACATTAAAGCTCAGCACGAAGAAGAGGCCGTGCACTGTGTGCTGGTAGATGAGTGTCAGTTTTTGACGCGTGAGCAGGTATATGCGTTATCAGAAGTGGTGGATGAGCTCGATATTCCCGTTCTCTGTTACGGGCTAAGAACCGATTTTCGCGGTGAGTTGTTTGGCGGCAGCCAGTATTTGCTGGCGTGGTCAGATAAATTAGTTGAGCTTAAAACCATCTGTTTCTGCGGGCGTAAGGCGAGTATGGTGCTGCGGCTCGATCACGCCGGACGTCCTTATAATGAAGGCGAGCAGGTGGTTATTGGCGGCAATGAGCGTTACGTCTCCGTATGTCGTAAACACTATAAGGAAGCGCTGGCAGAGGGCTCGCTTGCAACGATACAAGCGCGGGTGAGAGGGTAGCGATCGCTTTCCGGCACTCCGCTCAATTCATTCTGCTTGTACAGATAATAAAAAAACCCGCCGAAGCGGGTTTTTTTATGGCGCCAGACCATTAAGCGGTTTTTTTCGCTTTCTTGTCAGCTTTAACCGGTGCCGCTTCCACTTTTGGTGCAGCAGCGGTTTCACCCTCTTTATATTCGCGACCGTAGAAGGTATCCAGCAGTATCTGCTTCAGCTCTGCGATCAGCGGGTAACGCGGGTTCGCGCCGGTACACTGATCGTCAAACGCATCTTCAGAGAGCTTGTCGACGTTGGCCAGGAAGTCCGCTTCCTGAACCCCAGCTTCGCGGATAGATTTCGGAATACCCAGCTCTGCTTTCAGGCTCTCCAGCCAGGCCAGCAATTTCTCGATTTTCGCCGCGGTGCGGTCGCCCGGTGCAGAGAGACCCAGGTGATCGGCGATCTCCGCGTAACGGCGGCGCGCCTGCGGACGGTCATACTGACTGAACGCGGTCTGTTTGGTCGGGTTGTCATTCGCGTTGTAACGAATAACGTTGCTGATCAGCAGGGCGTTAGCCAGGCCGTGCGGGATATGGAACTGCGAGCCCAGTTTGTGCGCCATGGAGTGACACACCCCGAGGAAGGCGTTAGCAAACGCGATACCCGCGATGGTTGCGGCACTGTGGACACGCTCACGGGCAACCGGGTTTTTCGCCCCTTCGTTATAGGAAGCGGGCAGGTTCTCTTTCAGCAGTTTCAGTGCCTGCAGCGCCTGACCGTCGGAGAACTCAGACGCCAGGACGGAGACGTAAGCTTCCAGTGCGTGGGTCACCGCATCCAGACCACCAAAGGCGCAGAGGGATTTCGGCATATCCATCACCAGGTTGGCGTCAACAACCGCCATGTCCGGGGTGAGGGCGTAGTCCGCCAGCGGATATTTCTGACCGGTAGCATCATCGGTCACCACCGCAAACGGCGTCACTTCAGAACCGGTACCGGAGGTGGTGGTCACGGCGATCATTTTCGCTTTCACGCCCATTTTCGGGAACTTGTAGATGCGTTTACGGATGTCCATAAAGCGCAGCGCCAGCTCTTCGAAATGGGTTTCCGGATGTTCGTACATCACCCACATGATTTTTGCGGCGTCCATCGGGGAGCCGCCACCGAGGGCGATAATGACGTCAGGTTTAAAGGCGTTCGCCAGCTCAGCGCCTTTGCGCACTACGGTCAGCGTCGGATCGGCTTCCACTTCGAAGAAGACTTCAGTTTCCACGCCCGCCGCCTTCAGCACGGAGGTGATCTGGTCAGCATAACCGTTGTTAAAGAGGAAACGGTCAGTCACGATCATGGCGCGTTTGTGACCATCAGTAATCACTTCATCCAGCGCGATAGGCAGAGAGCCGCGGCGGAAGTAGATTGATTTCGGAAGTTTATGCCACAACATGTTCTCAGCTCGCTTAGCAACGGTTTTCTTGTTGATCAGGTGCTTAGGACCCACGTTTTCTGAGATGGAGTTACCACCCCATGAACCACACCCCAGAGTCAGGGAAGGCGCGAGTTTGAAGTTGTAGAGGTCACCGATACCACCCTGAGAAGCCGGTGTGTTGATGAGGATACGCGCGGTTTTCATCATCTGGCCGAAGTGGGCCACACGTTCAGGCTGGTTATCCTGGTCCGTATAGAGGCAGGAGGTGTGCCCGATACCGCCCATGGCGACCAGTTTCTCCGCTTTCACCACCGCATCGTCGAAATCTTTCGCGCGATACATAGCCAGTGTCGGGGAGAGTTTCTCATGTGCGAACGGCTCGCTCTCATCCACTACGGTAACTTCACCGATCAGGATTTTGGTGCTTTCCGGTACGCTAAAGCCCGCCAGTTCGGCGATTTTGTAAGCCGGTTGACCCACGATAGCCGCGTTCAGCGCGCCGTTCTTCAGGATGATATCCTGAACCGCCTTCAACTCCTGACCCTGCAGCAGGTAGCCGCCGTGGCTGGCGAAGCGCTCACGCACTGCGTCATACACAGAGTCAACCACTACAACAGACTGTTCGGAAGCGCAGATAACGCCGTTATCGAAGGTTTTAGACATCAGCACGGAAGCGACCGCACGTTTGATATCGGCGGTTTCGTCGATCACAACCGGGGTGTTACCCGCGCCGACACCGATGGCCGGTTTACCGGAGCTGTAAGCGGCTTTCACCATGCCCGGACCGCCGGTGGCGAGGATCAGATTGATATCCGGGTGATGCATCAACGCATTGGAGAGTTCGACGGAAGGCTGATCAATCCAGCCGATAAGGTCTTTCGGCGCACCTGCCGCGATTGCCGCCTGCAGCACGATGTCTGCTGCTTTGTTGGTGGCGTCTTTTGCACGTGGGTGCGGAGAGAAGATGATTGCGTTACGGGTTTTCAGGCTAATCAGTGATTTAAAGATTGCAGTAGAGGTGGGGTTAGTTGTCGGGACGATACCGCAGATAATGCCGATAGGCTCAGCGATAGTGATCGTGCCAAACGTATCATCTTCCGATAATACGCCGCAGGTTTTCTCATCTTTGTACGCGTTGTAGATATACTCAGAAGCAAAGTGGTTTTTAATCACTTTATCTTCGATGATACCCATGCCGGATTCAGCAACGGCCATTTTCGCGAGGGGGATTCGAGCATCTGCGGCAGCCAGGGCGGCAGCGCGGAAGATTTTATCTACTTGCTCTTGAGTAAAGTTGGCATATTCACGCTGGGCTTTCTTCACACGTTCAACGAGTGCGTTCAGTTCAGCGACATTAGTAACAGCCATAATGCTCTCCTGATAATGTTTAAACTCTTTTAGTAAACCATCTGCCCAAACTGTCAGTATAGACAGCACCGCCACAGGTTGCGTAAAGCTATGTAAGACAACAAGTTACATAGCAGTGTGCCGCTGATTTACTAAAAGAGCCTTAACGAAAGGGGAGCAATTATTGACATTTCTGCTCTCTATTCGTGGCATCAAGGTTACCCACTTCTGAGTAAATAATGCGTGATCCATATCAAGTTTTCACCAAGCTGACACCTTTCAGCTTGGCCATTTTTGGCAATTTGTATCAAATGTTAATGTCCGGGCGCGGAATATGAGTCGGATTTTTCACATCTACCTCAACCCAATAACACTCTGTTTTATCAGGGTTATTCGCGAATGAACTGATGGACTCCAGAAAAAAATCGCGTATCTTCTGCATGGATTTTCCTGTCACGCTATTGTTTCTAAGGTACTGGCGATAACGCGGAGCTTGCTGTGGATCACTTTGGATTTGATTTTCCTCTCTATTTTAAATTTTTCGTCGGTCTTTTTGCGCTGGTGAACCCGGTTGGTATCATCCCGGTTTTTATCAGCATGACCAGCTATCAAATGGCCGACGCCCGCAATAAAACCAACCTTACTGCGAATGTCTCGGTCGCCATCATTCTCTGGACGTCACTCTTCCTGGGCGACACCATTCTGCAACTGTTTGGTATCTCAATTGACTCTTTCCGCATTGCCGGCGGGATTCTGGTTGTCACCATCGCGATGTCGATGATCAGCGGCAAGCTGGGGGAGGATAAACAGAACAAGCAGGAGAAGTCGGAAACCGCTATCCGTGAAAGCGTGGGCGTGGTGCCCTTGGCGTTGCCATTAATGGCAGGGCCTGGGGCAATCAGTTCCACTATCGTGTGGGGGACACGCTACCACACGCTGGCACACCTGATCGGTTTCTCTCTGGTTATTGCGCTGTTTGCGCTCTGCTCATGGGGGCTATTCCGCATTGCGCCCTGGCTGGTACGCCTGCTCAGGCAAACCGGCATTAACGTCATTACGCGTATTATGGGCTTGCTGCTGATGGCATTAGGCATTGAGTTTATCGTTGCTGGCGCAAAGTCGCTTTTCCCCGGTCTGCTGAATTGATTCATTCTTTCATTTATATAGGTTTTATTTTTCCTGAGTGCGAGAACATCGCGCTTTCGAATGTAAGTCTGCTCGCATAATTAGCAAAAGATATGAAGAATCAGCAGAAGGGCGCCAGGCATAACAAATTACAATAATCAGAAAAGCTGTTTTCTATCATGCAATTATAAGTTTCATGAATTGGTGATGTCCGCATTTTGAGCAAATAAGTCTGTTATTTCTCTCACATCATACTATTGGGCTTGCCGAGTCATTATTGAAATGATATTAGTACTTTCAATCTCCTCGCAGAGGAATGTGCTAAAAAGTAGTCAATTGTTGATTTTTTGTGCAAATCTCTGCGAAGGCAGCCAATAAGTGTCACAAGGCGGTGATGCTTCTTTATCTGATTGATAATCAATAAGAAATAACCAACACGGAGACGCAGTCGTCATCTCGCTGCGGCTGTCGCTACGCCGTAAAAGAGAAATGGTTAACAAATTTGCAAAATGTATTGGCGGCGATCTCAGGCATTTGTTATTTTCCGGCGAATGTCTTTATCAGCCTCATAATTTACACCGTAAAGCGATTTGTTGAGAATCGTTTTCAATTAGAAAATAAATACTATGAATACAACGCGTCTCGACAGGGGAGGCGCGTTAATGAATCGACGCGAGATTGCCGTTCGAGCGATCCGTAATAAAAAAGTCGGTGATAGCAGAAGTAAAAAAAGATGTCTGAAAGCGCCAAAAGCTCCTGCGCTATTCAGGCCCCCGAACAGGGGATGATACAGCTGGCATAAATGTCGGTAATTATAATGATTGGAGTCACAACACAATGTCCATCATCACAAAGAAAAGCGTAGTTGCAGCGGGTATTTTAGCAGCGCTTATTTCCGGTAACGCCGCCTTCGCGGCCGACGTTCCGGCTGGCGTTCAACTGGCGGAAAAACAGACGCTGGTGCGTAATAACGGTGCTGAAGTGCAATCTCTCGATCCGCATAAAATCGAGGGCGTTCCGGAATCAAACGTTAACCGTGACCTGTTTGAAGGTCTGCTTATTTCCGATGTTGAAGGCCACCCGACTGCCGGTGTTGCTGAAAAATGGGAAAACAAAGATTTTAAAGTCTGGACATTCCATCTGCGTAAAAACGCCAAATGGTCAGACGGCACCCCGGTTACGGCCCATGACTTCGTCTATAGCTGGCAGCGCCTGGCTGACCCGAAAACCGCCTCTCCGTACGCCAGCTATCTGCAATATGGCCATATCGCCAATATTGATGATGTTATCGCCGGTAAAAAACCGACCAGCGAACTGGGTGTAAAAGCGATCGATGACAATACCTTCGAAGTAACGTTGAGCGAGCCGGTTCCCTATTTCTATAAACTGCTGGTTCACCCGTCCGTTTCCGCCGTGCCAAAATCCGCAATTGAAAAATTTGGCGACAAGTGGACCCAGCCTGCAAATATCGTCACCAACGGTGCCTATAAGCTGAAAGATTGGGTGGTCAACGAACGTATCGTTCTTGAGCGCAACACCAATTACTGGGATAACGACAAAACCGTTATTAACCAGGTGACCTACCTGCCAATCTCTGCAGAAGTAACGGACGTCAACCGCTACCGCAGCGGCGAAATCGACATGACCTATAACAACATGCCGATTGAACTGTTCCAGAAACTGAAAAAAGAGATCCCGAAAGAAGTTCACGTCGATCCGTACCTGTGTACCTATTACTACGAGATCAACAACCAGAAAGCGCCGTTCACTGACGTTCGCGTGCGTACCGCCCTTAAACTGGCGCTGGACCGCGATATCATCGTTAATAAAGTGAAAAACCAGGGCGACCTGCCTGCTTACAGCTACACCCCGCCGTACACCGACGGTGCAAAACTGACCGAACCGGCCTGGTTCAAAATGACCCAGGAGCAGCGTAACGCTGAAGCGAAAAAACTGCTTGCCGAAGCGGGTTACACAGCTGACAAACCGCTGACCTTCAGCCTGCTGTATAACACCTCCGATCTGCACAAAAAACTGGCGATTGCCGTTGCCTCAATCTGGAAGAAAAACCTGGGTGCCAACGTCAAGCTGGAGAACCAGGAGTGGAAAACCTTCCTCGATACGCGTCATCAGGGCACTTTTGATGTGGCACGTGCCGGCTGGTGTGCGGATTACAACGAGCCGACCTCGTTCCTGAACACCATGCTTTCAGACAGCTCGAACAACACCGCGCACTATAAGAGCCCGGCGTTTGACAAGCTGATCGGCGACACGCTGAAAGTGACCGACGAAGCGCAGCGCGCTGAGCTTTACTCCAAAGCTGAACAGCAGCTTGATAAAGACTCCGCTATCGTTCCGGTCTACTACTACGTGAACGCGCGTCTGGTGAAACCGTGGGTGGGTGGTTATACCGGTAAAGACCCGTTAGATAATATCTACGTGAAAAACTTGTATATTATCAAGCATTAATGGCAATGAGTGGGGCAGGGCAGCCTGCCTCACAGTGTCTTATTTTTATCGCACCAGAACACACATCGGTCGCAGACGGCACTCGGGTCGTCTGAAAGAGAATGTGTAAAAGGCACAGGCCAGAAGGTACGGGCAATGTTGAAATTTATCCTGCGTCGCTTTCTTGAAGCGATTCCAACACTCTTTATTCTGATTACCATTTCGTTCTTTATGATGCGTCTCGCACCGGGAAGTCCTTTCACCGGTGAACGTGCGCTTGCGCCGGAAGTGATGGCCAATATCGAGGCGAAATACCATTTAAACGATCCCATCACCACCCAGTATTTCAGCTACCTGAAACAGCTGGCGCATCTGGATTTTGGTCCGTCGTTTAAATACAAAGATTACACCGTGAACGACCTGGTGGCGGCAAGCTTCCCGGTTTCCGCCAAATTAGGCGCCGCGGCATTTATTCTGGCAATTCTGTTCGGCGTGACGGCGGGCGTTATCGCCGCGTTAAACCAGAATACCAAATGGGACTACACGGTAATGGGGTTAGCCATGACCGGGGTAGTAATACCCAGCTTTGTTGTCGCACCGCTGTTAGTGATGATATTCGCCATTATGCTCCAGTGGCTGCCGGCCGGCGGCTGGAATGGCGGGGCACCTAAATTTATGATCCTGCCGATGGTCGCGCTCTCGCTCGCCTATATCGCCAGTATCGCGCGTATCACCCGTGGTTCGATGATTGAAGTGCTGCACTCCAACTTCATCCGCACCGCGCGCGCCAAAGGGCTGCCGATGCGCCGGATCATCTTCCGCCACGCCCTGAAACCGGCACTGCTGCCCGTGCTCTCCTATATGGGCCCGGCCTTTGTCGGCATCATTACAGGCTCCATGGTTATCGAAACGATTTACGGCTTGCCGGGCATCGGTCAGCTGTTCGTGAACGGCGCGCTTAACCGCGACTACTCGCTGGTGCTGAGCCTGACCATTCTGGTCGGCGCGCTGACCATCACCTTCAACGCGATTGTTGATGTGCTCTACGCCATCATCGATCCGAAAATTCGTTATTGAGACTGGAGTTCGCCATGATGTTAAGTAAGAAAAACAGCGAGGCGCTGGAAAACTTCAGTGAGAAACTCGAAGTCGAAGGGCGTAGCCTTTGGCAGGATGCGCGTCGCCGTTTTATGCACAACCGCGCGGCGGTCGCCAGCCTGTTTGTGCTGGTGTTGATTGCCCTGTTCGTGACGCTGGCACCGATGCTGTCGCCGTTCAGCTACTTTGATACCGACTGGGCGATGATGTCTAACGCGCCGGATATGGAGTCAGGCCACTACTTCGGTACCGACTCCTCCGGGCGCGATCTGCTGGTGCGCGTTGCTATCGGCGGACGAATCTCGCTGATGGTCGGCATCGCTGCCGCGCTGGTGGCGGTAGTCCTCGGCACGCTCTACGGTTCGCTCTCCGGCTATCTGGGCGGCAAAACCGACTCGGTAATGATGCGTCTGCTGGAGATCCTCAACTCCTTCCCATTTATGTTCTTCGTTATCCTGCTGGTCACCTTTTTCGGGCAGAACATCCTGCTGATCTTTGTGGCTATCGGCATGGTCTCCTGGCTGGATATGGCGCGTATTGTGCGCGGCCAGACCCTGAGCCTGAAGCGTAAAGAGTTTATCGAAGCGGCGCAGGTGGGTGGGGTCTCTACCGCCAACATCGTGATGCGCCATATCGTGCCGAACGTACTGGGCGTGGTGGTGGTGTATGCCTCGCTGCTGGTGCCGAGCATGATCCTGTTCGAATCCTTCCTGAGCTTCCTCGGCCTCGGTACGCAGGAGCCGCTCAGCAGCTGGGGCGCGCTGTTAAGCGATGGCGCAAACTCAATGGAGGTTTCTCCATGGTTGCTGCTCTTCCCGGCGGGTTTCCTCGTGATCACCCTGTTCTGTTTCAACTTTATCGGCGATGGCCTGCGTGATGCCCTCGACCCGAAAGATCGTTAAGGAGTGCCGTTATGAGCATGACTGAAACCGTAGTAGCGTCAACGACGCGGCAGCAAACGGACCTCCTGCTGGATGTGAAAGATCTCCGCGTCACCTTTGGCACGCCGGATGGCGATGTCACCGCGGTCAACGACCTGAACTTCTCCCTGCGTGCCGGCGAAACGCTGGGCATCGTGGGCGAATCGGGCTCCGGTAAATCCCAGACCGCATTTGCACTGATGGGGCTGCTGGCATCGAACGGGCGTATTGGTGGCTCGGCGCTGTTTAACGGCAAAGAGATCCTGAACCTGCCGGAGCAGGCGCTGAACAAGCTGCGCGCCGAGCAGATCTCGATGATTTTCCAGGACCCGATGACCTCGCTGAACCCGTATATGCGCGTCGGCGAACAGCTGATGGAAGTGTTGATGCTGCACAAAGGCATGAACAAAGCCGAAGCGTTTGAAGAGTCCGTGAGAATGCTCGACGCGGTCAAAATGCCGGAAGCGCGCAAGCGCATGCGCATGTACCCGCATGAGTTCTCCGGCGGGATGCGCCAGCGCGTGATGATCGCTATGGCACTGCTCTGCAGGCCGAAGCTGCTGATTGCCGACGAACCGACAACCGCGCTGGACGTTACCGTGCAGGCGCAGATCATGACATTGCTCAATGAGCTCAAACGCGAATTCAACACCGCAATCATCATGATCACCCATGACCTCGGCGTGGTGGCAGGCATCTGCGATAAAGTGCTGGTGATGTATGCCGGGCGTACCATGGAGTATGGCAAAGCGCGTGATGTCTTCTATCAGCCGTCGCACCCCTACTCAATCGGCCTGCTGCATGCGGTACCGCGTCTGGATGCCGATGGCGAAGCGATGTTGACCATTCCAGGCAACCCGCCAAACCTGTTGCGTCTGCCGAAAGGCTGCCCGTTCCAGCCGCGCTGTCCGCACGCGATGGAGATCTGTAATAACGCGCCGCCGCTGGAAGAGTTCGCGCCGGGCCGTCTGCGCGCCTGCTTTAAGCCGGTGGAGGAGTTAGTATGAACGCCATAACCGAAGAGAGAAAAGTGCTGCTCGAAATCGCCGATCTGAAGGTGCATTTCGATATTAAAGATGGCAGACAGTGGTTCTGGCAGCCGCCGAAAACCCTGAAAGCGGTCGATGGCGTAACGCTGCGCCTCTATGAAGGCGAAACCCTTGGCGTGGTCGGTGAATCCGGCTGCGGCAAATCAACCTTCGCGCGCGCGATTATTGGCCTGGTGAAAGCGACAGACGGGAAAGTCGCCTGGCTGGGGCGCGATCTGCTCGGCATGAAGCCGGATGAGTGGCGCGCCGTGCGTAGCGATATCCAGATGATTTTCCAGGACCCGCTCGCTTCGCTGAACCCGCGCATGACCATCGGTGAAATCATCGCCGAGCCGCTGCGCACCTACCATCCGAAGATGCCGCGCCAGGAAGTAAAAGACCGGGTCAAAGCGATAATGATGAAGGTGGGCCTGCTGCCTAACCTGATCAACCGCTATCCCCATGAGTTCTCCGGCGGTCAATGCCAGCGTATCGGCATCGCACGCGCGCTGATCCTTGAGCCGAAGCTGATTATCTGCGATGAGCCGGTCTCCGCACTTGATGTGTCGATTCAGGCGCAGGTGGTCAACCTGCTGCAACAGTTACAGCGCGAAATGGGGCTGTCGCTGATCTTCATTGCCCACGATCTGGCGGTGGTGAAACACATTTCCGACCGTGTGCTGGTGATGTATCTGGGCCATGCGGTAGAGCTGGGCACCTATGATGAGGTGTACCAGAATCCGCTGCACCCTTACACCAAGGCGCTGATGTCGGCGGTGCCGGTGCCCGATCCGGATGTCGAGAAGAACAAAACTATTCAGCTGCTGGAGGGGGATCTGCCTTCGCCGATCAACCCGCCATCCGGCTGCGTCTTCCGCACCCGCTGCCCGATTGCCGGGCCGGAGTGTGCGAAAACCCGTCCGGTGCTGGAGGGCAGCTTCCGCCACGCGGTCTCCTGTCTGAAGGTCGATCCGCTTTAAGCGAGGTATAAAAAAGGGCTGACAAATATGTCAGCCCTTTTTCTTTCCAGCGCTTATTCGCGCCAGAGAATATGGCAAAGCTTATGGTCTTTCTCGCGGCACAGCAGCACACGCGCAAAGACATCATTCAGCTCGCCACCGTCCGTCTCCGCAAGGCCAATCACCACCTCAGCAAAGAAATCGGGGTTTAGGTCGTAATCCACATGCTCCTGCCAGTCCTCGCCAGGATCAAACAGTTCGGCACCGCCACGCTCTTCAAACTGCAGGTTGAAAAGAATGATGTCCGCCGGATCCAGGTTGTCCGCCGCCAGTTCCAGGAAGATGTCATACGCTTGCTCAAGCGTTTCATCTTCCGTCAGGCGGTTATTCAGGTCCATTTCCATAAATTACCTCATCACGTCTGTTGGGCACGTTTTACAGCAACGGACTAAAGAAGTAAAACAGTCGTTCAGCAATGCGGTGCCAGAAGGGCCGTTTTACCCACAAGCGCGCATCCAGCAAGCGCGAGCGGGAGATGTAATCATCCTGCACCGCCGCCAGATCGCCGCCAAATCCCGCGTCGTCAATCACCAGGGTGATCTCAAAGTTGAGCCACAGGCTGCGCATATCGAGGTTCACCGTGCCGACCAGGCTCAGTTCGCCGTCGACCAGCACACTTTTGGTATGCAGCAATCCGCCTTCAAACTGGTAGATCTTCACCCCGGCGGCCAGCAGCTCGGTAAAGAAGGCGCGGCTGGCCCAGCCGACCAGCACGGAATCATTTTTGCGCGGCAGGATAATACTCACGTCCACCCCGCGCTGCGCTGCGGTACAAATTGCATGCAGCAGATCGTCGCTGGGGACGAAGTAGGGGGTGGTCATGATCAAGTATTCACGCGACGCATACACCGCCGTCAGCAGCGCCTGGTGGATCAAATCCTCCGGGAAGCCAGGCCCTGAGGCAATGGTGTGAATGGTGTGCCCGCTGGCCTCTTCAAACGGCATGATATTGGCATCGGGCGGCGGCGGCAGAATGCGCTTGCCGGTCTCAATCTCCCAGTCGCAGGAGTAGACGATGCCCATTGCCGTGGCGATGGGGCCCTCCATGCGCGCCATCAGATCGACCCACTGGCCGACGCCGGAATCCTGTTTAAAGTAGCGCGGGTCGACCATGTTCATGCTGCCGGTATAGGCAATATAGTTATCGATCAGCACGATTTTCCGGTGCTGGCGCAGGTCCATACGGCGCAGAAAGACACGCATCAGGTTAACTTTAAGCGCCTCGACGACATCAATCCCGGCGTTGCGCATCATTCCCGCCCATGGGCTGCGGAAGAAGGCAACGCTCCCCGCCGAGTCCAGCAGCAGACGACAGTGTACTCCGCGCCGCGCTGCCGCCATCAACGACTCCGCCACCTGGTCAGCCATACCGCCCGGCTGCCAGATATAGAAGACCATTTCGATATTGTGGCGTGCGAGCTGGATATCACGAATCAGTGCCTGCATCACGTCATCCGAGGTGGTCAACAGTTGCAACTGATTACCTTTAACCCCGGCGATCCCCTGGCGGCGTTCGCACAGTTTAAACAGCGAAGAGGCAACGCTGCTGTTCTCCGTGGCGAAGATATGGTTGAAGTGTTTAAGATCGCTCAGCCATTTCGCGGTCGAGGGCCACATTGCCCGCGCGCGCTCCGCACGCCGTTTACCGAGGTGCAGTTCGCCAAGAGAGAGGTAAGCAATAATCCCCACCAGCGGCAGGATATAGATGACGAGTAGCCAGGCCATGGCCGACGTGACCGCCCGGCGCTTCATCAGAATACGCAGCGTAACACCAGCAATAAGCAACCAGTAACCAACAACAATGAGCCAACTCATTACGGTGTAAAACGCGGACATCGACAAAAATCCTTTTACAATCTGTATCAGATGAGTTTACGCATACGAATTCATCTGGCAAATAAAAACGCCGAAAAGCAGTGGCCTGAATGAGGCGAGGGACTATAATGGCGGCTTCTATTTTGTATAGAGTTGTAACAATGAAGCGTAGTCGAACGGAAGTGGGTCGCTGGCGTATGCTGCGTCAGGTTGGCCGCCGAAAAGCGCGCTGGCTGGAAGCGCAGTCCCGCCGTAATATGCGAATCCACAGCATCAGGAAATGCGGCGTTAATCGCCATCGTAATGTGCTGCTGTTTGCCATCTACGATATCTGAAGCCCGGGCACCGAAAAGGTGCCCGTGGTCGTTTTTAGCCCTTTATTTTCAGGAGAGAGACAATGTCAGTGATCGACAGCCTTCTGGCGTTTACCTTCGCCGCCACGCTCTTAACGCTCACACCGGGGCTTGATACTGCGCTGATATTGCGCACCGCGACGGTAGAGGGACGAAAACAGGCTTTTCAGGCGCAGATGGGAATCAATGCTGGCTGCCTGATCTGGGGCGCGATGGTGGCATTTGGCCTTGGGGCGCTGATTGCCGTCTCTGAACTGGCCTACAACGTGCTCAAATATTGCGGCGCCGCGTACTTGTGTTGGTTAGGGGTGACGATGCTGCTGCGCCCGCGTGGGGCACTGACCGGTATCAGTAGCGTTGAGAACCCTTCGCAGAACTGGTTTATCAAAGGGATGCTCGGCAATGTGCTGAACCCGAAGATAGGGATTTTTTACGTGTCGTTTCTGCCGCAGTTTATCCCTCACGGGCAGCCGCTTATTGCCTGGACATTTGGTCTGGTGATGATCCATGTGCTGATTGGCACGTGCTGGTCAACGGCATTGATTTCGGCAACCCGGCCGCTGGCAACCTTCCTGCGCAAGCCGCGCGTGATCCGCTGGATGGATCGCTGCACGGGTATCGTGTTTCTACTTTTTGCCACCCGCTTAGCCTTAAGCAAGCGCTGAAACCCTACGGGGCAATGACCTGCATTGCCCCGTACTGAGTCAGAAAACTTTCTTGTAGGGTTTGACGGTAACGGTCTGATAGACGCCCGCCGCCACGTAGGGATCGGCTTCCGCCCAGGATTTCGCCGCTTCCAGCGATTCAAATTCAGCAATCACCGTTGAGCCGCTAAACCCCGCAGCACCCGGATCGTTGCTGTCCACTGCGGGCAGGGGACCTGCGGTTAACAGGCGACCTTCATCGCGCAGCAGTTGCAGGCGTGCAAGGTGAGCCGGGCGTACGGAGAGGCGTTTTTCCAGAGAATCGGCAATATCTTCAGCAAAAATAACGTATAGCACAGAGCAAGCTCCTGTCTTTTCAGAAAGGCATAACGTAAGTGAAAGGTGCAGTGACTGCAATGCAAAGATTGCAACCGGCAGGGAACCCTGCCAATTCACGGGGCTTTTTTACCCGCATCAGCGATAAATTTGATCTGCACCAGGCTGGCTTGTTGAATATGATTGCTATTTGCATTTAAAATCGAGCCCTGGTTTTTTAACTGACATGATTATGACTTCAATGACCCTGGATTTACCTCGCCGCTTTCCCTGGCCGACGCTGCTCTCCGTCGCCATTCACGGTGCTGTTGTGGCGGGTCTGCTTTATACCTCGGTACATCAGGTTGTTGAACTGCCCGCACCCGCGCAGCCTATCTCTGTCACCATGGTGTCGCCCGCAGAGCTGGAGCCTGCTCCCGCCCCGGCACCGCCGCAGCCGGTTGTTGAGCCTGAACCTGAACCGGTCGTCGAGCCTGAGCCCATCCCCGAACCGCCCAAAGAGGCACCGGTGGTGATTGAGAAACCAAAGCCCAAACCCAAGCCGAAGCCTAAACCGAAGCCGGTAAAAAAAGTGGAGCAGCCGAAGCGTGAAAGCAAGCCGGTTGAGCCGCAGCAGGCGAATCCGTTTGAGAACAGTGCCCCGTCGCGTCCGGCGGCTAGCACCACGACCTCAACTGCGACCAAACCGGCACCGTCGGTCCCGGCAGGCCCGCGCGCATTAAGCCGCAACCAGCCGCAATATCCACCGCGCGCCCAGGCACTGCGTATTGAAGGGCGTGTAAGAGTGAAATTTGACGTCACGGCGGAGGGTCGCGTGGAGAATGTGCAGATCCTTTCGGCGCAGCCGGCGAACATGTTTGAGCGCGAAGTGAAAGCCGCGATGCGCAAATGGCGCTACGAGGCCGGTAAGCCCGGCTCGGGGCTGATCGTCAATGTGGTCTTCCGCCTCGACGGCAGCACCTCAATGGAATAAGAGAAAAGCCTCCCTGCGGAGGCTTTTTTTATGGCTGCGCGGGCAGCGGGCGCGGTTTGCCTTCATTGTCCACCGCGACATAGATAAACAGCGCTTCGGTGGCTTTATAACGCTGACCAATCGGTTCAGACATCACTTTTTTCACCCACACTTCGACGTTAATGGTGATTGACGTGTTACCGCGTTTGACGCAGCGGGCGTAGCAGCAGACCACATCGCCGACGGCGACCGGGCGCAGGAAGGTCATGCCGTCTACCCGCACGGTTACGACCCGCCCGTGGGCGATCTCTTTGGCCTGAATGGCGCCGCCCATATCCATTTGTGACATCAACCAGCCGCCAAAAATATCGCCGTTAGCGTTGGTATCGGCGGGCATTGCGAGTGTGCGTAGTACAAGTTCGCCCTGAGGCGCAGTTGAAGGCGTTGTCATTATTATCTCTTCTGTGATGAGGGATTTCCGGCGGGATGCTACTACGAATGCGGGAGGTTCGGAAAGAAAAAAGCCAGGCATAATGCCTGGCTTTCACTATCAGGATTTCTCATCCTGCGCCGGCATGTGCCGGTAGATATAGACGCCGCTCAGCACGGTGAACAGCAGGGTGAGGATCGTCAGGCCAAAGACCTTGAAATTGACCCACACGTCGAACGGCAGCCAGAAGGCGATATAGATATTCGCCAGCCCGCAGACGATAAAGAAGAGCGCCCAGGCGATATTAAGCTTTGACCAGACGGCGTCCGGCAGCGTCAACTCTTTACCCAGCATGCGCTGGATCAGCGTCTTCTTCATCACCCACTGGCTGAAGAGCAGCGCTGTGGCAAACAGACCGTAGATCACCGTCACTTTCCACTTAATAAATTCCACGTCATGGAATTTAATTGTCAGCCCGCCAAAGACCGCAACCAGCACGAAGGTGATGAGCGCGACTTTTTCAACCTTGCGATAGCGGATCCAGCAGTAGATCAGCACGATGGCCGAGGCGACAATCAGCACCTTGGTGGCGGTGAAAATGTCGTACATCTTATAGACCACAAAAAAGAGCGCCAGTGGCAGAAAATCAAGAAACTGCTTCATTCTACGATTCCATCAAAAGGGTCAACGAACGGGTGACCGGGATAATTATTTGCGCATCAGCGTGTAGAGGCGGAAAAGATAAATCAGTAGCACTGCCGAGACGAGATTACTCAGCGCATTGGCAATCACCGCACCACCCTCCGGCGAAAACGCGATGAGATGGTGGCCATATTTCAGCATCAGGAACTTCGCGAACAGCCAGGCTAATACCGGCGGCGCGACGAGACGCATATTTGCCCGGCTAAAGCGCATACTGCCCCGCATCGCGGCAAAGACGCCCATTTTCTCCTGCACCAGCAAAATCGGCGCAAGGGCGAGGAATATAGCCAGAAATATGCCCGGGACGTAGAGAAACAGCATGCCGAGTTGCACGATAAAAATGGTCAGCAGAAGCAGTAAAAAGAGCTTCGGCACCTTCGGCAGGCTGGCACCCATTGCACTCAACGCGCTGACAGGCTGCCGGGCTGTCACCCTCTGCATCAGCACGATCAGTGCGCCTATCAGCAGTGAATACCCCGTCAACCCGGCAATCGTTGCCGCAGCCGAGGTGTATAACAGCATCTTCTGCTGTTCCAGTGTCATACTCTGCACCAGCTCGAATGGGTTATTGGTGTCCGCCAGGTTGTCAGCATCCATTACGCTGGAGAACTGCTCTTCACTGGGTGAAAGGACGTGCCCGATGACTGCGGTGATAACGGTACACGACAGCACAATCAGTAAGATCGTAATGAACTGGTAACGAAGAAAATCCCCCGTGTCACGGTAAACGGATTTCGCCGTGATAGACATGCACTCTCCTTGAGTATGGCGATATTAATTGACGGGCGATTGTACCCCGAATAGCCCCTCAGTGGCAGCATCACGGCTTGTATGGAAAAGCATATCTTTGTAAAGAGGGGCTAAACCGTAGTGCGCTCGCGCCCGATCGCAGGCTTCATTTACCTGGCCCGCTTCCCCTGACATCTGAAATTCACGGCACGGCGAGGGGCGTTGCGCATAAATGCTGCAGGTGGCGTTTTCCCCCGGCGTGCCGACCAGCGCCGTACAGCGGCTCTGTTTTTGGTTGGTTCCGCTCATACAGCGCAAAAATGGGGTGAGGGGTTCCGTTAACTGAACCGGAACCGGGCCGCCAGCATCATCCGCTTCAGCCCAGTAGAAAGAGACACGAAAATACGCACAACAGGCTCCGCACGACATGCACGGGTTGAGATCACTCATAGCGCACCTGCACTTAACGACGCATCAACAGGAAAAGTCAGGCAGATAAATTATCGCTGCCGAATCGGGCGCACAAGAGGGGGCGTGAGGAATATTTTTTTGCCTTCATAAGGCAAAAATTGATGCAACAACAAAAGTTAAGGAGTGTAACGAAACGCAAAAATTAACCCAGATCAATGAATGTTAAATTACAGGGTTAAGTGTGATCTGCATGGGATCACATCCTACCCAATACCAGGTATAGTGCGCGGCGATAAAACCTCAAACATGGAGTGGATATGAAGAAGTTAGCCGTGGCAGCACTGATCCTCAGCACCCTTTCCGGGGGCGCATACGCGCACGACGCAGGCGAGTTTTTCATCCGGGCCGGTTCGGCCACCGTCCGTCCAACGGAAGGTTCAGATAACGTTTTGGGCGCGCTGGGCAGTTTTAACGTCGATAACAATACGCAGCTTGGCCTGACCATGACATGGATGGCGACCGACAACGTCGGTATTGAACTGCTGGCCGCAACGCCGTTCCGCCACCACGTTGGCACTGCGCCGACCGGCGACCTGGCTACCGTAAGCCATCTGCCGCCTTCGCTGATGGCGCAGTGGTATTTCTTTGATGCCCAGAGCAAGGTGCGCCCGTACCTCGGTGCCGGTATCAACTACACCACCTTTTTCGATGAGAAATTTAACGCCACCGGTAAAGCCGCAGGGCTCTCTGATTTGAGTCTGAAAGATTCGTGGGGCGTAGCGGGACAGGCGGGCGTCGATTATCTGATTAACCGCGACTGGCTGATCAATATGTCGGTGTGGTGGATGGATATCGATACCGATGTGCGCTTTAAGCACAACGGCGTACAGCAGAGTGTGCATACCCGTCTCGATCCGTGGGTGTTTATGTTCTCTGCCGGTTACCGCTTCTGATGGTAATAACGGAAACAGGCCGTTGCAGACCCGTTTCCGTTTTTTACGCCCTTAGCTCGGCAGCGTGGCGGCTTTCAGGCGCTGCACAAACCCTTTCAGCTCGGCCAGCATCGTGGTCGGGTTATCCAGATTGCTCTCGATAATCTTCACAATCGCCGAACCGGAAATGGCGCCCGCCGCACCGGCTTCAATCGCTGATGCCACCTGATCCGCTGCCGAGATACCAAAGCCCTGCAGCGCAGGCGCCGCGTGGTACTCCGTCAGTTTCTCCACCAGATGATGCAGCGGCAGCGCCGCGCGGTTTTCCGCACCGGTCACACCGGCGCGCGACACCAGGTAAGTGTACCCGCGACCGTAAGAGGCAATCTGGCGCAGCAGATCGTCATCAGCATTCGGCGGGCAGATAAAGATAGGCGCGATATTATGGCGCATTGCTGCCTGGCGGAACGGGGCGGACTCCTCAATCGGTACATCGGCGACCAGCACCGAATCGACGCCCACGCTGGCGCACTGGGCGTAAAACTCATCGACGCCGCGGCTAAAGACCAGGTTGGCATACATCAGCAGGCCAATCGGGATGGTCGGATGCTTCTGGCGAATTGCCGCCAGCATTTCAAAACAGTGACCAACCGTCACGCCCGCAGCGAAAGCACGTAGCGTGGCGCTCTGGATGGTCGGGCCATCCGCCAGCGGATCGGAGAAGGGGATGCCCAGCTCCAGCGCATCCGCGCCGCCTTCGATCAGGGCATCAATAATCTTTAATGACAGACCCGGCTCCGGATCGCCAAGGGTGACAAACGGGACAAAAGCACCTTCCCGGCGCGCGGTGAGCTGCTTGAAGAGAGTGTCATAGCGTTCCATCAGATTTCGCCTCGCGCTTTCAGAATGTCATGGACGGTGAAGATATCTTTGTCGCCGCGCCCGGAGAGGTTAACCACCAGCAACTGCTCCTTCTCAGGGTTGTCGCGCATCATCTTCAGCGCGTGCGCCAGCGCATGGGAGGACTCCAGCGCCGGGATAATCCCTTCATGGCGGCAGAGGGTTTTGAACGCCTCCAGCGCTTCGTCATCGGTAATCGAAACATATTCAGCGCGACCGGTGCTGTTGAGATAGGCGTGTTGCGGCCCCACTGACGGGAAATCAAGCCCGGCGGAGATGGAGTAGGACTCCTCAATCTGCCCATCTTCGGTCTGCATCATCGGCGATTTCATGCCGAAGTAGATGCCGACGCGGCCATGTTTCAGCGGTGCACCGTGCTCGCCGGACTCAATGCCGTGACCGGCCGGCTCCACGCCAATCAGGCCAACGGCGCTCTCTTCGATAAAATCAGCAAACATGCCGATGGCGTTGGAGCCGCCGCCGACGCAGGCAATCACCGCATCCGGGAGACGCCCCTCTTTTTCAAGGATCTGCGCCCTGGTCTCTTCACCGATCATGCGCTGGAACTCACGCACAATGGTCGGGAAGGGGTGCGGGCCTGCTGCGGTGCCGAGCATATAGTGTGCGGTTTCATAGCTGCCGGACCAGTCGCGCAGCGCTTCGTTACAGGCATCCTTCAGGGTGGCTGAACCGCTGTGCACCGGGATCACTTCCGCACCCATCAGTCGCATACGGAAAACGTTCGGCGACTGGCGCTCCACATCTTTTGCGCCCATATAGATGCGACACTTCAGGCCGAGCAGGGCGCTGGCAAGCGCCGATGCCACGCCATGCTGCCCCGCGCCGGTTTCGGCGATAATCTCGGTTTTGCCCATCCGTTTGGCGAGCAGCGCCTGGCCCAACACCTGGTTGGTTTTGTGCGCGCCGCCGTGAAGCAGATCTTCACGCTTAAGATAAAGGGTGGTGCGGGTGCCGGCGGTCAGGTTCTGACATTTGGTCAGCGCCGTCGGGCGACCGGCATAGTTTTTCAGCAGATCATTAAACTGCTGCTGGAAGGCCGCATCGCTCTGCGCGCTGACAAAGGCCTCTTCCAGCTGGCGCAGCGCGGGCATCAGGATTTGCGGAACGTACATGCCGCCAAATTCGCCAAAGTAGGGGTTCAGTAGTGTGGTCATCTTGCTTCCTTAATATGCACGCAGCGTGCGGAATACCGAGGCCAGTTTGCTGGCGTCTTTAATACCCGGCTCCGACTCTACGCCAGAATTGAAATCTAATCCGGCACAGCCAGCTTTCGCCGCCTGTACGCAGTTGTCCGCGCCCAGACCACCGGCCAGCAGCACATTGTCGAGCGTCTGGCCGGTCAGCAGTGACCAGTCAAAACTTTTGCCCGTGCCGCCCTGGCCATTATCCAGCACATATTTCTCTATGTGCTCCAGGTTGCGCGGCGGCAGTGTGGTGGTGACGCTGAGGGCTTTCCAGATTTGCGTCTGCTCGCCAAGCTGTGTGCGCAGGGAGGAGATGTAGGCCTGATCTTCATCGCCATGCAACTGAACGGCACTCAGCTTAAGTTTAGCTGCGGTCGCCACAACTTCGTCGACTGGAGCATTACGGAACACGCCAACATAACTCAGGGGCGCGCCCTGCATCACTTTTTCTGCCTGCTCAACGCTCACCGCTCGCGGCGAGGCGGCAACAAAAATCAGCCCGCCATAAAGCGCTCCGGCGTCATAGGCTGCCTGCGCATCTTCAGCGCGGGTTAAGCCGCACACTTTGTTTTCACCCAGCAGGACGCGTTTTACCGCTGCATCCAGATCGTCGTGAGACATCAGCGCGGAGCCAATCAAAAAGCCGTTAGCAAAGTGGCTCAGTTCACGCACCTGGGCATAGGTGTTGATGCCGGACTCGCTGATTACCGTTACGCCAGCGCCAAGACGCGGGGCCAGTTCGCGGGTGCGGTTGAGATCGATTGAGAGATCGCGCAGATCGCGGTTATTAATACCCACCACTTTGGCGCCCAGCGCGATGGCGCGCTCCAGCTCCTCTTCATTACTCACTTCTGTCAGCACGCCCATATTGAGGCTGTGCGCCACGGCGGAAAGCGTGCGGTACTGCTCATCATCCAGCACCGAGAGCATTAACAGGCAGGCGTCGGCATGGTAATAGCGCGCCAGGTAAATCTGGTAGGCATCGATAATAAAGTCTTTGCACAGCACCGGCTGCGGCGCGATTTCGCTGACGATACGCAGGAAGTCAAAGCTCCCCTGGAAATATTTCTCATCGGTCAGCACCGAGATTGCCGAGGCGTGATGCTGATAGATATCCGCAATGCGCGCCGGATCAAAATCTGCGCGGATCACCCCTTTCGAGGGGGATGCTTTTTTGCACTCGAGGATAAACACGGTATGTGTTCCACGCAGTGCATCATAGAAGTGGCGTGTGCTCGGCTGCACCTCGTTCTGAAAAGAGGCCAGCGGTTGTTGCTCCTTGCGCGCCGCAACCCATACAGCTTTGTCGGCGACGATTTTCGCTAAAACGGTCTGCATTGTTTACCCTCTTGCCGCAAGTGCGGTGACTTTGTCGTAAGCGGCCCCGCTGTGCAGGACGTCCAGTACCTGTTGCGCGTTAGCCTTCAGATCCTCTTTGCCGTGCAGCCGCATCAACATGGCGACGTTGGCGGCGACGGCAGCCTCGTGAGCAGGCTCGCCTTTACCTTGTAATAAGCGGGTCAGAATGTCACGGTTTTCTTCCGGCGTGCCGCCCGCCAGCGCCTGCTGGTGGTACGCGGTCAGGCCAAAGTCCGCCGCCGTTAGCTGATAGCTTCTGACTTCGCCGTCGTGCAGTTCGGCAACTACCGTCGGTGCATGCAGCGACACCTCATCCATTCCGCCGCTGTGTACCACCGCTGCACGCTGATAACCGAGCACGCGCAGGGTTTCGGCAATCGGCAGCACCAGCTCCGCGCTGTAAACACCAATCAGCGCCAGTGGCGGGTGAGCCGGGTTGATCAGCGGCCCCAGCACGTTAAACAGCGTGCGGGTTTTTAACTGCTGGCGAACCGGCATCGCGTGACGAAACCCGGTGTGATACTTCGGCGCGAAGAGGAAGCAGACGCCAAGCTCATCGAGTGCCGTGCGGGATTTATCCGCATTCATATCCAGATTGATGCCAAACGCCGCCAGCAGATCTGACGAGCCGGAGCGGCTTGAGACACTGCGGTTGCCGTGCTTCGCCACCTTCAGGCCGCAGGCGGCAGCGACAAAGGCGCTGGCGGTGGAGATATTGATACTGTTGCTGCCATCGCCGCCGGTGCCAACGATATCGGCAAAAGCATACTCCGGGCGGGGGAAGGGCGCGGCGTTTTCCAGCAGGGCGGTTGCTGCCCCGGCAATCTCCTGCGGCTGCTCGCCGCGGATCTTCATACTGACCAGCGCCGCGGCCAACTGCTCCGGCTTCAGCTCACCGCGCACCACTGCGGAAAAGAGCTGGTGGCTCTCCTGCTGGCTCAGTGTCTCAGCCTGGTAGAGCTTCTCCAGGATCGGTTGCAGCGTGTTTGCCTGTTCAAGCTTCTGTAATGCCCACGCCAGCGTCTGCTCCAGCAGGCGCGCGCCCTGGGTGGTGAGAATCGATTCCGGGTGGAACTGGAAGCCGCAAACGCGATCGGCGTCATGACGCACCGCCATCACCATGCCATCGAAATGGGCATTGATGGTGAGCCCGGCCGGAATATTACTGCCAACCAGCGAGTGGTAGCGGGCAACCGGCAGCGGGTTGCTGAGGCCCGCGAACATCGCCTGGCCATCATGTTCAATGCTGGAGGCTTTACCATGCAGGATCTCACCGGCCTGGCCGACATAACCGCCATAAGCTTCCACAATCGCCTGGTGACCGAGGCAGATGCCGATGATCGGCAGTTTGCCGCGCATACGTGTCAGCAGCTCCGGCATGCAACCCGCTTCCGACGGCGCGCCCGGGCCTGGCGAGAGCATCAGCACCGGGTTTTGCATCGTTGCCAGGCGGTCAATTAAGGTTTGAGCCGGAACATGGTTGCGGTAAATCACCACGTTGTGTCCGCTTGCGCGCAGCTGATCCGCCAGGTTGTAAGTAAAGGAGTCGATATTATCGAGCAGCAGAATGTCAGCCATCAGAAAATCTCCTGTGCGTGGTGGGCGGTGGCGATAGCGCGCAGAACCGCGCGGGCTTTGTTACGGGTTTCATCGGCTTCAGACTGCGGAACGGAATCCAGCACCACGCCTGCACCGGCCTGAACGGTGGCAATACCATCCTCAACCCAGGCGGAGCGAATGACGATGCAGGTATCGAGATCGCCATGGGCGGTGAAGTAACCCACCGCACCGCCGTAACTGCCGCGGCGCGTGCCTTCGGCTTCGGCAATCAGCTGCATAGCGCGTACTTTCGGCGCGCCGCTGAGGGTGCCCATATTCATGCAGGCGCGATAGGCGTGCAGCACATCGAGATCGTGACGCAGCTCGCCGACCACGCGGGAGACAAGGTGCATTACATAGGAGTAGCGGTCGACTTTCGTCAGATCCGCCACGTAACGGCTGCCCGGCGTGCAGATACGTGCCAGGTCGTTACGCGCCAGGTCAACCAGCATCAGGTGCTCCGAGAGCTCTTTGTGGTCGGTACGCATTTCAAGCTCAATGCGGCTGTCGAGATCGCGATCCAGTGAACCATCGGCGCGACGCCCGCGCGGGCGCGTCCCGGCAATCGGGTAGATCTCAATCTGGCGGTTGCTGGCGTCATACTTCAGCGAGCTCTCCGGCGAGGCGCCGAACAGCGTGAAATCCGCATCCTGCATAAAGAACATGTAGGGGCTGGGGTTGCTCTTTTTCAGCACTTCATACGCGGCGAGTGGCGACGGGCAGGGCAAGGTGAAACGGCGAGAGGGCACGACCTGGAAAATTTCACCGGCGCGAATCGCTTTTTGCATTTTGCGCACCACATCACCGTAAGCCTCATCGCTCTGGTTGCAGTCGCACTGCATATGTTCAACGGTCTCGACGGGCAGCGGCGTGACCGGTTCATCAAGCTGCTGGCGCAGCGTTTCGACGCGTTGCAGCAGACGATCTTTTTCACTCGCAGACGGGGTGAAGAGGCTCGCCTGAATGCGCGTCTCTTTTTTCTGGTGGTCGATCACCAGTAAGGTCTCCGCGAGATAGAAGCAGTAGTCCGGGCAGTTGCGGTCGTGCTTCAGCTCCGGCAGGTCTTCGAAGCCCGCGACCAGGTCATAGGCAAACAGGCCACCGAAAAACATCGCTTCCCGCTCATCCGCTGGCGGTTCAACCAGCCCTTGCAGCAGACGAAACGCATCAAATACCGAGAGCGAGCAGAGGCGGGCATCTTCATCAAGCAGTTGGCTCACCGCCGGGAAGCGCAGTTCGCGGCCATTTTCCAGCACGTGGTTTTCCACACCTGAAGGCAGCACAGTATCGAGCAGTGTCAGCAGGGCGGCACCGTTAGCGGTCAGTGCGCTCATTGTGACAGTGTCACCTAAGGCGGTAATGCGCAGCGCGCTATCAACCAGCAGCAGGCTTTTGAGATCGTCTTTGCTGTCGATATCGGCAGACTCAAGCAGCAGGGTTGCAGGGCGGGCGTCGCACAGCTGGTGGAACAGCGCCGTCGGGTTGTTATGGTAACGCGCCTGGGTGGTCAGAAGGTCGAGTGCTGGTTTTTGCATCTGCATCGCTCTCATTAATTTGTTCAAAAAAAAGCCCGCTGAAAAAAGCGGGCCTGGTATCGGTATGCTGAATGCGCACGTGATCACAAAGCCCTTAACAGGGAGTGCGCCACCAGCGATTGTTAAAGATATTTGCATTCATTTTTGCGATACCGTTGTTGAGTGAACTTGCGTACTAGTTAACTGGTTCATGAAAAGAAAGTCAACCATGAATTCAGAAAATGTGTGCTACCCGTTATGATAGGTCACAAATTGCAGTTTGATGAATTAGCGGAGCCGCTTTGAGCGACACGAATTACGCCATTATTTATGATCTTCACAGCCATACGCTCGCCTCTGATGGCCTGCTTTCCCCCGAGGCGCTGGTGCACCGCGCGGTTGAGATGCGCATCGGTACACTGGCGATCACCGATCACGACACCACCGACGCCATTCCTGCCGCGCGCGCTGAAATCGCCCGCGCCGGGCTGGATCTCAATTTAATCAGCGGGGTGGAGATCTCAACGCTGTGGGAAAATCATGAGATTCATATTGTTGGGCTCAATATTGATATTGAACATCCGACGATGCGTGATTTTCTGGAACAACAGTCTCAGCGTCGCACTGAGCGCGCAAAGCTTATCGCCGAGCGGCTGGAGAAAGCGCATATTCCCGGCGCACTGGAAGGGGCGATGCGCCTGGCGCAGGGGGCGAATGTGACGCGCGGACACTTTGCCCGCTTTTTGGTTGAGCAGGGCAAAGCGGGCAATATGGCCGATGTTTTCAAAAAGTATCTCGCCCGCGGCAAAACGGGTTACGTTCCGCCGCAGTGGTGTACAATAGAACAAGCCATTGATGTGATTCATCATTCTGGTGGAACGGCGGTAATGGCCCATCCGGGGCGTTATAATCTTTCTGCCAAATGGCTTAAAAGGCTGCTGGCGCATTTTGCTCAGTGCGGCGGTGAGGCGATGGAAGTCGCCCAATGCCAGCAGGCTCCCAATGAGCGAACCCAGCTGGCGGAGTATGCCCGTCAGTTCGGTCTGTTAGGGTCGCAGGGGTCCGATTTTCATCAGCCCTGTCCCTGGATCGAACTGGGACGCAAACTTTGGCTTCCGGCGGGCGTCGACGGCGTCTGGTCGGCATGGGAGCAGCCGCAGAACGACACAGAGAGGGTTGTATGAGTCAGTTTTTTTATATTCATCCAGATAATCCGCAGCCGCGTTTAATCAATCAGGCCGTCGATATCGTGCGCAAAGGCGGCGTTATCGTCTATCCCACCGATTCCGGTTACGCGCTGGGCTGCAAACTTGAAGACAAAGGAGCGATGGAGCGTATTTGCCGCATCCGTCACCTGCCGGACGGCCACAACTTTACGCTGATGTGCCGCGATCTCTCCGAACTCTCCACCTATGCGTTCGTCGATAACGTGGCGTTTCGCCTGATCAAAAACAACACGCCGGGCAACTACACCTTCATCCTGAAAGGGACGAAAGAGGTGCCGCGCCGACTGTTGCAGGAGAAGCGTAAAACCATCGGCCTGCGCGTACCGTCGAACCCGATTGCGCTGGCACTGCTGGAGACGCTCAATGAGCCGATGCTCTCGACGTCGCTGATGCTGCCGGGTAGCGAGTTTACCGAATCCGATCCCGATGAGATTAAAGATCGTCTGGAGAAGCTGGTGGATCTGGTGATTCACGGCGGCTATCTCGGCCAACAGCCGACGACGGTGGTCGATCTGACCGACGATGCGCCGGTGGTGATCCGCGAAGGCGTCGGTGACGTTAGGCCTTTCTTATAGCGGCGCAAGTCGCTATACTACGCGGCCATTTCAGACGCGGCTTAAGCCGGGCTGATGACCCTATTCGACGCCTGTGAAGGCGACATAAAGGATGCTCGATGAGCGAGAAACTACAGAAAGTGCTGGCGCGGGCCGGCCACGGCTCCCGCCGTGAAATCGAAACTATTATCCAGGCAGGCCGCGTCAGCGTTGATGGCAAAATCGCCACGCTGGGCGACCGCGTCGAGGTCACTCCGGGGCTGAAAATCCGTATCGATGGTCATCTCATTTCGGTGAAAGAGTCCGTCGAACAGATCTGCCGCGTACTGGCTTATTACAAACCGGAAGGCGAGCTCTGCACCCGCAACGATCCGGAAGGGCGCCCGACGGTGTTTGACCGTCTGCCGAAACTGCGTGGTGCGCGCTGGATTGCCGTTGGCCGTCTGGACGTTAACACCTGCGGTCTGCTGCTTTTCACCACCGACGGTGAACTGGCGAACCGCCTGATGCACCCGAGCCGCGAAGTCGAGCGCGAATACGCCGTGCGCGTATTTGGCGAAGTGGATGACGCGAAGCTGCGCGATCTGTCGCGCGGTGTGCAGCTGGAAGATGGTCCGGCGGCGTTTAAGACCATCAAGTTCAGCGGTGGCGAAGGCATTAACCAGTGGTACAACGTCACGCTAACCGAAGGGCGCAACCGCGAAGTGCGTCGCCTGTGGGAAGCGGTCGGTGTGCAGGTGAGCCGTCTTATCCGCGTACGCTACGGCGATATTCCGTTGCCGAAAGGGCTGCCGCGCGGCGGCTGGACCGAGCTGGATCTGGCGCAGACCAACTACCTGCGCGAGCTGGTCGGGCTGGATGCTGAGACGCAATCAAAAGTCGCGGTGGAGAAAGATCGCCGTCGCATGAAAGCGAATCAGATCCGTCGCGCCGTGAAGCGCCACAGCCAGCCGACTGGCGGTAAGCCTGCCGGTGGTAACCGTCGCCCGGGTGGCGGACGCACGAAAAACGATTAATGAAAAAGGGGCGCAAGCCCCTTTTTTTATCGCTAATAATCGATGCCGATCTGCGCTTTTATTCCTGCCTCGAAGGCATGCTTCACCGGTCTTAACTCACTCACCGTATCCGCCACCTCAAGAATATCGCGATGGCAGCCGCGTCCGGTAATGATCACCGTCTGCATCGGCGGGCGGTTTTGTAGGGCGGTTAACACCTTCTCCAGCGGTAAATAGTCGTACGCCACCATGTAGGTCAACTCATCCAGCAGCACCATATCCAGCGCCGGGTCGGCCAGCATCCGTTCAGCGTGCTGCCATGCTTGAAGGCAGGCGGCGGTATCGCTTTCGCGGTTTTGCGTATCCCAGGTAAAACCGGTGGCCATCACCTGAAATTCAACGCCCAGCGGTTCGAGCAGGTTACGCTCTCCGTTTGGCCAGGTGCCCTTAATAAACTGAATTACGCCGACCTTTTTGCCATGCCCGACGGCGCGCGTGGCGGTGCCGAAGGCGGCAGTGGTTTTGCCTTTACCGTTGCCGGTGAAGACAATCACAATCCCGCGCTCATCCTGGGCGGCGGCAACCCGTGCATCGACGTGCTCTTTTATCTTTTGCTGGCGCTGCGGATGACGTTCATCACTCATTGGGCGATCCCCGGCTTTCGCCCCGGTTGCGCATCAAACGTCATGCCGGTTTTGCGGCGGCTGTCATCACCCATCAACCATAAGTAGAGCGGCATAATGTCGGCAGGGGTTTTAAGCTTTTGTGGATCTTCCGTCGGGAAGGCGCTGGCGCGCATGCTGGTGCGCGTTCCGCCGGGGTTAATGCAGTTGACGCGCAGCCGGTTCTGGTACTCTTCTGCCAGCACCTGCATCATCCCTTCGGTGGCAAATTTCGAGGTTGCGTATGCGCCCCAGTTGGCGCGGCCCTGGCGACCGACGCTGGAGGAGGTAAAGACCAGCGAACCGCAGTCCGATTTGAGTAATAAAGGAAGCAGCGCCTGGGTGAGGTAGAACGTGGCGTTAACATTGACCTGCATCACTTGGTTCCAGACCGCCGGGTCCTGCTCGCTCATCGGGCAGATATCGCCGAGCAGCCCGGCGTTATGCAGCACGCCATCCAGATGGGGTGTGGTGGTGGCGATTTCGCTGGCGAGCTGCTGGCACGCTTCGGGGGGGCAGGTGGCCATATCGAGGATAAACCACTGCGCGGCCTGGCCTTCGTCGTTCACCTGCTGCGCGACACGGCGCAGTTTCTCTTCATTACGACCCAGCAGAATCAGGCTGGCGCCGTGGCGGGCGTAGGTTAATGCCGCCTCTTTTCCAATACCGTCGCTGGCACCGGTGACAAGAATGATGCGACCGTTTAGCAGGTCGCGTGTGGGCTGATAGTGCACTCTGTCTCCTCAGGCCGCAGCCTGTAATCACCTTCACGTGTTGGCTTTATGCCTTAAACGTCCGGCTATTTCAATCGGTGAAGGGGAGAGTTACACACCCTTTACCTTAAGGAGTGCTAAAAAATTCAGCAACATGGCGAAGCGGCCGCACGTCTGGCGCGAGACGTGCCCGCAGCGCTCATGTACACTGAGCCGATTATTGAGTGAAGTCACCGAGGTGGTATGCATGGAATTACTCTCTGAATATGGTCTGTTTTTAGCCAAAGTCGCCACCGTGGTGGTTGCGGTGGCGATCGTTATGACGCTTATCATCAATCTGCGCCAGCGCAAACGTCAGCGCGGCGAGCTGAAGATCACCCGCTTAAACGAGCACTATAAAGAGATGCAGGAGGAGATGTCCGTCGGTCTGATGGATGCTCACCAGCAGAAGCAGTGGCATAAAACGCAGAAGAAAAAGCTGAAGGCGGATGCGAAAGCGGCAAAAGCACAGGCGAAGGCGGGCGTGTCAAAAGAACCGGTGAAACCGCGTGTTTACGTACTCGACTTTAAAGGCAGCATGGATGCCGGTGAAGTACACGGCCTGCGCGAAGAGATCACCGCCGTGCTGAGTGTGGCAACGCCGAACGATCAGGTGCTGCTGCGTCTTGAAAGCCCCGGCGGCGTGGTGCACGGTTACGGTCTGGCGGCCTCGCAGTTGCAGCGCCTGCGCGATAAGCAGATCCCGCTTACCGTTGCGGTGGATAAAGTTGCCGCCAGCGGCGGGTATATGATGGCCTGCGTGGCAGATAAAATTGTCGCCGCGCCGTTTTCCGTCATTGGCTCCATTGGCGTGGTGGCGCAGGTTCCCAACTTCAACCGTTTCCTTAAAAGCAAAGATATTGATATTGAGTTGCATACCGCCGGGCAGTATAAGCGCACGCTGACGCTGCTGGGTGAGAACACGGAAGAGGGTCGACAGAAGTTTCGTGAGAACCTCAATGAGACGCACGATCTCTTCAAAGATTTTGTCAGCCAGATGCGGCCGCAGCTTGATATTGAGCAGGTGGCGACAGGTGAGCACTGGTACGGTAGCCAGGCGCTGGAGAAGAGGCTGGTGGACGAAGTTGGCACCAGCGATGAGCTGTTACTGGGGCTGATTCAGGAGCATGAAGCGATTGGTGTGCGTTACCAACAGCGTAAAAAGTTGCTGGAGCGCTTTACCGGTAGCGCAACAGAAAGCGTTGATCGTCTGCTGATGCGCTGGTGGCAGCGCGGGCAAAAACCGATGATGTAAACAAAAACGCGAGGCTCAGGCCTCGCGTTTTTGTTTAATCGATCAGGTGGTACTTTTCAGAAAGTTCATGGGCTAAATATTTGAACATATTGAATACCGCCGTACTTTTCCCCGTTGGCAACCCCTGCTCATCCAGGTAGTACTCTCCGCTGAACACCAGCACGCCGTTGCGCTGCGTCACGCCGGTGGCTTCAATGCCCGCCAGCGTGTCGTCATGATCGCGGATTAGCTGATTTGCCAGCACAAGCAGGGACTGACGATCGATAGGCTGAGATGTCTCGCTCATTTTCATTCTCCTCAATTTTTGTCGGAGTTTACCGCTGGCCGCGATACGGGGCAAATTTTCCCTTGTTTTGTGAGGGGGTTACGGGCTCGCTAACCTGGCGCGATGCGTTTTTGCATGCTAATAAAGTTGCTTAACAAATTTTATCAGGTACAGTGTGACCCTTTCGTCAATCTGGCAACAGAATTGCTTGACATTCGACCGGATTATCGTCTTGCTATACCACGCTGATATGAAAAAGCCTGAAATCTCAGTCACCTGAATGCCTCTATTCGCGTGACCGGCGACGTGAAAGGGTTGATATCCCTTGATGCTGCCGCAATAGTGACTGTTTATCAGTGGATGTGACGCAACATGCGACGCATTTCCGGAAGAATACAATAGGTAAAGGTGAATATGGGTAAAGCTCTCGTTATCGTTGAGTCCCCGGCAAAAGCCAAAACGATCAATAAATATCTCGGCAATGACTACGTGGTGAAATCCAGCGTAGGGCATATCCGTGATTTGCCGACCAGTGGCTCAGCACCTAAAAAGAGCGCCGACTCCACCGCCACCAAGCCGGCTAAGAAGCCTAAAAAGGATGAGCGGGGCGCGCTTGTAAACCGCATGGGTATCGACCCGTGGCACAACTGGGACGCGCATTATGAAGTGCTGCCCGGTAAAGAGAAGGTGGTTTCCGAGTTGAAATCCCTCGCTGAAAAAGCTGACCACATCTATCTCGCAACCGACCTTGACCGCGAAGGGGAAGCCATTGCCTGGCACCTGCGGGAAGTGATCGGTGGCGATGAGACACGCTACAGCCGTGTCGTGTTTAACGAAATTACCAAGAATGCGATTCGTCAGGCCTTTGAAACGCCTGGCGAGCTGAATATCGATCGTGTCAATGCCCAACAGGCGCGCCGCTTTATGGACCGCGTGGTGGGCTATATGGTCTCGCCGCTGCTGTGGAAAAAGATCGCGCGTGGTTTGTCCGCCGGTCGTGTGCAGTCCGTTGCCGTTCGTCTGGTGGTAGAGCGCGAGCGCGAAATCAAAGCGTTTGTCCCGGAAGAGTTCTGGGAAATTGACGCCGCAACGACAACACCAGGCGGCGATACTCTGCCGCTGCAGGTGACCCACGAAGGGGATAAAGCCTTCCGTCCGGTTAACCGTGAGCAGACGATGGCGGCGGTCAGCCTGCTGGAAAAAGCGCGCTATACCGTTATCGATCGTGAAGATAAGCCGACCAGCAGCAAGCCTGGCGCGCCGTTTATCACCTCTACGCTGCAGCAGGCAGCCAGTACGCGTCTTGGATATGGCGTGAAGAAAACCATGATGATGGCCCAGCGCTTATATGAAGCGGGTTACATCACCTATATGCGTACTGACTCCACCAACCTGAGCCAGGATGCGGTCAGCATGGTGCGCAGCTATATCGGCGATAATTTTGGTAAGAAATATCTGCCAGAAAACCCTAACCAGTACGCCAGCAAAGAGAACTCGCAGGAAGCGCACGAAGCGATTCGTCCTTCTGATGTAAGTGTGCTGGCCGAATCGTTAAAAGATATGGAAGCGGACGCGCAGAAGCTCTATCAGCTGATCTGGCGCCAGTTCGTTGCCTGTCAGATGACGCCGGCGAAATATGACTCCACCACGCTCACCGTTGGCGCGGGCGATTTCCGCCTGAAAGCGCGCGGCCGTATTCTGCGCTTTGATGGCTGGACGAAAGTGATGCCTGCGCTGCGTAAGGGCGATGAAGATCGCACTTTGCCGTCGGTTAATAAAGGTGATGAGCTGACGCTGGTTGAACTGACGCCTGCCCAGCACTTTACGAAGCCGCCTGCGCGCTTCAGCGAAGCATCGCTGGTGAAAGAGCTGGAAAAACGCGGTATCGGCCGTCCGTCTACCTATGCGTCGATTATTTCGACCATTCAGGATCGCGGCTATGTACGCGTTGAAAACCGCCGCTTCTACGCGGAAAAAATGGGTGAAATCGTTACCGATCGCCTGGAAGAGAACTTCCGCGAGCTGATGAACTATGACTTCACCGCGCAGATGGAAGATAGCCTCGACCGCGTTGCTAATCACGAAGCGGAATGGCGTAACGTGCTGGACAGCTTCTTTGGCGATTTCTCGCGTCAGCTGGAGCAGGCTGAGCAGGATCCGGAAGAGGGCGGCATGCGCCCGAACCAGATGGTGCTGACCAGCATCGACTGCCCGACCTGCGGTCGCAAGATGGGTATTCGTACCGCCAGCACCGGCGTCTTCCTGGGCTGTTCAGGTTATGCGCTGCCGCCGAAAGAGCGCTGCAAAACCACCATCAACCTGATCCCGGAAAATGAAGTGCTCAACGTGCTGGAGGGCGACGACGCCGAAACCAACGCGCTGCGTGCCAAACGTCGCTGCCAGAAGTGTGGTACGGCGATGGACAGCTACCTGATCGATCCGAAGCGCAAGCTGCATGTCTGCGGTAATAACCCGACCTGCGACGGGTATGAGATCGAAGAGGGTGAGTTCCGCATTAAGGGTTATGACGGTCCGATCGTGGAGTGTGAAAAGTGTGGGTCTGAAATGCACCTGAAGATGGGGCGTTTCGGCAAATACATGGCCTGTACCAACGACGACTGTAAAAATACGCGTAAGATCCTGCGCAATGGTGAAGTCGCACCGCCGAAAGAAGATCCGGTACCGTTGCCGGAGCTGCCGTGTGAGAAATCAGACGCTTATTTCGTGCTGCGTGACGGTGCGGCGGGTGTCTTCCTCGCGGCTAACACCTTCCCGAAATCGCGTGAGACCCGTGCGCCGCTGGTAGAAGAACTTTATCGCTTCCGCGATCGCCTGCCTGAGAAGCTGCGTTATCTGGCCGATGCGCCGCAGGAAGATCCGAACGGCAATAAAACCATTGTGCGTTTTAGCCGTAAAACCAAGCAGCAATATGTCGCCTCTGAGAAAGAGGGGAAAGCAACCGGCTGGTCCGCTTTCTATATCGACAACAAATGGACTGAAGCGAAAAAGTAATCCCTATCAAGCACCTACTGAGAAGGGCTGGATAATCCGGCCCTTTTTATTATCTGTTATTATTCTTAGTTCCTCGCTATACACAGAAGCTATAAATGATATAGTGGTTATAGTTTTTCTCTTTTTTATTATCAAATCGTCTTAAGCGCTCACCGCTTGCCTCATTCGGATGGTCTGTCATGAAACTACAGCAGCTTCGCTATATTGTTGAGGTGGTTAACCATAACCTCAACGTCTCCTCTACGGCCGAAGGCCTCTATACCTCTCAGCCTGGCATCAGCAAGCAGGTGCGGATGCTTGAGGATGAACTCGGTATTCAAATCTTCGCCCGTAGCGGAAAGCATCTTACGCAGGTGACGCCAGCCGGGCAGGAGATTATCCGTATCGCACGGGAAGTGTTGTCCAAAGTCGAGGCCATTAAATCGGTGGCAGGGGAACACACCTGGCCGGATAAAGGCTCGCTCTACGTCGCGACCACGCATACTCAGGCGCGTTATGCGCTGCCAAATGTGATTAAAGGCTTTATCGAGCGCTATCCGCGTGTCTCGTTGCATATGCATCAGGGATCGCCGACGCAAATTGCAGAGGCGGTCTCTAAAGGTAATGCCGACTTCGCGATTGCCACCGAAGCGCTGCATCTCTATGACGACCTGGTGATGCTACCGTGCTACCACTGGAACCGCTCGATTGTGGTGACGCCGGATCATCCGCTGGCGGCGAAGCAGTCGGTGTCGATTGAGGAGCTGGCGCAGTATCCGCTCGTGACCTATACCTTTGGTTTTACCGGCCGCTCTGAGCTTGATACGGCTTTCAATCGCGCCGGGTTGACGCCGCGTATTGTCTTTACCGCGACCGATGCCGATGTGATTAAAACCTATGTCCGTCTCGGGTTAGGGGTTGGAGTGATTGCCAGCATGGCGGTCGATCCCGTGTCGGACCCGGACCTGGTGAAACTTGATGCAGATGGCGTCTTCAGCCACAGCACAACCAAGATAGGTTTCCGTCGCAGCACCTTCCTGCGAAGCTATATGTATGATTTTATTCAGCGCTTTGCGCCGCATTTAACCCGCGATGTGGTCGATGCCGCCGTAGCGTTGCGATCGAACGACGATATCGAAGCGATGTTTAAAGATATTAAGCTGCCGCAAAAATAATTCCGAGGGGTATCTTATCGCCCGAAAAGATACCCATAATGCCGCCTAAACCTAAATTAGAATTATCATCAACTCTGATAAAATCCTTCTGCAGAGTGATTGACGTCACATTTCAAATCCGCACCGTCTCTATTTTGCGACAAACATAGAAACTAAATAGCAACTCTGCAAATTCATTACTTCAATTATTTATTTGTTGTCAAAAGATTAAATATTTCTTTGGAAATGGTGAGTAAATTCACTGGATTTTCCGCTAAAGTTCTTTTAGGATTTGTCTCATCCCATGATTACTAATACCGATTGTTGGTGCACAGAATGATAAGCGATGTCGATTGTACGAGGTTAGCAATGCCAACAGGAAGTGAAGAGCCGCAAAGGGACCCTGAGCTGAAGCGTAAAGCCTGGCTGGCGGTATTTCTTGGCTCTGCCTTGTTCTGGGCAGTGGTTGCGTTACTGGTCTGGAAATTTTGGGGGTAAAATGGCGATAGCAGGTCGATGCGAACCCGTTAAGCGAGTGTGTCAGATTCATGACACGCCACCAAAAGTAAAAAACAAAGCGGTGACCGTTCTCCCGGCTTCCTGGAAGCTGACGCCGCAGCAGAAAGCGTTTATTGACGCCTTTGCTGAAGACGACATTAAAAAACAATAAATATACCAGCAACATCAATGTGGGGAATTATCCCGCTATTCATTGAAGTGCTCTTTTGTACTCTTTAATTAATACGCAGCATAAATGAATTGAGTAAAAACTCAGTTTTGATGAATAGATTTACGGGGTAAATTTTTATGATTAATAACCTTGGTATGAAATATTGGTCATGGCTTACAGCGTTTTCGGTTTCCGCCCTCATCTGGGGTGAACTTGTCTGGCTGGCCCTTCAGTAACGAATTGAAAAACCTCGCATCCGCGGGGTTTTTTATTATCCCCGCTTCAATCCCGTCCGTAAGATTTTCCCTTTTGTAGCAATTTGGGGTGTTATCAAAACGTTACGATATGTTTGTGTTATCTTTAATACAGACCCTGATAAGCATCAGGGTAAAGCTATCCCTGTTATAAAGGAGGAGCATATGTCGTCGACCCTACGCGAAGCCAGTAAGGACACGTTGCAGGCAGAGAACAAAACGTACCACTACTACAGCTTGCCGCTGGCTGCGAAACAACTTGGGGATATTTCCCGCTTACCGAAGTCCCTGAAAGTGTTACTTGAGAACCTGCTGCGCTGGCAGGATGGTGAATCCGTCACCGAAGAGGATATCCAGGCGCTGGCCGGCTGGCTAAAAAATGCCCATGCCGACCGGGAAATCGCCTATCGTCCGGCCAGGGTATTGATGCAGGATTTTACCGGCGTACCGGCCGTGGTTGACCTCGCCGCCATGCGCGAAGCGGTTAAACGTCTCGGCGGCGATACCGCCAAAGTGAACCCGCTCTCACCGGTCGATCTGGTGATTGACCACTCGGTCACCGTGGACCACTTCGGCGATGATGACGCGTTTGAAGAGAACGTGCGTCTGGAAATGGAGCGTAACCACGAGCGCTACGCTTTTTTACGCTGGGGCCAGCAAGCTTTTAGCCGCTTCAGCGTTGTGCCGCCGGGCACCGGCATTTGCCACCAGGTCAACCTGGAGTATCTGGGTAAAGCGGTCTGGAGCGAGTTGCAGGATAAAGAGTGGATCGCCTATCCGGACACGCTGGTGGGCACCGACTCGCACACCACCATGATCAATGGTCTCGGCGTACTGGGCTGGGGTGTCGGCGGGATTGAGGCCGAAGCCGCGATGCTTGGTCAACCGGTATCGATGCTTATCCCCGATGTGGTCGGCTTCAAACTGACCGGCAAATTGAGTGAAGGTATCACCGCGACGGATCTCGTCCTCACCGTAACGCAAATGCTGCGTAAACATGGTGTGGTCGGCAAGTTTGTCGAATTTTATGGCGACGGGCTTGATTCCCTGCCGCTGGCCGACCGCGCAACCATCGCCAACATGGCGCCAGAATATGGCGCAACCTGCGGTTTCTTCCCGATTGATAGCGTCACGCTCGGTTATATGCAACTGAGCGGGCGTAGCGATGAGCAGGTCGCGCTGGTTGAAGCCTACGCGAAAGCGCAGGGGATGTGGCGTAACCCGGGCGATGAGCCGGTCTTCACCAGCACGCTGGAGCTCGATATGGGCGATGTTGAGGCGAGCATCGCCGGACCGAAGCGTCCGCAGGATCGCGTTACCCTCAATGAAGTGCCCAAAGCCTTTGCCGCCAGCACCGAGCTGGAACTCAACACCGCGCAGAAAGATCGCAAACCGGTGGGCTATGTTCATAAAGGCCATCAATATGAGCTACCGGACGGGGCGGTTGTGATCGCCGCGATTACCTCCTGTACCAACACCTCTAACCCCAGCGTATTGATGGCAGCCGGCCTGCTGGCGAAAAAAGCCGTCACTCTCGGGCTGAAACGCCAGCCGTGGGTGAAAGCCTCGCTGGCACCGGGATCGAAAGTGGTCTCCGACTACCTCGCGCAGGCGCGTTTGACCCCCTATCTTGATGAGCTGGGCTTTAACCTTGTCGGTTACGGCTGCACAACCTGTATCGGTAACTCCGGCCCGCTGCCGGAACCAATCGAGCAGGCGATTCGCGAAGGCGATCTGACCGTGGGCGCAGTGCTGTCGGGTAACCGTAACTTCGAAGGGCGTATCCATCCTTTGGTGAAAACCAACTGGCTCGCCTCGCCGCCGCTGGTAGTCGCTTATGCGCTGGCGGGGAATATGAATATCAATCTTGCCGCCGACCCGCTTGGCGTCGATCGTAAAGGCGATCCGGTTTATCTGAAAGATATCTGGCCCTCGAGCGCCGAGATTGCGCGCGCGGTTGAGCAGGTATCAACCGATATGTTCCGCAAAGAGTATGCGGAGGTGTTTGAAGGCACCGACGAGTGGAAATCGATTGAGGTTGAGCGCTCGGATACTTATAGCTGGCAGGATGACTCCACCTATATCCGTCTGTCGCCCTTCTTTGATGAGATGCTGGCGGAGCCGAAACCGGTTGAGGATATTCACGGTGCACGCATCCTCGCGATGCTGGGCGATTCGGTGACTACTGACCATATCTCTCCGGCGGGGAGTATCAAGGCGGACAGCCCGGCCGGGCGTTATCTGCAAAGCCACGGCGTAGAGCGGGGCGATTTTAACTCCTATGGTTCACGTCGCGGTAACCATGAAGTGATGATGCGCGGCACCTTTGCCAACATCCGCATTCGCAATGAGATGGTTCCGGGCGTCGAGGGTGGCATGACGCGCCATCTGCCGGGCAGCGAAGTGATCTCTATCTATGACGCGGCGATGCGTTATCAGCAAGAGGGCACGCCGCTTGCGGTGATCGCCGGTAAAGAGTACGGCTCCGGCTCAAGCCGTGACTGGGCTGCGAAAGGTCCGCGTCTGCTTGGCATACGTGTGGTGATTGCCGAATCCTTCGAACGTATTCACCGCTCGAACCTGATTGGCATGGGCATCCTGCCGCTGGAGTTCCCGCAGGGCGTGACGCGTAAGACGTTAGGCCTGACCGGGGAGGAGCGGCTGGATATTGCCGATCTGCAGAATATCAAACCAGGCGGTGAACTGCCGGTGACCTTAACGCGCGCCGATGGCTCGCAAGAGGTGATTCCGTGCCGCTGCCGTATTGATACCTCGACAGAGCTGACCTACTACCGCAACGACGGCATATTGCACTATGTAATCCGCAATATGCTCAACTAAACAAAAAGGCCTGCTTCCGCAGGCCTTTTTTTCTCACTTCAGCAGATGTCCCATCTTTTCCGCTTTGGTATCAAGATAGTGCTCATTCTTCGGGTTGCGTCCTACAATGAGCGGCACGCGCTCGACGATGTTGATCCCCGCCTCGGTCAGTATTTCCACTTTCTTCGGGTTATTGGTCAGCAGACGCACTTCATCCACCGCCAGCAATTTGAACATATCGGCGCAGAGGGTGAAGTCTCGCTCATCGGCGGCAAAGCCAAGCTGATGGTTTGCCTCAACGGTGTCATAGCCCTGATCCTGCAGCGCATAGGCGCGAATCTTATTCAGCAAGCCGATATTACGGCCCTCCTGACGATGATAGAGCAGGACACCGCGGCCCTCTTCGGCGATGTGATTGAGCGCCGCTTCAAGCTGGAAGCCGCAGTCGCAGCGCAGGCTGAACAGCGCATCGCCGGTTAAACACTCGGAGTGGACACGTGCGAGAACGGGCAACTGCCCGGAAATATCACCATAGACCAGGGCCACATGATCCTGTCCGGTTGCCAGTTCTTCAAAACCCACCATCAGGAAGTCGCCCCATGGGGTTGGCAGTTTGGCTTCTGCCACACGTTTAAGTTGCATGTGAATCTCCGGATTATTTGGGCGCAGCGCGCACCGTTAACCTGTAAATTTTCTGAATGGCGCCATTCTGCCACAAGGCCCCCGGTGCCGCCTATATCTGAGCGGTCAATACCGCATTAACGCCCAAATGCGCCGTTTCAGCGAAACTGTCATTTTTCGGTTATGATTGTGTCACTTACGCACAAGGAGATGAGATGCTGTCTATTGCTAAGCGAACGACCGCGGGCGCGGCGATTCTGTTGATTATGCCGCTGGCTGTCTGGATCTCTGGCTGGAGCTGGGAGCCCGGGCAAAACCACTGGTGGCTGCGCGTACTCTTCTGGATGACCGAAACGGTGACGCAACCGTGGGGCATTATTACACATGTGGTGCTCTGCGCCTGGTTCCTGTGGTGCTTACGTTTTCGCCTGAAAGCCGCATTGATGCTCTTTGTGATCCTCGGCTGCGCCATTGTTGCCGGGCAGGGGGTGAAATCTTTTGTTAAGGGACAGGTGCAGGAGCCGCGTCCCTTCGTCTTATGGCTGGAAAAAGAGCACGCCATCGCAACCGATCACTTCTACAGCTTAAAACGCAAAGAGCGAGGCGCGCTGGTAAAAGAGCAGCTCGCCAGCCAGCATGATATTCCAGCCTTTTTACGCCACCACTGGCAAAAAGAGACCGGCTTTGCCTTCCCGTCCGGGCACACCATGTTCGCCGCCAGTTGGGCGCTACTTGGCGTCGGGCTACTGTGGCCGCGTAGAAGGACATGGACCATTGTGATTCTGCTCGCCTGGGCGACAAGCGTGATGGGCAGCCGTTTGTTGCTGGGCATGCACTGGCCGCGTGATTTAGCGGTCGCCACGCTGATCTCCTGGATTCTGGTTACGCTGGCGACATGGCTGGCGCAGCGCATCTGCGGGCCGCTTACGCCGCCAGCGGAAGAGGTGCCGGAGATCGTTGAGCGTGACAGCGAGACTTGATTTCCATCCATTCGCCCGCAAATCAGAAATTAACATTATGCATTTCCATTTCGCGGCGGGCGCTAAAATGGTAGTTTATAAGGCTTGTGGCAGTCAGTTGCACATAAATTCATCGCACGAACCACATAACGGGATGTAATGTGAAATATTTACTCATTTTTCTACTGGTGTTAGCGATTTTTGTCGTGTCGATTACGCTTGGTGCGCAAAACGATCAGCAAGTCACGTTTAATTATCTCCTCGCACAGGGTGAATATCGCATCTCTACGCTTCTGGCCGTGCTGTTTGCCACCGGTTTCGCCATCGGCTGGCTGATTTGCGGTCTCTTCTGGTTACGCGTGCGCGTTTCCCTTGCTCGTGCAGAACGTAAAATCAAACGCCTTGAGCAGCAGTTAGCTCCCGCCGCAGACGTTCCGGCTACGCCCGGCACGCCGGCGGTGAAGGAATAATATTTTATGCTGGAGTTGCTGTTTCTGTTGTTGCCTGTCGCAGCGGCCTATGGCTGGTATATGGGGCGCAGAAATGCTCAACAAACTAAACAGGATGAAGCCAACCGGCTGTCACGTGAATATGTGGCGGGGGTTAACCTTTTACTGAGCAATCAGCAGGACAAAGCGGTAGACCTCTTTCTCGATATGTTGAAAGAGGATACCGGCACGGTCGAGGCGCACCTTACTCTCGGAAACCTGTTCCGTTCGCGCGGCGAAGTTGACCGCGCTATCCGCATCCATCAAACCCTGATGGAGAGCGCCTCCCTCTCTTACGATCAGCGCCTGTTAGCGGTGCAGCAGCTTGGCCGCGATTACATGGCGGCCGGCATGTACGATCGCGCTGAAGACATGTTTAACCAACTGGTAGATGAGACCGATTTTCGCGTCAGCGCGCTGCAACAGCTGCTGCAGATCTACCAGGCGACCAGTGACTGGCAGAAGGCGATTGACGTCGCCGAGCGACTGGTGAAGCTGGGCAAAGATAAGCAGCGCGGTGAAATAGCCCACTTCTACTGCGAGCTTGCGCTGCAGCAGATGGGCAATGAAGATATGGATCGCGCCATGGCGCTGCTGAAGAAGGGCGCTGCGGCAGACCGCGACAGCCCACGCGTCTCCATCATGATGGGCCGCGTCTTCATGGCGGGCGGCGATTATGCCAAAGCGGTGGAGTGTCTGCTGAAGGTGATCGATCAGGATAAAGACCTGGTCAGCGAAACGCTGGAGATGCTGCAAACCTGCTACCTGCAATTGGGTAAAACCGATGAGTGGGCGGATTTCCTGCAGCGTTGCGTCGATGAAAACACCGGGGCTGCCGCCGAGTTGATGCTGGCGGAGATCGTTGAGCGTCGGGAGGGGGCAGATGCCGCGCAGGGGTACGTCACGCGCCAACTGCAACGTCATCCGACCATGCGTGTGTTCCATAAACTGATGGATTACCACCTCAACGAAGCCGAAGAGGGGCGGGCGAAAGAGAGCCTGATGGTGCTGCGCGAAATGGTGGGCGAGCAGGTTCGCAGCAAGCCGCGCTATCGCTGCCATAAATGCGGATTTACGGCCTATACCATGTACTGGCACTGCCCATCCTGCCGCGCCTGGTCGACGGTGAAACCGATTCGCGGTCTCGACGGACAGTAATTTTTAAAAACCCCCTCATTAGTTACAACATACTTTTAGATTGCCTTTTAACGGTTTCATCGGCAGCTGCGCAATCAGCGCTTTGCAGGTAAGGGAAACTGTCATTTCGCTCACGGCGCAGGTAGAATGCTGCCCGTTTATCCATTTTGCGCCTGAGCGGGTGCCCTCATTTCAGAAGGTCTGATCATGACGTCCACTGCTTTATCGACTTCCCGCGCGGTTACCGACTCTCCGGTCGTTGTCGCTCTCGATTACGCCAACCGCGATAACGCCCTGGCTTTTGTAGACCGCATCGATCCGCGCGATTGCCGCCTGAAAGTGGGCAAAGAGATGTTCACGCTCTTTGGGCCGCAGTTTGTGCGCGAGCTGCAGCAGCGCGGTTTCGATATCTTCCTCGACCTCAAATTCCACGACATTCCCAATACCACAGCACACGCGGTGAAAGCGGCAGCGGATCTTGGCGTCTGGATGGTCAACGTCCACGCTTCGGGCGGCGCGCGCATGATGACCGCAGCCAAAGAGGCACTGTTGCCGTTTGGCGCGGATGCGCCGCTGCTGATAGCGGTTACCGTGTTAACCAGTATGGAAGCGAGCGATTTACAGGATCTCGGCATTACCGCCACGCCTGCCGAGCACGCCGAACGCCTGGCGCGTCTCACACAACAGTGCGGGCTTGATGGTGTCGTCTGCTCGGCGCAGGAAGCGGTGCGTTTCAAAAGCGAGCTTGGTCAGGCATTTAAACTGGTCACGCCGGGGATTCGCCCGCAGGGTAGCGACGCAGGCGATCAGCGCCGGATTATGACGCCCGAGCAGGCGCTGCAGGCAGGCGTCGATTACATGGTGATTGGCCGCCCGGTCACACAATCTGCCGATCCGGCGCAAACCCTGAACGCAATTAACGCCTCGTTAGGCAAGGAGAGAGCATGAGCGATAACAACAGCCGTCTGGTCTACTCCACCGAAACCGGGCGCATTAATGAAGAGAAAACGCCCGTAGAGCGCCCAAAAGGCGACGGCATTGTGCGCATCCAGCGCCAGACCAGCGGACGTAAAGGCAAAGGCGTCTGTTTAATCACCGGCATCGATCTTGATGATGAGGCGCTCACCAAACTGGCGGCGGAGCTGAAGAAGAAATGCGGCTGCGGCGGGGCGGTGAAAGAGGGCGTTATAGAAATTCAGGGTGATAAACGCGATTTGCTGAAAACCCTGCTTGAAGCAAAAGGCATGAAAGTAAAACTTGCCGGTGGTTAAAAAAGAAAGGCCGCGTTATCCACACGGCCTTTTATTTACCTGTTTTTTAAATCAGACCTGAAAGAAAGTAGATTTCTTGATATTTATTTGCCGTAGTACCGACTAATTATTTACCGACCTGATGGCCAATAATACCGCCGACTGCCGCGCCGCCCAGCGTGCCGAGCGTGCTGCCGTCTGTTAATACAGCACCACCAAGCGCACCCGCACCCGCGCCAATCGCGGTGTTACGAGAACGTTTATCCCAGTGACCACAAGCACTCAGAGACATTGCCAGGGTAACTGCCAGTACTGCCGCGGCCATTTTTTTACTTTTTAACATCATCATACTTTCTCCTGAATAATCGATTCACGGAACCAGAGGCTCTCTAAGTATAGTCTTAGAAATAGTCTCAACGATCTTCCGTGAAACCTTGCTGCGCAGGGGTAATGCAATCACCTGGGTGATAATTACTCCCTGTTATATCGCTGATAATAATTTTACGCAGCGGCACGCAACAAACCAGGTAAAAACTCTTAATAAAATGCTCAGAATCGTCTCAGAAAAGAGAGAGATAGCCCGCCTTAGCGGGCAAAGGGATTAGGCGTTGGCTGGGCTTTGAACAATATCGATAATCAGCCCCGCGTCTGTGAGCTGCTGCTGCGCCTCGCTGGAGATCGCATCGTCGGTAATGACGCGCTGAAAGCGGTCAACCGGGCCAAGCGTATAAGGGTGTACGACGCCGAATTTTGAGCTGTCCGTCAGCACAATCGCCTCGCTGCCTTTTTCCAGCACCGCGTTCACCACATCGGTGCGCATCATGTCGCGCCCGGTAAAGCCCGTTTCCGGCTGCCAGCCATCAATGCCGATAAAGGCTTTGCTGAAATGCACTTGTGAGATGTACTGGCGTGTCAGCGGCCCCACCATGCTTTCACTCTTTTTCTGGTAAATACCGCCGAGCAGAATCACTTCGCACTGCGCTGATTTAAGCAGATGCGCGATGTAGCTACTGACGGTAATGATGGTTATATCCCGCTGCTCGCCCAGCTTGCGGGCGAGGAGGGCGTTACTGCTGCCGTTCTCGATAAACACCGTTTCACCGGCGCTGACCAGCGAGGCGGCAAAGTCAGCCAGTTCACGCTTAACGGCATAGTTAGTCAGCATCCGCGTTTCGACATCTTCGCTGTCGAGTGGCACAGCAAACCCGTGGGTGCGACGCAAATAGCTCTGCTTCTCCAGCGTATTCAAATCCTGGCGGATGGTTACTTCAGAAACGCCGGTCATGCGGGCAAGATCGGCGACGCTCATCTGACCTTTGTCGATGACCGTTTGCAAAATAAGTTGTTGTCGGGAATTCATAGCCACACTTTTTATCTTTCGCGCGAATGTAAATCGCCACGACTGCGGTGGCATTCCCGGCTGCCGCGTCATGGCGAAAAGAGATTACTTAAATTTCCCAGGGCGTTTTCTGCGTGCCTGAGTGGGGGGGCTGGTCGCTGTTATCGAGATCCCGTAACTCCGTTTTCAGAATTTCCAGATTACGGATAGCGGACTGATAATCTCCGGCCACCAGAATATCAAGCACGGTATCGATCCGGCCAGCCAGCTGCTTCACATCGATCTCTGCCATACCATCACCTCTGTATCGAAAAACGAATAAATTCAATGATGCAGAAAAGCATTGAAAAAGAGAAGGGAAAAAACCACATCTCAGGCGCTTCTCTGCATGAAGTATATATTCATCCTTCCGCCCGTGGTCGGTTCAGTGCGTGACGTAGTCTTTGCAGGCGCGCAACGCGCACTATCTGGAGGAATACGCAATGACGATCAGTAATCAACCGACCTGCAAACTCTTTACCGATGAACAACGTTTCACGCAACTCTCAGGTTTTTACGAAGAGGAGCGGCGCACCGTGTGGATGATGCTGCGCGCCAGGCCGCGCCCCTGTTTTAACCACCAACTGATTGAGGAGATCATGAACCTCTCCTGGCTGGTCAGGCAGAGCGGCTTTGCCGTCGATTTCTGGGTCACCGGCTCGCTGGTGCCCGGTATGTTCAACACCGGCGGCGATCTGCACTTTTTTGTTGAATGCATCAAAAACGGACGCCGCGAAGCGTTGCGCGCCTATGCCCGCGCTTGCGTCGATTGCGTGCATGCCGCATCACGCGGTTTTGACACCGGCGCCATTTCGCTGGCGATGATTGAGGGAAGCGCGCTCGGCGGCGGGTTTGAGGCGGCACTCGCGCATCACTTTGTACTGGCACAGCGCGATGCACGCCTTGGATTCCCCGAGATCGCCTTTAATCTCTTTCCCGGCATGGGAGCCTACTCATTAGTCACTCGCCGCTCGGGAATGAAACTGGCTGAAGAGCTTATCTACAAAGGGGAGTCGCATTCGGCAGAGTGGTATGCGCCAAAAGGGCTGGTCGATGTCGCATTCGAAGAGGGGCAAGGTTTTATGGCCGTTCGCACCTTTATCGATACGCTGCAACCCCGTCTCAATGGCGTGCGTGCCATGCTCAGGGCACGCCAGCGCGTGCTGCAACTGCCACGCAGCGAGCTGATGGATATCACGGAAGATTGGGTGGATGCCGCCTTCTGTCTGCAAGCGAAAGATATCGCCTATATGGAGCGCCTGGTGCTGTTGCAAAACCGCCATACGGCGGTTGCGCTCAGTAAAGCGGGTTAACGCGCCTTGCGTGGCTGGTAGCGTTTAAACCAGCGTTCAAACGCGGCAGCGGGCATCGGTCTGGCGAACAGAAACCCCTGCCGCTCATGAACGCCATTGCCGGTCAAAAACGCATCCTCCTGCGCACTCTCCACCCCTTCGGCAATCACCTGCAAATCAAGTGCCTGCGCCACGGCGACAATCGCGCGCACCAGCGATTGTGAAATTGGCTGTTGATGAATATCGCGCACGAAACTCTGGTCGAGTTTGATGGCATTAAGCGGAAAGCGCGCCAGCTGCGAGAGGGAGGAGTAGCCGGTACCAAAGTCATCCAGATGCACCTGTGCCCCCAGCACGCTGAACTGCTGGATCACCGAGAGCGCCAGCGCTTCGTTTTCGATTATGCAGCTTTCGGTCAGTTCGACATCAATCGGGCAGTCAGCAAAGTGAAGCTCACTGAGCGCGCGTTTCAGATCGCTAAAGATGGTCTGATCGGCCAGCTGGCGCGCAGAGACATTTACCGCTACGCGCAGGTGAATCCCCTGGTCGCGCCATTTCGCCACTTGCCTGACCACATCCAGCATCACCCAGCGGCCGAGCGGCACAATCAGGCCGGACTCTTCGGCATAAGAGATAAAATCGAGCGGTGGGATCAGCCCGCGCTCGGGTGACTGCCAGCGCACCAGCGCTTCCAGGCTGCGCACTTCGCCCTCCCGGTTCACTTTCGGCTGGTAGTGAATCACCAGTTGCTCCTTATCCAGCGCCTTGCGCAGATTGGTATCGAGCCAGATGTACTCAAACACCCGCTGGTTCATCTCGGCGCAAAACACGCAAAACTTGCCGCGACCACTCTCTTTAGCGGTGTACATCGCTGTATCGGCATTGCGAATCAGGCTTTCGCGATCGCAACCATGCTCGGGCGCGAGGGCGATGCCAATTGAGCAGCCGGAGTAGATCTCAATCAGCCCGATGCGGAACGGCGCGCGCAGCCGGCACAAAATGCGCGACGCCATCGCTTCCAGCGCCATTTGTGAGGTGTTGGTCGCCAGCACGATAAACTCATCCCCGCCAAGCCGCGCCAGCACCTGGCCCTCATCAAGACAGCCTAAGATGGCCAGCGCAACGGCCTGTAACAGCTGGTCGCCAAACATGTGCCCATAGGCATCGTTCACTTTTTTAAAGTTATCGAGATCGAGATAGACCACACCGACCTGGGTGTCGCCGCGTGCGGCAATGGCATCGCTGATGCGATCCTGGATCGCGTTACGATTGGGCAAACCGGTAACGGTATCGGTGTTCGCCAGCACCCGGAGCCTCTCCTGAGCGTGGCGCTCCTCGGTAATGTCGGTACCGGAGCAGATAAGGTAAACCTCGTTTTTACCGCTGCCGCTGTGAACAAACTTATTGCGGAAGATAAACAGCCGCTGGCCTTTGCGCGTCTTTACCCAGCGCTCCACTTCATAAGAAGATCCATCGCGGAAAAATTGAGTGATATTGCGCTTCGAGGCCGCCGCTTCACTGCGGCTCATAAACAGCTTGAAGACGTTTTGCCCAATCACCTCATGCTCTTTCAGGCCGGTGTACTCTTCGCTGAGGCGGTTAAAACGCTGAATGTTGCCCAGCCGATCAAGGATCACAATCACCGAATTGGCTTCCGACACCACCTGCTCGGCAAAAGAGAGCCCCTGCACCAGATCGCGGGCGACCGCCTGGGTATCGTCCCACGCCGATGCGCTGCCCGCCCAGGCGTGACGCGTAATTTTGCGCCCGACAAGGTGAACCGTCACCTCTTCGCCAAATAGCGTGATGCGCATGGTCAGGCTGGAGGTGATTACCGTCATCGCGCGGATCTGCGCCGCCTGCTCATCCGTCAGCGCGACCACCTGCGTCGTATCGGCATGCTCTTCAGGCGCGAAATGCAGGGCGTTGCTGTCAGCCGTAAGCCGCCAGTAAGGACTGTGTGAACCCAGATAGCGAAACAGCACGCTCTGTTCCTGCGTCTCTCTCATGCGTTCTCCCAACCTACCCGTAACAAGACGGGCACCTGTTGATGACCGATAACCGCCGTAATGAGTGGGCGGTTGTCCGTTAACGTATTGTTTTTATAGGAGTGGTGAGTAAAGCGTTACCTGGCGTGAAAAGCGAAGACGGCTGCCGCACGCAAATGTCGGCGGTAAACAAACCGCTGCCTGATGAGAAGTGTGGTCGGTTTTCGCTATTTGTGGGAGGGAAAGTGCTTAAAAATGCGCGATATATTGGCCGAAAAGCGCTCCCTCCCGGGCGGGAAGGAGCGTAGAGCAGAAGCGTTACATCACCGGACGGGCGATGACGCTGCGGGTTTCCATTCGCACTTCGGCGATGGTGACATCAATGACATCCGTCACTTTGAACACCGCTTCGCCTTTGATCTGCACGGTGCCGCTCTCCTGGCTACACACCAGCTCATCACGCACGGCGTGAATGAACGGGGCAGGGATAAAGGCGACCGCGCCGTTATCCACCAGGCGCACGCGCATGCCGCCGCGGCTGACATCGATAATCTCCGCTGCGAAGCGGGTGTCGGTGCCGGCTTTGTTTTGCAGGAAACGGGCATACAGCCAGTCGCCGACATCACGCTCGGCCATGCGGTTCAGGCGACGGCGTTCCGCCATCTGCACGGTAGTCTCATCCTGCGGACGCACCGGCGTTTCACCTTTGATGATCGCTTTCAGCAGGCGGTGGTTGACCATATCGCCATACTTACGGATCGGCGAGGTCCAGGTCGCATAAGCGTCCAGCCCCAGGCCGAAGTGCGGGCCTGGATTGATGCTGATTTCGGCGAAGGACTGGAAGCGACGAATGCGGCTGTCGAGGAAGCCGGAAGGCTGCGCGTCGAGTTCACGGCGCAGTTTGCAGAAGCCCTCCAGCGTCAGCACCTCTTCAGCATTCACTTCAACGCCGTGGGTTTTCAGCATCGCCACCAGCTGCTCGCTGTTCGCCGGGTCGAAACCTAAATGGACGTTGTAGATACCAAAGCCCAGCTTGTCGCGCAGCACGCGCGCGGCGCAGATGTTGGCGGCAATCATCGACTCTTCAACGATGCGGTTGGCAATGCGGCGCGGCTCGGCAACGATATCCAGCACTTCGCCTTTCTCGCCCAGTACAAAACGGTAATCCGGACGGTCTTTAAACACCAGCGCATGGGTCTGACGCCACTGGCCGCGCAAATCGCAGGCGCGTTTCAGCAGACGGATCTGCGAGGCGATGGCGTCATTAACAGGCTGCCACTCGCCGCGGTTTTCCAGCCAGTCAGAGACATCGTCATAGGCCAGTTTGGCTTTTGATTGGATAGTGGCGGCGAAAAACTCAATGTTCTCTTCAATCGTGCCGTCGCTGTCCAGCGTCATGCGGCAGACCAGCGCCGGGCGCACTTCGTTCGCGCGCAGGGAGCAGAGATCGTCGGAGAGTTCGCGCGGCAGCATCGGAATGTTGAAGCCCGGCAGGTAGTTAGTGAAGGCGCGGATTTTCGCGGCATCGTCAAGCTTGCTGCCTTCGGCAATCCACGCGGTCGGATCGGCAATTGCCACGGTCAGCTGCAGCTTGCCATCCGCCAGCTCTTCGGCGTAGAGCGCGTCATCCATATCTTCGGTGCTGGCGCTGTCGATGGTAACGAAATCGAGCGCGGTCAAATCCACGCGCTGCAGGCCATCATCAAGCATCTCTGTCGCCACGCCGTTCGGCGCCTCTTTCTCGAGATTGTGACGTGCAAGCGTTACCCACCACGGCACAAAGTGGTCGTCGGAGAAGGTGATAAATTGCGTGAGTTCGGCGTAGAAGCCGCGATCGCCTTTCAGCGGGTGACGGCGCATCTCGGCGACCGCCCAGTCACCCTCTTTGAAATCATGCTCCACGCCGCGCGCGGCGCGACAGGGGATGGAGTCTTTGAGTAAAGGATGATCCGGCACAATCGACAGGCGGTCATCTTTCTTGTGCACTTTGCCCACGAAACGGGTCAGAAAAGGTTCGACCAGCGTTTCCGGCTCCGCGCTTTCGCGCTCTTTTTCCGTGTGAATAACGGCAACAATGCGATCGCCGTGCATCACTTTTTTCATCTGCGGTGGCGGGATGAAATAGCTTTTTTGAGCATCGACTTCCAGAAATCCGAAGCCTTTCTCGGTGCCTTTAACAACACCTTCTGCACGCGGTGTCTGAGAGTGGAGCTGCTGTTTAAGCTGCGCGAGCAGCGGGTTATCCTGGAGCATAATCATCTATTTTCGTGGCTAAAAGAGCGGCTGACAGTTTTACGCGATTCCGCCTGTTGCAGCAAGCGCTGTTTCAGCAAAATCTCCTGCGCGCCGCCCGGTTCATAGCCTTACGCCGCAGGCTCGCCGAGAGCGATCTTAAGCCGGTTGATCCAGCCGCAGAGGGCACAGCGCAGCAGCAGGCTGAATGCTGCCTGAGGGCTAAAACCCGCATCTGAGAGTGCTGAAAGCTGAGCGGGGCTGAATCTGTCCGGCGCGCAGGTCAGCATCTGCACCGCTTGCACCAGGGCGCGCTCTTTAGCGTTATCCGCCAGAAACGCGCTGAGGGCAGGCTCCCCCTGGCGCAGCGCTTCACGCAGCCCGGCGGCGTGAACGCCGCGCTGCAAGCGTTCAGCAAAACAGCCGGTGCTGCCGTTGATGCGCGCAGTACAGGCTCCGACCAGCCAGCCCAGGGTTTTATTCGGTGTAATCGCATTCACCTGCTGGCAAATCTCGCCTAACTCGTTAAGCAGCAGATGCTCATGTGCCAGCAGCGGCGCAAGCTGGCGCAGCTCCGGCAGCGGCTGCCAGTGGGCAAGGGCGCCCATCTGCGCGGCGTTTGAAATTCGCGGATCGACCGCCTCAATTCCCGCTTGCCAGCCCGCGTTTTCAGCGGCAAACAGGCTGGCATCAGCAGGCGGCTGCGTCTCCATGCCGGGAATATAGCGCACCGGTTGCCCCAGCAGCGCCTGCAAAATGGCGAGCACCCGCGCCTGGAAGGCGATAAAGCCAACAATCTGATTGAAGAGCACAATATCGAACAGCGTCAGGCCAACCGCTTCGAGCTGCTGACGCGCCCGGGCATCAATCACCGACGGCGAGGCGGCAAGCTGGCGCGCATATTGCGTAATTTGCGCCAGCCGGCAGTTGCTCTCGCGCGATGAGTCGGGTGCTGCGAGTGGAGCGAGCCGTGCGGCGTAGTGGTTGCACAAACGCTGGACGCCAAACACCTGCGCCACGGTGAGCGCAGTGCTGAGGCGATCGTAGGCGCTGAAGGAGCGTAGCCGCGTCGTCTGAACCCGCTGCGGAAAGAGCAGGGCATAGAGTTTGCGTGCGGGCGCGGCAATGGCGTCCACATCACCCAGCAGATCATCCGGCACGGTCAGGTCGAGCAGAAAGGGGTCATTAACGGTAGCGGCTTCGGGAACCAACGGTAGCGCGTGTACCCGGCTGGCGCTTGACTGGGTCTCATGATACCAGTGGCTTTTGCCTGCAATCCGGCGTTGTTCCATGGTCGTTCCTTGGTCTCAAAGTGGCGATCCGGAAACGATGTCAGGTCATGGGTTGCCGGATCGGTGGTGCTGCTTAATCCTGGCGTAAGGGGGGGACGGGATAAAAGATTGTTAGGTGATAACAAATATCAGAAAGGCATAAAAAAACGCCCCTTCAGCAGAAGGGGCGTTGGGGAATTATTTGATTTCCAGCTCATTCATCGCTGCGATATTGAAACCGCCGTCGACGTGAACCACTTCACCGGAGATACCGGCAGAGAGGTCAGAGCAGAGGAACGCCGCGGAGTTGCCGACGTCTTCGATAGTCACGGTGCGACGGATTGGGGTAACCGCTTCGCAGTGTGCCAGCATTTTACGGAAGTCTTTGATACCGGAAGCCGCCAGGGTGCGGATTGGACCCGCGGAGATGCCGTTGACGCGCACGCCTTCCGGACCCATCGCGTTCGCCATATAGCGCACGTTCGCTTCCAGAGAGGCTTTCGCCAGACCCATCACGTTGTAGTTCGGGATAGCGCGCTCTGCGCCCAGGTAGGAGAGGGTCAGCAGCGCGGAGCCCGGGTTCAGCATTTCGCGGCAGGCTTTCGCCATTGCTACAAAGCTGTAGGAGCTGATGTCGTGGGCAATTTTGAAGCCTTCACGGGTTACGGCGTTAACGTAGTCGCCGTCCAGCTGATCGCCCGGTGCGAAACCAATGGAGTGCACGAAGCCGTCAAATTTTGGCCAGACTTTCGCCAGGTCAGTAAACAGGGCGTCGATGCTCTCATCCTGCGCCACATCACACTCCAGCACGATGCTGGAACCCAGCTGGGCGGCAAACTCTTCAACACGGCCTTTCAGCTTGTCGTTCTGGTAGGTGAACGCCAGCTCTGCGCCTTCGCGATGCATAGCCTGCGCGATGCCGTATGCGATGGAGAGTTTGCTGGCTACGCCAGTCACCAGAATGCGCTTACCGGAAAGAAAACCCATAGCTTTAATCCTTATATTCATTGTTGTGGCGCTCGCGGCTCTGTTGGGGCGAGCGTCGTTAAAACGCGGCGATTCTATCATGAGTCGCCGTCTCCGTTAATCCGACCACTGAAAGGTTTGTTTCAGCGGTCTTTTCGCCAGGCGTCGGCGGTTAAGGCTTCGCCAAAATGGCCGGCAATTAAGCGTTTTGTGAGATCGTGTAGCGGCGAGGCGAGCACATCGGCAGTGCTGCCGCGCTCCACCACTTCCCCCTGATGCATCACCAGCACCTGATCGCTGATATGTTTCATCATGCCGATATGCTGGGTGACGTAGATATAAGAGATACCCTGTTTCTCCTGTAATTCCAGCATCAGATTGATTAACTGCGAACGCATCGACATATCGAGCGAGGCCAGCGCTTCGTCAGCAATAATCACCTTCGGGCGCAGAATCAGCGCGCGCGCCAGCCCAAGGCGCTGTTTCTGCCCCGGAGCCAGCATGTGCGGGTAATAGCTAACATGATCCGGCAGCAGGCCGACCATGCGCAGGGTTTCCAGAATGCGTTTACGCCGCGCTTCCGGCTCGAGATCGGTATTCAGACGCAGCGGAAAATCGAGGATTTGCGACAGACGCTGGCGCGGGTTAAGCGAGGTGGTCGGGTCCTGAAAAATCATGCGGATATGCTGGCTGCGGAAGGTGTAATCACCGTAATGCAGCGGCTTATCGTCAATCACCAGTTCACCGGCGGTGGGCGCGATCATCCCCGCCAGCATTTTCGCCAGCGTCGATTTTCCGGAGCCATTCTCGCCGATAATCGCCAGCGTCTGCCGTTCGCGCAGGGTAAAACTCAGCGGCTTCACAGCTTCTACGGTCTGGCGGCGGAACCAGCCGGTGCGGTAGCGGAAGGTTTTGCTCAGGTTGCGCACTTCAAGCAAGGTTTCAACCATCTCACTCACTCTCCATATTCAGCGGGAAATGGCAGGCAAACAGGTGGTTACGCGGTCCTGCAAGCCGCGGCGTTTCAATACATTTGCGCTGGGCGTAGGGGCAGCGCGGCCCGAGACGGCAGCCAATCGGCAACTGCTCAAGTAGCGGAATCGCGCCCGGGAGCGTATTCAGGCGGCTTTTGTGCGGCATCGCACTGCCAAAATCGGGGATAGCGCGGATCAGCGCCTGAGTATAGGGGTGATGCGGCGTGGCGATCAGATCTTCACTTGGTGCAGTCTCAACCGTCTGGCCGCAGTACATCACATTAATACGATCGGCCCACTTGCTCAGCATCTGCAAATCATGGCTGATCAAAATAATAGTCGTGTTGTTGTTCTGGTTCAGCCGATCGAGCAGGCGGAAAATCTGCGCCTGGGTGGTCGGCTCCATGGCGTTGGTCGGCTCATCGGCAATCAGCAGACGCGGCTGGTTGGCCAGCGCAATGGCGATCATCACTTTCTGACACTCGCCCTCCGTCAGCTCATAAGGGAAACTGCGCATCGCATCTTTATGATCTTTAATGCCGACGCGGTGGAGCAGCTCAATTGCCCGACGTTTGCGCCAGCCCATGCGCTGCCACCACTTGCCTTTAAAGGTCCAGCGCGGGATGTTTTGCATCAGCTGCTTGCCGACACGCTCGGAGGGATCGAGACAGGATTGCGGCTCCTGGAAAATCATCGACACATTGTGACCCAGCAGTTTGCGCCGCTCGCGCGCCGAGAGGCGCATCAGGTCGATATCATCAAAGCGCATACGGTCTGCCGTAACGCGCCAGTTATCCTTGGTGACGCCACAGATCGCTTTGGCAATCAGGCTTTTACCGGAGCCGGATTCCCCCACCAGCCCGCGGATTTCACCCTCGGCAAGGGTCAGGCTGACGCGGTCAACCGCTTTCACCCATTCAGAACCGGCTTTCACTTCAATGGTCAGGTTACGGATATCAAGAAGCGGCATTACTCCACCCCCGCAGTGATGGCACGACGAATGCCGTCACCCAGCACGTTAACCAGCAGCACGCTCACCATAATCGCCGCGCCCGGCAGCATCACCGTCCACGGCGCAACATAAATCAGCTCCAGCGCATCGCCCAGCATCGCGCCCCATTCCGGAGAGGGAAGCTGCGCGCCGAGATCGAGAAAGCCCAGCGCGGCAATATCAAGGATCGCCATCGACAGCGCGCGGGTGATCTCGGTGACCATACCGGCAGTGATATTCGGCAGAATGGCGTACCACAAAATATTCATCGTCGACGCGCCATCAAGGCGGGCGGCGACAACATACTCTTTCTCCAGCTCGTCATGCACCAGGCTGTAGACCGAGCGCACCATGCGCGGCAACAGCGCCAGCCAGACAGCAAACATCGCATGCGAAAGATGCGGGCCGACAAAGGCGACGACAATAATCGCCAGCAGCAGCGTTGGCAGCGAGAGCAGGGTATCAAGAATATGATTCAGCACCGCCGAGCGCAGGCCGTGCGTCGCCCCGGCGAAAACGCCGAGCAGCAGCCCGCACACTGTGGCGGCGAGCGTAACCAGAAATGCGCCGCCAACAGTAGGCGCCGCGCCACTCAGCAGGCGGCTTAACACATCGCGGCCGAGATCGTCGGTGCCGAGGAAAAACGACACATCGCCGTAGCGCGACCACGACGGCGGCAGAAGCTGATAGCCGAGAAACTGCTGATCGATGCCGTAAGGCGCAAACCAGTGACCGAACAGGCAGAGCAGCGCCAGCGCGCCGCAGCCATAGAGGCCGATCATCGCGGTGGGATCGCCATAAAAGTGGCGCCACGCGGTACGCAGCGCGCCGGGCGCACGTTTTTCGCTGTAGACGCTATCGTAAGGCATACCATTCCTTATGTTTTAACGGGTTCGCCAGCGCGCCGAGAATATCGGAGAGCACGTTAACGATAATCACTAATGAACCGATAACCATCACGCCAGCGGAGATCGCGGCATAATCCTGCTGGCGGATAGCGTTGATCAACCAGCGGCCCAGCCCCGGCCAGCTAAAGACCACTTCAGTGATCATCGCCAGCGTCAGCATGGTGGAGAATTGCAGCCCGAGGCGCGGGATCACCGGCGGCAGGGCATTATGCAGCACATGGCGGCGCAGAATGGTAAAGCGGGACAAACCGCGTGTTGCCGCTGCTTTAATGTAGTTTTTCTCAAAGACCTCAATGGTGCTGATACGCATCAGGCGGATCACTTCGGTGGTCGGCGCCACCGCCAGCGTCACCACCGGCAGGATAACGTGGCGCAGGGCGCTCATCAGCATCTCATCGCGCCACGGCGAGTCAGAAATCCAGGCATCGATCAGCGAGAAACCGGTCACGGTTTTCACTTCATACAGCAGATCAAAACGCCCGGAGACCGGCAGCCAGCCAAGATTGAGGGAGAAGAAGAGGGTGAGCAGCAGCGCCAGCCAGAAGACCGGAATCGAGAAGCCGAGTAGCGCCACGGCGCTGATGGCCTTATCCTGCCAGCGGCCACGCATGACCCCTGCCAGCATCCCCACCGGAATACCAACGACTAACGCCGAGCCAAAGGCCAGAATGCAGAGCTCCATGGTCGCCGGGAACACCTCCTGCAACTGCTCGGAGATCAGCTGTCCGTTAATGCTTGAGACGCCAAAATCCCAGTGCAGCAGGCCGTTAAACCAGAAGATCCACGCATTCCACAGCGTCGCACCCTGTAAGGGCGCATGGGGGGTAAAGTAGCTCAGGCTGAAGCCAACAAAGGTCAATAAAAAGAGGGTGACCAGCAGCAGTAGCAAACGACGCAGAGTAAAAATAATCACGGTGACACCTCTTTTTTATCCCGCGACACGCCAGCGAAAGAGGCGCTGCCAAACGGGCTCAGCACCAGGCCTTTAATATCGTACCGGTACGCCTGCAAGCGCAGGGAGGAGGCGAGCGGCAGCACCGGCAGTTCGCGGGCGAGGATCTGCTGGGCTTCATCATACTCATCAATGCGCGATGCCAGCTGCTGCGAGGCGAGCGCTTTTTGCAGCACTTCATCAAACTCGCGCTGGCACCAGTGGGCAAAGTTGGTTTGCGAATCAATCGCCGCGCAGCTTAACAGCGGGCGGAAGAAGCTGTCCGGATCGTTACTGTCCGTCGCCCAGCCGGTGAGCGTCAAGTCGTGGTTCATATCCATCAGGCGCGCCTCCTGGAAGCGCCCCTCAACCGGCACAATCACCACTTTCACGCCTACCTGCGCCATATCCGCCTGAATCAGCTCGGCGGTTTTCAGCGGGCTGGGGTTCCAGGGCTGCGAACTGGTTGGCACCCACAGTTGCAGGGTGAGGTTCTCCAGCCCCAGCGCTTTCAGGCGCTCGCGCGCCTGCTTCGGATCGTATTCGGTAATTTTCGCGTCATTATCGTACGCCCACGACGCGCGGGGCAGGATCGACGCTGCGGTCTCCGCCGTGCCGTAGTAAATCGACTGCATCAGACGCTGGTTATTGATCGACAGCGCTAACGCGTGGCGCACCGCCGGGTTATTAAGTGGCGGTTTGTTGGTGTTGAACGCCAGGTAAGCGATGTTCATCCCCGGGCGCAGGGTTAAACGCAACCGCGGGTCGTCACGCAAAATCGTCAGTTGGCTGGCGGCAGGCCACGCCAGCACATCGCACTCGCCGGTGAGCAGTTTCGACAGGCGACCCGTGCCGCCAGAGCCGAGATCCACCACTACCTGCTGCATCAAGGGTTTACCAAGCCAGAACTTTTCGTGACGTTGTAACCGAACGTACTGCCCGGCGCGATACTCATCCAGCTGGAACGGCCCGGTGCCGACCGGCTGGCGGTCAATCAGCTCCTGACGATCGATTTTTTGCAACTGCGCGGCGTACTCCGCCGACATCACCGAGGCGTAGTGGGTGGCGAGGTGCCATAAGAAGGAGGCATCCGGCTTTTTCAGGCGAAACTCAACGGTGCGGTTATCCAGCTTGCGTACGCTCTCCACCGAGTCGGCAAACTGCAGGCTGTCGAAATAGGGGAAGCTGTCGCCATTGACGTTATGCCACGGATGGTGGCGATCGAAAATGCGCTGGAAAGTAAACACCACGTCGTCGGCATTCAGCGTGCGGGTAGGGGTAAACCACGCGGTATGCTGGAAATTAACGCCGCTGCGCAGGCGAAAACGGTAGGTCGCGCCGTTATCCAGCACCTCCCAGCTCTCCGCCAGCTCCGGCACCAGACGATAAGTATAAGGGTCGACATCCAGCAGGCGGCTATAGAGCTGCGCAGCAAGGGTATCGACAATCAGCCCGCTGCTCGCTTTCTGCGGGTTAAAGGTATTAACCTGTCCATTCACGCAATAGACAAAGCCGCTGTCGCGGATATCTGACGTGGCCGCAGGCGCAGCCCGAGCCGTACCGGTCGCCAGCAGTGCGGTGAAAAGCAGGGAAGAGAAAACCAGACGCATGATTTTTTCAACGGTTTTAAAATAATGGGCAAAGTGTATCGCACTTACCTGGGCTACGTACAAATGTCTGCGGACAACTGCTGTTATTGTCGACGATTTCAGCGGATTTGATGCTTTTTCAGCAGTGCGCGCAGCTGGTGATAGGTCAAACCAAGCCGCTCTGCCGCCCGCTTCTGGTTAAATTCAGCCTGTTGCAGGCTCAGTTCGAGCAGGCTTTTCTCTTGATCGAGCTGAAACTGGCGCAGATCCAGCGGCAGTTCGGGCAGCGAAGTCGTGCTATTTTCCTCCCTCGGCGCTGGCGCTTTATCACTCACATCGCGGCGGAAAGGGTCGAGGATAATAGTGTCCAGCGGCGTATCACTGCTGCCGTGGCGGTAGACGGAACGCTCCACCACGTTTTTCAGCTCGCGGATGTTTCCCGGCCACCCATAGTTCATCAGCACGTCGCGGGCATGTTCGGTAAAACCGGGGAAGAGCGGCAAATGCAGTTCGCGACACATCTGGATAGCGAAATGGTCAGCCATCAGCATGATGTCACTCTGCCGCTGGCGCAGCGGCGGTAACAGCACGACATCAAAGGCCAGCCGGTCGAGCAGGTCGGCGCGAAACGTTCCCTCCTGCACCATCTGCGGCAGATCGGCGTTGGTGGCGCATACCAGCCGCACATTCACCTGCAACGGTTGGCTGCCGCCGACCCGCTCCAGTTCGCCATACTCAATCACCCGCAGCAGTTTCTCCTGCACCAGCATCGGTGCGGTCGCCAGCTCATCCAGAAACAGCGTGCCGCCGTCGGCGCGCTCAAAGCGGCCAGGGTGGCGTTTCTGCGCACCGGTAAAGGCGCCCGCTTCATGACCAAACAGTTCGCTGTCGAGCAGGTTTTCATTCAGCGCCGCGCAGTTTAAGGAGATAAACGGCCCCTGCCAGCGCGAGGAGAGGTAGTGCAGGCGGTTGGCAATCAGCTCTTTACCGGTGCCGCGCTCACCGATAATCAATACCGGTTTATCAATCGGCGCAAGACGGGAGACCTGTTCAAGCACCTCAATAAAGCTATTGGCTTCGCCAAGAAGGTTCTCTTTCTGTTCTGCCATGATGAAATTCGCCACTAGTTGGTCTGTTTAACCACTCTAGTCTAAGTTATGGTTGAGGTAAAATTATTCATTCCCTTTATAATCAAGAGGATGAAAAGTTGGCACGGAGATTGTATTAACTCAGCAGCAGGGCTCAGCCCGATAACAGAAATCAAGAGGATTAGATTATGGGTATTTTTTCTCGTTTTGCCGACATCGTGAACGCCAACATCAACTCGCTGCTGGAGAAAGCGGAAGATCCGCAAAAACTGGTTCGCCTGATGATTCAGGAGATGGAAGACACGCTGGTTGAAGTCCGCTCCACCTCTGCACGTGCGCTGGCTGAAAAGAAACAGTTAACGCGCCGTATTGAGCAGGCGAGCGCGCAGCAGGCCGAATGGCAGGAGAAAGCCGAGCTGGCGCTGCGTAAAGAGAAAGAGGATCTGGCGCGTGCCGCGCTGATCGAAAAACAGAAAGTCACCACGCTTATCGAGACGCTGGAGCAGGAAGTCACTCTGGTTGACGAAAGCCTGGCGCGTATGAAGAAAGAGATTGGCGAGCTGGAAAATAAACTGAGCGAAACCCGTGCCCGCCAGCAAGCACTGACGCTGCGTCATCAGGCTGCCAGCTCCTCGCGCGACGTGCGTCGTCAGCTTGACAGCGGCAAAATGGATGAAGCGATGGCGCGTTTTGAGTCCTTCGAGCGTCGTATTGACCAGATGGAAGCCGAAGCGGAAAGCCACGGTTTCGGTAAGCAAAAATCGCTGGACCAGCAGTTTGCCGATCTGCAGGCAGATGATGAAATCAGCGAGCAACTGGCGCAACTGAAAGCCAGAATGAAACAGGACAACCAATAATAATGAGCGGCGGCATCAGAAGATGCCGCTGGCATCCCTGTAAGGAGTACACATGAGCACGCTTTTTCTGGCTATACCCCTGACGTTATTCATTCTGTTTGTTTTACCGGTCTGGTTATGGCTGCACTACAACAACCGCGCTTCACGCGGCGCGCTTAACCAGAACGAACAGCAACGTTTGCTGCAATTGACGGATGAAGCAACGCGGATGCGCGAACGCATTCAGGCGCTGGAAGATATTCTGGATGCAGAACATCCAAACTGGAGAGATCGCTGATGGCTACCCTCAATCTGAATAAAAAATTATGGCGTATTCCGCAGCGCGGTAAGCTTGGCGGCGTCTGCGCCGGTATCGCGGAATACCTCGATATCCAGGTCAAACTGGTGCGTATCATCACCGTGCTGGCGATGCTGTTTGGCCTCTTTTTCTTTGTCGTCGTCGCCTATATCGCGCTCTATTTTGCGCTCGATCCGCTGCCGGATAACTACACTGAAGGTGAAGTGCCCGCCAGCAACAGCGAGTTGCTGGATGCGGTAGATGCGCAACTGGCCGCCGGTGAAAGCCGCTTGCGCCAGATGGAGCGTTATGTCACATCCGATACGTTCTCGCTGCGTAGCCGTTTTCGTCAGCTTTAAGAGGTGAATATGAATCGACACTGGCAACAGGTTAACCGTAATGTTAAACCCGGCCTGAAGCTGGTCGGCAAATTGATGTTGCTGACCGCTCTGCGCGTTGGACCTGCGGGCGTAGCGGGCTGGGCGGTAAAATCCGTTGCCCGTCGACCATTAAAAATGGTGCTGGCCTTCGCACTGGAACCGCTGCTCAGGCGCGCGGCGAACAAGCTCTCCCGCCGCTTTGATAACCAGCCCGTTACGCGCAAGCGTTGACAAGTGCGTCGCCGCCCATATCTCATAGTGAGCAGGACTCTTCTGGATTTAAGGGCGCATACGCATGGCGATGGAACGATTACGAAACGAATTCAACTCGCTGGTCAACCGCGGCATGGACAGGCATTTACGTCTCGCGGTGACCGGCCTTAGCCGCAGCGGTAAAACCGCGTTTATTACCGCGCTGGTTAATCAACTTCTCTCAATTCACACGGGCGCACGCCTGCCGCTGTTCAGCGCGGTGCGCGAAGAGCGCTTACTCGGCGTTAAACGCGTTCCCCAGCGTGATTTCGGCATTCCCCGTTTTACCTACGATGAAGGGCTGGCCCAGCTTTATGGCTCGCCGCCGGTATGGCCAACCCCGACGCGCGGCGTGAGTGAAATCCGTCTCGCGCTGCGCTTTCGCTCCCGCGATTCGCTGTTACGGCACTTTAAAGAGACCTCCACGCTCTATCTGGAAATTGTCGATTACCCCGGCGAATGGCTGCTCGATCTGCCGATGCTGGCGCAGGATTACCTGAGCTGGTCGCGGCAGATGACCGGCCTGCTTACCGGAAAGCGTCAGGCGTGGTCTGAGAAGTGGCGCGTGCTCTGCGCCGGGCTCGATCCGCTCGCGCCCGCCGATGAGAACCGGCTGGCGGAGATCGCCGCCGCCTGGACTGAGTACCTTCATCAGTGCAAGCGCGAAGGGCTGCACTTTATCCAACCGGGGCGATTTGTGCTGCCGGGCGATATGGCAGGCGCACCGGCATTACAGTTTTTCCCGTGGCCGGATGTTGACGGCACCGGCGAAGCGAAGCTGGCGCAGGCCGACAGGCACACCAACGCCGGGATGCTGCGCGAACGCTATCAGTACTACTGCGATCACGTGGTAAAAGGCTTTTATAAAAACCACTTCCTGAAATTTGACCGGCAGATCGTGCTGGTTGACTGCCTGCAACCGCTTAATAACGGCCCGCAGGCCTTTAACGATATGCGCCTCGCGCTTACTCAGCTGATGCAGAGTTTCCACTACGGCCAGCGGACGCTGTTTCGCCGCCTCTTTTCGCCGGTGATCGATAAGCTACTCTTTGCTGCCACCAAAGCGGACCACATCACCGTCGATCAGCACGCCAATATGGTTTCGCTCCTGCAACAGCTGATTCAGGACGCGTGGCAAAACGCCGCCTTTGAAGGCATCAGCATGGATTGCATGGGGCTGGCTTCCATTCAGGCGACACAGAGCGGCCTGATTGAGGTTAACGGCGAGACGATCCCGGCGTTACGCGGTCACCGATTAAGCGACGGTTCGCCGCTCACCTTCTACCCTGGCGAAGTGCCGGCGCGCCTGCCGGGACAGGCGTTCTGGGAGAAGCAGGGGTTTAATTTTGAGGCGTTTCGCCCGCAGGTGATGGATGTCGATTCGCCGCTGCCGCATATCCGGCTGGATGCCGCGCTGGAGTTTTTACTGGGAGATAAATTGCGATGACCGAGCCGCTAAAACCGCGTATCGATTTTTCCGGGCCGCTGGAGACGCCAGCGCAGGAGCAGTTTAAACAGGCGCAGCGCTTTGACGCTCTCGCCGCCGAGAAGTTTGCGCCGGTCGCCGTTGAGGAGCTGCCCGAAGAGGGCCAGGCGGAAGCGGTGGTTGAAGCCGCGCTGCGCCCGAAGCGCACGTTATGGCGCAAAATGGTCACCGCCGGGCTGGCGCTGGCTGGCGTCACCGTGATTGGACAGGGCGTGCAGTGGGCGATGAATGCCTGGCAGACCCAGGACTGGGTGGCGCTTGGCGGCTGCGCAGCGGGGACGCTGATCGTTGGCGCAGGCGTCGGCTCTATTGCCAGCGAGTGGCGGCGGCTGTGGCGTTTACGTCAGCGGGCGCACGAGCGCGATGAAGCCCGCGAACTGTTGCAGAGCCACGGCACCGGCAAAGGGCGCGCCTTTTGCGAAAAGCTGGCGCAGCAGGCGGGGCTGGATAAGTCGCATCCCGCTGTGCAGCGCTGGTACGCGGCGATCCATGAAACCCAGAGCGACCGCGAAATCGTTACGCTCTACGCCCACCTGGTGCAGCCGGTGCTGGATGCGCAGGCGCGGCGTGAAATCAGCCGCTCGGCGGCGGAATCGACGCTGATGATTGCCGTCAGCCCGCTGGCGATGGTCGATATGGCCTTTATCGCCTGGCGCAATCTGCGCTTAATTAACCGCATTGCCGCGCTCAATGGTATTGAGCTGGGTTATTACAGTCGCCTGCGTCTTTTTCGTCTGGTGCTGCTGAATATGGCCTTTGCCGGTGCCAGTGAGCTGGTGCGCGAAGTGGGGATGGACTGGATGTCGCAGGATCTGGCAGCAAGGCTCTCTGCCCGCGCAGCGCAGGGGATCGGTGCCGGGCTGCTTACCGCCCGCCTCGGTATTAAAGCGATGGAGTTGTGCCGTCCGCTGCCGTGGATCGACGGTGATAAACCCCGGCTGGGCGATTTCCGCCGTCAGCTGATTACTCAGGTCAAAGAGACGCTACAGAAAGGCAAATCCTCCGGCACAGCCGGTTAAAAAGCCGGCGCTGCGCGCTTATCTTTACGCCGCCGCGCCGCTTTTTTCCGCAGCCTGTCAATATTTGTTGACAGACATCTTCCTGCCGACCGTTAAGTGGCATATCATCCTTTCATTACGTGAATGAATAAGGGTGAAGGTTCCCATGCGTCTTGAAGTTTTTTGTGAGGACCGGCTTGGTCTGACACGCGAATTACTTGATCTGCTAGTGCTGCGCGGTATCGATCTGCGCGGCATTGAGATCGATCCCATCGGGCGTATCTACCTCAATTTCGCTGCGCTCGACTTTAACAGCTTCAGCAGCCTGATGGCGGAGATCCGCCGTATTCAGGGCGTCACCGACGTCCGCACCGTGCTGTGGATGCCCTCCGAGCGCGAACACCGCGCGATGAGCGCGCTGCTTGAAGCGCTGCCGGAACCGGTACTGTCGCTCGACATGAAATGCAAAATCGAGCTGGCGAATGCCGCCAGCGCGCAGCTCTTTGGGCAACAGCCGGATAAGCTGCTCAACCATAATGCGGCTCAATTAATCACCGGTTTCAACTTCCAGCGCTGGCTGGAGGGTAATCCGCAGCATTCGCATAACGAACATGTGGTGATCGGCGGGCAAAACTTCCTGATGGAGATCACGCCAGTGCATCTGGAAGGGGAAACCGGCGAGGCGGTACTGACCGGCGCGGTGGTGATGCTGCGCTCGACGGCGCGGATGGGCCGCCAGCTGCAAAATATCACCCAGCAGGATGTCAGCGCGTTCAGCCAGATTGTCGCCGTCAGCCCGAAAATGCGTCAGGTTGTTGAGCAGGCGCGCAAGCTGGCAACCCTCACCGCGCCGCTGCTGATTACCGGCGATACCGGCACCGGGAAAGATCTGCTGGCGCACGCGTGCCACCTTGCCAGCCCGCGTGCGGCAAAACCCTACCTCGCGCTGAACTGCGCCTCAATTCCCGAAGAGTCTGTCGAAAGCGAGCTGTTTGGCCATGCGCCGGAGGGCAAAAAGGGCTTTTTCGAGCAGGCGAACGGCGGTTCAGTGCTGCTGGATGAAATTGGTGAAATGTCGCCGCGTATGCAGGTGAAGCTGCTGCGTTTCCTTAATGACGGCACTTTCCGTCGCGTCGGCGAAGATCACGAAGTACATGTGGATGTACGCGTCATCTGCGCCACACAGCGTAACCTCGTGGAGCTGGTGCAAAAGGGGCTGTTCCGCGAAGATCTCTACTACCGCCTGAACGTGCTGACCCTCAATCTACCGCCGCTGCGCGATCGCCCGCAGGATATCGTGCCGCTGACTGAACTGTTTGTTGCGCGCTTTGCTGATGAACAGGGTTTGCCGCGGCCGAAACTTGCCCACGATTTGACGCAGCTGCTTAGCCGCTATAACTGGCCGGGCAACGTGCGCCAGTTGAAAAACGCCATCTATCGCGCCTTAACCCAGCTGGAGGGGTATGAACTGCGCGCGCAGGATATTCAGCTGCCGGATTACGATGCGGCTACCTTGCCGGTCGGGGATGATGCGATGGAGGGATCGCTGGATGATATCACCAGCCGCTTCGAGCGTTCGGTGTTAACCCAGCTCTATCGAAATTACCCCAGTACGCGCAAGCTGGCGAAGCGCTTAGGCGTTTCGCATACGGCGATTGCCAACAAGCTGCGGGAGTATGGCTTAAGCCAGAAGAAGAGCGACGAGTAACGTTGTCGCGATGACGAGTAACGTTGTCGCGATAAAAAAAGGCCGGATGGCGACAAACGCCTATCCGGCCTCTCACATTGCAGACTGTATTAGCCTTTCAGCACGTCCAGTGCAGCGGTGTAATCCGGCTCGTTGGTGATCTCATTCACCAGCTCGCTGAAGATGACCGTATCGTTCTCATCAAGCACCACGACCGCACGTGCAGCCAGGCCTTTCAGCGCGCCGTCGGCGATACCGACGCCATAGTTGTCGAGGAAATCTGCACCGCGCAGGGTGGAGAGGGTGATGACGTTGCTCAGGCCTTCCGCGCCGCAGAAGCGGGACTGGGCAAACGGCAGGTCAGCAGAGATGCACAGTACAACGGTGTTGTTCACCTCTGTCGCCAGCTGATTGAATTTGCGCACGGAAGCGGCGCAAACACCGGTATCGATGCTCGGGAAAATGTTCAGCACTTTGCGCTTACCGGCGAACTGGCTCAGCGCAACATCGGAAAGATCTTTAGCGACAAGCGTGAACGGCTGCGCTTTTGCGCCAACCTGCGGAATAGCGCCAGCAACGGGAACCGGGTTGCCCTGAAAATGAACGAGTTGCGACATAATAGCTTCCTGTTTACATATAGTTAACGTCGGCGCTAGTTTATGCCATCGGTCGAGACCACGGCAAACCAATTTTCGTATCTATACTGGTTTACATTCCGTCAAAGGAGCATGTATGAGAAATGTGAACGTTTATGAGGAAACCTGGCCGCTACATTCGCCGTTTGTGATTTCGCGCGGCGCGCGCAGTGAAGCGAAAGTCGTGGTGGTCGAACTGGAAGAGGACGGGATCAAAGCGGTTGGCGAATGTACGCCCTACGCGCGTTATGGCGAGAGCGAGGCCTCGGTGATGGCGCAAATCATGACCATTGTGCCGCAGTTGCAAAACCGCCTTAGCCGCGAAGCGTTGCAAACCCTGTTGCCGCCTGGCGCGGCACGCAATGCGGTCGACTGCGCGCTGTGGGATTTGGCGGCGCGCAAAGCGGGGCGTTCGCTGGCGCACTACACTGGCGTAACCTTGCCGGAAAGCGTTATCACCGCGCAAACGGTGGTGATTGGCACACCAGAACAAATGGCTGCCAGCGCGGCGGCACTGAGCGAAACCGGTGCCCGGCTGCTGAAGATTAAACTGGATGATCATCTCATTAGCGAGCGGCTTGTGGCGATCCGCGCCGCCGCGCCAGAGGCAACGCTGATTGTCGATGCTAATGAGTCCTGGCACAGCGAAGGTCTCGCCGCGCGCTGCCAGCTGCTGGCCGATCTGGGCGTGGCGATGCTCGAGCAGCCGCTGCCTGCTGGCGAAGATGCGGCGCTGATTAACTTTATCCACCCATTACCGATCTGCGCCGATGAGAGTTGCCATACGCGTGAGAGCCTTGATGCGCTGCAAGGGCGCTATGAGATGGTCAACATTAAGCTGGATAAAAGCGGCGGCCTGACCGAAGCGCTGGCGCTGGCCCATGAAGCTGCCGAGCGCGGCTTCGGACTGATGCTCGGCTGCATGATCTGCACGTCACGCGCCATTTCGGCTGCGCTGCCGCTGGTCAATGGCGTGCGCTTCGCCGATCTTGATGGCCCCACCTGGCTGGCGGTGGATGTCGAGCCGTCGCTGCGCTTCTCCACCGGCGAGCTTCACCTTTCGGCATCCCAGCAAAGCAGCGACATCATTGCTGCCAGATAATCTTCACTGGCAGCGTCGGCTGAGACTGGCGGCAGTTCCATAGTAATGCAGGGCAGGTTGATCTCCGCACACCAGCTGCCAAAAGAGCCGGGCGTCTCATACCCGACGCTTTTGACTAACGGCAGCGAAAAAGCCTGCGCCAGCCACTCGCCCAGCGCGCTTTCCCGCGGATCTTCCACGCAGGCCAGCGGATCGTGAAAGGTCACCACCCACGCCGGATGCAGGCGATGAATTAACTGGCAGAGCGCGCGGGTTTCCGGCTCGGAACCCGGAGCAGCCCCCGTGTTCAGTACCACATCCCGCTCGGGCGCCGCGCTGTTCCAGCGGTAAACGGTGTCGCCCGCCTTCCAGTTTGCTGCCGGGAAGTTACGGTTAAGGTCGACGCCGTTAGCGTTGGCGCGTAAACCGAGCTGACACCCATCCGGGTTTACCGCCAGCACGACATGATGATGGCGCAGATCGCTCTTGAGCGCGCGCATGGCACAGGAGAGGGCGACCATCGCGGCATTTTCATCCCCGTGCGTGCCGGCAATAATCAACCCGCTTTTCGCCGTTGCCAGCGGTGCCGGAAACCAGAAAAGCGGGGCACCGAGCAGGGACTCGCCATACTGCTGACGGCTGTCGGCAAAGTTTCCCCGTAAAGAGCGCGGACGTGTCGCTGGCATAGGTTTACCTGTTTCTGCGTTGAATAAACCAAGTGTTGGATATAAAGCGGTGCGACGCAAATCATTTTCCTGATGTATGAATTTGCATTCCTTAGAGCTAAAACAAATAATTACCGCATCTTTTTTGCGGGATGTGGCACATCACAAGGGGCTTTCATGACATACCGATTTTCAAAACTCTGCTGCGCGCTGGCGCTGTGCGGCTTATCTGTCAGCGTGTTTGCAGCGGATGTGCCGCCGGGAACCCCGCTTGCGGAAAAACAAGACGTGGTGCGCCACCTCAAAGATGAGCCGGCAACGCTCGATCCGGCAAAGGCGGTTGGCCTGCCGGAAATTCAGGTGATCCGCGATCTGTTTGAAGGCCTGGTCAATCAGAATGAGAAGGGTGAAGTCATTCCCGGCGTGGCAAAAAGCTGGCAGAGCAGCGATAACCGCATCTGGACCTTTACGCTGCGTGATGATGCCCGCTGGTCCGACGGCACGCCGGTCACGGCGCAGGATTTTGTCTACAGCTGGCAGCGGCTGGTTAACCCGCAAACTACATCTCCTTTTGCTGGCTTCGCTGCGTTAGCGGGCATCAGCAATGCGAAAGCAATTACCGATGGCAAAATGGCGGTCGATAAACTGGGTGTCAGCGCGGTGGATGCGAAAACGCTGCGCGTACAGCTTGATAAGCCGCTGCCATGGTTCCCGAATCTCGCAGCCAGTTTCGCCCTCTATCCGGTGCAGCAAAAGAATGTCGAGAGCGGCGCAGAGTGGACGCGTCCCGGCAATCTGGTCGGTAACGGCGCTTTTGTGCTGACTGACCGCGTGGTGAATGAAAAGCTGGAGCTGGCGCGCAATAAACAGTACTGGGATGATGGCAAAACGGTGATCAATAAGGTGACCTTTGTGCCGATCAATCAGGAGTCTGCCGCCACCAAACGCTACCTGGCGAATGGCGTGGATATCACCGAATCTTTCCCGAAAAACCTCTACCAGAAGCTGCAAAAAGAGATCCCGGGCCAGGTCTATACGCCGCCGCAACTGGGCACCTATTACTACGCTTTTAATACCCAGAAAGGGCCGACGGCAGATGCGCGCGTGCGCCTGGCGTTGAGCTTAACCATCGATCGCCGGGTAATTGCCGAGAAAGTGCTGGGGAGTGGCGAGAAACCGGCGTGGCGCTTTACTCCGGATGTCACCGCCGGGTTTACAGCGAAGCCGTCGCCATTTGAACAGATGAGCCAGCCGGAGTTAAACGCACAGGCGAAAACCCTATTGCAGGCAGCGGGTTACGGCCCACAGCGGCCCCTGAAGCTGACGCTGCTCTACAACTCCTCTGAGAACCATCAAAAGATTGCCATTGCGGTGGCGTCGATGTGGAAGAAAAATCTCGGCGCGGAGGTGAAGCTGCAAAATCAGGAGTGGAAAACCTATATCGACAGCCGTAACAGCGGCAATTTCGATGTTATCCGCGCTTCCTGGGTTGGTGATTACAACGAGCCATCGACCTTCCTCTCTGTGTTGACCTCCAACAGCAGCAGCAATATTCCGCGTTTTAGCGATGCGGCGTATGACAAAGCGTTCAACCAGGCGACCCAGGAAAATTCAGCGGAAGCCCGCAATGCGGATTACAACGAAGCGGAGCAGATCATCGCCAGCAAAGCGCCGATTGCGCCTATTTATCAGTACACCAATGCGCGGCTGATCAAGCCGTGGCTGAAGGGCTACCCCATCACTAACCCGGAAGATGTTGCCTATAGCCGTACGCTATACATCATCAAGCACTGACAAAAAAATCCCCCTTACATCACGGGAGGTAAGGGGGAAAGTCGTTGATTATTGAACGTTTCCTGTCTGAGCAGGTATGGCGAAATTTTAGTTAAGCATTGTGGAGGCACAATGGAGGAAAAAAGGAGACGCAGCCGCAGTGAGCAAAGGGCAAAAAAAAGCCCGCTACAGAGAGCGGGCAAAAAATACTGGAAGCAATGTGAGCAATGTCGTACTGAATAGTTGAGTGGGTTACTCAACTATTCAGTAATGAGAAAGATAATCTTTATCATTTGAACATGCAACTCCTTTTTACATTTTTCCCGCAGGCCGCGTATAGCGGGCGTTTACGGCAGATTTTTCCGATTTTGGTCAAAAAACAGGCAGCTAATTGTGCTATAGTGCTGATGTTTTAACCAACCAAGAGGATGTTATGTCTAACCCACTCAACCCTACCGAACTGGCCATCGAATACCTGCGTCGCGACAAAAGCGCGCTCACCCCGGCTGAATACCTGAAGAGACTGAACCTGCTGAAACTTGAGTTTGAAGATCTGCTTACGCTCTCTCATAGCGAGCTGAAAGAGGAGATCGACTTTGCCTGGCGGCTTGGCATCCACTGATTGTCGCATCACGTTAAAAACGAAAGAGGCGTTATGCTGGCTTGTAAACAAGCAGCAGCGCCTGTTTAATTTCAACAAATAATAAAATCCCATATCGATTGAACATATTATTATCGGCATAAAAAGAGAAAGCTTTAATTATTTAAATAATCTTTATTCTGGCTAAATAAAAAATGTAGCAGGCCAAAATTATCTTGCTAATCAAGGTTTATTTATATGATATATAGTTAATTCCGCAGCTTGTTTTTACGTGTTATTTGGTTTTTTATGCTAATTAATTAGCATCAACTGGGTTAATTTATTCCACTTAAGTAAAATCTAAGGTGCTTTAAGGCAAACCTGTCATTGCGCCAAATTAGCCGTGTAAAAGCTGATAGCGAGTGTTATAACGAGGCTACCGTTCTCCGGTGTTCTGGCGAGTCTCATTATGTTAAGAAATCTCAGCGTTCGTACCTTTATATTTTTTTACCTTCTGGTCTCTTTTGTTATCGTTGATGCGATAGTCATCGTGCTCTCAAAAAACATCCCGCTGTTTGCAGCGGTATGTAGCGTCTCTATTATTTCTCTGGCGTTAATATGGATATATTTAACGCAGTATCTGGTAACGCCAATTAATACGGTGAAGAGAAGTATTGAGGCGGTGACGGCAGGTAATCTGTCGATTGTTATTCCGGAGTTTGGCAATAACTGCGCCGGCCGGTTAATTCCCGGTATCAATAGCTTATCCGCCAGTATTGCCGTACTGGTAAAAGAGATACGCCTCTCCTCCGATAATGCGCTCGGGCTTTCCGCCCAGCTTGCCTCACGCAGTGCCGATCTGTCGGTGAAAACGGAAGAGCAATCCGCAGCACTGGTGCAGACCGCCTCCAGCATGGAGGAGATGGCCTCCAGCACCAAAAACAATGCCGATAACACGCGGCTTGCCAGTACCCGTGCTAATGACGCCTCTTCCTGCGCTGAACGCGGCGGTCAGTTGATGGGCCAGGTGGCGAAGAATATGCAATCCATTACCGATTGCGCGGAGCAGATGCGCGAAATTATCTCCATTATTGATGGCATCGCTTTCCAGACCAATATTCTGGCGCTCAATGCCGCGGTGGAAGCGGCGCGCGCCGGCGATCACGGCAAAGGTTTCTCGGTGGTTGCCGGGGAAGTGCGCAGCCTTGCGCACCGTAGCGCTGAGGCGGCGAAGAACATTAAATCGCTGATTGCCGTCACGACCGATAACGTTACTCAGGGCGCGACGGTGGTGAACGAAGCCGGGCAGAACATGCAGGAGATCGTCTCCGGTGCCAGCATTGTCAGTAAGCTGATGGATGAAATTGCCGTCTCCACGCTGCAACAGGAGAAGGGTATTGCGCAAATCACCCTTGCGCTGGCGGAGCTGGAGCAGGTTACGCAAAGCAACGTGTCGGTGGTCGATGAACTGGCCGGCTCGTCGGATCTGCTGAAACATCGCGTTGAAGAGTTACAGCAGCGCACCAGTAAATTCAGTCTGGTTGATGATAAGCCGGCGTCTGCGCGTCAACGCGATACGCAGCCGGAGAAACAGCGTATACCGCTTTCGGCGGCGGTCAGCGGTGGCCAGGAGAATTACTGGCACTCTTTTTGATAATCCTCTGGTGGATAAAAAGCCCGCAATGCGGGCTTTTTTTATGGCAATCCGTCGTAATTTGTTAGCAAATTCAGCGCCATGATTGCTTAACGTTGATGCATGGCTAGACTGTCATCAACGAAGACTGAATGTGGAGGCGCAGTGGAAGCCATCAAAGGAGCCGACCTGCAGGTGCCGGACGCGGTTTACGCGTGGCAGCTTGACGGCAAAGGCGGCGTCAAACCGCTGGCAGCGGATGATGAGATCACCGCCCAGACACCCTGCTGGGTGCATCTCAATTACACCAACCAGGAGAGCGCGCAGTGGCTTGAAACGACGCCCGTCTTACCCAACAGCGTGCGTAACGCGCTGGCGGGCGAGAGTTTACGGCCGAGAGTGAGCCGCATGGGCGAGGGGACGCTGATTACGCTGCGCTGCATTAATGGCAGCACCGATGAACGCCCCGATCAGCTGGTTGCCGTGCGCGTTTATATGGACGAGCGGATGATCGTCTCGACGCGACAGCGAAAAGTGCTGGCGCTGGATGACGTCGTCAGCGAGCTGGAAGAGGGCAGCGGGCCAACGGACTGCGGCGGCTGGCTGGTGGATGTCTGCGATTCGCTCACCGACCACGCCAGCGAGTTTATCGAATCTCTTCACGATCGGATTATCGATCTCGAAGATGACCTGCTCGATCAGCAGGTGCCGCCGCGCGGCATTCTGGCGCTGCTGCGCAAGCAGCTGATTGTGATGCGTCGCTATATGGCACCGCAGCGCGATGTCTTTGCACGGCTTGCCAGCGAACGTTTGCCGTGGATGAGCGACGATCAGCGCCGCCGCATGCAGGATATCGCCGACCGCCTCGGGCGCGGGCTGGATGAGATTGATGCCTGCATTGCGCGTACCGCCGTGATGACCGACGAGATCACGCAGGTGATGCAGGAGTCACTTGCGCGGCGCTCCTATACCATGTCGCTGATGGCGATGGTTTTTCTCCCCAGCACCTTTTTAACCGGGCTGTTTGGCGTCAACCTTGGCGGCATTCCCGGCGGCGGCTGGCACTTAGGTTTTGCCATCTTCTGCGCCGCGTTAGCGCTGCTGATCGGTGGTGTGACCTGGTGGCTGCATCGCAGTAAATGGCTGTAAAATTTAACTTTTTTAACATTAATTGAACATTAAAACGCCACTTAAGTTGAGCGAGGTCAATAAACGTCGCGGCTATTCAGGGCAATATTCACGTCGCAGGTGAATGCAACGTCAAGCGATGGGCGTTGCGCTCCATATTGTCTTACTTCCTTTTTTTGAATTACTGCATAGCACAATTGATTCGTACGATGCCGACTTAATCAGTCGGCTTTTTTTTTGCCTCTGCGCCATGAGCTTCTACCTTTAAAGTAACGACAATGCTGAAGTGGAGACCACCATGGCTATGATGACGTTACGCAACGCCCTTAATTCGCTGCCGCCCGATCCCGTGCCGAACGACCCGGTGCCGATCCCCGATCCGATCCCAAAACCGCAGCCGTTGCCGGACCCGCCGCCGGATGAAGAGCCGATTAAAATGTCGCGTTAAAGGGGCAGATCTGAGAGGATACGCGCCTGCTGAACCGAAGCCTTTTACCGCGAGACTCTATTTTGACCGCTTTTTCAACACTGAACATGCTGCCCGCCGCCCAGATCGATAACCTTAACGAACTGGGCTACCTCACCATGACGCCCGTGCAGGCTGCTGCGCTCCCCCTGATTCTGGCCGGAAAAGATGTCCGTGTGCAGGCAAAAACCGGCAGCGGTAAAACAGCGGCGTTTGGTCTTGGTGTCTTGCAGCATATCGATAGCAGCCGTTTTCAGACCCAGTCGCTGATCTTATGCCCGACGCGCGAACTGGCGGATCAGGTTGCCAGTGAACTGCGCCGTCTGGCGCGTTCCATGCCGAACACCAAAATTTTGACGCTCTGCGGCGGCCAGCCGTTTGGCGCGCAGCGCGATTCGTTACAGCATGCGCCGCATATCATCGTCGCCACGCCGGGCCGCCTGCTCGATCATCTGCAAAAAAGCACGGTCTCGCTGGAGAACCTGCAAACGCTGGTGATGGATGAAGCCGATCGCATGCTCGATATGGGCTTTAGCGACGCCATTGATGAGGTGATTCGTTTCGCCCCGGCGCAGCGCCAGACCTTACTCTTTTCCGCCACCTGGCCGGAAGCTATCGCGGCCATCAGCGGGCGCGTACAGCGCAACCCGGAAACGGTGGAGATCGATACCGTCGACGATCTGCCGGCTATTGAGCAGCAATTTTTTGAAGTCTCGCGTCACGGCAAAATCCCACTGTTGCAGAAACTGCTGAGCGTCCACCGCCCGGCCTCCTGTGTGGTCTTCTGTAACACCAAAAAAGATTGCCAGGAAGTGTGCGATGCGCTGAACGCCGCAGGGCAGGAAGCGCTGGCGCTGCATGGCGATCTGGAGCAGCGCGACCGCGATCAGACGCTGGTGCGTTTTGCTAACGGCAGCGCCCGTGTGCTGGTGGCGACCGATGTTGCCGCGCGCGGACTGGATATCAAATCCCTTGAGCTGGTCGTCAACTACGAGCTGGCATGGGACCCGGAAGTGCACGTCCACCGTATCGGGCGCACCGCCCGCGCCGGGAATCAGGGGCTGGCAATTAGCCTCTGCGCACCGGAAGAGGCGCAGCGAGCGAATATTCTCTCGGAGATGCTGCACCTGAAGCTGAACTGGCTTTCTGCGCCAGCCAGTGTTGCCATCGCGCCGCTGGCGGCAGAGATGACGACGCTCTGCATTGATGGCGGTAAGAAAGCCAAAATGCGTCCGGGCGATGTGCTGGGGGCGTTAACCGGTGAGATGGGGCTGGACGGAGCCGATATCGGCAAGATCACCGTCCATCCGGCGCATGTCTATGTCGCGGTGCGTCAGAGCGTGGCGCGCCAGGCATGGAAGCAGCTGCAAAACGGCAAAATCAAAGGCAAAGCTTGCCGCGTGCGCTTGCTGAAATAGCGCCAGCGTCATTAAAAAAGCCTCTCAGTGATTAACCTGAGAGGCTTTTTTTTACTTCACTTCAATCACGTTCAGCCGTAGCGCATCGAGCTGGGCATCATCCTCTTCCGGCTGCCAGCCCACCGGCTGCGTCGGGATCTCTTCGCGATCGAATGCCAGGTCGCCGCCGTTGACCACTTCCGAACCATGTTTGATCCCTTTGAAATCGAACAGGTTGATATCGCTCAGGTGTGATGGCACCACATTCTGCATCGCGCTGAACATGGTTTCGATGCGCCCCGGATAGCGTTTATCCCAGTCGCGCAGCATATCGGCAATTACCTGGCGCTGCAGGTTCGGCTGCGATCCGCAGAGGTTGCACGGAATAATCGGGAAGCCTTTGGCTTCGGAGAAGCGCTCAATATCTTTCTCGCGGCAGTAGGCCAGCGGGCGGATAACAATGTGCTTGCCATCATCGCTCATCAGCTTCGGCGGCATGCCTTTCATCTTGCCGCCGTAGAACATATTAAGGAACAGCGTTTGCAGAATGTCGTCACGGTGGTGGCCGAGGGCAATTTTCGTTGCCCCCAGCTCAGTTGCGGTGCGGTAAAGAATGCCGCGGCGCAGACGTGAACAGAGTGAGCAGGTGGTTTTGCCTTCCGGGATCTTCTCTTTGACGATGCCGTAGGTGTTCTCTTCGACGATTTTGTACTCGACACCCTGCGCTTCAAGGTACTCAGGCAGAATGTGCTCCGGGAAGCCAGGCTGTTTCTGATCGAGGTTGACCGCAATCAGCGAGAAGTTGACCGGCGCGCTCTGCTGCAGGTTGCGCAAGATCTCCAGCATGGTGTAGCTATCTTTGCCGCCGGAGAGGCAAACCATAATCCTGTCGCCTTCTTCAATCATATTGAAGTCGGCAATCGCCTCGCCAACGTTGCGGCGCAGACGCTTCTGCAACTTATTGAGGTTGTACTGTTCTTTTTTGCTAATTTCTTGATTTTGCGACATGAAAAAGGCTCAATTCGGTTTTTTTGCGCCAGCGGTACGCAGACCACGGGCAGAGATACGCGATTAGGGCGGGATTGTACCAATGATTTACGCCTGTGGCAGGTATTTATCACCTGGCTAAGGCGGTTCAGGTGATGCGCTTTTCCTTATATTTGCCTTTCACCACGCCATCATAAAAGCGGCCTTTCGAAACCACGGTCAGAAAAACGGAAAAAATGCGCTCCGGCACGTCGTGATATTGATAGGTGCGCTTATCGTGAAAGCGGATCTCCAGCGTGCGGCTTTGCGAGTCATACCCCACAGAGGCAATTCGTGATGATGTAACAGGGTGATGACGCATAAAGGTGTCCTTGCCGCCGGGTTGAGTGGTGATTATTAGCCAGCTTGCCGCTCGTTGTCATGCAAAACAGTGACATAAAAAAGCCGCCGGGCGTCATCCGGCGGCTTTTTTTACTTTAAGCGTTATTCAGCCGCGCTTTTTTCCGCTTTTCCGGCCAGTTGCGCGAGAAACTCGTAGCGTTTTTGCAGATCTGCCGCTGCATCTTTCCACAGCTGCTCAGCCACTTCCGGCTGCTGCGCATTCAGGCGTTTAAAACGCTGCTCATTAAGCAACGTCTCCGCCAGGGCGTCAGAAGGTGGACGGGAGTCGAGCGCCAGCGGGATTTTGCCTTCCGCTTCGCGACGGGGATCGAAGCGATAGAGCGGCCAGAAGCCGGTCGCGGTGAGCTGGCGCATCTGATCGTGGCTCAGCGCCAGATCGTAGCCGTGCTCTTCGCAGGGGCTGTAGGCAATAATCAGCGACGGGCCAGGGTAGGCCTCCGCTTCCTGAATCGCTTTCACCGTCTGGTTTAGCTGCGCGCCGAGGGAGATCTGCGCAACGTAGACATGACCATACATCATCATGCTGACGCCGAGATCTTTGCGCGCTTTCCGCTTGCCGTGCTCGCCAAACTTGGTAACCGCACCCAGCGGCGTCGCTTTTGAAGCCTGGCCGCCGGTGTTGGAGTAACACTGAGTATCGAGCACCAGAATATTGACGTTTTCGGTCAGGCTCATCACATGATCCAGCCCGCCAAAGCCGATATCGTAGGCCCAGCCATCGCCGCCAATCAGCCAGATCGATTTCTCGACCAGCGCATCGGCATCGGTCAGCAGTTGCTGCGCGCCCTCCACATCGGCAAGGGCACTGCGCAGGGCAGCTACCTGATCGCGGCGCACCTCTGGCGTGGCGTCGGCTCGCAGGGCGTCAAGCAGCTCGGCGGACAGCGCGTCAGCAAACTGCTCTACCAGCCGCATAACGCGCTGGCGATGCTGGTCAACGCTCAGGCGGAAGCCAAGCCCGAATTCGGCGTTATCTTCAAACAGCGAGTTGGCCCACGCCGGCCCGCGCCCGTTGGCATCAGTGGTGTAGGGCGTTGAGGGCAGGTTGCCGCCATAGATCGAGGAGCAGCCGGTGGCATTCGCAATCATCATGCGGTCGCCATAGAGCTGGGTTAGCAGCTTGATATAGGGCGTTTCGCCACAGCCGGAGCAGGCACCCGAGTACTCAAACAGCGGCGAAATAAGCTGCGAAGTACGAATATCAATGCGCTCCAGCTGGCTGCGGTCAATCTCCGGCAGGTCGAGGAAGAAGTCATAATTCGCTTTCTCCTCTTCGACATGCTCAAGGCGCGACATCATATTGATCGCCTTGATCTCCGGGTTCTGGCGATCTTTCGCCGGGCAGACCTCAACGCAGAGGTTGCAGCCAGTGCAATCTTCCGGCGCCACCTGCAGAACATATTTCTGGCCGCGCATATCGCGCGCTTTCACATCCAGCGAATGCAGGCTTGCCGGCGCGTCCTCCATCGCCTGCGGCGGCACCACTTTGGCGCGGATCGCCGAGTGCGGGCAGGCGGCAACACAGTGGTTGCACTGGGTACACAGCTCCTCTTTCCAGATCGGGATCGCTTCGGCAATGTTGCGCTTCTCCCAGCGCGTGGTGCCCACCGGCCAGGTGCCATCCGGCGGCAGCGCAGAGACGGGCAGGGCGTCGCCAAGCCCGGCCAGCATCGCTGCCGTCACGGTTTTAACAAAGTCCGGCGCGCTGTCTGAGACCACCGGCGGGCGATGTGCGCTTTGGCTGTCCACGGCCTTGAGCGGTACTTCGGCCAGCGATTCGCGCGCCAGCGCCAGCGCCTGCCAGTTGCGCTCAACCAGCTCCTGACCTTTGCTGCTGTAGCTTTTGGCAATCGCGCCCTGCAACGCCGTTAACGCGCTGTCGCCGGGCAGGATGGCGGTCAGGTGGAAAAAGGCCATCTGCATCACGGTATTGATGCGCGCGCCCAGCCCGCATTCGCGGGCAATTTTCGCCGCGTTAACAACATAAAAACGGGCGTTTTTCTGCCTCAGCACCGCCTGCACTTCCTGCGGCAGGCGCGACCACACCTCATCCGTGCTGTAAGGGGTATTTAGCAGGAAGATACCGCCTGGTTTCAGGCGCTCTGCCATCTGGTATTTGTCGATAAATTGCAGCTGGTGACAGCCGACGAAATCGGCCTGCGACACCAGGTAAGCCGAGTTGATCGGCCTTTCGCTGACGCGCAGGTGCGAAACCGTCAGCCCGCCCGCTTTTTTGGAGTCATAGACAAAGTAACCCTGCGCATACCACGGCGTTGCGTTACCAATGATTTTGATATTGTTCTTGGTCGCCGAGACGCTGCCATCGCTGCCGAGCCCATAAAAAAGCGCTTCCAGTTTGGCGTGCGACGGCAGGGTGTTTTCCGGCAGCGGCAGGGAGAGGTGAGTAACATCATCATAAATGCCAACGGTGAAACGCGGCTTCGGTTTATCGGCACGCAGCTCATTGAAAACGGCTAAGACACACTCCGGGCCGAACTCTTTCGATGACAACCCGTAGCGGCCGCCAATCACGCGCGGCAACGTTTCGCGCTCACCGCAATTAAAGGCTTCTGCCAGCGCGGTCATCACATCGAGATAGAGCGGCTCCGCCTGCGCGCCCGGCTCTTTGGTGCGATCCAGCACTGCCACGCTGCGCACGCTCTGCGGCAGCACCGCCAGCAGATGCGCGGCGCTGAAGGGGCGATAGAGCCGCACTTTCAGCACGCCGACTTTCTCACCTCGTGTCAGCAACTCATCAATCACCTCTTCGCAGGTGCCAATCGCCGAGCCCATCAGCACGATCACCCGCTCCGCCTGCGGGTGGCCATAATACTCAAAGGGTTTGTAGTGGCGACCCGTGGCGGCGGCAAAATCATCCATCGCCTGCTCAACGTGGTCGTAAACGGCGTTGTACCACGGGTTTGTCGCTTCGCGGGACTGGAAATAGGTGTCCGGGTTCGCAGAGGTACCACGGATCACCGGGTGTTCCGGGTTAAGCGCTCGCGCACGATGCTGGTCAATCTCCTGCTCGGGCATCAGCGCGCGCAGGGTGTCGTCCGGGAGCGGCACGATCTTGTTAATCTCGTGCGAGGTGCGAAAACCATCAAAGAAGTGAATAAATGGCACGCGGCTTTTCAGCGTCGCGATATGGGAGATAAGGGCAAAATCCTGGGCTTCCTGCACACTGCTGGCGCAGAGCAGGGCGCAACCGGTCTGGCGCACTGCCATCACATCGGAGTGGTCGCCAAAAATCGACAATGCATGGGTCGCGACAGTTCTGGCGGCAACGTGCAGCACAAAGGGGGTTAACTGCCCGGCCAGCTTATAGAGGGTCGGGATCATCAGCAACAGGCCCTGCGATGAGGTGAACGACGTTGAGAGCGCGCCGGTCTGCAAGGCCCCGTGAACAGCGGCAATGGCACCCGCTTCTGACTGCATCTCTACCACGCGCGGCGTATCGCCCCAGATATTTTTCAGGCCGTTGCCTGCCCAGGCATCTGCCTGTTCAGCCATGGTTGAACTGGGGGTAATTGGGTAGATGGCGATAACTTCACTGGTGCGGTACGCAACGGATGCGACTGCGCCATTACCGTCAATTGTGATCATAAGGCACCCTTACATTGCTCAAAAAAGGGGACGCGTTTTACGGCTACGAGTCCTGTAATTGTGCTTTGATCTTAGCAAACGCCCCGCTGAACAATTTTCGCTTTTGTGTCCTGACTCATAACGTGAATCAATGAATTGAGCGGTTGCGTTGCGCATAAAGCAGGAAAAATCGCAAAAAAGTGTTTCACCGCGCCACAAAGATAAGTTTCAGCCCTCGACGTATTGCGGCAGGCTGCCTATGATGCTTGGGTTTCGCTTTTTTGATGGGGGAGAGGAAGAGATGCGTTCAGCATTATGGATCGGGTGTGCCGCACTGTTATTGTCAGCCTGCAGCAGTGAACCTGTGCAGCAGGCGACCGCCGCGCACGTTGCGCCAGGGTTAAAAGCGGCAATGTCTAACAGTGGGCAGGCCAACTGCGCAATGATCGGCGGCTCAATGTCCGTCGCGCGCCAGCTTGATGGGTCAATGACAGGGATGTGTGCACTGCCAAATGGCAAACGCTGCAGCGAGCAGTCGCTTGCCACCGGCAGTTGCGGAAGTTACTGAGCGTTCGCGGCGCGGGTGTAAATCAGGGTCTGCGTCGCGGTGGTCAGCGTCAGCTGATTCCCCGTCAGATCAACCTGCGCGCCCTCGGCGAGCATCGCATTAATGGTGTGATCCAGTTCGTTACGCTGCGCGTCCGGGCACATCATCATCGTCATCGCCAGATGTTTCACGGTTAAGGCACCTTCAGAGAGTTTGCCCTGACCGGTAAAACCGTTACACATTTTGCCGGATACGCGCAGATCTTTATCAAAGCGGATCTCGGGTTTTGGCTCATCTGGCGCAATGCTTTTGCCATTAAATGTAGTCAATACAAAGCGCTGATTTTCCAGTTGTGCTGGTTTCAGCTGTACGGCGCGGGAACTGACGCAGCCAGCAAGCACTGCGCTCAACGCGACCAAAGCGATCAATTTTTTCATTTTTTCCTCTGGGTTCGTTCCATCAAAACGGTGGGAATTGTACCCGGTCGAACAGCCGTGTCACCGGGGTTACTCTTAAAACGCTCCCCGGCGATGGGGAGCGGGTCTCAGGTCAGCGCGTTCGGGCAGCTTTCGCCCTCATGCAGCTGACGCAAGTTTTCCAGCGTCGTTTCCGAAATGCTGGTCAACGCTTCGGCAGTCAGGAAGGCCTGGTGGCCGGTAAACAGCACGTTGTGGCAGGCGGACAAGCGGCGGAAGACATCATCCTGAATCACATCATTGGATTTATCTTCAAAGAAGAGATCACGTTCGTTCTCATACACGTCCATCCCCAGCGCGCCAATCTTCTGAGTCTTTAATGCTTCAATCGCGGCCTGGGAATCCACCAGTCCGCCGCGGCTGGTGTTGATGATCATCACGCCATTTTTCATCTGCTCAAACGCGCTCTGGTTCAGCAGGTGGAAGTTCTCCGGCGTCAGGGGGCAGTGCAGGGAGATGACGTCTGACTGCGAAAAGAGCGTTTGCAGGTCGACATACTCGACGCCCATATCCAGCGCCGCTGCGCTCGGGTAGGGATCAAACGCCAGCAGGCGCATACCGAAACCTTTCAGAATACGCAGCGCGGCAACGCCGATTTTCCCGGTGCCGATCACGCCCGCGGTTTTTCCATACATAGTGAAACCGGTCAGACCCTCAAGGGAGAAGTTGGCATCGCGGGTGCGTTGATAGGCACGGTGAATGCGACGGTTGAGGGTCATCATCATGCCGACAGCGTGCTCGGCCACCGCTTCCGGCGAATAGGCCGGTACGCGCACGACGCTCAGCCCCAGCTCTTTTGCCGCATCCAGGTCGACGTTGTTAAAACCCGCGCAGCGCAGGGCGATAAACTTCACGCCGAGCTTTTTCAGCTCTTCCAGCACCGGGCGGCTGCCGTCATCATTGACGAAAATACAGACACCTTCGCAGCCATTGGCGGTTTTGGCGGTCTTTTCCGTTAAAAGAAAGTCGAAAAATTCAAGATCGTAGCCATAGCGCTCGTTAACCTGCTGCAAATACTTTTTATCGTATTGCTTTGTGCTGTATATCGCGAGTTTCATAAGACTTTTCTCCAATGATTTTCTGCCTCTATTATCACGTTTTAAAATTATTAAGTAAATGCTCAAATATTGTTTAGAAACAGAGGCGTGGTGAATGCTTCCAGTTTGAGTATATGTCCATCCCGCGAAGAGAGATTAATACGCCAGACGTTAAGTGGTCATTTAAGGTTAAACGTAACGGTCAGGCTATGATTAACAAGGTTCACGCGTTCAAAACCGCGCCGCTACGTGGCACAATAGCCGCCAGTTTCGCCTCAATTAGATGCAAAATCAGGATATTAGCTGCCCATGAAGGGTAAATACAAGGCCGCCATCGCACTGGTACTACTGTTTATACTACTGCCGCTCACGCTGCTGCTGACGCTGGCGCAGTGGGTGCCGACGCTGGTCGGCATCTGGTTGCCCGCCGGCACGCGCATCGCCATGAGCGACAGCCCGCGTCTCACGCTCCACTCTCTGCACATTCCTGATTTACGTTACATCGTCGGTGATTGCACCCTCGCCGAGCTCAGCAATGCCCGGCTGACCCACCCCAGCCGCTGGCAGCTGCATATTGATACGCTGGAGATCAATACCGCCTGCCTGAATAAACTTTCGAAAGATGAACAAGAGAGCGGCGCGCCGCGCTCGCTGGCGCAGTGGCAGTCGCTGCTGCCGTCTAGCTGGGTAACTGTCGATCGCCTGACGGTGACACCGTGGAAAACATGGCAGGGCAAACTCTCGCTGGCGCTGACGCCTGAGATTCAGGCGCTCACTTATCAGGGCGATCGCGTCGAACTCAGCGCACGCTTGCAGGGCCAAAAGCTCAACGTCAAACGCATGGCGCTGCGGCTGTTTAACGATCAGCCGCCGTTTACCCTTGGCGGTGAATTTACGCTGCCCAACGATCCGGTCGGCATACCGGTCAACGGGCATATGGAGAGCACCTTAACGCTGCTGCAGCCGCCACATACGCTCGATGTCGATCTCGACTGGCGCGACAACCAGGGGCAACTGATTGTGATGGCGCGCGGCGAAGGGGAGCCGCTGCTGGATCTTCCCTGGCAGATGAGCAAACAGCGCTTCGCCATCAGTGACGGGCGCTGGAACTGGCCCTATCAGGGTTTTCCGCTCAGCGGCCGCGTCGGCGTGAACATTGATAACTGGCAGGCCGGTCTTGAAAATGCACGTATCAGCGGGCGGTTAAATGTCTTGACCCAGGGCGATGCCGGCAAAGGTAACGCCGTGCTCAACTTTGGTCCGGGACGCCTCAGCCCCGGCAACAGCGATCTGCCCCTGCAACTGACCGGCGAGGCGAAGCAGGGCGATTTGATCTTCTATGCCGTGCTGCCCGGTCGTCTCAGTGGCAGTCTCGAAGAGCCTCGGCTCGCCTTCAGCCCCGGCGCGCTGCTGCGCTCCAGGGGGCGCATCATTGATTCACTTAATATTGATGAGGTGCGCTGGCCGCTGGCGGGCGTCAGCCTGACGCAGCGCGGCATCGACGGGCGGTTGCAGGCCATTCTGCGCGCCCATGAGAGTGCGCTTGGCGATTTCACCCTCCATCTTGACGGCCGCGCCGAGGATTTCCTGCCCGATAACGGATTGTGGCGCTGGCGTTACTGGGGCGATGGCCATTTCACGCCGATGCACGCCCGCTGGGATGTTGCCGGGCGGGGAGAGTGGCGCGACGAGGCCATCACCCTGACGGAACTCTCTACCGGTTTTGATCGGTTGCAGTATGGCGCCATGGAGATGAGCGCGCCGAGGCTGGTGCTCGATAAACCGGTGCGCTGGCTGCGTGATGCAGCAAAACCGCGCTTTACCGGCGCCCTGACGCTGGAGGCAGGTAAAACTACCTTCAGCAGCGGCAGCGTATTACCGCCCTCAACCCTGCATTTCAGCGTTGACGGCACAGAGCCGACACGCTTCCAGTTCAAAGGCGCGCTTAACGCCGAAGCGATTGGCCCGGTACAGGTGAATGGTCGCTGGGACGGCGAGCGCCTGCGCGGTCAGGCGTGGTGGCCGCAGCAATCCCTGACGGTCTTCCAGCCGCTGGTGCCGCCGGAGTGGAAAATGAATCTGCTCGACGGCTCGCTCTATGCGCAGGTCGCCTTTTCCGCCGCAGCGGATCAGGGGTTTGAAGCGGGCGGTCACGGCGTACTGAAAAACGGCAGCGTCTGGACGCCGGATAACGAGATCCACGGCGTCGACTTTGTGCTGCCGTTCCGCTATCGCGATGCCAGCTGGCAACTGGGCACCCGTCATCCGGTGTCGCTGCGCATCGGTGAGGTGGTCAATCAGGTGACGGCAAAAAATATCACCGCCGATTTACAGGGGACGTGGCCCTATAGCGAGCAGGACCCGCTTACCCTCAGCGATGTCAGCGTCGATGTGCTGGGTGGCAAAGTGACGCTGCAACAGCTTCGTTTGCCGCAGCACGACGCGGCGCTGCTGCGCCTGAGCCATATTGAAGCGAGTGAAGTGATAAGCGCGGTCAACCCGAAGCAGTTTGCGCTCTCCGGCCCCGTTGACGGCGCGCTGCCGCTGTGGCTCGATAACCCACGCTGGATTATTAAAGATGGCTGGCTGCATAACCCCGGGCCGATGACGCTGCGGCTCGATAAAAACACCGCCGACGCCATCGTCAACGATCATATGGCGGCGGGCGCGGCGATTAACTGGCTGCGCTATATGGAAATTTCGCGCTCGTGGACGAAGATTGACGTCGATAATCTGGGCCAGTTAACCCTGCGCGCGAAACTCTCCGGCACCAGTTATGCCGAAGGGAAAAGCGGGCGTGTTAATCTCAACTACACCCATCAGGAAAATCTGTTCACGCTATGGCGCAGTCTGCGTTTTGCTGACAATTTACAGTCATGGCTTGAGCAACATGCGGCGCTGCCCGATACGCGCTGCAAAAAGGGCACGTCATGCGAGGAAAAGAGATGAGAACCGTGAAAATCGTGCCAGGCCTGCTGGCGGTAACGCTGCTGGCTGGCTGTACGCCGCGAATAGAAGTGGCGGCGCCAAAAGAGCCGATCACCATCAACATGAACGTCAAAATTGAGCATGAGATCCATATCAAGGTCGATAAAGATGTGGAGAGCCTGCTGAAATCCCGTAGCGATCTCTTCTGAGGCGATGATGAAAAAACAAGTCACAGGCGCACTGCTCGCGCTAAGCCTGGTCAGCGGCATCGCTCAGGCGCTCACGCTGGATGAGGCCCGCAGCCAGGGCCGCGTCGGCGAAACGCTGAACGGCTATATCGCACCGCTGCGTCAGGATCGCGAGACGCTGGCGCTGGTTGAACGCATCAATAAAGCGCGTACCGAGAGCTATCAGCAGCTGGCGGATAGCAATAATATTCCGGTGGATGATGTCGCCAATATGGCGGGGCAGAAGCTGGTTGAGCGGGCAAAGCCGGGTGAGTATGTGCGCGGCATTAACGGTAAGTGGCTGCGCAAACCGCGCGACCAGGGCCAGTGAAACCTCTGAAAAGCGCGGTCAACCAACCCGCGTTTCACTATCATCAACAGGTGCTTTCGCCAGGAGATGATGATCATGTACGCCTACAAAAAGCCTACCCCGCGCATGGCTTCCTATCAGCAAGAACCGGAAGAGGAGGTGCCTGCCAGAAAAAACTCTGCGCTGCGCCGGGGATTTCAACGAATCATCTCGCACTTCAGACGTCACTCCTCTCAGGCCACGGGCGTAAGAGAATCTGGCGAATTTGAGCGTTACCGTAAATCGGAAAACCTTATTGCCACCGGCTCGATTGGCAGCGTTTATCACTATAACAACGAATACGTGATGAAGGATTACAGCGGTGTTATTGAGACAGAGCATAAGGGAAGGTTGCACAGCGCGATGAACAATGCGGCGGCCTTCAATCGCCTGTACGGCGCAGGGAGTGCAAACGTAGTATTGCGTAAGACGACTAATCCGCTGCAAAAAGCGGTCTCGGTAAAACTCAGGAGGATCAGCGGAGCATCGCTGGCGGACATTCTGGCCAAAGGGGAGATCGGGCTTGCAGAAAAGGCTGTCGCCAGATATGCAAAAGGGGATGTAGCCACGCAGCTAGCGAAAAAACTTGAACTCGCCGGGGTCGATCACAATGACATTAATCTCGGCAATATTCTCTACGATCCGCAAACAGACAGCTTTAGCCTGATCGACTTTGACAGCTCACACATTAATCCGCCGGGCATGCCGCTTAATGAGTTTATGGTGGAGGAGTTGGTACGCAAGATTAATTACTATTTCAGAACCTTTATGCGCGAAGTGAATGCGCTAAAACAGGCGTAATACCTCTCTTCCACTGGGGGAAGAGAGGTATAAGGCTTACGCCACGACGATGCTGTCGATAGCCGCTTTCGCGTCTTCCTGCGCTTTTGCCGCCACTTCCGGGCCGTAGGCTATGCCTTCAGCAAAGACGAAGTTGACATCGGTGATGCCGATAAAGCCGAGGAACAGTGTCAGGTACGGGGCGACCAGGTCAGACGGGGTATCTTTATGAATACCGCCACGGCTGGAGACGATCACCGCACGTTTGCCAGTAACCAGTCCTTCCGGACCGTTTTCGGTGTAACGGAACGTCACGCCGGCACGCGCCACCAGGTCAAAGTAGTTTTTCAGCTGCGTCGGGATGTTGAAGTTGTACATCGGGGCGTTGATCACAATCACATCATGCGCCTGCAGTTCAGCAATCAGTTCGTCAGAGAGTGACAGCGCTTCCTGCTGACGCGGCGTCAGCGGCGCATCGCTCGGGCGCAGCGCGCCAACTAATTCACCGTCCAGCACCGGAATCGGGTTTGCCGCCAGATCGCGCACGGTGATCTCATCATCAGCGTGCTTTTCACGCCACTGTTCAACGAAGTAATCAGAGAGCTGCGACGATTGAGAATACCCTGCCAGAATGCTGGATTTAAGAACTAATACTTTACCCATTGGGTTGTTTCCTTTGTTGTATTTTACGCTGGGTTGCCCCCGTGAATTCGTCACACTCTATTCACAATCCGCAATCATGAATAGCGCAATATATCGAAGTCCATGTTCGAATTTCTTGAACAAGAAAAGGGATGTTGCGATGTGCTATTCTACGCACATTGCAAACTGATCCAGTTTCCCGGCAGTGCTCTGCCCGATAAATCTATGACTGAACAACAAAAATTGACTATTAACGATCTCAACGCGCAGCTCGACACGCTGATGCTGCGCGATAAACAGCGCTTCGCCCGCCGTCTGCAGGGCAGCAAGAAAGTTAAAAATCCTGAATCTCACCAGGCCTTGTTACAACAGATCGCCGAAGAAGCCGCACAGGCGGCGGCGAAAGTGGCGCAGCGCGAAGCGTCTCGCCCGGTAATCGACTACCCGGAAAACTTGCCGGTCAGCCAGAAGAAACAGGCGATCCTTGAAGCGGTACGCGATAACCAGGTGGTGATTGTCGCCGGTGAAACCGGCTCCGGTAAAACCACGCAGCTGCCGAAAATCTGTATGGAGCTGGGGCGCGGAATCAAAGGGCTGATAGGCCATACGCAGCCGCGCCGTCTTGCTGCGCGTACCGTGGCGAACCGTATTGCTGAAGAGCTGAAGACCGAGCCGGGCGGCTGCGTTGGCTATAAAGTCCGCTTTAACGATCACGTCAGCGACAATACGCTCGTTAAGCTGATGACGGACGGTATCCTGCTGGCAGAGATTCAGCAGGATCGGCTGCTGATGCAGTACGACACCATCATTATCGATGAAGCGCACGAACGCAGTCTCAACATCGATTTTCTGCTCGGCTACCTGCGCGAGCTGCTGCCGCGCCGCCCGGATCTGAAAATCATCATCACCTCGGCGACCATCGATCCTGAGCGCTTCTCGCGCCACTTTAACAATGCACCGATTATAGAAGTCTCCGGGCGCACCTATCCGGTGGAAGTGCGCTATCGCCCGATTGTTGAAGAAGCAGATGATACCGAGCGCGACCAGCTCCAGGCGATTTTCGACGCCGTGGATGAGCTGGGTCGCGAAAGCGCCGGCGACATTCTGATCTTTATGAGCGGCGAGCGTGAAATCCGCGATACCGCGGATGCGTTAAATAAGCGCGATCTACGCCATACGGAAATTTTGCCGCTCTATGCGCGCCTCTCAAACAGCGAGCAGAACCGCGTCTTCCAGCCGCACAGCGGGCGGCGCATTGTGCTGGCCACCAACGTGGCGGAAACCTCGCTCACCGTGCCGGGCATCAAATATGTGATCGATCCGGGCACCGCGCGTATCAGCCGCTACAGCTACCGCACCAAAGTGCAGCGTCTGCCGATTGAGCCGGTCTCGCAGGCCTCGGCTAACCAGCGTAAAGGGCGCTGCGGACGCGTCTCGGAAGGGATCTGTATTCGTCTCTATTCGGAAGATGATTTCCTCTCGCGCCCGGAGTTTACCGACCCGGAGATCCTGCGTACCAACCTGGCGTCGGTCATTTTGCAGATGACCGCGCTGGGGCTGGGCGATATCGCCGCTTTCCCGTTTGTCGAAGCGCCGGATAAACGCAATATTCAGGATGGTGTGCGCCTGCTGGAAGAGCTGGGTGCCATTGCCACCGACGAGCAGCAGACCGCCTATAAACTGACGCCGCTCGGCCGCCAGTTGTCGCAACTGCCGGTTGACCCGCGTCTGGCGCGTATGGTGCTGGAAGCGCAGAAACATGGCTGCGTGCGTGAAGCGATGATCATCACCTCGGCGCTGTCGATTCAGGACCCGCGCGAGCGGCCGCTGGATAAGAAACAGGCCTCGGATGAAAAACATCAGCGCTTCCATGACAAAGAGTCTGATTTCCTCGCCTTTGTGAACCTGTGGAACTACCTCGGCGAGCAGCAGAGAGTGCTCTCCTCGAACCAGTTCCGCCGCCAGTGCCGCGTCGATTACCTCAACTATCTGCGCGTACGCGAATGGCAGGATATCTATACCCAGCTGCGCCAGGTGGTGAAAGAGCTGGGCATTCCGGTGAACAGCGAACCAGCAGAGTACCGTGAAATTCATATCGCGCTGCTTACCGGGCTGCTGTCACATATCGGTATGAAAGACGCTGATAAGCAGGAGTTTACCGGCGCGCGCAACGCCCGTTTCTCCATCTTCCCCGGCTCCGGTCTGTTCAAGAAGCCGCCGAAGTGGACGATGGTGGCCGAACTGGTAGAAACCAGCCGCCTATGGGGGCGCATTGCCGCGCGCATCGATCCCGAGTGGGTCGAGCCGGTTGCGCAGCATCTGATTAAACGCGCCTGGAGCGAGCCGCACTGGGAGCGCTCGCAGGGCGCGGTGATGGCGATGGAGAAGGTGACGCTCTATGGTCTGCCAATTGTCGCCGCGCGGAAAGTCAACTACAGCCAGATCGACCCGGCACTGTGCCGCGAACTCTTTATCCGCCACGCGCTGGTAGAGGGGGACTGGCAAACCCGCCACGCCTTCTTCCGCGACAACCTGAAGCTGCGCGCCGAAGTGGAGGAGCTGGAGCATAAATCCCGCCGCCGCGACATTCTGGTCGACGATGAGACGCTGTTTGAGTTTTACGATCAGCGCATCAGCCATGAGGTGATCTCCGCCCGCCACTTCGACAGCTGGTGGAAGAAGGCAAGCCGTGAGACGCCGGATCTGCTCAACTTTGAAAAGAGCATGCTGATCAAAGAGGGGGCAGAGAATGTCAGCAAGCTCGATTACCCGAACTTCTGGCACCAGGGCAACCTCAAGCTGCGCCTGAGCTATCAGTTTGAGCCGGGCGCGGGTGCCGACGGCGTGACGGTGCATATTCCGCTGCCGCTGCTCAACCAGTTGGAAGAGAGCGGCTTTGAGTGGCAGATCCCCGGCCTGCGCCGCGAGCTGGTGATTGCGCTGATCAAATCATTGCCGAAACCGACGCGCCGCAACTTTGTTCCCGCGCCGAACTATGCCGAAGCGTTTTTAGGCCGCGTGACGCCGCTGGAGATGCCGCTGCTCGACGCGCTGGAGCGCGAGCTGCGCCGTATGACCGGCGTAACCGTCGACCGCGACGACTGGCACTGGGATCAGGTGCCCGATCACCTGAAAATCACCTTCCGCGTGGTGGATGACAAGAATAAAAAGCTGCTTGAAGGGCGTTCCCTGAGCGAGCTGAAAGAGAAGCTAAAGGGCAAAGTGCAGGAGACGCTCTCGGCGGTGGCCGATGACGGCATCGAGCAGAGTGGGCTGCATATCTGGAGTTTCGGTCAGCTGCCGGAAAGCTACGAGCAGAAGCGCGGCAGCTACAAAGTGAAGGCGTGGCCGGCGCTGGTTGATGAGCGCGACAGCGTGGCGATCAAGCTATTTGATAACCCGCAGGAGCAGCAGAATGCGATGTGGGCCGGTATTCGCCGCCTGCTGCTGCTGAACATCCCGTCGCCGATTAAGTACCTGCACGAAAAACTGCCGAACAAGGCCAAGCTGGGGCTCTACTTCAACCCGTACGGCAAAGTGCTGGAGCTGATTGACGACTGCATCGCCTGCGGCATCGATAAATTAATCGATGAGGCGGGCGGCCTGGTGTGGACGGAGGAGGGCTTTGCCGCGCTGCATGAGAAAGTGCGCGCCGAGCTCAACGACACGGTGGTGGAGATCGCCAAACAGGTCGAGCAGATCCTGACGGCGGTGTTCAATATCAACAAACGTCTGAAAGGGCGCGTGGATATGACTATGGCGCTGGGGTTATCGGATATCAAAGCGCAGATGAGCGGGCTGGTCTATCGCGGTTTCGTCACTGGCAACGGTTTCCGCCGCCTCGGCGACACGCTGCGTTATCTGCAGGCGATCGAAAAACGGCTGGAGAAGCTGGCGGTCGACCCGCACCGCGATCGGGCGCAGATGCTGAAAGTGGAGCAGGTGCAGCAGGCGTGGCAGCAGTGGCTCAACAAGCTGCCGCCCGCGCGACGTGATGATGAAGAGGTGAAGGCAGTCCGCTGGATGATCGAAGAGCTGCGCGTCAGTTTCTTCGCCCAGCAGCTTGGCACGCCGTATCCCATCTCCGATAAACGCATTTTGCAGGCGATGGAACAGCTCAGCGCGTAATACTTTTGTAGGCCGGACACGCGATGGGGTTGTAGGCCGGATAAGGCGCCAGCCGCCATCCGGCAGTTCACCATGATTTATCAAACGGAAGTGCTCGCCATCCGCGCAGGATCGCCGGATGGCGCTACGCTTATCCGGCCTACGGTATCGAATTTATCTACACGCGATGGGGTTGTAGGCCGGATACGGCGCCAGCCGCCATCCGGCAGTTCACCATGGTTTATCAAACGGAAGAGCTCGCCATCCGCGCAGGATCGCCGGATGGCGCTACGCTTATCCGGCCTACGGTATCGAATTTATCTACACGCGATGGGGTTGTAGGCCGGATAAGGCGCCAGCCGCCATCCGGCAGTTAACCGTGGCTTAGCAAACAAAAGAGTTCGCCATCCACGAGGATCGCCGGATGGCGCGACGCTTACAGTTTTACGAGTTGACCCAGGCCAGCGTAAAGCCGTCCCAGCCTTTGGCACCGACGGTCTGCATCGCCGTCGCCGTCAGGCGCGGGTTGTCGCCAATCATCTCAATAAATTTCCGCACCCCTTGTACCCGGTCATCGGTGGAAGATGGGTTGGTCACTTCGCCGTCGCGCACCACGTTATCGCCAATAATCAGCGTGCCGGGACGCGAATAGTGCAACGCCCACTTGAGGTAGTTCGGGTTATTGGGTTTATCGGCATCAATAAAGATCAGATCGAAGGGCGGACGCTCGCCGAGCGATTCCAGTGTCTCCAGCGCCGGGCCCTCTTTGACTCTCACCTGGCGGGTTAAACCGGCAAATTCGATGTTCTCCCGGGCAATCGCGGCGTGTAGTGCATCGAACTCCAGCGTGAGTAATTCGCCATCGGAGGGCAACTCCCGCGCCATCCACACCGTGCTGTAAGCCCCCAGCGTGCCGATCTCGAGAACGCGCTTAGCGTGCGTCATCCGCACCAGCAGCGCCAGCAGTTGACCCTGCATCGGCGAAACATCAATTTCAGGTAAACCGGCGCGCCGGTTATTGGCGAGGATCTGCGTCAGAACCTCATCTTCAGGGAGAAGCTGTTGTGCTAAGTACTCATCTACCGCGGACCATTTCTGCTGCATAGCATAACTCCTGGTGTTGTTGAGAATTACTGCATACCGGACCAGCCTCCACCCAGCGCGCGATAGAGATCCACCTGCGCCAGTAACAGATTATTTTTTACCTGCACGGCGTTGAGCTGCGCGCTAAAGAGCGTACGCTGCGCATCAAGCACCGTCAGGTAGGAGGAGTAGCCGTTCTGGTAACGATTTTGTGCAATGCGCAGCGTCTCTTCCGCCACCTGCTGCTGGCCTTCCAGCTCCCTCAGCTGCTCGCCGAGGCGGGTGATGGCATCGAGGCTGTCATTCACCTCTCTGAACGCGTTGCGCACGGTGCTTTCATAGCCATAGAGCGCCTGGTTGCGCTGCGACATGGAGACATCTACCTGTGCATTCAGCGCCTGGCGGTTCAGCAGCGGCGCCAGTATGCTGCCGCCGATATTCCACAGCCGCAGCGGGTTGTCGAGCAGGCCGGGCAGGGTGTCGTCCTGCATACTGCCGCTGGCGGTCAGGTTGAGCGACGGCAGCAGTTTCGCCTGCGATACCGCAAGCCCGGCATCGGCGGCAACCAGTTGGCGCTGGGCCTGCACGATATCCGGCCGCCGGTTAAGCAGCGTTGAGGGTAACTGCGCTGGCAGCGACAGTGGGGTAAGGGACGAAAAATCGCCGCGCTGGATGGCCCCCGGGTTGCTGCCGAGCAGCACGCTGAGCGCATTCTCCTGCTGGCTAATCTGGTGCTCCAGCACAGGAATTTGTGCCCGCGTTGCGCGTAATTCCGAATCGGACTGCATCAGCTCCAGCCGCGAGGTGTAGCCGGTCTCATACTGACGGCGGGCTAGCTGCCACGCATCTTCCCGCGCTTTTAACGTCGAGCGCGTGACGCGCAGCTGCTCATCCAGTGATAACAAGGTGAGATAACCGGAGGCGACATTGGTGGCGACGGTTAAATCAGCCGCCGCGGCGGCAGCTTTTTGCGCCTCCAGTGACGCCTCTGCCGCCCGCGATGCGCTGCGACTCGCTCCCCAGATATCGACATCGTAACTGGCGGTTAAGTTGCCCTTATAGAGGGTGCTGTGCACCGGCTGACCGGTGGCGGCGGATTGCGAACGGGCGCGCGTGCCGGATAAACCGATATCCACTTCAGGAAACAGCGCGCCGTTGGCGGCATAGACCCGCGCCTGGTACTCATTGACCCGCTCGCGGGCGACCAGCACGTCGCTGTTATAACGCAGGGCCTGATCGACATAGCGGTTAAGCTGGCTGTCGTGAAAGTTGCGCCACCAGACGCTGTCGACTTTGCCCAGCGGCCCGCTTTCGCTGCGCCATGCCGCCGGGATCTGTAACGACGGCTGCGCGCGTTCCACATCCACCGACTGGCAGCCCGCCAGCAGCAGGCTGATTGCGATCAATGTCGGATAGCGCCTCATTGCTGCGCCTCCCGCGTATCAATATGCACCTGCACGGACATACCGGGGCGCAGACGGGCGATCTCTTCGGCTTTGCCCTCCACCTGGATGCGCACCGGAATCCGCTGGGCGATTTTGACAAAGTTGCCGGTGGCGTTGTCCGGGCTGATGGCGCTGAACTCCACGCCCGTGGCCGGTGAAATGCTCTCGACACGCCCATTAAAGCTGCGGCCATCAAGGGCATCAACACTAAAGGTCACCGGCTGGCCGACAACGACATCGGCCAGCTGCGTCTCTTTGAGGTTGGCAATCACCCAGCGCTGGGCAGGCACCAGTGAGGTGAGGTGCGTTCCGGCAGTGACATACGCGCCGAGGCGTACGCTGATCTGCCCAAGCTGCCCGTCGCGGGGGGCGACGATGCGCGTGTTTTGCAGATCGATCTGCGCCAGCTCCAGCGCCGCTTTGGCATTTTCCACATCCGCCTGCAGCGAAGCACGATTGACGATGGTGGTTTGCAGATCCTGGCGCGACATCTCCAGCGTCGCCTGCGCCTGAGCGATATTGGCGCTGTTCTGCGCGGCCGTTGCCAGCGCAGCATCACGTTCGCGAATGGACAGAGAACCATCTGCTGTCAGCGCTTTAACGCGTTTTAAATCTGCCTGCGCCTGCAGGTTCTGCGCTTTGGCGCTGGCGAGCGCCGCTTCATTACGTGCGATTACCGCCTGTGCGCTTTTACGCTGTTGCAGGTTGTTTTCAAGCGCGGCGCGCTTCATCGCCAGCGTCGCTTTCGCCTGATCGACACGCTGACTATAGATGCGGTCGTCAATCTGCATAATCAGGTCGCCTTTTTTCACATTGACGAAGTCCTGCACCGGCACTTCAGTGATGTAGCCATTCACCTGCGGGCTGATAAACGTCGTCTGCCCACGGACATAGGCGTTATCCGTCGACTGCGTATGACGCGTAAACGGCGGCAGCTGCCAGGCGTAGAGGATCACCAGCACGCCGACGATCACAATCGCCGCGGCGGTAAAAATGGACACTACCCGCACGTTGCTGCGGGTACTTGCCTGCTCTTTAGCTGCTGCGTCCTGCTGGCTCATAGTAAAAACTCCAGTAATGTCATCATTATTATTTGCTACCCGTCGCCCGTTTCAGGGCCAGACGAGCGGTAATACGCAAGCGCAACAAGCGCCATGCAATCCACAACAGCGTGGCGGCGGCGACGCTCGCCGTCAGCATATAGGTGTCGTTATAAGCCAGGATGGTTGCCTGCAGCGTCGAGGCGGTCTGCAACTGGGTGACTGCCTGCACGCTGAGCAGGCTGCTGTCGCCAATCATGCTCTGGTACATCTGGCTGTAGAGTTGCAGACGCTCATTGACCAGCGGATTAAGGGTGGTGAGCTGGTCCGCCAACAGGCTGGAGTGGTACTTTTCGCGCCACGTCTGAAAGGTGCCGAGGATCGCCGAGCCCATCAAGCCGCCGATATTCTGGCTCATGCCAAATAGCACTGAGAAGCTGACGAGGTTACGCGGTTCGGCAATGACGCCGCCAATCCCGGCCAGCATCGCGGGGGCGATAAAAAAGGCGCTGGCGAAGCCGAAGAGGAACTGGCTTATCATCAGCTGATCGGGGCGCGTCAGGCTGGTTGACTGGCTATCCATCAGCGAGGCGATAATCATCAGCGCCAGCGCGGTGAGGATGGGCCAGCCGAGACGCTGCGGTTTGATGGTCAGGCAACTGGCGACGATACCGCAAATAATCCCGGCCAGAATCGACCACGCCAGCCGGGTCATCTGCTCGTTTTGCAGGCCAACATACTGCAACCAGCCAAAAACGCCGGTGTTCTGTTCGGCAAGCACAATGCGGATCAGCAGCATAATCAGGCCGAGGCGCACAATACTGCCGCTGGAGAGCCAGCGGGTGTTGAGCAGCGGATTCTTTCGGTTGTGCTCAAACACTATCGCCGAGACGATCAGCACCAGCGCGCCCGCCAGCGCCCAACCAAGCCACGGGGTTTCAAACCACCAGTCGAGTCGCCCGAGGGAGAGCACCGCGCAGAGCAGCGCCATGCCGGGCGCCAGCAGAAAGAAGGTGATGAAGTCCTTCTTCTCAAATACTTTTTTACGATCGCCAGGCGGCAGCTTGAGGGCAATCACGCAGCCGAGCGAGATAAGCGCCAGCCCAAGCTCGAAGAGATAGAGCCCGCGCCACTCATCAAGCTGCAGCAGTTCGGTAGAGAAGAGGCGGGCAATCGGGATCGCCAGCGTCGAGCCGGTGATGCCGATAGTCAGCGCTTTCAGGCGATGCTTCGCCGGCCAGGCCTGGATCTGATAGTAGATCCCCAGCGAACTGAGCGCGGCGGCCACCATGCCGTGCGCGCCGCGCACAAACAGCGCGGAGCTGAGGTCGTTAATAAAGAGATGGAAAAAGGTGACCAGCACATAGAGCACCAGAAACCCTTCGGTAAACGCCCGCAGGCCATACTGCTGGCGGAACTTCACCAGCAGCAAGTTAATGGATACGTTGGTCATCACATACACCGCCGGTAGCCAGGCGATCTCCGTTGACCAGGCGGCGAAGGTGCCTTGCAAATTTTGCAGGTTCGCCGTCACCATCGCATTACCCAGCGCGCCGGTCATCGAGACCAGTAAACCAACGATGCCATAGGCGATGCGCCGCGGCGTACTGTGCCAGGGCGTTGAAGGGGAGCCGAGCAGCATCGGCTTTTCATGAGCGGCCCATTCACGCGGCGCGTAGGGGTCGCGTTTGGGTTCAGACATTACTTTCTGACCTCATGGGTAACGATAAACAGCGCAGAGAAACAGCAAGTGTAGTTATGCATGAAGACCTAAAGATTATATGACTGAATAGTTAGGGGGCTAACGATTTTACGTGCGCCCATAAAAGCAATGCAAGTGCATAAGAAAAATATAGATTACGCGCTGTACCGCAGGAGGGGAAGCTAACAAAAATAGTTGTTTCTTCCGTGACGTTGTCACGTAAAATGTTCTTTTTGTGCGGTGCGCGGGCGGTGAAACCGCGATTAGGAGAGATCCTCTGGTTACTCTGTGGCGGGCGGTTAGGCTGGAGTCAGCAATGAGAAGGAGGTTTCCATGCTTAAGACAACATTTCCCGCGCTGCCTGAACCGACGCTCGACGCCGTAAACAGGCTCGGTGAATGGCTGGCGCAGAATGACTTCACTGGCAAACCGTCGCCGGTGCGCGCAGATGTGGTGATCCTGGCGGGTAATGCCGTCATTCCGACCATTGAAGCAGCCTGCGGGCTGGCGGCGGCGCAAAAAACGCCGCTGCTGATTAGCGGCGGTATTGGTCACTCGACCACCTTCCTCTACTCCGCGATTGCGCGCCATCCACGCTATAACGCGATCCGGACTACCGGGCGCGGCGAAGCGGCGATCCTCGCCGATATTGCCCGCCAGTTCTGGAAAATTGATGAGAGCCAGTTGCTGATTGAAGACCGCTCCACCAACAGCGGTGAAAATGCCCGTTTCAGCCTCGATATGTTGATAAGCCAGCAGATTGCGCCGAAAACGGCGGTGATCGTACAGGACCCGACCATGCAGCGGCGCACGATGGCGACCTTCGCCCGCGCCAGCCAGCAGTGTGCTAACGCACCCCACTGGTTCTGCTGGCCAGGCTTTACGCCACGGTTGATCAATACGCCGGATGGGCTCGCTTTCCAGCCCCGCGTTCGCGGGTTATGGCCCGTTGAGCGCTATCTTTCGCTGGTTATGGGGGAAGTGCCGCGCCTGCGGGATGATGCTAACGGCTATGGCCCCAACGGGCGCGATTACCTGGCGCATGTCGAGTTTCCCCCGGAGATCGAGCAGGCCTGGCAAACCCTGCAGACGAATCCTCAACTCACCGACGCCTTATCCCAGCGCGCGCTGTAAGGCCACTGCCCGTTTGCGTCAGCTGTGGCGCAAACGGGCAGCGCCATCCTCTAAACGCATAATTTTTTGTTCGCTTTCCCCGCCGCTTTTTTGCGTTCCCTCACAAAAGTTGCTCCTGAGCCTCGGCATCGCCCGCTGCGGCGATAGATTTTTAACAACACGTTAGCTTTTTAAAAACAATGTTATTACAGGAGCAGATCATGACAGCACCCGTTCAACACCCGATGTTTATTGATGGGCAATTTGTCAGCTGGCAGGGCGAAGGCTGGCTTGATGTGGTCAATCCGGCAACGGAAGAGGTTCTTGCGCGTATTCCCGACGGGCGCGCCGAAGATGCACGTAAAGCAATCGAGGCCGCCGAGCGGGCACAGCCCGACTGGGAAGCGCTGCCCGCCATTGAGCGTGCAGGCTGGCTGCGTAAAATTGCCGCCGGCATTCGTGACAAAGCCAGCGAAATTAGCGCATTGATTGTCGCCGAAGGGGGCAAAATCCAGCAGCTCGCCGATGTTGAAGTCTCTTTTACCGCCGACTACATCGACTATATGGCCGAGTGGGCGCGCCGTTACGAAGGGGAGATCCTGCAAAGCGACCGCCCGAACGAGAATATCTTTGTCTTCAAACGCGCGCTGGGCGTGACCACCGGCATTCTACCGTGGAACTTCCCGTTCTTTCTTATCGCCCGCAAAATGGCGCCCGCGCTGATTACCGGCAACACCATTGTGATCAAACCCAGCGAGTTTACTCCGAGTAACGCCATCGCATTCGCCAAAATCGTTGAGCAGGTTGGCTTACCGAAAGGGGTCTTCAACCTGGTGCTCGGGCGCGGCGAAACTGTCGGTCAGGAGCTGGCAGGAAACCCGAAAGTGGCGATGGTGAGCATGACCGGCAGCGTCGGCGCGGGGGAGAAGATCATGGCGGCGGCGGCGAAAAACATTACCAAAGTGTGCCTGGAGCTGGGCGGTAAAGCACCAGCGATTGTGCTCGACGATGCCGACCTTGAGCTGGCGGTGAAAGCGATTGTTGACTCGAGAGTGATCAATACCGGACAGGTGTGTAACTGTGCCGAGCGCGTCTATGTGCAGAAGGGGATCTACGACCGTTTCGTCAACCGCCTCGGCGAAGCGATGAAAGCGGTGCAGTTTGGCGATCCGGCGCAGCGCAACGACATTGCGATGGGGCCATTGATCAACGCCGCAGCTTTGCAGCGAGTGGAGGAGAAGGTGGCGCGTGCCGTCACCGAAGGCGCGCGGATTGCCCTTGGCGGTGAGAAAGTTGATGGAAAAGGGTACTTTTACCCGCCGACGCTGCTGCTGGATGTGCAGCAGGAGATGGCGATTATGCATGAGGAGACCTTTGGTCCGGTGCTGCCGGTGGTGGCGTTCGACACCCTTGATGAGGCGCTGGCGATGGCCAATGACAGCGACTATGGCCTCACTTCTTCGATCTACACCCGCGATCTCAACCTGGCGATGAAAGCGGTGCGCGGGCTGAAGTTTGGCGAAACCTACATTAACCGCGAGAACTTTGAAGCGATGCAGGGTTTCCACGCGGGCTGGCGCAAATCCGGCATTGGCGGCGCGGATGGCCGCCACGGGCTGAACGAGTATCTGCAAACCCAGGTGGTCTACCTGCAATCCTGATAAGCCTGCCCCCGCCGCGCGCGGGGGCGTTTTCACACCCTGGTTTCAATCCACGCCATCATCAACTCTGGCCAGACGGCAACCGGCAGGCCCAGCGCATCACGAATACCGAACCCGTGTTTTCCCTGCTCAAAGAGATGCATCTCCACCGGCACGCCGAGGCGGCGCAGCGCGGAGAACATCACCACGCTGTTTTCCACTTTTACCGCCGGGTCGTCGACCGCATGCAGCAAAAAGGTCGGCGGCGTCTGGCTGTTGACCTGCTCCTCGGCAGAGTAGCGGCGGATCTGCGCCGCATCCGGCGTATCGCCAATCAGCTGCTGGCGCGACATCGGGTGATCAATATCGGCATGCATAGTGATAACCGGATAGACCAGCGCCATAAACGCCGGGCGCGCGCTCTGCGCATCAATTGCATCCAGCGGCGTATAGACCGGGTCGTTGTAACGTGTACCGAGACTCGCCGCCGCGTGGCCACCGGCAGAAAAGCCCATCACGCCAAGTTTGTCGGCATCAAGCTGCCAGCGCTCCGCCTGCGCGCGGATAAGGCGTATGGCCCGCTGCACATCTGCCAGCGGCGCGTCTGCCCCCTCCGCATGGCCGTCGCCGGGGAAGCGATAGGTCATCACAAACAGGGTATAACCGCGTTCATTAAAGAAAGGGGCGAGGGCGCTGCCCTCTTTATCCAGCACCACGCGGCGGTAAGAGCCGCCCGGCGTGACCAGAATGCCGACGCCGTTAGGGCGCTTTGGCGCGTAAACAGTGATTTGCGGTGCGCGCACGCCGGTTACCGAGCGATCGAACGGCGAGGGGCCGGTGTGCTCTGTTTCCAGCTGAAATTGTACCGGACTGACCTTCGCGCCGGGCGCTTCCCCCTGCGGCCAGACGGGGAACGTGGTGGCGCGCGCGACGGCGTCCTCCATCAAACTCAGTAGTGTTTGCGGCGTCAGATTCTCCACACAGGCTCCTGTTGTTTCAGTAGTAGGTTGTCAGCTTTTATTGCGCAACTTCATGCGCTGCGCAAGCGCTAAGTGGCTGAAAAGTGATACAGAAAAGTTAATGAATTTTTAAGGAAACCCCGTTATGTTGAAGGCCGGTTCGTTCTTTCAGGGGTTTCTTATGCGTAGCAACTATTCAAGCCCGCAGATCGCCATCCACTGGCTGGTGGTGCTGCTGGTCGTCGGCGCATACTGCGCTATGGAGTTTCGCGGGTTTGCGCCGCGCAGCTACCGGCCTTATTTCAATATCGTCCACGTCTCTTGCGGTATCTCTGTTCTCGTGTTGATGGTGACGCGTCTACTGCTGCGGTTAAAACATGCCGCACCGCCGATTACGCCTAAACCCTCCGCAATGATGACCGGGCTGGCGCATCTCGGACATCTGGCGATTTATCTGCTCTTTATCGCGTTACCGCTACTGGGCCTGCTGATGATGTATAACCGCGGCGGCCCGTGGATCGCCTTCGGCCTGCCGATGCCGCACGCCGCCGAGGCTAATTTCGATCTGGTCGATACGCTCAAGGAGTACCATGAGCTTCTCGCCACGCTCGGTTACTTTATTGTCGGCCTGCATGCCGCGGCCGCATTACTGCACCACTACATTTTCAAGGACAATACGCTGCTGCGTATGATGCCGAAAAAGCGCGAACGATAACGTCTTCTGCCCGGTGACATCCGTGACCGGGCTGCACATCCTGCGAAATTCCCTGGCTGTTTTTACGTAACGTGCCCCAGAATGCTGTGATCTCGCCTAATTTTTGTAAGAAAAAGCTGGGGAGAAATCACATTTTCCACTATCGCCTGTGGGCGAAATTCGAACAAGCAGTGTAGATAGTATATCTATTATAGAAACACTATCGAGAGCGGGAGAGGCAAATGACACAGCCAGTACAGGAATCACTCGACCGGGTGGCTGCCGATGCGCAGGCCGGCGGATCGCGCAAATTACGTAAAGTTCTGCTCGCCACCGGCATCGGGCACTTTGTGGAGTGGTTCGACTTCGGCCTCTACGGCACGCTGGCGGCGATTATCGGCCTGCAATTTTTTCAATCCTCCAGCCCGAGCGTGGCGCTGCTCTCCTCTTTCGCGGTGTTTGGTGCCGGATTTATCATGCGCCCGCTCGGTGGGCTGTTCTTCGGCTCGCTGGGCGATCGCAAAGGCCGACAGAAGGTGCTGGCAACGGTGATTTTGCTCACCTCGGGTGCCACTTTTGTCATGGGGTTGCTGCCGACCTATCACCAGATTGGCATTACCGCCACGGTGCTGCTGGTGATCACCCGCCTGGTGCAGGGCTTTGCGGCAGGCGGTGAAAGCTCGGGCGCCACAACGTATCTGGCAGAGTATGCCCCGACCGCCAGACGCGGCTATTTCACCTGCTGGATCGACAACTTTGGCTTTATGGCGTTTGTCGTTGGCTCCGGGCTGGTGTTTCTGCTTACCGCTGCGCTTGGCGAGAGCGCAATGAACGACTGGGGGTGGCGTATTCCCTTTCTGATCGCCGGTCCGCTCGGCTGGGTGGGGCTCTATCTGCGCAGGCATCTGGAGGATTCGCCGGAGTTTCTTGAGGCGATGAAAAGTGGGCAGATCGAAACAGCGCCGCTGCGTAAAGCGGTCACCACCGCCTGGCGCGCGCTGCTCTTCTGTGTCGGGTTTGTGGTGATCAAAGCGGTGGGACACTGGACACTACAAACGTTTATGCCGAGCTACCTCGCCACAGAGCTCCATTTCAGCAAACTCAACGCCTACGCCATCACCACCATTGGCCTCTTCTCCGTTGCGGTACTGGTGCCGTTTATGGGTTATCTCTCAGATAAGTATGGGCGTAAGCCGCTGATGCTGGCGGGCTGCGCCGGGTTTATTCTGCTGAGCTACCCGGCGATGATGATTATGGCGCAGGGGGATGTTGTCTCTGCGGTGCTGGCGATGGTGATGCTCGGCGCGTTTATCGCGGCCTTTGACGGCGCATGTACGGCGGCGATGGCGGAGCTCTTTCCAACGAATGTGCGCTACGGCGGCCTGTCGATTGCCTACAACTTCGCTGTGGCCTTCTTCGGCGGCATCACACCGTGGTTCTCCGCCTGGCTTATCACCACGACAGGCGATAAGTTTTCACCCGCCTTCTATGTGATGGGAGCAGCGTTGATCACCTTCATCACCGTGATGCGCGCCCGTGAAACCGCAGGCCAACCGTTAAAGCGTTAAATAATGCCCGGTGGGGCATTTCTCGCCGGGTTATAAAATGATCGATATATTCTTGCGGTGAAATATAATATATCGGCTGCGAAATCTCTTAAGGGGTAATTTTTATCCCGTAGGGGCACAGCGGAAATAGGCACTCGTTTTGTTTATCACATTCGCGCAAAGAAATATTATCATTCCCTGGACACGAGCAACTATTTTTTAAAGTTTTCCAGATGCTCGGGAAATAGGGCATGGTATGAATGACCTTGAATTCATGCATTCTGCCATCCATGATAATTCCTTTTGAATCAGTGACTAATATGTTCCCCGGGCGCAGGAAATAGTGGCCCCGGTACCAGACGATCACCGCTTTGTCCTGCTGTGTTCTGGCTAAAGCAAATGCCGTACCCGTGGCAGGGGAAACTAACATGTCCGTAATATTCCAGCGCATACATCTTCCTTACATAATATTATCCACTCATTCGCCAGGAAGAATCTTAGCAAACAACATAGAAAGAACCTAAGCGAAACGTTAATTTAAGTTCAATATGCTAAACGAGAATAATATTTAAAAATTTTTACGCTAAGTTGTGCGTTGAAACATGCCTAAGGGGAGAGTGAATGCAGAAATTAATAACATGAGGTAGTGTGTGGTTATTTTGCTTGCATACTCGACACATTCGCTAGCTATTATCTTTCGTGATGCAATAGAGATAACTATTCATAACTGCCACTGTATGTATCAACAGATCCGCAGCGTTCATCGCAATACTTCCCGTGCTGGCGCTTTTACGCCCATACTCTCTTTTCACTCCTCCTCACCTCGCCGTTTGCATCATCGCTAATGCTCAGTTACCATACCCCCCTATAGTATCTAGGAGGTTCTATGCCCCATTCACCTGAAGATAAAAAACGCGTGCTGACGCGGGTGCGGCGTATTCGCGGCCAGGTTGACGCGCTGGAGCGGGCGCTGGAAAACGGCGAACCCTGCATCGCAATTTTGCAACAAATCGCCGCCGTACGCGGCGCAGCCAATGGCCTGATGGGCGAAATGGTTGAAATTCACCTGAAAGATGAGCTGGTCGCCGGCGAAACAACCGCCGACCAGCGCGCCGTGCGGATGGCAGAAGTCGGTCATCTGCTACGCTCTTATCTAAAATAAGCAACACCGTATACATAAAAAGGAAAGCGAGATGAAATCACGTGCAGCTGTAGCCTTCGTGCCAGGCCAACCCCTCAAGATTGTCGAGATCGACGTTGCGCCACCCAAGAAAGGGGAAGTGCTGGTTCGCATTACGCACACCGGTGTTTGCCATACCGATGCCTTTACCCTCTCTGGTGACGATCCGGAGGGCGTTTTCCCGGCGGTGCTGGGCCACGAAGGCGGCGGTATCGTTGTGGAAGTGGGCGAGGGCGTAACCAGCCTGAAGCCGGGCGACCACGTTATTCCGCTGTACACCGCCGAGTGCGGCGAGTGCAAATTCTGTAAATCGGGCAAAACCAACCTCTGCCAGGCCGTGCGCGCCACGCAGGGTAAAGGTCTGATGCCGGACGGCACCACCCGTTTCTCCTATAACGGCGAGCCGATTTACCACTATATGGGCACCAGCACCTTCAGCGAATATACCGTCTGTGCTGAGATCTCGCTGGCGAAAGTCAACGAAGAAGCGCCGCTGGATAAGGTCTGCCTGCTGGGCTGCGGCGTCACTACCGGCATTGGTGCGGTGCACAACACGGCGAAAGTGAAAGAGGGCGATACCGTTGCCATCTTTGGCCTCGGCGGTATCGGGCTTGCGGCCATTCAGGGCGCGGTACAGGCGAAAGCGGGCCGTATCCTGGCCATCGACACTAACCCGGACAAGTTCGCGCTGGCGAAAGAGATGGGCGCGACCGACTTTATCAACCCGAAAGATCACGATCGCCCGATTCAGGAAGTGATTGTGGAGATGACCGACGGCGGCGTCGACTACAGCTTTGAGTGCATCGGCAACGTGAACGTCATGCGCGCCGCGCTTGAGTGCTGCCATAAAGGCTGGGGCGAAAGCGTGATTATCGGCGTGGCGGGCGCAGGCCAGGAGATCAGCACCCGTCCGTTCCAGCTGGTCACCGGTCGTGTATGGCGCGGTTCCGCCTTTGGCGGCGTCAAAGGTCGCAGCCAGCTGCCGGGCATGGTGGAAGATGCGATGGCGGGCAAAATCCGTCTCGATCCGTTTATCACCCACCGTCTGCCGCTGGATAAAATCAACGAAGCCTTCGATCTGATGCATGAAGGCAAATCGATCCGTACCGTTATCCATTTCGGCGAGAAGTAATCTCCCTTCGCGCCAGCGGGCCCTCCGCTGGCGCAACCAAACTCCAAATCTGTGACCGCCGTTGCGCTTTTCACTATAAGAAAAATCCAATTATTGCCGATGCCTATATATCATTCCTTTGTACTTAGCAGACTAATACGAGAGTCGACGCCATGGATAACAAAGCAGCAATGCAAAAAACACAAGGCATTGGTTTTATGCACAATATTCGCCTGGTTCCCCTGTTTTCCTTTATTCTTTCCGGCATTCTGGTGCTATTTGCCTTAAGTTCCGGTTTAGCGGGTTATTTCCTGATGCAGGCCGATCGCGATCAGCAGGATGTGACGCAGGAGATCCAGGTGCGCATGGGATTATCTAACAGCTCTAACAACCTTCGCGTCGCCCGGATTAAATTGATTCACGCAGGTGCTGCAAGCCGTATCGCCGAAATGGAGGATGTGAAAACCAACATCGCCGAGGCGGAAAAGCGCATCAAGCAGTCGCAGGAAAACTTTAAACAATATATGGAGCGCCCGGTAAAAACCGAGGCCGACCTGACGCTGGATAGCGATCTGACTGCCCGTTTCGACGCCTACACCGCCGGGCTGCAGCCGATGCTGAAATATGCCAAAAATGGCATGTTTGAAGCGATCATCAACCATGAAAGCGAGCAGGCGCGCCAGCTGGACGATGCCTACAACGCCGTGTTGTTAAAAGCGATTGAGATCCGCACCGAGCGCGCGCAGCACCTGAAAGAGGAAGCCCACAGCCGCACTCAGCTTGGCCTGGTCTTTATGGCCGCCGCGTTTGCCTTTGCGCTGGTGCTGACCATCATCACCTTTACCGTGCTGCGTCGTGTGGTCATTAATCCGTTGCAGCGCGCCGCACAGCGCATTTCACGTATCGCCGCAGGCGATCTGACGCTGCCGGACGAGCCAACCGGCCGTAGCGAGATTGGGCGTCTGAGCCACGATCTGCAGGCGATGCAGCACTCACTGGTGACCACAGTCGCCACCGTGCGGCAGGGTGCGGAAGAGATCTACCGCGGGACCAGCGAAATCTCTGCCGGTAACACCGATCTCTCTTCGCGCACCGAGCAGCAAGCGGCAGCGATTGAAGAGACCGCTGCCAGCATGGAGCAGCTCACCGCAACCGTGAAGCAGAACGCCGATAACGCCCATCACGCCAGCGGTCTGGCGCGCGATGCCTCGGGTAAAGCGACGAAAGGCGGGCAGATTGTCTCCGGGGTCGTGCAGACGATGGGCAATATCACCACCAGTTCGCGCAAAATCTCTGAAATTACCGCCGTGATTAACAGCATCGCCTTCCAGACCAATATTCTGGCGCTCAACGCCGCGGTGGAAGCCGCGCGCGCCGGTGAGCAGGGGCGCGGGTTTGCCGTCGTCGCCAGCGAAGTGCGTACTCTGGCAAGCCGCAGTGCTCAGGCAGCAAAAGAGATCGAAGCGTTGATCAGCGAGTCCGTAAGCCTGATTGAGCAGGGTTCCGGCGAAGTCGTCTCCGCCGGGGAAACGATGGATGAGATCGTGACCGCCGTTAAACGCGTCACCGATATCATGCTGGAGATTGCCGCCGCATCGGATGAGCAGAGCAAAGGCATCACGCAGGTAAGCCAGGCAATCACCGAAATGGATAATGTGACGCAGCAGAACGCTTCGCTGGTTGAGGAAGCTACCGCTGCAGCCACCTCGCTGGAGGAGCAGGCCGCGCGTCTGACCCAGGCGGTTGGTGCATTCCGGCTGAACGGCGCAGAGGCACAGCGCCAGATCAGCGCCACGCCGACGGCAGAACCCTTTACCCCGCAGCGCCCGGCCCTGGCGAGCGGCGATAACTGGGAAACCTTCTGACGTTCAAATAAACGTTGAGATAAAAAAAGAGGCCGGATAATCCGGCCTCTTTTACTTTGTCGATCGGGTAGACAGCTACTTAGCAGGTGCCGACATTGATCGCGTTGATGACATTGTTGTAATGCTGCATCAGATCGCGAACATCATTACCCTGCGTGGATTGCATCATGTGGAACTGCTTCGGCTCATTCGCCTCTTTTTCGTAAGTGCCATCTTCGGTATGACTAATGACATCACGTCCGGTAGAGAGATAGGAGTTAGCGGTGAAGATCAGGCTTGAACACCCTTTTTTGTTGCTCTCACGCATTTTGGCGTCATACGCAGTCAGCGCTTCGTTGAACTGATCCAGTGATTTCTTGAAAGCGTCCTTCTTATCACCTAAACCTTCGCCATTAATAAAGCCACTGGCGGCATCCATGCTCTCTTTCAGGTAGTAGATAGAGCCGATGCGGTAATAAGCAGCGGTGTCTTTCGGCGTTTTCTCGTATTCGGCTTTAATACGCTCGCGGTCTTTTTTATCAATAGCATTTAAGAAACCTGCCTGCGCGACAACCAGTTTCTCCATCGCGCTAATAAACTTCGGCTGCAATTCGCGGCCTTTGTCACCGTTGTCGCTTTTATAGGTTTTGGAGTTGATGTAGTTATAGAGTTCGCGGTTAACCGGTTCGGTCTGACCCAGCGCTTCGCTGTAGCGAATGGCAGAATCATCGAGATCCTTCATCGCCGGCTCCATCGCGTGCGCTTTATCTAACAGATCTTTTACGCGGGGGATGGTGGTGTCAGAGCCAGGAAAGAAGAGATCGCTCCGCGACTTTTCACCGGTGAAAGCGGGAGCAATATATTTTTTATACTGCTCCAGTTGCTCACCAAATGAGGAGGAGGACATATTAGCCGCCTCAATATAAGCGTTATATTTGGTGATTTCAGCTTCTTCTGCCGAGCTTTGCGAGGCTTGTTGAGGCTCATCTGCTTTTTTATCGTCACACGCCGACAGCGCAAACAAGCAGGCGGCAACTGCCAGCGATCGAGCAATTGTTTTTGCGAACATTCCCTTCTCCATATTCAGCATATGATGGTGTTTTTTTGAACCCACCTGGTGTGAGTGCTGCGTAGCGTAGCATCAATATATGATGCACTTTGCGCAGACTACCGGATCTGGTAGGGAGAGCGAATGGTGAGCCGAATCAGGCAAATGCCGGCTTTAGAAGAGGTTACAGGCGGGAACAAGCCGGATAACCGCAGAGCTATCCGGCACAGAACCTCATTTAAGAATTAGATAAAGCTGTCGTCATCGTTAGCGAAATCGTCGCTGCCGAAATCATCATTTTGATAATCGCCGAAGCTGTCTGACTGGTAAGGATCGTTGTTATCAAGGAACTGCGTAGCGGAAGCGTTAGTGAAGGCATCGTTTTGCGTGGCGTCGCTGGCGGCGGCTGCTGGCTCTTCGATGATATTCACGATCTCTTGCGGCTGTGAGTGGTGAAACATACTGGTCAGCATATCAGCGATCACCACACCACCCGCCACGCCCGCAGCGGTTTGCAGCGCGCCCGCCATAAATCCGCTGCCGCGCGATGCGGTGGGCGCTGGCGAGGCATACTGCTGAGGTTGCTGCTGCACCGGTGGCGCGCCCCAGTTTTGCGCAGGCTGTGCGGGCGGGTTTTTATTGCCGCCAAACAGCCCGCTAAGGAAGCTGCCGCCGCCGCTGGCAGGCTGCTGGCTCTGCTGCTGCGCCAGCTGGTTTTCCAGCTCTTGCACCCGCGCCTGCATGCGTTTTAACGCCGCTTCCTGGATCAGCATTGATTGCGCCATATAGTAGGGTGCCGCAGGCTGCTGTTTGACGAGCTCGGCGATCTGCCGCTCGGCTTGCGCATCACGCTGGCCGTTTTGTTGTTCAGCCTGTTTCAGGCGCTGAAAAAGCCCATTGATAAGCTGCTGTTCATCATATTGCATAACAATGATCTTCCTCTTGCTGTAGTCGATACCTTTGAGTCTATCAGCGCCTTTCGCTGCCGTCCTCTTGCTGAAATGTTTGTTTAAGATTGGTTTCAGGTAAAGGTAAACAAGGCTGTCACACAGCAGATTCGAAACAGTGAATCATCAATCGGGCAGCGTTTTACGGATATAGCTGATTAAGGTGAGCGCCGCCGGGGAGAGCGGGGCGTCGACGCGGGTAATAATGCCAATCGGATCGCCGATGCCCAGCGGCGGAATGGGGAGCGCCACCAGGGAGCCGAGGCGCAGATCGTCTTTTACCGCGCCGGAGGGGACAAACCAGACATAGTCATATTCGACGGTCAATTGCCGCGAAAGAGAGGCCGAGAGGGTTTCAATACAGCCGGTTGGCAACGTGCAGTTCTGGCTGGCGAGTAACTCTTCGGCGTTCTGGCGCGGCACCGTGCCCTGCGGCAGCACGACCACCGGCCACTCCAGCACCCGGCTCAACGTAACGGTGCTCTGCAACAGCGGGTGACGTGGACGCACCACCAGTTTTAGCGATTCCAGAAACAGCAGCTCATAGTGCAAACCGCACATCAGGTCCGGATCGGACATGCGCCCGATACCGACATCCAGCTCACCGGTCTTCAGCCCCGCCAGCAGCATCGGGTTATTGGCAGTCGCCACCTGAATAGTGATATCCGGCTGCTGCTTGTGCAGCTGGCCAATTACCGCCGGTAAGATACCCAGCGCCGCTGTCGGTAGCGCGCCGACGCGAATCAACTCACAATTTTTCTCTTCCTGATCGCTTAACGATTGTCCGGCAATATTCACCGCGTCGAGCACCCGCACCGCATGGCTTAAAAACTGCTCCCCAACGTGGGTAAGCTGCGCGCCCATGCGTCCACGTTCAAACAACCGCTTGCCGGTAAGTTGTTCAAGTTCATTTAAGGTCTTTGAGAGAGCAGGCTGGCTCAGGTTAAGGGTTTCGGCAGCGCGCCCCAATGTTCCTTGTTGCGCGACCGCGACGAAAGTATGCAGGTGGCGCAGTCGGATGCGCTGTGAAAAGAGAGCGTTTTTTTCCATAAGATAATGTTAAAACCGAGTGGCGAAGGTGGCTCGCAGATTTATTTAATTTTGATAACCAGTTTGCAAAATATTATTAACATCCAATCCTTTTGAGTTACAAACACATTCTGCCCGCAATGTGACGAAACCAGCATGTTTCCAGGGTTTTGTTCGCACCGCGTTTCATAAGCTTTTGTTATGTTCGAATGCGAACGGCAGACGCGCGTTTTTTGCCACGATCACACTTTGTAAATTTCCCCGCACGGGCGTGGGCAGCCTTCTCTACACTCCAGAGATAACAGCGTGGAGAGAGAAGACTATGACGTACAGCATCACGGCAGATGAGATCAGAGAACAATTTTCGCAGGCGATGTCGGCCATGTACCAGCAGGAAGTCCCGCAATATGGCACTTTGCTGGAGCTTGTGGCTGATGTGAACCTGGCTGTACTGGAGCACAATCCACGTCTTCACGAACAGCTGGTCAATGCCGATGAGCTTGCCAGGCTAAACGTCGAGCGCCACGGGGCGATCCGCGTCGGCAGTGCGGAGGAGCTCTCCACCCTGCGGCGCATGTTCGCCATTATGGGGATGTTCCCGGTCAGCTATTACGACCTCTCGCAGGCCGGCGTGCCGGTTCACTCCACCGCCTTTCGCCCGATTGACGATGAGGCGCTATCGCGCAATCCGTTTCGCATTTTCACCTCGCTGTTGCGCCTGGAGCTGATTGAAAATGAGACGCTGCGCGACAGAGCGGCAGCGATTCTGGCGAAACGCGACATCTTCACGCCCGCCTGTCGGCAGTTGATTGAAGTGCATGAACTGAACGGCGGTTTTACCGCCCAGCAGGCAGAGCTGTTTGTCAACGAGGCGCTGGAGACGTTCCGCTGGCATCGCCACGCGACCGTGGATGAAAAAACCTATCAGGCGCTGCATGACGAGCATCGCTTAATTGCCGATGTGGTCTGTTTCCCCGGCTGCCATATCAACCACTTAACCCCGCGCACGCTCGATATTGACCGGGTGCAGGCGCTGATGCCGGAGTACGGCATTGAGCCAAAAATCCTGATTGAAGGGCCGCCGCGCCGCGAAGTGCCGATCCTGCTGCGCCAGACCAGTTTTAAAGCCCTTGATGAGCCGGTGCTGTTCAGCGGCGAGCATCACGGCACCCACACGGCGCGCTTTGGCGAGATTGAACAGCGCGGCGTTGCCCTGACGCCGAAAGGACGCGAGCTTTATGACCGGCTGCTAAACAGCGCCGGGACGGGCAAAGATAACCTCACGCATCAGCTCCATTTGCAGGAGGTATTTAAAGCCTTTCCCGACAGCGAGATGCTGTTGCGCAAGCAGGGTCTGGCCTGGTTCCGCTATCGCCTGACGCCGACCGGCGAAGCGCACCGCCAGGCGATTCGCCCCGGTGACGATCCGCAGCCGCTGATTGAGCGCGGCTGGGTCGTGGCGCAGCCCATCATCTATGAAGATTTCCTTCCCGTCAGCGCCGCCGGGATTTTTCAGTCCAATCTCGGGAATGCGACCCAGGCCCGTAGCCACGGCAACGCCAGCCAGCAGCAGTTTGAAGCCGCGCTCGGTTGCCCGGTGCTTGATGAGTTTGCCCTCTACCAACAGGCTGAAGAGCGCAGCAAACGCCGTTGCGGTCTGCTGTAAAAACGGTAATCTGCCAGAATTCAATACGTTCTGGATATGATTATGGAAAACACATCACCCCCGATTGTGAATACCCGACAGGGCAGCGTAATGGGGTGTCGCGAAGAGGGAATTGACGTCTGGCGCGGCATCCCCTTCGCCGCGCCGCCGACGGGCGATCTGCGCTGGCGCGCGCCGCAACCGGTTGAACCCTGGCAGGGCGTGCGCGACGCGACGCGTTTTTCCGCCTCAAGCTGGCAAAACAAGGAGTTCTGCCGCCTGCTCGGTGGTGGCGATCCCGGTACTTTCTCGGAGGATTGCCTCTATCTCAACGTCTGGTCGCCTGTTTCTGCGCCGCAAAAAAAACCGGTGATGGTCTGGCTGCACGGCGGCGGGTTTGCCATCGGCGCGGGCGGGTTGCCGCCTTATGATGGTAAAGCGCTGGCGGCGCGCGGCGTGGTGCTGGTCACCGTCAACTATCGTCTCGGCCATCTTGGCTTCTTTGCCCATCCGGCGCTCGAGGCAGAAGCCGGGGAGCGCATCTACAACTTTGCACTTCTCGATCAAATCGCCGCCTTGCAGTGGGTGAAAGAGAATATCGCCGCGTTCGGCGGGGATGCCGGCAATGTGACGCTGTTTGGCGAATCAGCCGGGGCGCGCAGCGTGATGTCACTCATGGCTTCGCCGCTGGCAAAAGGGCTGTTCCATAAAGCGATCGTACAGAGCAACTACACCTTGCCGGATACGCCGCATAAGGCTGCGCTGAAAAAGGGTGAAGCGCTTGCGGCGCACTTTGGCCTGGAAAATGCCAGCGCGGAACAGCTGCGAGCGATCCCGGCGGAGGCCTTCTGGCCGCTTGATACGCCGTTTAAAATCGATCCGGTGCCGATTGCTGGCGACATCGTACTGCCGGAACCGTCCCTTGATACCTTCTTTGCCGGACGTCAACACCCGATGCCGGTGATTGTCGGCTCGAACAGCGATGAAGCGAGTGTGATGGCGGAGTTTGGCGTCGATCTGGCAGGGAAAATCGGCGAGCTACGCCGCAAACAGCGTTTTGGCCTCGGGCTTATCCGCCTGCTCTATCCGGGTGTGCGCGGCGACAGCGAGCTGGGCCGCCAGGTGTGTCGCGATATGGCCTTTACCACCCTCGGCCTGGTGGTGATGCAGGCGCAGCAGCAGGTCGGGCAGCCCTGCTGGCGCTACTGGTTCGATTACGTCGCCGAAGCGATGCATGACACCTATATCAATGGAGCATGGCACGGCAATGACGTGCCCTATGTCTTTGACAACCTGCGCCTGTCGGAGCCGTCATGTGATTATGTCAATGAGCGCGATCTCGCCTTCGCCGCGCAGGTCGCCGATTACTGGGTCCATTTTGCTACTCATGCCGGTTCGGCAACCACGGCGTTGCCCGGCCCGGTGACGTGGGAAGCCTGCACCGGCGGGCGCGATCGCCTGCTGCGCATCGGCATCAATAAGCAGACCGGCTTCCGGCTGGAGAAGCGCTTTATGCGCGCGCGGTTAAGCTTTTTTAGGCGGGTGATGCGCCACCATGTCAATCTCGATTGATCGCAGCGCAACATGTTCATACACAACTTTACGCACTTTTCAGGCTGCTCCTAAAGCATGGGAAAATTTCGCGATTTGCTCAGATAAACAGCGGCCAACAATTGGATTCTCAATGAATTTTGTCTAGAGTGGTGCCTTCATCAGTCATACGCTTTTGCCGCTGTTTCGCGATATCGCGAAATGCCATTTTACGACCAGAAGGACGTGTTACCAGGCATGAACCGCAGACGATTTATTCAAGCATCCATGGCCCTCGCGGCAACTTACGGCACCACTGGCGTTGCCTCGCTCTTTTCGCGAGCGGCATCTGCAGCGCAGACCGATATCGCCGATGGTCAAAGCCGCCGTTTCGACTTCTCCGTGCTGCAATCTATGGCGCACGATCTGGCCGAACAGCCATGGGGAGGCGCGCCGAAAGCGCTGCCGCCGACGCTGGCTAACCTGACGCCGCAAGCCTATAACAGCATTCAGTATGATGCGCAGCACTCGCTATGGAATAACGTTGAAGGCCGCCAGCTGGATGTGCAGTTCTTCCATGTCGGCATGGGTTTCCGCCGCCGCGTGCGCATGTTCTCGCTGGATCAGGCGACCCATCAGGCGCGTGAAATCCACTTCCGCCCGGAGTTGTTCAACTACCACGACGCGGGCGTTGACACTAAACAGCTTGAAGGGCAGAGCGATCTCGGTTTTGCCGGCTTCCGCGCCTTCAAAGCCCCGGAGCTGGCGCGCCGCGACGTTGTCTCGTTCCTCGGCGCGAGCTATTTCCGCGCGGTAGATGACACCTTCCAGTACGGCCTCTCCGCGCGCGGCGTGGCGATTGACACCTTTACCGATACGCCGGAAGAGTTCCCGGACTTCACCTCGTTCTGGTTCGAAACGGCGAAGCCGGGAGACACCACCTTTACCGTCTATGCGCTGCTCGACAGCGCCAGCCTCACCGGCGCGTATAAGTTCGTGATCCACTGCGAGAAGAGCCAGGTGATCATGGAGGTGGAGAACCGTCTCTATGCCCGTAAGGCGATCAAGCAACTGGGCATCTCGCCGATGACCAGCATGTTCAGCTGCGGCAATAACGAGCGCCGCGTCTGCGACACCATCCACCCGCAGATCCACGACTCCGATCGCCTGGCGATGTGGCGTGGCAACGGCGAGTGGATCTGCCGCCCGTTGAATAACCCGCAGAAGCTGCAGTTCAACGCTTTCCAGGATGAGAACCCGAAAGGCTTCGGCCTGCTGCAACTCGACCGCGATTTCAGCCACTATCAGGATGTGATGGGCTGGTACAACAAACGCCCGAGCCTGTGGGTGGAGCCGCGCAACAAGTGGGGCAAAGGCGCGGTCAGCCTGATGGAGATCCCGACGACCGGCGAAACGCTGGATAACGTGGTCTGCTTCTGGCAGCCGGAAAAACCGATCAATGCCGGTGACGAACTGGCCTTTGAGTATCGCCTCTACTGGAGCGCGCAGCCGCCGGTGCGCTCACCGCTGGCGAACGTCTATGCGACGCGGACCGGCATGGGCGGTTTCCCGGAGGGCTGGGCACCGGGCGAGCACTACCCCGAGAAGTGGGCGCGCCGTTTCGCCATCGATTTTGTTGGCGGCGATCTGAAAGCCGCCGCGCCGAAAGGGATTGAGCCGGTGATCACGCTCTCAAACGGGGAAGCAAAACAGGTCGAGATCCTCTACGTTGAGCCGTTTGACGGTTATCGCATCCAGTTCGACTGGTATCCAACCAATGCGTCGACCGACCCGGTAGAGATGCGCATGTTCCTGCGCTGCCAGGGCGAGGCGATCAGCGAAACCTGGCTCTACCAATACTTCCCGCCCGCGCCGGAGAAGCGGAACTACGTCGATGACCGCATCATGCGCTAAGCTTTTTAATCGCCCCCGAATGGGGGCGAAGTTTTTCAGGAGGAGTGATGTTACCGGAACCGACTTGCCCGGATGCGGTTATTAACGTTGACGAGCAGATCACGCTCGAAATGATTGATGAGTGCTTTGTTCACGATCTTCATCAGTTGATTGTCAAAAATCGCGACAGCTTACAGCGCTATCTCGACTGGCCGCAGTATGTCACATCCATTGAGACCACCCGTAAAACCGCGCAGAGTAACCGGCTGTTGCATCAGCGCGGTTACGCAAAGATGTTTCTGATCATGCGCGATGACGTGCTGGTCGGCGTACTCTCTCTCAACGCCATCGAGCCGACCAACAAAGCGGCCTACATTGGCTACTGGCTGGATGAAGACGCCCAGGGGCAGGGGATTTTGTCCCGTGCGATGCAGGCGATGATGCGCTTCTACGTCCAGCGCGGCGATATCCGTCGCTTTGTTATCAAATGCCGGGTCGATAACGCGGCCAGTAACCGTGTGGCAGAGCGTAACGGTTTTACCCTCGAAGGGTGCCAGAGAGAGGCGGAGTTCCTCAATGGCCGCTTCGATAACCAGAATATCTGGGGCAAAATCATCGATCGCTCATAGCGAGCCGACCAGCGGCGTGCGGGTGATGTGCTGCTCGCCGTTGACCACTTTTGGCCCACGCAGCAGCAGGCTCTCCTCCTCTGCGGCAATGATCACCGCGTTATCGGCGATCTCCACTTCGTGGGCGATAAGCACATTTCCTTCAATGCGCGCGTTGCCCTGGATCACCACCGTTTCATCAAGCTGTAATGGCCCGCCGCGCAGCTGCGCATCGCCGCCAACCAGCACGTGATGTTTCAGCACGCAGTTGCCCTCAACGCGGGCATTTTCCGCCACCTGTGCGCTGTAGCGAAGGGTGGGGATCTCATCCTCTTGCCGCCCGGCAATCACCCGGGCGTGACCGTAGACTTTGGCGCAGTCACACACCCAGACATCATTAATTTCATTGCCATCGAGCAGGGCAAAATCGAACACCTCGGCGCGGTGCTCGATAAAAGCATAATTGACGATCGCATCGCCATAGATTTGTGCCTGATGAACCACACGGGAATGGCTGACCGTCGCGCGATCGTAAATCTGCAGCACCTGTTCGTGCTCCTGGGTCAACCCGCGCGCAGCGATAATGTCGCATCCGCTGAGTATGCGCGCCTCACCGCGCAACTGGCAGACGCCGCGCACGGTGGAAGATTGCACCGTGACGTTGTCACGTAAAATTGCGCCATGGCTTAACTCGCAGCCATCGACCCAGGCGTTATCGCCGATCTCGACATTCAGGCAGATGACGCAGGGGCGCGTAATGCGCGCATTGTCCCGGACACGGCAACCATCAAACACCATGCTGTTTTCATCGTAGATCCAGCAGTTCCCCACCTGATCGAGCACCTGCTCATCATCAATCCAGCCGCCCGCGCTGCCGGCGGTGACATCATTAAAATCGCGCAGGGCGATAATCTGGCGCAGCGCGACGCTCTTTTTCTCGCCGCCCAGTTGGTAACTGAAGAGGCGCGTCTCATCACTGAGGCGGTATTTGCTCATGCTTATCTTCTCCGGAAGTCATCACTTAACCGTAGCAAAGATTCGCACGCTGGCTATCGGCGGGTGAAATTCATAAAATGCATGCAAAATACCCATTAAAGGCAGTGAATAATGACTATGCGTGATGAGAACTACTTTACTGAAAAATATGGTATGACCCCGACGCACTCGGAAGTGCTGAACGCCATGAACTACATTACCCCAGGCAAGGTGCTCGATCTCGGCTGCGGTAACGGGCGCAACAGCCTCTACCTGGCGAATAAAGGCTTTGATGTCACGGCCTGGGATAAAAACCCCAACAGCCTGAGCAATCTCCAGCGCATCCGTGACGCGGAAGAGCTGGAAACGCTACATATCGACAGCGTTGATTTAAACAGCCTCACTTTCGACGGCGAATATGATTTTATTCTCTCCACCGTGGTGATGATGTTCCTGGAAGCGAAAACCATACCAGGGCTGATTGCCAATATGCAGCGCTGCACCAAACCGGGCGGGCATAATCTGATTGTCGCGGCAATGGATACCGCTGATTACCCATGCAACGTCGGCTTTCCGTTTGCTTTCAAAGAGGGCGAGCTGCGTAACTACTACGCGGGCTGGGAGTTGCTGAAATATAACGAAGAGGTGGGGGAGCTGCACCGCACCGATGAGCAGGGCAACCGCATTAAACTGCGCTTCGCCACGCTGCTGGCGCGTAAAATTGCGTGATAAAAAAGCAGCCCGTTGCCGGGCTGTATTATCTTAACGGGCCGCCAGCAGGCAGAGCTGCAACGCCACGTTGTAGGAGGCTTCAAACGCGCGCAGGGGTAAAAACTCAAAGCGCGAGTGAAAGTTGTGCGCGCCGGTAAAGAAATTTGGCGTTAACAAACCTTTAGCCGAGAGCGCCGCACCGTCCGTACCGCCGCGCATCGGCGTCGGTTTTGGCGTAATGCCGAGCGTCTCCATCGCCCCGAACAGCAGATCGATGGCGCGGCGGTCTTCACCAATCGCATTACTGATATTGCTGTAGATATCGCTGACGTGGTACTCCACTTTTGCCGTCGGGTATTGCGCGGCAATCATCTCAGCGACTTCGCCAATCTGCGCTTTGCGGCGGTCAAAACTCTCTTTATCGAAATCACGAATGCTGGCGCTCAGGCTGGCATGTCCCTGAACCGCCTCCATGCCGTTGAACCAGATATAACCTTCGCGGCCCTCTGTGTTTTCCGGCGTCTGCTGGCGGTCAAAATGGCTGATATAATCCATCGCCATCAGCAGCGGGTTAACCAGCACGCCTTTGGCCGACATCGGGTGCGCGGTCACACCGGTAAAATCGATCTGCGCGCTGGCACCATTGAAGTTCTCATAAACAATTTCGCCCAGCTCGCAGCAGTCGATAGTCCACGCGAAATCGACGTCAAAACGGGCCAGATCCAGCGCTTTCGCGCCGCGCAGGCCGACCTCTTCATCGGGAACAAAGGCCACCACAATATCGCCGTGGCGCTGTTCGGTCGTCAGGTTCTCCAGCAGCGTCATCACCACCGTTACTGCGGCTTTGTTATCCGCGCCGAGCACGCTGGTGCCGTCGCTGAAAATAATCTCTTCACCGGGATAGGCGAGGATCTCCGGGTGCTCCTGCACGCGCAGCCAGATATCTTCTTTGTCGTTGAGACAGAGATCTTCACCCTCAAAACGCAGGATCTGCGGATGAATATGCGGCGACAAACCGACATCAACGGTATCGATATGGGTGATAAAACCGATGCGCGGCGCGCCGTCAACATTGCCTTTTTTCACCGCCGTAACGGTGGCGCGATCGTCGATAACAATTTCGTCAAGACCGAGGGATTTCAACTCGTTGGCCAGCTCGCGGGCCATATCAAACTGGCCGGGCGTGGTGGGAAGGGTGGTGGCATTTGCGTCGCTTTGACTGGTGATGCTCAGGTAGCGAAAGAAGCGCTGCGTTAATTGACTGGCTAGCGGCGAGGGCATAGTGATTCCTTCTTTATTCGTATTATCAGGTGTTTGCAATTTCACTTTAATGTTATTTATGAGCAGGCAAACAACAAGCATTAAAAATAAAACAACAGGAAACACTATGATTAGCAAACCGACAACACTTGCTCTGGCGTTGACCACGTTGATAGTCACTTCTTCTGTGGCGGCGAAAACACTGGTTTATTGCTCTGAAGGTTCACCGGAAAACTTTAACCCGCAGCTTTACACCTCCGGCACCAGCGTGGATGCCAGCGCCGTTCCGGTCTATAACCGGCTGGTCGATTTCAAAGCTGGCACCACCGAGTTACAACCGAGCCTGGCCGAGCGCTGGGACGTTAGTGAAGATGGCAAGGTCTACACCTTTCATCTGCGCAAGAACGTGAAGTTTCAGAGCAATAAATACTTCAAGCCGACGCGGGACTTTAATGCTGATGATGTGATTTTCTCGTTTATGCGGCAAAAAGATCCGCAAAACCCCTACCACAACGTCTCTAACGGCACCTATTCCAACTTCGAAAGCCTCGAGTTTGGCTCACTGATTACCGCCATCGATAAAGTGGACGATCACACGGTGCGCTTTACGCTGGCGCACCCCGAAGCACCGTTTGTCGCCGATCTGGCGTGGTATTTCGCCTCGATTCTCTCCGCCGAGTATGCCGATGCGATGCTAAAAGCCGGAACACCGCAGCGCGTCGACAGCGATCCGGTCGGCACCGGACCGTTCCGCCTGGCGCAGTACCAGAAAGACTCCCGCATTCTCTTTACCGCCTTTGATGACTACTGGCAGGGGCGTTCGAAAATCGACCGCCTGGTGTTCAGCATCACGCCGGATGCCTCGGTGCGCGTGGCGAAGCTGGAGAAGAATGAGTGTCAGGTGATGCCGTTCCCCAACCCGGCCGATCTGCCGCGACTGAAAGAGAACAAAGAGATTACGCTGATGAGCAAAGCGGGTCTCAACACCGGCTTCCTCGCCTTCAACACGCAGAAAGCACCGCTGGATAATGTGAAAGTGCGCCAGGCGCTGGCGATGGCGATTAACAAACCGGCAATCATCAAAGCGGTCTTCCAGGGCACCGGCACGGCGGCGAAAAACCTGCTGCCGCCGGGCGTCTGGAGTGCGGACAGCGAGCTGAAAGATTACGACTACGATCCGGAAAAAGCGAAGGCGCTGTTGAAAGAGGCGGGGCTGCCGCCGGGCACCACCATCGATCTGTGGGCAATGCCGGTTCAGCGCCCTTATAACCCGAACGCCAAGCGCATGGCGGAGATGATTCAGGCAGACTGGGCAAAAGTGGGCGTGCAGGCGAAAGTGGTGACTTATGAGTGGGGCGAATACCTGAAGCGGGTGAAGAGCGGTGAGCACCAGGCGGCATTAATGGGCTGGACCACCGCCACCGGTGACCCGGATAACTTCTTCGGTCCGCTCTTTACCTGCACTGCCGCTAACGGCGGCTCTAACTCGGCGAAGTGGTGCTATAAACCCTTTGATCAGCTGATTGCCGAGGCGAAGGCGACCACCGATCACGACAAACGCGTCGCGCTCTACAAACAGGCGCAGCAGATGATGCATGACCAGATGCCGGCGGTGATGATTGCTCACTCGACGATTTTCGAGCCGGTGCGCAAAGAGGTGCAGGGCTATGAGGTCGACCCGTTTGGCAAACACCTTTTCTGGCAGGTGGATCTGAAAAAGTAAACGCCTTGCCGCCTGTTGTGCAGGCGGCATTCTCTTAACAGAGTGACGGTTTGCGCCGCACGAACCACGTCTCCGGGCGGGTGAACATCACCAGATTGCCCGTCAGGATCAGCCCCAGCCCCAGCACCCCCTGCGCATGCCACTGGTATCCCTCATAAAAGGTTGAGACGGTGAGTGCGACTAATGGAAAGAGCAGGGTGCTGTAAGCCGCTTTGCCGGGGCCGATGCGGCCAACCAGCGTGAAGTAAGCGCCAAAGCCAATCACCGAGCCAAACAGGGCAAGATAGACCAGCGCGCCAAGATAGCTGACGCTCCACAGCGGCGTGAAATCCTCGCCGCGCAGCAGCGCAACCGCCCCCATAATCAGCGTGCCGTAGAGCATCGCCCAGCTGTTGGTGGTGGCGATCTCAAGCCCCTTGCGCTGATGGCGCAGGCTGATCATATTGCCAAACGAGAAGCCGAGCGTGCCGAGCGCCGACAGCGCAATGCCCAGTAATACGCTGCTGCTCCAGCCACTGGCCACCAGATCCTGCCAGAAAAGGGTGACGATCCCGGCCAGCCCCATCAGCGCGGCGGCAAAAAAGCGCGCGGGCGGTCTCTGGCCGAAGAAGAGGAAGCTGTTGACGGCGTTAAACAGCACCGCCATTGAAAAGATCACCGACTCCAGCCCGGTGTTAATCCACGCCGCAGCGGTATAAAAGCACCAGAAATTGAAGCCAAAGACGCACGCCCCCTGTAACAGGCAGAAGAGGTGATCGCGGCGCGACAGCGCGCGCAGTTTGCCCCGCGCCAGCAGCACCAGCATCATCACCGTGGTCGCCAGCGCAAAGCGCCAGAAGATCGACACCGGTGCCGCCACCGGCCCCTGTTGCAGAAAAATGGCGATCCACGTTGTACCCCAAATCACCACCACCAGACTATAAAGTAATGCGTTCATATCGCTTCCCGTTTGCTTTCATGAACGCCTATTGTCGTCCGGCGCGGTGAGCCTGGCTTGCACCCGCTTGCGGGCGACTTGCATATTCTTGCGCTTTTCTTTACACAACGCTGGCTTCTGCGATTCGCTCTTCATAGACTGGGGATCTGATTGAGAAAGGATAAGCGCCGCGAATGTCTGATAGCTATGACGCCTTTGAAAACCTGCGTAAACACAACGCCGTGTTGCATAACTCGGTGGCGCTGCACGACGGGATTCAGCTGGCGGCGTGGTCCAACAAACGCGATACCATCACCCAGTATTGCAACCACCACACCCTCAGCCTTTACATAGCCGACGGTTATGAGAGCTACCACAAAACCGCCTCCGGCTGGAAAAACGGCGGCGGGCCGGATCGCTTCTGTTTGATGCCAAAAGAGAGCGAATCGGTGTGGGATATTCGCGACAATCTCGCCTTTGTTCACCTCTACTGCACCGATGAGCATCTGCGTGAGGTGGGGGAGAAAGTGTGGGATCGCAGCCCGGCGGCCTTCACCCTTGATGAAAAGACCTTCTCCCAGGATGCGCGCATCACGGCGCTCTATCGCCAGTTTCTGCTCGGCTGTGACTGGCAGCAAAACGCCAACCAGCTGACGCTCAGTACCGCCTCGACGCTGCTGCTGACGCACCTCGTTCAGCACTACAGCAATGTGCAGTGGCAGTTGCCGACAATCACCGGCGGTCTGGCCCCCGTCGCGCTGCGTAATGTGCTGGAGTATATTGAGGCGCATCTTGGCGAGCCGCTGCTGCTCTGCGATCTCGCCGCGCAGGTTTCGCTCAGCGAGTACCACTTCGCGCGCATGTTTCGCCACTCAATGGGCGTGGCACCGCACCAGTTTGTGATGCAGCGCCGCATGGCGCGCGCGAAAGCGCTGCTGCTGGGCAGCACTCAGTCACTAACCGATATCGCGCTGGCCTGCGGTTTCAACTCTGCCAGCCACTTCAGCAACCGCTTTAAAGCTGCGAAGGGCGTCACCCCCTCGCAGCTTCGCGCGACGCGCAAAGGTTAATTCGCCGTCGGCAGCTGCGCTGTTAAACTGCGCCCCGGCAGCGTGCGGCAGGCTCCACCCTGTGCAGACGGTGCCTCATCCGGGTAGCGCTCATCCGGCGTGATATAGACCTGGCTTGTCGCCACAAACCCATCGCTGAAGGTCGCTTCGACAAATGTCGCCTGCCACCCCTGTTCCGGCTCCGTCAGCGCCACGCTCAGCGTATTGCCTGACATCGCGGGCGGTGGCGAGCTTTCATACCTCACGCCGCAGGCATAACGAAAATCCCTTGCCTGCGGGTTGTTCGCGCGCCAGATAACCACCTTTTCCGGATGCGCGGAGAAGTGGAGTATCAGATTATTTTTTCCCTGACGGCGCTCGGTGATGGCGGGCAGGGCTTTACGCGCCTGGAAACGGTTAGTGAAAGCAATCAGCGATGGCTCGGCGACGGAAAGCACCGCCTCATGGGATGAATTGGCCACCACCCGCAGCGACTTCTCGCCCGGTAAGCGCGGGTAGTAGAAGCGGCTGTTGTCCGGCGTGTAAAAATCATCTCCGCTGGCATTAATCACATACTTCTTAATTTTCAGCCGCTCGCCCGCTTTGCTGCGCAAATAGGCCATCGGATCGAGCACGCGCATCAGGCGGGCAAAGCTATCTGTGGCGATCTGCTGGTCAATCTGCTGGCGGTAGTAGGGGTAAAAGGCGACAGGCCAGTTATTGCCATAGGAGCGATACATATGTTCCAGCGCGACACGGGTGTTAAGCAGATCGACGGCAAACGGTACCACGGCGACCACGTCCGGGTCGGATATCGACGCCAGCCACGCAGCCCAGCCGCGTTTTGACGCGCCGGTAACGATAAACTTCGCGATTTTTTGTTGCGAAAGCTCCCGTTTCACTAACCGGAATGCCTGAGATACCGACGCAGCCATCGGGATCTGCAATGGCGCATCGCCCCTCTCCATAAACCGCTTCCAGCTGTAGGCCACGCTGTCATCTTCCGTCAGCGGCGTTGAATTGCCCTGATAGTGCAGCGGCTGGTTCGGCACATTACTGATCGAGACCACCACAGTGTGGGTGGCAAGCGCAATGCGCGCCAGCGAGGCTTCGTTAAAGCTGGTTGCTCTGCCGGCATCGTTATTCACCACCATCAGCGCAACCGTGGGTTTGGCGGCACCGGGAAGGTAGATATCGACCTGGTGCTCCCAGCGTATCGGGCGTACCGCATCCTGTGGGGACCAGTTTTGCGAATGGAGCACATAACGCTGCACCTTAACGCCGGGCAGTTCGCGGGTGTCCAGCCGTACATAATTGACAGGGTATAACGCAAGTGACTGACGATAATCAGCCAGGGTGTCGGCGAGCGACGAGGGAAGTGGTGCCGCAAGCGCGAGCATCAAAAACAGGTAGGTGGCCGTTTTCACCAAAAGACTCCTTTCATTAATTCATTACAGATCCGCTGTAGGGTGAGGTCATTTCATAACCAAACGGAATGGCCCTGTACGAATTATGATCAGGAGTGAATGAAAAGTCACCTGTTTCGTTACTCAGTTGTTACGTCCCCGGCTGAAGATGAAATAGCAGAGACCGCCGATCACCAGCCCCCAGAAGGCCGATCCTAGCCCGAGCAGCGTAACCCCGCTGGCGGTAACCAAAAAGGTGACGATTGCCGCATCGCGTTCGCGCGGGGCGTTCAGTGCCTGGTGCAGACTGCCGCTGATGGTGCCAAGCAGCGCAAGCCCCGCCAGCATCTGTAACCAGCTGGCAGGCAACGCTGCCAGCAGCCCGGTAATCGAGCCGCCAAACAGCCCGGCCAGCAGATAGAACACACCGGCGGCTGCGGCGGCTAACCAGCGCTTGCTGGCATCGGGATGCGCATCCGGGCTTTGGCAGATAGCCGCGGTAATGGCGGCTATCGACACCGAAAAGACGCCAAACGGCGAGAGCAGCAGCGCCAGTGCGCCAATAATGATCATCAGCGGCGACACCGCAGGCCCATAACCTGCGGCCTGCATAGTGGCGAACCCTGGCGCATTTTGCGATGCCATGGTGACCAGAAAAAAGGGCAGGCCGATGCTGACCAGCGACGCCCAGTGAAACTCCGGGGCGGTAAACTGTGGCGCAACGGGAGCGAGGCTGATGGCCTGTGGCGTCACGTCCCCGCTTAGCCAGGCGACCAGCGCGCCAATCAGCAGCGTGGCAACAATCGCGTAGCGCGGCGCAAGGGCTTTGGTCACCAGCCATGCCAGCAGCATCGAGCCGCCGAGCAGCACATCCCCCTCAAGGTGCGAAAACGCCTGCAAACCGAAACGCAGCAGGATACCCGCCAGCATCGCGGCGGCAAGGCTTGGCGGAATGATTTTCATCAGGCGGGCGAACAGGCCGGTCACGCCACACAGCACAATCAGCCCATTGGCGAAGATAAAGATGCCGACTGCCTCATGGAGTGAAACGCCCTGCAAACTGGTTGCCAGCAGCGCCGCACCGGGCGTCGACCACGCGGTTAACACCGGCATGCGATACCAGACGCTCAGCGCCAGCGTGCTGACACCCATTGCCACGCCGAGGGCGGTCATCCAGCCAGCGATCTGTGCAGGCGTTGCTCCGGCAGCGGCGGCCGCCTGCCAGATGATCGCTGCCGAGCTGGCATAGCCGACCAGCACGGCGACAAATCCCGCCAGCACGCTGTTCAGCGGAAGAGGAGAGGAGAAGGAGAGTGTGGCCGGGCGCATGACGTTACCTCGTGCGTTATAACATCCGCGCAAGATAGCACTGTGCGCTATAGCGCACAAGTTAAAGAGGCCTCTTTTGTCCACGCGCCACGGCTAAAAATGTGAGCCATCTCCGCTCCTGATGGCGATAGCAGATTTCTCAATGTTGCTAGCAGCTAATTTCATCCGGCCCGGAATGTTCTGCGATATGTTGCCGGTAACAATGAGGAGAAACTGATGGATAAATTACTGTTTGGTGCCGCCTATTACCGCGAATATTTGCCGATGGAACGCATGCACGACGATATTAAATTGATGAAAGAGGCGGGGATTAATTATGTGCGGATCGCCGAGAGCACCTGGAGCACCTTTGAGCCGCAGGAAGGGGAGTTTGATTTCAGTTCGGTGCTTACGGTACTGGATGAGATGCATAAAAACGGTATCGCCGTGATTATCGGTACGCCGACCTATGCCTTACCGGCGTGGCTGGCAAAAAAATACCCGGATGTGATGGCGACCACCAGTAGCGGGAAAAATGTCTACGGTCACCGGCAAAAGATGGATATTACCCATCCCGCTTTTTTATGGTACGCCGAGCGCATTATTCGCGCGTTATTAGCGGCAACGGCAAACCATCCGGCAGTCATTGGTTTTCAGATCGACAACGAAACCAAATATTACGACACCTGCTCAGCCGGGGCGCAAATTGAGTTCGTGAAATACCTTAAAAAGAGGTTCAACAACAGTACGGAGGAGATGAATCACGCCTTTGGCCTCGATTACTGGAGTAACCGTATCGATGCCTGGGAAGATTTCCCACCCATTGAGGGCACCATTAATGCCAGCCTCGGCTGCGCCTTTAAACAATTTCAGCGTTCGCTGGTGACGCGTTTTCTCGGCTGGCAGGCTGAGATTGTGAAAGGCTATAAAAGCGATACGCAGTTTATTACCCACAACTTTGATTTTGACTGGCGCAACTGGTCGTATGGTATTCGCGCCGAGGTCGATCATTTTAAAACTGCCAGCGTGCTGGATATTACCGGCGTCGATGTCTATCACCTGAGCCAGTTTCAACTCACCGGTGCGGAAATTGCCTTTACCGGCGATCTCGCGAGGGTGACAAAAGACCAGCCCTATTTTGTGCTGGAAACCCAGGCCCAGGCGTTTAAAGAGTGGACACCCTTCCCGGGCCAGCTGCGCCTGCAGGCGTGGAGCCATGTCGCCAGTGGTGCCAGGCTGCTGGGTTACTGGCACTGGCACTCGATTCACAACTCCTACGAAACCTACTGGAAAGGGTTGTTGAGCCACGATCTGCAACCCAATCCGGTCTATCACGAAGCCTGTACGATCGGCGCCGAGTTCAATCAGCACGCGGCGACCGTAACGCGTTTCTCACGCCGCAGCCGCGTAGCGCTGGTGATCAGTAATGAGTGTTTGACCGCCATTGACTGGCACCCATACCACGGCCATCAGTTTAGTCGCGATGCGCTGCACCAATATAACGACCTGTTCCGCGACTATTACGACACGCTCTATAAGATGAATATCGAAGTGGATATTATCGCCGTCGACGATCCGCGCCTGTTCCGTTATGAGATGCTGATCTTCCCGCTGTTATACAGCGTCAGCGACGAACGTTTACAGGAGATCAATCGTTATATCGCGCAGGGTGGTCACGCTATTTTCTCCTTTAAATCTGCCTTTGCCGACGAGCATATGAAAGTGCGCACCTGCGCACAGCCGGGAATTATCAGCGAAGCGATCGGCGCACACTATCAACTCTTTGTTGATCCGGACCGCACCTTATTGCATTCAGAGAGCCTCAACCTTTCCGCCGACGAGACGCCGATCGGTGACTGGATGGAGTTAATTACCCCTGATGAAAATACCGAAGTGCTGGCAGGTTACGACCATCCTTACTGGCAACACTATGCGGCAATCACGCACAACCGCTACGGGCAGGGGACGGCGACCTATATTGGCTGCCATATCACCCCCGCGGCGCTGGCAAAAGTGTATCGCCATGTGCTGCGAAACACTCTTTATCAACACGACACCATGCCAGAAGAGACCTTCCCGGTGATTATTAAGCGCGGCGTTGATAAAGATGAAAATATCCTCCTCTACTACTTCAACTACAGTAGTGAGCCGCAAACCGTCACGTTTACTGAGCTTGGTGGGCGGCTGCTGTTTAGCGGTAAAACCCTCAGGCAGAATGAGGTAATAACGCTCAAGGATTGGGATGTGCAAATTATTCTCGTGGAGAGTGCAAAATGAGTGCATTAACGATTGAAGAGCAGCAAAGCGAGACCAGCACGCCCGGTTTTCGTGAGCGTTTCGCCTTTGGCCTGGGTGATTACGGCACCAATTTAACCTATACGCTGATGGTGACATTTCTGGCCTACTTTTATACCGACGTTGTCGGTATTTCAGCGGTGCTGGTTGGGTCGCTGATGTTTTTCGCCCGCGTGGTCGATGGCATTATCTGCGTCTTCGTTGGTATCCGTATCGATAAAACCGATACCCGGCTGGGTAAAGCGCGACCGTGGGTATTATGGACCGCCGTGCCATTTGGGTTGTCGGCATTTTTAATGGCGACGGTGCCGAGCATCAGCGATAGTGGCAAGATTATCTATGTTTGCGTCACCTATTTACTGGCGAACATCTTTTTCACCGCCAACAATATTGCCTATGGATCGCTGCTGGCGCTGATTACCCGCGATACCTACCAGCGCGGTATTTTGAGCGTCTTCCGTAAAGGCTTATCGACCTGCGGTTCGCTGACGGTTGGGGCCTTTACGCTGCCGCTGGTCGCCGCCTTCGGAAATAGCCATACCTCATGGGTAATTGTGTTCGCTATTTTTGGATTCTTTACCGCCTTATGCCTGTTACTCACTGCGGCCTGGACGCGCGAGCGCATCAAACCGGTTAATAAGGAGAATCGCAACAATATCCGCACGGGTGTCGTTGCCGCGTCGATGCTAAAAAACCGCTACTGGCTGATGATCTTCTTTTATCTGCTGATCACCTTTACCAGCTTAACGGCGCTCTCAACCACCGCCGTCTATTACTCGCGCTATATTTTGCAGGATGTCTCAATGATGTCGTGGATTAGCGTGGCGCAATATCTGCCAGGGCTGATTACGCTCTCCGTTATTCCTTATCTCATTAAGCGCCTGGGTAAACGCAATTTAGCGCTGCTCGGCCTGACCATTTGCAGCATTGCCTATCTACTGCCGTTAATTGATAAAACCAGCTCGCTGTTTGTCATTCTCGCCACCGTGGTGCGCAGTATCGGTTTTTGCGGCATCGGTGCCACCATGTTCGCTTTCCTTGCGGACACCATTGATTACGGCGAGTGGAAGACCGGGTTGCGCATCGAGGGGATCTTATTCAGCGCCGGAACGTTAGGTCAGACCCTCGGCATGGGACTGGGCAGCGCAAGCGTGGGCTGGATCCTTGGCGCGGCCGGTTTTGTCAGCGGCGGCAACGTTCAGCAGTCAAAGCATGTGCTTGATATGATTGAGTTCTTGTTTATCTTCTTCCCGTTTATTCTCGCCGTGCTGAATATGACGCTGATCTGGTTCTATAAACTGGATGGTTTTTATGACCGCGTGGCGGCGGATCTCTCGCGTGGTGTATTTGCCAAATAAATGACTCGCCGCAGGCGGCTGCGGCTTTTTCTCTCACCCTGTGCTAGCGTAAGGACGCTCAATAATGTGGCCGCAAACACTTCCCATGAATGACGTCGATGATGAATTGCTGATCTACTCGCCTTTAATGCGCAGCTTTACCTTCAACGCTTATCTGGTGGCGGGTTATACGCCTATCGTCAAAGGCAATAAGCTGGACTTTTTTATTAATCGCCAGCAGGGGATGAAGGGCTATATTTTAAATATCACCCTGCGCGGCGCAGGGGTTATTCACCGTAATAACGAGACCTTTATCTGCCGGGAAAACGATATTTTGCTCTTCCCGCCGGGCTGCCCGCATCACTATGGACGTGAAGCGCAAAGCACTTACTGGGATCATCTGTGGATCTATTTTATGCCGCGCCCATACTGGATTGACTGGCTGAAATGGGATCGCAACTGGCATCAGATAGGCCTGACACAAAGCCGCGATCCGGACTTTATCGAGCAGCTAAAAACGGCGGTGAAAGAGGTGATTCGGCTTAACTCCTCGCCAGACAGAGTCGATAAAATCCTCGCCATGAATAGCCTGGAAAAGGCGCTGCTTTACTGTTTCAAGCAGCAGCCGGCGAGCAATCGCGCTTCGGTCGACCCGCGCATCAACGCTATTTGCCAATATCTGGATGAAAATCTGGCGGATAAACTGACAATTAGCGAGCTGGCGGCGAAAGCCTATCTTTCATCCTCGCGGCTGGCACACCTTTTTCGTCAGGAAATAGGCATGACGATTTGGGGCTGGCGTGAAAAACAGCGGATGAGCAGGGCGGCGATGTTATTACAGCATACGCAGCTAACCATTTCGCAAATCGCCCAGGTGGTGGGTTATGACGACGCGCTCTATTTTTCGCGTCTTTTTCATCAGCAATACCACGTCGGGCCGCGGGAATACCGTAAACGGTATGAGCAGTTACATTCGCTTTAGTTTCGCTCTCTAAAATAGAAACGCTGCGCTATACTCGCTGCGTTTAATTTCCCGGAGGCGGTATGAATATCGCGGATTATCTGGCAAAAACCCTGAAAATGCTACGTCAGGCGCGGGGCTGGAGCCTCTCAAAACTCGCAGAAGAGACCGGCGTGTCAAAAGCGATGCTCGGGCAGATCGAACGTAACGAGTCGAGCCCGACTGTCGCGACGCTGTGGAAAATCGCCACCGGCTTGAATGTGCCGTTCTCAACCTTTATTGCGCCGCCGCAGAGCGACACGCCGCACGCTTACGATCCCGATCGGCAGGCGATGGTGATCACGCCACTCTTCCCGTGGGATGAACAGCTCCATTTCGATCTCTTCTCCATCACCCTTGCGCCGGGCGCGCTGAGTGAATCCACGCCTCACGAAAAAGGGGTGATTGAACATGTGGTGGTCATCAATGGGGTGCTGGATATGCAGCTTAACGGCGAGTGGCAGACGCTGGAGGCGGGCAGCGGGGTGCGTTTCGCGGCTGACCGGGCGCATGCCTATCGCAACAGCAGCGCGCAAACCGTACATTTCCACTCGTTAATCCACTATCCAAAAGAAAAAGCCGCAGGCGAACCCGCGGCAAAAAACGACGACGATTAATACCCCATAACATCCACAACGTGACGATTTCTGTTCCTGTCACCACACTATCGCGCCAGCGCCGCCGGGGGAAATAGCGATTCCGGCATAGCTTTGTCGCCTGGCGCAAATTCCCGGCGTGACAGGTGGTGTAACGCCCCGGTTCTGACTACAATAGCCGCCATTTTGCACATAATGGATAACGACGATTGTATGCGCCTGCACCCTCATCATCTTGAACTGCTCAGCCCGGCTCGCGACACCGCCATCGCCCGTGAAGCGATCCTTCACGGCGCAGACGCGGTCTATATTGGCGGCCCCGGCTTCGGCGCCCGCCATAACGCCGGCAACAGCCTGCGCGATATTGCCGAACTGGTGCCGTTCGCCCATCGCTATGGTGCGAAGGTGTTTATCACCCTTAATACCATTCTTCATGATGATGAGCTGGAGCCGGCGCAGAAACTGATCGGCGATCTCTACCAGGCCGGGGTTGATGCGCTGATTGTGCAGGATATGGGCGTGCTGGAGATGGATATCCCGCCGATTGAGCTGCATGCCAGTACCCAGTGCGATATCCGTAGCGTCGAGAAAGCCAAATTTCTCTCTGACGTCGGCTTCAGCCAGATCGTGCTGGCGCGCGAGCTGAACCTTGAGCAGATCCGTGCCATTCACCAGGCGACCGACGCCACCATTGAGTTCTTTATTCACGGTGCGCTGTGCGTGGCCTACTCCGGGCAGTGCAACATTTCTCATGCACAAACCGGGCGCAGCGCCAACCGCGGCGACTGCTCGCAGGCCTGCCGTCTGCCTTACACTCTGAAAGACGATCAGGGCCGCGTCGTGGCCTATGAAAAGCATCTGCTGTCGATGAAAGATAACGATCAGACCGCCAACCTGGCGGCGCTGATCGACGCGGGCGTGCGCTCCTTCAAAATTGAGGGGCGTTACAAAGATATGAGCTATGTGAAAAACATCACCGCTCACTATCGCCAGATGCTCGACGCGATTATCGACGATCGCCCTGAGCTGGCGCGCGCCTCCGCCGGGCGCACCGAGCACTTCTTTATTCCTTCGACGGATAAAACCTTCCATCGCGGCAGCACCGACTACTTTGTTAACGCGCGCAAAATCGATATCGGCGCGTTCGACTCACCGAAGTTTGTCGGCCTGCCGGTGGGTGAAGTGCTGAAAGTGGGCAAAGATCATCTCGACGTGGAAGTGACCGAACCGCTGGCTAACGGCGACGGGCTGAACGTGCTGGTGAAGCGTGAAGTGGTGGGTTTTCGCGTTAACATCGCGGAAAAAACCGCCGAAAACCGTTACCGCGTCTTCCCGAACGAGATGCCGGATGCGCTGAAAACCCTGCGTCCGCACCATGCGCTCAACCGTAACCTCGATCACAACTGGCAGCAGGCGCTGCTGAAAACCTCCAGCGAGCGACGCATCGGCGTTGATATTGAGCTGGGCGGCTGGCAGGAGCAGCTGGTGCTGACGCTGACCAGCGAAGATGGCATCAGCGTGACTCACACGCTGGATGGTCAGTTTGACGAAGCGAATAACGCGGAAAAAGCGCTCGATAACCTGAAAGATGGCCTGGCGAAGCTGGGGCAGACCCGTTACTACGCACAGAAGATCGACATCAACCTGCCGGGGGCGCTGTTTGTGCCCAACAGCCTGCTCAACCAGCTGCGCCGCGAAACGGTGGAGATGCTGGAAGAGGCGCGTCTGGCGAACTATCAGCGCGGCAGCCGTAAAGCGGTGGCAACACCTGCGCCGGTCTACCCGGAAACCCATCTTTCGTTCCTCGCCAACGTTTACAACCATAAGGCGCGTGAATTCTATCACCGCTACGGCGTGCAGCTGATTGATGCGGCGTATGAAGCCCACGAAGAGAAGGGCGAAGTACCGGTGATGATCACCAAACACTGCCTGCGCTTTGCCTTTAACCTCTGCCCGAAACAGGCGAAGGGCAATATCAAAAGCTGGCGCGCGACGCCGATGCAGCTGGTACACGGTGATGAGGTGTTAACCCTGCGCTTCGATTGCCGCCCGTGTGAAATGCACGTTATCGGCAAAATGAAAAATCACATCCTCAAGATGCCGCTGCCGGGCAGCGTGGTGGCCTCAATCAGCCCCGATGATCTGTTGAAAACCTTACCGAAAAACAGATAACCCGCAGGGTGGCGCAATGCCACCCTGTTTTGTTTATGGCGTTGCGGTGTGGCGCCAGTAGGGCGGCGAGCCGAAACTCGCCAGCAGAAAGTCGATCACCGTGCGCGTATTCAGCGACGGGTATTTCCCGCCTGGGTAGAGCATCCATAGCGACTGCTCACCCGGCGAATAGGAGGCAGTGTACTCCGGCAGCAGGGCAACCAGCTCGCCGCGGTTTAGCAATTCACCCACCTGCCAGTCCGGAAAGAGCAGCATTCCCGCGTCGTTGCGCGCCGCCTGCAACAGCAGCTCTGCATTATCCGAGAGAATTTTCGCCTGCGGCGAGAAGGCGAAATCCTGCTCGCCGCGCTGAAAGCGCCAGCGCTGCAAGCCAGTTTTTCCGCGATAGGCCAGTAGACGGTGGGTCAGCAGATCTTCGGGCGAGGCGGGCGCGCCGTAGCGGCGGAGATAGCTCGGCGTCGCCACCAGGTGGCAGGTCTGCTTTGCAATCAGCCGCCCGTGCAACTCTGAGTTTTTCAGCGAGGCGATACGCACCAGCAGATCGGTGCCGTCGGCAAAGGGGTCGATATAGTCATCGTTAAGATTGAGTTCAATTTGCAGGGCGGCGTAGCGCTCGCTCAGTTCGCTGATGCGTGGCCCGATATGGTTCAGGCCAAAGGAGATGGGGGCATTGATGCGGATACGCCCGCCCGGTTCGCCGCGCCGCTCGCCAACCTGCGTCTGCGCATCGCTCAGCTGCTGTAACATCGCGCGGAAGGTCTGGGCATAAATATGCCCGGCATCGGTGGCGATCACCGCGCGGGTATTGCGATAGAGCAACTGGGTTTCCAGCGCCTGCTCAAGTTGCTGCACTACGCGCGATAACGACGAAGCGGCAAGCCCCTCGTTGCGGGCAACTTCCGAAAGGTTGCCTTCGCGCACAATGGCGAGAAAGAGGTGCATGGAGCGGGCGCTAATCTGGCTGAGGTTTTTCATCTGTGCGTAATCCGCAAAGGTCCATGGCGCATTGTACTGTTTTTACGCACGAAGTTCATCGCTAAGATACGCCGACACTCAGCACGGAGACTATATATGAGTACGCCCGTTTTAGCTTTTGATGAAACCGTCCGCCAGCGCACCTCGGTACGCGCCTTTTTGCCCACGCCGTTGACGGATGAGCAGATCCACGCCGTTCTGCAGGATGCGCAATACGCGCCCTCCAACTGCAACACCCAGCCCTGGCATGTGCACGTGGTTTCCGGTGAAAGCAAAGATCGCCTTGCGCAGTTGATGATCGAGAATGATATTGCCGGCAAACAGACGCCGGACTTCACCTTCGCCTATGAGGATTTCCACGGCGACTATTTTGACCGCAGCCAGCAGCAGGCGAAGCTCTATTACGAAGCGCTGGGCATTGCGCGGGATGATAAAGAGAAGCGCCGTGAATACTACCTGCGCAACTACCGCTTTTTCGATGCGCCGCACGCGGCGTTTCTGTTTATGCCGAGCTTTGGCGATAACGTTCGCGTGGCGTCGGATATGGGCATGTACGGGCAGACCTTTTTGCTCTCCTTAGCCGCCCGCGGCTTTGCCGGTATTCCCCAGACGCTGCTCGGTTTTCATGCCGATCTGGTGCGTGAAGCGTTGGGGGTATCAGATGAGTACCGCCTGTTGTTTGGTATCTCGTTTGGTTACGCCGACACCAGCAATATCGCCGCGACGCTGCGCATGCCGCGCATTCCGGTGGAAAGCAGTGTGGTGATGCACAAGTAGCGGTTATTTGCCGGATGGCGCTGGCGCTTATCCGGCCTACAACACTGCTCGGATCGCGTAGGCCGGATAAGGCGGAGCCGCCATCCGGCAAAAAAAACGATAAAAAGGCCGGAAACATTAACGTGTTTCCGGCCCTTGATCTTAGTGGGATTTAAACCCGGCGGCTGACATCAACAGCCGGAACACCATGCTGACGGCAGCCAGCGCCAGTACGCTTCCGCCCCAGATGACGACCAGCCACATCAGCCGTTTCCATAGCGGTTGTTTCATCAGTGATACCCCTCGCCATGCTGGATTTTGCCGCGGAACACGTAGTAGCTCCAGAAGGTGTAAACCAGAATGATGGGGATGATCAGCAGCGCGCCAACCAGCATAAAGCCCTGGCTCTGTGGCGGTGCGGCCGCCTGCCAGAAGCTGATATCCGGCGGGATAATGTTGGGCCAGATACTGATCCCAAGGCCGCTAAAGCCGAGGAAAATTAACCCGAGCGTCAGCAGGAACGGGCGTCTGTGTACCTCTTCATTGCCGAGGCAGCGCCACAACCAGATACTGAGCGCAATCACCAGCAGCGGCACCGGCGAGAAGAAGAGCAGGTTCGGCATGCTGAACCAGCGATCGGCAATCGCACCGTGAGAGAGCGGCGTCCACAGGCTAATCACGCCCATCACCACCAGTAACGCCAGCAGCAGTTTTTTCGCCGCCGCGCGCATTTTGCCCTGCAACGGTTCGCCGCTCTTCATCACCAGCCAGCTTGCACCCAGCAACGCATATGCGATCACCAGGCCAAGGCCGCAGAAGAGGTTAAACGGCGTCAGCCAGTCAAGCGCGCCGCCGCTGAAAGTACGGCCGGTCACTTTAAAGCCATTGATAAACGCGCCAACCACTACGCCCTGCGAGAAGGTCGCCAGCAGCGAGCCGGACAAGAAGGCTTTATCCCAGAAGGGACGGTGCGCTTCAGTCGCTTTAAAGCGGAACTCAAAGGCCACGCCGCGGAAGATCAGGCCAATCAGCATCAGCGTCAGCGGAATGGTCAGCGCGTCGGTAATCACCGCATAGGCCAGCGGAAACGCGCCAAACAGCCCCGCACCACCCAGCACTAACCAGGTTTCGTTCCCATCCCACACCGGCGCAACACTGTTGACCATCACATCGCGATCGTGGCCGTCGCGCGTCACCGGGAAGAGGATGCCGATACCCAGGTCAAAACCATCCATCACGATATACATCAGGGTCGCGAAGACGATAATGACAAACCAAATTAACGGAAGATCGATACCCATTATTTATCCTCATCAGCCGGAAGATGTTCACCTGCCGCTGAAAGCGGACGTGCCGGAGTGCCCTGCGTGGCGTTTTCATCGTGCGGCTGCGGCCCTTTGGTGATCAAACGCACCATATAGAGATAGCCGACGCCAAACACCGAGCAGTAGACGATAAAGAAGGCCAGCAGGCTGAGGCTCATCTGCAAATCACCGTGACCGGAGACGGCATCAGCGGTGCGCAGCAGGCCGTAAACCACCCACGGCTGGCGGCCCACTTCGGTGGTCACCCAGCCGGCGAGAATGGCGATCAGCCCCGCAGGCCCCATCCAGAGCGCAAAGTGCAGGAACGGCCGCGACTCATACAGCCGCTTGCGATAACGCAGCCACAGCGCCATCACGCCAAGACCAATCATCAGCATGCCCAGCGCCACCATAATGCGGAAGGACCAGAAGACGATCGGCGAGTAGGGACGCTCATCTTTGGGGAACTCTTTTAGCGCCGGGACCTGCTTATCGAGACTGTGAGTGAGGATCAGGCTACCGAGCGCCGGGATCTCCACCGCGTAGCGGGTGCGCTCCTGCTCCATATCCGGCAGGCCAAACAGCAGCAGCGGCGTCGCTTCACCCGGCGGGTTCTCCCAGTGACCTTCAATAGCGGCAATCTTCGCTGGCTGATGCTCGAGCGTATTCAGGCCGTGCATATCGCCGACCATCGCCTGAATCGGTGCCACAACCAGCGCCATCCACATCGCCATGGAGAACATCTTGCGGATCGCCGGCGTATTGTTGCCGCGCAGCAGGTGCCAGGCCGCAGAAGCACCGACAAACAGCGCGCTACTGAGGAAGGCGGCAATCGACATATGGAACAGGCGGTACGGGAAGGAGGGGTTAAAGACCACCTTAAACCAGTCCACCGGGATCACCTGGCCATTCTCAATGGCAAAGCCCTGCGGGGTATGCATCCAGCTGTTGGACGCGAGGATCCAGAAGGTCGACATCAGCGTGCCAAGCGCCACCATACAGGTGGAGAAAAAGTGCAGCCCTGGGCCGACTTTATTCCAGCCAAACAGCATTACGCCAAGGAAGCCTGCTTCAAGGAAGAAGGCGGTTAACACCTCATAGGTGAGCAACGGGCCGGTAATGCTGCCCGCAAATTGCGAAAATCCGCTCCAGTTGGTGCCGAACTGATAAGCCATCACCAGACCGGAAACCACCCCCATACCGAAGTTAACGGCAAAGATCTTCGACCAGAAGTGGTAAAGGGTTTTCCAGTCCGGGTTCCGGGTTTTCAGCCACAAACCTTCCAGCACCGCGAGATAACTGGCAAGGCCAATGGTTATCGCCGGAAAGATGATATGGAACGAAACGGTGAAGGCGAACTGTATCCTCGCCAGGTAAAACGCATCTAAACCAAACATGCACATCCTCAGAATCAATGGTGTGGCGTCAATGTTAATGACTACGCCCGCCGACTTGCAGAGACAGTTGACAGCAATTTACATATAACAGTCCTTTACAAGGGTACGGCAGGTTGCAGGATAGTCCAGGCGAAACGGGAAATATTCACCAGAAAGTCATGGTTGTAACTGTCTATAACAGCTCATTGCTTTGCGCACTTTTTCTAAACTGATATAGCGAGATCGCCATTAGCGTGCCATCATGACGTACTCTTCGGCCACGTGAACAACCATGAAAAAATATCAGCGCCTGGCGCAGCAAATCGTTGAACAAATTGAACTTGGCGTCTGGCGGCCGGGTGAAAAGCTGCCGTCGCTGCGTGAACAGGTGGCGAGCAGCGGGCTGAGTTTTATGACCGTCGGGCATGCGTATCAGCTGCTCGAGAGCCAGGGGCGGGTGATTGCGCGCCCCCAGTCGGGCTATTTTGTTGCGCCGACGCCAGGCATGACGCGCGCGCCTGCGCCGCAGGTAATGCGCGACGAAGCGGTGGATATCAACACATATATATTTGATGTATTGCAGGCGAGCTGCGATGCCTCGGTGCTGCCGTTTGGTTCTGCCTTTCCCGACCCGAAGCTCTTTCCGATGCCGCAGCTTAACCGCTCGCTGGCGAAGGTAAGCAAAAGCGCAGGGGCGATGAGCGTGATCGAGAACCTGCCGCCGGGCAACAGCCAGTTACGCCATGCTATTGCCCGGCGTTACGCCCGCCAGGGAATGAATATTTCGCCGGATGAGATTGTGATTACCGCCGGTGCCCTCGAAGCGCTGAACCTCAGTTTGCAGGCCGTCACCGAGCCGGGCGACTGGGTGATCATTGAAAGCCCCTGTTTTTACGGCGCGTTACAGGCGCTGGAGCGGCTTAAGCTGAAAGCGCTCTCGGTACCAACAGATGTGAAAGCCGGTATCGATCTCGACGCGCTTGAGCAGGCGCTGACGGAGTACCCGGTGAAAGCCTGCTGGCTAATGACCAACAGCCAGAACCCGCTCGGCTTCACCCTCAGCCCGGAGAAAAAGGCGCGGCTGGTCGAGTTGCTCGCCGCACACAACGTCACGCTGATTGAAGATGATGTCTACAGCGAGCTCTATTACGGCCGGGAACAACCGCTGCCCGCTAAAGCCTGGGATAAGCAGGATATGACTCTGCACTGCTCCTCCTTTTCAAAATGCCTCGTCGCCGGGTTTCGCGTCGGCTGGGTGGCAGCCGGGCGTCACGCGCGGCGCATTCAGCAGTTGCAATTAATGAGCACCTTATCCACCAGTTCGCCGCTACAGCTGGCGCTGGTTGATTATCTCTCTACCCATCACTACGACGCGCACCTGCGCCGCTTACGCCGCCAGCTGGCGGAGCGCAAGCATCTCGCCTGGCAGGCGTTGCTGCGCCATCTGCCGCCGGAGGTGAAAATCTACCGCAACGAGAGCGGCTACTTCTTATGGCTGGAGTTGCCGAACGGCCTGGATGCAGGCGTACTCAGCCAGCAGGCGCTGGCGCACCACATCAGCATCGCGCCGGGCAAGATGTTTTCTACCTCCGATAACTGGATCTCCTTCTTCCGCTTTAACTGCGCCTGGGCGTGGGGCGAGAAAGAGGAGCGGGCGGCGATGCGCCTCGGCGAGCTGATCCGCCAGATGATGCAATAGCCTTTTACCGCTGCGCTGTCGGCTATTCATAGGAAATGTGAATAGCAACACAGATCGGCACTTGCTGCCCACCCGTTGTCTCTGCGCGCCGTCTATTTTTAATAGAGCGGGGTAACCCATATACAGACTCATTGACCGGGCAGAGGGAGCGCGATGCAACATCAACTGTTTATTAATGGCGAACTGGTTAACGGCGAAGGTGAAGAGCAGGCTGTCTACAATCCGGCCACCGGCGAGGTGCTGCTGACGATCGCTGAAGCGTCACACGCGCAGGTCGACGCGGCCGTTGACGCGGCGGACCGGGCCTTTGTCGAGTGGGGGCAGACCACGCCGAAAGCGCGCGCCGAGGCGCTGCTGCAACTGGCGCAGGTGATTGAGGATAACGCGGAGATGTTCGCGCGCCTCGAGTCGCTCAACTGCGGCAAGCCGCTGCACTGCGTATTAAATGATGAGCTCCCGGCGGTGGTGGATGTTTTCCGCTTCTTCGCCGGTGCCGCGCGCTGCCTGAACGGGCTGGCGGCTGGGGAGTATCTGGAGGGGCACACCTCAATGATTCGCCGCGATCCGTTAGGCGTGGTGGCCTCTATCGCACCGTGGAACTATCCGCTGATGATGGCGGCATGGAAACTCGCCCCGGCGCTGGCGGCGGGAAACTGCGTGGTGATCAAACCCTCCGAAATTACACCGCTGACCCTGCTGAAGCTGGCGGAGTTAGCGCAAGGTATCTTCCCGGCGGGCGTATTGAATGTGCTGTTTGGCCGCGGGCAGAGCGTCGGCGATCGTTTAACCGGCCATCACAAGGTGCGCATGGTTTCGCTGACTGGTTCGATTGCCACCGGTGAGCACATCATTTCGCATACCGCCTCTTCGATTAAGCGCACCCATATGGAGCTCGGCGGCAAAGCACCGGTGATTGTGTTTGATGATGCCGATCTCGACGCGGTGGTCGAAGGGGTGCGCACCTTTGGTTTCTACAATGCCGGGCAAGATTGCACCGCCGCGTGCCGCATCTATGTGCAAAAGGGGATTTATGATGCGCTGGTTGAGAAGCTCGGCGCTGCGGTCGCCAGCCTGAAGATGGGCGAGCCGAACGATGAGTCTACCGAGCTTGGCCCACTTAGCTCCCAGGCGCACCTTGAACGCGTAACGCGCGCCGTCGACGAGGCGAAAGCGCTCGGACATATCACGGTGGTGACCGGCGGCAATAAACAGCCGGGCGCAGGTTATTACTACCAGCCAACCCTGCTGGCGGGCGCAAAGCAGGAGGACGCGATCGTGCAGCGCGAAGTGTTTGGTCCGGTGGTCAGCGTTACAGAGTTTGATGACGAAGCGCAGGTGCTCGGCTGGGCCAATGACTCCAACTATGGCCTTGCCTCATCGGTATGGACCAAAGATGTCGGGCGCGCGCACCGCATCAGCGCGCGGTTGCAGTATGGCTGCACCTGGGTCAACACCCACTTTATGCTGGTCAGCGAAATGCCGCACGGCGGGCAGAAACACTCCGGCTACGGCAAAGATATGTCGGTTTACGGGCTGGAGGATTACACGGTGGTCCGGCATGTGATGATAAAGCACTGAGAAAGGTTTAAGTGGCTGTAATACAGAATCATTGTGTTCCGGCCACTTTCTTTTGGGGCAGTGAAGTCAAAATTAGTGTTGGGACAGGGAAAGGTGTCAACAGGGACGCAGCGGCCAAATTAAGGCATGACAATGCTTTGCTTTAGCCGATGCGCTTGTTTCAGGCTCCGATAAAACGTTTCAAAGTATCTCCGTGTCACAAAAGCGTCAATTTACAGGACTAGCGTCATGCGCAGGCAAGGTTACTGTTTGAATAAAAGGATAAAAAATGAAAGCCCGTATGACGCTGTTAACTGCCTCCCTGCTGCTTGCTCATCAGGCGATGGCGAAAGATGTCCCTTTGACTACTGCACGCGACATCGCAAATACCACAACGCCGGCGTCGGTAAGCCAGGCATTTGCTGACCTGGAAAGCCAGTCTCTGTCCGCGCTGCGTGACGCGCTGAAAGGCGACGGAGCAAAAGTAGAGCGTGGACACCTGGAGAAAGCGGCGCAAAGCGCAAAACAGGCCGATACCGGCTGGCTGAAAGCCAGCGGCTATGACTTCAACGTGAAAGACAATCAGAAGGCGGGCATTGAACTGCTCTCCGCGTTCAGCAAGCTTCCTGCACCGGTGCTGGATCAGAACCTGAAAACCGTTCAGACGATTAACCTCGATGCCACCCAAGGGCTTCGCCATCAGGCGCTGGCGGATGCAGAAGGTATCAGCTACCTCTATTTTCTCTCTGACGCGCTCGGTCCTCGTCTGGGTAAAGCGTTTATCGCCGCCTATGATAAAGGCGAATTAAGCAAAGCCGCGGCGCTGATCAAAACCAGCGAAGTCAGCACCGGCGCGGCGAAAAAGCACTTTGACTACAAACGTCCGTTTCTGATTCAGGGCAATACCATTCACCAGGTCCCGGATGATGTGGTAGTGAAGGATAACAAACCATACTCGGCCGACGGCGGCTCCTTCCCGAGCGGCCATACCAATACCGGTTACACCGATTCTCTGCTGATGGCGGAGATGATCCCGGAACGCTTTGACTCGCTGGTGGAGCGCGGTGCGCGCTATGGCTATTCACGCATCGTGCTGGGCGTGCATTATCCGCTGGATGTGATGGGTTCAAGAATGGTGGCCCAGCGTAACGTGGCGCATTACCTCAATGACCCGGCTTATCGTAAGTTGTTTAACGAAGCGCGCGATCAACTGCGTACGGCACTGGAAAAAGAGTGCGGCACCTCCCTTGCAGAGTGCGCAGGAACGGCTGGCAAAGACGATCCGTATCGTGACCCGGCGATGAAAGAGTTTTACCGCTTCACTATGACCTACGATCTTCCGCAGCAAAAAAGCGACGTGCAGCCGGTAAAAGTACCGGAAGGGGCGGAAGTGCTGCTGGAGGCGGCGTTACCGCATCTGTCGGCGTCTGCACGTCGTGATCTGATGGTGAAAACGGCACTGCCGGGTGGTTATCCGCTGTCTGGCGAAACTGCCGATCAGAACTTCTGGCAACGTCTGAACCTGCCAGAAGCCTATGCGATGGCGCATAAAGCGAAATAAGTTTTCGCAACGGTTCTGGCACGTCCGGCACCGTATTGTTGTCAGAAGCTAAACGCGCCTGATAATCAAAAATTAATATTTATCGTCACCAGGGACGGCAGTAAATTACTTACAAATAATGTCATTACCCCGTCACAAAAAGCGGTAATAATAGCTGGCTTTTTGAATAATCAGGCAGGGGAATTAAATCATAATGAGTAAAATCGTAGTCGTACTGATTCCCGGGCGGGTTGCCGAGTTTTTGACTGTGGATGACGGCGACACAACTATCTCTTCAACACTGACGCATGGCATCATGCCCATTGAAACCTATTGGTGTGAAGGAGAGGCATTTCATTTTGCCCGCGCGCCGCTGGCGCTAACCATGGAGTGTAGCGCGACGGCACAATAATAAAAAAGGGGCTCATCTGAGCCCCTTTTTTATCGCCCAGCTTAACGGCGCAGGAACACTTCGTTCTCACGCGGCGCCCAATCTTTCTCTGAAAAATCGTAGGTGGGCAGCGCCTCATCTTTAATACCCTGTGAGCGCAGTACGGCACGCACTTCTGTCGGCAGGTTTTCGTCCCGGAACAGTTCAGCCAGCACAAACAGCGTATCGATAAAGGAGAGTTGTTTTACTTCAAACGGCTTCCAGCCAGTGCGTTTAAAGATTAAATGGTAGAGCGCCTCTTCACCGGCGAGGGGAACAAAGTTACTGGCATACTTTTCGCGATGGCGCGCCAGCAGAACTTCGAGGATAAATATTTGCGCAATGCGCTGCCTCGCGGCATGGCCCCGGACGCTATCCGTGGTCCAATCGTTGTGCGTGATGTCATTATTTTCACGCACCCGAACTTCAATGGCTTGCCACAGATCGTCATATTTCTGCATAACCTTACCTTGTTTCACCTTTTCTTTGCCTGTTAAAAACAATAACAGAGAAGATTCTGGCTCGCCAAATATAGCAGCCGCAAACTTCAGACTTTCGATATTAAAATTCAGACTTAAGTTAAATCTTATGCAGAAATGCATCCTGATAAGCCGAGTTGTTTTTAATCAACATTAACCGGGCATAATAAGAATATTTTTATAGTTCATACCTTCACGGGATACGAAAATGAAAATAGCAACATGGTTAGCAGGAATCATTGTGATTGTCGGCGTGATGATGGCTCCGCAGGGAGAGGCAAAAGGGCAGGCGCTAAGTGACGCGCAGGTGAAACAGGCGATTATCGAGGAGTCGATCGCCGAGTATCCGGGCACCTGTGCCTGCCCATTTAACCGGGCGCGGAATGGCAGTTCATGCGGGCGACGTAGCGCCTGGAGCAAAGCGGGGGGTTATGCGCCCATCTGTTACGCAAATGAAGTGACAAAGGAGATGATTAAAGCGTGGCGCGAGCGCCAACAATAAGCTGAAAACATACGTCCGCTGGCGCTGGGTTTATTCTCCCTATCAAGGATTACTCCCGGCGGGCGTTTATGAATAGATTCAGCCCGTTAGATCAAAATTGCGGCATATGGCCTCTTTTGAGAAACTATTTAAACTTGATAAAGGTCAATTAAAAGAGCATATTGCGCACGTTTTGTTACTTCTGGGTTAATGTTTGTTATGTCCTTATACCAAAAAATGTTGGTGTTCTATTGTGTCATGGCGTTGATCTGCGCCTTTATCACCTGGTTCCTGTCGCACGATCGTAAACGCATCCGCCTGTTGAGCGCTTTTCTGGTGGGTTCTACCTGGCCGATGAGCTTTCCGGTCGCGCTGCTGTTCTCCATTTTCTGATCTCTGCCTGGCTGCTAAAGCAAAGCGTGACCGCCCCGACAGCATGCGGGCAAGAAAGAGAGCAGCATAGGCACTGCACGTCGGCCTATGGACAGGAGAAAGCGGATGGAACTCTACACAAAACTGCTGATTTTTTACGGGGTAATGGCGACGATTTGCGCGCTTGTCACCTGGTTTCTCACCAAAGAGAAGCGCTCCATGCGCTTATTAAGCGCACTATTAGTCGGTGCAACATGGCCGATCAGCTTCCCGGTGGCGCTCCTTATTTCACTCTTTTGAATTCGCTCGCAAACTTGCGCTGAAATGCTGTATAAAATACCAGTATCACGCAAGAGGGGGAGCAAATGGACGAACTCTATTCACACCACGCACAGTGCCGCGTTCGCTGGCACGCCATACCGGGCGAAGGCGACCCGGTAGTTTTTATTCATGGCCTGGGCTGCGCATCATCGTTTGAATATCCACGCATTGTTACCGACCCGGCACTCGCCGGACGGCGCGCCGTGCTTATCGATCTGCCCGGCAGCGGCTACAGCGAACGGCCCGCCAGCTACGCTTACCGCACCACCGATCAGGCAAATGTCGTCGTGGAAGTGCTCGATCATCTCGGCCTGGAGGCCTTCTGGCTCTACGGCCACAGCATGGGCGGCAGCATCGCTATTGAGGTCGCGTCACGTATGCACTCGCGTCTTAACGGCCTTGCCGTCTCTGAACCTAACTTTTACCCCGGCGGCGGGCAGTTCAGCCGCGAAGTGGCCAGCATGGATGAAGGGGATTTTGTCACCTGCGGCTATGCGGCGATGCTGGCGCGGGAGATGTCACCGTGGGCGGGCAGTTTGCAGAGCACCGCGTCCTGGGCAATGTGGCGGGAAGCGAAAAGTCTGGTTAAGGGCATTACGCCCGGCTGGAAGCAGCTGTTTGTCGATCTGCCGCGCCCAAAAACGCTGATTTTTGGCGCGCACTCGCTGCCGGACCATGACGCCGATGACGTCCGCCAGCAGGGGATCGATCTGCGGATTATCGCCGACGCCGGGCACTCCATGTCATGGGAGCAGCCAGCGGCGCTGGCGCAGGCGATAGGGTCGTTTATCGCGCAGCACGAATAAAAAACCCGGCAGAGCGTGCCGGGTTGTGGGTTAAGGCAGCAGCGCTTTGAGCGCCGCGCGCGCGTCAGGGCTGACATCGAGCGGGTGACGGTAGCCGATATTCTCAATCGCCCGGTTGTAGAGCGCGACCAGCCAGTCGTAGACATAGCGGGTTGCGGCGTGTACCGGCTGATCGCCGAGACGCGTTAACCGCTCGCCGCCCACTTCAATCGCTGCGGTAGCAAAAATGGTGCTGCCTTTCTGTACGCGGCTGGCCGGGCGGCTCTCTGGCGGCAGATCGGCGTAGCCGAGCCAGGCAACAAAGTTGCCGATGGCGGCATGAAGCTGCGCCGCGCAGGCGGTATCACGCTGCATAATCTTCTGCAGGGTTTCTGGCAGGCGCAGGCGGTAGCTGCTGATAATCACAATCTCCGCCATCTGGCGCAGCGTCGCCGGGCTGACGCCCAGGCGCACGGCATTGTCATCGTTGCGGCTCCACTGGCGCACATGGTTGACCCACAGGGCGTGCGCCTGCTGACCAACATCTTTGGCCATCGCCTGCGGCTCGGCGCTCTCGGCCGACTCGGCAAACAGATCAATCGACTCGTTAAACAGGCCGCTCACTTTCTCTTCCCGCGGCTGCTGTACCTTCCAGAGCGTATCGAACTGCTGCATATCCGGCATCAACCCTTCCAGCAGCTCGCCGTGGCGTGAAGCCTGCACCTGCAGTTCGCGCACCACGGACTCCGCCCGTTTACGCTGCTCATCCGCATCCTGTTCCGGGCTGACGACCCATGCCTGCAACAGATCGCGCAGGGCACGCTGCTGACGATCGCTTAGCGCTTTCAGCCGCTGCTGGCGCAGGGCGGGCGCGGTGGCTTGCGCCAGCCACTCAAGCAGACGCTGCAAACTACTGGCATCCAGCGCCTGCAATGTGCCCCAGTGCTGGCCCGGCTTGCCAATCAGTTGCTGGACGGTCTCATCCAGATTTTGCGCCAGCGTAAAGCGCGCATCCTGCGGCGTGATCGCCCAGACCAGACCCGGCAGCGCCGACTCCTGGCCTGACTGCGTCTCTCTCACCCAGTTCAGCAGTGCGCGCGCAGTGGTCGCGGTTTCCGCGCGATCCAGCGTGGCGTTGCAGATCATCAACACATCCGGTTGCAGGCGCTGGCGGTAGTTCTCCAGCAGCCAGCGGCATTTACTGCGCCACAGCGGCTGGCCTTCACGCGGGCCGGGGGCGGGAATATCCAGAATATCGACGCCGGGCAACAGGCTGTTTTCCACCGGCAGCACCAGCTCGCGGGTGATCAGGGCCAGCGTCGCCAGCGGAATGCTGACGGCGTTTTGCAGCTGCTCATTGGCCCACGGATGCACCACCACCTCATCGTGGATCGCCTCCTCCTGCTCAACCGCCGGGGTTAAAAAGCCGTCGGTCGGCAGCGCGAAGGTATCTACCAGAATGCTCAGCGGTGCGGCGATCTCGGTAGCGTTACCGGTCTGGTGCAGGGTATGCGCAAGGGCAAACCACTGCTGGGTTAACTCCTGCTGTTCGCCCCACAGCAGCGACCAGGCGCTGGCGCGGGCGGTCAGATCGAGGGACGGCAGCAGGGCGGCGAACTGATACCAGAGCGCATCATCCATCTGCTGCTGCGCGGCGGGCACCACCGAGCGCCAGAAGCGGGCGATAGCGCCAATCTCTTCGGCCGTGATCCCCGGTACAGCGTTAGGCTGGCGCAGCGCGCGCCATTTCGCGATCCGATCTTCAATAACCGCTTTATCAACCGCGCGCAGGTCCGGCTGCTGATGCGCATGAGCGATAAACAGCTGAACCAGCTCCGCTTCGCTAAGAATGCGCAGGCAGAGCGGGAACCCCTCATCCATAAACGGCACGCGCTGGCTAAAACGCAGCGCCATGCTGGTGAGGGCGTGACCGGGATTGATGTGGCTGAAGTAATCCAGCGTCTTTTCGCCAGGGCGCACATGCATGCGGCCATTGCCGCTGCCGCACAGGGCGGCGAGCAGATGCGCTTTTGCCGCCTGCGAGCGACCATACAGCCCGACGGTGCAGGGAGCCTCAGCCACCTCCGCCAGCGCCTGTTCATCAGCCGCGGCAGCGGTAACGCGCGCCAGCAGGGCATCGGCGTCATCATCGAGCAGCGGTGAGTGCTGACGGTTGTTCGTGATCCATGCGGTTAAGGCTTGGGTGGTTTTTACGCTCGCACTCATTTCAGGTACACACTCCCGCTGTCGATCCAGTAATGGCTTCCGCTGTGTCGGCGGTCGGCCAGCGTATTCAATTTAAACGTTAACGCATCGGCAGGAACCGGGGTGCCATCCTGCAACCAGGCTTCGCTCAGGGTAAACGCCTCCGGGCCGTGGTGTTTATTGCCGCCGCTAAACTGTAGCCGCACATTTAACACCCCGTCACCGGCGATGGTTTTCGCCAGCTCCTGCGAGTTGATACTCAGCGTATAGAGCGGCGTGGCCGGCCAGCGGGCGTTCGCCAGCTGACGGAAACCGAGCGTCACATTGCCGCGCAGCGGGAAGTGCAGCCGCGCATCCAGCTTGGCACCGGGTTTATCGAGATCAATATCGTGATACCAGATGTTCTCATCGCGCAGAGTGTTAACCACGTTATCCAGCACCCCGAGGTAGCGCACCGTCGAGTAGGCACCAATATCTGCCGCTTTGAAGTTGAAACGCGGCAGGCGCAGATCGAGCGCCAGGCTGCACAGCATCGCGCCAACGGCGGCGGTCGATTTCGGGTTGCCGATTTTGCCCTGCTGGCTGAAGGGGTACCACTCATGCACCCGGTACTTGTCCAGCCACACCATGCGGTTGACCGGCACCGGTTGCAGGTGGCGAATCAGCGCCTGCACGCCCGGCAAGCAGCCCGGACGCCCGGTGATCAGCAGCACGTCACAGCTATAGTGGCTGATCGCTTCGCACACCGCGTGCAGCGGGGCGGTCAGGGTAAACTGCCCGGCCAGCATCGCCTCTTGCAGATCGCGGAAGGTGATTTGCAGCGGTACCGACAGCACATCAAACTCCGCTGAGCCGGCAGGCAGGGCGTGATCGATCGCCTGCTTCAGGTAGTTCATCACGTTGCGCGTCGGCGTCTGCTTCAGCAGCTCGCCAAAGGTCGCGTAAAGGCCAGCCAGCGGATCGTTAATGTCGCTCTCTTCCCAGGCCGCCAGAATCGCATGGCCGACCGGCATAAAGAGTTGCAGCGTCGTCTGCTGGCGCAGCACCGCCTGGGTGTCGATACGCCCGGAGTCGCCAAACAGCGTCGCCATGATTGCCGCCGCGTCGGTAATGCCCGCTTTCTGCATATGCGTTTGTAGCGCAGGCAGCACGCAGCGCTGGATCACATCTAACAGAATGTCATCGCCCGCCACTTTAAACCCTTCACGGAAGAGCAGTTGCGGGGTGATTTTGACATTGCTGCCGGTGCCATCATCCAGCTGATAGTGGGTGATGGCCATATCGGTGGTGCCGCCGCCAATATCGACGGAGGCCACGCGCAGCGAACGGCCCGGTACTGCGCCCGGCGCTTCGGTGCGATCCGGGCGGGCGAGGGAGGCAAAAAAGGTTTCGGTCTGTCCGGCAAAGCGGGAGATCGCTTCGTTATAGAGCCATACCAGCTGGCCGCAGCTTGCTTCGTCCCACTCCATCTGGATATAGGGCACCGGCACCACGCTCTTCTCTTGCTGCTTGCGCTGGGCAAAATCCTCATCCTGCGGATGCCAGCCCATCGCTTTCCACACCAGGGCAATCGCTTCAAACATGCGGCGGCGGAAGATCTCGCGCTCCTGCTTCGGCATCGCCGACGGCAGGGTGAGAATGATGGTGCGCAGCTGGCGCGGCGAGGCCGGGAAGCCAAGACGCAGACGAGTGGCAACGCTGTTGATCTGCCCAAGCGCCTGTGAAAGCAGTTCGCACAGCATATGGGTCATCAGCGTGCTGCGGCTGTACTGCGGCGAGAAGACCGGCAGACGCTCATCCAGCGGCAGGCTGTAGAGCGGCTGGCCTTCGTCATTCATCAGGTTCATCAACGGGAAAGCGGTCGCCAGCGGTTCACGCTGCGTTTTGCTGTTCATCTGGCTGAAACGCCAGTCCTGCAACACCGGGGTTTCATCCCACAGATAGCGACGCGGGCTGGAGATGCCGCTGTTGCCTTCGGTGCCGATACGCTGCATCGCCAGCTTGCGCGCTTCATCGCCGACGCGGACGATCGACGGCCAGATAAAGGCATCTTCACGCCCGCTCTCGACCGAGAAGTGCTGCTTGCCGAAGCGCGCTTCAGAAAACTCAAGCCGGCTGGTAAACAGCGGCTCGTTAAGAAATTGTGGCTCACTAAGCGAGCGCACCTGCAACTCAGCGGTCTGGCGCAGGCCATCGTTAGCGTCGCCATGATCTTCAATAATCACGCCGCAGGTGTGCGTATTACCGACATCAAGGATCAGATCGACAGGGATGGCCGGGGTGCTGAGGGTATGGGTGACGATTTTCACTTCCGGCACCTGCAGTTGCATGCCGAGCAGCGACATCAGGTTCAGCCAGTGCGCCTGGTACTCAAAACCGCGCAGAGCTTGATGAATTTCACGCTCGCTGCGGCTTTCGTGCTGGGTGATAAAGTGCAGAAAGGCTTCGCGCAGCCAGCCATCAACCCACGTTTGATCGAGAAAATCGGCCACTTCATCATCGCGCCAGGCGAGCGAAAAGCGGGTGCCGTTGAGGATGTCATTCTCCTGCGGCGCAAGGGCGGCGGGCGAGTTGCCATTGATCTGGCTGTCGAGGGCCAGCGCCACGCGGTGCGTGTTCCCGGCGCTGTCCGGCTCCGGCAGTTTGCGGATCTGCACGCGTGCCCAGTTATCCGGGCCTTCCACGAAGGTGCGCGGCGGGTTGAAGCGCAGAAAGGGGATCGGCAACCAGACGCCGTCGAGGATCGACAGGGAGTATTGCAGCGGGTGCGTGCTCTCGGGTTTAACCACCTCCGGCTGACCGCCTTCGCGGTTGGGCAGGGTGTAACGCTCATTCACCACGTCGAAATCGAGGCGCAGCAGCGGCCCGTTCGCGGTTTTACGCACAAAACGGCCGCTGTTCGCCGAATCCTGCGGCGTCAGGCCAAAATCGAGAAACTGCACGCCGCTATTGGCGATCAGCGTGACGCTCTGTTTGTAGTCGCAAAGATTAACCAACATAAATCAATCACCTGTGTTTCTGAACGTCACCGGAACGGTGGTTTTTGCGTCAAAACGCGCGCTGCACTCCGCCACGTCGTTGGTGCCTGCTTTACAGGAAATATCCGGCATCGGGTAGCGCGTCCCGTCGCTGCAACGCGCATTACCGCGGCTCTTGATCAGCAACTCGCCTGTCTGATGCAAGCCGGAGAAGAGATCGGCGCGGCAGGTGACGTTTTTGCCCATTACAATGCGGGCGCTGCCCTTATTATTCTGAATCTGATAGCGCACGGTCGGCGCTTTGCCGGTGACTGGATCTTTAATATCCATCGCCAGGCGCCAACTGCCATTGAGGAATTTGGTCGAGCCCATTTTGACCTGCTGGGCATCCATCACCATCGCCCCTTTCGGGATTGGCATGATTACAACCGGTTCGTTTTCCACCGGTTGCTCTGCCGGGGCTTTCTCTTCTGCCGGTAACACTGCGGCCTGGTGCAGCGGCAGGTTGGCTGACAGCGCGGGAATCGGCTCCGCTTCAATTGGCTTCGGTGCAATGGCGACCGGTTTTACCGGCTCGGCAACCGGCGCGGAAGCGGTCTCCGCCTGCTGATGTTGCTTGAGCACAACCGGCACGGCAACGGCAGCGGCGACTGCGGCCGCTATCGGTAGCAGCCACAGCGCGGTGCGGCGACGTTTTTTCGTTTTCGGCGCGGGCGCAACGGCGGGTTCTTTCGCCGGAGCAGGCTCGTGATCGGCATCCTGCACCGCCTGGTAGATTGGCGCGACATTCACCGGCTGCGGTTTCACCGGCGGCGGGGTTAAGAGCGGGGCGTCGGCCTGGCTGAAGCTCGCTTGCGCAGCAGACTCACTCTGCGCTTCTTTTTCCGGCTCTGGCTCAGGTTGAGGCTCGGGCTCCGGTTCCGGCTCGATCACAATCTCCGGCACTTCCGGCTCAGGCTCGTAAAGGCACTCAAGCACATTTTCGCGCGCGCTTTCATTCAGATTAACGAAGCCCCAGAAGGTGATGACCGGTTTGCCATCAACGAGAAAAACATGGTTTTCGCCGGGGAATTGCAGCGCTTTCTCCAGCAGCGAACCGAAAAGCTGCTGTGCGGTTTTGGGCGACTGCATACATTTACGGCTCAGGGCGGCCGCACCGTCGAGCGTACTTTCGAGGAAGCGCAGGGCGCGGGCGCGCGCCTCCGGCTCAGCCGCTTTCCACGAGCGGGACTGACCGTCGATAGGCGAGTACCAGTCGACACGATCGCCTTCATCATTAACCTGCGGTATTGCCAGGCAATCTACTAACGCCTGCTGTTTACGCAGACGCAGCGCTTCACGAATTTGTAGTGCCGAATCGAATACGGCCTGACCGCCGCCGCCAACGGCCTGGAAATCATCCAGATCGCCGCTGCGCAAGAGTGTTTTTGCCACGTTTTCATCCCATAGACTTCTTCACGCGTCTACTATACGCGTTCCCGTCGCCAGTAAAAGGCAGAGGAAAGCGCAAAACCATTGAATTCTCGACGCATTGAGCGCATCGAGCCCTCATGACGGCCAAAATACGCCCTACCGTAAATTTTCTTATTAAGCATGGTGGATATTTCAGCAAAAACAACCGCTTTAGCATAACTTGATAGAGATTGGTTATTTGCCAGTTCGCCCGGCCTGTGCTGAGATTACAACTCCATATAAAAATAGAAGGCTCCTGCACATGACCACAGGGAAAACACTGCTCGCGCTGGCGTTGAGCACACTCTTACCGGCAAGCGCCGCGTTTGCGGCTTCCAACGACACACTGATCTACTGCTCCGAAGCCTCCCCGGAGTCTTTCAACCCGCAGATTGCCAGCTCCGGCCCGTCGTTTGTCGCCAGCTCGCAGGTGCTCTATAACCGCCTGGTGACGTTTGATCCGGTGAAAAATACCCCGGAGCCGTCGCTGGCGACGGAGTGGAAAGTTTCCGACGATGGCAAAACCTGGACCTTTACGCTGCGCCAGGGCGTCAAATTCAACAGCAACAAATATTTCAAACCGACGCGCGACTTTAATGCCGATGACGTGATCTTCTCCGTCATGCGCCAGATGGATGCCAAACATCCGTACCACAACGTCTCGAAGGGCAACTACGAATACTTCACCGATGTCGGGCTGGACAAGCTGATCAAAGAGGTGAAGAAGGTCGATGATTACCACGTCCAGTTCGTGCTGAATGAACCGAACGCCGCCTTCCTCGCCGACTGGGGTATGGATTTCGCCTCGATTCTGTCGGCAGAGTATGCCGACGCGATGCTGAAAAAGGGCACGCCGGAGAATGTTGACAACTGGCCAATCGGAACCGGCCCTTACGCGTTGCAGCAGTACAAAACCGATGCGCTGATCCGCTACATCGCTAACCCGAACTACTGGGATGGCCCGGTGCCGACTAAGCACCTGATCTTCTCCATCACGCCGGATGTGCAGACGCGTCTGGCGAAACTGCAAACCAACGAGTGCCAGATTATTCCCGCTCCGGCACCGGTGCAGTTTGAGCAGATCAAAAAGAACAAAGATTTGACCCTGCATACGGTGGAAGCGCTGAACGTTGGCTATCTGGCATTTAACACCGAGAAAAAACCGTTTGATAACGTGCTGGTGCGCCAGGCCCTGAACTACGCCACCGATAAAAAAGCGATTGTGAATGCGGTGTTCCTGGGTTCAGCCAGCGTAGCGAAATCACCGCTGCCGCCAAACATGCTCGGCTATAGCAAAGACCTGCCGGAGTACAGCTACGATCCTGAGAAAGCGAAAGCACTACTAAAACAGGCGGGGCTGGAGAAGGGCTTTGAAGCGACGCTCTGGTCAATGCCGGTGCAGCGCCCCTACAACCCGAACTCGCGCCGTATCGCCGAGATGATCCAGAGTGACTGGGCGAAAGTAGGCGTGAAAGCGAAGATTGTCTCCTACGAGTGGGGCGAGTACCTCTCCGGCATGCGCAAAGGCGAGCACGACACCGCGCTGTTTGGCTGGATGTCCGATAATGGCGATCCGGATAACTTCGCCGATACGCTGCTCGGCTGCGACAGCGTGAAGACCGGCTCCAACGCCGCGCGCTGGTGTGACAAGCCTTACGACGATCTGGTGAAAAAAGCGAAGCTGGTAAGCGATCCGGCCGAGCGTGCGAAACTCTACGGCCAGGCGCAGGAGATTTTCTATAAGCAGGCACCGTGGATCCCACTGGCAAACGGTAAAACCTTCTACGCGACGCGCAGCAACGTCACTGGCTACAGCGTCAGCCTGATGGGCAGTGATTTTTCCAAAGCGAAGCTGAATTAAGGAGAGGGTATGTCACATCTTGATGAGGTTACCGCCCGCGTTGACGCCGCCATTGCCGACGGGGCAATTATCGGCATGAACGAACTGCTGGTTATCCTAAGTGAAGATGGCGAATTGAGCCGCGAAGTGCGTTACGAACAGCAGCAGCGCCTGCGTAACGCCATTGCTCATCATGGCCGCCAGCACAAAGAGGATGCGGAGGCGCGGCGCGAGCAGCTCACCAAAGGTGGCGAGATCCTCTGACTCCGCACTCACCAAACGGGCCGACTGGCCCGTTTTTTATCTCAAAACTGCCGCCGGGCGACAAGCCAGGCGCCAATCACCAGTAACACCGCACCGCACACAGGGCCAATCAATGCCCGCAGCGCTACGCCTTCGCTCTTTACCACATCCATCACCAGGCCGCCGATAAGCTGGCTGGCGATCAGCACGGCGATAGTGGTTGCCGCGCCGACGTTTTGATAGCCGCTGATGCTGGCGAAAACGAAGAAGGAGCCAAGCAGGCCGGGGATCAGCGTCCACCATTTGACGCTGCCAACCAGCTCCTGAAAGCCGCCGACGCCCTGTTTGATCAAAAGAATAGAGACAAACAGCACAATGCCGACCAGCGAGTTGAGCAGCATGGCGATCAGAATGGTGGAGGAGGCCTGGGTAATGCGCACCATCAACGTGTTCTGCACCACCAGCCCGATACCGGCGGCAACCAGAAAAGCGAGGGTCAGCGACTGATTCATGCCGGCGCGTCCGGGTCGGTGCGGTTATCGAGCTGGAGCTGCATAAAGGTGAGATCCAGCCAGCGGCCAAACTTGGTGCCCACCTGCGGCATCTGCCCGGTGATGGTGAAGCCGAGCTTCTGATGCAGATGAATCGAACCCTGATTTTGCGCTTCGATACCGGCAACCATCACATGTTTACCGATGCGCTTCGCTTCCTCTATCAGGCGCTCCATCAGCGCCAGGCCGAGGCCTTTACCCTGGTGTTCCGGGTGGACATAGACCGAGTGTTCAACCGTGTGGCGAAAGCCGTCAAACGCGCGCCAGTCGCCGAAGGAGGCGTAGCCCGTGACAACGCCATTTTCTTCGCTCACAATCACCGGGTAGCCGAGCAGGGCGCGCGCCTCAAACCACGCAATGCGGTTATCGGCGTCCACCGTTTGATCATTCCAGATCGCCGCCGTATTGATCACGGCATGGTTATAAATAGCGGCAATCGCCGCGCAATCCTCTTTCACGGCATAACGAATCGGCATGGTTGAACCCCTGATCTGTACACTATAGTATGACGCTATGAATACTATCTCAGACAATATAAATCAACGGATCAGTGCGCGAATTCGCCTTGAGCGCGAGTCGCGCGGCTGGTCGCTGACGGAGCTCGCCGAACGCGCGGGCGTGTCGCGCGCGATGATCCACAAAATCGAGCGCGCGGAGAGCAGCCCGACCGCAGCGCTGCTGGCGCGCATCTGCGGCGCGTTTGCCATCAGCATGTCGACGCTGATTGCCCGCGCAGAGATGCAGGAGGGCAAGCTGCTGCGCTTCGCCAACCAGCCGGTGTGGCGCGATCCGCAAAGCCACTATCTGCGCCGCCATGTCTCGCCGCGCAGCGATCTGCCAATCGATTTAGTGCAGATCGAACTGCCGCCCGGCAGTGATATCCCGATGCCTGCCTCCTCATATGCGCTGGCGCGCCAGCTTATCTGGTTACAGGAGGGCTGCCTGGTGTTTCTCGAAGGCGAGACGCGCCATGAGATGCAGCCTGGGGATTGTCTGGAATTGGGCCCGCCAAACGACTGCCGATTTATCAACGAAACCCTTGAGCCGTGCCGCTATCTGGTGGTGCGCCTCAATCATGCTGCCACGTAATGCCAACGCGCGGGCGAGGTTAACCGTCTACTATCATTAGTCAGTCCACACTGCACAGGAGAGCAAAATGAACCAACATTCACACCGCAACCGCCGCTGGGTACTGGCTTCGCGTCCGCATGGCGCGCCGACCACAGAGAATTTCCGGCTGGAGGAGGATGAGGTCGCCTCACCGGGCGAAGGCCAGGTGCTGCTGCGCACGGTCTATCTCTCCCTCGATCCCTACATGCGCGGGCGCATGAGCGACGCGCCATCCTACTCGCCGCCGGTGAAAATCGGTGAAGTGATGTGCGGCGGCACCGTCAGCCGCGTGGTGAAATCGCAGCACCCGGACTTCGCCGAAGGTGACTGGGTACTCGCCGGCAGCGGCTGGCAGGATTACGACATCGCCAGCGGTGACGATCTTGTGAAACTCGATAGCACCATTCCGCACCCCTCCTGGGCGCTGGGTATTCTTGGCATGCCGGGCTTTACCGCCTATATGGGCCTGCTGGATATCGGCCAGCCGAAAGAGGGCGAAACGCTGGTCGTTGCCGCGGCTACCGGGCCTGTTGGCGCAACGGTCGGTCAGATTGGCAAAATCAAAGGCTGTCGCGTCGTGGGCGTGGCGGGCGGCAGCGTGAAGTGTCGTCATGCCGTTGAGGTCTTAGGATTTGATGAGTGTATCGATCACCATGCTGACGATTTCAGCGATCGGTTAGCGAAGGCCTGCCCGCAGGGCATCGATATTTACTATGAGAACGTCGGCGGCAAAGTATTCGATGCCGTGCTGCCGTTATTGAATACCTCGGCGCGCATTCCGCTCTGTGGTCTGGTAAGTGGTTATAACGCCACCGACCTTCCGGAAGGCCCGGATCGCGTTCCCTTATTAATGGCGACGATTCTGAAGAAACGTATTCGATTGCAGGGGTTTATTATCATGCAGGATTATGGTCACCGGCTGCATGAATTCCAGCAGGAGATGGCCGGCTGGCTGAAACAGGATCGTATTCATTACCGCGAGCAGGTAACGGAGGATCTTGAGCAGGCGCCAGAGGCGTTTATCGGCCTGCTGGAAGGAAAAAACTTCGGTAAAGTTGTAGTAAAAGTAGCCTCAGAAAACTAAATAAAAAAATGGCGGTAAAAACCGCCATTTTAAATTGGGCATTTTCGCGAAAAACGGCTTTAATTATACATGCATAAGGAATTGTTGACCTTGTGGAGGCAGTTCCTGGTAGTCGTGCATAATAAATAACTTTTTGTTCTAACTTTACGCAATAATCCAATACCAGGCATGCACTTATAAAATATATCTTTTAGGCATAACCATATGGACACACTACCAGGCTGAGAAAATAAAGAATTTATACAGGATGCAAACATGCTTGATTTGGAGAAAGCGCAGCGAACGAGTCTGACTATGCAGGTTGAGGCGAGTTTAAAGAGTGCGCTTATTGTCGGTGCCCTGAGGCCCGGCGCCCGGCTTATCACGAAGGAAATCGCCGATCAGCTAGGTACGAGCATTACACCGGTTCGTGAAGCGTTGCTGCGGTTGGTTTCCGCAGGTGCGCTGCATGCCACACCGGCGCAGGCTTTTCTCGTACCGGAGGTCAGTGCGGAACGCTATAACGAAATCAATCAGATTCGTAAAAACCTCGAAGGGATGGCCGCGCGAGCCGCCAGCCAGAACATGACCAGCGATAAACTGCGTGAACTGCGCACGCTGGCGATTAATGTCGATGAAGCGATGAAAAGCGGCAACACCGAGCAGGCGTTACAGGCCAATCGCGTGTTTCGTTTTAGCGTTTACGGCCATGCCGGCATGCCGACGCTCACCGCTTTAATTGAGCAGCTATGGGTGCGAATTGGCCCTTGCTATAACTATTTATATCCATCATCTGAACACCTGATGCGGGTGCAGCATTACCACGATCTGCTCTGCGCATTAGAAGAGGGCGATGCTTTTGCCAGTGAACGCGCCGTCTGGCGAGCCATTGACGAAGGTTCAACCATTGTCCACAAACAGTTTGAACGCTAAGTGATAATTCACTGACTCGATAATTCATGAAAAATATTGATGCACCCCGGTAATAATTTGCGAATGGGGCGCATCAATATCACACTTTTAAACTAAAACCTCCCCGTTATCTGAATCCCCTTATTTCCCTGCCGATAACTTGTCGCGTGCGCAGTCGGGCACTCACTATGGACGTCAGGCAAGGGGAAACAATGTCAATTAGCCAACGGGTAAGCAATATAAAAATTAGTCGAAAACTCTCAGTCGGATTCGGCGTGGTTCTTTTTTTAGTCGCATTTGCCACCATTCTTAGCGTGCTGCGTTTTAAAGAAATTCGCGACGTCTATGAAAAAACAAATTTGATGTACAACATCAATATTGAAGTATTCCAGGCAAAAATTAATCGCCTGAAATATTTCTATGGCGATGATAAATCCGGCCAGGTGATGGCGAACTATGTCCGCCACGCCTCAGAGTTGACCGCGAGCGCCGATGCGCTCAGTTGGTCAGGCAACGAACGTAACATCATTAATGATGTCGCCCGCAATTTAGCGACCTTTCAGGCCAGCATTGGTGAGATGCAAAAAGCGACCGGCGAACTGCGTGCCCTGCGTGAAAGCCTCGATAAACTGAGCACGGAAGATCTCTCTGCCCGCTATACCATGCTGGTGCGCACCCCGGTGGCGGACCCGGCGGTGATGGCGCAAATTTATGAACAGCTTTTTGCTATCAGCAGCGTGCGCGATGCGGCGCTGGTGGTGCGTTACAGCCCGGACCCGGCCACGCGCGATCGCCTCGAGCAGCAGTTCGCGGCGACCGCAAGCCACGTGCAGGCACTGAAAAGCCAGCTGCCGGGTGAACTGCAAGCTCCGTTACAAGCCATCTGGGATAACACCGTCAGCTATCGCACCCAGGCACTCAACTACTTTACCGGCTGGCAGGCGCTGAAAGCGGCGGAAGATAAAGTCAAAGTGGGCGGCGATGCCAGCAGCGCCTCACTGCGCGACATTATCGCGCTGGTGAAAGCGCATAACGAAGAGCTGGCCTACACCTCCAGTTCGATTGCCGCCATCACCGGCGCGATTGCCATTCTGCTCGGCATGCTGGTCTCCTGGTGGGTCATTCGCCAGATTACCCGGCCGGTTCACCACAATCTGGCGCTGGCAGAACGCATTGCCAGCGGCGATCTGAGCTCGCACATCCGCGCACAAAGTCGCGACGAGCTGGGGCAGTTAACCGGTGCGATGGGGCGGATGAACGACCGGCTGCGCGATATGATCCATGAAGTACGCAACAGCGTAACCCAGCTCTCCCGCGCGGCGACGGAGATTGCCGATGGCAACACCGATCTCTCGTCGCGCACCGAACAGCAAGCCGCCGCCGTGGTGCAAACCGCTGCCAGCATGGAGCAGCTGACCGCGACGGTGAAAAACAACGCCGATAACGCACGCAACGCCAGCAGCCTGGCGGCGCAGGCGTCGAAAACCGCCAGCGAAGGCGGCACGGTGATGCGCCAGGTGGTGGATACGATGGGTGATATCAACACCAGTTCGAACAAAATTGCTGACATCACCGCAGTGATTAACAGCATCGCCTTTCAGACCAACATTCTGGCGCTGAACGCGGCGGTAGAAGCGGCAAGGGCAGGCGAGCAGGGGCGTGGCTTTGCGGTGGTTGCCGGTGAAGTCCGCAGCCTGTCGCAGCGCAGCTCGCAGGCGGCCAAAGATATCGAACAGCTGATCAGCGAATCGGTTTCGCGCATTAACATCGGCAGCAAACTGGTGGTCAAAGCGGGCGAGACGATGGATCAGGTGGTGCAGTCGGTCACGCGGGTCAACGATATTATGGGCGAGATCTCCTCGGCCTCGGAAGAGCAGAGCCGTGGTATCGAGCAGATTGCCCGCGCGGTCGGCGAGCTGGACAGCACCACCCAGCAGAACGCCTCGCTGGTGAGCGAGTCCTCCTCCGCCGCCGGATCACTGGAGGAGCAGGCGCGCCTGCTGGAGGAGTTGGTTGCCGCCTTCCGTCTCGCCAGTGATGAGGCAAGACCGGCGAAGGTTAAGGGCGTTAAAAGTACACTTGTTCCGCCGAAACCGCGTGAAGCGGCGCTCGCTGAAGAGGGCTGGACCACCTTTTAATTCTCTGAAGTGAAAAAAAGCCCGGCGCATATTGGCCGGGCTTTTTAGTGCCTGCGGTGTGGCTTAATTGAACTGGTAGGCCACCGATAAGCCGACGCCGTAGTTACGCCCCGGTGCCGGTTCGTAGTAACGGTTGTTGGATTCGTTGACGATCACCGACCCGACATAGTTGCGGTCGAAGAGGTTATCAACGCGGCCAAAAAGATCCATCATCCAGTTGCCGTAGTTGAACTTATACCCGGTGTTCAGCCCGGCCACGGTGTAAGAGGGGGCTTTGGCGCTGTTCTCATCATTGGCCATGATATTGCTCATATAACGCACATCAGCCCCAGCGTACCAGCCCTCCTCCGGCATCCAGCCGAGTGAAGCAAAGCCCATATTGCGCGCGATGCCCGGAATGCGGTTGCCTTTACAGCTGGCGTCACCACACACTTCGCTGCGGTAGGTCGCATCCAGCCAGGTCCAGGCTGCTTTCGCACGCCAGTTACCGGCAAACTGCTGATCGACAGAGAGTTCGACGCCCTGGCGACGGGTTTTCCCGGCATTTTTATAGCTGGTGCGTCCGCCGCTGCTGCTGTCAGCAACAATTTCATTATCGGTATCGGTGCGGAACAGTGCCGCCGTCAGCAGACCGTTACCGATGCGGGTTTTGCTGCCGATCTCCAGCGTGTCGTTGGTAGCCGGTTTCAGCGCGAAGTTCAGCCCGCTCTGGTCGCCGGAGCGGTATGAGAGCTCGTTAATGGTCGGCGTTTCGAAACCGCGCCCGGCGGCGGTGTAGATATTCCATGCCGGGGTGACGGCATATTTCAGCGAGGCCGCCGGGAGCCACTTATGGTAACTCGCATCACCGCTGTCATCGCCATTCTGCGCGGTCACATAGTGGTCGTTGGAGTCAAACCAGACCGAGCTGTAGCGCACGCCCGCATCCAGCGACAGTTTCTCAGTAAGCTGCCAGGCCGTTTGCAGATAGGGATCGACGTTCCACATCAGGTTGCGCTCGTTACGGCGCAGGTTGCCTTTCTGCCCATACTCCGGCGTGGTGCCGTTCATGATGAAGTTTTCATAGCCTTTGCGCTCTTCACTCATGTTTTCGTAGTTGAGACCGGCGGTGAAGGTCATCGGCACGCCCAGCTCGCCTTTGTGCGTCCAGCGCGTATCAATGCCCTGATAGTGGCGGCTCAGATTGATCACCCCGCCTGCGTGGGTCGGTTTGAGCTGCGGCGCGCGGGGAATCGACTGATACTGCGTGGTTTCACGCTCACCGGCATACATCATCACGCTGAGATCGTCGCGCTCGCTCAGTTGACGCTCATAGCGCAGGCCCGCCTGGGTCTGTTTGATGGTTTTGCGCGTGTGGAACGCATCAGCGCGCGGCGACTGGCGCGGATTAGCCTGCCACTCTTCGCGGCTCAGCCCGCCCGCATCGTCCGCTTTAATATCGACGTTATTAAAGATGAGGTTTAGCTTGCTGGCCTCATCAATGCGTACACCCAGTTTGGCGTTAGCCAGATTTTTTCGCGCGCCGCTGCGGTCGCGATAGCCGTGGGTAACAAAACGGGTGGTCGAGGCAGTGTAATCCACATCCCCCGCGTGGGTGCCGTCGCCCATGGCGCCGGTGGCTTTCATGCCATAGCGCCAGCTGCCAAAGCTGCCGTAATAGCTGCTCGCTTCCACGGTGGCCGGTTCGCGTCCGGTCTGCGTCGTCACGTTCATCACGCCGCCGGAGGCATTGCCGTAGAGGGCAGAGAAGGGGCCGCGCAGCACATCAATGTGTTCCACGCTGTTGAGATCGATATTCGAGGTCTGCCCCTGCCCATCCGGCATGGTGGCGGGAATACCATCCACATAGAGGCGAATGCCGCGCACGCCATAGGTTGAACGCGAACCAAACCCGCGAATGGAGAGTTGCAGATCCTGGGCGTAGTTCTGGCGGTTCTGCACCTGCAACCCCGGCACGCTGCCCATTGATTCAGAGAGATTGACGCGCGGCGCGGCCTGGCGAATATCGTCGCCCTGAACCACGCTGACTGCGGCGGGGCTGTCCAGCTCCGAAACTGCCTGTGGTGCAGCACTGACGATCATCGTTTGTTCACCAGAGGCCGCCCAGGCGGAGGTAGAGAGTGCAACAGGCAGCAGCAGAACAGGCAGCGTGACCTTTGTAACTGAAATGATTTTCATGACGGAACCGAGTTGAAAGAGGAGCAAAAAAAGAAAAATGCGGCAACATGTTAATGGATATGTAAATTTTTTGAAAATGTTGAACGCACGTTAGGTTAAGAATGAGTCTATATGGCGGCAGAAATTTTGCCGCGAAAGCGATTAAGACTCCACTTTACGAACATAAATGATTACTATTCTCACCTACAACAATAAGCGAAACCCCCGTTTCGTGCACTGGATGCGTGTGAATACGTAATCATAATTTCAACAAAGGGAGTCGTTATGTCTTTAGCTCATTTTTCTCCGTCGCGCCTGCACCGCGCGCTGTTCCTCGGTTCGTTGCTGCTGGCAGGTTCATTCAGCGCCCACGCAGCCGAAGAGATGCTGCGTAAAGCGGTCGGTAAGGGGGCGTATGAGATGGCCGTCAGCCAGCAGGAGAACGCCTTATGGGTTGCCACCTCGCAAAGCCGTAAAACCGATAAAGGCGGCGTGATCTACCGCCTCGATCCCGCCAACCTTGATATCACCCAGGCCATTCACAGCGATGTGAAACCCTTTGGCGCGGCGATCAATCAGCAGACGCAAACGCTCTGGTTCGGCAATACGGTGAATGGCTCCGTCACCGCGGTTGATGCAAAAACCGGCGATATCAAAGGCCGCGTGGTACTTGATTCACGTAAACGTTCCGACACGGTGCGTCCGCTCAGCCCACGAGAGCTGGTGGTGGATGAGACCAGCAATACGCTTTACGTGACCGGCGTGGGGAAAGAGAGCGCCATCTGGGTGGTTGACGGCGCGGCGATGACGCTGAAAAGCACTATTGCCAACACCGGCACCTACAGCACCGGGCTGGCGCTCGATGCAACTGCAAAGCGTCTTTACAGCACCAATGGCGATGGCGAACTGCTGACCATTGATACCGCGACGAACAAAATCATCGACCGCAAGAAGTTGCAGGATGACGGGAAAGAGCACTTCTATCTCAACCTGAGCCTTGATACCGCTGGTCACCGTGCTTTTATCACCGATTCGAAAGCGGCGGAAGTGCTGGTTGTCGATACCCGCTCCGGCAAGGTGCAGCAACGCGTCGCCGCCCCGGAATCGCTGGCGGTGCTGTTTAACCCGGCGCGCAACGAAGTCTATGTCACGCACCGCGAGGCGGGCAAAGTGAGCGTTATCGACGCGAAGAGCTACAAAGTCGTGAAGACGTTCGACACGCCGACGCACCCGAACAGCCTGGCGCTGTCACCGGATGGCAAGACGCTCTACGTTAGCGTAAAACAGGCCTCGAGCCGCGAAAAAGAGGCTACGCAGCCGGACGATATCATCCGTATTGCGCTGTAACAGCCAACAGCAACATGCTCCCTGCGGGGAGCTTTTTTTCACCGATCCTCCATCTTTTCTACGCCGATAAAATGGCTGACCCGTCCCTGCGGGCTGATGTCATGAAGCATTAGCGAAACCGGATCGGTTATCGGCGGAAGGTTTTTCTCATCCAGCAGCAGCGGATTTGCCGGGCAGATGGAGCCGCAGCAGTAGGCGGCCACACCGGCGAAGGTCGACGCCATTGCGCGGTGCACATGCCCGCAGCAGATCGCCAGCGGCGGGTGCGGCAGGCGGGTAATCATTGCCGCCAGCGCCTCTCCACCTTGGCACATTGCCGCATCCAGCGGCGCAATGCCGCTCGGGAAGAGGTGCTGATGCAAAAACAGCATCGCCGGGTGCGCCGACTCGCGCAAACGCTGCTCCAGCCACGGCAGATGGGGGATAATATCGCCGCCGCTCTTGCCTGCAACGGTCACATCAACGCCGATCAGCGAAACGCCTTCCAGCGTTTCATTAAAATGCAGCGGTTCATCGGCTGAAGATCCCGCCAGCTGCGGCATGCTGGCGCACATCACCGCTTTATCATCAGCATTGCCCGCCAGCAGCAAAACGCGGCAGGGCAAACGGCTGAGCTGTGCGGCGATGTCGCGATACCCCTCAGCCCAGCCATCATCGGCCAGATCGCCGCTCACCACCACGATATCGGGCGGGAAGGCGAGAAGCCATGCAATGGCGGCACGCAGCCGGGCGAGGTTATCGTTATCGGCTGCGGCGTGAATATCGCTAAGTTGAGCAATGCGCATCGTGTCCCCGGAAGAGATAAGTCGTCACTCAGCAGTATGGCAGCGCTGCGCCATCAGGCATAATCCGGCAGATATAATATTCACCGCTTAACAAGGATTATCGCTATGCATCTGCCTGCTAAATCATTTCTCGCACTGCTGCTGCTCGGCGCGTCAGCCGCCAACGCCGCCACCATCGATGCGGCAACCCTCACTGCCATTGCCCGTTTGCAGGAGGAGAAGCTGCACGCGCGCATTGGTATTGCGGTGATCGATACCGCCTCAGGTAAGAGTGTCAGCTACCGCGGTGATGAGCGTTTTCCGCTGAACAGCACCCACAAAGCGCTGCTCTGCGGCGCGCTGCTCAGTAAGGTGGATCGGGGCGAGTTTGCCCTCAGCGACACCACGCAGTTCAGTAAAGAGAGGCTGGTTGACTACTCACCGGTGACCAGCAAATTTGTCACGCCGAAAAGCATGAGCTGGCAGCAGGTGTGCAGCGCGGCGATGGAATACAGCGATAACACCGCCGCCAATCTGCTGGCGCAGAAACTGGGTGGCCCGCCGAAGGTGACTGCCTGGCTCGCCGATCTCGGTGACAACGTCACGCGACTCGACCGCAGCGAACCGGAGCTGAACAGTGCCGTGCCCGGCGATCTGCAGGACACGACCACGCCGCTGGCCGTCGGCCGTACGCTGGAGAAACTGACGCTTGGCGACGCGCTCAAGCCCGAAAGCCGCGCGCAGCTGGTGCAGTGGATGCGTGATGATAAAGTCGCTGACGCGCTGCTGCGCGCCTCTCTGCCGTCCGGCTGGAAAATCGGTGATAAGACCGGCGCAGGTGCCCACGGTTCACGCTCCATTATCAGCGTCGTGTGGCCGAAAAAAGGGCAACCAATCATCGTCTCTGTTTATATTACGCAAACAGAAGCAACGCTGGCGCAAAGTAACGATGCCATTGCACGGATCGGCAAAAGCATATTTGAGGCGACGCGCTAAATAAGCGGGCAGGGATAAAAACCAGCTTAAGTTAAATCTTATCTCTGCCACGTAATACCCCTCACAATAACCATAAATGGATAATGGTTATTAGTCGGAATATCCTTATAATCTCCATCCCTTTTCATGTCTTAAGTTTAAGCTGGAGAAGTAATGGAGCTCAACCGGAGGCAGTTCTTTCGGATCTGCGCGGGCGGTATGGCAGGGACAACTGTCGCATCTCTCGGATTTCTATCCTCTTTTTCCGTTCATGCGGAAACCCGTCAATATAAACTGTTAAAAGCCAAAGAGACGCGCAATAACTGCACCTACTGTTCAGTGGGCTGCGGCATGTTGATGTACAGCCTCGGCGATAATGCCAAAAACGTTAATGAAGCGATTTACCATATTGAAGGCGACGCCGATCATCCGGTGAGCCGGGGTTCGCTCTGTCCGAAAGGGGCAGGCGTGCTGGATTATATTCACAGCGAGAACCGTCTGCGCTATCCGCAATACCGCGCGCCCGGCTCAAATCAATGGCAGCGTATTTCCTGGGATGACGCCATTGAGCGCATTGCGCGCTTAATGAAAAAAGATCGTGATGAAAACTTTATTGAGAAAAACGCCCAGGGCGTAACGGTCAACCGCTGGACCACCACCGGCATGCTCTGCTCGTCGGCGGCGAGTAACGAAACCGGCATTCTTGACGGCAAATTCACCCGTGCGCTTGGCATGGTCGCCATCGACTGCCAGGCGCGGCTCTGCCACGGGCCGACCGTTTCGGCGCTCGCGCCAACCTTCGGCCGTGGGGCGATGACCAACAACTGGGTCGATATCAAAAACGCCAACGTGGTGCTGATCATGGGCGGCAACGCCGCCGAAGCGCACCCGGTCGGCTTTAAGTGGGTGGTGGAAGCGCAAACCAAAAACGACGCCACGGTACTCGTCGTCGACCCGCGCTTTAACCGCAGCGCCGCAGTTGCTGACTTCTATGCGCCAATCCGCGCCGGCTCCGATACCGCCTTTCTGCTCGGCATCATCCGTTACCTGATTGAGCAGGATCAGATCCAGCATGAGTATGTGCGCCACTACACCAACGCCGGAATGATTATCCGCGACGACTACGCCTTCAACGACGGCATCTTTAGCGGTTACGACAGCGAAAAGCATCAGTACGACAAATCCAGCTGGTTTTATCAACTGGACGCACAAGGTCACGCCGAGCGCGACGAAACGCTGAGCCATCCTCGCTGCGTCTGGAGCCTGCTGAAAGCCCACGTCGCGCGCTATACGCCAGAGATGGTGAGCCGCCTGTGCGGCACCAGCGTTAACGACTTCCTGCATATCTGCCGCGTGCTCGCCACCACCAGCGTGCCGGATCGCACCGCCACCATTCTCTATGCGCTGGGCTGGACCCATCACTCCGCCGGGGCGCAGATCATCCGCGCGGCGGGCATGCTCCAGCTGCTGCTCGGCAATATCGGCATGGCGGGCGGCGGCGTGAATGCGCTGCGCGGCCACTCCAATATTCAGGGCTATACCGATTTAGGGCTGCTCTCGACCAATCTGCCCGGTTATATGCCGCTGCCGTCGGAAAAACAGCCGGATTACCAGACCTATATTTCACAGATCACGCCGCCTGAACTGGGTCTCAATGAGGTGAACTACTGGCAAAACACGCCGAAATTCTTTGTCAGCATGATGAAGAGCTTCTGGGGCGAACGCGCCACTGCGGAGAACAACTGGGGCTACGACTGGTTGCCGAAGTGGGATCGTCTCTATGACGTAATGACCCAGGCCGAGCTGATGCTGGCGGGCAAAATCAATGGTTACATTGTGCAGGGCTTTAACCCGCTGGCGGCCTTCCCGGATAAGAACAAGTCGGCAAAAGCGCTGGCGAAGCTGAAATATATGGTGGTTATCGATCCGCTGGCGACCGAATCCTCCACCTTCTGGCAGAACCACGGTGAGATGAACGACGTCGACCCGGCGGCGATCCAGACCGAAGTGTTCCGCCTGCCATCCTCGTGTTTTGCCGAAGAGAATGGCTCGATTGCCAACTCCGGCCGCTGGTTGCAGTGGCACTGGGCGGCGGCCGAGCCGCCGGGTGAAGCGCTGCACGATGGCAAAATCCTTGGTCGGCTCTTTATGCGCCTGCGCGAGCTTTACCAGCAAGAGGGCGGTGCCAACCCGACGCCAGTGCTGAATATGTCATGGGAGTACAACGACCCGTACGATCCGCAGCCGGAGGAGATTGCCCGCGAAGCCAACGGCAAAGCGTTGCAGGATCTCGTTGATGACAAAGGCCAGCTGATAGCCAAAAAAGGGCAGCAGCTGAGCAGCTTTGCCCAGTTGCGCGACGACGGTTCCACCAGCAGCTTCTGCTGGGTCTACTGCGGCAGCTGGACCGAGCGCGGCAACCAGATGGCAAACCGCGATAACAGCGACCCGTACGGCCTTGGCTGCACGCCGGGCTGGGCGTGGTCATGGCCGGCGAACCGCCGCATTCTCTACAACCGCGCCTCGGCAGATCCGGCCGGAAAAGCGTGGGATGCGAAAAGAGCACTGCTGCACTGGGATGGTCAGCGCTGGGCAGGCATGGACGTGGCAGATTACAGCCAGGCCGCGCCGCAAAGCGGGGTCGGGCCATTTATCATGAACCCGGAAGGCGTCGCGCGTCTCTTCTCCCTCGACAAGATGAACGATGGCCCGTTCCCGGAGCACTACGAGCCTATCGAATCGCCGATTGGCACCAATCCGCTGCACCCGAACGTGGTGTCCAGCCCGGTGGCAAGGATCTTTGCCAGCGACCGAAACAACATGGGCAATGCGGAAACATTTCCCTATGTCGCCACCACCTACTCGATCACCGAACTGTTCCGCCACTGGACCAAGCATGCGCGCCTTAACGCCATCGCCCAGCCGGATCAGTTTATTGAGATTGGCGAAGGGCTGGCGCAGCAGAAGGGGATTTTAGCGGGTGATACCGTCAAAGTGTCGTCGAAACGCGGCTATATCAAAGCCAAAGCGGTGGTGACTAAACGCCTGCAAACCTTGACCATCGATGGGCGCAAAGTTGATACCGTCGGCATCCCCTGCCACTGGGGTTTTGAAGGGGCGACGCGCAAGGGCTTTCTCGCCAATACGCTGACGCCGTCAGTGGGCGATGCCAACTCGCAAACGCCGGAGTACAAAGCGTTTTTAGTCAACATCGAGAAGGCGTAAGGAGGCGCGACGATGCAATCACAAGACATTATCAAACGCTCGGCGACCAGCGTTCTGACCCCGCCGCCGCAGGCGCGGGACTTCCGCGCCGAAGTGGCGAAGCTTATCGACGTCACCACCTGTATTGGCTGCAAAGGGTGCCAGGTGGCCTGTTCCGAGTGGAACGATATTCGCGATGACGTGGGGCACTGCGCCGGGGTGTATGACAACCCGCTCGATCTGAGCGCCAAATCCTGGACGGTGATGCGCTTTAGCGAAACGACGCAGAACGCCCGGCTGGAGTGGCTGATCCGCAAGGATGGCTGTATGCACTGCGCGGAGCCGGGCTGCCTGAAAGCCTGTCCCTCGGCGGGGGCTATCGTGCAGTACGCCAACGGCATTGTCGATTTCCAGTCCGAGCACTGTATCGGCTGTGGCTACTGCATTGCCGGCTGTCCATTCAACGTGCCGCGCCTCAACCCGGACGACAACCGGGTCTACAAATGCACGCTCTGCGTCGATCGCGTCAGCGTCGGCCAGGAGCCAGCCTGCGTCAAAACCTGCCCGACCGGGGCGATCCAGTTTGGCACAAAAGCGGAGATGCTCGAGCATGGCGAAGCGCGCGTCGCGCAGCTGAAAAAACGCGGCTATCTGCAGGCGGGGCTCTATAACCCGGCGGGCGTTGGCGGCACCCATGTGATGTACGTTTTGCATCACGCCGACAAGCCTGCGCTGTATCACAATCTGCCCGCCGATCCGCAGGTAGCGACGCCGGTAAACCTGTGGAAAGGGCTCCTTAAACCGCTCTCCGCTGCCGGGTTTATCGCCACCTTTGCCGGGCTGCTGTTCCACTACATCGGCGTCGGGCCGAACAGGGAGACGGACGATGACGAGGAGAATGGTCATGAGTAAAAGCACGACGATCCTGCGCACTAAATTTTTCGATCGCGCCTGCCACTGGACGATGGTGATCGCCTTTTTCCTTGTGGCGCTCTCGGGCATTGCGCTCTTTTTCCCGTCATTGCAATGGCTGACGCAAACCTTCGGCACCCCGCAGATGGGGCGCATTTTGCACCCCTTTTTCGGCGTGGGCGTGTTCCTGTTGCTAATGGTGATGTTTGTGCGCTTTGTTCATCACAACATCCCGGATAAAAAAGATCTGCCGTGGCTAAAGGGCATTGTCGAGGTGTTAAGGGGCAATGAGCACAAGGTTGCCGACGTGGGCAAATACAACGCCGGGCAGAAGATGATGTTCTGGACCATCATGAGCATGATTTCGCTCTTGCTGGCGACCGGAGTGGTTATCTGGCGGCCGTGGTTCGCTCATCTTTTCCCCATCGCGCTGGTGCGCTGGTGCCTGCTGCTTCACGCTACTTCAGCGATTATTCTGCTGCTCGCCATCCTCGTGCATATCTACATGGCCTTCTGGGTGAAAGGCTCAATCACCGGGATGATTGAGGGGAGAGTGAGCCGCCGCTGGGCTAAAAAACACCATCCACGCTGGTACCGTGAGGTCGACGCGCAGGAGGACAAGCAGAAACAATAACCGCCATCGCCCGGTATACAGCGCTGTACCGGGCGACGTACAGCGCCGAACCGCGCCCATCGGGTTGCCAATTATCGTCTATGATTGTTCATCGTGGCATCGTGGAGAGGTAATTGCATGGCGACCAAAACGTTTTCAAAAACATGGGGTGCAGAGCGACTGGCCGACGGCGCGGTTCGCTTCCGTTTATGGGCCACCGGTCAGCAGAGCGTAACGCTGCGTCTTGACGGGCAAGAGAAGCCGATGGCGCGCAGCGAAGAGGGGTGGTTTGAAACCACTGTCTCCCGCGTGAACGCGGGCGCGCAGTATCAATTTGTCCTCGCCGACGGTATGGCGATCCCCGATCCCGCCTCGCGCGGTCAGCTGGCCGAGGTTAATGGCCCGTCGCTGGTTGTCGATCCGGAAAGCTATCAGTGGCAACACGCTGACTGGCAGGGCCGCCCGTGGGAAGAGGCGGTGGTTTACGAATTACATATCGGCACCTTTACGCCGCAGGGCACCTTCCAGGCGGCAATCGAAAAATTACCCTATCTCGCCGAGCTTGGCGTCACCATGGTTGAAGTGATGCCGGTCTCGCAATTTGGCGGCACCCGCGGCTGGGGCTATGACGGCGTGCTGCTCTATGCGCCGCACTCCGCCTACGGCACGCCGGATGATTTCAAAGCTTTTGTTGACGCTGCCCACGGCTACGGCCTGTCAGTGGTGCTCGATATCGTGCTTAACCACTTCGGGCCGGAGGGCAACTATCTGCCGCTGCTGTCGCCCGATTTCTTCCACAAAGAGCGCCAGACGCCGTGGGGCGCGGGCATCGCCTATGATGTCGATGCTGCACGCGCCTATATCAGCGAAGCGCCGCTCTACTGGCTGCACGAATACAACCTCGACGGTCTGCGTTTCGACGCTATCGACCAGATTGAGGATACCAACGAGCCGCATATCCTGGTCGAAATCGCCAAACGCATTCGCCAGGAGATCACCGACCGTCCAATCCATCTCACCACCGAAGACAGCCGCAATATCGTCTCGCTCCATCCGCGCGATGAGTCCGGCACCGCCACGCTCTTTACCGGCGAGTGGAACGATGATTTCCACAACGCGGTACATGTCTTCGCCACCGGCGAAACCCATGCCTATTACGAAGATTTTGCCGACCGCCCGGAAAAATGGGTAGCGCGCGTGCTGGCTGAAGGCTTTGCCTACCAGGGCGAAGTGTCGCAGCACGCGGGCGAACCGCGCGGCGTCGACAGCACCCAACAGCCGCCGGTGGCGTTTGTCGACTTTATCCAGAACCATGACCAGGTGGGTAACCGCGCGCAGGGCGATCGCCTGATCTCATTAGCCGGAGCCGATCGCACCCGCGTGATGCTCGCGACGCTGCTGCTGTCGCCGCATATTCCGCTGCTGTTTATGGGCGAAGAGTATGGCGAAACCAACCCGTTCCTCTTCTTTACCGATTTCCACGGCGATCTGGCAAAAGCGGTGCGCGAAGGGCGCACGCGCGAATTTGAAGGCCACGCCGGGCATGAAGGGGAAGATGTGCCCGATCCGAACGATCCGGAGACCTTTACCCGCTCCCAGCTCGACTGGACGCGCCCGCACAGCGTGGAAGGGCAGCGCTGGCTGGCGTTCAGCCGTGAACTGCTCGCCCTGCGCCAGCAGCACATCGTGCCGCTATTGCGCGGCGCAACCCGCCAGCAGGGCGAGATTATTGCCACCGCGCCCGGTTTTATCGCCGTGCGCTGGGCGCTGCCGCAGGGCACGCTCTCTATGGCGCTGAATATCGGTACGGCCAGCCAGCCGCTACCGGAACTGCCGGGCGAGACGCTTTTCGCCTGGCCTGAGGCGGGTGCCGAACTGGCGCAGAATGCCATTATTGTTCGTTTATCGCAGGGAGAAGCCGAGTGAGCACGCCAACCGCAACCTACCGCCTGCAGTTTCGTAACGGCATGACCTTTGAGCGCGCCGTGGCGCTGGTGCCCTATATCAAAAAACTGGGCATCAGCCACCTTTACGCTTCACCGATTTTTACCGCTACCTCCGGCTCCACGCACGGCTATGACGTCACCGACGCTAACGAGATCGACCCGACCCTTGGCGGTCGGGAAGGGTTCGACAAGCTGGCGCAGGCACTGAAAGCCGCCGGGCTGGGGCTGATCATTGATATCGTGCCAAACCATATGGCCGCCTCGCTGGAGAACGCCTGGTGGCGCGATGTGATCGCTAAGGGCGAAAAGAGCCCGTGGGCGCACCATTTTGATATCGACTGGTCGCGCCGCCTGACGCTGCCGTTCCTCGGTGAGGATTTTGATGCCGTGGTGGAGAAGGGCGAGCTGAAAGTGGAAGCCGACCCGCAAACCGGTAAGCCAGCGTTTGTCTATTACGAGAGCGTATACCCGCTGGTGGAAGAGAGCTGGCAGGGGCGCGAGCAGAAGATTCTTGGCCTGACCGATGCGGCGAAAATCGCCGAACTGCACGCGCAGCAGCCCTGGCGGCTGATGAGCTGGCGCGATGCAGCGAGCGATCTCTCCTATCGCCGCTTCTTTGAAATCACCGGCCTGGTCGGTATGCGCGTAGAAGATGATCGGGTGTTTGATGACACCCACAAACTGATCCTCGAACTGGTGCACAGCGGTGCGGTGGATGGCCTGCGCGTCGATCATGTCGACGGCCTTGCCGACCCGCGCGGCTACCTGATGCGCCTGCGGCAGAAAGCGGGCGACGCCTGCCATATCACCGTTGAGAAGATCCTCGGTAAAGGTGAGCATCTGCCCGACGACTGGCCGGTTTCCGGCACCACCGGGTATGAGTTTATCGCTGCGCTCTCCGATGTGCTGGTTGATGATGAGAATCTCGACGGCCTGCGCGAGGCTTACGATCAGGTGGTCGGCAAACCAGTCGATATGAAAGCGGAGCTGCGCTCGGCGAAGCTGCTAATGGTCGATCGTAACTTTGCCGGTGAGTTCAGCGTGCTGCTGCGCCTCGCCGGTGAGATCGCCGGGCATGAAGCTTCTGCTCCCGCTGAAGAGGCGCTGCGCCAGGCGTTGCGCGAGCTGCTGATCGCTTTCCCGGTCTACCGCACCTACGGCACGGCGCAGGGTCTGCCGCCTGCCGACCTGGCGCTGCTGCAAAAAGTGGTCTCGAAGGTGAAGGCCAGCAGTTTTGGCCCGGAGCCAACCGCTCTCGACTTTATCACCCGCATTCTGACCGGCGATCTGCCCGACAGCGCGCGCGATGAGGCTGCCCGTTTCCGCACCCGCTTTCAGCAGCTGACCGGGCCGCTGATGGCAAAATCGGTGGAAGATACGCTCTTCTTCCGCCAGAACATGGATCTCGCCCTTAATGAAGTGGGCGCCGAGCCGTTACGCCGTAACTTTTCCCTTGCCCGTTTCCATCAGGAGATGCAGACACGGCTTGAGAAGCAGCCCGATGCGCTCTCCGGCACCTCAACCCACGACACCAAGCGCGGCGAAGATGCCCGCGCCAGGCTCTACACCCTGACCGAAGCGCCCGCGCGTTGGGCAGAGTGCGTGACCCGCTGGCGTGAAATGAATAAAGAGAAAGTGAGCATGCTGGAGGATGGCCCCGCGCCGCGTCCGGCGGTGGCATGGATGATCTACCAGGCGCTGGCCGGTGTCTGGCCGGTAACCTTACAGCCAGACGATGCTGAAGGGCTGAAAGCCCTGGAGGGGCGTTTTGTCGAGTTTGTCGAGAAGGCGCTGCGCGAAGCGAAGCAGCGAACCGACTGGGTCGACAGCAACGATGCCTATGAAAGCGCGGTGCTGGACTACGTTCGCCACCTGCTTTCGCCGGATAATCAGCCTTTTTTACAGGATTTCACCACATCTTTACTGCCATTTATCCGCGCCGGGCTGGTGAATAGCCTGACCCAGACGCTGATTAAGCTGGCCGCGCCGGGCGTACCGGATATCTACCAGGGCAGCGAAGCGCTCAATTTCAGCCTCGTCGACCCCGATAACCGCCTGGAGCCGGACTACCCGGAACTGGAGCGTCTGCTTGATGCTCAGGAGCACGCCGACCCGCGTTTACAGGAGGGGTGGTCAAGCGGCCAACTCAAGCAATCCTTTATCGCGCGCCTGCTGCACCTGCGTCAGGAGAAACCGGCGCTCTTCCGTCACGGCGAGTATCTGCCGCTGAATGCTGACGGCGAGCAGGCGGATAATGTCATCGCCTTTGCGCGCATTGACGAGGACGACGCGCTGATTGTGCTGGCACCGCGCCTGCTGTTTGGCGCGCTGGATGGCAGCCTCAACGGGGCGGTGATCCCGTTACCGGAGCGGCTGGCGCATCGCCATTACCGGGATATGCTTAGCGGAGAAGATGTGTTGCTCAACGATCGCGTCAATTTGCGATCGATTGGCGGTTTTACGTTTGCAGTACTGGTCAGCGCATAAAACGACTTTATGCGACTGGTTGGGTTAAGTCAGGTGACGCTCTAAATGAGAGAAAGAGGGATCATGTCTAACGGTAAGCCATATCACATCACGGCGGGGCACGGCCAGCAACTCGGTGCGAATTACGACGGCGAGGGCGTGAACTTTGCGCTCTTTTCAGCTCACGCTCATCGCGTGGAACTCTGCTTGTACGATCCGAGCGGCAAACAGGAGATTGCCCGCCTGGATCTGCCGGAATATACCCATGAGATCTGGCACGGCTACGTGCCCGGCCTGAAACCCGGTGCCCTTTACGGCTACCGTGTACATGGCCCCTATGACCCGGAAAACGGTCATCGCTTCAACCCCAACAAACTGTTGGTCGACCCGTATGCGCGGGAGCTGGTTGGCGATATCGAGTGGAACGAAGCGCACTTTGCCTACGATCTGCTGCACGAAGATAAAGATTTAACCTTTGACGAGCGCGACAGCGGGCCGTTTACGCCGAAGTGCCGGGTTATCGATCCCAACGAGTTTGAGTGGCAGGATCAAAACCGGCCGAATATCGCCTGGCCGAGCGCCATCATTTACGAAACCCACGTCAAGGGCTTCACCCAGCTTAATCAGGGCATCCCGCAGGATCTGCGCGGCACCTTTGAGGGGATGGGGCACAAGGCGACGGTGGACTATATCAAGAGCCTTGGCATCACCTCCGTTGAGTTGCTGCCGGTGCACTGGTTCCCGGACGATCAGCACCTGCTCGACAAAGGGCTGCACAACTTCTGGGGCTATAACACCCTCGGTTTCTTTGCGCCCGCTTCGCGTTACTACGGCCCGCGCGGCATCCAGGGGTTCCGCGACATGGTGCGCGCCTTCCACGATGCGGGTATCGAGGTGATCCTCGACGTGGTCTATAACCACACCGCCGAAGGCAACGAACTTGGCCCGACGCTCTCCTTTAAGGGCATCGACAACTTCTCTTACTACCGCACGCTGCCGGATCAGCATCGTTACTACATCAACGATACCGGCACTGGCAACACGGTGAACACCTCCCATCCGCGCGTGCTGCAGATGGTGACGGACTCCCTGCGCTACTGGTCGGAGTCGATGCATATCGACGGTTTCCGCTTCGACCTCGGCACCATTCTTGGCCGCGAGCCGGAAGGGTTTGACCAGCGCGGCGGCTTCTTCGACGCCATCACCCAGGACCCGGTGCTGTCGAAGCTGAAGCTGATTGGTGAGCCGTGGGATATCGGCCCTGGCGGCTACCAGGTTGGCGGCTTCCCGCCGGGCTGGGCAGAGTGGAACGACAAATACCGCGATACGCTGCGTGAATACTGGAAGGGCGATAACGTCTCGACCGATTTCGCTGCCCGTCTGCTCGGCTCCGGCGATCTCTACGATCTGCGCGGGCGTCGTCCGTGGGCGAGCGTCAACTTTATTACCGCCCACGACGGTTTTACGCTTAACGACCTGGTGTCGTACAACGAAAAACATAACGAGGCGAACGGCGAAGATAACAACGACGGTCACAATGACAACCGCTCCTATAACTATGGCGCGGAAGGCCCGACCGACGATGAAGGCATCAACGCCGTGCGCGAGCGGCAAAAACGCAACTTCCTCGCCACGCTGCTCTTCTCCCACGGCACACCGATGCTGCTGGCGGGCGATGAGTTTGGCCGCAGCCAGTCCGGGAATAACAACGGTTACTGCCAGGATAGCGAGATCTCCTGGGTACACTGGGACACCTTAAACGGCGCGAACGAAGCACTGCGCGAGTTTACCCGCCAGGTAATAGAACTGCGTGCCGCGCAGCCGCTGCTGCGCCGCGAAAACTGGCGCGACGGGATGGAGATCAAGTGGTACAACGCCGGCGGCGGCGAGCAGCTGCCGGAGCAGTGGGAAGAGGGAACCACGCTTGGCGTCTATATTGGCCGTACCGATCTGCAAGAGGAAGAGGGCATCTGGCACGACGTACTGATGCTGTTCAACCCGTTTGAAGGCAACGTACCGTTCCGCATTCCGCAGTTTGGCGAAGGCGGCTGGGTACTGGAGCTGACCACCTCCGATACGGTGAAACGCGGGATCGTTATCACCAAAGAGAAGGATTTCGAGCTGGAAGGCCGCAGCATCGCGCTGTTCCGCCGCCCGTAATACTTTCCTGTTACTCCGCACTTTTTCAGGCGCACTGGTTGCGCCTGTTTTTTTATTTCACTTTTTTAGCAATATTTCCCACGCTCATTCGTCTACTTCATCACAGGCATTTATTCGCTAATCTGATGAGGAAGAAAAACAATGAGAGATTTTCATATGAATGAACCACAGCACGGTTTTGGTCGCCATCGCGGCGCGAAGCCGCTGATCATTGGCGCAGCGCTGTTTGTGCTGCTCGGCCTGGTGGTGATGTCGCTGTGGAACGCGCTGCTGCCAGCGATCCTCGGCGTGAAAAGCATCGGCTTCTGGCAGGCGCTCGGGATCCTGGTGCTGTCGCGCATTCTCTTTGGCGGCCTCGGTTTTCGCCCCGGCATGTTCGGCATGGGCCGCGCCCACCGGCGTATGCATGAGCGCTGGATGGCGATGACCCCGGAGCAGCGCGAAGAGTTTGTCGAGAAGCGCCGCGAAGGTTTTCGCCGCCACGGCCACTGCGGCTGGCACGAACGTCGCGGTGAGCCGGAGCAGCAGCGTCCGAATGCGGGTGAGCGCAATGACCCGCGTCATGACGACTGACTCCGCGCTTATCACAGCGCTGAACGCCTGCCGCGCAAAGCTGAAAGCCTTTATCCGCAGCCGCTCGCCGGTGAAGGAGGAGAGCGAAGATATCCTGCAGGAGATCAGCTGGCAGTTAATGAAGGTCGAGCAGCCGGTGGAGAATGTCGCCGCCTGGCTGTTTCGCGCCGCGCGCAACGAGATGACCGACCGGGCGCGTAAAAAGCGCGAAGTGCCGTTATCGGGTCTGTTTGCTGACGGTGAAGAGGAGTCCGACTTCGTTGAAGACGAGGTAGCCGAAACGCTGTTTGGCATCGCGCAGACGCCGGAGGAGGAGTATCTGAAGGGGCTTTTGTGGGAGGAGCTGGGCCAGGCGCTGGCCGAACTGCCGGAGGCGCAGCGCGAGGTGTTCGAAAAAACCGAGTTACAGGGTTACACTTGCAAAGCCCTGGCGCAGGAGCTGGGCGTCAGCGTGCAGACTCTGCTGTCGCGCAAGCATAAAGCGGTGCTCTATCTGCGCACGCGCATGCAAACCCTCTATGACGCGCTGACCGGGGAGTAACTGACGGCCACTAATAAGGAGAAGGGTGTGACGGATGAGGAGCTAACTCGCCTCGTGCACGACAAAAGCGATTACCGCAAGCGGCTGGATCTGATTGCCCGCCTGCAACAGGAGCAGAGTGAGCGCAGCACCGAAGCGCTGGTCACGCTGGCGAAAGAGGATTTTGTCTTCGCCGTGCGCCACGCGGCATGGGAAACGTTAAGCAAGCGGGGCGTAGCCCTGAAAGAGCCACGGCTACGCTCGCGCTTTGCGGACTGGCTGGAGAGAGTGTTACACCGGATCGGGCGCTTTTTCAGCGTCATCACCGATTACTGGTGGTTCTGGCACTGGTAATTACCGCCCCCAGCGTCCCTGTAGATACTCCACCGCCTGACGCGTCTGCGGCTGCGTCAGGTAACCTTCGCGGAACAGGATCGTCCCGGCAATACCCGGCAGGGTTTCATTCATCTCAATCTGTTTTCTCAGCTCCGGCACGCCGCCGTCACGCGTCCACTCCGGCTCCATTTTAGACGGCTCGCCCACTTTATAGAGCGCCACGCCAATATAGAGCTTAGTGTTTGTCGGTTTCACCACCTGCGCCCACCACTTCGCCAGCACATCGTAGCGCGCGGCATCGCGGGTAAAGGGCCAGTAGATCTGCGGCGCAATATAGTCGAGCAGCCCCTGCTGCACCCAGCGGCGGGTATCGGCAAAGGACTCATCATAGGCCGCCGCGCCGCGCGTCTCTGAGCCTGCCGGATCGAACGAGCGGTTACGCCAGACGCCCGCCGGGCTGACGCCAAATTGCACATTAGGATTCAGTTGCTTGATGGTGCGCGACACCTGCTCAATCAACAGCTGGGTGTTGTGCCGCCGCCAGTCGGCTTTGGCGGCAAAACCTTGCCCGTACTGGCGAAACGTCTGGCTGTCATTCAGCGCCGAACTCGCCGTTTCGCTGTAGAAGTAGTCATCAAACTGTACGCCATCGACCGGGTAGCGCGCCACCACTTCGGCGACAATGCTGGTGATCCAGTCGCGTACTTCCGGAATACCGGGGTCGAGCACATAGCGGTCGCCCGCCGTGCGGACCCACTCCCGGTGCAGGACAAAAATCGACGCCGGGCGCAGGGAGAGGGTGCGGTTTAGCTCCGCAATCGTGGAGGGTTTGGTATTGGTCGAGACGCGGTAAGGGTTAAACCAGGCATGCACCTTCATGCCGCGCTTATGTGCTTCATCGAGAATAAATTGCAGCGGATCGTAACCGGGGTCCTGACCAATCACCCCGGTGAGGGTATCTGACCACGGCAAAATTTTTGATGGCCACAGCGCGGTAGCGTCCGGTTTCACCTGGAAGAAGACGGTGTTAATGCCGAGGCGTTGCATCTTATCGAGCTTTGCGATCAGCGCCGCTTTCTGCTGCTCAACACGCAGCGCCGGGCTGAGGGTCACCGAGTTGATCGGCGGCCAGTCAAGACGGGAAACCGTCGCCAGCCAGATACCGCGCATGGTTTGCGGCTGGCTCAGCCCGCCATCGGGCAGCGGCTGTTTGCTCACCGGCGGGTTCGGCGTCACAAGGGATTTCGGCGCTTTCGACGCGCAGCTGGCCAGCAGCAACGCAGCCATCAGCACGGCCATCTTTTTCAGGCGGCCTGTCCGGGTAACACAACGCGGGTGTGTGGTCATAGGTTTCTGTTTTTTCAGCGAGATACGGGGCAAATACATTCTGGTCGGATTACCGGCTAAGTCAAACAATTCGGTGAGTGAATCTATCTAGCGAATGCTAAAGGTCTCATGAACACGTTTCAGGCTGCCATCCGGCGTCTCCTCGTAACTTGTTTCACCAAAGCTATAAACGGTTTTCTTGCCGGGATGGATGAAAATCAACATCACCATCTCTTTATAGATGCAGTTTTCCGGCGCGCTGATATCGGTAAAGCAGTTGTAGTCATCAATACTGCCGTCGCGGGTGCCTGTCGGCAGGCGATCGTAGTGGTCAAAGTTCATGATCATCACCACGGCTTCACCGGGGCGCACCAGCAGGGGAAACTGCTTTTGTAGTGCCGCGCGGTTCTCGCGCCACCAGTTCACTTTGCCTCTCTCGCTCAACGGCAGGTTCTTCACGTAGAGCGCGCTCTCATCGGCCCGGATCGCCTGCGGCGTGCGCAGAAACAGCCACGCCAGCCAGACCACGCCGATAAGTACCAGCAGCGCCGCCGTTTTTTTCACCATATTCCGAGCCTCTCCCTGTGATGTGAAGTGGCATTCTCACCCGCCCGCGCATGATGTCAATCGCGGCGGCACACTTCTTGCTTTAGTGAGTCTACGGTTTTCTTGAAAAGGGTGTGCGATGACGCTTTCAGCTCTCGATTTTGTGCTCGCCTCGCGGCGCAGCGAAATCACCGGCCTGCAGCAGCTGTTGCAGATGGGCAAGCTGGTCGGCGCGGTGAGCCAGCTTATTCATCTGCTGCAACGCGAGCGCGGCACGGCCAATATTTTTCTCTGCTCGCAGGGGAAAACCTGGGGCGGGCGGCTGCGCGAGCGGGCAGAGCAGGTGGAGCGCGCCGTGCAGGCGGTGCATCAGCAGCTGGCAACGCTCGATCAGGAGGGGCTGGCGCGGGGCAACGCCGCGCGGCTTTTTAGCCGCATCGCCAGTGTGCTGCACAGCCTGAGCACGTTGCCGCCGCTGCGCGAGCAGGTGCATCAGCTCGCCATTGCCCAGCCGGAAGCGATGCAGCGCTACAACGAGGTGATCCGCTGCCAGCTGTCGCTGATCGTGGAAACTGCCGACACCTCCGGCGATCCCAGCGTCTCACGCGCATTGCTGGCGCTGTTCAGCTTTATGCAGGGCAAAGAGCTGGCCGGGCAGGAGCGGGCGCTGGTGGCGGCAGGCTTTACCATTGGTTCGGTTGATGAGTCAGCAAGCCAGCAACTGGTGGAGCTGATTGATGCCCAGGAGCGCTGTTTTCACACCTTCAGCGAGTTTGCCGATGCCGCAAGCCTCGCGCTGTGGCAGCAACAGCAGCAGGAGGAGAGCCGCGAGCTGGAGCGCTTTCGCCGCCTCGCCTGTAGCCGCACGCTCCCCCCGGGCGAGCCAACGGAGGCCGCGCTGCGCTGGTTTGAGGTCACCACCATTCGTATTGATGCCATGAAACGTATTGAAGATGCACTTGAAAAGGTAGTGATGCAGTGTTGTCGCCAGCGTATTGCTGCCGCGCAGCGCGACGCCGAGCAGCAGCGCCAGGAGATTGCCCAGCTGCCGCAGGCGGAGGATCACTTTACGGCGCTGATCCCACCGCAACTGAGCCGCGCCGTACTGGAGCTGGTTGAGCAGCAGTCACGCCAGTTGCAGGCGCTGGATGCCGAACTCGCCGGGCTGCGCGCCACCCTTGCCGAGCGCAAGCTGGTGGAGCGGGCGAAAAGCCTGCTGATGCAGCACCACGCGATGAGCGAACCGCAGGCGCACAAAACTCTGCGCGAGATGGCGATGCAGCAGAACAAGAAGCTGGCGGAGATCGCCGATGCGATGCTCTCCGTCGCCGCCGTGATGGGCAAGAAACCCTCCTAACCCCAAGGGAGTAGCTGCACCGCAGGTGTGCATTTCACCGCCCGTTGCGGTGCAAATTTTGTGAGCCAAATCGCTAATCCCCTGTTTTTACAGGCATCAGAAACCTGGCACACATTCTGCTTATCTCATATACGAAGGTACTGGCTAATGGCGGCCAGCATCACTTCCCGGATAAAGGCGTCCGTTAGCGTTCAGGAGACTGAGCGCTAACCGGACGCTTTTTTTTTGCCCCTTTTCAACTGACAGGATGCCGCAATGACGCAAGATGATGACAACACCGTGGGGAAATTTTCGCGCCGCCGCTTTCTGGCGGGCAGTGCGGCGCTGGGCGGCAGCCTGCTGATCCCGGGCCTGATGAACAGCGTATGGGCAGCGGGTTCAGATGCGCCGGAGAAGAAGACCCTGCGCGTCGGCTTTATCCCGCTCACCGACTGCGCGCCAGTGGTAATGGCGGCGGTGAAGAAGTTTGATGCGAAGTACGGCATCACCATTATCCCGAGTAAAGAGTCGAGCTGGGCCTCGGTGCGCGACAAGCTGCTCTCCGGCGAACTCGATGCCGCCCATGTGCTTTACGGCATGGTCTACGGCTTACAGCTTGGCGTCTCTGGCCCGCAGCGCGAGATGGCGGTGCTGATGACCCTCAACAACAACGGCCAGGCGATCACCTTATCGAACCAGCTGAAAGCAGCGGGCGTTACCGATGGTGCCTCGCTGAAAAAGGTGATTGCCGCCAGCCCGCAGGGGACTTACACCTTCGCGCAGACCTTCCCGAGCGGCACCCACGCCATGTGGCTTTATTACTGGCTGGCGAACGCCGGGATCGATCCTTTTGCCGATGTGCGCAATGTGGTTGTACCGCCGCCGCAGATGGTGGTGAACATGAAGATCGGCAATATGAGCGGCTACTGCGTCGGCGAGCCGTGGAACCAGCGCGCCATTCTCGACGGTATCGGCTTTACCGCCGCCACCAGCCAGCAGATCTGGCCCGATCACCCGGAAAAAGTGCTCGGCACTACCTCGGCGTGGGTCTCAGCAAACGGCAATGCGGCGCGCGCGCTGACCGCCGCGGTGCTGGAGGCCTCGCGCTGGATCGACGCCTCCGATGAAAACCGCCGCGAAACGGCAAAAACCATCGCCGCGCGCGCCTATATCAACACCGCCGTTGAGACCATCGAAGGCCGGATGCTCGGCCACTATGAAGACGGATTAGGGAAGACGTGGCAGGACGCCCATGCGATGCGCTTCTTTAACGATGGCGCGGTGAGCTACCCGTGGCTCTCCGACGGCATCTGGTTTCTGACCCAGCAAAAACGCTGGGGCCTGCTGAAAAGCGATCCCGACTACCTCGCCGTCGCGCGCCAGATCAACCGCAGCGAACTCTACACACAGGCCGCGACGGCGGTGGGCGGCATCAGCGTGCCCACCAGCCAGATGCGCAGCAGCACCCTGATTGACGGAAAAGTGTGGGACGGCAGCGATCCTGCGGCCTACGCCAACAGTTTTGCCATCCACCGCTAAGTGAGGCCGAGAATGTCTGCGAATACCCAACCGAAAGTGATCCCGCTGGAGCCAGCGCCGCAGAGCGCGGCGATTGTGCCGCTGAAAACCGCTGCGCCTTTAGTTGCAAAACGCGCGCCGCAACACCGTCTGCGCAAGATGATGCAGCGCGTTATTACCGCGGCGATCCCCGGCCTGCTCGGTGCAGTTGTGCTGATCGCCCTCTGGCAGGTAGCGGCGCTCAACAGCAAAGGCTTTCCGACACCGCTGCAAACCTGGGAAGCGGCAAAAACGATCTTCGCCGAGCCGTTTTATATCGATGGACCAAATGATATGGGCATCGGCTGGAACGTGCTCGCCTCCCTTGAGCGCGTGGCGCTTGGCTTTGGTCTGGCGGCGCTGGTCGGCATTCCCGTCGGCTTTCTGATTGGCCGCTTTCGCTTTATCGCCCGTATGTTTGGCCCGCTGATCGCGCTGCTGCGCCCGGTCAGCCCGCTGGCGTGGTTGCCGATTGGTCTGCTGCTGTTTCAGCGCGCCGAACCGGCCTCGACGTGGACGATTTTTATCTGCTCCATCTGGCCGATGATCCTCAACACCGCCGAAGGGGTAATGCGTATTCCGCAGGATTACCTCAACGTCGCGCGCGTTTTGAAGCTCAGTGAATTCACCGTGATGCGCAAAATCCTCTTTCCCGCCGTGCTGCCGCACATCCTCACCGGCGTGCGCTTATCGATCGGTATCGCCTGGCTGGTGATTGTCGCCGCCGAGATGCTGACCGGTGGCGTGGGTATCGGCTTCTGGATCTGGAATGAGTGGAACAACCTCAATGTGCAAAACATCATCATCGCCATTCTGCTGATTGGCGTGGTGGGGATGGCGCTGGAGCAGGGGCTGATGGCCATTGCCCGCCGTTTTAGCTACGACACTCGCCGGGAGTCATAAATGAAAAAGACGCACGCCATTATCCGGGTCGAAAACGTGACCCAAACCTTTGCCACCGCCAGCGGGCCGTTTGTCGCCCTGGATGATGTCAGCTTTACCATCGACCAGGGGGAGACGGTGAGCCTGATTGGTCACTCCGGCTGCGGGAAATCAACGCTCTTAAACCTGATTGCCGGGCTGAGCCGTCCGACACAGGGCGTTTTGCTGTGCGATAACCAGGAGATCGTCGGCCCAGGCCCGGAGCGCGGGGTGGTGTTTCAAAACCACTCCCTGCTGCCGTGGCTGACGGCGGCGGAGAATGTCGCACTCGCGGTACACCAGGTGTTTAAAGGCGAGATGAGCAAAAGCGAGATGCAGGCGTGGATCGCCCACAACCTTGAGCTGGTGCATATGGGGCATGCGATGAATAAGCGCCCCGGCGAGATCTCCGGCGGCATGAAGCAGCGTGTCGGCATTGCCCGCGCGCTGGCGATGAAGCCGAAAGTGCTGCTGATGGATGAGCCCTTCGGCGCACTCGATGCCCTGACGCGCGCCCATTTGCAGGATGCGGTGATGGAGATCCAGACCCAGCTCAACACCACCATTGTGCTGATCACCCATGACGTCGACGAAGCGGTGCTGCTCTCTGACCGGGTCATGATGATGACCAACGGCCCGGCGGCGAAAGTGGGCGAGGTGCTGGAGGTGACGCTGCCGCGTCCGCGCTCACGGCTGGCGTTGGCTAACGATGCGCAGTTTCATCACTACCGCCAGCAGGTGCTGCACTTCCTGCATGAAAAACATAAAGCCGTGGCCTGAGGGATACGCCGATGGAGAAACCGCGTCTGATAGTGATTGGCAACGGCATGGCGGGCGCGCGGCTGGTGGCACAGCTGTGCGAACGCGCGCCTGACCGCTTTCACATTCTGCTGATCGATGAGGAGGCGAGAGCGGCCTATAACCGCATTCTGCTGACGCCGGTGCTGGCGGGCGAGAAAACCTTTGATGAGATTGTGATGCATGACGAGGCCTGGTATGCCCGCCACGGCGTCACGCGGCTTGCGGGCAAGCCAGTGACGGCAATCGATCGCACCTCCCGCACTGTGTACGTTGGCGGAGAATCACATGCTTACGACCAGTTAGTGATCGCCACCGGTTCACGCCCCTTTATGCCGCCGCTTCCCGGCATCGATCTACCCGGCATCTACGCCTTTCGCCAGCAGGCAGACGTTGAGGCGATGCTGCGCCAACTCCGCGCCGGAGAAACGGCGGTGGTGCTGGGCGGCGGAGTGCTGGGGATTGAAGCCGCGGCGGCGCTGGCGCAGCGCGGTATTCACAGCGTGATTGTGCATCGCGGCCCGCACCTGATGGATCAACAGCTGGATGCGCACGCGGCGGGGCTGCTGCAAGCGAGCCTCAACGCACGCGGCATCGACACGCTGCTGGCGACAGAGACCCGCGCCTGCTGCGCCGATGCGCAGGGGCGAGTTAGCGCGGTGGCGTTGCAGGATGGACGACAGATCCCGGCGCAGGGCGTGGTGGTCTGCGCCGGTGTGCGGCCCAATATCGCCCTCGCGCAGGCAGCCGGGCTGGCGTGCGATCGCGGCATCGTGGTGGATGGTCACTTGCGCACCAACGATGCGGCGATCTCAGCGCTCGGCGAGTGCTGCCAGTTCGGGGAGATCACCTTCGGGCTGGTGGCCCCTTGCTGGCGGCAGGCAGAAACCCTTGCCGCCAGGCTTCTTAATGAAGCCGCCGCGCCGTTCGCGCTTGAAGCGGTGCCGCTGCGCCTGAAAGTGAGCGGCCTCGATCTCTACTGCGCCGGCGCGCGCGAAGGCGATGCGCTTTACACCGCAGTCGATCCGTTTACCGGCGATTACCGCCGCCTGGTGATGAGCGACAACCAGCTGCGCGGTGTGCTGCTGTGGGGCGATATCAGCGACGGGCCAGGTTACTTCGCCCGGCTTAATACCCCCGGCAAGCCGAGCCTCTTTACCCCTGAAGAGGATCTTCCCCCTTTTGTGAACGAGCCGTTATCTACTGAGATGGCGAGGAGCGATGTGATGTCAAAACCCGTTTTAGTTGTCGCCGGACACGGCATGGTCGGCCACCACTTTCTGCAACAGCTGGTGGAGCGTGAACTGCATCTGCGCTACCAGGTGATTGTCTTTGCCGAGGAGTCGGTGCCGGCCTATGACCGCGTGCATCTCTCGGCCTGGTTCTCCGGGCGCAGTGCCGCATCGCTGTCGATGGTCGAAGAGGGCTTTTTCGAGGCCACCGGCATTGAGCTGCGTCTGAATCAGGGCATTACGCAGATTGACCTTCAGCGCCGTTTTGTCGTCGATAAGCTCGGTCGCCAGACGGCCTGGGATCGGCTGGTGCTGGCTACCGGTTCATCGCCTTTTGTCCCGCCGATCCCCGGTAATGATGCGCCGGGGTGCCTGGTCTATCGCACCCTCGACGATCTGGTGGCGATCAAAGCCTGTGCCGAGGAGGGCAAGCGTGGCGTGGTGGTCGGCGGCGGCCTGCTTGGGCTGGAAGCGGCGAACGCGCTGCAAAACCTCGGCCTGCAAACCCATGTGGTGGAGTTTGCGCCGCGGTTGATGGGCGTGCAGCTGGATGAGGGCGGGGCGGCGATGCTGCGGCGTAAAATTGAAGCCCTTGGCGTGCAGGTGCATACCGGCAAAGAGACGCGCGAGATCGTCCCCGGAGAGACCAGCCGCTATCGCATGAACTTTGCCGATGGCACTTTTCTGGAAACCGACCTGGTGCTCTTCTCGGCAGGCATTCGCCCGCGTGACAACCTGGCGCGCGACTGCGGGCTGGCGATTGGGCCGCGCGGCGGCATTGTGATTGATGATCAGTGCCGTACTTCCGATCCGGCCGTTTTCGCCATTGGCGAGTGCGCGCTGTGGAACGGGCAGATTTTCGGCCTCGTCGCACCGGGGTATCAGATGGCACGCACGCTGGCGGAGACACTGGCGGACGGTGAAGCGGCATTTACCGGCGCGGATATGAGCACCAAGCTGAAGCTGCTTGGCGTTGAAGTGGCGTCGATTGGCGATGCCCACGGCCGCACGCCGGGCAGTGAGAGCTACAGCTGGGTTGATGGCCCGGCGGAGATCTATAAAAAAATCGTCGTCTCAGAGGATGGCAAAAAGCTGCTTGGCGCGGTGCTGATTGGCGACAGCGAGTCTTACAGCGCGCTGTTGCAGATGATGCTCAATGAGATGCCGCTCCCCGCGAGGCCCGAGACGCTGATCCTGCCTGCCAGCAGTGGGGAAGCAGCGCCAACGCTCGGCGTCGCGGCACTGCCCGACAGCGCGCAGATCTGCTCCTGTCACAACGTCAGCAAAGCGGATATCTGTACCGCGGTGAATAGCGGCTGTGGCGATATGGCGGCGATAAAATCCTGCACCAAAGCGGCGACCGGCTGCGGCGGCTGCGCGGCGCTGACTAAACAGGTGATGGAGTTCGCGCTTGAGGAGATGGGCGTCGAGGTGAAAAAGGATCTCTGCGAACACTTCCCGTACTCGCGTCAGCAGATCTACCACCTGGTGCGGGTGGGCAATATCCGCACCTTTGATGAGCTGCTGGCGAAACACGGGCGCGGGCACGGATGTGAGATCTGCAAGCCGCTGGTTGGCTCGGTGCTCGCCTCCTGCTGGAATGAGTATCTGCTGAAGCCGCAGCACCTGCCGTTGCAGGATACCAACGACCGCTTTTTCGCCAATATCCAGAAAGATGGTACCTACTCCGTGGTGCCGCGCATACCCGCAGGGGAGATCACGCCGGACGGGTTAATTGCCATCGGGCAGATTGCGCGGCGCTATAACCTCTATACCAAGATCACCGGCGGTCAGCGCGTTGACCTGTTTGGCGCGCGCCTCGAACAGTTGCCGGAGATTTGGCAGCAGCTGGTTGAAGCCGGGTTTGAGACCGGGCATGCGTATGGCAAATCCCTGCGCACGGTGAAATCCTGCGTCGGCTCCAGCTGGTGTCGCTACGGCGTGCAGGACTCCACCGCGCTGGCGCTGCAACTGGAGCACCGTTACAAAGGGCTGCGCTCGCCGCACAAAATCAAGATGGCGGTCTCCGGCTGCACCCGCGAATGCGCCGAAGCGCAGAGTAAGGATGTTGGCGTGATCGCCACCGAGAAGGGCTGGAACCTCTATGTCTGCGGCAATGGCGGCATGAAGCCGCGCCACGCCGATCTGCTGGCGCAGGATCTGAGCACCGAGGCGTTAATCCGCACCGTCGATCGCTTTTTAATGTTCTACATTCGCACCGCTGACCGCCTGCAACGCACCAGCACCTGGATGGATAATCTCGACGGCGGCATGGCTTACCTGCGCGAGGTAGTGCTGGAGGATAGCCTGAACATCGCCGCCGAACTGGAGAGCGAGATGCAGACGGTGATCGACGCTTATCAGTGTGAATGGCAAACCACGCTCGCAGACCCGGATCGGCTGGCGCTGTTCCGCCCGTTTGTCAACAGTGACCAGCCCGACGAAGGGGTAGTGATGGTGCCGGAGCGCCAGCAGATCCGCCCGGCAACTACGCAGGAGCGCGCCGCGTTGCCTTCTGCTACGCACAAACCGCTGCCGCAGGGCTGGGTCAATCTCTGCCCATTATCGGAAATCCCGCGCCATGCGGGGATGGCGGCGCGGCTCGGTCATCAGCAAATCGCGCTCTTTCATCTGCCGGATCATCCGCAGCAGGTGTTTGCCCTCAGCAACCATGAACCGGATAGCGAGGCAAACGTGCTGGCGCGCGGCCTGCTGGGGGATGTTAACGGCGAGCCGGTAGTCATTTCGCCCCTCTATAAGCAGCGCTTTCGCCTGCGCGATGGTCGCAGCCTCGATGATGAGCAGACCGCGCTCAGCGTCTGGCCGGTGAAAGTGGAGGGCGGGCGCGTGTGGGTACTGGCGCAGCCACAAAGCGTCGCGGCAGGGCGCGAACACCGCATCGCCACGGTGAGCCTGTGACGGGCGCGGCGGTTTCCACCACCTGCGCTTACTGCGGCGTCGGGTGTGGGATGCGCATGCAGCCCGAAGGGAACAGATTTAGCGCCCAGGGTGATGCCTTGCACCCGGCGAACCACGGGCGGCTCTGCGTGAAAGGCAGCGCGCTCGGCGAAACGCTCGATCTCACCGGACGGCTGCTGCAACCGGAGATCGACCAGCAGCCGGTGAGCTGGGAGAGGGCGCTGGATGCGGTGGCGAAAGGGTTGCAGCGGGTGATTACGCAGTTCGGCCCGCAGGCGGTGGCCTTTTATGGCTCCGGCCAGCTCTTGACGGAGGATTACTATGTCGCCAACAAGCTGATGAAGGGGTTTATCGGCAGCGGCAATATGGATACCAACTCGCGCCTCTGTATGGCCTCGGCGGTGGTCGGCTATAAACGGGCGTTTGGTGCCGATGCGGTGCCGTGCAGCTATGAGGATCTGGAGCTTGCTGATTGCGTGATCCTCACCGGCTCAAACACCGCCTGGGCGCACCCGGTGGTCTATCAGCGGCTGATGCGAGCCAAACAGGCGCGCCCGGAGATGCGCATTATTGTTATCGACCCGCGCATCACCGCCACCTGCGATCTCGCCGACCTCCACCTGCCGCTGCGCCCCGGCAGCGATGCGGCGCTGTTTTGCGGTGCGCTCCATTTTATGGCGCAGCAGGGCAAGCTGGATCGTGAGTTCCTGCATCGCCATACCGAGGGAGCCGGGGCGACGCTGGCAGCGGCAGAGTGGTGGACAGTTGAGCGCACCGCCGACTATTGCCAGCTGCCGCAGGAGATGTTGCTGGCCTTTTACCAGATGATTGCTGCCAGCGACACGCTGGTGACGCTCTACTCAATGGGCATTAACCAGTCCACTTCCGGGGTTGATAAGTGCAATGCCATTATTAACCTCCACCTGGCGACGGGGAAAATCGGCCGGGCTGGCTGCGGGCCGTTTTCGATAACCGGTCAGCCAAATGCCATGGGCGGGCGCGAAGTGGGCGGGCTGGCAAACCAGCTCGCTTCACATATGGGCTTCTCGCCGCAGGAGGCCGACCGCGTCGGGCGCTTCTGGAAGAGTGACAACGTCACTAAAAATCCCGGTCTGAATGCTGTCGATCTCTTCCGCGCCGTGGAAAGCGGCGAGATAAAAGCGGTGTGGATCATGGGGACTAACCCGCTGGTCTCGCTGCCGGACGCCGACCGCGTGCGCGCCGGGCTGGCGCGCTGCGAGCTGGTGATTGTCTCGGACGTGATGCGCGACACCGATACCACGCGCGCGGCGCATATCTGCCTGCCAGCGCTGGCGTGGGGCGAGAAAAACGGCACGGTAACAAATTCAGAGCGCTGCATTTCACGCCAGCGCGCCTTTTTGCCGCCGCCGGGCGAGGCGCGCGCCGACTGGTGGATGGTAAGCCAGGTGGCGCAGCGCATGGGGTTTACCGAGGCCTTTAGCTGGCAGCATCCGGCGGAGATCTTCTGCGAACATGCCGCGCTGTCGGGGTTTGAAAATGAGGGAACAAGGGCGTTTGATATCAGCGGCCTCGCGACGCTTACACGTCAACAGTGGGACGATCTTCAACCCATTCAGTGGCCGGTAAATGCGCTGCACCCGCACGGCACGGCGCGCTTGTTTACCGATAATCGCTTCTTTTTCGCCGATGAGAAGGCGCGCCTGATTGCCGTCACGCCGCGTCTGCCCGCTAATCCACCGACGCCGCACTGGCCGCTGGTAATGAACACCGGGCGCATCCGCGATCAGTGGCACACCATGACGCGCAGCGGGAAATCGCCACGGCTGATGCAGCATATCAGCGAGCCGTTTTGCCAGTTTCACCCCGACGATGCGCCGCAGATTAGCGCCGACGATCTGCTGCGTGTTTCCTCAACTCACGGCTGGCTGCTGCTGCGCGCGCAGCCGGATGCGCTGCAACCGCGTGGACGGGTGTTTGTGCCGATGCACTGGAACAGCGCCTTCAGCCAGCAGGCGAGAGTCGATGCGCTGATTGCCGCCGAGACCGATCCGCTCTCCGGCCAGCCGGAGAGCAAGCAGATGCCGGTCAGCATTCAGCGCTGGCAGGCCGCCTGGCAGGGCGAACTCTTTCTGCGCGAAGAACCTCAGTTAGCGCCGAAAACCGCCTACTGGAGCCGCATCACCCAGCCCGGCGTGACGCACTTTGCGCTCGCCGACAGTGAGTGGCCGACATCGTGGATGGCATGGCTGCGCGAACATTTTCTGGCTGAGGCGTGGGTGTGCCAGCCTGCAGAATCTGGTGGCGACGGCTTTAATCTTCTCGCCTGGGCCGATGGCGAACTCCAACTGGCTTTCTACGCACACCGCCTGCGCCCGCAACCGGACCGGGCAGCGGTCATCGCCGCCTTTGCACAACCGCCGCAAAGCGCCGCACAACGGCTGGCACTGCTGGCCGGGCGCAGTGCCAGCGGCAAAGCGCCTGCCGGTGCGACAATCTGTAGCTGTTTTGCCATCGGTGAGCGGGCGATTAGCGAAGCGATCCAGTCTGGATGCAACAGCGTCTCGCGCCTGGGTGAAAAGCTTAAGTGCGGCACCAACTGCGGCTCCTGTATTCCCGAGCTGAAAAGGTTGATTGCCCGCCCGCAGTGACGCGTGTCTGCTATCTTTTGAAGGCATAAACTGCTTTCAGGAGAAGCACTATGTCAGCCAGTCAACCGCTTCGTTTTGCCATCAATTTAGGCAATGCCGTGCTTGCCCGCCAGGCTACGGCGGGTGAGCCTGCCGGGATCACCGTAGAACTTGCCAGGCGGATTGCCGCCGATATGGGAAGAGAGGCGCAATTTATTACCTATCCGACCGCCGGGAAAGTGGTGGAGGATGCCGAAAACGACGTCTGGGATATCGCTTTCCTTGCCGTCGATCCGAAACGCGAAGAGACATTACGCTTTACCCAGCCCTATATCACTATCCAGGGCACGGCACTGGTGAAGGCGCAAAGCCCGTGGCAGAGCGTGGCGCAGATGGATAAACCCGGCGTGGTGATCAACGTCGGCCGGGGCGCGGCGTATGATCTCTACTTAACTCGCGAGCTTGAGCACGCCACGCTCAATCGCCTAAGTTCATCGCAAACAGCGATTGAAGCCTTTGTTAATGGTGAAGGGGATATGGTTGCCGGGATCCGCCAGCCCCTTGAGCAAACGGCGGCTCAACACGCCGGATACCGCGTGCTGGAGGATGATTTTATGCAGATCGCCCAGGCGATTTGCCTGCCGCGCCAGCAGGATGCGCTCTATCAGACGATAGTGGAAAAGCTGACGCGCTGGCAGACAGAGGGGGTGGTTAAAGAGATAATCGACAGCGAACTGATTGCTTCGAATAATTCAGGAACCCAATGAATGACATTACCATCGCACCGGCGCGCGCCGGGCATCTGGCGGCACTAAGGGCGATTGAACTTGCCGCCTTTGAAACGCTGCGGGCTGCCGGGGCGGTAAGCGGCGAACCGGCAGCCTCCAGCCTCGGGGATCTCGAATGTTTATCCCGCGAAGGGCTGCTGTTAGTCGCTTTTACTGCCGACCAACAGCCGGTCGGCTTTGCCGGGGCGCGGATCGAGGATAACAGGCTGCATATCGCTGAAATGGATGTTCACCCGGCGTGGCAGCGCAAGGGGATTGGCCGCCAGCTGCTGTGTGCGCTGCTGATCGCAGGAGAGAGGCGTGGTTTAGCGGGCGCGTCGCTGACCACCGATCGCTATGCGCCATTCAACGCTGCGTTTTACGCCTCACTGGGGTTTGAACCGATCAAAGAGGAGGCGCTTTCGCCACGGCTTAAAAGCCTGATTGAGGCAGAAGCGGCAAGCGGGCTGGATGCGAGCCGACGCATTGCGATGCAGCGTTGTTACTAAAACGCAGGCAAAAAAATGCCCTCACGGGAGGGCAGCAGAGTCAAAATACTATTTTTTCTTTTAGTACATCATCAGTTTGCTCAGTCACGAGCGGGTCTTGATTAGGCAGGAGACACCGTCAAGACAAGAGTAAATATCGCATAAAAATAGTATCGATCAACAATAATTTCCTACCATAATTAATGGTTTTGCAATGATCTGAGATTTATCTGTGCTTAAAAAGCGTGCTCGCTCATACTTTTTTACATTGATAAACAATCTGTTATGTTGACAGGCTTTACGTCACGATCTCTACCTCAGGCTGACCGGTACCGCTATTCCAGCTAAAAAGCACCAGATGCCAGAGACCCGGCGCTTTGCGCGACGGGTCGATCAACCCCGCCGCGCCCAACGTTTCCAGCCGCTGACGCACGCGCCAGGAGGAGGGCGTACCGCCCGCAGCGACAACCTCCTGCCATGGCGCAACAGCATCAGCAAGATCGATACCGGCGACCGATAACGCCGCAGCGTCGCGTAAATCGAAAATGCGGGCGGCGTGAACGCGGAGCTGGATAATCTCCAGCTCCGCGCTGCGGTTCGCTTTATGCGCCTGCATTGCCGCGTCGACGCCCTCGGGCGAGGAGCTGAGATAGAGCGTCGGTTGATCGGCCCGCGAATATCGTCCCGCGTTTCGCGATCCCGCCAGCGCCAGGTCGCGGTAAGCCGGATCGATCGCCCGGTAAAAAATGCCCTCGATGGTCGTCAATTCATTCAACACGTTTTCGGTTCTCCACTGTGCGCCGTTTGCAGCAAACATACGCGGGTTTAAGGGACAGAAAAGAGAGGTACGTCTAAACCGCGGCAGGCTTACGCAGACGACTCAGGCTAAAGAGCACGGCGGCTGCTGATGTGCCGACGGCTATCCACAACGCAACATGCACCGCAAGCTGTCGCGTCTCATTTGCCAGCAGCGCCAGCAGGACGCCCACCACCGCCGCGCCGAGGCACTGCCCAAAAGTGCGTACGATGGAGAGCACGCCGGAGGCAAAGCTTGCGTACTCACGGGCAACGCTCGAGAGCATCTCCCGGTTGTTCGGGCTCTGAAAACAGCCAAAACCGATGCCACACACCAGGCTGCGCAGGCAGATATCCCAGACGGCAGGCGCAGCGGGCAGCGCCGCCAGTAGCGTCAACCCCACAACAAAGATGAGCAGACCAACCGTTGAGATCGTTGGTGCTGAGAAGGTGTCAGCCCAGCGACCGGCGTGCGGCGCAATCAACACAATACCGATTGGCCAGGGCGTAAAGAGCAGGGCAGAAACTACCGGGCTAAAGCCGTAGACGCTCTGAAACAGAAACGGCAGAGCGATAAAGGTGATCCCCTGGCTAATAAAGGAGGAGAGTGAGGTCAGGGCGGCGAGAGTAAACCGGCTGCTTTTGAAGATCACCGGCGGCAACAGAGGGTTGCTGGCACGGCGAATGCGAAAGATAAACGCGCCCGCGCAGAGAGTGGCGAGAAGCGCCCAGCCAATCGTCTGCATAGTGATGGCATGCGAAGCCTCCATCGGCATCGCGAGGCTGTTGGCTGCCATAATCATAGAACCTAAAAGGGCGGCCGAGAGGATCGCTCCGGGGGTGTCGAACGACGCATGCGCGCCGGTATCGCTATGTGGCAAGGCTTTACTGGCCAGCAGAAACGCGAGACTTCCTGGAATAATATTGATGGCAAAAAGCCACTGCCAGCCGAGTGTGTCGACAATCGCACCGCCCAGCACCGGCGCAATGGCGGTACTGGAGGCGATAAGCAGCGCATGCAGGCCGAGAATTCGCCCCAGTAAGCGACCAGGAAAAACGGACCGCAGGATCGCCGGAGCAATACTCATGGTTGCCGCGCCACCAATGCCTTGCAGAATGCGCATGGCTGTCAGCACCTCAGCGCTGCTTGCCAGCGCACAGCCCAGCGACGTTAACGTAAACAGGGCGAGGCCGCTTAAAAAGAGCGGACGAAACCCGAAGCGGGTCGCCAGCGCGGCGAAGATGGCGAGCGTCATGGCGGCGGCCAGTAAATAACCGTTGGCAAACCAGACGGCATCGCTCGCCGAGACCTGCATTGCTTTCGCCATTGATGGCAGGGCAATGTTGATCATTGCGCCATCAAACACGCCCATTAGCGTCGTGGTCATCACCGCCGCCATCACGCGGGCGCGTTTATCGCCCGGCAGCCCCTCATCGCCGGGTTGATTTGTAAAGAGTGTCGCCATGTTATCTCCGCAGCTGGCATGTTAATGAAGAAACTATAATCATGGACAATACAAGGCGGAAGATGCATGGTTTGCACTTAATCATTGCACCACACGCCATATCACCACAACGCCGGGACTTCATGATGGCCGATCCTGATTTTAACTTGCTTATCGCGCTCGACATATTACTGGCTGAAGCCAGCGTCGCGAGCGCCGCGAAACGACTCAATCTGAGCACGTCGGCGATGAGTCGCACATTAAGCCGGCTGCGTGAAGTGACCGGCGATGCGATTCTGGTGCGCGCAGGACGTCACATGGTGCTGACGCCCTGGGCTGAAGCCACGCGGGATCGCGCAAGATATGCGGTGGAGGAGGCGAGGGCGGTGCTGCAACCCTCAACGCAAGCACTGAAGATTGCCGAGATGTCGCGGCTTTTTACCATCAGGGCGAATGATGGTTTTGTCGTGGCGTTCGGGCCAGCGCTGATTGCCGCCGTGGCAGAGGCTGCGCCCGGCGTTTGCTTACGTTTTGCGCCTAAGCCAGAAAAAAGTTCGCGTTATCTGCGTGAAGGTCTGGTTGATCTGGAGATCGGCGTTCAGCGCAATATGGGGCCGGAGATTCGGATTCAGCGGCTGTTTGAGGATCGGTTTATCGGTGCCGTGCGTAAGGCGCACCCGCTGGCTGCGTTACCTGGCATCAGCATCAATGATTATGTTTCATGGGGCCACGTGGTCGTGGCACCCGAAGGCGCGATCAACAGTTTTGTCGATGAGGCGTTAACCCAGGCTGGCGTGAAGCGCAAAATCGCCAGCATCGTGCCGGGATTTCCAACCGCGCTTTCCGTGGCGCTGGCGTCCGATCTCATTGCCATGGTGCCGGCGCTCTATCTGCTCAATCAGCAGATGACAGAGAATCTGCACGTTTTCGAACTGCCGTTTAAAACCCGAACCCTGACGGTATCGCAGATGTGGCATCCCAGAATGGAAAGGGACGCCGGGCATAAATGGCTGAGAGAGAAGATTGTAGAGGTGTGCCGTGGATCGTAGTGATAGTGAGAGCAGGGAGGATTTAAGGGCTGGTGCGGGTGATGAGAAATGAGCCTCAGGTAACCCGACATGCAATTTAACATAATATACATTATGCGCACTCAAGGAGGCGTAATCTAATTCTGTCCTTTTATGGTCATGGTTGTTCATCTGCTCGTGGTGCCGCCTTATTTCAATTTTTTCCTGCACTGTTGATTACGGGTTTCCAGGCAATGCAGCTGCTGTTCATTGTTCGCTGAGTAGCGCGCACAGCTTCTGGTTATTGTCCATATCTGCTCCGTTCTTAAGTTGCTTGTCATTGTCGTACTTCTTTCGCTTCGCGATGATTCTTCTTTAATATTCTTACGCCTGATATTTTGATATAAAGTCATACGCAAAAGTAAGCACATGATTACCGTAGACAAAAAGTGCTATGTGCGTTCAAAACGCCTTCAGATCCGCTGCTTAACGGTCTGCTCTCCTGTATGAGTCAAACTATCGTACAGTTGACCTGGTGCCATGCGGGTCCGGACTGGCGGTTTTGAAAACAGTGAGAAGATAACTCACAAACCAAATGGTCTTGATCATCGCAAAACAAAAAGGGGTTAGTTAACTATGGATTTTTTTCGTAAAACGCTGGGCGGTTTGAAAGCCAGTTATTACATTCGTCACTTTATTTTTGGCGCCTTGATCTCCGCAATCTTCATCTATTTCTCGCTGCACAACCCGCATGGGTACAAGACGGGAAATATGATCCTCTTTGTTATCAATGCGTTTCTGTACCCCTATTCCCGCTTTGTCTATGAGACAATCGTTGGATTCATCATGGGTCAAAATGTCTTTTTTGTTAACGCACTGCTGATGCTGATGGTGAAAATGATGACCATGCTGGTCTGCTGGTTCCTGGCTATCTTCATCGCCCCGCTGGGACTGGCTTACATCTACTACTATCACACCAAAGCGGCAAAACAGCGTTAAGCAAGCGGCTGCGGGAGTCCTTTCCCGCAGCGCCTTCAGAATTAATCACTTATCTCCTTCAGCTTTCTCCACAAACTCATTTTACTGATCCCCAGCGTAGCCGCGGCTTGCTCCTGGTTATGCTGATACTGGTCGAGATAAAACCGTATCACCTGGCGCTCCACATCTTTGGTGATCTCTTTCAGTGATCCCTTTGTCAGGTCGACTTGCAATGGTGCGCTCTGTTGCGGCGCTGGCGCAGCGGAAAAAGCCGAGCCGGTAAGCGACAGCATCTCTTGTAATGAGTAGTGCGGGAATCCAACAGCGAGCAGCGCCAGCCGCTCAATGATAAACCGCATCTCGCGCACGTTGCCCGGCCAGGAGTAAGCCGCGAAAAAATCGATAAACTGCCCGAGCAGATGTTCTGCCGCCGCGTCACACAAAAACTTGCTCGCCAGATAACGAAAATCACCTGCGCGCTCGCGCAGCGGCGGCACGGTCAACGGTAAAACATTCAGCCGGTAAAAGAGATCGCGGCGAAAACGTCCCTCCTCGGCCATGCTGGAGAGCGCGCGATTGGTCGCGCCGATAATCCTCACATCAACGGGAATAATATCTTTCCCGCCGATATGCATGATTTCATACTCCTGCAGTACGCGCAGGAGCCGGCTTTGAATCGGCAACGGCAGTTCGCCAACTTCATCAAGAAAAAGCGTCCCCTGGTGCGCCAGCTCAATCAACCCCTCCTTCCCTTCCCGCTTCGCGCCGGTGAACGACCCACCCTCATAACCAAATAGCTCACTCTCGAGTAAACTCTCCGGGATCGCGGCGCAGTTGATTGCCACAAACGGGCCGCTTTTGCGGTTGCTGTGGTTATGAATGCTTTGGGCAAACAGCTCCTTACCGGTGCCGGATTCGCCATAGATCATCACCGGCGAATCGGTTTGCGCATAGACCTGCGCCAGTTTTTTCACCGCCTGCATGCCGCTGTCGGCGGTCAGGATATGATCGAAGGTGTAGCGGGCATGAAAGCCTTTTTTCTGTAATTTGCCACGAATAATGCGCTCAACTTTCTGGATCTGCGGCGTATCGGTGAACGAACAGACCACGCCGATACAGGCTTTCCCCATAAACATCGGTACGCGGCTGGTAATAATTGACGTGTTCTCCAGCTCTTGCAGTTCACGGATCTCTGGCGACTTTGATAACAACACCTGATTGATGCGGGTGTTTTTAATAATGGCGTCAATCTGTTTTCCCAGCACCTGTGGCGCGGTTATGCCAATGATCTTTTCAGCCGCTTGATTGAAGATTTGGATGTCATTATTTTCGTTGGTGACGATAATCCCCTCGGTGATTGAAGACAAAATGATCTCCAGCCTCGTCATATCCAGCATTTTGCGTTTGGTCGTTTCAACGATCGCCAGCGCTTCTCGCAGGGCGCTGCTGATCGACTCCACCCCGTTCTCAATCAAAATGCCCTGCATCTGGTAGTGCCGTGCCGTTTCGGTCACCGGGCAACCGCCCGCCACAATGGTGTAGTGCCTGGCATAACACTGCTCCAGTTGCGACGTCATATCTTCATGAGAAATAAAGACAAACTCATCAATAACGATATTCAGTGAAGATGCGAGCAGCGCGACATCAGGTAAATAGCGCTGGTAATTAAAAAAGGCGATCGGCTGCGGACAATCTCTGATGGGAATTAATGCTTTTAGTAAATCAGAAACTGACATCTGAATAGTGACCACCGGGATATCCGTTGCACAGGAAATATACTCTGCGGTTCCGCCGCGACTGAGAACTACATCGTAATACTCTTTGTCGAGCGTACGTGCGATGGTCGCCGCTTTCTCCAGGCTGCCATGATAAACATGACAATTAAATATTCCGGCGCACTGCGCAATTACGACATCAGCTAAATAGGGATAAGGCGTAATTAACGCCAGATTAGGGAGTGATTTATGTTTCATATTGTGGATCTGCTTTGTTGTTATCTTATTAACTGAATAACATATTTGAAATCGCTAACACAATTGCTATGGCCTTATTACGCTGCGCAGATCGTTAACAAACCTTAAATAAGCTGATTATCAAAAACTTACCAATAGCATTGTTGTAAATCATTTCTGGCACGCATCTTGATTGCTATTTAACGGGGGAATAAGCCACCCCAAATTCATTCTTAACGTTAAAGGAATCAATTATGAGTCAACAATCAGGTGTATTATCCGGCGTACGTGTTCTCGATTTAACACGCGTATTAGCAGGCCCCTATTGCGGTATGATGCTGGCGGATTTTGGTGCCGATGTAATTAAAGTCGAGTTGCCGGGCAGAGGCGATGATTCGCGCGCCAACGCGCCGCAAATAAATGGCGAAAGCGCCTACTTTATGAACTTAAATAGAAATAAGCGCGGCATCACACTTAATTTAAAATCAGAAGAAGGTCGCGCTATTTTTCTCGAGATGGTGCGCAATAGCGATATTGTTCTTGAGAATTATCGTCCGGGCGTAATGGAAAAGCTCGGTCTCGGTTACGAGGATTTGCGCAAAGTTAACCCGGCGATAATTTATGGCGCCGTCTCTGGATTTGGTCATACCGGCCCCTACGCGAAGCGCGCGGGCTACGACATAATCGGCCAGGCGATGAGCGGACTGATGAGCACCACCGGCTGGTCAGATACCCCACCAACCCGCACCGGCACGGCAATTGCGGATGTGGTTGGCGGCATGAGCTGCGCCATCGGCGTGCTGGCAGCCTATGCGAACCGCCTGAAGACCGGCGTGGGCGATAAAGTCGACATTGCGCTGGTTGATTCGATGGTCTCTTCCCTTGAGATCATCAATATCATCTACCTGAATACGGGGCGAATTCCGACACGTATTGGCAACCGTTATGAAGCCATCTACCCCTACGACTCCTTCGAAGCGCAAGACGGCTACGTCATCATCGCCTGCGGCAACGACAAGCTTTATGGCCTGCTGAAACAGACGCTCGCTATCCCGGCGCTGGAGGATGAAAAATTCCGTACCAATATCGATCGCGTCACTCACCACGCGGCGCTAAAGCCAATTATTGAGGCGTGGACGCGTACGCTGCCTATCGATCGCATCGTCGAGCGCCTGCTGGAAGCCGGTATTCCCGCCGCACCGATTAATACCATCGATCGCGTCACACAAGATCCGCATATTGCCAAAGCGCGCGAGATGTTCGTCGATATTGACCATCCTGTGGCCGGAAAAATCACCATGACCGGAAACCAGGTCAAATTCACCAATAAGAAAGCCTCTATTCGCTTCCCTGCCCCTACCCTCGGTCAGCACAACCATGAAGTATTAAAAGAGCTGCTGGGCTACTCCGACGAAAAGATCGCAGAGCTTATTCAGACAGGCGTTTTATAAGGAGATGATGATGCCGACAGCTATTCAAATTACCGAGGTGGGGCCACGCGATGGCTTTCAAAATATTACCTCGTTTATCGCCACGGATTTAAAAACGCTGATTATCGATAAACTGGTTGATGCAGGCTTAACGCAGATTGAAATAACCTCAATGGTCAGCCCAAAAGCTATTCCGCAAATGGCGGATGCCGGTGATGTTATTGCGCATGTGCTGGCTAAACATCCGCAGATAACGCCCTGGGTACTCGTGCCTAACAGTAAAGGCGCGCAGTTAGCGCACGAACATCAGATCAAGCACATCAACTACGTGATATCGGTCAGCCCGGCGCATAACCGGGCCAATATCAACCGCAGCCATCAGGAGTCGCTGGCCGATCTCAACGCGATTCGCCACCGCTGGCCGGATTTGTCTATCACGCTCTCGCTGGCGACAGCGTTCGGTTGCCCCTTTATTGGCGCAACGGATAGCAACACCCTGCTGGAGATTATCCACTCTGCCCATCAACTGGGTATCCGCCGCGTCACCCTGTGCGACACGATTGGCGTCGCCAATCCGCACCAGACCGCGCGGGTGCTGCAAACCGTACAGCTGCGCTTCCCGGATGTCGATTTTGTCCTGCATATGCACAACACCCACGGCATGGCACTCGCCAATATGTTGGCCGGTTATCAAAACGGGATCAGGCGCTTTGAGACGGCGACGGGCGGGCTGGGCGGTTGCCCTTTCGCGCCCGGCGCGGCCGGGAATTGCGCCACGGAAGACGCGGTAAATATGTTTAACCGTATGGGCATCAACACCGGTATTTCTCTCGAAGCACTGTTAACCGTTGCCTCTGGCATACGGGAAACCATTGAGCCGCAATTATTAAGTGCCCTTTCCCGCGCGCGTTCTTACAGCGAGTTTGATTTTTACGGCGATAAAAAATAATAAACCCTACGGAATTACCTATTATGGATAACAAAACAGTCAGACCTAAAATGACGCACTACAGATGGTGGGTGATGAGCTTTATTTTTGTCATCTACACCGTTGCCAATGCGGATCGCGCCAATATTGGCTTCGCCATCCCTTTTATTCAGGAGGAATTTAACCTCTCCAACACCATGGCAGGCGTACTGATCAGCCTGTTCTTTGCCGGTTATGCCTTCTTTCAAATCCCCGCAGGTTATTTAATTAAGCGCTATGGCATGCGAAATATTTTTGCCCTCGGCATGCTGCTCACCTCCATATTTACCGGCTTTATGGGCGTGGTGAATAGTGTCTGGCTGCTCAAGCTGCTGCGCTGCCTGGTAGGCATTAGTGAAGCACCGGTGGTGATTGGCTCCACCGTCACCATTAATCAATGGTTCCCGGCGAAAGAGAAAGGCACGGCCACGGGGCTGTTTCTCGCGGGCTCCAAGTTTGGCCCACTGATTGTGCCCGCCCTCTGCGCCTGGATAATTATGACCTGGGGCTGGCGCTATATCTTCGTCTTCTTCGCCATTCCCGGCATCCTGCTTTCGCTGTTCTGGTATCTCATGGTGCGCAACAAGCCGGAGGAGAGCCGCTTCGTTGATGCGCAGGAGGTGGCTTATATTCGCGAAGAGTCGACGGCGGTCACCCAGAGTGTGCAACAGAACACGCTGAAATATGGCTGGCTGGATAAGTTGATTCGCACCAGGCAGGTGGAGGAACTCACGACCTCTACGCAAGTGTTTCGCTGTTGGGATATCTATGGCGTTGCGCTGGGCTACTTTTCGATGGTCGGCATCGTCAGCGTGCTGATGTCCTGGCTGCCCAAATATCTGATTACCGAACGCGGTTTCGACTTAACCAGCTCCGCCGTGCTGGCGGCGGCCCCCTTCCTGGGCACGGTATTAGGCAATTTTCTCGGCGGCGTGCTGTCGGATCGGGTACTCAACAAACGCCGCAAACCGCTGATGCTGCTGAGCGCCGGTGCCACCATCTTCACCATGTACTCGCTGGTCTATGCGCCGGAGAGCAAAGTAGTCCTCTCACTGATGCTCTTTATGCTGGGGCTGATGCTGTCGCTGGGCTACTCGGCCTACTCCGTTTACGCCATGGGCCGCGCCAGTAAAGAGATCTATCCGGTGGCCTACAGCGTTATCAACATGGGCGGGCAGCTCGGCGGAATGTGTATGCCGCTGCTGGTTGGCGTGATCCTCGATACCTGGAACTGGGACGCGGTGTTTATGGCAATGACCGGCTTTTGTGCGCTCTGCTTTATTATGGTCTCGACGGTGATTGAGCCGCTGTCGAAAAATATAAAGATCATCAGATGAGCAATATCAGGGGCGGAAACGCCCCTTCTCTTCCTCTTATGCCTTACACGGCGCTTCAGCTAAATCACAGATCATATCAATGCACTCCAGATTCGCTCCCGCCAGCTTCGAGTGGTAAACGCTCTCACGCACTACCTTAAACCCACGTTTTTGATAGAAGCTGCAAGCATTGGGCGTTGCCGCAAGCCGAAGAGTGCTAAAGCCCCGCCTGAGCGCCTCCTGTTTCAGAGCATCCATAATGCGCGTCGCCAGCCCATGGTCTTCCCACTCCGGCAGGGTAAAAATTGCCTCGATGCTGCCAGTGGCAATATCGAGAAAGCCGGTCGCTACCGGCTGCCCCTCTTCTGATAGCGCGATATAAAAGGGGTTCTCATTGATCATCATTACCTGCCCCTGCGGCATCGCCTCCGGCGTCCAGGCGGCAATAACCTCATCGCTATAGACCCCTTTGCAGCCGTGACGGATCGCCGCATTGCGAATATGCCAAATCGTCGCTGCTTCTTCGGGTTGTGCCAGCCTGATCTCCATCCTCTCTCCTTACGGATTCTCCGATTCCATCCGCACGCTCTGCACGCGCGCGATGGGCTGCTACAGTTTTACGGTAGTGATTCGAAACGCGAGGCGCATCTGCCGCGATACGAACCTTATGAATAAATAGAAAGAATGTGTCACCACTCAACGATGAGGTAAGGCAATGAGTACTATCAAAACGCAAGATGGAACGCAGATCTACTACAAAGATTGGGGTTCAGGTAAACCGGTGCTGTTCAGCCACGGCTGGCCGCTGGATGGTGATATGTGGGACAGCCAGCTTAACTTCCTCGCCGAGCGCGGTTACCGGGTTATCGCTTTTGACCGTCGCGGCTTTGGTCGTTCCGAACAGCCGTGGAACGGCTACGATTACGATACCTTTGCCTCCGACATCAACGATCTGATCACCGCGCTGGACCTGCATGATGTCACGCTGGTCGGCTTCTCGATGGGCGGCGGTGATGTGGCGCGCTACATTGGTCGCTATGGCACGTCACGCGTGGCAGGCCTGGCGCTGCTGGGTGCCGTCACCCCGATTTTTGGTAAGACGGATGACCACCCTGAGGGCGTCGACAAGAGCGTGTTTGATGAGATCAAAGCGGGTCTGCGCAAAGATCGCGCGCAGTTTATCAGCGATTTCGCCACACCTTTTTATGGGCTTAACGCCGGGCAGAAAGTGTCTGAGGGTGTACTGACGCAGACCCTGAATATTGCCCTGCTGGCGTCGCTGAAAGGGACGATTGATTGCGTCACCGCCTTCTCGGAAACCGACTTCCGTGAAGACATTAAAAAAGTGGATGTACCGACGCTGGTGATTCATGGCAGCAATGACCAGGTGGTGCCGTTTGAGGCGACCGGTAAGCTCTCAGCCGAGATGATCCCCGGCGCCGAATTGAAGGTGTATGACAACGGCCCACACGGCTTTGCCGTGACCCATCAGGATCAGCTTAACGACGATCTGCTGGCCTTTTTGCAGAAGATTTAAGTTACACACTCTCCAGGCCTGATAAGCCGCCATCAGGCATTGCTTGCCGGGTGGCGCTGCGCTTACCCGGCCTACAACACCCCGTAGGCCTGATAAGGCGAAGCCGCCATCAGGCATTCTGACAAAAGCCCGGCGACATCATTGTTACCGGGCTTTTTCATCACTTCTTATGGAACAACTGGCTGGCGGTGTCGCTGATCACCTGCACCGCGCCGCGATCCCCCTTCGCCATTGAGGCCATAAAGGCTTTCGCCTGCTTGAAGGTGATATGCGGCGGCAACGGCGCGACTTCCGGGTCCGTCTTCACTTCCAGCACCACCGGGCGGTCGGACTGCAACGCCTGCTGCCAGGCGGTTGAGAGCGCATCCGGGTTATCAACAAAAATCCCGCCCAGTCCCAGCGATTGCGCAAACTCGGCGTAGCGCACATCGGGCAACTGCTGAGTCGCTTCAAAGCGAGGATTGCCCTCCATCACCCGCTGCTCCCAGGTTACCTGGTTAAGGTCCTGGTTATTGAAGACGCAAATCACCAGCCGCGGATTCGCCCACTGCTGCCAGTACTTCTGAATGGTGATCAGCTCTGCCATATTGTTCATCTGCATTGCCCCGTCGCCCACCAGCGCGACTACCACCTTCTCCGGCGCGGCAAATTTCGCTGCAATCGCATAGGGCACCGCCGCCCCCATACAGGCCAGCCCACCGGAGAGCGACGCGCGCTGCCCCTGCTTAACGCGGTAATCGCGGGCAAACCAGTTGGCGCAGGAGCCAGAGTCCGACGTGACAATTGCGTCATCCGGCAGCAGCGGCGACATCTCCCACACCACGCGCTGCGGGTTAACCGGGTTCGCCGGAGCCATCGCGCGCTGCTCCATCAGCTCCCACCAGCTCTGCACATTTTTGGCAATCGACTCCTGCCAGCTGCGATCGGTTTTCTGCTCCAGCAGCGGCAGCAAGGCGCGTAACGTCTCAGCCGAGTCGCCATGCAGGTTCACTTCGCAGGGATAGCGCAGCCCCAGCATTGCCGGGTCGATATCAATCTGCACGGCGCGGGCGCTGCCCTCTGCCGGCAAAAATTCGGTCCACGGGAAACCGCTGCCAATCATCAGCAGCGTGTCGCACTCCTGCATCAGTTTCCAGGAAGGTTCGGTGCCAAGCAGACCAATCGAGCCGGTAACAAACGGCGCATCGTCGGGCAGCACATCCTTACCGAGCAGCGCTTTCGCCACGCCAGCCCCCAGCACATTTGCCGCCTGCACCACTTCCACTGCCGCACCCCGCGCACCCGCGCCAATCAGAATTGCCACTTTTTTACCGGCATTCAGCACTTCAGCGGCGCGCTGCAAATCGACCTGATGAGGGATAACGCGCGGACGCTGATAGCCCGAGCCGGAGTGGGTAAAGCCGTGGGCATGCTGCGGCGCCTGCCAGGGTTCGTCCTGCACATCTTTCGGGATAATGACCACTCCGACGCCATTCTGCGCCATCGCCACGCGCACACCGCGATCGACCAGATGACGCACCTGCGCAGGCGTCGCCGCTTCCTGAACAAAATTGGCGACGTCGGAGAAGACGCGATCGAGGTTCATCTCCTGCTGATAGCTCGCTCCGCGCGCGGTAGTCTCTGCCTGGCCGGCAATCGCCAGCACCGGAGCGTGATCCATTTTGGCGTCGTAGAGGCCGGTCAGCATATGGGTCGCCCCCGGGCCACCGGTCGAGAGACAGACGCCCAGCTCGCCGGTAAATTTGGCATGGCCAACCGCCATAAAGGCCGCCATCTCTTCATGGCGAACCTGGATAAATTCAATGCCGTCGCCGGATTTATTCGCGCGCTGAATTGCCCCGAGCACGCCGTTGATGCCATCTCCCGGGTAACCATAAATACGTGTCACGCCCCACTCTTTCAGGCGCTGTACGAAGAAATCGCTGGTTTTCATGCTCATCGTGCTTTCTCCTTGCAGCTTCATTAGAAACATTAAGGGTAGTCGATGATGAATTTGCGGGTGGGATAAGCAGGCAGAATGCCTGATGGCGGCTTCGTCTTAGCAGGCCTACAGGGTATTGCAGTTGAAGGCCGGGTAAGCGCAGCGCCACCCGGCAAGGTCTCATATCAGGAAGCAGCGAGCGCCCGGTCGCGCCCGTCAATTTTCGCCTGATAGAGCGCTTTATCCGCCCCCTCTTTCAGGCGAATGGCGTCATCGTAATTCTTATCGGCCACCAGGCTATAACACCCGGCGCTGATGGTCACAATACTCTGCTGCGCACTGGTCTTCACATGCGGGATCTGCGCATTGCGCACCGCGGTCACCGCCTGTCGGGCAACAAACAGCGCCGCTTCAGGCCCGGTATCCGGCAGAATGATCGCAAACTCCTCGCCGCCGTAGCGGGCAATCAAATCATTCGGTCTCAGTTTCAGCTTTTGCAGGATCTCGCCTACCATCCGCAGGCAGTTATCCCCGGCAACATGACCATAGAAATCGTTATAGCGCTTGAAATAGTCGATATCGATCATGATCAGCGCCACCGGTTTTTCCGTCAGCGCAGAGGCCTTCAGGCTTTTACTTAAAAAGAGATCGAACTGGCGACGGTTCGCAAGCCCCGTCAGCCCATCGGCCAGCGCCATCAGTTGCAGCGTATGGTTGATACTGGTCAGCTCATCACGCAGCACCGCAAGTTCGGTCTGGTTACGCACATTGAGCCGCACCTGGCGAAAAATAATTGACCCCATCAACAGTGTGCCGAGCAGCAGCATGCCGTTAAGCACCAGATCCGGCAGGCTCTCCTGCAACCATCTGCTCCACAGCGCCGGCCGGTCGTAACCGGCGGCAACCACCAGCGGGTAACGCTCAAGCCGGGCAAAGCCGTAGGTGCGTTCAACATGATCAAGGGCGGAGACCCAGGTACCGTTACCGCGATCTTTTCGCGCCAGCTCACGCGTAAAGAGCGGGCTGGCTGAGAGATTGCGGTTAATAATCTCCTCACCATAGGGGCGTACATAGAGCGCGGTGCCATCAATATTCAGCAGCGCCAGCATGTCGCGCTGGCCCAGCTCAAAGTAGGCATAAAAATGGCGGAAGTAGTCGATTCTCACCGTCGCCAGCAGGATGCCTTCAAAGCCGCCCGCCTTGTCGCTGATGCGTAACGATACCGGGATCACCAAATCGCCGGTTGTGCGGCTACGGATCACATGACCAATGTGGACGCTACCGTGACCATTACGGCGGTGATAGACAAAATATTCGCGGTCGCTGTTGTTCGACATCACCGGGATTTTGCCAAACGACGTCGATTTCATATTGCCCTGAGCGTCATAAACCATCAGGCCATGTAGCTGCGGCAATCGGGACTTCAGATCGGCGAGATAGATATCAAACTGGGGGGCGTTGATCTGGTCAACGTTCTCTACCGGCAGGTTACGGCGAATATCGCGTAGCACCAGCTCCGCCTGTAAAAAAGTATCCTCCGCTTGCCGCGCCTGTGAGATCGACAGGTTAACCGCATCGCGTTCGATATCCTCAACCGCGCGCTCCCAGGAGCGTGTCAGCGTCCAGGTGGTCGTGGCCACCCCGGCCAGCAGCAATGTGACGATAAAAAAGGTGATACTGCGCCCCAGCGAAGATTCGAGAGCCAGTTTCCGTGCGAGCTGCTTTTTAAATTTCATCCACGCTCCTTTGTCACATCCGCTGTCGATACGTTAAGCATAGAAGCACGATGATCCATAAGCCAAACCGGTTAAATGTTTCGTGCGATCAGGGTTTCTTAGTAAGCGGAACGCGCTCAGGCCAGTTAATCGCCGGCACGCCATTTAACATCGGCCGGGCGAAGAGGAAGCCCTGAAAACGCTCGACGCCGACGGCCTCAAGCCAGCACCACTCTTCCACCTTCTCAACCCCTTCCGCGACAACGCTAATTTGCAGCTCGGCGCAGCACTCAAGAATGGCTTTCACAATCGCCTGTTTTGGGCCATGAAGATGAATATCGGTCACGATGGTACGGTCGATTTTCAGCTTATCGGGCTGAAACTTTGCCAGCAGAGACAGGCCGGCAAACCCCGAGCCGAAGTCATCAATCGCCAGCCCAATCCCCGCCGCGCGCAGCTGGCGAATCGCCCACGTAAACTCGTCATAGCTGGAGATCACCTCATCTTCCGTCACTTCGACAATAATCTGCCCGGGGCTAAGCTTATTGCGCGCAATGTGTTCGAGGAGAATATCGACCGCGCCCGGGATCTTCACCAGCGACATCGGCAGCAGGTTAAGGGCGATTTTGTGATTACCAATGCCGATGCGTCGCGCCATTGCCAGCGCCCACGCTTTGGAGGCGAGATCGGCTTCGTGCAGCTTCTCAGGCGCAATGGTCGCAAAATAGTCCTGCGGGCTACCACCGTCCGGCCCGCGGATCAGCGCTTCCAGTGAGGAAATTTTACCGCGCAGCGGTTCGATGATCGGCTGAAAGGCGAACTGGCAGGGCTGCCCCTCGAGCATGGGCAGCGTCTCCTGGCTAAACGGCGACGCTCTAAGGGTAAAGCGCCATTCGTCCGGCGAGGTATTGCGCACGCCGCCGTTGTTATTTGCCGAGGAGATAAAATTGCGGATAAATTTGTAGGCGCGATCGCTGCTCGCCTGGTTATAGCGCACCATGCCAAAACGCAATACGGCGCGTAACACCGCCGCAGGTTGCACCGTTCGCAGGTCAAACAGCACCATTCCACGATCGACAAAGCGGCGGCGCGGCGCAAAGTCGCGTAGCAGTTCAACGATATTACCGTGGCGAACGTCACTGTTAATGCGCGCAAAAACGCTGTTGACCGACTCCAGCGGTCCTTCAAGAACCTGCAAAAAGTACTCGCCGTCGAACAATAAGATACCCGTTACCTGCAACGTTGCGTTGTTGTGGTTTGCTCGCTCGACGATATCAGTCAGTTGAGAGGGAATTAGTGCCCGATTCAGTCGGCTACGGTATATCAAAGTCGCTAACACGCGATGCTACCCTCAAAATGCTCACAAAGAATCCGATTGGATGGTGCCATCGCGGGAGTCTAACAATATCCTGGCCACCCCGTTCGTTGAACAGAGGCCAAACTGTTAGCGTGATCGCAGATTAAAGTCTATTCACGCTACGAATGACCTCACCCATTTCTCGCCGCCCGATGTTAAGCGCTCTTTTCCCCTGGGAATGCTTTTGCACGCTTTTCCACATCCCCCACCATCAGTTTAGCTTAAGGATTTACTTAACTCCGGAGTTTATTTCGCCGCGAATTTTATTTTTCAAAATAATAACAATCAGACGCTTTACTGTTTAAGCAATACTTAAAAAATAATTAACCCAACCGCTTTTCGTGTCGCATAAGTTGATGGAAAATGCCCGGGTAAAAACAATAACGACATTTCATTAAGAAAAATGAACATGCTCTTTGCGCCTGCGGCAATAAATGGCGCGATTCATCGTGGGATTATTATGAAACTCAACACACCCGTTACACAAAACGAATATTTACTTAACGAAGACTCGACATTATTGTCGACGACCGATATACAGAGCCATATCACTTATGCCAACACGGCGTTTATTGAAGCCAGCGGCTTTACGGAAGAGCAGCTGAAAGGCCAGCCGCACAATATTATCCGCCATCCGGACATGCCGCCCGCCGCCTTTGGCGATATGTGGTTTACCCTCCAGCAAGGCGACAGCTGGACCGGACTCGTCAAGAATCGCCGTCAAAATGGCGATCACTATTGGGTACGCGCCAACGTCACGCCGGTCTACCAGCATGGGGAGTTAACCGGCTATATCTCGGTGCGTAATGTTCCTGCGCGCGAGGAGATTGATGCCAGCGCGACGCTGTATCAGCGTGTTAATGAAAATAAAACGAAAGGTTATAAGTTTTATAAAGGATTGCTGGTTCGCCGGGGTTTGTTTTCATTTTTATCATTATTTCAGCGCATCAGTGCGGCTGGCCGAATCTATTTCGGCGCCATCACCGCTGCTGCCCTGTTAGTGGTATTGCAATTCCTCGCATTAAATGACCTGGAAAAATCTGCGGCGGTGTTAATTATTTTTTCCCTGCTGACGCTCTTTTTGCAGCAGCAATTCTCCCGCCCGTTGAAAATCGTGCTCGCACAAATGCAGCGCGTGGTGTCCGGGCGTAAAGCTGATCCCCGGCACTTTAATCGCGTCGATGAAATTGGGCTTCTGATGCGGCTGGTGAATCAGTCCGGGCTTAATCTCAATTCGCTGGTCGGCGATGTCTCCGCGCAGATTGCCGGTATCCGCACCGTAAGTGAGCAGATCGCCCGCGAAGGTGACGCGCTGCATAACCGCACGGCAGAAACCTCCGCCGACCTGCACCAGACGGCGGCAGCGGTTGAGGAGATGGCCAGCGCGGTGAAACAGACGGCGGAAACGGCGTCGGACGCCATGAGCCGGGCAGACGAAACCAGCACCAGCGCCGTGCAGAGCGGCGAGGCGATGAAACAGGCCATCGCCATGATGCAGGCGGTCTCGGCTGATAACAGCAAGATCGTCGACATTATTGGCGTCATCGACAGCATCGCCTTCCAGACCAACATTCTGGCGCTCAACGCTGCGGTGGAAGCGGCGCGCGCCGGTGAAGCGGGCCGCGGGTTTGCCGTGGTGGCCACCGAGGTGCGTAACCTGGCCCAGCACTCCGCCTCCGCGGCGCGGCAGATCCAGACGCTGATTGAACACAACGTGGCTAATGTCAAAAGCGGTGTCGGGATGGTCGCCAGTACGGAGAGCCATCTGACGACGATGATCGATAATGTCGTCACGATGTCGACAATGATAAAAGAGATTGGCACCGCCACTCATGAACAGACGCAGGCACTGGCGCTGATTAATGACTCGGTTTCCCGCCTCGGCGGCATGACGCAAAACAACAGCGGCATGGTTGACCATGTTACGCAGGCGGTGGAAAACCTCGCTGCCCGCGCCGCGCGGCTGCAACGTGCGGTACATGTTTTTGGCGGCAGCTGAGAAGCAAACGGCCATGCTATAGTCCTCTGTTCACTGGCGGAAGGAGAACGTAGCATGGTGTTTCTGCGCGCAGGGCTGATCTTTATCCTCTTTACTGCGGCAACGCTCGCCGCCCCCCTTGTTCCCCCCGCAGGTTTTACCCGGTCGCCGCCAACGCATGCGCTGGCTAAAACCTTCTCCTGCCCGAAAGCGCCGCCGCCTTTTACCGGTGCGCTCGATTTTCGCAGTAAATATGAAGGATCAGACAGCGCCCGCGCCACGCTCAATCCGCAGGCGGAAGCAGCTTTCCATCAGCAAACTCGTGCCATCGCCGATATGGAGAAATTTGTCAGTGGGCAGATCGCCGCCTGGCACCGCAGCGGCGATGCGCGTGATGTCACCTGTCTGGTCACCGCGCTGAATCGCTGGGCTACCGCCGGGGCGCTGCTCGGCGAGGCGCGTAACCACACCGGTAAATCGATGCGTAAATGGGCGCTGGCGACCCTCTCGTCAGGCTGGCTTCAGCTGCAATTTTCCGCGAGCCAGCCGCTCAGCGTCTGGCCCGGGCAGACGCAAAACATCACCCGCTGGCTGGGAGAGATGGGCGATTTAACCGCCAGCGAGTGGCGCGGTTTGCCGTTGAACAAGGTTAACAACCACAGCTACTGGGCAGCATGGGCATTAATGGCTACCTCAGTGGCAACCGGGCGCCAGGATCTCTTTGATCAGTCGCTGACGATCTACCATACCGCCATGCAGCAGATTGATGCCGAGGGTTTTCTGCCAAATGAACTGCGCCGCCGCCAGCGGGCGCTGGCCTACCACAACTATGCCCTGCAACCGCTGGTGATGATCGCCCTTTTCGCCCGCGCCAATGGGGTCGATCTCATTAAGGAAAACCGGGCTGCATTACCGCGTCTCGCCGAGCGGGTGATTGCCGGACTGGATAATCCGCAGCCCTTTACCGATCGCAGCGGGGCTGCGCAGGATATCGCCTTTCTGCAACACCCGACCAATCTCGCCTGGCTTGAGGCCTGGTGTCAGCTCTCAACCTGCGATAACGATCTGCGCGCGCGGCTGGCCAGCCTGCGACCGCTGCAAAACAGGCGCCTTGGTGGTCCGCTGACACTCTTATTTGAGCCAAAAGCGTGACGCGGCGCACAGGTCAGCGAGACTGTTCTTAAAAGTGCCCGACAGGGTTGAGATTTGCGCGACGATAGCCGAGGATAATCGTTCGGTATGGAAACATACCTTGCAATGATGTGATTGTATTTCGCCCGGCTCTTTACCGGGCTTGTCCTTGAAACACGCAACTGGATTAAGGAGTAAGCATGAAATCGAACCGTCAGGCACGTCATCTTATGGGACTGGATTACAAAGTGTCGAACACCCGTAAGGTTGTCACCAAAGACAACAACGAAGAGACCGTTGTCTCCCATCGCTCCGGCCGTCATCGCCGCGCGGGTTAAGACCCACTCCCACACCACCCTGCGGGGTGGTGTTTATCCCAGGTTTGCTTCGCGCTACTCACTCTGTGCTTTTTCCACCAGCTTCCCGTCCCGCCCCTGAACGTAAACCGCACCATCAAAAATGAATTGTTGTGCGCCATCGCGCGTGCGCAGCACCATCATCAGGATATTTTTATCGATACAGTTTTTCGGCCCCTTCATATCGTCAAAGCAGACCTGTCTTTATCCTCTTCGGGAAGATAACCCTCACCAAAGGCATAGACATAAACACTTTTCGCCCCTCGTTCGGGGATCGATGTAATGTTGTATTGCGTACTGATGGTCTCTTTGTTCTTTAACCACCAGGCAATCCGCTTACTATCGGACAGCGGCAAGCAATCAACCAATACCGAGGCGACGAATTCATTCTGATGTACGGCAATAATCTGCGTTGAGCGATTGTTAAGATAAAAATAAGTAGCAATACCTGCCGCAACAAAGGCCACCGCCAGGCCAAATCCTTTTTTCATTGTGTACCGCCCTCAATATCAACAATGGCTTCCATGTTAGTTAAAAAAGGCCGAAAGCCGAAGCGGGTATAGCGCTGTAGTACAAACCATGTCCTGAAGAATTAAAACTGGTTGAACATTGTTTTCTTAATAAGTTGATAAAAATTCAATCAACGAATAGGTCAATCGGGAAGTATTTGCTCATTCAATGCTTTATAATTGCGCCCGCCGCTGTACCCGCGTGCGACCTCACCCCCCGTGCGCGCGTTCGTTTCTCAAGGAGCTGTTAGATGAATGCCAAACATAATAAGAATCGGTCACTGTATATCCCCTACGCAGGACCCGTGTTGCTCGAGTTTCCCCTGCTGAACAAAGGTAGCGCCTTCAGCGTTGAAGAGCGCAGCAGTTTCAACCTGCTGGGCCTGCTGCCGGAAGTGGTGGAAACCATTGAAGAGCAAGCCGAGCGCGCCTGGTTGCAGTATCAGGGCTTCAAGACCGATATCGATAAACACATTTACCTGCGTAACATTCAGGACACCAACGAAACCCTCTTCTACCGCCTCGTCGAAAACCACCTCGAAGAGATGATGCCGGTGATCTACACCCCAACGGTCGGCTGGGCGTGCGAACGCTTCTCCGATATCTATCGCCGCGCGCGCGGTGTGTTCATCTCCTGGCAAAACCGCGGCAGCATGGATGACATCCTGCAAAACGTGCCGAACCACAATATCAAAGTGATTGTGGTGACCGACGGCGAGCGCATTCTCGGCCTCGGCGACCAGGGCATTGGCGGGATGGGCATTCCTATCGGTAAGCTGTCGCTCTACACCTCCTGTGGCGGCATCAGCCCGGCGTACACACTGCCGGTGGTGCTGGATGTCGGTACCAACAACCAGCAGTTGCTTAACGATCCGCTCTATATGGGCTCCCGCCATCCGCGCATTACCGGCGATGAGTACTACGCCTTTGTCGATGAGTTCATCCAGGCGGTGAAACAGCGCTGGCCGGACGTGCTGCTGCAGTTCGAAGATTTCGCCCAGAAAAACGCCATGCCGCTGCTGAACCGCTACCGGGATGAGATCTGCTCCTTTAACGATGACATTCAGGGCACGGCGGCAGTGACCGTCGGTACGCTGATTGCTGCCAGCCGCGCAGCGGGCAGCCAGCTCAGCGATCAAAAAATTGTCTTCCTCGGTGCCGGCTCCGCAGGCTGCGGTATCGCCGAGCAGATCATCGCCCAGACCCAGCGTGAAGGCCTTAGCGAAGAGGCCGCGCGCCAGAAAGTCTTTATGGTTGACCGTTTCGGCCTGCTGACCGACGGCATGCCAAACCTGCTGCCGTTCCAGACCGGATTAGTCCAGAAGCGCGAGAACCTGCAAAACTGGGATATCAACGTGCAGAACGAAGCGATCTCCCTGCTTGATGTGGTGCGCAATGTGAAGCCGGATATCCTGATCGGCGTCTCCGGCCAGACCGGACTCTTCACGGAGGAGATTATCCGTGAGATGCACAAGCACTGCCCGCGCCCGATCGTGATGCCGCTCTCTAACCCGACCTCGCGTGTAGAAGCAACGCCCCAGGACATCATCAGCTGGACCAACGGCATGGCGCTGGTTGCCACCGGCAGCCCGTTCGCCCCGGTACAGTGGCAGGATAAAACCTTCCCGATTGCCCAGTGTAACAACGCCTATATCTTCCCGGGCATTGGCCTTGGCGTCATCTCCTCCGGCGCATCGCGTATCACTGACGATATGCTGATGGCGGCGAGTGAAACGCTGGCTGAGTACTCGCCGCTGCTGCTTAACGGTGAAGGGCTGGTGCTGCCGGAGCTGAAAGATATCCAGGTGGTATCGCGCGCGATTGCCTTTGCCGTCGGCAAAATGGCGCAGCAGCAAGGCGTGGCGGTGAAAACCTCCCCGGAAGCGCTGAAGCAGGCCATTGATGACAACTTCTGGGAGCCGCAGTACCGCAACTATCGCCGTACCTCGATTTAACTCTCCCCGCAACCCGGAGCACGCTGCTCCGGGTTTTTTGTTGCTGGTAAATCATTCACTTCCTCGCTAAACTCCTTTTCACCCATCAACTTACTGAATATAAAAAAGGAGGCTACCTATGCTGTATTGTGAATTGTTTGACTATTCACATGCATTTGGCGATCGCGCCAGCTCAAGCGTTACCGGTATCGTGCTGCGATAACCTCTGCTTGAGCGAAGCATAACTCTCCCTTCCCTCGGGCTTACCGGGTTGTCGTCAGCGATGTTTGACGAGGCGTTTTCACGCCTGTAACTCTTGAGTAAGCAATGAGCACACTACTATCTGCACAATCAATCCGTGTTGAGACCGCGTTCGGTCCGCTGTTTTCTGACCTCTCCTTTACCCTGAAAAAGGGCGATCGCCTCGGGCTTATTGGCGACAATGGCTGCGGCAAAAGTACCCTGCTGAAGGTGCTTGATGGCACGATTTCCCCACTTTCCGGTACGGTGACTCAGGCGCATCACTGCCTGCTGGCGCGCGTGGAACAACACCTCCCCGATGAACTGCTGGCGATGACGCTGCTTGATGCGGTGCTGGCGCAGCTCCCCTCTGCTGAACGGGAAACCCAGCGCTGGCGCGCAGAAACGCTGCTCGCCACCATGGGGCTGAACGCGCAGGAGATTGCCTTAACGGCGGCGACGCTGAGCGGCGGGCAACACACCCGTCTGCTGCTGGCGCGGGCGCTGATCCGCGAACCTGACCTGCTGTTACTGGATGAGCCGGGCAACCATCTCGATCTGCCGACCCTGCTGTGGCTGGAGCAGTTTCTGCAAAGCTGGTCCGGCAGCTTTGTGATGGTCTCTCACGACGCCGCCCTGCTGGATGCCGTCACCAACGGCACCTGGATCCTGCGCGACCATACGCTGCACGGCTTCGCCTTACCCTGCACTCTGGCGCGCAAAGCGCTGGAGGAGCGGGATGAGAGCGATGCCCTGCGCCACAAAGCGGAACAGAAGGAGATTGACCGTGTGACCGCCAGCGCCAAACGGCTGGCGACATGGGGTCGCGTCTACGACAACGAAGATCTGGCGCGTAAAGCAAAACAGATGGCACGCCAGGTGGATCGCCTGAAAGCGAGCCAGACGGAGCTGACCGACGGCAGCCAGTGGCGGCTGGCGCTGCATGGCGAACCCTTAGCGGCTGACCGCTTACTGGAGATGGAGAACCTGGCGGTCTCCCCCGCGCCGGGGTTGCCTGCGCTGTTCCGCATCCCGCTTGCCCGCCTGAAAAGCGGCGATCGGGTAGCGGTGCTCGGGCGCAACGGCTGCGGGAAATCCTCCCTGCTGAGGCTTATCTGGCAGGTTTACCACCAGCCGGAGCATGACGCCCTGCGCCTGCATCCGCGGCTGCATGCTGGGTATTACGATCAGAGCCTGCACCAGTTGCCGGACGAGTCGACCCTGTTCGACGCGCTGGAGCCTTTCGCCCCGGCGCCCGGTGACAGGAAAATGGCCTTGATCAGCGCCGGTTTTGCCTTTCCTCGTCACGGACAGCGTGTGGCAACACTCAGCGGCGGCGAGCGCTCGCGGCTGCTCTTTGTCGGGCTGTCGCTGGCGCGCTTTAACCTGCTGATGCTTGATGAGCCGACCAACCATCTTGATATGGCGGGCAAAGAGGCGCTGGCGAAGGCGTTAACGCAGTTCAGCGGCGGCGTGCTGCTGGTAAGCCACGACCGGCAGCTAATCAGCCAGAGCTGTAACCGTTTCTGGCTGGTGGAAGAGGGCGAACTGAGCGAGTGGCATGATGCCGACGCGGTGTTTGGGCGTCTGCGTGAACGCGCTGGCTCGCCGGTTACGGCGGTTCACGCGCAATCCCTCGACGCTGCGGCACCAGATAATGATGACGCTCTGCTGGAGCGGCTTATCGATCTGGAAACGCGGCTGGAGGAGGATCTGGCGCGCAAAGAGAAGCATCAAAAACCGCAATTGCAGGCGCAGTGGCGCGACGAGATTGCGCGTCTTCGCTTGCTGTTGTAGCGATTTTCTCCGCACAAAGGCACCGTAAGGTGCCTTTTTTTTGCATATTCCCCACACATTGATGACATCTGCGTAGCACGTTTTGTAACCGCATTAACTGTTTGATTACTCGCCATTTACCCTACCTGATATAAGGGTAATGGCGGCAAAGTATGTCATTCTGTTGCCAGGGTATTGAATCCCTTTGCTAAACCATTAACTCTTAAGGGGTATTAAGGGATGAGGCGATAGCGCTTCACCGTTCTTTTGCCAGCAAGGAGATTAAAGATGAAAGCTGCCGTTGTTACTCAGGATCACCAGGTTGCTATTGCAGATAAGACGCTACGCCCGCTGAAACATGGCGAAGCGCTGCTGAAAATGGAGTGTTGCGGCGTGTGCCACACCGATCTGCATGTGAAAAACGGTGATTTTGGCGACAAGACCGGGGTGATCCTCGGTCATGAAGGGATTGGCATCGTCACGGAGATTGCCGAAGGCGTCACCTCGCTGAAACCAGGCGATCGCGCCTCTGTTGCGTGGTTCTTCCAGGGCTGCGGCCACTGTGAATATTGCAATAGCGGCAATGAAACCCTGTGCCGCGAAGTGGTCAACGCCGGTTATACCGCCGATGGCGGCATGGCGCAGGAGTGCATTGTGGTAGCGGATTACGCGGTAAAAGTGCCGGACGGCCTTGGCTCTGCGGAAGCCAGCAGCATCACCTGTGCGGGTGTCACCACCTATAAAGCGGTGAAAGTGTCGCAGATTAAGCCGGGCCAGTGGATCGCGATTTATGGTCTGGGCGGCCTCGGCAACCTGGCGTTGCAGTACGCGAAAAATGTCTTCAATGCCAAAGTGATCGCCATTGATGTGAATGACGAGCAGCTTAAGCTTGCTGCCAGCATGGGCGCCGATCTGACCATCAACTCACGCAGCGAAGATGCGGCGAAAGTGGTGCAGGAGAAAACCGGCGGCGCGCATGCGGCCGTGGTGACCGCCGTGGCGAAAGCGGCCTTTAACTCGGCGGTCGACGCCGTGCGCGCCGGTGGGCGCGTGGTCGCCGTTGGTCTGCCGCCGGAAGCGATGAGCCTCGATATTCCGCGTCTGGTGCTGGACGGCATTCAGGTGGTGGGTTCGCTGGTCGGCACCCGTCAGGATCTTAGTGAAGCCTTCCAGTTTGCCGCCGAAGGGAAAGTGGTGCCGAAAGTGGCGCTGCGCCCGCTGGAAGATATCAACGCCATCTTTAAAGAGATGGAGCAAGGCCAGATCCGTGGTCGTATGGTGATCGATTTACGTCATTGATCGCGCACGGTGCAGGGTGTTCGCGCCCTGCACCGCGCTTACGCTTGCCTCCCCATCCCCGCTGTTTTGCGCTTTTCTGAAAAGCTTATCTCATTTCCTTTGTTCCCTTGTTCTGACGCTCCCCGGATGATGAAGAAGACGTTAAAACAAGAGATAACAAAGGAATTCACCATGCGCTTCCCTTTTCGTAGACCGCTGTTAGCGGCGTTGATCGCGGCTACGCCGCTGCTGGGCCAGGCCGCACAGACGCCGGTCAAAGGCGGCACGCTGATCTATCTTGAGCAACAGGCACACACCAACCTCTACCCCCCGGCAGGCGGTTTTTACCCGAATGGCGGCATCCTCAATCAAATTACCGACAAACTCACCTGGCAGAACCCCAAAACACTGGAAGTGGAGCCGTGGATCGCCGAAAGCTGGAGCAGCAACGCCGACAAAACGGAGTACACCTTTAAAATTCGTCCCGGCGTGACCTTCTCTGATGGTACGCCGCTGGATGCGGCAGCGGTGGCGAAAAACTTCGATACCTACGGGCTGGGGAATAAAGCGCAGCGCCTGCCGGTCTCAGAGGTGATCAACAATTACGACCACAGTGAAGTGATCGATGCGCACACTGTGAAGTTCTATTTCAAAAAGCCCTCGCCGGGGTTCCTGCAGGGAACGGCGACCATCGGCTCCGGCCTGGTCTCTCTCAGCACGTTACAGCGCAGCTTCGATTCGCTGGGCGATGCCCGGCATATTATCGGCTCCGGGCCGTTTGTGGTCAGCGATGAGAAACTCGGTCGCGAAGTGACCCTCACGGCGCGTAAAGATTACCGCTGGGGGCCGAAAAATATTGTTCAGCAAGGCCCGGCCAATCTCGACGGCATAAAGATCATTGTCACGCCGGAAGATAGCGTGCGCATTGGCGCGCTGCTGGCAGGCCAGGCCGGGTTTATCCGCCAGGTTCAGGCCTACGACGAGAAGCAGGCTACCGACCAGGGCTTTACCATCTATGCCGCGCCGACGCGCGGTGTCAATGACAGCCTCAGCTTCCGACCGGACAACCCGCTGGTTGCCGACCTGCGTGTGCGTCAGGCACTGCTGCATGCCACCAATGCCAAACAGGTGGTCGAAACCCTCTTCTCCCGCAACTATCCGCAGGCCACCTCGGTGATCGCGGCCTCCGCCGCCGGGTATGTCAATCTCAGCGACAAGCTGACGTTTGACCCGGCAAAAGCCAACCAGTTGCTTGATGAGGCGGGCTGGAAAACTGCCGCAGATGGCGTGCGCGCAAAAGAGGGTCAGCGGCTGGCGCTGACGGTGTATGAGTCACTGCCACAGCCGCAAAACAAAGAGGTGCTGCAACTTATTGCCCAGCAGTGGAAACAGGTCGGCGTGGCCCTGAACGTAAAAGCAGGCGATGCCGGTAGCCGCACGCTGGATAACCTCGACCCGCTGAAAACGCCGTTAACGGTCTCTGAAGTGGGCCGCGCCGACCCGGACGTAGTGAAAAGTATGTTCTTCCCGGCCAACCGCGATGCGCTGCTGCAAAAAGGGGGCTCCAGCGACAAAGTGAAGAGCTTTCGCGATGACCAGCTCAATGACAAGCTGACGGCGATTTCAGCCGAAGTTGACCCGCAAAAACGGCTGCAACTCACCGGCGATGCACAGCGCTACCTGCTCGATAACGCGTATGTGATCCCTATCTTTGAAGAGCCGCAGGTGTTTGCCGGTGCGCCATCGGTGAAAGGCGTTGCCTTTGAAGCCGTCGGACGCCCCTCATTCTATGGCGCCTGGATCGAGAAAGAGTAAGGGGATCGCGATGAGCCACTATCTGCTGCGACGCGTCGGGCAAGGGCTGCTGGTGCTATGGGCCGCCTTTACCCTCTCCTTTATTCTGCTCCAGGTACTGCCCGGCGATGCGGTACTGATTAAATTTCAGAACCCGGATCTGGGCCTCAGCCCGGCGCAAATCGAAGAGATGCGGGTTGCTTACGGCGCGGATAGCCCGCTGTGGCAGCAATATTTCCACACGCTGTTTGCCATGCTGCGCGGCGATGTTGGTTACTCCGTGCAGGCCGGGGTACCGGTGAGCGAACTGATCGCCAGTAACCTGCCCGACACCCTGACACTGGCGCTGCCCGCCTTCTTACTGGCGGCGATGCTGGCCTTTACGCTGGCGGTCGCCTCGCGATTACCGGCGCTGCGCTGGCTGAGTAACGTATTCCAGTCCCTGCCGGTGCTCTTTATCTCGCTGCCAACTTTCTGGCTCGGCATCGCTCTGATTCAGCTCTTCTCCTTCCAGTTGCGGCTGATCCCGGTGATTAACCCGACGCCTTTGCAGGGGCTGATCCTGCCGATTATCACCGTGGCGATCCCGATCTCCGCGCCGCTGGCGCAGATCCTGATGCGCAGCATCGATCAGGTATCGGTTCAGCCCTTTGTCGGCGTGGCGCGGGCAAAAGGGATGAGCGAAACCGGCGTGTTGTGGCGACATGTGCTGGGCAACGCCCTGCTGCCGGTGCTCAATATCGCCGGTTTGTTGCTCGGCGAACTGATTGCTGGCGCGTTGATCACCGAAACCGTGTTTGGTCGTGCCGGGCTGGGCCAGCTTACGCAGCAGGCGGTCAATAATCAGGATATTGCGGTACTGCAGGCGGTAGTGATGATCTCCGCACTCGGCTTTGTGCTGATCAATCTGTTGGTGGATTTACTGATGCCGTGGTTTGACCCGCGGTTGCAAACGGTCACCGGAGGCGCGTCATGAGTCTGGTTGATTATGCGGCGGCGGCCCAAAAACGCACACCGCTACGCAGCCCGTTGCGCTGGCAACCGGGCTTATGGCTCGCGTGGCTGGTTCTCATTGCGGCGCTGCTGGCCGCCTTTTTCCCTGCGCTGTTCACCGGCTGGAACCCGGAAGACGGCGTCGCCGGTGCGCAGCGGCTTGCGCCGCAGGCCGGGCACTGGCTCGGCACCGACCAGCTGGGTCGCGATCTCTATGCCCGAATTATTTATGGTGCCAGGCACTCGCTCTCTGCCGCACTGGCCGCCGTCACCATGGGGCTGGTGGTGGGCACGCTGATCGGTGTGCTGGCCGGCGCGTTTGCCGGTCGGGTGGAGTCGATCCTGATGCGTCTGGTGGATGTGCTGCTCGCCATCCCGTCCCTGCTCTTATCCCTGACGGTGATTATTCTACTGGGCTTCGGAACGGTGAATGCGGCCATCGCTGTCGGCGTCGCCTCTGTTGCCAGCTTCGCGCGGCTCGCACGCGGCGAAGTGGTGCGCGTTCGCCACACCGATTATGTCGAAGCGGCCTGGGGCAGCGGCGGCACCTTCTGGACGGTGGTGTGGCGGCACATCTTGCCCAATTCGCTCACCGCCGTGGTGGCCTTTGCCACCCTGCAGTTTGGTCAGGCCATCCTGGCGCTCTCGACCCTCAGCTTTCTGGGGTATGGCACCCCGCCGCCGGTACCGGAGTGGGGATTGCTTATCGCCGAAGGGCGCAACTACTTATCTACCGCCTGGTGGCTGACAACCTTCCCGGGGCTGGTGGTGATCATGGTGGTGCTGGCTGTCAACCGCATCAGCCGTCAGTTTAATGGGGGCCAGGCATGACTCTCCTCTCCGTCGAAAATCTTACCCTCAGCTACCGCACCGGGCAGGCATGGCGCGAAGTGGTACATAACGTCAGCTTCAGCCTGAAGCGCGGCGAAATGCTGGCGTTTGTCGGTGAATCCGGCTCGGGGAAAACCACCACCGCGCAGGCGATCATTGGCCTGCTGGCGGAAAATGCCCGCCGGGATCGGGGCGAGATCGTGCTCAATGGCGAAACCATCAGCCACTGGTCGGCGAAGCGCCTCGACAGCCTGCGCGGCGCGCGCATAAGCCTGGTGCCGCAGGATCCGGGAAACGCGCTTAATCCGGTAAAAACCATTGGCGAGCAGGTCGGCGAAGTGCTGCGCCTGCACCGCCACCTGAGCGCTGCCGAACGCAACGCGCAGGTGCTCTCACTGTTGCATAAAGTGGGGCTGAGCCACCCGGAGCAGCGCATGGCGCAATATCCTCACCAGCTCTCCGGCGGCATGAAGCAGCGCGTATTGATCGCTATCGCCATTGCGCTGCAACCGGAAGTGATCATTGCCGATGAGCCGACCAGCGCCCTCGATGTCACGGTACAAAAACGGATTCTCGATCTGCTGGACACGCTGCGGCGTGAATCGGGCACGGCGGTGCTGTTTGTTACTCATGATCTGGCGCTGGCCGCCGAGCGCGCCGACCGGCTGCTGGTGTTTCGCCATGGCGAGATCCAGGAGCACGGAGATACCAGCGATCTTCTTCGCGCGCCACGTCACCCCTATACCCGGCAACTGTTGAGCGATGTACGCGGCGAGGCGCTGACCATCGCCCCGGTCTCCGGCGATCCTCTCGCTCCCCCGGCGATTCGCCTGCAGGGGATCGCAAAACAGTTTTCGCTCGGCAAAGGCCATACCTTGCAGGCGCTGGAGGCGGTGAGTTTTGACGTGCGCCGGGGCAGCACCCATGCGCTGGTAGGCGAGTCCGGCTCGGGTAAAACCACTCTGGCGCGCATTCTGCTTGGTTTCGAGCAGGCGGACAGCGGTACGGTAGTAATTAACGGCAGTGACGTGACGCACCTGAACCGCGAGGCACGACGCCAGCAACGACGCGAAATTCAGTTTGTTTATCAGAACCCCTTCGCCTCGCTCGATCCGCGCCAGACGCTGTTTGAAATCATCGAGGAGCCGCTGAAAAATTTCGCGCCGGTGGATAAAGCGACACGCAGGGCGCGGGTCGAGGCGGTCGCCGGTCGGGTCGCGTTACCCGTTGAACTTCTGAGCCGCCGCGCCCGTGAACTCTCCGGCGGGCAGCGCCAGCGTGTAGCGATTGCGCGGGCTTTGATTCTGGAGCCCACCATTCTGGTGCTGGATGAAGCCACCTCCGCGCTGGATGTCACGGTGCAGGCGCAGATCCTCGCCCTGCTTCAGCAACTCCAGCAACAGCTGGGGCTGACTTATCTGTTTATTACCCATGACCTGGCGACGGTACGGCGTATCGGGCACAGCGTCACGGTACTGCGCAACGGCCGCGTAGTTGAGCACGGCAGCGTCGAGGCGCTTTTCGCCGCGCCGCAGGATGCTTACACCCGCGAGCTTATTGACGCCATTCCCCATTTTCAACCCGCTACGGAGGAGTTCGCATGACGCGAAAACGCCTGGGCTTTTTTACCCGTCTACTGGATAACGCGCCGCCCAAAGAGCGCTATCGCCTGGCGACAGAGCAGATCCGCCACGCTGAGCGTCACGGCTTTGACAGTGCCTGGATTGCGCAGCACCACTTTCACGAGCATGAAGGGGGATTACCCTCGCCGCTGCTCTTTCTTGCGCATGCCGCGGCGCATACGCAAACCATTCGCCTCGGCACGGCGATTATCACCCTGCCGCTGGAAAATCCGCTGCGCGTGGCGGAGGACGCGGCGGTACTGGATTTGCTGGCGGACGGGCGGCTGGAAATCGGCTTTGGTTCCGGCGGCACGCCGACATCGTTTCTGCCGTTCGGCCTGACGATTGACCAGCGTGCCGCTGTATTTGAGGAGTCGCTGCATCTGATCCAGAGCGCCTGGCGCGGCGATTCACTCGCCCACCCGGATAATCACCTTTATCCGCCAGCACCACAGCTGACAGAGCGAGTCTGGATCGCGACCTTTTCCATTGAGGGCGCGGTTCGCGCCGGGCGGGCCGGACACGGTTTGATGCTCTCACGCACGCAGCCGCGCCCTGCGGATAAGCCCGGATTAAGGCTTGATGAGATTCAGAATCCGATCGTCGATGCCTATCTCGACGCCCTGCCAGCTGGCGTTGCACCGCGCATTCTCGCCTCCCGTACCGCGTTTGTGGCTGACACCACCGCGTATGCGCTTCAGGTCGCCACGCCGGGTTTGACCCGGCAGGCAGAGCAGCATCGCGCCGCAGGCCATGCACTGAATGGTGACAGTGTCACAGATTATATTCGCCAGTTCGACGCGCATATTGGCGATCCGCAGACCGTACTCGCCTCACTCGAGCAAGACTCCGTGTTGCCTCGCGCCACGGATCTCTCTTTCCAGGTGCATTCGGTGGAACCTTCCCATGCGGACACGCTGCGTTCTATTGAGCTGATTGCCGGGCATATTGCGCCGCATATTTTATAAGGAGTCACCATGAGCTTACGTCACGACATTCTCGCCGATCTTGCCGGGATCGCCCCGTCATCTGCCCTCGCCGCCGCCCGCCAGACCCGCGAGGCAGCAACGCGACATGCGCAAGGCAGCTACGACGCACTTTTTACCCCCCATGATGAAACTTTCCCGGCCGGGGCGCGCTTTAGCGTGGCGGCCAACGTGGCGAAATGGCACAACGCAGACGATCTTGCCGCGCACTATGCGGGCCAGGGTCTGACCGATCCGACGTCAGCGCAGCTGGCCCCCGCGATTGAGTTTGCGCGCCTGCTCACCTTCTCACCGGTAAAAGCCGCGCCAGAAGCGCTTCATAGCCTGCAGGCAGCGGACTGGAGTGCGGAAAATATTGTTACGCTGGCGCAACTGATCGCCTTTGTCAGTTTTCAGAGCCGCCAGCTTGCCGGGCTGCGTCTCCTGAATGGCAAGCCGGTATTGCATAATGACGCCCCTGTTGTCGCAGGCAGCTGGCACACAACCGCGCAAACGCGAAGCGGCAAAGCGGCGCCGGTGCGTTTCACGCAGCAGGAGCTGGGCTGGGAGCCGTGGATCGCGGCAAAACCGCTGGCAGAGTTCAGCGTGGATGAGCAGGCCGTTCTCGCCAGATTTGGTCACAGCAATTCCGACTATTTCCGCCTGCTGGGACGCAACTTGCCGGTGCTTGAACAGCGTACGCTGACGGATAAAGGGATCTTTTATACGCCCGGTGGCCTGCCGCGTGCCGAGCGCGAACTGGCCGCGACAGTTGCCAGCAAGGTGAATGGCTGTATCTACTGCGCCTCGGTACACGCACGCAAAACCAGCCAGTTGTCAAAAGAGGATAACGCCGTAGAGAGGTTGCTGGCGGTGGCGCCAGGCGGCGCGTTACATGAGGGGCAAACAGCGCGCTGGCAGGCGGAAATTGACGCCGCTGCCGCGCTCTCCGTGACGCCGCCAGCGCTGACCAGAGAACATTTATCGCGCCTTGAAAGCGAGGGGCTGGATACGCTTGAGCAACTGGATCTGATCCAGTCCACCGCCTTTTTTGCCTGGGCCAACCGGCTGATGTTAACCCTCGGCGAGCCGTTCCTGCCGTAGAATCGTTCCTGCCGTAGCTTCGTGTCGGATGGCGCTGCGCTTATCCGACCTACGAACCCCTGCAACCTTTTATCTACCCAGGCCGGATAAGGCGTAGCCGCCATCCGGCATGTCACACCGCAACCCGCGGCTCAAACCGGCACCCGTAGGCCGATAAGGCGTAGCCGCCATCCGGCATGTCACACCGCAACCCGCGGCTCAAACCAGCACCGTAGGCCGGATAAGGCGTAACCGCCATCCGGCATGTCACACCGCAACCCGCGGCTCAAACCAGCACCGTAGGCCGGATAAGGCGTAGCCGCCATCCGGCATGTCACACCACAACCCCGCGGCTCAAACCGGCACCGTAGGCCGGATAAGGCGTAGCCGCCATCCGGCATGCCACACCGCAACCCGCGGCTCAAACCGGCACCCGTAGGCCGATAAGGCGTAGCCGCCATCCGGCATGTCACACCGCAACCCGCGGCTCAAACCAGCACCGTAGGCCGGATAAGGCGTAGCCGCCATCCGGCATGTCACACCGCAACCCCGCGGCTCAAACCGGCACCGTAGGCCGGATAAGGCGTAGCCGCCATCCGGCGTTTCGTTACACCGTCACCACTTCTGCCTGATGCCGGGTGATGCGACGGTTATAAATCAGCAGCGAGGCGAGCGCGGCGAAGGTCAGCACCGCCGCCGGCAGCGCCAGATAGTTATAGGTAAAGCCGAAAGCGATTATCAGCCCGCCAAACCAGGCTCCCACCGCGTTACCGAAATTAAACGCCATCTGCCCACCCGCAGCACCCAGCATTTCGCCGCCCTTCGCATTTTGCAGCAGCATGATTTGCAGCGGCGCGGAGAGCGCAAACAGGCCGGCGCAGCAGAGGAAGCCTAAAGAGAGCGCACCCGCTTTGCTGTCACCGAGGAAAAATAGCGCCACCATCGCCAGCATGATCACCAGTTCGGTCGCTGCCGCAATGCGTATCGGGCTGAACCTCGCCGACAGTTTGCCGCTGAACATATTCCCCAGCACCATTCCCAGCCCCATCAGCATCATAATCAGCGTCATGGCATTTTGTGAAAAGCCGGAGACGTTAACCATAAAGGGCTTCACGTAGCTGAACCAGGCAAACACCCCGGCATTACCGAACATGGTGGCAGCAAAGATCAGCCACGGCTCCGGTTTCTTCAGAAAGTGAAACTGCTCGCTCAGGCGGGTCGGCGCAGTGTCATACAGGCTCGGCACCCAGAAAATGACCGATACCAGCACCAGCACAAAAAAGAGCGATATCAGCACAAAGGTGTAGCGCCAGCTAAAGAGATGACCGATCCACGTACCAAGAGGAATACCGATCAGGTTAGCGACGGTCATCCCGGCGATCATTCCGGCCACCGCCATTGTCACTTTGCCCGGCGGCGCGATTTTCGAGAGAATAATGGCACCAACGCCAAAGATAGCGCCGTGTGGAAAACCGGAAATCAGCCGGCCAATCACCAGCATCGGATATGCGCTGGAGAAGGTGAAAATCGTATTGCCGACAAAACAGAGCGCCACCAGAAAGAGCAGCACATTTTTCAGCGAGAAGCGGTTGGAAAACATCGCCATGATTGGCGCGCCAATTACCACGCCAGCTGCATACGCGGAGATCATATGCCCCGCCGACGGAATGGAGATCCCCACGTTGTTCGCAAGCTCCGTCAACACGCCCATAATACCGAACTCAGCCATCCCAAGACCAAAGGTCGCAAGTGCCAACGAAAAAACCGTTTTTTTCATACCACTAACCACTTGTTAAAAGTTTGCGACGGGCATTATTGACCATTCGCGTAAGGCAGACCAGTTGAAACCTGCCCGCTGACGTTTTAATCCATGAATACAGTTTTTCTGCCCCTGCTTACACAACCGGGTTTTGCAGCCCCTGTTGCAGAAAATCAATCAACTCCCGCGTTTTGACCGGCAGATAACGGCGGCTGGAGTAGATCGCAACCAGACGCAGCGGCGCTGCAGCCTGCGGGAAGGCGATCTCCACCAGCCGCCCCTCGTTAATGGGCTGCTGACAGGCCTGTTTTGACAGGATGGCGAACCCTACTCCCGTCAGCGCGGCCTTGAAGGCCATCTCACCACTGTTAACGCGATAGTGCCCCTTCACGTTTACCACCTCATGCTTCCCCGCCGCATCGACAAATTGCCAGGCCGCACCGTTCAGCGCGCTGACGGTGGTAATGCAGGGTAAGGTTTCAAACTGGCGGATGGAAACCGGAAGGCCGTAGCGTTCAATTAACGCAGGCGCTGCCACGATGGTACAGGGAAATGTGGCCAGTGGTCGGGCGACGTAATCGCTGTCGTCCAGATCGCCACGAGTGACGATAACGGCGACATCCACCTCTTCGCGCAGGGACTCGAAGCCGGATAAATTGGTTATGCAGCTTATCTCCAGTGCCGGGTAACGACAGGCAAAATCCGCCAGCAGATCGCCGAGCAGCGCCGGCCCCATCTCGCTCGGAATGCAAATGCGTAGCGGCCCTTTGAGCTGCACCTGCCGCGACATCAACTCCGCCTCCGTCTGCTCCAGTGACTCAAGCAGCAGTTTAGAACGCGTATAGAGAAGCTGCCCCGCGGGCGTCAGTTTCCGGTGTCGCGTTGTGCGCTCGATAAGCTGTACACTGAGCATCTCTTCAAGCCGTGCAACCGTCCGGCTGACATTCGATGTCGGCATACCTAGCGCCTTTGCCGCCGCCACAAAACTCCCTTTATCCACCACCGCACAGAAGATCTTCAACGCGGTGAAATCCAGTCCCGTCCGCATGTTTATCCCACTTTTGATAACAATGGTGGTCATTTTTACCGGCTTATTCTCAAAATCGCCAGGTATTAGAGTACCTGCTCCCCATTTTTTTACAGGTTCAGACCCTTGCTTATGTCCAAAACAAACGCATCACCTACCCTTGCCAGCATGGCTATCGTTATCTCCTTTATCCAGTTCGCTAACGCGCTGGAATATATGGCCTTCAATCCCATCTTCGCCTTTATGGCACCGACGTTTGCGGTGCCGCTCGCCTTCTCCGGCTATGTCTCTGCCGCCTATACCTTTGCCGCGATGTTCTCCGGCGCGATCGCGTTCTACTTCATCGGCACAATAAACCAGAAGCGTTTCCTGCTCTGCAATATGGCACTGCTGTGCATACTGACTGCGATAACGACGCTCACCACCCACTTTGGCGTGCTGCTGGCGCTGCGCTTTATTGCCGGGCTGGTCGGCGGCACGACGATGGGGGTGGCGACCAGCCTGCTGATCAATGCCGCACCAGCGGAGCTACGCGGCAAAATGGTGTCGACGGTGATCGCCGCGTTTTCCATGATCAGCATTGTCGGCATGCCAGCAGTGCTGTTTATCTGCTCCCGCTGGGGCTGGAAAGCCTCGCTGCTTTCAATCAGCGTCTGCTGCCTTGCCGCGCTGGTGCTGATTGTGTGCGTCATTCCCGCGCAGCAGGGCGGCTCAAGGCCACGGCAGAAGATCGCCCTCGATGCGCAAACGCTGCTCTTCGCCTCCGGTAATGCGCTGGTGCAGTTCAGCCCGATGCTGCTCATTCCTCTGCTGGTGCCGCTGTTGCAGCTGCTTGGCGCAGCGGTTACGGAACTTGCCTGGCTCTTTTTTGCCGGTGGCATCGCCGGGTATCTCGCGACCCGGCTTACGGGTCTGCTCACACAACGCTATACCATCCTGACGCTGGCGCTGGCCTCCAGTGCCCTGTTTGTTGCCAGCCTGCTTATCCCTGCGCTGCACTACGCTAATGCGTGGCTTTTTGTCGTGCTGTTTCTCGCCGGGGCTTATAGCCGCCTTGTCTCTTCATCGGTGCTCACCCTGCAATTCCCCGATAATGCGCAACGCGCGGGATATGGCTCTTTGCAAACAGCGCTGATGCATCTTGCCACTACTGCCGCATTCTCACTCTCTTCATGGCTACTCTCCACCCGGCACCTGACCCTCGACGCTCTGCAACCATTACTGATTTTTTGCGCCCTCAGCGCCCTTCTCTTTCCCCTGCTGGTGCCGGTATTGCTGAGAAAGCTGGCGTTACGCAACCCGACGCCACACCCATAACAAATATGCCGGTCTATCGCCGGAGGCAATCATCGTCATAACTGCGCGCGCCGTCACCCGGTAAACCAGCGGCAAAGCTGGATTGTGGAAGATGCCTCGCAAAGTTTTTCACCGTTTGCATGACGTTACTTTATTCAGGAAGCGACCTCGCAATTTCTGCATAAGTCCGAAGAAAGGAGATTGTTTGCGGGTTCGGGGGTTGCTAATTTCCGCAGCGCAAAACCAGGGAGATGAGGCGTATGGATGGAAGAAAAACAGGAAGTCATTGCGTTGGTGCACGCAGGAAAGCGGAAATGGATTGTCACAAGGTGCAGCTAAAAAACCGCTCCGGACACGTTGCCGGAGCGGTAAATGCATTACTTAAGGCCTTCGGTACTCTCTTTTTTCGCTTCGATACGCTCGACGTCGCGATACCAGCGCGGATGGTGTTTCATCGCCCAGCGGCGGCTCACTTTGCCCTCGATCATGCCTTTGATCGAGCCTTTGACCCAGAAAGCCATATACATATGGATCAGGATGGCGTGGATCAAAATAATCGCCGAGGTCGCATGCAGCAGCAAACTGTAACGAATAACCTGCATCGGAAAGTAGTGGGCAAAGTAAGGACGCCAGATCACCACACCGGTGACCAGCAGCACGCTCATCATGCTCATAATGGTCCAGAACATCATCTTCTGCCCGGCGTTATACTTGCCGACCTTCGCCACTTTGTGCTCGTTGCCCTTCAGCACCTCAACGATATTTTTCACCCACGGCCAGTCCTTTTTGTCCGGGATGTTGTGGTGCACGAAGCGCACGAACATAAACATCAGCGCCAGGAAGATCATCACACCGAAGAAGGGATGCAGAATGCGCCCCATCTGCGGTGTGCCGAAGGTTTCCGTCAGCCACTGCAGCGTCGGAAAGAAGAAAGAGATGCCGGAGAGCGCCACCAGAAAGAAGCAGATCACCACCGTCCAGTGACAGGCGCGGTCGATAAATTTAGTGCGCACAATCATTTTCGACTTACTCATGATGATCGTCCTCTTCGTCATCCACCTCTTTATTGGGGCCGATGCCAATGTAGTGGTAAATCAGCCCGGCGAACGTGGCAAGGAAGCCCGCCGCAGACAGCGGTTTCAATACCCCTTTCCACAGCCCGACCGCCGTGTCGATATGCGGATCGTTGGGCAGATCGTGATAGAGCGCTGGCTTATCGGCATGATGCAGCACATACATCACATGGGTGCCGCCCACGCCCTGCGGATTGTAGATACCCGCATTGCTGTAACCGCGCGCTTTCAGCTTCTCAACGCGCTGCTCGCCAAGCTCCAGCATCTCCCTTTTGGTGCCGAAATGAATAGCGCCAGTCGGGCAGGTCTTCACGCAGGCGGGCTCCTGGCCGACGCTGACGCGATCGACGCAGAGCGTACATTTATAGACCCGGTTATCCTCTTTACTGAGGCGCGGAACATTAAATGGACACCCGGCGATGCAGTAGCCGCAGCCGATGCAGTTCTCCTGCTGGAAGTCGACGATACCGTTCGCGTACTGAATGATTGCACCGGCAGAGGGGCACGCCTTCAGGCAGCCCGGCTCCGCGCAGTGCATGCAGCCATCTTTGCGGATCAGCCACTCCAGCTTGCCGTTCTGCTCGGTTTCGCTAAAGCGCATCACCGTCCAGGATTTGGCGCTGAGATCGGCGGGGTTGTCATACACCCCGACGCAGTGTCCCACTTCATCGCGGATATCGTTCCACTCCGAGCAGGCCACCTGGCAGGCTTTGCAGCCGACACAGGTGGAGACATCGATAAGCTTGGCGACCTCCGCCGTATAGTCACGCGCCCTTGGCGGCGGCGTGACGGAGTTGGTCGCAGAGCGTTTGATGATGTCCTGAGTTTCCATAGCCATAATGTCGCGCCCTTACGCCTTCTCGATATTGACCAAAAACGCTTTATATTCCGGCGTTTGCGAGTTCGCATCGCCGACGTTAGGCGTCAGGGTGTTGGCGATATACCCCTTCTGCGCCACGCCTTCAAAGCCCCAGTGCAGCGGAATGCCCACGGTTTCAACCTGCTGACCGTGTACCTGCAGGGTTTGCAGACGTCGCGTAACCACCGCCACTGCGCGAATAAAACCGCGCTGGCTACTGACCTTAACGCGGTCGCCATTGCGAATGCCTTTTGCTGCGGCCAGCGTTTCGCTGATTTCAACAAACTGCTCCGGCTGGGCGATGGCGTTAAGCCGCGCGTGCTTGGTCCAGGTGTGGAAGTGCTCCGTCAGACGATAGGTAGTGCCGACATACGGGAAGTGCTCTTTTTTCCCCATGCGCTTCACATCCTCTGCGTAAATACGCACCACCGGGCTGGAGACCACGTTCGGGTGCAGCGGGTTGGTGCCGAGCGGCGTTTCCACCGGTTCGTAGTGCTCCGGGAACGGCCCTTCGGCGAGCTTATTGAGCGCAAACAGACGCCCCATCCCTTCCTGCTGCATGATAAACGGCCCGGTGTTGCTTCCCGGTGGCGCGGTGTTGTAGTCCGGAATATCATTCCCGACCCACTTCGCACCGTTCCACTGGATCAGCATCCGTTTCGCATCCCAGGGCTTGCCCTGGAGATCCGCCGAGGCGCGGTTATAGAGCACCCGGCGGTTCATCGGCCACGCCCAGGCCCAGCCGAGCGTATTGCCCAGCCCCGACGGATCGGCGTTGTCCCGGTTTGCCATCTGGTTACCCTGCTCGGTCCAGCTACCCGCATAGATCCAGCACGACGATGCGGTAGAGCCATCATCACGCAGCAGCGCGAAGCTGTTGAGCAGCTGGCCTTTCTTCGCCAGAAGTTGGCCGTTGGTATCATAGAGATCGTCCAGCGCGTAGCCGTTGTTCTCTTTTGCCACCTCTTCGGAGTGTGGGTTATGCGGCTGGCTGTAGTGCCAGGACATCTTCAGCAGCGGCTCCGCGCCTTTGCCACCTTCGGTGCGGTACATTTCGCGCATCCGGTGGTAAATGCCTGCCAGAATCTCGCCATCGTTAAGCGCTTCGCCCGGCGCATCCTGCCCTTTCCAGTGCCACTGCAGCCAGCGTCCGGAGTTGGCAATCGAGCCATCCTCTTCCGCAAAACAGGTGGAGGGCAGACGGAACACTTCCGTTGCAATGGCCGACGGGTCAACATCGTTCATCTCGCCGTGGTTCTGCCAGAAGCTGGAGGTCTCGGTGACCAGCGGATCGATCACCACCATATACTTCAGCTTGCTCAGGGTGCTGACCACCTTGTTCTTATCCGGGAACGAGGCCACCGGGTTAAAACCCTGGCAGATATAGCCGGTCACGTCGCCCTTCGCCATCATGTTGAAATATTTGATGACATCGTAGGATTGATCCCACTTCGGCAGCCAGTCGAAGCCCCAGTCGTTCTCTTTTTGCGCCGCATCGCCATAGAACGATTTCATCAGGCTGACGAAGAACTTCGGATAGTTACTCCAGTAGTTCACCTGATCGGGCAGCATCGCTTTCGGCGTATTCGCCGCCAGGTAGTGTTGCAGATCGGTCTGAGTTTCCGACGGCAGTGTCAGATAGCCCGGCAGGCTGGTCGAGAGCAGCCCCAGATCCGTCAGCCCCTGAATGTTGGAGTGGCCGCGCAGGGCGTTAACCCCGCCACCGGCCATGCCCATATTGCCGAGCAGCAGCTGGATCATCGCCATAGTGCGGATGTTCTGCGCCCCGATCGTATGCTGGGTCCAGCCCAGCGCATAGAGGAACGTCGTGGTTCTGTCTACGGCGCTGGTCGACGCGAGCACCTCGCACACCTTCAGGAAGTCCGCTTTCGGCGTACCGCAGATATTCTCCACCGTCTCCGGGGTGTAGCGATCGACATGCTGTTTGAGCAGGTTCCAGACACAGCGCGGATGGCTCAACGTCTCATCGCGTTTCGCATAGCCGTTGTCATCAAACTGGTAGTTCCACGTCGTTTTGTCGTACTGCCGTTTTTCAGCATCGTAGCCGCTGAACAAACCCTCTTCGAAGGCAAAATCATCCCGCACCAGCAGGCTGGCGTTGGTGTAATGTTTGACGTATTCCGCGTTGATCTTGTTGTTTTCAATCAGGTAGCGCAGCACGCCAGAGAGGAAAGTAATATCCGTCCCGGAGCGAATCGGCGCATAGATATCCGCCACCGACGCCGTGCGCGTAAAGCGCGGGTCGACAACGATAAGCGTCGCGTCATTGTTGTTTTTGGCTTCCATCGCCCAGCGGAAACCGACCGGGTGGGCTTCAGCGGCGTTGCCGCCCATTACCATCACCACGTTGGCATTTTTGATATCAACCCAGTGGTTGGTCATCGCACCGCGACCAAATGTTGGAGCAAGACTTGCTACCGTTGGTCCGTGTCAGACGCGCGCCTGGTTATCTACCGCCAGCATGCCGAGAGAGCGCACAAATTTTTGCGTCAGCATGCCCGTTTCATTGCTTGCTGCCGAGGCGCACAGCATGCCGGTGGAGAGCCAACGGTTAACCTTCACCCCGGCGTCATTGGTTTCGACAAAGTGCGCATCGCGATCCGCTTTCATCAGGCGGGCGATACGGTTAAAGGCTTCATCCCAGCTGATACGCTGCCATTTATTCGAGCCCGGCGCGCGGTATTCGGGGTAACGCAGGCGGTTTTCACTGTGGACATAATCGAGCAGCCCGGCCCCTTTCGGGCAGAGTGCGCCCCGGCTGACCGGATGATCCGGGTCCCCTTCGATATGGTAAATCGCTTCTCTGGCGTTCTTTGCGCCATCGCCGAGGCTATACATTAATAGCCCGCAACCCACGGAACAGTACGTACAGGAGTTTCGAGTCTCTTTTGCGCGCAGTAATTTATAATTTCGCGTCTGAGCCAGCGCCATCTTCGGGGCGAACCCTAAAGCAGCGACTGTGGTTCCTGCCATCCCGCCCGCGCAGATACGGAAAAATTGTCTGCGGTTGACGTTCATTGCTTTCCTCAATAATCAATCTTCGCTTGCGGCGGGGAAACTAAACATTTCGCGGGGTTTAATAATTGCGGTAAATCAATAACGCCGGAGGCTTGATACCTAATAGTCGCTGCCGCTGCGTTTTACTGCCACCTAAGAGGTAGGGAGCATTCGGCCGTGCCGAAGAGGGCGATGGTTTTACAACCAGCTGCCGTTGACGGTTAACGGTTGACGATTGCCGGTTGGCAATTGGCAATTGGCAGGCACAGCGAAGTGAATGTGTTGCGGGGGGATCTGGATGGGCGCCCTGCTCTTCTACTGCTGGCAGAGCGCCCTGTTACGCTCAATAGATCAATTTTTCTCAACGCGTGCGAGGCTAAACCACATGCCTATCGCCAGAATCACTAACAGCATGCTGGCGGTGCTGAGCGCGACGCTGTGCGAGTGGGTAAATGCCGTTTTCGCTGCGGCAATAATTCCCTCGGCCAGCGCCGGATCGGACTCCCGCGCCAGGCGGAACGCTTCCCCGATGGACGATGACGCCTGAGCCGCCGCCTCGGCGCTCAGCTGCTGTGGCAGGTTGATGGTCGCGGAGAATGTGCGGCTTAAGATCAGGCCGAAGACCGCGATACCGAGACCCGCGCCCAGCTCATAGGACATGGTTTCAATCGCCCCTGCCGCTGCCGCTTTCTCCTTCGGCGCAGCGGCCATAATTGCCGCCGTCGAGGCCAGCAGCGCGCTGGCGGCGCTAAAGCCGAGCAGCGCCATCAGCACCGCTGCCTGCACCGGCTGGGTCGAAAAGTTGGTCAGCGACAGCCCAAAAAAGCTGATTGCGCTGAGCGCCATCCCGCCTGCCGCCACGCAGCGTAACCCCAGTTTTGAGACCAGCACCCCGGCAATCGGGCCACTAAAGCCGCTGGCGATCATCACCGGCAGCATAAACACCCCGGCGGCGAAAGGCGTAAAGCCGTGCACAAATTGCAGCTCCTGCGCCATTAGCAGTTCAAAGCCCACCAGCGTCACCATGGCCATGATCGCCATCAGCGCGCCGCTGAGGATCACGCGGTGCGTAAAGAGCCGCATGTCGATCATCGGGCGGCTCGCCGCCAGCTGGATGCGCACAAAACCGGTCAGTAACAGGCCGCCAAACAGCAACGTGCTGGTCACCAGCCACAGCGGCAGCGTGCCTTTCATGGCGGTTTTCGCACTCCACACCAGTAACAGGATGGCGGCAATCAGCGCCAGGGCCTGGTTAAGATGCAGCGGCTGATCGGCACGCCCTTGCTGGCGAGGTACATAGCGGGCGGTAAGTGCCATCACAACCAGCACAATCGGCACGTTGATGAGAAATACCGAGCCCCAGTAAAAGTGCTCAAGCAGCATACCGCCAATCAGCGGGCCAAATGCCGCACCGCCGGAGCCAATCGCCGCCCAGACGCCGAGCGCGGTATTGCGATGGTGCGCCTGAGAAAAGGTGTTGCGAATTCCGGCAAGCGTAGCGGGCACAATCATCGCCGCACCCACGGCGAGCAGCGCGCGGGTGGCAATCAGCCAGCCTGCGGTGGGAGCAAATGCTGCCAGCAGCGACGCGCCGCCGAACAAACCGCTGCCAATCAGCAGCAGGCGCTTAAAGCCGATTTTGTCGCCTAACGCGCCCATCGGCAGCACCATCCCTGCCATCACCAGCGAATAGATATCGATGATCCACAGCAGCTCATTTCCGCTGGCGTCCAGCGCGGTGCTGAGCGTCGGCGCGGCAACATGCAGCACCGTCGCATCAATCGCCACCGGAATATAAACCAGCACAATGATGACCAACGTTAACCACTGACGAAACATAACTTCTTCCTCTTTTATCCGTTCTGGACGCCTGTCCAGAAATGCGATCCTACGGATTGTTGAACACATGTCCAGCTTTTTGTTACACTCCGCGGCATCTTTTAAGGGGAAAATGTTTCATGAGCTATTTAAATCGGGACGATCGCCGGGAAGTTATCCTGCAGGCCGCCATGCGTGTGGCGCTGGCGGAGGGCTTTTCCGCCATGACGGTGCGCCGCATCGCCAGCGAAGCCGGGGTGGCAACAGGCCAGGTGCATCACCATTTCATCTCGTCAAACGAACTCAAATCGCAGGCCTTTATTCGGCTGATCGATGAACTGCTGGAAGTTGAGCTGGTGCCGGAGACCGCACCGTGGCGCGAGCAGCTTTTTGCCATGCTCGGCAGCGATGAAGGCGGGCTTGAGCCCTACATTCATCTGTGGCGCGAAGCGCTGCTGCTGGCAAGCAAAGATCCGGAGATCAAAGGCGCTTATCTGCTGACGATGGAGATGTGGCACGTCAAAGTTGTCAGGCTTATCGAACAGGGCGTGGCGGCAGGCGAATTTACCCTGCATGATCCGGCGGCGGATATCGCCTGGCGGTTGATTGCGATGGTCTGCGGCATGGACGGGATTTGCATCCTCGGCATGCCAGATGTCGATGAATCAGCCTTCAAACGCCATCTGGCACGGATGATTGAGAAAGAGCTCTGCTAGCGCTTGCCGCTGTGCAGATCAAAGCCGTCCATCACGGTTTGCAGCTGTTGCAGGGTAAAGCCCGACTGCGCATCGCTCACCCCCAGCCCGAAGCGCTGCTGCAACGTCTCATAGAGCGCGGTAACGTCGGGCAGGTGCGTCTCTTCCACCACTTTGCCCTGCTGCCAGTGGGTAAAGTGGAAGTTGGTGAGGGTCATTTTGCCGCCGTCCGGCAGATGGCGGCACATCAACAGGTGGTGGCGAAAATGGGAGGTCGGCCAGTGCGCGGAGTGGAAGTTGCCCAGCACGTAATCCGCCTGGTACTGCTCCCCCATCTCAAACTGATACATCGTCTGCCAGTGTTCATGATGACGGAACTGCAACTGCCAGTTTTCACCCGCGCGCAGCAGGCGATAGAGGCCGTGCGGCGTCGCCTGCTCAATCTCCTCCTGCAGGCGGATGGGCGCGGTCAGACTCTGACCGCCGAAACCGACGTCGGCGATCCACGGCTCACCGTCGAGCTGCACCAGCAGCAGGCGGTGGGTGCGCGGCGGCATCTGGTCCGGGTTAGCGAGCAGTACGCGCCCGAGCAGGCTGCGCACCTCAAACCCCATCTCGCGCAGCGCGCGTTCAAAAAGGCCGTTCTGCTCAAAGCAGTAACCGCCGCGCCGGCCCACGACCAGCTTGGCGAAAATCGCCTTATCGCTGAGTTCGATTTCACGCGGCAGCACCACGTCAATGTTTTCGAACGGGATCGCGGCGTTATGGTGCAGATGCACGGCGCGTAACGTCTCAAGGGAAACATCCGGCGTGTGATGCCAGTCGATGCGATCCAGATAGGCACTTAAAAACGGGGTCATACAGGCTCCTTGCGTGTGATGTCCTTTGGTTATAACCCATATTTTCCCCGCCACTGGCGTTTTCGTGCCCTCACTTTATCCCTTTGTGCTCCGCTGCATGATGGCGAGCGCCGTCAGCATCAAGCCCAGCCCGGTAATCAGCGTCAGCGTCGCCATCGCCATGCCCTGGCCGACCGAACCCTGCTCAAACTGCCGCCAGATAAAGACCGCCACGGTTTGCGTGCCCGCAGGCGACAGCAGCAGCGAGGTGACCAGTTCGCGCGAAGCGATGGCAAAGACCATCAACATCGATGCCAGCATCGCCGGGAAAATCAGGGGTAGCACAATAAAACGCAGCGCCTGAAACGCGCTGGCACCATGCACCCGCGCCGCCGGTTCAAGATTACCGCCGAGCTGGCGCATGGCGCTGCCGATGTAGCGCACCGGCCACGGGAGCAGCAGACAGCAATAGGAGAGCAGCAGAATTGCCCACGTGTTATAGGGCGAAACCGGCCAGAAAGAGCGGTTCCACAGCAGGATCAACCCCACCCCGACCACCACGCCCGGCAGCGCGGCGGGCATAAGCGACAGCGCATCGATAAGCGCGCGCCCTTTTGTCTTCTGCATCACCACCAGCCAGGCGGCGCACAACCCGAGCAGGCCGGTTATCAGCGCCGCCGCAAACGCGAGGGAAACACTGGTGCCGAGCGCAGGTAGTGCATCACCGCGCTGGGCAAAGAGTGCCGCAAAGTGAGCGCCGGTGAGATTGTTCCACGCCAGCCCGCCGGAGAGCGTGGCGCTAAAACCGGTCACCGCCATCGACAGCCCCGGCAACCCCACCGCGATAAAACCGATCATCGCCATCACCGCCACCACTGGTGCGGTAAACAGCCCCAGTTTTGCGCCGACATGCGCCGCAGGTTTGCCGGAGACGCTGGTAACATCGGTGCCGCCGGTCAGTTTGCGTTGCAGCGCCCAGCCGCCGAGCGCGACAGCTATCAGCACCAGCGACAGCAGCGAAGCGCCGGGCAGATCGATTGGCCAGTCGGCGAGCTTCTCCTCAATGCCGACCGTCAGCATCACTACCCCTGAGCGAGTGCCCAGCGCCGCCGGCACGCCATACTCCTCAATCGCCAGCGTGAAGGCCAGCAGCATCCCTGCCGCCAGTGCGGGTGACAGCAGCGGCAACGTAATGTGGTAAAAGGCTCGCCACGGCGTCGCGCCATGCACCCGCGCGACCAACGCCAGCCGCTGCCCGCTGGCGAGCAGGCTGCGCGAAACGGCAAAATAGACCACCGGGAAGATATTGAGCGTCATCACCAGCACAATGCCACTTTTGCTGAACAGCAGATTATTGAGATCCAGCCCGGTGAGCTGCATCAGGTAGCCCTGGGTTTGCAGCACCAGCATCCACGAGAGCGCGGCAATGTAAGGCGGAGTGAGAAACGGGATGAGAAACAGCAGATCCCACAGCTTCGGGCACGGTAGATCGAACAGCCCGCGCGCGACGCCGAGCGGCAGGCCAATCACCGCACTAAGCAGCGCCACACCAAGGGCGATTTGCAGCGTGCCGCTGAACATTGCCGGCAGCTGCGGTTCGGCGAGCAGGTGCGGGATCGCCGAAAAGGGGTCGCTCAGCGAGCCTGCGCTGAAGTGGGGAAAGAGTGCCTGTAACACAATAAAGAGTAACGGCAGCGCCACCAGTATCACCAGCAGCGCCGTGGTTATCCGGGCGATAACGGTCTGATTCACGGCAAGGGGTCCTGAAAGCGGGGTTGCCCCCGCGGTGGGGTTTACTGGGCAAAGAGCGTGTTGAAGCGCTTGAGGATCTCGCCGCGCTCGCTGCCGGTGTCGCTCTGGGTCGGCAGCAGTTTCAGCTCCCTTAACAGCGGGCGTTTAGCGGCAACATCGGTACGCGCAGGCATCAGCCAGGCATCGGCGACCATTTTTTGCCCTTCCGGCGACAGCACATAGTCGATAAAGGCTTTCGCCTCCTGCTCATGCTGGGTCGATTTGAGGATCATCATCGGGCGCGGCGCAATCACCGTGCCGCTGGCCGGGAAGATCACCTTCAGCGATTCACCCTGCGCGATGTTGCCATAGGTGACGTAATCGACCGCGCCGAAGACTGCCGCTTTCGCCCCCTGCATCACCGGCGTCACCGCCTGCGCGTTCGGGCCACTCACCACCATGCCGTTCTTTTTCAGATCGTCAAAAAGCTGCCAGGCGTTATCGCCCATGCCATTTTGCAGCCCGATCAGCAGATCGAGCGATGCGCCGGAGAGCGCCGGGTCTGGCGTGGTGACCTTATCTTTAAAGGCAGGCGCGGTGAGATCGCGCCACTCTTTCGGCTCCGGCGTGCCGCTTTTGCTGTTCCAGACAATGCCGAGCGCCGAAATACCCTGCGCCACATAGTCCGCACTTTTCAGCGTCCCCGGCACTTTTTCGGCATTAGTGCTGGTAAACGGCAGCAGCCAGCCGCGTTTATGCAGATCTTCTGCCGTCTCCCACGACGCGGAGATCAAAATATCCGCCTGTGGATTGGCCTGCTCCGCCTCCAGGCGCGCCATCACTTTGCCGGTGGTGGCCTGGAAGATATTCACTTTTACCCCGCTCTGCTGCTCAAAGCCGCTGGCGAGATTTTTCGCCAGCGAACCCGGCCCGGCGGTATAAACCGTCAGCGCATGCGCGCTGGAGATGATCATCGATGACAGCGCCATAGCGAGGGCGACTCCTTTTTTCACGGACAGTAAGCCTTTCATGCAGATTCCCCTGAGGTTGACGTAGCGGTGCGAACGGACTCCACCTCACCGGAGGCGAGATGAACAATGCGGTCGGCGAGCAGTTCTGCTTCACGGCGATCGTGGGTGACATAGACGGCGGTGGTGCCAAGCTGGCGCAACAGGCGCGCCATCTCATGGCACAACGCTTCGCGCAGCGCGGTATCGAGATTGGAGAGCGGCTCATCAAACAGCAGCACGCCCGGCTCGGCGACAATCGCCCGTGCCAGCGCGACGCGCTGCTGCTGGCCGCCAGAGAGCCCGGCGGGTTTACGCTCGGCGAACTCCGCCAGCCCGACGCGCGTCAGTGCCTGCACGACGCGCGCATCACGCTCAGCGCGCGGGACAGCGCGCATCTTCAGCGGAAAGGCGACGTTTTGCGCCACGCTCATGTGCGGCCACAGCGCGTAATCCTGGAACACCATGCCGATGTCGCGCGCTTCGGGCGGTAATGACCAGCCCGCTTTTGCCACGCAGCGTTCGCCAAACCAGATGTCGCCAGCGGCCGGTTGCGTAAGACCCGCCAGCAGGCGCAGCAGCGTGCTTTTGCCGCAGCCGGAGGGGCCAAGCAGCGCGACGATGGTGCCGGCCGGAATGGCTAAGTCGATACGATTGAGAACGGTGTGCGCGCCGAAAGCGTACGAAACGCCTTGCAGCCGGATGTCAGTGAATGCGCTCATCGACGCCCTCCTGTTTCAGGAAGCCGTGCGAAACCCGCGGTCTGCATCCGCAGGGCGCATCCACCTGAGCAGAAGTCAGGGGAGCAAACATCTTGTTATCCTCTTTGGGATTTGATTGCGGCTGACTATAGGCAGGGAGTATGACGGTGAAATGACACGGATATGGCACCTTGATTTTTAAGCAATGTCTACACTGAAAAGAACGCTGTTCTTAACCAAAAAGGGATGCCCGTGCGGATCGCCACGATAACCAATTTTGCCTATATCGCCACGGTGGTGTTAACGCTCAGCTCCGGCGTCGCGCTCTTTCTCGCCTCCAGCGCCGAGCGCAACGAACGCGAAGCGGTGACGCAAAGCCGTCTCTTTGACACCCTCACCGATACGCTGGAGAAAGAGGCCTGGGCGTTAAGCGAACTGGCGCGCGAAGCGGTGATCAAAAAGCAGCCCGAAGCGATCCAGAGCTGGAAGACCCGCGTGGAGCAGGATATTGATCTGGAGAATCATCTCGCCGCGCTGCGCGATAACGGTGCCTCCGATGAGGAGTTGATTATCCTGCGCGACGGCCTTTCAACCCTCGATCAGCTGGAAGATGAGCAGCGGATCGCCATCAACGACGTTGAGGCGGGAAAAACCGATGAGGCGATGAACCTGCTCTTTAGCGCCAGCTATGAAGAGCGCCTCGCGGAAACCGAGTACCGCTTTTCGCACTTTCGCAGCCTGATCGATCAGCGTACGCAAAGCGCTATTGCCAACGCCACAGACCTCTCCCTGCGCTTGCGCACCCTCTCGGAGATCATGGTTGGCCTGACCGCCCTGCTGTTTCTCTTTGTGCTTGGTTTTATTATCAAACACCGCATCCTGCGCCCGGTGGTAACGCTGAGCGACGTGGTCAACCGGCTGGCGACGCAGGATTACAACGTTGAAGCACCGGTGCTGGCGCAGGTCGATGAGATTGGCGATATGGCACAGGCAATCCGCATTTTTCGTGAGAACGGGCTGGCCCGCCAGCGCCTTGAGCGGGAGCGCGATGCGGAATGGGCGACGCGCACCCTGCTGGCGCGTATGACCCAGCGTTTGCAGGGGTGCGACTCTTTGCAGGCGATTGTGCGGGTGGTCAGCCGTTTTGCGCCGCAGATCATTCCCGATATGGGCGCGCGGCTCTATCTGTTGGACAGCAACGCTAACCGGATGAAGTGTGTTGCCCGCTGGGCGTTGCCGCCCGGCGAAGATATTCCTTTCGCGCCGGACAGCTGCTGGGCGCTGAAGCGCGGCCAGCTACACAGCCCCGGCAATGGTGACGTTGATATGCCCTGCGATCATATCGTGCCCGAGATCGCCGCGCGGGCGATCTGCGTCCCGCTCAATGCGCAGAACAAAAGTATCGGCCTGCTGACCTTCGATAACTACACGCCGGACAAAGAGCCGCCCTATATCTATCTTGAACTGCTGGCCGAAACCCTCGCGCTGGCGTTAGCCAACCAGATGCTGCGCGACACGTTGACCGAAAAAGCGAACTATGACTCCCTGACCGGCCTGCGTAACCGCCACAGCCTTGAAGAGACGCTGCGCAATATGATCGATCAGGCGATGGTCGACAATACGCTGCTGAGCTGCCTGATGCTGGATGTCGACTACTTCAAAAAACTCAACGATCTGCACGGGCATGACGCGGGCGATAAAGTGCTGCGCGAGCTGTCACGCCTTATTACCGACACGCTCGGCGAGTGCGGCGTCGCCTTCCGCTACGGCGGCGAGGAGTTTTTGCTGATCCTGCCGGGGAAGAGCGAAACCGAAGCGAAAATGCTCGCCGAGCGGCTGTTAAACACCATACTTAAACACCCGATGCGCTATGAGTCACAGGATATCGGCCCGGTGTCGGTCTCCATCGGTCTCGCCACCTGGCCACGCCACGCCAGGGCAGATAACCTGGTACGCGCCGCCGATCTCGCGCTCTATATGGCGAAGGAGCAAGGGCGCGGGCAGATTGTGGTTGCCCGCCACGCCGGGTAGTTGCGAACACGTTTGTTAAAGGAGAAGTTATGAGCCATTTTCGCCCGGTAGCGTTAGAGCACGCCAGCCGCCTGTTAAACCACGGCCCGACCGTGATGATCACCAGCCGCGATGAGCAGATCGATCGCCGCAATGTGATGAGCGCCGCCTGGTCGATGCCGGTCGAGTTTTCGCCGCCGCGCATCGCCATCGTGGTGGATAAAAGCACCTGGTCGCGCGAGCTGATTGAGCGCAGCGGCATGTTCGGCATTGTCATCCCGGGCGTCGCCGCCGCCAACTGGACCTACGCCGTCGGCAGCATTACCGGGCGCGATGAAGATAAGTTCAACTGTTATGGCATTCCGGCGATTGCCGGGCCGGTGCTCGGCCTGCCGGTGGTGGAAGAGAAGTGTCTGGCGTGGATGGAGTGTCGTCTGCTGCCGCCCACCGCCGCGCAGGAGAAATATGACACGCTGTTTGGCGAAGTGGTCTCTGCCGCTGCCGATGAGCGCGCTTTTGTGCAGGGGCGCTGGCAGTTTGATGATGATCAGCTGAACACGATCCACCATCTCGGCGGCGGTACTTTTGTCGCCAGCGGTAAAAGGATGGTTGCCGGGCAGTAAGACCTGCCCGGCCAGCCGTTACATGCTGTAGCCGGGCTTTTTAATCAGCTTCTCCATCTGTGGCGCAATCTCTTTATCCCAGGCGTTCACCTGCCACTCTTCCGGGGCGATCTCGGTGAGCGCCACGCTGATAGAACTCTCTTTGCTGTTGAGATGGCGAATAATCACCTCGGTGATATCCGCCGCCAGCGCGCTTTTCTGCTCGTCGTTCAGATCGCGGGGAAAACATTTGATATCAATATGCGGCATGGTCTGCTCCTTGTTTTTAATAAAAAATGACGATAACACAGCGGGCAACACGCGCTAGCCGATAATGTCGTTACGCCGCAGCACCGCCTGCAGCTTTGGCAGCGCGCAGACGGCATCGGCAATGGCATTCATCTTCGGCGTGTTGCTGGCAAACCACACCTGCCGCGGCCCCCAGCTGCGCATCACGCAGAGATAGATGTCCAGCAGCGTAAGCTGTTCGCCGAAGGCGTAAGGCGCGGCCTGCAACTGACTTTCCAGCCACAGATAGAGGGTTTTGCGATAAGCGATGCAGCTCTCTTTCAACTGCTCTGCCGCGTCCGGCGCCCAGCGCTCCGGGTAATAGGCATAGGTAAAGGTCGGGTAGACATTCGCCACCAGCCATATCAGCAGCCGCCAGAACTGCTGACGCTCCGGCGTGCCCTCTGGCGGAGCCAAATCAGGATGACTGTCAAGGATCATCAGCGCCACGGCGGCGGATTCGGTCATCACGCTGCCATCATCCAGTTGCAGCGTCGGCACCTGGCAGAGCGGGTTGAGCTTGCGCAGCAGCTCCTGCTGCGGGCCGGGCTGGTCAAAGCCTTTGACATCGTGAAACTGATAAGAGACATCAGCCAGCGTAAGCATCGCTTCACTGATGGCCGATCCAAAGCCGGGTACGCCATAAACGGTGATCATAGGGTTACCTCGCAGGAGACAGGAGGCTTAAGCTTAGGTCAGAGTGGCGAGAAATTCGTCAGCCTGCTGCGGCGAGGTCAGGCGCACAAAGCGCAGGTGCTGATAGCGCGGATCGGCCATATCACGCGCGTAACGCTCGCGGTTGCTGCGCCAGGTCTTGATGGTCCAGAGAATGATCGACTCGCGGCTCAGAAAGGAGCGGCGAAAGCTTTCGCAGTTGCCGGTGCCGGGCCACAGCTCCTGTTTGTGCCGCGCGCGTTTTATCGCCCGCAGCACCGCCTGGCGAAGGGTGCGCCAGAAGCCGTAATCGATCCAGATAATCAGATCGACGTTACGCCATTTGACGTCGCGGCTGCGGTTATAGTTGCCGTCCAGCACCCAGCCCGGCTGTTGCAGGATCTGTTCGAGTTTCGCATAGAGCTCTTCGTCCGGCGTCCCCTGCCAGTTGGGCCGCCAGTAGAGGGTGTCCATCTCGATATAGGGCACGTTAATCTGGCGCGCCAGACGCTTACCCAGCGTCGATTTGCCGCTGCCGCTGGTGCCAATTATGTTGATTCTCATCTTTTTACGCCGATTCCCGCTCAGTCAGGTGAAAGCCAATATCGATAATCTGTTCGCCGTCGCTGCGTCCCTCAATGCGATTAGCCAGCAGAGTCGCCGCCCGCGCGCCAATGGCGTGACGATCGAGCGTTACGGTGGTGATGGCAGGCACATTTGCTGCCGCAAAATCGAGATCGCCAAAGCCGGTTACTGCTACATCGTGCGGCACGCGCAGTCCGCGCGCCTGGATCTCGCTAATCGCTCCCTGCGCGAGCGTGTCGGAGCCGCAGATAATCACATCCAGCTCGGCGGTTTCCAGCAGCTGCGCCGCTCCGGCGCAGCCATCAGCAAAGCGGGCGGGCAGTTGCGATTCAACACAAGGCACATCGGTGATGCCGTGTCGCGCCAGCCCTTCGCACAGCCCATTTTTGCGCTGCGCGGCCGTTCTCTCGTTGGTCCATACCAGCCCCGGACGCCGGTAACCTTTGCCGAGCAGATACTCTGCCGTTGCCAGGCCCGCTTTCTCATGGGAGAAGCCGACCAGCATGTCGATGGGCGTTGGCGTGATATCCCACGTCTCCACCACCGGTACGCTGGCGTTGAAGATCATCTTTTTCAGATCATTACCGTGGTGGATGCCGGAGAGCACAATGCCGTCCGGTCGTCGCGACATCAGGGTCGACACCAGTTCGGTTTCCGTTTGTGGCGCGTAACCGGTGCTGCACAGCAGCATCTGATAACCGCGCTGCGCGAAAGTCTCCCCCATTGCCTGAAGGGTATCGGCAAACAGCGGATCGTTGATGTGCGGCACCAGCACCGCAACCAGCTTGCTGCGCCGCGAGGCCAGCCCGCCGGCCAGCGCGTTGGGAATGTAGCCCGTCGCTTTCACCGCGGCGAGCACCTTTTTCACGGTTTCCGGTCGCACCTGGTCCGGCGTGTTAAGCGCCCGACTGACGGTCATCGAAGAGAGTCCCGCCGCGCGGGCAACATCATCCAGCGTCGGCGCGCGGGAGATAACAGCACGAGAGGGTCTTGCCATCTTCACTCACAGAGCCCGCAGAGGCGTTAGCAGTAGCTACGTTATATCTTGTAGTATAACCATAACTCCAATCAATACCTCTGTTCACTTTTAAATCAGTGCATTACCTCACCATTTTGCTTAAAAAATGTTAGCGCTAACATTGGTAAACCCGCGAATTACTATTGAGCTGATACCCTCCTGACGGACATTTTTGCAGCCGATCCTGTTTTGCTTTTTTGTACAGGTTTGGTGTACTAAACAGGCGGTAAAAGAGCGTCAAAAGTATGTTAGCGCTATCATTGTTACCAGTTCACGCCCGGCGGATTGACCTGCGAAGTCTCAACCCCTTCGCCCTGCTCACCCCAGCGCGCCAGCACCTGTTGATACTCGCCGCGCGCGATGGCGCCGTTGATCGCCGCCTGCAAAGCCAGCACCAGGCCGTTGCCCTTTTTGCTGGTGGTCGCCACCCAGGTTTTCTTCGGCCCCAGCCCGACCACTTTTGTTGTGCCATTCAGCGCCGCTTTATATGCCGCGACCGACTGCGGACCAAACACCACGTCCGCGCGACCGGACTGAATATACAAATTGCCGGAGGCGTCATCCGTCAGGTAAATCGGTTTTGCCGCCTCGCGCCCGGCGGCGCGGTTCTCCTCACTCCAGCGCAGCAAGATCCGCTCCTGATTGGTGCCGGAGCCAACAATCACTCTGCGCCCGGCCAGGTCGGCTGGGCCGCTAATTGCCTTTATCGGGCTGGTGGCTTTTACCGAAAAAGCGAGCGAGTCGGCGCGATAGGTGGCGAAGTCAAACTTCTGCTTACGCGCCTCGGTGACGGCAATATTGACCAGCGCCACATCGTAGCGCCCGGAAGTGATGCCGAGCGGCCAGTCCTCCCAGGCGGTCGGTACCAGTTTCAGCTTGAGACCAAGAGTGCTCGCCAGCAGCCTGGCGATATCCGGATCGCTGCCAATACGCGTGCGGTTATCGCTCGCCAGCAGAGCCAGCGGTGGTGAGTTAAGCGCGGAGATGGCAACCGTCAGCGTGCCCGGCTCGACAAAACGATAATTCGCCGGGATTTTGGCGATCGCCGCTTCATCCCGTTTGGCCACGATCGGCTGCTCGTTGGCGCGCAGATCGATCTGCCCGGCCACAACCGGGCCTGCGCTGAACACTATCAGCGCCAGTAATGCCTGTTTCATACGTACTCCCTACAGCACTTTGGAGAGAAACTGGCGCGTGCGGGCATGCTGCGGCTGGTTCAGCACCGCCTCACTACTCCCCTGCTCCACAATTTTGCCGTCGACCATAAACACCACCTGGTCGGCGACTTCGCGGGCAAAACCGATCTCATGCGTCACTACCACCAGCGTCGATCCAGCCCGCGCCAGCTTTTTGATCACATCCAGCACCTCGCCCACCAGTTCCGGATCGAGGGCGGAGGTTGGTTCATCAAACAGCATCACGCGCGGGCGCAGCGAGAGCGCACGGGCGATGGCGATACGCTGCTGCTGGCCGCCGGAGAGATGACGCGACCAGGCATCGGCTTTGTTACGCAGCCCGACCACATCCAGCAGTTCGAAAGCCTGCTCGACCGCCGCTTTACGGCTCAGCTTTTTATGGGCAATCGGCGCTTCAATCAGATTCTCCAGCACCGTCAGGTGCGGAAAGAGGTTGAAGTTCTGAAACACATACCCGACGTTGACGCGCTGGCGCAGGATCTCCTTCTCTTTCAGCTCGTAGAGTTTGTCCCCCTGCTGGCGGTAGCCAATGTACTCGCCGTCGATACGGATAAAGCCCTCGTCGACGCGCTCAAGGTGATTAATGGTGCGCAGCAGCGTTGATTTTCCCGAGCCGGAGGGGCCGAGGATCACCGTCACCGTGCCGGGCGGGATCTCCAGCGACACGTTATCCAGCGCTTTATGGCGGCCAAAATATTTGCTGACGCCGCTAATTGAGATATGGCCTTCAGGAGAGATGGGCATGAGCAGGCTCCGTGGCGTGGGGGGTATGGGTCGTCGTCGCTGCGCGGTATACGGACGGATTGATAGCCGAGCGGCGTTCACTGCGCGCCAGCCAGCGTTCAACCAGATACTGGATCGCCGACAGCACACTGGTGATCACCAGATACCAGGCGGCGCCAACCATCAACAGCGGGATCACCTCCTGGGTGCGGTTGTAGATCATCTGGATGGTGTAAAAAAGCTCCGGCATCGCCAGCACGTAAACCATCGCCGTGCCTTTGGCGAGGCTGATAATTTCGTTGAACCCTGAGGGCAAAATGGTGCGCAGCGCCTGCGGCAAAATAATGCGCACCGTGCGCCGCCAGGCGGGAAGCCCAAGCGCGGCAGCGGCCTCATACTGACCGTGATCGACGCCGAGAAAACCGCCGCGAATGATCTCTGCGGTATAGGCGCTCTGCACCAGCGTCAGCCCCACTACCGCCGTGGCGAACTGGCCAAGCACATTAATCGTCTCGTAGCGCGCCCACTCAATGCCGGTAAAGGGGATGCCGATGGCGAGCGAGTCATAGAGGTAGGAGAAGTTATACAAAATGATCAGCACCACAATCAGCGGCAGCGAGCGGAACAGCCAGATATAGCCCCAGGCAAGGCTGCTCAACAGCCACGACGAGGAGAGCCTCGCAAGCGCCAGCAGCCCACCGAGAATGACGCTCAACACCGTGCCGACCAGCGTCAGCAGCAGCGTTTGCCCTAACCCTTCGAGGATCACCGGGTCGAAAAACCAGCGGGCAAAGACGCCCCACTCCCAGCGCGGATTGAACGCCACGGACTGGATCACCGCCGCCAGCACAAACAGCGCGACGATGGCCCCCACGGTACGCAGCGGGTAGCGGGCCGGCACCACTTTGATCGTTTCGGTACTTTTCATGGTCGCTCCTCAGGCAGTTTTGCTCAGACGGGCCGACGACAGCACTTTGCTGAAGCGCAGCCGGCCATCAAACGGCGGCAGGCTGTACTCTTCCGTATCGCGCGTCAGGTCGAAGTGCGGCTGGTAGCCCTGGCTCAGGTAGAGCCGTACCGCTTCCGGCTGGCGAAAACCGGTGGTCAGGTAGATCTGGCTATAACCGGCAAGCTCGGCGCGGCGCTCCAGTTCCTGCACCACGCGTGCCGCCAGCCCCTGCTGGCGCAGCGCGGCATCGGTCCAGATACGTTTAATTTCGGCGGTACGCTGATCGAAGGGTTTATAGGCGCCTGTGGCAATAATCTTTCCGTCACGCTCAAGGGCAAGAAACAGCCCCTGCGGCGGTAAGTACCACTCACTCAGCTCCACCTCGGCATCGCGGGAAAAGTAGTCGCCGTAGCGGGCGGCATACTCGGCAAACAGTCCGGCGAGAATCGGTTGCAGCTCGTCGGCATCGGGCGAGAGATCGCGGAAACGTTCGTTCATCCTCTGCTCCTTAATCGCCAAGGCCTGGCGGGTTAATTTCTGATTGCGCGATACGCTCCACCCCTTCGCCCCAGCGGTTGAGCACCTTGTCGTAATCGCCGCTCGCCATCGCACCATTCAGCGCGCTCTGTACCGCCGGGGCCAGCCCGTTGCCTTTGCGTAGCGTGACGGCAATATGCGCCGCTTTTGGCCAGCCGCCATCGACGCTGCCGACCAGCCGGGTTTTGCCGGTCAGCGCCGCTTTCCAGGCACCAATCACGTTGGGGCCGAAGAAGGCATCCGCGCGGCCCGATTGCAGCGCCAGCGTTAGCGCAGCGTCATCTTTGGTGTAGACCGGCGTAAAGGCTTTAAGCCCCTTCTTGAGGTTTTCCGCGTTCCAGGCCAGCAGGATCGCCTCCTGATTGGTGCCGGAGCCAACAATGATGCGCAGCCCGGCGATATCCGCCGCCTGCTGAATCTGTTTGATGGGGCTTGCGGTTTTGACATAAAAACCGAGGGAGTCTTTGCGGTAGGTGGCAAAATCGAACTTCGCTTTGCGCGCCTGGGTGACAGTGATATTGCTGATCGCGGCATCATATTTGCCGGAGGCCACGCCCAGCGGCCAGTCCTCCCAGGAGGTCGGCACCACATTCAGCTCAAGCCCGAGGCTATCGGCCACCAGCCGGGCGATATCCACTTCGCTGCCGAGCAGGGTTTTGTTATCGGCGGCAAACACCGTCAGCGGCGGCGAGTTGAGCGCCGCAACCGCCACGGTAAATTTACCCGGCTGCACAAAGCGATACCCTTGCGGCAGCTGGCTTATCGCCTGCGGGTTTTTCGCGGTGTGGATCGGCGCGGCGTTGGCCTCGAGGCTGACGCCGGTGCCGTTGATGGTTACCTCGCTGGCCTGCGTCAGCGGCGACAATGCCAGCATTGCCGCCAGCAAAAGGGTGCGTCTCTGCATAGTGTTCTCTTCTTCTATTGTGTTGACCGGGGGTGTGCGGGCAGCGCGAGGCCTAAACTTTCGCGCAGGGTGGTGCCGGGGTAGTCGGTGCGGAACAGGCCGCGCGCTTGCAGGATCGGCACCACGTTTTCGACAAAGCGCGGGAAGGTATCCGGCGTGCCGCCCTGGATAATGAACCCGTCGGCGGCGCGGCTCTCAAACCACGCCTGCAAGCCGTCGGCCACCTGCTCAGCGGTGCCGGAAAAACGCGGGCGCGGCGAGGCGCTCTCGAGCGCCACCTGGCGCAGCGTCAGCTGGCGTTCGCGGGCGTTGCGCTTGATCTCATCGGTGGTGCTGCGAAAGCTGTTCTGCCCTAAATCGCCAATCTCCGGGAAGGGTTCGTCGAGCGGGTACTGGCTGAAGTCGTGGTGCTCGAAGTAGCGCCCGAGGTAGTTGAGCGCATCATCAATGGAGACCAGCGCGGCGGTGGTTTGATACTGCTGCTCGGCATCCGCTTCGCTGTCGCCGACAATCACGCTGACGCCCTGGAAAATATGCAGCTCGTCGTGACGCCGCCCGTGCTCTTCCAGTTGCTGTTTCACGTCGCGGTAGAAGGCCTGCGCCTCAGCTAAGGTTTCATGGTGGGTAAAAATGGCATCGGCATGGCGTGCCGCCAGTTTTTTGCCATCTTCCGAAGCGCCCGCCTGGAAAATAATCGGCCTCCCCTGCGGTGTGCGACCAATATTCAGCGGCCCTGCGACCTGGAAGAAGTCACCGTGGTGGTTGAGGGTGTGCAGTTTCTCCGGGTCGAAAAATTGCCCGCTCGCCTTATCACGAATAAAAGCATCCTCCTCCCAGGAGTTCCACAACCCTTTCACCACATCGAGATACTCATCAGCAATGCGATAACGCAGGGCGTGATCCGGGTGTTTTTCACGGGAGAAGTTTTTCGCCGAGCCCTCCAGCGGTGAGGTGACGACGTTCCAGCCTGCCCGGCCATGGCTCAGGTGATCGAGGCTGGCGAACTGGCGCGCCACAGTAAAGGGTTCGCTATAGGAGGTTGAGAGCGTGCCCACCAGGCCAAGATGCCGGGTGACGCTTGCCAGCGCCGACAACACTGTCAGCGGTTCAAAGCGATTTAAGAAGTGGGGGATCGATTTTTCATTGATATATAAGCCGTCAGCGACAAATAAGAAATCGAGTTTCCCCTGCTCAGCGATACGCGCCGTCTCCTGCACAAAGTCAAAATTAATACTGGCGTCGGCGACCGCCGCCGGGTGTCGCCAGGCGGACATATTTCCCGATGCGCCATGCAAGATAGTGCCAAGCCGCAATTGTCGTGCTGTAGACATACTCCCTCCGGAATTCAGGCAACAGGTGGCCCGGAGCCACCGCCCCAGGTCTTTTAAGCGTTGGTTAAATGTGCTGTAAGGCTTTCTCTGCGAGGCGGGCAAAGTAGCGCGCCGCCTCATCAATCAGCCCTTCATCAGGATCGAACGCGGGGTGATGCAAACCGTACGGGCTGTTGCTGCCGATACTGACAAACGCACCGGGTATCTGCCGGAGATAGACGGCAAAATCCTCCCCGCCCATGTGCAGATCGGCCTCTGCGGTACGGTATCCCTGCTCATTGGCGACCTCGCGGGCGAAGTCTGCCCACTGCGGGTGATTGACCAGCGCATCCGGGCCGTCGAACCATGTGACCGCAATAGCGGCATCGAAGGCCTGCGCCAGCCCGGCGGCGATCGCCTCGACGCGTTTTTTCACCTGCGCGCGGATAGCCGCATCGTGGGTGCGCAGGGTTCCCTCAAGCTCGACATGTTCCGGCAGCACGTTCCAGGTATTGCCACCCTGAATACGCGTCACGCTTAACACCACCGATTCGAGGGTGTTGACGTTGCGGCTGGCGATACTTTGCAGCGCCACAACCAGCTGGCTGGCGAGCAGAATAGCGTCGTTGCCCTCATGCGGCCGCGCCGCGTGCGCCCCTTTGCCGCTCACCTTCAGACTGAAGCGATCGACATTGGCGTAAAACGCGCCGCCGCGGGTGGCAAATGCGCCGACCGGCAGGCCGGGTTCGTTGTGCATGCCGAATATTGCGCTCACATTCTCCAGCGCACCGGCCTTGATCAGCCGTTTCGCGCCGCCAAAACTCTCTTCCGCTGGCTGAAAAAGGATGCGCACCCTGCCCGCCAGGTGCTGCTCACGCTCTTTTAACAGCAAAGCCGCGCCGAGCATCACGCTGGTATGAATATCATGCCCGCAGGCGTGCATCACCCCGGGGTTACTTGAGGCAAACGACGACTCAACGGCTTCCTCAATCGGTAACGCATCGATATCAGCGCGCAGCGCGATCACCTTCTCGCCGCTTCCGACTTCCGCCACCACCCCGGTCGGCAGTTCGAGCGGCAACAGGCGCAGCCCGGCATGCTCGAGCCAGTGGCGAATGCGCCGCGTGGTTTCAAACTCCTCGAGCGACAGTTCCGGGTGCTGATGCAATTCGCGTCGCCACGCAATTAACTGTTCGGTAAAGCTCATCCCGCCACCTCCTGTAGGGTCTGCGTCTGCGCGACCGCCTGCGCCAGCAGCAGGAGCGAGGTTAACCGCGCGCGTCCTTCCGCCACCGGCGTATCGATAATAAATTCGTCAATGCCAAACTGCTGATGCAGCGCATCCAGCCCGGCCCGCACCTGTTCTGGCGTACCGGCAAGGATTGCGCTTTCGCGCCGCGCAATGCGCACCGCCGGGCTGCCCGCCTGGCGGGCAAAAGCCTGCCCCTGCGCTTCACTCGCCACACTCACTTTCTGCCCGTTTGCCAGCTCAACGCCCCACACTTCCACCTGCTGCGCCAGCGCGTCAGCCTGCGCCTGGGTGTCGGCCACAATCACCTGCACGGCGACCAGCGTGTCGCGGCGGCTCTGCTGCTGCCACGATGTGACAACGTCACGCAAGAGTGTTTTATCCCCGTTCAAATGTGCGGCATAGACAAAGTTCCAGTCGAGGGAGGCGGCAAGCGTTGCGCTCTCAAGGCTGGCACCGAGCAGGAAACGCTCCGCAGGAACCGCCGCCAGCGGCGTCGCCAGTAAGGATTCCTCCGCACTCTCATCCGGGGTCAGCGACAACCAGTTGTCCAGTTGCGCCAGCTGGTCGGCAAAGCGCCCCTTCTCTTCGGGGTTCACCCCCTGCTGCAACGCGCGGGTGGAGAGCGGTAAGCCGCCCGGTGCTTTGCCAACGCCCAGATCGACGCGCCCGGGCGCGAGGTTTGCAAGCAGGTTAAAATTCTCCGCCACTTTGTACGGGCTGTAGTGTTGCAGCATCACGCCGCCGGAGCCGACGCGGATGCGCCGCGTCTGGCCGAGTATCCAGGCAATTACCAGCTCCGGTGACGGGCTTGCCAGCTGTGAGGTGTTGTGGTGTTCGGCTATCCAGAAGCGGTGATAACCCCAGTTTTCCGCCTGCTGCGCCAGTTGCAGCGTGCGCAGGAGCGCGTCCTGCGCGGTCTCATGCTCCGCGATGGGGCTTTTATCCAGCAAACTCAGTCGGTAAGACATGGCACGCTCTCGTGTCAGAGAAGATGAGCCCATACTGGAGCGCGCCGAATCTGCTGTGAAACAATTAATTTACATTTGGTAAGCAAAAAATTCGCAAAGTCAGCATTGCCCGGCGCTAAAGCCATTAGCAGGCGAAATAAATAAGGCTGAATCCCGGTGCACTCTGGGTAAAACACCGTTTTATGCTTGTGGTTTTTTCTGTTGCATTTTTCGCCATCCTGAATCATTTCCTCTGCTTGATGGAGTTGACTTCACAATTTCGACTAATAGTGTGCTGTTTACGGCTGGGTATGTTTTGCGTCAGTAAACGATTGCGGTTACGATGCTGCGCCATGTTTTCCCTTATCCATACACAGAAACAATGGAAAGAGAGAACGTGTAGCCGACGGTGCAAATCGTGTGGTTTTTGTGCTGCGGCTTGAGACATTCCGCAAGGTCAGACAGGTCAACAGGGTAATGCAATGAAAACAGAGAACAACAACACCACGGAGCATCACGCGGCAAAACGTCGCTGGCTGAACTCTCATGAAGAGGGCTACAGCCAGGCGATGGGCAACCGCCATGTACAAATGATCGCCATTGGCGGCGCAATCGGTACCGGTCTCTTCCTCGGTGCCGGCGCGCGTCTGCAAATGGCCGGGCCATCGCTGGCTATCGTCTATCTCGTTTGCGGTATCTTCTCGTTCTTTATTCTGCGTGCGCTGGGCGAACTGGTACTCCACCGCCCTTCCAGCGGCAGCTTCGTCTCCTACGCCCGTGAGTTCCTCGGTGAAAAAGCCGCCTATGTCGCCGGCTGGATGTACTTCATCAACTGGGCGATGACCGGCATTGTGGATATCACCGCCGTCGCGCTTTACATGCACTACTGGGGGGCCTTTGGCGATGTGCCGCAGTGGGTCTTCGCCCTCGGCGCGCTGGCGATTGTCGGCACCATGAACATGATCGGCGTGAAGTGGTTCGCCGAGATGGAGTTCTGGTTTGCGCTGCTGAAAGTGCTGGCAATTGTGCTGTTTCTGGTGGTCGGGACGGTTTTCCTCGGCACCGGCAAACCGCTCGACGGCAACAGCACCGGCTTCCATTTGATTACCGATAACGGCGGCTTCTTTCCGCACGGCATGATGGCCGCACTGGTGCTGGTGCAAGGTGTGGTGTTTGCTTTCGCCTCTATTGAGCTGGTCGGTACCGCCGCTGGCGAATGTAAAGAGCCGCAGACCATGGTGCCAAAAGCGATCAACAGCGTGATCTGGCGTATCGGCCTGTTCTACGTTGGCTCGGTTGTGCTGCTGGTGCTGCTGCTGCCGTGGAACGCTTACCAGGCGGGGCAAAGCCCGTTTGTTACCTTCTTCTCGAAGCTTGGCGTGCCGTACATTGGCGACGTGATGAATATCGTGGTGTTGACCGCCGCGCTCTCCAGCCTGAACTCCGGCCTCTACAGCACCGGGCGTATTCTGCGCTCCATGTCGATGGGCGGTTCTGCACCGAAGTTTATGTCGAAGATGAGCCGCCAGCAGGTGCCGTATGCCGGTATTCTGGCAACAATCTGCGTCTATATCGTGGGCGTGTTCCTGAACTACCTGGTGCCGTCTCAGGTGTTTGAGATTGTACTTAACGTTGCGTCGCTGGGGATTATCGCGTCCTGGGGCTTTATCGTGGTGTGCCAGATGCGCCTGCGCAAAGCGATCCGCGAAGGTAAAGCGGCCGATGTCAGCTTCAAGATGCCCGGCGCGCCGGTGACCTCCTGGCTGACGCTGCTGTTCCTGCTCAGCGTGCTGGTGCTGATGGCGTTCGACTATCCGAACGGCACCTTTACCATCGGCTCGATTCCGCTGATCGCCGTTCTGCTGGTTGCTGGCTGGTTTGGCGTGCGTAAGCGCGTAAACGAAGTGCATGCCACCGCGCCGACGGCGGAGCAGACGCCGCGTACCTGATCCCGCACCATTGGCGCTGCGTGATGCCGGGCAGTGAAGTTGACTGTCCGGCAGGCGCAGCGCCTGTTTTATCCCCTGCCTCGTCGTCGCTTTCCTGCATAATTGCCGTTTTTTACAGCGCCATGCTGCTACTTTGAGCGGTTACGCTTAAGAATATCCTCATTACCTGTACACTTACCGCTTTGCTGTCCTATATTTTTAGCGCTAAATGTCACTTTTTAGTACCAGACGCACGCCTCCGCTATTCAGGGTGTGATATAAGCTTATATATTTCTAATATTTATACAAAAGTACATGGTGTACGGGGTGGTGAATGTTTTCTTTTGTGGCCAGACAGGCGATCTTTGATAACCAACTGAACACCGTCGGTTACGAACTGCTGTTCCGCAATAGCATGGATAACCGCTTTCCGGAGATCTCTGCCGAGCAAGCCACGACCCAACTGATCGAAGAGCAGTTTCTCAGTGCGCCTGTCGGACGTAAGAACGATCTGACAACGGTCTATGTTAATTTCCCCTACCAGTTACTGATTGAAGGCCTGGCCGAAACGCTGCCAAAAAACCGCGTGGTGATCGAAGTCCTTGAAGATGCGCAGCCGGACAAGCAGCTACTGGAGACGGTAAAACGTTTGCAGAACCTCGGCTTTCGCGTCGCCCTTGACGATTTCGCGCCCGGCAACCAGTGGGACGCCTTCCTGCCCTATATCGATGTGATTAAGTTCGATATCAGACGAAGCTCGCTGGAAGAGATTGATGCCTGGGTTAACGCCAACCGCGATGCGCTGCGCCACGCGGTGCTGCTGGCGGAAAAAGTGGAGACCTATGAGGAGTTCGAAGCCTATAAGAAACTGGGTTTTCGCCTCTTCCAGGGCTATTTCTTCAGCAAACCGGTGGTCTCGAAGCGTAATAAGCTGGTGCAGAACCGCGCCTTCGCGCTGCGGTTGATGCAGGAAGTGAACGTCGAGTCGCCGAACTTAAACCGCATTGAAGAGCTGTTGAAACGGGATGTCTCCCTCTCGTTCAAGATCATGCGCTATGCGCAGAACATCTTATATAACACGCGCGGGATCAGCGGTTTTCGCAACCAGTCCTTACGCGACATTGTGGTTTACCTTGGCATTAACGAGATGCGCCGCTTCGTGCTGGTGGCCTGTCTTACCTCGTTTGAACACGTCACTAATACCGAAATCTACTATCTGAGCCTGATCCGCGCCAAGTTCTGTGAACTGGTGGCGGCGCGCACCTCCAGCAACAATGTTGCCAACGACGCTTTTCTGGTGGGGCTCTTCTCGCTGCTGGATGTGATCCTCGGCCTGCCGCTGGAGGAGTTGATGGATCAAATCTCCGTCTCGCCGGATGTGGCGACGGCGCTGGAGAAAGAGAGCGGTGAACTCTACCCCTATGTTCACCTTGCTCGCGTCTATGAACAGCGTTTATGGGATGAGACCAGCGCAATTGCCCAGGAGATTGGCCTGCCTTACTCTGCGGTATCGGAATTGATGACGCAAGCCACAAAGTGGGCTGATGAGCTGCCGCTGAGCCTGAAAGGTTAATTATTCGCGCGCGCCGGGCGTGCGCGAAATAGTGACTACTTTAAGTGAAACATTATTTCAATTAATTAACATAGCTTCCCGATATTAATTAACAGTCACCCTGCCCTTAAATAAAATCGATCCTGCTTGTCAGACTTTTGCCCACATATCAGCGTGATATGTGACGAAGATCCCTTTTTAACCTCAATTTTTCTACGGTTTCTGCCGTTATTACAGTTACCACCCTTTCTAAAAAAATCAGGATCATGAAAAAAATTGCGCAAGCGTCTGTATTAACGAAACTGCTCGTCGGTTTCTCTATTCTTATTGTGATGATGTTAATTGTTGGCATTGTCTCTATTTATCAACTCAACGCCAGCAAACAGCAAATTGATAAATTCCGCCAGCAGCGCATGCCGGGCATTCGCTACACCCTCGAGATGCGCGGTGTATTAGCGGAAATGCGCCTGCAACAGGTGCAGTACATCTCCTCGACAACCCCTGCCTCTCTCGATCAGCATCGCAATGAGCTGCTGCAAAATCAGGAGACATTCCTCAATGCCCAGCGGCAGTATGCAAAAATCTCTGCCGGTGCACCGCCAGAGATGAATGCGCTGTTTGTTACGGTGGTCGATAACTTTAAAAACTTCATCGACGTTAACGCGAAGGTGATTGAGGCGATGAACCACGGCGACGCGGCAGAGGCGGCGAAGATCAGCGGCGTGGTGTCGGCGAAATACCGCACGCAGTTAATGAAAGATCTGGCGACGCTGGTCGATATGGAAGTGGCCATTGGCGATCATATGGGCGAAGCGACGCAGGATAGCTACAACCAGGCGTTGTATCTCCTGGTCGGTTTACTGCTGCTGGCGCTGGTCGCCACCGGCGTGAGCGCCCTCTTTATTTCGCGCAGCCTGGCGCGTCAACTCGGCGGCGAGCCGGCCTATGCGATGTCGATCATGCAGGCGGTGGCCTCCGGCAAGCTGGAGACGGCGGTCGATTTGCGTGAAGGTGACAGCGATAGTCTGCTGGCGACGATTAAATATATGAATAGCCAGCTGGCGGAGATAATCCGCGGCATTATTGATGGCAGCGAATCGATCTCCCATGCCGCCGGTGAGATTGCCGAGGGTAACAATGATTTATCGCAGCGCACCGAGGAGCAGGCCGCTTCGCTGGTGCAGACCTCGTCGAACATGCAGCAGATCACGGAAAACGTGAAGAGTAATGCGGAGAACGCCCGTAAAGCGAGCGAGCTGGCACGCCTGACATCCGCTACTGCGCTTAAGGGCGGTCAAGAGGTGCATGACATGCTGTCGCGCATGCAGGAGATATCCGACAGCTCACAGAAAATTGTCGATATCATTTCGGTGATTGAGGGGATCGCGTTCCAGACCAATATTCTGGCGCTCAACGCCGCCGTTGAAGCGGCGCGTGCCGGTGAACAGGGCAAAGGGTTTGCGGTGGTTGCAGGCGAAGTGCGTAATCTGGCGCAGAAGAGCGCCGATGCGGCAAAAGAGATTAAGCAGTTGATTGAGGGCACGGTGGAAAAGATCACCGACGGGTCGCGTTATGCCGATACCGCCAGCCGTGCGATGGAGGAGATTGTGTCGTCGGTTAATAAAGTAACGGATATTGTTGCCGATATCTCCGCCGCCTCAACCGAGCAGCACCAGGGAATTAAAGAGATTAGCGTTGCCATCGATCAGATGGACCAGGTGACGCAGCAGAATGCCACGCTGGTGGAACAGGCGGCGGTGGCCGCGCAGTCGATGACCGAGCAGAGCGAGGCGCTGCGCAACTCCGTGCGTTTCTTCCAGCTGGCGCGTTAACGGGATGAGAACGTAACACCCCTGGCTTATGGAGACGGGGTGTATTGCCGGATGGCGCTGGTGCTTATCCGGCCTACGAAACCCAGAAATTTGGCATTGGCTATTCGAGATTAGCGCGATCGAGGCCGTAGGCTTTATCCAGCGCGCCCGGTGCGGTTTGCGACACAATCATTAACCGGTTCCAGGTGTTGATAATCGAGATAGCAAACGCCAGTTCTGATAACGCCACTTCATCAAAATGTTCGCGCGCCGTGTCATAGACGGCATCGCTCACCCCTTCAGCACCGGGCCGCGTCAGGGCTTCAGTCAGCGCCAGCGCCGCCTTCTCTTTGGCGGTAAATAACGGCGACTCGCGCCAGATGGCGACATGATGCAGCCGCAACTCCCGCTCACCGAGAATCCGCGCCTGTTTAATGTGCATATCCAGACAGAAAGCGCAGCCGTTGAGCTGCGAGGCACGAACATCCACCAGGTTTTTGAGTGTGCTGTCGAGGCCGCTGTTGTGTGAAGCCTGGCTGGCTTCAGAGAGGGCTTTGATCAGGTCAGGAACGCGCTGGAAGAGATTGATGCGGGTGCTCATATTATTTGCCTCGTTTATTGTTTCAACGAGGGCTATATTACGGACTAATGTCGCAGGTAAAAGATGCAAAAAAGCGAAAAACAGGTAGGACATGAGACCAGGATACAGAGCTATTTATGCGCAATATCGTCAGAGCATCACGCAAGGTTTACTTAAGCCCGGGGATAAGGTTCCTTCGGTGCGCGTGCTGGCCAGCGAACTTGGCGTGGCGCGGAAAACCGTAGAGACCGCATGGTCGATCCTGGTCGGTGAAGGGTTTCTGGTCAGCGATGGCGCGCGCGGCACTCGCGTCAACCCGGAACTGGTGCTGTCGCCGGTAAAACGTAAGGCTTGCGATAAAACGCTTGCAGCGCCGATGGCAGCCTTTGGCGACGCAGAGCGTAAACAGTCCGGTTTCTTGCGCCTCGGCATTCCGGCGCTGGATGCCTTTCCGGGTAAAAAGTGGCTGCTTCTTAGCGCCAAAGCGGTGCGCGCGCTGCACCCGAGCGAAATGCTTACGCCGCCGCTGATGGGCTACGCTCCGCTGCGCGAGGCTATCGCCCACTATCTTAATGTTTCGCGCGGACTCACCTGCAGCCCGGAACAGGTGGTGATCACCGGCGGGTATCAGCACAACATGCGGCTGATCCTCAGCCTGCTTGCAGGCTCAAAGCATAAAGTGGTGTTGGAAGAGCCGGGCTACTTTTTAGGCCAGCGCATCCTTGAGCATACGTGCCAGCAACTTCATCACGTGCCAGTCGATAACGACGGTCTGGATATGAACGATTTCCTGCGCCATCACAACGATGCCCACGTGGTATTTGTGACACCGTCACACCAAAGCCCGCTGGCCGTAACTCTCTCCCTGCCCCGCAGACAGCAACTGCTGGCATGGGCAGCGCAGCATAACCGCTGGATTGTTGAGGATGACTATGACGGCGAGTTTCACTACACCCGCAAAGTGGTCCCGGCGCTGAAAAGCCTCGATAGTGATGACCGGGTGATCTATATGGGCACCTTCAGCAAAACCATGCTGCCTGCGTTGCGCACCAGTTATCTGGTGCTGCCGCGTGCGCTGCTCGCGCCGTTCCGGCAAAAGGCCGAGCTCACGGAGAGCGGCCAGCCATTATTCACGCAAAAAATTCTCGCCGCCTTTCTTCGCGAAGGCCATTTTTATAAGCATCTCAAAAAGATGCGTAACCTCTACTCTGCCCGGCGAGGGTTCGTGCTGGCGGCACTGGCGCAGATTTATCCGCAGATCTTTGATGTTGAGGTGCGCGACGGCGGCATGCATATCATCGCCTTTTTGCGTGAGTCCACGCAGGATGTGGCGCTCGCGCAACACTGGCAACGGCATGAATTGCAGGTCAGCCCGCTTTCAGAATGGTACAGAGGTGACGCGCCGCGTTACGGTTTGATTATTGGCTATACCAATGTCGTGTCTGCTGAAGAAGCGATGACGTTATTGCAGCGCCCTGCGCAACAGACGCAGGCGCTGCTTACAGATAGCTCACGGCAGGCTGCTGAAGAGTGAGAGATCCCATGCCGTGGCGAGCAGTGACAGGCCAACGATAAACGTCAGCGCGAACGAGAAGGTTTTATCGGACTTTTCCATCGCATGTCCCTCTTTGTAGATGACCTGAGCCAGGAGAGTGAAAAAATCTTACGGCTTACGCCCCTGTAAGTTTAGGTCAATTGGTAATTTTTGTCCGGTGTCAGTTTGACCGGCAGATCGTCGGCGTCCACCATTTGCAGCAGGTCGATTTCAATTGCATTGCAGTAGGCATCCAGCGGCAGGTCGTTATCCTCTTCACCAAACGGATCTTCCAGCTCTTCCGCCAGCGTATCGAGCGAGATAAAGGTGTAGGAGATAAGCACCGAGATAAAGGGGGTCATAAAGTGCAGATCCACCACCAGCGCAAACGGCAGCATGATGCAGAAGAGATAGACCGTGCGGTGCAGAATCAGCGAATAGGCAAAAGGCAGCGGCGTGTTAAAGATACGCTCGCAGCCAGCCTGCACGGCAGACATATCGTGTAAGCGCTGAGTGATGCTGTGAAACAGAATATCCGACAGCGCTCCTTGCGCCCTGCGCTCACCCAGCCACTGGCCCATCAACAGCAGAATACGGTTCGCCGGTGAATGGGCATTTAAGACCTGGCGTAACTCATCAGCCGAGAGATATTTTGACAGCACGTCGCCCTGCGGTTTGCGTCGCAGCGTCATGCGCAGCGCGTGGGCAAAGGCGAACTGTAGCTGCATAAAGTGGCGTACGTCACTTTCGTCTGGCAGTGTGGTTTTCACTTCCCGCAGCAGCGAGCGCGAGGCGATCATCAACTGCCCCCATAACAGACGCGCTTCCGAGTAGCGGGCGAAACAGGCGTTATTGCGAAAACCGAGGAAGATAGCAATCGCCACACCGAGAATGCTGAACGGTGCGACCGTTAGCTTGATGCCCAGCGAGGTGTACCACGGCAGCATCCAGATGACGGCGACCGAGAGCAGGAAGTTCATGGTCAGGCGTGAAGCGATTTTCGGCAGGACAGAGCCGTGCCAGACGAAGAGACGAGCAAGCCAGTGTTTTTCAGGACGGACAATCATAATTATTCAGGGGGAAAAGGAGCGCAGCGGCTATTAAACGTGATCAATGTCACAGTTGCAAGTTTGCTAACGGATTGTGACGCAATTTCGCCCTGCCAGACGAGGTATTGGCGCAGAGGTTGCTGGAACCTGTTATACAACTTTTTTAAAGTATGTTGTAACTATAGGGGTTGTTTTCAGGTCTCGTTACTTTGCCGGATGGCGGCTTTGCCTTATCCGGCCTACGGGATCGCATAGTGTGCGGGTTTGCCGGATGGCGGCCTTGCCTTATCCGGCCTACGGGGATCGAGTGGAGTGTGGGAGTGGGAGTGGAAAATGTAGGCCGGATAAGCGCGAGCGCCATCCGGCATTTAACAGTCTCCGATCAGCAGAGCGGTTTCACCGCCTCACGCATACCGCGCTGCAGAATCGCGTCCAGATCGCGCGTCACCTGCTCCACCAGGCCTGGCACGTTGCTCAGATCCTGCTCCCAATGATCGCTCACCGACAGCACCGCTCTCACCAGCTCATGGGTGCTGATTTGACGGTCACCATGCTGGCTCCACAGCTGCTGGTAACGCTCAATCCAGTGCGCGTCATCCTGCACCGGATAGATTTTCCCGTCACGCTCGCCGCGATAAAACGCAATCAGCGCCGCCAGTGCAAAGGTCAGGCGCGTAGGTAATTTACCGCTGGCTCTCTGCCCTGCCAGCAGCTGCGGCAGAATGCGGGTGCGGTATTTGGTCATGCCATTCAGGGAGATGGAGAGCAGCTGATGTTTGATATAGGGATTACGGAAACGCCCGGTCACCGCGCTGGCGAACGACTCCAGCTCGTCGCGCGGCAGATCCAGCACTGGAATGATCTCTTCGTAAATCGCTTTCTCGACAAAGGCACAGATCTCCGGGTCGCTCATCGCTTCGCCAACCGTATCGATACCCGCCTGGAACGCGACCGGTACCAGCGCCGTATGCGCCCCGTTGAGGATCGCCACCTTACGCTCTTTGTATGGCTTGATGTCGTCCACAATCAGCACGTTCAGCGGATATTTATCCAGACGCAACTCTGCGGCCAGCGACTTCGGCCCTTGAATAACAAACAGATAGAAGTGCTCAGCGGTATCGAGGAAGGCATCCTGATAACCGAGCTCCGCTTCCAGTTTCGCCACTTCATCACGCGGATAACCGGTAACAATGCGGTCAACCAGCGTCGAGCAGAAGCTGTTCGCGCTCGCAAGCCACTGGGTAAACTCCGCGCCCAGCGCCCACTCATCGGCATAACGCAGCACCAGTTCACGCAGCGCGTCGCCGTTATAATCAATTAATTCACAAGGGATAATAATCCAGCCTTTATCCTGCGCGCCGGCAAAATGGCGGAAGCGTTCGAACAGCAGGCGGGTCAGTTTTGCCGGATAGCTTACTGCCGGCGCATCGTCGAATTTGTCCCCGGCATGATAGCTGATGCCCGCTTCGGTGGTGTTAGAGAAAACGAAACGGATATCCGGGTTGTGGGCCAGCTTCAGAAACTCGTCATACTGCGTATAAACACTGATTTCACGGTTCACGGAGCGGATAAGACGCGCGTCGCTCACCGCTTCGCCCTGCTCGTTGAGACCGCGAATAATGGTGGTGTAGAGGCCATCCTGGGTGCTCAGAGAGGGAGGGAAATCACTCGCGATTGGGCGAACCACTACCACACCGGCGTTAAGGTCGGTGTGTTCGTTCAGCAGATCGATTTGCCAGTCGACAAAAGCGCGCAAAAAATTCCCTTCGCCAAACTGAATAATACGTTCTGGATAGTGAGCCCCGGGAAAATTGCGACGGTTTAATGTGTTCACAGTGGGTTCCTTTTTTAGATTAGTCATACAACCTGGAAAGATTGGTGTAATAACTTACCAGACTTTACGACCATGAAACCCTGTTTTGATCAAAGTGGCGTGGCTTATTGACGCCAGTTATATGAACTTGTAGAAAAGTGTCGTCGCCGTCACATTTCCATCCGGCATCAGCGCATAGCGCGGAATTTCACCCACCCGCTGCCAGCCGCAGGCGGTGTAAAAGTTCTCCGCCCCGCTGCCGGTCGCCGTATCCAGTACCAGCACGCTTTTGCCATGCGCCTGCGCCGCACATTCAAGCGCGCTCATCAGGCGACGCGCCAGCCCCTGACGTCGCGCATTATCATGCACCAATAATTTCGCAATATCGGCGCGGTGCGGCTGGTTTTCCGGCTGAGCGAGCACAATCTGAACGGTGCCGACAACCTCGCCCCCCTCATCCTGCGCCACCAGCACAATGCGCTCGCCGCGCGTCACGCTTGCAGCCACGTCGGACCAAAAGTGATGTGATTTTTCCCGCGAGAGCGGATGCATAAAGCTGACGGAGGCACCGCCGGCAACGCAGTTTTCCAGCACGCCGCACAGGCTGTCGATATGGCAGAGGATCGCCTCACCAGAGAGGCTATTGATATGATAAGCGGTCATTTGGCGTCCTTGTAAAATGACCACTATTCAACGCGGGGCGGGCTAACTCAAGCGCCGCCACCATACAATTTTGTTATGGTTTAACGCCCGCGATTGTTGCGCGTTTTCATGGCGTACATCTTCTCATCCGCCTCTTTCATCCAGGCGCGCAGATCGTCACTGCCATCGTGATTAAACTCGCTGACACCCCAGGAGAAACCGAGCTTCCACGGTTTGCCAGAGTGCTGGTTCCAGGCCTCAACCTGTTCGACCAGATGCTGCATCGCAATCCATGCGCCCTCTTCATTGGTATCAGAGAAGACGATCGCGAACTCGTCGCCGCCGTAGCGAACCCGCAGATCCGCTTCGCGCAGGCTGGCTGTCATCACCTCTGCCATCGCCTTCAGGGCTTCATCCCCTTCGCCGTGGCCGTAGGTGTCATTGATCTCTTTAAAGTTATCGAGGTCGATCCACGCAAGCGTAAGAGGCTGCGCGCGGCGGCGGGCACCCACAATCGCGAACTTCGCCAGGTTATCGAAGCCACGGCGGTTAAAGAGGCCGGTTAACTCATCGGTGGTCGCCGCGCTCATCACCGCGAACTCATCTTCGACGATCATGGCGAAATCTTTCAGGGTATCGACTTCCGCGCCGGAAAAGCCGCGTGCCGCTTTATCAATCACGCACAGCGACCCTACCAGCGCCCCATCCGGCAAACGCAGCGGATAACCGGCATAGAAGCGGATATGCGGCTCGCCGGTGACCAGCGGATTATCGGTAAAACGCTCATCGAGATGGGTATCTTCAATGATCATCGCCGATTCAGACAAAATGACGTGACCGCAAAAGGAGATGTTGCGCGGCAGCGTCTGGCTTTCTGCCGGGTAACCGCCGGTGGATTTGAAATGCAGGGTATCTTCATCGACCAGCGTAATTAACGCGGCCGGAACATTAAACATTCGTTGCGCCAGGCGCGTTAAGCGGTCCAGGCGGGCGTTGACGCCACCCTCCAGCAGGCCGGAGTCATGCAACGACGCCAGGCGCTGTGCCTCATTAGCGGGAATCGCAGGTGTTTTCATAGAGTGCCGATCTCATCATTCTCAGTCTGGACCGCCGCGCACGAGTAAACGGGCGAGTAGACAACGGTTTACAGCATTAAGCGTAGCCTATTCGGCACGTTTGTCAGGGTGGGCGAATCCGCTACTTGCGACCGCGCGAGGCTAATAATATTGGTCTCAAAAATCAGCCGCAAGGTATTTATAAGTTATTAATATTTATTGTGTTGCTTGTTTCACGTTGCGGCTGAAATCGTCACTTCCGGCGCGCGGGTGTGGCTATCGGTGGTGCAGTTTCTGCCGCGCTTCTTCGAGCGGTAGAGATGCTCATCGGCCTCGGCCAGCAGATCATTGAAGCTCTCCGTTAACTGGCGCGGGTCGGGTGTGCCGTGCCCGATGCCGACGCTCATCGTCAGGTGCAGCGTCTGCTGCCGCCATTTAAAGAGATGATCTTCCACCGCCCTGCGCAGCCTCTCTGCCAACGCTTTACCCGCACTGGCATTGTCGGTTGCTGCTACCACCACAAACTCCTCGCCGCCCATGCGCGCCACCAGCCCACGCGCACCAAGCTCCTGCTGCACTTTATGCGCGAATGAACTCAGCACCCTGTCGCCACACTCGTGACCGTAACTGTCATTGACGCTTTTGAAGTAGTCGATATCCATCAGCATTACCGACAGATGTTTGCCCGCAAAGCGCTTCTCATCTTTGCGCAGGGCTTCATACAGGCCGGAGCGGGAGTAAACGCGGGTGAGAAAATCAAAATCGGCGCGCAGTGACACCTGGCGCATCAGGCGGTTAATGGCTTCCACGCTGACCGAGACGATCACCGGGCAGATCGCCATCGTCGCTACGCCAAGCCGCGCCGAAAGCATCTGTGGGATATCAAACGGTGAGTGAACATGAATATCGATCTGCCCGCTGGAAACCAGCATGATCTCCAGCCCGCCGGTGAGCAGCGTCACCAGGCAGGTCAGCGGCAGGGAATAGCGCACCGCGCACCAGATCAGCGCCGGGAGCGGAAATGCCAGGCTTCCGGCACCGCCAATCATGACTGACGCGGCGACCGACACCGCCAGTGCGAGGATCGGCATCACCTGCGGCAGTGAAAAGCCCTTGAGCGCGCGCGGGCGCGTCATGGTCAGCAGGCATGGCAAAATCAGCACGCCCGTTGAGAACTGCTCGCCGAACCAGTCCGCCAGCAGTGGCCAGAACCCCTGATCGTTAATCCCCACCGACCCCAGCGCGCCAAAGAAGGCACAGAGCAGCGCGGCCACCAGACAGTAACTAAAGAGTTTCAGCGCATTGATCGGCTGTGGCGTCTTGGCGATCTGGCGCCGCTCCCAACCGATCAGCTGCGCCATGGTGATGATAAACACCATATTGGAGAAGTTGATGATCAGCGACGCCGTACCCCAACTGGTGGTGACGGCATCATAGGCCAGCATCGCAACATAGCTGATTAAGTAGTAGTGCCAGCGGTGCAGAAACGCGTAGCGGGCGAAGACCCCTGCCATCACGGCGTTCAGCGGCCAGAAGAGCGACAGCTCTTCAACCAGGCGCATCATCGCGCCGATAAAATAGAACAGCGTGGTCAGCACAAAAATCATGCCCGCATTCATCAGCGGGGTCTCTTCCCTGAACGGACGCCAGGAGGACAACAAAGCTCGCATCAAATCTCAATTCCTGTCGCGGGCAGCAGGTGCAGCCCGAAGTAGCGCCGGAAACAGCTTAAAGCTTAGCATGCTTCGTTTTCGCAGCGCGGTGTTGCGCAACCGTCATTAGCGCGGCGTATTCATCTGGACAACCAGCCAGTGATAGATCACATCAACCACATATTGCTGCTGCGCGGGCGACAGTGGCTGGCCCGCCGCAATGGCGTGCCACTTTGCCAGACAGCCGCGACAACAGGTAGCGGTGGCATGCTGGGCGATAAATACCGGGTGACCGCGCATCGGCGTCTGTTTACCGTCATTGACAGGCTGCGCAGGCGCAAGACGCCGGGCGACAAAATCGGCAGCGTGGGCAGCAATCACCTCTGCCCCCTTCTCTTCGCAATAGTGCCGCTCCTTTGCCCCTAAGCGAAAACGGGAGCGAAAGCCAGAGCGCCCAAGGCGGGCAAACAGCGCATCGAACTCTGTCATCAGTAGACCGATCTGCCCAGCCGCTGGCTGAGTGCTTCCAGCAGCGCGACGCCTGCCAGCGAGTTGCCCGCGTCATCCAGCTCCGGGCTCCACACTGCAATCGCCATCTCATGAGGCACAATCGCCACGATCCCACCGCCAACGCCCGACTTCGCAGGCAGGCCGACGCGGAAGGCGAACTCCCCGGCGTTCTGGTACATACCGCTGGTCGCCATCAGCGCGTTAATCTGCCGCGCCTGCCTTGGCGAGACCACCGGTTGGCCGAGGTGCTCCGCCTGCCCGCTCTGCGCGAGGAAGAGAAAGGTGCGCGCCAGTTCAGCGCAGCTCATCTTCAGCGCGCAGTAGTGAAAGTAGTTTTGCAGAACGGTGGTGACATCATTGTGGAAGTTGCCGAAAGACTTCATCAGCCAGGCGATGGCGGTGTTACGCGCGGCGTTATCGAACTCCGATCGCGCCACTGCCGTGTCATAAACGATATCCTCGACGCCCGCGAGCTTGCGCACAATCTCCAGCATACGCTGGCGCGGCGCGCTGAGGCGGCTTTGCAGCATATCGCACACCACCAGCGCTCCGGCGTTAATGAAAGGATTGCGCGGCTTGCCCTGCTCAATCTCCAGCTGCAGCAGCGAGTTGAAGGGCTGACCGGAGGGATCTTTACCGACGCGCTGCCAGATCTCCTCCTCGCCGTAGTGGTTCATCGCCACCACCAGGCTGAGCACTTTTGAGATCGACTGAATCGAGAAGCGCTCATTGGCATCGCCTGCCTGATAGTGCTCCCCATTGACGGTGCTGATCGCGATCCCCAGTTTATTGCCGCTGACTGCCGCCAGCGCCGGGATATAATCCGCGACCTTACCGCGTCCCAGCAGCGGGCGTACCTGGGAGACAATCGCCTCCAGCACGCCATTATCCATCACCGATGCCACTTTTACTCCTCGCCCACAGGCCAAATCGGGCTGCGAGTATACCAGAGCTGTTTTGCCGCGTCAGGCGCTGAGACGAAAACGCGCAACCGCTTGCATCAATACCTGCGAATCGTGATAAAGCTGCTCGGAGGCCGCCGCTGCCGTGGTCACCAGTTCGCCGGTGCGCCGCGCCACGCTATTGAGAGAGTGTAGGCGTCGGGTCATCTTATGGATGCTCTCGCCCTGGCTTAGCGTGGCGGCAGAGATTTCACTCAATACCCCACTCAGATGCCCAACCAGGCCGGTCACCTGTTGCAGGTTATCTTCAAGACGGCTTACCGCCTGGGTGCCATCATTGATCCCTTGCAGCGAGTGGTTAATCAGCTGCTGAATGGTTTGCGTCGAATGGCTGCTCTTACGCGCCAGCAAGCCCACCTCTTTCGCCACCACCGCGAAGCCGCGCCCGTGGTTGCCCGCATGCGCCGCCTCGATGGCAGCATTCAGCGCCAGAATATTGGTCTGAAACGCTACGCCGTCGATCAGCGCGACGATATTGCGCATCTCGGCGGAGCGGTCGACAATTTCGCGCATCGACTGCGTCACCGTCTCCATCATCCTGTCGCCGCCCGCCGCGACTTTACGTGCTTCATCCGCCTGCTGGCGCGCCTCTTCGGCAAAACCGGTATTGCCTTCGACATGGGACTCCAGCGTGGCGATATGTTCGGTGACATCGTTCAGCTCCTGCGCCTGCTTCGCCGATTGCTGATTAAGCGACTGGTTGCCCTCTGCCAGGCTGCCGATGGTGCCAATCATTGATGCGGTAGCGTCGCTCACCTGCATCACGAGCTGTTGTAGGCCCCGCTGCATGGTGCCGACGCTGTGGCTAAGCTGAATAATTTCGCGGTTGAAACGCCGCACCGGTGGCAATGGCGTACCGAGATCGCCAGCGGCAAGGATATTGATATGGGCAATCAGTGTACGCAGCGGGGTGATGACCCAGCGCGACATGCCAAACCATACCAGCAGCGCAATAGCGACAAGCAGCACCGGGATCAGCATAAAGACCTGCTGCAAACGGCTGAGGCTGGCAAGCAGCGACTGCCTTCCTTGCTCGGCGTGCTGTGCGCCCGCCTGCTGGAAACGGGCGTAGTTATCGTTGAAATCGGCCTGGAATGCCTGCGCCGGGACCGCAAAAAAGGCGTCAATGGACTGCGTTTTTACCAGCCCGTCGGCCTGCTCTTTCAGCGCGCCATAAAAGAGCTGGTAGCTGTTGACCAGGCCTTCATCTTTTGGTGGGTTGAGCGCCTGAAAAGCAAGCCAGGCTTTATTCGACGCGGCCAGCGCCTGCTGGGTTTCATCCATCAGGCTGTGCCAGCTGCCGTCCGAACCGGTCGCTTTATCCTGCATAAAGTAGACCCCGGCGCGATTGAGCAGATCGCTGGCGGTAAGGAGCGCAATGCGTGCTTCATCTGCCCGCACCTGTTGCAGATGCGCCTGTTGATTCAGGCTCTCATCGTGCTGTGCGCTACGCAGCGAAGCGGTAAGGAAAAAGGAAGAGGCGATTTGCAGGGCGGAAAAGAGCGCGATAATGCAAAAAATCCCGGCCAACAAACCAAACTGCTGTGGTGCCATACGCCGAAAAATTCGGCGAAAAATTTGTGTTAAGTTCATGATATTCTTCTGTAACCACTAAGTTGCGGTGAGTCTACAAAAGGATCATGACACATCCATGACAGCCAGTGACGACGCGCCCCACAGGGGCGCGTTTAGCTTACAGGCGATCTTTCCACACGGTCTGAACGTTGCAGAACTCGTGCAAACCAAAGTGGGAGAGCTCACGTCCGAAACCGCTCTTCTTCACGCCGCCGAAGGCCACGCGCGGATCGCTGGCGCTAAAACCATTGATAAACACGCCGCCGCATTCAAGATTATCGGCAAACCACTCGGCCTGCGCGCTGTCGGCGGTGAAGAGTGTGGCCGAGAGGCCAAAGTCGCTGTCGTTGGCCAGCGCCAGCGCATGCTCTGCATCGCGGGCGATGCTGATCGCAGCAACCGGCCCAAACAGCTCCTGACGAAACGCTGTCATCTCCGGCGTCACGTTGGTCAGCACTGTGGCCGGGTAGTAGTTGCCGCTGCCCGGCGTCTTCTCACCGCCAAGTCGCAGGATGGCGCCCTCTTTGATGCTCGCCTCAACCTGAGCGTGCAGCTCATCGCGCAGATCGAAGCGCGCCATCGGCCCAAGGTAGTTCTCCTCATTTTCCGGCGCGCCCTGCTGTAGCGCAGCCGCGGCGGCGACAAATTTCTCGGTGAACGCGTCGGCGATCCCCTCTTCCACAATGAAGCGTTTCGCCGCGGCGCACACCTGCCCGGTGTTCTGGTAACGCCCGGCCACGGCGGCTTTCACTGCCAGATCGAGATCGGCATCGTTAAGCACGATAAAGGGATCGGAGCCGCCCAGTTCAAGCACGCATTTCTTCAGCGCCGCACCGGCCTGCGCGCCAATCGCCGCCCCGGCACGCACGCTGCCGGTGACGGTCACGGCGGCGATGCGCGCATCGTTAATCGCCTGGCTGACGCCCTCGTTTGTGGCGTTAACCCAGCCAAAAACGCCCGGCGCAAACCCGGCTTCACTGAAAAACTCGCCGATCAGTGCCGCAGAGCCGAGCACATTTGGCGCATGTTTTAACAGATAGCTGTTGCCCGCCAGCAGGATCGGCACCGCGCCGCGTAGTACCTGCCACAGCGGGAAGTTCCACGGCATCACCGCCAGAATCGGCCCCAGCGGGCGATATTCGATGCGCGCGCGCTGCGCTTCAACTTGCGTGGCTTCGCTGTCGAGCATCATCGGGCCATGCTCGGCGTACCAGTCGCACAGCGCGGCGGATTTCGCCACTTCTGCCCGCGCCTGTAAGATCGGTTTGCCCATCTCTTCACTCATCATCTGCGCCATCTCTTCTGCGCGGTGACGCAGCACGGCGGCCAGATCGCGCAGCTTCTGCGCGCGGTCATTGACGCTGACGTTACGCCAGTGGCGGTAGCCGCTATCGGCCAGCGCCAGCGCGCGGTCAACCTCTTCACGGCTGGCCCATGGCGTGGCGCGCAGAGTTTCGCCCGTCGCCGGGTTGATGGAGAGTGCATGGGTGGTGGCGGTCAGAGTCATTATTTTTCCCCTCAATGATTTCAGAACTTGCATTAGGGTGACGCAGTTTGTTATTTCTGAAAACTGAATAATATTAACTTCACCATTCACATTACGAGAACAGCATGGATTTAACCCAGCTTGAGATGTTCAACGCCGTAGCGCAGACCGGCAGCATTACCCAGGCCGCGCAGAAGGTACACCGGGTGCCGTCAAACCTGACGACGCGCATTCGCCAGCTGGAAGCGGACCTCGGCGTCGATCTCTTTATTCGCGAAAACCAGCGCCTGCGTCTGTCGCCTGCCGGACACAGCTTTTTACGCTACAGCCAGCAGATCCTTGCGCTGGTGGATGAGGCGCGGATGGTGGTGGCGGGCGATGAGCCGCAGGGGTTGTTCTCACTGGGCGCGCTGGAGAGCACCGCCGCGGTGCGTATCCCGGCGACGCTCGCCGCCTATAATCAGCGCTACCCGCGTATTCAGTTTGATCTCTCCACCGGCCCTTCCGGCACCATGATTGACGGCGTGCTTGAGGGGACGCTGAGCGCGGCGTTTGTCGACGGGCCGATCATGCACCCGGGGCTGGAGGGCATTCCTGTCTATCGCGAAGAGATGATGATTGTCGCCCCGGCGGGCCATGAGCCGATCACCCGCGCGTCGCAGGTAAACGGTGCCAGTATTTATGCTTTTCGCGCCAACTGCTCTTATCGCCGCCATTTTGAGAGCTGGTTTCAGGCCGACCGCGCCACGCCGGGGAAAATTCACGAGCTTGAGTCCTATCACGGCATGCTGGCCTGCGTGATTGCCGGTGCCGGGCTGGCGCTGATCCCGCGCAGTATGCTGGAGAGCATGCCCGCCCATCAGCAGGTCAATGCCTGGCCGCTGGCGGAGGAGTGGCGCTGGCTCACTACCTGGCTGGTGTGGCGGCGCGGCGCGAAAAGCCGCCACCTCGACGCGTTTATTGCGCTCTTGCCGTAGCGTTTTGGCGGCGTGCTCTTTGTTATGCCGGATGGCGCGTTATACGCTTATCCGGCCTACAGGAAGGTGCGGCTGAAACCGCGTAGGCCTGATAAGCGCAGCGCCATCAGGCATTATCCCCCTGGCACCCATTGCCGGATGGCGGCTGCGCCTTATCCGGCCTACGTTTGCAGCGCATCAGGCAACTTTTTCGCGCAACGCCTTCTGCATAAACACGCTTAACGGGTCGGGATCATAGGGCGCGAAAGCGTCGCAAATCTGGTATCCACAGCGCTGGTAAAGTTTCACCGCCGCGTGCTGCTCGATGCCCGTCTCCAGCCGCAACGTGTGGCACCCTTTCTCACTCGCCGCCTGCTCCAGCGCGGCAATCAGCTGTTCACCCAGCTTCTGCCCACGGTGCGTCGGGTCGATAAATACCCGCTTCATCTCCGCGCTGCCATCCTCATTAAGCAACACCGCACCGCAACCGACGGCGTCCTGCTGATGCACGATTTTACGCAGGATCAGCGTCTCTTCGGCAAAGGAGGCCAGATCAACCAGATGGTTGCTCTCTGCCGGGTAAAGCGCGGTTTGGTAGCGGTCGAGGGCAGCGATGAGGGCTATCACCTCTGGCTGCGTGGCGGTGGCATCAACAATACGGTACATAGCGGCTCCTTATGGTTATCACCTTGTTAAATTAGCGAAAACCGCGCCGCTTAACTCATATGAATAACCTATAGATTCGCGACGATATTGCACCCTGGCAATAACAGGCTGTACTTTACGCACGAGAATATTCTGACAAGGGAATCGCCATGAATACAAAAGCCCGTAAAGTAATGATTATCGGCACCGGTAATGTCGGTGCATCTGCCGCTTACGCTCTTTTAAACCAGAACATTTGTGAAGAGCTGATCCTGGTGGATGTGAATGCCCAGCGCGTAGAGGGACACGCGCAGGATCTGGCGGATGCCGCCGCCTTTATGCCGGGGATGATGACTATCTCCACCCGTTCCATCGAGGCGTGCGCGGATGTCGATATCGCGGTGATCACCGTCTCTGGCGGCGCGCTGAAGCCCGGCCAGACGCGGCTGGATGAGCTTGCCAACACCGCGCGCATCGTTAAAAACATCGTGCCCACCATGATGGCAAACGGCTTTAACGGCATCTTTCTGGTGGCGACCAACCCTTGCGACATCATTACCTGGCAGGTGTGGTCCCTCTCCGGCCTGCCGCGCAGCCAGGTGATCGGCACCGGCGTCTGGCTCGACACCACCCGTCTTCGCCGTCTGCTGGCGCAGGCGCTGGATATCGGCGCGCAGAGCATCGACGCATTTATTATGGGTGAACATGGCGATACGCAGTTTCCGGTCTGGTCGCACTCATCGATCTACGGCTCGCCCATTGCTGACGTCTATCAGCAAAAAACCGGCCAGCCGCTGGACGCGGATGCGCTGGCGGATCGCGTGCGCCGCCACGGCTTTGAGATCTTCGCCCGCAAAGGCTGCACCGAATATGGTATTGCCGGCACGATCGCCGAGATCTGCCGCAATATCTTTACCGGCAGCCATCGCGCGCTGGCGATCTCCTGCATTCTGGACGGGGAGTATGGCGCGCACGAGGTGGCGATTGGTGTGCCGGCGGTGCTGACCCACAGCGGCGTGGAGCAGATTATCGAACTGCAACTGACTGAAGATGAAGTGGCGAAGTTCAACCACTCCGTTGAGGTGATCAAAGCTAATATCGCGCGCTTGCCGTAATGCGCACGCTGCGGGGGCGCTGCCGCCCCCGGTAATGTTGCTAGCGCAGGTAGACTTTGCCGATCAAATAGAGCGTTGCCTGGCCGCCAATCAACACCCGATCGCCCCGCCATTCGCAGCGCAGATCGCCGCCGCGCGCCGAGACCTGGCGCGCCTGCATCACCGTTTTGCCGAGCTTCTCGCCCCAGTATGGGATCAGCATGCTGTGCGCCGAACCGGTGACCGGATCTTCCGCCACCGACTCGCCCGGGCAGAAGAAGCGGCTGACAAAGTCATACTCCTCTCCCGGTGCCGTGACGCAGACCATTTTGCCCAGCGGTTTCATGGCGTCGATATCGGGCTGTAAGGCTTCGACCTGCGCCTGGCTCTCCAGCACCACCATATAATCACGCCCTGCATACACCGCCTGCGCCTGCGCAATGCCCAGCGTTTTCAGCAGCAGCGGTGGCGGGTTGTCAACGGGCTGGGTTGCCCACGCCGGGAAGTTGAGGGTCAGCCAGTCTCCGCTGCGCGCAACGGTTAACTCCCCGACAAAACGGGTGCTGAAGCGGATCTCAGTCTCCGGGTAATCGAGGTATTCGAAGATGACGTGAGCGGCGGCAAGCGTTGCGTGGCCGCAGAGGTTGATCTCATCCTGCGTGGTAAACCAGCGCAGCTCGAAGCCTTCGTCGTTGCGCACGAAAAAGGCGGTTTCCGATTGGTTATGCTGCTGTGCCATCTTCAGTAACAGATCGTCCGGTAGCCATTCAGTAAGCGGGCATACTGCGGCAGCGTTACCGCCGAAGGTGTGGTCGCTGAAGGCGTCGACCAGATAGAAGTCAATTGTCTGCATTGTTTTTCCTCATCTTTTCTTTTGTTCTGACGGCAAACCGTCAGCGGCGCAATCGCTATTTTTTCGCTGAATGAAAAATGAGATCTACATCACAAAAAGTTTGTCTTTCGGCCGACAAAAGCATTAAGATCTTCGCCTCTTCTTCTCTCCAGCCAACCCAAAGCACTCTTATGATGACGAATACTGTTTCACGTAAAGTCGCGTGGCTACGGGTGGTTACGCTTGCCGTTGCCGCTTTTATTTTCAACACCACCGAGTTTGTGCCGGTGGGGTTGCTCTCTGATATCGCCCAAAGCTTCGATATGGAGACCGCGCAGGTCGGGATCATGCTCACCATCTACGCCTGGGTTGTGGCGCTGATGTCGCTGCCCTTTATGTTGCTGACCAGCCATATTGAGCGGCGAAAACTGCTGATTGCGCTGTTTGTCTTGTTTATCGCCAGCCACGTCCTCTCCTTCCTGGCGTGGAATTTTGAGGTGCTGGTGATTAGCCGTATCGGCATTGCGTTTGCCCATGCCATCTTCTGGTCGATTACCGCCTCACTGGCGATTCGCCTGGCGCCGGCGGGTAAACGCGCACAAGCGTTAAGCCTGCTCGCTACGGGTACCGCGCTGGCGATGGTGCTCGGCCTGCCGATTGGCCGCATCGTCGGGCAGTACTTTGGCTGGCGCACCACTTTCTTTGTGATTGGCATGGGCGCGTTGGTCACGCTGGTTTGCCTGGTGAAGCTGCTACCAACGCTCAACAGCGAGCACTCTGGCTCACTGAAAAGCCTGCCGCTGCTGTTCCGTCGCCCGGCGCTGGTGAGCATCTATGTGCTGACGGCGGTGGTCGTCACCGCTCACTATACCGCTTACAGCTATATTGAGCCGTTTGTGCAGAATGTGGCGGGCTTCAGCGCCAATTTCGCCACCATTTTGCTGCTGTTGCTGGGCGGCGCGGGGATTATTGGCAGCGTGCTGTTCGGCAAGCTTGGCAACCGGCACGCCTCCGGGTTGGTGTGCAGCGCCATCGGGCTGCTGGTGATTTCGCTGGTGATGCTACTGCCCGCGGCCGGAAGTGAAAGCTATCTCGCCGTACTGAGCCTGTTTTGGGGCGTGGCGATTATGATTATTGGCCTCGGCATGCAGGTGAAAGTGCTGGCGCTGGCGCCGGATGCCACCGACGTTGCGATGGCGCTCTTCTCCGGCATTTTCAATATCGGCATTGGCGCAGGCGCGCTGGTGGGTAATCAGGTGAGTCTGCACTGGTCGATGAGTAGCATCGGTTATGCCGGTGCTGTCCCGGCGATTGCCGCGCTGGTGTGGGCGGTGGTGATTTTCCGCCGCTGGCCGGTACAGCTCGAGGAGCAGAACGAGCCGGTGTGATCGTGCTGCAACGGCGTAGGCCGGATAAGCGTCAGCGCCATCCGGCATATTGCGCGGGAATCATGCCACATGGGTGGAATGATTCCGTTCACCATACGTTCGGGAGTTTCATTCATCTCTTATGCGGTGAACGGGACAAGGGAAGCGGCCGCGCTCCCTTTGTCAATCCCCGCGGCCCCGCGAGGAAATCAGAGCTGAGCACTGCGCTCACCTCCCGCGTGCCTGACTGCGGCCGGCTCGACTCGACTTACTCGCCCCGTTCCGGGACTCGGTTTACTCGTCCCATCCATGGGACTCGCCCCTCCGGGGCCAGCGCAAGCGCTGTTCAAAATTGCTCCCGGCAATTTTGTCCTGTCTCGGTTCGCCTCTGTCCGCCATCCATGGCGTCCAGACCTTATCATCCACGCTTCGGTTCGCCGATTTCAGCGGGGACACAACCCCTCGCTGCCATATCGCAGATAAAAGCCACACTGGTGTCGCTGTAGGCTCGATTTTGTAGGCCGGATAAGGCGCAGCCGCCATCCGGCAAGGGTGCCGCGGAGAGAATGCCGGATGGCGCATACGCTTATCCGGCCTACTCGGTTTCAGCGGCTACTGTGAAGCCATCAGGGCGCGGCGTTTATGACTTCGTGCATCACCGAATTCTGCCATGCAAACCACGGGTTCCACGTCAGGCGGGCGTGAATTTTCCCTGGCGTCACTAACCCCCAATCGGAGTACCACACCTCTTCACCCTTCAGGCAGCGCCTTGCCGCCTCTTCCGACTGCCCGTTGCTGCAAAGCATCACGCTGCCTTTACGTCCATAGAGCGGGTTGTCCGGTGAAAAAAGCACCGACATATGGGAGAACTGGCTGATGCGCTCCTGCGGCAGACTGTCGGTTTTCACCCGCAGACGTGACATTGTCACTGAGTGCGGCGGCGGTGTACCGTACCAGATCACCCGGCTGGCGGGATGGGTAAAAGCATGCCCGAATTGGTCAACTATCCAGTGCGTATCGAGCACCGAATCATGCTCCGTTAACACCACCAACGTTGGCTTATTGAAGGATTTCTCTGCCAGTAAACTCTGCGCGCTGGCGCTGGTTCGCCAGAACTGGGCAAAAGCGTTGGTTGGCACACGTAAGTAGCGGGTGGCAATCTGTTGGGGAAAGAGCGTACCCGGCGGACGTAGCCAGTCGCGAAACAGCGCCAGCGTCGGTGCCAGAAAAGCGTAGCGAGTGCCCGGCCTGAAGGCTGGCGAGAAGAGCAGCAGCCCCTGCACACTGTCATGTTCCATGGCATATTCCAGCGCCAGATTGCCGCCGGTAGAGAAGCCGCCCAGCCAGAGCGAGTCGACCTCTTTCGCCAGAATCGCTGCCTGCTCATTCACCACCTGCCGCCACTGCTCAACGCTGACGCCAATCAGATCGGCAGGACGCGTGCCGTGGCCGTCCAGCAGCACGGTGCGCACCAGAAACCCTTCGCGGGCAAGCTGCGGGGCGATATCGACAAACGATCCCGGCCCATCGCCGAGACCGTGAATCAGCAAAATGCCTTTGCGCGCGCTCTGCGCTGGTCGCCACTCCTGCGGCGTATTGAGCCGCAGCTCGGCGGGTTTATCCAGCGTCTGAAAGGCACGATGGGCGGCGACATAATCACGCGTCTGCTGTTGATACTCGGCAAAACTGCGCTGCCCGAGCGGCGCATGTTCGCGCTGTTGCTGCTGGCAGCCCACGATAAGCAGACAGCAGCAGAGAATGAAGCAGGAGAGCTGGCGCATCAGGCGCCTGCCGGGTAGGTCGAGATAATCTCCAGCACGCCATTAATGATGAACTGCACGCCCATGCAGACCAGCAGGAAGCCCATCAGGCGCGAGATGGCTTCAATCCCGCCCTTGCCCACCAGCCGCATAATCGCGCCGGAGCTGCGCAGGCTTACCCATAAAATCAGCGCCACGGCAGCAAAAACCAGCGGCGGTGCTACGGCGATTACCCAGGCGGGAAAATCAGCGCCGTGGCGAACGGTCGACGCCGAACTGATAATCATCGCAATGGTGCCCGGCCCGGCAGTGCTTGGCATCGCCAGCGGAACAAAGGCAATGTTAGTCTCCGGCTCATCCGCCAGCTCCGCCGTTTTGGCCTTTGTCTCGGGTGATTCATGACTCTTCGCAGGCGGAAAGAGCATGCGAAAGCCGATAAACGCTACGATCAGCCCGCCAGCAATACGCAGGCCTGGAATCGAGATACCAAAAGTGTTCATCACCACCTGGCCTGCGTACCAGGCGACCATCATGATGATAAAGACATAGAGCGAGGCCATGCGCGACTGCTGATTGCGCTGAACGCTGTTCATATTCCCCGCCAGGCCTAAGAACAGTGCGACGGTGGTCAGCGGATTAGCTAACGGCAGCAACACCACCAGCCCGAGACCGATAACTTTGATCAATTCCATCATGATACGTTTCACCTCTCCCCGGTTAACAACCCCGCCAGTATAGCCGCAACGCGGCGGCAAAAGCGCCTTCGCTTATACTGAGAGTGGGTAAAAGTTACGTAAATTCAACCAGATGAGATTGCAAATATTCTTACGCGCGAAAAGTTTTAGCAATTAGTGGCATCCGATACCCATTTGGTTGACTTATATTTGCCTGAGCAATAATATCTGCCGTGATTAAACTACTTGCCGGGGCAACCATTGTGAAAAGCACGAATGATCTATTCAACGACATCATTCCTTTAGGCCGCTTGATCCACATGGTTAACCAAAAAAAAGATCGTTTACTCAACGACTATCTTTCGCCGCTGGATATCACTGCCGCCCAGTTTAAGGTGCTCTGCTCTGTCCGCTGTGAAGGGTGTATTACCCCGGTTGAGTTGAAAAAAGTTCTCTCCGTCGACCTTGGCGCACTGACCCGTATGATGGACAGGCTGGTGTGCAAAGGGTGGATTGAACGCAGCCCGAATCCTAATGACAAGCGCGGCGTGCTGGTGCGATTAACACCTGAAGGCGCGACGCTCTGTGAGCAATGTCATCAATTAGTGGGTAAAGACCTGCATCAGGAATTAACAAAAAACTTAACCGCAGAAGAAGTGGCAACACTTGAGCATTTGCTTAAGAAAGTCTTGCCGTAAAAACAAAGAGGTATGACGATGTCCAGACGCAACACTGACGCTATTACCATTCATAGCATTTTGGACTGGATCGAGGATAACCTGGAGTCGCCGCTCTCGCTGGAAAAGGTGTCAGAGCGTTCGGGTTACTCTAAGTGGCACCTGCAACGGATGTTTAAAAAAGAGACTGGTCATTCACTGGGACAATACATTCGCAGCCGCAAGCTGACGGAAATTGCGCAGAAGCTCAAGGGAAGCAATGAGCCGATCCTGTATCTGGCGGAGCGTTACGGGTTTGAATCGCAACAGACCCTGACCCGCACGTTCAAAAACTATTTTGACGTGCCGCCGCATAAGTTCCGTGTTACGGATATGCCCGCGGAGTCCCGCTATCTCTATCCGTTAAATCACGCTTGTTAAACTAACCGCCTGTAATTAAAGACGTATCGAGGAAAGTATGAAACGTATTACCTGTGCCGCAGCGGCATTGATGGTGCTGCTCAGTGGCCAGAGTTATGCGGAGCAATTTGATCACAGCGCCGGGCAAAACGCCCGTGACGCGATGATCATACCCGCCGCCCAACAAACATCGCCGTATGACTTCAACCATATGGGGGCGGGAAGCGACAAATCTGACGAGTTAGGCGTAGCGTATTACCATCAACGCAGCTAACCGCTTGCCCCGCACCGTGCGGGGCTTTTTTTTACCGTCAGTTTGCCGGTGCCGCCCGGCGCAGACGAAAACCAAACACATTGATATAGAGCCCGGCCATCACCAGCACGGCCCCGGCCAACTGCATCACAGATAATTTCTCATCCAGCAGCAGCGCAGCACTCGCCATGCCGACCACCGGCACCAGCAGGGATAACGGTGCGACGCGCCAGGTTTCATACCGCCCCAGCAGCGTCCCCCAAATTCCGTAACCGAGAATGGTAGCGATAAAGGCCAGATAGACCAGCGACAGCAGCGTTGTGGTATCGATCGCCACCACGCTTTTCAGCATCACTGCCGGGCCGTCAAAAATCAGCGAGCAGACCATAAATGGCACAATCGGGATCAGCGCGCTCCATACCACCAGCGACATCACCGCCGGGCGCGAACTGTGCTGCATAATCTTTTTATTGAAGATATTGCCGCAGGCCCAGCTAAAGGCTCCCGCCAGCGTGAGCATAAAGCCGAGCAGCGGAATATGTTGCCCGGTGAGGCTCGCCTCAATCAGCACCAGCACGCCGACCACTGCCAGTGCGATGCCGACCAGCTGTTTGACGTGCAACCGTTCGCCAAAGATCCCTGCCCCGAGAATGATGGTAAAGAAGGCCTGCGCTTGCAGAACCAGCGAGGCGAGCCCGGCGGGCATGCCGAACTTGATGGCACAAAAGAGAAACGCGAATTGCCCGAAGCTGATGGTCAGGCCATAGCCGAGTAGCAGGCGCATCGGCACTTTCGGGCGGGCAACAAACAGCAGCGCCGGGAAGGCGACCAGCAGAAAGCGTAGCCCCGCGAGCATCAGTGGCGGCATGGCGTGCAGGCCTACTTTGATCACCACAAAATTGAGGCCCCAGGCCACGACTACCAGCATTGCCAGTAGCACATCTTTACGCGCCATCTACGCCCCTTTTTGTTTACAAATCTGTAAAAAATTTACGTTAACTTAAAAAATAGTCCAGTAATAGATCATTAAATTCGGTAGGTCGTTTTTGGCACCTCCAGACAAATTGGCGGTTGTGCGCCTCAGTTTCCGCGTGTTATTGCTGTTGGCATCACAAAAACGAAAATAAACCTGCCGGGTAAGAGAATGACCTCGACACAAACGCGCTCCACCGCCGCACTGCTGATTTCGTCACTTTTGTTAACTATTGGTCGCGGCGCAACGTTGCCATTCATGACCATTTATCTTAATCGCCAGTACGGCATGGCGGTCGATCAGGTCGGTTATGCGATGAGTATCGCCCTGACCGTGGGTGTGATCTTCAGCCTTGGCTTTGGCATGCTGGCAGATAAGTTCGACAAAAAACTCTATATGTTGCTGGCTATTGTCGCCTTTATCGGCGGATTTGCCGCCATTCCCCTCACCCATCACGCGGGTCTGGTGGTGCTCTTTTTCGCCCTCATCAACTGCGCCTATTCGGTCTTTTCGACGGTGTTGAAGGCCTATTTTGCCGACACGCTGCTGCCAGCGACGAAAGCGAAAATTTTCTCGCTCAACTACACCTTCCTCAATATCGGCTGGACCGTAGGACCGCCGCTCGGCACGCTGCTGGTGATGCAGAGTATCAATCTGCCCTTCTGGCTGGCGGTATTCTGCGCCGCCTTTCCGCTGGTCTTTATTCAACTCTATGTTCAGCGCATTGCCGTTGGCAGCGGTCACGATCCGGCCGCGGCCTGGTCCCCGTCGGTGCTGCTAAGGGATAAAGCGCTGGGCTGGTTTACCCTCTCTAACTTTCTCGCCTCGTTCGTTGCCGGCTCTTTTGCTTCGTGCCTGTCGCAATATGTGATGGTGGTGGCGAGCAGTGAGTTCGCCGAGCGCGTGGTGGCAGTCGTTTTGCCGGTTAACGCGGCGATAGTTGTCACCTTGCAGTATGCCGTTGGGCGGAAGCTCACCCCCGGCAACCTGCGGCCGTTGATGGGGGTTGGTACGCTCAGTTTTGTTATCGGCCTCGCGGGCTTTATGGTTTCTGGCGACAATTTATGGCTATGGGGTCTCTCTGCGGCGGTGTTTACCCTCGGCGAGGTGATCTATGCGCCGGGCGAATATCTGTTGATCGACAACATTGCGCCGCCGGGCATGAAAGCGACCTACTTCTCGGCGCAGGCGCTCGGCTGGCTGGGCGCGGCGATGAACCCGCTGTTAACCGGCATGATCCTCACCACGCTGCCGTCCTGGTCGCTGTTTGTCATCCTGATGGTCACCATCGTCATTGCGTGGCTGATGATGCTCAAAGGGATGCGCGTCCGGCCATGGGGCGTGTTGCAGACGCAATAAGGAGATGCCCGTTATCCCGGATCGCAACTGCGCCTTATTCGGCCTGCGGTAACGAAGCCCCTGAAACGGCGTAGCCCGGATAAGCGCCAGCGCCATCCGGCATTATCTTCCCGCAACCATTGCCGGATGGCGGCTTCGCCTTATCCGGCCTACAAAAACGCGCTTTCAGCAATACTGGTGCGGCTTTTATCTGCAATATTACAGCGATGGTGTTGTGTCCCCGCTGAAATCGGCGAACCGAAGCGGGAATGACAAGGTCTGGACGCCATGGATGGCGGACAGAGGCGAACCGAGACAGGACAAAATTGCCGGGAGCAATTTTGAACAGCGCTTGCGCTGGCCCCGGAGGGGCGAGTCCCATGGATGGGACGAGTAAACCGAGTCCCGGAACGGGGCGAGTAAGTCGAGTCGAGCCGGCCGCAGTCAGGCACGCGGGAGGTGAGCGCAGTGCGCAGCTCCGATTTCCTCGCGGGGCCGCGGGGATTGACAAGGGGAGCGCGGCCGCTTCCCTTGTCCCGTTCACCGCATAAGAGGTTAATGAAACTCCCGAACGCATGGTGAACGGAACCCTTCCACCAATGCCATATGCCAGGCCCATTGCCGGATGGCGCGTTACACGCTTATCCGGCCTACACGGTTCCAGCGGCTTCGTTACCGTAGGCCGGATAAGGCGTAGCCGCCATCCGGCAATCGTGCAGCGGAGACAAAGCCGGATGGTGCCTGTTACCACACCTGCTCGGCGATGCGGGTTACCAGCCGCACTTTCTCCCACTGCTGCTCCGGCGTCAGCGAATTGCCCTCTTCGGTTGAGGCAAAACCGCACTGCGGGCTTAGGCAAATCTGGCTGATATCAACATACTTCGCCGCTTCCTCAAGACGCGCTTTCACCCCTTCCGGGTTCTCCAGCTCGCCGTTTTTAGTGGTGATCAGGCCCAGCACCACCTGCTGTTTGCCAGGGCGCACAAAGCGCAGCGGCGCAAAGTCACCGGAGCGGTCATTGTCATACTCAAGGAAGAAGGCATCGACATTCACGCCGCCGAACAGCACCTCTGCTACCGGCTCGTAACCCCCTTCGGAGATCCAGGTGGAACGGAAATTGCCGCGGCAGACATGCAACCCGATGGTCAAATCTTCCGGCTTACCCTCCAGCGCCTTGTTCAGTACGCGGGCGTAAATGCGCGCCAGCTCTTCCGGATCGTCACCGCGTGCGACAATCTGCTTGCGCTGATCGTCAGAGCAGAGATAAGCCCAGACGGTATCGTCCAGCTGCAGATAGCGGCAGCCAGCGTCATAAAACGCGCGGATTGCATCGCGCCAGGTGGTGGCGAGATCGTCAAAATAGGCATCCAGCTCGGGATAGACGGTGGCATCGATCACTTTACGGCCGCCGCGGAAGTGGAGCACGCTCGGGCTGGGAATGGTCATTTTCGGCTGCGCATCGCCGCTGATGCTCTTCAGATAGCGAAAATCTTCCAGCATCGGGTGATCTTTGAAGCTCACTTTACCCGTCACGCGCACGCCGTGTGCTTTGGTCTGCACGCCGTTGAACTGGATCCCCTGCTCGGCTTCGAAAAGCTCAACGCCTTCCAGCCCGGCGAAGAAATCAAAATGCCACCAGGCGCGGCGAAACTCGCCATCGGTTACCACGTGCAGACCGCAGGCGCACTGCTGTTCCACTACCTGACGAATCTCTTCGTTTTCAATATGACGCAGCTGATCGGCGCTGATTTCACCCTGCGCAAACTGCTGGCGCGCCTGTTTGATAGCGTCGGGACGTAAAAAGCTGCCGACTACGTCTGCGCGGAACGGGGCCTGATGTCGCTGCATAATTCTCTCCTTATGCGCCTGGGCAGATGGTTGCCCGGCGTGATAATTCATTATTTGAATATTTAGACTTCTGGACGGCTAAATGTCCAAACAAAATGTCACACCGGGCCAGCGACGGCAAACGAGAAAATTTCACGTCCCATGAAAAATATTCATGTTCAGTGCTGGAAGGTGAAAAAGATCCCTGTCAGGCAGCGTGCTCGATCCCGCTGGCAAAGCTGAAACCTTCATCTTGCCAACCGGTAATGCCGCCGATCATGATCTTCACCGCCAGCCCGAGACGCGCCAGCTTCAGCGCTGCGAAATCAGCCCCGTTGCAGTGCGGGCCTGCGCAGTAGACGACAAATAGCGTGTCGGCAGGCCATTCAGCCATCCGCTCTGCCGTGATGGTGCTGTGGGGCAGGTGAATCGCCCCCGGCAGATGGCGACGCGCAAAAGCATCCGGGCTGCCGACCACATGCAGTAAGACAAAATCTTTCTCGTTATGGGTCAGGGCGTGATGCACATCCGCGCAATCTGTTTCGACGCTCAGGCGGTGCATAAAATGGCTGGCAGCTTCTTCCGGGGAGGCGGCAGGAATATCGGTTACATAGCTCATCGTCTTTTCTCCATGGTTGTGTTAACACTAATCTAACCAAAACAGCGCGCCCTGAATGCGCCCTTCTCTGCCAGATAACACCAGGATAATGACAACTTTACGACACCCTGCTGCCCGCCATCGCGTGGTCGCCCTCGCCTATGACGGGCTCTGTACCTTTGAATTTGGCGTCGCCGTGGAAGTCTTCGGACTGCCGCGCCCGGAGATGGGCGAGAACTGGTATGACTTTGCCGTTGCCGCCGTTGACGTGGGCGAACTGCGCGCTACCGGCGGCATTCGCATTATGGCGGAAGGCGGTCTTGGACTGCTTAATGAGGCGGATACGGTGGTTATTCCCGGCTGGCGCGGTGCCGATCAGCCCGTGCCACCCGCATTATGCCGGGCGTTACAGGAGGCCTGGCAGCGCGGCTGCCGGGTGATATCAATCTGTTCCGGCGTGTTTGTACTGGCGGCTGCGGGGTTACTCAACGGGCGGAAAGCCACCACGCACTGGCGCTACACCGACCGGCTACGTGAGCACTACCCGGCCATCGTGGTGCTGGACGATGCCCTCTATTATGACGAGGGGAACGTGATGACCTCGGCAGGCAGCGCGGCGGGGATCGATCTCTGCCTGCATGTGGTGCGCGAAGATTTTGGTATTGAAGCGGCTAATAGCGTCGCCAGGCGGTTGGTGGTGCAACCTCATCGCGACGGCGCGCAGACGCAGCACCTGGCTCGCCCGGTGGCGCGTACGCGTGAAAGCCGACAGCTCGGCCTGCTGTTTGATTACCTGCACCAGCAGCTGGCGGGCAATCATACGGTCGCTGCGCTGGCGCAGCGCACCGGCATGAGCGAGCGCACTTTTCTACGTCGGTTTCAGGAAGCCACCGGCACTACCCCCGCACGCTGGATCTTGCAAGAGCGGTTGCTGCGTGCGCAATCGCTCCTGACGCAAACGCGGATGAGCATTGAACTTATTGCCCGCCATAGCGGGTTCGCGAACGCTGCCTCCCTGCGTCACCATTTTCAACAGCAGCATGCCCTGTCACCCGCGGCTTATCGGAAAAAATTTACCGAAGCGGTGAATTAATTCACATTGTTAAGCGTTTGTTGATATTTAGCAGGCTATTATCTCTCCATTGCAGCGATAAAATTTTCTAGTGAGGCAAATCAGTGAAATAAATGGAGAGGTACAACATGGGAAATATGCATGTTTTTATGGCGGTTCTGGGCATTATTTTGTTTTCAGGTTTTTTAGCCGCTTATTTTAGCCATAAATGGGACGATTGATGAACGACGATAATCCCCCACCGCGACGGCTTCTTACATTATATGTAAGAAGCCGTTTTTGCTTTATCTGGCGCAAAAAAAAACCGCCGGTTATGGCGGTCAATGCTTGCATGGATAGATTTGTGCTTATTGTTACACGCTAACTCATTTTTCAATGTTAACGGGCTGGTGTCACTTTATCAGTAACAACCTCAACAGAACCTAAACGACGCCCCTGCCGGAGCCTTCAACAGGCGAAACCATCGAAACGATTGCCTGACCTAAGTTGACATTTTTCTTTGAAAATAAAGAGGATATATCCCTTTTGAGCCAGTGGGCGTGTTAGGGTGTTCTCTCAATTCATCAGACCGGAGGGGTTATCCCCAATCTCAAATTCACGTGCCCGGTTTGCAGTAGCCATAAGTTTACTTTTACTACCTATTGTTCAGATAAACTTCCTTCGCACGGAGCGATTTGCTCAGTGTGTGGCGCGCGACTTACTGCGTTAACCTGTATTCCTGCACTCAGAAGACGACGCTGGCCGAAAAACGTTTTATAAAAACAGGGGGCCTTTTTGTGGCCCCGTTTTTTTGCATTTACGCGTTTTTAGCTTTGCCCAGTGAAAACCCACTGACTTTCGCAATATGCACTCGTAATATTGTGCCCTTCACGCTCGTCCAGCCGCCATTACCTGTCATCCATGAGGGATCTTTAATATGCAGGTAATTAAGCGGAATCTCATGTTGATCGTCGACGCGGTAATCTTCTGCCAGCTGATCAAAAAAAGTGGCGATAGGATTTTTAATATTCTCGTCACCGGCAACAGAACGAATCGCCTGCGCCGTCGACAGCGCATACTCTTTACCTGATACCAGTTCACCTGCCACGACCTGACCGCCCACCACCAGCGTGACCACCATTCCTGCGCCAAGGTTTGCGCAGGAGACCAGATGCGACAGCGCGCTGTCCTGAGTGCTGATGGTCGGCGTAGCGGCTATTACATCACGTTCTGTTTCCATGAATACCTCCACATACAGGCAGAAAAAAACCGCCCGCAGGCGGTTAGTGTTTAATGAAACTGGCGAATAGCTTGCTCCGTCTCCTGCTGGGTGACCAGATCGGAGAAACGGGCGACGAAGTAGGTCTCTCCGTCAAGCTCCCAGGGCTCGATCGGGATTTCCAGAAAAGCGCTTTGCTCATTTTTAAAGGTGACCGATTTGGCGTTATCTTCCACGGACACCTGCTCAACCTTACCACCGGCGCGAATTACCACTACATTTTTGCTCATGTCGGTTACCTCAGTTGCTTAAATTGCCTTCGACATTAACACAGCCATGCTCATCATGCCTGTCCCATGCCATAGATTGTTAAGCGCTAAAAATTAGGTCCTATAATTTGGCTTAATGAGAGGGATAACGCTACGGCGGGAAATGTGAGATGGACCACACTTTCGCAATTGTGTGGGTATAAAAAGGCGGCAAAAAGCCAGAGACCGGCCAGGTAACCCGTCTCTGGCTAAGGATATTACGGTGATGCCGGGTGCCTCCCGGTGAGTGCGCGCCAGCCCGCACAACTCGCTTTCACCCCAAAAGATGTGGCTGGTAGCCCCTCCGCGTAGGGGGATTCATCACCACGCTTAACGTTATTAAGCGAAGGGAGATCGGTCAATGCTCGTGCGGGTTATGTAAGTTTTTAAAGCATAAACATTTATCGCAAGCGCAGAGAGGGGAAAAGTAGCCTCGCTCGCAATGCGTCGTCGCGCAGCACCTAAAACCCCGCCCTCTAAATTTTTGATAAAGAATCGCGGTTAACTGGTCGATAACGGTTAACAGGAGACGTTCTCGAACGCTGACAGGATCAAATCCGTTGATTACCACAAGATCAGGGCGTTTAGCTCGTTCAGGTAATCTGAAGAATTTTCAATTTAATCAGTACGATGTATTACAGCATTTCTTAAGGAGAGATGATGAAGACAACCGAAGAAGCGATTAACGATCTGCAGTGTCGCGCTTTAGCCTATGAAGTCATTTTCCAGTCCATCTTCTCTGAACTGCCGCAAGTGTTCATTGAGAGAGCCGCTGAGAAGATTGAAGGTAACTTCAAAGCATTCGAAACCGGTACGCATTCCGACGCAGGAAAAGCCAAGCTTGAAGCGGCAAAAGCCGTTGTTTCGCGCATTATGGGAACGAAAATTTAATCGCCGCTGACAGAGTGTTTATAAGGTCGTGCGGTTTGAAACAATGCCCTTAATTTACGGCTGTCAGTTGCAACTGCTATCGGCGGGACCGCTTGAGCATAAAAAAACCGGGCATCTCGCCCGGCTCTTTTTCCATCCCGCAAAGCCTTACTCGCTCAGGCCCCGGTTTTTCAGCATCGGTCCGATCTGCGGATCGTGCCCGCGCCACTGGCGATAGAGTTCAGCCAAATCCGTGCTGTTGCCGCGCGATAGAATGGCGTCGCGGAATTTTTGCCCATTTTCACGGCTCAACCCGCCCTGTTCAACGAACCACTGATAGCCATCGTCGGCGAGCATCTGCGTCCATAAATAGGCGTAATAACCCGCTGCGTAGCCGCCGCCGAAGATATGGGAAAAATAGCTGCTGCGGTAGCGCGGCGGTACGGCGGCCAGGTCGAGCTTCTCTTTGGCGATGGCCTGCGCTTCGAAACTTTCCACATCATTGACCCCGGCATTTGCTGCCAGCCCGTGCCAGTTCATATCCAGCAGCGCCGCGCTCAGCAACTCGGTCATGTCGTAACCTTTATTAAACTGCGTGGCGCGCAGCATCTTGTCGCGCAGGGCATCCGGCATCGGCTCGCCGCTTTGGTAGTGGCGGGCGTAATGGGCAAACACCTGCGGCTGGCTGGCCCAGTGTTCGTTGATCTGCGACGGGAACTCAACAAAATCGCGCGGCGTGTTGGTGCCGGAAAGGCTGGCGTAGCGCTGGCTGGCGAACAGCCCGTGCAGCGTATGACCAAACTCGTGGAAGGTCGTAATCACCTCATCCCAGGAGAGCAGCGCAGGCTGACCATTGGCCGGTTTCTGGTAGTTGCAGACGTTGTAAATAACCGGCTGCGTGCCGTTAAGCGTCGACTGCTCGATAAAGTTACCCATCCAGGCGCCGCCGCTTTTCGAGTCGCGGGCAAAGAAGTCGCCATAAAAGAGCGCCAGCCCGCGGTCATCGGCGTCAAAAATCTCCCATACCCGCACATCCGGATGGTAAACGGGGATATCAAAACGTTCCTGAAAGCGGATGCCGAACAGCTGGCTTGCCGCCCAGAATACGCCCTCTGTTAATACCGTATTCAACGCGAAATAGGGTTTAATCTGCGTCTCGTCGAGATCATATTTCGCCATGCGGACCTGTTCTGCGTAAAAGGCCCAGTCCCAGGCCTGAGCGGTGAACCCGCCTTGCTGGTTATCGATAACCTGCTGAATATCTGCCAGCTCACGCTCAGCACGCGCACGGGCTGCCGGTGCGATATTGCGCATAAATTCCAGCGCCGCCTGCGGCGTACCGGCCATCTGATCGGCAATCTTCCAGCTGGCGAAATCATCAAAGCCAAGCAGGTGTGCCTGCTCGGCACGCAGCCTGGCCAGACGCAGTACCAGCGCGCGGGTGTCGTTGGCATCGTTACGCTCTGTACGCAGCCAGCTGGCTTTGAACAGGCTCTCTCGCGTCTGACGATCGCGCAGCGCGGCCAGCGCCGGTTGCTGAGTGGTGTTCAACAGCGTTAACAGCCAGCGGTTCTCCAGCCCTTTGGCTCTCGCCGCCTCGGCGGCATGCTCAATCTCTTCAGCGCTCATGCCGTCGAGCTGGCGCACATCATCCACCACCAGACCGCCCGCTTTATCCGCCGCCAGCAGGCGCTGGTTAAACTGGCTAATCAGGGATGCCGCTTCAGTATTAAGCGCTTTCAATGTCGCTTTATCCTGCTCACCCAGCATCGCGCCCGCCAGCACAAAGCGCTGATAGGTCACCTCGACCAGACGCGCCGATTCAGCATCGAGGTTCGCGCTATCAAGGCTTTTCCATACCGCTTCAACGCGGTCAAATAGCTGTTCATCAAGATAAATATCGTTGGCAAGCTCCGCTAACTCTGTGGAGAAGGCTTCGTCGAGCTGCTGGAGGAAATCATTGGTGTCCGCCGAGGTCATGGCAAAAAAGACGCTGGTCACGTAAGTGAGCAAGGCTCCGCTCTGCTCCAGCGCCAGGATGGTGTTGTCGAAGTCCGCTGGCGCGCTGTTCTGCGCGATCGCCGCAATCTGCTCGCGTTTTTGCCGTATCCCTTCATCAAAGGCCGGGCGATAGTGCTCCTGCTCGATAAGATCGAAGGGCGGGGCCTGATACGGCAGTGTGCTGGCAGTAAAAAAAGGATTGGTGACCGACATAGTTTGCTCCTGAATGCGGTAAGTCTCCTCAGAGTAGGCATCCGCCGCCCGCTGCGCAATCCTTTCTCACCTCTGCGCAAGCCACCATTTTTTGCCACACTCTTTAACAGTCAAAACTTGTATTGCCGCCTGTGCGCGGTGCATGCTATGTCACGACATCACAAAAATCGTTGAGGAACAAAGAGATGATTATTCTTGTTACCGGGGCAACCGCAGGGTTCGGCGAGAGCATTACCCGCCGCTTTATTCAAAATGGCCATCACGTGATCGCGACCGGCCGCCGCCAGGAGCGTTTGCAGGAGCTGAAAGAGGAGCTGGGCGAGAATCTCTACACCGCTCAACTGGACGTGCGTAACCGCGCGGCTATCGACGAATTTATCGCTGCCCTGCCCGCGCAATGGCGCGAGATTGATGTGCTGGTCAATAACGCCGGGCTGGCGCTGGGCATGGAGCCTGCGCACAAAGCCAATGTGGATGACTGGGAAACGATGATCGACACCAACAACAAAGGCCTGGTCTATATGACCCGCGCCGTGCTGCCGGGTATGGTCGAGCGCAATCGCGGTCATATCATCAACCTTGGCTCTACGGCCGGAAGCTGGCCTTATGCGGGTGGCAACGTCTATGGCGCGAGCAAAGCCTTTGTGCGCCAGTTCAGCCTCAACCTGCGCACCGATCTGAGCGGTACCGCAGTGCGTGTCACCAATATCGAGCCGGGTCTGGTTGGCGGCACTGAGTTTTCCAACGTGCGCTTTAAAGGCGATGACGATAAAGCGACGAAAACCTACGAAAACACCACTGCGCTGAGCGCGGAAGATGTGACCGAAGCGGTGTGGTGGGTGGCGACACTGCCGAAGCATGTCAATATCAACACCCTGGAGATGATGCCGGTCAGCCAGAGCTATGCCGGTCTGAGCGTGCACCGCCAGAGCTGATGCTCCCCACCCGGCCTGCGGGCCGGGTCTGGGATGTATGCAGAAACAATGGTATGGTAGCCGGGTTAACCCTTTAAAAAGTAAGAGCGAATGGCCGCTGAAACGCAACTCAACCCTACGCAACCCGTTAATCAACAGATCTACAGCATCCTGCGACGGGATATTGTCCACTGCCTGATCCCACCGGGTACGCCGCTCTCTGAAAAAGAGGTGTCGGTGCGTTTTGACGTCTCGCGCCAGCCGGTGCGTGAAGCGTTTATCAAGCTCGCGGAAAACGGCTTGATTCAGATCCGCCCCCAGCGCGGAAGCTACGTGAATAAAATTTCGCTGACACAAGTGCGCAACGGCTGCTTTGTCCGTCAGGCGATAGAGTGCGCCGTGGCCCGCCGCGCCGCGCAGATGATTGATGACAGCGCCTGTTATCAGCTTGAGCAGAATCTCCACCAGCAGCGGATCGCCATTGAGCGCAAGCAGCTGAATGACTTCTTTGAACTGGATGATGAGTTCCACCACAAGCTGGCGCTAATCGCTGATTGCCAGCTGGCGTGGGATACGATTGAAAACATCAAGGCGACGATTGACCGTGTGCGCTATATGAGCCTCGATCACGTCTCCCCCCCGGAGATGCTGCTGCGCCAGCACCAGGCCATTTTCGAGGCGCTGGAAAAACGCGATGCCGACGCGGTTGAGCATGCAATGACTCTGCATTTGCAAGAGATCAGCGAGTCGGTTAAAACCATTCGCCAGGAGAATCGCGACTGGTTCAGCGAAGAGTAATCGCCCTCCTTTCCCTTATCAGGTCACCTTTTTTTGCCAGAAAAAAGTGTGACCTTGATCAAAAGCAAAAACTCATCATCTCAGTGGCGTATTTATAGGGCGTCCGTTTTGGGGCCATCTTCTGCCCCGGTTCGCTTTATGGATATTATCAAGGAGAAACCATCATGATGACTTATGACCGCAACCGTAACCCTATCACCACCGGCTCGCGCGTGATGATTAACGGCACTGGCCGCACCGGCAAAATTGTCGCTATCCACGCCGAGGGGTTGAGCGCTGAAAAAGTGCGCCGCAACAAAACGGTGGAAGTGGAAGGTTGTGAAGGCAAATTCGAGCCGGTAGAGCTGATCCGCCTCGGCCTGCACTGATCGGTAAAACGTGATGAAGATGAGTGCCGCCGCTGCGGCACTCGTCGTTTATTTACAGCCCTGCCGCGAAGTGTGCAACTGTCGCTTTTGCGCCTTTCGCCAGCAGCATCTGATACGCCTTTTGCACCTGCGCCACAAACGCGCTCTCCTTCGGCAAATCACGGCCAAAAATCGCTTCAATGCCCAGCAACGCTTCAACGCGCGCTTCCCCTTCTGCGCTACCGTTAACCGCCTTCTGGATCACCGCAAGCAGCGGATCGCACACCTCAATCGCCTGCCCCTGCTCGTCAACGCCGCCGACGTAGCGCATCCAGCCCGCAACGCCTAACGCCAGCAGGGAGAGGTCGCTGCCGTGCGCCAGGTGCCAGCGCACAGAGTCCAGCATGCGCTGCGGCAGCTTCTGACTGCCGTCCATGGCGATCTGCCAGGTACGGTGGCGCAGCGCGGTATTGCTGTAACGCGCGATCAGCAGATCGGCGTAGTGCGGCAGATCCACACCTTCAACTTTCAGCGTCGGTGCCTGTTCGCGCAGCATCAGCGCGTGTGCCGCGCGGCGATAGTGCTCATCTTCCATGCACTCGTTGATGTGCTGGTAGCCCGCCAGATAGCCAAGCCAGGCGAGGAAGGAGTGGCTGCCGTTCAGCATGCGCAGCTTCATCTCTTCAAAGGGCACCACATCGCTCACCAGCTCTGCGCCCGCTTTCTCCCACGCCGGGCGGCCTGCGACAAAGTTGTCTTCAATCACCCACTGGCGGAACGGTTCACAGGCGACGCCCGCCGGATCGCGCACGCCGGTAAGCTGTTCGATCTTCTCAAGGGTGTCAGCCGTAACGGCCGGGACGATACGATCGACCATCGTGGAGGGAAAGGTGACGTTCTCTTCAATCCAGCGCGCCAGCGCAGCGTCCACCGTGCGGGCATAGGCGCAGACAACGTTGCGCGTGACGTGGCCGTTTTCCGGCATGTTGTCGCAGGACATCACACTAAACGGCGGTAACCCTGCGGCTTTGCGGCGGGAAAGCGCTTCAACAATCACTCCGGCGGCGGATGTCGGCTGATGCGGGTTTTGCAGATCGGCCACGATCAACGGGTGATCGAGCATCAGCTCCCCGGTCGCCGGCGAGTGGCAGTACCCCTTCTCGGTAATGGTCAATGAGACAATCGCCACCTGCGGCTCACACATGGCATCCAGCACCGTTTCCAGCCCGTCCACCTGCGCATGCAGCGCGCGCTTCGCCACACCCACCACGCGCGCGGTCCACGCATCGGCGGACATCTCCGCCACGGTGTAGAGATTATCCTGCTGTTTCAGATCGGCAATCTGCTGCTCGCCGCCGATAAGATTAACTTCGCAGTAGCCCCAGTCGCTGCCGTGCTCTGCGGCGAGAATATCGGTGTAGACCGACTGATGCGCGCGGTGAAACGCGCCAAAACCAAGATGCACGATGCGCGCAACCAGCTTGCTGCGATCGTACTGCGGTAGAGTGGCTTTCGCCGTTAACAGCCTGTTTTCCATGGTGAGACTCATCTTATTAAATGAAACAGTGGTTCACTAGATTAAGGCGTAGCGCAAACCCGACTATGATTTGCGACAGGATTTGCTGACTACACCAACTAGAATGGTAACCAAATGTGTATTAAGCCGTGATGAAAACGGTTTGCCTCAGACGTAACGCCGCGAGGCGACAGGCTGTGCCGCGCTCTGGCGTTGAGGTTCGGCGGCATCTTGCAGAATACTTAAATCACGGTCGCGCACTTCCGGCATCAGTACCGCAGAGATGAGGCCAATCACCGAATAAGCCATTAACATCGCCGCAATCGGCCACCACGACCCGGTCATATTACAGAAGACCCCCGCCAGTACCGGACCGAAACCGACTGCAATCAGGCCGCCCGCCTCTTTTGAGATCGCCATGCGCGTGAAGCGGTTACGCGAGCCGAACATCTCCGCCATGGTGATATTCTCCAGCGCGAACAGCCCCAGCACGGCGATATTATGGATAACGATGATCGACAGCATAATCACGCCGGGCGCGTAGCTTTTATCGACAATCACCGACATCATTGGCCAGGCAAGAAGAATCGACGAAACAGAGAGACAGATATAGGGTAAACGCCGCCCCACTTTGTCCGACAACCAGCCGAGCAGCGGTATGGTGATAAAACCAATAATGGAGCTAATCATTAACGCGTCCGTAGGTATGCGTTTCTCAAACAGCAGCGTCTGCACCAGATAGCCTGCGAGGAAAGTCTGAATCAGACCGGAGTTGCCCGCCTGGCCAAAACGCAGCCCTGTTGCCAGCCAGAACGTTTTACTGCTAAACATCGCCCCCAGACCACTCTGCTCCGGGGCAATTTTCGCCGGGGAGCCTTCACCTTCATGCACCTCTTCAAACACCGGGCTCTCTTTCAGGTTCAGACGTAACCAGATGGCGAACAGCATGACCACCACGCTGGCAATAAAGGGAACGCGCCAGCCCCAGGCCAGCAGCGCTTCACGATCGAGCGCAAAGAACATGATCGCCCAGATGGCAGTGGCGCTCAGCGTACCGCAGTTGGTGCCCATTGCCACCAGCGAGGAGATGATGCCGCGCTTACCTTTTGGCGCATATTCAGCAAGCATGGTGCCGGCACCGGAAATTTCCGCTCCTGCGCCAAAACCCTGAATGATGCGCAGCGTGACCAGCAGCACCGGCGCGAAAATGCCAATCTGCGCGTAGGTCGGCAACACGCCAATCAGGGTTGTACAGATGCCCATCATGGTGATGGTGATAAAGAGCACTTTTTTACGCCCGATACGATCGCCCATTTTGCCAAAGACAAATGCGCCGATAATTCGCGCGATGTAGCCCGCTCCGTAGGTGCCCATCGCCAGGATGAGCGCCATCGCGGCAGACTGCTCCGGGAAGAAGATTTCATGGAATACCAGCGCCGCGCCAAGGGAGTAGAGCTGGAAATCCATAAACTCGAGGGCGGTACCCAGCCAGCCGGACACCGCCGCCTTCACCAGATCCGATGTTGTTCTTTCAGCTTTTACGTCAGTCATTATCGCCTTCTCAATCGTGTTGAATGCGTACGCCTGCACCGCACTTATTGTTATTTAATTGAACGTTAATAAAACTTTGCAGCAGCGACGCTGGTCTTTTTCAAACAGTTCAATCGCATCGGTAACGTGGTGATACGTAAATTTATGCGTCACCAGTTTGCCAGGGGCGATAAGGCCGCGAGCCAGCCAGTCGATAACCACGGGGAATTTATTGGCGTTGAGCCGGGAGGAGAAAATCGACAGCTCTTTACCGGTAATGCCCTGCTGAACAATGGTGCTGGGCTCGCTGGAGAATCCCATGATCACGATGCGCGCCGCAGGGGATGCCAATGTTATTGCCTCCTGCAAAATCGACGGATGACAGGCAGCATCGACAATTAACGTCGGTTTGATCCCAGCCTGCGCCAGCGTCTCCTGCAGCGTTTGCTGGCTATTGTTGATCACCCGATCGGCCCCGCTGCGCTGCGCCATCGCCAGCCGCTCATCGATTCTGTCAACGACGATGACCTGCTGAACGTGGTAGACGCCCTTCAGCACCTGCAGTGTGGTCAGCCCCATCGGCCCTGCGCCGTAGATCAGCGCCACATCATTTTCACGGGGCTGAACCTGACCGGTGACATTCGCAGCGATGGTGAAAGGCTCAACCATCACGGCATCCTCGTCGGAAATCGTATCGGGTATGACCCAGGCGTTGCGCGCCGGAACCGCCGCATATTCGCTAAAACCGCCATCGCGGTGGACACCGAGCACCACCAGCTCAGTACAAACGTTCGGTTTACCGACCGAACAGGGGTAGCAGTGGCCACAGCTGATCACCGGATCGACTGCCACCCGCTCACCAATACGCGAGGGTGAAACGCCTTCGCCAACGGCATTAATCAGCCCATAGAATTCATGACCGATAACCCGCGGATATCTGGCGAAGGGATTGTGCCCGCGATAGATATGGCTGTCGGAGCCGCAAATCCCGGCGAGCTTAATGTTGACGCGCACCTCCCCGGCAGCGGGCTCTGGCAGAGGACGTTCAGCGAGGTTCAGCTGATTAGGTTGTTCAATTACCACACTTTTCATTCAGATATCCTTTATGACCGGTTCAGCAGCGAGCCAGAGAGGCTGGGGAAAGATAAGGCGGGCGTAGAGACGAAAGCGCGCAGGCTCGCGCCAGGCGTAACCGGGCCGTTATCAGGGGAAGATATTCAGTGAGAGAGCGTGGCGCTCCGCCAGGCTGGCGCTGCGTTTTGCGGGTGCAATGTTCATCGGAAACCCCTTACATCAAATAAATGTGTTGTAAGGGAACTTACGGAATGCGGCAACTACCATACAAGTATAACGATCGAAATTTACGCGTTCGATCACAGAACTTTAACACTTACCCTCTTAATTACGTGACCATCCTGCGACGATGATCAACATACCGCACAGGGCAACGGCTGCGCCCAGCCAGTCATAGACCGTCAGTTTTACGCCTTCCACAATGCGAAGCCAGAGAAGCGCGGTGCAGACGTAAACTCCGCCGTAAGCGGCATAGACGCGCCCGCTGGCGACCGGGTGGAGCGTCAGCAGCCAGACAAAAAGCGCCAGTACGATCGCGGCGGGAATCAGCAACAGTGGCGTAGCGCCACGTTTTAGCCACAGCCAGGGCAAGAAACAGCCTACAATTTCACACAGAGCGGTGACAAAAAAGAGCAGCGTGGTTTTCAGCATAATCAGGTCGTTTATTGAAAATAGGTTGAACCATCTTACCTGATAATGCTCTTACAGTCGGTTTCGCCCCGGTATGCTGGCAGGCGGAGATCGCTTAGAATAGAGACGTTTTTCCTCACTTAAGGACCATTGCCATGACTTCTACACTTAGCAAACGCCTGTGCCTGACCGCAATGCTGACGCTGGGTGCCATTGTGTACACCACTTCCGCACTGGCTGAAACCAACCGTCTGGTGATCGAATCGGGCGATAATGCACAGTCCCGTCAATCCGCCGCGATGGAAAAAGAGCAGTGGAACGATACCCGCAGCCTGCGCCATAAGGTCAATAAACGCGTAGAGAAAGAGTGGGACAAAGATGATGTCGCCTTCGATGCGCGCGATAACTGCCAGAAAAGCAGCAACCTGAATGCGTACTGGGAACCCAACACCCTGCGCTGCCTGGATCGCCGCACCGGGCGTGAAGTGCAGTAATCTCGTCGGGCGCGCTGCGCCCGCCTTCATCTCTGAGAAAGGATTTTTATGAGTGACGCCTTGCCCGTCCGGCTTCGCCCTCTGGAGCGCGAAGACCTTCGTTTTGTTCACCAGCTCGATAACAATGCCAGCGTGATGCGCTACTGGTTTGAAGAGCCTTATGAAGCCTTTGTTGAACTCTCCGATCTGTACGACAAACACATCCACGATCAGAGCGAGCGCCGCTTTGTCGTTGAGTGTGATGGCGTAAACGCCGGTCTGGTGGAGCTGGTTGAGATCAACCATGTACACCGCCGCGCGGAGTTTCAAATCATCATTTCGCCGGAATTTCAGGGTCGGGGGCTGGCCTCAAAAGCCGCCAGGCTGGCGATGGATTATGGCTTTACGGTATTAAACCTCTATAAGCTCTATCTCATCGTTGATAAAGAGAATGAGAAAGCGATTCACATCTACCGCAAACTGGGTTTTCAGGTGGAGGGGGAATTAATTCACGAGTTCTTTATTAATGGCGAATATCGCAACACTATCCGCATGTGTATTTTTCAGCAGCACTACCTGCAAGAGCATAAAACCAGCGGCAGCACGCTGTTAAAACCCACCGCGCAATAAGCGCGGTGGCGGGTAGTATCAATAATACTCGATGGTGTTTTTGATGCTGTATTTATGCGTTACCTGCGGCGTCACGCTCTCATCCACAATCTCAAGGCTACAACTCAGCGGATTGTCATGCTTGTCGTAGTCGCAGGTCTGCTGCACTTTGCTCAGTGGCTTATCATTGAGCGTGCTCACCGCGGCATAATCGAGCTTTTTGCGCTTATCTTTTGCCGGCGTGGACGCGACATCGAGATGTACATCTTTCGACGTGGTGGATTTGCCCAGCGGATAACCTTCATCATCGTAGCGATACTTCACTTCCATATCTTTGCCTGAAGCGCGCACCACAAAGCCGTTATCGTCGGTATCCCATGTGACGCCCGCCGACGGGAATTCAGCCAGCTGGCATTTCCCCTGCAGCCGCAGCCGCTTCTCCTGCGTTTCGGCTTCAATATAGTAGTTGGCATCCAGCACCAGCGATACGCCGCTATTGTTCTCCAGGTCATGAAGTTCGAGCGTATCAAAACAGCCCTCTTTCGACAGCGTTCCGCTGACGCGCTTCGTCACTTCGCCCTTCTCATTAAGCAGAGTCTGACTAAAGTTTTTTACCGCGCCGCGCAGAGGATCAAAATCGAATTCATTCGAAAAACTTGCCATCTCTGGCGTGAATGCGACAGGTCCTTTTTCCTCATCACATCCGACCAAAATCAGAGCCAGAGAGACAAGTAATAACTGTTTTTTCAAAGGTTTCACCACAGTTTTCTTTAGAATGGCGCTTATATTAGCAAAACATTTACGCGATAGCGTAATGAGTTAGCGACTTCGTTAACTGACATCCGCGTAATTTCACATACAGGTAAGATGATTCAGAGATTTACCTTTTGTAGAAAAGAGAAGTGCTAAGCTTAAAGCGCACAATAAATAAGGAGACAAGCATGCACTATTCACGTTGGCTGTGCGCAGCACTGCTGGTAGGTTCTGTTCCTGCTTTCGCCGCGCCGGATTCATGCGAACGGGTTAAAACGGATATCCAGCAAAAAATTATTAACAATGGCGTCCCGGAGTCCGGGTTCGAATTGACCGTGGTGCCAAACGATCAAGCTGAACAGGCTGGCGGACAGGTGGTTGGTCACTGTGCCAATGACACCTACAAAATTATTTATACCCGCAACGGCGGCGCGTCATCGTAGAACGAAAACTGTAACAGCAATCAGTAAAATCTAATCCCCCTGATTTCCAGGGGGATTTCCCTCTCTTTGATCGTGCATAACATTCCCCTACTCCTTAATGATTAACATACCTCCATCATTAGCCTGCTTTTAATTTGCGCGGGTAAGTTTTTACTTAAAATAATAATGGAGTGAGTCATGTCGAAGACGGACTATGCAGGGGGTATTAGCCGACGAACGCTGGTAAAGTCGACCGCCCTCGGATCGTTAGCGCTGGCAGCAAGCAGTTTTTCTCTCCCGTTTGGTATGCGGTCTGCCGCTGCCGCGGTGCAACAGGCGATACAGCCCGCGCCGGATAAGGTGGTCTGGGGTGCCTGCTCGGTCAACTGCGGCAGCCGCTGCGCCCTGCGTCTGCATGTGCGCGATGATGAGGTCTACTGGGTCGAAACCGATAACACTGGCGATGACGAATACGGTAATCATCAGGTGCGCGCCTGCCTGCGCGGGCGCTCTATCCGCCGGCGGATCAATCACCCGGATCGCCTCAACTACCCGATGAAACGCGTCGGCAAACGCGGCGAAGGCAAATTTCAGCGCATCAGCTGGGACGAAGCCCTCGACACCATCGCCACCCGCCTGAAAGGGGTGGTGGACAAATATGGCAACGAAGCGATCTATATCAACTACTCCTCCGGCATCGTCGGCGGCAACATTACCCGCTCATCCCCTTCCGCTTCGCTCGTCGCCCGCCTGATGGCGATGTATGGCGGCTTTCTCAACCAATACGGTACCTACAGCACGGCGCAAATCGCCTGCGCGATGCCCTACACCTACGGCTCCAACGAAGGCAACAGCACCTCCGATATTGAAAACAGCAAGCTGGTGGTGATGTTCGGCAACAACCCGGCGGAGACCCGCATGAGCGGCGGCGGCATTACCTACTTTCTTGAGCAGGCGCGTGAACGCTCCAATGCGCGAATGGTGGTGATTGACCCGCGCTATACCGACACTGCCGCCGGACGCGAAGATGAGTGGGTGCCGATCCGTCCCGGCACCGACGCCGCGCTGGTCGCCGGTATGGCCTGGGTGCTGATCAGCGAAAACCTGGTCGATCAGCCCTTCCTTGATAACTACTGCGTCGGCTACGACGAGAAAACCCTGCCCGCCGGTGCGCCAGCAAACGGCCACTACAAAGCCTATATTCTCGGCCAGGGCGATGACGGCGTAGCGAAAACGCCGCAGTGGGCGTCACGCATTACCGGCATCCCAGCAGACAAAATCATCAAGCTCGCCAGAGAGATTGGCAGCACCAAACCGGCCTATATCTGCCAGGGCTGGGGCCCGCAGCGCCAGGCCAACGGCGAGCTGACCGCCCGTGCGATAGCCATGCTGCCGATCCTCACCGGCAATGTCGGTATTAACGGCGGCAACAGCGGCGCGCGCGAGTCGACCTACACCATCACCATTGAGCGAATGCCGATGCCGGAGAACCCGGTGAAAACCGCCATCTCCTGCTTCAGCTGGACCGACGCTATCGCCCGCGGGCCGGAGATGACGGCGACGCGCGACGGCGTGCGCGGCAAAGAGAAGCTCGACGTGCCGATTAAGTTCATCTGGAACTATGCCGGTAACACCCTCGTCAACCAGCATGGCGACATCAATCACACCCATGATGTCCTACAGGATGAGAGCAAGTGCGAGACGATCGTGGTGATTGAGAACTTTATGACTTCATCGGCGATGTACGCCGACATCCTGCTGCCGGATCTGATGACCGTTGAGCAGGAGGATATTATCCCCAACGATTACGCCGGCAACATGGGTTATCTCATCTTCCTGCAACCGGTCACCGCGCCCAAGTTTGAGCGCAAAGGCATCTACTGGATCACCAGTGAGATCGCCCGCCGCCTCGGGCCGGATATCTACCAGCGCTTTACCGAAGGACGCAGCCAGGAGGAGTGGCTGAAATTCCTCTACGCCAGAATGGTAGAGAAAGATCCCGCGCTGCCGAGCTATGAAGAGTTGAAAGCGATGGGGATCTACAAGCGCAAAGATCCGAACGGCCACTTCGTTGCCTATAAAAAATTCCGCGATGACCCGCAGGCCAACCCGCTGAAAACGCCGTCGGGCAAGATTGAGATCTACTCCAGCAAGCTGGCAGAGATCGCAAGCCACTGGGAGCTGCAAAACGATGAGGTGATAAGCCCGCTGCCGGTCTACGCCTCCACCTTTGAAGGCTGGGACGATCCGGCGCGCGCCACCTTCCCGCTGCAACTTTTCGGCTTTCACTACAAAGCGCGCACCCACTCCAGCTACGGCAACATTGATGTGCTGAAAGAGGCCTGCCGCCAGGAGGTGTGGATCAACCCGCTTGATGCCGAACGGCGCGGGATTAACAACGGCGATCTGGTGCGCGTGTTTAACGACCGCGGCGAAGTGCGGATTGCGGCGAAAGTGACGCCGCGCATTATGCCGGGCGTCAGCGCCATGGGTCAGGGTGCGTGGCACCAGGCGGATATGGCGGGCGATCGCGTCGATCATGGCGGCTGCGTCAATACGCTCACCACGCACCGCCCTTCGCCGCTGGCGAAAGGCAACCCGCAGCACACCAATCTGGTCGACATTCAAAAGGTTTGAGGAGTAACCGATGAGCACCCAGTATGGATTTTTTATTGATTCCGCCCGCTGCACCGGTTGTAAAACCTGCGAACTGGCCTGTAAAGATTACAAAGATTTAACCCCGGACGTCAGTTTCCGCCGCGTCTATGAGTATGCGGGCGGCAGCTGGCAGGAGGAGAATGGCGTCTGGCAGCAAAACGTCTTTGCCTACTATCTCTCCCTCTCCTGTAACCACTGTGAGGACCCGGCCTGCACCAAAGTCTGCCCGAGCGGCGCGATGCATAAACGCGAAGATGGCTTTGTGGTGGTCGACGAAGAGGTCTGCATTGGCTGCCGCTACTGCCATATGGCCTGCCCGTACGGCGCGCCGCAATACAATGCGGCGAAAGGCCATATGACCAAGTGCGACGGCTGCCATGAGCGCGTGGCAGAAGGCAAAAAGCCTGTCTGCGTTGAGTCCTGCCCGTTACGCGCCCTCGATTTTGGTCCGATTGAGACGCTGCGTAAAAAGCACGGCACGCTGGCTGCGGTCGCGCCCATTCCGGCGGCGCACTTTACCCGGCCGAATATTGTCATCAAACCCAACGCCAACAGCCGCCCGACCGGGGACACAACCGGCTATCTGGCCAATCCACAGGAGGTATGAAATGGGAAACGGATGGCATGAATGGCCGCTGGTGCTCTTTACGGTGCTCGGTCAGTGCGTGGCGGGCGGCGTGATTGGCACCGGCCTGGTGTGGATGGCCAATGAGAGCGACCGCCGCGGTCAGCTGCATATTGTGCGCAGCCAGTTTTTCCTCTGGCTACTGATGGGCATCGGCTTTGTCGCCTCGATGATGCACCTCGGCTCGCCGCTGCGCGCCTTTAACTCCCTGAATCGCATCGGCGCCTCTGCGTTGAGTAATGAGATTGCCGCCGGATCGCTCTTTTTTGCCATCGGCGGCATCTGGTGGCTGCTGAGCTGGCTGGGCAAAATGCCCGCCGGGCTCGGGCGCATCTGGCTGCTGGTCAGCATGGCCTCTGGCGTGCTGTTTGTCTGGGCGATGACGCGGGTCTATCAGATAGAGACCGTGCCGACCTGGCATAACGGTTACACCACCGCCAGCTTCTTCCTCACCATGCTGATTGGCGGCCCGCTGCTCGCAGCACTGTTACTGCGCCTTGTCGGCATACGCTTTCCGGCCTCCCGTTTTGCGGCGATAAGTGTGGCGGCGCTGCTGGCAAGCGCAGCGGTGGTGATGATGCAGAGCATGCTGCTTGGCGACACCCACTCCTCCGTGCAGCAGGCTACAGCGCTGATCCCGGATTACGGCTTACTCCAGGCGCTGCGACTGCTGCTTTTAGCGCTGGGGCTGGGCTGCTGGATCTGCCCGCTGGTGCTGCGCAGACAGCCGCGCGTCAGTAGCCTGCTGGTTGGGTTTGTGCTGGTGGTTGCCGGGGAACTGATGGGTCGTGGCCTCTTTTACGGGCTGCATATGACCGTTGGCGTCGCCGTTGCCGGGTGATCGATTGCGGGGCCGGAGAGTGGTTGTCGCTTCTCCGGCCTTCGGCACTTTTTCAGGAAATACCATGACCGTTGAGAACCGTGAATCATTTATCTTCACCGCCCGCGTGCTCGGTGCGCTCTTTTACTATCCGCCGGAGAGCGAGCCCTCTGCGCCGCTGGTCAGCGCTTTTACCCATAATGCGTGGCTGGCGTCATGGCCGCTGGCGCAAAGCCGCCTGCTCCCGCTGGCTGAGCGCTTTTCAGCGGATGGCGAAGAGCCGTTAACTGACGCCTGGCAGCGGCTGTTTATCGGCCCGTGGGCGCTGCCAGCACCGCCGTGGGGATCGGTATGGCTCGATAAGGAGTGCGTGCTGTTTGGCGACTCGACGCTGGCCCTGCGCCAGTGGCTACGCGAGAACAACATTGCTTTCGAGGTGCAGCAAAATGAGCCGGAGGATCATATCGGCACCCTGCTGCTGCTGGCGGCCTGGCTGGCTGAGCAGGGAAAGACGCAGGCCTGCGATGAGCTTCTGGCCTGGCACCTGCTGCCATGGTCGGGCCGCTTTCTTGTCGTACTGGAGGAGCAGGCACAGCACCCTTTCTGGCAGGCTTTCGCCCGGCTGGCACAGCTTACGCTGGCAGAGTGGCAGGCAAACCTGCTGATGCCGGTGGCGCAGAAGCCTCTTTTTCGTTAACGCCCTCTTTTTCACTTGCCGGGATAGTTTATCCCGGCAACCATATGTGACAACGTCACTCCTGCCGCTTCGCTTTTAAGACAATTCTTTAATATTCCGGTAAGCCTGTACGCCGCAAGGCTTAGTGTGAAAAAGCCGCCTGTCGCTGCGTTTTAAAAAATGGCCCCGGAACTGGAAGCCTCCCCGGACGCGAGCTATAGCTCAAAGCACCCTGCCGAACATGGCATAACAACATGCAACCTGCCGTTGCCATAACGCATGCAAACAGGGAGAGACACTGCAATGCAGACTTCCATGCTTACCCGCGCGCTGCTCTTCATCGCCGGGATTGTCGCCATACTGGCGCTGATTACCTGGGGTGTCGGGCTCGAGACGATAAAAGCCCGCCAGGTGGATTTGATTTATCTCGGGCAACAGCATCTGATCCTGGTGTTTAGCTCGATGTTTTTTGCCCTCCTGGTAGGCATTCCCAGCGGTGTCGCCCTTAGCCGCCCTGCCGCACGCGGCGTTGCCGAGTATGTGATGCAGATCTTTAACGTCGGCAACACACTACCGCCGCTGGCGGTGCTGGCCCTGGCGATGGTGGTGATTGGCATTGGCGATACGCCCGCGATCATCGCGCTGTTCCTCGCCTCACTGCTGCCGATTGTGCGTAACACCTATGCCGGGCTCTGCTCGGTACCCGCCTCGTTAATCGAAGCGGCGAACGGGATTGGTATGACAAAGTGGCAGCGTTTACGCCAGGTGGAGCTGCCGAATGCCCTGCCGGTGATCCTCTCCGGGGTGCGGATTGCGACGGCGATTAACGTCGGCACCGCGCCGCTGGCGTTTCTGATTGGTGCCAGCAGCTATGGCGAACTGATCTTCCCCGGTATCTATCTCAACGATTTCCCGACGCTGATTTTAGGCGCAGCCGCCACGGCGCTGTTCGCTCTGATCCTCGATACCCTGCTGGCGGCGCTGGGCCGTCTCCTGAGCCCGCACACGGCGTGATAATACTAAGAGGAAGTGTGATGAAACGACTTTTTCATACGCTGGGCTGGCTGGCGGCAACGGCGTTGTTCACCGCCAGCGCCCATGCGGCACCGCTGATTGTGGCGACCAAAAGCTTTACCGAGCAGCATATTTTGTCGGCCCTCACCGTGCAGTATCTGCAGAAAAAAGGCTTTCAGGTGCAGCCGCAGACCAATATCGCAACGGTGATTTCCCGTAACGCGATGATCAACAAACAGGTCGATATGACCTGGGAATATACCGGTACGTCGCTGATTATTTTTAACCACATTAATAAACGCATGTCGGCCCAGGAGACCTACGACACCGTTAAGCGCCTTGATGCAAAACACGGTCTGGTGTGGCTCAATCCGGCAAACATGAACAACACCTACGCCTTCGCCATGCAGCGTAAACGCGCCGAAGCGGAGCACATTACCACCATGTCGCAGATGGTGGCGAAGATTGAAGCGATCCGTAAAACCAACCCGAAAAAGAACTGGCTGCTGGGCCTCGACCTGGAGTTTGCCGGGCGCAGCGACGGCATGAAACCGTTGCAGGAGGCCTATGGCATGGCGCTGGATCGCCCGCAAATCCGCCAGATGGACCCCGGCCTGGTCTATAACGCGATCCGCGACGGTTTTGTCGATGCCGGTCTGGTCTACACCACTGATGGCCGCCTGAAGGGCTTCGATCTGAAAACGCTGGAGGATGATAAAGGCTTCTTCCCGAGCTATGCGGTCACCCCGGTGGTGCGCAAAGACACGCTTGAGGCCAATCCGGGCTTAGCGGATGCGCTCAATACCCTCTCCGGGCTGCTGAACAACGAGGTGATTATCTCCCTCAACGCCAAAGTCGATATCGATCACCAGACGCCGCAGCAGGTCGCCCGCGACTTCCTGCGCGAGAAAGGGTTGCTGTAAGGAGAGCCTATGGACACGATTCACTACATGATGGACAACGCGGGCTACCTGGCGAGCCTCACCTTCCAGCACCTCTGGCTGGTGCTGCTGGCGGTGGGCCTCGCGATAGTCATTGGCGTGCCGCTGGGGATTTTGATTGTACGCCACAAATGGCTGGCCACGCCGGTGCTCGGCCTGGCGACGCTGGTACTAACCATTCCATCGATTGCCCTGTTCGGCCTGATGATCCCGCTCTTTTCGCTGGTCGGCCAGGGGATTGGCGCGCTGCCGGCGATCACTGCCGTGTTCCTCTACTCCCTGCTGCCAATTGTGCGCAACACCCATACTGCCCTCGACAGCCTGCCGCCGGGGCTGCGTGAAGCGGGACGCGGGATTGGCATGACCTTCTGGCAGCGTCTGCGCTGGGTAGAGATCCCGATGGCGCTGCCGGTGATTTTCGGCGGTATCCGCACCGCCGTGGTGATGAATATTGGCGTAATGGCCATCGCCGCCGTGATTGGCGCAGGCGGGCTGGGACTGCTGTTGCTGAACGGCATCGGCGGGAGTGATATCCGCATGCTGATTGCCGGCGCGGTGATGATCTGTTTACTGGCCGTCGTGCTCGACTGGTTACTGCACCGCTTACAAATCGTGCTGACGCCGAAGGGGATTCGATAATGATTAAACTGGAAAATCTGACCAAACAATTTACGCAGAAGAACGGCCAGAGTGTGAATGCCGTCGACAATGTCAACCTGATGGTGCCGGAAGGGGAAATGTGCGTGCTGCTCGGCCCCTCCGGCTGCGGCAAAACCACTACGCTGAAGATGATTAACCGCCTGATTACGCCAAGTAGCGGCAAGATCCTGATTAACGGTGAAGACACCAGCGGGATGGATACGGTGACCCTGCGGCGCAACATTGGCTATGTGATCCAGCAGATTGGCCTGTTCCCCAATATGACCATTGAAGAGAACATTACCGTGGTGCCGCGCATGCTGGGCTGGGATAAAGCGCGCTGTAAAAGCCGCGCGGAAGAGCTGATGGAGATGGTGGCGCTGGATGCGAAAAAGTTCCTGCATCGCTACCCGCGCGAGATGTCCGGCGGCCAGCAGCAGCGTATTGGCGTGATCCGCGCCCTGGCGGCCGATCCGCCGGTACTGCTGATGGATGAACCCTTCGGCGCGGTCGACCCCATCAACCGCGAAGTGATCCAGAACCAGTTTCTTGAGATGCAGCGGGCGCTGAAAAAGACGGTGCTGCTGGTAAGCCACGATATCGACGAAGCGTTAAAGCTCGGCGACCGTATCGCGGTCTTCCGCCAGGGCCGAATTGTGCAGTGCGCCAGCCCCGACGAGCTGCTGGCAAAACCGGCGAATGAGTTTGTCGGATCATTTGTCGGCCAGGACCGGACGCTGAAGCGTCTGCTGCTCGTTTCAGCCGGTGATGTGACCGATCAGCAACCGACCATCACCGTGCGGGAATCCACCCCGGCCGCTGAGGCGTTCGCCATTATGGATGATAACGATATGCGTGCCGTAACGGTGGTTGATGGTGCCGGGAAACCGCTTGGCTTCGTCAAACGCCGTGAAGCGCGGCATGACGCCCGCGACTGCGCCGCCCTGCTGCACCCCTTCCGCATTACTGGTAAAGCGGAGGACAACCTGCGCGTGGTGCTTTCGCGACTCTATGAGAGCAACACCAGCTGGATGCCGATTGTTGACGAAGAGGGTCGCTATAACGGCGAGATTTCCCAGGATTATATCGCCGAGTATTTGAGCTCCGGGAAAACGCGCCGGGCGCTGGCGATTCATAGCGAGAGTTAGGGGAATTTGCCAAATGGCGCTAACCGCAGGCCGGACAAACCCCGGTTAGCGCCTTCAGGTCACCGATTTCATCTTGCGTGCAAGCCAGGCTTTGATATTGGGCCACTTGCGCTGCTCTGTTTTCCCGTATAAATCGCTGAACCCTTCAGCCAATGCCTCTTCTGCACCACCGCTGGCGCCGTCCTGCCAGGAGTAATTGTCGAAGGATTCCGGCGATGTGTTGCCCAGATCTTGTTTCCACGCAGAGATAAAACTGCCGCGTTTGCTCAAATAGTCCCCCACCTCACCGGTGCCCTTTGGCCCCATCAAGGCTTTTTCGCCAAAGCTACGATCAATTGCGTGGGCATATTCATGCAGCACTAAATTTGTCGAGCAGGTCAATAAAGTCCGCAATGGCTGCCATATGCTCTGCGGTAATTAATTGATGGCTCGTTAAATAAATCGTATCACTGAGCGCATTGCATATTTCTGTGTTGACTGCTTCACTATGAATGTTATGAAGTTTATAAAAGGTCTGCTGGATGACAGCGGACCAGGTTTATTTTTCGCACAGGCATACATAGACTTATGTCTCATGGCAAATCGGTGCGTAAATAACGCTCAGGATAGCTTAGCGGTACAGCCTGTAAACACTGCCTTTATACTCTCTCGCTTCAGCAGGTGTCTGCTCGACAAAACGGTAGGTTGTTCCGCTTCGCCCAAGGTATTTAAATTTTGTGCCGACCGGAAAAATACTCTCTTTCTCCACCACATCACCAAATTTAAAATCTTTCGGATTACCGGTAATGTCATATATCACCCCCAACTCATCCGGATCCGAAGAGGTGTTATATTTGCCGCTGGCAAACCTTTGTGCCAATTTTTTATCTGAGGTAACTGACATAAAAAAATTGGCTTTGACTAAGGCACCAGGCTTTATCGTGTTCAGGACAGATCTGTATTTCGTTCCCCTGAAATAGGTGCCCACGCCCGATGCCTTCGCTTTTTTAGCGGCCTGGTTCATGATGGCAATCGCATTCCCCTCTTTACTCAACGTTTTTATCACGTTTTTAATATCAATCCCTGGCGCGAAGGGGGGAGGGTTTTCCCCCACTTCAAATTGAAGCCTGGCTTCCCGGGCCAGCGGCCTGGGATCGGGAACGTCAATATCCAGGCCTTTCTCCTTTCTGATAAGGGAGTTGATATATAACGCCCCCCGGCTGGTGGCGTACAAATAGAGTGCACCATCCAATATGTCGTTGGAAAACTGGGTAGCTACCCCTGTATTTTGGGACGCCGCTGCGCCTGACGCACTTTTATCATTTGCAGTGGTACCCGTCCGATATTTCGCGACTAACAGATGTGGTTTTGGCAGTTTCGGATTGAGGAGTTTTATTTTATCGAGGATGGTCTTGAGGTCATCCTTTGGAAGGTTCTCAAACCTGAGTTGCTCAAGGATTTCATTTTCTGACGGCAAGGCGTTATGTGCAGAAATTTGCGGCTTGGTGTTCTCTTTTGCATAGGCATACATAACCGTCATCTCCGGGCAACATTTTCCGTTAAGCGTAGCCAGGGGTGGAAATAGCCGGGATCGCTTTCAGATGTTTCATGCCCCAATATGGCGGGTAACACTCAGTTCTGTTGTAAGAGGCAATCAGTCAGGCCGGACAGGCATTGGCGCTATCCGGCAAAAGGGTGATAAGAGCGCGTCAGGCCAGCACGCGGTCGGCGACCAGCATGCCGGTGGCCATTTGCAGATTGATATAGTGGGCGAGATCGCGCTGTTCAGGCCGCGGCAGATAAGGCAACTCACCCACCAGCGGCGCGGGCAGTTTTTTACTGAGCACATTAATGATCTCGGCGTAGTGCGCAAGGCCAGGGTTAATGCGGTTTGCCACCCAGCCAATCAGCGGCAGGCCGTCGCTGGCGATCGCCTGCGCGGTGAGCAGCGCATGGTTGAGGCACCCTTCCTGAATCCCCACCACCATCACCACCGCCATCTGCTCCTGCACCACCCACTCGGAGAGCGGGCGCAGATCGTTCATCAGGCTGCGCCAGCCGCCGGTGCCTTCGACAACGACGTGATCGACCTGTTTACACAAATCGGCCAGCCCGTTCGACAGCAAGGTGTAGTTGATGGGGCAGCTGTGCGCCACGCTGCTCTCCTCTTCGCTCAGCGCAATCGGGTTGATGACGCTGTAAGGCAGCTCAAGGGAGGAGACGCTTTGCAGCACCAGCGCGTCTTTATTCCGCAGCCCTTCCGGCGTTGCCTGACTTCCTTTTGCAACAGGCTTATAACCTGCCACCGTTTTGCCGCTGGCAGCCAGCGCCTGGAGCAGCGCGCGGGACGCCACTGTCTTCCCGACAGAAGTGTCTGTACCCGTTACAAAGAAACGCTTAAGCATAAGTAACTCCACCGTTAAGCAACGAAAATATAAACCGGAAATATAATTCAGAGCAGAAAGTCTACGGGAAGTGGTGGAGGCTCAATTTGAGATAGCGCAATTTTTATCGCGACTGCGTAAAAATGTTACCCCTGTAACAAACGAATCAGCAGCGATCCGTTATACATCGCGTCTTTTACCAGCGCGGCACCCGCCATGGTGCCCTGATTGGTGAACTGCGTACTCTCAACGGCAATATGTTGGCTGTACGCGGGCAGTGCCTGCTGGCGAATAGAGTCGGCGATAGTTGGAAACAGCACATCTGCCGCAAGGCTCAGCGGCGAGCCAATCAATATTTTTTGCGGATTGAACAAATTAACCATGATGGCGAGAATGCGCCCAACATTCGCCCCAACGCCGCTGATGATATCTTTTGCCAGCAGATCGCCCTGCTGCGCCGCCTGGCAGAGCCACTCTACCGTCAGAGGCTGCTGGTGCAGCATCGAACTCATTGACTGACTCATGCGCAGCTGCGCCAGCTCCAGCACGCTCTCCACGCTGGCGATAGTCTCAAGACAGCCATGGTTGCCGCAGTAGCAGCGCTTGCCGTAGGGGTCGACCTGCGTATGACCAATCTCCACCAGGCTGCTGCTGCCCGCATGGAGCAGGCGTCCATCGGTGATCACCCCGGCACCCACGTTATGGTCAATCACGACCTGAATCACATCCCGCGCGCCGCGCGATGCGCCAAACAGCGCTTCCGCCATCGTCCAGGCGCTGATGTCATGCTGCACATAGACCGGCACGCCGGTGTGCGCCTCCAGCGCTTCGCCGAGCGGCATCTCCTTCACATCCTCATAAAAGGGCATGCGGTGGATAATGCCATTTTCCGTATCAATAATGCCCGGCAGCGTGATGGCGATCGCCGTCAGCCGCTCAAGTTTGTGCTGATGGCGGATAAAAAACTGATCGATTTGGGAAATGATGCGGGTGAGCAAGGGTTCGGCGGCGGTTAAGGGAAGATCGAGACGATCCTCGACCACCAGCTTGCTGCTTAAATCGCGCAGGGAGAGAAAAATTTCGCCGCGGCTAATGCGTAATGAGAGGTAGTGCCAGGCTTCGGTTTCCACCACCAGCCCGACCGCCGGACGCCCGCGGCTGCCCGGCTCCTGGATCTCCGTCTCCTGCACGAGGTGAGCTTCCAGCATTTCGCGTACGATTTTGGTGATGCTTGCCGGAGCCAGCTGCGCCAGACGGGAGAGGTCGATACGCGAGACTGGGCCAAGCTGATCGATAAGGCGATAGACTGCGCCCGCATTGGTCTGCTTTATTTGATCAATATGCCCCGGCTGGCTATCAGCGACCACCTCATACTCCCTTATTTTCGCGCTTCGAAATAAACATTCGGCTATGGTGAAACACTTAATGGCTGTCGTCAAATATTTACCCATGCTTGTGATTTAACGCACATTTTGCCCGCCGTTATGGGCAAAATTCAGCCGTTTGCCGCGTCAAGGAGCTGCTGTTTAAAACGCGCCGCCGCCGCCCCCTGCTCCTGGTGTTTTGACCACACCAGCCACATCTCGGAGACGGCATCCTCTTCAACAATCGGTATCCAGCGCATCTCGCTGAGCTGAACGCGGTGAAACGAGGCGGGTAAAATCGACACGCCCAGCCCTGCGGCCACCAGGCCGATAATGGTCATCGCCTCGCCCACCTCCTGCGCGATGCGCGGCGTCAACTGGTAGCGTCGCATCAGGCTGAGGATATCGTCATACAGGCCGGTGCCGACATGGGGATCGAAAAAGACAAACGGCTCCTGCGCCAGCTCGTGCAGTGAGACGGCCGTGCGTGTTGCCAGCGCGTGGTTACGCGGGATCATCGCCAGCAGCGGCTCACGCAGGATCACCTCCCATGCCAGCGTCTCCGGCAGCGGGGTGTTGCGCATCAAACCGAGATCCAGCGCCCCCTCATTAAGCGGTGCAATCTGTTCGCGGGTGTTGATCTCCCGCGTCTGGATATGCACATCCGGGTAGCGCTGGCGAAAAGAAGAGAGGGTATCTGAGACCGCTTTGATAAAGGGCGCGGAGGAGGTAAAGCCAATGCGTAATTCCCCCGTTTCGCCCTGATGCAAACGCAGCGCACGGGCGGCGGCCTCATCCACCTGGTTTAAGATCTGCCGGCTGTCGGCCAGAAACTGTCGCCCGGCCGGGGTCAATGAGACGCTACGATTTGTGCGGGCCAGCAGCCGCGCGCCGACCTGCTGTTCGAGGATCTGAATTTGCTGGCTCAGGGCGGCTGCGAGATGTTCAGCCGTGCGGCGGCATGGCCAAAATGGAGCTCTTCGGCAACGGCGATAAAGTAGCGCAGATGGCGCAGTTCGATATTCATACTTTTAAAGTCTTATTTGAGATTATTAATATATTAGACAGAATATTTCCGCTTTCATACCCTTACGCCGTGGTAAGCCTGTCGCCGTAATGACGGGTCAAAAAGGTAAGGATCTCAAGTGAGTCGCACAACAACGGTTGATAACGAACCGACACACATCGTCAACGAACAACCCGCCGCCCTGCCGGGGCAATTTATTAAACGGGGTACCCCCCAATTTATGCGCGTCACGCTGGCGCTCTTTTCCGCCGGGCTGGCAACTTTCGCCCTGCTCTACTGCGTACAGCCTATTTTGCCGGTGCTCTCCCATGAGTTCGGGGTTTCGCCCGCCAGCAGCAGCATTTCTCTCTCTATCTCCACCGCCATGCTGGCGATTGGCCTGCTGTTTACCGGGCCGTTATCGGATGCGATTGGACGCAAAAACGTGATGGTCACCGCGCTGCTTCTGGCGTCGTGCTGCACACTGCTCTCAACGATGATGAGCAGCTGGCACGGTATTCTGGTGATGCGCGCGCTGGTGGGACTCTCGCTGAGCGGCGTGGCGGCGGTCGGCATGACCTACCTGAGTGAAGAGATCCACCCCAGTTTTGTCGCCTTCTCGATGGGGCTTTATATCAGCGGCAACTCCATCGGTGGCATGAGCGGCCGCCTGTTAAGCGGTGTTTTTACCGACTTCTTTAACTGGCGGGTGGCGGTGGCGGTGATTGGCTGCTTTGCGCTGGCTTCGGCGCTGATGTTCTGGAAGATTTTGCCTCCCTCGCGCCACTTTCGTGCCTCTTCGCTGCGACCCAAAACGCTGCTGATCAACTTCCGCCTGCACTGGCGCGATCGCGGTCTGCCGCTGCTCTTTCTCGAAGGCTTTTTGCTGATGGGGTCGTTCGTCACGCTGTTTAACTATATCGGCTATCGCCTGATGCAATCGCCGTGGATGCTGAGCCAGGCGGTGGTCGGCCTGCTGTCGGTGGCGTATCTGACCGGCACCTGGAGCTCGCCAAAAGCGGGCGCGATGACCAGCAAATATGGCCGCGGCCCGGTGATGATCGCCTTTACCACCATTATGCTGCTCGGTTTACTGCTGACGCTCTTCTCGTCATTGTGGGCGATCTTTACCGGCATGCTGCTCTTTACCGCCGGTTTCTTCGCCGCACACTCCGTTGCCAGCAGCTGGATTGGCCCGCGTGCTAAGCGCGCCAGAGGCCAGGCCTCGTCGCTCTATCTCTTCAGCTACTATCTTGGCTCCAGCGTGGCAGGAACCTTAGGCGGCGTATTCTGGCACAGCTACGGCTGGAACGGCGTCGGCGGATTTATCGCGGCGATGCTGGTGCTCGCCGTGCTGGTCGGCACACGGCTGCACGCGCGTCTGCGCTAGCGCGCGGAAAAAAGTCAGGCCCTGCGCAAGCGGGGCTTTTTATTAGCGTACCCCTGTGCCGGAATTGAGGATGGCGCCGGGGTTATCTTCAATGATATCGGCAATCTGCGGTTTAAATTTCACCGGCATATTTTCGATTAACTTTTTCCTCCCCCCCTCAACACGCCAGCTCACGCCTTTATGCATATAGTTGCTTTCACCGGTAAATCTTTTTGCCTGTGCTTCAGTGAATTGATCGTAGTCATCAATCCATGCGCGAAGCATGGAGTTTCGGACGTTGCCCCATGCCGAGCCGGTGTAGCCTTTGGTAGGAAGGTTGAACTCATTGGCAACCTGCTGTGCCAAAGGTGCGCCACTATCAGCCGAGCGGCAACAGATGAGACGCACTTTCTTGAAGCGTCTGATATCAACCCCTGAAGTGATAAGTAACCGCTTCAGCGCTTTTCCATCATAAAAATTGCCTTTGGCATCGGCTATATAGCCTTTATTTTTTATGATGCCGCCGTGCCCCTGGATGGTCAGTCTGCGGCCCTCCTTAGTGATATCTTCAAAAGTAAAAATGCCATACACCAATTCTCTGGCACTTCTCACCGCTTTATTCGCCTGCACTTCCTCTTCAGGCTGTTCACTCTCTGAATAGAGATTGGTAAAGGTGTTGAGTGCCTTATGCAGAATTTTGTACATATGCAGCTCCTCTACAACACGCAGGTGATTTCATGGATAGATGAATAGCCCGAAGTAAAATGAGGCCTTCTTAAAAGGTAGTGGCTATTTTTTATACAGGCAAGGAGGGGTTCGCGCGCTTGCGCGTATAAGGAAGGCAGGCCCTGCGCAAGCGGGGCTTTTTTATTGCGATGTAGTGCGGAAAAGGGCTAGAAAAGCGCGAAGACCGAGCTTGCGCCCATCAACTCCCGCACAGCGTCAAGCGCCATTAAACTGCAGATCACCCAAATGAAAGGATTCATGGTTTTTTGCTGTGTTATGCGTTTATTGGTTAAATGAATGTGTTCTCTATTATGGTACAGATTTTAACATTAGCCGCGGAACTACTATTTTTAGGTGTTCAGGTTAAGAAAATGCAAAAAAATCAGAGGCATTATGGATAAGCAAAACTACCAACAACTCACCCGTACCTTTCTTCGCCTGTCACGTTTCTCACACCTTGCTGCCGTTGCCGGCTGGGATATGTTCGCCATGATGCCGCCGGGCGGCAGCGCCGCGCGCGGTGAAGCGCTGGCTGAGCTGAGCGTGCTGCGCCACCAGATTTTAACCAATCCGCAGGTCGGCCAGTGGCTCTCCAGCGCCGGTCAGGAAGATCTCAACGACGTTGAACAGGCTAACCTGCGCGAAATGCAGCGCCACTACGATGAAGCAGCCCTGCTGCCGGAAGCGCTGGTGGAAGCCCTGTCGCTGGCGGGCAGTAAATGCGAGCACGCCTGGCGTACCCAGCGCCCGGCCAATGACTGGACGGGCTTCTCCGCCAACCTGAAAGAGGTGGTGAAACTGACCCGCGAAGAGGCGAAGCTGCGCGCGGCGGCGAAAGGCTGCTCGCCCTATGACGCCCTGCTGGATAAGTTCGAGCCGGATATGACCAGCGCCCGTCTTGATGAGCTGTTCGGCGAGGTCAAACGCTGGCTGCCGGATCTGCTGAAACAGGCGGTAGAGAAACAGGCGCAGCAGACGCTTATCGCGCCACAAGGGCCGTTCCCGATTGCCGATCAGCGTGAGCTGGGTTTGCAGGCGATGAAGACGCTCGGTTTCGATTTTAACGGCGGACGCCTTGACGTCAGCGCCCACCCCTTCTGCGGCGGCGTGCCGGAAGATGTGCGCATCACCACCCGTTACGATGAAAATGAGTTGCTGAGTGCCCTGTTCGGCGTGGTGCATGAAACCGGTCATGCGCGCTATGAGCAGAACCTGCCGCGCAGTTGGCCGGGTCAGCCGATCGCGCTGGCGCGCTCGACGGCGATTCACGAATCACAGAGCCTCTTCTTTGAGATGCAGCTTGGGCGCAGCGAAGCCTTCCTGCGTCGCCTGCAGCCCGCGATTATCGAGCGCTTTGGTATGCAGCCTGCCTTTGAGGAGCACAATTTTATTGCCTGGAACCAGCGCGTGAAGCCGGGCTATATTCGCGTCGATGCCGACGAAGTGAGCTATCCTGCGCACGTGATTCTGCGCTATGAGATCGAGCGGGCGCTGATCGATGGTGAGATTGAGGTCGACGATATTCCGGCACTGTGGAATGAGAAGATGCAGGCCTGGCTTGGACTCTCGACTGAAGGCAACTACCGCAACGGCTGTATGCAGGATATTCACTGGACCGATGGCGGCTTCGGCTACTTCCCCTCCTACACGCTGGGCGCAATGTACGCCGCGCAGCTGTTCCACGCCGCGCACCGTGCGCTGCCGGGGCTGGATGATTCCATCGCCGCTGGTGATTTCAGCGCGCTGTTTGAGTGGCTGCGCCAGAACATCTGGCAGCACGGCAGCCGCTTTAGCACCGCACAGCTGATTGCCAACGCCACCGGCGAGCCGCTGAACGCCGACTATTTCCGCCAGCATCTTACCCGCCGTTATCTCTAATCACCCCGCGCCGGAGCCGCTCTCCGGCGCGTTTTCCCCCGTTGTACATTCCGTTACACGCCGATACCAATCACTCACGGAAAGGCTTCGCTTACAGGGATATAGTTCTTTCAACGGCCCCGCAGTGGGGTTGAATGAAGAAACCAATTCGAGGATATCGGAATGAAAAAAGTATTAGCTCTGGTTGTTGCCGCTGCAATGGGTCTGTCTTCTGCTGCTTTCGCTGCTGACACCGCTGCCACCTCTCAGGCGCCGGCTGCTGCGCCGACCACCACTACCGCTGCTCCGGCTGCTGCTGACACCAAAGCGGCTCCGGCGAAGAAAGTTCACCACAAGAAACACAAAAAAGCCGCTGAGCAGAAAGCTCAGGCTGCTAAAAAGCACCACAAAAAAGCCGCCGCTAAACCGGCTGCTGAGCAGAAAGCCCAGGCTGCTAAAAAGCACCACAAAAAAGCAGCGGCTAAACCGGCTGTAGAGCAGAAAGCTCAGGCTGCTAAAAAACACCACAAACACGTAAAACATACTGCTGCTAAACCGGCTGCACAGCCGGCTGCATAAGCCACGTGTCTGTAACCGGCGCTCCCCGCGAGCGCCGTGCTAAAACGCGGCGCTGAGCCCTTCGGGTGAGGCGCCGTTTTTCTCTGGAGGCCTGAGCATGCTGCGACGTTATCGTTTTGAAGTGATCCTGATGATGTTAATTCTCTGCGCGCTTATCGCCCTCCGTTTCTATCTTTATTGATGTAGCACGCTGATTTTACTCCCGCTTTCTATGCGTCCCGTCTATATTTATTACTCATGGCTCGACCTTAATAATCATAATTTCCCCACCTGAGAGTACTATGCGAAGAACCGTTGTGCTGTTGCTGGGACCGCTGCTTTTGTTTTCCGCTGTTGGACATGCTGATGATGGCGATGAGGACGCGGTTAGCGCCAGGGATATAAAAACCCTCTTTTTTGGGCATGACGATCGTGTCCGCGTCGCGTCGCCGACCACCGCACCGTGGGATGCGATAGGCCAGCTTGAGACCGCCAGCGGCAATCTCTGCACCGCCACACTTATCTCCCCGCATCTCGCCTTAACCGCCGGGCACTGTCTGCTGACGCCGCCGCGCGGCAAAGTGGATAAAGCGATTGCGCTGCGGTTTGTGTCGCAAAAAGGGGTCTGGCGCTATGAGATCCACGGTATTGAAGGGCGCGTTGATGCCTCGCTGGGCCATCGCCTGAAGGCCGACGGCGAAGGGTGGATTGTCCCCTCCTCGGCCGCCTCATGGGATTTTGGGCTGATCGTTTTACGCTATCCGCCCTCCGGCATTACGCCGCTGCCGCTCTTTAGCGGCGATAAGGAGGCGCTGACCGCCGCGCTGAAGGCAGCTAACCGCAAAGTGACGCAGGCGGGTTATCCGCAAGATCATCTGGATAATCTCTTTAGCCACCAGGATTGTGTCGTGACGGGCTGGGCGCAGAGCAGTGTGCTGTCGCATCAGTGCGATACGCTGCCGGGCGATAGCGGTTCGCCGCTGATGTTAAAAACCGCTGACGGCTGGCAGTTGATTGCCGTGCAAAGCTCCGCTCCGGCGGCAAAAGATCGCTGGCGCGCTGATAACCGCGCCATTGCGGTGACCGGTTTTCGTGACAAGCTGGACGCGCTGGCCAGCGACACGGTGCAGTAACTCACTCCTGCCGCTGGCGATGCCGCTGTAACAACGTCTCCAGCGGCATCGGCGCACTAAAGTAGAAGCCCTGCAACTGATCGCAACCCGCCTCACGCAGCAGCGCCATCTGCGCTTCGTTTTCCACCCCTTCCGCCACGACCTGCATCCCCAGCGCGCTGGCAATGCGGATCGTACCGCTCACTAATACCGAAGCCTGCTCATCGCTATCCACCAGGCCTGCCAGCGATTTATCAATCTTGATGGTGTCGAAATTGAAGCGCCGCAGATAGCCGATACTCGAGTAGCCGGTGCCGAAATCATCGAGCGCAACTGCGGTGCCCAGCGCTTTTAAGTTGGCGATCGCCGCCTGCGCGCGCTCCGGGTTCTCCAGCACGTACGTTTCCGTCACCTCCAGTTGCAGGCGCTGCGCCGGAAAGCGGCAGCTCTCGAGCACATGCGCCACTTTGTCTTCAAACTCCGGGTCGCGAAACTGCGCCGGAGAGATGTTGACCGACAGTTTAAGCCCCGCCTGCGGATAGAGATCGTGGCAGGCGCGACGCAGGACAAACTGCCCCAGCGCGTAAATCAGGCCGCTGGTTTCGGCAATCGGGATAAACTCGTCCGGTTTGAGTTCCCCCTCCGGGCGGCGCGGCCAGCGTGCCAGCGCTTCAACGCCGCTCATCTCGCCGCTGCGGGCATCGATAATGGGTTGATACCAGACATCGAACTCCTCCCGCTCCAGCCCGTTGCGGATATCGTTTTCAATCATCAGTTGCCGCTCGCGGGCGCTGTTTAGCGCGGCGTCATAGTGCGTCATCCGCGCTTTACCGCACATTTTTGAATGGTACATGGCGATATCGGCGCGGCGAAACAGCTCGGAGCTTGAGCACTCCACCAGCGTTCCGCTGGCGATGCCGATACTGGCGCTGATATGCAGCGTACGTTTGCCGATGCGCACCGGCGCGCAGAAGTAGTCGAGCACCGTTTGCGCAAAATCGGTGGCTTTTTCAACCGACCACGGCCCGCTCAGGGTCATGGCGAACTCATCCCCGCCCATGCGCGCCAGCATGCCGTCGGTCGGCACTTTTTCCTGCAACGTCTGCGCAATAGTGACAATCAGCCGGTCACCCACGTCATGACCGTAGATATCGTTCACATCTTTAAAGCCATCGAGATCGATAAACACCACGCTTATCAGATCGCTGTTGCCCCACTCGCTCCACTGCTCTAGCTGCTCAATCAGCGCGCGTCGGTTGGGCAGACGGCTAAGCCAGTCGGTTAGCGCAATGCTGCGCGCCAGCTTCTCCCCTTTCGCCAGCTTGTAGAGCCCCGCGCTGCTGAGCACGATAAACAGCAGGATAAGGCCTGAGGCGAGCATGGCGATCTGGCGGATGTCATCTGCCGCCGCATCCGCCGCTTCCGCGCCCGGAAAGTGCGGCGTCCAGCTCATATAACCGAGGAATTCATCGGCAGATCCGTGTAACGGGATACTGCTCGCTGGGGTATTTTGCGATGACAGGCGCAGGTTCTGGATCTGAAAGGCGCTGCCGAGTTCGCTGAGCAGTTCATCATCAAGGTGACGGGTCATCACTAAGTAACGGCGCGCGCTGCCCTGCTTCTCAAGCCGCCCCGACACCGGGCGGATCAGGCCAATGCTGACAAACGCTACCCCACGCTGCGTGCGGGTGATGCCAGCGAAAATGTCCTTGCCCTGCTGCAGCGCTGCGGCGTGGTTGCGAATAAGCGCCGCCAGCCCATCGCCAAAAAAGGCGAGATTGCGCTCGGAAAAGGGCTGACTGCGAAATGCGCCCCATACCACCGCAAAGTGCTCATCCAGCACAAAGGTGCCGTCATAGAGGTTATCGACCTTAAAGCCCGCGCCCCAGGTGTTGTAGAGCCAGCCGTTATCCATCGGCGTGCGGTAGACGACGCGCACCGCTTCATCCCACACCGCGTTATCGAGACCGAGGGATCGCATTCTGTTAACAGAGGTCTGAATAGCACCCTGCACGGCGAGCGCCGCGCGGTGCTCATCAATTTCATTCGCTTTACTGCTTATCAGGTGCAGTGAGAGATAGAGGAGCGCAACGACGGAGATGATTAAGCCCACTCCCGCCAGAAAAATCATCACAAAGAGCGTTCTTGCTGTGGGGATATTGCGCCAGCTTAGCGGATTGAGCATCGACGACCCTTACTGGTGTCCCGTAACGTTTGTTATTGTCCTCTAAGCGTAATACAGCCCACAAATTTCGTTGCCCGCAAACGCGGGCAACGTCACATCAGGCAAGTTTTATCAGCATCATCCCGATAAGCAGCAGCGCCAGACCGATCCAGCCTTTGCCATTCAGGCGCTGGCCGAAGAGGATCCAGCCGGCGGCGAGCGTTGCCACGATACCGAACCCGCCCCACAGGGCATAGGCGACGGAGAGATCGATCCCCTTTACCGCCTGCGACAAGGCGCTAAATGCCGCCAGCACCGCCACTAACGATCCGCAGCCATAGAGCTTGCGACGAAAGCCGTCAGAAAGTTTTAAAAAGATGTTGGCGACAATTTCCAGAATAATGGCCATCGCCAGCCATAACGCGTGTACCCACTCAAGCAGTAACATGACCCTGCTCCTGACGTGGGGCTTTGCGCGTGCCGGACTTAATCAGCACAATACCGAGCGCCAGCGCCACCAGACCCGCCGCTTTCAACGGTGAGAGAGGTTCATCAAACAGCAGCACGCTAAACAGCGTAATAATCGCGATACCGATACCTTCCCATAATGCGTAGGCCACGCCGAGGGCGATTTTTTTCACCGCAAACGCCAGGAAAATATAGGAACAGGTGATCATCACCAGCATTAAAATAAAACCGCTATGGCTGTCGTTAATACTTGCCCATTTCATCGATAGCGTGCCGGTTATTTCCGAAACAATCGCCATCGCTAATAAAATCCAGTAAATCATAATTTTTCTCCTGCTTGAGAATAGAGATCCTTGCGATTTACCGCATAGCGGAAAACCGTAAAAAAATTAACAGTTGCGCACAGAGCGCCGGATCGGGCAGGAGAGGACTACAGCGCAGTGCGCCAGTATTGTTCGCCCGCAGGCGGGCAGCAGAAGGAGACAGGAAGTGAAAAACAGGGGGTAAGACTACTGAACCGAATGTCCATATTTTTACAATTTACCGCGCATTGCTTCTCTTCGTGGCGGTTAAAAATTGTCCTCAGTTGTTGTACATGCCTTATATTTAGCACAAGCTAAGATTTTACTCAAAGTATTTGCAATTCTTTACCGCTCGCCAAATTAATTAAACGCAGGCTAAACGAACGGCTGCCGGTATATTTCCGGCAGCGTAGTCAATTTTATTCTTGCGGCGTATTAAGCGCATTGGCACGCGCTTCTGCCAGTAAATTCCAGGAGGAGATAAACAACCCTGCAATGAGTGGCCCAAGCACGAAGCCGTTGATGCCAAAGAATTGCAGACCGCCAAGGGTGGTCAGCAGGATCAGGTAGTCCGGCATGCGGGTATCTTTCCCTACCAGCAGCGGGCGCAGCAGGTTGTCCGCCAGCCCGACCACAATTACAAAGTAGAGAGTCAGCAGCGTGGCGGTGAGCAACTCACCCGTGGAGTAGAGGAAGATTACCGCCGGGACCCAGATAAGCGCGGTACCAACCGCCGGGATCAGAGACAGGAACGCCATCAGCGCGCCCCACAGCAGGCTGCCGCTCAGGCCGGCGAACCAGAAGCCAATCCCGCCCAGCGCCCCCTGCACAATTGCTACCACCAGCGTCCCTTTTACCGTCGCGCGCGCCACACCGGCAAATTTCAGGAACAGACGGCGTTTGATTTTGGCCGACAGCGGCATCACCTCGTAGATTTTCTTCACCAGCGCGGCGCCATCTTTCAGCAGGAAAAAGAGCAGATAGACCATCAGTGAGAAGCTAATGGTTAACCCCAGCGTCCCCTTACCGATAATCACCGCGCTACCCGCCAGATAACGCCCGACGCTGAGCGCCACACCGGAGAGTTTTTCGCGGATGGCCTCCACCGAATCGAAGTTGTTTTCGCGCAGCGCATGTTTCGCCCACTCCGGCAGGTGCGCAATGCCGTTGCTTAGCAGCTGCGGTAGATCCGTCGCGTTGGTTTGCAGACGCTGATAGAGCGCGTTGATCTCAACCGCCAGCGATGAGAGCACGATCATCATCGGAATAAAGACGAGGATACAGATCAGCAGAACGGTAATCAGCGAGGCGATACCGTTTCGCCCGCGCAGCAGCCCGGTGAGCTTTGTACGCAGCGGATAGAAGATCAACGCCAGGATCACCGCCCAGATGATGGCGGAGTAGTAAGGCTGGATCAGGGTGAAAAACGCCACGCTGACCAGTAATAACAGAATGGTAAAAAAGAAGTTGTTGCTTTTAAGCGTTGTCATGCGGACCGTCCAATGGAAAGATTCCCTCTAAGTGTAGTGGCTTACCCTTTGATTGCAAAAGCATTAAGCGGAAAAACACGCAGCCCGGCACGCAAACGCTGAAAATGATTGTGCAAAAAATTGCCAATATCATCAGGATCTTTCAACGATCCTGCCTCCAGGGGGTTGATCCTTTCGTGCGAACAACGATACTGTATTTATATACAGTAATAATAAAAGATCGACACCCATTATGACTACCAGCGCTTTTCCCAGTCCTGCTGCGGACTACATTGAAGATGCGATCGACCTGGTGAGCAGCCTGATCGCCCACCCGTCGGCCACCTATGTGATGCGGGCTTCCAGTGACGCCATGTGCGAAGCGGCGATCCTGCCGGGCTCGCTGTTACTGGTCGACACCAGTCTGCAACCGGGCGATGGCGATATTGTTGTCGCCCGCCTGTTAAGCGGTTTTATGGTAAAGCGGCTGCGGCTGCGTCCTTATCCGCAGCTGGTGGCGGATAACCCGGCTTATCCGGCGATCAGGATCGATGAAGAGGAAGGCGCGCACATAGTCGGCGTCGTGACGACCGTGATCACTTTGCCGCCCCGCCATCATGTACGCGCTCGTTGATGTTAATTCGTTCTACACCAGCTGCGAGACCGTCTTCCGGCCTGATTTAACCGGTAAGCCGGTGGTGGTGTTATCCAATAACGATGGCTGCGTCATCTCCCGCTCGGCCGAGGCCAAAGCGCTCGGCATCACCATGGCTGACCCCTACTTCAAGCAGAAGGCGCTAATGGAGCGTCACAATGTGGCGGTGTTCAGCAGCAACTACGCGCTGTATGGCGATATGAGCCATCGGGTGATGACGCTGCTGGAGGAGCTCTGTCCGGCGGTGGATATCTACAGCATTGATGAAGCTTTTGTGGATTTGACCGGCATTCCGCAGTTGCGCGAGTTTGGCCGCACCCTGCGTAACGCCATTTATCAGCGCACCATGCTCACCGTCGGCGTCGGCATTGCGCCAACGAAAACGCTGGCCAAGCTGGCGAATAACGCCGCAAAAAAGTGGCCGCAGGCGTCGGGCGGCGTGGTGGATCTCTCGCGCCAGGCGCAGCAGCTAAAGCTGATGGCTGCCCTGCCGGTAGGTGAAGTGTGGGGAATTGGCCGCCGCCTGAGCAAGCGGCTGGAGGCGATGGGAATTGACACCGTGCTCAAGCTGGCGCAGAGCGATTTGTGGTTTATCCGCAAAAACTTCAGCGTGGTGCTGGAGCGAACGGTACGTGAACTGCGCGGCGAACCCTGTCTGGGATTTGCCGAGTTCGCACCGGCGAAGCATGAAATCATCAGCTCCCGCTCCTTTGGCGAGCGCGTCAGCGACTACGCATCGGTACGCGAAGGTATCTGCACATGGGCGGCGCGGGCCGCTGAAAAACTGCGCGCGGATCATCAATATTGCCGCTATGTCGGCGCTTTTATTAAGAGTAGCCCCCACGATGATGACGAGCCTTATTACAGCAACAGCGCAGGCATTCGTTTACTGACGCCAACACACGACACCCGCGATATTATTGCGGCGGCAACGCGTAGCCTGGATATTATCTGGAAGCAAGGGCCGAGATATCAAAAAGCGGGCGTTATGCTGGGGGATTTTTTTAGTAAGGGCGTCGCGCAACTTAATTTATTCGATGAATTTTCTCCGCGAGAAAATAGCGAATCGCTAATGAATGTTTTAGACACGCTTAATAAAAAGGGAAATAAATTGTGGTTTGCCGGCCAGGGCGTCACGCCAGGCTGGAAGATGAAGCGCTCCCTGCTCTCCCCCGCCTGGACCACACGCTTAACGGATGTGCCGCTTGTCGGCTAGCGGCTGCGCTTGGCGTGCCGCTCCCAGTTCTCCTGTTTTGCCTGTTCCGATTTGCGCAGGGCGACATAGCATGCGCCGCTGCCGCCGTGGTGCGGTAACGCCGGGCAAAATGCCTGCACATCCTCAAACTCCGGCAGCCAGCGCGCCAGGTAGCTGCGGATGATATTGGCGTGCGAGGTCTCGTCGCGCCCTTTTCCGTGAATGATCAACACATTGCGTAGCCCATCTTTACGGCTCTGATGCATAAAGCTAAACAGCATCTGTCGGCACTGCTCGACGGGCTGACGCAGCAGGTTCAGGCTCGCCTGCTGGGTATATTTGCCGAGCCGCAGTTTATCCAGCACGCCGATCTGCAGCCCTTCGCGGCGAAACTCCAGCGGCGTATCGAGCGCAACCGGGTCAAGAAAGCCGGTGGTGAGAAAATTATCGAGTTGCAGGGTATCAATGCGCTGCAAAGGTCGGGATTTATGGCTCGGGTGCCAGTGCACATCGGCACTGCGCTTCAGGGGTTGGACATCCTCCATGGCGTCAAGAAACAGCGATTTTTCATCCGGGTTCATGGGGCAGTCCTCCAGCAACATCTGCTGAAGTACTATAGCTGGCGCAGGGCAGCTTCTCAATGCTGTGAGCAAATTACGCGCGCGCTCAAGGTGTTATAAAAAGGGTATAACGACACGCTTTTTTATACCCCGAGCCTTTGTTAAATAATCGTGAAATTAATCACTGATTAAAACTGGCAATAATTATTATGACCGCTATAAATATAAGGAAGGCGCAAGGATGGCGTGCAAAAAATAAAGATTGGATGCTCAGATTGTGTGTACTCTGGAGCCTGACGGATGTCGGCAGGCTCTATTTTTTTAATTAATAAACGTTATTAACCTTATATTTTCTACGTCAACTCACTCTTCAGTGTTATTTCCTTATTGATAACCCACGCTACCACCCTTTCAGGGTATGGTGAGGCACTTTTTTGTTTGCTAAATTATCGCCGCTATTTAGTGATAAGGACGCCCGATGCTCACCCTGCTTGAAGATAAAATTTCAACCCCGCTTGGCCCGCTGTGGATCATCTGCGATGAGCAGTTTCAGCTGCGCGCCGTGGAGTGGGAGGAACATGATGCCCGGATGGTTGAACTGCTCAATATTCACTATCGCCGCGAAGGGTATCAGCGCCTGGCTTCGCACAACCCTGGCGGGCTGAGCCAAAAACTGCAGGACTATTTCGACGGCGATCTGGCGGTGATTGATACACTGCCGACCGCCACAGGCGGCACCCCTTTTCAACGCGAAGTGTGGCAGATGCTGCGCACCATTCCCTGCGGTCAGGTGATGCATTATGGTCAACTGGCGACAATTCTTGGTCGCGCGGGCGCGGCGCGTGCCGTGGGGGCCGCTAACGGGGCCAATCCCATCAGTATTGTGGTGCCCTGCCACCGCGTGATCGGCAGCAACGGCATGCTCACCGGCTATGCGGGCGGCGTGGCGCGTAAAGAGTGGCTGCTGCGCCATGAACGTTACTTACTATTGTGAGAAAACAGGTCTGTTTAGTATGCATTTCATGCACTTCGCTCGCTAAAGCCTTAGTGAAATGGTGGAAATTCAATAACATGAGACAAAGTAAGTCTTTACCGTTTCGTTCCACTGTTTCATTTATGGTGAATTGACGTTTTGCCAGGCTTACGTGCGCCATAAAAAGATGTTAAAATTGACCAATATCAATTACGGCGTAGAGCAGACCTATGATCCCGGAAAAGCGAATTATTCGACGCATTCAGTCTGGCGGTTGTGCTATCCATTGTCAGGATTGCAGCATCAGCCAGCTTTGCATCCCCTTTACTCTTAATGAGCATGAGCTGGATCAGCTCGACAATATCATTGAGCGTAAAAAGCCCATCCAGAAAGGTCAGACCCTGTTTAAAGCAGGCGATGAGCTGAAATCGCTCTACGCTATCCGTTCTGGCACCATCAAAAGCTATACCATCACCGAACAGGGCGATGAGCAGATCACCGGCTTCCATCTGGCGGGCGATCTGGTGGGCTTTGATGCCATCGGTACCGGTCATCACCCGAGCTTCGCTCAGGCGCTGGAGACCTCAATGGTCTGTGAGATCCCGTTCGAAACGCTGGACGATCTCTCCGGTAAAATGCCGAGCCTGCGCCAGCAGATGATGCGTCTGATGAGCGGTGAGATCAAAGGCGATCAGGATATGATCCTGCTGCTGTCGAAGAAGAACGCGGAAGAGCGCCTGGCGGCGTTTATCTACAACCTCTCCCGCCGTTTTGCGCAGCGTGGTTTCTCGCCGCGTGAATTCCGTCTGACCATGACCCGCGGCGACATCGGCAACTACCTGGGCCTGACCGTTGAAACCATCAGCCGTCTGCTGGGGCGTTTCCAGAAGAGCGGTATGCTGGCGGTGAAGGGGAAATATATCACCATCGAAAATGGCGATCTGCTCTCCGAACTGGCGGGTCACGCCCGTAACGTTGCCTGAGTTTTCCCCCCACCTTTTGCCTTTTTGCCGGGTCATTACATTTTTCTGATTTATTGATCCGGCAAAAGGTTTCCGCTGTTTCATTCAGCTTATATGGGTTATCTTTTACTGTCAGAGAGTGGTGACAGATGTAAGGAGACCCTGTATGGCTAAGTATCAGAATATGTTGGTCGCCATCGATCCTAATCAGGACGATCAACCCGCATTACGACGTGCCGTGTATTTGCATCAACGGATTGGCGGTCGCATCAAAGCATTTTTGCCGATTTATGACTTCTCATACGAGATGACCACCCTTCTGTCCCCCGATGAGCGAACGGCGATGCGCCAGGGCGTTATCAGCCAGCGCACCGCATGGATCCGCGAACAGGCGAAATACTATATCGACTCGGGTGTGCCAATCGACATCAAAGTGGTCTGGCATAACCGTCCCTTCGAAGCGATTATTCAGGAAGTGCTCTCCGGCGACCACGATCTGCTGCTGAAGATGACCCACCAGCACGACAAACTGGAATCAGTGATTTTTACCCCGACCGACTGGCATCTGCTGCGTAAATGCCCCTGCCCGGTGTGGATGGTAAAAGATCAGCCGTGGCCGGAAGGCGGTCGCGCTGTCGTTGCCGTTAACCTTGCCAGCGAAGAGATCTATCATAACGCGCTGAATGAGAAGCTGGTGAAAGAGACCCAGCATCTGGCTGAGCAGGTCAACCATACGGAAGTACACCTTGTCGGTGCTTATCCTGTCACCCCCATCAATATTGCGATTGAACTGCCGGAGTTTGATCCGAGCGTCTATAACGACGCCATTCGCGGCCAGCATCTGCTGGCGATGAAAGCGCTGCGGCAAAAATTTGGTATCGATGAGAAAATGACCCATGTCGAGAAAGGGCTGCCGGAAGAGGTGATCCCGGATCTGGCAGAACATCTGCAGGCCGGGATTGTGGTGCTTGGCACTATTGGCCGTACCGGTATCTCCGCCGCGTTTCTCGGCAATACCGCAGAGCAGGTGATCGATCACCTGCGCTGCGATTTGCTGGTTATCAAACCGGATGATTACCAGTCGCCCGTTGAACTGGATGATGACGAAGACGACTAAGCAACTAACCCGCCGCAAGGCGGGTTTTTTTATACTGCCGGTTGTTCACTCTGCGGCTCTGCGGAGGGCGTTTCCACTGCCAGCCCCCCTTTCACTACCACGCACGGTATCGCCAGCTCAATCCCTTCTGCCGCCAGCTGCTCCATGATGCGGATATTGATCTCCTGCTGAATATCCATGTAGGTGTTGTAGTCCGCTGAATTCACAATATGCACCACTTCAAAATTCAGCCGGTCGGTACCAAAGCCGAGAAAGTGGGCGCGATCGAAGCGCGTATTGCCTACTTCAGTAATGATGGTTTTCACCATCTCACCCACTTTGCGCAGCTTATCCGGCGGCGTGGTGAGCGCAAGGCCAAAGGTGAAGACGATACGGCGCGTCTGCATACGCTTATAGTTGTGCAGCGTTTGCTGCAGCAGGATGGCGTTACCACAGACAATCTGCTCCCCGCTCAGGCTACGAATACGGGTAGTTTTAAGACCAATATGCTCAATGGTACCGGCAACGTCGCCGAACACCACAAAGTCGCCGATCTCAAAGGGCTTATCGAAGCCGATGGAGAGCGAGGCAAAAACATCGCTCAGAATGGTTTGCACCGCCAGCGCAATGGCGATACCGCCCACCCCGAGACTCGCCACCAGCGCGGTAATATTGACGCCGACGTTCGCCAGGATCGACAGCAGCATCATCGTCCAGAGCATCATGCGCAGCAGCAGACCGGCAATCACCATGGTGACCGGGTTTTTGCTGGTGTTAGGCGAGTACATCAGGTGGCGCATCCACGACACCACGCCCTGATCCAGCCAGAGCGCAATCTGGATCGCCAGCACTAAGAACCAGGCGTGTCCGAGGGTGTTAAAGAGGTGATCGGGAAGGTCGACGAAGCGCAGGCTGAAAAGCAGTGCCGCGACAAAAAGCAGGAATTTGCTGGTGCGCCTGAGCATATCCACCACGACATGCTGCAACGTGCCAACACCGCCCTGCTTTTCACTCCAGTTATGCGCGCCTTTCAGCACCATTTTCAGTAAGTGGGTGAAGAGCCAGTAGACCACCAGCGTCACAATCACCACCGTGCCAAGACCAATCCAGAATGAGGGCAGCATCAAGATGGATATAAAGTCAAAACGTGACAAAAACGTCATCCTTCCTCCTTATAAAAAAGATCAAGCAAGAAGTATAGACGCTCTGACAAGCCTTACTGCGGACAAAAAAATACCGCTCCGAAGAGCGGTATCTGTAAGCAGTGAATCTTACAGCGCTTTGAGAATGGCATCGACGCTGGCTTTGGCATCGCCAAACAGCATCTGCGTATTCTCTTTGAAGAAAAGCGGGTTCTGCACACCGGCGTAACCGGTGTTCATCGAACGTTTAAAGACAATCACGTTCTGCGCTTTCCACACTTCCAGCACCGGCATACCGGCAATGGGGCTGCGCGGATCGTCCTGCGCCGCCGGGTTAACGGTGTCGTTCGCGCCAATCACCAGCACCGTGTCGGTATCGGCGAAATCATCGTTGATCTCATCCATCTCCAGCACGATGTCATACGGCACTTTCGCTTCCGCCAGCAGCACGTTCATATGACCCGGCAAACGCCCGGCCACCGGGTGAATACCGAAACGTACTTTCACGCCGCGGGCGCGCAGTTTTTCGGTAATTTCCGCCACCGGATACTGCGCCTGCGCCACCGCCATGCCGTAGCCCGGGGTGATGATTACCGAGTGGGAGTTCTTCAGCAGCTCCGCCGTCTCTTCAGCATTGATTTCGCGGTGCTCACCCGCTTCCTCTTCACTGCCGCTGGAGGAGCCATCGGTGCCAAACCCACCGGCAATCACGCTGATAAAGGAGCGGTTCATCGCCTTACACATAATGTAGGAGAGGATGGCCCCGGACGAACCGACCAGCGCACCGGTAACGATCAGCAGGTCGTTGCTGAGCATAAAGCCCGCCGCCGCTGCCGCCCAGCCGGAGTAGGAGTTAAGCATCGAGACCACCACCGGCATATCCGCGCCGCCAATCGACGCCACCAGATGCCAGCCAAATACCAGCGCGATGATGGTCATCAGCAGCAGCGCCAGCACCTGCAGACCGACGCTGTCGGTACGCACGAAAACCAGCAGCAGCACAAAGGAGACAACCAGCGCGGCGAGGTTCATCTTGTGACGATTCGGCAGCATCAGCGGCTTCGAGGAGATTTTCCCACGCAGCTTACCAAACGCGACAATCGACCCGGTAAAAGTGACGGCACCGATAAAGATACCGATAAACACTTCGGTGAGATGAATATTGACCAGCACCGGATCGATACCCGGGTTGTGGTCGAGATAGCTGTTAAAACCCACCAGCACCGCCGCCAGACCAACAAAGCTATGCAGCACCGCGACCAGCTCCGGCATTTCGGTCATCTCGACGCGCTTCGCCAGACGCATACCGATTGCGCCACCGATGATCATCGCCAGCAGGATCCAGGCGACGTTGCCGGCATCCGGACCAAAAATGGTCGCCACCAGCGCGATCGCCATCCCGGCGATACCGAAGTTGTTACCCTGCTGGGAGGTTTCATGCTTTGAAAGCCCCGCCAGGCTGAAAATAAACAGGATCGCGGCAACAATGTATGCAGCTGTAACTAATCCACCAGACATTTGTTACCCCTTAGTTCTTCCGGAACATTTTCAGCATGCGCTGAGTGACGGTGAAACCACCAAAAATATTGATACTGGCAATCAGCACCGCAATAAAGCTGAAGAAGCTGACCCAGCCGCCGTGCCCCATCTGTAACAGCGCCCCGACGACAATAATGCCGGAGATGGCATTGGTGACTGACATCAGCGGCGTATGCAGCGCATGGGAGACGTTCCACACGACGTAGAAGCCCACCACACAGGAGAGCGCAAACACGGTGAAGTGACCGAGGAACTCTTTCGGGGCGACATCGGCAAGCCAGCCAAACAGCACAATCGCCAGCGCCATCAGCGCATATTTACGCCACGGTGAAGCCGGTTTCGGCTCCTCTTTCGGCGCGGCGGGGGCAGCTTTCGCTGCGGCCTGCGGTTGGGCAGAGACCTGAATCGGCGGTGCCGGCCAGGTCACTTCGCCTTCACGCACCACCGTTACGCCGCGTACGACCACATCGTCGAAATTCACCACCACGTTGCCATCTTTCTCAACGCAGAGCAGTTTCAGCAGGTTAACCAGGTTGGTGCCATAGAGTTGCGAGGCCTGGGTCGGCAAGCGGCCCGGGAGATCGGTGTAGCCAATCACTTTGACGCCGTTAGCGGTCGTCGTGACCTGGTTCGGCACGGTATATTCGCAGTTGCCGCCGTTTTGCGCCGCCAGATCGACGATTACGCTGCCCGGCTGCATGGTATCAACCATTTCACGGGTGATCAGTTTCGGCGCCGGTTTGCCCGGAATTAATGCCGTGGTAACAATGATGTCGACCTCTTTCGCCTGGGCGGCAAAGAGCGCCATCTCCGCTTTGATAAAGGCTTCCGACATCACTTTCGCATAGCCATCGCCGCTGCCCGCCTCCTCTTCGAAATCAAGCTCGAGGAATTCGGCACCCATACTCTGTACCTGCTCCTTCACTTCCGGGCGGGTATCAAAGGCGCGGACAATCGCGCCAAGGCTGTTGGCCGCACCGATGGCGGCAAGACCAGCAACGCCTGCGCCAATCACCATCACTTTAGCCGGCGGGACTTTACCGGCGGCGGTGATCTGCCCGGTGAAGAAGCGGCCAAACTCGTGGGCGGCTTCGACAATCGCGCGGTAACCGGCGATATTCGCCATCGAACTCAGTGCGTCCAGCGACTGAGCGCGAGAGATGCGCGGAACAGAGTCCATCGCCATTACCGTGACGTTGCGCGCTGCCAGCGTCTCAATCAGCGCCGGGTTTTGCGCAGGCCAGATAAAGCTCACCAGCGTGGTGCCCGGATTGAGCAGCGCGATCTCCTCCTCCAGCGGCGCGTTCACTTTCAGGATCACATCCGAATGCCAGACATTATCCCCCTCGACAATGGTCGCGCCCGCCAGGGCAAACGCCTCGTCGTCAAAACTTGCCAGCTTGCCCGCGCCGCTCTCAATCGCGACGGTGAAACCCAGTTTACGTAGCTGCTCGACCGTTTTCGGCGTCGCGGCCACGCGGGTTTCATTGGCCAACCTCTCTTTAGGTACACCAATACGCATAGTTTTCCCTTCCATCGGTTTTAGTTGATGGTTTGTCCGTTTTTCGCGGCGGCTTATTAACGCCGTGCGGAAAATAAAACAGTAACAAACTTTCTATAACCTACTGAAAATAACGCCTGCGATCCACCGTCAGAAAAGCGAAATGCTGCACTAATCCGTGAAAATTAAGCGCTGAAGCGGGCTGGCAGGGTTATTTGACTTAAATTAACGTGGAAAGGCTGATATTCCGCTTAAGCGAAGCGGCAAAACATGATTTATCTCCGCCCCACCATCCCTTTTAACATTACATTAACTTTAAAAACTCATAACCTTTATCACTTTTGCTGGTCAAGGGGCTATTTTTTCAACATATCACTAAAGGTTATGGTTTATCCCCCTGGCCGCGCACACTCTGTAAAAAATGACGCAGACAGTCGCGCGGTTTAAATGCAATAATCACCGACGTTTTATTAATAACAACTTATGGTTTGCGCAAGGCGAAGGATTATTTTTATGAAGCTCAAGTACACCCTCCTGGCGTCAGCACTTCTGTCCGCAACCGCGTTTACTGCTAACGCCGCGACAGAGTTAACACCGGAGCAAGCCGCTGCGGTGAAGCCTTACGATCGCATCGTGATTACCGGACGTTTTAACGCGATTGGCGATGCGGTTAACGCCGTCTCCAAGCGCGCAGATAAAGAAGGCGCGGCCTCTTTTTATGTCGTCGACACCTCTGATGCCAATAACAGCGGCAACCAGCGCGTAACAGCCGATCTCTACAAAGCTGACGCGGCGAAAGCCGACAAGCCGACCTATCGCGTGATCAATGGCGTAACCGAATATCCAAAAGATAAAGCCATTGCGCTCGAGCCTTACGATACCGTGACGGTGCAGGGTTTCTACCGCACCCAGCCGGAAGTTAATGACGCTATCAGCAAAGCGGCGAAAGCCAAAGGTGCTGATGCGTTCTACATTGTGCGCCAGGTTGATGCCAACCAGGGCGGCAACCAACTGATCACCGCATTCATCTATAAAGCCAATGCGAAAAAACGGGTGATTCAGAGCGCAGACGCCATTCCACGCGACTCAGAAGCGGGCCGCGCCGCGCTGGCGAAAGGCGGTGAAGAAGCGAAGCGTGTTGAAATTCCAGGCGTAGCGTCAGATGCCACCGCAGGCGTCGGCGTCGGTCGTTTCTTTGAAACGCAATCCTCTACCGGTGGTCGTTACAGTGTCACGCTTCCGGACGGTAAAAAGATTGAAGAGCTGAATAAAATCACCGCCGCGCAGATGGTGCCTTTCGACAGCGTTAAGTTCACCGGCAACTATGGCAACATGACTGAAATCTCTTATCAGGTCGCCAAACGTGCCGCCGCGAAAGGCGCGAAGTACTATCACATCACGCGTCAGTGGTCTGAAAGCGGCAACAACATGACCATCAGCGCCGACCTCTATAAATAAGGCGTCGCTCAGAGAAGAGGCGGCTTAGAAAGCCGCCTTTTTTTTCAGTTTTATCTACTTTTTCACAAAATTCCCCTCGACCTCATTGCATGCCCTGGCGACTCTCCGTAAAATTCCGCGCCTTAGTGATATCCACCATATTTATGCGCTCCGGCAAAATAATTATTCTGGATGAGTTGCTTTTTTGACAGGATAACAATGGAAAAGAAACTTGGCCTTAGCGCTTTAACTGCGCTGGTCCTGAGCTCAATGCTTGGTGCGGGCGTCTTCAGCCTGCCGCAAAATATGGCGGAGGTCGCCAGCCCCGCTGCGCTGATTATCGGCTGGCTGATCACCGGCGTCGGCATCATCCTTCTCGCCTTCGCCATGCTGATCCTGACCCGCATCCGCCCGGATCTGGATGGCGGTATCTTCACCTACGCCCGCGAAGGCTTTGGCGAGCTGATTGGTTTCTGCTCCGCCTGGGGCTACTGGTTATGCGCGGTGATCGCCAATGTCTCCTATCTGGTCATTGTCTTCTCCGCCCTCAGTTTCTTCACCGACAGTCCGTCGTTGCGGCTGTTTGGCGATGGCAACACCTGGCAGTCGATCGTCGGTGCCTCCGCGCTGCTGTGGATTGTTCATGCGCTGGTGCTGCGCGGCGTGCAAACCGCGGCGAGCATCAATCTGGCAGCCACGCTGGCGAAACTGGTTCCGCTCGGGCTGTTTGTTGTCCTTGCTGCGCTGGCCTTCAACCTCGATAAATTCTCCCTCGACTTCAGCGGCGTGGCGCTCGGTGTGCCGGTCTGGGAGCAGGTGAAAAACACCATGCTGATCACCCTGTGGGTGTTTATCGGCGTGGAGGGCGCGGTGGTCGTCTCTGCCCGTGCGCGCAATAAACAGGATGTCGGCCGCGCGACGCTGCTGGCAGTGCTGGCGGCACTGACGGTCTACCTGCTGGTGACACTGCTCTCTCTCGGCGTGGTCGCACGCCCGGAGCTGGCAGAGATGCGAAACCCGTCAATGGCCGGGCTGATGGTGAAACTGCTGGGCAGCTGGGGCGAAGTGGTGATCGCGACGGGGCTGATTATCTCTGTCTGCGGTGCCTACCTGAGCTGGACCATTATGGCGGCGGAAGTGCCCCTGCTGGCGGCAACGCATAAAGCCTTCCCGCGTATCTTCGCGCATCAGAACAAACAGAGCGCGCCTGCGGCCTCGCTGTGGCTGACCAATGCCAGCGTGCAGATCTGCCTGGTGCTGATCTGGCTTACCGGCTCGGATTACAACACCCTGCTGACGATTGCCTCAGAGATGATCCTTGTGCCCTATCTGCTGGTTGGTGCCTTCCTGCTGAAAATCGCGCGTCGTCCGCTGCACCGCATGGTCGCCATCGGAGCCTGCCTCTACGGCTTATGGCTCCTTTATGCCTCCGGCCCGATGCACCTGCTGCTTTCGGTGGTGCTCTATGCTCCCGGTCTGCTGGTCTTTATCTACGCCCGCAGCACCCATAGCGAAACCGTCTCGCTGATGCAGCGCGAGAAGGTGCTTATCTTCCTGCTGCTGGTTGCCGCCCTGCCCGCCACTTGGATGCTGGTGCGCTGAGATCAGTGCAGGCGACTCCAGCCGTAAATTAACAGCCAGGCGCTGAGGCTCCAGCAGATCACCGCACAGCCCAGCGCCGGCCCAACCCGCATAAACGCGGTGAAGTACCAGAGCGAAAGCAGATAGAGAAAGTAAGGGATGATCGCCCACATGCCAAAGATGATGGTAGTGCGCAGCGCTTCAACACCGCGTTCGGAAGCGACAATATAGTGCGCAATCATCGCAAAGGTGGGAAAGAGCGGGATTAACCCGGCTATATAGTAGTTTTTTGTCTTCGCCAGCAGACCAATCAGCACCACCACCAGCGCGCCAATCGCCGCTTTTATCAGCAAGCCCATCATTTTTCCTGTTAACACTTCAACAACATAGACCGCCAGCATAGCGGAAGCGTGTTCGTTTAGAAAAGAGTAATGGCAGGTTCTATCAAGGCGGTGTATGTTGACGTTTTTGTTCATCATGATGGCTTATGAATAAGATCGTTTTTGTAGAAGACGACCCGGATGTGGGCGCACTGATTGCCGCATACCTTGGCAAACACGATATGGATGTGATTGTCGAGCCGCGAGGCGATCGTGCTGAAGAGGTGATCGCGCGGGAGAACCCCGAGCTGGTGCTGCTCGATATTATGCTGCCCGGCAAAGATGGCATGACCCTGTGTCGCGATCTGCGCAAACAGTGGACCGGGCCGATTGTGCTGCTGACCTCCCTTGACAGCGATATGAACCATATCCTGTCGCTGGAGATGGGTGCTAACGACTATATTCTGAAAACCACCCCGCCCGCCGTGCTGCTGGCGCGGCTGCGCCTCCACTTACGCCAGCGCAGCGCGGTGTCCGCCGAGCCTGCGGTGCCGTCGCTGAAACAGCATAAAACCATTACCTTCGGCACACTGTCGATTGACCCCGTTAACCGCCAGGTCCTGCTGGCAGGCGTTGAGGTGGCGCTCTCAACCGCTGACTTCGATCTGCTGTGGGAGCTTGCCACCCACGCGGGGCAGATTATGGATCGCGATGCGCTGCTGAAAAACCTGCGCGGCGTAAGCTACGACGGCATGGATCGCAGCGTCGATGTGGCAATTTCGCGCCTGCGCAAAAAGCTGCTCGACAGCGCCACCGAGCCCTATCGTATAAAAACCGTCCGTAACAAAGGCTATCTGTTTGCTCCCCATGCGTGGGACAACTGAAACCCGTAACCAGGTGTCACGATGAAAAAGCTGTTCGTCCAGTTTTACCTTCTGCTGTTCGTCTGCTTTCTGGTGATGACGATGCTGGTCGGTCTGGTCTACAAATTTACCGCCGAGCGCGCCGGTCGCCAGTCTCTCGACGATCTGATGAAAAGCTCGCTCTACCTGATGCGCAGCGAGCTGCGCGAAATCCCGCCCCATGAGTGGGCAAAGACCTTAAAAGAGCTGGATCTCAACCTCTCTTTCGATCTGCAGGTCGAACCGATGAACAAATTCACCCTCGATCCCGCGGCCGCACAGCGTCTGCGTGAAGGTGATATTGTCGCCCTCGATTCGGAATACACCTTTATCCAGCGCATTCCGCGCAGCCACTACGTGCTGGCAGTTGGCCCGGTGCCCTATCTCTTTTTCCTGCATGAAACGCGACTACTGGATATGGGGCTGATGGCGCTGATTGCCATCTCGCTCGCCTTCCCGGTCTTTATCTGGATGCGGCCGCACTGGCAGGAGATGCTGCGGCTGGAGTCCGCCGCCCAGCGCTTTGGCGAAGGCCACCTTGAGGAGCGTATCCACTTTGACAGCGCCTCCAGTTTTGAACGGCTCGGCATCGCCTTTAACCAGATGGCGGACAATATCAACGCCCTTATTGCCAGTAAAAAGCAGCTGATTGACGGCATCGCCCATGAGTTGCGCACGCCGCTGGTCAGGCTGCGTTACCGGCTGGAGATGAGCGATAACCTCAGCGAGGCCGAGCACACCGCGCTGAACCGCGATATCGGGCAACTGGAGGGGTTGATCGAAGAGCTGCTGACTTACGCCAGACTCGATCGCCCACAGACCGAATTGCAGCTGACGACGCCGGACCTGCCTGCCTGGTTTAGCAGTTATCTCGACGATGCGCGCAGCATGAACCCGCAGCACCGCTTGCTGCTCGACTGTCAGGCAGACGACGAATATGGCGCGCTCGATATGCGCCTGATGGAGCGCGTACTGGATAATCTGGTCAACAATGCCCTGCGCTACAGCGAAGGGACAATTAAGGTAACGTTGCAGCGTCAGGGATCGCTTGCCAGCATGACGGTGGAAGATGATGGCCCCGGTATCGCACCGACTGAACGGGAGCGTATTTTCGAACCCTTTGTGCGCCTCGATCCGAGCCGCGATCGTGCCACCGGCGGCTGCGGCTTAGGGCTGGCGATTGTCCACTCCATCGCCCAGGCCTTTGGCGGCAGCGTCAGCTGCGGCGAGAGCGAGCTTGGCGGCGCAAAATTTACCTTCCAGTGGCCGATCTACCATAACCTTCCGCTTCCTGTTTAACCCTTCAACGCACAGTGGCTAATGCCCGGCTCCTGTGCTATAAACCATGAGTATGTTGTAACTACAGGAATAAAAATGGCCGCATTAGATCTGATTGACCGCCTGAACAGCACCTTTCGCCAGCTGGAGCGTGAACTGGCGGGGCTGAAGGCTGAACTGAGCGAGTGCCGTCTGCTGGTCGCCCGCGTCTTTACCCTGCCGGAGATTGCCAAAGGAGCCGAGCACGATCCGCTCCCGACTATCGCGGTGAAGCAGCATATCGGCAAAGCGGCGGCCAGCCTCGCACTCAACCACTACACCCACCTCTTTATTCAGCAGCAGTCGGAAAACCGCAGCAGTAAAGCCGCCGTGCGGCTGCCGGGCGTGGTCTGTTATCAGGCGAGTGACGCGATGTTGCAGGCGCTCCAGGCGCGCATTAACACCATCAATTCGCTAAAACAGGCGTTTGAAAAGATTGTCACGGTTGAATCCGGCCTGGCGCCCACGGCCCGCTTCGAGTGGGTGCACCGCCATCTGCCGGGGCTGATTACCCTCAATGCTTACCGCACGCTGACGCTGCTGCGCGCACCGGCGACCATCCGTTTCGGCTGGGCCAATAAGCACATTATTAAAAATTTCACCCGCGACGAGGTGCTGGCGCAGCTGGAGAAGAGCCTGAAATCACCGCGCGCGGTGGCAGGCTGGCGCAGAGAGGAGTGGCTGGCGCGCGTTCAGCAGGAGTACAACGATGTCGCCGCCCTGCCGCAAAAAGCGCGACTGAAGATCAAACGCCCGGTGAAGGTACAACCTATCGCCCGCGTCTGGTACGCCGGCTCGCAAAAACAGGTGCAGCACGCCTGCCCGACGCCGATTATCACGCTGATATCGGAGGAGAATGGCGGCGCGGTGCCGGACGTCGGCGAACTGCTGGACTACAACGCCGATAACATTCAGCACCGCTATAAACCGCAGGCGCAGCCGTTAACCCCGATTATTCCCCGGCTGCACCTCTACCTGGCAGATTAGGCAGGCTTCATGCTGCCGACCATTGATTCCGGCCGCACCCAGCTGTCAAACTCGGCTTCCGTCAGGTAGCCGAGCGCCAGCGCGGAAGCTTTCAGCGTCAGCCCCTCTTTATGCGCCTTCTTGGCAATCTCCGCCGCTTTGTCATAGCCAATATGGGTATTGAGGGCGGTCACCAGCATCAGCGACTCATTCAGCAACTGATCGATTCGCTCCCGGTTTGGCACAATGCCCACCGCACAGTGCTCATTGAAACTCTCCATACCATCCGCCAGCAGACGAATCGACTGCAGGAAGTTATGGATCACCATCGGGCGGAAGACGTTAAGCTCAAAGTTACCCGACGCGCCGCCCATATTCACCGCCACGTCATTGCCCAGCACCTGGCAACAGAGCATGGTCATCGCTTCGCACTGGGTCGGATTGACTTTGCCTGGCATGATGGAGCTGCCCGGCTCGTTTTCCGGGATCGAAATTTCGCCAATCCCGCAGCGCGGGCCGGAGGCGAGCCAGCGCACGTCGTTGGCGATCTTCATCAGCGACGCGGCCAGCCCTTTTAGCGCGCCGTGGGCATGCACCAGCGCATCGCAGGTTGCTAACGCTTCAAACTTATTCGGCGCGGTGATGAACGGCTGCTGCGTAAAGCTTGCCAGCTCTTTCGCCACCCGCTCGGCATACTCCGGATGGGTGTTGAGCCCGGTGCCCACCGCCGTGCCGCCGAGCGCCAGCTCGCCGAGATGCGGCAAGCTCTGTTCGATATGTTTAAGATTGTGCTCGAGCATTGCCACCCAGCCGGAGATCTCCTGGCCGAGGGTCAGCGGTGTCGCATCCTGGAGGTGGGTACGGCCGATTTTGACGATATCGGCAAAGGCGGTGGCCTTTTCACTAAGGGTCTTTTTCAGCACCTGAAGCTGCGGGATAAGCTGCTCGCGCACACCAATGACTGCCGCGACGTGCATCGCCGTCGGGAAGACATCATTGGAGCTCTGGCTCTTATTGACGTCATCATTGGGGTGGATTTTGCGCGCCATACCGCGCTCGCCGCCGAGGATCTCGCTGGCGCGGTTTGCCAGCACCTCATTCATGTTCATGTTGCTCTGGGTGCCGGACCCGGTCTGCCAGATCGCCAGCGGAAACTCATCAGGGTGTTTCCCGGCCAGCACCTCATCGGCGGCGGCCATAATTGCGCGCGCCTTCTCTTCCGGCAACAGACCCAGATCCTGGTTCACTTTCGCCGCCGCGCGTTTGGTCAGCGCCAGGGCGTGGATCAGCGAGACCGGCATCTTCTCTGTTGAGATACGGAAATGCTCAAGCGACCGCTGGGTCTGCGCGCCCCACAGCTTATCTGCCGGGACGTCAATCGCGCCCATCGAATCTTTCTCACTGCGATGCGTTGTCATTACTCTCTCCTTGGGTACAAAGTGATAGGGTTTTCGACTGGCTCACTTGCAAACAGGTAAAAGTATTGATGCTTTTTAGAATGTTGTTGTGAAGTTCGTGCTTTATAACTGCCAACACGGGGAAAAAGCCGCCCCGCAGGGCGGCAGGTACTATTTCAGGCAGCTGGCGCACTGGCCGGACTGGATCTGCTGGAAGAAGTCATTTCCTTTATCATCCACAAGGATAAACGCCGGGAAATCCTCCACCTCAATTTTCCAGATAGCTTCCATACCCAGCTCCGGGTAAGCGACGCACTCCAGATGTTTAATGCTGTTCTGCGCGAGGATCGCCGCCGGGCCGCCGATGCTGCCGAGGTAGAAACCGCCGTGTTTCGCACAGGCGTCCGTTACCTGTTTGCTGCGGTTACCCTTCGCCAGCATGATCATACTGCCGCCCTGGGATTGCAGCTGATCGACGTAGGAGTCCATACGTCCCGCAGTGGTTGGGCCAAGCGAACCCGACGCGTATCCTTCCGGGGTTTTCGCCGGGCCGGCGTAGTAGATCGGGTGATCTTTTACGTACTGCGGCAGATGCTCGCCGCTGTCCATCAGCTCTTTCAGCTTGGCGTGAGCAATGTCGCGGGCGACGATAATCGTCCCGGAGAGCGACAGGCGCGTGGAGACCGGATAATGCGACAACTGGGCCAGGATCTCGCTCATCGGGCGGTTGAGATCGACTTTTACCGCCTCACCCTCGCCCGCCTGACGCAGGGCTTGCGGGATGTATTTGCCAGGATTCTGCTCAAGGCGCTCCAGCCAGATACCGTCGCGGGTAATTTTGCCCTTAATATTGCGGTCGGCGGAGCACGACACGCCCATACCAACCGGGCAGGATGCGCCGTGGCGCGGCAGGCGGATCACACGGATATCGTGGGCGAAGTATTTGCCGCCGAACTGCGCGCCGAGGCCGAGGTTACGCGCCTCCTGGAGTAACTCCTGCTCAAGCTGCACGTCGCGGAACGCCTGGCCATGCTCGTTACCCTGGGTCGGCAGCGCGTCATAATATTTGGTCGACGCCAGTTTGACGGTTTTCAGCGTCGCTTCCGCCGAGGTTCCGCCAATGACAAAGGCGATATGGTACGGCGGGCAGGCTGCCGTGCCGAGGGTGCGCATTTTTTCTACCAGATAGTTTTTCAGCTTCGCCGGGGTGATCAGCGCTTTGGTCTCCTGATAGAGATAGGTTTTGTTGGCCGAGCCACCGCCTTTGGCGATAAACAGGAACTTATACGCCTCGCCGTCAACGCTGTAGAGATCGATCTGCGCCGGCAGATTGGTGCCGGTGTTGACCTCTTTATACATATCCAGCGGCGCATTCTGCGAGTAGCGCAGGTTATCTTCGGTGTAGGTGTTGTAAACGCCCTGCGCCAGCGCAGCTTCATCACCGCCGCCGGTCCAGACGCGCTGCCCTTTTTTACCCATGATGATCGCCGTGCCGGTATCCTGGCAGGTCGGCAGAATGCCTTTAGCGGCGATCTCCGAGTTGCGCAGGAACTGCAGCGCGACATATTTATCGTTCTCGCTTGCCTCCGGGTCGCTCAGAATATCGGCAACCTGCTGCTGATGCGCGGGGCGCAGCAGGAAAGAGGCATCATGGAAAGCGTGCTGCGCCAGCAGCGTCAGCGCTTGCGGCTCGACTTTGAGAATATCCTGCCCCTCGAACTGGGCAACGGAGACGTGGTCGCGGCTTAGCAGATAGTATTCGGTGTCATCCTCTCCGAGGGGGAAAGGGTCCTGATAACAGAAGGGTTTGTTCGACATTGTTCTCTCACTTACGGCACGATTTGGTTATTGTTCAGGCAGGAGATCCCTCAGCCTGTGTTAAAGCGAGTCGCCATATCCTACACAAATTTTTAACAAAAACTGAGACTAGTACGACTTTTTACCCTCACTGATTACTTCCGCCGGGTTTGTTGCTTTAATGGCGCGATAATTTTCCTAATCGTAAAAAGGGCTTGATAATGCAAAAACTCATCAACTCCGTGCAGAACTATGCCTGGGGTAGTAAAAGTGCGTTAACGGATCTCTACGGCATCGCCAATCCGGACAATCTGCCAATGGCCGAGTTATGGATGGGTGCCCACCCGAAGAGCAGCTCAAAAGTGCAGGACGACGCAGGGCAAACCCGCGCACTGCGCGAGGTGATCGAGGCCGATAAGCAGCGCCTGCTCGGTGATGCCGTGGCTGAACGCTTTGGCGAACTGCCGTTCCTGTTTAAAGTGCTCTGCGCTGACCAGCCGCTCTCCATCCAGGTTCACCCGAATAAGAAAAATTCAGAGCTGGGCTTTGCGAAAGAGAATGCAGCCGGTATCCCGCTGGATGCCGCCGAGCGCAACTACAAAGATCCTAACCACAAGCCGGAGCTGGTCTTCGCCCTCACCCCTTTCCTGGCGATGAACGCGTTCCGCGAGTTCTCTGACATCGTCTCCCTGCTGCAACCGGTCGCCGGTGCGCATCCGGCCATCGCCCACTTCCTGCAGGCGCCCGGTGCCGAGCGCCTGAGCGAGCTTTTTGCCGCGCTCCTCAATATGCAGAATGAAGAGAAGTCCCGCGCACTGGCGGTGCTGAAATCGGTGCTTGATAAAGAGCATGGCGAACCGTGGCAGACCATCCGCACCATCGCCGGGTTCTACCCCGATGACAGCGGCCTCTTCTCCCCCCTGCTGCTCAACGTAGTCAAACTTAACCCCGGCGAAGCGATGTTCCTCTTTGCGGAAACCCCGCACGCTTACCTGCAGGGCGTGGCGCTGGAGGTGATGGCCAACTCCGATAACGTGCTGCGCGCCGGGTTGACGCCAAAATATATCGATATCCCGGAACTGGTGGCGAACGTCAAATTCACGCCGAAAGCGGCGGATCAGCTGCTGACGCAACCGGTTCGTGACGATGCCGCGCTCGATTTCCCGATCCCGGTCGCGGATTTCGCCTTCTCGCTGCACGATCTCTCTACCCACGAAACGCCGCTGGCGCAGCAGAGCGCGGCGATTATCTTCTGTGTCGAAGGTGAAGCGGTGCTCAGCAAAGGTGAGCAAACGCTGGTGCTGAAAGCGGGCGAATCGGCGTTTATCGGTGCGGATGAGTCGCCGGTAGCCGCAAGCGGCACAGGACGGGTGGCGCGCGTGTTTAATAAAATCGACTAAGTTACTGAAGTTTTAAGCAACTATTGCTAAGCTTTAGCGAACTTCATTGACAGTCCAGGCGGTTTGCACCGCCTGGTTTCTTTTTCAGGGATAAGCGCTATGAAAAAAACGTTGGTTGCCGCCGGGGTTATTGTTGCATTAGGTGTCGTCTGGACAGGCGGAGCCTGGTATACCGGGAAACAGCTGGAGGGACGCCTGGACGAGATGGTGAGCCAGGCAAATGCTCAGATCAAACGCAGCGCGCCGGACGCCAATGTTGAGCTCACGGCGCAGGATTACAAACGCAGCCTCTTCTCCAGTACCTTCACCCTGCAGGTTAAGCCCATTGCCGGCACCACCAGCCCGTGGCTGAAGCCGGGTCAGAGCGTGGTTCTGCATGAAAATGTCGACCACGGCCCCTTCCCGCTGGCACAGCTGAAAACTTTTAGCCTGACGCCAGCGATGGCCTCCGTCCACACGCAGCTGGTCAATAATGACGTCACCAAAGCGCTGTTTGAGATGGCGAAAGGCGAGTCGCCGTTTGTCGCCGAAACGCGTATTGGCTACGCCGGTGATACCCGCAGCGACATCAACCTGCGCGCGCTGAACGTGGAGAAAGAGGGTGAGAAAGTGGCGTTTGGCGGCGGTAATTTCCGCGTCAGCGCCGATAAAGAGGGCAACGCGGTTGCGGTGAGCGGCGAAGCGCAAAGCGGTCTGGTCGATACGGTTAACGAATTTGGCCAGAAAGTGCAGCTCTCCTTTAATAACTTCAAAACCGATGGCTCCAGCGAAATCAGCGCGTTTAGTGAGCGCACCGGCAGCCAGAAGATGAGCCTTGATAAGCTCGCTATCTCCATTGAAAACAAAGAGATGGCGGTACTGGAGGGGATGGAGCTAACGGCGAAATCGGACGTGGCAGATGATAAGAAAAATATCAACAGCCAGCTTGATTACACCCTCAATAGCCTGAAAGTGCAGGGCCAGGATCTCGGCAACGGTAAGCTGACGCTGAAAGTCGGCCAGGTGGATGGCAACGCATGGCATCAGGCCACACAGCAGTATGATGCGCAGATCCGCGCCCTGATGGCGCAGCCTGATATCGCTCAGAACCCGGAGTTGTACCAGCAGAAAGCGACCGAAGCGTTTCTCAGCGTCGTACCGCTGCTGTTGAAAGGCGAGCCGGTGATTACCGTTGCGCCGCTGAGCTGGAAAAATGCGAAAGGCGAATCGACCTTTAACCTCTCGCTGTTCCTGAAAGATCCGGCTAAAACCGCTGACGCCCCGCAAACGCTGGCGCAGCAGGTCGATCGCAATGTGAAATCTCTCGACGGCAAACTCTCCATTCCGGTGGATATGGCGACCGAGCTAATGACCCAGGTGGCGAAGCTGCAGGGGTATCAGCAGGAGGATGCGGCGAAACTGGCTAACCAGCAGGTAAAAGGCCTGGCGGCAATGGGCCAGATGTTCCGCATCACCACTCTTGAGAACAACACTATCCTCACCAGCCTGCAGTATGCCAACGGCCAGGTGACGCTGAACGGCGAGAAGATGCCGCTGGAGCAGTTTGTCGGTATGTTTGGCCTGCCGTCACTGCAGCCAGCCGTGCCGGGTGAGGCGGTGCCTCCCGCTCCGCCTGCCATCCCGCAGCAGTAAGCAAAGCGCCCCTCAAATGAGGGGCATTTTTTTATGCTTCCCTGGAAGATATATCCTTCAGAACCCCCCTTTTCCCTTCCCTATCTATTTCTTTCAGTTATTATTAGCCAGCAAAATTCGGGGCTGCTGAATGCTTTGTAGCGCGAGGCTGATAACCGAATCAGTCCGTCGATGCAAATTCATTCTTTTGGCATTTAGCCCGTTGAAGAGAGGACAGACGTGAAAGGTTTCCAGGGTAAAGGTCCGGATGAGAGTGCGTTCTTCCCGCCGGGTTGCACGCCCTCGCAAGAGGAGTTGTTAGGCGAAATTGTGATCGAGCTTTTGCGTGAAAAAGGTCAGGTCAGCCGACAGAGCCTCTGTATCAAACTGGCAGCGCGGCTCGATAAAGCCAACGATCCGTTAACAGAAGCGCGCTATGGCGATCTGCTGAAGCTAATTTTCACCAGAAAAATGGGCTCGTCATTTCCATAATTTTAATGAATGCGCTATAACGTTTAGCATAACGTTACTAAGATGCATGACCGGGAACCCCTTGTACCGTGCAGCAAATGTGTGAGGCAGAATGAGTAAAAATGAGTCAGATAAGCTTGTAGATACGGTAATGGGCGAGGCGGTACTGGCCCTGCTTGATTCAGATGACGATGTCTCTTTCGATGCGCTGATTGGGCAACTGCAAGAGTCCCTGATGAGCGAAGTCGACAGCACACGACGTGAAGCACTTCAAACCGCAATCGGCGGTGTTCACCACTATAAAACCCAGCCGGCCTCACGTGGGCGCAAAAGCAGTTTACAGGTCAGCAGCCTGAAGAGCCGGTTACCTTTGTCAGGCCCGGGCATCGATAACAAAGCCCGCAAGCACTGATTTCTCCAGCAGCCTCTTTTCACCAGGTCTGGCGTTCCCTACCGGACCCTTATTTTTCACCCTTCTATTCAGACTTGCTTCGCATGTTTCGACGAATGCACAGTAGATTTGATCTGGCCCGCGTGCCTGGAAGAGAGAATCAACAGTGCAACAAGGGAGAGTCATTGAACGACGATGTGCAAGTTGAACCTGAAGAGATCCATGAGGTTATCGGCATAGCCGCTACCTACCTTATGCATTCTCAACGTCCTGTGAAACCCAGCAGCCTAATGATGGTGCTGCGTGCGCAGAGCAGTATCACCACCGACCCCAGACAGAAGCGCGTGCTTGATGCTGCACGGCAACTGATCCTCGACAGGGTTACTTACTCCGCCTGATTACCGTGAAAACGCCTTCGTCTGTCAGGAAGGCGTCTTCGTTGCTAAATCGATGCCGGTTTATATATCGTCCGGCGTCTTCTGCACCACCCTTTCTAATGCATTGCGATAAATATCCAGCATTGCGGGATCGTCTTCGGTTTCCAGCAGCCCAACCAGCGCCATGATGAGATGTTTATGGGTCACGTCGCGTTGCTGCAAACGCAGGTTTGCAAGAAGGGTGCTAATCACCTGCTTTTCAGCCCCGGCATCATCCGCGTTCACGCCAAAAAAGGCGTTGAGCTGCTCTTCTGTGGTTGTCGTCTGCATAGTCATCCTGAATAAAAATACCCATAGCGCCCCTCCGTATCGTACTCAGAGGGTCTCATTTCGCCCCTAAAAATAGTCGCGGTTTTCGGCCTTCGCAACCGGGTATATGAAATTTTCTCATCGATTTGCCAAAGCTGGAAAACAGCTCGCAAATCCCCCGCTATCTTGTTGAATTCCTAATTAAGATCGTCAGGATGAATAGCTGTGCCGCCAGCGCCAGAAACCTGATACAACGCTATGCGCAGAGTCAGGAAGCCTGCCGTTCGCTTACTTTTTTGAGGAGTTGTTATGACGGGTAAAAAAAGATCGGGCAATGTCGTGTGGGAATTTTTCCAGCAACTGGGGCGCACCTTTATGCTGCCGGTCGCGCTACTCTCCTTTTGCGGCATTATGCTGGGCATTGGCAGCTCGTTGAGCAGCCGCGATGTGATTACGCTGCTGCCGCTGCTAGGCCACCCGTTTCTGCAGGCGGTCTTTATCTGGATGAGCAAAATCGGCGCGTTTGCTTTCACCTTCTTACCGGTGATGTTCTGTATTGCCATCCCGCTCGGTCTTGCACGGGAAGAGAAAGGCGTCGCCGCCTTTTCCGGCTTTGTCGGCTATGCGGTGATGAACCTGGCGGTCAACTTCTGGCTCACCGCGCAGGGCATTTTACCCACTACTGATGCAGCCGTGCTCAAGGCGCATAACATTCAGAGCGTGCTCGGCATTCAGTCGATTGATACCGGCATTATTGGCGCAGTGATTGCGGGGGTGATCGTCTGGCGGCTGCATGAGCGCTTCCACACCCTGCGCCTGCCGGACGCGCTGGCCTTTTTTGGCGGCACACGCTCCGTCCCGATTGTCACCAGCGTGGTGATGGGCGTGGTGGGCCTACTAATCCCGCTTATCTGGCCCTGGTTTGCACTCGGCATTAGCGGACTCGGGCAGCTTATCGATCGCGCGGGCGACTTCGGGCCGATGATCTTCGGCACCGGCGAGCGGCTGCTGCTCCCCTTCGGCTTGCAGCATATTCTGGTGGCGCTGATCCGCTTTACCGACGCGGGCGGCACGATGGAGGTGTGCGGTCATCAGGTGAGCGGCGCGCTGACCATCTTCCAGGCACAGCTTGGCTGCCCGCAGACGCACGGCTTTTCTGAGAGCGCGACGCGTTTTCTCTCGCAGGGGAAAATGCCGGCATTCCTGGGCGGGCTGCCCGGTGCGGCGCTGGCGATGTACCACTGCGCGCGCCCGGAAAACCGCCATAAGATTAAGGGACTGCTCATTTCCGGCGTTATCGCCTGCGTCGTTGGCGGCACCACCGAGCCCGTCGAATTTCTGTTTCTGTTTGTCGCCCCGGCGCTCTATCTGATCCATGCTCTTCTCACCGGCCTGGGTTTTACCGTTATGGCGGTGCTGGGGGTGACGATTGGCAACACCGACGGCAACGTGATTGATTTCATCGTTTTCGGCGTGCTGCACGGGCTGGCGACTAAATGGTATCTGGTGCCGCTGGTCGCCGCAGTGTGGTTTATTGTTTACTACGCGCTGTTCCGCTTCGCTATCACCCGTTTTGATCTGAAAACACCCGGTCGCGAGCCACAAACGGTTGAGTACGAACAAAGCACGATGCCAGAGGCGGCAGGCCGCTCCGGCTATGATGTCCCGGCCTTGCTTGCCGCCCTTGGCGGAGCGCAAAATGTGCAGAGCCTGGATAACTGCATTACCCGCCTGCGCCTGTCGGTGAGCAGCATGGCGCAGGTTGACGCCGCCGCGCTGAAAGCCCATCGCGCCCTTGGCGTAGTCAAGGTCAACGACCATAACCTGCAGGTGGTGATTGGGCCGCAGGTGCAGTCGGTAAAAGATGAAATGGCGCAGCTCATCGCAGCAGCGCAGATACAGACAACCCCAGAGGCAAGTAGATGAAGCGCGACGTTTCCTTTGATTTTTCCACCCCGGTCGATCGCCACGGCACCTGGTGTACCCAGTGGGACTACGTGCGCGACCGTTTTGGCCGCGCCGATCTGCTGCCCTTCACCATCTCGGATATGGATTTTGCCACCGCGCCCTGCATTCTTGATGCCCTGCAAACCCGCCTTGCGCACGGTGTCTTCGGCTATAGCCGCTGGCAGAACGACGACTTTCTCGGCGCGATCGAATACTGGCTCGCCAGCCGTTTCGACACCCGCATCGACTGCGACGCCCTGGTCTATGGGCCGTCGGTTATCTGGATGATTGCCGAGACCATCCGCCAGTGGACACCGCCTGGCGACGCCGTTGTGGTTCATACGCCTGCCTATGACGCTTTCCCGAAGATGATCAGCCACAATCAGCGCAAGCTGCTGACGGTGCCGCTGCATCAATATCACGGCGGCTGGGTGTGTGATATGACGCAGCTCGAAGCCGTGCTGGCGCGTCCCGAGAGCAAAGTTCTGCTGCTCTGCAGCCCGCATAACCCGACCGGCAAAGTGTGGACGCACGAAGAGCTGACTGCGATAGCACTGTTGTGCGAGCGCCACCAGGTGAAAGTGATCAGCGATGAGATCCATATGGATATGGTCTGGAGCGCGCAGCAACACATTCCGTGGGGCAACGTCGCGCGCTCGCCGTGGGCGCTCTTCTCCTCGGCATCGAAAAGTTTCAATATCCCGGCATTAACCGGCGCATGGGGGCTGTTTGGCGATAAGGCGTCGCGTGAGCGCTATCTCGAGGCGTTAAAAAACGGCAACGGCTTATCCTCGCCGTCGGTGCTGTCAGTAACGGCGCATGTTGCCGCCTATCGTGAAGGCGTAGCGTGGCTTGAGGCGCTGCGCAGCTATCTGCGCGCTAACCTGGCTTATCTCGCCACGACCCTGAACGACGCCTTTCCGCAGCTGCGCTGGCAGCCGCCGGAGTCAACCTATCTGGCGTGGATCGATCTGCGAGCGCTGGAGATTGACGATGACGAGCTGCAAAAAAAGCTGATTGAGGAGCAGCAGGTGGCGATAATGCGTGGCGATCTCTACGGGCCACAGGGGCGCGGGTTTATTCGCCTCAACGTCGGCTGCCCGCGTGCGAAACTGGAAGAGGGAGTGAAAAGGCTGATTGCTGCGCTGCGTTCATGTTAGCCTGTGGCGAAATTTATCAACGGAGTGAATGATGGTCTGGGGCGTGTCGCTGGTTTACTTTGTTCTCGGTTGGATCTTTTTTACCCGTACGTTCCGCCTCTATGCGCTGGTGTCGAGCCTGCTGCTGGCCATCGCGCTGCACAATGTGCTGCAGAGCCCGCGTCTGGTGATGCTCTATCTTGCTATCCTGGTGGTGGCGTTTATCACCCTCCTTCTGCTAAAACGTAGCCCGGACAAAAAGGGCACTCTCTATTTTTCAGTGCCCTGCTGGCTGCTGATCGCCACGGTGATTATCAACGTCTTCTTCTGAGGAGTGTTCGGTGCCATCCCGGCGCTAAGCTGGCATCAACAGGTGTCTGCTTTTCCATCATCTTTTCGCGCCCTGCTCTCCCAGGTGGCTAATTTTATTACTATTTTTAATAAGTTAATGAAGTGTTGTATAATGCTTTGCACTTTTACAAAAATATGAGTGCGATCATGATTGATTCCAGACTGCCTTTAACCGATATCCATCGTCATCTTGACGGCAATATCCGTGCCCAAACCATCCTCGATCTTGGCCGCCAGTATAATTTAACCCTCCCCGCGCAAACCCTCGACGCGCTGCGCCCGCATGTGCAGGTCACCTCTAACGAACCCGATCTGGTGAGTTTTCTCGCCAAACTCGACTGGGGCGTCAAGGTGCTGGCGTCACTGGATGCCTGCCGTCGCGTCGCCTACGAAAACATGGAAGATGCGGCGCGAAATGGCCTGCACTATGTTGAGCTGCGCTTCTCGCCGGGCTACATGGCGATGACCCACAACCTGCCGGTGGCAGGCGTAGTGGAAGCGGTGATTGCCGGGGTACGCGAAGGAAGCCGCGACTTTAACGTGCAGGCGCGCTTAATCGGCATTCTGAGCCGCACCTTCGGCGAAGCCGCCTGCGAACAGGAGCTGGATGCCCTGCTCGCCCATCGCGATAGCATTACCGCTCTCGATCTGGCAGGCGATGAGCTCGGTTTTCCGGGCAGCCTCTTCCTTTCGCACTTTACCCGTGCCCGCGATGCCGGCTGGCAAATTACCGTGCATGCGGGTGAAGCCGCTGGCCCGGAGAGCATCTGGCAGGCGATCCGTGAACTGGGTGCCGTGCGCATCGGCCATGGCGTAAAAGCGATTGAAGATACCGCGCTGATGGACTTCCTCGCCGAACAGCGCATTGGTATTGAATCCTGCCTCACCTCCAACATTCAGACCAGCACCGTGGCCTCACTCGATCGCCATCCGCTGAAAACCTTCCTCAATCACGGCATTCTGGCCAGCATTAATACGGACGATCCGGCGGTACAGGGGATCGACATTGGTCATGAATATGAGGTTGCCGCCCCGGCTGCCGGCCTGAGCGCAGAGCAGATCCGCCAGGCACAGATTAACGGGCTGGAGATGGCCTTTATCACTGCCGAAGAGAAACAGGCGCTGCGCGAGCGTGTCGCGCAGGCGTAATGCTAATGGCTCACGGCCTGCCGTGAGCCGCTTATTCAGGTGAGGCTAAGGGTGGCGCGGTGTTTTGCCGACTCGATGCCGAGTTCAATCAGCTCCATAATGCGTATCGCCTGACTGGCCGGAACCGGATTCTCTCCGCCGCCCATCAGCGCATCGCGGATCGCCGCATAGTAGGCCGGGTAGTTGCCCGGCAGCGTCAGCCAGGTCTCCTCTTTCCGCGCTTCGCCGTCGATACGGGTTAACACGCCATCGCGCATGTCGTAACCCCAATCCTCCTGCGGTAAGCGCGCTCCGCTTTTTAAGCGCTCCTCCTGCGGATCAAGCCCATATTTCACATAACTGCCGCGCGTGCCGTGGACGATATAGCGCGCGGATTCCGCTGCCGCCAGCATGGTGCCATGCAGAACCACGCGGCGCTGCGGATAGGTCAATACCGCGTGAAAATAGTCGGTGGATTGCGCACCCGGGCGTAGCTGGGCCAGATCGACAGTTAATGAGACTGGCAGACCGAACAGATTCACCGCCTGGTCGAGCAGGTGCGGGGCTAAATCGTACCAGATGCCGCTCCCCGGGCCGCCCTGCTCGCGCCAGCGATCACGCACCTGCGGGCGGAAACGGTCGAAATGGGATTCGAAGTAGGCCACTTCACCCAGCGCGCCATCGGCAAGCAGCGCTTTCAGCGTCAGGAAGTCGCTGTCCCAGCGGCGGTTGTGAAACACCGATAACAGGCGACCATAGCTGCGGGCCAGCGCATCCAGCTCACGCGCCTGTGACAGTGTCACGGTAAAGGGTTTATCGACCACCACATGTTTGCCCGCTTCCAGCGCCGCTTTCGCCAGCGGGAAGTGGGTATCGTTAGGCGTGGGGATGACTATCAAATCGATATTAGGATCGTTAAACAGACGTTTGGGATCGGCGACGACATCGACGTTTGGCCAGTCCGCTTTCACTTTCGACTCATCACTGCTGGAAATAGCCGCCAGCGCCATACCGGCGGTGCCAGCGATCAGCGGTGCATGAAATGTTTTACTGGCGTAGCCATATCCAATCACGCCAACCCGAATAATATCACTCATATCACGGCCTCTTTTCAGTGGACCTCCATTTCACACTATCTGCCTGACGCCGACAACCGCTGTCGTAACGCATTTTTAAGGTGAATAATTCAGCGCATTCTGGTCTGGTTTCCGCTTACAAAATCTGCTTAAATCTGCGCCCAACACCCGTTAATGACTACCGGCGTGTGATGTTAATCCCAGGGAGCAGTATAAATATGACCGCAATATTCAATCGGATTGTTGAATTAATGGGCTGGATCGTGCTCGGCGTATCAACCATTCTGTTGGTGTTTGCCAGCCATATTGATAATTACCAGCCGCCTGAACAAAGCGTGGTAGCACAAAAGAAATAACGGCACGCCCTATTGCTGCGATAGCGGATATCGCGCCATAAGCGGGTTGCCCGTCATGAGGAAGGACGTTAACCTTCTTCGCCCGGCGCCGTTGCGGCGCCGGGTTTTTATCTGAAAAGAATATGCTTAATTTAATGGCAGATTATTCTCACGCTATTTACGCCCGGGTAATAACGTCTATTATTTGCGCGCATAGTCGTTCTTTTTTTGCCTCTTCATTATATGGACACCCTCCAACATGACCGTGCAGGACTATTTATTAAAATTTCGCAAAATCAGTTCGCTTGAAAGCCTGGAAAAGCTCTTTGATCACCTTAACTACACCCTGACCGAGAGCAGTGAGATCATTAATATGTATCGCGCCGCCGATCACCGCCGCGCTGAACTGGTCTCCGGCGGGCGACTATTTGACATTGGGTGCGTTCCGCGCTCGGTATGGCGCTACGTGGTCTGAGGCCGCTGGCAATCGCCGCGCGATGCTTTATACTCGTCGCCCGGCACCGTTTGCCGCAACTGAACGCGTTAACAGAGGAAATGGCATGACAACAACACCCGCAGAACGTATCGGAGGCTGGTTACTTGCTCCTCTGGCCTGGTTGCTGGTTGCGTTATTAAGCACCTCGCTGGCGTTAATGCTTTACGTCACCGCCCTGTTAACGCCGCATGCGCTCTCGGCCCTGCTGGCGCAGCCGTCGAAAGCGATGCTGCTGTTGATCTTATCCTTTGTCTTTGCCGCCGCACTCTGGTGCTATACGCTCTGGCTGACCATCGCCTTTTTCAAACGCCGCAGCCTGGTGCCGAAACACTACATTATCTGGCTGCTGGTCTGCGTGCTGCTGGCGATCAAAGCATTTGCTTTTTCACCGGTTTCCGATGCGATGGCGGTTCGCCAGCTGATCTTTCCGCTGCTGGCGGCGGCGCTTTTTGTGCCCTACTTCAAGCGCGCGGTGCGTGTGAAGAAGACCTTTATTAACCCGTAAATAACCTTACAGTTAACCTGTTGTCGCCCGGGGCAGTTTGCCCGATAATAGGCGGCTTTTTTCATTTCAGGCCACATAATGACAGACTATCTTCTGCTATTTATCGGAACGGTACTGGTCAACAACTTCGTACTGGTGAAGTTTCTTGGCCTGTGTCCGTTTATGGGCGTTTCCAAAAAGCTGGAAAGCGCAATGGGTATGGGGCTCGCAACCACCTTCGTCATGACCATGGCTTCGATCTGCTCATGGCTTATCGACAACTGGGTGCTGATCCCGTTGAACCTGGTCTATCTGCGCACCCTCTCCTTTATCCTGATTATTGCCGTGGTGGTGCAGTTCACCGAGATGGTGGTGCGTAAAACCAGCCCGGCGCTCTATCGCCTGCTCGGTATCTTTCTGCCGCTTATCACCACCAACTGCGCGGTGCTCGGCGTCGCCCTGCTCAACATCAACCTTGGGCACAACTTTATGCAGTCGGCGCTGTATGGCTTCGCCGCCGCCGTCGGCTTCTCACTGGTGATGGTGCTGTTCGCCGCGATCCGCGAACGCCTTGCCGTCGCCGATGTTCCCGCGCCGTTTCGGGGTAATGCGATTGCGTTAGTTACCGCCGGCTTAATGTCTCTGGCCTTTATGGGCTTTAGTGGTCTGGTAAAACTGTAATGAATGCGATAACTATCGCCGTTGCAGTCCTGAGCATACTTGGGCTGCTGTTCGGCCTGATCCTCGGTTACGCCTCGCGCCGTTTTGCTGTTGAGGACGATCCGGTTGTTGAACGTATTGATGAAGTCCTGCCGCAGAGCCAGTGTGGGCAGTGCGGCTACCCCGGCTGTCGCCCCTACGCCGAAGCGGTGGGTACCCAGGGTGAAAAGATCAACCGCTGCGCCCCCGGCGGCGAAGCGGTGATGCAGAAAATCGCCACGCTGTTAAACGTCGACCCACAGCCGATTGACGGCGATGCTGAGGCGCTGGAGCCGGTGCGCATGCTTGCCATCATCGATGAGAGCAACTGCATCGGCTGCACAAAATGCATTCAGGCCTGCCCGGTCGACGCCATTGTCGGCGCAACCCGCGCCATGCATACGGTGATAAGCGATCTCTGCACCGGCTGTAATCTTTGTGTGGACCCGTGCCCGACGCAGTGTATCGACCTGCGCCCGGTTGCGCCAACCACGCAGAACTGGAAATGGGATCTGCACACCATTCCGGTGCGCACTATTCCCGTGGAGCACCATGCTTAAGTTATTTTCCGCATTCCGAAAAGAGAAACTGTGGGATTTCCACGGCGGCATCCATCCGCCGGAGATGAAAACCCAGTCTAACGGCACGCCGCTGCGTCAACTGCCGCTGGCGAACCGTTTTGTCATTCCCTTAAAACAGCATATCGGCGCTGAAGGCGAACTGTGCGTCAGCGTGGGCGATAGCGTTTTACGCGGTCAGCCGCTGACCCGCGGTCGCGGTCGTATGCTGCCAGTGCACGCGCCGACCTCCGGCACCGTTGTGGCGATTGCTCCTCACGCCACCGCGCACCCCTCCGCCCTGCCTGAACTGAGCGTCATTATCGAAGCGGACGGCGAGGATCGCTGGATTGCGCGTGAAGGGTGGCAAGATTATCGCACCCAGAGCGTTGAGGCGCTGATTGAGCGCATCCATCAGTTCGGCGTTGCCGGGCTGGGCGGCGCAGGTTTCCCGACCGGCGCGAAGCTGCAAGGCGCCGGCGACAAAGTCGATACGCTGATCATCAACGCCGCCGAGTGCGAACCCTATATCACCGCCGACGATCGGCTGATGCAGGATTGCGCCGCGCAGATTATGGAAGGCGTGCGCATCCTCGCGCATATCCTGCAGCCGCGCCAGGTGCTGATCGGTATCGAAGATAATAAACCGCAGGCGATCTCAATGATGCGTGCGGTGCTGGCGGGTAGCCACGATATTCAGCTGAAAGTTATTCCGACCAAATACCCCTCCGGCGGCGCAAAACAGCTGACGCAGATCCTCACCGGTAAGCAGGTGCCGCACGGCGGTCGCTCGTCCGATATCGGCGTACTGATGCAGAACGTCGGCACCGCCTATGCGGTGAAGCGCGCGGTTATCGACGGCGAACCGTTAACGGAGCGCGTCGTGACCCTGACCGGTGAATCGGTTGCCCGCCCGGGCAACGTCTGGGCACGGCTCGGCACACCGGTGCGCCACCTGCTCGATTACGCCGGTTTCCAGCCTTCGGCAGAACAGCTGGTGATTATGGGCGGCCCGCTGATGGGCTTTACCCTGCCGTGGCTCGATGTGCCGGTCGTCAAAATTACCAACTGCCTGCTGGCTCCTTCGGTCAGTGAAATGGGCGAAACGCAGGAAGAGAAAGGCTGCATCCGTTGCAGCGCCTGCGCCGACGCCTGCCCGGCGGACTTGCTGCCACAGCAGCTCTACTGGTTCAGCAAAGGCCAGCAGCACGACAAAGCCATGGCACACAATCTCTCCGACTGCATTGAGTGCGGTGCCTGCGCATGGGTCTGCCCGAGCAATATTCCGCTGGTGCAATATTTCCGCCAGGAGAAAGCAGAGATCTCCGCCATCGCCGAGGAAGAGCGGCGCACCGCCGAAGCGAAGGCGCGTTTTGAAGCCCGTCAGGCGCGTCTTGAGCGCGAAAAACTGGCGCGTCAGGCGCGTCACAAGCAGGCCGCCGCGAAGCCTGGCGAAGAGGATAAGCAGGCGATTGAAGCCGCCCTCTCGCGCGTGAAAGAGAAACAGACCGCTGCCGCTGAGCCGGTAGTGGTGCAGGCTGGCGCAGAGCCTGATAACCGTGAAGTGATTGCCGCCCGCGAAGCGCGTAAAGCCGAGGCGCGCGCGCGTCAGGCGGAAAAAGCGCAGCAGACGAAGGCTGAAGGCGACGATCCGCGCAAATCCGCGGTCGAAGCGGCGATTGCCCGCGCCAAAGCACGTAAAGCGGAGCATGCGCAGAAAGTCGCTGCCGCTACCGAGCCGGAAACCACCGAAATAGTCGATCCGCGCAAAGCCGCCGTTGAAGCGGCGATTGCCCGTGCCAAAGCGCGTAAAGCGGAGCAGGCGCAGAAAGAGGCTCCGGCTGCTGAAGCAGAAACCAGCGAACCGGTTGACCCGCGCAAAGCCGCCGTTGAAGCGGCGATTGCCCGTGCCAAAGCGCGTAAAGCGGAGCAGGCGCAGAAGGAGGCTCCGGCTGCTGAAGCAGAAACCAGCGAACCGGTTGACCCGCGCAAAGCCGCCGTTGCAGCGGCGATTGCCCGTGCCAAAGCACGTAAAGCGGAGCAGGCGCAGAAAGAGGCTCCGGCTGCTGAAGCAGAAACCAGTGAGCCGGTTGACCCGCGCAAAGCTGCCGTTGAAGCGGCGATTGCCCGCGCTAAAGCGCGTAAAGCGGAGCAGGCCCGCGCGCAATCCAGCGCAGAAGAGGCCTCCACGCACACCCAGGCTGCCAATGACGATCCGCGTAAAGCGGCGGTCGCGGCGGCCATTGCCCGAGTTCAGGCTAAAAAAGCCGCGCAGCAAGCTGTTAACGAGGATTAAATGGTTTTCAGAATCGCAAGTTCCCCTTACACCCATAACCAGCGCCAGACCTCGCGCATTATGCTGCTGGTCACGCTGGCGACGATACCGGGTATCGCCGCGCAGCTCTGGTTTTTCGGCTGGGGAACGTTGATCCAGCTTATTCTCGCTATCGTCAGCGCTCTGTTGGCCGAAGGGCTGGTGCTGAAACTGCGCAAACAGTCTGTCAGCACCATTCTGGCGGATAACTCGGCCCTGTTAACCGGCCTGCTGCTCGCCATCAGTATCCCCTCTTTTGCGCCGTGGTGGATGGTGGTGTTGGGCACCCTGTTTGCGGTGATTATCGCCAAGCAGCTCTATGGCGGTCTCGGCCATAACCCCTTTAATCCGGCGATGATCGGCTACGTGGTGCTGCTTATCTCCTTCCCGGTGCAGATGACCAGCTGGTTGCCGCCCCATGACATTGCGCGCACGGTGCCCGGCTTGCTGGATGCCCTTCAGGTAATCTTTACCGGTCACAGCACCACGGGTGCGACAATGGATGCCCTGCGCATGGGCGTGGATGGCATCAGCCAGGCGACGCCGCTCGACACCTTTAAAACCTCGCTGCATGCCGGACACAGCGTTGAGCAGATTATGCACTACCCGATTTACAGCGGCGTGCTGGCGGGCGCAGGCTGGCAGTGGGTCAACCTCGGCTACCTGGCGGGCGGCATCTTCTTGCTGTCGCAAAATACCATTCGCTGGCATATCCCGGTCAGCTTCCTGCTCTCGCTGACCCTGTGCGCCACCCTTGGCTGGCTGTTTGCCCCAGAGACCTTTTTAGCGCCGCAGCTGCATCTGCTCTCTGGCGCGACGATGCTGGGCGCGTTCTTTATTCTTACGGACCCGGTCACCGCCTCGACCACTAACAAAGGCCGCCTGATCTTCGGCGCGCTGGCGGGTTTGCTGGTGTGGCTGATCCGCAGCTTCGGTGGCTATCCGGATGGCGTGGCCTTTGCGGTGCTGCTGGCGAATATCACCGTGCCGCTGATTGATTACTACACGCGCCCGCGCGTGTATGGACACCGTTAAGGAGCCGTCATGCTAGAGACAATGCGTAAACATGGCGTCACGCTGGCCCTCTTTGCCGCCGGCTCCACCGGCCTGACCGCCGCGATTAACCAGATGACCAAAAGCACCATTGCCGACCAGGCGGTGTTGCAGCAAAAAGCGCTCTTCGATCAGGTGCTGCCGCCCGAGAGCTATACTAACGCGCTGGCGCAGAGCTGCTATGTGGTGAGCGATCCGGCGCTGGGCAAAGGTTCGCATCGCGTGTGGATTGCGCAAAAAGAGGATAAACCGGTGGCGGCGGTGATTGAATCCACCGCGCCGGATGGCTACTCCGGTGCCATCCAGCTGCTGGTCGGCGCTGATTTTAGCGGCACGGTGCTGGGCGTGCGCGTCACCGAACACCATGAAACGCCGGGGCTCGGGGATAAAATCGAACTGCGCATCAGTAACTGGATCACCTACTTTGCCGGTAAGAAAATTGACGGTCCGGCCGATAGCCACTTCGCCGTGAAGAAAGATGGCGGCGATTTCGATCAGTTTACCGGTGCGACCATCACCCCGCGCGCGGTGGTGAATGCGGTAAAACGCACCGGAATTTACGCCATGACGCTGCCTGAGCAGCTGTCCCGTTTGCCAGAGTGTGGAGAGTAAACGATGAGCGAAGTAAAAGAGGTCATTGTCCAGGGGCTGTGGAAAAACAACTCCGCGCTGGTGCAGCTACTCGGCATGTGTCCGCTGCTGGCGGTAACATCGACTGCCACCAACGCCCTCGGGCTGGGGCTGGCGACCACGCTGGTATTGACCCTGACCAACCTGTTTATCTCCCTGCTGCGCCGCTGGACGCCGTCGGAGATCCGTATTCCCATTTACGTGATGATCATCGCCTCGGTGGTGAGCGCCGTGCAGATGCTGATCAACGCCTATGCTTTCGGCCTCTATCAGTCACTGGGGATCTTTATTCCACTGATCGTCACTAACTGTATCGTGGTGGGTCGCGCAGAAGCCTTCGCGGCGAAGAAAGGGCCGGCGCTGTCGGCGCTGGACGGTTTTGCCATCGGTATGGGGGCCACTGGCGCGATGTTCGTGCTTGGCTCGATGCGTGAGATGCTCGGCAACGGTACGCTGTTTGACGGCGCGGATGGCCTGCTGGGAAGCTGGGCCAAAGGGCTGCGCATTGAAGTGTTCCATACGGACTCCCCGTTCCTGCTGGCGATGCTGCCGCCGGGCGCGTTTATCGGCCTCGGTATGATGCTGGCAGTGAAATATTTAATCGATCAGAAAATGAAAAAACGTCGTGAAGCCGCTGCCGCCGCGCAGGTGAGCGACGCGCCAGAGACCTCGCCCGGGAAGGCATAATGAACAAAGCGAAACGCCTCGAAATCCTCACCCGGCTGCGGGAGAACAACCCGCACCCGACCACCGAACTGAACTTCGCCTCGCCGTTTGAACTGCTGATCGCCGTGCTGCTCTCAGCCCAGGCGACGGATGTCAGCGTCAATAAAGCGACAGCGCTGCTCTACCCGGTTGCCAATACGCCGCAGGCGATGCTGGAGCTGGGCGTCGATGGCGTGAAGCAGTACATCAAAACCATCGGCCTTTACAACAGCAAAGCGGAGAACGTCATTAAGACCTGCCGCATTTTGCTGGAAAAACATGGCGGTGAAGTGCCGGAAGATCGTGCCGCGCTGGAAGCCCTGCCGGGCGTCGGGCGTAAAACCGCGAATGTGGTGCTGAATACCGCCTTTGGCTGGCCGACTATCGCCGTTGATACCCATATTTTCCGCGTCTCAAACCGTACGCGCTTTGCGCCAGGGAAAAATGTCGAAGAGGTGGAGGAGAAGCTGCTGAAAGTGGTGCCGGCGGAATTTAAAGTCGACTGCCATCACTGGCTTATCCTCCACGGGCGATACACCTGCATCGCCCGTAAGCCCCGCTGCGGCTCCTGCATTATTGAAGATTTGTGCGAATACGACAGCAAGACCGATTAACGCCTCAGAAGGGGCGTACCACCGCCAACACGGTAATCACCACGGTAAAGAGCACCAGCAGCAGCGTAGCGTTGTTCAACGCGCCTGTACGCTTCAGGGTTTCACCGTTCGCAAGGCGGCGTAGCGTGGCGGAGAGAAAGCCATGCAGGCCCGATAACAGCAGCACAAAGACAATCTTGACGATTAACCACAGGTGCGGCATCTGCCCGTAAGCCACCAGCATGGCGATGCCGGCAAGCCACAGCACGATCATCGCCGGGCTGGTCATTCTGCGGTTCCAGCTGCGCACATCGTTGAGCAGAACCAGGGTGGTACTTTTATCTTTCTGTCGCAGGCTCCACTGCGCCACCATGGCTGACATCAGCATGCCGCCAATCCAGACAATCGCGCTGACAATATGTACTGCGTTGATCCACGGATGAAAATTCATCGCTTTGCTCCCATAAAAATGAAGTCAGAAGTCTGCCACTGCAGCACCCTGCTGTCATGAACAACCGGCTTATCCGGCAAAAATTGTTAATAATTTCCCTTTTAATCCTATTGCCTGTGAAAAATAGCGCCACAACGTGGCTGATTTTAGGAGATAACTCATTGTGATGCGTCTCACAACTCTGCAAAAGAGTCCCCCGGTGACACGATCGGGCAGTGGAACCGCTGTTTGAGCAAATAATCATCCGCTTATACACTTTCAGATAGTTGAAACCTTTTTTTAGAAGAAAAAAATCCAACGCTGAGCAATGTTGGCTTTATTTGCTAAGGTAATGTTAATAAAGGGCTAAATGTTAAAACATGGTCATCCCTGATATCCATTCCACTCCTCTCGCAGCGGGACATCTAACCAGATATGTCTCAGAAACCAGCCCAATGCACTGCCTGTGTGCGAAAATAGCCGAACATATCCCTTACCCCCATCTTCAGATGTTAAGAACCAGTAGAAAAATCCACTTTTACCAAAATGATAAAATTAAACTCTGAATAACAATTCAGTTTGCCGAGCAAAGTTATGCGCTGGATCTATGTAACAGAATATGTCAAAAGACTTGCCTCACAGGCCAGGATAGTGAACATTACCCGCCGTTTCTCCTCCCAATATAACTAAAAGCGTGATGCAAACTGGTTATCACGCACTGAATACCCCCCGTTAATATGGGATGTAAAAAAAGAGGTCTACGTGTCAACTGCAAACAAACCAACAGAAAGCGTCAGTATGAACGCTTTCAAACAACCAAAAGCGTTCTATCTCATCTTCTCAATTGAACTGTGGGAGCGTTTTGGTTACTACGGCCTGCAAGGAATTATGGCCGTTTACCTGGTTAAGCAACTGGGAATGTCGGAATCAGACTCCATTACGCTCTTCTCCTCCTTTAGCGCGCTGGTCTATGGCCTGGTGGCGATCGGCGGCTGGCTGGGCGATAAAGTGCTCGGCACCAAACGTGTGATCCTGCTGGGCGCAATTGTGCTGGCGCTCGGTTATGCACTGGTAGCCTGGTCTGGTCACGACGCCAGCATCGTCTATATGGGTATGGCGGCTATCGCAGTGGGTAACGGTCTGTTTAAAGCCAACCCCTCTTCGCTGCTCTCAACCTGCTATGACAAGGATGACCCGCGTCTCGACGGCGCGTTCACCATGTATTACATGGCGGTGAACGTGGGCTCCTTCTTCTCAATGCTGGCTACGCCGTGGCTTGCTGCCCGTTTTGGCTGGAGCACCGCGTTTGGTCTGAGCGTTGTTGGTCTGCTGATCACCATCGTTAACTTTGCGTTCTGCAAGCGCTGGGTGAAAAACTACGGCTCAAAGCCGGACTTCGAACCGCTGCGCATCGGCTATCTGCTGGCGACCATCGTCGGTATCGCGATCCTGATCGCTATCGCCACCTGGCTGCTGCATAACCAGGGTATCGCGCGTATGGTGCTGGGCGTGATCGCACTGGGCATTATCGCCATCTTCGCCAAAGAGACCTTCACCCTGCAGGGCGCAGCGCGTCGTAAGATGATCGTTGCCTTTATCCTGATGGTGCAGGCGATTGTCTTCTTCGTGCTCTACAGCCAGATGCCGACCTCCCTGAACTTCTTCGCTATCCGTAACGTTGAACATACCCTGTTCGGCATCGCGTTTGAGCCGGAGCAGTATCAGGCGCTGAACCCGTTCTGGATCATTATCGGTAGCCCGATTCTTGCCGCTATCTATAACAAAATGGGCGATACCCTGCCGATGCCGCACAAGTTTGCCATCGGGATGGTGCTCTGCTCAGGCGCGTTCCTCGTGCTGCCGCTGGGTACCAAATTCGCCTCTGATGCCGGGATTGTTTCCGTAAGCTGGCTGATCGCAAGCTATGGCCTGCAGAGTATTGGTGAGCTGATGATCTCCGGCCTTGGCCTGGCGATGGTCGCGCAGCTGGTGCCGCAGCGTCTGATGGGCTTCATTATGGGCAGCTGGTTCCTGACCACCGCGGGTGCGAATATCATCGCCGGCTACGTGGCTAACCAGATGGCGATCCCGGAAAACGTCACCGACCCGCTGATGTCCCTCAACATCTACGGTAGCGTCTTCCTGCAGATTGGTATTGCGACGGCGGTAATTGCCGTGCTGATGGTGCTGACCGCGCCGAAGCTGAACCGCATGACCCAGAGCCGTGACGACGCGGATGAAGCGTCCAAAACCGCTACTGCGTAATCGCAAGCGGGTAGAAATGAAGAAGCCGTTAACGTCAGTTAGCGGCTTTTTTTTTATGCAACGGCGTACTACTCTATGCCGGAATTCAGATAAAAGGAAACGTCGATGAAACTGTTCTACAAGCCAGGCGCCTGCTCACTTGCCTCCCATATCGCGCTGCGCGAAGCCGGAAAAGAGATCACCCTTATCAGTGTCGATCTGATGAAAAAACGTCTGGAAGATGGCGAAGACTTTTTCGCGATTAACCCGAAAGGCCAGGTTCCCGCGCTGCTGCTGGATGACAATACGCTGGTTACCGAAGGCGTCGCCATTATGCAGTACGTTGCGGATAACGCGCCGCAAAGCCAGCTGCTGCCAGCTGTCGGCACGCTGCCGCGCTACAAGGCACTGGAGTGGCTGAACTATATCGCCACCGAGCTGCACAAGGGCTTCACCCCGCTGTTCCGCCCGGATACGCCGGAAGAGTACAAACCGACCGTGCGCGCGCAGCTGGAGAAGAAGCTGCACTACGTTAACGACGCCCTGAGCGGTAACGGCTGGATCAGTGGTGAGCACTTTACTATTGCCGATGGCTATCTCTTCACCGTGCTACGCTGGGCGCATGCGGTAAAACTCGATATGACGGGTCTTGGCAACATTGAAGCCTATATGGCGCGCGTGGCGGCCCGCCCGGCAGTGGCTGCGGCGCTCTCTGCGGAAGGCATTGCCTGATTTACAGCAGACTGTATTAACGCAGGGCAAAGAAAAAGGCGGGAATATCCCGCCTTTTTTATCGTCTGGAGCCGGAGAATTACTTCCAGCAGACCAGGCAGTAGTTCTTCTTACCGCGACGCAGCAGCGTGTAACGACCAAACAGACGGTCGGCATCCGTGAAGAAGTACTCCGGATCGGCCTGTTTTTCGCCGTTGATGGTGACCGCGTTAGAGGCGATGGTTTTGCGCGCCTGGCCGCGAGACGGCTGCAGCTCGGAATCGACCAGCGCCTGCATCAGATCCGCGCCCTTCTCCATCTCAACCATCGGTACGCCATCCTGCGCCAGCTGCTCGAAGTCGGCTTCGCTGAGATCGCTCAGGGTTCCGTTGAACAGGCTTGCGGTGATGCGTTTCGCAGCGGTCAGACCCTCGTCACCGTGAACCAGACGAGTCACCTGCTCGGCCAGCACATACTGTGCGCGCGGCGCTTTCCCGCTGTTCTTATCCTCTTCTTCCAGCGCGTTGATTTCGGCGATGTCCATAAAGGTGAAGAACTTCAGGAAGCGATAGACATCGGCATCGGCGGTGTTGATCCAGAACTGGTAGAACTTGTACGGGCTGGTTTTCTTCGGATCGAGCCACACCGCGCCGCCTTCGGTTTTACCAAATTTGGTGCCGTCGGCTTTGGTGATCAGCGGAACAGTCAGACCGAAAACCTGGTTCTGATGCAGACGACGGGTCAGATCGATACCGGAGGTGATGTTGCCCCACTGATCGGAGCCGCCAATCTGCAACGCCACGCCGTAGCGCTCGTTAAGGCAGGCAAAGTCATAGCCCTGCAGCAGGTTGTAGGAGAATTCAGTGAAGGAGATGCCGACATCATCGCGGTTCAGACGCTGTTTGACCGCTTCTTTGTTAATCATCTGGTTAACAGAGAAGTGCTTACCGATTTCGCGCAGGAAGGTCAGCACATTCATGCTGCCGAACCAGTCATAGTTGTTCGCCGCGATAGCCGCGTTATCGCCGCAGTCAAAATCGAGGAACGGTGCTACCTGGTTGCGGATCTTGTCGACCCACTCCTGCACGGTATCTTCGGTATTGAGTTTACGCTCGGAGGCTTTAAAGCTTGGATCGCCGATAAGCCCCGTGGCGCCGCCCACCAGCGCGACCGGTTTGTGACCCGCCTGCTGGAAGCGTTTCAGGCATAACAAAGGAACCAGATGCCCCAAATGCAAGCTGTCAGCGGTGGGATCGAAGCCGCAATAGAGCGCGATTGGCCCCTGCGCCAGTCGCTCTGCTAACGCTTCCTCATCCGTCACTTGGGCCACCAGGCCCCGCTCTTGCAATTGTTTAATCAAGTTACTGCTAGCCATCAAATTCTCCATGTATAAAACGGACTGCACCTATGCCGGTACACGACTTTTCGCCAGATGCGAAAGGATACTTCAGGGGGGCAGATAGCATAAAGCGCCGGGCTACGTTGCACCAGCGCTTATCACAACATTTTCGGCGTTTTACGGTGCCAGACGGTCGATTTTCCACGCATCATTTTCACGCTGGTACAAAAAACGATCGTGCAGACGATTTGCGCCGCCCTGCCAGAACTCCATCTGCTCAATCGGGATGCGATAGCCACCCCAGAAACTGGGCAGCGGCACTTCGCCCTGCTGGAATTTCTGTTTCAGTTCGAGGAATTTACTTTCGAGGATACCGCGCGCGGAGATGCGGCTCGATTGCTTCGAGACCCAGGCGCCGATCTGGCTGTCGCGGGGGCGGCTGTGGAAATATTTCACCACCTCAAGCGTCGAGAGACGCTCCGCTTTGCCGGTCACCATCACCTGGCGCTCCAGCATGTGCCACGGGAAGAGCAGGCTGATAGCCGGATTATGTTCCAGATGCTGCGCTTTACGGCTGCCGAGGTTGGTGTAAAACACCAGCCCCTTTTCGTCATAGTGCTTAAGCAGCACGATGCGCTGATAAGGTTGCCCGTGCTCATCGACGGTGGCGACCACCATAGCGGTCGGGTCGGCGAGCTGGGCTTCGCACGCCTGACCCAGCCAGCGTTCAAAGAGCGTTAAGGGATCGGCAGGAAGGTCGGCGCGGCGCAGACCGCCTTTGGTGTATTCACGGCGCAGATGCGCAATGTGCTGCAATTGATCGTTATCAGTCATGGCGTTAGCGAAAGTTGTCCTCAGGGAGAGCTATTATGCGCCCCCCGGTGAAAATCTCAACGCTGCGGAATTAACTGACAGTTGTTTAAGACAATGCGGTCGCGTTTATAGACAGTGGCGCCGTCACCTTTTGACCAGAAAACGTACACGCCGTCGGTGTAACGCGCGCCGGAGGCGGAGAGCCCCTGCTGCAGGGTCAGCTGCTGGTTATCAAGCACGAAACTCGCCTGCTGGCGCGTCTGGTTAATCTTGACGGTTAACGGTTTTTCATCGCACTGATAGGCAAGCGTATCGGTGTGCATGCGCTCGACGAACTGGTTGTAATAGCTGCATCCGGCGAGCAGTGCGGACAGGCAGATGATAAGAATTTTTTTCATAGGATACTCCGGGACGCTCCAGGTCACGGAGAGCGAAGCGCCCTCCTTAAACCCGGTCAGTCTAGCGGCGTACCCCTGAAGTAAAATCCGGTTAACTCTGATTCTGCCGTGGGTTAGCCGGGAAGATAGCCCCCAGCACCGTTGGCGCAGCGGCGCCGGTCACCGAGGGGAGATTGCCCGGCAAACCAGCCAGCGTGCGCCAGGCAAGCCATGCAAAGGCCAGCGCTTCCATATCATCGCCGCTGATCCCGGCATCATCAGTGGGAGCCACTTCGATACCGGGGAGCTGGCTTGCCAGACGCGCCATTAAAAGCGGATTGCGGCTGCCGCCCCCGCACACCAGCAGGCGTTCGCATCCGCCGCTGAGCAACACCTGTTCAGAGATGGTGATCGCCGTCAGCTCCACCAGCGTCGCCTGCACATCACAGGCGGCAAGCCCAGGATAGTGAACGAGATGACGTTCCAGCCAGGCGGCATTGAAATACTCCCGCCCGGTGCTTTTCGGTGCCGGCTCGGCAAAATAGGGATCGCTCAGCATTCTTTGCAGCAGCGGCAGGATCACTTTGCCTTCGCTCGCCCACTGTGCGTTTTCGTCATAGGGTTTGCCCTGATGACGCCAGATCCACGCATCAAGCAGCATATTGCCCGGCCCGGTGTCAAAACCCCTCACCGGCTGGCCGGGGATTAAAAGGGAGAGATTGGCGATGCCGCCGATGTTGAGCACCATGCGCCGCTCAACCGGGTGCGCAAGCAGCGCGTGATGAAAGGCTGGCACCAGCGGCGCGCCCTGGCCGCCGAGCGCCATATCGCGGCGGCGAAAATCGCCGACCACCGTCACACCGGTACGCGCGGCAATCTGGTTGTTATCGCCGATTTGCATCGTGTGCGGCGCCACACCCGTGGGCTCGTGCCAGACGGTCTGACCGTGGCAGCCAATTGCCACTATATCGTCTGCAATCAGTTGCTCTCTGTCCATCAGGGCTAATACCGCATCGGCAAAGAGTTTGCCAAGCTGCGTATCGAGGCGACCAAGCTGCGAGAGGGTCAGCTGCTGTCCCTGACAGATGCCAAGAATTCCCTCTTTAAGCGGCAGCGGAATGGGAAAGGTCAGGCTTGCCTGCTGCGCGACCATGGTGTCGTCGATGGCAGCCAGCACCACATCCACCCCGTCCAGACTGGTACCCGACATCACCCCAATATAGCGACCTGATTTCATACCCCTTCCTTTTTATGCATGTCAGAGAGGCCCCACTCCACCATAAAGCGTCGATTTACGCCATCGACTGCAAACACTTTTTAACAATCCTCACCCTTTTGCTTAAGTGAAAATGGCGCGAAGTGTGCTTATAATCGCTTCGTTTAGATCGGGTTGATCGCGCTTTGTGTATCATTTTTTTCGGGAATTGGCTGAAGATTCGAGTGGCATTGCGAATATGCCATATAATTTAGCCATGACGGATGCTCGCAAGGGCGTTTCATGGTGAACAGGAGATTCATAAATGATGTTACGTGCACTGGCAGTTTCGCTGGTTGGTTTTACATTGGCTGGGTGTGTGAATAACGACTCGCTCTCCGGCGACGTCTACTCTGCATCCGAAGCCAAACAGGTGCAAAATGTCACTTACGGCACCGTGGTTAACGTTCGTCCGGTGCAGATTCAGGGCGGTGATGACAGCAATGTTATCGGCGCGCTGGGCGGTGCCGTACTGGGTGGTTTCCTGGGCAACACCATTGGCGGCGGCGCAGGTCGTTCGCTGGCAACGGCCGCAGGCGCAGTAGCCGGTGGCGTTGCGGGTCAATCCGCGCAGGGTGCGATGAACAAAACCCAGGGCGTAGAGCTGGAAATTCGTAAGGATGACGGCAACACCATTATGGTGGTGCAGAAACAAGGTAAAACCCAGTATGTGGCAGGTCAGCGCGTTGTCATGGCGAGCAACGGCCGCGAAATTACCGTTTCCCCGCGTTAATCCTGCGTGTGCGGTCATGCTAATGGCCGCATAAGCCTGCCCGGCAACGGGCATAAAAAAAGCCTTGCGATTGCAAGGCTTTTTGCTTTCAGTCCCGCGACTGGAGCTCAGTAATATTGTGCTCCAGCCGGGCAATCATCTTAATCAACATCTCAAGCTCCTCCGCAGAGAACCCGGATAAAATCTCACCCCGGGTCTTACGAATGACCGTCTCCATCTGATCGATGATAGGCGACGCTTTGTCAGTCAATTTAATGCGTTTTGCCCGCCGATCGCTGGCGCAAGTCTGGCGAGAAATCAGCCCCTTCTCTTCCAGTTGATCGAGCGTGCGCACCAGTGAAGGCTGCTCAATGCCGATCGCTTTTGCCAGTTGAATTTGCGACTGATCGGGCGGTAACTGATGAATATTGTGCAGCGTCACCCAGTGTGTCTGCGTTAATTCCAGAGGTTTCAGGCGATGGTCAATCAAAGCACGCCAGATGCGTACTAAGCGTGCCAGATCAGAACCTAATGGCGATTCCAATTTCATCTCCTTATAATTAGTTTGCTAAGTTATTATACTCATTTTAGAATAGTTTGCAGCATTTATATTTGTAAAACAAATATATTGCTCGCCTCGCCAGGGCTTGTGCCGAGCCGCTTTCCGCGCGCTGGCGCGCTTATTTAAACAGGACAGTGACGCGTGAAGTTAACCTCAAATTCTCCCGATTTACCCTTCCAGGATCTTATTTTTGGCGCGTCGGTCTATTTCCCGCCGCTCTTCAAAGCCGTGATGCTGGGCTTTCTCTTCTGGTTGATGGCGCACCGCCTGCTGCGCGACTGGATCTATGCGGGCGACATCTGGCACCCGATGCTGATGGATCTCTCCCTCTTTGTGATTGCGCTGAGCCTCGCGCTCGGTCTGTTGATGGTGTGGTAACGATGCGGCTTAATTCGCTTAAGTATTTCTCAACGTTATTGGTCGTGGCGATTGCGCTGGCCGCAGGCTGGTGGATGTGGAATGTCTATATGCAGTCGCCCTGGACGCGGGATGGCAAAGTACGCGCCGAACAGGTGAGCATCACTCCGCAAGTCTCAGGCAGCATTCGCCAGCTGGCTGTGAAAGATAACCAGTATGTTCACGCAGGCGATGTGCTGTTTCTGCTTGACGACACGCCCTATCACATTGCGGTGGTGAATGCCGAAGGGCAGCTGGCGAAGGCGCAAACGGAGCTGGCAAAAGCCAATAACGAAGCCAACCGCCGCCGTCACCTCTCACATAACTACATTTCGGCTGAAGATCTCGACACCGCCAATATTGGCGTCAAAGCCGCTCAGGCAGATGTCGCCGTGGCCGCGGCGCAACTTAATCAGGCGAAATGGCAGCTGGCACAAACCCGCGTTACCGCGCCGGTCGATGGCTGGGTAACTAATCTCTCGGCGCGCACGGGGAACTACGCCACGGCCGGGCAGCCGGTGTTTGCGCTGGTCGATAGTCACTCATTTTATGTTGTCGGCTATTTCGAAGAGACCAAACTGCGCCACATTCGTGAAGGCGCTGCCGCGAAAATTGTGCTCTACAGCAGCAATAAAACGTTACAGGGTCACGTAGCCAGCATTGGTCGCGCCATTTATGATCAGAGCGTGGAGGCCGACAGTGGGCTGGTAGCGGATATCAAGCCAACCGTGCCGTGGGTGCGGCTGGCGCAGCGCGTACCGGTACGCATTCAGTTTGATGCCCTGCCGCAGGGAATGACGCTGGTGGCGGGCACCACCTGCACCGTGACCATCAGCGAGCAGCCGTGAGCAGGCTGGCGCGGCTGTGGCAAAACCTGCCGTGGGTCAAGGCGACCGGTGGCCAGTGGCGCTACGCCCTGCGAAACGGCATTGCCATGTGCCTGGCACTGACGCTTGCCTACGCGCTTAATCTTGATGAGCCCTACTGGGCGATGACCTCTGCGGCGGTGGTCAGCTTTCCCACCGTCGGCGGTGTAATCAGCAAAAGCCTCGGGCGCATTGCGGGTAGTCTGCTTGGGGCGTGTGCGGCACTGATTATCGCCGGGCAAACCCTTAACGATCCGTGGCTGTTTCTGTTGGCGATGGCGGGCTGGATAGCCTTTTGCACCTGGGCCTGCGCCCAGTTCAGTAACAATGTCGCCTATGCCTTTCAACTGGCTGGCTACACCGCCGCCATCATCGCCTTTGCGATGACCAATATCACCGAAATCACCGAACTGTGGGATATCGCTCAGGCGCGCGTCTGTGAGGTGATCCTCGGTATTCTGTGCGGCGGCATGATGATGATGATCCTGCCCGGCACCGCCGATGGCCCGACACTGCTCGCCGCGCTCAGAAAGATGCATGCCCGGCTGTTGGACCACGCCAGCCTGCTCTGGCAGGCCGAGACGAACGACGCCATCCGCAGCGCCCATGAGAGCGTGATTGGACAGATCCTCACCACCAACCTGCTGCGTATTCAGGCCTTCTGGAGCCACTATCGCTTTCGCCGTCAAAATAGGGTGCTCACCTGGCTGCTCCATCAGCAGTTGCGCATCACCAGCGTTATCTCCAGCCTGCGGCGAATGATGCTCAACTGGCCCGACGCGCCCGCCACGCTGCGCCCGGTGCTTGAGCAGTTGCTGGCAGAGTTGGCTCAGCCCCACGCCGATGCGCTAACAATCGCGCGCATTATCGCCCCGCTGGCCCCAACCCACAGCGCTGATTATCGCCATCACGCTTTCTGGGAGCGGCTGCGCTACTTCTGCCGTTTATACCTTGCCAGCAGCCGCTGGTTACGCCATCTGGAAACCCCCTCGCCGGTAAGCGAAGCGCTGCCGCCGCGCAGCCCGACATTGATGCGCGATATCGACAACGCCGAGGCGCTGTGGAGCGGGCTGCGAACCTTTGTCGCGCTGATGCTGGCCGGAGCATGGAGCCTCAGCGCGCAGTGGGAGCATGGCTCCGCCGCGCTGACGCTGGCGGCGATCAGTTGCGTGCTCTACTCCGTGTCGCCCGCGCCGTTTAACTCTTTAACCCTGCTGCTGCGCACGCTTGCCCTGCTGACGCTGTTTAGCTTTGGGGTGAAGTTTGGCCTGATGGTGCAGATCAACGCGCTGGCGCTGTTCCTGCTGTTTCTCTTTCCGCTGCTTACCACCCTGCAATTGCTCAAGCTGCAGATGCCAAAGCGCGCCGGGCTGTGGGGGCAGCTGATTGTCTTTATGGGATCGTTTATTGCGGTGAGCGACCCGCCGGTATTTGATTTTGCTGATTTTCTCAATGATGACCTGGCAAAAATCCTCGGCGTGGCGCTGGCCTGGCTCGCCTTTGCAGTGCTGCGACCAGGGTCTGATGCGCGCAAAAGTCGTCGCCATATTCGCGCCCTGCGCCGCCACTTTGTTGACCAGTTGAGCCGCGCGCCCAGGCTCCATGAACATCACTATGAGTCGGTCGTCTATCACCACATCAGCCAGCTCAGTAACAGCCAGGATGCGCAGGCGCGGCGCTGGTTATTGCGCTGGGGCGTGGTGCTGCTCAACTGCTCGCATGTGGTGTGGCAACTGCGCGGCTGGGAGACGCGTTCCGATCCGTTAAGCCGGGTGCGCGATCGCGCGATTGGTCTGCTGCGGGACGTGATGAGCGAGCGCGGCGTACAGCAACGATCGCTGAACGCCACGCTTGCCGAGTTAGCGCGGATTTGCGCGGCGTTAGGCCAGCATCACCAGCCCGCCGCGCGGGAGCTTGCTTCGCTTATCTGGCGTCTTTACTGCGCGCTTGCCCAGCTGGAAAACGCGCCTGCGCCAGGTACGATCAGCGAGCCGGTTATTTGATCACGCCACAGGCATAACGTGCCCCGCCGCCGCCGAGCGGTTTCGGCTGATCGGACATGTTATCGCCCCCGACGTGGATCATCAGCGCCTTGCCTTTCACCTCATCGAGTTTTTTCAGACGCGGTGCGACGACGGCATCAGTCGCTTTGCCATCATTATTGACCACCAGCACCGGCAGGTCGCCTAAATGGCCTTCCCCTTCCGGTCCTTCATGTTTGCCGGTGTTATGGGGATCGAGATGGCCGCCCGCCGCTTCGGCGGCAGAGGGCTTACCCTCTTTCATTGCTGGCTGACAGCTGCCTTTGGCGTGGACATGGAAACCGTGTTCGCCGGGCGGCAGGGCGTTAAGATCGGGCGCGAACTCGAGCCCTTTATCGGTTTCGCTGATCTTCACGCTACCGACGGACTGCCCGACGCCCTGCGCGGTAACGAGGTTCATCTGCACTTCTTCACTGGCGGCCTGCGCACCCGCACAGGTGAGCAGAGCCAGCATTGCCAGACTAAAACGCTTCATATGACCTCCGTTGGATTGTTTTCGCTCTGTAAGTGTAGGCCAGAGCGGCACATTTCACCGGGAGGTCATAGCGTTAGCTTACGGCACGTCGTAGCCGAGCGCCGCTTTGCGAATGCGGAACCACTGCTGGCGAGACATCTGTAGATTGAGCGCGCCAAGGGATGAACGTACGCGCTCAATTTTGCCGGAGCCGATGATCGGCAGCGGCGAAGAGGGTAAACGCAGCACCCAGGCGTAGATCACCTGCTCAATGTTTTCCGCATTCAGCTCGGTTGCCACCTGGTGCAACTCATCGCGCAGCGGCTGGCAGTCGGCATCACTGAAGATGCGCCCACCGCCCAGGCAGGACCACGCCATCGGGCGGATACGCAACTGCTGAAGCTGGTCGAGCGTACCATCAAGCAGCAGCGGCTGATGCACCGGCGAGATCTCCACCTGATTGGTGACCAGCGTAAACGGCAGGCGCGATTGCAGCAGGGAGAATTGCGCAGGCGTAAAGTTGGAAACGCCGAAGTGGCGCACTTTACCGCTCTGATGCAGCTGTAAAAAGGCTTCGGCAACATCGTCGGCATCCATCAGCGGGTCCGGGCGATGGATCAACAGCAGGTCGAGAGAGTCGGTTGCCAGGTTGCGCAGGGAGTGCTCGGCACTGTGAATAATATGGTCGCGCTCGGTGATGTAGTGGCCGAGCGCATGTTCCGGCCTGGCGGTAGTGGCGATGCCACATTTGGTGACAATCTCCATGCGGGAGCGCAGATGCGGGGCAAGTTTGAGGGCTTCGCCGAAAGCGGCTTCACACTGATAGCCGCCATAGATATCGGCATGATCGACGGTGGTAACGCCAAGATCGAGATGGGCTTCAATAAAACTGACCAGCTGGCGCGGCGTGAAGTTCCACTCCATCAGACGCCAGTAACCCATCACAAAACGTGAGAACTCAGGACCTTGCGGCGCAAGGGCAATACGCTGGACCATCATGGTTTCCTCGAAGGTAATTTGCCCCGAGTATACCCATTTTTGCCCTTAAAACAGCGAAGGTTGATCAGGTTCTTCCGGGGGCTGGTCACGCATTGCGCGCAATTTACGCTGCCAGCGCTGGCGGCAGAGGCGCAGCACCTCCTGCTTTTGCGCGTCGCTCATCGCTTGCCAGTTAAAACGCTCATCGCGGCTGCGCATACAGCCACGGCAAAAGCCGCGCTCATCTGTCTGACAGATGCCGCGACACGGACTCTGGACCGGGAAAAACTCCAGTTGTTCAGGCAATGGACGCTCCATAGATGCAGGCTTTCTCTACATTCAAGACCGCGGTGAGATATTGCGCAACTGTTAAAAACGCATTGTTCGCCAATTGCCATCACAAAGTTCGCCCGCTAGAGTGTGTCGATGCGCAAGAATTCTGAACACGATACACGCGAACACTTACTGGCCACCGGCGAGCAGCTCTGTATGCATCGCGGCTTCACCGGCATGGGGTTGAGCGAATTACTGAAAACGGCGGAAGTGCCGAAAGGCTCCTTCTACCACTACTTTCGCTCGAAAGAGGCGTTTGGCGTGGCGCTGCTTGAGCGCTACTACGCCGGTTACCACCAGCGGCTGGCAAACCATTTTTCCGGCGGCCCGGGCACGGCGCGCGACAGATTGCTGGCCTATTATCAGGAGACGCTGAATCAATTTTGCCAGCAGGGTCACATCAGCGGCTGCCTGACCGTTAAACTCTCGGCGGAAGTGTGCGATCTCTCGGAAGATATGCGCACGGCGATGGACAGCGGTGCGCGGGGGATTATCGCCCTGCTCGCGCAAGCGCTGGAACAGGGACGCGAGGAGAAGAGCCTCGCTTTTGCCGGTGAAGCCCGCACTCAGGCACAGGTGTTATATGCCCTGTGGCTCGGCGCCAACCTGCAGGCAAAAATTTCGCGCAGTGCCGTGCCGCTGGAAAGCGCGCTGGCGCATGCGCAGCAGATCATTACCCGGCCTGAATAACATCAGGCTTTTTATTTCACTTTTTACTAGTCGACCGGTCTATTCAGGAGTTGTTTATGTCCAGTAAATTATTTACGCCGTTGAAAGTCGGTGCCATTACCGTACCGAACCGCGTGTTGATGGCGCCCCTGACGCGCCTGCGCAGCATTGAGCCGGGCGATGTCCCAACGCCGCTGATGGCCGAGTATTACCGTCAGCGTGCCAGTGCCGGGCTTATCATCAGTGAAGCGACGCAAATTTCTGCCCAGGCCAAAGGCTATGCGGGCGCGCCGGGTCTGCACAGCGACGAGCAGATCGCCGCCTGGAAAAAGATCACCGATGCAGTGCACGCCGATGATGGCCGCATTGCGGTCCAGCTGTGGCACACCGGTCGTATCTCTCACAGCAGCTTACAGCCGGGCGGTGCCGCACCGGTTGCGCCGTCTGCCATCAGCGCGGGTACCCGTACCTCGCTGCGTGATGAAAACGGCAACGCTACCCGCGAAGATACCTCCATGCCGCGTGCGCTGGAGACCGATGAGATCCCGGGTATCGTGAATGATTTCCGCCAGGCCGTCGCTAACGCGCGCGAAGCCGATTTTGATTTGGTTGAGCTGCACTCTGCCCACGGCTACCTGCTGCACCAGTTCCTCTCCCCTTCGGCTAACCAGCGTACCGACCAGTATGGCGGCAGCGTTGAAAACCGCGCGCGCCTGGTGCTGGAAGTGATTGACGCCGTGTGTGAAGAGTGGAGCGCCGATCGCATCGGTATTCGCATCTCGCCCATCGGCTCTTTCCAGAACACCGACAACGGCCCGAACGAAGAAGCTGACGCGCTCTACCTGATTGAAGAGCTGGGTAAGCGTGGTATCGCTTACCTGCACATGTCCGAGCCGGACTGGGCGGGCGGCGAACCCTACAGCGAAACGTTCCGTGAAAAAGTGCGCGCACGTTTCCACGGCCCGATTATCGGCGCTGGCGCCTACAGCGTTGAGAAAGCGGAAGACCTGATCAACAAAGGGCTGATCGATGCCGTGGCGTTTGGCCGCGCCTATATCGCCAACCCGGATCTGGTAAAACGCCTGCAGCTGAAAGCGGAACTCAACCCGCAGCGCCCGGAAAGCTTCTATGGCGGCGGCGCGGAAGGCTACACCGACTACCCTTCGCTCTGAGAAGCGGATTGAGATTTGATAGCGGCCCGGATCGGCCGCTATACTAAAACCGTGTTTCGAACCGGAACGTTAACGCATTCATAAAAGAGGATATTATGCGCTTACTTCACACCATGCTGCGCGTCGGCGACCTGCAACGCTCAATCAACTTCTACACCAACGTGCTGGGCATGAAACTGCTGCGCACCAGCGAAAACCCGGAGTACAAATATTCGCTGGCTTTTGTCGGTTACGGTGATGAGAGCGAAGAAGCGGTGATTGAGCTGACCTACAACTGGGGTGTCGACAGCTATGAGCTGGGCACGGCGTATGGTCACATCGCCCTGAGCGTGGAAAACGCGGCCGAGTCCTGCGAAGCGATCCGCAAAAACGGCGGCAACGTCACCCGTGAAGCAGGCCCGGTTAAAGGCGGCACCACGGTTATCGCCTTTGTTGAAGATCCGGACGGTTACAAAATCGAACTGATTGAAGAGAAAGACGCCGGACGCGGTCTGGGTCACTGATCTCCCCCGGGCGCGCAATGCGCCCGCTGTTTTACTTCTTTCCGTAAAATTTGCCATAATGCGCTGCCCTTTTTTCCTATCAAGAGATCCTGATGTCCGATAATGCTCAACTGACTGCTCTGTGCGACCGTTTTCGCGGTTTCTACCCTGTGGTGATCGATGTTGAAACCGCCGGGTTTAACGCCAAAACCGACGCCCTGCTGGAAGTCGCCGCCGTTACGTTAAAAATGGATGAGCAAGGCTGGCTGATGCCTGACAGCACCCTGCATTTTCACGTTGAGCCATTCGAAGGAGCTAATCTGCAGCCGGAAGCGCTGGCGTTTAATGGGATCGACCCGACCAACCCGCTGCGCGGCGCGGTAAGCGAATATGATGCCCTGCACGCCATTTTTAAAATGGTGCGCAAAGGGATGAAAGACCAGAACTGCAACCGCGCAATTATGGTGGCGCACAACGCGACATTCGATCACGGTTTTATGATGGCTGCCGCCGAGCGCGCGGCGCTGAAACGCAATCCGTTTCACCCCTTTGTGACCTTTGATACCGCCTCATTAAGCGGGCTGGCGCTGGGACAAACGGTGCTCTCTAAAGCCTGCGCCGCCGCCGGCATCGCCTTTGACGCCACGCAGGCGCACTCGGCGTTATACGACACCGAGCAGACCGCACAGCTGTTTTGTGAAATCGTTAACCGCTGGAAGCGGCTTGGCGGCTGGCCGCTGCCGACGCCAGATGTGGATTCAGAAGTCTGAAAATAACCGGTCTGTTGACCGGTTTTTTATTAGAAGTGGTAGACCAGCCCGGCGGTGGTGAGCAACGCGGAGTGCTCTATCCCGGCGCTGTCCCGGAAAGTGGAGCGCGCATAGAGATCTCCCTTAGCGAAAGTGGCAGTATTACTCCCTTTTTTGTTTAACGTGCGATTCCACGTGCTCTCCAGATAGAGCTTTATCTGCTGCGTGAGGTAATAGCCGACGTTGGCCGAGAGGGAAAAACTTTGCTGATGCTGAGTGGTATCCCTGAAGGTCAGGCTGCGCAGGTAGTGCTGGTCTGTCGCTTTCGCGCTTCCCCAGCGGCTGTAGGTCAGGCGGGCTCCCGCTTCAACATTCTCATGGCGATAGTGGCCGGTGAGGCCGACATAGGGTATGGCGAAGCGCTGCGCATAACCGAGAACTTTCACATTGTCGAAACGCCCCACTTCTGCGCCGTTATCATTGCTGAAGGTGCCGCCGCGCGCGGAGAAGCTGATACGGCTTTGCCGATAGCCGCCCACTACGCCGAGCCGCCAGTGCGGTTGGTTAAAGAGCCAGCCCGTTAAATGGAGATCCCACTGGTTGGCAAAGTTGAGCCGCGTATTGGGATGCGTGCTGTGATCGGTCCAGTGCTGTTGCGACGCCAGTAGCCAGTCGTAATCATCCATCTTGCCGCCACTGCGCGTAACCGTTGTCCACCCTGCCGCACCGAAAGAGAGCCATGAACGCACCTGCCACGCCATAAACCCCTGCAGCACAACGCCATGACGGTAGCGCCAGTTAAGCTGGCTCACTTTGCGCCCGCCCTCTTCGGGCTCGTAGACCCGCTCTTTTGCCGTTCCGCTCAGCGTACCCAGGGCGATGCCGGTCGACACCTCCTCCTTGCCACTCAGCGGTTGCTGCTGTGCCGTCACGGAAAAAGCGAGGGGAAGCGCCATCAAGGCAATCATCTTGTCTATTTTTTCCATCATTCATCCTGAATTAAGGCGATGCTGTTGATACCGCGTCATCCGAACAAGCATGCCGGGATCTATCAAATTTCTTAAAATAAGATAATTAACAAAGAGTTAACTTAAAAAGCCCGCACAGTAATACCCAACGATTCAGGTTAAGTCAACGCAAGGTAAGCAGATGACAGGCAATAAAAAAGGGCTCATGTCGAAACATGAGCCCTTATCTGGCTGAGCCGATAACGCCGGATTATTCGGCGTCCGGTACGCCTTTGTATTTCGCGGCAGCCTCTTTGATCAGCGGCTGCAATTCACCGCGCTGATACATCTCTATAATGATATCGCAGCCGCCAACCAGCTCACCCTCAACCCACAGCTGCGGGAAGGTTGGCCAGTTTGCGTATTTTGGCAGTTCGGCACGGATGTCCGGGTTTTGCAGGATATCCACATAGGCAAAACGCTCGCCGCATGCAGAGAGCGCCTGTACCGCCTGGGCGGAGAAACCGCAGCTTGGCAGTTTCGGCGAGCCTTTCATGTACAGCAGAATCGGGTTCTCAGCGATCTGGCGCTGAATTTTCTCAAGAGTCTCACTCATTGTCTTTGCTTCCTTCAACTTCTTCTACGGCAGAGATCGAACATTGTAGCGGGTCAGGCTGGCTTCGGAAAATAACATTTTATTCACCGCCCCGATTTAAGGTGTTACAGGCACGATAAGGTAAAGGTGACTTAAGCCAACCCGGCGCGGTTGAGGCGATGGAAACACCGTTTTTAGCGAAACGTTTTGCTCGTTTTTTTGCGCTTGTTAACGAAACGACGCTATAGATGCAAAAACAGTATTAACGTTTGGGCTTTTTATAGATTAGAATCGACGAGTTTTTCAAATCATACGCAAGCATTATAGATGCCTGCCCTAACAGGGGATTGCTCAGTGGCGCGGATACCAAAAGCTTCAATCACGCTCTGTGCTTTGTTGTTCACCACGTTGTCTTTCACGCCATTAGCGAGCGCTTCTGAACAAGCGCCAACCTCGGCCGTGCAAAAAACACATCTGGCGAAAGCATCCGAACGTAAGAAAAAAAACAGTTCTACAAAAACAGCAAAGAAAAGCAGCGGCACTCCAACAGAAAAAGCCAGCAGTAAAAAAACCGCAAAAAATAAAACGTCGACCAAAAAGAAAAGCAGCGCTACCCCGCAGAAAACCGCAAAAACTTCCTCGCGTCGTAAAGCATCCAGCTCACTGAAAACAGCATCCGTTACGTTGACTGAGAAGTGTACGCCGCGCAAAGGCCACAAGCCGCACTGTATTAAAGTGAAAAGCAGCCAGACCGGCACGCTGGCTGACGTGCATAAACTGCGCGTACAAAAAGTGCAAAAAACCGCAATGTCGAAGCTGATGAATCAGCTTGGTAAACCCTACCACTGGGGCGGCTCATCGCCGAAGACCGGTTTTGATTGCAGCGGGCTGGTCTATTACGCCTATAAAGATCTGGTGAAATTCCGTATTCCGCGCACCGCCAATGAGATGTATCACCTGCGTGATGCCTCGCCGGTTAACCTGCGCGAACTGGAGAGTGGCGATCTGGTCTTCTTCCGCACCCAGGGTCGCGGCACCGCCGATCACGTTGGCGTCTATGTCGGCAACGGCAAATTTATCCAGTCACCACGAAGCGGCCAGGATATTCAGGTCACTTCATTAAGCGAAGATTACTGGCAGCGCCACTATGTTGGTGCGCGCCGCGTAGTGACACCGAAAACCATTCGCTAACGCCCTCTCCCACCTGCCGCTTGCGCGGCAGGTGTTACTTCGCCTTACTCCGCTGCCGCACAGACGCGCGACGCTGAATTACGCCCGGAGAAGAGCACCAGCAGCAGCCCCAGCCCGGCAATAATCGCGCCCATCACCGGAACAAAACTGTAGCCGAGACCGCCAGAGATCACCGCCCCACCTGCCGCCGCGCCAAGGGCATTACCCAGGTTAAATGCGCCAATATTGACCGATGACGACAGCCCCGGTGCTTCATGGGCAACACGCATTACGCGCATCTGCAACGGCGGCACCACCGCAAAGGTTGCCGCGCCCCACACCACCATCGCGATCGCCGCACCAATCTCACTGCGCGCCAGCAGCGGGATCGCCAGCATGATAACAATCAGCAGCAGCAAAAAGCCTTTCAAAGTGCCGGTTACCGAGCGATCCGCCAGCTTCCCACCCAAAAAGTTACCAATCGAGAAACCAACGCCAATCAGCACCAGCATGGCGGTGACAAACACCGGCGTGGCGTCCGTCAGCGTGCGCAACACCGGTGAAATGTAGGTATAGAGGGTAAACATTGCGCCAGCACCGAGCACGGTAGTCAGCAGCGCCGTCAGCACCTGCGGGCGCATCAGTACCGCGAGCTCGTTGCGCACGTTGGGTCGTGCGCCCGCGCCGCCTTTCGGTAATGAGAAGAAGAGCGAGACCATGGAGATCACTCCAAGCCCGGCAGTTGCCATAAAGGACATGCGCCAGCCGATAGTCTCCCCAAGCCAGGTGGCGGCAGGCACACCGCCAATATTGGCGATAGTCAGCCCCATAAACATCGTCGCCACCGCACTGGCCTGCTTCTCTTTCGCCACTACGCTAGCGGCGACCACCGAGCCGAGGCCGAAGAACGCGCCGTGGTTAAGGCTGGTGATGATACGGGCGATCATCAGGGTGGCGTAATCGGGCGCAATGGCAGAGAGCACATTGCCGACGGTGAAGATCGCCATTAAGAAAATCAGCGCATTACGACGGCCGCGATGGGAAAGCAGCAGCGTCATTAGCGGCGCGCCGACCATAACGCCGATGGCGTAGGCGCTGATCAGCATCCCCGCCGCCGGAATGGAAACCCCAACGCCCTGCGCAATCACCGGCAGTAATCCCATCGGGGAGAACTCGGTGGTACCAATCCCAAACGCACCAATCGCCAGCGCAAGCAGGGGGAAATTTATTTTCATCTTTTGACTCCGAAATGGACATGCCGACCCCTGAGCGGGCCGCGAAAGGCAAAAGTATGACAGCTGTCACAAAAAACAGAAGTGAGCGTGAAGAGAAAAGTCTATTGCGCAACGGGGAACAATGGTGGCGCAAGAGTCGAGGGAGAGGGCTCTCCCTCGCATCAGATCAATGCAGTGCAGCGGTCAGCGCGCCGAAAACAATCAGGCTCAGAACGATGACGGTGGTGAAGAGTGAATACTTAAGATCGGTGCTCATCAATTTTTCTCCATTTAATTTCCCCACAAAAAGTGAGCCTGCGCATTTTTGCACAAATTATCTGAAAAATCTTGCGCGATTTCGCAGCATAAACGTTTTAATACTTCCCCTTTTGCTCAAGATCAGACAAAATTCGACGCTAAATTTATTAGCGTACCGGCCATTGACTCCCCTCCTGACGTCCAGTGTCGTTTTCCCGGCGTACCGCACTCACTTTGATGGGTTCAGGGTGATTAAAGGCAAACGTTTACCTTACGAATTATCAGGAGCTTACGATATGGTCTGGAGTAATATCTAATGGCAACGATTAAAGATGTCGCGAAACGAGCAAACGTTTCCACTACAACCGTATCACATGTAATTAACAAAACCCGTTTCGTCGCCGAAGAGACGCGCAACGCCGTCTGGGCGGCGATTAAAGAGCTGCACTATTCGCCAAGCGCCGTCGCCCGCAGCTTAAAAGTGAATCACACCAAATCGATTGGCCTGCTGGCGACCAGCAGTGAAGCGGCCTACTTCGCCGAAATCATCGAAGCGGTGGAGAAGAAGTGTTTCCAGAAGGGTTACACCCTGATCCTCGGCAACGCCTGGAACAGCCAGGAGAAGCAGCGCGCCTATCTGTCGATGATGGCGCAAAAGCGTGTCGATGGCCTGCTGGTGATGTGCTCGGAGTACCCGGAAACCGTGCTCACCATGCTTGAGGAGTATCGCCATATTCCGATGGTGGTGATGGACTGGGGCGAATCGAAGGCAGACTTCACCGATTCGGTGATCGATAACGCCTTTGAGGGCGGCTATATGGCCGGTCGTTACCTGATCGAGCGCGGGCATCGCGATATCGGCGTGATCCCGGGTCCGCTGGAGCGCAACACCGGCGCAGGCCGCCTGGCCGGTTTTATGAAAGCGATGACCGAGGCGATGATCAACGTGCCGGAAAACTGGATTGTGCAGGGCGACTTTGAGCCGGAGTCCGGCTACCGCGCCATGCAGCAGATCCTCGGCCAGTCCTCGCGCCCGACCGCGGTCTTCTGCGGCGGCGACATTATGGCGATGGGCGCGCTCTGCGCCGCCGATGAGATGGGGCTGCGCGTGCCGCAGGATATCTCCGTCATTGGCTATGACAACGTACGCAACTCGCGCTTCTTCACCCCGGCGCTGACGACGATTCATCAGCCGAAAGACTCGCTGGGCGAAACGGCATTCACCATGCTGCTCGATCGCATTGTGAATAAGCGCGAACAGTCGCAGTCGATTGAAGTGCATCCGCGCCTGGTGGAGCGCCGCTCGGTGGCCGATGGCCCCTTCCGCGATTACCGTCGTTAATCCCTTCTCGCGGGAGCCTTACTCCGGCTCCCGCAGCCACTCCTTATTCAACGTTTCACTGTCGCCCAGGTAATCGAGCAGCCAGTTCAGCGCAGGCGACGCCTCGTTTTGTTGCCATGTCAGGCAGCAGGCGGCATCCGGAAACGGGTTTTCCAGTTCAAGCGCCACCCAGTCGCCGCTATCGAGCCACGGTCGGGCAAAATGGGCTGGCACCATTCCCACACAGAGCCCCGCCGACAGGCACGCTTCCGATGAGGCCCAGTCCGGCACCATCACCCGTTTCTGGTTATCCAGCAGCCAGGTGATACGCTTCGGCAGCGAGCGGGAGGTATCCTCCTGTATCAGCGACGGCCAGTTGCGCAACGTCTCATCGCTTAACGGACCGTCGAGCTGCGCCAGCGGATGTTGACGCGAGACGACACACTTCCAGCTCAGGGTGCCCATATCGCGAAAGGCATAGCGGCCACCGACGGGAATCGCCTGCGTGGCACCGATCGCCAGCTCAACGCGACCATCGGCAAGCGCATCCCAGACACCGTTGAACACCTCCTGGTAGACCACCAGTTCGACATCGCTGAAGTGACGATAGAAATCGACAATCATCTGCCGGGTGCGCGCGGGTTTCACAATGTTATCGACAGCAATCGGCAGCTGCCCACGCCAGCCGTTGGCGATTTGCTGACACTGCTGGCGGGTGATCAGCATTTTTTTGATAACAGATCGCCCCTCCTTTAAAAACCAGACCCCGGCGGGGGTTAATTCCACATCGCGGTGGCGGCGCACAAACAGCGGCACCGCCAGCCACTCCTCCAGCTGACGCACGGTGTAGCTCACCGCAGAAGGCACGCGGTGTAGCTCCTGCGCCGCGCCGCTAAAGCTGCCGTTACGCGCCACGGCATCCACCACTTCTAGGGAGTATTCTGACCACATATTCTGCCTGCAAAAATTTTGAAACCAATGTGCAAATATTAGCGTTTCACAACCAGGAAAGCACTCCTTACACTTCCCCACCCTGATTACCTGCAATTAAAGAGAAATGAGAATGCAACCTGGCAAAGGATTTTTAGTCTGGCTCGCGGGCTTAAGCGTGCTGGGCTTTTTAGCCACCGACATGTACCTGCCCGCTTTCAGCGCGATCCAGCAAGATTTAAACACCTCTCCCGCCGTGATCAGCGCCTCGCTGAGCCTCTTCCTGGCTGGATTTGCGGTGGCGCAGCTGCTGTGGGGGCCGCTGTCGGATCGCTATGGTCGCAAACCGATTCTGCTGATTGGGCTCTCCATTTTTGCACTGGGCTGCCTGGGCACCCTCTGGGTGCGCGACGCCACCTGGCTGCTGGTGCTGCGTTTTGTGCAGGCCGTCGGCGTCTGTGCTGCCACCGTTAGCTGGCAGGCGCTGGTGACGGATCACTACCCGGCACACCGCGTTAACCGCATTTTCGCCACCATTATGCCGCTGGTCGGCTTAACCCCGGCGCTGGCCCCGCTGCTCGGTGCCTGGCTGCTGGCCCATATTGAATGGCAGGCGATTTTCGCCACTCTGCTGGCGATCACCGTGGTATTGATGATCCCGGTTTTTCGCCTCAAATCGCCGGTAAAAGCGGTGGCGCATGACCAGCAGGCGCTCACTTTCCTCGATCTGCTGCGCGCCCGTGATTATCGCGGTAACGTGATGATCTACGCCGCCTGCTCCGCCAGCTTCTTTGCCTGGCTTACCGGCTCGCCGTTTATCCTGCATGAGATGGGCTATGGCCCGTCGGTGATTGGCCTGAGCTATGTGCCGCAGACCTTCGCCTTCCTGATCGGTGGTTACGGCTGCCGTGCGGCGCTGCAAAAGTGGCAGGGTTCGCGCATGTTACCGTGGTTACTGAGCGGCTTCGCCCTGAGCGTGCTGGCGACCTGGGCAGTCGGTTTTATTCCCGGCGTCTCGCTGACCGCGCTGCTGATCCCCTTCTGCCTGATGGCGATGGCCAATGGCGCTATTTACCCTATCGTGGTGGCGCGGGCGCTGCGTCCCTTTCCGCAGGCGACAGGCCGCGCGGCGGCGTTGCAGAATACCCTGCAACTGGGGCTCTGCTTCTTCGCAAGCCTCGTGGTTTCCTGGCTGATCATCACCCCGCTGCTGACCACCACCAGCGTGATGCTGGCAATGGTGCTGCTCGCAGCACTCGGTTATGGCATTCAGCATCGCGCAGGCGAAGAGCAGGATGAAGTGCGTGAGCCCTCCTCCGCGCGCGGGTAGTTGCTGGCGGGACTGTCGCTGATGGCGTAATTAGCACGCTATTAGCGACAAGTTGAATCACCTCATATTGAGGCCTATACTGATTTTCGGCTGTCATATAAATACGATAAATATTATGCAGTAACGGGCACCGGAGCGTGCCCGGTTCTCCAAGGAGGGCCTTTCTGGCAAGGGTCTCTCCCTTCCTCTGTTCTACGTCTGATATCAGCCTCACGGTGCAAACCGTGAGATTTCTCACAAACTCTGCCGGCGTCTACGCTTGTAGAGTTCTGATCACTATTCGTGATGGAGAAGGTATGAGTTCATCGTGTATAGAAGAAGTGAGCGTGCGGGATGACAACTGGTTCCGTATAGCAAACGAACTGCTGGGTCGCGCAGGTATTCGAATTAACGGTCCCGCCCCCGCAGATATCCAGGTGAAAAATCCTGATTTTTTCAAACGCGTTTTACAGGAAGGCTCGCTCGGACTCGGCGAAAGTTATATGGACGGCTGGTGGGAGTGTGACCGGCTGGACATATTCTTCACCCAGGTACTGCGCGCTGGCCTGGAAAAACAGCTTCCGCGCCACTTCAAAGATACGCTGCGCATTGCCGCGGCCCGGCTCTTCAACCTGCAAAGTAAAAAGCGGGCGTGGATTGTCGGCAAAGAGCACTACGATCTCGGTAACGATCTCTTCACCCGCATGCTCGACCCCGCGATGCAATACTCCTGTGGCTACTGGAAAGAGGCGACCACCCTTGCCGAGGCGCAGCAGGCAAAATTGCGGCTGATCTGCGAAAAATTGCAGTTAACGCCCGGCATGCGCGTGCTGGATATTGGCTGTGGCTGGGGCGGCCTGGCGCAGTTTATGGCGCAGCACTATGGCGTGCGCGTGGTCGGCGTCACCATTTCGGCAGAGCAGCAGAAAATGGCGCAGCAGCGCTGCGCCGGGCTGGATGTGGAGATTCTGTTGCAGGATTACCGCGATCTGCGCGATCAGTTTGACCGCATCGTCTCCGTCGGCATGTTCGAACACGTCGGGCCGAAAAACTACGCCACCTACTTCGATGTGGTCGACAGGAACCTTAAGCCGGATGGCCTCTTTTTACTCCACACCATTGGCTCCAGGCAGACCGATAACAATGTTGATCCCTGGATCAACCGCTATATCTTCCCGAATGGCTGTCTGCCTTCGGTGCGCCACATCGCCACCGCCAGTGAGCCGCACTTTGTGATGGAGGACTGGCACAACTTTGGTGCCGATTATGACCGCACGTTGATGGCCTGGTATGGGCGCTTTCTCGCCGCATGGCCGGAGATCGCCGACAACTACTCCGAGCGCTTTAAACGCATGTTCAGCTACTATCTGAACGCCTGCGCCGGGGCGTTTCGCGCCCGCGATATTCAGCTCTGGCAGGTGGTGTTTAGCCGCGGCGTGGAAAAAGGCCTGCGCGTCGCGCGTTAACGCGGTATTTGACCGACAAAAAAGCCGCAACGAACACGCTGCGGCTTTTTGCTGTCGGTGGCGTCTGGTTATTCGACGACATTCACCACAACAGCGGCCTCTTTCGCTGCCAGTACGCGCTCGACGGTGTCGACGACGGCCTGGGTTTGCGGATCGATCTCAATATTGACGCGCTGACCCAGCTTTTTGCCACTCAGCGTGGTGCGTTGCAGCGTTTCCGGGATCAGATGCACGCAAAAACGCGTGGCGGTCACTTCGCCAACCGTCAGGCTGATACCGTCGATGCCGATAAACCCTTTATAAAGGATGTATTTCATCAGCGTCGGGTCCTGCAGCTTAAACCAGATTTGACGGTTATTTTCCGAGGCGAGGATTTTGACGATTTCCGCGGTCGACATAATATGGCCCGACATTAAATGCCCGCCAATTTCGTCGCTGAATTTCGCCGCACGTTCAACGTTGACGATATCCCCGACTTCGAGTTCGCCAAGGTTAGTAATACGCAGCGTCTCTTTCATTAAATCGAAGCTGATATGGCTCCCGTTAATCTCGGTGACGGTCAGACAGCAGCCGTTATGCGCAATGGAGGCCCCGGTTTCAATTCCGTCCAGCATCGTTTCAGGCAGCTCAACAACGTGGGTGCGAAAATTTGGTTTTTCGTCAATCGACACCACTTTTGCCGTGCCCTGTACAATACCCGTAAACATAATCATCACTCCTGTTTCATTCTTACGGCATTACCGTGTGCTTCACGCACAATAACAGGTGAAAAATCCCCTTGCCAGCCTGAAGCCCGCTTTGCGGCGAAAGATAATTTTGATTTATGGATAACGTGGCAAAAAGAGGCGTTAACAGGTACTATTTGAGCGGATGTCGCACTTATCGCAGTGCGGCATTTTTTGTCGCACAAGGATATAACTCCTTTCTCTTAAGTATTTCCATTCTCTCTTATAACAACAAAATATAGGTGTTAACGTGCAGAAGTATGTAACAGAGGCGCGTCAATTACTGGCACTTGCCCTGCCGGTGATTTTTGCGCAGGTTGCCCAGACGGCGATGGGCTTCGTCGATACCGTAATGGCCGGGGGCTATAGCGCCACGGATATGGCCGCGGTTGCTATCGGTACCTCTATCTGGTTCCCCGCTATTCTGTTTGGTCACGGCCTGCTGCTGGCAATGACGCCGGTGATTGCGCAGCTGAATGGTTCCGGGCGTCGCGATCGCATCGCGCATCAGGTGAGCCAGGGGTTCTGGCTGGCGGGTGCCGTCTCGGTGCTGATTATGATTGTGCTGTGGAACGCCGGTCATATTATTCGCGCCATGCATAACATCGACCCGCTGATGGCTGATAAAGCCGTCCACTTTTTACGCGCACTGATGTGGGGCGCACCGGGTTATCTCTTCTTCCAGGTGTTGCGCAACCAGTGCGAAGGGCTGGCGCGCACCAAACCCGGCATGGTAATGGGCTTTCTCGGCCTGCTGGTCAATATTCCGGTTAACTACGCCTTTATCTATGGCCGTTTCGGTATGCCGGAGCTGGGCGGTGTCGGCTGCGGCGTGGCGACCGCGTCGGTCTACTGGGTGATGTTTATCTTTATGCGCCTCTACGTGAAACACGCCGGTGCGATGCGCGATATCAAACACGAGGCCCGCTTTGCACGGCCCGATATGGCAGTGCTGAAACGGCTGACCCAGCTCGGCTTACCGATCGCGCTGGCGCTCTTTTTCGAAGTGACCCTGTTTGCCGTCGTCGCGCTGCTGGTCTCGCCTCTCGGCATTGTCGATGTTGCCGGACACCAGATTGCGCTTAACTTCAGCTCGCTGATGTTCGTGCTGCCGATGTCGCTGGCGGCGGCGGTGACCATCCGCGTTGGCTTCCGCCTCGGCCAGGGCTCGACGATTGATGCCAAAACCTCGGCGCGCACCGGTTTAATGGTCGGTGTCTGTATGGCGGCTATTACCGCGGTGTTTACGGTGCTGATGCGCGAACAGATCGCCCTGCTCTATAACGACAACCCGGAAGTGGTGGCGCTGGCGTCGCATCTGATGATGCTGGCGGCAATTTATCAGATCTCCGATTCGATTCAGGTGATCGGCAGCGGCATTTTGCGCGGATATAAAGATACGCGCTCGATCTTCTTTATTACCTTTATCGCCTACTGGGTGCTGGGGCTGCCGACCGGCTACATTCTGGCGCTGACGGATCTGGTTGTCGCACCGATGGGGCCGGCAGGCTTCTGGATGGGCTTTATTATTGGCCTGACCTCAGCGGCGGTGATGATGATGCTGCGCATGCGCCATTTGCAGCGTCAGCCTTCGAGCCGGATTTTGCAGCGTGCGGCACGCTAAACCGTGATAGCCGCCTGCGGGCGGCTACTTTCAGCGCGTTTTGCTCAGTTGTTCCGCAATCGAGTGAATTCAGTAAGAAATCTGCCATTTTCCGCTTGCCACATCTGCGGGCTGCCGCTAATATTCGTCCCCGTCGTCAACCACAACATTGCGTTCATAGCTCAGTTGGTTAGAGCACCACCTTGACATGGTGGGGGTCGTTGGTTCGAGTCCAATTGAACGCACCATCCTTCTTCAGTGCGTCCGTAGCTCAGTTGGTTAGAGCACCACCTTGACATGGTGGGGGTCGGTGGTTCGAGTCCACTCGGACGCACCATTCGTTGTTACTCTCTGTTTTATCCTCCTTTATTTCATCTCAGCTTCAGCATCACCCACACGCCTTCTGCGCGTTACCGGTCGTGATAAAAATTTTCCCACAGAAATAAGAGATAAAAAAAACCGCACCTTGCGGCGCGGCTTTTCATATTACTGCAAGGCGTATCAGAAGCCGACTTTCAGCGTGATTTGGCCGCCGTAGCCGCCGGTACCCGCATCATCGATGCTGCGGGTATAGCCCGCGCGCACCCCGAGGGTCACGTTATCGCGGATCTGGCCGTCGATACCGACATCCAGCGCTGCCGCCGTGCCATCCTGATCCGGATTAAACGACGTTTCGCTGCCAGCTACGCCCGGCGCGCTGACGTTTAGCGTGCCCTTCGAGTCGAAGGTCTGGATAAAGGACGGACGGATAAACCAGCTTACCGGTACCGGCTTGCCGCTCTCTTTCAGCGTCGCGTTGTTGCCCAGACGCAGACCGGCACGCACCTGCTGGCTGTGACCATCGCCGAACTGAACGTCAGCCACATCATCATTACCATCTTTCAGGTTTACGCCGCGATACTGGTACTGCACCTGCGGTTCCAGCACCAGGCCGCTGCCAATCTCAAACGGCAGACCGGTTTCGAAGGAGCCAACGTAGCCCCAGCCGTGGGTTTTCAGGCCCTCGCCGTCGCGCGGATTGGTGTCGAAGTTGTGGCGAGTACCCTGTGCCACTACGTCCATCCACCAGCCGCTCTCATGCACGCCATTGAGGTAGAGACCGCCGCTGTAAGCGTCATCGCGAACCGTACCGGCTTTTGACTTGTTGTTACGCTGCACGTCGATGGCAGAGAGACCTGCCGCGCCGTAGATCCCAGCGGTCCACTCCATGCCCGAGCCTGAACCCTGCCACAGATCACTACCGATCTGCAGGAAGGTGTAGCCGCCTTTGCTTTCCGGCGTGTTGCCATTGCTCAGGTCACTGCCGCCGTGATCGTGGCTCAGTTGACCGGCCTGGAAACGGGCCCACATATTGCTGCCGCCTTCGGTCGGGGTACGCGCCGCATAGCGACGGGCATCCAGCGAGCCGAGGAGCGCACTGTCATAATCCATTGCCTGAGCGTAGACGGAGCTGTAGAGGTAGATCGCCGAACGGTAGTTCTGCGGGCCGTCTGCGTTACCGCCTGCCTCTGCGGTGGTCAGATACCAGCTCTCATCGGCACTGCCCTGTTGCAGGGTGTAGTTATACGCACCCGCCTGCAGGCTGCCGTCAAGACGGAAAGCATCATCGGTGGTGGTGGCACCGTTAATGGCGTTAACGACCTGAATGCCGTTACCGCTGGTACGTGCCCCGAGGCCGCCCTGGCTGCGAATGGCGATATTGGTGCTACCGGTGGCGGTGCCGCCATCCAGCACCAGGCTGTCACTCACTGCGGTATTGCCGTCAAACAGGGTGTTAAGGGTGATGGTGCCGCCGTTGCCCACCAGGTTGGTGACGGTCAGGGTTTTCGGTACGAACGCCCCGGTCGGTACCTGGTAATCAATGGTGCCGCCCAGCGTCAGGTTGTCGAGCAGGGAGCTGTCGGTCATCAGCCAGTTTGAACCCGCGTCAACGGTCAGGTCGGTCGGGTCAATCATCCCGGTCAGCGTAGAGCCATTGGTCAACTGCAGCGAGGTGCCTGCCTGGGCGATGATGTCGGTTACCGCATCCAGCCCGCTAAACACCAGCGTACCGCTCTGCAGGAAGGTGCCGCCCGCCTGATTAAGCGCACCGCTCAGGGTCAGGGTGTTGCTGCCCTCTTTATAGAGCGTACCGTTGCCGCCGATCGCCGCGTTAACGGTGCTGGCACTGTTCTCAGTGGTGATGCGCAGTTCGCCCTCGTTCTTCACGTTACCGGCCAGCGTACCACCATCATTGATTTTGGTGACCCCGGTCAGCATGCCGCCCTCGGCAACGCTCAGCGTACCGTTTTCGCTGACCACGGTGTTGTTGGCGCTGCCGTCAGCGGCAACCGACAGCAGACCACCGCTCTCCAGCAGCAGGCTATCGGCGATCTTATTGGCAATGGAGAAGCTGCCGTTGGCGTTAGTGCCGTTAAGCGTGGTGTCGGTGCCCGCCATCAGCGCTGCGCCGCTGTTAAGGTTGATATTGGTGACCGTGGCGCCATCTTCCAGCGCCAGCATGCCGCCGCGTTCAATCGCCGTCAGATCCGCTACACCGCCGGCGCGAACGAACTGGGCACCGCCTTTGCTGACGGTGGTGGCGATAGCCTTGCCGCCGAAGGTGACGCTCTGGGCACCGTTTTCGCTGACGGTGCTGGAGGCGACGGTGCCGCCCTGATTGACCACCTGATCGCCAACGACTTTATTGTCGATAACGATCGCGCCGTCATTGACGTTCTGGATCCCGCCCTCGCGGATGATGGTGGAGATCACCGTCCCGCCGCTGTTGACGTTCTGCGTACCGCCACCGTTAATGGTGGTGTTGCTGGCGGTGCCGCCGGTCAGCACGTTCTGCACCCCGCCGACGTTGATAACGGCAAAATCTGATGAGCCGCCGCTGTAGATATTCTGGGTGCCGCGCTCGTAAAGCGTTGTACGTGTCGCGGTACCGCCGCGGTAGACGTTCTGCACGCCGTTTGAGGAGAGATCGGTATCTACAGCGCTGCCGCGCACGTTCTGCTGGCTGCCGTTGCCCAGCGAAGTGCGAACCGCCGTACCCCCCGCGGCAATATTCTGCACCGCAAAGTTATCCATCAGGTTGTTTTCCGCGCGGCCACCGCTGTAAATATTCTGGATGCCGTGACGGTTGCGGGTATCGGTAACCACTGCGCCGTCGTAAATCCCCTGTACCGCATCGTCGTTCAGCACGGTAGAGATGGCTGAACCGCCGCTGTAGATACGCTGTTCTGCACGGGTGATTTCCGAACCGGTGGTGGTGCCGAACACCTCCTGAATACCGCCATCAATAACGATTGAGACTTCGGCGTTGGCATTTTTGTTGATCACCTGACGCCCGCCGTTTTTCACGATGCTGACAATCGATGTGCCATCAACCACCTGCAGACCGCCATCGACAAAGGTGAAGTCGGTAACGCCGCCAGATGCAACGTTTTGTCTGCCACCGACAGATATGGTACCGCCGTAGGTATAGCCGCCATCGTTAACATTCTGCACGCCGCCCTTCTCAATACGTGCTTCGAAAGCCTGGCCACCGCTGCCGATATTCTGCGTGCCGCCCAGCAGACGTGCAGAGAAGGATTTCGCGCCGTTATTGACGTGCTGCTCACCACCGTTCAGCACGGTGGAGATCGCCACCGCCGCGTTGCTGAGGATCTGTTTCCCGCCCGCGTTAATCACGCTCTGGCGCGACCAGCCGTACGGGTCAACGATCTGCTGACCGCCGTTATTGATCACCGCCTCGAACGACTGACCGTCTACGCGCTGGACACCGCCACTGTTAACCAGCGTGCCGCGCGCCTGGCCGCCTTTCATGATCAGCTGTACGCCGCCGTCGCTGATGCTGGTGCCGGACGCTGTGCCTTCAACCAGCTGCGTACCGCCGCCGAACACCGTGCCATCGGAGGCCGCGCCACCAGCAGAGACGTGCTGCACCCCGCCGTTTTTCACGATTGACCCAGCTGCAAGGCCGCCGTAGTTGACGATCTGCTGACCGCCATCGTTAACGACTGAGGAGATCGCAGTGCCATCCACGCTCTGTACGCCGCCGCTGTTGATATGGGTATCGGTGGTCTTACCGCTCTCGAGGACCAGTTGCATACCGCCATCGCTCAGGCTGGTGCCGGACGCGGTGCCCGCAACCACCTGCTTACCGCCGCCAAATACCGTGCCATCGGAGGCCGCACCGCCAACATTGATGTGCTGCAGACCGCCGCTGTGCACTGTGGTGCCTGCCGCCAGGCCGCCCCGGTTCACCAGTTGCGTACCGCCGTTGCGCACCACCGATGAGGTGGCATTGCCGTCGACGCTCTGCACGCCGCCGCTATTGATATGGGTATCGGTGGTTTTACCGCTCGCCTGCACAATCTGCTGGCCGCCATCGCTGACGCTGGTACCGGAAGCCGTGCCTGCTACCAGCTGTTTGCCGCCGCCGAATACCGTACCGTCCGAGGCCGCGCCGCCGACATTAATGTGCTGCAGGCCACCGCTGTTAACGATGGAGCCTGCGGCAAGCCCGCCGCTGTTCACCAACTGCACGCCGCCATTGTTGACGACGGCTGACGTTGCCGAACCGTCAACGCGCTGCAAACCGCCGCTGTTGATCAGCGATCCCGTGGCGCTGCCGCCCACCTGGACATGCTGAATACCGCCATCGCCGATAACCGTATCGCCCGCCAGACCAGCAACTTGCTGTGTTCCGCCCAGCAGGGTAGTTTTCGACGCCGCACCGTTGGCACGCACAATTTGCACGCCATCTTTATCAACCCGCGTATCGTTGGCATGACCGCCACTGCGGATCAGCTGTTTGCCGCCACTGTAGACGATGGTGCCATTCGCCGTGCCGTCAACATCCTGGAAACCGCCGTCATAGATTTTGCTGTCGGTGGTTTTGCCGGTTTCATGAACCTGCTGCACGCCGCCTGCGTCCACGCGGGTGTTGGAAGCCGTCCCTTCGACAATCTGAGTGCCACCAAACAGCAGTGCATCGGAGGCCGCGCCACCTTCGTTAATGTGTTGCAGACCGCCGCTATTCACCTGCGAACCGCTGGCCAGCGCGCCGGAGTGGATCAGCTGTACGCCGCCATCATTCACCACGGCCGCGATCGCCGTGCCATCTACCGCCTGAGTACCGCCACTGTTGATGATGGTATCGGTGGCTTTACCGGTGGCCTGCACCAGCTGATGCCCGCCATTATTGATGCTGGTACCGGACGCCGTGCCGGCAACAACTTGCTTACCGCCGCCAAATACCGTGGTGTCCGACGCCGCTCCGCCTTCATTAATGTGCTGCAGGCCGCCGCTGTTAACGGTCGCGCTCTTCGCCAGACCGCCGTTATTGACCAGTTGGGTGCCGCCGTCATAGATAACCGATGAAGTGGCCGTGCCATCCACGCGCTGCAGGCCGCCTTCGTTGATAAGCGACCCCGTCGCGCTGCCGCCCACCTGAACGTGCTGTACGCCGCCCGCACCGATGATGGTGTCTGCCGCCACACCCGCTAACTGCTGAATACCGCCCAGCAGCGTGGTGGCGACGGTTGAACCGCCCGTGAGTACGCTCTGGATGCCGCCGGTGTTGATCACCGCGCTGGTCGCGTTACCGCCGCTGCGCACTTTCTGCAGACCGCCGTCGTTCACCTCTGCGGAGAGCGAAACACCGTCGACATCCTGTTCGCCGCCCGCGTTAACCACCGCGTCTTTGCTCATGCCGCTGGCATGGATCTGCTGCAAACCGCGGTTGTTGATGACGGTACCGGAGGCCATGCCTTCCACCAGTTGAGTGCCGCCGAGCAGAGTGGCGTCGGAGGCCGCGCCGCCTACGCTAATGTGTTGCAGAGCGCCAGTGTTCACCACGCCGCCGGTCGCCAGACCGCCGCGGTTTACCAGCTGTGTACCGCCCGCATTGACCACAGAGTCAATCGCCTGGCCATCAACGGTCTGGGTGCCGCGATTATTGATGATGGTTCCGGTGGATTTACCGGTTTCCTGTACGAGCTGCGCACCGCCGTCGCTGACGCTGGTGCCGGATGCGGTTCCTGAGACCACCTGGGTGCCGCCGCCAAACACGACGCCGTCGGAGGCTGCGCCGCCCTGTTTGATATGCTGGGTGCCGCCGCTGTTGACGGTGGTGCCCGCCGCCAGCCCGCCGCTATGAACCAGTTGGGTACCGCCGCCGTTGACCACGGCAGAGATGGCGGTGCCATCGACGGTCTGGGTGCCACGGTTGTTGATGATGCTGCCGATGGCTTTACCGGTTTGCTGAACCAGCTGCGCGCCGCCGTCATTGAGATGGGCTCCGGATACCGTGCCGGCAACGATTTGATTACCGCCGCCAAAGATGGCTGTGTCAGCCGCAGAACCACCAACCTTCACATGCTGGCTGCCGCCGCTGTTGACTGTCGCATTCTGCGAGAGGCCGCCGCTGTTGATAAGCTGCGTGCCGCCCGCGTTGACAACGCCCTCAACTGAAGTGCCGTTGACGGCCTGCACGCCGCCACTGTTAATCACCGTCTGGCTTGCCAGCCCGCTCTGCAACACGGTTTGCACGCCGCCTGCACCGACAACAGTACCGCTCGCCTTGCCGGACACTGCCTGCGTACCGCCGCTGTTAAGCTGCGAGCCGGTTGCCGTGCCGTCCACTTCAACAACTTGTACGCCGTTGGTGACAACGGTACCGGTGGTCTGGCCGTTCTGGCGCACGATCTGCGAACCGCCATCCTGAACGCGGGTGTCAACGGTCTGGCCGCCCGCCACAATCTGGGTACCGCGGTTGCCGATGGTATGGTTGGTGGTTACGCCGCCGGTGCGCACGTTCTGTACGCCCTCCTGCACCACCTCATCCCGAACCGAATCGGTGACATCGGGAGTGAATGCCATCGCCCCGCTGCTGGCGAACAGACCGCCCACCGCCGCCGAGATCAATACCGCGCCGCCTGCGCGCTTGCCTTTCGCCCGTGTCAGTTCTGAAACCACCACGAACGCCCGCTGAACGTCATTCCACACCAGCCGGTAACTGCAGTTAAGACTTTTCTTCATTTCAATGTCCTCGAAACCCGTCTCTCATCCGCTAGGCGGCGTGTTGATTGGGGTCTGCCAATGCTGTTGTTTTGATGCCAAAGGGATTGCTTCGCAGGGCCATCAGCCGACGTAAATGGCCGATGACCTGCTTGCCAGTGATAAATCGTGTGCATTCGTACTGCCGGTCCGTGCCTTTGTGACGCGGACACCAGAAATAGTCCTGATGATCAAAGTCGAGCCGCACGTCATCCCAGCAGCCGTTGCAGACATGGGTGTTGATGACGCGCCAGGGGGTGTAAAACTCGCTGTTTGGCAGGCTGAAACCGCTGATCAGCACCACCGGGATACGGCAGCCCCAGGCAAGCCAGGAGAGACCGCTGCCGAGGCCGACAAAAAAGTCGGCGTGCTCGAGCAACGCCACGCGTTCAGCGAGCGGCAAATTGCCGGTGAAGTCTTCCGCACCGTGGGGGATTTTGTTCCAGACGTAACCGCGCCCCACCACGCGCTCCTTATCAATACAGAGCACGCGGTAGCCCTGCGCTTTCAGATAGTCGATGACCTCATGCCAGCCGGTGCCGTTATTCCAGAATTTGGCCTGGCTGGTGGACTGAGTGGCGATGCAGACATAGGGTTCAGCGATGCGGCGCGGCGTGTGCTGGCGCAGATCGGGAATGATTTCTGTCGGGTCGACGCCAAGAATATGCCCGGCGGTGCGGTGCAGCCCCACAGCGCGAAAATCAAAAGGTTGTTTGTCGAGATCGCCGTTAAAGAAGAGGCCGACGCGCCAGCTGGCATAGGGCGGCGCGCTCACGCCCGGCCCGGCTTGCCAGACTTCAGGCGTTGAAAAATTGAGCTGCGGATAGACCGGCGAGAAGAGATCGACAATCGGCTGCGCCAGCGTGCAGTCAACGTGGCACTGGTAGGTCTGCCGAAAGCGTTCGGCGTAAGGCACCCAGCCGATCAGGTCGCCTAGCGTGCCGCTGGGAAAAGAGATCAGAACCCTTTTGCCACGCATATCCAGTGAGTGGTCCAGCACGGGCTCAGACTGCACGCCGTCCCAGACACGCAGACGAAACGGCACATAATATTTTTTTGTGCTAACAACCCACCCCTGCCCGACATCGTCAGCAAAGAGGATATTTCCCGTTTCGTCATCGCTTATTTCTACCCGCCAGTTACCGGCTGGCAACAATAAACGGGCGCCGTCATTAAAATCATACAGGATACCCATCGGCCCCTGTTGGGTCGGTATTTCTGGCGGTGAAATAAAAGCATATCCATGACCAACAACTGTGGAAGTCGTCATCGCCTAACCTTCATCAAGAGTTCACGCATTTAATTAGGCTGGCAGTAAATAATTAGCAGGCACCAGCCGACCTCCGGGTGTAATTCTCCGGAACAAAACTTTTTATGATTTTTTGTGACTCATTAAGAGTCGCTTAAGCGTAGTTACGCCGTGCTTTATTGCAAATTATCTCAAAAAGTTAAGATTCATATATATCAACAACTTAGATTTTTTACTTTTTCACGCTGCGTTTGCAGAAGCTAACTAAAACAAAAGGTTAGCCACGCTTAAATGCAAGCATTTTAGGATTTTCCTTAATCTAAATTTGGTGCAAAAACGTGATATTGATTCGGAAATATAAAATATATTTCTGCGTGTATGCTGATGAAATTAACGATATATCCACCGAACCAATCAGCGGGTGCGGTTAGAAAAATAGCTATCGTGGTAATTAATTAGAATGCAAGCAGTTCATTTTTTATTTATTTAATTTGCTGGCACCGGGAGTGAGTCAATGGCGATATAGGGAACTTTCTTATTGCTAATTTCTTTGAGTGAAAGAGTGGCTCGCTAAATAAGCACTTGCGCAGGTGTACAATATAGTTGCCGCAAAATACGGTCATTCTGAAGGGCCTGTTGGTGTCGGGTTGTGCGGCAGAAGGTGTGCATACGGTGGTGCAACGGTTGCGCAATTATGTGATAACGGTTGCATAACGAAACGATGACGCCCCTCATTTCGCATTTTGAAACAGCGTTTTTAATTCCTTTCTGTCACTGTGGACGCTATAATGCCGCAATCCTAATTTGAATGGATTCAGCTGATTGAACTGTAAAGCAGATAACTCACATCAATGTTTTCCCACACTGGCTGAACCTCAGGCACACATTCCTCTGCACGCTTTTTTGATGTCACCTATCCTTAATCAGTGGCATCGCTCTTTTCGCAACACAGGTTTGACTCCGGCGCCGTGCGCATCCCGGAGCGTGAATTCCCATTCCTTCTCAACCCAAACTTAAAGACCAGAAACTGTCATGAAAAAGACCAAAATTGTATGCACCATCGGGCCGAAAACCGAATCCGAAGAGATGTTGACCAAAATGCTGGACGCAGGCATGAACGTCATGCGTCTGAACTTCTCTCACGGTGACTATGCTGAGCACGGCCAGCGCATCCAGAACCTGCGCAACGTGATGAGCAAAACCGGTAAGAAAGCGGCTATCCTGCTGGACACCAAAGGTCCGGAAATCCGCACCATCAAACTGGAAGGCGGTAACGACGTTTCGCTGAAAGCGGGTCAGACTTTCACCTTCACCACTGACAAATCCGTTGTCGGTAACAGCGACACCGTTGCCGTGACCTATGAAGGCTTCACCAACGACCTGAGCGTCGGTGATACCGTGCTGGTCGATGACGGCCTGATCGGTATGGAAGTAACCGCCATTGAAGGGAATAAAGTTGTTTGTAAAGTGCTGAACAACGGCGATCTCGGCGAAAACAAAGGCGTGAACCTGCCGGGTGTCTCCATCGCCCTGCCGGCGCTGGCGGAAAAAGATAAGCAGGATCTGATCTTCGGCTGCGAGCAAGGCGTCGATTTCGTTGCCGCTTCCTTTATCCGTAAGCGTTCTGACGTGGTTGAAATCCGTGAGCACCTTAAAGCGCACGGCGGCGAAAACATCCAGATCATCTCCAAAATCGAAAACCAGGAAGGCCTGAACAACTTCGACGAGATCCTCGAAGCTTCCGACGGCATCATGGTTGCGCGTGGCGACCTGGGCGTTGAGATCCCGGTTGAAGAGGTGATCTTTGCGCAGAAGATGATGATCGAAAAATGTATTCGCGCACGTAAAGTGGTGATCACCGCCACCCAGATGCTTGATTCCATGATCAAGAACCCGCGTCCGACCCGCGCGGAAGCGGGCGACGTGGCGAACGCCATCCTCGACGGCACCGACGCCGTGATGCTCTCTGGCGAATCCGCGAAAGGGAAATACCCGCTGGAAGCTGTCTCCATCATGGCGACCATCTGCGAGCGTACTGACCGCGTGATGACCAGCCGTCTGGACTACAACAACGACAGCCGCAAGCTGCGCATTACCGAAGCTGTCTGCCGTGGCGCAGTGGAAACCGCTGAGAAGCTGGAAGCGCCGCTGATCGTTGTCGCGACTCAGGGCGGTAAATCTGCGCGCGCCGTGCGTAAATACTTCCCGGATGCGACCATCCTGGCACTGACCACCAACGAAGTGACCGCGCGTCAGCTGGTGCTGAGCAAAGGCGTTGTTGCCCAACTGGTGAAAGAGATCTCCTCTACCGATGATTTCTACCGTCTGGGTAAAGAAGTGGCGCTGGAAAGCGGCCTGGCCAGCAAAGGCGACGTTGTGGTGATGGTCTCCGGGGCGCTGGTTCCGAGCGGCACCACCAACACTGCGTCTGTCCACGTACTGTAATATTTACCGGACTTTCCGGCAGATTAAAAAAGCGCCCTTGCGGCGCTTTTTTTTTTAATATTTTTGCTTGCGGATGGAATTAAAAGTTTCAATCGGATTTTGCTATTTAAATCGCACTTTATCTAAGATGAATCCGATGAGAATCCGCTGTTTTAATAGGCGTTTTTAGCAAGTTAAATCAAAGTCGGTGCTTCTTTGAGCGAACGAGCAAATTTAAGTGCATTCTCATCAAAAAAATATTCTCAACATAAAAAACTTTGTGTAATACTTGTAACGCTACATGGAGATTAACTCAATCTAGAGGGTATTAATAATGAATCGTACTAAACTGGTACTGGGCGCGGTAATCCTGGGTTCTACTCTGCTGGCTGGTTGCTCCAGCAACGCTAAAATCGATCAGCTGTCTTCTGACGTTCAGACTCTGAACGCTAAAGTTGACCAGCTGAGCAACGACGTGAACGCAGTGCGTTCTGACGTTCAGGCTGCTAAAGACGACGCAGCTCGCGCTAACCAGCGTCTGGACAACCAGGCTCACTCTTACCGTAAGTAAGAGTACCTGTAATGAAAATGGCGCACAGTGTGCGCCATTTTTTTTGCCTTCCTTCTACCCTCTTTTAACTACTGCATCATTGCTTCGCTCTGCCCTTCAACGCCCGCCGTCGGCTTAATGCTGTTTTGTACCGACAATACTGCGGTTGATGCAGAGGTGGCTTTCCCGCCAGCAACGTTAACCGGATAACCGGCGCGACGCGAGAGCGCTTTCTCAATCATCGTACGATCGCCGCCTGACTGCTCGATAAACGTGCCAAGCGCCGGCGAGAAGACGATAGGCTGCGTCTGCGTGTCCTGTTCAACGGTCTGCGCCAGCGGGCGGTGCACTTCAATGTAGTGCTTACCATCAGGCTCAACGGCATACTTCACCGGTTCATTGATGATGGCTACCCGCGTACCCGCTGCGACCTGGGCAAACAACGCCTCAATGTCCGGCGCATTCATGCGAATACAACCGGAGCTAACGCGCAAACCCACGCTGTCCTGCGCATTGGTGCCGTGAATCAGGTATTCGCCATTGCCAATCCCCAGACGCATGGCAAAGCGTCCCAGCGGGTTATTTGGCCCGGCGGGCACCACTTTCGGCAACTCTACGCCCCGCTCGAGGGAACGGGCACGGATCCCCGCGGTCGGCGTCCAGGTCGGGTTAGGGATCTTCTGACTGATGCGGGTCACCGACACCGGCGTTTCCAGCCCCTGTTGGCCAATGCCAATCGGGTAGACCTGCACGCTGTTTTTACCCGGCGGGTAGAAATAGAGCCGCAGCTCTGCGAGGTTGACGACAATCCCCTCCCGCGGCGTATCCGGCAGCAGCATTTGTGTTGGGATAGTTACCGTCGTACCCGGTGCCGGCACCGGCGCGATAGTATTATTCGCCTCGAGGATCAGCATTGCCGCCGTATCGAAATGGCGAGCGATGGCCTGCAGGTTTTTATCGCTGGCTTGTACGGTGTAGGTCTGGTTCTGACCAATCAGGCGACCGCCGTTCGCAGGCAGGCTATATTCCGCCGCATGGGCCAGCTGAAGTGTGCTTAATGCACCAAAAAGAGAAAGAAAAAGTAAAGACGCGCGTTTCATGCTGTGTTTCCTGTAATCACTGACAGGCTGTCAGAAAGCTGAAGAATCAGCGAGGCGGCAAGCGCCCCGCGTAAACAGGATAGAAGGGTCTTTTGAGTTTAGCTAAGATTGGCAGCTTTGGTACGGATGGCGCGGATCATCGCTTCCAGCCCCTGCGAGCGGGAGGGGGTTAAGTGCTGCGTCAGGGCGAGTTTTTCAAACCATGGGCGAACATCGAAGGCCACGATGTCCTGCGGGGTCATCTGCTGATAGAGGGCGAAGACAATGGCGATAAGCCCTTTGACGATGGCGGCATCGCTGTCGCCGGTCAGCTCAATCACGCCCTCGTCATTGGGCTGCATCACAATCCACACCTGGCTTTGACAGCCCTGAATCAGATTGTCTGCGTTATGCGCCTCAGCACTCAGCGCCGGTAAGCGCTGCCCCAGTTCAATAATGTAGAGGTACTTCTCTTCCCAGTTGGCGCAACGGTTAAAGTTGCGCACCAGCTTCTCTTTATCGGGTAGTGCGGCCATGTGTGCTCCCTGTTAGCCCAGTAACTGATGAATACGTTTCAGGCCGGTAACCAGACGATCCACCTCTTCATGCGTGTTGTACATCGCAAACGACGCACGACACATTGCCGGGACATTATAGAAGGCCATCAGCGGCATCGCACAGTGGTGACCGGTGCGCACCGCAATACCGTAATTATCCAGGAAGCTGCCCACGTCATAGGCGTGATGTTTGCCGAGATTAAAGGCAATCACCCCTTTTCTGTCGGCCGGGCCGTAGAGCGTCAGATCCGGCACCTCGCGCAGCGCATCGAGGGCGTAGCGCATCAGCGTCTCTTCATATTCGCCAATCGCTTCCAGACCGAGGCGCGTGACATACTCCATCGCCGCGCCAAAGCCCATAATGCTGCCGGTATTCGGCGTACCCGCTTCGAAGCGCCACGGCGCTTTCGCATAGGTCGTGCCTTCTGTCAGGCTGACGGTGGCGATCATCGCCCCGCCCCCTTCCCACGGCGGCATCGCCTGCAAAATATCCTCTTTGGCGTAGAGCACCCCAATCCCGGTCGGCCCGTAGAGCTTATGGGCAGAGAAGACGTAGAAGTCGCAATCGAGCGCCTGCACATCAATGGCGTGGTGCATTACCGCCTGCGCGCCATCCACCAGCACCTTCGCGCCGTGCTGATGCGCAAGGGCGATGATCTCAGCAACCGGGTTCTCGGTGCCGAGCACGTTAGAGATATGGGTAATCGCCAGCAGTTTGCTTCGCGCATCCAGCAGGCCGGGTAACACCTCAAGCTGTAACGTGCCATCCTGATTCAGCGGGATGACGCGTAGCTCGGCCCCTACACGCTCACAGAGCATCTGCCACGGCACGATGTTGGCATGGTGCTCCATGGCGCTGATGATGATGTTATCACCCGCCTGAACCTGGCTGTTGCCCCAGCTGTTGGCGACGAGGTTGATCCCTTCGGTGGTGCCGCGTACGAATACGATCTCTTCCGGCAGACGTGCGTTCAGGAAGCTTGCCGCCTGCACCCGCACATTTTCCATGCGCTGCGTCGCTTCCGCGCTGAGGGTATGGATGCCGCGATGCACCGCGGCATAACCGTGGCGGAAAAACTCCGCTTCGGCATCGATAACCGCATTCGGTTTTTGCGCGCTGGCGGCGCTGTCGAGATATGCCAGCGGGAGTCCGTTTACTTCACGTTGCAGTACCGGAAAATCGGCACGTACCTCGTTCACGGGAAAACTCATGCTTCGCCCCCTGCAAGACGCTGGCTAATACGCGCCAGAATCTGCTGTTTTAGCGCCTCGTCGCTGATGGCTTCGGTCAGCTCAGCGGCAAAGGCATGGATGATCATCTGCTGCGCCGCGTTCTCATCAATGCCGCGCGAGCGCAGGTAGAACATCTGCTCATCGTCGATGCGTCCAATGGTCGCCCCGTGGCTACATTTCACGTCATCGGCATAAATTTCCAGCTGCGGTTTGGTATCCACTTCCGAAAGACGGCCAAGCAGCAGGTTGTTGTTGGTCATCTGCCCGTCGGTCTTAATGGCGTGTTGCGCCACCTTGATCAGGCCGTTGAACACCGCTCGCCCCTTGCCGCTGACAATGGTTTTATGCAGCTGGCGGCTGTTGCAGTAGCCCTTATTGTGCTCAAGCCAGGTGCGGGTATCGCACACTTCGCTCTTCACCGGCATCGCCAGGCTATTGATATTGAGCTGCGTGTTTTCGCCATTCAGCTGAGTACTGGTGTTATGTCGCAACACCGCGCCGCCAAGCAGGAAGCTGTGGCTGTCGGCTGCGCCATCGTCACCGAGCACAAGATCGTTATGGGCAAAGTGGTAACTGAGCGGGTTCTCGAAAGCCAGCTTAACGTGGTGCAGCCGCGCATTGGCACCGACCTGCATAGTGAAACGCGAGCCGGTAAAATGGCGCGCGCCATTCAGGCTAACATAGTGTTCGTAGACCGTCGCTTCGGCGCCCTGCGCCAGCGAGATGTGGTGGCGGTAGTGCGCCGTGTTCATCTCCTCCCCGGCCAGGCCCTGGGTAACGTGCATCAGCAGCAACGGCTTTTCAGGGCGCTGGTTGCGTGCGACCTCGATGCGGGTGACGCTCTGTGCCAGGCTTTCGGTGAGGTGTAAAAAGACCTCCGGCTGCACCGGCGCAGGCAGGTTTTCGCCAGCCTCACTGACTGTCACTGCAAACCCGGAATCAGTGGTGTCGTCGCTCAGTTCCGCACTGAACAAGCCGTCAACGAAGACCAGACGCAGCGCATCAACCGGAAGCGCCAGCGCATCACGCTGCGCGGCGTCGAGGGTGGCGTTGCGGGCGACAAACTGGCTGTTTAACAGGCCATCCAGTGGCGTATATTTCCAGTTCTCATGCTTACGCGTCGGCAAACCGAGACGCAGCATCTGCTGCAAATGCTGTTCAGCCGTGGCGGAGTGCGCGCCGCGCTTTGTCTCAAACAGATGGTGCCACTGTTGCAGCGCGTTACTGCTGTTCGGTAAGCCAGCCATAGCCCTGCTCCTCCAGTTGCTTAACCAGCGTGAAATCGCCTGATTTCACGATGCGCCCCTGATACAGCACATGTACAAAGTCCGGTTTGATGTAGTCGAGAATGCGCTGGTAGTGGGTGACGATAATAAAAGCGCGCTTCTCATCGCGCAGCGCGTTCACCCCTTCGGCAACGATCTTCAGCGCATCGATATCGAGGCCCGAGTCGGTCTCATCAAGGATGCAGAGCTCCGGCTCCAGCACTGCCATTTGCAGGATGTCGTTACGCTTCTTTTCACCGCCGGAGAAGCCGACGTTAACCGAGCGGCTCAGCAGATCTTCCGGCATCTTCAGCAGCTTAATCTTCTCTTCCATCAAATCCTGAAAATCGAAGCGATCCAGCGCCTCTTCGCCGCGATACTTACGCACCGCGTTGAGCGCCGTTTGCAGGAAGAACTGGTTGCTGACGCCCGGGATCTCCACCGGATACTGGAAGGCCATAAAGACGCCTTCGCCCGCGCGATCTTCCGGGGAGAGCTCCAGCAGATCTTTGCCTTTAAACTCCACGCTACCGCCGGTCACTTCGTAATCTTCACGCCCGGCAAGGGTCGCGGAGAGCGTACTTTTCCCGGAGCCGTTCGGGCCCATAATGGCGTGCACTTCGCCCGGACGCACCTCAAGGTTCAGGCCGCGCAGAATCGACTTATCTTCAACACCAACCTGCAAATCTTTGATACTTAACATTTATTATCCTTTAATTCTTAACCGACGCTGTGTTCAAGGCTGATGGCCAGCAGTTTTTGCGCTTCGACGGCAAATTCCAGCGGCAGCTCGGAGAAGACATCTTTACAGAAGCCGTTAACAATCATGGAGATGGCGTCATCTTCGCTGATGCCGCGCTGCAGGCAGTAAAAGAGCTGGTCTTCGCCGATGCGCGAAGTCGTCGCTTCATGCTCCAGCTGGGCGCTGTTGTTGCGGCACTCGACGTACGGGAAAGTGTGCGCGCCGCAATCGGGGCCAATCAGCATCGAGTCACACTGGGTGAAGTTTCGCGCGTTGGTTGCCGTCGGCATGATTTTTACCAGCCCGCGATAGCTGTTCTGGCTCTTTCCGGCCGAGATCCCTTTCGAAATAATTGTCGATTTGGTGTTCTTACCGATGTGGATCATCTTGGTGCCGGTATCGGCCTGCTGATGCCCGCTGGTGAGCGCCACCGAGAAAAATTCACCAATCGAGTTGTCGCCGCGCAGGATACAGCTCGGGTACTTCCAGGTGATCGCCGAACCGGTTTCTGACTGGGTCCACGACATTTTGCTGTTCTCGCCTTCGCACAGCGCACGCTTGGTGACGAAGTTGAGGATGCCGCCGGTGTTGTTATCGCCCGGGAACCAGTTTTGCACCGTGGAGTATTTCACTTCCGCATCTTTATGGATGATCACTTCCACCACCGCCGCATGCAGCTGGTAGCTGTCGCGCACCGGTGCAGAGCAGCCCTCGATATAGCTTACGTAGCTCCCTTCATCCGCCACCAGGATGGTGCGCTCGAACTGGCCGGTCTTCTCCGCGTTAATGCGGAAATAGGTCGACAGCTCCATCGGGCAGCGCACCCCTTTCGGGATATAGATAAAAGTGCCATCAGAGGCGACGGCAGCATTGAGCGCGGCGAAGAAGTTATCGTTCGAAGGCACCACAGTACCGAGGTACTTCTGCACCAGCTCCGGATGATCGTGGATCGCCTCACCGAATGAGCAGAAGATGATCCCCTGTTCGGAGAGCTTCTCGCGATAGGTGGTAGCGACCGACACCGAGTCAAAAATGGCGTCCACCGCCACCTCTTTGCCTTCACGCACCGGTACACCAAGCTGGTTAAAGGCCTCTTCAACCTCTTCGGTCAACCACGCATTGGCATTGGTTTGCTGCACCGCGCCGGGCTGCGAGGCGCAGGCGTCGTCGCAGTTGCCGCAGGAGGGCGCGGAGTAGTAGCTGTAATCCTGGTAGTTCAGCTTGTCGTAATGGGCTTTTAACCAGTGCGGCTCCTCCATCTCCAGCCAGGCGTGAAACGCGTTCAGGCGAAACTCCAGCATCCACTCAGGCTCGTTACGCTTCGCCGATATGGCGCGTACGACCTCTTCGTTGATACCTTTCGCCAGCTCATCCGTATTCAGCCGGGTGAAAAAGCCCTCTTTATAGTTGATATTGCCGGTCCAGGTTTTGACATCGTCAGTTGCTTCAGTATTACGAGACATAGTACCGCCTATACCCCAAAGCTTTCGCCGCAGCCGCACTCGTGCTGCGCTTTCGGGTTATTGAATTTGAAGATCTGGTTCAAGCCTTCGCGCACATAGTCCACTTCGGTGCCATCGATAAACGGCATGGCCTGTAAAGGGACATAGAGGCGAGCGCCATCAGATTCGTACAGCAGGTCGTCGTCGTTCGGCTCGCTTACGGTATCGAGCACATAACCAAAGCCTGCGCAGCCGGTCTGCTTAATGCCGAGCCGTACGCCAAGAAGGCCGGTCTGTTTTTCCGTTAGCGCACGGATATGCTCCGCAGCGGCCGGCGTCATGGTGAGACCGCGCCATGCAAAATCTTCGGGGTTAAATGATTCCATCGTGTTACCTCACTTCATTTGAGCTGAAGGGCATAACGCTATGTTAGTGATAATAATTCTCACTTCAACCTTCTTAGCGCAGGGTTATTCACCCACGGGCCCTTTTTACAGCGTATCTGTTAAGCATAGACCCTGTTGAAAGGGTGTAGAGCACGGTAAAAAAATGATTAATAAATTGATAAATAATGGCTTTAGCAAGCGTAACGCGTTAAATCGGTAAAAGCGCAAAAAATGTATAGGAAATGCCTATTTTTATTATAGGAGGGGCTTAAAGATCGATGCCCGGTGAAGAATAGGAATTTACAGGCTCACGGGGCGATCGAACTTTTATATGATGGGCGCACTTTTACCGCGCTCTCGCCAACGGCGCGCTCATATAAGGAAAAGCGTGATGCAGACTCCAACTACCCTGTCATACATCGATAGCGGCAGCGGCTATCCCCTGCTGCTGGGTCACAGTTACCTGTTTGATAAAACCATGTGGTCACCGCAGATGACCGCCCTTGCGAAACAGTTTCGCGTCATCGTGCCGGATCTGTGGGGCCACGGTGAATCCCCCGCCCTGCCCGCAGGGAAAAGTACGATGGCCGACCTTGCTGCCGATCATCTGCAGATTATGGACGCCCTTGGCATTGAGGAGTTTGCGGTCGTCGGGCTGTCGGTCGGCGGAATGTGGGGGGCTGAACTCGCCGCCATGGCCCCGCAGCGGGTTAAGGCGCTGATGTTGATCGACACTTTTGTCGGCAGTGAAACGGATGAGGCGCGTGAAAAGTATTTCGGGATGCTCAACGCTATCGACGCCGCAGGCACCCTTCCCGCGCCGCTGCTGGAGTACGTTGTTTCGCAGTTCTACTCGCACCATGCCGATCCCTCTGACGTCCAGGCGCTCACTGCCCGGCTTGGCGCACTCAGCGCAGAACAGCTGCGCGCGAGCATTGTTCCCCTTGGCAAGCTTATTTTTGGGCGTCCCGATCGCATGGCAGTGCTGGAGAAGATTACCTGTCCGGTGGTGGTTGCCACCGGTGAGCTGGATTTACCGCGCCCGCCGCTGGAGGGTCAATTCATGGCGGAAAAAGTGGGCTGTGAATTTAGCCTCATCCCCAATGCCGCCCATATTAGCAACCGGGAAAACCCTGAATTCCTCACCCGGCTGATTATCGATTTCCTGAGCGGTCACGTTTAATTGACGCTTTTTTCTTCCGGGTGCGCTTTTTTTCTGCGGGCGCGCCCGCGTTATTTTCCTCGCTGACGGTGATTTATTGTCAGCAATGCCTTCGCGTTTAAACAATTAATGCTTTTATAGGCTCATTACACAGCCAAACAGAGCCAGCCCAGCGCCGTTTCATGGCCCTCTTTTACGCGAATTGAGAAATAAATTTTTGATGTTTTATTAGCGATAACAAGAAGATAAGAAAAACCCAAAACAAACCAACAGATAATAATCTGTCGTTAATAGAAATATTACGTCGATAACGCTAACCAATTATATAGATTTAAGCGATCGGTTTTGTAATAGCAATAGATAGAGGCTATCAAACAGCAACAGATCGATCACTTAAAACAATTTTCAAATGTGATGATTGCGTAGGTAAAATTGCGATCTTGTATATTGGAAAAGTCCTGTTCTTTTGAGTAGGGAGCTTAATCAGGGAAATGAAATCAATAATAGTCGATATTGCTGATAAGAAACTTCTCGCCACGGCAGAATTTCTGCCGGTGACCGATCTATCAGGGAAAAATATTCTTTGTTACCAGGCCCGCGCACGTTTTTTTGAATATAACGAGCGTCCGGCACTCCCCCGTCCCGTAGAGATAAGCTGCGGGCAGCCGCCGGAGGTGGATGATTTTATTTTTACCACCGTGTGCCAGCTGGCAAGTGAGAAAGAGACGCTCTGTTTCTCCGTTACATTACCGCCGCAGCGGTTGAACGATAGCGATTATCTCGCCACGCTTTATCACCTCTGCACCCGTCATGATGTCGCTGCGGAGCGTATCGAAATAATTCTCGATAAGCGGAACGCACACGCGGAGCTTCAGCAGAGCCTGCCCTTCTTGCGCGAGATTAAAGCGTACGGTTTTATGCTGGGTCTACAGAATCGTGCTGAGCATCTTTTACAGAGTCGCGACAGCGAATGGCAAAGCCTCTTTCCTGCCGTTAAAGGCTATGCGGTCCCCCGCGCCCTGACCCTTTCACAATTGCAGTTACTGGAAGATCTCAGCAGTTAACGCCCCCTTTACGGTGACGCTGGCTCCGTCTGCTGACTACAGAGGATCGCTTTGTCATCGGTATGGTTTTTATCTGAATAGAAAAAGGCTTTTTTAGCCGTTCCCAGCTGCGTGATGATATGGATCGCCACCCAGTTTGTTTCTGCGTTCTGATCCTGTTTATCGCTGTAAAAGAGTGAACGCCCGGTGTATTGATCGCCAATCGTATAAGGCTTCTCTTGCGGATCGCTGTAGTGACGCCCGTTTACCGAAAGCCCGTTGGGCTCCACCTCAACGCTGTACTCATCGCAGAGCAGCGTGATGCCGGCTGACCATGAGCAGGCAGAGAAAAGTGCAAAACAGCCCGCGGCAATAATCCTGATCATAACCACTCCATTTAATTAAACAGCAAAACGCCCCTGAAACGGGGCGTTAAGAAAGATTAGCTGTAAAGCGAAGGTTCGCCGATCGGGCGCGTTTTGAAACGCCGGTGGATCCACAAATATTGTTCCGGCGCGCGCAGGATTTCACTCTCAATCACCCGGTTCATATAGCTGGCAGCGGCAAATTCGTTATGCGCCGGATAGTCATCCAGCGCCTGGCCGATGTGCAGCGAGTAGCCGGAACTGTCCTCTTTGCGCACCATCGTCACGGTCAACATCTTTGCGCCGGAGAGACGGGAAAGCACGAAGGTGCCGTTGGTGGTCGCGGCGTCTTTGACCGAGAAGAACGGCGCAAAACTGCTGCCTTTACGGCCATAATCCTGATCCGGCGCAAACCAGACGGCTTCACCCTGCTTCAGCGCCTGTACCAGCCCTTTCAGGTTGCGGCGATCGATCATCGACTTATTGGAACGCATGCGTCCACGGGTTTGCACCCACTCCATCACCGGGCTGTTGTGCGGGCGATAGGTTGCCATCATCGGCTGGCAGAGACCCATTACGCGGCCACCCAGCTCCAGCGACATAAAGTGTACACCGACCACCATAACGCCCTGGCGGCTTGCCTGCGCGGCCTGCAAGTGCTGATAGCCGTCGACGTCAAACCAGCGGCGCACGCGTTTATCCGACCAGAACCAGGCCATGCCGGTTTCAATCAGCCCCATGCCCAGCGAGACAAAGTTTTTAGCGATAAGCGTTTCGCGTAACTCATCGCTCATATCAGGAAAACAGAGTTCGAGGTTACGCTTTGCGATCTTCTCGCGGCGTTTGAGGAAGCGGCGTGATTGTCGCCCCAGACCGGCGCCAAGGCGCGAAAGAAAGGGATAAGGGAGTTGCACCAGTAACCAGAGCAAGCCTAAACCAGCCCAGGTGAGCCAGTAACGCGGGTGGAGAAAAGCCAATTTAAATGCTGTCATTCATCAATCCTTCAAGCCTGTATCCAGTAGCGCTTAAAGAGACAATGAAAAACTTCATCAGGTCATTACGCGTTACAGCCATTCGCTTGCATCAGAGCACAAGCGTTACATCCCGTAGCGCGCAATATAGCACGGAGTGTTAACCCATTATCTTAAGAATAATGAATAAATCGTGAAGATTTTCGGCGGTTACCCGCCGAAATGTCTCAGACAACGGCGGTGGTCAGCCGCGAAGAGCAGCAGAGACGCGCCTGCTCATCGAAGATATCGATCTGCCACACCTGATGGCGACCGCCGGTATGCAGCGCCTTACAAACGCCGCGCACCCGGCCGCTGCGCACCGCGCGCAGGTGGTTGGCATTGACCTCCAGCCCGACCACTTTTTGCTCCCCTTCCGTGCAGAGATACCCCGCCACCGAGCCAAGGGTTTCGGCGAGCACCACCGACGCACCGCCGTGCAGCAGGCCAAAGGGCTGATGCGTGCGCTCATCGACCGGCATTGAGGCTTCCAGCGTATCGTCGCTGATGCGCTCAAAACGGATATCCAGCAGGCCAACCATATTGCCGTCGCCCATGGCGTTGAGCGCTTCCAGCGTAACCGCACGTTTCCAGATCATCACACCATCTCCAGCAGAGCCTGCAACGGATGGCGCACACCGTTTCCTTCGATACGCTTCACCTGGCTGCGGCACGAATAGCCCGTCGCCAGACAGCGGTTGCGCGGAAGACGCTGCATCGCCTGATGCCACGACAATTCATAGATACCGAGTGAGTTGGCGTGGTTCTTCACTTCATGCCCATAGGTGCCGGCCATCCCGCAGCAGCCGACGCTGACATTTTCCAGCTGTGCGCCGAAACGCGCGAAAATAGCCGCCCACTGCGCAGGTGCGCCGGGTAAGGCGGTCACTTCGGTGCAGTGGCCGAAAAGATACCAGGGCTCGCCGCTCACTGTGCGTGGCTCAACCTTTTCCAGCACCGAGGGCAGCCACTCATGCACCAGCTGCACATGGAAGTCACCGCGTTTATCCGCCAGCGCCAGCTTGTACTCATCGCGATAACAGAGCACCAGCGCCGGGTCGACGCCGACCATCGGCATCCCCAGCTCCGCAACGCGGTTGAGGAAATCAGCGGTCTTCTGCGCCGTTTTCGCAAAGCGGGTAAGGAAGCCCTTGATGTGCTGCGCTTTACCGTTCGGCGAAAAGGGCAGCACTACCGGGCGGAAACCTAAGCGCTCGACCAGGCGGACAAAATCCGCCACCACCTGCGCGTCGTAGTAGCTGGTGAAGGGGTCCTGCACCACCAGCACCGTTTTCGCGCGCTGCTCTTCACCGAGGGCTTCGAGCTGCTCAAGCGTCATATTGGCGGTATGATGGCCGACCATCTGCCGCTGTAATGACGGCACCGAAAGCAGCGGCAGATCGACCATGCCGATATGTTTCTCCGACAGGTTTCGCACCCACGGCTGGCTCATAAAGAAGTTAAAGGTCTTCGGCGCACGCGCCATCAGCGGCGCATAGTTTTCGACCGTTGCCACCAGATGATCGCGCAACGGGCGCAGATAGCGACCGTGGTAGATTTGCAGGAAACGGGAGCGGAACTCCGGGACATCAATCTTGATCGGGCACTGGGTCGAACAGGCTTTACAGGCCAGGCAGCCGGACATCGCCTCTTTCACCTCGTGGGAGAAGTCATACTCGCCGCGGCTGGCGTGCCAGCTGTTGCGGGTACGCTCAATCAGGGTGCGCAGCGAGGCGCGTTTTTCCGGTAGCTCTCTTTCAAGCTTCAGCGGATCGATACCCCGGTCAGCCAGCAGGCGCAGCCATTCGCGCACCAGCGTGGCGCGCCCTTTCGGCGAGTGAATGCGGTTGCCGGTGATTTTCATCGACGGGCACATCGGGCTTTTGACATCAAAGTTAAAGCACAACCCGTTACCGTTACACTCCATCGCCCCGCGCCAGGCGGTGCGCGAGGTGGTTGGGATTTGGCGGTCAAAGCTCCCGCGCTTAACCGCATCAACCTGCTTCATCGGCGCATCCAGCCCCTCCGGCGGACAGATTTTCCCCGGATTGAGGCGGTTCTCTGGATCAAACGCCGCTTTGATTTTTCTAAGCTCACCATACAGCGCTTCGCCGAAGAAGGCCGGGCTGTACTCGGCACGGAAACCCTTCCCGTGCTCGCCCCACAGCAAGCCGCCATATTTTGCCGTCAGCGCCACCACTTCATCCGAAATGGTCTTCATCAGCACTTCCTGCTGCGGATCGCACATATCCAGCGCCGGACGCACGTGCAGCACACCGGCATCGACATGACCAAACATGCCGTAGCTCAGCCCGTGCCCATCAAGCAGGGCACGAAACTCAACGATGTAATCGGCCAGGTGCTCCGGCGGCACGCAGGTATCTTCCGCAAACGGGATTGGCTTAGCCGCGCCTTTGGCGTTGCCCAGCAGGCCGACCGCTTTTTTGCGCATCGCATAGATACGCTCAATCGCCGCCAGCTCATCGCAGCGCTGCCAGCCAATGACGCCGCCTTCACCGCGCGCCATCAGCTCATCCAGCCGCTGACAGAGCGAGGCCACCTGCGCATCGATCAACGCTTCATCATCTCCGGCAAACTCGACGATATTAAGGCCGAGCAGGGTTTTGTCCGGCACATCGGTAATCAGCTCTTTAACTGAATGCCAGACGATATCTTCCCGCGCCAGGTTGAGCACTTTCGAGTCGACGGTCTCCACCGACAGGGCGCGCGCCTCGACCATAAAGGGGGCGTTACGCAGCGCGGAGTCGAAGGAGTCATATTTGATATTCACCAGACGGCGCACTTTCGGCAGAGGGGTGATATCGAGCCGCGCTTCGGTAATAAAGGCCAGCGTGCCTTCCGAGCCGGTTAACACGCGCGTCAGGTCAAACTCGGTCATCTCATCATTAAAGACATGGCGCAAGTCGTAGCCGGTGAGAAAGCGGTTGAGTTTCGGAAAATTATCGACAATCAGCTGGCGGTTATCGCGACAGCGCTCGAGCACGGTTTTATAGATGCGTCCGATGGCGGTGCTGGCCTTGCCGAGGGTTTCGGCCAGCGCGACCGGCATCGCCTGGGTATCGAGGATATCGCCGCCCAGCAGCACCGCGCGCAGCCCGAGGACGTGATCGGAGGTTTTACCGTAGACCAGCGACCCCTGGCCGGACGCATCGGTGTTGATCATGCCGCCAAGGGTTGCACGGTTGCTGGTAGAGAGCTCCGGCGCAAAGAAGAAACCGTACGGTTTTAGAAACTGGTTAAGCTGATCTTTGATGACCCCCGCTTCAACTCGCACCCACCCCTCTTCAGGGTTAATCTCAATAATGCGGTTCATATAGCGGGACATATCAACAATGATGCCCTGGTTCAACGCCTGGCCGTTGGTGCCGGTACCGCCGCCGCGCGGGGTAAAGACCAGCGACTTAAACCGCGCTTCAGCGGCGAGGCGCGTGATCAGGGCAACGTCTGACGTTGAACGGGGGAAGAGAACGGCGTCAGGAAGTAGCTGGTAAATACTGTTGTCTGTCGCCATCGTTAGCCGGTCGGCGTAACTGGTGGCGGTATCACCTGTAAAACCTTGCTGCTCCAGTGCTTGCAAAAAATTGAGCACCAGTTGAACGACGCCTGGTGCCTGGGAAATCTGTGGGATCATTATGCTTGACCCTGCCTGACAGTTAATGTTGTTAAAAGTTAATCGTTTGCTTTAAGCCCTCATCGTTGTATCACATTTTTTTCTTAGGCGCTCAGCAGAATTACAGGCAGAATCAGGCGGTGCAAACCAGCGGATACCGCTGCGCATAAGAACAGGTGCTCGCCTGCCGCACCGCCCCTTCAGCACTGGAAAGGTGAATAATGGATAAAGTTGATCGTCGTCACTCCAGGGATGTGCCGCAATTAATGCTGTCGGTACTGTTTCTGGCCCTTATGATCATTGCCTGCTTGTGGGTAGTGCAGCCGTTTATTCTGGGCTTCGCCTGGGCGGGTACCGTGGTGATCGCCACCTGGCCGCTGCTGCTGCGTCTGCAACGGTTACTCTTCGGCCGCCGCTCGCTGGCGGTGCTGGCGATGATGCTACTGCTGATTCTGCTGTTTATTATTCCGGTCGCCCTGCTGGTGAACAGTCTTGTTGACTCCAGCGGCACGGTGATCCATGCCGTCACCAGCGGTGTCTCCTCGCCGCCGGATCTGGCCTGGCTCAACAGCATTCCGCTGGTAGGGGCCAAGCTCTACGCAGGCTGGCACAGCCTGCTCGATATGGGCGGCAGCGCGATTATGGCGAAACTGCGTCCCTACGTCGGGACCACAACAACGTGGTTTGTCGGCCAGGCCGCGCATATTGGTCGCCTGATGCTGCACTGCGGCCTGATGCTGCTATTCAGTGCCCTGCTTTACTGGCGCGGTGAGCAGGTGGCAGAGGGTATTCGCCACTTCGCCTTCAGGCTGGCGGCGGAGCGCGGCGACGCCGCAGTGCTGCTGGCAGGCCAGGCGATTCGCGCCGTCGCGCTCGGCGTGGTGGTAACGGCGCTGGTACAGGCGGTGCTGGGCGGTATCGGACTGGCAATCTCCGGCGTGCCTTACGCCACCCTCTTTACGGTGCTGATGTTGATGACCTGTCTGATTCAGATTGGTCCACTGCTGGTGCTGGTACCGGCGATTATCTGGCTCTACTGGAGCGGCGATTCGACGTGGGGAACGGTGCTGCTGGTGTGGAGTGCGGTGGTGGCAACGCTTGATAACTTTATCCGCCCGGTGTTGATTCGCCTCGGCGCCGATCTGCCGCTGATCCTTATCCTCTCCGGCGTTATTGGCGGCCTGGTAGCCTTTGGCATGATTGGCCTGTTTATCGGCCCGGTGCTGCTGGCTGTCTCCTGGCGACTCTTCTCCGCCTGGGTTAACGAAGTCCCGGCACCGAAGACACCTTCAGACGACGCGCTGGCGAAAGTCGACGATTTAGATACCCCCGCCTGATTCCGTTAAGGCGGGGTAGCCCGCCTTAATAATCATTAAGCATTGCTTATCATTTTAACCCTGCTTTAGCACTCACCTTGTATAATGTCCGGTATATCGCCTCTTTCGCAGCATATATTCTTTACCTGCGTTTAACTAATGAGACGAATCTGATCGACGCAAAAAATCCGAATGCCTACTATAAGAGCACGGTTATAAATCAACACCTTGATTTATAAGCATGGAAATCCCCTGAGTGAAACAACGAATTGCTGTGTGTAGTCTTTGCCCATCTCCCACGATGGGCTTTTTTTTATCCTTTTTTTATTGATATCAATGATAAAAAAAGAAACCCGCCAGCTGCGGCGGGTCGGTTTTGAAGTTAGTGACTTACTTCACAATGGCTCATCATTCGCCACCCTGACGGCAGCACCCGGGTCTCCCCCTCGACTCTCACCGTGACGCGACCGCGAATATCCGCCGATGAGGCGCCAATCTGCAATTCAAACTCCCCCGGCTCGACAATGCGCTTACCGTCCCGGCGGGTGAAGTTGAGCATATCAACCGGTAGCGTAAAGGTGAGCACCGCCGTCTCGCCAGGGCTTAACACCACGCGTTGAAAGGCTTTTAACTCCTGCACTGGTTGCACCATTGAAGCGACCTTATCGCGTACATAGAGCTGCACTACGTCGCTGCCGCTGCGCGCTCCAGTGTTACTTACCTTCACGCGCAGCGTAATCTCACCGTCAATGGCAACCTGCGCTGTTGCCAGCTGAGGCTCGCCGTAGGCAAACTGTGTCCAGCTCTGGCCATAGCCGAAGGGGTAGCGTGAGCCAAAGTGGAAGGCGAAAGGTGTCCCGCCGCTCTTCAGCTTGTGGTTGTAGTAGTAGGGCATGGCGCCCGCGCTTTTCGGCACACTCACCACCAGCCTGCCCTGCGGCTCCGCGCGCCCGGTGAGCACATCGGCAATCGCCCAGCCGCCCTCCTGCCCCGGCGCCCATGCCATCAGCAGGGCAGCGACGCGCATTTCCAGCCCCTGCAAGTTGTACGGACGCCCGCCGGTCATCACCACCACCACCGGCTTGCCGGTTTCCACCAGCGCCTCCAGCAGCTGCTGCTGAACGCCAGGCAACGTCAGGCTGTCGGTATCGGAACCCTCACCAACCGTGCCACTCTGAAACAGCCCTGCGAGATCGCCTACGCAGGCAATCACCACCTCACTCTCTTGCGCCGCGCGCACCGCGTCAGGGATCAGGCTCATATCGTGTGATACCGGCGATGTCTGCATCGGTTTTCCCGAGGCGTCGCCCGGAAAGACCGGCGCACCCGCCATCCTTTTTTCGATGATATGGCACCCTTTGGCGTAACGAACCTGTGCCTCGCCGAGCGTCTGGCGCAGCGCGGCAAGGGGTGTAGTGACCTGCGACGTCTCCTCCAGCATGTCGCTGATAATCAGGTGCACCGGGAAGCTGTAACCGCTCAATAAGGCCAGCGGATCGTCAGCAGTTGGCCCCACAACCGCCACCTTCGGCGCACCGCTTAGAGGCAGCACGCCGTTATTTTCCAGCAGCGTCAGCGAACGGGTCGCCACTTCGCGCGCCACCTGCCGCGTCTCCTCCGCTTGCAGAACAATCTTCTGCTCATCGCAGTAGGGGTGCTCAAACAGGCCGAGACGGAACTTCACCGCCAGCACCCGCGCGACAATCTCATCAACCTTATCCATGGTGATAAGACCGCGCTCCACCGCCTGCGCCAGATGACGTGCGCAGTCATCTTTTGGCAGCTCGACATCCAGCCCGGCGTTAAAGGCCAGTGCCGCCGACTCGGCGGCATCGTGGGTGACACCGTGATGCTGATGCAGCAGGCTGACACCGCCATAATCGGCAACAATAATTCCGTCGAAACCCCACTGTTCACGCAGCACGGTGGTCAGCAGGAAATGGTCGCTGTGACCCGGCTGGTTATCGATATCTTGATAGGCGGGCATTACCGATCCGGCATTGGCATACTTCACCGCCATCTCAAACGGCAGCAGGAAGGTGTCATTAAGCTCGCAAAAGCCGAGATGCACCGGCGCATGGTTGCGCGCCCCTTCGCTGAACGAATGGCCGACATAGTGCTTGAGGGTCGCCAGCATATCGCCCTTCTCGCCCTGCAACCCCTCAACATAGGCGCAGGCCATCACGCCGACCAGCCACGGATCTTCACCGAAGGTCTCCTCCGTGCGGCCCCAGCGCACATCGCGCGAGACATCCAGCACCGGCGCCAGCCCCTGTTTACAGCCGGTCAAGCGTGCTTCATCACCAATGTGCTGCGCGGCGCGTTTTATCAACGCCGGGTCCCACGTCGAACCATAGTTGAGGGAGGAGGGAAACAGCGTGGCGTCCTTACACAGCAGCCCTACCAGGCACTCCTCATGGAACAGCGCCGGAATGCCGAGGCGCGTCTCCTCCATCAGCGTTTTTTGCAGCCGGTTAGCGGCGCGCACACCCTGTTTCGCGTCAACAATATGCGTGCCCAGCGGGCGGGTGATTTGCCCGACGCCGAGTTTCAGCCGCTCCGCCAGCGCGTCCTGCGCACTAATACCGGCAAATTCATCGCTTAAATCGGTCCGCTCGCGGTGGTCGCCCTCCTCTGAAAGCACCAGCCACAGCCCGTGCATCTGGGCGTACTTCTCCTCTGGCGTCATGCGGGCGAGAAGATCGGCCACGCGCTCGGCGACGGGACGGTTTGCGTCTTTATAGATTGCGGTCATCGGGTCACTCCTGTGTTGCTGAGATCCGGGGTGGTTTGCGCGTCGGCGGCTTCATTACTGCCACCGCGTTTTTGCAGAAGCTCTTGTGCAATGCTGTCGGCAACGCTGCTGTTGAGCTTGTAACGGGTCAGCAGCAGTACCATACAGATAAATAACAGGCAGGGGATCAGGGTAAACAGCGCGTTGATGGTGGTCAGCACAGTCGCGCTCTGCTGGGCCTGGTTTGGAATATAGTCGACTGCGCCGAGCACCCAGCCCACCACCGCGCCACCGAGGGCGAGGCCAAATTTGATGGCGAAGAGCGCGGTGGAGAAAACCAGCCCGTCGAGGCGGCGTCCGCTGCGGTGCTCTTCATAATCCACCACGTCGGAGAACATCGTCCATTGCAGCGGCGTCGTCAGGTTCTGAATAAAGCTGAAGACGATATTGAGGGTGAAAATAAGCCACACCTGCGACGGCGGAATGATAAAGATCAGCGCGGCAAAAATAACGAAAGTAATAATCGTCCACTGATAAGCGCGCACGCGATCGAATTTACCGAGTAGACGCGCCGATAATAGTGCGCCGGTGAGTGAAGCGAGCATGCCGGAGACAATAAAGGTGAAGACCATTTCCGGACGCAGTAAAACATATTTGACGTAATACATGGTGGCTGAGCCGCGGGTCACAACAGCGGTCAACAGCAAAATATTGAACAGGAAAACAATGCGCCACTGGCTATTTGCCGCCAGCAGTTTGAGATCGCTTATCATTGAGCCGGAGGTGTCATTACGCGGCGTAAAGCGTTCGCGGGTCATAAAGAAACAGCTAAAGAAGAGCACAATCCCCAATGCGCCCATCATGCTCATGGCGTAGAAGTAGCCCTTCTGCACATTGCCATCGCCGAGGTGCGCCACCAGCGGCAGGGCAATCACGGTGACAATCAGTCCACCAATAAACGACAGGCCAAAGCGCCAGGATTGCAGCGAGTGGCGCTCGTGCGGGTCCATGGTCAGCGCGCCAGGCATGGCGCAGTAAGGGACGTTAATCGCCGAGTAGATAAAACTGAGAATGGCGTAGGTGACACAGGCATAAATGATTTTCGCCGTGGCACCCGCTTCCGGCACGTAGAAGGTGATGACGCAGCTGACGCCGAAGGGAATGGCAAACCAGAGCAGCCAGGGGCGAAAACGGCCATGCCGGGTTTGCGTGCGATCCACCAGCGCGCCGATACAGGGATCGACAAACGCATCAATCACGCGAACCACTAAAAACATGGTGCCCATAATGGCGGCGGGTAAACCAAAAACATCGGTATAAAAATAGGCGAGAAATAACGTCGCCGTTTGCCACACCAGGGCGCTTGCCATATCGCCGAGGCCATAGCCTATTTTGTCTTTCGTACGCAGGACAGAGGAAATTGTCATTGTTATTAGCCTTGTGAGGTGAAAAATTATTTCATCCTGGTGCGTTATTTCTTATCGCACCGCTCACTACAGGCTCAAGTATTAGAAGAAGGCAGCATCGGAACAATTGCAATAATTGCCAGGCTTTTTACGTTTTTTAGTTATTGTGATCGGCCACATATTCGCGGCTGAAATAAAAAAATCCCCGACATTGTGCCGGGGATTTTGTTTTCGCCGTTATTTTTTCAGTTCGGCGAGGCTGAGCCAGGTTTGCACGACCGTATCCGGGTTGAGCGAGAGGCTGTCGATGCCCTCATCCATTAACCACGCGGCAAAATCCTCATGGTCGGACGGCCCCTGCCCGCAGATGCCGACATATTTGCCCTGCTTTTTCGCTGCGCGGATCGCCATCGACAGCAGCGCTTTCACCGCCTCGTTACGCTCGTCAAACAGCTCCGACACCACGCCGGAGTCGCGATCGAGGCCGAGCGCCAGCTGGGTCATGTCGTTTGAGCCGATGGAGAAGCCGTCGAAGTGCTCAAGGAACTGCTCTGCCAGCAGCGCGTTCGACGGAATTTCGCACATCATAATGATCTTCAGCCCGTTCTCGCCGCGCTTCAGCCCCTGACGCGCCAGCTCGTCCACCACCGCTTTCGCCTGGTCAACGGTACGCACAAACGGGATCATAATTTCGACGTTGGTCAGCCCCATCTCGTTGCGCACGCGTTTTACCGCTTCACACTCCAGCGCAAAGCAGTCGCGGAAGCTCTCTGCCACATAGCGACCCGCGCCACGGAAGCCGAGCATCGGGTTCTCCTCCTCCGGCTCGTAGCGCTCGCCGCCCACCAGGTTAGCGTATTCGTTGGATTTGAAGTCGGAGAGGCGCACGATGACGCGCTTCGGCCAGAAGGCCGCGCCGAGCGTCGCGATCCCCTCCGTCAGGCGACCAATATAGAATTCAACCGGCGAATCGAAGCCCTTCATCATTTCGCGGATTTCGTTCTGCAGCTTCGGCTCCTGGTCGTCAAACTCCAGCAGCGCGCGCGGGTGCACGCCAATCATGCGGTTGATGATAAATTCGAGACGCGCCAGCCCCACGCCTTCGTTTGGCAGGCAGGCGAAGTCAAAGGCGCGATCCGGGTTGCCGACGTTCATCATGATCTTCAGCGGCAGATCCGGCATGGTATCCACGCTTGAGCTTTTCACGCTGAAATCGAGCAGTTCGGCATAGACATAGCCGGTGTCGCCTTCGGCACAGGAGACCGTCACTTTTTCACCGGTTTTGATGCGATCGGTAGCATCGCCGCAGCCGACTACCGCCGGAATGCCCAGCTCACGGGCGATGATCGCCGCATGGCAGGTGCGCCCGCCGCGGTTGGTGACAATCGCCGCCGCCTTTTTCATGATCGGCTCCCAGTCCGGGTCGGTCATGTCGGTGACCAGCACATCGCCGGGCTCAATCAGGTTCATCTCGCTGATATCGTGAATAACTTTCACCGTGCCCGCACCGATGCGGTGGCCAATGGCACGCCCTTCGGCGATGATTTTGCCCTGCGCATGCAGGGTGTAACGCTCCATCACCTGGCCGCGCGAACGCACGGTTTCCGGCCGCGCCTGTACGATAAAGAGCTTGCCGGTATGGCCATCTTTCGCCCATTCGATATCCATCGGGCGGCCATAATGTTTCTCAATCTGCACCGCCTGTTTCGCCAGCGCCTGCACCTCCTCATCGGTCAGGGAGAAGCGATCGCGATCGGCCTGCGGCACATCTTCAATCTGCACCTGCTTGCCATGCTCCTGATTCGGCGCATAGACCATACGGATTTTTTTCGAGCCCATGGTGCGGCGCACAATCGCCGGGCGATCGTTAGCCAGCGTCGGCTTATGCACGTAAAACTCGTCCGGGTTAACCGCGCCTTGCACCACCATTTCACCCAGCCCAAACGCAGAGGTGATAAACACCACCTGGTCGAAACCGGATTCGGTATCAATGGAGAACATCACGCCCGAGGAGGCGAGATCGGAGCGCACCATGCGCTGGACGCCCGCCGAGAGCGCCACGCCGCGGTGATCGTAACCCTGATGGACGCGATAGGAGATGGCGCGGTCATTAAACAGCGAGGCGAAGACATGCTTAATCGCCACCAGCACGGCGTCGTAGCCCTGCACATTGAGGAAGGTTTCCTGCTGACCGGCAAACGAGGCGTCCGGCATATCTTCGGCGGTGGCCGAGGAGCGCACGGCAAACGAGGCCTCTGCGTCATCTGCCGAGAGTTGGGCGTAAGCTTCATGTACCGCCTGCTCCAGCGCCGGCGGGAACGGGGTATCCACAATCCACTGGCGGATCTGCGTCCCGGCTTTCGCCAGTTCGGAGACGTCGTCGATGTCGGTTTTATCAAGCAGTTCATAAATACGCTGATTTAAACCGCTCTGTTCGAGGAACTGATTAAACGCGTCGGCGGTGGTCGCAAATCCGTTCGGTACGGAGACGCCCATACCGGAAAGATTAGTAATCATTTCACCCAGGGAGGCATTTTTGCCTCCAACTCTGTCTACATCATTCATGCCGAGTTGGTCATACCAAAGCACCAGCGGTGACGAGCCATTGTTGGACATCGAGACAATCCTTTTGTGATATATGAAGGGGTACATAACGTCTTACAGCGTTTTTTATCCTGGCATAATAAATTGCGTTGAAAAAACGGTGAATCGTGTAAGCAATTAGCCGTAACGGTTTTTCGGACAGATACCCATCAATAATTCGCAACCAGGTTAATTCTCATCTCCCCATTACTTCTGACAACGTAAAGTGAACCGTAGAGTTCATTAAAAATAAAAACGGCATTTCATTTTAAAATGAGATAAAGGTTATACGCAGTGAAGAGCTTTTTAATTTAAGCTTTCAGATAATTGCGCATCACATTCAGGATGGGATTAATGGACAACGCAGTCGATCGTCACGTGTTTTATATTTCCGATGGAACCGCTATCACCGCTGAAGTATTAGGCCATGCGGTAATGTCGCAATTTCCGGTTGCCGTCAGCAGCATCACCCTGCCCTTCGTTGAAACCGAGAGCCGCGCCCGCGCGGTCAAGGAGCAGATAGATGCGCTCTACCAGCAAACCGGTAATCGCCCGCTGGTCTTTTACTCCATTGTGTTGCCGGAAATCCGCGCCATTATTTTGCAATGTGAGGGGTTCTGTCAGGATATCGTGCAGGCGCTGGTAGCCCCGTTGCAGCAGGAATTAAAACTCGACCCGACGCCGATTGCCCATCGTACCCACGGCCTGACGCCGGGGAATTTGACCAAGTACGATGCCCGTATTGCCGCTATTGATTACACGCTGGCGCATGATGATGGTATTTCGTTGCGCAATCTCGACCAGGCGCAGGTGATTCTGCTCGGCGTCTCCCGCTGCGGTAAAACACCCACCAGCCTCTATCTGGCGATGCAGTTTGGTATTCGCGCCGCGAACTACCCCTTTATTGCGGATGATATGGATAACCTCGGCCTGCCTGCCGCACTCAAACCGCTACAGCATAAACTCTTTGGTCTGACCATTAATCCTGAGCGCCTTGCCGCCATCCGCGAAGAGCGCCGGGAGAATAGCCGCTATGCGTCGTTACGCCAGTGCCGCATGGAGGTCGCCGAGGTAGAAGCGCTTTACCGCCGCCACCAAATCCCCTGCCTTAACAGCACCAACTACTCCGTTGAGGAGATCGCCACCAAGATGCTCGATATGATGGGATTAAGCCGCCGCATGTACTAATAAGCTAGTACACGAATGCATTGTGCGCTATCATGCTTCTCACTGATGCGTTGCGCCCTGTAGCAGGCTTGTTTTCAGCCGCGATTGGTTTATGGTGAGCGCATCACTTCCGGCACTTTTGCCGCTGAAGCCCCTAATTTCGAGATTGTTGATGAACAAAACAGATGAACTTCGCACCGCGCGTATTGATAGCCTGGTGACGCCTGCGGCGCTGGCACAGCGCTATCCTGTCAGCCCGGACGTCGCCGCCAATGTCACCGCCGCGCGCCGGCGTATCGAAAAAATCCTTAACGGTGAAGATCGCCGCCTGCTGGTGGTTATCGGCCCCTGCTCCATTCACGATCTGGACGCGGCGATGGAGTACGCCCGCCGTCTGCAAGCCTTGCGCACGCAGCACGAGGCGCAGTTAGAGATTGTGATGCGCACCTATTTTGAAAAACCGCGTACGGTGGTCGGCTGGAAGGGGTTGATCTCCGATCCCGATCTTAACGGCAGCTACCGCGTGAACCACGGTATCGAACTGGCGCGCAGGCTGCTGTTACAGGTCAACGAACTGGGTGTGCCGACCGCCACCGAGTTTCTTGATATGGTGACCGGACAATTTATTGCCGACCTGATTAGCTGGGGTGCTATCGGCGCACGCACCACAGAAAGCCAGATCCACCGTGAGATGGCCTCGGCGCTCTCCTGCCCGGTGGGCTTCAAAAACGGCACCGATGGCAATACCCGTATCGCGGTGGATGCGATCCGCGCCTCTCGTGCCAGCCATATGTTCCTGTCGCCGGATAAAGATGGCCAGATGACCGTCTACCAGACCAGCGGAAATCCGTGGGGCCATATCATTATGCGCGGCGGTAAGCAGCCGAACTTTTATCCGCAGGATATTGCCAACGCCTGCGATACGCTGCGCGAATTTGATCTGCCGGAGCAACTGGTGGTCGACTTCAGCCACGGAAACTGTCAGAAGCAGCATCGCCGCCAGCTGGAGGTGTGTGATGAGATCTGTGCGCAAATTCGCAATGGTTCAACGTCCATTGCCGGTGTGATGGCGGAGAGTTTCCTGAAAGAGGGAACGCAAAAAATTGTTGCCGGGCAGCCGCTGATCTATGGCCAGTCGATTACCGATCCGTGCCTTGGCTGGGATGACAGCGTACTGCTGCTGGAGAAACTGGCCGCCGCCGTCGCCACGCGCGGCTAACTCGCGGCTCTGCGATGCTGGCAGACTTACCTACAGATTTTAGGGGGATCGGCGCGATCTCCCTGAAACGCACTTGCCTCATTGCACGGTTTATCGATAATAATTCTCATTGTTGATTTACCGTTAAGCGCGACTTTGCCTATGGATAGCCCCGCCACGCCCACCAGCCCGCACGAAAAAGCCGATCATATTCATGAAAACGACAGGCACATTACCAGCCAGGCGCTGCTCGGTGAACAGCGCCGGATTGTGATTGAGCATAACGGCCAGCGCTATTTGCTGCGCGAAACCCACGCCGGCAAGTTGATCCTCACCAAATAAGCTAGCTCGAGCAGCTCACTTCCAGCCGTTTGCCCCAGTCCGGCGGGCGGCGGGCATAGTCGTCGCTGCGATCGCTAAAGGGCTGGCGCAGAATCTCATGCAGCCTTTCCAGCTCTGCTATGTCGCCCTGCTCGGCCGCATCAATGGCGCGCTGCGCCAGCCAGTTGCGCAACACCACCGCCGGGTTAACGCTCTGCATCTGCTGCTGCCGTTGCGCATCATCTATCCCTTCCTGCTGAAGACGCTGGCGATAGGTGGCGAACCAGCTATCAAACGCGCCGCGATCGATAAACTCATCGCGCAGCGGCGAGTCTGCGCTCTGCTGCTCGGTGTGGCTTAGCATGCGGAAGGTGCGCGTGTAGTCACTCCCTTCCCGCGCCATCAGCGCAAACAGCGTGTTAAGGATCTCGTTATCCCCCTCCTGCGGCACAAACAGGCCGAGCTTGCCGCGCATCAGGCTGCCATACTCTGCCAACAACTCTGATTGATACGTATCCAGCGCCGCATTTAAATCATCGACGGCGATAAACGGCGAGAGGGATTGCGCCAGGCGTTGCAGGTTCCACTGCGCCACCACCGGCTGATTTTCAAAACTGTAGCGCCCCTGGTAGTCAGAGTGATTACAGATAAACGCCGGGTTGTAGTCGTCGAGAAAGCCGTAGGGACCGTAATCCATCGTCAAACCGAGGATCGACATATTGTCGGTGTTCATCACACCGTGAGCAAAACCGACCGCCTGCCAGCGGGCAATCATCACGGCAGTACGCCGTACCACATCGCGGAACCAGGCGACGTAGCGATCGGGCTCCTCCTGCAAATGCGGCCAGTGATGGCGAATGACGAAATCGGCCAGTTCGCGCACTTTCTCAGGCTGACGACGATAGTAGAAGTGTTCGAAATGACCAAACCGGACATGGCTTTCTGCGATGCGCATTAGCATCGCCCCCTGCTCGCGGGTCTCGCGCATCACCGGCGTGTCGCTGGTGACAATGCTTAACGCCCGGGTTGTAGGAATGCCGAGGTAGTGCATCGCCTCTGAAGCAAGGCTTTCGCGAATGGTCGAGCGCAGCACCGCGCGACCGTCTCCCATGCGCGAATAAGGCGTCAGCCCGGCTCCTTTCAGGTGCCAGTCGCGGGTCGAACCATCCGCCAGCTGCTGTTCACCGAGCAGGATGCCGCGCCCATCGCCCAGTTGCCCGGCCCAGACGCCGAACTGATGCCCGCTGTAGACTTGCGCCAGCGGCGACATGCCGGGCAACAGCGTTTCGCCGCCCCAGACGCCTGCGCCAGATTCGGGGTGAAAAAGCGCCTCGGGTACGCCGAGGGTTTCTGCCAGCGGTCTATTGCGCCAGATAAGGCGCGCATTGCTGAGCGGAGTGGGTGTTAACGCGGTGTAGTAATCTGGCAGTTCATCACGCCAGCGAGTGGTAAAAGTCAGGGTCATAGATCCTCCAGCCTTTTAGTGTAGTGCCTAATGCGGTGTTTAAACACCGGGCAACACAAGGGCTATGGGTGGATCAGTGACGTCAGCTGCGCGGCGGTCACCGCTGGCCAGAGTGCGCCTTGCATGGCGCTGAACTGAAACGCGCTTGCGCGCTTGAGCGATGGCTCATCATCAATGCCGGCAATCATTACCGCGTCGCAATAGGGTTCAACCTGAGAAATGATGGCGCGCATAAAGGGTTCGAAGGCGAGCGTGGATAAACGCTGGTGAATAAAGTTTTTATCCAGCATGACCCGTTTAAACAGCCCGTCAAATACCGCTTTGGTTGACGCGTTGCCCACGCCGAAATTCCACAACACCAGCGGATATTGTTTCGCCAATAGAGACAGGATTTTGTTCTCTTTTCCGCTATTGAGATCTGGATAATTCTCATTGATGGTTAGTTCGAGGCATGGGAATTTTCTGACCTGCGCCGCCAGCGTCTCATCCGTCAGTAATTGCTCAGTTATTTCCGGCGAAATATTAATCCAGGCGGTAAGGTGATGCTGAATTAAAAAGAGCTGGCAGGCTTCAATGAGGGCGAGCTGCTCGGTAAACAGCGTCACTTTTTCAGCGGTCGTCAGGCGCGGCAAAACCAGCTCTGTTGGGGCGCGGACGGTGCTGTCCTTTCCAACAAAGTTAACGATAATTTCGACACCCTGAAGCACTCCGTTACCGTTTCTTGCCGGGAGTAATAAAAGCTCAGAGCGATAGCTGTAATCGAGTGAAACTATCATTTTGCCAGCCCCGCATTATGGGTTGTATCCGGCGTTAACAAACCTGGTTGACGATATTCCATATTTACTGATTTTAATGAGATTGGCTTCATTTTTTTCCCGTTCTATTTTTATACCCTCCCCTCCGTTGTTATTCGTTTGCTCACGCATTCTCCTGCCCCCTGGCGGTGAGTTGCGAACAAGCATAATTAAACTTTAAAAAATGAATTAGTGGAAACGTCCTGGTTTATATGAAAATGTTTCGCGGGCACAAACAAAAAAAGGGAGGCCGGCATTACGCGCGCTCCCTTTTTTGCTTTTCCTGTTGAGGCCAGATCAGATACGCCGCGCCTGCCAGAAATTTTTCCGCCAGTAGACGTTATTCAGCGACGAACGCATCACGCCCCGGCTGGTTGAGGCGTGAATAAAGGCGTTATCGGTGTCGTAGATGCCGACATGCAGCCCGCTCTCGCCGGAGCCGGTTTTGAAAAACACCAGATCGCCCGGTAACAGATCCTCTTTATCAATCTCGGTGCCGAGCTTCGCCTGTTGTCGCGTTTCACGCGGCAGCTGCAGCGCGAATTTATCGCGGAACGTCATCATCACAAAGCCCGAGCAATCGACGCCTGAACGCGCCATACCGCCATAGCGATAGGGTGTACCGCGCCACTCGCTCAGTTGATCGTTCAGATTAGCGATTACCGTAATCGAGTCCGACAACCTTGGATTGGGCGGAGGGGCGCGATGAGAACTACATCCTGCAAGGAAAAGTGCCGCCGCCAGTAAAAACCAGATACGCATTCTGCAATACGCCTCGTTATCTCTTTTATCGGATTAATCTACAGTGGGAGCGCGAGCGGTGGCAAGTCACCATTGCGTCACACCGCCGGGATCAGCATTCGATGGCCTTCCACCTCAACCTGCTGAAAAGCCATGCCGTAGGCGTCCGCCAGATGCGCAGGCGTCATCACTTCCGCTTTGGCGCCGCTCATCACCAGCTTTCCGCCACGTAATAGCCAGACGTGATGGGCCTGGCGCAGCGTATGGTTCAGATCGTGGCTGCTCATCACCACCGTAATCCCTGCGCTCACCAGCCCGGTAATCACCCCATCCAGCGCCGCCTGCTGCGCCACGTCAAGGCTGTTCATCGGCTCATCCAGCAGCAATAGCTGCCCGCGGTCGTTACCCTGCGGGTGGATCTGCAAAATCACCGCCGCCAGGCGCACCCGCTGCCACTCGCCGCCGGAGAGCTGGTTGGTTGCCCGCGCCAGTTTATCCTGCAGACCCAGCTGACCCGCAATATGGGTCAGCAGGCGGTGCTGGCTTTTATCAGGCTGATGCAGCGACAGGTAGTGCCACACGGGTATGGCAAACGGCGCACTCTGCTGTTGGGCCAGGTAGGCGCGATGCCGCGCCAGCGCCGTCGCCGGCCACGTCTCCAGCGGTTGGCCGTTAAACGTGATAGTTCCCGGCCCGCCGGAAAGCCCGGCAATACGCGCGAGCAATGTGCTCTTCCCAGCCCCGTTTGGCCCGACAAGATGCACGATCTGCCCGGGGGGCAGCGACACGCTTATCGGCGCCAGCCTCCCCGGCTCAGCGACATCCTGAAGCTGCATCAGCGTCGACATTACTTCGCTACGGCCTGCTTAATGGCGTTGACCAGCAGCGGATCGTCCGGCGTCATATCGGGTGAAAAACGCTGAATCACCTGGCCATCGCGGCCAATCAGGAACTTTTCGAAGTTCCACAAAATATCACCCGGTGCCTGCGGTGCGCGACCTTTGCTCACCATGCGCTCATAAAATTCGCTGTCCGCAGGCGCCAGTGCCGTTGGCGCGGCGGCAATCAGTTTTTCATAGAGAGGATGGCGCGCGACACCATTGACGTCGATCTTGCTGAACAGCGGAAAGGTGACGCCATAGGTGGTGCTACAGAAGGTTTTGATCTCCTCTTCCGAGCCCGGCTCCTGCCCAAGGAACTGGTTGCACGGGAAGCCCAGCACGCTAAAACCTTCCCCTTCCCACGCTTTTTGCAGCTTTTCCAGCTGTTCGTACTGTGGCGTCAGGCCACATTTCGACGCGACGTTAACCACTAACAGCACTTTGCCACGCCAGGCGCTGAGTGAGCTTTTTTCGCCATCAATGGTGGTGACTTCGGTATCCAGAATATCCTGTTGCATAACATCCCCTTAATGAATGTGATGGTTGCCGGACTTAGCGCCCGGCCCTCAATAATAGCCAGATAAAGACCGGCGCACCTAGTGTCGATGTAACAACACCTATCGGCAGCTCTGCGGCGCTGAGCGCGAGGCGCGCGACGATATCGGCAAACAGTAGCGCGACCGCGCCCGCCAGCGCGCAACCGGGAAGCAGAACGCGATGATCGCTTAAGCCACACAAGCGCAACATATGCGGAATAACCAGGCCGATAAAGCCGATAGCTCCGGCCATCGCCACGCTGACGCCCACCATCCAGCCGGTGGCCGCCACCAGCAGGTTACGCCATAACCAGAGCGGCAGTCCCAGCTGGCGGGCAGATACTTCCCCCAGCGCTAACAGATTCAGCGCGTTAGATTGCAGGCAGATCCACACCATCACCGGCAGCAGAGCGGCCATCAGCCAGCCCTGCTGCCAGTCTATGCCGCCAAAGCCGCCCATCATCCAGTACATCAACTGGCGTAAATCAAGCGAGGTGGAGAAGTAGACCGCCCAGGTCATTAACGCGGTGCAGATGATGCCGAGCGCCACGCCGGCCAGCAGTAAGCGGCTGGTAGAGAGATGGCGGCGCGCAAAGCGCAGCAGGATCAGCGTCACCGTCAGCGCGCCGGCAATGGCACAGAGACCGAGCGCCCAGCCGGGCATCATGCCGCCGCCGAGAAATATCGCCGCAATCAGCCCGACACCCGCCCCGCTCGATACGCCAAGCAAACCGGGCTCTGCCAGCGGGTTTTCAAACAGTGCCTGCATAGTGGCACCACAAAGTGCCAGCGCGGCGCCGACCAGCAGTACAGCGAGGGTGCGCGGGAAGCGTATCTGCCAGACAAAAAGCTCGCCTTCCGGGGTAAACCAGCGGTCAGGAGCTATCCACTGCTCCCCTGCACAAAGGCTTAAGGTGAGCGCAAGCAGTAGAAGCAGCGCCAGCGCGCCGAGCCAGCGGCGGTTACGTTGCTGTTGAAGATGGGCATATGCCAGCATGGTTTCACGTTTACTCATCAGCCAGGTGACTGATTCTAAGAGGGATAGCGAATGCTGAAAAGAAAAAAGGCCGCGAAGCGGCCTTTTTGGTTAGTGCAAAAATCATTCAGCTTTGGGCGAAGCGTTTTCAACGCGGCTCTTTAACTTCTGGCCGGGTCTGAAGGTCACCACGCGCCGTGCTGTAATGGGAATATCTTCGCCGGTTTTTGGGTTACGGCCCGGACGTTGATTCTTGTCACGCAAATCAAAGTTGCCGAAGCCGGAGAGTTTGACCTGCTCACCATTTTCCAGAGCACGACGGATCTCTTCGAAAAACAGCTCTACCAGCTCTTTTGCGTCCCGTTTGCTAAGCCCAAGCTTATCAAACAGATATTCTGACATTTCAGCTTTTGTAAGCGCCATAGGTTCAATCCCTCAATGATGCCTGGAATCGCTCTTTTAATGCCTCTACACATCTGGCAACGGTAGCGGCAATCTCCTCTTCTTCGAGTGTACGGCCGGTATCCTGAAGGATCAGACTGATGGCAAGGCTTTTCGACCCTTCCACGACGCCCTTACCGCGGTACACGTCAAACAAGTTTACGCCAACTACCTGATTTGCGCCAACTTTCTTACATTCAGCCAAAACATCTGCTGCGGGGACATTTTCACTGACCACAACAGCGATGTCGCGGCGGTTCGCCGGGAAGCGAGAAATCTCCTGAGCCTGAGGCACGGCGCGGTCTGCGAGGGCATTCCACTCCAGCTCAAACACCAGCGTGCGACCGTTGAGATCGAGCTTACGCTCCAGCTCCGGATGCACCACGCCGATAAAGCCAATGCGCTTATCTTTCAGATAAATCGCGGCAGATTGACCCGGATGCAGCGCCGGATTGGTCTCAGCGCGGAACTCAATAGCCTCTAACTTGCCGGTCAAATCCAGCACGGACTCCAGATCGCCTTTCAGATCGAAGAAGTCAACGCTGGTTTTAGCCAGGTCCCAGTGCTCTTCATACCGGTTACCACAGATGGCTCCCGCCAGCATCACGTCCTGACGGATGCCGAGGTTCGCCTGGGTATCCGGTACGAAACGCAGACCGGTCTCAAAAATGCGCACGCGGCTCTGCTGACGGTTCTGGTTATAGACAATGGTGCCCAACAGACCAGTCCACAATGAGAGACGCATCACCGACATTTCGCTGGAGATTGGGCTTGGCAGCACCAGCGCTTCTTCGCCCGGGTGGATCAACTGCTGCAGTTTCGGGTCAACGAAGCTGTAGGTGATCACTTCCTGATAGCCCTTGTCGTTAAGCATAGTTTTCACTCGCTTAAGGGACAAGTTGGCTTCGCGATGCTCACCCATTACCAGACCGGCCTGCACCGGCTCGTCAGGAATATTGTTGTAACCGTAAACACGGGCAACCTCTTCCACCAGGTCCTCTTCGATCTCCATATCGAAACGCCAGCTCGGCGCGACGGCCAGCCACTCATCCTGGCTTGCGGTGACTTCGCAGCCAAGGCGGGTGAGAATATCGCTCACCTGCTCATCGGCAATGTGATGACCAATCAGGCGGTCCAGCTTGCTGCGACGCAGACGGATGGTCGCACGTTTCGGCAGCGATGCTTCATCAGTAACGTCAATGACCGGGCCCGCTTCGCCGCCGCAGATATCCAGCAGCAGACGCGTGGCGCGCTCCATCGCTTTATACTGCAGCTGCGGATCGACGCCGCGCTCGTAGCGGTGAGAGGCATCGGTGTGCAGACCGTGACGACGCGCGCGACCAGTAATAGAGAGCGGGTTGAAGAAGGCGCACTCCAGCAGAACGTTTTGCGTTTCGCTGTTCACACCGGAATGCTCACCGCCGAAGATACCGCCCATCGCCAGCGCGTTTTTCTGATCGGCAATCACCAGCGTGTCGGGGCTCAGCTTCGCTTCGTTGCCGTCGAGTAGCACCAGCGTTTCGCCCTCTTTCGCCATACGCACCACAATGCCACCTTCAAGGCGATCGCTGTCGAAAGCGTGCATCGGCTGGCCAAGCTCAAGCAGAACGTAGTTGGTGACATCGACTACCGCATCGATTGAACGAATGCCGCAGCGACGCAGCTTCTCTTTCATCCACAGCGGCGTCGGGGCGCTAACGTTGATACCTTTGACCAGACGGCCCAGATAGCGCGGACAGGCCTCTTGCGCTTCCACAACGATCGGCAGTGTATCGTTAATGGTGGCAGCCACCGGTGCGATTTCTGGCTCGTTCAGCGGGGATTTATTCAACACCGCAACGTCGCGAGCAACACCGATAATGCCCAGGCAGTCGGCGCGGTTTGGCGTGACGCTAATTTCGATGGTGTTGTCATCAAGCTTCAGGTATTCGCGAATATCGGTGCCGATTGGCGCATCTGCCGGCAGCTCGATGATACCGTTGTGATCGTCGGAAATACCGAGTTCAGAGAATGAGCAGAGCATCCCTTCAGAGGGTTCGCCGCGCAGTTTTGCTGCTTTGATTTTGAAATCGCCCGGCAGCACCGCGCCAACGGTCGCCACGGCCACTTTCAGACCGAGACGGCAGTTTGGCGCGCCGCAGACGATATCCAGCAGGCGATCGCCGCCCACGTTCACTTTTGTTACGCGCAGTTTGTCGGCGTTCGGGTGCTGAGCGCACTCCATCACTTCACCAACTACCACGCCATGAAACGCACCGGCGACCGGCTCAACGCCGTCCACTTCCAGGCCGGCCATGGTGATCTGCCCGGAGAGCGCTTCGCTATCAACCGCTGGGTTCACCCATTCGCGTAACCACAGTTCACTGAATTTCATTGTTTCGCCTGCCCTTATTTAAACTGTTTGAGGAAACGCAAATCGTTTTCGAAGAATGCGCGCAGATCTGTCACACCGTAGCGCAGCATGGTGAGACGCTCCATCCCCATGCCAAACGCGAAGCCGGAGTAGATTTCCGGGTCGATGCCAACGTTACGCAGCACATTCGGGTGGACCATGCCACAGCCCAGCACTTCCAGCCATTTACCGTTTTTACCCATCACATCCACTTCTGCGGAGGGTTCGGTGAACGGGAAGTAGGAGGGACGGAAGCGGATTTGCAGATCTTCTTCAAAGAAGTTACGCAGGAAGTCGTGCAGCGTCCCTTTCAGGTTGGTAAAGCTGATGTTTTTATCAACGATCAGCCCTTCCATCTGATGGAACATCGGGGTGTGGGTCTGATCGTAGTCGTTACGGTAGACGCGGCCCGGGGCAATGATGCGGATCGGCGGCTGCTGGTGTTCCATGGTGCGGATCTGCACGCCAGAAGTCTGGGTACGCAGCAGACGCGTGGCGTCGAACCAGAAGGTGTCGTGATCGGCACGCGCAGGGTGGTGACCCGGAATGTTCAGCGCATCAAAGTTGTGGTAATCGTCTTCGATCTCCGGCCCGGTGGCGACAGTAAAGCCCAGCTCGCCAAAGAAGCTCTCGATACGATCGATAGTACGGGTCACCGGGTGCAGGCCGCCATTTTCGATACGACGTCCTGGCAGAGAGACATCGATAGTCTCTGCGGCAAGGCGGGCATTCAGCGCAGCGCTTTCGAGATCGTTTTTACGTGCGTTCAGCGCTTGTTGAACCTGCTCTTTCGCTTCATTGATTACCGCTCCGGCAGCCGGGCGCTCTTCTGGCGGCAGCTCACGCAGGGTGGTCATCTGAAGGGTCAGGTGCCCTTTCTTACCCAAATATTCGACGCGTACGTTGTCCAGCGCGGCGACATCTGAGGCATCGTTAATGGCTGCCTTCGCACTGGCAACCAGCTCTGCGAGATGTGACATGGTTTTCCTCGTTATATGACGATATTTACACGCGGCAGATACAAAAAAAGCCTCCACAAGGGAGGCTTTCTGGCGCTGTTTTCCGTTTCTTCTTTCACGCGCAAGCCCCCTGAGTTCAGGTGCTAAAGTAAAAAAAGAAGCGGAAAATAGCAGCATTCATGCTTGCATTACCTTAATCGGCCAGGTGGTGACGATGGGCTATTGAAAACGCATCACCGCAAAAAGTCAATGTATTGATACTGTTAAAGCAAAAGAGGGAGCCAGGCTCCCTCTCTTAAACTGGCTTACGCCAGAGCTGCTTTCGCTTTTTCAACCAGGGCAGAGAATGCCACTTTGTCGAATACGGCGATGTCAGCCAGGATCTTACGGTCAATTTCAACAGAGGCTTTTTTCAGGCCGTTGATGAATTTGCTGTAAGAGATACCGTTCTGACGTGCTGCTGCGTTGATACGTGCAATCCACAGCTGACGGAACTGACGCTTTTTCTGACGACGGTCACGATAAGCGTACTGACCAGCTTTGATAACAGCCTGGAAGGCAACACGGTAAACGCGTGAACGCGCGCCGTAGTAGCCTTTAGCTTGTTTCAAAATTTTCTTATGACGTGCACGTGCAATCACACCACGTTTTACGCGAGCCATATGCTCTCCTGTATATTCTAATTAAAAAGTTAAAAGGTTAACGACTTATGCGTACGGCAGGCACGCGATGACCAGGCCCAGATCGCCTTTAGAAACCATGGCTTTCGGACGCAGGTGACGTTTACGCTTGGTAGCTTTTTTGGTCAGAATATGACGCAGGTTAGCATGCTTGTGCTTAAAACCACCTTTACCGGTTTTTTTGAAGCGCTTAGCAGCACCGCGTACGGTTTTGATCTTTGGCATTTTTCAATTTCCACTTCGCATTGTTAATAAACGAAACAAAGGCGAACTAAACCCGCGAGCACGAGGCCCACAGGTTTAATTACTTGATGGCCTTACTGTTTCTTCTTAGGAGCAAGCACCATAATCATCTGGCGGCCTTCGATCTTCGTAGGGAAGGATTCGACCACTGCCAGTTCATTCAGATCTTCTTTCACGCGGTTAAGCACTTCCATACCGATCTGTTGGTGGGCCATCTCACGACCGCGGAAACGCAGCGTGATCTTGGCCTTATCGCCCTCTTCAAGAAAGCGAATCAGGCTGCGGAGTTTTACCTGATAGTCGCCTTCATCTGTGCCAGGTCGGAATTTGATTTCCTTGACCTGAATAACTTTTTGCTTCTTCTTCTGTTCCTTAGAAGATTTGCTCTTTTCATAGAGGAACTTGCCGTAGTCCATTATACGGCAAACGGGCGGCTCGGCGTTAGGGCTAATTTCGACTAAATCAACCCCGGCTTCTTCAGCTTTTTCCAGAGCTTCTCGCAGACTCACAATACCAAGCTGCTCGCCTTCCAGACCAGTTAAGCGAACTTCCAGGGCGCGGATCTCGCCATTAATACGATTGGGACGCGCCGTTTGAACTCGTTTTCCGCCTTTAATACCTTATTCCTCCAGTTGTTTAAGACTGCGGCTGCGAATCTCTTGTTGCAGCTTCTCGATAACTTCATTTACGTCAAGGCTACCCAGGTCTTTACCGCGACGGGTACGCACAGCAACTTTGCCGGCTTCAACCTCTTTGTCACCACAAACAAGCATATAAGGGACACGACGTAAAGTGTGCTCGCGGATTTTAAAGCCTATCTTCTCGTTTCTCAAGTCTGCTTTTACACGAATGCCTGCATTTTGCAATTTCTCGGTCAATTCGTTGACATATTCAGACTGTGAATCAGTGATGTTCATGACCACTACCTGCACTGGCGCAAGCCAGGTTGGGAAGAAGCCAGCGAACTCTTCAGTCAGGATGCCGATAAAGCGCTCCAGTGACCCAAGAATTGCGCGGTGAATCATAACCGGAACCTGACGCTCGTTGCTTTCGCCCACATAAGAGGCGTTCAGACGAGCCGGCAGGGAGAAGTCCAGCTGTACCGTTCCGCACTGCCATGCACGATCGAGGCAGTCATAAAGGGTAAATTCAATTTTCGGACCGTAGAATGCGCCTTCACCCAGCTGATATTCAAATGGGATATTGTTCTCTTCCAGCGCAACTGCCAGATCCGCCTCAGCACGATCCCACATCTCGTCGCTACCGATACGTTTCTCGGGACGGGTGGAGAGTTTGACGACGATCTTTTCGAAGCCAAACGTGCTGTACATATCGTAGACCATACGGATACAGGCGTTCACTTCATCGCGAACCTGCTCTTCCGTACAGAAGATGTGCGCATCATCTTGCGTAAAGCCGCGCACACGCATCAGACCGTGTAACGCGCCCGAAGGTTCATTACGGTGGCAGCTACCGAACTCCGCCATACGCAGCGGCAGGTCGCGGTAGGATTTCAACCCCTGGTTGAAAATCTGCACATGTCCCGGGCAGTTCATCGGTTTGATGCAGTACTCACGATTCTCCGAGGAGGTCGTAAACATAGCATCTTTGTAGTTGTCCCAGTGGCCGGTTTTTTCCCACAGCACACGGTCCATCATGAACGGGCCTTTCACTTCCTGGTACTGATACGCTTTCAGTTTAGAGCGTACGAACGTTTCCAGTTCGCGGAAAATGGTCCAGCCGTCGTTGTGCCAGAAGACCATGCCCGGCGCCTCTTCCTGCATATGGTACAGGTCAAGCTGCTTACCGATTTTACGGTGGTCGCGTTTCGCCGCTTCTTCCAGACGCAGCAGGTAGGCGTTAAGCGCTTTTTTATCGGCCCATGCGGTACCGTAAATACGCTGCAGCATTTTGTTGTTGCTGTCGCCACGCCAGTAAGCACCTGCCGTTTTCATCAGTTTAAAATGGTGGCAGAAACGCATATTCGGTACGTGCGGACCACGGCACATATCGATGTATTCTTCATGATGATACAAGCCAGGCTTGTCATCATGGGCAATATTTTCATCAAGAATGGAGACTTTGTAGTTTTCACCGCGTGCGACAAACGTTTCACGCGCTTCCTGCCAGCTCACTCTCTTCTTGATAACGTCGTAGTTGGATTCGGCGAGCTCGTGCATACGTTTTTCGAGCGCGTCGATATCTTCCTGAGTCAGGGTGTGGTCAAGATCAACGTCATAATAGAAGCCGTTGTCGATAACCGGACCAATCGCCATTTTGGTGTGCGGCCACAGCTGCTTGATCGCATGGCCCAACAGGTGCGCACAGGAGTGACGGATAATCTCCAGTCCTTCCTCATCTTTTGCGGTGATGATAGCAAGGTTTGCATCACTGTCGATGATATCCGAAGCATCGACCAATTCACCATTGACTCGACCAGCGATGCAGGCTTTCGCCAGACCAGGGCCAATATCGAGCGCGACATCCAGGGGACTTACGGCGTGGTCATAATGGCGTTGACTGCCATCAGGAAGCGTAATTACAGGCATTTCATTTCCTTAATTTGCAGTGGTGCGCCACACGAAAGAGCACATGCAAAATGAGATTTCAAAGATATAACAGCCGCTTAGATAAGTTTTCTCGCTTCACTCTGCGGAATGTGTATCGGGCGGTAATGACCGCACTTTACCCCTACCCGCGGCTGTTAAGTACTCGACAATAGTACACATTTGCACTCGGCGTTGAAAGGGCTAGTGTGATGGGGATCATTTTTGCGCCCTTTTCCGGCGCTATTGAGAAGAGTTGCCATTTAACCGTGGTTGCGCAACAAAGGTATTATCTGATTTTTCATTTACATCTTGACACAACCGGGGTAGAAGCAGTCTATTTGGCTTCCCATCAACCCCCTAACCCACTGATAAATCATGGTAATAGTTTATATCTTAGCCATCATTTTATTGATTGCTATTGTTATTTTTGCCTTCTATAAACACAGCAAAGTGAAATATTCACAAACCCTTCCGGTGTCGCCGAGAAAGCGACGCTAGGGCTTTTCGCTTCTTCCAGGCACGCAGCAATGCGTGCCTTGTTGGAATAAGGCTCAGGCATTGAAGCCCAGCGCGCGAATCACCTCTTCCATCGCCGCTTCTGTCAGCGCAGTACGTTTAATTCTCTGATTAGCCAGCATGGTTCTTACCACACCCGCGATAACGATATGCTTAGGCTCCTGCCCCAGGTCACGCATCTCAAGCACCACCTTCCCCACTACCCGGCACATCTCATCGTATAACGCCTCATCATTAAGCTTGCCCATATCGCCCTCTTCTCCCCTCTTTTTTCATTAGAAAGCCTTGAGTAAAACGCAACCGTCCTTCCTGCCCGTCGCCTGTAAGTGTGCCACAACTCAGCAAATGCAGAGCGCAAATGTAAAAGAACTTGTTTTTTATACAGTTGCACAAAGTTAAATTTCCTTATCGATTTACCTTAAAGAAACTTACTACTGGTGCCGATAAATAGAGCATTCGTGGTTTGAATGATATAGCGACGGTAATGCAAGCGATCAATTATAACGAGATGACGGGACTGAACCTGACGGTTCGAAAAACAACCTCATCGACTCTGCAGGAGTCAATTGAGCGTTTGTCGTCAGGTTTACGAATCAATGGCGCAAAAGACGATGCGGCAGGCCAGGCCATCGCAAATCGTATGCGTTCAAACAGCAACGCAGACACCGTGGTTTCCCGCGGGCTTGATGACGCCATCAGCATGGCGCAGACCGCCGATGGGGGCCTGAGTACCATTAGCGAACGGCTGATTCGCGCTAAAAGTCTGGCTATCCAGGCCGGCAACAGCACGCTTTCCGAAGGCGACAGACAGAGCATTCAGGATGAATACAAAAGTATTCTGGATACCATTCAGTCGATTTCTGAAGGTACGGAGATTTTCGGCAGCTACCCGCTGGCAACGGACTCGCCAGAGCTCCCGCCGCAGCTTATCGGCGATGTCCCGCCGCTGAGTACGAAATTTCCGGTGAGCGGGACGGACTACTCCTTTAGTTCTGGGATCGTCTCGCTGGCCTATATCCCGGCGGGGGCGAAAAATATTACGTTGACCATCGACTCGCTCGGTCTGGATGACGATATTCAGCTCTTTACGCGTGATGGTAAACATCTGGCAGGTACGCCGATTAACGGCAGCGACCCGGACTACACCTGGAAAAGCCGTGGTATCACGGATTCTGCGAAGGCGACCAGCCGCGTATTGACTCCAGCGAACGGTTTCCAGAGTGGCGCCACCTATGATGACTCGCTACTGATTGAAGGGGGGGCGTCCTGGGCTTTAAATGGCAGCGAGACGCTCGCCTATCATGGCATGACCATCAAATACAGCGGCGATGGCGATCGTTACGAGTCCGCTGCGGCCTACAATGATGGCAGCAATGGTTCGAACCGCCTTGAGCGGTTAAAAATTGATAATGTCACCGAAGATCTGGTCGTGATCATCGTGGGTAGCGGCTCTTTTACCAGCAACCTGACCTGGGGCGATCTGCCCAAACCGACCATCACACCGGAAGTACCGCCCAAGCAGAGCCGGCCATGGGAAGTGGTGACCAGCGCCACTGTCGGGGATGAGATCGCAACAACGACTATTCCGACGACGCCTGCGGATGTTAAATCCCTCGGCTTAACCGGCACCGAACTGTTGTCAGAGAGAACTGCCGGCGTGGCAATGGGCAAGCTCGATCAGGCGCTGGAGAAAGTGAGCGGTTACCGCGCGCAGTATGGCGCTTTTATTAATCGTTTTGAGTCGAACAAATCGGTACTGGCGCAGCAGAGCATTGCCACGCAGGCAGCAAGAAGCCGGATAGAAGATGCTGATTACGCGCTGGAAGCGAGCAAAATGGCGAAAGCGCAGCTTTTACAGCAGGGTCAGGATGCCGTGTTCAAAGTGGCTAATCAGGCGGCGGAGAATATTCTTTCGCTTCTGCGCAATTGATGTGCTGAGATTTAACTCAAAGAGATAAACGTTATTAGCGCATCTTTTGCTAATAACGTATCAGAATTAACGCACCATTAATCTCTCTTGCCAAATTTAAAAACCGGTACCGCTTTATCCGGTTTTTAAATTAAGCAGATGAAACGACTAACAATTCGCTTTATTCCCATTCACCGGCCACCAGCGTATGCGCATTAAATGCCGCGTCGTTAGAGCCTTTTACGGTATGGGTTCCGGGAACCATGTTTGAACCCGCTTCGATGGTAGTAATGTGGTTTGTAGATTGTGCAGGCTGTGCCGCGAATGCGCTGAAAGAGAGCGCAGAAATAACCAACGCGGCGGCGGTTGTTGTTGTGATTGTTTTCATGATCAAATTCTCTTGCTTAAATAGATTTAACTGGCCGGGCAGTAGCCTGCCCACAGCAAGAATTGTAGATCTGGATCACACTTTTTCCCAGTCAATTTATTTAGCCGTTCGTGTCAAATAAACTGAATATGTTTCCTGGTGGACAAATGTGTAGAGAAAGTGCAGGAGAAAACTTAAATAAAACTGACCAGCGAAGAGCGCACTTAAAGTAAATAAAAACGGGCCGGATAATCCGGCCCGTCCAATTAAATTGAATACCCTAAGGTAATCGACGTTCTGCGATCGGTATGATCCGGTGCCGATGACGGCGGCTCAGAGTTCCAGGTCACGTTATAGGCAACCTTCAACGCAAAGTGGGAGTTAATCGCCACGTTCAGCGCGGTTTCGGAGTTGACGGTGGTATCGTCTGCACCAAATACCGAAACACCCTGGGTGAACTTCGCATTGTCAGAGAACTGCCACGCGTAAGTGCCAGACGCGTAGCCCAGCGCCGTCGTTTTGGTATCGCCGTTAGTGTACTTGTCATACCGTACACCCGGACCGAATTCGAGACGGAAGCTGTGAACCGGGCCATTCAGGAACTGACGACCATAACCAGCGGTAGCGATGTCGCGCGCGTGATAACCGTTGTAGCGATCGGTCAACCAGCTCGCCTGGCCGAACAGGTAGTCGTAGTCAGTCATGTTGTAACGGCTACGACCACCAACAGCATACTTCTCGGAAGAACGTTCGTCGTTAGACGAGGTATTACTGGCGTTGCCCCACAGGGACCAGGCCGTAGTATCGCCATACCATGTCAGGGTTGAGTCAGCCGTCAAAGAGGAACTCTTTGTGTTACCAGACTGACCGAGATAGCCACCGTTAATATTACCTTCAAACGGTTTTTTCGCGGAGGCGGGGTCATCCATGACAGTAAAAACGGTATCATCTGCGACAGCATTCATCGACGCAAGCACGCCCGCAGCCATAACCAGCGCGGGTACTGTCTTAAAAAGCTTCATTTTTTTAAATCCGTACAGTAAATGAGACCAACACGGTCCCGGAAACTTTCTTATGGATCAATGACCAACGGTCCGCAGAAAGGTAACAAATTATAAAAAGACCGCTTAAACATATCAATGAAATCTTATTTGATTTTTTGAATAAGAGAGATCTCAGAATAATTGTTACGGATTCCGAAATATCATCGTAAAAATAATATCGTATTTAAAATCATACTGTTATTTACTTTCCCTTCCCCGTAAATGGTGCCAGGCTTACTGCACGCTACATAACAGGAGGTCAATATGGTATCGATTTATACGCTGACACTCGCGCCATCCCTCGACAGCGCGACAATAACGCCGCAAATTTATCCGGAAGGAAAACTCCGTTGCACCTCACCGGTATTTGAACCGGGCGGGGGCGGCATTAATGTTGCCCGCGCCATTGCCCACCTTGGAGAAAAAGCCACTGCCATTTTTCCGGCGGGCGGCGCGACCGGTGAACACCTCACCGCCCTGCTCGCCGATGAGCATGTCCCGACCCTCAGCGTGCAGACCGCCGACTGGACGCGACAGAACCTGCATGTCCACGTCGAGGCGAGTGGCGAGCAGTATCGCTTTGTTATGCCAGGCGCTGCACTCAGCGAAGATGAGTTCCGCCAGATTGAAGAGAAAGTGCTGACAATTGAGAAGGGTGCCATTCTGGTGATCAGCGGTAGCCTGCCGCCGGGTGTTCAGCTTGAAAAGCTGACGCAGTTGATTACCGTCGCGCAAAAACAGGGGATTCGCTGCATTATCGACAGTTCAGGCGACGCGCTGGCCGCTGCGCTGGAGATTGGCAATATCGAACTGGTCAAACCTAACCAGAAAGAGCTGAGCGCGCTTGTAGGCCGACCGCTCAACCAACCCCATGACGTGCTGCGTGCGGCGCAGGAGATCATTACCAGTGGCAAAGCGCGTCGCGTGGTGGTCTCGCTCGGGCCGCAAGGGGCGCTGGGCGTTGATCAACAGGGCCATGTGCAGGTTGTGCCGCCGCCGATGAAAAGCCAGAGTACCGTTGGCGCGGGTGACAGCATGGTCGGCGCCATGACCCTTAAGCTTGCCGAAGATGCCCCGCTCGACGATATGGTGCGCTTTGGCGTCGCGGCTGGCAGCGCGGCCACCATTAATCAGGGCACCCGCCTGTGCGCCAGCGAAGATACGCAGAAAATCTACGACTATCTACGCGGTGCTTAAGCGCTTTAACGCAGCGACAGCCTCCGGCCATGGTCGACAAATGTTCATCGCCGACTATGCTAAAAAAATTTGCAATTACAACGAGGTGAAATATGAGTAACGATGGCATCACCCGCTACGTCGTCACGGTGAAATTTCACGATGAGACGTTAACGGACATTAATGAGCTTAATAACCACTTTACACTTGCGGGGTTTCTTATCACCATGGCGGACGACGATGGCAAGGTGCACGATCTTGGCACCAACACTTTCGGCCTGATCAGCGCCTTGAGTGAGCAGGAAGTTCACGAGCTTGCCAGCGGCCTCGCAGAGAGTGCCGTCGGGCGTAAAACGGATGTCACGGTCTCCACCTGGGAGACGTGGCGGCAACAAGAGCAATAAGTGCCATCCTGCGCCGTGCGTGCGCCTGGTGTGCGTTAAGTCGAATTTTTTCACAGCTTTAGTGCGCTAACCTAATGATCTGGCTGATTACATGGGAGAAATATCATGTGGCAAGCGATAAGTGGTCTGTTAAGCGAGCAACTGGGTGAAGGCGAAATTGAACAACGCGATGAGCTACCGGGCGGCGAAATTCACGCTGCATGGCGCATACGTTACGCAGGACGCGACTGTTTCGTTAAGTGTGATGAGCGCGCCCTGCTTCCCATCTTCACTGCCGAAGCCGATCAGCTGGCGCTGCTGGCGCGCAGCAATACGGTACGGGTTCCTGAAGTATGGGCGGTCGGTAGCGACCGCGACTACAGCTTCCTGGTGATGGAGTATCTTCACGCCCGCCCGCTGGATATGCACAGCGCCTTTTTGCTGGGTCAGCAACTTGCACATCTTCATCAGTGGAGCGATCAGCCGCAGTTCGGCCTCGACTTCGATAACGATCTCTCCACCACACCGCAACCGAACGCCTGGCAGCGCCGCTGGTCAACCTTTTTTGCCGAGCAGCGTATTGGCTGGCAACTTGAGCTGGCGGCAGAGAAAGGGCTGCAGTTCGGCAATATCGATGCGATTGTTGAACATGTTCAGCAGCGGTTAGCCGGCCACCAGCCGCAGGCCTCTTTACTGCACGGCGATCTCTGGTCTGCCAACTGTGCGCTCGGCCCGGACGGCCCCTATATTTACGATCCCGCCTGCTACTGGGGCGACAGGGAGTGCGATCTGGCGATGCTGCCGCTCCATCCGGATCAGCCGCCGCAGATCTACGACGGTTACCAGTCCATCTCCCCACTCCCACCCGATTTTCTCGACCGCCAACCGATTTACCAGCTCTATACCCTCTTCAACCGCGCCATTCTCTTCGGCGGTGAACATCTGATGAATGCACAGAAGGCGCTGGATCGGGTACTGGCCGCGTAAAAGCGAAAGGCTAAACAGCCCGATCGCGAATGCCATCGGGCGCTGTAACTTTAGAGAAAGCCGAGCAGCTTAAAGAAGAAGTAACCCGCCACGATAATGATCGCTGGCAGCACATAGAGCGGGAAAATCTGCAGGAAAATGGTGTGGTTTGGCACATTAATACGCGCTTCGATCTGCTCGCGCGTAAGCCCCTCTTCGCCTTTGGCTTTTTCGAGGATCAGCTGGTTTTCCACCCCTTCACGCACAAAGCGCGCCTGGCGGCTCATGCGCGCACCGGAAGCCTGTAGCGCAAGGCCGACAAAGATCAGCGCGAAGATAATCCAGAAGAGAACGTTCAGACCCTGCTGAAAATGGGGCGTCGGCGAGTTGTACCAGAAGAGATTGAGGAATGGCGTATTGAACCGCATCATCTCAATCATCACATGGGCGAAATCGAGCATCACGGCGTTAATACCGGGCTGTTTATCACTATGCTCATACATAAACTTCAGGATCGAAATAACGGTCGAAATAACGGCCGGAATAAAAATCACCCAACCCAGAACGCGTTTTAGTACGGCGATGCGTCCAGCTTGTTGATACGTCATGGATTCCCCTTGTTGTTGACGCACTGTTTGTGCCTTAGTCTACCTGCTGATAACTATTTTCGCCTGATTTTTAAAGACGCCAGGGTGAACGCATTGCCATACTCACTACCTTCACCCTGTTTTATTTCGCTAACCGGAGAGGTGTTATGTCTGCCCCGCGCCAAACAGTTGCAGCAATTTTTGATATGGATGGTTTATTAATTGACTCAGAACCGCTGTGGGATCGCGCCGAACTTGAGGTGATCTCAAGCCTCGGCGTCGATACTTCGCGCCGCGGTGAACTGCCTGACACGCTGGGCCTGCGCATCGATATGGTGGTTGATTTGTGGTATGCGCAACAGCCGTGGAGCGGCCCTTCCCGCCAGCAAGTTACCGCCCGTATCATTGAGCGCGCTATTGCGCTGGTAGAAGCAGAGCGTCCGCTACTGCCGGGTGTGCGTGAAGCGCTGGCACTTTGCAAAGCAAACGGTCTGCGGGTCGGGCTGGCTTCCGCATCGCCGCTGCATATGCTGGAGAGGGTGCTGGCGATGTTTGACCTGCGCGACAGCTTCGATGCGCTGGCCTCTGCCGAGAGTCTGCCTTACAGCAAACCGCATCCCCAGGTTTATCTTGATTGCGCAGCGAAACTCGGTGTCGATCCTTTAGCCTGCGTCGCGCTGGAGGATTCCGTAAACGGGATGATTGCCAGTAAAGCGGCGCGTATGCGTTCAATTGTTGTGCCCGATGAGGAGCATCGCAGCGATCCGCGCTATGTGCTGGCGAATGTCAAACTCGACAGCTTGCAGCAGCTCACTGCCGCCCACCTGCTGGGTTAATGACATGCAGGAGCGGCGCAAAGCTGCTCCTGCATCACAAAAATATTGAAACAACATTTCATTTGTTTGTATTTTGCGTTCCCGCCTTCTATTCTGATCCGCAGGCATTGACGCCCGTCACGACATGACATTACGCCGGAGTAGATATGATACTGGATGCTTTTAAGCTAACGGGTAAGGTGGCTCTTGTAACCGGATGCGATACCGGCCTGGGCCAGGGAATGACAGTGGGTCTGGCGGAAGCAGGCTGCGATATTGTCGGTGTTAACCGGAAAATCCCCCATGAAACAGCGCAACGCGTTGAGGCGCTCGGTCGCCGTTTTCATGCGATTCAGGCCGACCTGCGCGACCAGCAGCAGCTTACAACGATCGTTGATGAAGCGGTAGCGAAGATGGGCCACCTCGATATTCTCATCAACAACGCCGGAACGATCCGCCGCTGTGACGCCATCGATTTCAGTGAAAAGGATTGGGATGAGGTGATGGATCTCAACCTCAAATCGCTCTTCTTCCTGTCACAAGCCGTTGCCCGACAATTTATCGTCCAGGGCAGCGGCGGCAAAATTATCAATATCGCTTCGATGCTCTCTTACCAGGGCGGCATTCGCGTGCCCTCTTATACCGCCTCAAAAAGCGGCGTGATGGGTCTTACCCGCCTGCTGGCGAATGAGTGGGCGAAGCATAATATCAACGTCAACGCTATTGCGCCGGGCTATATGGCGACCAACAATACCCAGCAGTTGCGCGAAGATGCTGAACGTAATCAGGAGATCCTCGATCGTATTCCCGCTGCTCGCTGGGGTACGCCGGAGGATTTGCAGGGTGCGGCGGTTTTTCTCGCCTCGCCTGCGGCCGATTACATAAATGGTTACACGCTGGCGGTCGATGGCGGCTGGCTGGCGCGGTAAATTAACGGGATTGTGACAAAGAGTTACACCGTCACCTCTTCCGCCTACTGTATAAACATCCTATACTGTATGCATCGACAGTTTAGCGAGTTTGATCATGACGGCGGAAGGACACCTGCTTTTCTCCATAGCCTGCGCGGTGTTTACCAAGAATGCCGAATTGACGCCCGTGCTTGCACAGGGCGACTGGTGGCATATTGTGCCTTCAGCCATTCTCACCTGTCTGCTGCCGGATATCGATCACCCAAAGTCCTTCCTCGGCCAGCGGCTAAAGTGGATCTCAAAACCCGTTGCGCGCGCCTTTGGTCACCGCGGTTTCACCCATAGCCTGCTGGCGGTCTTTCTTGCGCTCACCCTCTTCGCCTTAAAAGTGCCTGACAGCTGGTTCCTGCCGGCAGATGCGCTGCAGGGCATGGTGGTTGGCTATCTCAGCCATATCGTTGCCGATATGCTCACCCCCGCCGGTGTGCCGCTGTTGTGGCCCTGCCGCTGGCGCTTTCGCCTGCCGATCCTCGCCTCGCAAAAGGGCAATCAGCTTGAGCGCGTGCTCTGCATGGCGCTGCTCACCTATGCCGTGTGGATGCCGCAAACGCTGCCCGATAATGGTGCAATCCGCTGGTCATCTGAAGCGATAAATATCCTGCAAAATGAGTTCAATCGCTTTATTGATCGCCAGTCTGCGCGATAAATAGTCGATTTCGAACAGTTCGCTATAAAGCATTCCATTTGGATATAAGCCGCCCCGGACACTTCTGCTAACCTTGCGCCACAGGATGACCTCGATGTCATCAATATAATGAAATCAGGAGAACGGGGATGAATTTTCCATTAATCGCGAACGTTGTCGTGTTCGCCGCACTGCTGCTTTTGCTGGCGCAGGCGCGCCACAAACAGTGGAGCCTGGCAAAAAAAGTGCTGGTAGGTCTCGGGCTTGGCGTGGCATTCGGCCTCGCGCTACAGGCTATTTACGGTGCCGATAACCCGGTACTGAAAGAGTCTATTCAGTGGTTTAACGTCGTCGGTAACGGCTATGTACAACTGCTGCAAATGATCGTTATGCCGCTGGTTTTCGCGTCCATTCTCAGCGCCGTTGCGCGTCTGCACAATGCGTCTCAGTTGGGCAAAATCAGTTTCTTAACCATCGGTACGCTGCTCTTTACTACGCTTATCGCCGCGCTGGTGGGTGTGCTGGTGACGAATCTGTTTGGCCTTACCGCTGAAGGGCTGGTGCAGGGCAGCGCGGAAACCGCGCGTCTGAACGCCATTCAGAGCAACTACGTGGGTAAACTGGCCGATCTGACGGTGCCGCAGCTGCTGCTGTCGTTTGTGCCGAAAAACCCGTTTGCCGATCTGACTGGCGCCAGCCCGACCTCCATCATCAGCATCGTTATCTTTGCCGCTTTCCTCGGGGTTGCCGCGCTGAAGCTGCTGAAAGATGATGCGCCGAAGGGCCAGCGCGTGCTGACCGCCATCGACACGTTGCAGAGCTGGGTGATGAAGCTGGTGCGTCTGGTGATGCAACTGACGCCTTACGGCGTGCTGGCGCTGATGACCAAAGTGGTTGCTGGCTCCAACATCCACGACATCATCAAGCTGGGCAGCTTCGTTATCGCCTCTTACCTCGGCCTCGGCATTATGTTCGTGGTACATGGCGTGCTGCTGGGCGTGAATGGCGTAAGCCCGCTGAAGTTCTTCCGTAAAGTGTGGCCGGTGCTGACATTTGCCTTTACCAGCCGCTCCAGCGCCGCCTCTATTCCGCTGAATGTGGAAGCGCAGACCCGTCGCCTTGGCGTACCGGAGTCGATCGCCAGCTTCTCCGCCTCCTTTGGTGCGACCATCGGCCAGAATGGCTGTGCGGGTCTTTATCCGGCAATGCTGGCGGTGATGGTTGCACCAACGGTCGGCATCAACCCGCTGGACCCGATGTGGATCGCCACGCTGGTCGGTATTGTCACCATCAGTTCCGCCGGTGTGGCGGGCGTAGGCGGCGGTGCCACCTTCGCCGCGCTGATTGTACTGCCGGCGCTCGGCCTGCCCGTAACGCTGGTTGCGCTGCTGATCTCCGTTGAACCGCTGATCGATATGGGCCGTACCGCGCTGAACGTCAGCGGCTCGATGACCGCCGGGACGCTGACCAGCCAGTGGCTGAAGCAGACGGATAAAACCATTCTGGATAGCGAAGAGCACGCCGAACTGGCGCATCGTTAAGCTACCCCGGTACAAACAAAACGCCTGCACACTGCAGGCGTTTTTTTATTCCTCTATCTCGCCTTCCTGACGCATCTGCGTCGCCCAGCGCTGTGCCGCATCCGGGGTAGTGAAGGTCGGTGAGCGGCGAAAATGCTCGCCCATCAACACAAACGCGACATACTTCCCACGCAGCCTCCAGACATCACGATAACCATCGACCTTTGACGCATGGTCGGGGGGCGCCGGTTCGACGCGCGGGACATAGCTGATAATGACTCGATTCTGTTGACGAAGCGTTTTCATAAGCGATGCATTCACTAAAGACAAATTTCACACACACGAAAGCCAATGATAGCCGATTGTGACCCCGCGCGTCGCGCCCGGCGTGAGCTTCTCTGCGCGTTTTCAAGGCCGGGCCGGTAAACGGGCGTGACCGGGACATTGTTCTATAGTTAGAAGGGTTAATGGCAATAACCTGCCTTTTTAGTCATGGATAACAGGAGACGAGTTCAATGTCGCAGCATGAGAAAGAGACACAACCTTCCCGCGCCCCGGTTGATGATGAAAACGAAGCCCGCCCGGGACTGGATTCCCTCGCACCATCCGATAACTCTCACCGCCCTTCGCCAAAACCAACCGCACCCGGTGAAGAGCCTACCGCGCCAGGCAGCCTGAAATCACCCGACACCGCCAATGAAAAACTCAATGCGCTGGAGACCTTTCGCAAGGGCGGCGAGAACGCTGCGCTAACCACCAACCAGGGCGTGCGCATCAGCGACGATCAGAACTCGTTGCGCGCAGGCTCGCGCGGCCCGACGCTGCTTGAAGATTTTATTCTGCGCGAGAAGATCACCCATTTCGACCATGAGCGCATCCCTGAACGTATTGTGCATGCGCGTGGCTCGGCGGCACACGGTTACTTCCAGCCCTACCGCAGCCTGCAAGATGTCACCAAGGCCGATTTCCTCTCCGACCCGGAGAAGATCACCCCGGTGTTTGTCCGCTTCTCCACCGTGCAGGGCGGTGCCGGTTCAGCGGATACCGTGCGCGACATTCGCGGTTTCGCCACCAAGTTCTACACCGAAGAGGGTATCTTCGACCTGGTCGGCAACAACACGCCAATCTTCTTCTTGCAGGATGCGCACAAATTCCCCGACTTTGTGCATGCCGTAAAACCGGAACCACACTGGGCAATTCCGCAGGGCCAGAGCGCCCATGACACCTTCTGGGATTACGTCTCTTTGCAGCCGGAAACGCTGCATAACGTGATGTGGGCGATGTCCGACCGCGGTATTCCGCGCAGCTATCGCACCATGGAAGGGTTTGGTATTCACACCTTTCGCCTGATTAATGCCGAAGGGAAAGCGACCTTCGTGCGCTTCCACTGGAAACCGCTGGCGGGTAAAGCGTCGCTGGTGTGGGACGAGTCACAGAAGCTGACCGGGCGCGATCCCGACTTCCACCGCCGTGAGCTGTGGGAAGCGATTGAAGCGGGCGACTACCCGGAATATGAACTGGGGCTGCAACTGATCCCTGAAGAGGATGAGTTCAAGTTCGATTTCGACCTGCTCGACCCGACCAAACTGATCCCGGAAGCGCTGGTGCCGGTGCAGCGGGTCGGCAAAATGGTGCTCAATCGCAACCCGGATAACTTCTTTGCGGAAAACGAACAGGTGGCTTTCCATCCGGGGCATATTGTGCCGGGGCTCGATTTCACCAACGATCCGCTGCTGCAGGGGCGCCTCTTCTCCTATACCGATACGCAGATCAGCCGTCTCGGCGGGCCGAACTTCCACGAAATTCCGATTAACCGCCCGACCTGCCCGTACCACAACTTCCAGCGTGACGGTATGCACCGGATGGATATCGACACCAATCCGGCCAACTATGAGCCAAACTCCATCAACGATAACTGGCCGCGCGAAACGCCGCCGGGGCCGAAACGCGGCGGGTTTGAGAGCTATCAGGAGCGTGTCGAGGGGCATAAAGTGCGCGAGCGCAGCCCCTCATTTGGCGAGTATTACGCCCATCCGCGCCTCTTCTGGCTGAGCCAGACACCGTTTGAGCAACGCCATATCGTCGATGCCTTCAGTTTTGAGCTAAGCAAAGTGGCGCGTCCCTATATTCGTGAGCGCGTAGTCGATTTGCTGGCGCATATCGATGTCAAGCTGGCGCAGTCCGTCGCGGAAAACCTGGGGATTACCCTGACGGAAGAGCAGTGCAATATTACGCCGCCGCCTGCGGTAAATGGCGTGGAGAAAGATCCTTCCCTCAGCCTGTATGCCATTCCGGATGGCGATGTGAAGGGCCGTGTGGTCGCAGTGCTGCTGCATGACAATGTTCGCGCGCAGGATGTGCTGACCCTTTTACAGGGCCTGAAGAACAAAGGTGTGCACGCCAAGCTGCTCTACTCGCGCATGGGCGAAGTGGTGGCTGATGATGGCTCCCGCTTGCCGGTGGCAGCAACGTTCGCCGGTTCGCCGTCTCTGACGGTGGATGGCGTCTTTGTGCCCGGCGGTGATGTCAGCACGCTGCTGCAAAATGGCGATGCGAAATATTACCTGCTGGAAGCCTATAAGCATCTCAAGACTATCGGTCTTGCCGGTGACGCTCGCCAGTTTAAAGGGGTGATCCACGTCAACCCGCAGGGTGAAGAGGGCATTATCGAAGGCGATATCGCCTCGACCGCGCTGGTGGAGGATTTTATCGAGCAGCTTTCCGCGCACCGCGTCTGGTCACGTATCAGCAAAATCGATAACGTGCCGGCATAAGGCGTAAAAAAACCGGCCAGATGGCCGGTTTTTTGTGTGCTCAGGCGAATCAAAAAATTACTGGAAAGGTTTTTTCTGCTGAGACTGCTGCTGCGGTGCCTGCGGGTCGGTGTCGTATTCAGAACAAGTCTGATAACCCGAGTTCAGCACGTGACCGGTCTCGTCCAGTGCAACGAAGTAGGTTTCAGTTTTGCCGTTACGCTGGCCCAGGATATAGGTCTGGCAGGTACCACGGGCGTGAACCATGCTCACTTCTGAAGAAGGACGGCCTGCAATCTGCATTACCTGCTGGCGGCTCATCCCTTTTTTCACATCTTTAACGACCGGCTGACTAACCTGATCTTTCGCGCGATCGTAAGCGGTACAACCTGCCAGCATAGTCAGTACTGCTGCGGCGCCCAGAATTCCTGCGATATTCTTATTCATATTCCATCCTCTTTAGTATCCGCTTCTGTATCAGCGTGTTAACTAAGCCTGGAATATAATATTGGAATTTTCAACTCAGGACAGAAAATGATATATCTTTCAGAAAAATCTAATAAAAGTGCGTAAACGACCTGAATCGGCGCAAATTACGGCACGTAAAACTGTGAACCTTGTCGTTTTCCCACGAAGGGGTTAGCTTTAATGAATAACAATTTGCAACCTGCATAGCAGGATTCAACAACGGAGGGGTTAATGGCTCTGCAACAAGAGATTATTCAGGCACTGGGCGTCAAGCCAACCATCAATGCCGAAGAAGAAGTTCGCCGCAGCGTGGATTTTCTGAAAACGTATCTGAAAACCTATCCCTTTATCAAATCACTGGTGCTCGGCATCAGCGGTGGTCAGGACTCGACGCTGGCGGGGAAAATATCCCAGTTAGCCATCTCGGAGCTGCGTGAAGAGAGCGGCGACAGCGAGTTGCAGTTTATCGCCGTGCGTCTGCCCTACGGCGCGCAGGCTGACGAGCAGGATTGCCAGGACGCCATTGCGTTTATTAAGCCTGACCGCGTCCTGACCGTCAATATCAAAGCATCGGTGCTGGCAAGCGAGCAGGCGCTGCGCGATACCGGTATTGAACTGAGCGATTTTGTGCGTGGGAATGAGAAAGCGCGCGAGCGTATGAAAGCGCAGTACAGCATCGCCGGGATGTGCAAAGGGATTGTCGTCGGAACCGACCACGCCGCCGAAGCGGTTACCGGTTTCTATACCAAATATGGCGATGGCGGCACGGATATAAACCCGCTCTTCCGCCTTAATAAGCGTCAGGGCAAACAGCTGCTCGCACACCTTGGCTGCCCGGAGCATCTCTATAAGAAAGCGCCGACTGCCGATCTGGAAGATGACCGCCCTTCTCTGCCGGATGAAGCCGCACTCGGCGTCACCTACGAGAATATTGACGATTATCTGGAAGGCAAAACGCTGGATGAAGCAACCGCCCGCATTATTGAGGGCTGGTATGTGAAGACCGAGCACAAGCGCCGTCCGCCAATCACGATTTTCGACGATTTCTGGAAAAAACAGTAAACCGTGACGCCCGCTCAGGCCTACAGATACGCTGTAGGCCTAGTCAGCGAAGCGGTGCCAGCGCCTCTCTTTCCGACCCCACTTACCTGATCTTTCCAAATGTTTCTTTTTTAACCTGAAGCGCCCTGCTACACTGTACAAGTAACCAGTATCAGGAGTTCCGTGTGGCAAGGCGTCAATCGGCCCCGCGTCTTTCATTTGAGGCGGCGGCAATCTATGAATACCCCGAACATCTGCGTCAGTGGCTCGAGGCCATGCCTAAACACCCTGGCGTCTATATTTTTCATGGTGACAGCGAGGCAATGCCGCTCTACATCGGCAAAAGCGTTAATATTCGCAGCCGGGTGATGTCCCATTTCCGCACCCCGGATGAAGCCTCCATGCTGCGCCAGTCCCGGCGCGTCAGCTGGATCTGCACCGCCGGTGAGATCGGCGCGCTGCTGCTGGAAGCCAGGCTTATTAAAGAGCAGCAGCCGCTGTTTAATAAACGCCTGCGCCGTAATCGCCAGCTCTGCTCGCTGCGCGTGGAAGAGGGAAAACCGCAGGTGGTTTATGCCCGCGAAGTGGACTTCTCCTCATCACCGCATCTTTTTGGCCTGTTTGCCAACCGGCGCACGGCGCTGCAGGCGCTGCAATCAATTGCCGATGAGGAGAAGCTCTGTTACGGCCTGCTCGGTCTTGAGCCGCTAAGCCGTGGCCGCCCCTGTTTTCGCTCGGCGTTAAAACGCTGCGCGGGCGCATGCTGTGGGAAAGAGAGCGTTGAAGAGCACAACAGCCGTTTTCTCGCCGCGATGGCGCGCATGCAGCTGGTGTGCTGGCCGTGGCAGGGGCCGATCGGCTTAAAAGAGAGCTTTGGTGAGATGACGCAGTACCACATCATCCATAACTGGCTCTGGCTGGGCTCGGTCAATACGCCAGGCGAGGCGGCAGCCTTGCTGCGCACCCCCGCTGGCTTCGATCACGATGGCTATAAAATTCTCTGTAAACCGCTGCTGTCGGGCGAGCACGAGATCGTTGAGCTGGCTTAATGCCCCGCCAGCCACGTGATCTCGCTAAAGAGTAACTGCCCTTCGGCGCGAAGCAGCCGCAGGGTCTGTCTCCCCTCCTGCCAGCACGCGCCCTGATCGGCGGTGAGCAGTTTATCGCCCAGCTGCCATGCGCCGCTCAGCACAAACACCACACCACCGCGCGAACCGAAGGTGGTAAAGGTGCGATCGGCAATGCGCACGTTCGCCTGGCAGCGATCGCGGCGGGTCATAATATTAAAATCCATCGACATACGGCCTTCGCAAAGCTCGGCCTTGACCGGCTGATCCCCTGCAAAGGTGAAAGGCTGGTGGCGCTTCAACGTATGGCGTACGCTGCCGCCGTTAAGCGTCACTTCCCCGCCCTCTATCAGCGTGATCACGCGATCGACGCCGGGGAACGGCGTGAACTCGCCGTTTCCGGCCAGCGAGGCAATGCTGGCGCGCCAGTTAAATTCGCGGGTAGCGGGCGGAAAGCAGCAAATCTCCCGCGTTTCGCCTGCACCATTTCGCCAAAGATTGACCGGCATTTTGCGAATATCAAAGAATTCCATCATCACTCCTGAATAGCACAGCAATATGCTGCGCCGCTGCTTCTGAAACAGCGTGCATTCTTGTTCTTGTTCACATTGCTATAAACAGGTTATCGGCAGCCAGGCAGCGATGCCTTAGGCTACGACGTAACCAGAGATGTAAAAAAGTATAAACTTCAGATAAGTAGCAACTTCGGGCACACAGGAACAACGAGGATACCGCGCCGGTAGCGGCTGGCAAGAGGCAGGCGAGAAAAAACCGCCGGTTCTGCCCATCATGTGCTACTGGCGATGGGCAAAACCGGCGGTCTTAAGAAGGGTCGACTAAATTATTCAGCCGGTGCAGGAGGCATTTTATCGCCTGCGGCAGGACGTTCTGTCAGACGCTTCTCAAAATTAGCATTGAACTGTTTTTTCTGATCCGGCGTCAGAATGTTGTAAATCTTGTTCTGCGTTTCCATATGTTTGAGCATGTCGGCTTTGCGCTGCTCATCCATCTTATTGATCTGCGCTTCGGCTTTGGCTTTGTCGAAGCTGTCGCTGGCGACAATCTCATGCATCGCGCGCAGTTCTTCCACAGGCGGGCGTTTCATCTCTTCACGCTGGCTCTTCATGATGTCGCGGATCTGTGCTTTCTGCGCATCGGTCAGATTCAGGCCCTGGAACATCATCTCATGCGGCCCTTTTCCTTTGTGATGATGCATCATCGGTTTGGCATCGGCCGGTGCAGTCGGCGCATCATCAGCGTGCGCAAGGCTTGCAGCACCAAACGCCAGGGTAGAGGCAACAAACAGGGCAGTCAATTTACGCATAATATTCTTCCTTACTTCAGTTTTATATACGGCGGTTGCCGTGTTGACGCTAATCACTTTAGCGCTTCAAGCGTCAATTAATCAGAGCGATGGTAAAACAGTGAAAGTATAAAAGTGAGTATTTAATCAAATATGAAGGAAATAAGGATAAACGGTGAAGAGTGGAAATAAAAATAAACAACACACTGAAATATAAGTTTTTTATGGAGATAAGTAAAAACTGAGTATGCTATTTTTTTCAGCACTCAACAAGATAATTCCGTAATAAACTAAGAGAGCCAAAATAAGCCCTGCGGTGGCAGGGCTTAACGCTACGCTATTTTTTCCAGCATTAATCCGGCGCGTAATCCAATCTCAACATTGGGATTAGGAAACAGTACATACTCCTGCGGGTGCGTCACCATATAGCGCTCGCCGCGATCCTCTGCCAGCAGCGTCCCCTCGCTGAACGGGGTAAAGTTGAGCGTCTCACTGTCCATATAGAGGGTGAACGCCTCGCTGCGCCGGGTGAGTTGCTGCACCACCCGGTAACGCAGCGGAGGGTGTTCGGTATCGGGCGCGGGTTCGCCGGAGAGCAGCGCCGCCAGCGCCCAGGCGGTGCGCTGAAACTGGCTCAGATCGTTAGCACCAAACGGCAGCGCTTTGCCCAGCTCCAGCGTGCAGGCAAGCGCGTCGAAGCTTTCACAACTGAAATGAGTAAAGGTGCCACCGGGTGCCTGGTGGAACACCAGCGCTTCAAGGCCGGCCGCGCCGAGCCACGTGAGGAAAGACTCATCCCACGGCGTGGCGCGCTGCGGCAGAACACCAAAACGCACATGGTGCGAGCCGCGAATGGCGGTATGCAGATCGAGATGCCAGCGCGTCTCATCCCCCTCAGAGAAAAAGTGCGTTACCGCCCGCTCAAGCTGCGCCGCGCGGATGGTTTCATCACTCGGCGGAAGCTGCTGCCAGCGCCCGCCGAACATGCGGTTGAGATCGCTTTTGATATAGCGCTTACCCTGTGCCAGCGCCTGCGGATTGCCAAGAATAATCAGCAGTCGCCAGCTCAGCGGCTGCTCACCGGAGAAGAGGTTGTGCAGCAGTTGATCGATAAGCTCCACCGGTGCCGTCTCATTGCCGTGAATGGCGCAGGAGATCACCAGCGAACGCCCTGTCGGCTGCGGCGGCACCAGCTCAAGGATCCCCTGCTCATGCCACAACCAGTGAATTCCGCCCGCTTCACCGGACATCTTGCGTGGAATATCGCCCGCAATGGTTGCTGCCAGAAAGTTCTCCATACCGCCTCCGCTTAACGCTGAAAAGGATAAACCGACCCGAGATCCAACAGTTGAGTGAGGCGATCCAGCGCTTCACGCCCTTCGCGCAGCAGCTGCGGATCGGCTAAATCGGCCTGCGTGAGACGGTCGCGATAGTATTTGTCCACCCACGCATTGAGCGCGGCAAACAACGTATCGTTCATCATCACCGCCGGGTTGACCGCCCGCTGCTCCGCCTCGCTCAACACCACCCGCAAACGCAGGCAGGCTGGCCCGCCACCGTTCGCCATACTTTCGCGCAGATCGAAGACCTTAAGGGCGCTAATCGGGTTATCCTGCGCCAGCAGGTCATTGAGGTAACGCCAGACGCCCGCATGCTCCTGCGACTCCTGCGGCAACACCAGCGTCATGCGTCCATCATCATGGCTCAATAATTGACTATTAAACAGGTAAGTTGCCACCGCGTCTGTGACCGATACCGCCTGTTGCGGCACTTCGATCGCCATAAAGCCCGGCACTTTTGCCGCAAGCTCTGCCAGCAGTTGAGGCTGCCCGGCAAACGCCTGCTCGTGGCAGAACAGCAACTGGCGATTGGAGACCGCAATCACATCATTATGGAACACGCCCTGATCGATAACCGCCGGGTTTTGCTGAGCATAGACCACCTGATGCGCGCGCACCTGGTTGAGGCGGGCAACGGCCTGGCTCGCCTCCAGCGTCTGGCGCGCCGGATAACGCCCGGGAGCCAGTTCATTGCCCTCTTCGCGGCCATAGACAAAGAGCTGCACTCCCGCATCGCCATACTCGCCGCCAAAGCGGTTATGGTTGGCAGCGCCTTCATCGCCAAAACGTGCCACCTGCGGCAGCGCGCCGTGCACGCTGAAGGTGTGCGGATCGCGGAAAATCGCCCGCAGCAGCGCTTCGGTGGTCGGCGCTTCGATTGATCGGTGGAACTTATTGTTCAGGTTCGCCACCGTCAGGTGGACTTTGCCATCTTCGGCGTCCGCCGACGGGCAGACAGTGGCAGCATTGGCTACCCACATCGCTGAAGCGGAGCTGGCGGCAGAGAGCAGCTCCGGTGCCTGCGTCGCGGCTTTTTCCACCACCTGCTCATCGCTGCCGCGAAAACCTAACTGGCGTAACGCAGCAACGTTCGGGCGCTCGTGAGGCGGAATGACCGCCTGGGGAAAACCGGCATCCGCCAGCGCTTTCATCTTTAAAAGCCCCTGCTTCGCCGCCAGCTTTGGGTTGGATCGTTGAAAACGGTGCTTAGTCGAGGCTTCATTCCCAAAGGATAAACCCGCGTAGTGGTGCGTCAGCCCGACCAGACCATCAAAGTTCACTTCACGCGCGCTCATGGCTGCTCCTCACGCAAATGGCTAAGGCCCGGGCTGAGGCTCTGCGGCAGGGTGAGATCCGCCGTCTCAAGGCTCGCCATTGGCCAGGCGCAGTAATCCGCCGCATACCAGGCGCTGGCGCGATGGTTACCGGACGCCCCAACACCGCCAAACGGCGCAGTGCTCGCCGCACCGGTTAACGGCTTGTTCCAGTTAACGATCCCGGCGCGCGCCTCCAGCAGCAGACGATCGAACTTCTCCCGCTGCGGCGAAATGAGGCCGCAGGCCAGACCATAACGGGTGTTATTCGCAAGCGTAATCGCATCGTCAAAATCGTCATAACGCCAGACGCAGAGCAGCGGGCCAAACACCTCTTCATCAGGCACGTTGCCCACCGCGGTCATCTCAATAATGCCCGGTGTCAGCAGAGAGGTGCCCGACGCCAGCAGACGCGGAGCCAGTAACGTTTTACCGCCGCGCGCTTCATGCTCCTGCCAGGCGTGATAAACCTGTTCCGCCGCCTGGGGTGAGATCAGCCCGCCGAAAAAGGGCTGCGGCTCGGCGTCCCAGGCAGCCGGTATCAGCTTGCTGGCGACCTCCACCAGCCTTTTCAGGAAGGCATCGCCCGCCGCCGAACGTTTCACCAGCAGCCGCCGCGCGCAGGTGCAGCGCTGACCCGCGGTCACAAAGGCGGACTGGATCGCCAGATGCACCGCGGCATTAATATCATCAGGATCTTCAACAATCAGCGGGTTATTGCCGCCCATCTCCAGCGCGAGGATCTTCTCTGGCTGGCCCGCCAGCTGGCGATGCAGCTGATAGCCGGTGTTGGCACTGCCGGTAAACAGCAGCCCGTCCAGCCCTGCCAGCGCACTCAGCGCCTGGCCGGTTTCGCGCCCGCCCTGCAATAAGTTGAGCACACCAGCCGGTAAGCCCGCCTGCTGCCACAGTTTCACCACCGCCTCGCCGATCCACGGCGTCAGCTCGCTCGGTTTAAATAGCAGTGTATTGCCTGCCAGCAGTGCCGGGATGATATGCCCGTTTGGCAGGTGGCCGGGGAAGTTATAGGGGCCAAACACCGCCAGCACGCCGTGCGGGCGATGACGCAGGGTTGCCGCGCCGTCGGCCATCTCCGTCTGCTGTTCGCCGGTGCGCGTGTGATACGCCTTTACCGAGATCGCCGCTTTGTTGATCATCGCGGTGATTTCGGTGGCGGCTTCCCAGCGCGGTTTGCCGGTTTCGCGGGCGATGATGGTTGTCAGCTCTTCTTTATTACTCTCCAGCAGCGCGGCAAATTTCTCCACGATCGCCTGGCGGGCGCTAAAGGGCTGGCGCGCCCAGGCGGGGAAAGCGGCGCGCGCGGCCTGGTAAGCCGCCCCGACCTGGGCGCTATCCGCATCAAAGCCCTGCCACAGCACGTCGTGGCTCACCGGGTTGGTTTTCTCCCGCCGTGCGCCCTGGCCCTTTATCCACTCACCGTTGATGCATAAACTCATTGCGCTCTCTCCTCACCACTCTTCTCTTCCGCACACAGGCGCACCAGCCGGACGCTATCACCGGGCTGACACTTCAGCGCATCCAGTTCGCCCGCCGACAGCAGCAGCCGTTCGGTCTGCGGGTCAACGTTGATCAGCATCGCGCGAAAATCGTCATAGCGCTCATTCGACACCATGCAGGCTGGCCACTCGCCCGGCGCGCGCTGCCCTTCGCCAATCGCCACCAGCCGGCTTTTGCGGATCGCCCGCACGCGATCGATATCGCACTCCAGCGTCGGCCCGCCATCAAAGATGTCAACATAGTTGCGGTAGCGGAACCCCTCTTTCTCCAGCACCGCGCGCGCAGGCGCGGTTTGTGGATGGACATGACCAATTACCGACTGCGCCTCTTCCGAAAGGAAATGGGTATAGATCGGGTGTTTCGGCATCAGCTCGGCAATAAAGGCTTTCTGCCCGGTGCCGCAGAGATAATCCGCGCGGCTAAACTCCATCGAGAAGAAGCGTTTACCAACGCTCTCCCAGAAGGGGGAGTAGCCGTGCTCATCAATCACGCCGCGCATCTCGGCAACCACTTTCTCATTGAAGCGATCGCGAAACGCCGCCATAAACATAAAGCGCGATTTCGACAGCAGGTAGCCGTTGCCCGCTTTGCGCCAGGCGGGATCGAGAAACAGGGTGCAGAGTTCGCTGCTGCCGGTGTGATCGTTACTGAGAAACAGCGTCGGCAGCGCGTTATAGACATTCAGCTCTTTCGAGGCGTGCACCTGCGTGCCGACGCGGTAGTTGTACCACGGGTCGTTAAGCCCGACGGCGACCTCAATGGCGCAGATGCCGCCCACTTCGCCGCTCTGCGTATCCTCCAGCACAAAGACATAGCCCTGCTCGCCCTTCGGCAGCGTGCCTTGCCAGGTCTGGCGGGCGCGCTCAATACGCGCCGCCAGGGTTGCCTCATCGGCAGGCAGCGAGGTTAAACCACCGCCGGTTTTGCCGGCGAGTTTCATCAGGGCTGCGAGATCGCTTGCCGCGACCGGACGAATCACCATCATGTTGTGCTCTCCGAGAGGAATTTTTCACAGGCGCGGGCAAAGCGCTCAAGGCCGATGCGCACCTCCTCTTCACTGATGTTCAGCGCCGGGGCGAAACGCAGCACGTTGCCACCGGCAATCAGCACCATTACCCCTTCCGCTGCCGCCAGCTGGGAGATCTGCTTCGCTTTACCGCTAAAGGCGGGCACCAGCTGGCAGCCGATCAACAGCCCAAGGCCGCGAATGTCGCTGAACAGCAGGTGACGGGCATTGATGGCGGTAAGCTGTTCGGTAAACCACTCATGGCGCTGTTTCACGCCGTTGAGCATCTGCGGGGTGTTGACGGTATCAAGCAGTGCCCCTGCCACCGCGCCCGCCAGCGGGTTACCGCCATAGGTGGTGCCGTGGGTACCGACACTCATCACCTTGCCGAAGGTTTCGGTAGTGAGCATCGCGCCAATCGGGAAGCCGCCGCCGAGCGCTTTCGCGGTGGTTAACACATCCGGCGTCACGCCATAGTGCATATAGGCATAGAGTTCGCCGGTGCGGCCGACGCCGGTTTGTACCTCATCAAAAATCAGCAGCGCATTGTGGCGGGAGCAGATCTCGCGCAGCCCCTGTAAAAAGGCCGGATCGGCAGGCACCACGCCGCCCTCGCCCTGCATCGGCTCAACAATCACCGCACAGGTGTCGTCGTTTATCAGTGCGCTGGCAGAGGCGAGATCGTTAAAGGTGGCATGCTGGATCTGCGGTGGCAGCGGCGCGAAATCCTGTGAATAGGCGGGCTGACCACCGGCGCTGACGGTAAAGAGCGTGCGGCCGTGGAAGGCATTTTTGAAGGCGACAATGCCGCTCTTCTGCGCGCCAAAGGTGTCGTGGGCATATTTACGCGCCAGTTTCAGCGCCGCTTCGTTGGCTTCCGCCCCGGAGTTACAAAAGAAGATGCGGTCGGCGAAGGTGGCATCAATCAGCCGTTTTGCCAGCCGCAGCGCCGGCTCGTTGGTGTAACCATTGCCGGTATGCCAGAACTTCGCCGCCTGCTCGCTTAACGCTTTGCACAGCACCGGGTTAGCGTGGCCGAGCGCGTTAACCGCAATGCCGCCGGCGAAGTCGATATACTCGGTCCCCTGCTGATCCCACAGACGAGAGCCCTCGCCGCGAACCGGGATAAACGGCGCAGGCGCGTAGACCGGCAGCATCCATTGATCGAAATTTTCACGCGTAACAGACAGAGACATAGCGACCTCACCGGTTAATAAATGGTTGAATAAATGTTAATAAAAATGACGTTTTCGCCCTTAATGTAGATTGCACGCTTCGTGCCAGCTAGAGGCAAAAATGCATAAACGGCATGCATCAACGTTATTTCAATAACTTACAACCGATCGCCATTCACTTATCATGCATAAAAAGTGAATAATTTTAGATATTGCGGCGAAGCAGGGCGGGATTTAGCGATAGTTTATGCATTTATAAAATTTAATTCTGGAACTGTGATCGTCCGCGAAATTAATTGTGCCAGCGCGCCCCATTTTGGCGCACCGCGCCCTGAAAAGAGGCAGCTGGCCTGATTTTTGCGCAGACGCGATGAGCTTCGGAATAAGTGGCAGTGATTGAAAGTAAACTCTGATAACATTCCTGCATCTTTCACTCCATTAAGTGGCTGCGACTATGAAATTTGTCTCGTTCAATATCAACGGCCTGCGCGCCAGACCCCACCAGCTTCAGGCAATCGTCGAACAACACCAGCCCGATGTGATTGGTTTGCAGGAGACGAAAGTCCATGACGATATGTTCCCCCTCGAAGAGGTGGCGCGTCTCGGTTACAACGTCTTTTATCATGGGCAAAAGGGTCACTACGGCGTGGCGCTGCTGACCAAAGAGACGCCGGTTCTGGTGCGTCGCGGCTTCCCGGAAGATGGCGAAGAGGCACAGCGTCGCATCATCATGGCGGAGATCCCCTCCCCACTTGGCAATATCACCGTTATCAACGGCTACTTCCCGCAGGGCGAAAGCCGCGACCATCCGACCAAGTTTCCGGCAAAAGAGAAGTTCTACCAGGATCTGCAACACTTCCTCGATAACGAACTGAAGCGCGAGAACCCGGTGCTGATCATGGGCGATATGAATATCAGCCCGACGGATCTCGATATCGGCATCGGGGAGGAGAACCTCAAGCGCTGGCTGCGTACCGGGAAATGTTCCTTCCTGCCGGAAGAGCGTGAGTGGATGGAACGCCTGAAAAACTGGGGGCTGGTGGATACCTACCGCGCAGCCAACCCGGAGACCACGGATCGCTTCTCATGGTTTGATTACCGCTCAAGAGGCTTTGATGACAACCGCGGGCTGCGTATCGATCTGCTGATGGCGAGCCAGCCGCTGGCGGAGCGCTGCATTGAGACCGGCATCGATTACGACATCCGCGGCATGGAAAAACCCTCTGACCATGCGCCGGTCTGGGCAACGTTCAAACTCTGATGACGCAGACGCCAAAAAGCATTGATGTGGTCGCCGCCATCATTGAGCGCGAAGGCCATATTCTGCTCGCGCAACGTCCGCCGCACGCGGATCAACCCGGTTTATGGGAGTTTGCGGGCGGCAAAGTGGAAGCGGGTGAAACGCAGCCGCAGGCGCTGGTGCGCGAATTGCGTGAAGAGTTGGGTATCGAGGCGGTTCCGGCGCGCTTTGTTGCCAGCCATCAACGGGAAGTCTCCGGGCGGCTAATTACACTTCACGCCTGGCACGTACACACCTTTGCAGGCGAGCCAGCGCGCCATTATCACAGCCAGCTTGCGTGGGTGACACCCGCCGACGCGCTCAACTACGCGCTGGCTCCGGCGGATATCCCCCTGCTGGAGGCGTTCAGGGTTTTACGCGACGCCAGACCAGCGGATTAGTGGAAATGGTGCGTTCATCGCGCTGGCACTGCAGCAGCACCCCTTCCATTTTGATCACCGACCCTTCACTGTAATTCTGATTGCCATAGACGCAGCACTGCATGCAGGGCTGTGTCGTTTGCGTCTGCCCGCCGCTGCTGAACACTTCAGCCGGCACATTCACTTCCACACCCGGCGACGGGTAGCGATCCGCCAGCGCGCTGCCCGATGCGATCAGCAATAACGCGGCGGCAACGCCTGTAAATCGGCTCATAGCCTCTCCTTTTTGATTGACTGCACTAATTACTATAACGGATCTATTTTCCGGGACTTTAGTTTCACGGCTCATCGTTTTTCATTATGAGCGTAAACAGGTTCTTAATTTCTCTGATGAGCGAGATTTTCCCTTGCGGCGTGGCGTAGCGCCGATGTTATAGTCCAAAAGCGCCCGTTTTTTGCGCATTGCAAACACAACGATACTCATCAACATAATAAGAGACGCTTATATCTATGGATCAGACCCCCTCTCTTGCAACATTCCTCGACACCGTTCATCAGCGCGATCCGCACCAGCCGGAGTTCTCCCAGGCCGTTCGCGAAGTGATGAGCACCCTCTGGCCCTTTCTCGAAGCCAACCCGCGCTACCGTCAGCTTTCGCTGCTTGAGCGTTTGGTTGAGCCGGAGCGCGTGATTCAGTTCCGCGTCGCCTGGGTAGACGATCGCAATAAGGTGCAGGTTAACCGCGCGTGGCGCGTGCAGTTCAGCTCTGCCATCGGCCCCTATAAAGGCGGCATGCGTTTTCACCCTTCGGTGAACTTATCGATTCTCAAGTTCCTCGGCTTCGAGCAGACCTTCAAAAATGCCCTTACCACGCTCCCGATGGGCGGCGGTAAAGGGGGCAGCGATTTCAATCCTAAAGGCAAAAGCGACGGCGAAGTGATGCGCTTCTGCCAGGCGCTGATCACCGAACTTTATCGCCACCTCGGCCCGGACACCGATGTGCCTGCGGGCGATATCGGCGTGGGCGGGCGTGAAGTGGGCTTTATGGCCGGGATGATGAAAAAGCTCTCCAACACCACCGCCTGCGTCTTTACCGGAAAAGGCCTCTCTTTTGGCGGCAGCCTGATCCGCCCGGAAGCGACCGGTTACGGCCTGGTCTACTTCACCGAGGCGATGCTGAAGCGCCACGGCCTTGGCTTTGAAGGGATGCGCGTGGCGGTTTCCGGCTCCGGTAACGTTGCGCAGTATGCGATTGAAAAAGCGATGTCGCTCGGCGCGCGCGTGATCACCGCCTCTGACTCTGCGGGAACGGTGGTTGACGAAGCGGGCTTCACGGCGGAAAAACTGGCGCGCCTGTGCGAGATCAAGGCGAGCCGCGACGGCCGGGTAGCCGATTACGCGCGGGAGTTTGGCCTCACCTATCTGGAAGGGAAACATCCGTGGTTAGTGCCGGTCGATATCGCGCTGCCCTGTGCCACGCAGAATGAGCTGGACGTTGAGGCCGCGCAGACGCTTATCGCCAACGGCGTCAAAGCGGTGGCCGAAGGAGCCAACATGCCGACCACCATTGAAGCGACGGATCTTTTCCTCGAGGCGGGCGTGCTGTTTGCCCCAGGCAAAGCGGCGAATGCTGGCGGTGTCGCGACATCGGGTCTGGAGATGGCGCAGAACGCGGGACGCATCAGCTGGAAAGCCGAAGAGGTGGATGCCCGTTTGCAGCACATCATGCTGGATATTCACCAGGCCTGCGTGGAGTACGGCGGCGAAGGGAAGCAGACGCATTACGTGCGCGGCGCGAATATCGCGGGCTTTGTTAAAGTCGCCGACGCGATGATCGCCCAGGGAGTGATTTAACCCCTACGCACTGCCGGATGGCGGCGTAAACGCCTTATCCGGCCTGCGGGTTAGCATGCTGTTGTAGGCCTGATAAGCGCAGCGCCATCAGGCAGGCTTTCAGGCTCGGTGCTGAGTGCCGGATGGCGGCATAAATGCCTTATCCGGCCTACGGGTTAGCACCCTGTTGTAGGCCTGATAAGCGCAGCGCCATCAGGCAATTTGCAGACCCGGGTGCCGGATGGCGGCGTACGGGTTAGCATGCTTTTGTAGGCCCGATAAGCGCAGCGCCATCGGGCATTGCTGACGGAATTAGGAGGCAGACGCTTCCGCCGCGGGCGGGCGTTTCTTACTCTTTCCTTTGGCGAAGGATTTTTTCTTATCGCCGCCGGGTGCCACCAGGCCGCGGAACTGCCGCACCGGGGTACTGCGCGCCTGGTGGATCAACTCATGCAGCGTGCCGACCAGCGGCTGCATAAAGTCCTGGTAGCGACACTCTTTTTCGCTGATCTGCGTCAGCACCGACTCCCAGTGCGCGGTCATATCCGGTCGCGCCGCCATCTCCGGCAGCGAGTGGATCAATGCCCGCCCTGCGTCGGATGAGTGAATATAGCGCCCTTTTTTCACCAGAAAGCCGCGCTTAAACAGCAGCTCGATAATGCCCGCGCGCGTCGCTTCGGTGCCTAATCCATCGGTGGCGCGCAGGATCTTTTTCAGATCCTTATCCTGCACAAAGCGCGCAATACCGGTCATCGCAGAGAGCAGCGTCGCATCGGTGAAGTGGCGCGGCGGCTGCGTCTGGCGCGCCACCACTTCGCCCTTTTCACACAACAGCTCATCGCCTTTTGCGACCACCGGCAGCGGCGTGCCGTCATCATCTTCATCGCGCTCTTTCGCGCCGAGCAGCGTACGCCAGCCCGCTTCCGCAAGGAAACGCGCTTTGGCGATAAACTTGCCGTTGGCGATATCCAGATCGATCTGACATTTGCGGAACACCGCATCCGGGCAGAACTGCATCAGATATTGCCGCGCAATCAGGTTGTAGACTTTGGCCTCGTTATCGCTGAGGCTCACTTTCGAGCTGCGCGCGGTCGGAATGATGGCGTGGTGAGCATCCACCTTTTTGTCATCCCAACAGCGGTTGCGCGTATCGGGGTTAACCACCGGCTGCGGCAGCAGATCGGCAGCGTGCACGCCAATCGCGTTCATTACCGCATGGCGACCAGCGAAGTGCTCCTCCGGCAGATAGCGGCTGTCGGAGCGCGGATAGGTAATTAATTTATGGGTTTCATACAGCTTCTGGCAGATATCGAGCACGTTCTGCGCGCTCAGGCCAAAACGCTTCGCCGCCTCAATCTGCAGTGATGAGAGGGAGAATGGCAGCGGTGCCAGTTCTGATTCCCGTTTATCGTTATAGGCGGTAACCATCGCCGGTTGACCACTGATGCGGTTAACCACATGCTCTGCGAGCGCGCGATGGAGTAAACGCCCCTCTTCATCCTGGTAAGGCTCGCAGGCATCGCTCGGCTGCCAGAGGGCAGTAAACCGCTCCCCGGCGGGCGTCACAATGTGCGCTTTCACTTCAAAGAAATCTTTCGAGACGAAGTTCTCAATCTCTTCATCGCGTCGCACCACCAGCCCCAGCACCGGAGTCTGGACTCGCCCAACGGAGAGCACACCCTGATACCCGGCGTTGCGGCCTAAAAGCGTATAGGCGCGGGTCATATTAATGCCGTACAGCCAGTCTGCGCGGGCGCGGGCCAGCGCCGAGACGCAGAGCGGAATAAACTCGCTGTTGGCGCGCAGCCGCCCAATCGCTCTCTCCACCGCCTGCGGGTTGAGATCGTTAATCAGGCAGCGCTGCACATGCTGGCGCTTTTCCGCGGGCAGTTGCAGGTAGTCAATCACCTCATCCACCAGCAGTTGCCCTTCGCGATCCGGGTCACCGGCATGCACCACTTCGTCGGCGTCGGCAAGCAGACGCTTAATAACGTTGATCTGCTTGAGCACCGACGGGCGCGGTTGCAGCTGCCACTTCTCCGGCACAATGGGCAAGTCTGCCAGGTTCCAGCGCGCATAGCGGCTGTCATAGACATCCGGCTGCGCCTGCTCCAGCAGGTGACCAATACACCAGGTCACCACCTGGCCATTACCGCACTCAATGTAGCCGTCGCCTTTGCGATGCGGCTTGGGCAACACATCGGCAATGGCGCGCGCCAGACTGGGCTTTTCGGCAATAAATAACCGCATCGACTTATCGGATCTCAATCATCGGGCGACCGCCGCGGGCGGTGACCAGTTCGCCAATGGCGCTCAGTTCAATGCCGTACTCCGCCGCCGTGGCTTTCACCTGCGCTTCGGCGTCCGGCGTCACCGCCAGCAGCAAGCCGCCGGAGGTTTGCGGATCGCACAGCAGATTGCGCACCGCGTCGGGCATCTCGCCCATCAGGTGGCCGTAGCTGGCAAAGTTACGCTGCGTCCCCCCCGGCACCGCGCCCTGGGCAATATACTCCTCCACGCCCGGCAGCTTCGGCACATCGGCATAGGTGAGCTGCGCCTGCACGCCTGCGCCCTGGCACATCTCGCTCAGGTGCCCCAGCAGACCAAAGCCGGTGACGTCGGTCATCGCTTTGACGCCCTCAATATCGGCAAATGCTGCACCGGCGAGGTTCATCCGGCACATCACTTCCGTCGCCAGCCCGACATGCTCGGGTTTGAGCAGGGATCGCTTCTCGGCGGTGGTGAGCACACCAATGCCCAGCGGTTTGGTGAGGAAGAGTTTGCAGCCCGCCTGCGCGGTGCTGTTCTTCTTCACGCGCTCGGTCGGCACCACGCCGGTCACGGCGAGGCCAAAAATAGGCTCCGGGGCGTCAATCGAGTGACCACCGGCCAGCGCAATGCCCGCCTGCTGGCAGGCGAAGCGCCCGCCTTCGATCACCTCGCGGGCCACCTCCGGAGGCAGCTTATCGAGCGGCCAGCCGAGGATAGCGATCGCCATGATCGGTTTGCCGCCCATCGCGAAGACGTCGCTGATGGCGTTTGTCGCCGCGATGCGACCAAAGTCGAAGGGGTTATCGACGATCGGCATGAAAAAGTCGGTGGTGCTGATAACGCAGGTGCCATTCCCAAGATCGTAAACCGCGGCGTCGTCACGCGTCTCGTTGCCGACCAGAAGGTTGGGATCGAGGAACTTCGCCTGCTCGCTGTGCAGAATGGTATCCAGCACTTTGGGGGAAATTTTACAGCCGCAACCGGCTCCGTGGCTGTATTGCGTTAAACGAATAGCTTGCTCGCTCATGGACATCTCCTGTCATTGCAATGGCGCTATGGTAGCGCCCAAACCGTAAGGTGGTAAGTGTGACAATCCGATTTCGCGCCCCGTCGCTCACTAAGCGAGCGAAAGAGTGATAAACACTGGTTATCTTTTGCGCGCTCACGCCCGCGCAAAACGGTGCAGAAGCCGTTTTGCGATTCACCGCAATGTTATTTCGCACGAATTATGACAGAAATATGACAACAGCCACCCATGGCTGTTGCAGTCAAAAATCTAAGGAACCTCTAATGAAAAAAAACCTTATCACCCTTTGTCTTGCGGGTTTACTTTCTGCCAACGCCTTTGCTCTTGTACCAACGGGAAATGATGCTACCACTAAGCCCGATCTCTACTACCTGAAAAACGACCAGGCGATAGATAGCCTGGCGCTGCTGCCACCGCCGCCGGAAGTGGGCAGCATCGCCTTTTTGAACGATCAGGCGATGTATGAGCAGGGTCGTTTGCTGCGCAATACCGAGCGCGGCAAGCTTGCCGCCGAAGACGCTAACCTGAGCAGCGGCGGCGTGGCAAATGCCTTCTCCGGCGCGTTTGGCTCGCCGATCACCGAAAAAGAGGCCCCGCAGCTGCACAAGCTGCTGACCAATATGATTGAAGATGCGGGCGATCTGGCAACGCGCGGCGCAAAACAGAAGTACATGCGTATCCGTCCTTTCGCCTTCTACAACGTGCCGACCTGCAACACCAAAGATCAGGATGAGCTGTCGAAAAATGGCTCCTATCCGTCAGGCCATACCTCGATTGGCTGGGCCACGGCGCTGGTGCTGGCAGAAGTGAACCCGCAGCGACAGAATGAGATCCTGAAACGCGGCTTCGACCTGGGTCAAAGCCGGGTGATTTGTGGTTACCACTGGCAGAGCGACGTTGACGCCGCGCGCGTTGTCGGCTCGGCGGTTGTTGCTACGCTGCACACCAATCCGGCTTTCCAGCAGCAGTTGCAGAAAGCCAAAGAGGAGTTTGCGGCGAATCATAAGTAACCCAGTTGCCGGATGACGGCAGCGTTTAATCCGGCCTGTTAACCTGCGTGGTTGCCAGGCCGGATTCATGCTCAGCGCCATCCGGCGATAGCGGCACTCAAAAGTGGGTAACGAACGGCGTATGATCCGGCACGGTCACCGTGGTAGAGGCTTTCAGCTGCGGCGTACCGAGGTAGAGGAAACCGACAACCTGATCCAGCTCACCGCAATTAAATGCCTCGCGCACCGCCGGGCTGTTGGTCAGCGGGCCGGTGCGCCAAATGCCGTTAAAGCCCTGCGCCAGCGCCGCCATCTGCATCGCCATCACCGCACATCCGGCGGAGAGCAACTGCTCCCACTGCGGCACTTTGTGGTGCTGCTGACACTTTGCCACCACGGTGATAATCATCGGCGCACGAAACGGCGAGGTGCGCGCTTTCTCAATGCCCTTTTCATCCTGGTCCGCGGCACGCGCCGCCTGCTCCAGCGTCTGGCTGAAGCGCTCGCGGCCTTCCCCTTCAATCACAAAAAAGTGCCACGGTTGCAGCGTGCCGTGGTCTGGCGCACGCATGCCGGCGCGAAGAATGTTATCCAGCTGTTCCCCTGCCGGAGCCGGTTCCCCCAGGCGAGAAGCACTGCGTCGGTTGACGAGAAGTTCAAGTGCGTCCATTAGTTAACCCCTTGTTGTGAAATTTGTTCATAAAATTAACATGGGCGTAGAAATTGTTACAGCGCCGGAGGCGATTCCTGCTGACAAGAGGCAGCGGGATAATTAGGATAACCACACTTTGCCGCTCGGGCAGCGGTGGCCGTTAACTCGCAGGGAGAATACATGCAAACCCTTTGGCGCATTATTGCCGGATTTTTTAAGTGGTGCTGGCGACTGCTGAACTTTACCCGCAACCTGGTGATGAACGTTATCTTCATCGTGTTGATCTTAGTGGCCGTTGGCGTCTGGATGCAGATGAGCGACAGCAAAACGGAGCGCAGCGGGCGCGGCGCGCTACTGCTGGATATCTCCGGCGTGGTGGTCGATAAAACCTCCGCCAGCGGTCGCCTCGGCGCACTGGGTCGCCAGCTGTTCGGCGCCAGCTCCGATCGTCTGCAGGAGAACTCACTCTTCGATATCGTCGAAACCATTCGTCAGGCGCAGCAGGATCGCAACATTACCGGCATTGTGCTCGATCTGAAGAATTTCGTCGGGGCCGATCAGCCTTCCATGCAGTATATCGGTAAAGCGCTGCGCGAATTCCGCGACAGCGGCAAACCGGTCTATGCGGTGGGCGATAACTACAGCCAGGGCCAGTACTACCTTGCGAGCTTTGCCAATAAGATCTGGCTCTCGCCGCAGGGCGTGGTCGATCTGCATGGTTTCGCCACTAACGGTCTCTATTACAAAGCGCTGCTCGACAAACTGAAAGTGACGACCCATGTCTTCCGCGTCGGCACTTACAAATCTGCCGTCGAGCCGTTCATTCGCGACGATATGTCCCCTGCCGCGCGCGAAGCGGACAGCCGCTGGATCGGCGAGCTGTGGCAAAATTACCTCAACACCGTGGCGGCTAACCGCCAGATCACCGCCCAGCAGGTCTTCCCTGGCGCGCAGGCGATGCTCGACGGCCTGCGTAAAGTGGACGGTGATACGGCGAAATATGCGCTGGATAACAAGCTGGTCGATGAACTGGGCTCTGCTGCCGATGCTGAAAAAGCGATGGTGAAACAGTTTGGCTGGAGCACGGAAGATAAAAACTTCCGCGCCATCAGCTTCTATGACTACCAAACCAAAACGCCGGCTGATGTGGGGGGAACCGTGGCGGTGATCTTCGCTAACGGTGCCATCATGGATGGCGAAGAGACGCCGGGGAATGTGGGTGGCGATACCACCGCTGCGCAGATCCGCGATGCGCGTCTGGATGATAAGGTCAAAGCGATTGTGCTGCGTGTCAACAGCCCGGGCGGCAGCGTCAGCGCCTCCGAAGTGATCCGCGCTGAACTGGCTGCGGCCCGCGCGGCAGGCAAACCGGTGGTGGTTTCGATGGGCGGCATGGCAGCGTCCGGCGGGTACTGGATCTCGACGCCGGCCAACTACATTGTGGCTAACCCTAGCACCCTGACCGGCTCCATCGGCATTTTTGGCGTGATCAATACGCTGGAGAACAGCCTCGACAGCATCGGTGTGCATACGGATGGCGTTGCCACTTCGCCGCTGGCGGATGTGAGCATGACCAAAGCGTTGCCTGATGAAGTGCAGCAGATGATGCAGTTGAGCATCGAGAACGGCTATAAGCGCTTTATCACGCTGGTAGCGAAGTCGCGCAACAGCACGCCCGAGCAGGTGGATAAAATCGCGCAGGGCCATGTCTGGACCGGTCAGGATGCGAAAAACAACGGACTGGTCGATGCGCTGGGCGACTTTGATGACGCGATTGCTAAAGCCGCAGAGCTGGCGAAGCTGAAGCAGTGGCATGTTGATTACTACGAAGAGGAGCCAGGCTTACTGGACCGCGTGGTGGACAGTATGACCGGTTCGGTGCGCGCCATGCTGCCGCAGGCGCTGCAGGCTTATCTGCCCGCTCCGCTGGCCAGCGCAGCGCAGGAAGTGAAAGCCGAGACGGATAAACTGGCGGTGTTTAACGATCCGCAGAACCGTTATGCGCTGTGCCTGAACTGCGCCACCGTTCGCTAATTTTTTCCTTACGCATCCCCTCCGCCGGAGGGGATTTTTTTGATTCAGTCAGAACCTACTTACCATGCAAAAAAAATCCATTTACGTAGCCTACACGGGCGGCACCATCGGCATGCAGCGTTCAGAGCATGGCTATGTGCCGGTTTCCGGTCATCTGCAGCGTCAGCTGGCGCTGATGCCCGAGTTCCACCGCCCGGAGATGCCCGACTTCACTATCCATGAATATGCCCCGCTGATGGACTCCTCCGATATGACGCCGGAGGACTGGCAGCATATTGCGGATGATGTGAAAGCGCACTACGACGAGTATGACGGTTTCGTGATCCTGCACGGCACCGACACCATGGCTTACACCGCCTCGGCGCTGTCGTTTATGCTCGAAAATCTCGGCAAACCGGTTATTGTGACAGGGTCACAAATCCCACTGGCGGAGCTGCGCTCCGACGGGCAGATCAACCTGCTTAACGCGCTCTACGTGGCGGCAAATTTTCCGATTAATGAAGTCACCCTCTTTTTCAACAACCGTCTCTATCGCGGCAACCGCACCACTAAAGCCCACGCTGACGGTTTTGACGCTTTTGCCTCGCCGAACCTCTCGCCGCTGCTGGAGGCGGGTATCCATATTCGCCGTCTCGGCACACCGCCTGCGCCGAGCACCGTGGGCGAACTGATCGTTCATCCGATCACGCCGCAACCGATTGGCGTGGTCACGATTTACCCTGGGATCTCTGCCGATGTGGTACGTAACTTCTTGCTGCAGCCGGTAAAAGCACTGATCCTGCGTTCATACGGCGTGGGTAATGCGCCGCAAAACCGCGAGTTCCTTAAGGCATTGCAGGAAGCGAGCGAGCGCGGCATCGTGGTTGTGAACCTGACGCAGTGCATGTCCGGCAAGGTCAATATGGGCGGTTACGCTACCGGTAACGCCCTTGCTCATGCAGGCGTGATTGGCGGTGCGGATATGACCGTCGAGGCGACGCTGACTAAACTGCACTATCTGTTAAGTCAGGATCTGGACGCGAATGCGATCCGCACCGCGATGACGCAAAACCTGCGCGGTGAACTGACGCCGGACGAGTAAGGAGTTAACGATGAAAGCACGCGCTCTGCTGCTGGTCGATCTGCAAAACGATTTCTGTGCCGGTGGCGCGCTGGCCGTCGCAGGCGGCGACAGCACTGTGGATGTGGCGAATACGCTGATACCGTGGTTTAAAAGCCGCGGCGAGCCGGTGCTGACCAGCATGGACTGGCATCCGGCCAGGCACGGCAGTTTCGCCAGCCAGCACGGCGTTGAGCCTTTTGTCAGCGGTGAACTGGAGGGGTTGCCACAAACCTTCTGGCCCGATCACTGTGTGCAAGAGAGCGAAGGCGCGGCGCTGCATTCGCTGCTCGATCGGCAGGCCATTGATGCGGTGTTCCATAAGGGGGAAAACCCGCTTATCGACAGTTACAGCGCCTTTTTCGATAACGGCCACCGTCAGCAGACAGCGCTGCATGGCTGGTTGCAGGCGCATGGCATTCGCGAACTGGTGGTAATGGGTTTAGCCACCGATTATTGCGTGAAGTTTACGGTGCAGGATGCGCTACAGCTTGGGTATGAAGTGAGTGTGATTACCGATGGTTGCCGTGGCGTAAACCTGCATGCCGACGACAGCGCGCAAGCGTTTATGGCAATGGCAAGCGAGGGCGCAACGCTTTATACGCTGGCGGACTGGCTGGAAACGCAGGGTTGAGTGTTGCTGATTGCCGCGCACTGTCTGATGGCGGCTTCGCCTTATCAGGCCTACAAAAGCGTGCCACCCCCGTAGGCCGGATAAAGCGTTTACGCCGCCATCCGGCAATCCGCTTCGGAGCCCAAAACCTGCCTGATGGCGGCTGCGCCTTATCAGGCCTACAAAAGCGTGCCACTACGTAGGCCGGATAAGGCGTTTACGCCGCCATCCGGCAATCCGCTTCGGAGCCCAAAAGCTGCCTGATGGCGGCTTCGCTTATCAGGCCTACAAAACGTGCCACTCCGTAGGCTGGATAAGGCGTCTACGCCGCCATCCGGCAATCCGCTTCGGAGCCCAAAACCTGCCTGATGGCGGCTTCGCTTGTCAGGCCTACAAAAGCGTGCCACTCCGTAGGCCGGATAAGCGTAAGCGCCATCCGGCATGATTTTACGATTTGAAGGTGGCGATCGGTTTGGGCGTGATGCCAAACTCCTCTTTCAACTGCTGTTTGCTCTTCATCACCATCTGGCCATTGGTATCGATGGTCATATGCTGCGCCTGCACGTTATTGCGCGCCTGCCACAACATCACCAGTTGCAGGCTGTTCTCTTTCTGTTCCGGCGTCAGCGCCACGCCATCGGGCCATTTTCCCAGCTCTACTGCCGTTGCCAGACGCTGGTAGATCTCCGGCGTCATATTGCTCACGATCTCATCAATATTCATCTTACTCTGCTCTCTGGAATAATAGCTGAATCGATTTTTCAACCGCGGGTCTGGTCACCGTTTTCGTCATCGGTGAAGCTCAGCGACGCGGAGTTGACGCAATAACGCTCACCCGTCGGCTGCGGGCCGTCCGGGAAGACGTGCCCCAGATGCGCGTCGCACTTGCCGCAACGGATTTCCACGCGCTGCATGCCGTGGGAGTAATCATTGATATAACGAATGGCCTCTTCGCTCACCGGCTCATAAAAACTCGGCCAGCCGCAGCCAGAATCATACTTGGTCTCGGCATTGAAGAGCGCGGCATCGCACACCAGGCAATGGTAGACGCCATCGCGCTTGTTGTGCAGCAGGCGCCCGCTAAAGGGCGGCTCGGTACCATGGTTTTGCGTTACGTAGAACTGCATTTCGGTCAGATCGTTTTTCAGATCGTCCTGGGAGGAATTGTTCGCCATTTGTTTACATCTCGCGGTCATGATTCGACAACTTATCACCCTGATTCTAACAAAACATTAACACTCAGGGCTCGACTTTTGTTCTAAACTTAGCAGTTGCGATAAAGCAGCCAGGGAATTGTGATGAGTCTCACACTTTTATCTTTAGTGACCTTTAAAATCTTGGGCGGCACCCCATATGGGGAAGATGCTCAAAGGGAAAGTGAGATTAATCAGTCTGACCACGGACATGCGGATGATTGATTTGTCGCAATGATTGACACGATTCCGCTTGACGCTGCGTAAGGTTTTTGTAATTTTACAGCCAACCTTTTATTCACTAACAAATAGCTGGTGGAATATATGACTATCAAAGTAGGTATCAACGGTTTTGGCCGTATCGGTCGCATTGTTTTCCGTGCTGCTCAAGAGCGTTCTGACATCGAAATCGTTGGTATCAACGATCTGTTAGATGCGGATTACATGGCATACATGCTGAAGTACGACTCCACTCACGGTCGTTTCAACGGCACCGTTGAAGTGAAAGACGGCCACCTGGTTGTTAACGGCAAAACCATCCGTGTTACTGCTGAGAAAGACCCGGCTAACCTGAAGTGGAACGAAATCGGCGTTGACGTTGTTGCTGAAGCTACCGGTATCTTCCTGACCGACGAAACTGCTCGTAAGCACATCACTGCCGGCGCGAAAAAAGTTGTTCTGACCGGTCCGTCCAAAGACAACACCCCGATGTTCGTGCGTGGCGCTAACTTCGAGAAATATGCAGGCCAGGACATCGTTTCCAACGCTTCCTGCACCACCAACTGCCTGGCTCCGCTGGCGAAAGTTATCAACGACAACTTCGGCATCATCGAAGGTCTGATGACTACCGTTCACGCGACCACCGCTACTCAGAAAACCGTTGATGGCCCGTCTCACAAAGACTGGCGCGGCGGCCGCGGCGCAGCTCAGAACATCATCCCGTCCTCTACCGGCGCTGCTAAAGCAGTAGGTAAAGTTCTGCCGGAACTGAACGGCAAACTGACCGGTATGGCGTTCCGCGTTCCGACTCCGAACGTATCCGTTGTTGACCTGACCGTTCGTCTGGAAAAAGCAGCGTCCTACGAAGAGATCAAGAAAGCCATCAAAGCCGCTTCTGAAGGCGAAATGAAAGGCGTTCTGGGTTACACCGAAGACGACGTTGTTTCTACCGATTTCAACGGCGAAGTCTGCACTTCCGTGTTCGATGCTAAAGCAGGTATCGCACTGAATGACAACTTCGTGAAACTGGTCTCCTGGTACGACAACGAAACCGGCTACTCTAACAAAGTTCTGGATCTGATCGCTCACATCTCCAAATAAGTTGAGATGGTAAGCTTTCTGAAAGGGCGACTTCGGTCGCTCTTTTTTTGTTTTGAAGACAGAGGATTGCGTTAATGATTACTAAAATTTTTGCACTTCCGGTAGTCGAACAAATCACGCCGACGCTCTCGCGCCGCACGCTGGATGATCTCGATGTGCTGGTTGTCGACCATCCGCAGGTGAAAGCCGCGTTTGCTTACCAGGGCGCGCATCTGCTGTGCTGGAAACCGCAGGGTGAAGAAGAGGTGCTGTGGCTAAGCGGCAACACGCCGTTTAAAGAGGGTGTGGCAATCCGCGGCGGCGTGCCGATTTGCTGGCCGTGGTTTGGCCCGGCGAAAGAGCAGGGTCTGCCGGCGCACGGTTTTGCCCGCAACCTGCCGTGGGCACTGCAGGCGCATAACGAAGATGAGAGCAGCGTAGTGCTGACCTTCGAACTGCAGAGCAGCGACGCTTCGCGTCAGCACTGGCCGCACGACTTCACCCTCTTCGCCCGCTTCAAGCTGGCGGCAACCTGCGAAATGGAGCTGGAAGCGCACGGTGAGTTCGAAACCACCTCTGCGCTGCACACCTACTTCAACGTTGGCGATATTGCTGAGGTCAAAGTGAGCGGCCTCGGCGATCGCTATATCGATAAAGTGAACGACGCCAAAGAGGATGTGCTGGCCGACGGCGTGCAGACCTTCCCGGATCGCGTCGACCGCGTCTACCTCAACGCCGAGGGTTGCAGCCTGATCCATGATGCGAAGCTGAACCGCGCAATTGAAGTGACCCATCACCACAACGCTAACGTTGTTGCCTGGAACCCGGGCCCGGCGCTCTCCGTCAGCATGGCCGACATGCCGGATGATGGTTACAAAACCTTTGTCTGCGTCGAGTCGGTCAATGCGACCGTGGCGCAGAAAGCGAGCGAAGAGAAACCTTCCCGCCTTGCGCAGACCATCCGCGTCGTTAAACGCTGATCGCCCTGCCTCCCCTCTCCCGCCGGGAGAGGGAATTGCCTGCCTTACACAACATCAAGCGGGGTTTTCCCCTCCGGCGCCGGAAACGCCGCGTCCAGCTGTCGCATCTCCTCATCACTGAGCACAATAGTGAGCGCCGCGGCATTCTCTTCCACATGCTTAATGCCCGATGCTTTCGGGATCGCCATCACGCCCTGATGATGGATCACCCACGCCAGTAAGATTTGCGCCGCGCTGGCGCGATACGCCTCGGCAACCTGCTGCACCACCCTGTTTTCCATCAGCCCGTCGCGCAGACGCCCGGCCTGCGCCAGCGGGCAGTAGGCCATCACCGGCATTGCCTGCTGCTGACACCACGGCAGCAGATCATATTCAATACCGCGTGAAGCCAGGTGGTAGAGCACCTGATTGGTGGCGCAGGCATCGCCGCCGCTCACCTGCATCAGCTCCTGCATGTCGCTGTAATCGAGATTGGAGACGCCCCAGCGGCGGATTTTCCCCTGCTGGATAAGCCTCTCCATCACCTCAACCGTTTCCGCCAGCGAATAGTTACCGCGCCAGTGCAGCAGATAGAGATCGAGCGCATCGGTTTTCAGCCGTCGCAGGCTCGCTTCGCAGGCGGCAATCGCCTTCTCCCCGCCCGCGTTCCACGGGTAGACTTTCGATACCAGAAACACCTTGTCGCGCAGGCCGCCCTGCAGCGCCTCGCCGACCACCTCTTCTGCCGCGCCATCGGCGTACATCTCTGCGGTATCGATAAGCGTCAGACCCAGATCGATGCCCGCCCGTAGTGCAGAAACTTCCTGCTGCCGGGAACGGGCGTTTTCACCCATATACCACGTGCCCTGCCCGATAGCAGGCAGTACCTTGCCACCGAGACGTATCGTTTTCTCTGCCATCTTCTCCTCCTGCGTTGAACGCACCACCATAAAACAAAACAGGGCCATAGGCCCTGTTGGAATGCACAACATGCACTGTAAACGTGCACAATCAGAAGCGGTAGGTCACACCCGTTGAGAGCAGACCGGACCAGGATTTATCCACCATCGGGCTGTCTTTGACCTCATCAGAGAGGTGCGAGTAGCGGCCGGTGCCGTAAACGCTCCAGTTGTCGGCGAAACGGTAGCTGACGGTCAGCTCAAGGTACGGGTCCCAACTGCTGTCCGGATCGTAGCTCGACAGCCCGCTGCGGCGCGATTCTGAACGCGATACGCCGTAGTAGTATTCGTTCTGGTTATCGCTGCTCCACTCGACGCCGATACCCGGCGTCACGGTCAGACCGCCGTTAGTGTAGTTGTAGAGCCAGGCCAGATCCCACACTACGCCGTTGCTGTTATCCAGCACGTCACCGGCAAGGGTGGTGCGCAGAAAACCATACTGCGTGTTATGGATATAGCTTAGACCGGCCATTGCCGTTGATTTGCGGCGATCGAGCTGGCGCAGCTGGATATTGTCGCTGTCTTTCGGCTTGAACTGCCACGGTGAGTAGAAAGCCATCACCGACAGTTTGTCCGCTTCGTCATTCCAGAGGTAGTAGCCGCCGCCGATGCCGCGGAACCAGAAGTCATCGCTCTCATAAGTTACAACCGGAAGCGGCGTAACGCGCGTGTCGTACTCCTTATAAGGAGACTCCATCACGCCCACACCCGCGCCGAGAGAAAAATTGCTTTCTGCATTGGCCGCGCAGGCAGAGATCGCCGTCGCTACGCCCAGTGCCAGGAGTTTGAATTTGGTCACAGTCCTTTCTTTCCTGTTCGTCAAATAATTGGCGGATGAAGTGTAGTCGCCCCGCGCACCCTGCCCAACTCTTTTTATCTGAAGATTACAAAAAATTAACTTTCTACTCTGAAGCCCCGTTATGACGCTTCCATTACAGCGTTATGAAACAACAATGAAAGCGTCAGCCGCGGCTTATGACAAAAACAGGATTTTTAGGATGAGTTATTGATATGCCATTGAAATTGGTTTTCGGCCGCATGCAAGATTTGCAAAGCCTTCTACGCTTAAATTAAGAAGATGATTTACCTGATCCGCGCTCAGTTGTTGGCATGCAACCTGGCACAAGGGTTGCTCGGTGACTAAAAGCGTCGTTCAGCTAACGCTTCCGGGAGCCTCCATTACTCATACGAACGGCTCTTAACCTGTGCTAAAAAACGAAAGGACGGCATGCCATGAATATATTCGATCACTATCGCCAGCGCTATGAAGCTGCCAAGGACGAAGAGTTCACACTGCAGGAGTTTCTTGCCATCTGTAAGCAAGATCGCAGTGCCTATGCTAACGCGGCAGAACGGCTATTGATGGCCATTGGTGAGCCCGTGATGGTTGACACCGCTCAGGAGCCACGGCTTTCCCGTCTCTTTTCGAACCGGGTTATCGGACGCTACCCGGCGTTTGAAGAGTTCTATGGTATGGAAGAAGCTATCGAGCAGATTGTCTCCTACCTCAAGCACGCCGCGCAGGGGCTTGAAGAGAAGAAACAGATCCTCTATCTGCTCGGCCCGGTCGGGGGCGGTAAATCCTCGCTGGCTGAACGCCTGAAATCCTTAATGCAGCGCGTGCCCATCTACATCCTGAGCGCCAACGGCGAACGCAGCCCGGTCAACGACCACCCGCTCTGCCTGTTTAACCCGCAGGAAGATGCGCAGATCCTCGAAAAAGAGTACAACGTGCCGCGCCGCTACCTCGGCACCATCATGTCGCCATGGGCGGCAAAACGGCTGCATGAGTTTGGCGGCGATATCAGTAAATTCCGCGTCGTCAAAGTGTGGCCGTCGATTCTGGAGCAGATTGCCATCGCCAAAACCGAACCGGGCGATGAGAACAACCAGGATATCTCCGCGCTGGTGGGTAAAGTCGATATCCGCAAACTGGAAAACCACGCGCAAAACGACCCTGATGCCTACGGCTACTCCGGCGCACTCTGCCGCGCCAACCAGGGGGTGATGGAGTTCGTCGAAATGTTTAAAGCGCCGATCAAGGTGCTGCACCCGCTGCTGACCGCCACCCAGGAGGGGAACTACAACGGCACCGAGGGGATCTCCGCCCTGCCGTTTAACGGCATTATTCTCGCCCACTCCAACGAATCGGAATGGGTGCAGTTCCGTAACAACAAAAACAACGAGGCGTTCCTCGACCGTGTCTACATCGTCAAGGTGCCTTACTGCCTGCGCATCTCGGAAGAGATGAAGATCTACGAAAAACTGCTTAACCACTCTGAGCTTTCCCATGCGCCATGTGCCCCAGGGACGCTGGAGACGCTGGCGCGCTTCTCTATTCTTTCGCGCCTGAAAGAGCCGGAAAACTCCAGCATCTACTCCAAAATGCGGGTTTACGACGGCGAGAGTTTGAAAGATACCGATCCGAAAGCGAAATCCTACCAGGAGTATCGTGATTACGCCGGCGTCGACGAAGGGATGAACGGCCTTTCAACGCGTTTCGCCTTTAAGATCCTTTCGCGGGTATTCAACTTCGATCATGTGGAAGTGGCGGCCAACCCGGTGCACCTCTTCTATGTGCTGGAGCAGCAGATTGAGCGTGAGCAGTTCCCGCAGGAGCAGGCTGAGCGCTATCTCGAGTTCCTTAAAGGCTACCTGATCCCGAAATACGCCGAATTTATCGGGAAAGAGATCCAGACCGCCTATCTCGAATCCTACTCGGAGTATGGGCAGAACATTTTCGACCGTTATGTCACCTACGCCGACTTCTGGATTCAGGATCAGGAGTACCGCGATCCCGATACCGGTCAGCTGTTTGACCGTGAGTCTCTTAATGCGGAACTGGAGAAGATTGAGAAACCGGCCGGGATCAGTAACCCGAAAGATTTCCGTAACGAGATCGTCAACTTCGTGCTGCGCGCCCGCGCCAATAATAGCGGTCGCAACCCGAACTGGACCAGTTACGAAAAACTGCGCACGGTTATTGAGAAGAAAATGTTCTCCAATACCGAAGAGCTGCTGCCGGTCATCTCCTTTAACGCCAAAACCTCGACCGACGAGCAGAAAAAACATGATGACTTTGTCGACCGCATGATGGAGAAAGGCTATACCCGCAAGCAGGTGCGCCTGCTGTGCGAATGGTATCTGCGGGTTCGTAAATCCTCATAACAGCACCACCCCGGCCGCGCCCCGTGCGCGGTCTGTTGCAAAGTTGGCATACGCAGCGGGAGGGAACTATGACCTGGTTCATTGACCGGCGTCTGAACGGCAAAAACAAGAGCGCGGTGAACCGCCAGCGCTTTTTACGCCGTTACAAAGCGCAAATAAAGCAGTCCATTTCCGGGGCGATCAATAAACGATCGGTCACGGATGTCGAGAGCGGCGAGTCTGTCTCAATCCCGACGGAAGATATTAGCGAACCGATGTTCCACCAGGGGCGCGGCGGCTTGCGCCATCGCGTTCACCCGGGGAACGACCATTTTGTGCCCAACGATCGCATCGAGCGCCCGCAAGGCGGCGGCGGTGGCGGAGGCAGCGGCCAGGGCGATGCCAGCCAGGATGGTGAAGGCCAGGATGAGTTTGTTTTCCAGATCTCGAAAGATGAGTATCTCGATCTGCTGTTTGAAGATCTCGCCCTGCCAAACCTGCAAAAAAACCAGCAGCGGCAGATGAATGAGTACAAAACGCACCGCGCCGGGTATACCGCCAACGGTGTGCCGGCCAATATCAGCGTCGTGCGATCGCTGCAAAACTCCCTCGCCCGCCGCACGGCGATGACGGCCGGCAAGCGCCGCGAACTGCGCGAGCTGGAGAGCAATCTGGAGACCGTCGCCAAAAGCGAGCCGGCGCAACTGCTGGAGGAGGAGCGTCTGCGCAAAGAGATTGCCGAGCTGCGGGCGAAAATCGAGCGCGTGCCCTTTATCGACACCTTCGACTTACGCTACAAGAACTACGAAAAACGCCCGGAGCCCTCCAGCCAGGCGGTGATGTTCTGCCTGATGGACGTTTCCGGCTCGATGGATCAGGCCACCAAAGATATGGCCAAGCGATTCTATATCCTGCTCTATCTCTTCCTGAGCCGAACCTATAAAAACGTGGAAGTGGTCTATATCCGCCACCACACGCAGGCGAAAGAGGTGGATGAGCATGAGTTCTTCTACTCACAGGAGACGGGCGGCACGATTGTCTCCAGCGCCCTGAAACTGATGGATGAGGTAGTAAAAGCGCGTTACGACCCTGGGCAGTGGAATATCTACGCCGCGCAGGCCTCCGATGGCGATAACTGGGCGGATGACTCCCCCCTGTGTCACGAAATTCTGGCGAAGAAGATCCTGCCGGTGGTGCGTTACTACAGTTATATCGAGATCACCCGTCGGGCGCACCAGACGCTGTGGCGCGAGTATGAACATCTGCAAACGATGTTTGATAACTTCGCTATCCAGCATATTCGCGACCAGGATGATATCTACCCGGTATTCCGCGAACTGTTTCATAAGCAGAATGCAAATTAAGATATAACTCGCATATAAATCAGCCAGTTAAATTGCTTTCACTGGCTGATTTTCCTCATGTTTAAGCACCAAAAAATTGTCTAACAATATCAAAACTTTACTTGTTGATATGAGGCTTTTGGAATTAAATCGGGGATTTTAAACTATTGTGCATAAGATGCAGGAGTAACACTGGCATGGCTGATCAAACGGGGATAGGTCATCGTATCGGATTAGGAAATAGCGATGTAATTTTACGTTGTGAGAAACGTTCAAAGATATTGGGTGTTAAAGAATGACGGAAATGGAGGATGACTTTTTAGAAAATGATCTGGACTGGTTTTTATCCAGCCCGGATGGGTACCTGGCGCATTTTGCAACAGCAGGCCAGGGGCCGGTTCCTGAAAGGATCAAAGCCTCTGTCGAGGACTATAATTTTATCTTTGATTATGTTTACTCGCTGGCCCCCATGTCGGAGGTCTATGTTATAGAAGCCAATCTGCCTGCATTTTCAAATGAGCAGCAACGTGTTGGCTATCTACGTTCATTTGTTGAGATGTCAAGAAAAGGCGTGTTCAGTTACGATTATGAACAAGCTGGATATAAATTAATTGCTAAACCAAAAACACCGTTGAAATATGAGTCATTGCCAAATGAAGTGAAAGAGGTGATTTATGTTGCAGATGAAGGAATAGACTTATAGAAATGATGTGCTGATGCGACCTGCGCCCATTTTTGACATACAACAGTTCCATTTCTGGCACAAATCAGACCGTTCAATCTCTGACCCCAGTTAAAACAATCACATCCAACCCAGCTGCTGCATGCGGAGCAATGCATTGTATTTAAAAATAGATCGCAGTGACAAACTCAACATCTATCGTTCCAGCCATTCAACGCAAGTTGCAGATGATGCTCTATAAAGGGAGTTTTGAATGCGCTATAACCCTGTGCATCGTTCTTATATAGCAATTGTGCTGTACGCTTTACCTCAGCGTAAGCCATTGCAATATCAGTGTGTTTTCTCAGGTAATCACGAAAAGCAAGATGTCTAAGTACCTGTCTATCCCCTACTGAAAACGCATGCACTTGATGGCTACGCTGATTACCCTCTTTTATGAAGTACCGACGTCCCGCAATACCGTTTTCACCGCGAGCAACGTATCCGGCGTTGACCATTGCAGGGGTACATTGATCCAATTCATTGATATCTGAAACTTCCACCAGGACATCAATCACGGGCTTTGCTGAGAGGCCAGGCACTGACGTACTGCCAATATGATGAATATCCTTAGCCACCTCACCCAGCAGTCTCTTTATCAGAAAACTTTCAGCATTAAACAGCTCAGGCCATTTTTCATCGTATGGCACCACAACTATTTCCCGCATAAATAACCTCTTCTTTTTCCAGAAGCTTTTAATATAAAAGTTCCTAAAGCATATTCATCGGAATTGCATGAGGCAAACAACTTATGCTCTCAGCCCAGAGAAGGGTCATAGGCGCAATGTTCGCTTTGAGTTGAATAAGTGAAAAGTTGATGCTGCGCAACGGATCATCCCATAAGGATTGAAAGGTCACGGTACCAGGCGTATCAAGAGAGACGGCAACTTTGCCATTCTTTTAGGAAACGCAAATATGGCTGACAGAAGACCACTTAATCCAGGCGTAGTTGTTCCTAAACCCGGCGGTGGTACACAGCCCCGCGATCGTAACAATGATGGTCGAGTCCGCGAAAAGCGCTCGGATGCTGGTAAACCACGGAAATAATGGCAAGCCGCCTCCGGGCGGCTTTTTCCAAAAATGAACGAGCTTTAGCAGGATTTACCTTTGTCGGCTTAGAGCGAGGAGCGGATATAAATTCTCGCAAGCCGATTGCGGTGCATTAAAGTGCAGACTTAACGATAAACTGAGCAACTTAGGATAGAGCGCTCTTATGTTGGGGCAGAACATGACCCATTCGAGCAGCTAAAAAGTGAATTATTCATGAGTAGACGACTTAGCAGAAAGCTTGTGCGCAAGCTTTAATTAAGGGGTTTGCTTTCATTTAGTAAAAACCAAACTCCCTTTTGCTGCAGTCGATGTCAATGGCACAAGCACCGCGAGTAGCAACACCCAAAACTTGATTTGCATCCTCTTCTCCTTTTGTTTGTTGGTTGCTCTGCTCTCCATTAATTAACACAAGCTGCTGTTAGCAACGTCTTCTTCTGGCAAATCGCTACCCCCTATCACTTCGGCCTTTTGTTAGGAACGCTTAAAATTAACATCTAAATCAGCCAGTTAAATAAAAATAACTGGCTACTGCCCTGCCTGCCTGCCTGCGCAATAACTTAGTTTACTTAACCGCCCTCAAAATCTACAAAACCCGCAATTAAATAACGCACGACACAATTGAACACATTTTGATTGATTTCAACCCTAATGGTTTTTCATCCCCCTGCCGATAGTGTTCCACACCAAAATTGTGATGAGAAAACCGATGAAAATTTCTACACGACTGAGCGTAGGGTTTGGCTTGATTATTGTCTTATTTATCCTGTGTGCCGCCACTGCGTTGCAGGGTCTCTGGCATGCGCGCGAGAGCATGAACGACACGGTAAATTCCAAAATGAAGCGCTATGACCTGGTGCTGGATATGCGCAGTAACGTGCGTGATATGGCCATCGCCGTGCGTAACCTCGCGCTGCTGACCGACCCGGTGCAGATGCAGCCGGAGTGGAAGCGGCTGAACGATCAGCGCGATCTCTATATCCATAACCGTGAACTGCTGGAACAGAGCATGGCGTCGAACGTCTCCGATGAGGGTAAAACAGCGCTTACACGCATTGTTGCCGCCGAGCCTGCGGCTCTTTCCACGCTGATGGAGGCGGGAAAACTGGGCCTGTCGAACCGTCAGGAGGAGACCACCACCTACCTGATGGACACCGCCCGCCCGGCGCAGAAATCGCTGCTTGATGCCCTTAACGCGCTGACGGATGTGCAGATGAAGCTAAGCCGCGATACGCTCGCGGAGAACGGCGAAAATATCTCTCGCACGGTGCTGACCCTGATGGGGCTGGCGGCGCTGTCGATCTTACTGGCCGTGGCAACCTGTATGCTGACGGTGCGTGTGCTGATGCGCCAGCTTGGCGGCGAACCCTCCCAGGCGCAGGCGCTTGCCGCTGCCATTGCCGGGGGCGATCTTAGCTCGCCGGTGACACTGCGTCGCAACGATACCAGCAGCCTGCTGGCTTCTCTTGCCGGTATGCAATCGAATCTGCGCAGCCTGGTCTCCGATATCCGCGATGCTTCCGTCTCGGTAGCCTCGGCGGCAGATGAGATCTCGCAGGGCAATACTGAGCTCTCCTCCCGTACTGAGCAGCAGGCTGCTGCCCTGCAGGAGACGGCCGCCAGCATGGAGCAGCTGACCGCCACGGTAAAAAGCAATGCCGACGGTGCGCGCCAGACCGCTGACACCGCCCGCACCACCGCTACGCTGGCCCGCACCGGCGGCGAAGAGCTGGGGCGCATGTCGCAGACGATGAATGCCATCTCCCAGAGCGCGGTAAAAGTGCGCGAGATCACAAGCGTAATCGAAGGCATCGCCTTCCAGACCAACATCCTCGCGCTGAACGCCGCGGTCGAAGCGGCTCGCGCCGGTGAGCAGGGGCGTGGGTTTGCCGTGGTCGCCGGTGAAGTGAGAACCCTTGCGCAGCGCAGCGCCAGTGCAGCACTGGATATCAAAACGCTGATTGAACAGGCGGTCGCGCAGGTTGAAGATGGCGTCGCTGAAGCCGCCGACACCGGCGACAACATCCTGAAGGTGGTTGGCATGGTCGGCGATCTGGCGGATGCGATGGATAATCTCTCCCTCTCCTCCTCTGAGCAGATGCAGGGTATCAGCCAGGTCAGCCTGGCGGTCAGCCAGATGGATGGCGTGACGCAGAACAATGCCGCGTTGGTAGAGGAGTCATCCAGCGCGTCGCAGTCGCTCTCTGCCCAGGCGCATGCCCTGCGCGGCATGGTCGACACCTTCCGCCTCTAACCTGTCACAGCGCGCCGCCGGAAAAAAGCCTAAAAGCGGCGCGGTTTTGCCTCTGATTCATACATCAGCCTTAATTATGTTGACGTCAACATAATTAGACTCAATACTTCGCCCAGACAGCCGACGCGCGGGCCCTCTCTTCCTCTTCTCCTGCGCCTCTTTAATCGGAACGTGAACGTGCCGGCCTCCCTGAATCCGTTGCCGCTATTCAGAGAGAGAATCCTATCTTTCCAACAGGCCCAAATAGCTTATGTGTATCGACGCAAATAACGACAGTGATAAGAGTGGTGATCTGCCAGCCCCGAGTGATGCGCCGGTGACCGTGGATCAGTTTCTCTGCTTCGCGCTCTACTCCGCCTCGCTGGCGATGACCCGGCTTTATCAGTCACGGCTGAAACCGCTCGGGCTGACCTACCCGCAGTATCTGGTGCTGCTGGCGCTGTGGGAAAAAGATAACGTGACGGTGTCGGAAGTGGGCGCCCGAGTCCAGCTGGACTCCGGCACGCTGAGCCAGTTGCTGAAACGGCTTGAGGCTTCCGGCCTGGTCTCCAGAAAGCGCGATACGCAAGGCGACGAGCGGCGGGTGCTGATCACCCTGACCGAACAGGGGCAGCAGTTAAAGATAGATGCCGCCGGTGTTCCCGCTGATATGGTCTCGGTAATGGACACGCCGTTTGCAGAGTTATCTGACCTGGCAACCCGCGTTAGCGCGCTGCGTGAAAAACTTTTAAAAGCTCTGCCCTGACACATTTTTTGTGCCTCAGGCGAGGTGACCAATGGCTACGCACCATAAGCACCGGCGCGTAGATAAGCTACCAACTGGATGAGCATCCCGAGGAACAGAGCGTGACAATTCCCCACCCAGACGACAAAGACGCCGTCCATGCCGCGATTGGCAACGCCGCACAAGCACTGCTTCGCGCCGGGCGCACCCTGAGCAAGGGTAATATTCTGGCGCACCTTATCGCCTGCGAAGCTGAATCAGTGGGTGCCGCGAAGGCGGTTTATGTTCAGGCCATCTCGCTGTTACAGCCAAAAAAGCACTCATAGAGGACGTAAACCCTGTTCACCGGGGAAAACGACATGAAAAAGTTTATCTCCACGCTCCTGCTCACTCTGCTCTGTACGCTGCTGCCCGGCTGTAAGAGCCTGAAAAAAATCGAGCCTGAAAAGCACTTTTCCGGCGCGCAGCTGGTGCTGGCAAAGGCGATTCAGGCGGGAGATCGCTACACCATCCTGCGTCTGGCAAAAACGACGGACCTTAGCACGCCGGGAAATGAAGATTTGACGATCCTCTTTTTTGCCCTCAATGAGTCTTTTTATCATGGCAACCCGCCTGAGCGGTTGCAGATCGTCACAGATTTGGTGCGCCTGGGTGCAGACCCGTTGCAACCGCAGAAGGATAAATCCTGGAGCCCCGCTGAAATGGTGGCAATGGGCGATAAGGATATCTGGCTGAAAGCGATGCTTGACGGCGGCCTCAATCCAAACGCCCGCGATAAGCGCTATGACGAGCCGCTTATCTTCTCGACCATTAAGGCAAAAAACAACGCCACGCTGGCGTTATTGCTTGCACGCGGCGCGGATATAAACAGCCGTGACTCGCTGGGCAACACACTGCTGGCCGAGGCGTTTTTTGGTGCCGAGTTCGACAAGATTGCGCTTCTGCTGGATAAGGGGGCGGACCCGGATCTGCGTAATCACCAGGGAGACTCCTTCAGACAGATGGTCAGCGAAGATCTGGCGAGAATTAAAAAAGAGGGCGAGTTCTACCACAACTTATTCAAGGTGAACGAAAGGCTTAAGCGTCAGGGCGCGTAAGGCGTGGCGCGTGTCTGACGCCAACCTTGCCTTCCATGTTGGCCACACGCTTACGCGGTCATCTGCATACAGACTTCAGCACAGCGGCGGCACTGCGCGGCGCACTGCTGGCAGTGATCGTGCTGATGCTTCGAACACTCTTCGGCACAGGCGCGGCAGACATCCGCGCAAATACGGCACACCTGCTTCGCATGCTCGCTCTCCAGGCTTAACAACTGCGCGGTAACACGGCAGAGCGCGGCACACTCCATATCCGTTTTTATGCACGCTCTCATCATCTCAAGGTGCGGCTCCTGCAAACAGGAGACCGCACAGCGATCGCAGGCTTCGGCACACTGATAACAAGCATCAATGCAGGCCTGATATTCATTAGCCATAGTCACACTCCCGATGTGGATAAAGTGAACCTCTAAGTCTAGTTAAACCGCTCAGAATCGCCATTTAACCGCGCAGGATGTCGCTCACTGTCGGTTAAAGCGAGAATTAGCACCTAAAACCACGCCTATTTGGCCTCTAAGCACAGGAAGTTTATGGCAAAGTAACCTCATTAAATTTGCCAGCCATCTCAGTCACATGGCGCAGGACTACGTGCATGATCGAACTCAAAGACTTAAAAGTGTTTCTGCAAGATCCGGAAATGACAAAGAAGATCGATCAGGTTTGGGACGATCTGGGTGAGCAATTTGTGCAGGCGCAGGCGACTCTTCCACCGGAAAAAGCGATGCCGCGACGCGAGCTCTCTTTTCATACTCACGTAAAACTGCTGGGCTATCTCTGCTGGCTGGTGAATAACGCTAATGCGGCGGGTGACATTATTGAGATTGGCGTCTGGAAAGGTAAATCCAGCGCGTTCATGAATGTGATGTGTGAACGTAAGCGCCGCATCATCAGCATCGATCCTATGGAGTTGCAGAATCAGCATCTGGAACTGGGCTTCTATCACGAGCATATTTTCCCGGAAATTACACTGGTACGCGGCTATTCAGAGCGCAGCATCGAACGAGTGCTGGCGCTGGAGCCGAAAACGATTTTGCTGCATATCGACGGCGGTCACCTGAAAGAGCACGTTCTCGCTGACTTCCTGCTTTATGCGCCGACGGTGGTTAGCGGTGGATTTATTGTGTTCGATGATTACCGCGATCATCAATACTCACCGGAAGTCGGCCCTGCGGTCGACCTGCTGCGCGCTGGCGGTTTCTTCAGCGGCTACGATGTTATCGGCAGCGTGCCGGGGTTTGAAAACAGCTATCTTTTGCAGAAACATTAACCGTACACACAAAGAATTGTTTGTAGTGCTTGTATTTCTTGGCCGCCCCCGGGGCGGCATTTTTATTTTCAGCCCCCGCGATGTGCGGTAATGTAAACTTCTTTACATTTTCCGGGAGCGACCATGTCTGAGATTGCCAGCCGCGATATCCACGCGCATCTACTCCATCTTCTTACTGAGCAACAGGCCCGCTTTCGCGTGGTTGAGCATGATGCCGTCGGCAAGTGTGAAGCGGTGAGTGAAATTCGCGGTACCGCCCTCGGCCAGGGGGCTAAAGCGCTGGTGTGTAAAATCAAAGGCAACGGCGTAAAAAAACATGTGCTGGCGATCCTTGCCGCCGACCTGCAGGCCGATCTTAGCCGTTTAGCGCAGCACTTTGGCGGCCTGAAAGCCTCGCTGGCAAGCCCGGCCGAAGTCGATGCCCTCACCGCCTGCGTCTTTGGCGCCATTCCCCCCTTCTCTTTTCACCCCGACCTTGAACTGGTTGCCGACCCGGTGCTGTTTCAGCGCGTCGATGAGATCGCCTTCAACGCCGGGCTGCTGGATAAATCACTCATCATGAATACGCACGACTATTTACGCATCGCCCAACCGGCGCTCGTCGACTTTCGCCGCGAGAGCGCAGAGTAAGGACACTTTGCATGTTTGATACCACGCTGTTTATTCTGCTCGCCCTCGCCGCGCTCGGCTTTGTCAGCCATAACACCACCGTTGCGGTCTCGATTCTGGTGCTGATCATTGTGCGCGTCACGCCGCTGAACACCTTCTTTCCGTGGATCGAAAAACAGGGGCTGACGGTCGGCATTATTATTCTGACAATTGGCGTGATGGCACCGATTGCCAGCGGATCGCTGCCGCCCTCGACGCTGCTGCACTCCTTTGCCAACTGGAAATCGCTGGTGGCGATTGCCGTCGGGGTGTTTGTCTCATGGCTGGGCGGGCGCGGGGTTACGCTGATGAGTTCGCAGCCTTCGCTGGTCGCGGGGCTGCTGGTGGGAACGGTGTTGGGCGTGGCCCTGTTCCGGGGCGTGCCGGTCGGGCCACTGATTGCCGCAGGCCTGGTGTCGCTGCTAATTGGTCGGCAGTGAAAGCCGCCGCTGCCAGCGCTTCACGCCATACTCCAGCGCGCTGCACAGCAGGTAGTAGAGCAGCCCGGTGAAGATAAACAGCGCCGCCGGATAGACCTGCACGCGGTTGTTCACCTGACCGGCGACAGTGGTCAGCTCCGGCACATTGACAATAAAGGCCAGCGAGGTGTCTTTCAGCAGCGCGATCAGCAGGCCGATAAACGACGGCAGCGCGTTACGTAACGCCTGCGGCAGCAGCACGTGGCGCAGGATCCGCACACTGGCAAAACCGCTGCTCAGCGCCGCTTCATACTGCCCGCGCGGGAGTGCCCCCAGCGCCGCCAGCGTCGAGTACATCACCGACGCCGAGGTAAACCACGCCAGCGCCAGCGTGACTGTTACCGCCCCGGGCAAGTCCGCGCCGGTTATCCATGGCAGTAAAAACCAGAGCCAGAAGATAACGAAGATCAGCGGGATGCCGCGGATCAGCTCCGCCCACAGAAATAGCACCTTGCGCGGCCAGCCGCGAAAACGCCAGGCGCAACAGGCCAGCAGAATACCGCCGGGAAATGCCAGCGCCGCTGCGCCGATGGTCATCAACAGCGACAACAGTACGCCACCCGGCTCACCCTGCGCGGCTCTGCCCCACAGCAGGTAGTCGAGGTTATCGGTAATGACGGTGATATTAGCGATCACGCGGCACCTCCGTGGCGTGGCGCAATGACCGCCAGTGGCGCGGCAGGTTAAACAGCACGCTCATCAACAGACCGAGCAGCAGATAGAGCGCGCTGCCCACGGCAAAGGCTTCCAGCGCGTGGGCGTTAAAGCTCTCAATCTGCCGCGTCTGATAGGTGAGTTCGCCCAGCCCAATCCCGGTCGCCAGTGAAGAGAGTTTCATCAGGTTGAGATACTGCCCCACCACCGGCTGCCACGCATTCTGTAGCCCCTGCGGCAGCAGCACCCAGCGAAAGATCGCCAGCGGGCTGAAACCCTGCGACTGCGCCGCCTCCACCTGACCGCGCGGTACAGCGAGCAGCCCGGCCTGGATCTCCTCCACCAGAAAGGCGGCGGTAAAGAGCCCAAGCGCCCAGGCTGAGGAGAGAAACTCCGGCGTAAACCACCAGACATCGCCCGGCAGAATGCTAAAGGCGTGTTCGTCGTTTACATACTGGCGAACCGCCAGTGGCAGAACGTTCCACGCGGCGAAATACCAGAACAGCAGTTGTACCAGTAGCGGTGTGTTACGAAACAGCGATACCCATGCCGCCACCGCGCTCCGCCCCACGCGACCACCTGCCAGACGCAGAGCCAGCAGCAGCACGGTAAGCAGGGTGGCGAGGATCATGCCCACCAGTGTGACCCACACGGTAGTGAGAAAACCGGAGAAGATCCACGCTGCGGGCTGGCCGCTGAGCACGCCCGCCCAGTCAAGATGCAGTGCCATTACAACTCCTTGTTATCGGCATGCAGCGGGTTAAGCACCTTTTGCAGAAAACGCTGCGCGCGCGGATGCTGCGGCGCGGTAAAGAAGTTGGCGGGCGCGGCCTGCTCAAGAATTTCGCCGCCGTCGATAAAAATCACCCGGTCGGCGATCTCGCGCGCAAACTGCATCTCGTGTGTCACCACAATCAGGGTGATGCCGCTGTGCGCCAGCGATTTCATTACCTGCAACACTTCGCCAATCATCTCCGGATCGAGCGCCGAGGTCGGCTCATCAAACAGGATAATGTGCGGGTCGGCCGCCAGCGTGCGCGCAATCGCCACCCGCTGCTGCTGCCCGCCGGAGAGCTGCGCCGGGTAGTGCTGCGCTTTCTCCTGCAGGCCAACGCGCGCCAGCAGCGCGAGCGCAATCTGCTGCGCTTCGGCAGCGCTTTTGCCGTGAATGTGGCGCAGCGCGAGGGTGATATTCTCCAGCGCGGTGAGGTGGGCGTAGAGGTTGAACTGCTGGAAAACAAAACCAACATGGCGGCGCAACTCGCGCAACTTACGGCCGGTGAGCTGGCTGGTGGGCTGACCATCGACAAAAATCTCGCCGCTTGAGAGATTTTCGAGCTGGTTAATCAGGCGGATGAGCGTCGATTTCCCGGAGCCGGAAGGGCCGCACACCGCCACCACTTCTCCTGCCGCAACCTGTAAATCAATCGCTTTCAGCACCACGTTGTCGCCGAAGCGTTTGCTCGCCTGGCGAAACACCACCGTGCCTTTTTGCACGGGCAACGCCCCTGCAGCATCCGCCACAGGGGAAGAGAAAAGACCTGCCAGCATTATTATTTCGCTTCTATGGTAAAGCTGCGCGGAGCCGGAGTTTTAGTTTGCGGGCCAAACCAGGTGTCATAAATTTTCGCTGCTTCACCGCTCTTTTCGAGGTTCACCAGCTCTGCGTTAACCTTGTTCAGCAGGGCGCTCTCCCCTTTGCTGACGCCGACGCCAATCTCCTCTTTCGACAGCAGATCGGGCAGGATCTTAAACTTCGCTTTGTCCGGCGCGCCCGCCAGCAGACCCGCCAGAATGGTGCTGTCCTGGGTGATTGCCTGCACGTTGCCGTTACGCAGCGCAGTCAGCGCCAGCGGAATATCGTCATAGGCCAGCACGCGCGATTGCGGGAAGCGCTGATGCAGCGCCTGCTCGCCGGTGGTGCCTTTTACCGCGCCGATGCGCGCTTTGCTGTAGGCATCAAGCTTGTCTGGTGAAGAGGCCGGAACGAGGAACTGCTGGCCGGTGACAAAGTAAGGCGTAGAGAAATCAATCACCTGCGCCCGTTCCGGGGTGATGGTGATGTCCGCGACAATCAGATCAACCTTGCCAGATTGCAGTAGCGGAATACGGTTCGCCGGGTTGGTGGCAACCAGTTGTAGCTTAACGCCGAGGCTTTTCGCCAGCGCTTTTGCAAAATCGACGTCGTAGCCAACAATATCGTGGGTTTTAGGGTCGATCGCGCCAAAGGGCGGGTTGGCGTCAAAGGTGGCGACTTTAACGACGCCTGCGGCTTTGATATCTGCCAGCTTGTCTGCCTGCGCGGAGAAGGAGAGCGCCGAAAGCAGCGCCAGCGCGCTGAACGCAGCCATTTTTTTAGTTTGTGATGAGATTGCCATGCTAATCCTTATGCCCGGTTATTGTGTTACTGCCGCGTTAAAGTCACATAAGGTTTTTCATCACACAAATATCAAAAAGTGCATTGAATATCTGAAAAAGTTATTAAAAACAGCTTCGCGATATTAATGACTTATCCGTTCTCTTCTGACGAAATAAACGGTTTAAACCCACACCACGGGAGTGGACTTAGCAGGAAAAAATATTACTGCTCGCCAAGCGTTGCCAGATAGCGCCCCGGCGTCTGCCCTAACCCCTTTTTGAACATGGTGATAAATGCCGTGGTCGAGTCATACCCCAGCGCCTGGGCGATGTGCTGTACGCTGTGCCCCTCAATCAGCAGCCGCAGGGCGAGGATCAGCTGTAACTGATGCCGCCAGCGGCGAAAGCTTAATCCCGTCTCTTTCACCACCAGGCGCGCAAGGTTGCGCTCGCTCATGGCGAAGCGCTGTGCCCACTGGTTCAACGTCTGCCGGTCGGCTGGTGCCTGCACCATCGTCTCCACCATCAGGCGGATCTTGTGGTGCATAGAGACCGGAAGCTGGAGTTGCATCTGCGGCTGATGGGGTAACTCATCAAACAGCACCTGGATCAGACGCTGCGTCTGCGGCTCCCGCCGCTCGGCCGTTGAACGCGCGGCAAGTTGCAGGATCAATTCGCGCACCAGTGGCGAAATCTTCAGTGTGCAGCAGTGCTCCGGCATCACCACCGCCCAGCTTTCAATAAACAGGAAGCAGAGTTGCGCGTTGGCAGTGGCGTGATTGCTGTGCGGCACAAAGCCCGGTAGCCACATGGCGTGGTGCGGCGGCACCATCCAGCGGGCATTCTCCACTTCACAGGTGATCGCCCCTTTTAAGGCGAGGATCAGCTGCCCTTTGCGATGATGATGCGCGGGAATGCGCTGCTCGTGCGCCGCCATGCGGATGTGAAAGGCAACGGCGGCTTCCTGCTGGCTGTCGGGATCGAAGCCCGCTAAGGCTAAGTCGTGCATAAAGTTGTCCGAATTTAGCGATAAAGTGTCATTTTAGCTTGATTCAAACAGCGGTGAAAAACGCTATCGTAGTGCCCTCTGTTTATTTATGAGAACACCATGACCACTCCCTCTTTAAACGGCAAACAGCGTGTGCTGCTGATTATTGGCATCCTGATGATTGCCACCACGCTGCGCGTCACCTTCACCGGCGCGGCTCCGCTGCTGGATGCCATTCGCGCCGACTATGGCTTAACGACCGCGCAAACCGGCCTGCTCACCACCCTGCCGCTATTGGCCTTCGCGCTGATTTCGCCGCTGGCGGCGGGCGTGGCGCGCCGGATTGGTATGGAACGCAGCCTGTTTGCCGCGCTGCTGCTGATCTGCGCTGGCATCGCCCTGCGCTCGCTGCCCTCTTCTCTTCTGCTGTTTATCGGTACGGCGGTGATTGGCTGCGGTATTGCGCTCGGCAACGTGCTGCTGCCCGGCATGCTGAAGCGGGATTTTGCCGAACATGTCGCCAAACTGACCGGTGCCTATTCGCTCACCATGGGTGCGGCAGCGGCGCTCGGCTCTGCGGCGATGGTGCCGATTGCGCAGAGCGGCGCGGGCTGGCACGGCGCGTTATTGACGCTAATGATCTTCCCGCTGCTGGCACTGCTGCTCTGGCTCCCACACCTGCGCCACGGCGCACCGGCGGCGCTCAGTGCCACAGGTGCGCTTCACAGCCGCGGCATCTGGCGCTCGGCGCTGGCCTGGCAGGTGACGCTCTATCTCGGGATCAATTCGCTGATTTACTACATTGTGATCGGCTGGCTGCCGTCGATTCTGATAAGCCAGGGGTTCAGCGAGGCGCAGGCGGGCTCGCTGCACGGCGTACTGCAACTGGCTACCGCAGCGCCCGGTTTACTGGTGCCGCTGGTGCTGCACCGCCTGCGGGATCAGCGCGCTATCGCGGCGCTGGTCGCACTGCTGTGTGCTGCGGGCGCGCTGGGACTGTGGCTGCAACCGGAGCACGCGGCGATCTGGACGGTGGTGTACGGATTTGGCTCCGGGGCGACGATGATCCTCGGTCTCACCTTTATTGGCCTGCGGGCAAGCTCGGCGCATCAGGCCGCCGCGCTGTCGGGGATGGCGCAGTCGGTGGGCTACCTGCTCGCCGCCTGCGGACCGCCGCTGATGGGGAAAGTGCATGACGCCAGCGGCGACTGGCATCTGCCGCTGATCGCCTGTGCGCTGCTGTCGGTGGTGATGGCGCTGTGCGGCGCGTTTGCCGGACGCGACCGGGAGATAGTTGCCGGGTAGATGCCGGATGGCGGCTCGCGCCTTATCCGGCCTACAAAACAGTGCCTGGCCGGAGGGGTGTGCCGATGATCTGCCGGATGGCGGCTGGCGCCTTATCCGGCCTACAAAACAGTGCCTGGCCGGAGGGGTGTGCCTATGCTCTGCCGGATGGCGGCTCGCGCCTTATCCGGCCTACAAAACAGTGCATGGCCGGAGGGGTGTGCCGATGCTCTGCCGGATGGCGGCTGGCGCCTTATCCGGCCTACAAAAGCGGTGACGGGGTGTCGTAGGCCGGATAAGCGTTTACGCGCCATCCGGCACAATCTACGGACTTATTCGCCTGCGGCACGCAGCATCGCATGCACCAACGGCACCGGGCGGCCTTCCAGCGCACCGCGCTCGTGCTGGAACAGCGTGGCGACAAAGAACGGATGGGTAATCAACTCTACCGCCCGCACCTCACCCTCTTCATCCCAGCCGGTCACCCGCAGATCACCATGCTCCAGCTCGCGGGCAAACTCGGCGGAAACGCCAAAGCTGCAGCGATAGGCTTCATCGATCTCATTCCGGCCATAGGCGCGGGCAATCAACGTATTGGGTCTTAATTCAATGGCACCAGTTTGATCCACCAGCGCGCAGGTCAGCGCTGAAATCACCATCCGCCCTGTGGTTTCGGTTTCAGCATGCGCGGCATCGTCCCAGCCCAGCACATTGCGGGCGTACTCAATCACCGCATGCTGGAAACCGCCGCAGGTGCCGAGAAACGGAATGGCGTTTTCACGCGCATATTTGATGGCGATAAACGCCCCTGCTGCATTTTCATACGGGCTGCCCGGCACGACCCAGATGGCGTCGTAGCCGACCAGATCTTCAGGATTATCGATCTCGCGGGTCGCCAGCCAGTCATAATCGGCGGTGATCTCAAGGACAGCCGCCGCATCGTCGATAGCAAGCGGGATCGCCTGGTGCGCAACGATGTCATGGTTATAGTCGCCGATCAGCGCAATACGCAGTGTCTTTTTAGGCGGAATGTGGTTCATGGAGAGGTGCCCCTATGCCGTGGTAGATAATGGCTAACATAAGGCGCATCACACTAGACGTCTTTAACGTTAATCACAACACCTTAAATCAGCAGGGTCGGATTACGACTAATTATGAAACAATAAGTTGCCAGTTTACGAAAAGGAGAGAAGGTGATGATCCAGTGTAAACGTGTTTACGACGCCGCCAGTAAAGAGGATGGCTATCGGGTGCTGGTCGACCGGCTCTGGCCGCGCGGCATCAAGAAGGTCGATCTGACCTTCGACGAATGGTGCAAAATGCTCGCCCCGTCAACGGAGCTGCGCAAAGCCTTTCACGGCGAGACGATCGATTTTGCCGCCTTTAAGAAGAGCTACCGGGAGGAGCTAAGGGCGCAAAAAGAGGCAGGAGAACAGCTGGCGGCGCGGGGGAAAAAGGGCACCGTCACGCTGTTATATGCGGCAAAAGACAGAGAGCAAAACCACGCCGTCGTGCTGGCAGAGTGGCTGCGCGCGCTGCGCTAGCTCATCACCTGCGTGCGTTCGTCCTGCGGCGCGCTGTCCGGCTGCAGGGGCATCAGATGCTCGGCGCGCACAAAGGCGAAACCCTTCTGACCATCAAAGGCGGTCACATCGCCCGTCACCAGCCAGAGCGCGCGCGCTGCGGTGCGCGGCATTTCGGTGACCACGCCATTCACCGGGTTGAGAAAGCGCTCACCCGGCTGGCAGAGACCAAATAATTCGACGGATTTACCGATATTGCTCCGCCCGCTGGCGGTCTGGGCGCCGATGACTAATGCCTGACTGCCCGGTCGTAACTGAAACATACTTCTCTCGCGCGCTCTCGTGAATACTGAATATGAGATAATTCTGAAAGAGAAGTTTACCGGGCTTTTCTGCCGCTGTCACGATCCTGGTGTCGGATGATCGCGACGCCATAGCGCCCACTCATCGATCACCTCGCCGCCCGGCAGTTTGCACTCGGTGCGCACGCCCTGCGGGCTCTGCACCGGAACGCGCTCGCCGCCGCGTTGCTGGCAGTAGACTGCCGCCGGGTTAGCCATGCCGACCTGCGGATGGTCTGGTTTTTTCGCCGGCGATGAGGTGCAGGCAGAGACCAGCAACGGTAAAACGAGTAACCCATAACGCATTTTCTTCTCCTTACAGTGACCAACAACGCTGTTGAGAATAACCGCACTTACGCCATATCTCCATGATTTCTCCATTCTTAATGCACTTTTGACCGTTATAGTCTGCTTCGTTCTCACCCATGACCAGAGAACATCATTCCGTAATCAATGAGTTTTTGCCCCGCCTCATCAGCGGGGCTTTTTTTTGTCCGTTACACGATATATCAAATCTTTTTGGTTCATGTTTTAATGGCGCGCCGTCGAAATAGTCAGCAATAACGTGCCGGGTCAACGAGGTACCCACGCACCGGAGCCCATTATTCATGTCCGATTTCATTCTCGTCAGGGTATCGGAAACCCTGTCAAAAGAGCACTCCCTGGAAAGTTTAGTCCGTCAGTTTCTGGAAATGCTGGAGATGGTGACCGATATGGAATCGACCTATCTGACCAAAATCAGCGACGACCCCCGCCAGCAGCACATTGTCTACTCTCGTAACAGCAAGCAGCTTGAGATCCCAGAAGGCTTCTCCCTCCCCTTCGGCGATAGCCTGTGCAAACGCGCGCTGGATGATAACTGTTTGTTCGCCAATGATGTGGCTACCCGCTGGCGCGATTGTGAAGCCGCCCAGGCGCTGGGGATCACCACCTATCTCAGCCAGCCGGTGCAGCTGGCGGACGGTTCGCTCTATGGCACGTTATGTGCGGCCAGCAATCAAAAAAAGATGCTCAGCGCGCGCGGCGAGCAGGTGCTGCGCCTGTTTGCTGGCCTGATCGCGCAATACATTGAAAAAGAGCATCTGGTTGACCAACTGCGTGAAGCCAATGCTGCGCTCATCGCCCACTCCTATACCGATGTGCTGACCGGCCTGCCGAACCGCCGCGCGCTGTTCGAGTCGCTGCAAACACTCTTCTCTCTCGCCCGCCATCTGAACATCCACGTTATTATCGCCTTTATCGATCTCGATAATTTCAAAGGCATTAATGATCAGTTTGGCCATGAGGCCGGCGATCGCTTCCTGATTGAGGTGGGCAAGCGGCTGACGGACGATGGCGGTAAAGATGATATTGTTGGTCGTCTCGGCGGCGATGAGTTCTTACTCGCCTGCCCCGGTGGCCCGCTTCAGCAGCCGCAGGGCGTGCTGCTTAGCGCGCTGAAAACGCGCCTCGATAAGCAGATTGCGGGAGAATATCAGCTTGGTGATATTCATCTTTACTATCCTGGTGCCAGCGTCGGCGTGATTGAGATTAACCCTGAGCAGTATGATGCGGACAGCGCCCTGCGCGCGGCCGATGAGGTGATGTACCAGGTGAAGAAGAGCAAAACTAAAAAAGCGTTCAAGCAGCTCAATTAAGGCGTTATCTCCCGCTGCTGACATGAGGCAAATCTTACTGGCCTCGCTTTCATATACACTTAACAGGGTCGGCGCGTGCCGCTGACCAAGGAGCCTCAATGAAAAAGACCACCATCATCATGTTGATCGTCGCGATTATCGCCGTGGTCGGCACCCAGCTTGGCTGGTGGAAATAGTGACAGGCGGCTGCATCGGGTAAGCCGCTGCCCGTCACAGTGAGGGCGCTCTCAGACTAAGACACCCTGTTTTAACTTGTTGGCCAGGAGCGCACCATGTTTACGGGTCTTAAAAAAAGTGAAAGCAGACAGCTGGCCGCACTCGAATTACTGAGTAAAGCAGACACAGCCCGCGATGCAGCGCTGGCGGAGTTTGCTCGCCTGGCAAGCGAAGTGATGGGCGTATCAGGCTGCTTTATTACTACCTTCGATGATAAGTTTCAGCAGATCAAATTCGTCGAAAACGTGGCGATTGAGCATGATAAAATCGCCATTGATCGCACCATGTGCCAGTACTCGCTGGCTGACCGGCAGACGGTTGTCTGTGTCGACACCCGCCTCGACGCGCGCTTTTCGCATCAGCCGCTGGTCAAAGGGGGCGATATCCTCTTTTACGCCTCGGCACCGATGATCGCCAAAGAGGGAACGGTGCTCGGCACGCTGTGCGTCACCGATCCTGATATTCATCAACCTGATGCCCGGCAGATCGCCAGTTTTAATCGCATCGCGGCGCTCGCCACGCTCTACCTTGAATCCTGCTACAACATTGGCCTCGTCGATGCGTTGACCGGCCTGCCGAACCGCCCCTGCTTGATTAAAGAGATGACGCGCCTGAAGCAGAGCGCCACCGGTGATTACGCGCTGATCATCTTTGACTGTATTGATATTCCTCGCGCCTATGAATTGACCCGCTATCTCGGCGTTGAAGCGCTGGAGACACTGCTGCGCAGCTTTGGCCCGCTGTTGCAAATGCGCCTGCGGCTTAACAAGGCAATAACGCTTTACGCCTTCGCCACCGGACGCTTTGCGGTGCTGACCGAGCGTGACGCGGCACTCAGGCTGGCGAAACGAGTCCAGCGTATGCACGGCTTCCAGGCGACGATTGGGAGCGATATCAATATCAATCTCTCAATTCATGCGGGTTTTGTCCCCTTCGCACCGCAAACCGACAGCGTGCAGGAGGTGGTGCGTCAGGCGATCAGCGCCCTGCATGAGGCGATCCGTGAGAATATCCCGGTGCTGCACTTTAACCAGGCGCTTGATGAGCAGCGGAATAGCGATTTCCGCCTGCTGTACGATCTGAGCCAGGCGATCAAATCGGGCGATCAGCTCCATATGGCCTATCAACCTAAAGTCTCTCTGCGCTCGGGAAGGACAGAGGGCGTGGAGGCGCTGCTGCGCTGGACCCACCCCGACCTGGGGCCGATTTCGCCGGCGGTGATCGTCACGCTGGCGGAAAAAACGACCCTGATGGCGGATATCACCCGCTGGGTGATTAAAACGGTGATTGCCCAGGTGAAAGCGTGGAAGGCGCTCGGCATCGCTCTTCCCGTCTCCATTAACGTCACGGTGAGCGACTTTTCGCGCAGCGGCTTTGCGGATGAACTGGCGCAGCACATTATCGACGCCGGGCTCACGCCTGCTGATATTCACATCGAGTGTCTGGAAACGGAAAAAGTGCTGGAGAGCGATGCCGCCCTGCGGGAGCTCAACCGCCTTGACGCGCTCGGTTTCACCATCCTGCTTGACGATTTCGGTGCGGGCTACAGCAATATCAGCTACCTGCGGCGCATCCCCATTGACATGATCAAGCTCGACCGTTCGTTGGTGAGCCAGATTGCCACCGATAACGACAGCCGCATCATCGCGCGTAATGTGATCATGATGCTTAAAGAGTTGAATTACGTGGTGCTGGCAGAGGGGGTGGAAGATCTGGAAACCGCACGCATGCTCGAAGAGTATGGCTGCGATGAGGCGCAAGGTTACCTTTTTGCCCGCCCGCTGCTGGCGGAGGATATTCCCGCCTGGCTGCTCGACAGCAAACCCTGGCGCCTGCTGGCGAAGATCCATGCCGATCCCAGGCGTCATCTGGACGGTTAATGCGTTGCGCTACCGCTAAACGATAAGATGAGAGCAGGCCAATTATCTAAGTGATGATTAATACACTGATCATCAATTTTATGAATCCCTCCAGCGAAAAATTTGCGTTTGTACACTTTTGGCTGCCGGGTTATAAAGTGCGCAAGTGACGGATATACGCTTTAACAATTTGTACTCTCTTCGCTGGCAGTTTTGATGTCGAAACTGCCATCCTTTATTTCTCCTCCTTGTTAAAAAAACACCCCCTGCTCCGCCCAACAGGCGCTGTTTACGCGCTGGTACGCAGAATGCGCCTCTCTTACACGCTTTAATCTTGAATACTGATTTTTTATCCAGTATAAATGCTGCACGAAAAATTCAGACTGAATAGGACGACCCTGTGTTTGTTGAACTGGTTTACGACAAGCGTAACGTTGAAGGTTTACCCGGCGCGAGAGAGATTATCCTCACTGAACTGACCAAGCGCGTACACCGCATCTTCCCGGACGCCGATGTGCGGGTGAAACCGATGCAGGCTAACGGCCTGAACAGCGATGCCAGCAAAAGCGATCGCGAAAAGCTCAACCGCATGCTGGAAGAGATGTTTGAAGAGGCAGATATGTGGATGGTTCAGGAGTAAACGTCAATGACGTGATACGCACTGCGCGTTGTTTGAGGGTCGCTCTTTGCCCCCCGCCGGGCGACCAAATTTAACATGTGGTGCGCTTATTGCCTGCATTCCCGCTAAATGTATCAAAGCGTTTCCCTCGTTTAGGAAATATTTAACCGCGCAATCTCATAGTACCCGGCAAGGAGAGTTAACCATGCTGATACTAAAAGAGAATATAGGTAGCGGACGCCACCGTCGGTGTTACCAGCACCCGTTTGATAGTCAAAAATGTGTCAAAACCCTCTACAACCCCGACGATGGTGGGTTAAAAGAGGTGAAGCGCGAAACGCGTTACTACCGCAAAAAATCAGGTTCAATTCAGGCATGCCAGGCCATTCCCAACTACTACGGTAAGATCCAGACCAATTTTGGCACCGGCCATGTTTTCGATCTGGTCACCGATTACGACGGGAAAATTTCTAAAAGCCTGGAGTTCTACTTGAAGAACAAGCGTCTCTCTCTGCCGCTGCTGGAGGAGAAACTTGCCGAGCTGCAGAGCCACCTCGTTGAGTACGGCATCTCGACGATGACGCTGAAAGAGTACAATGTGCTGGTGCGTAAAACCGCGCCGCAAGAGTATGAACTGGTCGTTATCGATAATATTGGCGAAGCTGAATTTGTGCCGCTCTCATCTTATTTCCGCTTTCTTCATCGCCGGAAAATAGACAGGTCGATTAGGCGCTTCAAACAACGCATCCATAAGATTATCAATAACGTTCAGGCCGCCTGAAAATAACGCACCGGCGACTTCGCCGGTGCGTTCCCTGCCTTTCAAAGTCAATACGCCACTAATCGCAAAGCAGCGCAATCCCTCATCCGCTATGTTAGCCCGCTAATTATTATCAACGTGGCAACATTATGAAATTCGACAAACGCCTGACACCCACCACCGTGATTCTGGCGGTTTTCGCCTGCATCATTCCTTTTTTCGCCGACTTTTCTCTACCCCTTTATCACGGATTGTCGGTAAGTGTGATTGAAAATGTCCAGGCACTGTGGCTGCTTTTTGCTTTTGTTTTCACATTGCGCTTCGCGCTGACTGCCCCGCTGACGCCAGAGCGCAAACGCTTCTGGCTCTGGGCGGCGCTGTGGTGGCTGGTCTTGCTCGGACGCAGCATCAGCTGGGGCCGCGACTATTTTCCGCACGAGCCGCGCCTTCTTTTTCGTGCCATTTCCGTGTTGCTGATTGGCGCACTGGTGCTGTTCCCCCTCTTCTCTCGTGCGCTACGCCAGCAGATCAGTGAGCGTTTGCGTCATCAAACCCTGCTGCTCTGGAGTTTCGCGTTGGTAGTGGTCACCTTCCTGATCTCTGACAGCGTGGAGCACCACCGCGCCATCGCCCACTTCTTCCTGCATAAGCGCGAGTATCAGGATTTGATAGAAGAGCTGTATGAGTTTCCCTTTATGCTTGGGCTCTTTTATGTCTGCAGGGATCTGATGCACCGGGAGCCGCTAACGGCGCACCAGCCGCATGAAACGTCACTCGCGAAGGGGCTGCGTTGACCCTTTTTTGGCGAAGCCGAGCCAGATGATCAGCGCCGTCAGCGCAATGCTCGCCAGCGTGATAAAAGCCGAGCGCCATGAGTAGTGCGTCGCCACCGTTCCGGCAAGCGAGGGGCTGATGGCGGCGCCGAAGCCCTGCATCAGCATCACCAGCGCCTGCCCGGCATTGACGTGCCCCGTGCCGTTTAACAGCGAGGCGATAAAACCGGGCACCGCCACGCCGAGAATACCGGCGCTCATTCCATCGAAAATCTGTACCGGGATCGCCGCCCACGGCGAGGGCCACAGCGCGGCGGTCATTGCGCGAACCGGCAGGATAATCAGCGCGATCAAAATCAGTTTTTCATAGCCGTATCGCTGGGCGTAGCGCGAGACCATCAGCGCCACAGGGATCATCACCCCCTGGGCGATCACCACCGTCATGGCGGCATATGCGCCAGGGTTAAACAGCCCGGCGTTATGGCCTGAGGCCACCTGCATACTCAGCATCGGTAGCTGTGCCGCATTCGACAGATGGAACAGCATCAGGGTCAGCCCGGTGATGGTGAGCGCCGGGATTTTGAGCAGCGTCAAGAGCGAGGGGATCTCGCCCAGCGCCTCGTCAGGATTGAGTCCACGCGCAACGCGGTGATCGATATCCTTTTCGCGGATCGCCAGCACCGCCATTAGCGCGCCAAAGGCCATCACCAGCATCAGCAGGAAGACCGCGCCGATGCCCCAGTACCAGCTGGCGACACCTGCCAGCAACGCCGAGAGCATATTGCCGCCGTGGTTGTACGCTTCATTGCGGCCCAACTGATGGGCAAAACGTTTCTGCCCGACCAGGCCCAGCGTCAGACCCGCCATTGCCGGGCCGATAAACGCGGCTGAAATGCCCGTTGCCACCTGGCTTGCGTAGACCATTAATGAGCCGGGGAAGAACCACAGCAACAGCGTGCCCGCCATGATCAGCAGCGCCGCGACGGCGATGATTGTCCGTTTACGCGCCGAGGCATCCACCACAATGCCGGAGGGCAGCGTCGCCAGTAGCCCGGCGATGCCGCCAGCCGTCATCGCGTAGCCGATCGCTTCCGCGCTCCAGTGATAGTGAATGAGGAAGATCCCCAGAAAAGGGCCAAGACCATCCCGCACATCCGCCATAAAGAAGCTGAGCAAACACAACGCCTGAATCGAACGTAATGGCATTTTAAAATTCTCTTTTTTCCATATTCAGTGAGCAGGCAGAGTCTACCCTGGCGAAGCGCTACCAGGGTGCGGTGAAAGTGTTACAAAAATGTGATGTGTTAAGCCACTGGGGGAATTAGCAGGCCCAGTCGAGCTGTTCGCGAATTGCCCGGCGATAAGGTGTGTCGAACACGGCAGGGACGCGGCAGAGGTAGTCCTGCGCGTGGCTGAGGGTTTCTCCCGTTAACGAGCGCAGGTAAGCGAGCGCATCATCGACGCAGGGGATGCGCCCTTCAATGCTATTAAAACGCGGTGGTAACGCGGTCCAGATCACGGCATCAAGTTGTTTTGCCGCCGCCCATGTGGCGAGAGTACCGTCCATATTGCCCGCCAGCACCAGCGAGCCGACGCCATCTTCGCGGAAATCCGGGATCTGCTCGCGCTTACGCAGGGCCGCGGTCGCAAGATCCAGATCGCCGGTATTGAGAAATGCCCAGTAGACCGGAACAGCGGGCGCATTGATGCAGATCGCCGTTGCCAGCTCGCCCCCATCACCGACGCGGGAAAACTCAATGGGTAGACGCGGGCCATCGGCATGCCAGCGGCTGGCCAGCGGTAAGCCATCCGCTTTCCAGATAAGCGATCCCCATCCAAGACAGGCAATGTTCATTCTTGCTCCTTTGTCATTTTTCCATTCACAGCAGCGATAACGAAGCCCTGTTGCAGGCCGCTGCGTCGCACCTTTTAAGCGTAGGCCGCGCCGCTAAAAGCGCCAGCATCGGCTCTGAGCCGGTTGCGGATAATCTGAAATTTTGGTCAGAGCCAAGTTACTAATAATCTAAAAATCAACAAGTTATAAGATGGTACATACACAGGATAAACATCTCTTTAACAACTGGATACAGTTAAAAATTTAACTTAAGCAACAATAAAAATAGTGTCTTGGAGGGCATTACAGCCCTGATGGAAGAAACGATAAATGGAGAAATAAAATATGAGAAAGATAATTGCTGCCCTGATTCTGATGACCGCGACGGGCCACGCTGTTGCCGCGCCAGTCTCTGCTTTAAATCTGAGTAGCGGAGAAGCCGCTGGTGAAAGCGCCTCGGAATTCGCGGTCGGCTCGTCCGCTATTGCCGGCGTGACCGTTGCAACAGCCGTCACCGGCGTCGCCCTGATGGCGGCGGGCGGCAATAACGGTTCGAATACCGGCACCACGACAACCACTACCACATCGACACAGTAAGTTGCGTTGCGCCTGGTGGGTTCAGGCGGCTGTCACGACATACAAAAACGGGAGCCTGAAGGTTCCCGTTTTATTTGCGCCCTTGCCGGCGCACCAGGCGCTGAAATCAACGACTTTAAGGGTACGTTTAGTAGTCATTTCCGCCACCGTGAACATAGCGCCTGATACTGCTTAATTCTTTGCGGATCTTACCCAGTTCCTTTTCTATACGCATTTTTTATACCCTTTATTAAAATGCGAACAATGTTCGCGACGGCAAATTAGCCAAAGTCGAACACCCTCACTGTGCTCAGGTATAAATCAGTTTCCTTGTACATAAATGGTGCCGCTATCCTACATTTTTCGCCATAGCGCTTAAACATACTGTGAGCATTTTGCCAATTGGGCGATCGCGAAATGTATAAAACATGACGTACTAAAACAGAATTTATTATCTTTTCCAGCCGTGATGATTTAGCAATATAAGAATGACCTTAATAAGCAAAATCTCCCAGCTATTACCACACCATTTTATGGTCAAAAAAACGGGACCCCTTCGGCTCCCGTATCTGTTTTACCCATGAAGCAGAGTGAGGCACGAAATCAAACCGGCATAGAGAATGTCGTGACCTTATCCGTTTGCGGATCGATGGCAATGATGCAAATAGCATAGTTGCCGCCCAGGCGGTCTTTGCGATCGGCTATTCGCAGATTGTAGCTCTCCGAGAAGGAGGTATAACTGGACGAGTTGGACTCATTCAGTTTGAAGCCAATAATCTGTTCGAAATAGCTGCGGCTCTTACCGATGCTGGTTTTGCACTGCTCGTTGGTGATGGTGCCCACCTTTCTCGCAGAGGCGCTTTGCTGCGCGTTTGTGCCTTTGGGTGTGAGCGCTGCGTTCACCGCACTCATTTGATCCTGCATACTTTTCTGGAAATCAGCGCATGACACCGAGGCCAATATCAGGCCACACAAGAGTACCTTCTTCATTATTTTGTTTATCCTGTTCAGGTTAAAACGGCCGTAACGCGTCGCCTGGTGCGAACTCTTTTTGTTTTAAAACGATGGAGTAGATGTGCAGAAAATCGTTACCTCACCTGCATACGATACTCAATCATGCCGCTCTTCTTCGCCACCCAGTCATATAAACGCTGCCCGCGATAATTGGTTTCATGGGTGTGCCAGTAAAGATGGCTGGCGTGACGCTTTCTGCTCTCTCGCTGCACATATTCAATTAACTGTTTGCCCGCATGTTGGCCGCGAACCGATTCGCAGACAAAGAGATCTTCCAGGTAGCAATAATCGCTCTCCGACCAGGTTGAGCGGTGAAAGAGGTAATGAGCAAACCCCACCACCTTGCCGTTATATTTCGCTACCACACAGAACACCGGCTCAACCGGGCTGAAAAAGCGTTGCCACGTACGTTTGGTCACCGCGTCAGGAATATCGACTTTATAAAACGCCTGATATTTCTCCCACAGCGGCAACCAGCCTTCATAATCACTCTCGATGACTGCTTCAATCGTAAAAATAGTATTACTCATAGTAATGACCTCTCTTTTTTTATATCTGGTATGTGCCCGTCAGGCGCAAATAAGCAGCACCGAAATAAATTCCGGCTGTAATTTTCTACCCGCTGTATGACAAGGGCTAATGACGTTTGCGAAATGATTATAAGCAGGCAATGGCACGTTTAGCCCCACCAATTTTCGCGAGAAGAGCAGACCAATTTAGGGTTCGGTATTGGCGCTTATTGCTTTAGACTGGCGGGTGAGATGCGCCATGGCGGGGAGAGCCGATGTTTAAGCATGCACAACTTGAAACGGTGAAAGCGTGGATGATCGATCCCGCCAACGGATCGCTGCCGTTGCATGAAAGGATCCTGCGGGCAATACGCACGCTTATCCTCGATGGAACCCTCTCTGAAGGAAAAGCGCTTCCCGCCTCCCGCGCGCTGGCAGCCTCGCTTTCTGTCTCACGCGATACCCTTGAAGCCGCCTACAGCCGCCTGCACGCAGAGGGGTTTATTGAGCGGCATACCGGCAAAGGGAGCTTCGTCTCTGCGCGCACCCGGCTACTGAAAACCCATGCCCGGCAGCGCCGATCGCATACCGAAGTACGTAAGCCCGCGCTCAGCGCCCGGGGAGAGGTGATCTATGAAAGCGGAGGGGTGCGTGAGTTTTCCCGACCTCGCCCGCTGGCACCGGGTATTCCTGAAACCCGCTTATTCCCGATTCAAACCTGGGAGCGCCTGCAGCGCCAGGTGTTGAAAGAGTATCGTCACCAGGCCCTCGATCAAAGCCCGCCGCAGGGTATGGAGCGTTTACGGCGAGCCATCGCGGAGTACGTCAATCTGGAACGCGGCGCGCACGCTACGGCAGAGCGCATCATCATTGTAACCAGTTCCCAGCAGGCGCTGGCCCTCTGCGCCAACGTGCTGATGGACAACCACGATGGCGTGGTGATTGAAGATCCCGCCTATCAGGGAGCGCATAAAGCTTTCAAAGCGGCCGGGCTAAACACCCTGCCGGTTGCGCTTGATGAGAACGGCCTGGCGATTGAGCAGCTTAACGCGCTGAGCGAACCGGCAAAGGCGATCTATCTCACCCCTTCTCATCAGTACCCTACCGGCGCCACGCTCTCTCTCGATCGGCGGCTGGCGGTTATTGACTGGGCAAACCGACATCAGGCCTGGATCATTGAGGATGATTACGACAGTGAATTTCACTATGAAGGCAAGCCGATGGCCTGCGTACAGGGGATGGATGGCTCTGACCGGACGATCTATATCGGCACGTTTACCAAGTCCCTTTTTCCGGGGCTGCGCATCGCCTATATGATCGTTCCCGATGAGCTGGTTGAGCCGCTGACGGTCGCGCGCACATTAATGGATGGTCATACCGCCTCGATTCCCCAGCTGACGCTGGCTAAATTTATCGAAGCGGGCCATTTTGGTGCCTATGTCCGCATGATGCGCGGCGTCTATGTCGCGCGGCGTGACAAGCTGGCCAGCCTGATAGCGCAGCACCTCGCTGATTTCGTCACCTGGGTTACGCCGGCGGGTGGCATGCAGATGCCCTGCCACCTCAAAGCGGGGATCGCAGAAGCTGAAATCGCCCTCGCCGCCCGTCGCGCGGATGTCGATATGCTCGGGCTGACTGCGTTATATGCGGACCAACCCGCCTCAACGGGGTTCCTGATGGGCTTTGCCGCGTATAACGAGCAGGAGATTGAGGCCGCAGTAGTGAAACTTGCAGCGATTTTTCGCGCACGCGGGTAAGAGATGCCGCGCACTCGCTATCTTTTTACGTACCAGAGCAGAAAGGCGCAGGCGCTGACGCACGCCCCGGCAATGCAGACCGCGCTCCAGCCAAAGTGGGCGTAGAGCTGGGTGGCAACAATGGCGCCCGTTGCGCTGCCTGTCGAGTAAAAGCACATGTAGGCACCCACCAGGCGGCTTGCCGCCTCAGGTCTGGTGGCGATAAGGGTGCTTTGGTTGATCACGTGTACGGTCTGCACGGCGAAGTCCAGCATCAGGATGCCGACAACCAGCCACAGCAGAGAGGATTCGGTACAGGCGAGGGGCCACCACGAGAGCGTCAACATCACCAGCGCCGCTCCGCAGGCGCGGCGCCCCCAGCCTCTGTCGGCCCAGGCACCCGCTTTCGCCGCGGCCAGCGCACCGGCTACGCCTGCCAGGCCAAACAAGCCGATCTCAGTATGAGATAACGACAGCGCGGTGAGCGGTAACACCATCGCGCTCCACAACATGCTAAACGCCGTGAAGATGAGTAGCGCGAACGCACCGCTTCGTCTCAATTGCGGCTCAGTGATAAAGAGCCTGAAAACAGAGCGAAGCAGAGAGAGATAAGAGGCCGTTTGCTCCGGTTTGGGGGGCGCGGGCACCGATTTTATCAGGAGGCAGGCCATCAATAGCATCACCAGGGCGGAGGTGAGGTAGACCGCCCGCCAGCCAGCAATATCGGCAAGGCTGCCGGAGAAAAAGCGCGCCAGCAGAATGCCCAGCACAATGCCGCTGGTGACCGTGCCGACAATCTTTCCTCGTTGCTCAGGTGCCGCCAGTATGGCGGCCCAGGCCACCACCAGCTGCACCACCACCGCCAGCAGTCCAGTAAAGAACAGCGCACACAGCAGGGTGACAAAACTGGCAGCTAACCCCGCCGCCAGCAGTGCCGCAGCCGACAGAGACAACAGTGTGATGGTGAGAGTTTTTCGGTTGATGCCATCCCCGAGTGGCACCAGAAAAATCAACCCGAGCGCATAGCCTGCCTGCGTGGCGGTCACCACACTGCCAATTACCCCCTGAGGAACATGGAGAGTGAGCGCAATGGCGTCCAGCAGAGGCTGGGAAGCATAAACATTTGCCACCGACAGCGCGCTTATCAGCGAGAACAAAAAGACAATGCCGGGTTTCAATACCAGCGCATCGCCAGATCCTGCATCCTGCGTAATACCCGCCTCTACACTCACTTTATTCCTCATCGCGGCTCCCTGATCTGGTTTCTTTTTAAAACCCCAAGGGCGACAGAGATAGCACTGGTGGTTTTTTTTTGCAACCAGTTTACGCGGCGCTTATACTCCTTCCCCATACAGAGAGGCTGAGAGTGCAGAAATGGCGAAACAGGAATCCCTCAGAACCAGTGAATGCCCGGTGGCCCGAACCCTGGAGTCGATTGGCGAGCGCTGGTGTTTGATGATCATCCGCGAAGCGTTTGACGATGTGCGCAGGTTCAGTGAGTTTCAAAAGAATCTCGGGCTGGCGAAAAACATTCTCGCCTCTCGTCTTAGGCAACTGGTTGAACTCGGTATTTTCGATATCTGTCCGGCATCCGATGGCAGCGCTTACAGTGAATATGTGCTGACCGACAAAGGCCGTGCGGTGTTTCCCATTGTGGTAGCGATGCGCCAATGGGGTGAGCGCTATCTCTTCGAGGAGGGCGAGGTTCACTCTGTGCTGGTGGATAACACCAGTGGCAAACCTCTAAAGCCGTTACATGTCTGTTCCGCAGAGGGGAAAGAAGTGGAACCGGCGGATTGCCACCGCCAGCGGGTGACGTCGGGTGGCAAAGGGTAGTCGTTACGTCGGTTACCGCTCAGCCACGCTGCATCGCTTTAACGGTGTCGACGAAGAGCCGCAATGCGACGGGCATATGGCGGTGTTGCGGAAAGTAGAGCGCGATCCCTGCTGACGCCACCGCCCAGTCATCAAGTAAGGTCACCAGCCGCTGAGTCTCCAGCTGCTGTCGGGCATAGCGATCCGGCACATAGGCAATGCCCAAACCCGCGACGGCGGCTTCGACCATTAACGCGCTGTTATTCAGCGTCAGGCTACCCGGCACATCCAGCTCGAACTGCGCGTCACCCTGCTGATACTCCCAGTGATAGCGTTTCCCGCCCGGCAGCCGCTGGCGCAAACAGCTTTGTTGCATCAGGTCGTGCGGATGCGCTATCTGTGGCCGACCGGCCAGGTAGCCAGGCGAGGCCACCGTTACAAAGCGCAGCGGCCCGCTGAGAGGGATCGCCACCATATCGCCGGGCACATCCTCTACCAGGCGAATGCCGGCATCAAACCCCTGCTCGACGATGTCGACCAGTTGCCCCTGCGCCACCAGATCAATTTCAATTCCGGGCTTTTGCTGGATAAAGTCCGGCAACACCGTTTCCAGCAGCAGGCCGATCGCCGTATCGCTGGCGCTGATACGCAGCGTGCCATAAGGCTGCTGCGCGCTGGCGCTCACATCATTTAGCAACTCATCCATTTCAGCCAGCAGGGGCGACAGGCGCGCCATCAGCATTTCACCAGCATCGGTGAGCGCAACGCTGCGGGTGGTGCGCAGGAAGAGCTGCACACCGAGCGACTTTTCCAGCCCTTTAATCATGTGACTCAGCGACGAGCGTTTCAGCCCAAGCAGATCCGCCGCGCGGCTGAAGCTGCGCTGCTCGGCAACGGTTTTCACCGCTAACAGTTCGTTCCAGGAGGGACGCTTCATTGTTGAATATTCCACACCAGCTCATTCCAGTTTATGGCGATTATGGCATCAATCATTCGTTTTATGATTGTTTCCAGTCCATCAAACGGAGATAAGCATAATGAAAACCTGGCTAATAACCGGCGCATCCAGCGGTCTGGGTCGCCTGATGTGTGAAGCGCTGCTGGCACGCGGCGATCGGGTGGTAGCAAGCGTGCGTAATAAAGCAGTGCTGGATGAGATGGCGGCACAATATGGCGACCTTTTGCAGGTCATCGTGCTCGATCTGAGCCAGTCGGCAACGATAAAACCGACCATCGAAGCGGCATTTTCTCAGGCTGGCCGCATTGATGTGCTGGTCAGCAATGCCGCCTACGGCCTGTTTGGTGCCGCCGAGGAGTTGAGCGATGCGCAGATTGAGCGGCAGATCGCCACCAATCTCACCGGCTCCATTCAGCTGATCCGCGCGGCGATCCCATTGTTGAGAGAACAAGGCGGCGGGCGCATCGTGCAGGTTTCGTCAGAAGGCGGTCAGATCGCCTATCCTAATTTCAGCCTCTATCATGCGACAAAGTGGGGAATTGAAGGCTTTGTCGAAGCGGTTCGCCAGGAGGTGGCGGCGTTTGGCATCGACTTTTTGCTGGTCGAGCCGGGTCCGACAGCGACGCAATTCGGTGCAGGTCTGGATATTGCCGATGCCCTGCCCGCTTATCGCGATACGCCAGCGGGGGCATTACGCGCTGCACTGCTATCCGGTGAGTTTGCCATCACAGGCGATGCCGAGAAGTGTGTGGCAGCAATGATTACGGCGGCGGATGCGGCCAGTCCCCCGCTTCGCCTGCCGCTTGGCAGCACAGCTTATGAGAATATCAACGCGGCGCTTGAAACCCGTTTTGAGGCGTTGCAGAAGATGAAAGCGATAGCCTATAGCGCCGATCGTGAGCGGATAAGGCGAAGAGAGTAACGGATCGGGTAAGGTGGCATTGTCGTTAAGAAACTAAGCCTGAACTCAGATAACTGTGGAGTGGCGTTATGAGCGATAGATTCACCATAAAAAACTTCAATAAAGTAAATGACGTACGTTTTGAGCGCGAGCCACTTTATGCATCGGAGGGAGGATCGCTCACCTCCGGCACGCTGGCGAAAAAGCTCGGGGCTTCTGTCGATACGCTTCCACCGGGGAAAAGATCGACGCCCTTCCATTTCCATCACGTTCAGGAAGAGATGTTTATCATTCTGAAGGGGAACGGCACGCTTAGGATCGCCGATCGGATGGTGGAAATCGCAGAGGGTGACGTTATTACTATTCCGCCCGGAAAAGCGTGGCCGCATCAAATCATCAACACCTCCCCCCTGCCGCTGATGTACATGTCTGTAAGCACCATGGAGTTCCCCGAAGTGTGCGAGTACCCGGATTCAGATAAATATTTAGTCAAATCCACCAACAAGAAAGATGACGGTTTCAGGGTGCTCGATTTCAGAGGCAAAGGCGTCGATTACTGGGAAGGCGAGCCGTGAGGCAGGGAATTTAGCATATCGCATTGACAGGAGTCATGCCCGCTTTGCGCAACCAGCGGGCATGCTCCTGTGGATGAAGGTCTGCTATGAGCGAAAAGCGGAATCCGCCCTGCCAGCCCGCACAATGTCCAGTTAATAATTTTTAACTTAAGACACGAAATTTCACCTTGGAATAACACTTTACTGACACCTGATCTTTGCGCTGGATAAAGCCTTTACTGCGGTCACACAAAGCGAGCGTGGTTCAGGCGCATCGTGAACAGGACGGTGCATACACCATAACTGATATAGCACCTTGTTGGTGAAAGACAGGATGCGTAATCCGCCAGAAATAGTTAATTCTTCAGAACATTCTTAACAGTTTCTTTTATTGCCCCAGCAATATCCGGGTGGAAAATTCCTTTTTGAGCGCAACACTATGTGTACTGTTATAAAAACTTACTCTCTGTTGACGTTTTTCGAATTCATTACTGACCTTTTTATTCACAGGTACTGAACCAAAGACATTTTTGAGTTCACTCTGTGTTTTTTCACTGATCAGCCAGTTAACAAAAAGAGCAGACGCAGCAGGGTGAGGTGAATTTTTAGCTATGACCACAATGTTTGCCCCTGCCGGCATGCCGAAATCAGGTATATAAAATCGGATACGAGTGGTGACTGCCCCTGTTTTTTGAAGGGTCAGTAAGTGATCTTCCCAGGCTGGTGCCAGGGCAAGCTCACCATCATTTATTCGGGTCAGGCTGTCAGCCTGTGATTTTGTGAGTGTTATTTTATCTTTATTTTTAATAAACCACTGCCATCCATTCTCCCATTGCTGCAGAACGGAGTGGTCGGTTTTTTCAGAAAAATTATTCTTACCCTCCTCTTTCAGGGTAAGTATTCTTTGTATAAAAGCTTCGCCGGCTCCGCCATTTTGAGGATCATTGTATCCAAATAATCTGGGGTTGCTGTCGATAAAAACCTGTAGTTCGTCCAGGGTCTGCGGAAGTTTGTTATTTTTCATTTGTAGCGGATCATAGGCTAAGCCCGTCTGATTTCCCCAGAATGCAAGGCCATATCCCTGCAAATCGGTACCATAGAGTTTGCTGAACCCATTAGAGAACTCAGGCAGCCATGCTACAGGCGATATGGTATGAGAATTAAGGACAACCGGCATCTGGTTCATCGTGAAACCCACAACGTCAAGCTTCCCGGTTTCTTTATTTTTTTCAGCCAGTATTTTATTTAAATTCCCGTCTATAGTCGATTCGGGGATGATAACTTTAATGCCATACTCCTGTTCAAATCCTTTTACAAAAGTTCGCCATTGTGGCTTGAGGTACCAGACATTAAAGTTAACCGTACCTTCTTTTTTTGCCTGGGAGACTACTTCGCTCCACGTCATTTCTGTTAACTGCGCCCCCTCTGCCTGGAGCAAAGAGATATACGCAAGCATGATAGCGGTAGTCAGTACTCGAAAGCGTTTCATATTGACCTCAAGATATTAATATTTGCCAGTTGACTCAGCTGAATAATTGTCCTTCAGCGCTCTCTCAATGACGATCATCAGGATGATGTTAGGAATGATGAGTATCATGGATACAACTGCTGCGTCTGGTCTTACAAACGCGTATCCCAGAAAAGAATAAAGTATTGTCGGAATGGTAATAAAATCCGGTGAACCCAGTACGTAAGAGACAGAAAACTCCTCAAGACTCCTGACGAAACACAGAATCAGTGTCGCGAGGATGGCACTCTTCAGAAAAGGCAGATAAGCATTCCTGAATGTGACCCATCTGTTCGAACCAAGATCGCGGCTGGCGTCTATTATCTCCTGCGGCACAGCCCGGAAACCAGCGGAAAGTATTCTTATTGCATAAGGCAGTGCGAGGACTGTATGGCCAGTAACGATGCTGAAAAAGGGGTTGTCGATATCGAGTTGCAAAATCATGGCGCTGAAAAATATGCCGATCAGCATTCCCGGCATAACGAGGGGTATCAGTGTCAGGACTTCAGCTATTGCTTTTCCTCTGAACGGTATGCGACCGAAAGCATAAGCAGTAGGAAATGCCAGTAGCAGACTCAGGGGAGCTACGGCTAACGCTATCGAATAGCTGTTGAACATAGCGTCAGAGAGCGATGTCGTCTGCCACATACTTACCCATCTCGTGAAAGAAAGGCTCTTCGGGAATATGTCAGGAAAACTCCAGGGATGAGCAGGGCCGACCATCGACCACAGTACCGCCATGCCCACGGGCAGTCCAAGCCATATAAAATTAGCAACAAGGAAAAAGAGCACTGAAACTCTGGTGACTGCACCACTCTTTTTTGGATTGTTCACGTTCACTTCAGGTCCCCTTTACACGTCATGAAAGGCGTCATCAGTAACCTGACTACTATGCTGAACAACAGTGAGGTTATCATGATGATCACAGCAACCACGGCAGCGTTATTCCACTCTCCGTACTCCATGGCCGTTGACTGCATCAGCCGTGCAAGCGAATAAACGTTATGAGGCCCGGCGACAGAATAAAAAGCAAAGTCACCAATGGCATCAATGAATACAATGATCAGTGCCACCTGCATGGCGGGCAGGGTAAGGGGCAGCACAATAGTGATAAATCGCTGCCACTTATTTGCCCCTAAATTTCCAGATGCGTATAAAAAATCATTTTTCACAGAATTCACTGCACTGCTTATCAGAATCAGAGCAAAGGGCATGTTCTTCCACACCTGCAGTACAATCACTCCCGTTCCGAAACTGTCATTCTGCATACGCAGCGGCGTCCTGATAATGTTTGCAGCCAGAAGGAACTCATTAATAACGCCATGAAATGAGATGATGTTAATAAATAAAAAGGCTGCAACCAGGCCGGGGATAAACATAGGTATACGCAATATGGCAATGATACTTTCTTTCATCGGCAGCGGCTTTCTCAGCCATAAAGCGATGGGGTATGCGAGAATAACGGCACCCAGTGCCCCGAGAAGTGAAACTTTTACTGAATAAAGAAGCGAGCTGATCAATACCGGATCGCGGAGCATCCCGGACCAGTACTGAAGTGTAAAGTAACTTTCGCCCGTAAGATTAAAATAGCCAACGCTCTGCGCAATCAGAACATAGAATGTTGAGCCCATCAGCAGAAGGATCGTACCAAGCCCGCTCATCATAAGGAGCCAGGCGAGTAATTCCTGCCGGATAGTGGTTTTCATATCACAGGCTCCAGAAATACGATGGCATTTTCAGGCAAATAGAAACATGCCTGCTCTCCGGTTTTAAAGGAAGGTTTTTTTGTAAGTTGCAGCCGCACGCCGGTTCCGTCAATTGTGTGTCCGGAAGCCTCGGTATGACTGCCCATAAAAGCCATATTTTCAACCGTAATGGTAAAGTAATTAGCGTCTTCTTTGCTCCCCGGAATGTACACAGCATCTTCGGGCCGCCAGCATATCCAGCAATGATCGCTTTCAGGTTCTCTCGAAGAGCTGACGTAGAAGCCACCCATTGAAGTGGATACTCTGTAATAGCCAGGTTGTTCTGCCCTGCTTATGTTTGCCTTTATGATGTTTGCTGCACCAATAAAATCGGCGATAAAGCGGTTTGCCGGTTGATAGTAAATCTCTTCAGGTGTGCCTGCCTGCGCTATGTTTCCTGCATTAAGCACCACTATTTTGTCCGACATGGAGAGCGCTTCGCTCTGGTCATGCGTCACATAAACTGATGTGAGGTTGTGACGTTTCTGAAGCTGCCTGATTTCATATCTCACACTTTCTCGCAGCTTTGCATCCAGATTGGAAAGAGGTTCATCAAAAAGCATGACATGAGGCTTCGTTACCATAGCCCTCGCGATCGCAACCCTTTGCTGTTGCCCGCCTGAAAGCTGAGAAGGCATTTTGTGTCTTTGTGATCCGAGACCCATCTGTGTCAGCAAGGTATTGACCGTAGCCTGCTGTTCGCCAGGGGGGATCTTCTTCTGCTTCAGCCCATAAGCAATATTGTGAATAACATTCAGGTGAGGGAACAAAGCGTAGGACTGGAAACACATTGCGGTGCTTCGCCTCTCCGGAGGAAGTGTATTAATTGACTCGCCATTCAGGATGATGTTTCCACTGTCCGGGTTAACGAATCCCGCAATCATCTTCAGTAGGGTTGTTTTACCGCATCCGCTGGGTCCAAGCAGGGTGACAAGCTCTCCTTCTTCAACATCGAAAGAAATCTCTTTCGCCGCAAAGTACTCATCAAAACGCTTTGTGATCTTTTCAAGTCTTAGTTTAGCCATCATTGAGTCTCTTATAATCAACCTGATTAAGTTTAATGATTAAATATTAAATTTTTGTGACGCCGGATAAAAAGCTGGGTTTTTGCATCGAATTTGTATTTATGTCGTTGATTTAAATAGCTAATAAATTAATTTAAAAACTAACTGTTTTTTCTATTAAGTTTAGATATTATACTTATTAACAGATGTTAATCTTTTCTTCAAAGGTGCAGAGCGTGTTCAACTTCCATCGGGCCAGTGAAGGCGTCGTGCTGGCCAACGGCCATCGCGGATACTCCAGCAAGTATCCTGAAAATACGTTATTGGCATTCGAGGGGGCACGTCTCGCTGGTATGTCGAGCATTGAACTTGATGTGCACATGACCAGGGATGAGAAAATGGTGGTCACTCATGATTTCCGCATTGACAGAGTATCGGATGGCTCTGGTTATGTAGCAAATATGACTCTCGACGAACTGCGCACTTATAACTTTGGCGTCAGCATGCTCCCCGAAGGTGTAAATGCCGCCATACCGGTCCTGGATGACATCTTCGACTGGGCGATCAGGCACGATACGGGTCTTGTCGTGGAGATAAAACAGCGCTGTCGCCTTGACCGCTTTATTGAAAGATTCACTGAACTGGTCAGCACCAGAACCGGCATAGTCGGAAGAATGCAGTTACTCGGGTTTAACCATGTGCTGCTGAATCAGGTCAAGGACAGGGTTCCGGGACTGAAGATTCAGACCGTCTCACTTGAACGATATAAAAATCAGCTTGAAGCCATTCTTGGTTCGAGCGCTGACTGTGTATGTCTCGAATATGAACATACGCACATTGACGATCTGAAGGCGTATAAGCAGGCAGGGTTAGGCGTACGGCTTTACCTTCCCCCGGGGAAGCTCGGTCTCGGTACGCTGGAGTACTTCCGCTTTAAATTCGGACATGATGTACGCAGCGAGATACTTTCCTGGATGAAGGAAGGCCTGATTGACATGATCAGCCATGATGATGTCCTGTATGTCAAAAGACTCATAGATGACGCCGGGTTAAAATGCGCTTAAACAGTTAACGCCCGGATACAGGAATTATCATGAATTTAGTCAGTGCACCTTTAGAACTGAGCGCTACGCAGCGTAACCTGATCGACCTGATCAGAAATCAAGGTACCGTTACACGGGCCGAACTCAGTCGTCTCTCCGGTCTCACGCCGGGAGCTATAACACAGCAGTGTCGTGAACTGATTTTTTCCGGGCTGATTATTGAGGGTGAGCCTGTGCACGATGGCAAGCGTGGTCAGCCCTCATTACCCCTGCGTCTGAATCCGGGAGGGGCCTGTTCTGTGGGTGTTTCCTTCAGCCCCGGATTTATTGACATTGCTGTCATAGACTTAAGCGGAAAATCGCTCATTCAGGTGTCAGAAAAACATACGGAAAACCGTGAAATCACTCACACGGTCAATCAGGTTATACACATGGTTGACGGTGCACTTAAAAAGAAACGGTTAAGTAACTCAAGAATACTGGGGATTGGATATGCCGTTCCCGGATTCCTGAAGAAAGACGGGCGTAAAAGACAGACGGTAGCATGGCTTGATAGCTGGAGGGAGGTTGACCTTCAGGCGGTTTTTTCCGCAGCGTTACCCTACCCGACCTGGGTGGAAAACATCGTAAATGCTTCTGCCATTGCCGAGTATTACTCCGGTAATCACAGCAATATTTCTGATCTGGTTCTAATCGATCTGGGATACGGAATTGCTGCAGGCATTATTGCTGACAGCAAACTGCTGAGTGGGGGATTCTCGAATGCCGGAGAGCTTGGAATGAGTTTCCCGCTCGATCGGCCAAGACCTTCTTATAAAGATTTGCTTATCACTCTTGAGAAGGCTGGTCTTAATCCCGTCGATCTTGATGGTCTTTATGACAGCGGGAATACAGTTATTGAGTGCTGGATAGCGCGGGTCTGTGAACAACTGGAACCCCTTATATTCAGCTGTATCCAGTGGCTTGATCCTGAAGTTATCACACTAGGCGGCGCCATGCCCAAACAAATCGTCAGACGCCTGGTAAAGGAGCTCAACAAGAGGGTAAGGGGACGACTGGAGCCGTTACGACCATCAGCACAAATCGAAGCTTCTGCTTTCAGTAAAGAGGGTGCTTCACGTGGTGCAGCAATGCTGCCGTTATATTACACACTAAATATTAAAAAATAGCAGCGCCACATTAGCGTTGCTCTGGTCTGCAGCTTACGCCAGCCGGTATATCAGTAAGAGAGGATGGGATATGTCACGTGATGTTGTCAGTTACGCACCGGATGTAGGAAGAAAATTTTCATCCTCGGGGTGTCCTTTACCTTTTGCGGGTAATACATTTCTGGGTCATCTTGAACAACAGGGGCAAGGATTTAAGACTTTTGACACTATTCTTAATGTATACCGGGTCCTTCCGGAGAGCAGATTTTTCAGGAAAATGGCGGTTATCCCATCCAGTAGTTACCACATTACACTTTTTGTTGGTGTAAACGAGTACGATCGTCGTTCAGGTCCATGGCCTGTCGGTATATCACGTAAGGAGTCGCTGGAAAGCCTGAACACATCTTTGCTGGAGAAACTTAAATTACGTCAGCCAGGTATGTCAGCGCCCTTTGATTTTATTGTCGATTCAGATGCTCCTTTGCCGGGAGAGAACGATAATCTTTTTATTCCACTTAAACCTGCCAGTCAGGAAACATATAACAGGCTACAAAATTTAAGGGATGAATTGTCAGATATAACGGGTATTCGCCGCGAGGATCATATTTATTATCAGTACCACATTACCCTGGGGTATCTTGTAGCCACTCTCGATAAAGTGGAGCTAATGGAATACAGAGCTAAAAACAGGGAGTGGAGAGAAATGATAGCGAAGGCCGGTAAAATTACCATTAAGAAATTTTATTTTTGCATTTTACAGGATATGTATTCATTCCGGAGCATTTGCGCAATCTAGATATGATTTTGTTTACTACCCGTGAAGACAGTAATGAAATGCTTAGATAAAAGTTCGCCGGTTTAAACTGGGGAAATTCAGGCTGAGCGGAATTAATGAAGAATGAATAAATTTCACTTTTATAAAAATGAGGTTTTCCTGTGAACAAGACGTACATGCGATGGATTTATTTAGTTATACCTGCATTAATACTGACTGGGTGTGCAGGCTCTCCACTCGGCAATCTGATTTTTAATAAACGTTATCAGACCAGTAAAGATGTCTCTGCATCATGGGTAGGGGCATCGGCAGATGAACTGATGATGGCTTGGGGACCACCACAAAACAGTCAGGCTTTGAGTAACGGAAGCAGCATACTTGTTTACCAATATGACTGGATTGTAAATGGATACGATTCAAGCATGTGGAATTACATTCCTGAATATTCGCACTGTGAACGGCGATTTCTGGTCGAGCAGGGGATAGTAACAAAATGGTATTCATCAGGTGGCTGTCCGAAAAAACCCAAAGGGGCAAAACTGATCGATGGAAATGTACCAGTACCTGAACCAACGCTATAGCTAGCACTGCTCTTGAATGGTGTTTATCTGAGGGAGCTTTAAATAAACCGTGGTTCACAAAGTGAGTACAAGTTAAAAAAAGCGGGACGTTTCGGTTAGAAGCAAAAAGAATTGACTAAATTTTCGTTCAAAATTAGTCATGCTTGAACCCTATTAGTAAAGGGAAACTGTTAAGGTCAATATTATGAAGACTTATATAGCGGCATTTGCAATTATACTATTTATTTCAGGATGTAGCTCTTTCAGCGGTGAGGATAAGTTTTCACGAAGTTATGTTTCTGCTCATATCATAGCTAATAAAACGACTGAGTCCGAAGTTAAGGCTCTCTATGGCACGCCCGACGATCAATCATCAAGTTCAGACGGTAGTTACGTGTGGTACTATGATAGGGATGGTAAAATGGATTTTCTTTCAAACGCTGTTTCTTTAATACCCGGAGCTTCTGCGCTAAGTGGTGCAGTGACCCAAGCGACAATTGCTCAGCATACCAAAGATGATATAAATTCTGTTTCTGATAAAGTGTCCGGGAATACAGAACATCGTAGCGGCAGGCTTACAATTTATTTTACTAATAACAAAGTTGTTTCCAGCTGGTATATGTAATTATTTCGTTAATAAGCTGGAGTGAGAAATTATTCCAGAGCTTGTTTATACTTATTGAGAGGTTCCCTGCAGCTGTTATCTGCTCTCCCGCCCGCCACCTCTCCGGTTGCTGGCAAAAGGCGAAAATAGATTATTACAAGGCCAAAGGTAAACAGGTTTTAGATATGAATGAAAAATTACATACAATAGCTGTTGCTACTTTAGCAGCCTGGCTGCTTTCAGGATGCTCGACACTGGCTCCTGAGCGAACTGCAGCAGAAAATCTTATGGGGAAAAATGTTAGCGAGGCGTACAAGGTTTTTGGAAATCCATTGTTTATTAGTACAGAAACAAGTGTCAGCATGGAAAGTAAGTTTTACGGGCATAATTTTTATCAGTTTTATTTTAAGGGTCTTGAATACGATCGGGAAAAACTCAACGGATCTTATATGGACACATCACAAGGCCGTCCGGTTCTGGTTAATGAGTTCGAAACAGAACATGTGCAGGAGTCATGTAAGGTTGGATTATGGGCTGATCCAAAAACAGACATAATCGACTACTACGAAGTAAAAGGTAACTGTGGATGGGGAGGTTGGGGATTCGGTACAACCGGCATATTTCATTACTGGGGAATAAACTGACTTGCATACTTTCTGAGTATCAAACATTATCCTAATCTTACAGGGATAACGCCTGTTAAATACCTGTGGACATTCCCGGTGGGATAAAAAAGCTTTTAACATATTACTGTTCAATGTCAGTAATAACAAATCAGACATCATCCAAAGTCCGGAGTTAACAAGATGAAAAAAATTATCTGTATTTCTGCTGTTTCTTTTCTTTTAAGTGCATGTACTACGATGTCCCCTGATCTTGCAATCCCGATACTGCAGGCGGATACTTCCAAAATGTTAGGCTTAGGATCTTCCGATGAAATAAATGTTACCAATGTTTCCATGTCTAAGCCTGACGTGCTTGGTTCTCAGGTAATATCGTACCGCGCAACGACCGATAAGGGGCGTATTTTAGACTGTGAGGCCCATGTGATTCCAGGCCTTCCGTTACAGGATCCAACCGTAAGCACGCCTACGTGTAAACCGGTTAAAACGTATAACAAATAAGATCATTACCTGATTATTTTTAAATTTACTCGCTTGCTCAGTACTTGTGTCATCGCTGCTTAATCTGTTTGAGCACGTCAGCTCTTTAATGAGACTCAGTACTCATGGTTTGTGCGCAGCCCTTGCACCCAGCCTCCGTTCCCGGCCGACACCAGACAACGGTGTCGGCCGGGAACGGCAGGTCTGTTCATCGGTAGCGGGAACGGATTATATGAGGGAGCCGATCATATTTTTTCCAGAATAACGTCCGGCCTTGCTCCCCTCTGACTACACACAGGATGAGGCTGCCAGTTTAAAGATGCCATATGCGATGCCGGTGAGAAAGAAAAATACAGTCATACGATGTTTCTGATGTAAGACTGTATCCAGGGAATCCGATGAGGCTTTTGCCGTTCAGTAAAAAATACTGAATAAGAGATCTCCTGCCACCTTAATTGCCATTTCTGTCTCAGTCTGTCCTTGATTTTGCATTTCATGCAATAATCCCCACATCGCAACAATCCAGTATTTTTTGCCTCTCCCACAACAATCCTTCTTCTTTCACCCTCAGATCCGAAAATTGTCAAAGGCGGATCTGGACTGGCTATTCTTATCGAAGGGCGAAAGTGATACGGTAGGAAGGAGTTCAGGGCAAAACGCAGGTGGGAACGGAAGGTCCGCTTTGAGCGAAAAGCGGACTATGGTTTGGGATATACCAATGGGGTTTATCTTAACTATATCCGCACAATCGCCTGAAGTTCTGAATGGTTGCCTTGGAAAGACTTGCTGCCGTATCGACGATGACAAAGCTGTAAGGATTTCCATTTATCAGAGGACTCAGATCGGTACATGCAATAAGAAGCGCCTCTGCCTGTTGAGTTTCTACTTCTGCCAACAAACTCTGCCACTCTGCCTGTACATCGGGATCGTGAAAGCCTTTTGTTTTAACTCGTCCAATTAGTAACGTGGTCATTTCACGAAGCCGCTGTGTATCTATACTCTTTCTACCAGAGGCTTTTATTCGTGCCTGATAGAAACCTGCTTCAAGCGTAGGTTCTGTAGCCAGTATCGCGATTTTGGTTACTTCTGTCGGTAGCGACTCGAGGGCACTGTCTGCAATATGCAAAAGCGGAATGCCGCAGCTTGCCGCTTTCATTTCGTTGAAATAACAATGCGCAAGGTTACAGGGAACAGTTATCAGGCTCACTTTAGCTTTGACAAGTTCGGCAATACCTTGCTGCAGGGCGGCGATCATCGCATCATCATTAATTTTTTTACCGGGCCAAAAAGGTGTTGGCAACGAAATAATATGCATTTTGGGAAAATCCAGATCATATTTTGCGCCATAGCCGATCTGGCAGTCTGTCACCAGCATATCAACGAAGGGGGCGGTCGAGCGGGGTCCCATACCTGCAAGTACACCTATAGAAACAGTCATCGCCAGAGGCTCCTTTTTTCCTGATAATCTTTTTAGATGAAAAATTATCACTTAATTACCAGCATAATTAAAGGGTTGCATTTTTTTGCAACTTTTACCAGGAGTCAGGTGCAACAGGGTGCCTGCGATGCCCCCGATTATTTTATGTATGATCATGTATGCAAGGTCTCCTTCTGGCACATAGCGGACGTTTTTCTTGCCCCTCTCCTGCCTCCTCTACCTGTAACGCCGCCCATTCAAACGACGCCTTTGGCTTAGCACTGAACTCAGCTTTTAAGCGCAGTAAGAATGGCGGCTTCCATCTTCTCCGGCGTGGTAAACGGCGCAAAACGTTTGATCGGTTTGCCATCGCGGCCGATCAGGAACTTGGTGAAGTTCCACTTGATGCGTTCTCCCAGTACGCCGGGCAGCGTCTTTTTCAGGTAACGAAACAGCGGATGTGCGGCGGCGCCGTTGACTTCGATTTTCTCAAACATCGGAAAGCTCACACCGTAGTTAATGTGGCATGTCTGCGCGATATCATCCGCGCTGCCGGGTTCCTGTTTACCAAACTGGTTGCAGGGAAAACCAAGCACCACCAGCCCCTGGGCGGCATATTTCTGGTAGAGCGTTTCGAGGCCCGCATATTGTGGCGTGAAGCCGCAGTGGCTGGCGGTATTGACAACCAGCACCACTTTCCCCGCGTAGTCAGCCATCGAAACAGGCTGCCCGCCAAGGCTGGTGGCGGTAAGTTGATGAAACGTGGTCATAGCGCGATCCTCTTAGCAGAACAGGTCGACATTGCCGCTCAGCGCGTTGCAATAGCAGGTATAGGGAGGCACATGGTTGCAAAGTTGGCGCTAAAGAACAACACATCGCAGCGCTTCGCGGGTTGGTCCCTGGAAGTAGATGTGGCTGATATGGCAACTCCGCGGCTGCGTCAGCACAAAACGCATCGTCTCCCAGACCGAACGCCCGTTCAGCAGACGCTCACCCATTTTCGCCTGGCTCCCGGCAAGCGGGTTTAATCCTGTCACTTCGAAATCGGGTGGATAGAGCCCAGTAACCCGTATATTTTCTTCGCTGAGTTGCTGAGACAGTTTTGTGATAAACCCGCTAAGCCCATGTTTGCTGGCGAAAAACGCTGGATGAGCAATGGAGTCCGTAAAATGCGGGATGGCGCATGAAGAGATGATGGCGACGATATCCGCACTCTCTGAGCGCCGAAGCCCCGGCAGCAGCGCTTGCGTCAGCAGAATCGACCCCGTTACGCCAGAATTGATGGTCGTGATAATGTCTGCCGCAGGCTGCTCGTCTAAGGTGCCCGACAACCACTGCGCAGCATTGAGGATTAAAATATCGATGGGCTTGTCTGACGCTAACAGCCGATCGGAGAAGTGAGAGGGGGATTCAGGCTGGGCTAAATCGCACAGATACCCTCTTGCGATGCCGCCCTCGGCTGTGATGATGCCGCAGGTCTCCTCAATGTCCTCAGCCCGCCGCGCGGAAAAATCGACCTCAACGCCCTCTCGCGCCAGCCATACGCAGAGCGCCTGGCCAAATCCCCTGCCACCGCCGGTAATAACCGCTCTTTTACCTTTCAGCATCTTCATCTCCCGTTTTTAGTCCGTGAAGGGAGATATACATGAGGTAGCGGAGTGACATCTTTCCGTTCGTGCTATTTCATCTTCACAAACATGGGCCATTAGCTGGCCTGAAATCTATGCCAGCAAACAAAATCAATAACCATCCCTTACGACACAGCAACCCGGTGGAATGTTATCGCTCGCTTTCCTTTTCCCCCGGGTGGTGAAGCAGCTCCCTTTTTTCAGGCAGCGGTGTGGCCGGGAAACTCAACGGTCACCACTAATCCCCCCTCTTCAGAGGTGCTTAAGCTAACGCGGCTGTTGTGTTGCTGCGCCACCGCCCTGACGATGGAGAGCCCTAACCCGCTGCCGCTCTGCATCTGATTGGGATCGCGGAAAAAGCGGTCGAAGACGCGATCGCGCAGTTCAACGGGGATGCCGGGCCCGGCATCAGAGACGCGAAGCTGGGTGAATGCATCCCACCTGCGCACTGCGACCTCCACCCGTCCGCCCTCCGGACTATATTTGATGGCATTTTCAATAACGTTATCAATCAGCGACATCAGGCGCTCCCGGACACCGTCGATGCAGAACTCATCATCGGCGTAAAACTCCAGTTCAATCCGCCGCTCAGCAGCCAGCGGCGACAGCGCCGCCATGCGATCCTGGATAAGCGAGGTGAGCGGCACGGGGGCCATCACCGTATCGGTGCGCGCTTCGCTGTGCATCAGCAGGAGCAGCTGATTGACGAGACGTGCCGCACGGCTGTTGCTACGAATAATTCCTGCCAGCAAAGCCTGCTGGCGTTCGCTGCTGATATAACCCTGCAACGCCTCAACATTGATGCGCATCGCCGCCAGCGGGGTGCGCAGCTCATGAGCGGCATCGGCAATAAACACCCGCTCCCGCTCCGTGCTTTTCCGTAATCTCGCCAGAAAGTCATTGATTGCATCTACCATCTGGCGAAGCTCTTTATGTTTTGGCACGGCGTTTAAGGGCGAGAGATCCTCCGGCGCGCGTGCAGCAATTTCGTTGACCACCCTGTTCCAGGGGCGCATGGCGATGCGGATCGACAGCCAGGCGGGAAAGAGCAGAAACGGGATGCAGACTAGCAGCGGCAAGATGTAGTAGCCGCGCGAGTTAAGGTAGATAAAGAAGTTCCAGCTGCCGGCAGGCGTGACGAGCGTGACCTCCGTATTGCCGTCTGCCGATCTCAGGGTACGGCTGGTCCAGCTGCGCCCTTCGCTCTCGCTCTTCTGTAGCTTGCCATAGCGGCTGTTTGTCACCCCGACTGGCGCGCCTTCCGAGGTGTAGATGATCGCGTGGTTTTTACGCACGATAAGGCTGATGGAGAGCGCGGGATCGTCCTCGCCGCCATATCCCTCCCGCAGTGCCCGGCTGAACGCTTCCAGCATCTCGGTTCGTTCCCGCGGGCGATCGTTCATCCGATCGACCATGGTAAAGATGGTTTCGTAAGTCTCACTTCCGGTGAGAATTGGCGGGCTGCGCAGGTCCTCCCACAAAATGAAGGTGAGAAAGAGGCACCACAGCAGCGTAAGCAGCAGCATCTGGGCGATGATGATTCGCCGTACCAGTGTCGGGGCTTTCAGGCTGCGCCAGATATTTGCCATCACCCCTCCCTCTTGCCGATCGGCACGGTATCAATCACATACCCCACGCCGCGCACCGTGCGCACATACCCTTCGCCAATTTTGCGCCGCAGGTTGCCCATATGCACATCGAGAGTGTTGCTCATATTCTCTTTTTCACCGAAGAGCCGCTCTTCCAGAAAGCGGCGCGTCACCACGCGATCGGGGCGCAGCATTAACGCCTCAAGCAGCGCATATTCGCTTGCCGTTAACTCAATCGTGGACGCGCTCACCGTCACGCGCCGCGTCGGCACATGCAAAGACAAGCCGCGAATGTCGATCACCTCGTTGTCAAAACCGTAACTGCGGCGCGCAAGGGCTCTCACCCGCGCCAACAGCTCGGCGAGCACAAAGGGTTTAACCAGATAGTCGTCGGCCCCGGCGTCCAGCCCGCTCAGGCGATCCTGCAGCGTGCCTCGCGCGGTCAGAATGATGACCGGGACCCTGTTGAGCCGCTGGCGCAACGCGGCCATCAGGCTCATGCCATCGCCGTCGGGCAGCCCGAGATCCAGTAACACAAGCTCCGGCACGCAGAGATCGAGCTGATGCAGCGCATCCGCTTTGCGGCGAACCCATATGACCTCTAACCCTTGATCGGCCAGCGCAATGCGTACGCCATTGCCGAGGTCGAGGTCGTCTTCAATAAGTAGAATTTTCACAATCGTTACGTTACCAGGCGTGAATGAAGAACGTCTGAAGAAAAAGCGGCGAGCTGAAAATCTATCAGGTTTATCTCACCGTTACGCGCTTCAGGCTTTCTTCATTTTCGGCTCATGAGAACTTTAGGGTGGGTATGCAAACTAGGCGTGACTCGTAATCAGATGACTCCATAAGGACTTAGTTAATGAGAAACACCGAACTGCGTCGTAAGCTCCTCCCTGCTTTCCCCGGCCGCCCGCTTAGAAAAATCGTGCCCGGCGCGCTGCTGGCGTTGCTCGCCACCTCAACACTGGCGGCAGAGCCGCCACAGGGTACCACCTTAACGCTGGGGGGCGGTGTGGGTGTTGCGCCGCGCTATTCCGGTTCCGATGAAAACCGCGTCTCGACGGCGCTGATGCTCGATTACTCAATGCGTAACGGCTTCTTTGTCAGCTCCACGCGCGGCCTCGGTTATGGCAACACCCTTGGCAACGTCGATTACAGCGCGGCGCTGAGCTATCGCACCGGCCGTAAGGATCACAATGTCGACAGCGATACCATGAGCGACGGCAGCGACCATTTGCGCGGAATGGGTAATGTGAAAGGATCGGCGCTCGGTGTCGTGGGGCTCGGGTATAAGTTGACCAACTGGCTGAGTGCGCAATTGCAGGCTGAGGTGCCCTTTTCCCAGCACGACAATGGCGCGGCGCTGCATGTCGGGCTCGTCAGTCCGCTTTATCACTCGCCGAAAAATAGCGTGACGCTGGGGCTGACCAGCAGCTGGGGGACAAACGACTATATGCAGACTTACTACGGGGTGAGTGCCGCGCAATCCGCCGCATCGGGGTTTACGCAATACACCGCCGGTTCGGGGCTCTATGCCTGTTCACTCAATCTTGACTGGACGCACAACCTCACCGAACGCTGGAGCGTGGTGGCCGATGCGGGCTATACGCAGCTGGCGGGTGATGCGCGTAATAGCCCTATTGTGCAGCGCAAAGCCTCCCCCACGGGGAGCCTGACAGTGACTTATCGCTTCTGATGGGTATTCGCCCCGGCGGCTCGCGGTTATCTGGCGTTACAGTACAGAGATTCTATCCGCCGGGTTAGCGATAAATGTTCTTCTTTTCAGTCAGTTAGCCTGGATGAAACCTCTGTTGCCACTTCAGTGAAGGCACGGGCGGAGAAGCTTTGATAGCCCTCTCTTCGCCGCAGTAAAACAGCCGTACGCTGCAGCCGCTCGGGCTCAAGCGCGATAGCCAACAGGTCGTCCTGGGCAAACGCCGTCTTTGCAGGCAGCAACGTTGATAGCGGCGTCCAGCGGACAATCTCAATCACCGCGCCAAGGGCGTTGGCCTCCATCAGCACCTGAGGGGTGATGTGATGCTTGCGAAAGTAACGATCGATCTGCTCGCGCGTCGCGAACTCCGAACTGAGTAACACAAGAGACTCCTCACCAAGCCTTTGCAACTTAACACGTTTCTCTTTCGACAAGGGGTGTCTGGGGCTGACCACCAGCGCAAGCGTCTCCTCCAGCAACGGGACCGATTCAATATCGGGACTATGCACCGGCGCAAAAGCGATACCCACGTCCAGCTCCCCTGCCAGAAGCCGCTCCTCGATATGCTCCTGGGCGATCTCCTGCACGCTGAGGGTGATTTTTGGATAGCGGGCGTGAAAAGCTTCAACCAGCGGCCCCAGAAGATAGGTCGTAAAGGTTGGCGTCACCGCCACGCGTAACGATCCGCGGCTGAGATTGCTTACGTCATGAATAGCTCGGGTGGCTTCACGCAACTCCTGCGAAGCGCGACGGGCGTATTGCAGATAGATCTTTCCGCTGTCCGTCAAACGTGTCGTGCGCCCTGAGCGATCAAATAACTGAGCACCCAGACTCTCCTCCAGTAACTTAACCTGCTGCGAAAGCGCTGGCTGAGAAACGTGCAGCTCCGCTGCCGCTTTCGTAAAGCTAAGGTGCTCTGCAACTGCAAGAAAATAGTGAATATGGCGGGCGAGCATCATGCTCTCCATTAGATTATCTAATAAAACTCATAATAAATGAGACTTTTACCTTATACAACGTACGGCTTACTCTCTGCTCCACACCCAGCGACAGTGAGAAAGCACGATGAAAGCGATCATTGACGGTTTTTTGAAGTTCCAGCAGGAGGCGTTTCCCGAGCGCATCACGCTATTTCGGGATCTCGCCACCCAGCAGAGCCCGAGAGCGCTCTTTATTTCCTGCTCCGACAGCCGGCTGGTGCCGGAGCTGGTGACTCAACGCGAACCCGGCAATCTGTTTGTGATCCGTAACGCCGGTAACATTGTGCCGTCGTATGGCCCGGAGCCGGGCGGTGTTACCGCCTCCGTGGAGTACGCCGTGTCCGCCCTCAGGGTCGCCGATATTGTGATCTGTGGTCACTCCGACTGCGGCGCGATGACGGCGATTGCCACCTGTCAGTGTCTGGATCATATGCCCGCCGTGGCCAGCTGGCTGCGTTACGCTGATTCAGCGAAGGTGGTGAATGAGTCGAGGCAGCATGCGGATCGGCCGACGAAAGTCGCGGCGATGGTGCGTGAAAATGTGATTGCGCAGCTTGCCAATATTCAGACGCACCCCTCTGTTCGCCTCGCGCTTGAAGAGGGCCGCGTCACGCTACATGGCTGGGTATATGACATCGGCAGCGGACGCATTGACGCCTTCAATGGCCGGGAATTCGTCTCCCTCGCGGAGAACCCGGATGTTCATGCTGTTTCCCAACGAACCAGGCGTGTTGCCTGACCCCCCATCAACCCGGAGATAAAATAGTGATCCAGACTCACGTTACCCAGAGTGCCCGCCAGGTACTTACTGAAACCATCATTCTGGCGAAGGCGCGCAAAAACCTCTCCTATGCGGAGATCGTTGACGGCACAGGGCTTTCCGAAGCCTTCGTTGTTGCCGCGTTGCTCGGCCAGCACCCACTTCCGGAGAGTGCCGCGCGCGTCGTGGGCGAGAAGCTCGATCTGAATGCTGATGAAATTGCGCTACTGCAAACGGTGCCGGTTCGCGGAAGCTTTGCCGGCGGCGTACCTGGCGATCCGACCCTCTACCGTTTTTACGAAATGATGTCGGTCTACGGGCCGACCCTGAAGGCGCTGGTTCATGAGAAATTTGGCGATGGTGTGATCAGTGCGATCAACTTCAAGCTGGATATCAAAAAAGTCGACGATCCGGATGGCGGCCATCGCGCCGTGATCACGCTGGATGGCAAGTATCTTCCGACTAAACCCTTCTGATCTTGCAGGCCTGCAGCTTCTGCCAGCCGATAACGGACGGGCATCCTGCAAGGGATGCCCGGAAACTTACAGGCCCAGCGCGGATAATCCCGGATGATCGTCCGGGCGACGTCCCAGCGGCCAGTGGAACTTGCGCTCGCTCTCTTTGATCGGCATATCATTGATACAGGCATAGCGATGATGCATCAGCCCGTCTTCGCCAAACTCCCAGTTCTCATTGCCGTAAGAACGGAACCAGTTCCCGGCGTCATCACGCCACTCATAAGCATAGCGAACCGCGATGCGATCGCCGTCAAATGCCCACAGCTCCTTGATCAGTCGGTACTCCAGCTCTTTTTTCCACTTACGCTCAAGAAACGCTCTCGCCTCTTCACGGTTATTGGCAAACTCCGCCCGGTTGCGCCATTTGGTATCCAGAGAGTAAGCAAGCGACACTTTTTCGGCGTCGCGGCTGTTCCAGCCATCTTCAGCAAGCCTGACTTTTTCAAGGGCTGACTCGCGGGTGAACGGCGGCAGTGGCGGACGGATGTGTGAATCGGACATGGTGGTGCCTCCAGCATAAGTGGACAGGTGAGTGTTTGATTTTTGGAACGTAGATCCCGGCTACGGGATCTGCTTTAGCAATAGCTGAGCGACATCTTTTGCCTCATCGGCGGCGCGGTAATCGCCCATCACGCGCGACATGGTGATGGCACCTTCAATCAGTATCAGTAGCTGCCTCGCCAGCGGTAATGGCTGATCCGTATTTAACTGCCCGGTAAGTTCAACCAGGTAGTCGAGCAGTTTCTGTTTATGCAGCCTGGCGATTTGACGAACCGGATCGTCCGCATCACCCACTTCGCCCGCGGTGTTGATAAACGCGCAGCCGCGATAACCTTCCGATTCAAACCAGCTTTTAAGCACGGTAAAGAGATTCAGGATGCGTTCGCGCGGCGTCTGTGCTTTGTCGCACTCACGCCTGAACCACGCCATCCAGCGCACATCACGCGCATTGAGCGCCGCGGCAGCCACCTCATCCTTATTGGTGAAATGGTGATAAATACTTTTGCGCGCCACGCCGGACGTCTTCACCAGAAGCTCCATCCCGGTGGCATGAATACCGTTCTGATAGATAAGCTCTTCGGCGGTTGCGAGAATTTTCTCGCGTGTGTTGGGTATGTTTTTGTTCATGGGCCGATAGTAGAACGATCGTTCTACCCTGGTCAAGCGATAACGCACAGGCTTTGTGCCGATGGTGAGAAGAGAAGCCAGGATAGATCTCAGCGCAGAGCGAATATTCACGTAATCTTGAAACATCATCGTGCGTACGTTCACAAAACGACTGAAAACAGAGTGAGTAATACCTGAATAAAATGATTCATTATCTTTTTACACAATAAATAGCGCGAATAATTCATTTCGAGGTCGACGCGGCAAGCGCTAAAGAGGCTATCGCAAAACTTAAAAAACGATGATGACTATCTGAAAGAGTTGAAAGATTATTCTGATGACCTGCTTTTTGTCGGCCTTACCGGGCTGACAACATTCTTTAAGGTTTTATGAAGAAGCTTTTCACATCCCAAATTATTAGGGTTATTTAACTGTTTATTAAAAACAGCAATGAAAATAGATTTTTTGACCCGAAAACAACAGACGCAAGAGATAAAAAAGCCGACCCCATTGAGTCGGCTTTTTTTATATCAAAGCTTGAAGCTGCTCACGACGTTTTCGAGCTGGACGGTCTGCTCTTCCATCGATTGCGCGGCGGCCGCCACCTCTTCCACCAGCGCCGCATTCTGCTGCGTGGCACTGTCGAGTTGGTTGATGGCGATGTTGATCTGCGCAATCCCGCGACTCTGTTCATCGCTGGAGGAGCTGATCTCTGAGATCAGCACGCCCACGCTTTCAACTTTTTCCATCAGGCCGTCCATCGTGGTTCCCGCCTGACGAACCTGTCCGCTGCCCTGCTCAATGCTGCTCACCGACTCTTCAATCAGCTTTTTGATCTCCTGAGCCGAGCGGGCGCTGCGCTGCGCCAGGGAACGAACTTCACTGGCCACTACCGCGAACCCACGGCCATGCTCTCCCGCCCTTGCCGCCTCAACCGCTGCGTTAAGCGCCAGGATGTTGGTCTGGAAGGCGATACCATCAATCACACTGATGATGTCCACCACTTTAGCGGAGGAGCTATTGATGTTATTCATCGTGGAGACAACGTTGTTAACCACGCTGGCACCTTGTTTCGCCGCCTCTGAAGCCTCTTTCGCCAGCTTGTTGGCCTGCAACGCATTCTCTGCGTTAAGGCGCACGGTGCTGGTCAGCTCCTCCATCGATGCTGCCGTTTCCACGATTGAGGCCGACTGATCTTCGGTGCGTGAAGAGAGGTTAAGGTTACCGCTGGCAATCTGGCGCGAAGCCGATGAGATCGCCAGCGTGCTGCTTCCTACCTGCTGCATCAATTCATTAAGGAAGCCAATAAACTTATTGAAGTTATTAATAATGGCGTTAAATTCCGGGCTCTTGCTCTGCGCAAGACGCTGCGTTAAATCCGCTCCGCCGCTGGATAGCGCTTCAATATTGCGATTGAGCAGCGTCACGTTATGGAAAATATTGCGCACGATAATCATCATGATCACGACGATAAGGAGTCCGATAATCGCCTGTACGATGGTGAGCTTGGTCATAATCGCGTCAGAGATACTCACCAGCTGGCTGCTCGGAATATCAACCGCCATAAACCACGGGCTGCCGCTGACAGGCAGCACGAACAGGGAGTGCGCGCCATCTTCACCGTCATAACTGCCGCGCACTTCCGTTGTTTTACCCTGGCCTAACAGGCTCATTAACGGTGCCGCCGCCGGAATACCGAGATCGCGGACGTTCGAGAGTGCAGGTTTATTCTGTACGGAAGAGCCGTTACCGACGATTTTGCCGTCCGCTTCAACAATCAGCACGCTGCCGTTAACCGCTTTGCCCATGTCGACAGCCAGCTGGTTAAAGAAGCCCAGCGTCACGTCGATGGTCGCCACGCCCCAGGCTTTGCCATCCTTCCAGATCGCCATGGCACAGTTAGTGCGCGGCTGTGGGCTGGCCGCATCCTGGTAGGCTTTCGCCCACGCACACTCACCTTTTGGCGCATTCATGCCATCTTTGTACCAGGGTTGCTCCCAGTATTTTGCTGATTCCGGCTGGTTCCATACGGTGTTGACTTGCAGAGTGCCGCCGCCATCGCGGGCATAGAAGGTGCTGAATTTGTCCCGCGCCGCATCGCGCTGACCAGGCAGAGGCCAAATCCCACCGCCGAATACGTTGAGATCCCCATACTGGTTAACCAGGCGCGGCAGTAATGCGTCGATTTGATCACTTTGCAGGCTGACAACCAGTTCAGTGATGGAGCGTTGCTGAGCCTTAACCCGGTTCATCTGCTCTTTAATTGCATTACTTTGTAATTCAACCGTCGCCTGAATATTTTTGGTTTCGGTTTCAATAATCTGCGGAGAAACGAATAGCTTGATAACAATATAGGTAACGATCAATAAGATAACGAAAAAGCTTATAAGCAGCAGGCCTATTCGGCCCTGGGTATTTTTCCATGTCATATTAGCGGCACTCATTGGGGTTGTTATTCGATCTAATATCGACATTTCGTTGAAATGCTTTAACTCACCCTGCGCCACTGTTTCATTTCGAAGCACATTTAATCGGCCCGATATTATTTGAGGAAAAAATGTTATATCGGTCACATTTTATAAATGCATTTTAAGAACTTAGCCGCGAACAAGAAGCCGCACCTGCTTACCCCGATAACTGACATAATGTTGAAACTCAAAGCCAAAACGCTCGGCTAAAGAGTTTGAGCGTTGGTTTTCTTCAGCAATGATGCAGCAGAGAGGCGAAGCGAAGGTCTCATCGGCCCACAGTAAAATTGCTGCCAGCGCTTCAGAGGCATACCCTTTGCCACGCACTTCCGGAATCAGTGTCCATCCCGCTTCCGGGTATGCCAGCTTCGGCGTGGTGTCGCGATGCGCATCCTGAAAGCCAAACGCACCGGCATACTGGTTTGTGGCTTTTTCAAATACCGCCCAGTAGCCATACCCTAACGCCTGCCAGTGCCCGATATAACGTAATAAGCGCGCCCAGACCATCTCTGCCGTCGGGATCTCGCCACCGCTTATTTTTGCCATTTCCGGGGTCGACCAGCAGGCCTTGAGTGCCGGAAAATCATCGAGGGTAAACTGCTTTAAAATCAGGCGGTCGGTTTCAATGTAAGGTGCTTGCTGGTGAGCCATAGATGCCCCTTATACGGGTTTATGATGTGGCTACGTTATCACCGAAGACGAAACACCCACAACGAATTAACATATCAGCAACAACGACCGCTACTGATTTCCAGCAGACTGCATCAGTAGGCAGGATGCCCGGATCTCTCTGCCCTCTCCGGCAGTGTGCTCTCCCCCTGCCCGAGGGTGCGTTGCATCATGACGGTATCGAGCCAGCGCCCATGTTTAAATCCCACCGATCTGAGAGTGCCGGTAAGCGTGAAGCCCGCCCCGCGATGAAGGGCGAGTGAGGCGGCATTTTCGCTGTTACCCACCACGGCCACGAGCTGGCGAAAACCGCTGGCTTCGGCCCATGCCACCGCACGCGAGAGCAGTTTTTTGCCGATGCCCTGCCCCTGACAGTCGGCACCGATATAGACCGAATCCTCAAGGGTAAACCGGTAAGCATGCCTTTCGCGGTAGCGCGCCAGGTAACAGTAACCGCGCACATCGCCATCAACCACGGCGACAAACCAGGGCAGCCCCGAAGCCTGCAACCGCTTCAGGCGGAATGCCATCTCGGCTTCATCGGGCGGTTGGGTTTCAAACGTGGCGCAGCCGTGTAATACGTGGTATGCATAAATTTGTTGTATAGCCGGGATATGTCGTTCTTCTGCCTGAATTATTTCCATCAGTACGGCTCCTTATTGCGTCTGAGAAAAAGACTATCCGCTGGCGATCATTTCAGACAGGCCACAGGGCTTATCAGCAGCATAAGGAAAACTTTGGCATGACAAACCTTAACCTCGACCATCTGGCCACCTTCAGACTGGTTATCAGCCGGGGCAGCTTCTCTAAGGCGGCGGAGGAGCTTGGCCTGTCGCAGCCCGCAGTCAGCCTGCAAATAAGACAGCTGGAGCAGACATTGCAGGTGCGGCTTATTGAGCGAACCGGCCGGGGAATCAAGCCCACGGCGGCTGGCATAACGCTTTGCGAGCACTGCCAGAAAATAGCGGCCGCGGTAACCACCGCGGTGGAAGCGGTCTCGCTGCATTCAGATGAGATCACCGGCACCGTCACCGTCGGCACAGGCGCAACGGCCTGCATCCATCTTTTGCCGCCGATATTGCAGCAGTTGCGCCAGACGCATCCGCTGCTGAAAGTGAATGTGCGCACCGGCAACACCTCAGAGATTGTCCGCGGCGTCGAGGAGAACCGGATCGATATCGGCCTGGTCACACTGCCAGCAGCAGGCAAAAGCGTGAGCGTCTCTCCCCTCTTCAGGGATGAGTTTGTGGTCATCATGGAGGAAGATTTATCCGGGCAGCACATGAAAGCCCTCTCGCCCGATGATCTCTTGCCGCTGCCGCTGATTATTTTTGAGTCCGGAAGCGGAACGCGCGCGCTGATTGACGAATGGTTCCGGCACGCAGGCCACCTTGCCAGCCCGGTGATGGAGCTTGGCAGTATCGAAGCGATCAAAAGGATGGTGCGATCCGGGCTGGGTTACAGCATCGTTCCCCGCATCGCCGTGGCAACCCCTGACGCGTGGGAAGGGCTCAGCGTATACCCGCTGACGCCCCCGCTTCAGCGGACGCTTGGAACCGTTATGCGTGAAGACAGAATCGTCAGCAGGGGCATGAACGCGGTGCTGAAAATGCTTGATGAAACCCTTGTCAAAAAGGAGAGCTGATGGCATTGCGCGGGCTGGCACGGCTATCTCTGGCGGGAGGTGAAAACCGTTATCGCTGCCGCCGCAAGCAGTATCACGCCACTGAGGGCAAACGCGCTTCGCCATCCCAGCGTGTCGAATACCAGGCCGCCTGCCGTTGAGCCCAGCGCGATCGAGAGCTGAATAACTGCCACCATCAGCCCGCCGCCGGCTTCTGCATCGTCGGGCAGCGTGCGCGCTATCCACGTCCACCATCCCGTTGGCGCAGCCGTCGCAAGTCCGCCCCACAGGCTGAGCAAAAAGGCTACCGTCCACACGCTCTGCGCGGTGAGCAGCAGCGTGCCGGCAATGGCGGCCATCAGCAGCGGGATGAGGATTAACGTCAGATAAAAGCGGGCGTTCAGGGCGCTCGATACGAGCAGAGTACCGACAAAACCGGCCATCCCTATCGCAAGCAAAATCCACGAGAGGCCAGATGCATTCACCCGGGTCACGCTCTCCAGAAACGGCCGCACGTAAGTGAATAAGGCAAACTGCCCCATAAAAAAGAGCCCGCAGGCCAGCAGCCCAACCGGAACGATGGAAACGCGGAGCAGACGGAACAGCGATCTCTGCGGCTTGCGTTTTGTCTCGCTCTCCATCGACGGCAGGCTGATGCATTGCCAGATAAAGGCGGCTATCGCCAGCGGGATCAGACACAGAAAAGCACCCCGCCAGCCGACGGTTGCGCCCAGATAGCTGCCAAGCGGCGCCGCGACAACGGTGGCCAGCGCGTTGCCGCCGTTAAATATTGCCAGCGCGCGAGGAACATGATGTTGTGGCACCAGCCGAATAGCGGTCGCCGCCGACATCGACCAGAAGCCCCCAATAACAACACCGATCAGCGCCCTGCCCAGCATATAAACCGGGTAGACCGGTGCCAGCGCGATAATTGCGCCTGAGATTGCCATCAGCGCCGTCAGCCACAGCAGAAGATATTTACGGTTGATGCCTCCGGCGAGGCGCGAAATCGTCAGGCTGGTCACGACCGCCAGCGCACCGGAGATGGCAATTCCCTGCCCTGCCAGCCCTTCGCTGACATGCAGATCGGCGGCAATTGGCGTCAACAGGCTGACCGGCAAAAACTCAGAGGCGATCAGCACAAAGACGCAGAGCGTCATGGCGAATACGCCTCCCCAGTGTGCGGAGCTGTTACGGTACGGAAGAGTTTCGGTGGACATTATCAGCCTCTCTTTATCGCGATCCGGCGCAGCCGGAACCGACGCTATTCAGGGAATAACGACATACGGTGTGAATAAGATGAGCGTGAGGCAGCCTGCGCGGCCTCACATCAAAGAGATGAGAGCCACCCGCGCAGAAGGGGTGGCTCACTAAAAGCGTTCGTTCAGTGCGTTATTTTAGGTAGGTCTTAAAAAACGCATCGAATTTAGCAAACGGGATCTTCCCGGCCGCGTTGTCATATAAGTCGACATGGTTTGCCCCCGGAATAACCACCAGCGTTTTCTCTTTGCTGCCGAGAGCCCTGAAAGCCTCTTGCGCAAAATAACGCGAGTGGGCTTTTTCGCCAGTGACGATAAGCGCAGGAATAGTGACTTCACTGGCATAACTCAGCAGTGGCATTGTCATAAATGAGAGCGGCATTGTCGCATTCCATGCGCCGGTTGAGTTGACCGAGCGCGGATGGAAACCACGCGGCATGCGGTAGTAATCAAAGAACTCTTTCAACACCGGATTGGGATTGGCGGGCAGCGTTTCCGGCAGAATACGCTCAGCGGCGGTCACGTTGCGCTTCTCATCGACGTAAATGTCATGCCCACCCGCTGCGAATGTGCCGTTTTCCGCATCTTTCCAGCGCTGGGCGTTCAGATACTGCAACACAGCGCGGCGATCCGCCGTCGTGTAGCGATCTTTGCCATCACCTACGCCATGCCCCATCGCGCGGCTCATGTCATACATCACGCTGGTGGCCACCGCTTTGACGCGGGTATCCATCACGGCATCGTTCAGTGCCATGCCGCCCCAGCCGCAAATACCGAGCAGCCCGATGCGGTTGCGATCCACCTCTTTTTGCAGACCCAAGAAATCCACCGCCGCGCTGAAATCCTCAGTATTGATATCCGGCGAAGCAACATTACGCGGGTAGCCACCACTTTCCCCCGTGTAGGAGGGGTCGAACGCGAGAGTGATAAAGCCCTGCTCCGCCAGTGTCTGCGCGTAGAGGCCGCTGGACTGCTCCTTAACCGCGCCGAAAGGCCCGCTCACGGCAATCGCCGCCAGTTTGCGATCGCCACGATCCTTCGGCAGGTAGAGATCTGCCACTAAGGTGATCCCGTAGCGGTTCTGAAAGGTCACTTTACGGTGATCAACGTTCGTGCTTTCAGCAAAGGTTTTATCCCACTTTTCGACCAGCGACACGGGGGCGTTCGGATGGGTTGTATCAGCGTAACTCATGGTTGTGACTCCACTTAATGATGCGCATAACAGCATGGCAGGAAGCGCGGCTGTCAGCGTGCGGGTGTAAACAGTCATCAAAATGCTCCTGAAAAACGGCACCGCGAGCGCTGTCACGCGGACAATGCGGCTGCGCCTGGTTGGAATGCGCTCATTATAGTTAGCAGTAATCGTGCTGATTAGAGGCCAAAGAGTGCTAGGATTGATACCAATTTGTTATGAATAGCGACGGGCAAAAGCATGGCGAAACGGGAAAACTATAACGATCTCTACCTCTTTATGCGGGTTGTGCAGGAGGGGAGTTTTACCGCCGCAGCACAGCGCCTTGGGCTGGCGCAATCAGGCGTTAGCCGTGCGATACGCGAACTGGAGGAGCGGCTGGGCGTCCAGCTTCTGATGCGCACCACGCGCCGATTATCACTCACCCACGCCGGGGAACAGCTCTACCGAACCGTCGAATCCGGATTCGATGCATTAGATATGGGGCTCGCTACGCTGGCTCACTATCGCCAGACGCCCTCCGGCACGGTGCGCATCAATGCCAGCCAGCACACCATCGATAAAGTGCTGCTACCGAAGCTTGCGGTCTTTAAGCAGCGCTACCCCGATATCCGGCTGGAGCTCATCAGCGAAAGCCGCTTTGTCGACATTATTGCCGAGAGGTTTGATGCCGGTGTTCGTCTCGGGCCGGAGGTGGGCAGTGGCATGATTGCGGTGCGCATTTCACCTGACATGGAGATGGTTGTGGTCGGCGCGCCGGACCATTTTCGTCGCTACGGCTTCCCGCAAGATCCCGCAGATTTAGTGGCGCACCCCTGCATCGCTTATCAGTTCGGCGATGGCAGCCTGTATGGCTGGGAACTCCAGCGCGAGGGTAAAAAAGTGACCCACCAGCCACAGGGACAGTGGGCGTTTGCTGACAGCTATATGGAAGCGAAAGCCGCGAGACTCGGCCTGGGGCTGGCCTATGTTCCACAAGAGCTGGTCGCTGACGAGTTAGCGCAAGGTAAGCTTATCCGGGTGTTGCAGCCTTACAGCCAGCGTCTCGACGGTTCGTTTCTCTACTATCCGCACCGCAATGTCTCGCCCGCTCTGCGCGCGGTCATTGAAACATTGCGGATCTGAGGGTGCCGGTTTTAACCGCAAACGCCTACTGGAGGCCGCACCGCGTTGAAGATAAAACAGCCCTCGTACTGATGTTTAGCCGTCACGGATTCACGCTCGAAGGCATGGTGCCATGCGGTGCAGGTATCCGGTATGTCTGCCGCGGTAAGCAATGTGCAGGCAGCATTGCCGCACAGAGACTCTGCGGAGTGGGGGTCGGTAATGTGAAAGCTAAAGGGGGATAAATCATTGTGTAAAGCGCTGCCACTTCGGGCAAGCTGAGCCACAGAATGACTTTGCCCAGGAAAGACCTCTTCGAAATATTCTCGTACGGATGTCAGCTTTAACGCTGCCCTCTCCCGGCTCCCCTCTCGTTTTATATGCAGGTTATGCAGCATGATCAACATCCGCTGCTTGGGATAGGTTGACGTTAAGGCGATTAACTTTTCAGCCATGGCTGCGTCACGCCAGGCAAAAAGCGTGCCCGCTGATTTGGCGCTGGAATAGTCATCTGTTTCCCGGTGCCGGATTGAGCGCCACTGCTGGGTGAAATCGGTTAAAGGTCTGCGCGGAATGGGGTCTATGCCCATACAAGGAATCCCCCTTGAGGTAGCCCATGCCAGTAAGTTTACGGTTTCCTGAGTACGTAATATTTTGGGGAAATTTTTCAGTTTGCCCAATGCAGATTCGTTGTGTTGATGGGAAAACAGCATCCCGGTACTGTCAGCCTCAAATATCAACACCGCGCCGTGGTCAAAATAGCACCTCGCGATCTCCTCTCTTAACTGCGTAAATTCCGCTACGCCATGGATGGACTCGCCCAAAAAGATAAACTGTTTGTCGCGAAAAAGCCGTTGCTCGTTAAGTGCATAATCCGTGGTTCTGATCATCAGAATGCCTCTCCTTCCGGGATATTTACGCTCTTACCTTAACGTTATGAGGCGGCGGTGTCGTCCGCCATGCTCGCCTGGTATGCAAACGCCATTCAAGGCACGATGGCGACGCTGGCAGATAACCCGGCCACTAACACTACGCCCTCAGGGATCGTGTCTAACTGGATACGCACCGGTACCCGCTGCGCAAGCCGCACCCAGTTAAAGGTCGGGTTAACCTTCGGTAGCCCCAGCCCGCCGGTTTCGTCATTGCTGTCGCCGATCCCGCGCCCGATACTCTCCACGTGTCCGCTAATCATCGCGTCATAACCCATCAGCGAAACCTGCGCACGGTTGCCAACCTGAATATGTCGCAGCCGGGTCTCTTCAAAATACCCGCCCCCCCAGAAACTGTGCGCATCGACGATGGCGACTTTTGTCTCCCCCGCCGTGGCATAGTCGCCAGCGCGGTGCCGCAGATGCGTGACATAACCTGCAACCGGCGAGCGAAAGGTGGCATGGGATAAATTCAGCTGCGCCAGCTCCAGCGCAGCCAGCGCACCCTGATAATTAGCCGCCGCGACACTTGCCGCACTGCGTGTTTGCTGGATATCCTCGCCGGAAATAACCTCTTTGATTTGTGCCCGTCGGCGCGCCGCATCCTGGCGCATCAGCATCTCATGACTTTTTGCCTCAACGTCAGCCTGCGCGCTGAGCACACTAAGCTTCAGCCAGTGCGGATCAATAACATAGAGCGTATCGCCCCAGTTAACCCACTGATTATCACGTACCATCACGCGGCTTAGCGGCTCGGAAACATCCGGCGCAATCTGCACTACATCTGCACGCACCCGCCCGTCGCACGTCCACGGCGTCTGTGCGTAATGTTTCCAGAGTATAAACGCCGCAAGCGTCGCCACCGCGACAGCACTCAGCGTCAGCGCGTAGCGACCCAGCAAAGAGAGTAAAGATTTCATACGAGCACCCCAAGGGTGGTCAGACTCTGCAACAGCAGGAAAAAGATAACGATATAGCTTGAGAGATCGAGCAACGGGCGAAACGGCAAGCGGCGGTAAAGCCTGCTGTAGCAAAGTAGTGGCACGATCAGTAACGTGCAGACCAACGCGATAAGCGCAGTTACCAACAATCCGGGGATAAAAACGCCCCCGACATTGATGTCATTAATCATTGGCGGACTCCTCGTCCTGCGCCCTAACGCGCAGTGCAGATCAACCAGCTTGTCGACAAACTGGCGCGATGGCTCATCTGTTGCAGGCAAGCAGTGGCCTGCGATCGCGACGATGCGCTCACGCAAAGCTTCGGTTTCAGTTGTGCGGGTAAAAAGAGTGCGATTGCGGTATTAGCGGCGACGGCGAAGTCTCCACTGTAGTGCGCCCCCAGTTCGCATAACACCGGCAGCGTCAGAGTGATGCCCATTGCCATAAAAGTGGTGGGTGGCGGCGCCTGCAGTGACCCGGCCAGCAGATAGACCGGCGCAAACACCGCAACCAGTACACTGGCGCGCCGAGCGTACTGGTTGCGCTAATCATCGCATCCAAAAATCCGCGCCATGGCTGATGCGCTGGTCAGCCATCCGCAAGACAGGAGCATCTTTAAAAGCTGGGCAGAGCGGCTGACGCTCAGCGAGCGCTCTTTAGCCCGCTTGATGCTGCGCGAAACCAGCCTGACCTTTGGCCGTTGGCGCCAGCAGTTGCATCTGATTGTTGCCTTGCGGGAGCTGGCAAGCGGAGTCTCGGTACAGAACGTGGCGGCCAATCTGGTCTATGAGTCGGTTAATGCTTTTATCACCATGTTCAAGAAAACCATGGGCAGCACGCCAGCGCACTATTTTGCTGCACGGAAAACGGGACTCAATGGCAGATCGGTTCAAACTTAAAATCTTTGCTCCATCGCGGAATGATGCTTTACAGGGCACTCCATCTCCCTGGTGCAACGTTACGATTGAGCCATACGCGAGAAGCGCCCACGCTTATGCCTGATTAAAGACGACTACCTTCAACCAAAACAAAGGTGCCGGTTGCCGCACCTGCGCGGAGTGTTTTTGCTGCCTGATACGCAGGGCTCTCATAGAAGCGTTTAGCCTCGTCAAAGGAAGCAAACTCAAAAATGACATGCCGTTGATGAGACTCCCCCTCAAGGTTTTCATACTGCCCGGACCAGGCAATGATCTTTGGCGCGAAGGGCTGCATGGCCTCCGCCGCTGCCTGAGCATACTCCGCATAGGCGTCGGGGTCTGATACAGTCACATGGCCGATTAAATAACCTTTATTCATTTCTGTTTACTCCTCATTTGCTTTCAGAAAACGTGATGCGAAATAGACGGTGTGAAAGCACTCTATTGGGTATTAATATCTGCATAAATAGCGTAAAAAAATACGCACTGTTACTTATGGAGTGAACAATGAATAATCTCGAGCCGCTGATGATTTTTGCCCGCGTGGCAGAGATGAAGAGCTTTACCCGGGCCGCTGAAAGCCTCGGGATCCAGAAAGGGCGTGCGTCAATGGTGGTGCGCGAACTTGAGCACGAACTGGGGACGACGCTTCTTCACCGCACAACACGGACCGTGCAACTGACGGAAGATGGTAGGGCTTTTTATGCCCGCGCGCGGGATTTGCTCGCTGACGCCGACGATCTGCGCTCAATGTTCACACACTCCGGGATGCCACTGCGGGGAAGGTTACGCGTGGATATGCCTGCTATTCTGGCGCAGAGCGTGGTGATCCCTGCCCTGCCCCAGTTACTGGAGGCGCACCCTGAGCTCGAGATAGAGCTTTCAAGCAGCGATCGCCGCGTTGACCTGGTGCAGGAGGGGTTTGACTGCGTGGTGCGGCTGGGCCCTATTGTCGACGAAACCCTTATTGCCAGGCCTTTGGGTCATTTGCGCATGATAAATGCTGCCAGCCCGGCCTATCTCAATCGTTTCGGTGTACCAGAGACGTTAGAGGATCTCCTCAACCAGAAACACAGGATGGTGCATTATCTGCGCACCTTTGGCTCGAAGCCTGACGGGTGGGAGTATCCCTCGGGCGACTGCTATAAGAGGCTGATGCTGCCTGGAGCAGTCACGGTCAACAGCGTTCCGGCCTACCACGACGCAGGCCTGGCAGGTCTGGGATTAATTCAGGGCGGCTATCCTTCACTGTCAGCCCATCTCGAGCGCGGTGCGCTGGTGGAGATCCTGCCTCACCTGCGCCCTGAGCCGATAACCGCCTCTTTTGTTGTCGCACATCGGCGCAATTTATCGCCGCGTGTAAGAGCGTTTATGCAGTGGACGGAGGACGTTTTAAGGCCCTATTTTGAGTGATGCGCGTAGGATAATTGCAGCGAAAGGGTGATGGGCGCTGTACCAGCGTTGCTTTGGACACTTATTTACCTCAATCCCTTTCTGTCGCCGGGCTGAACGGTGACTGGTATTTGAGCCATAACCACAAACAAGAAAAAGTTTTTTAACCATTGAGTAATTATGGTTTTCACCCTTCTGAATAACCATGAAACTCATCTGGTCAATGTTATTTAGTATTTTTCTTATACATCAATCGCTTTTGCAAAAAAAATTAATTAAGTTACTTAATTCAAAAAAAGATAATCACGTTGATTGTGATGAGAAATAACTTGTTAGCATAAATCCTGAAAGTGTCCATTTTTTCAAAAAAAATATATATCAAAAATACGCTTAAAGCCTTTCACAGCGGCGTCGATAACCCCTCTTTGCTCCATTTACTAATAACATCAGGCTTCTTATGACTATCACGCAGCGTTTGTCGCTGGCATTTTCTTTGCTGGCTTTATCACTTTTCGCCATTGTTGCCGTCTCACTTTCCGTGATTTCAGGTTTCCAGTCGCGCTTTGAGTATGTTCAGGTCAATGCCATACCCAGCATCAAGGATTTGAACAAATCAATCAGTACCACCAGCCAGCTGGGTATCGCCTTTTATCGTCATCAAACGGCTTTAGACAGTGCGGGACAGGCCGCGGCTGAAGAGAGAATAAACAGCCTGCTGAACACGCTGAAATCGCTCACGGATTATTACATGACTAATGATATTTCCAGCGATGAAGATAAAGCGATGACTGAGCAGGCATACCGTAATATCGAAGCCGTTCGTGCGGCGTTACCCGCTTTTTTAGCTGCCTCAAGAAATCACGACAATGCGTTATCTTTGTCTCTTCTGAAAAGTGAGGATGGTCTGGGCGCCGCATCGCGTAAAATGGAAGCCGATTTTACTAATCAGATTGAATTAAATATAAAAATCGGCGAGGCCCTGAGAGAACAAAATAAGGCAATTTATTCACAAACATGGTGGATGATGATCTGCGCCGCCGCAGTAATAATTCTTCTGCTTGGTCTGTTTTCCATCAATATTATTCAGGGCATCAAACGCAGCCTTAACAGCATTAAGAGCACAATGACAGAAGTCAGTAACAACCTCGACCTGACCCAGGTTGCCACTGTTTACAGAAACGATGAAATAGGCCAGACCGCATCGGCTTTTAACGGCCTGCTGGAGAAAGTTTCAACAACGCTGTTATCGGTGAACCATGCTGCACAATCGGTCAGCACGGGTTCCGCTCAGATTGCCGCAGGAAACGAAGATCTGTCATCACGAACGGAAGAGCAAGCCGCCTCTCTGGAGCAGACCTCGGCCAGTATGGCCACCCTCAGCGAAACCGTTCGCCAGAATGCTGATGGCGCAGTTCAGGCAAGCGAACTGGCGAATAACGCTAACAGCCTATCGAGCATGAATGCGGGCGCAGTCAGCCAGATGCTGGAAACGATGTCAGAGATTCGCGGAAGCTCAGAAAAAATCTCCGATATCACGGGCCTGATTGAAGGGATCGCTTTCCAGACTAATATACTGGCGCTTAACGCTGCGGTAGAGGCTGCACGTGCAGGCGAGCATGGCAGAGGTTTTGCGGTGGTTGCTTCTGAAGTGCGCACTCTGGCGCAGCGCTCTTCATCTGCTGCCCGCGAAATTAAAGATCTCATTTCACTCTCTGTTTCCCAGGTTGAGCAGGGCCTTAATCAGGCAGCAAATGTGGGAAGTAACACAGAAAATGTGAGCAATGCGGTGCGGCAGGTCGCAGATTTGGTTAACGAAATCGCGGCTGCGACCACTGAACAGAGTAAGGGTATTGAGCAGGTTCACCTGGCGATCGGGCAAATGGATGAAGTCACCCAGCAAAACGCCTCACTGGTTGAAGAAGCCTCTTCGGCATCTAAATCCCTGCAGGAGCAGGCTGAAACCTTGTCGAGCCTGGTCTCTACTTTTACGCTTAGCGAAAACGCAGGCTATGCCGGAAAAGCGGCAGGTACGCCGATCGCCAGAACACAGCAACTGCAAACAAGACCCGTATCGACTGCTGGTGAAGCTCGTAATACAGACTGGGAAAGTTTCTGATTTTTGACTTTTACTCCGGATTATTAATTACTAAAAAGCGCTGCTCTGTCAGCGCTTTTACCCTTCAGGAAGATGTATCTTTTTGGTTATTCACCATACATACGACGCTTTTTCTCACCGCGCTCTGAAGCTACCCAGCTAACTACTGCATCGATAAAAGCCCCGACTTACTGACCTATTTCAGCAGCAGCCGAATTCCAAGTAACGCCATAATGCCTCCACTTAGTTTATCTATAAACTTACGGTATTTAATGTAAGCCTGGCGTGGCCCATGGGTTGATAATAAGCATGCGACGACTGCATACCAGAGCACATCGATAACGAATGCCATTGTTGGCAGGATGATGTACATAACAGGCTGAATATTTTTGCTAAGCGCTGCGGAAAAAATACTGGCAAATACCAGTGCCGTATGGGGATTGCTGATCTGCGTAAATACGCCAGTCATAAAAGCTTTTGAGGCGCTAACTTCCTCTGTTTCGGTCAAATCATTAAAACCATTTGAAGGACGACGAAACATTTTCACAGCCAGCCATAAAAGATAGCAACCGCCTGCAAGCTTCAGCCCTGTGTACAGTGACGGGATCAACGTCAGCAAGGTGTGAAGACCCGCTAACGCGATGACCGCAAAAATAAACGCACCAAAACCCATACCTGCAGCAACCGCTAAAGCAGCCTGTCTCGAACTGGACATGGCCGTTCGGGCAACGAGAAGAAAGCTCACTCCCGGACTCATTGCGCCAAACAGGATAGCTACGCCAATAGCAGAAAGCGCGATCACACCACTCGTCATTCATCTTCCCCATCAGTAAACAGTGTCAGAAAGCGCCGCCCTCCATGAACGGCATCCCGTTAACAACATAACACAATGCCAACAATATCCGCCCCTGCGCATCGTACACGTACTCGTCTCAGAAATTTTGTTGAATTGATAAGTCAAATCTGAATATCTTTATCGAAATTAAAAATAAGGAAGCGATCATAATGATTTCAATCAGGGCTGCTGAACTCAAAGACATTCCATCGTTAGAACGGCTTTTCCTGCAGTTGGGATACAAGACAAACCGCGCGAGCTTAGAACAACGTATCCGTGAACAACATGACACGCTGTGTACTTTAGTTGCCGAATCAGAGAAAGAGGTTCGTGGCGTTATCGTCATAAATTTCATTATGCCTGTTCATGAAAATAATTTATGGGCATTAATCTCAGCGCTGGTAATAGATGAGTCGTCACGAGGACAAGGCGTGGGGCAGCAACTCATTATCGCCTCTGAACGCATCGCGGCTATCAAGAAATGTTCTCAGATTGAACTCTCAAGCAGCGAAAAAAGGGTTAAAGCACACAAATTTTATGAAAACAACGGATATAAGGAAGTAAGAAAGCGCTTCGTAAAGCTTCTCAGCGATCTGCCGCCGCTTGATTAATATCCCGGTTAAGCGATTCGATCTGACTCGGACCCGGAAGAGGCTGCGTTACCAGCCAGTTGATGACGCTTTTGGGGAGTTTAATACGGGAGCAGAGCGTTGGTTTTAAAACCCCGTTGTGCCCGGAATGATTTAGTGGCGATAACCGATATGCAAAATATGCCCGCAGGCTGCTAGAATCTCCCGGCTTGTTCTCCCCGTATTATCGCGGCTGCTGACCCCGATCAATCTGAGAGAGAATCAATGGAAACAGCACGTAACCGAGGCTGGCATAAAGCGCAGAAACAACTTAACCGATCTCGCGACACTCATACGGCCTCATTAACTTTTCGTGGCGAAAAAAACTGGAAGATGCTCTACACGCAGTCAGATAAATTACTGCGTGCCGCACAACTGGGATTTGAGTATCCGCGTATTACTAACCAGCAGCTTGCTATGCAAGGCCTGGAAGAGTACCAACTCCTTGATAAAATTACTTTTTATATGCAGCCGTAATCAATGGAGAAGCCCTACGGCGGAACAGGTGTTCCGCCGTCATCCATCCCTTAATGTGCGCTCTGGGGGCACCAGCCGAAATGCTAAAAAGAGAGTCTCTTATGAATTGCTTCAATGGGCCGATGTTATTTGTGTTATGGAACAAAAGCATAAAAACCGTTTAGTGACTGAATTTGGTCGGGTCATCGCATTTAAACCTCTGCATGTCCTCGATATCCCCGATCATTATCTCTTTATGGATCCACAGTTGATCGCAATATTTGAAGATATCGTACCGGCAACGCTGGGGCTAACCGATCAGTCGGTAATGTGAAACATCACAGTACGAAACTCATCGAACCGATCGCATGACTGATAACCAGGCAATATGGTCAATCAGGAGCTTTTCGTATAACAGTCCGAGTTCCCTTTTGTGAATTGTCGGTTGGTGCTTTATCAACGGTTTGAGCTTCTGTTTGTGGATAGTATCCCGTTTCTGTGGGTGGGTTTAGTAATACACCAGCGCCATTACAACCAGACAAGGAAATTATACAACCTATTAAAAAATAGTATTTTTTTAGCATTTCTACACCTGGATTTTTTTACCGTCCATGTTGTAAACCGTTCTGCGCCACTTTTCATCAGGGCGGTTCACAAACCCAATTGTTTCCGATGGTGATGCTCCAGCACCAGCCGCTGCGCTATGGTGGGCAGTATGCAGACAGCGAAACCGGGCTGCATTATAACCTGTTCGGCAATTACGACCCACAGATCGGATGGTTCATCATTCAGGATCCGATAGGGTTAAGTGGTGGGCTGTACTTATATAGTTATGCGCCAAACCCTCTCAAATATATTGACCCGTCTGGATTGTGCAAAACAGGTACTGAAGATAAAAATCCTTATGGCACTTATCGCCCCGATCGACCATTACCGCGCGATAAAAATGGGAGGCCAGTCCATGATGTTGATGCGCCACATACTCAGCATGAGTATATTCCTAACCCTACAGGAGGAACACTGCAACATGGTCCTGCAAAAGATTTGGAGATGCCATAATGTATGTAAGTAAAGGAGCGATGTGGAACAATGGAGAAAAAGTCCATTTATCTCACTTATTAGACAAAGTACCGGCTAATAGATGGGATTGGTATCTATATGAAATAGAAGCAGTTGGAATAGCTCCACAAGGTATGTCCATGTCTGATTTTGAGCAACGAGTGTTATCCAGCAATACTGGATTTAAATTATCATGGGATGAGATCAAGCATTTTTCCAACTCATTAAGTGATATAAAAAATTGTTTTTTAGCTGCGTTAGTGAAACCAGTTAGATATAGTGCATTAGAAAATGGTGACTTATCAAACTGTCTGGCACTGTTAACTATCTCAGATAGTACTTCTTGGGAAGTTAAATTAATGGGAAATAACTATTAATTTATAGAATGAAAGTTAAACAAAAACCCGGGAAATATCCTCATAATATTCCCGGATTTTATTTTTGGGCTACACAGTACGCCAGATATCCCGTCTTTCATTCCCTTCATCCTCCATTCCGGGCAGTGCAGTTGCAGGGTGGGTATCAATTTAACAGGAGCGGTTTTGGGGAAAGTTTTGGGGAAGAACTCAAACGCCCAATAAAAAACGGGAACCAACAGGTTCCCGTTCTTGTGCAACCCGCAGCGCGGATTACATGTTCGCGATAATCGCGTCGCCAAACTCTGAACATTTCAGCAGCTTAGCGCCATCCATCAGACGTTCGAAATCGTAGGTCACGGTTTTGGCAGCGATTGCGCCTTCCATACCTTTCACGATCAGGTCTGCGGCTTCGAACCACTCCATATGACGCAGCATCATTTCTGCGGACAGAATGATGGAGCCCGGGTTCACTTTATCCTGGCCTGCGTATTTCGGCGCGGTGCCGTGGGTGGCTTCGAACAGTGCGCACTCGTCGCCGATGTTCGCGCCAGGTGCGATACCGATACCACCAACCTGTGCAGCCAGAGCGTCGGAGATGTAGTCGCCGTTCAGGTTCATACAGGCGATAACGTCATACTCTGCCGGACGCAGCAGGATCTGCTGCAGGAACGCATCAGCGATCACATCTTTAATGATGATCTCTTTGCCGGTTTTCGGGTTCTTGATTTTCTGCCACGGGCCGCCGTCGATCAGCTCACCGCCAAACTCTTGCTGAGCCAGCTGGTAACCCCAATCTTTGAACGCGCCTTCGGTGAACTTCATGATGTTGCCTTTGTGCACCAGCGTCACGGAGTCACGGTCATTGGTGATGGCGTATTCGATTGCTGCGCGAACCAGGCGTTTAGTGCCCTCTTCGGAGCACGGCTTGATGCCGATACCGCAATGTTCCGGGAAGCGAATTTTCTTCACGCCCATCTCTTCGCGCAGGAATTTGATCACTTTTTCCGCGTCGGCAGAGTCAGCTTTCCACTCAATGCCAGCGTAGATATCTTCGGAGTTCTCACGGAAGATGACCATGTCGGTCAGCTCAGGCTGTTTCACCGGGCTCGGGGTGCCCTGGTAGTAGCGCACCGGGCGCAGGCAGACGTAGAGATCCAGCTCCTGGCGCAGGGCAACGTTCAGAGAACGAATACCGCCGCCAACCGGGGTGGTCAGAGGGCCTTTAATCGCTACGCGGTAATCACGAATCAGATCAAGTGTTTCAGGCGGCAGCCAGACATCCTGGCCATAAACCTGGGTCGATTTCTCGCCCGTGTAAATCTCCATCCAGGAAATTTTACGCTCACCTTTGTAGGCTTTTTCCACAGCGGCATCGACCACTTTCAGCATTGCCGGGGTCACGTCAACGCCGATACCGTCGCCTTCAATGAACGGGATAATCGGGTTAACAGGAACGTTGAGCTTGCCATTTTGCAGGGTGATCTTACTACCTTCCGCCGGAACAACTACTTTGCTTTCCATTCACCTCTCCTTCGAGCGCTTCTGGTTGTTTTGCTCGCTGACTTCATGCCGGGGCGCTCAGACTGCGTCCGCTCACCTGTTACGTGAATCACACAGAGCAAACCGTTTTTTGTTAATGAATTGTAATGAGCCCGTCAATACTAACCGATAGTTCGACGCCATGAAAGGCAATCATGATTCCGCTATAATGCGGCAATTGATAACCTGTGAAAATACCATGAAGAAAACTTCTTATAGAAATCACAAGCTTGAGCGATTCAGCTCACGTCAACCCGCCCGAACGGCTGAAAAAAGCGCGCCAACGCGCGTGATTTTGTTTAATAAACCCTACGATGTTTTACCCCAGTTCACCGACGAAGCCGGGCGCAGCACGCTTAAAGCGTATATCGACGTTCCCGGCGTCTATGCCGCAGGCCGCCTCGATCGCGACAGCGAAGGGTTACTGGTGTTGACCAACGATGGCGCGCTGCAAGCGCGGTTGACCCAGCCGGGTAAACGCACCGGGAAAATCTACTATGTGCAGGTTGAAGGCGAACCCACGGAGGAAGCCCTTGCGCAGCTGCGCGCTGGCGTGACGCTCAACGATGGCCCTACCCTGCCCGCCGAGGTTGAGCGCGTCGAGGAGCCCACCTGGCTGTGGCCACGTAACCCGCCGATCCGTGAGCGTAAATCGATCCCGGCCTGCTGGCTGAAAATCACCCTTTATGAAGGTCGCAATCGCCAGGTGCGGCGAATGACCGCCCACGTTGGCTTTCCCACTTTGCGCCTCATCCGCTACGCTATGGGAAACTACACGCTGGAAAACCTCGCCAATGGCGAATGGCGTGACGCTTAACTGCCAGGGAGAAACCGATGTTTAAACCCCATGTCACCGTAGCCTGTGTGGTTCATGCGCAGGGAAAGTTCCTCGTTGTCGAAGAGACGATCCGCGACAAAGTGTTGTGGAACCAGCCAGCCGGTCATCTTGAAGCGGACGAAACATTAGTGCAGGCCGCGAAGCGCGAGCTGTGGGAAGAGACCGGCATCGACGCCGCGCCGCAGCACTTTATCCGCATGCATCAGTGGATAGCCCCCGACAGCACGCCCTTTTTGCGCTTCCTGTTTGCCATCGAGCTTAACGAAATGTGCGCCACTGAGCCGCACGACAGCGACATCGACCGCTGTTTGTGGGTCACGGCTGAGGAGATCCTCACGGCGTCAAACCTGCGCTCGCCGCTGGTTGCCGAGAGTATTCGCAGCTACCAGAGCGGCCAGCGTCTGCCTCTTGCCACAATCGCGGAATTTAACTGGCCGTTTACAGGGGATGCCTGAGCGAGCAGTGCGTGCTAGAATACGCCGCCCTGAAGTTCTTCGTTGTGAGTATTCTATGTCTGATAGCCCAAAAAAAGTGATCGTCGGCATGTCCGGCGGTGTCGACTCTTCCGTTTCCGCCTACTTGTTGCAGCAACAAGGTTATAAGGTGGAAGGCCTGTTCATGAAGAACTGGGAAGAGGATGACGGCGAGGAATACTGCACCGCGGCGGCGGATCTGGCCGACGCGCAGGCCGTCTGCGACAAGCTCGGCATTGAGCTTCACACCGTCAATTTTGCCGCAGAGTACTGGGACAACGTCTTTGAGCACTTCCTTGCGGAGTACAAAGCCGGGCGCACGCCAAACCCCGATATTCTCTGCAACAAAGAGATCAAATTTAAAGCCTTCCTTGAGTTCGCCGCCGAAGATCTTGGTGCGGACTATATTGCCACTGGCCACTATGTGCGCCGCGCCGATGTCGACGGTAAAAGCCGCCTGCTGCGCGGTCTCGACGGCAACAAGGATCAGAGCTACTTCCTCTATACCCTGGGCCATGAACAGATCGCCCAGAGCCTCTTCCCGGTCGGCGAGCTGGAAAAGCCGCAGGTGCGTAAAATCGCCGAAGAGCTGGGCCTTGCCACCGCGAAGAAGAAAGATTCGACCGGTATCTGCTTTATCGGCGAGCGCAAATTCCGCGAGTTCCTCGGTCGCTATCTGCCTGCACAGCCGGGCAAAATCGTCACTGTTGATGGCGAAGCGATCGGCGAACACCAGGGCCTGATGTACCATACACTGGGCCAGCGCAAAGGCTTAGGCATCGGCGGCACCAAAGAGGGCAGCGAAGATCCGTGGTATGTGGTCGACAAAGATGTCGAAAACAATATCCTTATCGTCGCCCAGGGTCACGATCACCCGCGCCTGATGTCAATCGGGCTGATTGCCCAGCAGTTGCACTGGGTTGATCGCGAGCCGGTCAACGGCACGCTGCGCTGTACGGTGAAAACCCGCTACCGCCAGCAGGATATTCCCTGCACCGTTACGGCGCTGGATGAGGATCGCATTGAAGTGCGTTTCGACGAGCCGGTGGCTGCCGTCACGCCGGGTCAATCCGCCGTCTTCTATCTGGATGACGTCTGCCTTGGCGGCGGCATTATCGAGCAGCGCCTGCCGCTGCCGGTTTAACTCTGTTTTAGCGATATCGGACTGGCTAACGCCCGCGCAGATGCAGTCAGACGCGGGCACAAAAAGGAGTAAGTGTGGCGAAGAACTATTACGACATTACCCTGGCGCTGGCAGGCATCTGTCAGTCAGCACGTCTGGTGCAGGAGCTTGCGCACCAGGGCCACTGTGACGCCGACGCGCTGCACGTTTCCCTTAATAGCGTTATCGATATGAACCCGGACTCCACCCTCGGCGTGTTTGGCGGCAGCGAAGCCAACCTGCGCATTGGCCTGGAGTCGCTGCTTGGCGTGCTCAACGGCAGCAACCGCCAGGGGCTGAACGGCGAAGTGACCCGCTACACCCTGAGCATGATGGTGCTCGAGCGCAAGCTGGCGGCAAAAAAAGCGGCGATGGAGACGCTCGGCAACCGCATTGGCGGCCTGCAGCGCCAGCTTGAACACTTCGATCTGCAATCCGACACCCTGCTGAGTGCGATGGCCGCCATCTATGTCGACGTCATCAGCCCGCTCGGGCCGCGCATCCAGGTCACCGGCTCCCCTGCCATTTTGCAAAGCGCTCAGGTGCAGGCCAAAGTGCGCGCCACCCTGTTGGCAGGCATCCGCGCCGCCGTGCTGTGGCACCAGGTGGGCGGCGGTCGGCTACAGTTAATGTTTTCCCGTAATCGCCTGTCGACACAGGCCAAACACATTCTCGCTCATTGTTAACCTCCCGGAGTTGTGACTTATGGAATTATCCTCACTGACCGCCGTTTCCCCTGTCGATGGACGCTACGGCGATAAAGTCAGCGCGCTGCGCGGGATCTTCAGCGAATTCGGTTTGCTGAAGTTTCGCGTTCAGGTTGAAGTACGCTGGCTGCAAAAACTGGCGGCACACGCGGCGATCAAGGAAGTTCCTGCTTTTGCCGACCACGCAAACGGTTTCCTAGATAAAATCGTGGCGGACTTCTCGGTTGAAGATGCGCAGCGCATCAAAACCATTGAGCGCACCACCAACCACGACGTGAAAGCGGTGGAGTACTTTCTGAAAGAGAAAGTGGCCGAAGTGCCGGAGCTGCACGCGGTCTCTGAGTTTATTCACTTCGCATGCACCTCCGAAGATATCAACAACCTCTCCCACGCCCTGATGCTGAAAAGCGCCCGCGATGAGGTGATCCTGCCCTACTGGCGTCAGCTGATTGACGCGGTGAAAGCGCTGGCCGTGGAGTACCGTGATATTCCGCTGCTGTCGCGCACGCACGGTCAACCGGCCACTCCCTCTACCATCGGGAAAGAGATGGCGAACGTCGCCTACCGTATGGAGCGCCAGTACCGCCAGCTCAACCAGGTGGAAATTCTTGGCAAAATCAACGGCGCGGTCGGCAACTATAACGCCCACATTGCCGCCTACCCGGAAGTGGACTGGCACCAGTTCAGCGAAGAGTTTGTCACCTCATTAGGCATTGAGTGGAACCCCTACACCACGCAGATTGAGCCCCATGATTACATCGCGGAGCTGTTTGACTGCATGGCGCGTTTCAACACCATTCTCATCGACTTCGACCGCGACGTCTGGGGTTATATCGCCCTCAACCACTTCAAGCAGAAGACCATCGCCGGGGAGATTGGCTCCTCGACCATGCCGCATAAGGTAAACCCGATTGACTTCGAAAACTCCGAAGGCAACCTCGGCCTGTCCAATGCGGTGCTGCAACACCTGGCAAGCAAACTGCCGGTCTCGCGCTGGCAGCGCGATCTGACCGACTCCACGGTGCTGCGTAATCTCGGCGTTGGTGTCGGTTATGCGCTGATTGCTTACCAGTCGACTCTGAAAGGCGTCAGCAAACTGGAAGTGAACCGTGACCGCCTGCTGGATGAGCTGGATCACAACTGGGAAGTGCTGGCCGAGCCGATCCAGACGGTGATGCGCCGTTACGGCATTGAAAAGCCGTACGAAAAACTGAAAGAGCTGACCCGCGGTAAGCGCGTTGACGCTGAGGGCATGAAGCAGTTTATCGACAGCCTGGCGCTGCCGGAGGACGAAAAAGTGCGTCTGAAAGCGATGACGCCGGCCAACTATATTGGTCGCGCTATCACCATGGTTGATGAGTTGAAGTAAGCCCCGCCCGCTCTGCCCGCCCTCTTTCGCCGGAAAGAGGGCAACTTCCTGTTACGGTTGAGTAAATGTTTATCCCTCTTGTAACAAAATCAGCGTTAAACTATTCACTCCAAAAATAGAGGGAGAGGTCTGACGATGCGCGTACTGGTTGTGGAAGATAATGCTCTGCTGCGCCACCACTTAAAAGTGCAGTTGCAGGAGCTGGGACATCAGGTCGACGCCGCTGAAGATGCAAAGGAAGCGGATTACTTTCTGAACGAACACCTGCCGGATATCGCCATTGTCGATCTCGGCCTGCCGGATGAAGATGGCCTGTCGCTGATCCGCCGCTGGCGCAGCCATGAGGTCTCGCTGCCGGTGCTGGTGCTTACGGCACGCGAAGGGTGGCAGGATAAGGTCGAAGTGCTGAGCGCGGGCGCCGATGATTACGTCACCAAACCGTTCCACATTGAAGAAGTGGTAGCGCGCATTCAGGCACTGATGCGCCGTAACAGCGGCCTCGCCTCGCAGCTGATCTCCATGCCGCCGTTCCAGGTTGACCTCTCACGCCGCGAACTCTCGGTCAATGAGGAAGTGGTCAAACTCACCGCCTTTGAATACACCATTATGGAGACGCTGATCCGTAACAGCGGCAAAGTGGTGAGCAAAGATTCGCTGATGCTACAACTCTACCCCGATGCCGAACTGCGCGAGAGCCACACCATTGATGTGCTGATGGGGCGTCTGCGTAAAAAGATCCAGGCCCAGTATCCCGATGAGGTGATCACTACCGTGCGCGGCCAGGGCTATCTTTTCGAACTGCCAAAATGAAACGCCTGCTGCGGCACCTCTTCCCGCTCTCGCTGCGGGTGCGTTTTTTACTCGCCACCGCCGCGGTGGTAATGGTGCTGTCGCTGGCCTATGGCGTGGTCGCGCTGGTCGGCTACAGCGTCAGCTTCGATAAAACCACCTTCCGACTGCTGCGCGGCGAGAGCAACCTCTTCTATACGCTGGCGCAGTGGAAAGAGAACAAGCTTGAGATCGACCTGCCGGAAAACCTCGATCTGCAAAGCCCGACCATGACCTTTATCTACGACAAAACCGGCAAGCTGATCTGGTCTCAGCGCAATGTGCCGTGGCTGCAAAAGCGTATTGAGCCGGAGTGGCTGAAAAGCGATGGTTTTCACGAAATTGAAGCGGATATTGACTCCACCAGCACGCTGATCAACGACGATCACGCCGCCTCGGAGCAACTCAAAGCGATCCGCGAAGATGACAGTGACTCTGAAATGACCCACTCGGTGGCGGTAAACCTCTACCCTGCCACCGCGCGTATGCCACAGTTGACCATCGTAGTAGTCGATACCATCCCGATCGAGCTTAAACGCTCCTATATGGTGTGGAACTGGTTTATCTATGTGCTCTCGGCCAACCTGCTGCTGGTGATCCCGCTGCTATGGCTGGCGGCCTGGTGGAGCCTGCGGCCGATTGAGGATCTGGCGCGCGAGGTGCGCGAACTGGAGGAGCACCACCGCGAACAGCTTAACCCGGAAACCACCCGCGAGCTGACCAGCCTGGTGCAGAACCTCAACCGCTTGCTGAAAAGCGAGCGCGAGCGCTATGACAAATATCGCACCACCTTGACCGACCTCACCCACAGCCTGAAAACGCCGCTGGCGGTGCTACAAAGCACGTTACGCTCGCTGCGCAGCGACAAGATGAGCGTCAGCGAGGCCGAGCCGGTGATGCTTGAGCAGATCAGCCGCATCTCGCAGCAGATTGGTTACTACCTGCACCGCGCCACCATGCGCGGCAGCAGCATGCTCAGTCGCGAGCTGCACCCGGTCGCCTCACTGCTCGATAACCTCACTTCCGCGCTGAATAAGGTCTATCAGCGCAAAGGGGTCAATATCACCCTCGATATCTCGCCGGAGGTCGGTTTTGTTGGCGAGCAGAATGACTTTATGGAAGTGATGGGCAACGTGCTGGATAACGCCTGCAAATATTGCCTCGAGTTTGTTGAGGTCTCCGTGCAGCAGAGCGACGACACCCTGCACATTGTGGTGGAGGATGATGGCCCCGGCATTCCGCTGGCAAAACGCGAGCTGGTGTTCGATCGCGGTCAGCGCGCCGACACGCTGCGTCCGGGCCAGGGCGTCGGGCTTTCGGTGGCACGCGAGATCGTCGAGCAGTATGGCGGGCAGATCGTGACCGGCGACAGCCTGCTCGGCGGCGCGCGCATGGAAGTGATTTTTGGTCGTCAGCAAACGGGAATAACGGGCGACTGAACCCCCTTAACACAGCTATAATCGATTATTCAGCCCATGATTAATTGCCGGAAATGTATATGGAATATCACGTAGAGATAAACTGGCCAGATTTTATTCAACGCTACTGGCAGAAACGCCCGGTGGTGCTGAAACGCGGAATCAAGGATTTCGTCGACCCGATTAGCCCGGACGAACTGGCGGGGCTGGCGATGGAGAATGAAGTCGACAGCCGTCTGGTCAGCCATCTTGATGGCAAATGGCAGGTAAGCCACGGCCCGTTTGAGAGTTACGATCACATGGGCGAAAACAACTGGTCGCTGCTGGTACAGGCTGTAAACCACTGGCATCAGCCTGCCGCCGCGCTGATGTGCCCCTTCCGCGTGCTGCCGGACTGGCGCACCGACGATCTGATGATCTCCTTCTCGGTGCCGGGCGGCGGCGTTGGCCCGCACCTCGATCAGTATGATGTGTTTATTATTCAGGGGACCGGCCGTCGCCGCTGGCGCGTCGGGGATAAAGTGCCGCTGAAGCAGCACTGCCCGCACCCGGATCTGCTGCAGGTCGATCCCTTCGAAGCGATTATCGATGAAGAGATGGAGCCGGGCGATATTCTCTATATTCCGCCAGGATTCCCGCACGAAGGCTATTCGCTGGAGAACTCCCTCAACTACTCGGTCGGTTTCCGCGCGCCAAGCGGGCGTGAGCTGATCAGCGGCTTTGCGGATTACGTGCTGCAACGTGAACTGGGCAGCCAGCGCTACAGCGATCCGGATGTGCCGGAGCGCGATCACCCGGCGGATATCCTGCCGCAGGAGCTGGATAAGCTGCGCGAGATGATGCTCGGGCTGATTAATCAGCCGGCACAGTTTAACGAGTGGCTCGGCGAGTTTATCTCCCAGTCGCGTCACGAGCTGGATGTCGCCCCGCCGGAACCGCCCTATCAGCCAGATGAGATTTACGATGCGCTGAAACAGGGCGACAAGCTGGCGCGTCTCGGCGGTCTGCGCGTGCTGCGCATCGGCGACGATGTCTACGCCAACGGCGAGAAGATCAACTCCCCGCACCGCCCGGCGCTCGAAGCGCTGGCTCGCCATAGCGTTATCTCCGGCGAGATGTTTGGCGATGCGCTGGACGATCCCTCCTTCCTCGCGATGCTTGCCGCACTGGTAAACAGCGGGTACTGGTTCTTCGAGGATTAATATCCTGTGGCGTCATCGGGCATCATGCCTGATGGCGCTGCGCTTATCAGGCCTACAACACCGCACGAACCCGTAGGCCGGATAAGGCGTTACGCCGCCATCCGGCAACCAGCGCCGTGCCTGAAGACTGCCTGATGGCGCTACGCTTATCAGGCCTACAAAACCACGCTAACCCGTAGGCCGGATAAGGCGCTTGCGCCGCCATCCGGCAATGCATTAACCTCTCTCCCCGGCTTCCATATCGGCGATCTCCCCCGCCCAATCCTCCGGATATACTCCGGCGCGGACATCGCGATGAAAGGTGGAAAAGGGCCATTGCGCGGTACATTTCACCCACCCATGTTTAACCGGGTTGATATACACATAATCCATATGATTGCGGTAATCCCGCTCATCGCGAATGGTGTGCTCCCAAAAACGCGGCTGCCAGATCTCTTTCTGCCTGAGCGACTTGCTAAAGGCTTTTTTAATCTCGCGCCAGCGACCGGAAAAATCATCATCGCTTTCGGGTAAGGTCCAGATACAGTGCATATGTTCCGGCAGGATTACCCAGGCGTTGATATGAAAAGGCTGACGGCGTTTCACCGCGAGCGTTGCATGACGAAGCGTATCAATATGGCGGGTAAGAAGATCGCTGCGCCGATCGCGCAGATTGACGGTGAAAAACCAGGTGCCGCCGGGCACATAATGACGACGATAGTCAGACATCTGGAAACTCCTTTTCCATTCGTAATTCCTGTTGCCTGATGGCGCTGGCTTATCAGGCCTGCAACACCGCACGAACCCGTAGGCCGGATAAGGCGTTACGCCGCCATCCGGCAATCAGCGCCGTGCCTGAAAACTGCCTGATGGCGCTGCGCTTATCAGGCCTGTAACACCGCACGAACCCGTAGGCCGGATAAGGCGTTACGCCGCCATCCGGCAATCATCTCCGCACGTTGCGGTTACGCCCTTTCGGCGGTTAACTCCGCGATCCGCACAATCACCTGCACCGCTTTTTCCATGCCGTTGAGGGTGGCGAACTCGTGTTTGCCGTGATAGTTGTAGCCACCGGTAAAGATATTCGGGCAGGGCAGCCCCATAAAGGAGAGCTGTGCGCCATCGGTGCCGCCGCGGATCGGTTTCATCTGCGGTTCGATATCGCAATCGCGCATCGCCTGCTGGGCAATGTCGATAATGTGCGGGAACTCCGCCACCTTCTCGCGCATGTTGTAATAACTGTCTTCAATCACCAGTTCGATATAGCAATCCGGGTGCAGCCCTTTGCCCACCTCTTTGGCGATCTCCATCATCTTGCGTTTACGCGCTTCAAACGATGCGCGCTCAAAATCGCGGATGATGTAGTGCATCTCGGCGCGATCCACCGTGCCTTTAATGCTGGTGAGATGGTAAAAGCCCTCATAGCCTTCGGTCTGCTCCGGGCTCTCCTCTTCCGGTATACGCGCATGAATTTTGCTGGCGAGCGTCATCGCATTGACCATCACCCCTTTTGCCGTGCCGGGGTGAACGTTATTCCCCACGATTTTCACCGTCACCGACGCGGCGTTGAAGTTCTCAAACTCCAGCTCGCCAATGCCGCTGCCATCCATGGTATAGGCCCACTTGGCGCCGAAGGCCTCAACATCGAAATATTTCGCCCCTTTGCCCACCTCTTCATCGGGCGTGAAGGCCACGCAGATATCGCCGTGGGGAATCTTTTTCGTCTTCAGCACCGCCAGCGCGGTCATGATCTCTGCCACACCCGCTTTATCATCCGCACCGAGCAGGGTTTTGCCGTCGGTAGTAATCAGCGTATGGCCGAGCAACTGGTGCAGCACCGGGAACATCACCGGCGAAAGGATCTCATCGCCGACACCGAGTGCAATATCACCGCCACGGTAGTTTTCGAGGATCTGTGGGTTAACGTTTTTGCCGCTAAAGTCTGGCGAGGTGTCGACATGGGAGATAAAACCAATGGCCGGAACCGGCTTGTCGACGTTAGATGGCAGTTTCGCCATCAGCGTGCCCTTATCGCTTAAGGTCACGTTGACCAGCCCCATCTCAGTAAGCTGGTCTTGCAGTAAATGCAGGAGCTTCCATTGACTATCCGTGCTTGGCACCTGCCGCACGCCGGGCTTCGATTGCGTATCCAGCGTTACGTACTGCAAAAAGCGCTCTAATAATTTATCCATAAAGCCCCCTAACAAAATGTCACAACATTATCAGTAAGCGTGAAAAGACAAATATTGCGTCAGGTCACTTTTACCCGGTAAACGAGAATATTTTAAAGGTCGTTGTATTAAACGTAGTTGAGAAAGTGACTGATTGAGCGGCGAAAAGCCATCAACGATTGGCGATTTAACCGCTTTGCCGTAGAATGCCTGGCCTTAAATCGTGCACAACCCTGAAGGTGGTTAATCACAAACCCCGCATCTGATAAGCCCTCCGATGCGCAAACACGGGACAGAGTCAAAAATTGAATACACAATCGCGTTCGCGTTCATCGCTGGTTGAGCTGGCCGGTATTCGCAAAAGCTTTGATGGCAAAACGGTAATCTCCGATTTCAATCTCACCATTAATAACGGCGAATTTCTTACGCTGCTCGGCCCTTCCGGCTGCGGTAAAACCACGGTGCTACGCCTGATTGCCGGGCTTGAAAGCGTCGATGTGGGTCGTATCCAGCTGGATAACCAGGATATTACCGACGTTCCGGCGGAACATCGCCATGTGAATACCGTTTTTCAAAGTTACGCCCTCTTCCCGCATATGACCGTGTTTGAAAACGTGGCGTTTGGCCTGCGGATGCAAAAGACGCCCGCGGCTGAAATCGGCCCGCGCGTTACTGAGGCGCTGCGCATGGTGCAGCTCGATGAGTTCGCCCAGCGTAAACCGCACCAGCTCTCCGGCGGCCAGCAGCAGCGCGTCGCCATCGCCCGCGCAGTGGTCAATAAACCGCGTTTACTGCTGCTGGATGAGTCTCTCTCCGCCCTCGATTACAAGCTGCGCAAGCAGATGCAGAACGAGCTGAAAGCGCTACAGCGTAAACTCGGTATCACCTTCGTCTTTGTGACCCACGATCAGGAAGAGGCCCTGACGATGTCCGACCGCATCGTGGTGATGCGCAATGGGCGCATCGAGCAAGACGGCACGCCGCGCGAGATCTACGAAGAGCCGAAAAACCTGTTTGTCGCCAGCTTTATCGGCGAAATCAACATTTTCAACGCCACGGTGATTGAGCGTCTCGACGAGAGCCGCGTACGCGCCAATGTCGAAGGGCGCGAGTGCAATATTTACGTCAACTTCCCGGTAGAGAGTGGTCAGCAGCTCAATGTGCTGCTGCGCCCGGAAGATCTGCGCGTCGAAGAGATCAACGACATCGCCGAGGTTGAAGGGCTGATTGGCTACGTGCGCGAGCGCAACTACAAAGGCATGACGCTGGAGTCGATGGTTGAGCTGGAAAACGGCAAGATGGTGATGGTCAGCGAGTTCTTTAACGAAGACGATCCCGACTTTGACCACTCGCTGGATCAGAAGATGGCCATCAACTGGGTCGAGAGCTGGGAGGTCGTGCTGGCTGATGAAGAGCACAAGTAAATTCCAGAAAGCGGTGATCGCGACCATCGTCGGCTGGCTGGTGCTGTTTGTCTTTCTGCCGAACCTGATGATCATCGCCACCAGCTTCCTGACCCGCGACGACACCAACTTCGTCAAACTGGTCTTCACGCTGGATAACTACGCGCGGCTGCTCGATCCGCTCTACTTCGATGTGCTGCTGCACTCGCTGAATATGGCGCTGATTGCCACCCTCGCCTGCCTGCTGCTCGGCTACCCGTTTGCGTGGTTTCTGGCAAAGCTTCCGGCGAATGTGCGCCCGCTGCTGCTCTTTTTGCTGATTGTCCCCTTCTGGACCAACTCGCTGATCCGTATCTACGGTCTGAAGATCTTCCTCAGCACCAAAGGCTACCTCAACGAGTTCCTGCTCTGGCTGGGGGTGATCGACACGCCAGTGCGCATCATGTTTACGCCGGGCGCGGTGATTATTGGCCTGGTCTATATCCTGCTGCCGTTTATGGTGATGCCGCTCTACTCCAGCATTGAGAAGCTCGACAAACCGCTGCTGGAAGCGGCGAAAGATCTCGGTGCCAGCAAGCTGCAAACCTTTCTGCGCATTATCATTCCGCTGACCATGCCGGGGATTATCGCCGGTTGCCTGCTGGTGATGCTGCCGGCAATGGGGCTGTTCTACGTCTCCGATTTAATGGGTGGAGCGAAAAACCTGCTGATCGGCAACGTGATCAAGAGCCAGTTCCTCAATATCCGCGACTGGCCGTTTGGCTCCGCGACCAGTATCACCCTGACGCTGGTGATGGGGCTGATGCTTCTGGTTTACTGGCGCGCCGCGCGTCTGCTTAACAAAAAGGTGGAGCTGGAATGATCGGTCGTCTCTTCAGAGGCGGTTTTATGGCCGCCATTTACGCTTACCTCTATATTCCGATCATCATTCTGATCGTGAACTCCTTTAACAGTTCGCGCTTCGGCATCAACTGGCAGGGCTTCTCCACCAAGTGGTACGGCCTGCTGATGAATAACGACAGCCTGTTGCAGGCGGCGCAGCACTCGCTGACCATGGCGGTGTTATCCGCCACCTTCGCGACGCTTATCGGCGCGCTGACGGCGGTGGCGCTTTACCGCTACCGTTTTCGCGGCAAGCCGTTTGTCAGCGGCATGCTGTTTGTAGTGATGATGTCGCCGGATATCGTGATGGCGATCTCCCTGCTGGTGCTGTTTATGCTGCTCGGCGTGCAGCTCGGCTTTATGTCGCTGCTCTTCTCGCATATCACTTTCTGCCTGCCCTTTGTGGTGGTAACGGTCTTCTCGCGCCTGAAAGGGTTTGATGTGCGCATGCTGGAAGCGGCGAAAGATCTCGGTGCCAGTGAATTCACCATCCTGCGCAAGATTATCCTGCCGCTCGCGCTGCCTGCCGTGGCGGCGGGCTGGCTGCTCAGCTTTACCCTGTCGATGGACGATGTGGTGGTCTCTTCGTTTGTTACCGGGCCGGGGTATGAGATCCTGCCGCTGAAAATTTATTCGATGGTCAAAGTGGGCGTCTCGCCGGAGGTGAACGCGCTGGCCACGATTCTGTTAGTGCTGTCGCTGGTGCTGGTGATCGCCAGCCAGCTGATTGCTCGCGATACGACGAAAGCTAAGAGGACATCGTAATGAAAAAATGGTCACGCCACCTGCTCGCCGCAGGCGCGCTCGCCTTCGGTATCAGCGCCGCGCACGCGGATGATAACAAAACGCTCTACTTCTATAACTGGACCGAGTATGTGCCGCCAGGCCTGCTGGAGCAGTTCACCAAAGAGACCGGCATCAAAGTGATCTACTCGACCTACGAGTCGAATGAGACGATGTATGCCAAGCTGAAAACCTATAAAGAGGGGGCCTACGATCTGGTGGTGCCTTCCACCTACTTTGTCGACAAAATGCGCAAAGAGGGGATGATTCAGAAGATCGATAAGACGAAGCTGACCAACTTCCACAACCTCGATCCGCAGATGCTCAACAAGCCCTTTGACCCGAGCAACGACTACTCGATCCCCTACATCTGGGGCGCAACGGCGATTGGCATTAATAGCGACGAGATCGATCCGAAAAGCGTCACCAGCTGGGCCGATTTATGGAAACCGGAGTATAAAAGCAGCCTGCTGCTGACGGATGATGCGCGTGAAGTGTTCCAGATGGCGCTGCGCAAGCTCGGCTACTCTGGTAACACCACCGATCCGAAAGAGATTGAAGCGGCCTATAAAGAGCTGCAAAAATTGATGCCGAACGTCGCCGCCTTCAACTCCGATAACCCGGCTAACCCCTATATGGAGGGGGAAGTGAACCTTGGGATGGTGTGGAATGGTTCCGCGTTCGTCGCGCGCGAAGCGGGCACGCCGCTGGAGGTGGTGTGGCCTAAAGAGGGCGGTATCTTCTGGATGGACAGCCTTGCTATTCCGGCGAATGCGAAAAACGTCGACGGCGCGCTGAAGCTGATTAACTTCCTGCTGCGCCCGGAGATCGCCAAACAGGTGGCGGAAACCATCGGCTACCCGACGCCGAACCTTGCCGCACGTAAGTTGCTGAAGCCAGAAGTGGCTAACGACAAATCCCTCTACCCGGATGCGGAAACCATCAGCAAGGGCGAGTGGCAAAATGATGTTGGCAGCGCCAGCGCGCTGTATGAAGAGTATTATCAGAAGCTCAAAGCCGGTCGCTAAGACCGCATATCGCCTGCCGGTGCGGCACTTTTCGCACCGGCGGCGATAAAAAACCCGCCGCTGTCGTTGTGTATCCGCGCGACTGCACTAGAGTCAATGGATGTCCGGTTAATAAGGGATACCGATGCTCGTCTTATGGAACACGCTGATCACGCTTGCCACCGTCGCCGCGATGGAGATTATCGCCACCCTTGCGCATAAATATGTCATGCATGGCTGGGGCTGGGGCTGGCACCGCTCGCACCACGAGCCGCGCACCGGCGCGTTTGAAGTCAACGATCTCTACGCCGTGGTTTTCGCCCTGCTGGCGATTGTGCTGATCGCCCTTGGTACCGCCGGTTTCTGGCCGTTACAGTGGATTGGCGCAGGCATGACGCTGTATGGCGCGCTCTACTTTATGGTGCATGACGGGCTGGTGCATCAGCGCTGGCCGTTTCGCTACGTGCCGCGCCGCGGCTACCTGAAACGCCTCTATATGGCGCACCGCCTGCACCACGCGGTGCGTGGCAAAGCCGACTGTGTCTCGTTTGGTTTTCTCTATGCCCCGCCGGTTGAGGATCTGCAACAGACCCTGCGCCAGCGCAAACGGGCGGAGCATGAGGAGAAGGTCAGCGCGCGCGAGGACGCTGCCAGAGGTGAGCAGGACGCGGCGCAGGCCGCGACAGACGAGAAGTAAGCGCCATCCCCGCGCCTTTCGCCAGTAAGCCGAGTTTATCGGCCTTGCTGGTGCCCTGGCGCTGTTGCCACGCTGCCGCTCCGGCGGCCATCACTTTAATGCCAATCTGCCGGTAAACGCCGTGCGCGGCGGCAATCGCCCACGCCGAGCGCAACGGCAGACCGCGCAGCCCGGCTTTCGCCGACGCGTAATAGGGTTCAGCGGCCATCACCAGTCGCCGCGCCAGCCGCGCGATATGCTGCCGTTTCGCCGGGTCGGCAATCTCACTGGCCGTCATCCCCTCCTCCGCCAGCCACTGCGCAGGCAGATAACAGCGCCCATTTTCCGCATCTTCAACAATGTCGCGGGCAATATTGGTTAACTGAAACGCCAGCCCTAAATCGCAGGCGCGATCGAGCACCGCCTCATCGCGCACGCCCATGATCCACGCCATCATCAGGCCAACCACGCCCGCGACGTGATAACAGTAGCGCAGCGTATCGTCAAAGGTCTGGTAGTGAGTTTCGCGCACGTCCATCGCGAAGCCCTCGAGATGCGCAAAGGCGAGATGCGCGGGCATTTCATGCTGCGTGACCACCTCCTGGAAAGCGGCAAACGCCGGTTCGCCCATCGCCTCGCCATCGAAGGCGCGCTGCGTCTCAACGCGCAGCATCGCAAGGCGCGCCAGCGCGCTCTCCTGCTGCGGCACTTCAGTGCGAAAGCCGAGCTCCTGCTCATCAATCACATCATCGCAGTAGCGACACCAGGCATAGAGCATCAGCGCGCTGCGCCGTGTGGCGGGATCAAACAGCTTCGAAGCGGTGGCAAAACTTTTCGAGCCGACGGTAATCGTCTCCGTCGCATGGCTCATTAACGCATCATTCATCCGCTGAGCGCCTCGACCATCAGCCCCGCCGTCGCTTTCGCCGAACCAATCACGCCGGGAATGCCCGCGCCAGGGTGAGTCCCTGCGCCGACGAGATAGAGGTTGTCGATCTCGCTGTCGCGGTTATGGGGGCGGAACCAGGCGCTCTGGCGCAGGATCGGCTCCACGGAGAAGGCGGAGCCGAGGTGCGCGCCAAGCTGGTCGCGAAAATCGACCGGGGTAAACATGCGCTCGGTAACCAGTTGCTCACGCAGGCCGGGCATATAGTGCTGCTCGAGATAAGCAAAGATGCGATCACGCAGGCGCGGCCCTTCGACGGCCCAGTCGATCTTCGCGGTGCCAAGATGCGGTACCGGCGCAAGGACGTAGTAGCTGCCGCAGCCGGGCGGGGCCAGTGAGGGATCGGTGACGCAAGGCGCGTGCAGATAGAGGGAAAAGTCCTCCGCCAGCGCTTCGCCATGGAAGATCTCCTCAATCAGCTCTTTATAGCGCGGCCCAAAGCAGACGGTGTGGTGCGCCAGCTGATCGTGGTGATGATTGAGACCAAAGTAGAGCACAAACAGCGAGTTGCTCATGCGCTTACGCTTCAGCGAGGCGGCGCGTTTTGCCCCGGTCGGATGGTGGCCGAGCAGCTTCTCATAGGTGTGCACCACATCGGCATTCGACGCGACGGCGGCGGCGGCAATCCGGCGGCCATCTTTTAACTCGACGCCGGTAATGCGTTTACCGTCTGCCTCGAGCTTGCTCACTTCGGCATTCAGCTCCAGCGTGCCGCCAAGATCTTCAAACAGCTTCACCATTCCCTGCACCAGCGCCCCGGTGCCGCCGCGGGCAAACCAGACGCCCCACTCCCGCTCCAGGGCGTGGATCAGCGTATAGATTGACGAAGTGGCAAAGGGGTTACCGCCCACCAGCAGCGAGTGGAAGGAGAAGGCCTGGCGCAGGTGCTCATCCTCAATAAATTTGGAGACCATGCTGTAGACGCTGCGCCATGCCTGCAAGCGCATCAGCTGCGGGCCAGCGCGCAGCATATCGCGGAAGGAGAGGAACGGGACGGTGCCAAGCTTCAGGTAGCCCTCTTTAAACACCGCTTTTGAGTAGTCGAGAAAACGGCGGTAGCCCTCGACGTCGCGCTCGTTAAAGCGGCGGATCTGCGCTTCAAGTCGCGCCTGATCGTTATCGTAATCAAACACCTTCCCCTGCTCCCAGCAGAGGCGATAGAACGGCGTCACCGGCAGCAGGTCGACGTAATCCGCCATCTTTTTACCCGCAAGGGTAAAAAGCTCTTCAATGGCGCTGGGATCGGTAATTACCGTTGGCCCGGCGTCAAAGGTAAAGCCCTGATCCTGATAGACATAGGCGCGGCCGCCCGGCTTGTCGCGCTGCTCCAGCAGCACGGTCGGCACGCCCGCCGCCTGCAGGCGAATGGCTAACGCCAGCCCGCCAAATCCGGCCCCGATGACGATGGTTTTATTCATGATTGAAGGCTCGCAGTCCAGGTGTGTGTTTAAGTACGGCGCGCATGGCTTCGCCCACCGGTACCGGCGGTTTTCCTGTCAGGATCCGCGCTTTATCAAAAAAGGTGAGTCTGTCGGCGTAGAACCGGGCGATGAGCGCCGGGTTGAGGCCATAAAAACGCTGCATCACCTGCCAGCGCGCACTTGCGTCACCCGCCAGAAACAGCATGCGGTTGAGCATGCGATAGAAGCGCTGCTGACGCCAGACGCGCTCAGCGTAGTGCTTGATCAGGGTAAAGAGTTTGTCGCCCGCAGGCACCGGCTGCTCAACGATAAGATCCGCCAGCGCCACGGCGTGCGGCAGAGAGTAGCCGGTAGTGGCGTGGAACAGCCCGGCGCGCAGGCCGCTGCAGGGTTGCGGCGCGCGTGATTGCCAGAAGGCGCGGATATCGCCATCCAGCGTGATCGGCAGGTTGCCCTGCTCTTCACGCACCAGCGTGGTCAGCCTCCAGCCCTGCTGGCGCGCGTAATCGGCAATGTGCTGGCGCGCCTCGTCGCCGCTGAGGGTGGGCCGGTCAATATAGTGGGTATCTTCGATCAGCACCTCGCGCGCCGAGAGCGGCAAGGTGTAGACAAAACGGTATCCCTCCGCCTGGCTGACGGTGGCATCCATCAAAATCGGCTGCTGAAGGTGGTGCGGCCCGGCAAGCTGCCAGTGCTGGCCGAGAAAAGATTGAAAGCCGGGCGTCAGATGGGCATCCGGCAGGTAGCCGCGCCCGTCGATCACCGCTCCGGCATGCAGCGTCTCGCCGCTCTCGAGCGTCACGCTCTGCGGCGTCAGGCTTGCCACCTGCGTATTGGTTAACAGCGCAGCGCCGAGGGTGTCGGTAATTTTCTGCGCAAAGTGCTCTGAGCTAATGCTGAGATAGCCGCCCTCCAGCGTGCGCTGGCGCGCCGGAAAACGTACTTCATAGCCCGGCCAGCGGTGGCTGACCAGCGGGGCGATCCAGCGGTGCTGCGCATCCGTCAGATCGGCCTGATGGAAAGACCAGGTGTGGTTGCCGCCCGGCTGTGCGCCCGCTTCAACCATCAGCAGGCGCAGATCGGGCCGGGCATGATGCAGACGCCAGGCGATAAGGCCGTTCGCCAGCCCGCCGCCGACGAGGATCAGATCCCAGCGCTGGCTCATAACGCACCCGCCATGACCGGCTGCCTGCTGGTCAGTGCAAGTTCAACAATCTGCGCCGCGCGCGGTGCGCCGCCCGCCTCTTGCAACGGTTGCTGCATGGCGGCAAGCCTTGCGGCGTAACGATTATCCGCCAGCAGCGCGCGCAGGTTTTTCTCCACCCGCGCGCTGCTGGCAAAGCGTGACACCCGGCGACCGATCTGATGGTACTCCACCCGCGCCGCGACGCCGGGCTGATCGAAGGCCAGCGGGATCACCAGAATGGGCGTGGTGCTATTGATGGCGTCCATCACCGTATTCATGCCGCCGTGGGTCACCACTACATCGGCATCGCGCATCACCACCGTCTGATCGGCAAAGTCGGTCACTTCTGCTCCGCGAGCGATCAGCTTTTCCACCTGGCGCGCGTTCAGCCCGCCGCAGTGGGCGATCAATAAACGAACATTCATGCGGCGACAGGCGCGGGCAATGGTGCGAAACAGCCGGTAGCGGTGCCCCTGCAAAGTGCCGAGAGAGGCAAAAATCAGCGGGCGTTCAGCGCCAGAGTGATTATGCGACGTAATCTCCTGCGGCTGGCGCAGCGGCCCGACCGCATGAAACCAGCCGGGAAGCTGGCGCGGGAAATCGAAGCAGGCCAGCGTCTGGCTAACCTGCGCCAGCGGCGAGAGGCACTCATGCATCGCATTACGCGCAGGCAGCCCAAAGCGGCGCGCATGACGCGCGATCACGGCATTCTGCCGCGCCATCACCTTGTCATAGACCTGAGTGCTGGCGCGGTAGAGTTTTTTGCGCCGCTCACCGGGCGCGTAGCGAAATGGCATCACCGGCAGCGGAATAGTCTCATCCCGATTAACCGGCAGCGCGCAGGCGACGGAGACAAACGGCAAGCCCAGCGCCTCTGCTGCCAGCCCGCCGGCAGGCTCCATCTGATCGACAATCACCCCGTCGACGCTAAGCTGCGTCAGCGCGGCAGGCAGCGCGTGGCAGAGCATATCGGTGGTGCTCGCCAGATCCTTAATCAGGCGAATAATGCCCGGCCCTGCGGGGTGCGCCATCAGGCGTAAGGTGCGTTGCAGACGGGCGGGCGGATGGCTCGTTTCGCCGATCGCGCAAAAGCCGATGCGCGGATCCTGCAATAACTGCTGCGCCCCGGCCTGATTAACAAAGGTGATGCGGTGACCGCGCGCAATAAGCGCCTGCGCCAGCGCTTCCAGCGCGCGCATATGACTGTAGAGCGGCGGTGAGATCACAGCATAGTGGCTCATGCTTCACGCACCAGCGTCGCCTGGCGTAGCGCCTCCAGGTTAGCGCTGCCGGTGCAGAAACAGGCGACACGAAGTTGATCGATCACCACCTGGAAGTGGGCAGCGACGGTTTCACATGAGACGGTGGCGCTGCCGAGCACGGCCGCAGCCTGGCCCACCAGCGAGGCACCGAGACGCAGCGCTTTCGCCGCGTCGATGCCGTTCGCAATGCCGCCGGAGGCGATAAGCGGCATCTCCGGCATCGCCTGTTGCAGGTCGGTCAGCGCCTGGGCGGTCGGAATGCCCCAGTTGGCAAAGGCCATTGCCACGGCGCGATGATGCGCCTGCGCCGCGCGCTCACCCTCCACCGCCGCCCAACTGGTGCCGCCTGCGCCGGCGACATCAAGCATCGCCACACCGGCGTCGCGCAACTGGCGCGCGACAGTGACGGAGAGTCCGGCCCCCACCTCTTTCACCACCACCGGCACGGCAAGGGCCGCCACGGTTTTCTCAATCGCTGCCAGCACGCCGCGCCAGTCGCGATCGCCACCGCTTTGCAGCGCTTCCTGCAGCGGATTGAGGTGAATAATCAGCGCGTCGGCTTCAATCATTTCAACTGCGCGACGGGCATAATCGACGCCCTCGGGCCCGGCAATCTGTGCCGCGCCGAGGTTTGAGAGCAGCGCGATATCCGGCGCCAGCTGGCGCAGTTCACGGGTTAAGCCTGAATTCTCTTTGCTCTCCAGCGCCACGCGCTGTGAGCCGACCCCCATCGCCAGACCAAGCTGTTGTGCAGCCTGCGCAAGATGGCGGTTGATCATCGCCGCACGGCTGGCGCCGCCGGTCATGGAACTGATCAGCAGCGGCGCGCGCAGGGTTTTGCCAAACAGCGTGCAGCCAAGATCGATCTCATCCAGATGCAGCTCCGGCATCGCACAGTGTTCAAAACGCCACTGCTCAAAGCCGGTGGTGCGTTTCATGGCGCTGTGTGGGCTGTTAAGGACGATATCGAGGTGATCGTTTTTACGTTTTGCCAGATCCTTCATGTGCTAGTACCCCGGCAGCGTCGTCGCCCGGCTTTCGCCAAACAGCGTCATCTGTTTATCGAACCAGGCGCGCATAAAGCGGCGCGTAGAGACGCCGCGCGGGCAGGCGTTGGCAAGGTGTTCATCGGCGCTACGCAGATGGTCGCTCAGGCGCTGATGCACAACCTCCGCGCCGAGCATCGCCACCAGCGTCGATTTGCCATCATCTTTATTGAGATCTTTCCCGGTGCCGTTCAGCCCGTCGGTGAGATCGTCCATTAGCTGGAACGCCTGGCCGAGATCGAGGGCAAAACAGCGCAGCCGCTCACGTACCTGTGGCGAAGCCTCAGCGGCAATCGCTGCCATTTGTAGCGTGGCATCAAACAAGCGGCTGGTTTTTAACTCATTGGTCAGCTGGATAGCTTCCGGGCTGCGCGCCTTGTCGCCCTCATGCAGATCGAGAAACTGCCCCTGTACCAGCCCCTGCAGCCCAACGGCGGTTGAGAGCTCCGCGACCGACGCCGCTTTGCAGGCGGCCGATAACCCCTGTGCCTCTGCCACCACGCCAAAGGCGCGGCTCAGCAGCGCAACGGCGGCCAGAATGGCGACATTTTCACCATACTGACGGTGAATGGTCGGTCGTCCACGGCGCAGTGCGGCGTTATCCATACAGGGGATATCGTCCAGCATCAGCGAGGCGGCGTGCACCATTTCGACAGCGCAGGCGAGATCGAGCAGCCCGCGCTGGTCAACATCGCAGCCAAGATCGTGCGCGGCCAGCATCAGCAGCAGTGGGCGGACACGCTTGCCCGCCACCAGGGTGCCTTCGCGCATCGCGCTGTAGATCTGATCCTGCTGCGCACCGGCGGGTAACAGGTGATCGAGGCGTTGTTGCAGCGCGTCGCGTAATGTCTGCAATTGGGCGTCGTGGTTGAGATTCATCGTGGCTGTCCCTCGTTATCCTTAAAGCGATGGCCGGGTAAATAAGTCAGAGCGTGAGGGCAGCGGTTAGCCTGCTGCGCTCGTCGGAGTGCGTAAAAAACTCCGCGCAGCCTGGGCGCTAATCTCTGCGGTGTCGTATTGGCAAAGCGTAGCGTAGATTGGGACATTTGCTCCGTAACGAGCGAATTCATAAGAATTTTTACATTATTACAACATAGCCGCCCGGTCAACCTTGCGCGACCGGGCGAGGCGCTTATAACCCTTTCAGCAGCTTGTCGACGAATGCCGGAACAACCTCGCTTGCCAGCCCATACTGCTTCTCTTCAAACTCGCTGCCGACCTGGCTCGGTTCAAGGTTGAGTTCAACAGTATGCGCGCCGTGCAGCTTCGCCTCATGGACAAACCCGGCGGCGGGATAGACATGCCCGGAGGTACCAATGGCAATAAAGAGATCCGCCATCGCCAGCGCGCTGTAGATCTCATCCATGCCGAGCGGCATTTCGCCAAACCACACCACGTGCGGGCGCAGCGGCGCGGGGAACTGGCAGCAGTGGCACTTATCCTCTTCGGTGACATCGCCGGTCCACTCCAGCACCTGCCCGCTCTGCGAGCAGCGCACTTTCAGCAGCTCGCCATGCATATGGATAATGTGCTGATTCCCGGCGCGCTCGTGAAGATTGTCGATATTCTGCGTGATCAGCAAAAAGCGGTCGCCCAGCGCCTCTTCCAGCTTCGCCAGCGCCAGATGCGCGGCATTCGGCGCGATCTCCGGCTGCTGTAGCTGACGGCGGCGATCGTTATAGAAGCGCTGCACCAGCTGCGGATTGCGGGCGAAACCTTCCGGCGTCGCCACATCTTCCACATGATGCTCTTCCCATAGCCCGTCCGCAGCGCGGAAGGTTCGGATACCGGATTCAGCGGAGATCCCCGCCCCGGTTAAGACTACTACTCTCGGTTTTTCCATTACGTCATGCACCATTATGTCGCGGAAAAAGATTCGCTGGCGTAAGCGCTCGCGCAGGCGGCGCTTGTTGCGGCGAAAACGGCTGAGACGATGTGAACGTCGCGATTGCATGGGCATCCTCTCAGGAGTGGTCTGCAAGGTGAAGGAAGGCCGCGCCGCGCATACCGCCCGCGTCGCCGTGGCGCGCGCGTTCGATACGGGGAGCGTCGCCGGCCGGTAACAGGTGCGGCGCAATGCGATCCGGCAGCAGCCGGGTCAGCGCGCTGAAGTTGGATAATCCGCCGCCAATCACCATCAGATCCGGATCGATAATCGTCAAAATATTGCCAAGGCAGACCGCCAGCAGGTCGACGTAGCGCTCAACGTGCGCCCGCGCGTTTGCCTCGCCCTGCTCCCAGCGCGCGATAATTTCCGGCGCTGTCAGCGTTTGATGATAGAAGTGTTGGTAGAGCCACGCAAAACCGCGGCCGGAGAGATAGTTCTCAATACAGCCGATATTGCCGCAGCCGCAGCGCAAAAGGGGAAAATCAAAGCCCATCAGGGAGAGAGCATCGACGGGCAGGCGGATATGACCAAATTCGCCGGTGATAAAGCGCCGCCCGGGGATTGATTTGCCGTTAAACACCAGCCCGCCGCCGACGCCGGTGCCGAGAATTAACCCCATCACCAGCGGATAGCGGCGAAACTCCTCATCCCAGGCCTCTGACAGGGTAAAACAGTTGGCATCGTTATCGATACGTACGTCGCGATCGAGGAGACGACTGAGATCGCGGCGCAGCGCCTGCCCGCTGGCGGCGGGCAGATTGGCAGCGTAGAGCGTGCCATCAGCGGTTTCCGGCACGCCCGGAATGCCAATGCCAACGCTGCCCTTCACGCCGCTACGGCGATCGGCTTCCGCCACCAGCGCGGCGATAGCCTGCAGAAAGGCGTCATAGCTTTCATGGGGCGTGGCAATACGCGTTTCCCACTGCAACCGCCGCCCGGCGTCAAAGAGGCCGAGCGCGATTTTACTGCCGCCAATATCAAACCCGTAGTGCATTGCCACTCCTTCGTTGTGGCGCCTTACCCGCGGGATTACTGCCCGCTCAGCACCCTTGCCGGATCGATGTTGCTTGCGCGACGCGCCGGATACCAGCTCGCCAGCAGGCTCAACAGCAACGCCGTCACCAGCACGTACACCACATCCAGCGGATGCAGTTCCGACGGCAGGAAGTCGATAAAGTAGATATCCCCCGACAGGAACTGATGGCCGATAAGCTTCTCAATACCGTTGATTATCGGCGTCAGCTGTAACGAAACAATGACGCCAATCACCGCACCGCAGAGGCTGCCAAACAGCCCTGCCAGCAGACCGTACCAGACGAAAATCGCCCGGATCAAGCCATCTTTCGCGCCAAGCGTACGCAGCACGGCGATATCGCCGCTCTTATCTTTCACCGCCATCACCAGCGTCGAGACGATGTTGAAGCAGGCGACGCCAATCACCAGCACCATCGCCAGATACATAATGGCGCGGATCATCTGGATATCGCGGTACATGTAGCCATATTTGCCGATCCAGCTTTTGATATAGACATAGCTGTTGGTCACTTCGCCCGCGTCGCGCACCAGCTTTTGGGCGTTGAACACGTCGTTCACTTTAATGGCGATGCCGGTCACGCTGCTGCCCATATCGAGATAGCTCTGCGCATCTGCCAGCGGGATCATCGCGTAGTTGTGATCGAGCTGGCCGCTCAGTTGCAGGATGCCGGTGACATGCAGACGCACACGTTTCGGCTGCAACAATTTATGCGCATCGTCGGAGTTAGGGATCATGATCGAGACCCAGTCGCCCTGCTTCACTTTCAGCGCGTCTGCCACCCCTTTGCCGAGGATGATCTGTTGGGAGCCGGCGCTAAAGCCTTTCCACGCATCGCCCTGCACAAACTTCGGCAGCGCGCTGAGTTGCATCTCCTGCGCCGGATCAACACCTTTAACCTGAATGGCGCGCAGGTTCGCCCCGCTCTCCACCAGCCCGGTAAAGTTGATGTAGGGCGCGGCAGCGGCGATACCCGGCACTTTTTGCACTTTGCCGAGCACCGTTTCCCAGCCGTTCCACGGCTGATTCACCGGTTCGATTTCGCCGTGCGGCACCACCGCCAGAATGCGGTTGTTCAGCTCACGTTCAAAGCCGTTCATTGCGCTCAGGCCAACAATCAGCACGGCCACACCGAGCGCAATGCCAACCGTGGAGATAACCGAGATCAGCGACACCATGCCGCTACGGCGACGACCGCGGCTAAAGCGCAGGCCGATTAATAATGACAGCGGGGATGCCATTACTCAGCCCCCATCAGGGTCAGGTCGGTTTTCAGATGGCCGTCGCGCATCTCCAGCTGGCGGTTCATGCGCTTCGCCAGTTGCAGATCGTGGGTGACCACCAGGAAGGCGGTGCCCTGGGTGCGGTTCAGCTCACCGAGCAGTTCAAAGATGCTGTCAGCATTGCGGGCATCGAGGTTGCCGGTCGGCTCATCCGCCAGCACCAGACGCGGGTTGTTAACCAGCGCGCGGGCAATGGCGACACGCTGACGCTCGCCGCCGGAGAGTTCAGACGGGCGGTGGCTGGCGCGGTGCTCAAGACCAACGGCGCGCAGCATCTCACGGGCGCGGGTGTCGATCTCAGCCGGTTTTTTCTTGCCGATCAGCAGCGGCATTGCCACGTTTTCCAGCGCGGTAAAGTCCGGCAGCAGGTGGTGGAACTGGTAGATAAAGCCCAGCTCGCGGTTACGCAGCTCGGCCTTCGCCGTGGAGGAGAGTTTGCTCATCGGGCGGTCGCCAAAAATGACATCGCCGGAAGTCGGCGTATCCAGCCCGCCGAGCAGGTGCAGCAGCGTACTTTTCCCGGAGCCGGAGCTGCCGACAATCGCCATCAGCTCCCCTTCCGCCATGCTGAAGCTGACATTGTGCAGCACATCGGTCTGCACACTGCCTTCCTGATAGCGTTTGCACAGGTTGTCGCATTGCAACAGGATCTTATTCATAACGTAAAGCCTCAGCGGGTTGAGTGGCGGCAGCGCGCCAGGAAGGGTAAAGCGTCGAAAGTAGCGCAATGGCCATCGCCACCAGCGCAATGCCAACCACCTGCAGCGGATCGATCGCCACCGGCAGCGCCGCGCCGTCGAGCAGCGCGCCGATAATCGGCATTAAATTATTTAACTGGCTGGCCAGCAGTGCGCCCAGCCCGGCACCAAGCAGCGCGCCGATAATCCCGGCGCTGGCACCCTGCACCATAAACACCGCCATGATCTGGCGCGGCGTTAAGCCCTGGGTTTGCAGAATGGCAACCTCGCCCTGCTTCTCCATCACCATCAGGCCAAGCGAGGTGATGATGTTAAAGGCGGCAACGGCGACGATCAGGCTCAGCAGCAGCCCCATCATATTCTTCTCCATGCGCACCGCCTGGAAGAGCTCGCCTTTGCGATCGCGCCAGTCATGCCACTGGGTGCCTTCCGGCAGCGTTTGCTGGCTGAGCACATCCACTTTCAGCGGCTCGTTGAGCCACAAGCGCCAGCCGGTGATATTACCCGCCGGGTAGCGCATCAGGCGCGAGGCGTCGTCGATATTGACCAGCATCTGGTACTCGTCCACTTCGCTGTTCGCGGCGAAGGTGCCCGCCACCGTGAAGAGACGCTGGCTCGGCAGACGCCCCATCGGCGTGAACTGGCTGGCAGAGGGCACCATTACGCGGATTTGATCGCCGCGGGTAACGCCCAGCTGGCTGGCCAACTGCTCGCCGAGAATGATGTTGTATTTGCCCGCCTGCAGCTGGTTTTGCTGCACGTTGACCAGATACGGCGTCAGGGGATCTTTTTGCGCCGGATCGATGCCGAGCATTACGCCAACCGCCACGCTACGCGCGCTTTGCAGCACCACATCGCCGGTGGTCAGCGGTGCAATGCGCGACACGCCCTGCAGCTTGACGCTGCTGGCCGGAAGCTGTTGCGGGTTGAGCGAGCCTTTCTGGGTGGTCAACGTCGCCTGGGGCATCAGCCCGAGGATGTTGTTTTGCAGTTCGCGTTCGAAGCCGTTCATCACTGATAACACCGTCACCAGCGCCATAACGCCCAGGGTGATGCCAATGGTTGACAGCCAGGAGACAAAGCGGCCAAAGCGGTCCGCTGCGCGTCCACGCATATAGCGCAGACCTATGAAGAGAGTGACAGGCTGATACATGAAATCCGTCTGGTTGCTGTGAGCAGAGTCAGGAGTATATAAGCGAAAGGTGAGAGCGTAAATGCGTGATACCGTAAGAATTCATCGGATTAATGTCAAAAAAAGTTGAAAAATCAAATTGCTACTTTCGCCATAGCGCGTACAGCGGCGGCTAAATTAGCGATCTGCTAATCTTTCAGCCTCCACTTATTCCGAAAATGAATATATCCAGACTCTTTCCCGTTACATTCAGCGTTTGCATGGCCAGGATCGTTTGCCGGGATTATGGCAACAACAGGCACAAAACGAATGAAACAGAAAACATTATGGATAAACCAGATAAAAGGACTTTGCATTTGCCTCGTGGTGATTTACCACTCGGTTATAACCTTTTATCCACATCTCTCGGTCTTTCAGCATCCCTGGTCAGAAACGCTCTCCAAGTGCTGGATCTACTTCAACCTCTATCTCGCGCCGTTCCGTATGCCGGTCTTCTTTTTCATCTCCGGTTTTCTGATCCGCCGCTATATCGATGATGTGCCATGGAAAGACGCCATCGATAAACGGATCTGGAGCATTGTCTATGTGCTGGCGCTGTGGGGCGTGTTGCAGTGGGTTGGCTTAAGCCATCTTAACGACTGGCTGGCACCGGAGCGCGATCTCAGCAACTCGTCAAACGCTGCCTACGCCGATAGCTGGCAAGGGTTCTTACACGGTATGCTGACCGCCACCACCAGCCTCTGGTATCTCTACGCGTTAGTGGTCTACTTCACGCTGTGTAAACTGCTCAGCCGCTGGAAAGTGCCGATGCTGGCGCTGATGATTGTGGCAAGCCTGGCGATTAACTTCCTGCCGCTGCCATGGTGGGGAATGAACAGCGTCGTGCGCAATATGATCTTCTACAGCCTTGGTGCCTGGTACGGTGTGCAGGTGATGGAGTTTGTTAAAACCGTCTCGCTGCGCCGCTACGCCCTGCTCTTTGCCGTCGCCGTGGTGGTGGCGTTTGGGCTGTGGATGTTTAATATGCCGCTGCCGCTCTGCCTGCTGTCGATTGTCGGCATCATGCGCCTCTTCCAGGAGATGGAGAAGCGCTTCCCGCCGAGTGAAAAGAGCCTGCTCAATGTGGTCGGCTCCAATACGCTGGCGATCTACACCACCCACAGAATCCTGGTCGAGGGTTTTAGCCTGGCGTTGATTAAACCGCTTAATGCCGGTGTCTGGCCGCCCGCCGTTGAACTGACGGTGCTGATTGCCTACCCGGCGGTGGTGCTGCTGATCTGTACGCTGGTCGGCCTGATGGTGCGCAAACTCTCCTCCGCGCTGTTTGGCGATCTCTTTTTCACCCCGCCAACAAAGCACCTTTCGACGGTAACAGCACGCTGACAGGGCGATTTCTTGGCTAAACTCACGTAATCACACATAATCCTCGTATTGCGTATCAAGGATATGCCCCCATAACGGGGGTATATCCATAATGAGATCTTCATATCCCCATGCCTGAACAATACCGTTATTCCCTGCCGTCAAAAGCGGGTGACCAGCGCCAGTTTGGCGAGCTTACCGGCGCGGCCTGCGCCACCGAAGTGGCAGAAATCATTGAACGACACGCCGGTCCGGTTGTGCTTATCGCCCCGGATATGCAGAACGCGCTGCGTTTACATGATGAGATCAGCCAGTTTACCGACAACCTGGTAATGAACCTCGCGGACTGGGAAACGCTGCCCTATGACAGCTTTTCGCCGCACCAGGAGATTGTCTCCTCCCGTCTCTCCACCCTTTACCAGCTGCCGGCGATGCAGCGCGGCGTACTGATTGTCTCCGTCAATACGCTGATGCAGCGCGTCTGCCCGCACAGCTATCTGCACGGTCACGCGCTGGTGATGAAAAAGGGGCAACGTCTGTCGCGGGATCAGCTGCGCACGCAGCTCGATAGCGCCGGTTACCGCCACGTCGATCAGGTGATGGAGCATGGCGAATACGCGACACGCGGCGCGCTGCTCGACCTCTTCCCGATGGGCAGCAGCCAGCCTTACCGCCTCGACTTTTTCGATGATGAGATCGACAGCCTGCGCCTGTTCGATGCTGATACTCAGCGCACGCTGGAAGAGGTGGAGGCGATTAACCTGCTGCCGGCCCATGAGTTTCCGACCGATAAGACCGCCATTGAGCTTTTCCGCAGTCAGTGGCGCGATAAGTTTGAGGTGAAGCGCGACGCAGAGCATATCTATCAGCAGGTGAGCAAAGGCACCCTGCCCGCAGGGATCGAATACTGGCAGCCGCTCTTTTTCAGCGAGCCGCTGCCGCCGCTCTTCAGCTACTTCCCGGCGAATACGCTGCTGGTGAATACCGGCGATCTGGAAGCCAGTGCCGAGCGTTTCCAGCAGGATGCGCAAGCGCGCTATGAGAACCGCGGCGTTGATCCAATGCGCCCGCTGTTACCGCCCGAAGAGCTCTGGCTGCGGGTCGATGCGCTGTTTGGCGAACTGAAAAAGTGGCCGCGCATCCAGCTTAAAACCGAGCAGGTGGCGGATAAAGCGGGCCAGATTAACCTCGGCTACCAGAGCCTGCCGGATCTCTCGGTGCAGGCGCAGCAGAAGTCGCCGCTGGATAATCTGCGTAAATTCCTCGAGTCCTTCAGCGGCCCGGTGGTCTTCTCTGTTGAGAGCGAGGGCCGTCGCGAAGCGCTGCTCGAACTGCTGGCACGTATCAAAGTTGCGCCAAAACGTGCTCTGCGTCTGGATGATGCCAGCGCGCCGGGCGCGTGGCTGATGATCGGTGCCGCCGAGCGCGGGTTTATTGATACGCTGCGTAACCGGGCGCTGATTTGCGAAGGCGATCTGCTGGGTGAGCGCGTTGCGCGCCGCCGCCAGGATACGCGCCGTACCATCAACCCCGATACGCTTATCCGCAACCTGGCGGAGCTGCATGACGGCCAGCCGGTGGTGCACTTTGAGCACGGCGTCGGCCGCTATGCCGGGATGACGACGCTGGAAGCGGGCGGCATCACCGCAGAGTACCTGATGCTGACCTATGCCAACGACGCCAAACTCTATGTCCCGGTTTCGTCGCTCCACCTCATTAGCCGCTATGCGGGCGGTGCGGAAGAGAATGCGCCGCTGCATAAACTGGGCAGCGATGCCTGGACGCGCGCGCGGCAAAAAGCGGCGGAGAAGGTACGCGACGTGGCGGCAGAGCTGCTGGATATTTATGCCCAGCGCGCGGCGAAATCGGGCTTTGCGTTTAAACACGATCGTGAACAATACCAGCTTTTCTGCGATGGTTTCCCCTTCGAAACCACCCCGGATCAGGCTCAGGCCATCAATGCCGTGCTGAGCGATATGTGCCAGCCGCTGGCGATGGATCGGCTGGTGTGCGGCGATGTCGGCTTTGGTAAAACCGAAGTGGCGATGCGCGCTGCTTTCCTTGCTATCGAGAACAATAAGCAAGTAGCGGTGCTGGTGCCAACCACCCTGCTCGCCCAGCAGCACTTCGATAACTTCCGCGACCGCTTTGCCAACTGGCCGGTACGCATTGAGATGCTGTCGCGTTTTCGCAGCGCCAAAGAGCAGACGCAAATCCTTGAGCAGGCCGCCGAAGGGAAGATCGACATTCTCATCGGCACGCATAAACTGCTGCAAAGCGATGTGAAACTGAAGGATCTGGGGCTGCTGATCGTCGATGAAGAGCACCGTTTCGGCGTGCGGCATAAAGAGCGTATCAAAGCGATGCGCGCCGACGTTGATATCCTGACGCTCACCGCGACGCCGATCCCGCGCACGCTGAATATGGCGATGAGCGGCATGCGCGATCTGTCGATTATTGCCACACCTCCCGCGCGCCGTCTGGCGGTGAAAACCTTTGTTCGCGAGTATGACAACCTGGTGGTGCGCGAGGCGATCCTGCGTGAAGTGCTGCGTGGCGGCCAGGTTTACTACCTCTATAACGATGTGGAGAACATCCAGAAAGCCGCCGACCGGCTGGCGGAGCTGGTGCCGGAAGCGCGTATCGCCATCGGTCACGGCCAGATGCGCGAGCGCGAGCTGGAGCGAGTGATGAATGATTTCCACCATCAACGGTTCAACGTGCTGGTCTGTACCACCATTATCGAAACCGGGATCGATATTCCCACCGCCAATACCATCATCATTGAGCGCGCCGACCACTTTGGCCTGGCGCAGCTGCACCAGCTGCGCGGTCGCGTCGGGCGTTCGCATCACCAGGCCTATGCCTGGCTGCTGACGCCGCATCCGAAAGCGATGACCACCGATGCGCAAAAACGCCTTGAGGCGATTGCCTCGCTGGAGGATCTGGGCGCTGGCTTTGCGCTGGCGACTCACGATCTGGAGATCCGTGGCGCGGGCGAACTGCTCGGTGAGGATCAGAGCGGGCAGATGGAGACCATCGGCTTCTCGCTCTATATGGAGCTGCTGGAGAATGCTGTTGACGCGCTGAAAGAGGGTCGCGAGCCGTCGCTGGAGGATCTCACCAGCCAGCAAACCGAGGTGGAGCTGCGCATGCCGGCCCTGCTGCCGGATGATTTCATTCCTGATGTGAATACGCGCCTGTCGTTCTATAAGCGCATCGCCAGCGCGAAAGATGAGAACGCACTGGAGGAGATCAAAGTAGAGCTGATTGACCGCTTCGGCCTGCTGCCAGATGCCGCGCGCAATCTGCTTGATATCGCCATGTTGCGCCAGCAGGCGCAGAAGCTGGGGATCCGCAAGCTGGAGGGCAATGATAAAGGCGGCCTGATCGAGTTTAACGAGAAGAATCACGTTAACCCGGCGTGGCTGATTGGGTTGTTGCAGAAGCAGCCGCAGCATTTCCGCCTCGATGGCCCGGCGCGGCTGAAGTTTTTCCAGGAGTTGAGCGAGCGTAAAACCCGCATGGAGTGGGTGCGCAACTTTATGCAGCAGTTGGCGGAGAATGCCGTCGCCTGACGGCGGTTACACGCCACTGCGCGCGGTTTTGCCGGATGGCGGCGCTGCCTTATCCGGCCTACGGGTTCGTGCCCTTTTGTAGGCCTGATAAGCGCAGCGCCATCAGGCATGTTTTTGGGAACCACGGTCGAACACCCCGCCCGCTTTTTTGCCGGATGGCGGCGCTGCCTTATCCGGCCTACGGGTTCGTGCCCTTTTGTAGGCCTGATAAGCGCAGCGCCATCAGGCATGTTTTTGGGAACCACGGTCGAACACCCCGCCCGCTTTATTGCCGGATGGCGGCGCTGCCTTATCCGGCCTACGGGTTCGTGCCCTTTTGTAGGCCTGATAAGCGCAGCGCCATCAGGCATGTTTTTGGGAACCACGGTCCAACATCCCGCCCGCTTTATTGCCGGATGGCGGCGCTGCCTTATCCGGCCTACGGACCGGATACCTTTGTCCATTGCCCGCGTCTTTTTTTGTAATATTTACAAATGCTTTGCAATAACCAGGGTTTCCCGACGAACCCAGTGAGCATAATCCTATTGAGTTGTCTTATAGAAATAACCTTATGATTTACATGGATTATGATCATGTTCAAAATGTCGCGCTTCGCTCACTGGATGACGCTGTTTGCCGTCGCCGCTACGCTTATCTTCGCCCTGCCCGCCCGGGCAAATACCTGGCCGCTGCCGTCTGCGGGCAGCAAGCTGGTAGGCGAAAACCGTTTCCACATTGTTGAGAACGATGGTGGTTCGCTGGAGGCGATCGCCAAAAAGTATGATGTGGGCTTCCTGGCGCTGTTACAGGCCAACCCCGGTATCGACCCCTTCGTGCCACGCGCTGGCAGCGTTGTTACCATCCCGCTGCAAACGCTGCTGCCGGATGTGCCGCGCAAAGGGATTGTTATCAATCTCGCCGAGCTGCGTCTTTACTACTACCCTCCCGGAAAAAATGAGGTCACCATCTACCCAATCGGCATTGGTCAACTGGGCGGCGATACCCTGACGCCGACGATGGTGACCACCGTTTCCGATAAACGGGCTAATCCCACCTGGACGCCGACGGCCAATATCCGCGCCCGCTATAAAGCGCGCGGAATTGAGTTACCGCCGGTGATGCCGGCCGGGCCGGATAACCCGATGGGCCATCATGCGATTCGCCTGGCCGCTTACGGCGGCGTTTACCTGCTGCACGGCACTAACGCCGATTTTGGCATCGGGATGCGCGTCAGTTCCGGGTGTATTCGTCTGCGCGATAGCGATATTGCCGCCCTGTTTGCTGCAGTCAGCCCTGGTACGCCGGTCAATATCATCAACACACCGATCAAAGCCTCGGTTGAGCCAGACGGCACGCGGCTGGTGGAGGTGCATCAGCCGCTTTCCGAATCGCTCGATGACGACCCGAAAACGCTGCCGATCCCGCTTAACGCGGCGATGAAAGCGTTTCAGGCCGATGCACAAAGTGATGCGGCGGTGATGGCGCAGGCTATTGAGCTGCGCTCGGGAATGCCGGTGGACGTGACGAAACATGCACAAGAGAGCATGCAGGCGATGTAACGCCCGCGCATAAACAAAAAGGCCCTGCACGGTGTGCAGGGCCTTTTTTATGGCAGTGGCAAAGCTCGAGGGGGGCTTATTTGTAGAGCACTGCGGTACCGTGCAGGCGATCGGAGCCGGTCACGGAGGTAATACGGTAAGAGGACGCGCCCAGCTGTTCAGCTTTCTCAGCCACTTTTTTCTCAACGGATGCGAGGTTAGTGCTGCCGGTCACGCCAATGGCGGTCAGCTCCTGCTGGCCTGCCGGAGCGGCCTGCACTTCAACGGCGGCGAAGCTGGCGAATGAGAGAGTACTTAAAACAGCGGCGGTAAACAGCGTAGTGATGGTTTTCATAATGATTTTCCTGATGCAGGTGAACAGTGGTCGTTAGCATTAAGTTAACGATCGATAGGTAAATCATAAGTGTGATCAATGTCACCCGTCAACAAGTTTTTATAATGGTCATTAATTAATTTAATTAGTGCTTAATTTTCATAAACATATGATTTATTAATATGTGCGGTTTTGCGGCTGGTCATTCACCAGGATTATTTTTATAATGGGTATTCAACAAACCAACAAAGAAGCGGCTATATGACCAGTGAAGTCAGCAGTTGTACGAAAAAAAGCCGTGGCCGACCGAAAGTGTTCGACAGGGAAGCGGCGCTCGATAAAGCCATGACGCTATTCTGGCAGCATGGCTATGAAGCCACATCACTCTCCGATCTGGTAGAGGCAACCGGGGCGAAAGCGCCGACGCTCTACGCAGAGTTCACCAATAAAGAGGGGCTGTTTCGTGCCGTCCTCGATCGTTATATCGCCCGGTTCGCCAGGCAGCATGAAGCGTTGCTCGAGTGCGAAGAGAAGCCCGTAGAAGAGGCGCTGCTGGACTACTTTTCCGCCATCGCCAGCTGTTTTACCAGCACCGATACGCCCGCGGGCTGCTTTATGATTAACACCTCCGCAACCCTCGCTGCCTCGTCGCAGGAGATTGCGAAAACGATTAAAACGCGTCATGCCCGTCAGGAGGAGACATTGCAGCACTTCCTCGCGCAGAGGCAGGCGAAAGGAGAGATCCCGGCGGGCGTTGATATCGCCGCCCTCGCGCAGTTCCTCGGCTGCATTTTGCAGGGCATGTCCATCAGCGCCCGCGAAGGCGCAAGCCTTGAGAAGCTCCTGCAAATTACCCGCACTACCCTGCGCCTGTGGCCAGATTTGATCAAAGCGTAATAAACAAATGAGACGGCATGCCGTCTCATTTAGTCTCTGTGATAGTGATTACATAATTCAACAATAGGTAAAAACTATCAGCCATTTTCCCGGCTTTGCTATGCTTAATTGTGATTATTGCTTCGCTAATCATTGTCGGCGGCAATATAAAACAATAAGTATGTTAGGACAGGCGTCACTATTTCCCTTGCTCTCACTCTATGCGTAATACCGATCGCTTTTTTATGAGGATAAAGGGTCTTTTACTGACTAATCACATGCAGAAGGAAAATGGAAATGATTTTGCTATTACCATTCATCAAAGTGTTAATAGTAATTACATTGTTATTTGGTCTGTGGGTCTTGCTGGGTGGCTCCGTACTGTTTGCATTTGTCTCTATCCTCATTACCGGATTGCTGGTTGTTCGCCAACAAGATTTTATTTAACAACGAAAAAGCCTCGCATCATGCGAGGCTTTTTTATGGCAAAAAAAGGCTCCTCAGCCTGAGCGATGAGGAGCCAATATGCAGAGTACTGCTTTTTTATGCTTTGTTATTCAGGATCAGCTGACCGTTATTATCCAGCGGGATCTGCGTGCCGGGATCTTTATCCATGCGAATTTTCCCCTGCTGGTCGCCGATTTTATAGGTCACGTCATAACCGAGCATTTTTTCCGATTTGTCATATACGGTGCTGCAGCGTTGCTGAGTAGTCGTATAGGTGTCCCGCTCCTGCATGCCACCCTGAATCTGGTTGCCAGCATAGCCGCCGCCTAACGCACCGACGACGGTCGCCACATCGCGCCCGCGCCCGCCGCCAAACTGGTGACCAAGCACCCCGCCTGCTACCGCACCCAGCACGGAACCGGTAATACGGTTCTCATCCTGCACCGGACGACGATGCGTTACCGTGACATTACGGCACGCTTCTCGCGGCGTTTTCACCGTCTCTTTGATCGGCGTGGCCGATACCACCTGCGCATATTGCGGCCCGCGATCGAAAACATTGAGGCTGGCGACTGCGGCAACGCCCAGTGCAGCGGCCACGCCAATACCGATACCCGCTAACATTGATTTATTCACAGGATTCTCTCCCTGGTTGGCTATTGGTAACAATTTTGCAATGGTGCAAGAGGGCAGCCAATCAGAAATCGCGCAAAAATAGGGGTTAGGCAGGTGAAAGCGGAGTTATTCAGAGTTGTCTGAGCGCTAAAGGCACATCAGGCAGAGGGATATGCTGCTCTCGCGCCAAAAAGCGGAGAGCAGCAGAAGGATCAGTGGAGCTTGAGGCGCGGGCGGATCACGCGGTTAATACTGCCAACTACCATCATCAGCCCGGTTTTGAAGTAACCGTGCAGCGCAACCTGGTGCATACGGTAGAGTGAGATATAGACGAAGCGTGCAATTCGCCCTTCAACCATCATCGAGCCGCGCATCAGGTTCCCCATCAGGCTACCAACCGTGGAGAAGTTAGAAAGCGACACCAGCGAGCCGTGATCTTTATAGACGTAATCCTTCAGCGGCTTGCCTTTGATCTGCGCGAGGATGTTATGCAGCGCAAGGCTTGCCATCTGGTGCGCAGCCTGGGCGCGCGGCGGCACAAAACCGCCTTCAGGGCGCGTACAGGAGGCGCAGTCGCCAATCGCGTAGATATCCTGGTCGCGCGTGGTTTGCAGCGTCTGCTCCACCACCAGCTGGTTAATACGGTTGGTCTCAAGGCCGCCAATCTCTTTCATAAAGTCCGGCGCTTTGATGCCCGCAGCCCACACCATCAGGTCGGCCTGAATATACTCACCCTCTTTGGTGTGCAGACCGCCCTCATCGGCGCTGGTGACCATCGTCTGCGTGAGAACGCGTACGCCCATTTTGGTCAGCTCATTGTGCGCCGCACCCGAAATACGCGGCGGCAGCGCAGGCAGAATGCGCTCGCCCGCTTCCACCAACGTTACGTTCAGCGCTTCGTTGGTCAGCCCTTTATAGCCGTAGCTGTGCAGCTGTTTGACCGCGTTATGCAGTTCGGCTGACAGCTCTACACCCGTAGCCCCGCCGCCGACAATAGCGATATTCACTTTGCCGTTTGCGCCAAGGTTAGCGGAGTATTTCAGGAACAGGTTAAGCATCTCCTGATGGAAACGACGCGCCTGGTGCGGGTTGTCGAGGAAGATGCAGTGCTCTTTCACGCCAGGGGTGTTGAAGTCGTTAGAGGTGCTGCCCAGCGCCATCACCAGCGTGTCATACGCCAGCTTGCGCTCTGGCACCAGCAGATCGCCCTTCTCGTCACGCAGCTCGGCCAGCGTCAGCGTTTTGCTTTCGCGGTTGATGTCGATAACGGAACCAAGCTGGAACTGGAAATGGTGATTACGCGCATGCGCCAGGTAGCTCAGGGCATCGACGCCCTCATCGAGGGAGCCGGTCGCCACTTCATGCAGCAGGGGCTTCCATAAATGGCTGTGATTGCGATCCACCAGGATGATTTTCGCTTTTTTACCGCGCCCCAGCTTCTTGCCTAACTGCGTTGCCAGCTCAAGTCCGCCAGCACCACCGCCCACAATCACGATTTTTTTCAATGGTGTAGTCAAAGTGACCCCCTAAAATATTAACCAATTGTTAACTAAAAGTTATAAGAATAGCCCTTAATTAACAATGGTTTACGAGCTGGCAACCAGGCATTGACCACGAGAATATCACGAACGGTTCAATGGTCATACCAAAATTGATATACATCAAGTTTTGCTGCCGCAAAGATGAGCAAGTGTAGCCGTACCGGCGCAAATTACGCGGTAACGAGGTGAAAAAAGGGGGGCTACGGCAGGCGCTTACCTGCCGCAATGAGGGGCTTAACCGAGGGTTTTGAACGCTTTGATGCGCTGCAGATGCGGTGAGATATTTTTGAATTTATGGGACTGCTCTTCGTCCCAGACAATCTCGTAATAGTGGTGCAACTCATTCGAGGTGCGCTGGCTGTCGAGCGCCTCATCCTGACGCGAGAGGATCACCAGGCAGCGGTCGCGGTTCTTTTCACGAAAGTTGGCGACGCACTTGGTGGCGATATCCCGATACTCTTCCGGCCGGTCGATCTTCCCTTCCATATTTTCATAGGGGAAAAGATTAGGGTTGAAGATAACCTGACGGATATCGCAGAGAAAACCGATGCGCTCCGCCCAGTAACCGCCCAGACCGACGCCGCAGATCAGCGGGCGCTCATCGACGTTGAGCTGCAGCATCTTATCCACCTCTTTGAGCAGATGCTGCATATCATGTTTCGGATGCCGGGTGCTGTAGCTAATCAGCCGGACATCGGGGTCGATAAACTGCAGTTGCAGCACCTTTTCGTGGTTGCCGGGGCTGTTCGAGTCAAAACCGTGTAAATAGATAATCATGGTATCCTCACCACTTCGACGGTTTGTCCGCAGGGTTAATGCGCAGCTTTATGCGCCTGCCAGCGTTCGTGCAGCTGTTCCAGCTCGTTGTGAGCCGTTTTCCAGCGCGCCGAACTCATCAACTCCTGACGAGAAAAAGAACCTTTATGATACAAATGTGTAACACGCTCTGCCTTGATCGGTGACAGGTTATCCAGTACCTCAACGGCACCTTTACGATTATTGCAGACGAGGATCATATCGCAACCGGCATCCAGCGACGCCTGCCCGCGTTCTGCGTAGCTGCCCATGATCGCCGCGCCCTCCATTGAGAGATCGTCGGAGAAGATCACGCCATCATAGCCCAGCTCACCGCGCAGCACGGTTTTCAGCCACCAGGGTGAACCGCTGGCCGGACGCGGATCGGCATCGGTATAGATAACGTGCGCTGGCATAATCGCATCCAGCTTCTGCTGCTCAATCAGCGACTTAAAGATGGACATATCTTTTGCGCGGATCTCCGCCAGCGGGCGCGGATCGAACGGCGTCTCTTTGTGCGAATCGGCGGTTACCGCGCCGTGGCCCGGGAAGTGTTTACCGGTGCTTTTCATCCCTGCGCTGTGCATGCCGTCAATCACGCGGGTGGCCAGCGTTAACGCTTTCTGCACATCCGCATGGTATGAGCGCTCCCCGATCGCCGCGCTGATATGCCCGACATCGAGCACCGGCGCAAAGCTGATATCAATATCCATGGCGATCATTTCGCTCGCCATCAGCCAGCCCGCCTCCTGCGCCAGCCGACCGCCCTCCTCCATACCGAGCAGCGCCGCGAAAGATTGCGCCGCCGGCAGGCGGGTGAAACCGTCGCGAAAACGCTGCACGCGCCCGCCCTCCTGATCGACCGCCACCACCAGCCGGTGACGGGAAGCGGCGCGGATTTGGCGCACCAGCTCGCGCAGCTGTTCGGGATCGTGGTAATTCCGGGTAAAGAGGATCAAACCACCCACCAGCGGATGCGCCAGGATCTCGCGCTCCTCCGCATCCAGTTCGTACCCTTCCACATCCAACATCACTGGACCCACACTCACCTCTCTTATCCTTCAGACTGAAGCTGACGCCATGTTTCATTCGCCAGCATAATAAATTGTTGATCGCCGGTCTGCTGCCAGCGGCGTTCATACCAGCCAACCATCAGCATTAATACCCATGGCCGCCACCGCTTAACCTGCCGCCAGAGCAGAGGCGGATCGATATTCGCCTCACCGGCATAGTGTGCGGCGATTTCAGCGCGCTGCGCCTGGTTTTCGCACCCGATCCCGGCCAGCTCGAGCGCCACATCACCGTCGCCGGCATACTCCCAGTCGATGAGGCGCAACCCCTTCTCGCCGTGCACAATATTCCCGGCGTGAACATCCATATGCAGCGGCGCAAGGCGCAGCGGCAGTGGCTCACGCTGACGCCGCAGCCGTTTTAGCTGCCGCAGCCAGAAGGGGGTACGCCGTGCGGGCGCGCTGCACTGCCAGTCGCGCTCCAGCAGCGGCAGCAGCGTAACGCGCCAGCCGAAGCGTTTTTGCCGGTGCAGATCATACAGCAATCTCGCCAGCGCGTCGGCCTGTGGCAGCGCGGTATCCATCGTGCCGGGAATATAGTCGATTGCCATCCAGCCGGCCGCGAAAAAAAGGGGCTGTGGTGCAACAGTGGCGGGAAGATGACGCAACAGACGATACTGGCGCAGAAAGGGCGCTGAGGCGGCGTCATGCTGCTGGCGAAGCACCAGCGTCTGCCGCCCGTCGCTTATCAGACAGCTCCCGCCGCTCAGCCCAACTTGCTGGCTGGCGATGGGAGCGTAGTGCGGAAAGTAGCGTGACAGGATGGCGTCACGCGTCAGATTACTGCTGCTGAACGGCACCTTTACCTGACCAGATAATCTCGCCGGTCTGCACCAGCATTAACTGCATTTGCAGCGAAGGCGCATTGGCATTGCCGGTTGCGTTGGAGTAGAGCACGTACTGTGCGCCGACGTTGCGCGCAATGCCTATTGCTTTGCTGCGCGTGCCGAGGCTGTCCTGCGGCGACAGGCCGAGTTGCTGCTTGGCAACCGCCAACTGCTGGGCGGTGATCAGCGTGAATTTGCCGTTGTTTGCCAGCGCGTTACGTACCACTTCCGTCGCTTCACCGGTATTAATCGAGCCGTTAGTGCGGTTGTTTACGCTATCCACCAGCAGAACGCTGCCGGCATTGGCCCCGCTGGCCTGCAACATTTTGCCCACCATCGGCTGTACCGCGCCGTTCCAGTCGTAATGACGCTCACGCGGCGTTGGCTGGCCGTTCTGATCCGGGTGTTCAATCGGGCCAGGCTGCTGCGGCAGCGTTGGCACGGAAGGCACGCCCGGGATCGGCTGCTGCGGCTGTTGCGGTTGCGCCGGTTGCGTTGCGCCGCCGCCTGCCTGCTCAACCGGAGCCGGTTGCTGGTCGGTAATACAGCCTGCAAGCAGCATGGCAAGTGTGGTCAGTAACGCGTAGCGTCCAATGGTCTTAATCAAGTGTCACCTCTTAGAGATAGAGATAGAGTCTGACGCTGTGCGCGCCGAGATAGTTAGCGCTGCCGTAGAGGGTCATGGTGGCATTACCGGGAACCGTTACGCTACGCGGCGCTTCCAGTGGGTGCATCTCCAGGCCTCTGGCGTCATACCAGTAAAAACGATAGTGCAGCGTGACGGGCTGCTGGCGTTCGTTGTAGATCTCTGAGGAGGCGGAAGGCTGAAGCGCCTCCCGGCTCATGGTCGGCGGCTGCGCGATGATACCTGCGGCGAGAATGGAGGACTCCATCACCAGCGTTTGATCGCTGGCGACCGGGATCGCGGGCCGGGAGCTGCAGCCGACAAGCGCTAACGCCGTCAACAGTAACGCAACACGCGCGACGCTCATCTTAAAGACCTTTATGAGCCAGCATCGGCCCCAGCACGCGCCCGCCCACCAGGTGCATATGAATATGGTAAACCTCCTGCCCGCCGTGACGATTGCAGTTCATGATCAGGCGATAGCCATCTTCGGCGATCCCTTCATCACGGGCGATTTTCGCGGCAACGGTCATCATGCGTCCCAGCGCCTGCTCATGGGCCTGAGTCACATCATTGACGGTTGGGATAAGCAGGTTCGGCACGATCAGCACATGTGTCGGCGCTTGCGGAGAGATATCGCGGAAGGCGGTAACCAGTTCATCCTGATAGACGATGTCCGCCGGAATTTCGCGACGAATGATTTTGCTGAAAATGGTCTCTTCGGCCATGACGTTTTCCTTTTATGAATGCGGGCCATGCCGCTGTCGTCGTCAATTATGTGCCCTAGAGTATGATCGAGATTCTCTTGTTCTTTCAACTATAACGCTGTTTTTCTTTCCCCTTTTACGCCTGGCCCGATTGTGACAGGCACTAACGCCTTCCGGCGCAGATGAAATCGCATTTCATAATCGATAATTACATCTGTTTACACCAGTGGAGTGAATGCGTATATTTCGCATTTGCATTTCCATGCGCGCTTCGCGCTGACGCACTCTCTTCCCGTTGCCGACAACGTATTGGCGGCGGGTTTTGCTCACACACCATTAAGGGTTCATCATGTCTTTCCCGCAGAATGACCGCTACGGCGCACGCGCCTGTACGGTCGCCCCTTCCCTGCTGGCTGTTGCCATTGCTTTTGCGCTCACCCCGGCCACCGGTTTTGCCGCCGATAGTGAAGAGACGGTGGTGGTTGAAGGCACCAGCGCTGCCGACGCCCGTGCCCTGACCGCACAGGATTACAATACGCAGACCACTGCGGCAGGCACCAAAATGACGCTGGTACAGCGCGATATTCCTCAATCCATCAGCATTACGACCCAACAGCGGATGAAGGATCAGCAGCTGGAAACGCTGGGCGACGTGCTGAAGAACACCACCGGCGTGTTCGAGAGCGCGGCAGACTCCGATCGCAGTACCTATTACTCGCGCGGATTCCTGATTGATAACTACATGGTCGATGGCATCCCGACTATTTTTGAAACCCGCTGGAACCTGGGTGATGCGCTCTCTGATACCGCCATGTATGAGCGTATTGAAGTGGTGCGCGGCGCAACCGGGCTGATGACCGGGGCGGGCAACCCTTCCGCTTCCGTGAATATGGTGCGCAAGCACGCCGACAGCCGCGAATTTACCTCAAATGTCTCGGCAGAGTATGGCAGCTGGAATAAGCAGCGTTACGTGGCGGACGTCTCCACCCCATTGACTGATGATGGCAGGATCCGTGGCCGTGCGGTGGCCGGTTACCAGCACAATGACAGCTGGCTTGACCGCTATAGCCAGGAGAAGAAGTTCTTCTACGGCGTGCTGGATGTCGATCTGACTGCGGCGACCGCCTTCTCCGTGGGTTATGACTACCAGGAGACCGATGTTGATAGCCCCACGTGGGGGGGCTTGCCGCGCTGGTATACCGACGGCACGAAAACGCACCCGAGCCGCAGCGACAGCACCGCGCCAGATTGGGCCTACAACAATAAAGTCTCTAAACGTACTTTTGCGACGCTGAAACAGAGCCTCGGCAGCGACTGGCTGCTGACGGTCAACGGCACCCACACCGAGACGCAGCTCGACAGTAAAGCGCTCTATGTCGACGGTACGGTCGATAAAACCACCGGCCTGATGGTCAGCCCTTATGGTGCCTCTTACCCCTATGTTGGCGGCACCGGGTATAACACCGGCATGCGCAAAGTCGATGCGCTGGATACCTTTGCCAACGGATCGTATGAGCTGTTTGGCCGCCAGCATGAGCTGATGGTCGGCGGTAATCTGAGCAAGCAAAATAACCGCTACTTCAGCTCGTGGGAGAATATTCTCGATACGTCGCTCGGCAACTATAGCAACTTCAATGGCAACTACCCGGAAACCCAGTGGGCGCCGCTGAGCCTGGCGCAGGAAGATACTATCCGTCAGCAGTCAGCTTATCTGGCGACGCGTATCTCCCTTGCCGATCCGCTGCACCTGATTGCGGGCGCGCGTTATACCAAATATAAGCTTGAGACACTGACGCAGGATCTGGAGAAGAACAACCTCTCGCCCTATGCGGGCCTGATCTTTGACATTAACGATACCTGGTCAACCTATGCCAGCTACACCTCCATCTTTAAACCGCAGGAGTACCGCGACGCGCAGGGGAAATATCTCTCGCCGGTAACCGGGAAAAACTACGAGCTGGGCGTAAAATCTGACTGGATGAACAGCCGCCTGACCGCGTCGCTGGCCGTGTTCCGTATCGAGCAGGATAACCTGGGGCAAACAACCGGTGGCGTGGTGCCGGGCACCAGCGGCGAAAGCGCGTATGAAGCGGTTGATGGCGCGGTAAGTAAAGGCGTCGAGCTGGAAATTAACGGCGCGCTGACGGATAACTGGCAGATGACGTTCGGTGCCACACGCTATGTCGCCGATGATAAAGATGGCAATGCGGTGAACCCGAACCTGCCACGCACATCGATCAAAACCTTCACCAGTTATCGCCTGCCGATGTTGCAGGAGTTAACCGTCGGCGGCGGCGTTAACTGGCAGAACAGCACCTGGGCGAACGTCAGCACCGCCAATGGCAATTTCCGCTCGGAGCAGGGCAGCTATGCACTGGTCGATCTGTTTGCCCGCTACCAGGTCACTAAACAGCTCTCGGTGCAGGCGAACATCGATAACCTGTTCGACAAGAAATATGACACCAACGTCGACAGCCGCTCCTATGTGTTCGGTGAGCCGCGTAACTTCTCGGTAAGCGCCAATTACCGCTTCTGATTCAGCCTCAGTTCACACTAAGGAGCCTACGGGCTCCTTTTTTATTACGCAGGCCGGATAAGCGTAAGCGCCATCCGGCCTGCAAATGCAGGCAATAAAAAAGGGAGCCATCAGGCTCCCTCAGTCTCCCCAGACGATGGCTTAGCTGTTGCGGATGTACTCATCCATCTCGGTTTTCAGGTTATCGGATTTGGTACCGAAAATCGCCTGAACGCCGGAACCGGCAACAACCACACCCGCAGCGCCCAGTTTCTTCAGGCCAGCCTGATCCACTTTCGCTACGTCAGCCACGCTGACACGCAGACGCGTGATACACGCATCGAGGTTGGTGATGTTCTCTTTGCCGCCAAACGCAGAAACCAGGGCCGGAGCCATTTCGCTGGTCGCGCCAGTTTTGCTCTCTTCAGTAGTCTCTTCACGACCCGGGGTCTTCAGATCCAGCGCTTTAATCAGCACGCGGAAGACGGTGTAGTAAATCACCGCATAGCAGATACCGATGACCGGGAACAGCCACAGCTTGCTGCTGTTGCCACTCAGTACAATGAAGTCGATCAGACCGTGAGAGAACGAGGTACCGTCACGCATACCCAGCAGGATACAGATCGGGAAGGCCAGGCCTGCCAGAACTGCGTGGATAACGTACAGGATCGGCGCCACGAACATGAAGGAGAACTCGATCGGCTCGGTAATACCGGTCAGGAACGAGGTCAGCGCGGCGGAGATCATGATACCGCCCACTTTCGCGCGGTTTTCCGGTTTCGCCGAGTGCCAGATAGCAATCGCGGCAGCCGGCAGACCATACATTTTGAACAGGAAGCCACCGGAGAGTTTACCTGCGGTCGGGTCGCCTGCCATGTAGCGCGGGATATCGCCGTGGAACACCTGACCTGCGGCGTTGGTGAATTCACCAATCTGCATCTGGAAAGGTACGTTCCAGATGTGATGCAGACCAAACGGCACCAGGCAGCGCTCGATGAAGCCGTAGATACCGAACGCGACAACCGGGTTCTGGTAAGCAGCCCACTGAGAGAAGGTCTGAATAGCAGTACCGATCGGCGGCCAAATGAAGGAGAGGATCACGCCGGTGAAGATGGCTGCCAGACCAGAGATGATCGGCACAAAGCGTTTACCCGCGAAGAAGCCCAGATACTCAGGCAGCTTGATACGGTAGAAGCGGTTAAACATATACGCTGCGATCGCACCAGAGATGATACCGCCGAGTACACCGGTGTCTGCCAGGTGTTTCGCCGCGATCTCTTCAGCAGGTAAATGCAGAACCAGCGGCGCAACCACCGCCATGGTTTTCACCATAATGCCGTAGGCGACAACGGCGGCAAGCGCGGAAACGCCGTCGTTATTGGTAAAGCCAAGGGCCACACCGATCGCGAAGATCAGCGGCATGTTGGCGAAAACGGAACCGCCCGCTTCGGCCATAACATGGGAAACCACTTCTGGCAGCCAGCTGAAGTTTGCCGAACCGACGCCCAGCAGGATACCTGCGATAGGCAGTACGGATACTGGCAGCATCAGCGATTTACCGACCTTCTGCAGGTTAGCAAATGCATTCTTAAACATAATTGAGAGTGCTCCTGAGTATTAGTGCTTTTTTCTACGCTTTCGCGCATTGGCACGGGGGGAGAACCGCGCCGTGGGAAGGGCATCTAAGTGCCCTTTATTTATTACACAGAGTAAAATAAATCGTTTCAGGTTTGTTTGACCGCTATCACGTTTCAGTCAGCGCCAATAAGAAAAGTCACATTGGCTTACATTTACCGCTCTGTTTAGGTCAAATTGTAACCGTCACCGCCCATTTTATGGCGGTGAACTTTACTCTTATCGGTTATTAATTACGAGTACTAAAATAAGCTGCTTTCAGGCTGAGTGCAGACGAGACGGGGCGATATGGAACAGCCGGGCAAAGTTTTGCGTCGTCTGCTGTGCAAGCTCTTCAATGGAGACGCCCTTCAGCACCGCCATATACTCGGCAACATCGCGCGTCATGGCAGGCTGGTTCTCTTTACCACGGTGCGGCACCGGCGCCAGATAGGGGGAATCCGTCTCCACCAGCAGGCGATCGAGGGGCACATAGCGCGCGGCGTCGCGTAACTGCTCGGCGTTGCGGAACGTAACGATGCCAGAGAAAGAGATATAGAAGCCCATATCCAGCAGCTTGCCCGCCGTTTCACGATCTTCGGTAAAGCAGTGTAGTACGCCACCACAATCCTGCACCTTCTCTTCTTGTAAAATCGCCAGCGTATCGGCGCGCGCGTCACGCGTATGCACAATCACCGGTTTATTCAGCTCGCGCCCGATACGGATATGGTTGCGGAAAGAGTCCTGCTGGCGCGGTTTGGTTTCCGGGGTATAGAAGTAGTCGAGGCCGGTTTCACCCATGGCTACGACACCCTCTTCCGCGGCCAGCTGGCGCAGGGTTTCCACCTCGTACTCTTCATCCTGATTAAGCGGATGTACGCCGCAGGAGAAGACCACATTCTCACGCTCGCCGACTAATTCACGCATTGACCGGTATCCGGGCAGCGTCGTGGCGACCGCGAGGCAGAACTTCACATCGCGCGCGGCGGCCTTCGCCAGCACATCGTCTACACCTTTATGCAGCGTTTCATAGTTAAGGCCATCAAGATGGCAGTGCGAGTCGACTAAAAACATAATGTCTCTCTTATAGATGGGATACAGGTAGCGTCACGCCGGAGTGCAGGTAACGCTCCACATTTAACAGTAAATCGGTCAGCAGCAATTCGCGGTTGACGCCAACGACGCTCATCAGCTGCTCACGGCAGGTGAACAGCGCATGCAAAAGCGCATGCAGCGTATCGCTGCGCCACTGGCGGGCGAAGCCCTGCACCAGCGCCGGAGCATCGACATTGGTGACGAGTGTGGCGCCTTGCTGAAGTTTCAGCGCGTCGAGGATCAGCGAAGCAAGCCACTGCAGGCGCTCCGGGGCATTATCATGATTAAGCGCGGGCAGCATTGCCAGCCAGTCACCGCTGGTCAGCACGGTATTTGCCGCCTCGCACAGTGCCTGGCGCTGCTTCCACTTATCATCCTGCAACAATGCCTGCGCGGCACCGGGCGAGCCGGCCGACAGGCGCAGCGCGGTGAGTATCGCCTCTTGTGACATTGTCACTTCTCGCGAAAGCCACGTGCAGGCGTAATTTTCTGCGGGTGGCGCTAAGTGGTGCATACGACAGCGGCTACGCAGTGTGGGCAGCAGCCGCACGGGCTCACGGCAGGCGAGGAAAAACCATGTCTGCGCGGGCGGCTCTTCGAGCGTTTTGAGCAGCGCGTTGGCAGCCGCGTCGCTGAGCTGCGCGGCATCTGGCAGACAGACGACTTTCGCGCCGCCGAGCCGGGCGTGCTCATACAGCTTTTCGTTCACTTCACGCACTGCATCAATGCCCAGCGTCGACTTCCCTTTCTCCGGCGCAAGCACGTAATAATCGGGGTGCGTACCGGCCTGCATGAGTTCGCAGCCGCGGCAGCGGCCACAGCTTTTATTGCCCTGCGGCGTCTGGCAGAGCAGCAGACGGTTGATGGCGTAGATCAGCGCATCATCGCCCATCCCTTCCAGGGCGTGGATCAGTAACGCGTGGTGCCCGCGCCCGCTCTGATAACTGGCGACCAGTTGTTCAAAGTCCGGCCGTAGCCACGGATACCATTTCATGCGCCCTGCTCCTCCACCCATGCGGTGACGGTGCGGCGAATATCAGCTACAACCTCTTCCAGCGACTGGGTGGCATCAATAGTACGAATAGTCGGATCTTGCACCGCCAGTTCAAGATAGCGGGCGCGGGTGCGGTTGAAGAAATCGAGAGACTCCTGCTCGATACGGTCAAGCTCGCCGCGCGCACGGGCGCGTTTAAGGCCCACTTCCGGTGTCACATCAAGATAGAGGGTTAAATCGGGGCGGAAATCGCCAAGCACCGCATCACGCAGCGTGGTGAGCAGAGTTTTATCAATACCGCGCCCGCCGCCCTGATACGCCTGGGTGGAGAGATCGTGGCGATCGCCAATTACCCAGCTGCCGCTTGCCAGCGCAGGTTTGATAACCGTCTCTACTAACTGAACGCGGGCGGCGTAAAACATCAGCACTTCGGCTTTATCGGTGATCGTTTCGTCACCGACGGATCGGATATCCAGCACCAGGCTGCGCAGTTTTTCTGCCAGCAGCGTGCCGCCCGGCTCGCGGGTGAATACCATGTCGCCGACGCCGAGTGTCTTCAGCGTGTCGACAATGACATCCCGCGCGGTGGTTTTACCCGCGCCTTCCAGCCCTTCAATGACGATGTATTTACTGCCCATTTTTTTCCTTAAGTACTTTCAGGTACTCCTGCACCGATCGGTTATGACTGGCGAGATTGGTGTTAAACGTATGCCCGCCTTTGCCGTCGGCGACAAAATAGAGATAAGGCGTTTTAGCCGGATGCGCCGCGGCTTTCAGCGAGGCCTCACCCGGCGTAGCAATCGGTCCTGGCGGCAGGCCGTTAATCACATACGTATTGTAATCGGTGGGTGCCTCCAGATCGGCGCGCGACAGCTTACCACTATATCGCGCCCCCATCCCGTAGATTACCGTCGGATCGGTTTGCAGACGCATCCCGATGCGCAGCCGGTTAATAAACACCGAGGCAACGCGATCGCGCTCGCCTGCGACAGCGGTCTCTTTCTCAATAATCGAGGCCATGGTCACCAGCTGATTTTCATCTTTATAGGGCAGACCGTCGACACGCCCTTCCCAGGCACGGGCAACCGCCTGCACCATTTTTTGATGCGCGCGTTTCAGCAGCGCAACATCGGTGGTATTGGCGGTGTACATCCACGTATCAGGCCAGAACCACCCTTCGACCCACTCCGGATGCGCCATTTTTATCGCCTGCGCCACGGTCGCGTAGTCATCATCCTTCAGTGTGTGTTTGATGTATGGCGCGTCGCGCAGCTGTTTCAGGTAGTCGCTCAGCCGCATCCCCTCGACAAAACGCAGCGGGAACTGTGCCTCTTTGCCGCTCTCCAGAAGCTGCATCATCTCACGCACGGTCATATCGGGCGTGAAGCGGTAGGTGCCGGCTTTAAAATGGGAAAGATCGGGCTCGAGGCGCAGTAACCACTGGAATACGCGCGGGCGATTGATCACCTTTTCGCGATAGAGCAGCTCGCCAAGCGTTGTGCGCCCGGTACCTGCCGGTAAAGTGAAGATGGTTTCGTCTTTGATCAATATTTTGCTGTCGGCCAGCTGCCGCACTTTCCAGGCACCGGCACCTGCGGCAACAACCAGTACCGCGAGCAGAATGAGTACAACGCCAAAGAGTTTTTTCATAATGGATTTATGCGCTCACAAAGAGGGGCTAAAAATTGGTACAGATTGCGCGCCTGCCACTGCCTGCCCGCCCACTGGCGAACCGGCACAACCGGCATCAGCGCGTTACAAATAATGGCTTCGTCTGCCAGTGCCAGCGCATCAGGCCCGGCATTCACTTCGACAACGTCAAATGCAGAAGATGCCAGCTGGCGCAGGCAATATTGCCGCATTATGCCATCAACACCCGCCTGATCGAGCCTGGGCGTGAATACCGTTTTACCCAGTCGCCAGAAGATATTTCCCGCACTGCACTCGGTGATCCAGCCGTCGCTGTCGAGCACCAGCGCATCATCGGCGTCGGTTTGTTCAAGCCCGAGGCGAATAAGCACCTGCTCCAGCCGGTTAAGGTGCTTGATACCGGCAAGTGCTGGATTGCGCCCCAGACGGATCTCACTGAGGGCAAGAGAGACCCCCTCCTGCTGCCAGCGCGCATAGTGCGCAGGCCTCGGAGCAAAGGAGACGATGCGCGTCGGCGCAGAACAGTTGGCCGGGCTGTAGCCCCGCCCGCCCACACCGCGCGTGATCACTGCTTTGATAACGCCTTCATCGTATTCTCTCGCCAGCATGGCCATCTCATGCGCAAGCGCAGACCAGTCGGTAAAAGGGATCGCCAAACGCTCGCATCCCTGCCGCAGACGCTGCTGGTGAGCATCGGCAAACTGGATCTGCCCGTTGATAATCCGCGCCGTGGTAAAACAGCCGTCGCCAAACTGTGTCGCACGGTCACTGGCCGCAAGCGAGGACTGCTCTGTGCCATTAATCAAGAACATAGCGACTCCTTGTATGCATGGGGTGACAGTTTGGCAGGATGAAAAGCCGAGGACAAGGGGGATATATCAGAATAGAAAAGGCCCGCAAGCGGGCCTTTATACGGCAGGTTGATCACACTTTTTTGAAGATCAGCGAGCCGTTGGTACCACCGAAGCCGAAGGAGTTACACAGGGTGTACTCCAGACCGCTGACCTGACGCGCCTCGTGCGGCACAAAATCGAGGTCACAACCTTCATCCGGATTATCCAGGTTGATGGTTGGCGGTACAGCCTGATCGCGCAGTGCAAGGATGGAGTAGATAGATTCTACTGCACCCGCCGCACCGAGCAGGTGGCCGGTCATCGATTTGGTGGAGCTGACCATTACGTTGTAAGCCGCATCACCGAATACCGATTTCACTGCCTGCGCTTCGGCTTTATCGCCAGCAGGAGTGGAGGTGCCGTGTGCGTTCACGTAGCCAATCTGAGACGGCTCAACGCCCGCGTCGCGAAGCGCATGGATCATCGCTTTCGCCGCACCCGCGCCGTTTTCCGGCGGAGAAGTCATGTGGTAAGCATCGCTGCTCATGCCAAAACCGATAATTTCAGCATAGATTTTCGCACCGCGCTTCTTCGCGTGTTCGTACTCCTCCAGCATGATGATGCCTGCACCATCGCCGAGGACAAAACCATCACGGTCTTTATCCCACGGGCGGCTTGCGGCCTGTGGATTGTCGTTACGCGTGGAGAGCGCGCGCGCTGCGCCAAAACCACCGACGCCAAGCGGCGTACTCGCTTTTTCCGCACCACCTGCCAGCATCGCATCGGCATCGCCATAAGCAATGATACGCGCCGCGTGACCAATGTTGTGCACGCCTGAAGTACAGGCAGTGGCAATTGAAATGCTGGGGCCTTGCAGACCAAACATAATGGTCAAATGGCCAGCCACCATATTCACAATGGTCGATGGAACGAAGAACGGGCTGATTTTACGCGGCCCACCCTTGACGAGGGAGCTGTGGTTTTCTTCGATCAGGCCGAGGCCACCAATGCCAGAACCAATCGCCGCGCCAATACGCGAGGCGTTCTCTTCTGTTACTTCCAGGCCGGAATCCTGCATGGCCTGAATACCAGCGACAATTCCATATTGAATGAAGTCGTCCATTTTGCGCTGTTCTTTGCGCGAAATGTACTCTTCACAATTAAAATCCTTTACTAAGCCAGCAAATTTGGTTGCATAGGCGCTAGTATCGAAATGGTCGATCAGGCTGATGCCACTCTGACCGGCAAGGAGAGCTTTCCAGGTAGACTCTACGGTATTGCCGACAGGAGACAACATGCCAAGTCCGGTCACAACTACACGACGCTTAGACACGTTTGTCCTCCAGGGAGGGATAAAAAAAAGAGATTCGTGGGATTGCTTAGATAAAACTCAGGCGGTCGAATGACCGCCTGGAGATGTTCACTTACGCCTGGTGGCCGTTGATATAATCAATGGCAGCCTGAACGGTGGTGATTTTCTCAGCTTCTTCGTCCGGAATCTCAGTATCAAACTCTTCTTCCAGAGCCATTACCAGCTCAACGGTGTCAAGAGAATCAGCGCCCAGGTCCTCA